>JAESFG010000033.1_pt1 | contig 770422 bp, 583 predicted proteins | sample 9269371 | NCBI WGS metagenome assembly JAESFG01 (sample SAMN14506227, study PRJNA617093) | algae metagenome | isolation source: Aetokthonos hydrillicola CCALA 1050 (B3-Florida) and co-occurring... | place: USA: South Carolina | collected 2013-01-01
AGGCCAAGCAGTTCCGCCGGATCGCGACCCGGTACGAGAAGCTCAAGGCCACCTACCTCGGGCTGCTGCATCTGGTCCTCGGCTTCATCCGGTTACGCAAGCAGACCAACGTCAACACGGCCTAAAGCGTCTCATCTTCCCCTCAAAGGTCTCCCGTGCGTCACTTCGGCTGCGCGCTGTCTGCGATCGCGCTCTGCCGGTTGGTCGGCCGGTCGTTGCACGTCCCCCCGGCCTGGGCGGCCGAGCTTGTGTTCGTGCATGGCGGCGGATACCAGAAGGGCGACCGCAAGGAGGGCGAGGCGTTGGGCAGGGTGTTCGCCGCCCGCGGGGTGGGGGTGGCGGTCATCAGCCACCGCCTGTTCCCGGCGGTCAAGCACCCGGAGCACGTCTGCGACGTGGCCCGCGCGTTCGCGTGGGTGAAGGGGAACGCGGCCAAGCACGGCGGCCGACTCCGCAACGCCGACGAGTACGGGTACGTCCGGGGCGACTTCCTGCCCCCGGCCGGGCACCTCCGGGTGTCGGTGGCCCCGGAGAAGGCGACCGTCGAGTCCGCTCGCTCCTGCCGGCCGCGGAGACGCCACAGCAGAAGAACGGCCGCGTGGCCCGCGCGTTCACACTCCGGCCGGTACCGCGAGCGACCGCGTCGGGGCGTCACTTCTTGGGTTCGAGTGCGCCGGCGAAGAACGTCACGACCGGCGTCACGTCCTTGAGTCCGTGCGGGTGGTGGTCCTGGCCCGACTTCACCACCCGCTCGACCGGCCCGCCGAGCGCCTTGTAGCGGTCGAAGACGAGTTCCGAGTTCTCGGCGTGCGGCACGACCGCGTCCTTGTCCCCGTACACGAGCAACAGCGGGATCTTCGCCTTCGCCAGCGGGGCCAGGTTGTCCACCGGGTTCAGCTTGTACGCGACCGCCTCGTCGTCGGTCTTGAAGTCGTAGGCGGCGAGCAGCTTCTTCCACTCGGCGTCCGACCCCTTGCCGGTGCCGAGCTTCTTGACCTGCCCGCCGGGCCAGCTCTTGAAGTCGCACACCGCGTTGTCCAGGTAGACCGCCAGTGTCTTGTCCGGGTGCGCGGCCGCCCAGTTCATGCAGTACAACCCGCCCCGCGACAGGCCGATCAGACCCGGCTTCGGGTGCAGGCCGTAGTCCTTGACCATCGCGGCGTGGAACGCCTCCCACTGCTTGACCGCCTTCGGGGAGCCGAACAGGTCCGGCACCTTCAGGTACGCGAGGTGCCAGCCGGCCTTCACCAGCGCGACGTCGCAGTCCGCGAACGCCCCGAAGAACTCGCCCCGCCACACCCACGGGCGGCCCGGCAGCGGCTTGTCCGGCACCACCACCGTGGCGTCGAGGTCGCCGACCTTGAAGTCGTGGCGGGCGAACCCCTGCCACTTCGTCGGCGTGCCGGGGAACGGCTTCGGGTCGGCGGCACGGGCGACCCCGGCCGGGGCGAGGGCGGCGAGCAGGGCGAGGGCGGCCGCGCGAGCGGATGGGGGCATGACGGTTCCTCGGTCGGGGGTTCGGGTGTAGTGTATCCAATGTCCGCGGCGAACAACCGGCCGCGAAGGAGGACAACATGCGCGCCGCGTTGCTGTCGGTGGTGTCGCTGCTCGCGGCCGGGGCCGCGGGCGCCGAGCCGCCCAAGAAGGTGCTCCCGCTCGACGGGGAGGTGTTCGAGGTGTCCGGGCGCACCGCCTTCCTCATCCCGGCGGAGGCCGACCCGCACGCGGCCGCGAAGCCGTGGGTGTGGTACGCGCCGACGCTGCCGAACCTGCCCGGGCCGGAGGAGCGGTGGATGTTCGAGCGGTTCCGCGCCGCCGGGGTCGCCGTCGCCGGGATCGACGCCGGCGAGTCGTACGGCAGCCCGGCCGGGAACAAGGTGTTCGACGCCCTGTACGCCGCGATGACCGCCCGCGGGTACTCGGCGAAGCCGGTGCTGCTCGGCCGCAGTCGGGGCGGGCTGATGGCCCTGTCGTGGGCGGCCGCGAACCCGGACAAGGTGGGCGGGTTCGCCGGCATCTACCCGGTGTGCGACCTCGCCAGCTACCCCGGCGTCGCGCGCGCCGCGGGCGCGTTCGAACTGAAGCCCGACGAACTGAAGACCCGGCTGAACGAGTTCAACCCGGCGGACCGGCTGGACGGGCTGGCGAAGGCGAAGGTGCCGCTGTTCGCCATCCACGGCGACGCGGACAAGGTGGTGACGCTGGAGGCCAACAGCGGCCGCGTGAAGGAGCGGTACGCGGCCCTCGGCGGCTCGATGACGCTGGTCGTCCCGCCGGGGCAGGGGCACACCATGTGGCCCGGCTTCTTCCAGTGCCCGGAACTGGTGGACTTCGTCATCGCCCGCGCCGGGGTCGGGCTGGCCCTCGACGCGCCGCAGGACTACCAGGTCGTGCAGCGGGACGCGACGAACGCCGGCGCCGTCCGCGTGCGCGGGAAGCTGGGCGAACCCGCGCTCAAAGCGGACGCGCTGGAGTATCGCGTCGGGACGAAGGCGACGCCGGGCGAGTGGCGGAAGCTGGACGCGGGCGTGAAGGACGGCCGGTTCGACGCGACGGCGGCGGTCCCGGCCGGCGGGTGGTATCGGTTCGACGTGCGGGCGACGGCGGGCGGCAGGCCGGTCGCGGCGGCGACGGTCGAGCGGGTCGGGGTGGGCGAGGTGTTCGTCGTCGCCGGGCAGTCGAACTCCGCCAACCACGGGGCCGAGAAGCAGACGACGAAGACGGGCCGCGTGGCCGCGTTCGACGGCGCCCGCTGGCAGCCCGCGAACGACCCGCAGCCCGGCGCGAGCGGGGGCGGCGGGAGTTTCCTGCCGCCGTTGGGCGACGCGGTCGCGGAGAAGTTCGGCGTGCCGGTCGGGTTCGTCGCGTGCGGGGTCGGCGCGACGAGCGTCCGCGAGTGGCTGCCGAAGGGCGCGACGTTCCCCAACCCGCCGACCATCGAGGGGAACGTGCGGAAGCGCGCCGACGGCAGTTGGGAGAGCAAGGGCGACCTGTACGCCGCGCTGGTCGCGCGGATGAAGCCGCTCGGGCCGAACGGGTTCCGCGCGGTGCTGTGGCACCAGGGCGAGAGCGACGCCAACCAGACGGAGGCGACCCGCACGCTGCCGGGCAAGCTGTACCGCGAGCACCTCGAACGGCTGATCCGCGAGAGCCGCAAGGAGATCGGGTGGGAGGCGCCGTGGTTCGTGGCGCAGGCGAGCTACCACGGGCCGGGCGACGAGGGCTCGCCCGAAATCCGCGCGGCGCAGGCGGCGCTCTGGAAGGACGGCGTGGCGCTGGAGGGGCCGGACTCCGACGCCCTCAGGGGCGAGTTCCGCGACGGCGGCGGCAAGGGCGTCCACTTCAGCGGCCCCGGGCTGCGGGCGCACGCGGCGAAGTGGGCGGAGAAGGTCGCACCCTGGCTGGAAGGGCGGATCGCGACGCACGACCGCTGGCGGCCGCAGGCCATCGACACCGACGCCGACTTCCGCGGGCTGTGCGCGGCGGGCGCGGGCGTGGCGTGGGTCAGCGGCACGAAGGGCACGTTCGGGCGCACGACCGACGGCGGCAAGACGTGGGCCGTCGGCACGGTGCCCGGCGCGGAGAAGCTCGACTTCCGCGACGTCGAGGCGTTCGGGGCGGACACCGCGTACCTGATGAGTGCCGGCCCGGGCGAGGAGTCGCGCATCTACAAGACGATCGACGGCGGCAAGCGCTGGGCGCTCCAGTTCAAGAACGCCGAGCCGAAGGCGTTCCTCGACGCGCTCGCGTTCTGGGACGAGAGGCACGGGATCGCGCTCAGCGACCCGGTGAACGACCGCTTCTACCTGCTCACGACCGACGACGGCGGCAAAACGTGGGCACCGCTGCCGGAGGCGAACCGGCCCGCCGCGCTGCCGGGCGAGGGTGCGTTCGCGGCCAGCGGCACCTGCCTCGTCACCCGCGGCGAGAATGACGTCTGGTTCTGCACCGGCGGCGCCAAGACCGCGCGGGTGTTCCGTTCGGCCGACCGCGGGAAGACGTGGGCCGTGAGCGAGGCGCCGCTCGCGGCCGGGGCGGAGTCGGCCGGCGGGTTCTCGATCGCCTTCCGCGACCGCGACCGCGGGGTGCTCGTCGGCGGCGACTACCGCAAGCCGGACGCGACGGCGGCGACGGTCGCGGTCACCGCGGACGGCGGCAAGACGTGGCAACTCGTCGAGAAACCGCTCCCGTTCCGCTCGTGCGTCGTGTGGGCGAAGGACCGGTGGGTCGCGGCCGGCACCACGGGCTCCGACGCCTCCGCGGACGGCACGAACTGGAACCCGCTGGACCGCGAGAAGTACAACGGCGTGAGCTTCACCGCGACCGGCGACGGCTGGGCGGTCGGCCCGAAGGGGCGGATTGCGAAGTTTGTACCGGCCGACAAGTAGCCGGTTCTTGCACACTCACTGACTCTCTCATAAGGGCGTTCATGATACCGAATCTTATGGAATCGAATGGCACTTCCTGAAGGTTTAAGCTGAACGTGCGAGCCGTCTTCGGGCCTCGGCTCTGGGGACGGTTAATGGTCGGTACGGCTTGGGCCGGCGTTTGAGTGCGCGTGGCTCGAACCGGTCGGGGCGGTTACCCACCCGGTACGCCAGGACCACCCGCACGAACGACTCGTACCCGCTCGCCGTGCCCAGCACCTCCGCGAACGCCGCCAGCGCCTGAACCGTCCCGGCCACGCTCAGCGCACGCGGCGTGCGATCCGACGCCACCGCCACCTGGGCCATCGCCGTGCGGATCAGGTTGTACGCCCGCAGGTGTGCCCACAACTCGGCCCGCACCACCTCCGGGGTCTTGCACCGCAGCACGTCCATCCCCAGCGTCACCCTCACGCTCCTCAAGTCCGGCTCCGCCTGCCACCGCGCCCGGTACAGTTCCGCCAGGTCCTCGGCACGGACCGTCGGGTCGGTCAGCGTCGTCGCGAGCACCAACACGCGCGTCCGGAACCCGCGCTGGGGCACCCGCACTCGGACCTCACGGATCGCCAGCTCATCGGGCAGCCGCAGGTACGTCTCGCGGTCCATCCAGTCCGGGCGCTGTCGCTTGGCCCACATCACCACATGATCCTCGCGCCCCAGGCGCCGGCCCCGGCGGAAATCGGTCGCGCGCGTCTGGTGGATGCGGGTCACCACATCGACGCCCCGTTCCCGCCACAGCGCCCGGTCGAACCAGCCCCCGAAGTACCGATCCGCCACCACGACCGTCCCCGACTCGACGCCCCCGGCGATCGGTCGCAACAAGGCGTTCTCGCCCGACTGCTTGCCGCGACTGGGTCCGATGGCCGCGTCGAGGATTGCGCCCGTGGCCAGGGAGAACAGGGCGACCAGCCGGACCTGCGGGAAACCGATGCCGTCGGCCTGCGAGCCGTGGTGCGGGTACTCGGCCTGGTTCTCGGGCGTATCGGGCATGGTCACGGTCGTTCCGTCGGCGATCTGCACCCGGCGCCCCTTCCACAGCCACCCCCCGGGCGCCCCGTCGTGCAACGTCCGACCTGCTCGACATCATCCGTGTCGGGAACGACGCTCGCGGCGGCGACCGGGACGCTCAGCTCCCGGTAGTCGAACATGAGGCCGACGAACGCCGGCCGGTAGTGGAGGCCGAACCCGCCGCCCCACTTCTCCTCGGGAACGCCGTCCAGCCGCTCGGCCACGGCCGCCTGCTCTCGCCGGCCCCGCTCCAGTTGGTTGGGCGACCAGGCGGCCACCCCGGCGGCCTTGCACGCGGCCGCGACCGCGCGGCAGTAGAACTGGACGCTCGGCGGCCCCGCCTTCGCCCCCTCGCGGTAGGGCGGGAGCACGAACAGCGGGCCGTCGCCGGCGGCCGCCAGGAGGGGCTCGAGGATGGCGCGGGCCTTCGGGCCGAAGAACACCACCCGGCGGACGTCCTTGTGCAGCGCCTTGTTGTGCGCGGTCACCTCGTACCGCCACGGCAGGCGCGTGCGGTCGATCTCGGCCCCGGCCAGCGGGCACAACTCGCCCGGCCGCATCCCGGTCAGCACTGCACCCGGATCAGCGCCCGCAACACGTCCCGGCGGCCGCGCGGTCCAGCCCCTCGCACCCGAGCACCGCCTCGACGTCGGCCGCCGGCACCGGCCTGACCACCTCCCGCTCGGCCACGTCGGCCCGCCGCCCGGCGACCAGCGGCTCGACCCGCTCGAGGGCCGCCGGCGCCGCCGGCACCAGCCCCTCGGCCGCCGCCCACGAGAACAGCCGGCACAGCCGCGCGCAGTGGTCGTTGATCGTCGTCCGCTTCCACGTCCGGAGGACCATCGCCTCGCGGACGGCCTGGAGCTTCCGCCCGTCGAACTCGGCCACCGGCTCGCCCCCGAACGCCTCGTTCAGCGGCCCGACCGCCGCCCGGCACAGGTACACCTCGGACGTGATCTTGCCCCGTTTGCGGTAGGTCCGCTCGCAGTGGTCGAGCCACGCCGACGCCACCCCCGCCACCGTCGGGCCGTCGCCGCCGTCGCCGTCACCGGACACCTGGGGGGCGCCGGACAGCCACAGGAGGGAGAACTGGCGGTAGGCGGCCTTCGCCTCGGCGGAGCCCCACGGGCCGAAGTACTTGACCCGCCGCTCGTCCCCCGCCCGCCACCGCGCGTACGCCCGGCCGCTGGCCGCGTGCTCCCGCAGGGCCGGCACCGGGGCCACCGCCGCGAGCGGCCGCCGGCCGCCCTTGGCGAACCGCCGGTCGGGCCGGGTGGTCAGCGCGGCCGACCTCCCACCCGGCCTTCAGCCGGGCGGCGATCGTCCCCGTGGGAATCCCGGTCTCCTCGGCCCACGCCTTGAGCGACTGCGCCTTACCGCCGTGGGAAATCGTCCTGACGTTCATACCCGCACCGCCTGAAATGAAACCTTATGGGCGTCACTGACGCCACATGGTATCGGCGCGGGGGCGGGTGGAAATGACGCGGCCCCTGGAAATTCCAGGGGCCGCGAGTCGGGCTGACAGGATTCGAACCTGCGACCTCTTGGTCCCGAACCAAGCGCTCTAGCCAAGCTGAGCTACAGCCCGTTGCGACCTTCGTGGGGTCATATTAGCGGCCGCGATGGCAGAGTCAATACCGGCTGCCGAACCGTTGCCTCCGCTCACCCCGCCCGTCATACTGATGACACCGCACCTACCCGCCCGGTTCGCGCGGACGTAACGGATTCCTCTCCCGCCAACACCACACGGTCGGTCGGCGCTACCACATGATCTACCCCCCGCTCGCCGTGTTCAGCCCCGCACTCGCCGCCGGGGCCGCAGTTGCCGCCGTCGGCGTCCCGCTCGTCGTACACCTGCTGTTCCGCAAGCGCTACCAGATCGTCCCGTGGGCCGCGATGCGCTTCCTCATGGTCGCGGAACGCCGGCACAAGCGCCGCATCGACCAGTGGCTGCTGCTCGCCCTCCGCATGCTCACGCTCGCCCTGTTCCTTCTCGCCATGGCCGCCACCACCGCGTGGGCCGAGCGGCTCTGGCAGGCCGTCAAGCCCGGCACGCCCGAGACCACCGCCGACGTGCCCCGCACACACCACGTACTCGTTATCGACGCGTCCCTGAGCATGACTGCGAAGGCCGGCGACCAGACCCGCTTCGAGCGGGCGCTCGCAATGGCCGAAAAGCACGTTCAGGGCGGCAACCGCGGCGACGGGTACACCGTCCTCGTCGTCACCGGCAACACCAAGCCGCACATCCCCGGGCCGTCTAACGACCCCGACAAGGTGCTCGCAGAACTCCGCAAGCTCCGCGCCGAGCACGGCACCGCCGACCACGCCGCCGCGCTCACCGAAGTCGAGAGCGTCCTCAAGCGGTCGCCCCGCGCCTACCCGCGGCGGCAAGTCACCTTCTTCACCGACCTGCAACGCGCCTCGTGGGCGACCGCCGCCCCCCGGCCCGAGAACCCGGCCGCCGAACTGTGGCAGCGCATCGCCACGCGGTCGGATGTGGCCGTGGTCGATGTGGCCCGCGACGACCGCGACAACCTCGCCGTCGCCGAAGTCGCCCTCGCCGACCCGATGCCGCTCGTCGATCAACCGGCGACCGTCACCGTCACCGTCGCCAACCTCGGCCGGGTCGAGCGGAAGGACGCGCGCGTCGAACTGCTGCTCGGGCGGCCGTCCGGCGGCGGCGAGGCGCTCGCGTCCGTCGAGCAGAAACCGCTCGACATCCTCCCGGTCGGCGGCCGCACCAGCGTCAAGTTCGAGCTGACCGGCCCGCACGCCTTCCGCGACCCCGGCGTCCACGTCGTGCAGGCGAAACTCGTCGATGGCGACGACCTCGCGGCCGACGACAGCCGGGCGCTCGCGGTCGAGGTCCGCGACGGCATCCACGTGCGGCTGATCGAAGGCAAGGCCGACCCGGACCCGGAGCGCCGCGCCGCCACCTTCCTCGCGCGTGCGTTGTACCCGCCGGGCGCGAAGCCCACCACCACCCCGCTGCGCCCCAAGACCCTCTCGGCGGCCGAATTCCTCGACCCGAACGTCGGCGAACTGACCGGCGTCGATTGCGTGTTCGTGTGCGACGTGTTCAACCCGACCGCCGACCTCGCCGCCAAGCTCGACGCGGTGCTGCGCCGCGGCGGGACGGTCGTGGTCGGGCTGGGGCCGAACGCCGCCGCCAGCCGCGCCAGGTACAACGAGGTGCTGTACCGCGAAGGCAACGGCGTGCTGCCCGGGGCGCTGGCCGAGCCGGTCGCCAAGCCCACCCCGGACGCGCCCGGGTTCCGGCTGTACGCCGACGAGGACGAGTACCGCAAGCCGCCGCTCCTGCCGTTCGGCAACGACCGCGCCCGGGCCGCCCTCACCGGCGTGCCGTTCCACTCCTACGTCAAGCTCGACATACCCGACGGCCGCGCCCGGCGCATCCTCAGCTTCGCCCGGCCCCAGGCCGCGCCCGACGCGAAGGGCGAGAAGCCGGACCCGGCGCTGGTCGAGTGGCCCCGGCACCGCGGCCGCGTGTACGTGTTCGCCAGCTCGCTCAACGACGACTGGAACGACTGGCCGAAGCCGCCCAACTACCTCATGTTCTGGCACGAGTTCGTCAAGTACTCGGTCGCCAACCCGGACCGCCACACCCTTCGCGCGGGCGAGCCGATCGAGGAGTTCTTCCCGGCCAGCGCCGCCGGCCTCAGCGCCGGGCTGACCACGCCCGACGGCCGCTCGGCGTCGATCCCGCTCGTCCTGCAAGACGAGGCCGGGGTGATGCGGTTCGCCGACACCGCGGTCAGCGGCCTGTACCGCGCCGGGGTCGGCGGGTCGCGCGACCGGGTGTTCGCCGTCAACCCGCCGGAGGTGCCGCCGACCGGGCCGACCGAGTCCGACCTCAAGCGGATCGACCGCGACGACTTCAAGGCCGTCAAGTCGCTGCAGTTCGTGGAAGACGTGGACGAGGTGCGGCCGACCGACGCGAGCGGCGCGACGGTGACCACGCAGCCGAAGCCGTGGGGGCCGCACGTCGCCCGGTTCGCGGTCACCGCGGGGCTTATCATCCTGGCCTTGGAGTTGTTGCTCGCGTGGCGGCTCGGGCCGTCGCAGGCCGGCGGGGCGGCGCGTCCGGCGGGCGGGCGGTTCGTCGTCCGCGCGGCCGGCACGCTGGCGGCGCTGCTGCCGCTCGCGGTCGCCGGGCTGTTGCTGTTCGCGGTCGCGCACGAGCAGCGGACGGGCCACCCGCTCGGCTTCCTGCCGCACGACATTCGCTCGGCGATCGAAACCGCGGCCGGGGTGCCGGCGGCCGCGCCCGGCGAGGGCACCAAGTGGCGGCTCGAAGCGTTCACCGCGTACCTCCGCAACCCGGCCAGCGACCGCCGGCTCGTCCTTGCACTCGCCGGCGTGGCAGTGCTGTTCGTCGCCGGCACCTACTGGCTGGAACGCCGCGCCGCTGGCGGCGGGGGCCGCGTCGTCGTGCCCGCGCTGCTGCGGGCCGCGGTGTTCCTGCTCGCGCTGTTCGTCGTGCTGGCGCAAATGCGGCTCGCCTTCGACCGCGAGGGCTACCCCGAAGTCGTCATCCTGTTGGACACGTCCGCCAGCATGGCGCACCGCGACGACTTCAAGGACGCCGCGGTGCGCGCGAAGGCCGAAGAACTCATGGGTACGAACCTGTCGGAGTCCAACCGGCTGAAGCTCGCTCAGGCGCTGCTCACGCGGAAGGACGCCGACTGGCTCGACCGACTGCTGAAGGAGAAGCAGGTCAAGGTCCACCTGTACGCGGTGGACACGCAGAAGCGGGTGCTGACCGCGATCGACGACGAGTCGCAAATGGCCGACGGCCGCGCGGCGATTTCGGGTCTGAAGGCCGAAGGCGAAGGCTCGCACCTGGGCGACGGCGTCGAGGCGGTGCTGAAGGACTTTCGCGGCAGCCCGCTGGCCGCGATCATCATGTTCACCGACGGGGTGACGACGAGCGGCCCCGAACTGCCGAAGGCCGCCCAGACCGCGTCCCGCGAGGGCGTGCCGCTGTTCATGGTCGGCGTCGGCGACATCTGGGAGACGCCCGACCTGGCGCTGACCGACTTCCGCGCCGACGAGGTAGTGGGGCGCGGCGACCGCGTCCTGTTCGAGGTGCGGCTGACCGCCCGCGGGCAGGTGCCCGGCGGCCCGACGACGGTGTTCCTTCGCGAGAAGATGCCCGACGGCAAGCTCGAAGACCGCGGGCAGGTGACGGTGACCCCGGACCCGAGCGGCAACCCGGTCCCGGTCGCCGTCCCGCACACGCCCGAGCAGGTCGGCGAGAAGACGTACATCCTCGAAGTGCCGGGCGTGCAAGGCGAGGCGAACCTCCGCAACAACCGGCTCGAGCGCACCATCACCGTGACCGAGTCGCGCAAGATCCGCGTGCTGTACGTCGAGGGCTACCCGCGGTACGACTTCCGGTTCGTGAAGGTGATGCTCGAGCGCGAGTCGGACAAGTCGCTCGGCGGTAAGTCGGTCGAGGTGCAGATCGTGCTGCTCGACGCGACGAAGGGGTGGGCCGAGACCGATCGCTCGGCGTTCCGCGGCGAGTTCCCGACGCGGGCCGAGCTGTTCGGGTTCGACGTGGTCATCCTCGGCGACGTGGACCCGAAGCTGATCGGCGGCGCGCGGTCCGCGACGGCGCTGCGCGACCTGGCCGACTTCGTGAAGGAGAAGGGCGGCGGGATGCTGTTCCTGAGCGGCGAGCACGGCACCCCGGCGGCGTTCGCCGACACCCCGCTGGCCGACGTCCTGCCGGTCATTCCGGCGGAGGCACAGGCGGCCAAGCGGCCGCCGGAGGAGCAACCGCTCACCGACGAGTACCGGCCGAAGCTGACGAACGCCGGCACCATGCACCCGCTGTTCCGGTTCGCCACCGACGACGCCGAGTCCGCCCGCATCTGGGGCAACCTGCGGCCGCTGTACTGGTACGCCAAGGGCTACCGCCGCAAGCCGCTCGCGAGCGTGCTGGCGACGCACCCGACCCGCGCCGCGGAGGGCGCGGCCGGCGAACTGCACCCGCTGGTCGTCCAGCAGTTCGCCGGGGCCGGGCCGGTGCTGTTCCTCGGTTTCGACGACACGTGGCGGTGGCGGTTCCGGTCCGACGAGGAGCACTTCGACCGCTTCTGGATGCAGGCGGTGCGGGTGCTGTCGCGGTCGCGGGTGCGGCGGCCCGAGGTGCGGGTCGAGCCGAAGACCGAGTTCCGCCGCGGCGAGAAGGTGACGGTTCAAGTGCGGTTCCCCATCGAAGCCCCGCCGCCGGGCGACGCCCGGGTGCGTGTGCAGATGACCCGCGCGCCGCTGCCCAACCGCGACGGCACCCCGGGGGCCGGGCCTACGGAGACCAAGCCGCTCTTGCTCGAGCGCGTGCCCAACCAGGCCGGCCAGTTCGAGACGACGCTGCCGCGCGCCGAGGACGGCGAGTACCGGTTCGAACTGACCGACCCGGACCTGCCCGGGACGCGCCCGGCGGCGTCGGCGCGGGTGCTGCCGCCCCTGAGCGAGCGCGACCGCGTCGAATTGAACAAGGCCGACCTCCAGGCCGCCGCGGCGCTGACCGGCGGCGGGTTCTACACGTTGGCGACCGCGAACGAGGTCTTCAACGACCTGAAGAACCTCCAGCGGGTGCCGCTGAATCAGCCGTGCCCGCCGGTGCCGGTGTGGAACAGCCCGCTGCTGTATTTGCTCCTCCTGACGCTTTTGGGCGGCGAGTGGCTTTTGCGGAAGCGCGAGCGGCTGTTATGATGGAACGTCATTCGTCATTGGTCCCTCGTCATTCGAGGCCGGTCGGGCTGTGTCAGTTTTCTGAGAGCCGCGAATGTGACTCGGGGCGACGTCATTCGTCTGCCTCCCGAAGGACTAAGGACTAAGGACCAAGGACTAAGGACGAACGTATGGCCCTGGTTCTCAGCCCGCCGGGCGGCCGCGAGGCGCTGCCGGACCGACTCGCCGCCCTCGGCCGCACCCGCAAGCGGGTCGCGGTCGCCGCCGGCCTGTTCACCCTCGTCGCCACCGTCGTCGGTATCGTCGCGGTCGTCGGCATCGCCGACGCGGCCGTCCACCTCGGCCCGCTGCCGCGCGCCCTCGCGCTGGTGCTGCTCCTCGCAGCCACCGGCGTGCTGTGGGTGCGGGGCGTCGTGCGGCCGATGCGCGTCCGCACCGACGCGCTGTCGGTCGCGCTCGATCTGGAGAACACCTTTACCTCGCTCAACGACGTGCTCGCCACCGCGGTCGAGTTCGCCGACCCGGACGGCGAGGAGCGGCCGCGGACCAAGCCCGGGGTGTCGAACCGGCTCACCGCGCAGGCGGTCCGCGTCGCCGAGCGCAAGGCCAACCGCCTGCCGCTCGATCGCGTCGTACCGTCGGCGCGGTGCTGGGCCGCCGCGTGGGCGTGCCTCGGCATTCTGACCGTCGCCACCCCGCTGGCACTCTGGAACACCGCCCGGGCCACGACCGTGCTCATCAGGCTGGCCGACCCGTTCGGCAGCCACCCGTGGCCGACGAAAACGCAGATCACCATCCTCGCGCCGGAGCAGTTCCCGGCCCGCATGTCGAAGGGCGAGGCGTTCGAACTCAAGTTCGCGGTGCGGGGCGTGATCACCGGCCCCGCGACCGTCCGACTTCGATCGGGTGATGGCGCGGAAAGCGAGGAGCAGTTCCCGCTGGCGATCAACAACGACCCGAAGCACCCGGCGTCGGCGGTCGTCACGGCCCGGTTCGAGCCGGCCCGCGTCGCCCACAACTTCGAGGTGCGGGTCACCGCCAACGACGCCGACACCGACTGGCGGCCGGTGGCGGTCATCCCGCCGCCGCGGCTCGTCCCGCTCGACGGCCGGCCGTCGCCGCAGTTCCACGCCACCCCGCCCACCTACACCCGGCTCAGCCCGAGCCAACTGCCCGACGGCGCGGCGGTCATCGAAATCCCGACCGGCACGTTCCTCCGCTTCCGCGCCGCCACGGACGTCAAGCTGTCGAACGCGGTTCTGGCGTTCGCCGGCGACCGGGCCGCGGTGCAGAACGCTTCCCCGCTCGCATACCTCGGGCACCTCAACCCGCTCTCCGCGGTCGGCGGTCAGATGCTCGCCGACTCGCTCGGGGCGGACGTCCCGCTCACCATCAGCGGCGAGGGGACGCGGCTGTCGGCCGACTTCGTCCCGCACCTGTCCGGCACCTACGCGCTGAAGCTGACCGACGACACCGGGCTGACCGGGACGCGGCTCATCGAGATCCGGCTGACCGCCGACCCGGTGCCGGCGGTCGCGCTCAACCGCCCGCTCGCCGGCTCCGACCCGTCCGTGCTCGCGCCGACCGCGAGCGTGATCGTGAGCGCCGCGGCCGAGGACAAACTGTACGGCGTCCGCTCCCTGTTCCTCGAGTACCGTGTCGGCCGCGAGGGGGCGCTCCGCACGCTCCCGCTCGCGCGGGCGGTCAACGCCGAACTGAAGCCGCTCGCGGGGCTGATAGGCGGCCCGGCGCTGGCCCTGGCCCCCCCGCTGGGCGTGGCCGACGCCAACCGCGTCGTGCCGGTGTCCGCGTTCCGCCGCGACGACGGCTCCCCGCTCCGCGAGGGCGACCTGCTCATTCTCCGCGCCGCAGCCGACGACTGGGACGACGTCGCCGCGCTCAAGGGGCCGGGCCGCAGCGCCGCGGAGGTCGAAATCCGCATCGCGTCGCCGGAGGCGATCGAGGCGTGGCTCCAGAAGGAACTCGCGGCGATCCGCGCCGACCTGATCCGCGTCCGCGACCAGCAGCGGGACGCGCGGCAGAAGGTGAGTGACGTTTCCCCGCAGCCGAAAGATGCGGTCCCGCAGGCCGACCGCGACCGGCTCGCTTCGGCCGAGCAGACGCAGCGGCAGATCCGCGGCAAGGTCGGCGACGCCCGCGACGGGATGCGCGCCCGGGCCGACCTCCTTCAGGCGACGGTCGCCGCCAACGACCTGCCGCGGACCAACACGACCGACCGCGTGCGGGTGGTGGCGGAGGAACTCGGCCGCACCGCCGACCGCGACCTCGGCGCGATCGAGCAGAACCTGACCGAGGCCCGCGGGCTGGCCGCGCAGCCGCTCAAGCCGGAACAGGCCGACCAGTTCGCCGACTTCCTCCGCAAGACCGGGCGGCACCAGAAGGGCGTCGAGGACACGGTCACGTCGCTCATCGACCTGCTCGCCCGGTGGGGCGGGGCGGGCGAGATCCGCGGCGAGGCCCGGGTGCTCAAGGACGCGATCCAGCGGCAACTGACCGCCAACGAACAGCTCAAGGACCGCGTGCCGGAAGGCAAGGTGAAGACGACCGACGACGAGCGGCGCGACCTCGAGCGCGCCGCCGTTCGCGCCGAGCAGTCGGCCGAGCAGGCGGGGCAACTGATCGCCCGCGCCGGCCGGCTCGCGGCCGAGAAGGACGCTCAGGCGGCCGAACTCCGCGGCCAGGCCGACGAAAAGGACAAGCAGGCCGCCGACCTCCGGCGGCAGGCCGCCGAGCAGGCCAACCCGGTCGAGAAGTCGGCGCTGAACTCGAAGGCCGCGTCCGCCACGTCCCAGGCCGCCGAACTTCGCGCCGCCGCGGACAAGGCCGCCACCGAGGCCGCGGCGCTGCGGAAGGGCGTCGAGGCGGCCGGCGGGCAGGCGCTGCCCGACGCGCTGCGCGAGGCCGCCGACCGCCTCCGCCAGAACCGACAGGCGGCCGCCGCCGGGCTTCAGCAGGACGCGACGAAGAGGCTCACCGCGCTGGCCGACGCGCTCGCCGAGAACGAGCCGGATGCGGTGCCCGAACTCGCCAAACCGAAGGCGCTCAAGGGCATCGCCGACGCCCTCGACGAACTCGCCGCGCAGCAGGACGAGCTGCGCAAGAAGGTCGAGGCCGCGTCGCGCGTCGCCGACCCGATGGAGCGGCAGAAGCGGCTCAAGGAACTGGCGGCCGAGCAGGAGCAACTCATCCAGCGTGGCCGCGACGTGCTCCAGAAGTTGACCCGCGACAAGCCGGACGCGGCCCGCGACGCCCGCGCCGCGCTCGACAAGATGGAGGCCGCCCGCGACGACCTCGAAAAGGGCAACCCGGCCGGGGCCGGGCAGCAGGCCGACGCGGTCGACAAGCTCGACACCGCCCGCGACAAGCTCGACGAGGCCGCGGCCAAAGCCGGCCGGCAGCTCTCCGACGAGAAGCGGCGCAAGCTCGCCGACCAGGTCAAGGCGCTGGTCGAGCGGCAGAAGGCGGCCGTAGCGGAGGCGATGCGGGTTCACGGCGACGTCACCAAGCAAAAGGGCTGGAACAAGGAACTGCTCACGAGCTACTCCGACTTGGACGAAGTGCGCGAGAAGGAGATCGCGGTCGAGGTCCGCAAGCTGGCGGAGGGCGATTTCGCCCCGCTGCCGGTGCTCGCCCGGCTGCTAACGGATTCGGCCAACGCGATGGACGCGGCCCGGGCGAAGATCAAGACCCGGTGCGACGACGCCGACCTCGCCGCCGCGTTCGACGCCGAGTTGGAGGCCGCTAACGACCGCAAGGTGATGCGCCCCATGACGCTCGCGCTGCGGCGGCTGGAGCAACTGGCCGACGCGCTCAAGCCGGACGACAAGAAGCCGCAGCCGAAAAAGGACAGCGCCCCACAGCCGAAGGCTCCGCAGAACCCCGATGGCGGTGGCGAGGGCGACGTCATCCCGCCGCTGGCGCAACTGAAGGTGCTCCGGTCGTTGCAGGCGGAACTCAACGAGCGCACCGCGCAGTTCGCCAAGGACCATCCGGACCCGGATAAACTGACCGACGACGAGAAGGCCGAACTGAAGGAACTCGAACAGGCCCAGCGCGAGATCACCGAGCTGTTCGAGAAAATGTCGGCGCTGTTTGACAAGAAGGACGCCCCGGTGCCGCCGAAGGGCGACAAGGGCGACGACGCGAAAGACCCGAAGGCAAAACCGGCCCCGGAGAAGCAGCCGTGATTCGCACATCCGCTCTGGCGCTCATGGTGGCGGGCGTGGTCGGGCTGGCTGGTGCGGCGCGGGCGCAACTGCCGGTCGCGCCGCCGCCGCGCCCGGCCGGCACGCCGTCCGCGCCGGCACAAAAGCCCGAGCCACAGGCAAAGGCCGAAGACCCGGCCGCGGTGGTCGATCGCATCATCAAGAACTCGAAGGACGTCGGCGAGCGGCTCGAAAAGACCGACACCGGCACCGACACCCGCTCCAAGCAGGACAAGATCCTGTCGGACATCGACGCGCTCATCAACCGACAGGACGACCCGCCACCGCCCAAGCCGGACGACAAGAACGACAAGAAGGACATGAACGACATGCCGCCCCCGGACAAGGGCGATATGCCGCCGAAGGACAAGAACGACGCTCCGAAAGACAAAGGGGACATGCCGAAGGACAAAGGCGACATGCCGAAGGACAAGGGCATGGGTCAGGACAAGAAGGACAAGGGCATGGATAAGCACGACGGCATGCCGGACGGCAAGGACGACATGCCGCCGATGCCGATGGGCGGTAACGGCCGCAAGCCGCGCATGGGCGAGCCGAACAAGGACGACAAGAAGGACCAGAACGACCCGCCGCCGATGCCGATGAACGACCAGAAGCAGCCGGGCACGCCGAAGGAGCCGAAGAACGACAAGAGCCCGGCCGGGGCGACCGCGGGCAACCCCGGCGGCAAACTCCCGGCGACGAAAACCCTCCTCCCGCTCGAAGAGGGCACGTCGAAGGACGTGTGGGGCCACCTGCCGGACAAGCTCCGCCAGCAGATGACGCAGTACTACAACGAGGACATCATGCCGCGGTACGCCGAACTGCTGCGGCTGTACTACTCGTCGTTCGCCGAGGCCGGCGGCCCGACCCCGGCGATGCCGAAGAAGTAGCGCGAACGGCGGTACAGATCGCGCGGCGAATCGTTTAGCGGCGGCCCCGAAGGGGCGATCCCAAGTGCGAGGTGTGAGTCCCATGCGCAGACCTTCACGGCGCGATCTGTTCCGCACGACGGCGGCCGCCGGCGGGGTGGCGGCGCTGCACCTCGCCGGCCTCGCCCAACCGGCCGGGCCGCCGCGCGGCGGCGACACCGGGGCCGAGTTCATCACCGCCGACACGCAAGCGGCCATCGACCGCGGACTCGCGCAGATCGCCCAGGGGCAGAGCGCCGACGGGTCGTTCGGCGACATGCGCGGCGGCACCGCGGCCGGCATCACCGGGCTGTGCGGATTGGCCCTCTTGGGCGCCGGCAACCAACCCGGCCGCGGCCGCTACGGCAAGAATGTCACCCGCGCGGTCGATTACGTCCTCGGGCTGGCCAACGGCCCCAGCGCGGGGTTCCTCACCTCCGCCGACGGGCAACTCGGCCGCCAGCCGGCCGCCATGTACAGCCACGGGTTCGCCAGCCTGTTCCTCGCCGAAGTGTGCGGGATGATGCCCGAGGACGCGCGGCAGAAGAAGGTCCACGCGGTGCTCGAGCAGGCGACCGCGTTCGGCGTCGCCGCCCAGAACAAGGAAGGCGGGTGGCGGTACCAGCCCCGGGCCGACTACGCCGACGTGTCCGTCACGGTCGCACTGATGATGTCGCTCCGGGCGGCCCGCAACGCCGGCGTGTTCGTCCGCAAGGGCGTGGTGCAGGCCGGGGCCGCGTACATCCGCGCCTGCCAGACCGGCGACGGCGGGTTCAGCTACTTCAAGGGCCAGGGGTTCTCCGCGTTCGCCCGCACCGCGGCCGCGATCGTCGGGCTGTACAGCGCCAGCATCCCCGAGGACGAGGAGGTGAACGGGAAGGCGATCGACCGCGGCCTCCGCTACCTCCAGCAGTTCATCCCGGGCCGGCAGTTCAACCAGCGGGAGATCCCGTCGCAGCACTACTACTACGGCCAGTACTACGCGGCGCTGGCGATGTGGACGGCCGGCGGCGACTACTGGCGGGCGTGGTTCCCGGCGGTCCGCGACGAACTGCTCGCCCGCGCCCGCATGGGTGGCGGAGTGTGGACCGACCAGTACCACGGCTCCGCCTACGCCACCGCCATGAGCCTGATCGTGCTGCAACTGCCGAACAACTATCTGCCCATTCTACAGAAGTGAGACAGGAAGAAATTTCACCACAGAGGGCACGAGAGGAAGACAGGAGACAGAGTTTTCAAGACCTCGCTTTCTGTCTTCCTCTCGTGCCCTCCTGTGCCCTCTGTGGTGAAATCTGCTTTGTCACTGTGCCGGTTCCACCGCGGTCGCCACCACGTACGGCCGCGACAGCCCGCGGCTCGGCTGCTGCACCCCGTACACGTCCACCTTCTTGCCGTCCCACTTCCGCAGATCGACGTCCGCCCCGGCCACCACGTACACCTTCACCACGCCCGGGGCCGTCTCCAGCGCGAACGCCGGGCGGCCGGTGCCGTCGGGAGTCACGACGGTGCGGCGCAGCGTACCCACGCCGGTCCACTTCGCGCCTTCGGTGGTGTTCGTGTCGGCCGGGGACGGCAGCGGCGGGTTCGAGGTCGGGTTCGGCTTCGCGGTCGAAGCGGGGATCGCCTGCGGCACGCCCGGGCCCACCCCGCCACCGCTGTTGTCCTTCTTCTCCTCGCGCGGCGGCTGAAGCACGCTCGTCGTCGGCAGCGGGACCGCGGTCCCGCCGTTGCGCCGCTTCTCGCGGAGCGTGTGGATGCGCGTGAAGCACTGATCCGCGACCGCGCGGTCGCCGTCCGGGCCGTTCATCACCGCCGCGAGGTCGAACAGCGCCTTCTCGGCGTCGAGGTAGCGGCCCTCGCGCTCGGCGTTGTCGGCCTGAACCCACAGCGGGTGGTTGACCGCCGGCTTGCTCGCGGTGACGCCGGCCGCGGGCGTCACGCCGCTGTTGTTCGGGATGCTCGCGACCGGGGCCGACGGGGCAGGGGAGGGCAGCGGCGCGCCCGGTTCGGTCACGCGCACCGCGACCGTGTTGTTCACCGGCCGGTCGTACTTGATCGCGGTCTTCGGCAGATACCGCACGTCGCCGGCCGGCGGCGAAACCGGATACCACGTTTTGCCCGCGAACGTCGCCTTCGGCCCGAGCAACAGCAGCGCGGTGCCGTTGGGAATCTTGACGCGGCGGATGTCGAGCGGTTGAGCCTCACCGGCCTTACCGGCGGCCAGCGTCACCTCGTCGTCGGCGTGAACCAGGACGTTTTTCGGCGTCGGCTTGTCCGGCGTCGGGTCTTCGATGAACTGCGTGGCGATCCAACTGACCGAGCCGTACGGCGCGGTGACCGCGACCCACCCGCCGCTCTCCTCGCGCTCGACCACGACGACCGCGCCGCGCTTGAGCGTGCCGGTCTCGGGGAACGCGTCGCTCGGGCCGGCGCGGAGTTTCACCTCCTCGTCGGCGACGGTCGCGCGGTACGGGTCGGAGGCCCGCACCGCGTGCGGCGCGAGGAGCAGAACGGCCAGCCCGGCGGACGCGGCGAGGCGCATGAGCGGTCTCCGAAAGCGGGCACGGACTTCGTGGAAGGACGCATGCATACCGAACCCCGGTTTTGGGTCAAGTCCGGTCGGCCTGCTGACCGATGAGATCAGCAGCGCGGCCCCACATCTTCATTCGCCACTCTAAACGCCATCTTTAGTGGCTTCAACGTCAGTAGTGGAATTTTTTCCACATTTTCCGAAATTGCCCGATTCCCGTTGCCGCTCGGCCGCCCGCGGTCTTTCCTGTCCACTGCTCATTGCTTGCCGCCCACCTCTCGCACGACCGAGGACGTCATGGCGAACCCGACGATCGCGGACCTGGCCCGGATGTTCGACCACTCGCTGCTCCAGCCGACTTTGACCGACGCGGACCTCGAACGCGGCTGCCTCCTGGCCCGCGAACTCGCCTGCGCATCGGTCTGCATCAAGCCGTATGCGGTGCGGCTGGCGGCGAAGCTGCTGGCCGGCAGCCCGGTGCAGGCGAGCACGGTCATCGGCTTCCCGCACGGCGGCCACCTGACCGCGGTCAAGGTGTTCGAGGCCGAGAAGGCGATGGACGACGGCGCGACCGAACTCGACATGGTCGTCAACGTCGGCAAGGTGCTGAGCGGCGAGTGGAACTACGTCGCCGACGACGTCGCGGCGGTGGTGCGGGCCGCGCACGCCCGCAACGCGAAGGTGAAGGTGATCTTCGAGAACGCGTACCTCAAGGACGAGCACAAGAAGGCGCTGTGCGTCATCTGCGGCGAGGTCCGCGCCGACTGGGTGAAGACGAGCACCGGGTACGCGGAGACGGGCGCGACGGTGGAAGACCTCAAGCTGATGCGGGAGCACTCGCCGGCGTGGGTGCAGGTGAAGGCGGCCGGCGGGGTGCGGACCTTCGAGAAGCTGATGGAGGTGCGGGCGATCGGGGTGACCCGCGTCGGCGCGACCGCCACGAAAGCGATCCTCGACGACGCGAAGGCCAAGCTCGGGCTGTGACGCCGGGGCTTCGTGATTACGACTGCGTCTACTTGCCCTTCGGCTTGCAACTGCCTTTGGTGCCGGGCTTCTTGCCGGGCGTCGGCTCGTACCCGGCCCAGCAGCGGCTCGTCTTCTTCTTGTCGCCCTTCGCGGAAGACGACTTCGGCTTCTTGGTGGTCGGCATGACGCCCTCGCTCGCGTGTAGAAGTGGCGACGCGAGTGAGGAGATTGCAAAGCCGGTGCCGCTCGAAAGTAGGCGACTCGCTCCGCGAGTCGCGCCCTCAGCAATTGGAATGGTAATTCGGTCCTCCGTTGGTGGCGGGCGTCACTCGCGGAGCGAGTGACCTACTTTCCTACAGCGACGGCCCGGTGTCACCGGGCAGCATGATCCGGCGGATCTGCTTGATCGGGATCGCCCCCTGCTTCACGAACTCGTCGTGGAACTTCTGCAGGCTGTACTCCGCACCCTTCGCCTTCTGGTAGTCGGCCCGCAGTTTGTAGATTTGCAGCTTGCCAAGCGTGTAGTAGAGGTACGTCGGGTTGTACGTGCCGCGGCGCGACTCCTGAAACCCGACCTCCGGCTCGATGTACCCCTGCTCGACGAAGAACTTCTTCCCCTGCTCGACGGTCCACCCTTCGGTGTGCAACTTGATCCCGACCACGTAGCGGCAGTCGCGGAGTAGCGCTTCGCTCAACTGCGCGAGTTTCACCTTCGGGTCGCCGTCGCCGTAGCCCTCTTCCACGATCATCTGCTCGGCGTAGTGCGCCCACCCCTCGGCGTTGCTCCCGCACGAGTACAGCTTCCGCACCTTCGTCGGGTACTGCTTCGCGTACAGGAACTGGAGGTAGTGCCCCGGGTACGCCTCGTGGATGGTGATGATGTCCATCGCGGTCTTGTTGAACTGCCGCATGTGCTCGACCTTCCGCTTCGGCTCCCAGTCGGTTTCCGGCGGGGTGACGTAGTAGAACGCCTCGGTCGCCTTCGTTTCGTACGCCCCGGGCGTGTCCATCGACGCGAACCCGCCGGTGCGGGCGAACGCCGGCGTCTCGGCGATCGTCGGCCGCACCTCCGACGGGATGGTCACGATCTTCTTGTCGAGGAGGAACTTGCGGGTCCGCTCGATGGTGCCGCGGGTCGCCCCGACGAGGTCTTCCGGCTTCGGGTGGTCCTCGTTCAGAATCCCGAGCACTTCTGCTGGCGAAAGCTTCGGATTGATCTTCTTCGCGGTCGCGACGAACGCTTCCTGATCGCGCTTGAGGTTGGCTTCACCGATTTCGAGCAGTTTCGGCAGCGGGATGTCGAGCATCTCCTCGGTTTCGAGTTTCTTGGCGAATGCGTCGGCGCCGATGGCATACTTGCCCGTCGATTTCGGCAGCAACTCCGCTTCCAGCCACTTGGACGCGTCCTCGAACGCCGCGAGCGCGTCCTTGTTGGCCGCCTCAAATTCTTCGAGCAACTTGACGTCCTTTCCGGCGGCGGTCTTGGCCCACGTCGGCAGATCGCCCTTCAGAAAGCCGGTCGTGCCCTTCGCGATGATGATGCCGAGATCGGTGAATTCCTTCGGCGGGTTGCTGATGTTCGCCTTCATCGCCGCGAGCAGCGGCGGCACACCCTTCAACCGCCCGATGACGGACTTGAGTCGCTCCGCGGGCGGCGCGAACGACCGCTTCATGAGGATGTCGAGCGCGTCGGCCGGTTTGCTCAGGTACGTCATCGGGTTACGGATCCAGTCGCGTACGGTTTCGAGTTCCAGCAACTCGGCCCGGATGGCGTGGTCGAGCGTTTCGGCGTCGAGTGCCTCCGCGTCATTCAGTTTGGTGGCGCGGAGCGCCTTCAACCGCTCGTGCTGGGCCTTGAGCGCAGCCCCCCGCGCCTTGATGCTGGTGACGCTGTAGTCGGGCAGTTTGGCGTCGTGGTCGTGGATGCCGGCGTAGGTAGCCTGATTCGGCTCGAACGCGAACAGCGCCGCGTAGTAGTCATCGACGAACGCGGCGAACCCGGCGGGCGGGTCGGCGGCGGCCGGGGTGGAAGCCGGAAGGGCGACCAGCGCGACCAGAGCCGCGCCGACGGCCGAAAGGCGGACGGCGAACATGGCGGTTCCTCTGCGGAGTTGCGAGCGGAGAGGTGAGGAGAAGATATCGCGCCGGCGGGCGGTGCGGTTTCGCGAAATACGGTCTGGCGTTCCGGTTCGGCGGGGTTATACTGAGATGAGAACGTGAACCCGCCGGCATCGCTCTCCCGCCCGCTAGCCGAACCCACCCGCCTTGCCAGGAGCACCCTTCATGCGGCTCCGTCTGCTGCTCACCGCGGCCGTTGTGTGCGCGCCGTCGCTCGCGCCCGCCGCGGAAGTGACCGCCAATACGCCGATTGAAAAGGCCATCGACCAGTACCTCGACGCGGCCATTGCCGACGCCGGCATCACTCCGGCCGCGCAGGCCGACGACGCCACCGTCATCCGCCGGCTCACGCTCGACCTCGTCGGCCGCATCCCGACCGGCGGCGAAACCGACGCGTACACCAAATCGACCGACCCGGACAAGCGGGTGAAGCTCGTCGATCGGCTCATCGCGTCGCCCGGGTTCGCCCGGCACCAGGCGGCGCTGTTCGAGGTGATGCTTTCCCCGGAGGGTGATCGAAGGGGCAGCGGGGCGCTCCGCGAGTACCTCATCGGCTCGCTCAAAGAGAACAAGCCGTGGGACGTGATGTTCCGCGAGATGATGCTGCCGAACGAGACCGACGCCAAGCTGAAGGGGGCCGCCGACTTCCTCCGCGGCCGCCTGAGCGACGCCGACAAACTCACCAACGACGTGAGCGTCGCGTTCTTCGGCGTGAACGTGAGCTGCGCCCAGTGCCACAACCACCCGCAGGTGATGGAGTGGACCCAGGACCACTTCTACGGGATGAAGGCGTTCCTCGCTCGCACGTTTGATAACGGCGGCTTCCTGGGCGAGCGCGGCTATGGGGTCATCAAGTACAAGCCGACCAAAGGCCCGGAGCGCACCGCGAAGATGATGTTCCTGAGCGGTAAGGTGGTGGAAGACGTCACCGCGAAGGAGCCGTCGGCCGAGGACCAGAAGAAGGAGAAAGAGGCGCTGGAGAAGGCGAAGGCCGCCAAGACCCCGCCGCCCGCGCCGAAGTTCAGCGGCCGGGCCGAACTGGTAAAGGTGGCACTGGAAGGCCAGAACGCCGAGTTCTTCTCGCGGTCGATCGCGAACCGCATGTGGCACCGGTTCTTCGGCACCGGGCTGGTGTCGCCGCTCGACCAGATGCACGCCGAGAACCAGCCGACCCACCCGGAACTGCTCGCGTGGCTGGCCCGCGACGTTGCCGCCAACAAGTACGACCTCCGGCGGCTGATCCGCGGGGTCGTCATGAGCAAGGCGTACTCGCGCAGCAGCCGGTACGACTCCGAAGACCGCCCCGGGAACAAGACGTTCGCGGTCGCCCGGCTCAAGCCGATGACGCCGCTTCAGCTCGCCACAGCGCTGAAGATCGCTGCGACCGACCCGGCCTCTTTCGACGGGCTGAAGTCGGATGAGTTCGAGAAGCGGATGGAACAAATCGAGTCGAGCGCCCGCGGGTTCGCGTCGCTCATCGCCCAGCCGACGGACAACTTCCAGATCGGCGTCGGCGAAGCGCTGCTGTTCAGCAACGGCGACCGCGTGCTCAAGGAACTGCTCACCGACGGCCCCGGCACGTCGCTCGGCCGCGTCAAGGCGATGAAGGAGCCGAAAGAGGCCGTCGAGTTCCTGGTCAAGACCGCGTACGGCCGCAGCCCCACCGCCGACGAGTCGAAGGCGCTGGTGGCGTACGTCGAGAAGCGCAAGGGCCGCGAGGCCGACGCCTACAAGCAGGTGCTGTGGGCGCTCGTGACCGCGACCGAATTCCGGTTCAGTTATTGAAGAACCCACCCCCAGCCCCTCCCTGCAGGGAGGGGAGAAAAGGGGTGGAAAACGGCTCGATGACGTTAGCGGCGCGCCGACGCTTTCTCCCCTCCCTGCACGGAGGGGTTGGGGGTGGGTCGGCGAGACCGATACCGAACACAACACACGGAGCCTTCCCATGCCTCGCAAGACCTTCTGCGGCTCGGCCGCCCACGCGATGGACCGCCGCGCGTTCCTCGGCGGCGCGGCCGCCACGGCGACCCTCGCCGCGGACATGACGCAGCTCAACGCGCTGGCCGCGCCGGACGTCAGCAAGACCCTGAAGAAGAACCAGAAGCGGGTCATCCTGCTGTGGTTGGCCGGCGGGGCGTCGCAACTCGAAACGTGGGACCCGAAGCCGGGCGCGAGCACCGGCGGGCCGTTCCGCTCCATCCAGACCGACGTGCCCGGGCTGCGCATCTCCGAGTTGATGCCCAAGATGGCGCAGCGGATGAAGACGACGTGCGTCATCCGCGGGCTGAACACCAAGAACGGCGACCACGGCTCGGCCGCCCAGACTATGATGCGCGGCCGCCGCGACGAAGCGGCACTCCGCTACCCGGACCTCGGCGCGGTGGTGGCCCGCGAGTTCGGCCTGCCGGACAGCAAGGTGCCCGACTACGTCACCTTCTACACGCAGACCGAGGGCCGCGGCATGGCCCCCGGCAACCCGGGCTTCCTCGGCGCGCGGTACGCGCCGATGGAGCTGACCACCAACAACTACCCGGAGCACATCAAGCGGCTGGACGTCATCTCCGACGCCGACCACAAGGAGCGGGCCGACCTCCGCGACCTCATCGGCAAGGGGTTCGAGAAGGGCCGCTCGTCCGAGACGCTCAACAGCCAGAACGAGGCCTACGGCCGCGTCCGCGGCATCATGGAGAGCGAGTCGCTGTTCGACATCAGCAAGGAGCCGCAGAAGGTCCGCGACCGGTACGGCAACACGCAGTTCGCCGAGCAGACGCTGATCGCCCGCCGGTTGGTGGAGGCCGGGGTGCCGTTCGTACGGGTGGGCCGGGCGTGGTGGGACAGCCACGGGCAGAACTTCGAGACGCACCAGGAGATGGTGCCCGAACTCGACCACGTCATGGCGACGCTGCTCGACGACCTCGGCGAGCGCGGGATGCTGGACGACGTGATGGTGATGACGCTGGCCGAGTTCGGCCGCACGCCGTCGATCAACGCGAGCCTGGGCCGCGACCACTTCGCCAGCGCGTGGAGTTGCACCATCAGCGGCGCCGGGATCAAGCGCGGCAGCGTGTACGGCAAGAGCGACCCGAAGGGCAACACGGTGGTCGCCGAAGAAGTGGACGCCGGCAGCCTGTTCGCCACGGTGTACTCGGCGCTGGGCCTGGACCCGCACAAGAACTACTACGTCGGCAGCCGCCCGATCCCGCTGGTCAACCCCGGCGTCGAGCCGATCAAGGCCGTGCTGGCCTGAGCGGCGCGGTATGATGGAGACGGCGCGCTACGCCCGGCGCGCCGGAGGAAGAAGCGATGGGAACCGACCTCGAAGAAACCCTGAACCTCGTTGCTTACGAGCGAATTAAGGGCGAGTTGGCGGCGAAGTACCCGAAGGGCCAATTCGTCGGCATCTCGCGAGGGAAGGTTGTGGCCGACGGGACGAACCTCGACGAACTCATCACGAAGTTGCGTGCCCTCGGTTTGGACCCGCGGCGGGTACTAACGGTGCAAGCCGGGGTCGAGGTTCCGCAGTACGCGATCATCTTCGGTACTTACGGGCAAGCCGGACGTGAATCCGACGTTCGTTGAGCAACGGAACCCCTACCGCGGTGTCGCCCCACGGGCGTGGCTCCGCGTCATGTTGTTCGATCCGAATGACGTGCCCGTCGAGCTCACGTTAATCGCAGACACGGCCAGTCCTTATGCGGTGATCATCGACACGCTCGTTTTGGCCCGTCTCAGTAGATCGGCCGCGCCCCCGGTCGTATCGACTTTCGGCCCGATGACGGGCGGCTGGGTTCGGCTCTCGATGCCCGCGTTCGGCATCGACCGCGATGTCCTTTGTTACGGCAGCCCGACAATCGAATCCGCCGTTCCAGCGGACGATCCGAGCTTTCAAGGGCTGGTCGGGTTGCCCGTACTTCAACGGGCCGAATACGGCGGCAACGCCACCGACTTCTGGTTCCGCTACCCACCCACCCACAACCCCACCTCCGCGCCATGAAAGCCCCGAACCCGGACACGCTCAAGCTCGCCAAAGACCTCCAGCGGCCGAACATCACGTTCGCCGTCAGCCACGCGGCCGACACCGCGTACCTCGGCTGCTCCGACTTCAAGGTGTACGCGGCCGACTTCGCCGCCGCCAAGTTCGAGCCGAAAGAGTTGTACGCCCACGAGAGCTACGTCACCGGGGTCGCGCTCGCGGGCACCGCGCTCGTCAGCGGCGGCTACGACGGCAAGCTGACGTGGTACGACACGACAGCCGGTAAGGTGATTCGCACCCACGACGCGCACAGCAAGTGGATTCGCAAGGTGATCGCGTCGCCGGATGGGAAACTGGTCGCCAGCGTCGCCGACGATATGGTGTGTAAGCTGTGGGACGCGGAGGGCGGCAAACTCGTCCACGAGCTTCGCGGGCACAAGGAGAAGACGCCCAACGACTTCGGCTCGATGCTGTACGCGGTGTGCTTCAGCGCCGACGGCAAACTGCTGGCCACCGGGGACAAGGTCGGGCACGTCGCGGTGTGGGACGTCGCCACCGGCAAGCAGGTCGGGCAGTGCGAGGCCCCGGTCATGTACACCTGGGACAAGGTGCAGCGGCTGCACTCGATCGGCGGGATTCGGTCGCTGGCGTTTTCGCCGGACGGCAAGCAACTGGCCGTCGGCGGGATGGGCAAGGTCGGCAACATCGACCACCTCGAAGGGAAGGCGCGGGTCGAGGTGTTCGACTGGGCGACCGGGAAGCAGACGGCCGAGTTCCCGGGCGACAAGTTCGCCGGGCTGGTGAACCGGCTGGCGTGGGCGCCGGACGGGTCGTGGGTGGTCGGCGGCGGCGGCGCGGGCGAAGGGTTCCTGTGCTTCTTCGACGTCGCGGCCAAGAAGACGCTGCGGCAGGAGAAGCTGCCGATGCACGTCCACGACTTCGCGGTGACCGCCGCGGCCGACCAGATCGTCAGCGTCGGTCACAACCGCATCACGATTCACCGTCTGGGTTAGTCTCAGGTCGTAAGGTCCGAAAGTCGTAAAGTCGAAGACGGGCGCTGCCTCAGTCTTCGACTTTACGACTTTCGGACCTTACGACCTGAGACTATTCGGCGGCGTCGCGTAACTTGACGAGGGTGCAGCGGTTGCCGGTCGGGTTGTACTTCACGTCGTCCATGAACGTCCGCATCAGCAGGAGGCCGCGGCCGCTCGGCTTCTCGAGGTTGGCCGGGTCGGTCGGGTCCGGCAGGCTCGACACGTCGAAACCCGGCCCTTCGTCCGTAATGACGAACGTCGCCTTCGCCTGCGACACCCGCGAGACCACCCGCACCCGGCGGGACGCGTACGGCTCGGTCTTCTGCCGCTCGGCCGCCAGCGCGTGGAACGGGCCGTCGCCGCCCTCCTTGAGCTTCGAGCTGACCTCCAGGTTCCCGTGGTACACCGCGTTCAGCAGCGCCTCCTCCAGCGCGATCCCGACCCGCGTCGCGGTGTGCCGGTTGCACACCCCGACGGCCAGCAGGTCGTCGCGCAGTTGGGCGACGAGCGGCGGCACCAGCCGCGGGTCGTTCACCAGCACGAACCGCGTCAGCCGGCCGGTCATGCCGTCGAGCAGCCGCAGGCGGTCCATCTCGGCCTTGGCGTTGCCGAGCACCCGCTGCAGGATCGGGCCGAGGTCGCTGACCATCGCCCGCTTGGGCACGTAGTCGGCGGCCCCGGCCTTCAGCGCCGCCACCGCGGTCTGCTCGCTGCCCATCCCGGTCATCAGCACCACCGGGATGTGCGGGAACCGGTCGCGGACCTGCTCGACCAGCGCCAGCCCGTCCATCCGGGGCATGTAGACGTCGGTCAGGACCAGACTCGGCTGGCGCTTCTCGATCGCCTCCAGCGCCGTCACGCCGTCGGTGGCGTGGACGACCTTCCACACCCCGGCCCCGTCGAGCAGGTTGTGGACGATCCGCCGCTGGACCGCCGAGTCGTCTACCAACAGGATGGTGGGCGCGTCGGCCGGCACGGGCTTGGGCGCGGGCGTCAGGCCCGGCGCGGGGGTGCTGTGCAGGGTCATGTCGGGGTGCGTGTCGTGGGCGGCGCCGTGGTGTGTGATCATGACCGGTTGCGGGCCTGAGCGGCGCGGGCCGGGCCAGTTCCCGGCGTTCGCACACCCGAGCCTAGTACGCGCCCGGCGCACGGGCGTGGGTCAGGACCGCACACCCGGGCCGATTTATGCGGCCGGGAAACGCCGATTCGCGCGGCGGACGACATCTTCGCCCCCACACGACGCCGCTCAGACCTTTATGAACACCTTCCGTTGATACATCCACAGCAGCACCGCCCAGAACACCCCCAGCACCGCGAACCCGCTCGCCAGCGGCTCGTACTCCTCGAACCGCGCGAACACGTCCTGCCCGCGGTGCGTCTTGAACGACTCGATCACGAACGGCTTCAGCAGCCACGCGGCGACGTATGCCGCGATGGAATTCGCCCCGATCACCAGCAGCGGGAACGCCCACCGCCCTTTCGCGCCGGTGTCCAGCAGCGCCGCGAACGCCGCCAGGAACAGGAAGCACCACCCGCCGCTGAACAGCACCCACGCCGGCGTCCAGATGCGCTTCACGTTCGGGCACACCCCGAGGGCGTCGAGCAGGTAGCCGCTCGCCAACAGCGCCAGCCCGACCGCGGCGAAGTGCCGTACGTTTCGCCACCCCGCGCCGCCGGCCCGCAGCCACCCGCCGGCGATCAGCCCGAGAATCATGGTGGCGAGCGTCGGGATGAAGCTGAGCGTGGCGTAGCCGCCGCGGTTGTGCTTGGCGAGCGTCCACGGCTCGGATCGCGGGAACTGGTTCAGGAGCCACACGTCGAACGCGGCCGCCGGGTTGGTGTTCTTGCCCCAGTGCGCGGCGAACCCGCTCAGCTTCTCCTCGTCGCTCGTCACCCCGACGGCCTTGTAATCGAAGTCGGGCGGCGGCAGCGGGTGCAGCGCGAACAGCGCCCAGTAGCCGACCAGGACCGCGCCGGCCGCGGCCCACTGCCACACCGGCCGCAGGTGCCCGAGGGCGAACAGGAACAGGTAGCCCAGGCCGATCTGCGACAGCGTGTCGGTGAACACCCAATTCGTTTGCTTCTGCCCGTGTGACCGAAGGAACACGCCGAGCAGGACGAGTACCGCGGCCCGCCACGCGGCGTGCGTCCAACTCTGCCAGGTGGGTTCGTTTCGCGCGGCGCGCGACGCGAGCGAGAAGGGCAGGGCGACGCCGACCAGGAACGAGAACGACGGCTGGATGAGGTCGTGGAGTGAGCACCCGCGCCACAGGACGTGCTCCTGGTGGTGTGCGAGGAAGCCCCAGAACTCGGACTCCGGGAACGCTTTCTTGACAGCCCCGAGCCGCAGCACCTCGGCCATCATCAGGAACATGACCAGCCCGCGGTACGCGTCCACCGACTTGACGCGCGGGGCGGCGGGCGGCGGGGTATCAGTCACGGCGTTCGCCCTCGGGGATACAATTCGCGCATTCTAACCACGCCGATCCGACGCGAAAGGACGAACTGCGATGGGCGAACTGCCGCGGGTGGCGATCACGATGGGCGACCCGGCCGGGGTCGGGCCGGAACTGTGCCTGCGCCTCTTGCGAGACGACCGCGTACGGGCCGTGTGCGAGCCGGTCGTCGTCGGCGACCTGGGCGTGCTGAACCGCGTCGCGACGCAACTCGACTGGCCTCCCCCCGCCACTGCCGGCGTGATCGACCGTGGTGCGATCGACGCGAGTTCGGTGCGCCCGGGTGCGGTGTCGGCACCGTGCGGTCAAGCCGCGTACGAGTACGTCACGTTCGCCATCGACGCCGCGCTGGCCGGGCGGTTCGATGCGATCGCCACCGGCCCGCTGAACAAGGAGGCGCTGCACGCGGCGGCCATCCCGTTCCCGGGGCACACCGAGATTCTCGCGAGCCGCACCGGCGCGCCGCGGCACTGCATGATGCTCACGTCCGAGGCGATCACGTGCAGCCTCGTCACCGTTCACGTCGGGTATGCCGCCGTGCCGCCTCTACTCACGATCGAGAGCATCCGCGACACGATCGAGCTGACGGCGGCCGCGATGCGACGGATTCGCGGCCGCGCGCCGCGGTTGCTGGTGTGCGGGCTGAACCCGCACGCCGGCGAGCACGGGCTGTTCGGCGCGGGCGAGGAGGAGCGCATCATCGCCCCGGCGATCGAGGCGGCCCGCGCCGCCGGGATCGACGTGAGCGGCCCGCTGCCGCCGGACACGGCATTCCTGCCGAAGTACCGCGCAAACTGCGACGCCTACGTGTGCATGTACCACGACCAGGGGCTGATCCCGCTGAAGGCGCTCGCGTTCGAGGAGGCGGTGAACGTGACGCTCGGCCTGCCGATCGTCCGCACCAGCGTCGATCACGGCACCGCGTTCGACATCGCCTGGAAGGGCGTCGCGGACGTGTCCAGTTTCGTGCAGGCGGTGAAACTGGCGGCGAAGTTGGCAACCCGCGCAAGTTGAGCGCACTTCGGCGTTCGCACCTCAATACGCCGCGCTCCTCCGAGGTGCCGCCATGTCGCGCCTGGCCGCTTGTGTTGTCCTGTTCGCCGCGTCGGGGTTGCTCGTGGTCCAGCGCGCCGACCCGCTGGGCGCACAGGACAAGGCCAAGAAGGACGACCCCGCGGCACTGCAGAAGCAGGTCGCGACACTTCAAAAAGACTTGCAAGCGGCGACCACGCAGGTCACCGTCGCCCAGGCCACCGCCCTTCAGGCCGCCAAGGAGACCGCCCAACAGAAGGCGGCCAACAACAAGTTGCAAGCGGACAACGCCCAACTCGACGCGCTGCTCAAGAAGGAGAAGGCCGACGCCGCGAAAGCCGACAAGACCGCCAAGGAGCTTCAGGCGGCGCTGGACGGCGTCCGCAAGCCGGGGGTGGTGCGCGTGATGGTGCTCAGGTTGAAGGAGGATTCGCCCGCGAACGAGGTTCCGTCGCTGATCGACGGCGCGCAGGCGCTCGCGAAGGTAAAGGGCGTGCGGGTGGTGTGGGCGGGCAAGCCGGCGGGCGGGAAGGCCCGCGGGTCGGAGGGTGATGCCGACTTCACGGTCGCGGTGGTACTCGCGTTCGAGGACGCCGCGGCGCTCAAAGCGTTCCTGAAGGACGCGGTGTACGACAAGTTCGCCGACCGGCATCTCAAGCTGTGGGAAACCCCGACGATTTACGACTTCGAGCCGAAGAAGCCGCAGTGAGCGGGTCACGGCTTCCGCCCGCGGCCGCGGCGGTGTAGAATCGGGTCACCGTTCGGGCGTTACGGGGGCACCGCAATGATTCCGCTTCCGACCATCGACGTGTTGGATTCGATCACGATCCCGGTTGCGTGCGATGTGTCGTGGGACTCGATGCACGGCGACCACCGTACGCGGTTCTGCGGCCAGTGCCGCCAAAACGTCCACGACGTGAGCGAACTGACCGCCGCGGAGGCGGTGGCGCTCGTGACCGGCGGCGAGGAGACGCCGTGCCTCCGCCTGTTCCGCCGCGCCGACGGCCGCGTGATGACCGCCGACTGCATGACGCGGCGCGAGCGGGCGTGGAAGTGGCTGCACCGCCGCTCCGCGTTCGCCGCGGCGCTGTTCGCCCTCATGTTCCTCGGCTGTGCGAAAGCCGAAACGACGGCGGGCGAAGAGTGTTTGGGTAAACCAGGAATGCCGGCCGAAGCGGAGAAGGCCAAACCCGCTGACGCCGACGCGCCGAAGTCGCTGCCGGTCGCTCCGATGCCGCGCGAGGTGCCGCCGAAGCCGTAAGCCGTCACCGCTTCCGTCGGCAGCCGAAGCACACGTCGCGGCGGGCGAAGTTGTGCTCGCCGCACTGCGGGCACAGCCAGTCGCCGCGGCGCATCACCCCGGCCGCGGTCATCACCAGCCCGGTCCGCTGCGCCCCGCAGTCGTAACAGCGGTCGCGGTGGGCGAAGTTGTGCGACCCGCACCCCGGCACCGCACACAGCCAGTCGCCCGGCTTCAGTTCCTCGCGCGGCGGGGCGCTGGAACCGCTCGTCACCCGCGCACCGCGGTCGAGCAAGGCGCGCAGCACGCGGGCGATGTTCCGGGCGTCGTCGATGCCGCTGTGGAGCCGGCCAACCATGCTCACGCCGAGTCGCGCGGCCATTTCCGCCAGCCCGACGCGATCGGCCGCACCGGACATCGCTCGCGCGTAAACGGTCTTGAGGTTCGCCCACCGCCGGGCCCACTCCGGGAGCGAGAGGCCGTGCTGCCCGCACTGCCGCGGGAGGAGGCTCGCCAAGTCCCAGTCGCCGCACGTCACCGCCAGCGCGCCGTCGGCGTATTCTTGGTGCCACTCGTCGAAGTGCGACAGCACCTCGGGGAACGTCGGGGCCGCGTCCACCTCGCCCTGCGCGATGCCGGTGAGGTCGCGGCAGAACGCGGTGAGGTGCGGGTGCGCGACCGGCCGCACGAAGCTGTGGAACTCGGCCCCGTCGCGCGGGTCGCCGGGCGCGACCAGCACCGCCGGGAACTCGATCACCTCTTGCGGACTCGGGTTGTAAGGCTCGTCGCACGTCGCTTCGAAATCGATCGCCACAAACCGCATCGAATGCCTTCTGGGGTCCGAACGGACCGAATCGAGAGTGGTAAGCCGGTGTGATTATTGCAGGCGCGGCCAACCCGTACAACCCGCGTTTCGGCACTTCCACGCACGTCCTTCACGCGTATCATTTCCCCCGTCCCCTCATTTCCTCTCCCGCCATTCGGAACCTGCACCATGATGCGCGCCTCTCGGCTCGCGCTGGCCGCGGTGGGGCTATTCGCCCTCGCCAAGCCTGCGAGCGCTCAGCCCGACACGAGCGATACGCGGCTCCTCACGATGCCCGCGATCAGCAGCAAGAACATCGCGTTCGTCTACGCCGAAGACCTGTGGATCGCCAACGCCGACGGCACCAACCCGCGGCGGCTCACCTCCGATCTGGGCGTCGAATCGAACCCGGTGTTCAGCCCGGACGGCCAGACGATCGCGTTCAGCGCCCAGTACGACGGCAACACCGACGTTTACACCATCCCGGCCACCGGCGGGACGCCGGCGCGGCTGACCACCCACCCGGCGATCGACGTCGTTCGCGGGTTCACCCCGGACGGCAAGGCGGTGCTGTTCTCGTCGCCGCGGCACGTCTACAGCAACCGCTACCAGCAGTTGTTCACCGTCCCGCTCACCGGCGGGATGCCGAACCAGCTTCCGATCCCGTGGGGCTTCGAGGCCGCGTACTCGCCGGACGGCGACTACATCGCCTACACCCCGGTCCGCGACGCCACGGCGCAGTGGAAGAACTACCGCGGCGGCACCCACTCGCGCATCTGGGTTTACAACGTCAAGACGCACGACGTGGTCGAGATCCCGCAGCCGAAGGGCCGGTGCAACGACGCCGACCCGAACTGGGTCGGCCAAACCGTGTACTTCCGCTCGGACCGCAACGGCGAGTACAACGTGTTCGCGTTCGACCCGGGCAACAAGGACGTCAAGCAACTGACGAAGTTTACCGACTTCCCGGTGCTGGACATCAACACCGACGGCAAGAAGCTCATCTTCGAGCAAGCGGGTTACCTGCACGTGATGAACCCGCAAGAGACGGCGACCACGCGGTTGAAGGTCGGGATCGCGACGGACAACGGTGAAGCCCGCGCCCGGTTCGCGAAGGGCAGCAAGTACGTGCGCGACGTGAGCATCTCGCCGAGCGGGTCGCGGGTCGCGGTCGAGTTCCGCGGCGAGATCGTGACCGTCCCGGCCGAGAAGGGCGACGCCCGCATCCTCACCAACACCCCGGACGTCCACGAGCGGAGCCCGGCGTGGTCGCCGGACGGCAAGACCATCGCCTACTTCTCGGACGAGGGCGGCGAGTACCAACTGGTGCTCGCCCCGCAAACCGGCAAGGGCGCGGCGAAGAAGGTCAAGCTGACCGGCAGCGGGTTCTACTTCGACCCGATCTGGTCCCGCGACTCCAAGAAGGTGCTGCTCCGCGACAACGCGCAAACCGTCTTCTACCTGGACGTCGAGAGCGGCAAGATTCAGAAGGTGGTGACGCCGAAGCACGGGCTGAGCCGCGGGCTGAAGCCGTCGAGCTGGTCGCCGGACTCGAAGTGGATCGCCTACGCGATCAACACCCCGGCCGCAATCTCCCGCGTGTACGCCTACTCGCTGGAGCAGGACAAGTCGTTCCCGGTCACCGACGGGCTGACGGAAGCGACCGAGCCGTGCTTCGACGCCGGCGGGAAGTACCTGTACTTCCTGTCGTCGGTCGATACCGGCATGAGCAAGCACGGGTTCAGCCAGTCGGCCGCCGATTCGCGCCAGCCGCGGTGGTCGGTCAACCTCGTGGTGCTGAACAAGGACCTGCCCAGCCCGTTCCTGCGCGAGAGCGACGAGGAGAAGGGCGACGTGCCGTCCCCGAAACTCGACCCGAAGAAGGACGGCGGGTTCAAGATCGACTTCGCGGACATCGACCAGCGGATTCTGGCGTTCCCGCTGCCGACCGGGAACTACGCCGCGCTGTCGGCGGGTTCGGCCGGCTCGGTGTACTTCCTGACGCGGGCCGAGGGCGAAGGCGGCGGGCGCGGACAAGGCGGCCCGGCCGGCGCGACGCTCTCGCGCTTCGATATCGAGCGTCGCCGCGCGTCGCCGGTGCAACCGGGCGTGCTCGGCTACGAGTTGACGCCGGACGGCCGCAAGCTGCTGTACACGACCGGCGGCGGGAACTGGTTCATCACCTCGTCGGGCGGCGGGGGCGGGCTGGCCGCGGCGCTGGCGGCCGCGGGCAGCGGGCAGCGGCCCGGCGGCGGGGCCGGCGCGCCCGCCGGTGCCGGTGGCGGCGGTGAGGGGAAGGTGAACTTCGAGGGCATCGAAGTCCGCGTCGAGCCGAGGGCCGAGTGGAAGCAGATCTATGAGGAGGCGTGGCGGATCAACCGCGACTTCTTCTACGACCCGAATATGCACGGGGCCGACTGGCCGGCAATGAAGCAGAAGTACGCGGTGTTCCTCCCGCACTGCACGAGCAGCGCCGACCTGTACCGCGTCATCCGCTGGATGCTGTCGGAACTGGCGGTCGGCCACAGCTACATCACCAGCTACGGCGAGCGGCCGTTCGAGCGGAAGACGGTGCCCGGCGGCCTGCTGGGGGCCGACTTCGAGGTGAAGGACGAGCGTTACCAGTTCAAGAAGATCTACGGCGGGCTGAACTGGTCGCCGGCGATGCGCTCGCCGCTCACGGCGCCCGGTGTGAACGTGAAAGAGGGCGACTTCCTGCTCGCGGTCAACGGGAAGGAGCTGAAGGCCCCGACCGAGGTGTACTCGGTGTTCGAGAACACCGCCGGGAAGCTCGTTGACATCACCGTCGGGCCGACCGCCGACGGCAAGAACAGCCGTACGGTGACCGTGGAGCCGATCGCGAGCGAGTACAACCTCCGCAACATGGACTGGGTGGAAGGGAACCTCAAGAAGGTCGAGAAAGCGACCGGCGGCCGCGTCGGGTACGTTCACGTGCGCGACACCGCGGCCGGCGGCATGGCCGACTTCAAGCGGTACTTCTTCCCGCAGGTGGATAAGGAGGCGCTCATCATCGACGAGCGGTTCAACAGCGGCGGGCAGATCGCCGACTACTACATCGACATCCTGCGCCGGCCGTTCGCGAGCTACTGGGCGCCGCGGTACGGCGCGGACAACCGGTCGCCGAGCGCCGCGGTGTTCGGGCCGAAGGTGATGATCATCGACGAGGGCGCCGGGAGCGGCGGCGACATGCTGCCGTACATGTTCCGGAAGTTCGGGCTGGGCAAGCTGGTCGGCAAGCGGACGTGGGGCGGGCTGGTCGGCATCAGCGGCTACCCGGTGCTGATGGACGGCGGCACGGTGACCGCGCCGAGCTTCGCCATCTGGGACCCGGAGGGCGGGTTCATCGTGGAGAACGAGGGCGTCGCGCCGGACGTCGATGTGACCATGTGGCCGAAGGATCTGATCGCCGGCAAGGACCCGCAGTTGGAGAAGGCGATCGAGATCGCGCTGGAGGAGTTGAAGAAGAACCCGCCGAAGAAAGACGCGCGGCCGGAGTACCCGAAGCGGGCCAACCCGCCGCAGCCGTAGCCAATGCGGACGAGGCGGGTTTGGAGAAACCGCGTCGGTGGTGCCCCTCACCCGGCCTCGAGGACTCGGCCGACCTCTCCCCAGCGGGGAGAGGTGCATCCGCAGACACGCCCAGCGAAACGGCGCATTTAGCTTTGCACTTCCCCGGATGGACCTCTCCCCGCTGGGGAGAGGTCGGCCGAGTCCTCGAGGCCGGGTGAGGGGCACCACCGACGCGGATCTCAAGGCCCGCTACTTCTCGCCCCACACCTTCGGCGTCACGAAGTCCTTCGGCTTGGGCTTGGCCTTCGGCGGCACCGCTTGCTTGGCGAACGCTCCTAACATCGCCTGTAGGGCCTTCACCCGCTCCGGGTGCTTGTCGGACAGGTCCGTCTTCTCGTACGGGTCGTCTTTCAGGTTGAACAACTCGATTCCGTCCTTGTCTTTGCCCTTCTTCTTCGGCACCGGGTCGCCGTCCGGGTCGTCCGCCCCGGTCTTCACCAACTTCCAGTCGCCGGCCCGCACCGCCCCGGTGTTCGGGGTCGTGTTGAGCAGGATCACGTCGTGCGGCGCCGGCTTGCCTTCGGTCAGCGTCGGCCAGATGTCCAGCCCGTCGAGCGTTAACTTTTGCTCGACCTTCGCCCCACACAACTTCACGAGCGTCGGGTACCAGTCCACCATGTGCAGCGGCTCGTTCACGGTCGCCCCGGCGTTGATACGTCCATCCCAGGTAGCGAACGCGGCGACGCGAACTCCGCCTTCGTACAGCGTGCCCTTCCCGGCGCGATACTTCCCGTTGTCGGTCACCACGCCCGGCTGCGGGCCGCCGTTGTCGCTGCTGAACACGAACAGCGTGTTCTTCCGCACGCCGGCGTCCTCGACCGCCTTCACGATCTGGCCGACGGCCTCGTCCATCGCGGCGAGCATCCCGGCGTACTTCCTTCGCTCGCCCTTCAACTCGCCGTAAGGGGCCATGTACTCGTCCGGCACCTGGTGCGGGGCGTGAACGGCGTTGAACGGCACATACAGAAAGAACGGCTTCTTACCGGCGGTGTCTTTGACGAACTGCGCGGCGTCCCGGGCGATGAGGTGCGTCGAATAGCCCTCGTCGCGGCACTCCTTGTCGTCGCGGTGCCAGTCGAACCCGCCGTCGCGGACGTGGGTGAAGTAGTCGAGCGCGCCGTTGTAGTGCCCGTACTGGTGGTCGAACCCGCGGCGGGTCGGCAGGTACTCGGGCGCGTGGTGCCCGAGGTGCCACTTGCCGACGATCGCGGTCGCATACCCGGCGCTCTTCAGCGCCTGTGGAAGCGTCTGTTCGTCGAGCGGCAGGCCGTATTGTGCCCATGGGCGGACGACGCCGACTTGAAGCCCGTGCCGCATCGGGTAGCGGCCGGTCATGAACGCCGCCCGCGTCGGGCTGCACACCGGCTGAACGTAAAATGCGTCGAGCTTCGTCCCGGCACTCGCCAGTTTGTCGATGTGCGGCGTCTTGATCTGCTTGCCGCCCATGAACCCGCAGTCCTCGCGCCCGAGGTCGTCGGCCAGCAGGAACACGACGTTCGGCCGCTCTTCCGCGAACCCGGGCGCGTTCACGGCGAGTGCGAGCAGCGGTACGAGCCAGCGGACGGAGATTGGCATGGCGGCCTCGGGGTGAAGGGCCGCGTTAATCTATTCCTCAAAACCCGGGAGGGTGAGTTGCCGCGTCCCCGGCGGGGTCGAAGGCGGCGGAGGCGGGAGCGCCGGGCGGGCGGTCGCGGCGATGATGATCCGCGCGCATGCCTCGGCGTCGGACCCTGCGTCGTGGTGAATGAGGCCGATGCCGAGCCGTCGGCACACCGCGGGCAGGTTCGCCGGCTTCATCTGCCATACGCGGCGGGCGATCTGAACCGTACACACGAATGGTAGCGCAGGGGCGGTCAGCCCGGAGGCGAGGCAGCACGCGTTCAGCACGCCGCGGTCGAACGGGGCGTTGTGCGCCGCGAAGTACTGTGCCCCGTCGAGCAGCGGCGAAACCTTCGCCCACACGTCCTTGAAGGCGGGTGCGTCCTTGACCATCTGCCAGGTGATGCCGTGGACGTGGGTGAACATGACCCGCGGCCGCGGCGGGCGGATGAGCAGCGTCTCGCGGGCCACGATCTGGCCGTTTTCGACCCGCACCAGCCCGACCGAACACGCGCTGTCCTGGCCGTGGTCGGCGGTCTCGAAGTCGATCGCCACGAACGGGCGGTCGAGCGGCGGGAGCGGCTTGGGGGCTTTGTCCTTCGGCATCAGCCGTCAGTATACCGTCACGCCGCCGGCCCTTTGCAAGAGCAGTCACGGCGTACTCAGTCGTCCCGGCGACGACGCCGCGGGCGGTCGTCGTAATCGTCGTCCTCGTCAGACTCGTCGCGCCGCCTCCGTCGCCGCGGGCGGTCGTCATCGTCGTCATCGTCGTCGTACCGCCTCCGCCGCCGCGGGCGGTCGTCGTCATCGTCCTCGTCATCGTCGTAAGAGCTGTACCGCGGCCGCGGGCGGTTGTACCGTTTGGCCCCGTTGTCGCCGACGGCCATGATGATGATTACGAACAACCCGGCCACCGGGAGGCCGCCGAGGCAGCCGAGGAACACCGCGGCGATGCCTGCCAGAATGCCACCGATCACGCCGATGGCCGACTGCCCCCGCGACGCCCCGATCGAGATCGGAATTGTCGCGGAGATCAGTACGGCGATGATAATACCGATCGTCTGGCCGGCCTGAAACGCCGGGTCATTCCGCTGAGCGAATAGAAGGAGTTCCATAATCCTCTCGCGACGAAGGCGGCGAGCGGGCGGAAATCGCGGAGAGGATAGAATGCTCGCGCGCGGCTTCGCCGGTTATGTTACAACCAAAAGCCGAACTGTCGAGTTGCCGCCGAGGTCGCCATGTCGCGTTTGTTCGCGCTACCCATCCTCCTTACCTTCGGAGTCGCCGCCGTGCCCGCTGCCGGACCGGCGCCCAAGCCCGACACGCTCACCAAGGAGCGGGCGTCGGCGTTCGCCAAACTGGCACTCAAGGGCGCCCGCAAGCAGTACCCGAACAAGACCGGGCACGTCCAACTCGACGACGCCGACACCAAGACGCCGAAGCAACTGCACCCGGCGTTCTACGGGTGCTACGACTGGCACTCCGCCGTCCACGGCCACTGGATGCTCGTCCGCGTCCTCCGCACCCACCCGGACCTGCCCGAAGCGAAAGACATCCGTGCCGTGCTGGCCGAGAACCTCACCGCCGCGAACCTGAAAGCGGAGGTCGCCTACTTCAATCGCGGCGAAGCGAAGTCGTTCGAACGGCCCTACGGCTGGGCGTGGTTGCTGAAACTGGCCGAGGAACTGCACACCTGGGACGACGCGGACGCGAAGACGTGGTCCGCGAACGTCAAGCCGCTCGCGGACCTGATCGCGGCGCGGTACGTCGAGTTCTTCCCCAAGCAAACCTACCCGATCCGCGCCGGGGTGCATTCCAACACCGCGTTCGGCCTCACCTTCGCGCTCGATTATGCCAAAACCGTCGGCGACAAGAAGTTACAGCAAGCCGTCGAGGAAAGGGCGAAGGCCTATTACCTGAAGGACGCCGACGCCCCGGCCCGCTGGGAGCCGGACGGGGCCGACTTCCTCTCGCCCAGCCTGTGCGAAGCGGACCTCATGCGCCGCGTGCTTCCGCCGGTCGAGTTCGCTGCGTGGTTCCACAAGTACCTGCCGGGCGCGGTGAAGGGCGAGCCGGCGTCCCTCTTCAATCCAGCGACAGTTACCGACCGCACCGACCCGCAGTTGGTTCACCTCGACGGCCTCAACCTGAGCCGGGCGTGGTGTCTGCGGGGCATTCTGACCGCGCTACCGAAGGACGACCCGGCGCAGAAGGCGCTGGCGGAGTCGGCGGCGCGGCACGCGGAGGCCGGGCTGAAGCACGTCGCGAGCGGCGACTACGCGGGCGAGCACTGGCTGGCGTCGTTCGCGGTGTGGATGTTCGCCCAACCGGCCCCGGAGTGACCGGGCGACCGCACGCGGCTTCGCGGTCACGGCTCAACTTTCTCGGCCGCCCGCATCGCGCCGGCTCACGCCCGGCCGCAATTCGGGCGCGGGGCGAACTCCCGCCCCCATTTCAGGCGCGGCGAAAGAACTGGCGCGGGAACTTCCCGACGATTTCCGCAATCCCCGACGATCATGTAGTAAGGCCAAGCTAGCGGCACCACCGCCACAATCGTTACAACCCATTCGGTCGTTCCGGACGGACGACTCGAACACCCGCACGAGGCCCGCTCAGGATGCGGCCCTCGTGCGCCGGCGTGCCACCGTGTTTTCCACAACGGCTTTCATCCGGCCCGAACCGCCGCCCCGGCCCGAGCCGGACGCGCCCCGGCCGCGGACCGCCGACCCGGCCGAGGGGGCGCCGACGGTCCGCGTCCCGGTCCGCCCGGTTGCCGACATCGACCCGCTCGTGGTCACCCCGCCGCCCACCTCCGACCTGCGCCTCCCGCCGATCGACTGGAGCGCCGAGGAGGGCGACGAGGGCGCCACGCCCGCGCCGCGCCGCGGGCCGCGCGTCGGCGACACGGTGATGGGGTTCAAACTGGTCGCCGAACTCGGCCGGGGGGCGTTCGCCCGCGTCTACCGGGCCGAGCAGCAGTCGCTCGCCGGCCGCGAGGTCGCGCTGAAGATCACCTTCCGCCCGACCCGGGAGGCCGAGCGGCTGGCCCGCCTCCAGCACACCAACATCGTCCCGGTATACTCGGTCCACGCCGACGGGCCGGCGCAGCTCATCTGCATGCCGTTCCTCGGCCGGACCACCGTCGCCGACCTGATCCGCGCGCACCGGTTCGACGGGCCGCCGCGGTCCGCCGCCCGCCGCAGCACCGCCCGCGCCGCCCTCAGCACCGCGGCCGACGGCGGCCGGTCGGCGTCGAAGTCGCTCCCCGACTCCGGCGGCCGGTCGCGCCCGCCGGTCTGGACGTGGGACGCCGCCGAGCCGCCGCCGATCGTCGGCGACCCGGTCGCCGTGCTGGAGTTCCTGCGCCAACTGGCCGACGGGCTGGGCCACGCGCACGCCCGCGGCATCCTGCACCTCGACCTCAAGCCGGCCAACGTGCTGCTGGCCGACAGCGGCGAGCCGATGCTGCTGGACTTCAACCTGTCGCTCGACGCCCGCGACCCGGACCGCGACATGGTCGGCGGGACGATGCCGTACATGGCGATCGAGCAACTGCTCGACATGCGTGACCGCGGCAGCGGGGTGATCGACGGCCGGGCCGACCTGTTCGCGCTGGGGGTGATGGCGTTCGAGATGCTGACCGGGGGGCTGCCGTTCGCCGTCGAGGCCGGCAAGGCGCGGGACATCGACGCGCTGGTCGCCGCCCGCCGGGCCGGGCCGCTGAGCCTTCGCGCCGCCAACCCGCTGGTCACCCCCGCGGTCGAGGCGATCGTCTTCAAGCTGCTCGCGGCCGAGCCGGAGCACCGCTACCAGACGGCCGACGAACTGCACACCGACGTCACCCGCCACCTGGCCGACCTGCCGCTGAAGTTCGCCCGCGAGCCTTCGACCCGCGAGCGGGTGCGGAAGTGGCGGCGGCGGAACCCCGGGCTGGCGGTGCGGCTGCTGTTCGCCGGGCTGATCGCGCTGAGCGCCGGGCTGGGCGTCGTGGCGTACGACCGGTCGCAGTCGGGCGCCCGCGCCGCGGCCGCCGAGCACGCCCGCGCGACCCGGTCCGCCCTCGACCCGGTCCGCCTCGACCTGCTGATCCCCGAAGACCCGAAGGCGGCCGCCCGCGGCGCCGAGCGGGCGGCCAGACTGCTCGCCGCCTACGGGCTTCCGGCCGACGCCGACTGGCGGACCCGGCCGGCGGTGCGGATGCTGCCGGCCGCCGATCGCGCCGCCCTCCGCGACGACTTCGCCGAAGTCCTCTTCCTGGTGGCGCACGCGAAGTGGCGGAGCGTCGAGCGGGCGCCGGACGCCGACCGCCGCGCGGCCGCGGCCGAGGCCTGGAAGTGGAACGCCGCGGCGCGGGCGTGCTTCCCGGCGGGCGAGGCGCCCGCGGCGCTGGTCCGGCAGGCGGCGGCGCTCGCGCCGGCGGCCGGGGAAGCGTTCGACCCGCCGGCCGTGGCGGGCGCCAACCCGCCGCACCTGTTCCTGGACGCGGCCGAGCGGCTGTCGCGCGGGCACTACGCGGCGGCGGTCCCGCTGCTCGACGAGGCGGTTTCGGCCGACCCGCGGCACGCGGCGGCCCAGTTCGCGCTGGCGTACTGCCGGCAGCAACTCGGCCAGCACGCGCGGGCGGTCGAGCGGTACGACGTGGCCCGCGCGCTGCTCCCCGCCGACCCCCGCCCGGCGTACTACCGCGGGCAGATCTACGGGCTGACCAAGAAGCCGGCGCTGGCCGAGACCGAGTTCACCGCGGCGCTGGCCCGCGACCCGGAGTCGGCGGAGGCGTACCGGCTCCGCGGGCTGGCCCGCTACCGGCTCGGCACGCCGGAAAAGCTGGCCGAGGCCGAAGCCGACCTGACCGCCGCGCTCGACAAGGGCGGCCCGCCGGTGCCGGTGTACGCGCTCCGCGAGCGGGTGCGGACTCGCCGCGGTGACGCGGCCGGCGCGGCCGCCGACCGCGCCGCCGCGGCCGGCGCGACGCCGGCCACCGAGTCCGACTTCTTGACCCGCGGGTGGGCGCGGATGGGCGCCGACCCGAAGGGCGCGCTGGACGACCTCCGGAAGGCACTGGAGATCAACCCGCGGTCGCTGGACGCGCTGCAAAACATCATCCACGTGCTGGGCGACAAAATAAAGGACGACGCGGCGGCGCTGGAGGTGGCGACGCGGGCGACGGAGTTGTACCCGGATTACGCCCCGGTCCGGGCCACCCGCGGGATCCTGCTGGCGCGCCTCGACCGGCGCGCCGACGCGCACAAGGACGTCGCGGCCGCCCGGCGGCTGTCGGAAGACGCGGAGGTGCTGTTCCTGGCCGCGTGCGCGTTCGCCCGGGGCGCGGCGGCAAACGACGACCGGGCCGAAGCCCTCAAGTTGTTGCGGCGGGCGCTGCGCGAGGGGTACAGCGACCTCGACGCCCTCGCCACCACGGCCGATCTCGCCCCGCTCCGCGACCTGACCGAGTTCAAGGATATCGAGCTGAGCGCCCGCGTGCTTCAGCGGTAACCACCGCCACACATCACGAAACGCCGCGGCCCCGACCAGTTCGATTGCTGGTCGGGGCCGCGGCGTTTTTTCGGACCGTTTGCATTCCGGCTCAGCGGACGATCGGCTCGCCGGTGAGCGAGCTGTTCTGCAGCAGCGGGTCCTGCGCCCGCAACTGAATCAGGGTCGCTTCGGTCGTCATGGCGATGATGGTCAGCAGCGGGCTGGCGTAAGCCGGCTCGGCCGGCGGGAGCGGAGTGGCCGGCGGGAGCGGATCGGCCGGCGGCACCGCGCCGCCGCCGAACGGATCGACGACCGGCAGGCCGGTGGGGTTCTCACGCGCTTCCAGCGACATCAGCTCGGGACGAAAGCGGAAGTTCATGGCGACTCCAACCACTTACTTGAGGGGGGAACGAACTTCGACACGAGCAGAATCAGGTACCCCCTCAGTCTGCTGACGCACGACTTCTGCGCCTAGCTGACTTTGCGGGTCTGTTGCGATTTCATCGGAAAAACTTTTAACACCCGCCTGACAATTGAGGGGCGACGTGGAACGATTCTATCCGGGCAACAATTTTGCGGGTTAAACGAACTTTACTACGAGGGGGTTTCGCGGGGCAAGAACAATCTCGGAAATCGAGTCGGGAGTTTGCCCGTGTGCAATTCGTGCGGGCGCGAGGAAGCGATTTTGCGGATTATTCATGCGGGAGCGTCGGTTCTGCTTCCCGTTCGGCCGTGGCCCGAATATGCTCGACTTCCGGTCAGTGGGGGGTGGTATGCGGAAGGTTCGACCCGCTGTCGGCTTGCTCGTCCTTGTGCTCGCGGTCGGGGCGCTCGGGGTGGCGCTGTGGTGGCGGCCGTCGGTCGCGCCGCCGGCGTGGGCCAACGACTACGACCTGTCGGCCAAGCCGCCCGAAACGATCGCCCCGGGCACGGAGGTGGACCGCGGCCCGCCGGCCGGGTGGTCGCACCTCGTCATCAAGAGCCTTCCGCGGGTGAAGCCGGGCGAGGAACACCACGTCCCGACGCCGCTCGGCTTCGGCCGCGACCTCGTCGTTAAACAGGCGGCGTGGATGTTCACCGCGTTCGCCGCCGACGTGGTGCCCGAACAGCAGGGGCCTCACACCCGCTTCCGACTGCGCGCGATCGGGTTAGGCCTGGGCGCGAAAGTGAACGGCCACGACCTCGTACTCACGCCCGAGTCGGCCGCCGGGTTCGGTTACAAACTGAACTGGATCGAAAGGCAAACGCTGGAAACGGGTTACCGCATTCAGGGGCAGGCGCGGATGGTGGTTCACGGCCCGTCGTTTGCGATTCTCGACACGCCGGTGACGTTCCGCTGCGGCGCCAAGAATCGCATCGTCCGCTACCGCTACGCGCTCTTGGTTGATGGCCCGACGGGCGAACTGGCCGTGCTGCTGTGGCGGTTGGGCGACGCCGAGGGGTGCGCCGACCTGACGCGGGCGGTGCTCCTGCACCCGAGTACCATCGACCCGGCCGAGTTGATTCCGGACACGTCGATGGTCGGCCTCCCGAACGAGTTCTGGTTCGGGGTCGGCGACCTGCCGCCGCGCCGGGCCGAAGTGACGATCCCGCCGGAGCTGCGCGACCGCGCCGCGCAGACGAAGTTCACGCCCGACGACGCCGCGGAACTGGAAGCGGCGCTGCGGAAGTTACTGCCGTAACCCGTTTTTGGTATTTGGTTTTTGGTGTTTGGTGTTCGGCCTCGCCCATCGCCTTGCCGATCTCCGGACGCCCGACGTCAAAAACAAAACACCAAAAACCAAACACCGAAAACGAACCATGTACGCTCTCGCACTCGCCGCGTTGGCCTTCTCCCAGCCGCCGGCCAAGCACGAAGACCAGAACCCGCTCTACAAAGGGCTGCTCGAAACCGGGCTGAACGTCGGGGTCGAGGCGAAGGCCAAGTTCCCCACCCCGACCATGCCCGACGGGCTTGACGCGGCCAAGCAGGCCGAGGTCATCAAGGGCGTGATCGGCACCGACTACAGCTTCGACGAGTTCACCCGCGACGCGGTCGTGGCCCCGTACGTCATGAAGATCCGCGACGTCAGCCCGTCGGACCCGAAGGCCCCGGCCCGCGGCGTCGATATCTGGTTCGTCGCGCACGGCGACTTCAAGAAGCTTGAGGACGACAAGTTCCTCGACACCCTGACCAACAGCGGCAAGGGCGGCGGGAAAGGCGGGAAGCTGACGGCCGCCGACCTCGCCAAGCGCGGCATCGCGATCGCGAAGGGCGACGAGAGGCGCGAGGGCTACGGGCACTTCGAGTTCGACTTCCTCGACAAGGTGCGGTTGAGCGGCGTGGGCCGGGCGATGTGGAGCCGCACCGGCGAGTCGGTGCTGGCGGCGGCGGAGATCGACCCGCGGTTCGCCTCCGACAAGGAGCACCCGAATCAGTGGCGGTCGATCACGAAGGACGGCGGGCAGGTGAAGGCCGGCGACCCGCACCCGTGGCACGGGGCCGCGATGTACCTCAAGATCACAAAGTTGACTCAACCGGCGGGAGCGGTGTTCGTGGAGCAGCACCTCGTCTTCGCCGAGCCGACCGGGTGGTTCGACGGTGCGAACCTGCTGCGGTCGAAGCTGCCGCAGGCGGCCCAGATCAACGTCCGCGACACGCGGAAGGAGTTCAAGAAGTAACCGCGCGGGGGGTCCGGTCGAGCACATCGCGGGCCTTCACCGCCAACTCGCCCGGGGTGAACGGCTTGGCCAGGAACCCCTCGCCGGCCTCGCCCGCCCGGTCGGCGTTGTCCCCGCCGGACACCACCAGCACGCGCAGCCCCGGCCGGGCGGCGCGGAGCCGACCGGGCAGCGCCGCCGCGCCCGGCGGGACGTCGGCGACGGCGAGGTGGATCGGCCCGGGGTGGTCGCGGGCGACGGCGACCGCCGCGTCGGCCCCGGAGGCCTCGTGGACGGTGTACCCGCGCGCCCGCAGGGCCAGGCACATCACCGCCCGCACGGCCGCGTCCTCGTCGGCCACCAGCACCACCTCCGACCCGCGCACCCGGTACTCGCCGGAACTGTCCGGCAGTGGGTCGGTCGGCACCGCGGTGATCTGCGGCAAGTAGACCCGGAACTCGGTGCCGCGGCCCGGCTCGGACGCCACCCGCACGCACCCGCCGGCCCCGCGGGCGATGTCGAGCACCGTCGACAGCCCGAGCCCGGTGCCCCGCCCGACCGGCTTGGTGGTGAAGAACGGCTCGAACACGCGGGCCAGCGTGGCCGCGTCCATCCCGTGCCCGGTGTCGGTGACGCGCAGCACCGCGCACGGCCCGGCCGGCAACTCCCCGCCGGCTTCGGCCCCGTCGGCGACGCCCGTCTCGACGCTCAGCGCGCCGCCGGCGGGCATCGCGTCCCGGGCGTTCACGGCCAGGTTCATCACCACCTGCTCGACGCGCCCGGAATCCAGCCCGACCGTGCCGGCCCGCGGGTCGAGCCGGACCGAAAGCCCCACGGCCGACCCGACCAGCCGGCGGAGCATTGCCTCGCACCCGCGGACCGTGGCGTTGAGTTCGGCGCGGGTGTTCCGGCCGCCGCCCTTGCGGCTGAACGTCAGCAGTTGTCGCGTCAGCCCGGCGGCCCGCTGTCCGGCGGCCGCCACCTCGCCGAGCAGCGCGGCGGCCGGGTGCCCGTGGCCCAGCGCGTCTAGCGCCGTCTCGGTGTACCCGCCGATCACCGTCAGCAGGTTGTTGAAGTCGTGCGCCACCGCCCCGGTCAGCCGGCCGATCAGCTCCATCTTCTGGGCGTGCAGGAACTGCGCCTCCAGTTCCTTGACCGCGGTGATGTCGGTCTGCACCCCGACGTAGTGGGTGACCCGGCCGTCGTCGTCGGTCAGCGGGGTGACGTTCAGCGCGTTCCAGAACGCGGTGCGGTTCTTGCGGTAGTTCTTGAGGACCACCGAGCAACTCCGCCCGCCGGCGATGGCGGCCCGCAGCCGGGCGATTTCGGCCCGGTCGGTGTCCGGCCCCTGGAGGAACCGGCAGTTGCGGCCGATCACCTCGTCGGCGGTGTACCCGGTCAGCCGCTCGAACCCGGGGTTACAGTACACGATCGGGTTTTCCGGCCGGGTCGCATCGCTGATGAGCATTCCCAGGGCCATTGCCTCGACCGTTTGCGGCAGGAGGCCGAAGTGGAGCGACGCCAGTTTCAGGGCGCGGGACGGCGGCGGGGTGACGGGCGGGGTCTGCGGTTGGGGGTGGGCGATGGCGTTCACGGGCGCCTCCTGACGGGAGAGTGTCAATCCGCTTGTCAAGCGAAGCGTAGATGCGCCGCGAAAAAAAGTGGAGAAAGTCGTCGGGAAATCGTGCGCCGCGCAGGTCGGAACTGCGCCGCGGCGCGAACCGGAGGTTGAAAATGCGCCGGCGGTGAGCCGGGTTCTGAACTCCGCCTCACCCGGTGCTCGCCGGCGTCCGCGACTCGCTCCCGCCGGACGAAATGGCCCAACGGGTGAACCCCTGGGAAGACCTCCGCACGATCACGTTATCGCGCGGGCTGCCCCCGCGGCTTGGTGTTGGTGGGCCGCACCGCATCTTCGCCGAGCCGACCGTGTAGTTCGACGGCGCGAACCTGTTGCGGTTGAAGCTGCCGCGGGCGGCTCACCCGCGAGATCACTCCAGCAGGGCGCGCCTGTGATTGGGAGGAAGCGGGGGCCGGGCGCGAAGTATGGCAACTGGAGCGGACGCCGGGTATGATCGGGTGCCTCACGGAAATCGCCCCATGCCCGACCACGACTCGACCGCTGACGCCCCCAACCCGACCGCGACCGGGGCCGGCGTCACCGCGCGCACGCTCGTCCAGACAGGCGGCGTGCCCGCGGCCGACCTCCCGGCGGTGCCCGGGTACGAGCTGCGCGAGGAACTCGGCAAGGGCGGCATGGGCGTGGTGTACAAGGCGCAGGACACCGCCCTGAACCGCTCGGTCGCGGTCAAGTTCCTCCGCCCGGAGTACCCCTCCGACGGTCCGGCGGTGCAGCGGTTCCTCGACGAGGCCCAGATCTGCGCCCAACTCCAGCACCCGGGCATCCCGCCGGTGCACCAGGTCGGCGCGCTGCCCGACGGCCGCCCGTTCCTGGTGATGAAGCTGATCCGCGGCCGCACCCTGGACGCGGAACTGGCCGCCCGCCCGTCGCCGGCGGACGACCGCGGGCGGTTCGTGGCCGCGTTCGAGCAGGTGTGTCAGGCGGTGGCGTTCGCCCACGAGCGCGGGGTCATCCACCGCGACCTGAAGCCGCAGAACGTGATGGTCGGCGCGTTCGGCGAAGTGCAGGTGATGGACTGGGGGCTGGCCAAGGTGGTCGGCGCGGCCGAGGCTTCGCCGGGGGCGGACGTCGGCACGGCGGTGCGGAGCGTGCGCGAACTGGGCACCGAGACGCAGGCGGGGAGCGTGCTCGGGTCGCCGGCATACATGCCGCCGGAGCAGGCCGGCGGCGAGGTGGCCAAGATCGACGCCCGCACCGACGTGTTCGGGCTGGGGGCGGTGCTGTGCGTCGTCCTGACCGGCCAGCCGCCGTACACCGGGGCGGACGTCAACGAGCTGCACCTGAAGGCGATCCGCGGGCAGACGGGCGACGCGCTGGCCCGGCTGGACAGGTGCGGGGCCGAGCCGGAACTGGTGGGGCTGTGCAAGTGGTGCCTGGCGGCCGACCCGGCCATCCGGCCGGCGCATGCCGGGGTGGTGGCGGGGGTGGTAGCGTCGGTTCGGGCCGACGCCGAGCGGCGCGCCCGGCGGGCGGAACTGGACCGTGTCCGCGCCGAGGGCGAGTTGGAGGCCGACCGACTTCGCGAAGCCGAGCAGCGAACGAAGCGGCGGGCCCGGGCGACGCTGGCGGCGATGGCGGCGACGCTGGTACTCGCCGCCGTCGGGTTGGCGTGGTGGGTCGATCGCCGCCGCACCGACGCCCGGACGGACGAGGAACTGCGCGCCGCCTACGCCCGGGCTGCCGAGGACCGCAAGCGGGCCGAGACAGAGCGGGAGGTGACCGCGGCGCTGGCCGAGGTAGGGGCGCTGTGCGACCGCGGCGACCGCGAGACAGAGAACCCGCCTCAGTGGTGGTTGACGCTGGCGGCCAGCCGCTCTGCCCAGCGCCGGGCGGCCGCGGCGCTGGACGGCGGCGTGCCGACCGACGCGCTCCGGGCGGCCGTGGCCGCAGCCGCAGCCCGCATTTCGAAGGACGAGTTCGACTGCGAAACCGCCGAACTGTACGAACTGTGGGTCCTAGACCTGATCGGTAGTTTGTCGGGCCGGTCGCGGGAAAAAGGCCGGGCCGAGATTCGTCAAGCCACCGATCGATTCTTCGCCCGACTGGGCATCGATCTGGCCACGGCCACCCCCGACGCGGTGGCCGACGTGATTTCACAATCCCGGTTAAGGCCGCGGCTGGTCGCGCTGCTGCTGTTCGGAGACTTGGCGTCCAGCGGCAGGGGACGGCCGGACTTGGCCAGCCTCGTCGCCTCAGTCGCCCAAGTGCCGGAGGTGATCAAACAGGCCGATGATGACGGCCAAATTGTTGCATACCTGCGCGATCGTGGTCGGTGGCTGACCAGTTCGGAACTCACGTGCTTTGCGGTCGTGGATGTGGCGTCGCGTGACAAGCCCTTTCGGCACGTCACTGTGTTGTGTGACGAAGCGATTCTGCGCAACCCGGCGAACATGCTGGCGCTACTTCTGCGCGGCGGGACGCGCATCACCACGAAATTCTATGCGGTTGGTCGCGTGGCGTCATTGCCAGAGCCGCCGTCCCCACGCGAGCGCACCGACGTCGAGCGCGGCCCGACCGGACACCACTCCCGCTGGCTGATGGCCATTTCCAACGCGCTGGCGCTGCGGCCCGATTTGGGGCCGCTGTGGGGCTGGGGGGCTGACGCCGCCGCCAAAGGCGGCGAGTACGAACTGGCCGCCGATTGGTACCGGCGGGCGCTGGTGATAGGCTCGGAGCGGCACGAGTTCCGCAGCGGCCTTGCGGACTCGCTAATGAACTGTGGGCAAGTCGCGGCGGCGCTGCCCGAGTACCGCAAGGCGTTCGCCGACACCGCGGACGCCGACCAACTGCCCGCGGCGCTCGCTAACGCCGCGCGCTGTGCGGCCTACCTCGCCACCGAACACCCGGAGGGTAACGAACTCGGCCCAGAACAGAGACGGGCGCTACGGCTCGAAGCAATGGGCTGGGTTCGTCGCTGGATGCGAGCTGCCCTGCGTAGCGGGCTTGAGGTGTTCATCCTCCGTCACGACCCCGCGTTCGCCGGCGTCCGCGACCCGCAGTTCCTCGACGCCCTGCCGCCGGACGAAATGGCCCGCTGGATGAACCTTTGGGAAGACCTCCGCACGATGAAAACGGAAGGCGACCAAGAGTTCGTGATCGCCGGACGATTCGACGGCGGGTCGGTCGGTCCCCAACCCGCTCCGCCGCCGCGCGCAAAGTGACGGGGCGGGCGCGACGAGTACCGAACTCGTCGCGCCCGCCCCGCGTTACGTCTCGATCGCCGGGCCTCAGCCCGGCCACACGAACCACGCTCCCAGACCGACCAGCGCCGCGATGATCACCGCAACCGACACCGGGAAGCGGTCCCGGTGCATCGATTCCAGTGGCTGATCCATGATACTACCCTCCGTCGAATGTCGGGCGACGGTTCCGCGTCAGTTGTTCCCGCACCCGGGCATCAGGAACGCGATCAGCACCACCGGCAGCGGTAGGCCCAACAGCAGCGCCGCGAGGCCGTAGCGGATCTTGCCGAAGCGGGTCGGTTCGTTGTGCGGGGTCATATCGAATCTCCTCGTGGAGTGAAAAGTGGGACGATCAAGGCCGGGAGGCCGTCATTGACTGGCCGGACAACGTAAATGCAACCGGCGTGCCGCACCCGCACCGCCGCGTCCGATTTGTGAAGGTTGAGTGAAGATGCAAAAGTCCGTTCTGGCTCGAACTTGCGGAGCGAAGTACCTTCTGACTGCATCGGGCTTCGCCCGCACCCAAGGGACCGTGTATGACCTTCTGGAACGCCGTCGGCGACCTGAGCTTCTGGCCGCTGGTCTTCTTCTTCCTGGCGCTGGTGGTCGCGTTCGGGTTCGAGTTCATCAACGGGTTCCACGACACCGCCAACGCGGTCACCACGGTCATCTACACCCGCTCCCTGCCGGCCACCCCGGCGGTCATCTACTCCGGCTTCTTCAACTTCCTGGGGGTGCTGCTCGGCGGCACCGCGGTCGCCTTCGGCATCGTCAACCTGCTGCCGGTCGATCTGCTCGTTGATTCGCGGAGCGGGGCGGCGCTGGTGATGGTGCTGTCGCTTCTCCTGGCCGGCGTCGCGTGGAACCTGGGCACGTGGTACTACGGCCTGCCGGTGTCGAGTTCGCACACGCTGATCGGCTCGATCATCGGCGTCGGCATCGCCAACAGCCTGTGGAACAAGGCCGGGTTGACCGGGGTGCGGTGGGACAAGGTCGGCGAGGTCGGGCTGGCGCTGATCATCTCTCCGCTCATCGGGTTCGTGCTGTCCGCCGGGCTGCTGCTGCTGCTGAAGGTGATTTTCCGCTCGCCGCGGCTGTACACCCCGCCGCAGGGCGACGACCGGCCGCCGGCGGCGATCCGGGCGGTGCTGATCGGCACGTGCGGCGGGGTCAGCTTCGCGCACGGCTCCAACGACGGCCAGAAAGGCATGGGGCTGCTGCTGCTGGTGCTGATCGGGTTCTTCCCGCTGCACTACGCCTTGACGGTGAACGAGCCGGAACGCGCCCCGGGGGTGTACGCGGCGGCCGGCGCGGTCCGTGAGGAGTACAAGAAAGCCAACGCCGAGGTGCCGGAGAAGGTCGCCAAGGGGCTGGCGACGATCGAAACCGAGCTGAAGGACAAGGCGTCGTTCAACGACCTGCCGCGGGACAAGGAGGCGCGGTGGGAGGTGCGACAGGCGGTCATGGCCGTGGTCGGCGAGTTGAAGAAGGCCGAGGCCGACGACAAGCTGCCGGCCGAGGCGCGGGCGGCGCTGGGCAAGATTCGCAAGGAGAAGCTGACCCCGGCGATCGAGTACGTGCCGCTGTGGGTGGTGTTCGGCACCGCGGTGGCGCTGGGCGTCGGGACGACGATCGGGTACAAGCGGATCGTGCTGACGGTGGCCGAGAAGATCGGCAAGCAGCACCTGACCTACGCGCAGGGGGCGGCGGCCGAGTCGGTGGCGGCGTGTACGATCCTGCTGGCCGCGGTGACCGGGCTGCCGGTGAGCACGACGCACGTGCTGAACAGCGGCGTGGCCGGGACGATGGCGGCCAACCGCAGCGGGCTGCAGTGGAAGACGGTGGCCAAGATCGCCGGCGCGTGGGTGTTCACGCTCCCGTCGTGCGTGCTGCTCGCCGCCGGGCTGTTCACGATCGGCCGGCTGATTGTGGGCTGAGGGGTAGGTGTTGGGTGCGCCCCTCACCCGGCCGGCGGTTCGGCGACGTCAGCTCACTCCGGCGTCGCAACTCGCGCCGGCCGGGTGAGGGGCACCCGCACGCGAAAACAGAACACGCCGCGTTACTTCACCAGATCCGCGATCCGCCACACCTCGACCGTTTTGCCGAACGCGAAGGTCACGAACTCGTCGCCGGGGCCGAGGGCGACCGCCTTGAGCGGCGTCGCCCGCTTCACCCGGTGAACCGCCTTCGCTTCCCGCACGTCCCAGATCACCAGCCACCCGGTCGCGTCGGTCACGGCCAGCCGCGTGCCGCCCGGACCGAACGACAGGTTCGTCACCGGGGTCGCCAGCACCGACGACACCACCGGCTTGCCGCCCTTCGCGCCCCAGATACCGACGTTGCCGGCGTCATCGCCGGTCGCGAAGTCGCCGGTCGAAGGGCTGTCCGCCCACGCTTTGACCGGCGACTTGTGGTCGCGGCTCGGCGCCTCCGGCCGCATCGCCGCCCAGGTGTTGACGGTGCCGTCCGAAAGGCCGGCGAACACCCGCCCGCCGCTCGACCACGCCAGGAACGTCGGGCCGGCGACCTTCGAACCGTCCTTCGGTGCGCCGGCCGGGATGACCTCGTCGCCCTTGCCCGGCAGCGTGAACCCCTTGCCGGGCGGCGGGGCGTCGATGAACGCGTCGCGGATCGTGCGGAACTGGAGCAAGTTGTTGCGAACCGCCGCGAACCGCAGCCGGTCGCCGTCGAGCTCCGGGGCCAGCGCCACCGCGGTGCCGGGCAGCTTTGCCGGGGCCGCCGGGGGCCGCGCGACCGGCGCGCCGATCGCCCCGGTCGCGGTGTGCGCGAACACGAACCGCCCGCCGGCCACGAACTGCACCCGCGACACCGCCCCGTCGCCCTTTGGCCCCGGCAGGTACGGGTCGAATGTCGCCTGGTCGAGCGGCCACATCCGCACTGCGCCGTCGGCGTGCCCGACCGCCAGAAGCTTGCCGTCCGGGCTGAGCGCGAGCGACGTGACGTTATCCGGGCCGTCGTCCAGCGCGCTGGACCCGCTCTTGCGGGCGCGGTCGAGGTGCGACGGCGGCCGGTCCGGAGCGGGTTCCGGCGGCTTCGGCTCGGCCGGCGGGTTCGGCGAGGTGGGGGTATTCGCGCCGGGTGTCGGCGGGGTCGCCTGCGCCTCGGCCCGCGCCTCGTCGAGCGCCCGCTGCCGGCCGGCGAGGTACGCCGTCGCCCCGAACAGGAACAGCCCGGTCACCGCGACGCACGCGCACGCCATCACCACCAGTTGAACGAACACCGGGCGGCGCGAGAACAGCACGATGAGCAAGTTGACCAGCAGCCCGGCGGCCGCGAACCCGGCGCCGACCTTCAGCCCGAATTCGATACCCAGTTTGGCGACCTGCGACAGTACCAGCGGCCCGCCGGCGAGGCCCAGCGCGAACATGAGTGCGGCCCACAGCATCCACCACTTGCGGCGGTACTCGGCCGGGTGCGGGACCGGCCGCTCGCCGGCCAGGAACGCCCGCGCGTCGCGGGCCAGCGCCCGCGCGTACCGCACCTCGAACCGCATGGTGACCGTCCGCCCGTCGGGCAGCACCGCGGTCAGCTCGCCGGCCGCCGGGCACGTCGCCGCCGCGCCCGGCGGGATGTACAGGAACGGCTTCATCGGCTCGTGCTCGAAGAACAGCCCGTGCGGCAGCAGCACCGCCACGCACGTCCCGACGTGCGCCGTCAGCGAGTCGGCCAGCACGCTGACCGGCACGCGGAACGGCTCCACCTCCGCCGGGGCCGGGTCGTCGTCCAGCGACAGCACCTCGTCCGTCTTTGGTGTTTCGTGTTTGGTATTCGGTGTTTGGTGTTTGTCGCTTTCCTTCGTGTCGCCTTTGGCGAGCGGTGCCGGGACCGCGGGCGGCGGAAGGGGCGGCGGCTTGGGTGCAGCCTTCGCCGGCGGGAGCGTCGGCCTGGGCGGCAGCGACGGCTTGGGCGGGAGCGACTTCGGGGTCGGCGCCGCGGCCGGCAGGTACGGGAGCGGGTCGGCGGTGTCGTCCCAGGCTTTCGGCACCGGTTTGGGCGGCGCGGCGGGCTTCGGCGACGCGGGCGGCAGGTACGGAAGCGGGTCGTCGGAGCCGAGCAGCGGGGTCGGCGCGTAGGCGCGGGCGGCCGCACGGGCCGCCGCCAGATCGACCGGGGTCGAGCACTTCGGGCAGCGGGCGGTGCGGTCCGCCGGCACCCCGTCGGGCACCTTCAGCCGCTTGCCGCACTTGCGACACACCAGCCGCACCGTCATGACCGGATTCCTCCGCGCGTTCGGACCGGCGTGATTGTAACGCCGCCGCGGTCGCAACGGGGGTTGTAATCCGGGCAGCGGCGCGTCACGGTAATACGGTAGAATACCAGGGGTCGGGGGTCAGGATTCGGGATTCAGGGAAGGGAAGACAGGAGAGCCACCCCTCTTTTTCTTCCCTGAATCCCGAATCCTGACCCCCGACCCCTGCCCCCGCCTCGGAAATGCGAATGTCCACGCGCCGCCTCTCTTGCCCCTGTGGGAACGTCTGGGACCAGCCGGCCGACGAGCCGGTGCCGGACGACCTGCGCCTCGTCTGCCCGTCCTGCACCATGGCCAACACCCGCATCCCCGAAGACGCGCCCTCGACCGGGTCCAGCGGGGTGCCGATCGGCGGCGGCACCGTCGTCACCAACCCGGTCGCGGCGGCCGCGATGGAGGCCAAGCGGCAGGCCAAGCTGGGCGTCGGCCCCGGCCGGGTGATCGCCGGGTACGAAATCCTGGAGGAGATCAACCGCGGCGGCATGGGCGTCATTTACAAGGCCCGCCAGCCGGGCGTCAACCGGCTGGTGGCGCTGAAGATCATCAACCCGACCAAGCTCGACCAGCCGGGCACCCGCGGCCGGTTCAAGCGGGAGGTGCGGGCCAGCGGCCGGCTCAACGACCCGTGCATCGTCACCATCTTCCAGACCGAGCTGGACGGCCCGGTGCCGTTCGTGGCGATGGAGTACGTGCCCGGCATCGACCTGCTGCGGCTGGTCAAGCAGACCGGGCCGCTGCCGGTGGCCGACGTCGTGTACTACGCCCGGCAGGTGGCCGAGGGGCTACAGCACGCGCACGAGGTCGGGCTGGTCCACCGCGACATCAAGCCGTCGAACCTGATGATCAGCCCGTCGCCGCTCGCGCCGACCGAGGGCCGCACCGGGCGGGTGCCGCGGGTCAAGATCCTCGACATGGGACTGGCCCGGCTGCTGGCCGCCGAGCCGGACCCGGAGACCGACGACCTGACCGCGCCGGGGGTGTTCGTCGGCACGCCCGACTACGTCTCGCCCGAGCAGGCCGAGAACCCGCGGGCCGCCGACGTGCGGTCGGACCTGTACTCGCTCGGCGGGGCGATGTACTTCTGCCTGACCGGCGAGGTGCCGTTCCCGGGCAAGACGCTGGCGGCCAAGCTCCGCAAGCAACTGACCGAGCCGCCGCCGTCGGCCGCGGCCAAGCGGTCGGACGTGCCGGTCGCGGTGGACGCGGTCATCCGCAAGCTGATGGCGCTGGAGCCGGCCGACCGGTACCAGACGCCGGCCGACCTGATGGCCGAGCTGGACACGGTGCTGAAGGCGGCGCCGCCCAAGCCGGGCGCCAAGGCGTCGGCCGCGGTCGCGTCGGTGTTCGCCAAGGCGCACGACGGCGGGGTGCAGGCGATGGCCGCGGCCCCCGACGGCGCGTTCCTGCTCACCGGCGGGGCCGACAACGCGCTGCGGCTGTGGAACCCGGCGACGCTCAAGGAGCTGAAGGCGATCACCGGCGACGTGGGGGCGGTCGAGTCGGTGGCGATCGCGGGGAACGCCAAGTGGGTGGCGACGTGCGCGATCCGGCTGAGCGCGTCCGACATGGGCGTTCAACTGTGGGACCTGAGCACCGGCGCGGAGAAGAAGCGGCTCCGCGGCCCGACCGACAACATCGCCGGGGTGGCGATCTCGCCGGACGGGCAGGGGATCGCGGCCGGGTCGTTCGACAAGCTGGTGTGGCTGTGGCTGCGCGAGCCGGGCCAGCCGATCACCCCGGTGTGCGTGCGGGGCCACACCGCGGCGGTGTCGGCCGTCCAGTTCGTAACCAACGAGTCGCTGCTCTCGGCGTCGCACGACGGCACCGTGCGGCAGTGGGACTTGAAGACCGGCAAGTCGAAGGGGTCGCTGCCGGCCGGGGTGGGTGCGATCGGGGCGCTGGCGTTTGCGGCCAAGCGGGTGGCGGTGGCCGGGCGGGAGGGGCTGGCGCTGCGGCCGCCGGGCGCGGGCGCGTTCCAGAAGCTGCCCGGGCACGACGGGGCGGTGCTGTGCTGCGCCGTCAGCCCGGACGGGCGGCTGGTGGCCGGCGGCGGGGCCGACGGGTCGCTGCGGGTGTTCCGCGTCGAGGACGGGATCGCGGTGGCGACGTACACCGGGCACGACAAGCCGATCCGGTCGGTGGCTTTCGCGGCCGGCGGCGACGCGCTGTACAGCGGCGGCGAGGACGGCACCGTCCGCCGCTGGCCGATGCCCAAGGGCGTGTGACCCGGAAGGAGAACTGGGCGATGGCGAACGAGTTGACCGACCGAAACGCGGCGGAGGTGGGCGCGGGCGGGCCGGCCGGCACCCCACCCGCGTCGTCGGCCGTTCCGGCGATCGAGCGGAGCGACGACGAGTTGGTGCGCGAACTGCACGAGCTCGGCCGGCAGTTCTCTCCGCCGCAGTACGGCGACGCCAGCGCCGACGCGCGGTGGTTCGATCAGTGCATCGGCACCCCGACCTTCGAGCCGTACCGCGGGAGTTTCGTCGCGGTGCTGAACGAGGCCGTCGTGGGCCACGGCCCGAACCCGCTTCAACTGCAACTGGACGTGGCGCGGGAGCGGAACGTTCACCCCCACCGGCTGATCATCGAGTACGTCCCCCGGGCCGAGTTCTGAAAGCCCCCATGCCGCACGCCCCGATCAGTTGCCCGGACTTTGGCGGGGTGACGCTCGCCGCGCTCGGCGACGGAACCGTTTACCTCCCGAAGCGCCGGCTGTGCGCCTGGGTGTACCTCGGCAGCGAAACAGCCATGCGGCGGGCGGTCATCGACACCGGAGCGCCGGCCTGCACCCTCCCACAAAAAGTGTGGCGGGCTCTCGGCGATAAAAAAATCGACTGGCTGACCGAGTCGCCGGCGCGCCTGGCGGAAGGGCCGAGAAAGGGCGAACCCGCCTACAATACCATCGCCGGTGGGCGCTACACATACCGCCTCGGCCACGTCCGACTGCGGTTCGATTCCAGCCCGCTTGAGGTGCGTGACCTGTTGGCGATCTGTCTCGACGACCCGCCGCGACCGCCCGACCAGGAGCCGATCCCCATTCTTCTCGGCCTCGCCGGACTGCTCCACGGCCGCTCGCTCCTCCTCCAAGCGTCCGTGGGTGGCGACCGGTGGGTGGGCGTGGTCTCCGAGCCGTGATCAGTGGGGCAGCAGCAGCAGCCACGCGGCCGAGAAGAAGATGAAGATGCCGGACACGTCCACGAACGTCGCCACCAGCGCGCCGGACGCCACCGCCGGGTCCATCCCGAGCCGCTGCAGGGCGAGCGGGATCACGCACCCGATCAGCGTCCCCCACAGGCAGATGCCGAGCACCGCGATCGCGATGACCGCGCCCAGCCGCCACCGGCTGGCCGGCTCGGTCCGCACCTCGCACGCGGCCGGGAACTCGTACACCCACCGGTCGGCCCGTTTGTCCGGGGCGGGCAGCGCCTTCACCCCGTCCGGGAGTCGGACGCGGGCGTCCTTCTCCAGCGCCGTCGTCTGCGGCGTCCCGACCGGCAGCGGCACGTCCCAGTGCCTCGTGCCCAGCAGCGACGCCCCCTCCTCGGCGTCCAGCGCGGTTCCGGGCGGCACCTGCACCGTGAACGCATCCTTGACCTTCCGCGGCCCGCTCCGCGTGTCGTCCGGGGTCGCGGCCCCGCGGACGAACGCGATCACCCCGAGCGTCAGGCCGAGCGCCAGCCCCATCAACAGCTCGCGGCGCAGCACCCGCCGCCAGTCCTTCGGCCCGGCGTACCCCAGCGCCATCGCCCGCGTCACCAGCGTCGCCGCCTGCGTGCCGGAGTTCCCCCCGGTCGAGATGCACAGCGGCACGAACAGCGCCAGCACCACCACCGCGGCGATGAGTTCCTCGAAGAACTCCATCACGGTGAACGTCGCCAGTTCCGCCACGAACAGCACCGCCAGCCACTTCACCCGGCTCTTCCACACCCGGTAGAAGCTGGCGTTCAGGTAGTCCCCCTCGATCGGCCCGACCGCCGCCTGCCGCTGCAAGTCCTCGGTCGCCTCCTCGCGGACCACGTCGAGCACGTCGTCGTGGGTGACGATGCCGAGCAGCCCGAACTGCTCGTCCACCACCGGGGCGGCGATGAAGTCGTACCGCTCGAACAGCCGGGCGACCTCTTCCTGATCCTGGTCGTGGCGGAGGGTGACGAGGTCGGTCTCCATCAGCTCGCGCATCAGCGCGTGCCGCGGGGCCAGGATGATGTCGCGGAGCGAGACGACGCCCAGGAGTCGCCGCGGGGCGAGGGACGCGTCCGGCCGCCGCTGCGGGTCGTCCAGCACGTAGACGTAGTAGATGGTCTCGCGGTCCGGGGCCTGCTGGCGGAGTTGGTCGATCGCCTCGGCCGCGGTCAGCGTGCCGGGCAGCCACGCGTAGTCGGTGGTCATCAGCGCGCCGACCGTGTTCTCCCCGTACTGGAACAGCCGGGCGATGTCCTGCCGGTCGGCCTCGTCCACCAGCCGCATCACGCTCTCGGTCACCCGCGGCGGCAGCCGGCGGAGCAGATCGACGCGGTCGTCGTGCGACATCTTCGACAGCAGTTGGCCCATCTGCGGCCGGGCCTTCTCCGCCATTTGCACCTGCAAGGCCGGCGGCAGGTACTCGAACACCGACGCCTGGGTGCGGATGTTCGCCTCGCTGATGACCGCCCAGATCTGCTCCGGGGTGAACTCGTCGTCGAGCGCCTCGGCGACGGTGGCCGGGTGGAGCTGCTCGCAGAACTCCCGCAGCCCGGGCGCGTTCTTCTCGTCCAGCATCATCTTGACTTCGGGGCCGAACAGCGGGTGAGACATAGCGATTGATGATTGCAGATTTCTGATTGCAGATTTGAAATCACAGAATGGTTCACCGGAGTGGTGCCAAATCTGCAATCAAAAATCTGGAATCTCAAATTTCCACGTTGTCGATGAGCCGCGTGGTCCCCAGGAACACCGCGACGGCGGCCACCGCCGGGCGGTCGAGGCGGGTCAGCGGTTGCAGCGTCTCGGCGTCCACGATGCTGGCGTAATCGACCCGCGCGCCCGGGATCGCCGCCAGTTCGGCCGCGAGCGCGGCGGCCAGCGTCGCGACGTCGGTTTCGCCCACCTGCGCCCGCGCCCGGGCCGCCTGCAGGGCCTGCTGGATGCGCGGCGCGACCGCCCGCTCCTCGGGGGTGAGGTAGCGGTTGCGGGAGCTCAGCGCCAGCCCGTCCGGCTCGCGCACCGTCGGTACGATCTCAATTCCGGTCGGCACGTTCAAGTCCCGCGCCATCTGCTGAATGATACGCGCCTGCTGGTAGTCTTTTGCGCCGAAGAACGCCCGATCCGGCTGAACGATGTTGAACAGCTTCAGCACGACCGTACACACGCCGCGGAAGTGCCCCGGCCGCCGCGCCCCGCACAGGTGGTCGCCCAGCCGGTTGATGTCCACGAACGTCGTCAACCCGTCCGGGTACATCTCCTGCGCGGTCGGGGCGAAGATCAGGTCGGCCCCGGCGTCGGCGCACAGTTGGCGGTCGGCGTCGAGCGTCCGCGGGTACTTGGCGTAGTCCTCGTTGGGGCCGAACTGCGTCGGGTTCACGAAGATCGACACAACGACCCGCGCGGTCGCCTTCTTCGCCGCCCGGATCAGCGCCGCGTGCCCCTCGTGCAGCGCGCCCATCGTCGGCACCAGGCCGATGCTCTGCCGGTCGGCCCGGAGGGCCGCCAGCGACGTGCGGAGCGACGCGATCCGCGTTTCCACGTCCGGCAGCATGGCTACTCCGCCCCCTGTGCCTGGAGCACCATTGCGAGGTACGACCGCGGCTCGCGGTCGGTCAGCCCGAGTTCCGAAGCCGCGGCCAGCAGCGCCGCCTTCGCGGCCTCGTACTGCTCTTCCGCGGCGACAATTTCCAGTTCCACGAACTCACCGACCCCGTCGAGCGAGTCGAAGCACGCCTCGAACTCGAACCCGTCGCGGGCGAAGTTGTAGACGCGGCGCTTCTTCCGCACCCGCGTCACCGGCTTGTACCCGAGCGACACGAGCAGCCGCTCCATGTCGGCCGCCGGGCCGTCCCCGTCGGCGAGCGGCACCTCGATTTCCGGCCGCGTCTTCGTCTCGGCGTCGCGGCGCGGCCCTTTGTATGTCAGGCAGTTCTTCGGCCCGGTGCGGCGCAGCCGGAACGCCTCGTCGGTGGCCTTCAGGTCGCGGTCCGGGGCCTGGAAGTACAAATCGACGTCAACGCGATCTTGCGCGAGCGTCGCCCCCCAGTCGAGGAGCGCCGCGACCGCCGCCGTGCGGTCCGCGTTGCGGTACTTGACTTCGACTTCCAGCATTTGTGTTTCGTCTTTGGTTTTTGGTGTTTTGTATTCCGCTTCCGGCGGTGTGAGGGTGTTCCGGCGATCCGTCAGGCACAAAACACCGAACACGAAACACCAAACACCCCGTTAGGATACACTGAATGCGGACATCGTTGAGGGGGGCCGAAAGTGCCGCAGCGCGTGACGGTGGCGAAGGTCGCGGACATCCCGGACGGGGCCGCGGTGGTGGTGAGCGTCCGGCAGAAGGACGTAGCGGTGTTCAACGTCGGCGGGACGCTGCAGGCGATCGACGACATGTGCCCGCACATGGGCGCGTCGCTCTCCGGCGGGTTCGTCGAGGACGGGTGCGTCACCTGCCCGTGGCACTACTGGCGGTTCCGGCTGGCCGACGGCGCGTGGGCCGACAACCCGAAGGTGAAGTTGGGCGCGTACCCCGTTTACGTCGTCGGCGATGAGGTGCAGTTGGAACTCCCCGACCCGCCGCAATAGGCCGCAACCCATGACACGCCAAAGACTTCTGGTCGCCGCTGTGCTCGCCCCGGCGTTCCTGTCGCTCGCACACGGCCAACCGCAGCCGCAACCGGCCAAGAAGCCGATCAAGCTCGAAGCGGTGGCCGAAACCAAGCTCCTCATGGAAGGGCTGGCCGACCCGAACACGCGGGCGCTGGGCAAGCTGCTGACCAACAGGCCGAAGGACGCGGAGGCGTGGGCGTTCGCCCGCGGGCAGTCCCTGCTGCTCGCGGAGGCCGGCAACCTGCTCCTGATGCGCCCGCCCAAGACGAAGGCCGGCGAGTCGGCTTGGCTGGAGCACTCCGCCGACCTCCGCGACCAGGCGACCGCCCTGGCCCGCGCCGCGGCGGCCAAAGACTACCTGCAAGCCCGGGCCGCACTGGCCGGCGTCGGCAATTCGTGCAACCGTTGTCACCAGCAGTTCCGCGTCGCCGTCCGCGTCGATCCGTTCGGGGAGTAGTTCCAGGTTCCAGGCTGAAGGGCAAGAAATCCTTTCCTGTCTTCAACCTGGAACCTGGAACTTGGAACCTGGAACTACTCCGCTAATAAATCCCGGTCGGCGGCGGGCGAAGTACCCGTCGGCCGACGGCCCCGCATACTCCCACGAGTGCCCACTACGATGTCCACCGCCTCGACGCCCCCCGCGCCCGCCCCGAAGCCGGCCGCGCCCGCCCGGCGGGAAATCACCCTCATCAGCCACTCCATGCTGTTCTACTGGTGGCCGATCTGGGTGTTCGGGTTCGCGTTCGCGATCCTGACGTGGAAGGAGAACAACCGGCTGGCGATCGTCCCGCCGGAGACGCCGGTGGACGCGGCCGACGGCAAGTACCACCTCGCCATCCCGCAGCCGACCGAGCCGGGCACGCCGGCCCGCACCGGCGACACCAAGGCCGACCAGGCGTTCCGCACCCGCGTCTCGCACCAGCCGTGGATGGGGCCGATCTTCTGTGTCGTACTCCTGCTCACGGTGATCGTCACCAACGTCCCCTTGCGCGGGCTGTGGTCGTTCCTGGTGCTGCTGATGGTCGCCATCGTGGCGCTGCTGATCACGCTGGTGCCCGGCGGGTGGGGGAAGCTGGCCGGCGCGCTGGGCGACCTGCACATCTACATCAACATGGCCGGATACCTGTTCATCGCCGCGGTGGTGTTCGTGCTGTGGGCGGTGTCGGTGTTCATCTTCGACCAGCGGACGTACATGGTGGTGAAGCCGGGGCAGATTCAGGTGTGCGAGCACATCGGGGCGTCGATCCGCGTGTTCGACACCGTCGGGATGACGTTCGAGAAGCAGCGGGACGACCTGTTCCGCCACTGGCTGCTCGGTTTCTTCAGCGGGGACTTAATCGTGCGCACGAGCGGGGCCGAGCGGGAGACCATCCGCCTGCCGAACGTGCTGTGGATCGGCTGGCGGCTGGACGAGTTGCAGTCGCTGCTGGCCGAGAAGGCGATCGTGAACGCGAACTGAGTCCGGGCACCGCATTTGCGACGGTTCTCCGCACCAGACGCCCGGAGAACCGCGATGGCTACCGATCCGAAGCGCAAAGACGACCTCGACCGCGAGACCAAGCCGCCCGCGTCGCCATACGGCCCGCAGCCGGACGGCCCCGACGACGCGGCCGGCGGGGCCGACAGCAGCCCGTTCGACAACATGTCCAGCGACGAGCGGGCCGAACTGCTCAAGAACACGACGCCCGCCGGCGGCCCCAACGACGGCCGCCCGAAGTGACCTGCGAAGTCCTGCAAGAGTGAGCCACAGATGGACACAGATGAAACACAGATAGGGCGGAAAACAGAGTTGGACTGATCGCTGTCTTGTTTCCTATCTGTGTTTCATCTGTGTCCATCTGTGGCTCACTCTTCTGCCACCAATCAGCGGTCGATCAGCAGCATGTCGGCGGCGCCGAGGGGCATCTGGATCATCAGCCCGCCCTTCGTGAGCGTGTACTTGAGTTCGCCGCGCTCCACGCTCCGCACCTTCGACACCTTATCGACCCCGCGAATCGTGATCGTCAGCGACGTGAGGTCGTTCCCGGTCCAGTTGATGAGCGGGACCGCCAGCCGCGCCGGGGCGTCGCCCTTCGCGGGGGTGTCGATGCACGACGTCTCCACCAGCCCGTCGGTCGTGGCGACCGGCTTGGCGTCCCGCGGGGCGAAGTCGTCCGCGAGCCGGGCGAGGAGTGTGGTGCTCATCCCGGTGGGCAGGAAGTGGGCGAAACTCTCCGCGTTCGCCCCGCGATCGACCGGCCGCACCGGCAGGCCGCTCTTCAGATACGCCTGACCCGGCAGGAAGCCGAACAGCACCGCCCGGCCCGCCCCGTGTCGCTTCAGCACCACCGCCGGCGACCCGTCCTTGAACTTGCCGATCACGGTGCCGTCGGCGGGCGTGAGCGGTTGCTTCCACGCGATCACCGGGACGTTGAAGATGTGCTCCGGCGACGGGTTGGGCGACGGCTCGACCTTCGGTAGCCCGCGCAGGCACCACTGCACGGCGTCGATCGGCTCGTACCGCGGGAGGTCGTGCTTCGACAGGAACGGCACGTTCTCCTTGCCGAGATACTTCGAAATTAGCTTCGGGTCCGTCTCGATCTTCAGCCCGGTCGCGCCATAGAACTTGGCCGCGGCCGGGTTCTCCTTCTGGAACTCGTTGTAGAAGCCGCCTCCCGTCATTGCGACCGCGGTCCCGCCGGCCTCACACCACTTCTGGAGTGCGTCCAAGCATTTCGAATGGACGTACTGTTGCGTGACGTAGATGAGTTTGTAATCTTTGGCCCGGCCCTCGATCACATCATCTTCGGACAGGAAATCGACCGGGATTTGGGCGTGCTTCAGCGCGTAGTAGAGCGCCTTACGCTCGTTGTTGTGGAGCGCCAGCGAGAAGTTGTTGACCCCGGTAATGATCTCGTCGGTGCTTGACAGCAGCAACCCGACCTTCGCCGGGCGCACCTTTCCATCAAGGACGTAATCCTCGAATACGCCGGCCTCGCGGGTGCAGGTGTAGATTTGCTTCCACATCGCCAGGTCATAACTCTCGACATAGTTTTCCGTATTGCCGACTGCCGACGGGGTGGCGCAGAAGAAGTTAATCATCTTCGCGCCGTGCGCGACCGCCGTATAGAAGTTCTGGCGGAACTCGCTCGGCAACTGCCCCGGCGAGTGTGGCATCACGTACATGTGGATGGGCAGGTCGTCGTACTTCGCGCCCGCCCGGACGCCGCTCAGCAGGTAGCCGACCACCTGCGGGCTGAACTCGGCGATCTGCCACGCGTAGTCCTCGGTCCACGGCATGGACAGCGCCTTGAGCTTGAACGGGCGGATGTAGTCCAGCTCGGTGACCAGATAATTCGCGTGCGGCGAGTAGTTGACGCCGGTCAGCACGCCCTTCGACTTGTAATACGCGGTGCCGGTAGCGAACTTGGCCGCGCCCTTCTCCTTGGCGGCGATCTGGGAGTAGTAGTAGAGCGGGTGCTTCTTGTCGGTCGTATGTTTCGCCTCGCCTTCAACTTTGATGCCCTTGTCGGTCAGCCACTTGGCGAACTCGTCGTCCTTCAGCGGGATCGCGGGGAGGTGGATCTCGTCGCCGTAACTCACGATGGCGAGGTCGTCAAAGCCGCCCTTGCGGGCCTCGTGTTTCTTGATGGCCTCAATCGACGGGTCGGGCCAGTGCGCGACCAACTCGCGCTTCTTCCCGACGCCGCCGAAGGTAGTGTTGTCTCCCAGTGCGAGCGCCAGTTGTTTCGCTTCGGGGAACGCGGCGGCCGCGCCGCTGAAGCCCATCAGCCCATAAATCGGCATCCGCTTGGGCACCTCGCCGACCTTCGGGAACTTCGCGACTTCGGCGTTCAGCCAGTCCAAAACCTCTTTCTGGGTGCGGATTTCCGGCAGCCAATACCGCTTCTTCATCACTACGGCGAGTTGCGGGTTCGGGTTTACCACGCCCGGCATATCAAAGCACGCGGGCGAGAGGTTCTGCCCCGGCCCCTTCACCGTCACGTCCTTGACCACGCGGATGCCGCCCTTGCCGTCGGGCACGCCGAACTCCAGCCGCAGGTGCAACCCCTCGACTTTGCTCTTGTAGAGGGCCGTCGGGAACCACTGCGAGTGGTAGAGCGAGTCGAGCGACTGCCCGAGCGGAACCCACCCCGACGTGTCGCCCGGATGCAGGTATTCGGTGTCGGGAATCGGCCCAATCGGCAGTTCGACCACCTTTGCGAGTGCCTCCGGCCTGACCGCGAGCGACCGCGGGCCGGCGTTCTGGTACTTCGTCTCGGTGATCGTGCGCCCGCTCTTGAGGACGTGTTGCGTCGGCCAGTCGCGGACGTGGACGTAGTACGGCGAGTGCTGCCCCTGGTCGAACGGCGCGACGACCGGCACCACCGGCCCCGGCCCGTCTTTCGGGTTGGTAAACCGGACGAACACGTCGCCGTCTTGCGTCAGCCAGCCGTCGAACGGCAGGTAGCGGGTCTTCTTCTGGGCCTCGATCCCGGCCTTGTCGTTGGTGAGACACACCACATCAATGTTGCGCCGCGCGATGTTGACGCGCGGCTTGTCGCCGTCCGCCTGTTCTGTCGCGATCAGGCGCAACTTCGCCTCCCCGGCGGCCAGTTTCACACTGCCGGGCTGCTGCCACACGATGTTGTCCGTGCCGCTCCACGAGTAGCGCTCCATCGCCGTCGGTTTGGCCCCGGTGAAGGCCCAGATTTTCGGCTGGTCGAGCCGGCCGCACGGGAAGCTCGCGACCTCTTTTCCGTTTTGCTCGACGGCGACCGTGAACTCGGCCGCGAAGTCGTAGGGCTGCTCGTAGCGGACCAGCAGTTCGAACGTGTCGTCGTACGGGATCGTCACGACTTGCTCGGCGACCGCCTTGCGGCCGGCAGCGATCTCGTCCTCGGCGCTGAGGCAGCCCATGCGCGACAGGAAGGTGATGGCGAACGTGCCGGCGTAGTAGTTGTCGCGGTACGGGATGACCTTCCACCCGGGCGAGGTGACGGTGAAGTCTTCCGCCTCGGCGATCAGCCGCACCGGCTTGCGGTCCTGCGCGAGCGCGGGCGCGGATAGCGCCAGGAGTGAGCCGAGGGCGAGAAATACGCGCGTCATGGGTTGAGGCCCGAGGGAGTTGAAACCGGGGCAGGGTTGTGATGGTAACCGCAGCGGGGGGCGGGGGGAAGAACCCGCACCCGCTCAGTCGCCAAACGGCGGCTTCCGCCGCGCGCCGCTGGTGGCCGCGGGTCGGCGTTTCTGTGCCCGGGGTTGGCGTACCCGCCGAGAAACCTAAGAAGAGCAAGTAACTGTTTGCTTTCGCGACTTGCCACTTCGGGTCGCGCTGCCGGCGTGTCCGACCGCAGTCCTCCCGCCATCGAGCACGGCGGCCGGTGGCGTGCCAAGACCGGCTCGCCGCGGTCGGCTTCTGTGGCATCGTGGCGTTGCTCGCACTCGCGCTCGTCGCCCTACGGGTGTGGTGGGTCGAATTCGGCTGAGTGTGCGACCCCCGCCGCGCCGTGACCGGTGCCCACACCGGCGCTAGAATAGCCGCTCCGCTACACCCCCTTACGAACGGACGCCCCGTGAAACCGCCCCTCCTCGCGTCGATTCTTGTGCTCGCGCTGGCGGGCAGGGCGCCCGCCCAGTACCCGGGGTGGAAGCACTCGGGGTCGGTGTTCGTCCTCACCACGCCCGACGGGGCGGGCCTGCCGGCGGCCGCGGCGGTCGAGAACTTCCCGCTCTTGGTGCGGCTCCACAAGGACTTCTTCGACTTCGCGCAGGCCCACCCCGACGGGGCCGACCTGCGGTTCGCGACCGCCGCCGGCGCCCCGCTTGCGTATCAGATCGAGGAGTGGGACGCGAAGGCCGGGGTCGCGAGCGTCTGGGTGCGGGTGCCCCGGATCGCCGGGAACGCGCGGCAGGAACTCAAGCTCTTCTGGGGCAAGCCCGACGCGAAGGGCGAGTCGAGCGGGAAGGCCGTATTCAACGCGTCCAACGGCTACCTCAGCGTCTGGCACATGGGCGCGACCGCGAAGGACGAGGTGGGGACGCTCGAGTCGAAGGACACGGGCACGACGGCGACCGCCGGGGTGGTCGGCCCGGCGCGGCACTTCCCGGGGCAGAAGGGCGTCTTCGGCGGTGACACGATCGCGAACTACCCGGCCGGGGCGAGCCCCCACACCACCGAGGCGTGGTTCCGCGCCGACCGGCCCAACGGCACCGTCGTCGGGTGGGGCAACGAGCAGGGCCAGGGCAAGGTGGTCATGCAATACCGCAGCCCGCCGCACGTCCGCATGGACTGCTACTTCTCGGACGGCACCGTCGCCGGCAAGGGCACGCTCCCGAGGGGCGAGTGGGTTCACGTCGCCCACACCTACGAGAAGGGCAACTCGCGGCTGTACGTGAACGGCGCCCTCGACGGCGTCACGGCGGGCGGCGCGGCCCCGCTCGACGTCCGCAGCCCGGCCCGGCTGTGGGTCGGCGGCTGGTACGGCAACTACGACTTCGTCGGCGACATCGACGAGGTGCGGGTGTCCAAGGTGGCGCGTTCGGCTGAGTGGGTGAAGCTCCAGTACGAGAACCAGAAGCCGCTCCAGACGGCCGTCGGGCCGGTCGTGCAGCCGGGCGACGCGTTCGACGTGACGCCGGCCCGGCTCGTTTTGGAGGAGGGTGCGACCGCGACCCTCGTGGCGAAGGCCGGGGGCGCGCTGAAGGTGTCCTGGAGTGTCGTCCGCGGCGGTAAGGAAACGGTCGTCGCCACCAACCGGTTCGCGCACCGGTTCGACGCCGGCCGGGTGACCGGCCGCCAGACGCTCACCCTCCGGTTCACGGCGGTGTACCCGAACGAGACCAAGGTCCGGGACGTGCCGGTCACGATCGAGGAAGCTGTCCCCGAGCCGGAGTTCGCCCTACAAACACCGGCCGCGTGGGACGGGCGCACGGCCATCGAGGTCGTCCCGCAGGTCACCAACCTGGCCGCGCTGAAGGCCAAAGGGGCCGACCGGCTCAACGTCCACTGGCAGGTCACCGACCTCGCCACGATTCGCGAGGTCGCGCCCGGCAAGCTCGTGCTCCGCCGGGCGCAGAACAGCGGCAAGCTGACGGTCACGGCGGCCATCGACAACGGCGGTGCGCCCGTCGTGAAGTCTGTCACGATCGTGGTGACCGAGCCGGCGAAGGACGCGTGGGTAGAGCGCACCCCGGCAAAGGATGAGAAGCCGGTGGACGGCCAGTTCTACGCCCGCGACGACGCCAACGAGGGCACGCTGCACTGCGCGGGTACTGTCGCCGAACCGGCCGAAAGCATCGTTCTGAAGGTGTTCGCCGACGACAAGCCGTTCGGGGAGGCGAGCCAGAAGCCGAAGGCCGACGGCTCGTACGCACTCGCGGTGAAGCTCAAGCCCGGGCTGGTCAAGTACCGCGCCGAGTTGCTCGCCAAGACCGGGGCGGGCGACAAAGTCCTTCACAAAGCGGCGGACCTCGTGTGCGGCGACGCTTACGTCATCCAGGGGCAGTCGAACGCGGTGGCGACCGACTTCGGCAAGGACGAGCCGGCGTTCCGCAGCGAGTGGGTGCGCACCTTCGGCACGATGTCCGGCGACGCGAAGGGGTTCGCCGGGTGGGGGACCGCGGTCCACCGCGGCCGCGACGGCAAGCTCCAGATCGGCTACTGGGGCATGGAACTCGGCCGCCGGCTGGTTGAGGCGCACAAGATTCCGGTGTGCTTCATCAACGGGGCGGTCGGTGGCACCCGGATCGACCAGCACCAGCGGAACCCGGCCGACCCGGAGGACGCGGCCACCATTTACGGGCGGCTGCTGTGGCGGGTGCGGCAGGCGAAGCTCACGCACGGCGTCCGCGCGGTGCTGTGGCACCAGGGGGAGAACGACCAGGGTGCCGACGGCCCGACCGGCGGGTACGGGTGGGAGACGTACCGGCAACTCTTCATCGACCTCGCCGCGGGGTGGAAGACGGACTTCCCGAACGTGCGGCACTACTACGCCTTCCAGATCTGGCCGAAGTCGTGCGCGATGGGCGTGAACGGGTCGGACAACCGGCTGCGCGAGGTGCAGCGGACCCTGCCGACCGCGTTCTCGAACCTGAGCGTCATGTCCACGCTCGGGATCGACCCGCCGGGCGGGTGCCACTTCCCGGCGGCCGGGTACGCCGAGTTCGCACGGCTCATTTGCCCGCTCGTCGAGCGGGACTACTACGGGAAGGTGCCGGCGGCCCCGGTCACCCCGCCGAACCTGACGCGGGCGTCGTTCGCGGGCGGCGGGCGGGACGCGGTCGTGCTGGAGTTCGACCAGCCGGTGCGGTGGGACGCCGCGCTGGCCGGCCAGTTCTACCTCGACGGTCAGAAGGGGAAGGTCGTCTCGGGCGCGGCGACCGGCAGTCGCGTGACCCTCAAGCTCGCGGCCGCGACCGACGCGAAGACGATCACCTACCTGGACAGCGCCGCGTGGAGCCAGAAGACGCTGCTCGTCGGCGCCAACGGCATCGCCGCGCTCACCTTCTGCGAGGTGCCGCTCGCGCCCGCCGGGAAGGCGCCGTGACGGGCCGCACACCCGCTTGGCGCCCGCCAGCGGCGATCACTTTGTGAAGGCGGGGCCATTCGAGGAAGGATCGATGTGGTGTGACGGCCGTCATACCGACGTGCGTTGATCTTTTACTGTAGCCGGCCTCTGTGAGGCCGGAGCGACACCGCCCGAATAGCTCCGGCCTCCGCCCCTGTGTAGCGAAATTGCAACGCAAGTGAGCGCCGCACAGGGGCCGAAACTGAGGCCGGCTACAGAAGGCAAAAAGCCGCTCCGGCGGGCGGTCGCGAAAGGAATCAACGCAAGTCGGTATCATACCGAGTTGCGTTGATTCCCTTCGGAATCGCCCGGCGGCGCGGGGTTTGCCTTCTGTAGCCGGCCTCTGTGAGGTCGGTGCTTCGCGCGTCGTGTCGCTCCGGCCTCACAGAGGCCGGCTACAGTAAGAGATCAACGCAAGCCAGTATCACTCGTCCCCGCTTACCGCCTCGCCGCCGCTGCGGCTCGCGAGCGCCTCCAGGAGCGTCACCGCGCCTGCCGGGCGGTTGCCGGCCGCGTAGGTGATGGCCCGGACGCTGCCGTCGCCCACGCAGAAGTAGCCGCCGTCCCGGTGGAACGACCACAGCGCGTTGAACGAGCAGTTGTTCCGCACGTCGCCCGGGCCGTACGGGGCCGGGTCCGGGCACTTGCCGAACACACCCGAGCTGTACGGCTTGTCCCGGCCGCGGGTCGGCGAGTGCCCGTCCTCGAGGCAGCACCGCGAGTCCCACCAGCCCAACTGCCCGTCCGCCGGCGGCGGCCGTTCGCCCAGGAGCAGCGTGTTGCTCAGCCCGTCGGACACCGACTCCGGCGACACCACGAACGCGGCCTTCAACTTGGAGTCGTCCACCAGGATGCCGTCGAACTCGCGCCCGGGCGACGGGTACACGCCGACGTACCAGGTGAACCCGTACCCGGGCACCGTGTAGGTCGGGCCGCGCGGGTCGGACGGGCACCCGAGCACCCGCACCGCGTCCTGCACGCGGGCGTTCGGCTGTTCGACGTATTCCACGACCTCCCGCGTCCACGACTCGTACGTGCCGCTGTTCCAGTTCCACAGGTTGCCGGGCGGCGGCTGATCGACCGGGGTCGAGCCGCGCGGCCGGACCGTGCTCCGCGGGAAGTGGCCGTGCGTGTTCTGATAGTTGTGGCAGGCCAGCCCGAGTTGCTTGAGGTTGTTCCGGCACTGCATCCGCGTCGCCGCGTCCCGCACCTTCTGCACCGCCGGGAGCAACAGGCCGATGAGCACCGCGATGATGGCGATGACGACCAGCAACTCGATGAGCGTGAAGGCCCGCGAGCGGTGAGGGCGACCGGCAGTGCGGCAGGAGAGTGACATGAGCGCGGGTTCTCGTAATCAGCCACCGGGCCGGTTGGCGGTCAGTGCGGCGGCGCGGTCGCGGTCGCGGCGGGCGGCCGGGGCGTCGCCGAGCAGGTCGGCGCACCGCGCGCGGAGCCGGTAGGCGGTCGCGCAGTAAGGGCGCTGGGCGACGCACGCCGTCAGCCCGACCTTCGCCTCGCCCGGCCGGCCCTGCTCCAGCGCGCACGCCGCGAGCAACAGGCGCGCGGCGAAGTGCTCGGGTTCGGCGTCGAGCACCGCCTCGAACGCGCGGGCCGCCGCGTCGTAGTCCCGGCCGCGGGCGGCCGCCAGCCCGGCGTACAGCCGCGCCGCCGGGCCGTCGGGCGGCAGCCGCTCGCCGGCCGCCCGGCACTCCGCCGCCTCGGCCGGGCGGTTCAGCGCGTCCAGGCACGCGGCCCGGCGGGCGTGGAACAGTCGCGACGACGCCGGCACGTGCGAGTCGAGTCGGGCCAGCGCCGCCGCCGGGTCGCGGGCCGCGAGCAACAGGTCGGCTTCGAGGACCGCCAACCGCTCGCGCTCCGCCCGCCACGCCGGGTCGTTCGGAAGCGTTAGATGGAACGCGGCGGAAATGGATTCACGCGCCGCCGGCAAATCGTCACCGTCTGGCGCGAACAGGGCGCTGCGGAAGAGGGCCGCGTCGCGGCGCTCCGGGTACTCGGGCGGCGGGGCACGCTCCGCCCAGCGGTACCGCAGCCCGGCGCGGCGGGCGTGGTCGAGCCACCCGGCGACGCCGGTGCCGTAGTCCCGCAGCGCCGGCTCGCCCTGCACCGTTTCCCACGCCTCGCGGAACCGCGCCTCGGCCGTCGCGTCGTCGTCGCGGGCCAGCGCCTCCTGCCCGGCGGCCATCAGCGCCTCGACCCGGTCGCGCGCGGTCTCGACCCGCTGCTGGCGGATTCGCTGGGCGATCCCGGCGCCGGTCGCGGCCGCGACCAGCAGCAGCACCCCGACCGCGACCAGCGCCGCGTGCGCCGGCTTCCGCCGACACCACTTCACCGCCCTCTCCCACGCCGGGACCGGCCGCGCGCGGACCGCCCGGCCGTCGAGGAACCGGCGCAGGTCGTCGGCGAGTTCGCTCGCGGTGGGGTAACGCCGCTGCGGTTCCTTGTGCAGGCAGTGGAGGCAGATCGTCGCGAGGTCGCGCGGGACCGCCGGCTGGAGGCGGCGCGGCGACACCGGCTCCTCGAACCGGATGCGGTGAAGCGTGTCGGCCACCCCGGGCGCGACGAACGGCACCTGACCCGTCAGGCACTCGTACAGGAGTGTGCCGAGGGCGTAGACATCGGTCGCGGGGCCGACGCGGTCGTTCTGCCCGGCGGCCTGCTCGGGCGACATGTACCGCGGCGTGCCGACCGGCTCCCCGGTGCGCGTGGCGTCGCGTGCGACGTCGTCTTCCAGCACCTTCGCCAGCCCGAAGTCGGTCAGCTTGGGGGTGCCGTCGGCGGCGAACAGCACGTTCGCGGGTTTGAGGTCGCGGTGGACGATCCCGGCCGCGTGCGCGTGCTGAACGGCGCGGGCCAGCGTTTCGAGCAACTCAGCGGCCGCCCGCGGGGTGAACGAAAACTGCCGGAGGCGGTCGGCGAGCGTCCCGCCGGTCGCCAGTTCGAGCGCCAGGAACGGTAGCCCGTCCCGCTCGCCGATTTCGAAGATCTGGACGACGTTCGGGTGCTGGAGCCGGGCGACCGCTTCGGCCTCCGTGCGGAACCGGGCGATCTCGCGCGGCCACGGGAGGCGTCCCGGCTCGAACGTCTTGAGCGCGACCAGCCGCCGCAGCCGGGCGTCGCGGGCCTTGTACACGACGCCCATCCCGCCGCGCCCGAGCGTTTCGAGGATCGCGTAGTCCGCATGCCGCGGGAGTGCGGCGTTCACTCCGGGTGCGGTCGCCGCGGCGGCGATCCGGGCCGTGTTCGTCAGCCCGGCGTCGGCGTCCATCGCGGAATGGACTTCGAGCATCGGGCCGAGCGCGTCGCTCAGGTGCGGGTAGCGGGCGAGGTAGTCGGCGTGGTCGGGGCGCTCCCCGATCCGCTCGCGGAGGAGGATTTCGTTGTAGATGAGGTCGAGTTGGGCGTCCGGGTCGTTGCGGAGGGAGGAGCCGCCGAGGATGTCCTCGACCCGCGGCCGGCTGCCGGCCAGCCACGACCGGCTCTGGCGGTCGAGCAGCGAGTCGAGCAGTTCGGGCGCGCCGTCAGTCATCGCCTTCGTCCCCGAGGCCGAGGTCGGCCATCACGCGGTTCAGGGCGCGGGTCAGCTTCTTCCGCAGGGCGACGTCGGTGCCGCCCAGTTCGTCGGCCAGTTCCTGCCACGTCCGGCCGAGCGCCCGCTGCTCGGCGAGGTGCCGCTCGTCCGGGGCGAGTCGGTCGCGGACCTTGTCCAGCAGTTCGCGGGCCGACGCCTGCTCGCTCGGGTCGGACGCGTCGTCGGCCACCGGCGGGGCGTCGTCGCCGGCCGCGTCGCGGCGGACGTCTCGGCGCTGCGCCCGCAGCCGCCCGGCCTGATTCGTCACCTTATTCCGGGCGATCGCGGCCAGCAGGTTGAGCAGGTCTTCGGGCGAGTTCAGGTCGTACTGACCCAGCGCGGTGCGGACGAAGAAGCTGGCCAGCACCGACTGGCAGATGTCCGTCGAGTCGAGCAGCCGGCGGAGGTTGGCGTCGCGCAGCCGCAGCCGGACGACACGGCGGATCGCGCCCTCGTACCGGCGCACCAGTTCTTGCGCCGCGTCCTGGTCGCGCTCGCGCACGCGGCGGATGAGTTCGGCGAACTCCGGCACAGTTTCGATCCGAAATGGTGAGCGGAGAGCGAGGCGGCCATTTTACCGCCGCCGCCCGCCCCCACCAACCCCGGTCGCGCGGATCACGCGTGCCCGCTGCCGTCATCTGCGCCGCCGTTGCCGCCGTTGCCCCCACCGCGGTTATCGACGCCGGTGACGCGGTCGTCGTTACTCTCGTCCTCCGGGGCGTCGAACGCGTCGGTGCCGCGGTCGTCGAGCGCGTCGTGGGCGCGGTCGTCGTCGAAGTGCTGGTCGCGGCCGGTGCCGCCGAACACCACGTCCCGCCCGGCGCCGCCGAACAGTCGGTCGTCGCCCGACTCGCCGATGACGAAGTCGTCGCCGACTCCGCCGACGAGGGTGTCGTTGCCCCGGCCGCCCAGCAGCACGTTGCCGCCGCGCCCGCCGACGAGGGTGTCGTTGCCGGTGCCGCCGACCGCGTACCCGAACGCGCCGGTGGCGTTGACGAACACGTCGTCCCCGACCCCGCCGTCGAACGCGACCGCCCCGACCGCGGCCCGCCGGAACACGCCCTGCGCCTGCCCGTTGACGAGCACCGAGATGGCCCCGTTGGCCTCCGCGACCAGCACCTGATCGGCCGCGCTGTCGCCGGTGATGACCAGCACCGAGCCTTGCAGGGCCACGGTCGCCGACGGCAGGTCGCGGCGGTCGAGGAACTCCAGCCCGAGCCGCGCCGCGTTCGTGTGTTTGCCCGACATGAGAGGTCTCCCTTGCGAGTAACGGGCGACGGTTCCGGACGGCCGCGAGTCCCGCCCGCACCAGAGCTATCAGCGTCCGCGCCCGGACGGGACACGATTCGCGATTTTTTACGCAAACCCGATTTTCGTGTCCTGTTCCCCGCCGGGCGCGGATGAACCGGTGCCGGCGAATCGCCCGCTGTCGGCTGTCGCACCCGACTCGCAAGGAATTCGGAGGCCCCTCTCATGTCGTTCACGTCCTGGTTGCGTCGTCTGTTCCCCGCCCCGTCGCGCCGGTTCCGGCGGGCCACCCGCCCGGCCGCCCCGCGCCTGTTCCGCCCCGCCGTCGAGGGGCTGGAAGTTCGTGACGTCCCCGCGTTCGTGGCGCCGGTGTCCTACGCGACCGGCACCACCCCGGCCGCCGTCGCGGTCGGCGACTTCAACGGCGACGGTCGCGACGACATGGCCGTCGCCAGCGCGAGCGTCGCCGGGGGAACGGTCGGGATCATGATCAGCAACGCCGACGGCACCTTCCAACCGCGGGTGGACTACCCGGCCGGGTCGGTTCCGGTGGACGTCACCGCCGGCGACCTGAACGGCGACGGCAAACTCGACCTGGTTGTCGCCGGGGCGGGGGTGAGCGTGTTGCTGGGCAACGGCGATGGGTCGTTCGCCGCCCCGGTGTCCTACGCCGGCGGCGCCCCGAACTCGGTGAAGGTCGGCGACTTCAACAACGACGGCAAGGCCGACGTGGCCGCGGTGAGCGGGTCGTTCGTCGCCAGCGGCGGGGCCGCCCTGTACCTGGGCAACGGCGACGGCACCCTTCAGACGCCGCTGACCTACTCGATGCCGGGTAACAACATCAACTTGGTAATCGGCGACTACAACCGCGACGGCAACCTGGACATGGCGACCTCGAACACCACGAGCGTCGGCACCATCAGCGTGCTGAAGGGCCGCGGCGACGGCTCGTTCGACCCGGTCCAGAGCTACCCGGCGTTCTCCGCCCCGGTGTACCTCGGCCAGGGCGACTTCAACCACGACGGGTACATCGACTTCGCCGTGCCGAACTCGTACTCGGCCACGTCGATGAGCGTCATCATGAACAACGGCGACGGCACCTACGCCCCGCCGCACACCTACGGCATCGCCCAGACCGGGTATGAGATCGAGGTCGCCGACTTCAACAACGACGGCAACCAGGACTTTGCTGTTCGTGGCGCCTCGCAGTACATGGTGAGCCTGGGCAAGGGCGACGGCACCTTCTACCCGTCGGTGAGCTACGCCACGCCGACCGGCAAGTTCGAGTCCGGCACCCACGGCGACTTCAACGGCGACGGGGCGGTGGACCTGGCCTACCCGACCGGCACCGGCGTGGTGGTGGTGTCGAACGACAACGCCGACGCCCAGAACCTGGCCGGCGCCGTCACCTTCCGGGTGGACGCCCCGGCGACGACGACATCGAAGTCGGTGCTGCCGATGACGATCACCGCGGTGGACGCGAACGGGAACGTCGCCACCGGGTTCCGCGGGGTGGTGTACATCAGCAGCAGCGACCCGGCCGCGACCACGGCCGCCGGGTACGCGTTCAACCCGCTCGACGCCGGCATCCCCTACGTGTTCACCGCGGCCGACGCCGGCACGCACACGTTCACCGGGGCCATTCGTCTGGTCACCGGCGGTAACCAGACGGTGAAGGCCTCGGCCCCGAACATGGCGATGGGCACCGCCTCGGTGCTGGTGACCGGCCAAGTCACCGCGCTCACCTTCTCGGCACCGGCCGCGACGAACGCCGGCGACACCGTCAACGTGACCGTGTCCGCGCTCGACACGACCGGCGCGCCGGCGACCGGGTACACGAGCCAGGTCCACTTCACCAGTTCCGACGCGCTGGCCGGGCTGCCGGCCGACTACACCTTCACCCCCGACGACGGAGGCACCCACACCTTCGCCGTCACCCTGAAGACGGCCGGTTCGATGTTCGTGAAGGCGACCGAGGTTGGCGGGACGATCACCGGCGGCGCGACCGTGACCGTGGCGCCGCTGGCGGCCACGAACTTCGTGCTGGCCGGCGGGGCGGGGGCCATCGGGTTCGTGCGGCCGGTCACCATCGTCGCCCGCGACGCCTACGGCAACACCGCGACCGGCTACAGCGGCACCGTCCACGTCACGAGCAGCGACGCCGCCGCGATCCTGCCGCCCGACACCGCCCTGGTGAACGGCGTGGGGTCGGTGAACGTCACCCTGCTGACGATCGGCACCCAGACCATCACCGCGACGGACGTGACCAACCCGACCCTCACCGGCACGGTGTCGAGCGACGCCACCGCACCGATCCCGGTCCGGTTCGCGGTCACCGGCTATCCGAACACCATCGCCGGCGCCACAAACTCCTTCGTGGTCACGGTCCGCGACAGCATCGGCCAGGTGGCGGTCGGGTACACCGGCACGGTCTACTTCAGCAGTACGGACGTGCAGGCCGGGTTGCCCGCGAGCTACACCTTCACCGCCGCTGACGCCGGCACCCACACCTTCAGCGCGGCCTTCCGCACCGCGGGCATCCAGGCGATCGCCGTTCGCGACACCACCGGCACCCTGACCGGCACCGAGCAGGGGATTACGGTCACGCCGGCGGCGTTCTCGAAGTTCGTCCTGTCGGTCCCGAACGGCACCGACAGCAAGGGACACGTCCTCGTGACGGCGGGCGACCAAATCTCGCTGACCGTCCGGGCGGTGGACGCCTTCGGCAACCTGGTGAGCGGCTACAAGGGCAAGGTGAAGTTCACCAGCACCGACGTCCAGGCCGCGCTGCCGGTCGATTACACCTTCACGACGGCCGACGCCGGCAGCCACACGTTCGCGGTCGCCCTGAAGACCGCCACGCCGAACGCCGTGGTGTGGTCGTTCAACGTGGTGGACGCCAGCAACGCGGCCACCCTGACCACGCTCACCAACTTCGAGGTGGTAAACGCCGCGGCGGCGAAGTTCGTGTTCAACACCCCGACGAACGCGACCGCGGGTTCGCCGTTCACGGTCAAGCTGACGGTGCTCGACGCCTACGGCAACACCGTGAAGAACTACTTCGGCACGGTCCACCTGAGCGGCGCGGCCTTCGCGCTGCCGCCGGACTACACCTTCACCGCTGACGACGCCGGCGTCCACATCTTCACCGTCACGCCGACCGCGACAGCGTCCGGCAACCAGACGCTGTCCGTCTCCGATGTCAGCGACACCCGGCTGACCGCGAGCGGGGTCATCAGCGTGAAGGCCGCGTCCACCGGCGGCGGTGGCGGCGGTGGCACGGGCGGCGGTGGCACGGGCGGTGGTGGCGGTGGCAAGAAGGTGTAAGCCGCCGTCGCGGCCTCCGATGCCGAAGTCTGACTCCCGCGGCGCGGTCTCACTCGGCGCGGGCGTCGGCCGTGAGCGAATCGGAACGATGATGTGAAATCCCGGACCGGACTGCCGTCGCGTCCGGTCTGGGGCGTGGTGTTCTCCCGGTTCGGCCCCGCCCGCTTGGGGGCATTAGCGGGTATGGTCGGTCGGCTCGCGACGGGCGTCGTCCGGGTTGTTCCGCTGGTCCTGTTGCTTGTCGCGGTCGGACCGCTCCCCGGTGCCCTGGGTGTTGACCCCTTGCGCCTGTTCGGGCTGCTCGGCGTTGACGCCGCCTTGCTTCTGCCCGCCGCGGTTCTTTTGGTCAGCCATGATTGGTCTCCGGATGACGGATGGGCGGTGCTGAATCCCGCAACCGGCGTGCCGCACGGCACGTCGGAGGGGGCGGGCCGCCGCCGGGTGCGGTGCGTCGGAACTGCCGGCATTCGTCGCCGCCCCGACCCCTTCGGACCGGCCTTTGCAACCGCCTACGGCCGCGCCGGGACGAGAGGCGCTGACACCCGCACAGGAGACCGCAATGGCGAAGAAGACGTTGACCGATCTGTTCCACGACCAACTCCAGGACGCGTACAGCGCTGAGACGCAGATCACCAAGGCGCTGCCGAAGATGGCCAAGGCGGCGACCGCGCCGGACCTCAAGGCCGGGTTCGAGAAGCACCTGATCGAGACGAAGAATCAGGTTTCGCGGCTGGAACAGGTGTGCCAGATGGTGGGGTGCGACCCCGGGTCGAACACGTGCGAGGCGACCGAGGGGTTGATCGAGGAGGGCGAGGAGATCATCGGGCTGGGGCTGGACCCGGACGCCCAGGACGCCGGCCTGATCGCCGCCGCGCAGAAGGTCGAGCACTACGAGATCGCCCTGTACGGGACGCTCTGCACGTTCGCCAAGCAGCTCGGCCACGCCGACGCCGCCCGGCTCCTGCACGAGACGCTCGAAGAGGAAAAGGCCACCGACCTGACGCTGACGCGACTGGCCGAGCGCGGCATCAACCAGAAGGCGAACAAGTAGTCGTCGGAGGCGGTCGCCCTGCCTCTTCTCTTCACGCGTGCGGGGCGGCCGTCGTTCCGGCGCCGGAGTTGCACCCGCGACACCGGCCCGGCCGACGGAACGACACACATGCCGACCGAACCGAACCCGCGGGACGAGGTGCTCGCCTGCGCCTGGGAGGCGGGCGAGCGCCCGTCGCTCGACGCCCTCCTCGAACGCGAGTGGCTCGTCACCAACGGTCTGGGCGGGTACGCGTCGGGCACGGTGTCCGGGGCGGCCACGCGGCGGTACCACGGCCTGCTGGTCGCCGCCCACCCGGCCCCGCTCGGCCGGGTGATGACGGTCAATCACCTGTGGGAGTACGTCCGCCTGCCGGACTTCCGCACCGTTCCGTTCGGCGGGGTGGAGAAGGTCGGCGGCGAACTGCACATCCACGGGGCTGAACACCTCGTCTCGTTCGAGCTGGACGCCGGCCTCCCGGTGTGGCGGTACGCGGTCGAGGGGTTCGAACTGGAAAAGCGGGTCTACTGCGCGCACCGGCACAACACCACCTACGTCCGCTACCGGCTGCTGAAGGGTTATGGAAAGGTCCGGCTGAAGATCAGGCCGGCGGTCCACTTCCGCGGGCACGACGACCCGGTCGCCGCCGACCCGGGCGGGCCGTACACGCTGACCGTGTGCGGCGGCCGGTACGAGGTGACCGGGCGCGGGCCGTACCCCGCGCTGCGGATGGCGGTGAGCGGCGGCGGGCGGGCCGGGTTCACCGCCCTCGCCGAGTCGGTCGCCGACGTGCTGTACCGCATCGAGGAGTCCCGCGGGTACGAGTTCCACGGCGCGCTGCACGCCCCGGGTCACTTCCGGCTCGACCTCAAGCCCGGCGAGGAGGCGACACTCATCCTGTCCACGGAGCCGTGGGCGCAGGTGGAAGCAGTCGCTCCGGGCGACGCGCTCGCAGCGGAACTCGACCGCCGCCGGCGGCTGGTCGCGCAGGCGGCCCCGGCGGCGCGGACCGGGTTCGCGGCCGGGCTGGTGCTGGCGGCCGACCAGTTCATCTTTACCCCCGCGGCGCGCGTCGCGGACGCCGCCCGCGCCCACGCCGCCGGGGACGAGGCGCGGTCGGTCGTCGCCGGCTACCACTGGTTCACCGACTGGGGCCGCGACACGATGATTTCCCTGGAGGGACTCACCCTGACGACCGGCCGGCACGCCGAGGCCGGGTACATCCTCCGCACGTTCGCCCAGCACATCCGCGACGGCCTCATCCCGAACCTGTTCCCCGAAACCGGCACCGAGGGGCTGTACCACACCGCCGACGCGACCCTGTGGTTCTTCCACGCGCTGGCCCGCTACGTCGCCGCGACCGGTGACCGCGACACCCTCCGCGGGCTGCTCCCGAAACTCAAGGACGTGATCGAGAAGCACGTCCGCGGCACGCGGTTCGGGATCGGCGTCGATCCGGCCGACGGGCTGCTGCGGCAGGGGGCCGAGGGGTATCAGCTCACCTGGATGGACGCGAAGGTCGGGGACTGGGTCGTCACCCCGCGCCGCGGCAAGGCGGTGGAGATCAACGCCCTCTGGTACAACGCGCTGCGCCTGCTCGAGGGGTGGGTGTCGCAGGAAGAGGGGACCGACGCGGCCCGGCCGCTCGCCGACCACGCCGAGCGGTGCCGGGCGGCGTTTAACCGCCGGTTCTGGTACGAGCCGGGCGGGCACCTGTACGACGTACTCGACGGCCCCGACGGTACAAACGACCCGGCGCTGCGGCCGAACCAGGTGTTCGCCGTCTCGCTCGACCACCCGGTGCTGGACCGCGGGCGGTGGGCCTCGGTGCTTCAAGTCGTTCGCGAGAAGCTGCTGACCCCGGTCGGGCTGCGGTCGCTGGCCCCGGGCCACCCGGACTACAAGCCGCGGTACTTCGGCGACCTCCGCGCCCGCGACGCCGCGTACCACCAGGGGACGGTGTGGGGGTGGCTGATCGGCCCGTTCGTGGACGCGTGGATGAAGGCGCACCCGGGCGACCGGGCCGGCGCGGCGGCGCTGCTGGACGGGTTCCGGGCGCACCTGGGCGAGGCGTGCGTCGGCACGATCAGCGAGGTGTTCGACGCCGAGCCGCCGTACACCCCCCGCGGGTGCGTCGCCCAGGCGTGGAGCGTCGCGGAGGTACTCCGCAGCCTGGTGAAGACCGCCGGGTGAGTGCCGGGCGGCCGCTCACCCGGCGGCCGGCGCCGCGGGCGGCGGGTTCGGCCCGCCGGACCCCGGCGGCGTCTGCGGGGTGACCGGCCGCTCGGCCGTCTCGCCGCCGGCCAGCCACCGCTCGATGAGGTAGTAGAAGACCGGCGTCAGGAAGATACCGAAGAACGTCACCCCGAGCATCCCGGCGAACACCGCGATGCCCAGCGTCCGCCGCATCTCCGCCCCGGCCCCCTCGGCCAGCACCAGCGGCACCACCCCCAGGATGAACGCGAAGCTGGTCATCACGATCGGCCGCAGCCGCAGTCGGACGGCCTCGAGCGTCGCCTCGCGCAGCGGCTTCCCCTCCTTGCGGAGTTGCTCGGCGAACTCGACGATCAGGATGGCGTTCTTGCACGCCAGCCCGACCAGCACCACGAACCCGATCTGAGTGAAGATGTTGATCTCCGGCCGCACCGCCGGCACCAGCAGCGCGAAGCCGTAGATGCCGCCGATCGCGGACAGCAGGCACATCGGCACCACGAGGATGATGGCCAGCGGGAGCGACCAACTGTTGTAGAGGCCGGCCAGGACGAGGTACACGAGCACCACCGCGCCGAGGAATGCGAAGATCGCGGTGTTCCCTTCGGCGTTCTGGAGGAACGAGATGTCGGTCCACTCGTACCCGGCCTGGTTGGACAGCGTGCGCTCGGCCGCGCCGGTGACGAGCGCGATCCCGGTTCCGGTGCTGGTGCCGGGGGCCAGGTTGCCGTTGACCGCGGCCGCCGGGAACGTGTTGTACCGCTGGATCACCACCGGCCCGGTCGCGTCCTCGATCCGCGCCACCGCCCCGAGCGGCACCATCTCGCCGCGGTCGTTCCGCACCCGCAGGTTGCGGACCGTGGACGCGGTCATGCGGAACGGGGCGTCGGCCTGCGCGGTCACCTGCCAGTTCCGCCCGAACCGGTTGAAGTCGTTGACGTACGCCCCGCCCAGGTACACCTGCAGGGTGGCGAACACGTCGCGCAGCGGGACGCCCATCTGCAGGCACCGGACGCGGTCCACGTCCACGAACAGTTGTGGCACGTTCGCCCGGTAGACGCTGAACGCGGTGCCGAGTTCGGGGTTCTGGCCGATCTCGCGGGTCAGCGCGGTCACCTCGTTCTGCAGCCCGCCGGGGCCGAGGTTGCCGCGGTCCTCGACCATGATCCGGTACCCGCCGGCGCTGCCCAGCCCCCGCACCGGCGGCGGCGGGAGCAGCAGCACCTGCGCGTCCTGCACGTCGCGCAGCAGCCGGGCGTTGAGGTCGCGCAGGATCAGGAACCCGTTCTTCGAGATGTCGCTCTTGCGGGCCTCGAACGGCTCCAGGATGACGAACATCGTGCCGAAGTTCGACCCGGTCGCGCCGAGCACGAACGACTGCCCGGTGACGGTGAGCGTGTTGGACACGCCGGGGGTGGAGCGGACGATGTCGTCGATCCGCTTCATCACCTCGCGCGTCCGCTGCGCCGACGCCGCGTCCGGCAACTGCACCGACACCAGCAGATACCCCTGGTCCTGCGGCGGGACGTACCCGGTCGGGGTCGTCGTGAACGCGCGGTAGTCGAGCGCCAGCAGCGCCGCGTACACCGCCAGCACGACCAGCGCGGCCCGCAGCAGCCTGCCCACCAGCCACGTGTACCCGCGGGTGGCGGTGTCGAACGCGCGGTTGAACCGGGCGTAGAACCCGCGCAGGGCGGCGTTGACGTACGGGGCGGCGAGCCACCCCGCGACCGCACCCGGGATCATGTACAGTGCGTGCGCGCCGACCCACTGCGCCCACAGCCGCGCGCTCGCCGCGTCGTAGGCAACCGCGGGCGTGCCCTCCGGCACCAGCGGCAGCGGGCCGAAGACCGCGGTCAGCAGCCGGTAGCCGGCGTACCCGATCAGCAGCGCCCACCCCCACCGCGGGAGCGTTTCCGTCGCGTGGTGCCCGCCCTTCTCGCGGCCGCGGAAGATCGCCGCCGCCCGGCTCGGCGTCAGCGTCATCGCGTTGACCGCCGAGATCATCATCGCCACCGAGATCGTCAGCGCGAACTGGCGGAAGAACTGCCCGGTCACCCCGCCCAGCAGCGCGCTGGGCAGGAACACGCTGCTCAGCACCAGCGTGATCGCGATGATCGGCCCGGTGATCTCCGACATCGCCTTGAGCGTCGCGTCCCGCGCGTTCAGCCCCTGCGCGATCCACCGCTCCACGTTCTCGAGCACGACGATGGCGTCATCGACCACGATGCCGATGGCCAGCACCAGCCCAAACAGGGTGAGGTTGTTCAGGCTGAACCCGAGCAGGTACATGACCGCAAACGTGCCGACCAGCGACACCGGGACATCGATCATGGGCAGGATCATCGCCCGCCAGTCCTGGAGGAACAGCAGCACGACGACGGCGACGAGGAGGGTGGCGTCGAACAGCGTGTTGTACACCTCGGCGACCGACTGGCGGATGAACGGCGTCGTGTCGTACCGCACCGCGTACTCGACGCCCGGCGGGAAGCGGCGCTTCAGCTCGGCCAGCCGCGCCTTCACCCGCTCAGCCACGTCGAGCGCGTTGGCCCCGGGCAGGGCGAAGATGGCTAGCCCGACCGCCGGGCGGCCGTCGAGGGTGTTGGTGATGTCCTGGGTGCGGGCGGTGAGCTCGACCCGGGACACGTCGCCGAGCCGCACGACGGGCCGCACCGCCTGCTCGCCGGGCGGCCCGGGCGTGGGGCTGGTCGGCGCCCCGTCGCCCGCCCCCGCTCCCAAGCCGGCGACCCCGTCCGCGCCCGCGGGTGCGGCCCCAGCCTTCACCACGATGTTGCGGAACTGCTCGACGGTCTCCAGCCGCCCCAGCGCGTTGAGCGTGTACTGGAACGCGACGCCCGGCGCCGCCGGCTCGGCCCCGAGCCGCCCGGCGGCCACCTGCACGTTCTGCTCGCGCATCGCGGCGACCACGTCCGACGCGGACAGCCCGTTGGCCGCCAGCCGGTCCGGGTCCAGCCACGCCTTCATGCTGTAGTCCTGCTGGCCGAACACGGTCACGTCGCCGACGCCCTCGACCCGCGCGATCTCGTCCCGCAACTGCACGGTAGCGAAGTTCGACAGATAAAGCTGATTCCGCGACTCGTCCGGCGAGAACACGTTGGCGATCATCAGGATGTCCGGCGTCCGCTTCCGCACCAGCACGCCCTGCCGCTGCACCTCCTCGGGCAGGAGCGGGGTGGCTTGCTGGACGCGGTTCTGGACGAGCACCTGCGCCATGTTCAGGTCGGTGCCCAGTGCGAACGTGACGGTGAGCGAGTACGACCCGTCGTTGCCGCTGTTGGAGGACATGTACAGCATGCCCTCGACGCCGTTCACCTGCTGCTCGATCGGCGCGGCGACGCTGTTGGACACGACGACCGCGTTCGCCCCGGGGTAGCTGCACGACACGGTGACGGTCGGCGGCGCGATCTCCGGGTACTGCGCGATCGGCAGCCGGGTCGCGGCCGCCGCGCCGAACGCCAGGATGACGATGGACACGACCCAGGCGAGCACTGGGCGGTCGATGAACACGCGGGCAAACATGCGGGTTTCGTCCTTGGTCCTTGGTCGTTAGTCAATAGTCATTGGTCGTATGGCACTTGCTTTTGGCCCTGAGTCCACCGAAGCCTGAGAAGGCGCGAACGAAGGGACTAATGACCAATGACTATTTCGGCGGGGTCGGGCCGGTGGGCTGCGGGTCGGGTCGGGGCGCGATCGTGCCGGGCTGCGGGTCGATTTCCATGTCCGGCTGGATGCGGGCCAGCCCGTTGATGATGACGCGGTCGGTCGGCGCAAGCCCCTCGACCACCCGCAGCCCCAGCGACTGCGGGCCGAGCGTGACCGGCTTGGCGGCGACGCGGTTGCCCGGGCCGACCACATACGCCACCCGCTGCGCCTGGTCGGTGACGACCGCCTCGTCCGGGATGAGGACGGCCTGCGCCGCGGTGCTCATCGGGATGCGGCCGCGGACGTACAGCCCGGGGCGGAGCAGTCGCGGCGGGCCGGGGTTGGCGAACGTGCCGCGGATCTGGAGCGTGCCGGTAGACGGGTTCAGCTCCGAGCTGGCGAAATCGACCGTCCCCTTGTGCGGATACCCGGTTTCGTCGCGCAACTGGATCTCGACCGGTACGCCGCCCTGGCCGGTGCCGGTCCGGCCCTCCCGCTGCGGCCGCCGCAGGTACGCCAGAACTGCCTGCTCGTCGATGGTGAAGTAGGCGTAGATCGGGTCGGTGGTGACGACGCGGGTGAGCACCGTGCCCTGGCCGGTGCCGCCGGTGACGACGTTCCCCTCGTTCGCGTAGATGCGGTCCACCCGGCCGTCGAACGGGGCGACGACGGTCGTGTACCCGAGGTTCAACTTCGCCTGCTCGACGTCCTTCTGTGCCTTCTCGACGGCCGCCCGGGCGACCAGCAGCGCCGCCTTCGCCTGGTCGTACTCCTCGGCGCTGCCGACCCCGGCGGCGATCGCCTTCGCCAGCCGCGCCTCGGTGGCCGCGGCCTGCCCCTGCTGGGCCTGCGCGGTTTTCACCCCGGTCTCGGCGATCCCGAGGGAGACGCGGAACGGCTCCGGGTCGATCTCGACCAGCTTGTCCCCGGCCTTGACCTCCGCACCTTCTTTGAAGGCCACCTTCTGGATGTACCCGCTGACGCGGGCGCGGACGTCGGCCGTTTTGACGGCGGCCAGGGTGCCGGTCAGGTCGGTGAATTCGGTGACCGCGTGGACGAGCGGTGCCGCGACGGTCACCTTCGGCAGCCCGGCGTCTTTGGGTTGGGGGGCGGAGCGGCCGGCGCACCCGAGCGCGATTAACCCGGCGGCGAGAGTGGGGAGGAGCGACAACCGATTCATGGCCGATCACACCGGGCGGAGCGGGTTCCGCGGACGACGCCGCTCCGACGATCATGCAACTGCGGTTCCAATTTCCCGGCCGGGTTCAGAATCCCGGCCGGGAGGCAGACCTGCGGGGCGAAGGGCGGGGCCGCGTCACGGGTTGAGCACGACCTTGATGCACTCGTCCTGCTTGTCGCGGAAGATCTTGTACGCCCCGGGGCCGTCTTCCAGCTTCAGCTTGTGGGTGATCACGAACGACGGGTCGATCTCGCCCTTCTGCACCCGCTCCAGCAGCGGCTTGAGGTACCGCTGGGTGTGGGTCTGGCCCATCTTGAACGTCAGCGCCTTGTTCATCGCCGCGCCGAGCGGGAACTTGTCCGGGAACCCGATGTACACGCCCGGGATCGACACCGTCCCGGCCTTCCGGCAGCACATGATCGCCTCGCGGATCGCGTGGGCGCGGTCGGTGCCTAATCCGATCAGCGTCTTCGCCTTGTCGTACACGGCGTCGATCGCCCCGGCGTGGTGGGCCTCGCACCCGACCGCGTCGATCACCCGGTCCGGCCCGCGGCCCTTCGTCATCTCCTGCAGCTTGTCGTAAACGGTCACCTCGTCGAAGTTGATCACCTCCGCTTTGCCGTACTTCTGCGCCATCCGCAACCGCTCGGGGACGCGGTCGATGGCGATGACGCGGCCGGCGCCGAGCATCCACGCGCTCTGGATGGCGAACTGCCCGACCGGCCCGCACCCCCACACCGCGACCGTGTCGCCCTTCTCGATGTCCGCGTTCTCGGCGGCCATGTACCCGGTCGGGAAGATGTCGCTGAGGAACACCACCTGCTCGTCCGGGATGCCGTCGGGCACCACCAGCACGTTCGCCTCGGCGTGGACGACGCGGAGGAACTCGGCCTGCCCGCCGGCGTACCCGCCGGTCAGGTGCGAGTACCCGTACAGCCCGGCCGGCGCCTGCCCCATCACCTGCCGCGCGACCTCGGCGTTCGGGTTGGTGTTGTCGCAGCACGAGTACAACTGCCGCACGCAGAACCAGCACTGCCCGCAGGCGATGTCGAACGGGACCACGACCCGGTCGCCCTTCTTCAGCTTGGTGACCGCGCTGCCGACCTCGACGATCACGCCCATCGGCTCGTGGCCGAGGATGTCGCCCGGCATCATCGCCGGCAGGTACATGTCGTACAGGTGCAGGTCCGAGCCGCAGATGCAGGTGGACGTGATCTTGATGATGACGTCCGTCGGTTGCTCGATCTTCGGGTCCGGGACGGTGTCGCAGCGCACGTCCGCTTTGCCGTGCCAGCACAGCGCTTTCATCAGGCTCTCCGGTGGTGAGGCGGGCCGGCCGGTTCGACCGGCCCGGAGGGGTCAAGGGTTGGGGTTGCGCGAGTGCTCGACGGCGCACAGCACGTCGAGGGCGGTGACGCCCAGGACCGCGGCGGCCGAGGCCAGAATCTTGGTGCGGTCGTCGGCGTCTGCCTGGGCGTAGGCCGCGCCGAGGGTGGCGAGGTCGATCGCGTCGCCGCCGACGCGGCTCCACAGCCAGAACGCCGGGTCGCGGCTCTTGAGGATGCCCAGCCCGCTCAGCGCCTCGCGCAGCCCGTAGGCGCGGAGCAGCCCGGGCATGCGGACGCCGGTCGCCCGGGCCATCGTGCCGGGCGCGAGCGTCTCGGCCAGCCCCAGCCCGAGGCTGAACAGCCCCAGGAACGTCGCGAGCGGCTGCGGGGCCGAGTTATCGACCCGGGCGGGCAAGCGGGTCTTGACCGTGTGCGTCGGCGTGGTCGCGGTTGTCATGGCTTCGCCCTGTGTCGGAACCTGTGATACCGGATCGCGTTGATTGCTTTCTGTAGCCGGCCTCTGTGAGGCCGGGCGACGTCACCGGAGTAGCTCCGGCCTTACAGAGGCCGGCTACAGAAAGCAATCAACGCGAATCAACGCGATTGCGTATGAAGTGCTTGCCCCGCGGCCCGGCGGTTACGGGTTCGCGGGCGCCTCGCGGGTGCCCGACTCCGGGGCCTGCGACGGGTCGTCGGTCGGCCGCTCCGCCGGCCGGAGCGGTTGCGGGTCGGCCGGGGTGTCGTCGTCCGGGACCGCATCGTCCGACCGCAGCGGGTCCGCCTGATCCGCCGGGCGCGGCTCCGGCTTCGGTGGGTCGCCCCGCTTCTGGCCGGCGTGGGGTCGTGCGTCGCTCATGGCTCGCCTTGCTCCGTGCGAATGCGGCGGTGAAGTCGGGCGGGCCGGCAGAAGTCGGCCCGCTCCTCGTTGCAACTTACTTGCCGAGCTTCTTGGCCTGCTCGAGGTGGGCCTGGATCACGGGCAGGGTCTTGGTCGCGAAGTCCTTGAGCTGCGGGTTCTTGGCCTCCTTGCTGGCCCGGGTGAACAGCTCCACGGCCTCGGTGTGGTCCTCGACCATGTGCTTCACGTACGCGGTGTCGAAGTCGGCGCCCTTGTAGTTCTTGAACGTGTCGATGTGCTTCTGGTGCTTGGCGTCGATCTTCTCGGGCACCGCGAGGTTGGCCGCCTTGGCCGCGGTTTTGAGTTCCTCGTTCGCCTTCGTGTGGTCCTTGACCATCGTCTCGGCGAACTTCTTCACCTCGGCGCTCTTGGCCTGCGCCGCGCCGATCTTGCCGAGTTCGACCTCGTGCAGGCCGTCGCTGGCGGCCATCTTGACGAACAGGGCGTCGTCGAACGGCTGGTCGGCCGGCTTCTTGTCATCCGCGCGGGCGCTGAGGACGCTGACGAACAGGGCGGCCGCGGCGAACAGGCTCATCTTGCGCAACATGAGTTGCTCCGGGTTCGGGGACGGGTGACGGGGACACCACCCCTCGCCGTGCAACGCGGGTGCCCCCGACGGGCGTTGGGGACCGTTTGTCCGTTCCCCCGACAGCAGACGTTCGGATTCGTGTGACGGCGAGCGCGCCCGGGACTCGGGTGCGCAGAGCCGTGCGCCGCGGTGGGAATTCCGCGCGCCGCTCTCGGTCCGACCGACGGGCTGCTACCGGCGCGGGGCGGTGAGCGCGCCGATGGCCGCCCCGGTGCCGACGGCCAGCAGCATCGCGGCCGTCGGGAACGCCGGGGGCGGGGCGTGGAGCACGCCGCCGCCGTCCGCCCGAGCCGGCTGGCGCACGTACCGCCCACCAGACGGCCGCGCGATGCGGTCGAAGTCGGACGCCAGCCGGTTCAACTGTGCCCGCATCGCCGGGCCGCGCATCGGCACCCCGTGGCCGGTGGCCGCCACCTCTGGGCTGAGCTTCGCCAGCTCCCGGACCGACGCCCGCGCCCGGTCCCAGTCGATGGTGAAGTACGCCGGCGGCCCGTGTACCACCGGCGGCTTGAACAGCGCCGCGAAGAACGACTCCTGCTTCGTGGTGACGAACGCGTCGCCGGCGAGCAGCGTGCGGTCGGCGTCGCGGAACAGGGCGACGTGCCCCGGCGCGTGGCCGGGGGTGTGGACCCACCGCCACCCCGGAAGGAACGGCACCGACCCGTCGGCCGGCAGCGCGCGCACCCGGTTGCCGAGGTCGATGCCGCGGCGCGAGTACAGCGGCGACAGCCACGCCATCGCCCCGCCGCCGACCGACGGGTCCGGCGGCGGGTAGTCGGCCCGCCCGGTCAGGAACGGCAACTCCTCGCGGTGCGCGTACACCGGCACGTCCCACATCTCCGCCAGCGCTTCGAGCGAGCCGACGTGGTCGAAGTGGCCGTGGGTGAGCACGACCGCCGACGGCCGCGCGCCCCGGCCGAAGCGGGCGGCCGCCGCGGCGACGATCGCGCCGCGCGAGGTCGATAGCCCGGCGTCCACCAGCACCCACCCGCGGTCGCCGGGCACCGGCGAGCCGACCAGGTAGGCGTTGACGATCGACAGCGGGACGCGGAACACGCCGTCCGCGACGCGGGTTTCTTCTGCGCTCACGTGCTCGCTCCTCTCATGTGTCGGGAACCGCCCGATACCGGCGGTGCAACCCGGGTGCCGCCGCCGGCCGGCATGTCGGGTGCAACCGTCGGGACTGCCCCGACACGACCCGCCGGCCCGCCCGGCTCGTGTCGCCGCCGGGCGGGCCGCGGAGCGAACGCCGTGACAAAGAATCAAAACGAGCAACACGATAACGCCGACGCGGCCGACGGGCTGCGCGGCGGCACCCAGACCGACGGCACGTCCGCGCTGATCCGGCCGGGCGGCGACCCGGGCGGCACCAACTCGCTGACGCCGACCGGGACTTCGCACCCGGCGGGCCACGCCGCCGAGCCGCCGACGGGCGACAAGGCCGCGGCCGAGCGGCAGGACCCGCAGCGGATCGAGGGTGGGCGGACCGCCCCGTCCGAGAGCGCGGTCAAGCAGCGGGCGCGCGACGAGGCGAACGTCGAGGGCAGCACCTCGGGGATCGACGCGGACAGCCCGCGGCAGATTCCGACCGACGCGCCGAACCCGGACGGCCGCACGGGCAACGACTGAGGACGATTTGGTGGGCGCGGCCCCCGGGCGCTCGCCGCGGGGCCGCGTTCGCACTGGCAACCTGTGGGAGGGAGAGTTCGTGAGCAGCTTTTGGCGGCCGCGGCTGGGGGCGGTGTATCTTGGCGACGGGCGGTGTCGGTTTCGCGTGTGGGCGTCGAAGTGCGAGGGGGTCGAACTGCACCTGACCGCGCCGCGCGACCGGCTGGTGCCGATGGAGCCGCGCGAGCTCGGCTACTTCGAGGTGACGCTCGACGGGGTCGAGCCGGGCGCGCGATACCTGTACCGGCTCGACGGCGCGGCGGAGCGGCCCGACCCGGCCAGCCGGTTCCAGCCGACCACCGTTCACGAGCCGTCGGCGGTCGTCGATCCGACGTTCCGGTGGTCCGACGGCCACTGGCACGGGCTGCCGCTCGACCGGTACGTGATCTACGAACTGCACGTCGGCACGTTCACCCCCGAGGGGACGTTCGACGCCATCATCCCGCGGCTGGACGCGCTGGCGGAACTGGGCGTGACCGCGATCGAGCTGATGCCGGTGGCGCAGTTCGCCGGCACGCGCGGGTGGGGGTACGATGGCGTGTATCCCTTCGCACCGCAGAACAGCTACGGCGGCCCTGGCGGGCTGCGGCGGCTCGTAGACGCGTGCCACGCCCGCGGCCTCGCGGTGGTCATGGACGTCGTGTACAACCACCTCGGCCCCGAGGGCGGGTATCTACAGGAGTTCGGCCACTACTTCACCGACCGGTACAAGACGCCGTGGGGCGAGGCGGTCAACGTGGACGGCCCCAAGAGCGACGAGGTCCGCCGGTACTTCATCGAGAACACTCTCTACTGGGTCCACGAGTTCCACATCGACGCCCTGCGGCTGGACGCCATCCACGCCATCCACGACGAGACCGCGACCCCGTTCCTGATGGAGCTGGTGAACGTGGTCGGGCGGTACGCGACCGACCTCAACCGGCAGGTGTTCGTGATTGGCGAGAGCGACCTGAACGACGTCCGCGTCCTCCGCCCGCCGGAACTGGGCGGGCTGGGGCTGCACGCCCAGTGGGCCGACGACTTCCACCACTGCGTGTTCACCCTGCTGGCCGGCGAGTGCAGCCCGTACCACCGCGACTACAACCAGTTCGACCTGCTGGCCAACGCCTACGAGCACGGGTACGCCTACACCGGGCAGTTCTGCGCCACCCGCGAGCGGCGGCACGGCAACCAGCCGATCAACCTGCCCGGGCGGCAGTTCGTCATCTGCATCCAGAACCACGACCAGATCGGCAACCGCAAGTTCGGCGAGCGGTTCGGCGCGCTGGCGTCGTTCGAGGCCCAGAAGCTGGCCGCCGGGGCGGTGCTGCTGGCCCCGTACACGCCGATGCTGTTCATGGGCGAGGAGTACGGCGAGGACGCCCCGTTCCTGTTCTTCACCGACTTCTCCGACCCGGGGCTGGGCGACGCGGTGCGCGAGGGGCGGAAGCGGGAGTTCGCGATGGCCGGCGGCGACGACCCGCCCGACCCGCAGACGGAGGGCACGTTTCGCCGGTCGAAATTAAACTGGGAACAGCGCGAGACGGGCCGGCACGCGGTGCTTTTGGCGTTCTACCGCGAGCTGTTGCGGGTGCGGCGCGAGACGCCGGCGCTGCGGTTCCCGGACCGCGGGCGGATGCGGGTGACGCCGTTCCCGGAGCACCAGACACTGGCCGTCGAGCGGTGGGACGGGGACGACGAGACGCTCCTGGTGCTGAACTTCGGGGACCGCCCGGCCGAGGTGCGGCTGATGCTCCGCACCGGGACGTGGGACCGCGTCCTCGCCTCGGCCGACGGTCGGTGGGACGGCCCCGGGGCGACCGCCCCCGCCGCGCTGGTCGCGCGGTCCGAGGTGCGGTTCGCCGTGGCCCCGCTCGCGCTCGCGGTGTACGCGTTCCGCGGCGAGCCGGTCACGCACCGGTGACGCCCCGCTGCCCCTCGCCCTTCTCGCCCGGGGCGCGGGCGGTACGGTCAGATGAGCGGCTTGCCGCCGGTCACCGCGAGCGTCGCGGCGGAGATGTAGCTGCCCTCGTCGGACGCCAGCAGGACGAACGCCGCGGCCAGTTCCGCCGGCTGCCCGGGGCGGCCCAGCGCCACGTTCTTGCCGAAGTTCTTCACCTTCTCCTCCGGCATGGTCGCGGGGATGAGCGGCGTCCAGATCGGCCCCGGGGCCACGCAGTTCACGCGAATCCCCTTCTGGCCGAGCATCTGCGCCAGCCCGCCGGTGAAGTTCTGGATCGCCGCCTTGGTCGCCGCGTACGGCAGCAGTTGCGGGCTGGGGGTATCGGCCTGGATGGACGACGTGTTGATGACCGACCCGCCGGCCGGCATGTGCGGCACCGCCGCCTTGCACAGCCAGAACATCGCGTACAGGTTCGTCTTCATCGTCCGGTCGAACTCGTCGGTCGAGATCTCGTCGATCGACTCGCGGCTCATCTGGAATGCGGCGTTGTTCACGAGCACGTCGATCTTGCCGAACTCCTTGACCGCCCGCCGCACGAGCGCCTGGCAGTGGGCCTCGTCGGTGATGTCCCCGGCGACGGCGACGCACTTCCGCCCGGCGGCCTCTACGACGCGGGCGGTCTCCTTCGCGTCGGCGTCCTCGTTCAGGTACGAGATGAGCACGTCGGCCCCCTCGCGGGCGAACGCCAGCGCGACGGCCCGGCCGATGCCGCTGTCCCCGCCGGTGATGACCGCGGCCTTGCCCGCGAGCTTCCCGGACCCCTTGTACGTCTTCTCCCCGTAGTCCGGCTTGGGGTCCATCTCGGACTCCAGGCCCGGCGGCTCTTGCTGCTGGGAGGCTTGCGGCGGCTTGGGGCCGCGGTCGCGCGGGTCTTGCGGCATGGTCGTACTCGGTTGTGGGTGAATTCGTCGGACGCGGCGGAACGGTCGCAAAGGGGGTGCCGGGCGTCCGCCCCGGCCGCGCTCGGGGGCGGCTCCCGACAAGGCACCTGCCGCCCGGGCCGGCACGCGGTCTGCTGCTCGTCCGGGCGCGATTTCACCCGACGTGAGGGCCGTCCGATGATCTTTCAAGTTCGCACCGACAACCACATCACCAACAGCGCCGAATTCACCGAGTCGATCCGCGGTGACGTGGAGGCCGCGATCGGCTCGCGGTTCGGCGACCGGCTCCGCCGGGTCGAGGTGTACCTGGAGGACATGAACGCCGACAAGCGCGGGATCGACACCCGGTGCTCCGTCGAGATTCACCTGGCCGGGCATCCGGCCGTCGCCGCCGAGGCCCGCGCTTCCGACGTCGATACCGCGCTCGACATGGCGCTAGAGCGGGTGCTGCGGGTGATCGAGAAGCAACTCGGGCGGCAGGACGACCGCGCCGGGCACGCCTCGGCGGCCGGCGAGGGCGGTTGACCGGCGCGGCGGGGCAGGGGAGGGCGCGTCAGAACCACTCGCCCAGCCGCAACTCGGTCGGCGGGGAAGCGGTCGCCGGCCCTGCCCCGAGCGCGACGTGGAGGGCGAGCCGCCGCGGCTCGAACACCATCGACTGGAGCGTCATCGCTCCCTGGTTGACGCCCGCCAGCGCCGCCCACGCCGCGGCGAGGTCGAACCGCGCCCCCGCTGCCCCGGCCACCGCCAACAGGCGGTCCAGGCGGCCGAGGGTGTCGAACGGGTTGTCCCGGGCGAGGTCGGCACGCCCCGGTCCGAGGAAGTGGTTCGCGCACACCACCGCGCCGCGGTCCGGGTCGCGCCGCACGACCGCGTCCGGCGACAGCTCGAACACCGCCTGGTTGGCGACGTCGCACGCGGCGACGCTCACCGCCGTGGTGCGCGGCGTGCCGCGGAACACCGCGTCGGCGTCGGACACCGTCGCGCACGTCTCCAGCACCCGCCGGCAGGTGGCGGCGAACGGCTCACCCCGCGGGTCGAACCCGCGCCCGGGCGGGCCGAACACCTCGTGCGTCGCCACGGCGAGGCCGGCGTCGTTCATCCCGGAGAACACCCCGACCGAGCCGGGGAACCCGACGGCGGCGAACGGCCGCACCCCCGGGCCGGCCGGCCGGTGGACGGTGACCAGCCCGAAGTCGTGCAGGTAGCCGAGCGGGAAGAAGTCGAGGTTGCGGGCCAGCAGCGGGCCGCCGGTGCGGGTGCGGTCGGCCCCCAGCGCCAGGCTGGAGCACCCGAGCAGCCGCCACGGGCTGAGGCCCTTCAGGTCGAACAGCGTGTTCCCGCGGACCACCCGGCGCAGGTCGTGCGCCGCGGCCGCGAGCAGTTCGCGGCGGTGGTGGCGCGGGAACCGGGGCAGCAGGCGACGACCGAGCCGGTCCAGCGCCGGAAGGGCCAAGCGGGCGAGGGACCGGCTCTTGAGCTGGGCGGCGACGAGGTCAAGCGGGTAGTCGAGGATGCGGGCCGCGGGTCGCAGGGCGAGTTCGGCCGCCTGAAGGCCGCGCTCCTCCGGCGTGCCCGCGAGCCGGAGCACGGGCACCCGGCCGACGTACGACAGGGCACCGCCGTGGGCGGCGACCTCGGGATAACGGAACGTCGCGTCCATGTCAGCGGGCGGTCCAGGCGGGCGGGTCGCTGCACGGGAACGAGTCGTCCGACGCCTCCTCGACCACGTCTTCGATGAGCGTCCCGGCCGGGTGCCGCTCCTCCTTGGCCGCCTGCGCGACGTGGTCGTAAATGCCGGCCGTCACCCCGGCCCCGTAGCGGGCCAGGTGCCCGGCGCAGTCGAACCCCAGGACGCGGGAACAGCCGCGGCGGAGGGCGCAACACAGCAGCGCTACCCCGGCCAGCGCGAGAGCCGCCCCGACCGCCGACCGCCGCCGGGCGCCGACCGCGACGAGCACTCCGCCGGTCGCGGCCAACAGCAGGCGGGCCGCCCCGCCCGGTCGAATCGTCGTATTCGTCATGGTTCGGTCCTCCCGCGGGCCTGTGGGCCGCGCCGCGTCAGCCGGCCGCGGCCTTCCGCTTGCGGGTCGCGGCGGCCTTCTTGGCGGCTGCCGACCGCGCCGCCGCGGGGCGGGCCGCCGACGCCGCGCCGCCCTTCTTCCCGCCCTTTTTGGCCGACACGTTGGTGTCCGGCACGCCCCGCCCGCTGCCGGACTTGTTCCCGCCGCCCGATTCTTTGTTCACCGTGGCCCACGCCCGGCGTTCGGCCTCCGCCTCGGGCACTCCGCGGTCCTCGTAGCCCTCCGCGATGTGCTCGGCCTTCCGCTTCTGCTTGTCCGTGTATTTCGACTTGTCTCCGCGCGGCATGATGCCCTCGCCGGTATGCGGTGTGGGGCGACCACCGACAATAACGCAATCCCGGTGCCGCGGTCGCGTCGGGGAAGCCCGCTGGCTCCGAATCGCTGCCGGCGTCGCGACTGCCGTGCAACGGCGCCCGGGTATTGTACGCGGAATGGGGTGCGAGGGCGTGTCGGGTGTGACCGCGTCCGAAACGCTGCCGGCCCGCCGGTTCGGCAAAGAAAAACGCCGGGAGACCTCTCCCGGCGCTGCCCGCCGACGCCCGGATGCTTCGCCGGACGGACGAGAGGGATATAACGAGGCCGTGGGGCGGCGCTGTCGGGAAGATGCGATGCCGGCGGTCGGCGGGCGAGTTTGCGGCCGCGTCTCGCGCGGCGGTTACGGGCGGGCGGACAGCGGGATGCGGGCGATGATGGTGGTTTCGTGGCCCGGGGCGGACTCGATCTCGACCGCGCCGCCGACCAGCGCGAGCCGCTCACGCATCCCGGCCAGCCCCAGCCCGCCCGGGCGACCGGCGGCCGGGTTGGCGACGGCGTCCGGGTCGAACCCGACGCCGTCGTCCTCGACCACCGCCACCGCCTCGGCGTCCCGCGTCCCCACCACCACCGACACCCGCGTCGCGCCGGCGTGTTTGGCGACGTTCGTCAGCGCCTCCTGAACCACCCGGTACAGCACCGTCTCGACCTCGGCCGGCAGCCGCCCGCCGTCCAACCCGACCGCCTGCACCTCGACCGCCACCCGGGTTCGCCGCGACCACTCCTCGGCCAGCACCCGCACCGCCGCCTCCAGCCCGACGTCGTCCAGTACCGTCGGGCGCAGCCGGACCGCCACCTCGTGCAGCTCGCGGGCCAGCACGCCGGAAAGCTCGCGCACCTGCTCGGCCCGCCCGCCGGCGGCTGCGAGCGACAGGCCGGTGAGAGTCTGCCCGACGGTGTCGTGCAGGTCCCGGGCCACCCGCCGCCGCTCGTCCTCCTGCGCCGTCGCCAGCCGCCGCGCCAGTTCGGTCCGCCGGGCCATCTCGGTCTCGAGCGAGTCCAGCGCCGACGCCAGCTCGGCCGTCCGCTCGGCCACACGGGCTTCCAACTGCGCCCGGGCGGCCCGCAGTTCGTCCTCCGTTCGTTTCCGGTCGGTCAAGTCCCGGAGGACCTTGACGAACCCGCGCTCCCCGCCGCCGAGCGGGGTGAGCACCCCGGACGCGAAGAACCGGCCCCCGCCCTTGCGGACGTGCCACCGCTCGTCGGCCGCGCGGCCCTCCCGGCGGGCCGTCTCGGCCTCTGCTGCCGGCGCGCCGGCCGCCCGGTCTTCCGGGGTGAAGATGACGTCCCCGGACCGGCCGACGGCCTCGCCGGGCGTGTACCCGAACACCGCCGCCGCGCCCGGACTCCAGTCGGTCACCGTCCGGTCCGGGGCGAGGGTGAAGATGGCATAGTCGGTGGCGCTGGCGAGGATCAGCCGCAGCCGCTCCTCGCCGGCCCGGACCGCCTCTTCGGCCCGCACCCGGTCGGTGATGTCGTACGACACCGCCAGGGCCGCCGTCACCGCCCCACCGGCGTCGCGGAGCGGCACCCCGTGGGTGATGAAGTGCCGGCCGTGGCTGGCGTGCTCCAGCCGGAACGGCTCCCCGGCCAGCGCCCGGCGGTAGTACGGCTCGTATTCGCCGGCCAGCCCGGGGCCGACCGCCTCGGCCGCCGTCCTGCCCTCGAAGTCGGCCGGGACGAACCCGGCGGCCCGGAGCGCCTCGCCGTCGGCCAGTTGATACCGCAGGTCGGGGCTGATGACGAACGCCGCGCCGCTTGGCAGGTTGGCGGCGATCGCCCGGTACCGCTGCTCGCTCTCCCGGAGTGCCGCTTCCGCCCGCTTCCGGTCGGTGATGTCCACCCCGGCCGACTGGGCCACGGTCATCCGCCCCACCGCGTCGAACGCCAGCGCCCGGTTGGTCCACAGCGTCCACCGCGGGCCGCCGGCCGCGATGACCACGTTCTCGATCTGCGCCTGCGGCGCCGCGGGCGTCAGCCCGTCCATCCGGGCCTTCACGCCGGCGTGCTGCTCGGCGGGGATCAGGTCCCAGAAGCTCTTGCCGGTCAGCTCCCGGGGGGTCGTGCCGAAGGCCCGGGCGTAGGCCTCGTTGACGAACAGCAGCGTCCCGTCGGGGCGGAACTGGGCCACCATCTCGGCCTGGCTCTCGACCAGGGCCCGGTACCGCTCCTCGCTCGCCCGCAGCGCGTCCTGGGCCTCCTTCACGTCGGTGATGTCCACGCACGCCCCGGCCAGGCGCCGCCCGCCGTCGCGGCGGACCACGTCGCCCTGGTCGCGGAGCCACCGCACGCTCCCGCCGGGCAGGACGACGCGGAACTCCAGGGTGAACGACCCGCCCCGGGCGGCGGCGGCGGCGAACGCGGCCCGCACGGCGGCGCGGTCGTCCGGGTGGACGCGGGCGAAGAACTGCTCCGACGGGTCGGTCGTCTCCCCCTGGTCCAGCCCGAGCAGGCGGTTCAGGTTGGCGTCGCGGGTGTGGTCGTCGCGGTCCACGTCCCACGTCCAGATGCCGGTGCGGGCGGCGGTCAGCGACAGCCGCAGCCGCTCCTCGCTCGCCCGCACGCTCGCCTCCGCCTGCGCCCGCTCGACCGCCGCCCACGTCCGCTCGGCCGTCTCTTCGATCAGGGCCACCTCGGCCGGCGTCCACGCCCGCGGGGCCGACTGGTGGGCGAACATGATGGCCGCCAACTCGCCCCCCTTGACCAGCGGCACGTTTACCGTCGAGGCGAGCTGGAGGGCGGCGTGGGCGGCCTTCTCGGCGTCGGGGATGAGCGGGTCGGCCGGGATGTTCGGCCGGACCACCGTCCGCCCGGCCCGCATCGCGGCGAGCATCGGGGGGCCGTAGTCGGCGTACCGGTACGTGCCCTCGATCCCGGGCACGCCGTCGGTGTAGTTCCGGGTGACGGCTACCCGCTCGCCGTCGCCCAGGTCCTTGGCGTATCCCACCCGGCTCGCCTTCAGGTGCTCGCCCAGCATGCGGACGGCCGCGGACAGGACTTCGGCCGGGTCGGCCAGGTGGCGCAGCGCGTCGCTCAGCGCCAGCAGGTACGCCTGCCGCTGCTCGCCCGCCCGCAGCACCTCCTCGGCCCGCCGCAGTTCGGTGACGTCGCGGACCCCGAGCAGGATCAGTTGCACGTGGTCCAGCCGCCGCCCGTTCACCAGCATCACCCGCCGCCCGATGCCCTCGAACTCGTGAACTACCGTGTAATCGCTGAACACGCTGTTCTTCGGGAGCACGTCCTCCAGCAGCGTCCGCAGGGCCGGGATGTCCCACTGGCCGTTGCCCAGGTGGTACACCTTCCGCCCGACGGTGTCCGCCGGATCGACCCGGAAGTGGGTGTAGAACGCCGGGTTGACGCCCTTGACGGTCAGGTCCGGGTGCAGCACCAGCAGCGGCTCGTGCAGCGTCTCGACGATGCTCTCGGCGTACTCCTTCTCGGCCGCCAGCGCCCGCTCGGCCGTCTTCCGCCCGGTGATGTCCACGAACGTGACCACCACCCCGTCGATGCGGTTGTCGGTGGTGCGGTACGGGAGCACCCGGCGGAGGTAGTGCCGGTCGCCGCCGGTCGCCGTCACCTCCCGCTCGACCGGCACCAGCCGCTCCAGCACCGCCCGCGCGTCGGCGTCCAGGTGCGGGTCGTCGAACTTCCGGGCCAGGGCCGCCAGCGGCCGGCCGACGTCGGCGGCGATCAGGTCCACCAGGTCGCGGAACGCCGGGGTGTACCGGCGGATGCGGAACCCGGTGTCCAGGAACAGCACCGCGATGTCGGTGCTGGTCAGCAGGCTGGACAGGTCGCTCGACGCCGCCTGGTGCTCCTCCATCTTGGCCCGGAGCTGGGCGTTGACGGTGGTCAGCTCCTCGTTCAGGCTCTGCATCTCCTCCTTGCTCGTCTCCAGCTCCTCGTTGGCGCTCTGCAACTCCTCGTTGACGCTGGTCACCTCCTCGTGCGACGCCTTCAGCTCCTCGTTGGACGTCTGCAGCTCCTCGATGGTGCTCTGCAGCTCGTTCCGCAGCCGGCGGAGTTCGTCGGCGGTCTCGGTGCCCGGCTCCGGGACGGCCGACGGCGCGGGCAGCTCGCCGCGGTCCTCGAAGCTGACGACGAAGTAGTCCGGGGCGGCCCGCTCATCGGCCGCCGGGTCGGGGGCGATGGGCGAGGCGACGACGGCGACCCGCACCCGGCGGCCGCCGTCGAGGTCCGCCCACCCGTCGGTCACGACCGCGCGGCCGCCGCCCGCGGCCCGCTGCAGCGCCGCCCGCACCGCCCCGCGGACGCCCTCGCGGGCCAGCAGCAGGAGGTCGCGGGTCGGCTCGCCGGACAACTGCTGGAGGAACGGCCGGGTGTCGCCGTGGTAGTACACGACACGGCCGTCCCGGTCCACGGTCACGGCCGGCGGGGTGTGCGCCTCCAGCAGCGCCTTCTGGGTGAGCTGGCCGAGCGACGGCGGCGGCCCCGCCGCGCGGCGGGGCCGTGGCGCCCCGGCCGCCGGCACCTCGTCGCCGGCGTGCAGGGCGTGCGGCAGCGGGAAATCGACCGCCCCGTGCCGGGTCGGCCCCACCCGGCGGAAGATCCGCACCTTCTTGTCGATCGGCTCGAACAGGTCGTCGGCCCCGGCCACCGTCTCGGCCGTGCCCAGGAACAGCGCCCCGCCCTCCCGCAGCCCGAAGTGCAGCAGCCGCAGCACCCGCTGCTGCACCTCCGGCTCCAGGTAGATCAGCAGGTTCCGGCAACTGGCGACGTCCAGCCGGCTGAACGGCGGGTCTTGCAGGACGTTCTGCGGGGCGAACACGACCCGGTCCCGGAGGTCGGCCCGGACGCGGTACATCTCGCCCTCGGGGGCGAAGAACCGCTTCAGCCGGTCCGGCGGGATCTCGCTCTCGATCCCGCCCGGGTAGACGCCGGCCCGGGCGTGCGCCAGCGACCGCTCGGCCAGGTCGGTGGCGAACACCTTGACGTCCAGCAGCTTGCCGCTCTGCTCGACCTCCTCGATCAGCAGCATGGCCAGCGAGTACGCCTCCTCGCCGCTGGAGCACGCCGTCACCCACCCGCGGATCGCCCCGCCGGACTCCCGGGCCGCCACCAGCGGCACCACCACCTTCTCCCGCAGCGCCGCCCACGCGTCCGGGTCGCGGAAGAACCCGGTCACGTGGATGAGCAGGTCGTCGGCCAGCGCCGCCACCTCGGTCGGGCTTTGCCGCAGCAGCCGGGCGTACTCGCCGACGCCGGCGGCCCGGGTCAGCCCCATCCGCCGCTGCACCCGGCGCAGCAGGGTCGGCTTCTTGTACCCGCTGAAGTCCTGCCGGGTGCGGGTGCGGAGGACGGCCAGGATCTCGCGCAGGTGCTGCCCGTCGCGGCGCAGCACCTCGCCGGCGTCGGCCTCCCGCCCCCCGCGGGCGTACGGGTCGCGGGCGTAGGCGACCAGCGCCTCGGGCATGTCGGCCGGGCGGAGCACGAAGTCGGCGTACCCGGCGGCGATCAGGTGCCGCGGCATGCTCGGGAACTGCGCCGATTCGGGGTCCTGGGCGATGCACAGCCCGCCGACGGCCTTCACCGCCTGCGCGCCGGCGGTCCCGTTGGACCCCATCCCGCTCATCACCACGCAGACGGCCCGCTCCCGCTGCTCTTCGGCGAGGCTCTTGAAGAAGTCATCGACCGGGCGGTTGGCGTGCCTGGGGCCGCCCAACTCCGGCCCCAGGCGGAGGCGGCCGTCGCGCAGGGCGAGGACGTGCCCGGGGCGGATGACGTAGACGCGGTTCGGCTCGACCGCGACCCCGTCCTCGATCTGGCGAACGGGCATCGCGGTGCGGCGGCCGAGGAGCTCGGCCAGCATGCTGCTGCCGTCCGGGGGCAGGTGCTGAACGAGGACGAACGCCAGCCCGGCGTCCGGCGGCATGGCGGCGAGGAACTCGCCCACCGCCTCCAACCCGCCGGCCGACGCGCCGACGCCGACGACCGGGAACGGCAGCCGCGGCGGCTGCTCGTCGTCCACCGGCATTACCTGCCGGTCCGGCTCGGCGCCGGGTTGTTGCTCAGAGCCGCCCGCCTTCCGCTCGTCGGCCGTCACGCGACATCCCCCGTATTCGGATACCCGTCGCCGATGGCCTTCGACTGGTCCGGCAATTCGCAAGCTGCAGCCTGTCAGGACTTCTCCTGACGGCGTTTCGACCCACTCCCGACAGACAGAAACGTTGTACCGGCGAAGCTTAACAACAAGTGACGCCGGATGCTACCGCGCTGCCAAGTCGGGTGCGCCATGCCGAACGCCGGCCGAATGCCTTACCCCCTCTCGGTGCTCGTCGTCGATGACTCGATCGACTGCGCCGAGAGCCTGGCCGAGTTGCTGCGGATGTACGGGCACACGGCCCGCGTCGCGTTCGACGGCGAGGCGGCACTCCAGAGCGTTGCCGACGACCCGCCGGACGTGGTGTTCCTGGACATCCTGATGCCGCCGGGGCCGGACGGGTGCGAGGTGGCGCGGCGGGTGCGGGTTCAGTGCGCGGGGCGCGGCAAGCAGCCGCTGCTGATCGCCGTGACCGGGTGCGGGACCGACGCCGACCGGCTCCGCTCGGCCGGCGCGGGGTTCGACCTCCACCTCGTCAAGCCGGTCGATCCGGCGGCGCTCGTCGGGATGACAGAGCGGTTCCGCCGTCTGCTCGCGCCGCCGATTCCGGTGGGCGAACTGCTGGCGCACGGCGACTTGACCGCTTCCAACCCGCGTGGCGGTTGAAATCACACCCGTCTGAATCTTTTCCGAATTGCACAGAGGTCGGCATCAATTATGCTCCAGTCAAGCTCTGTCACTTACCCCTCTTATGATCGCCTTATGAAGACAATTCGCGTTCTGTTGGCCGACGATCACGCCGTGGTCCGCGAGGGTTTGCGGTCACTGGTCGCCGCGCAGTCAGACATGGAGTTGGTCGGGGAGGCGGCGGACGGCGTGACGGCGGTCGCGCTGGCGGCCGAACTGGACCCGGACGTGGTCGTGGTCGATGTGTCCATGCCCGGGCTGAACGGGGCGCAGGTGACGGCCCAGTTGCGCGCCGCCCGGCCCGACCGGAAGGTGCTGGTGCTGACCGTCCACGAGGACCGCGGCTACCTGCGGCAGTTGCTCGACGCCGGGGCGGCCGGGTACGTGCTGAAGCGGGCGGCGGCGGCCGAGCTGGTGCAGGCGATCCGGGTGGTCGCCGACGGCGGCACGTACCTCGACTCGGCGCTGGCGGCCAGCGTGGTGGGCGAGTTCGTCCGCCCGCCGGCCGGGCCGGAGCCGACCGAGGCCGAGCTGAGCGAGCGGGAGGCCGAGGTGGTGCGGCTGATCGCGCTGGGGTACAGCAACAAGGAGATCGCCGCCCGGCTCAAGCTGTCGGTCAAGACGATCGAGACGTACAAGACGCGGTCGATGGAGAAGCTCCAGATCCGCAGCCGGGTCGATATCGTCCGCTACGCCGCCGGCCGCGGCTGGCTCAACAACCCCTGACCGCTCACCCGGGTGTGGTTGGGATGAGCAACCGGGCGAGGTTGAAGTACGCCAGCAGCACGATGACGTCGGCGCAGGTGAGCGCGATCGGCCCGGCCGCGACCTGCGGGTCGCGCTTCAGCAACTTCAGCAGGTGCGGCACCGCCAGCCCGGCGACGGCCGCCCCGGTCACGCCGATCACGATCCCGCCGAACAGGATCAGGAACAGCACCGCGACCCCCTGCCACACGGCCGCGATCGTCGCCACCATCAGCCCGGTCGCGGCCCCCAGCAGCACCCCGGTCAAGGCCTCCGACCTCAACCGCCGAAACAGCCCCGCCCACGACGCGCCGGCGTCCCGGAACGCCTCCAGCGCGAGCGTCACCGACTGGATGGCGACGCTCTCGGCCAGCGCCAGCGCGACCGGGATGAACAGCGCCAGCACCGCCGCCTTCCAGTTCAGCTCGACGTGGTAGATTTCGACCAGCACGGCCGCCAGGGTGCCGCCGGCGACGTTGCACAGCAGCCACGGGAACCGGCCGCGGAAGGCGGCGAGCGGGCGGGCTTGCTGCGCCCGCGTCAGCCGCACCCCGATCAGTTGGAACACGTCGTCGTGCGGCCGCGGAGTCGCCGGGGCGGCCGGTGCGGGGGCGGAATCGCCGGTTTCGGCCAATTCCTCCGCGTACGCCTCGATGTCGATCACCCCGACCAGCTTCCGCTCGGCGTCCACCACCGGGAACGCGAGCAGCCGGTGCATGGTGAAGAACTCGCACGCGTCCAGGAGCGTCGCGTGCGCCGGGATGGCGATCACCCCGGCGATCATGATGTCCTTCACGCGGGCTTCCAGCGGGGCGAGCAGCAGCCGCCGGGTCGGGACGACGCCGACCAGTTTGCCGCCCTCACCCACCACGTAGAAGTAGATGATGCGCCCGGGCGGCGGGTTGTGACGCATGTGCGCCAGTGCATCGACGACCGTCCACTCCGGTTCGAGGGTGGTGTAGTCGGCCCGGCTGTAGTTGGTCACCGGCTCGTTCAGTTGCGCTTCGGTCAGGTGCAACGGCATCCGCTACTCCGCTTTCACTTCGGCCCCGTCGGTCAATGCGCCGAGGTTCCCGGTCACGATCTGCTCGGCCCCGGTGAACGGCTCCCACGTCCCGGCGGTCGCGGTCGCCTTGCGGCGGCCGAGCACCTGCACCGTGCCCGCGTCGCCGCGGCCGAGCTGCACGCGGTACTTGACCGCCTTGCCGTCCTCGACCGCGTACACGTAGTGTGTCTCGTCGGCCGGGAGTACGCACGCCGCCGGCAGGACGATCGCGTCGGCCGCCTCCGCGTTAATACGCACGGTGGCGTACAAACCGGGCTTCAGCGCGCCGTCGGAATTGGCGAGATCGACCTCCACCCGCAGCGTGCGGGTCGCCGGATCGACGACGCCGGCGGTGCGGGTGACGCTGCCGGGGAACTCGCGCCCGCCCAGCGCCGGGACGCGGACGGCCGCCGCGGTGCCCACCCCGGCCTTGTCGGCGCTGGCCTCGGGGATGTCGGCGAACACCCGGACGACGTCTGAACGGACGACCGTGAACAGCACGGTGCCGTGCATCCCGGCGGCCGGTTGGAGGAAGTGCCCGGGGTGCACGTGCCGCGCCGTGACCACGCCTGGGAACGGGGCGCGCACCTGCGTGTACCCTTCGATCGCTTTCGCGTGTTCGAGCATCGCCTTCGCCACCCGGACGCGGGCGTCGGCGGCGTCGATGTCGGCCGCGGCCTTCGCCTTCCGCGCGGTCCGCTCCTTGACGGCCGCCTCGGCGGTCGCCACCTTCGCCGCCGCTTCCGCCCGTGCCGCGGTCGCGGAGTCGAGGTTCTTGGTCATCACGTTCCGCGTCTGAACGTCGGCGACACCGCCGCTGATCTGCGAGTTCGTCTGCTCGAGTTCGGCCTTCCACCGCTTGACGTCGGCGTCAGCCCGGGCGATCCCGGCGGTCGCCTCATCAACCATCTTGCCGGCCGCGACGACCTGCTGCTCGGCCACGTCGAGTTCCCGCTCGGCCTGCACCTTTTCGGCTTCGGCCCGCGCGACGCCGGCAGTCTTCTCCTGCACGTCGGCGGCCAATTCGGGGATGTGCAGCGTCGCGAGAAGCTGGTCCGCCTCGACCACGCTGCCCATGTCGATGACCGGCTCCTGCCCGCCGGGCAGTTTCACGCCGGCCTTGATGGCGGCGGTGTCCGGGGCGATGGTCTTGAGGTAGCCGGGCAGCTTGGCGACGACCGGCGTGGCCTGGAGCGGCTGGACGCTGGCCGGTTGCTCGATGGCCCACTTGACCGGCTTCCGGGCCGGCCGCGACACCTTCACGACCGTCGGCCCGGCGGCCGGGTTCGCGCCGCCCCCGCCGGGATGGTTGTTCTTACCGCAGCCGAGTGTGGCGACGAGCGCAACGGCGAGCGCGGACAGGCGCATAGGTGGGACTCCGGCGGGTGGTGCGGTGGCATTCTACCGCCGCGGCAACCGGGCCGGATACGCCGATCCGACCTGCCGAGTGCGATCCGCCGCCGCACGGGGCGCGAAACCGGACCCGGCGGCCGGCGTCTTCAACCCGTAAGCTGAACTGTGTTCGACTCGCACACCCCGAGAATCCGCGCATGGCCGTAGACGTGGCGGCGGTCGCCAACCGCATCATCGCGAACATCGAAAAGGTCATCATCGGCAAGAAACCGCAGCTCACGCTCGCGGTGGCGGCCTACCTGTCCGAGGGGCACATTCTGCTGGAAGACGTCCCCGGTGTTGCCAAAACGATGCTGGCCCGGGCGCTGGCCCAGAGCGTCGGCTGCACGTTCAAACGGCTGCAATGCACCCCCGACCTGCTGCCGACCGACGTGACCGGGGTGAGCATCTTCAACCAGAAGACGGCCGAGTTCGAGTTCCGCGCCGGTCCGGTGTTCGCGAACACCCTGTTGGCCGACGAGATCAACCGCGCGACCCCGCGGACGCAAGCGGCCCTGCTGGAAGCGATGGCCGAACGCCGGGTGAGTGTGGACGGCACAACCTACACGCTGAAAGCGCCGTTCCTGGTAATCGCGACGCAAAACCCGGTCGATCAGGAGGGCACGTTCCCACTCCCCGAAGCCCAACTCGACCGCTTCCTGATCCGGCTGAGCCTCGGCTACCCCGGGCTGGAGGAAGAGGCGAAGATGCTGACGCGGTTGCAGACCGGCCACCCGATCGAGAAGTTGAAGGCGGTCGTCACGGCCGAGGACGTGCTCGCGTGTCAGGAGGCGGTTCGCGGGATCCACGTCGATGACAAGGTGACGCGGTACATTCTGCAAATCGTCCACGCGAGCCGCGAGCACGAGGACGTACTGCTCGGCGGCAGTCCGCGGGCGTCGATCGCGCTGTTCCGCACCGCGCAGGCGCTCGCCGCGGTGAGCGGCCGCGACTTCGCCCAACCCGACGACGTGAAGCGGATGTCGCAACCGGTGATGGCCCACCGCCTGATCATGAAGCCGGAAAGCCGCCTGCGAAAACGCACCGCGGCCGCGGTGGTGAAGGACTTGGTGGACGATGCGAAGGTGCCGCTGACCGACAAGATGAAAGCCGCGCAGGTCGATTACTTCGATGACTGAGGTTGCGAATGTTCTGGCTGTTGGTATTCCTCCTGCTCATCGGCGTGGCGGTCGCGCTCAAGGCCGGGCTGGTCGCGTTCGCGGGGTACGTCGTCCTCGGCGTGTACCTGCTGTCGCGGTACCTCGCCCGCCGCTGGGTGCGCGACCTCGCGGCCGAACGCGCCTGCGACAACGCCCCGCGTGAGGTCGGCGAGACGACTGAGGTCAGCGTCACGCTTACCAACACCGGGGTGCTGCCGGTCGCGTGGGTGCTGGTTGAAGACCTCGTGCCGGACTTCGCGGTGAAGGCGCGCACGCCGCGGCTCACCGTGAAGGGCAAGCGGGTTCACGTCGTCACGCTCCGCGGCAAGCAGACCAAGACGATCAAGTACAAGGTGACGTTCGCGATGCGGGGCTACTACCCGCTCGGCCCGACGCTGCTCGAAACCGGCGACGTGTTCGGCCTGCACCGCCGCCACCGCGTCGTCGGCAAGCCGGTGTACGTCATGGTGTACCCGAAAGTCGTTCCCTTGCCGAAGTACGACTTCGCATCGGAACGCCCGATCGGCGAAGTGCGGCTTCAAAACCGCCTGCACGAAGACCCGACGCGCACCGCGGGCGTGCGGCAGTACGTTCTCGGCGACCCGCTGCAGCGGGTTCACTGGAAGGTGACCGCGCGCACCGGGCAACTGCACTGCCGCGTCTACGAGCCGACGACACTCGCCGGCGCGACGGTGCTGGTCGACTTCCACAGTGCCGGCTACCACGCTCGCGGCGAACCGCACCGCTCCGAACTCGCGGTCACGGCCGCGGTCAGCATCGCGTACGCGGTTTCGGCGCTGAATCAGCAGATCGGGTTCGTGAGCAACGGCCGCGACGCCGCCGACCGCATCCGCGAAGAGGCGCTCGCCGCCGAACCGCAAGAGGCGCTCGCGGAGGGGCACGCGACCCGCGACGAGGCGAAAAATCGCTTCGAGTTGGCCGAGAACGCCGACCGCGTGCGCCCGGTGATCGTGGAGACGCGCCGCGGGTTCGACCAGTTCCAGCAGATCCGCGAGGCGCTCGCCCGGCTCGAACTGTCGGACGCCCTCGACTTCGCCCAACTGTGCCTCGAAGTCGCCCCGCGCATCCCGCGCGACGCCACGGTGATTGCGATCCTGCCGCGGGTGCCGCCGGAAACCGCCGTCGCGCTCGGCACACTGCGGCGGCAGGGATTCGCCGTAACCGCCATCCTGATCGGCTTGGACGAGAACCACAAGCTCGAAGCGCACGGCCGACTGCTCGCGGAGCGCGTCCGCGACATCCGCTACGCCAATTCGGAAGAGGAGTTGTCGCACCTCGGCGCGAACACCGCGACCGCCGGCCCCGCGGCCTACGCGGTCGACGTCCCGCTGGCGTAGCCACCTACTTCGGACGCGGTACCGGGGCCTGTGGGATGTCGATCTTTTCCATACACATCCTCCCGTCTACGTCGATCCACAACTTGACGATGCTGCCATTGTTCCAGATACGCGCCTTTGTCACGTCGAATGTGACGTCGTTGATCGTGATGCGAATCCGCCTGCCACTCGCAGTATCAATGCGACTGAGCTGAAACCGGGCCTTATCGGGGATGGTTACGACCGTGTCTTCGAGGCCGTCGATGCGGGCCGCCGGCACGCCGGGTTGCAACTCTGCACGCAGTGGCGGCTCGGCAGCATTCAAACTTGCAAGGCAGACGAGGACCGCTTGAATCACGGATAGCCCTCCGAGCGAAACCGACTGACCCACAGAAAGCCGCAATAATGACACGATTTCATTCTGTCGAGGCGAAATCGTGTATCGGTCGGGCGTGGCTGTGCAATCCGCACGACCGGGCGACGCGCCGGACAAACGTCCCTACGCTAACCGCATGAGCCGTGCCCGCTTCCTCGCGTTCGCGCAACTGCTGCGCATCCCGAATGTGTTCACCGCGTTCGCGGACGTCGCGCTCGGCGCGTGCGTCGCCGCGGCGGTGCTGCCGACGCAACCGACCGAGTTCTGGCTCGCTTACCTTGTGCTGGCGGGCGCGAGCGGGTGCCTGTACCTCGCGGGGATGGTGTGGAACGACGTGTTCGACCTCGCGGAGGACAAGGCGGCGCGCGCGTTCCGCCCGCTGCCGTCGGGCCGCGTGCGGGTCGGCACCGCGGTCGCGCTCGGCGTGCTGCTGTTCGCCGGCGGGGCCGCGCTCGCGGGCGCAGCGGGCTACCTCGGCCACACCGAGTGGAACCACGAACCGCTCGTGTTCGCGCTCGGGATCGTGGCCGCGGTGCTGATCTACGACGGCGGGGCGAAGCGGACGCCGTTCGGCCCGGTCGCGATGGCCGCGTGCCGCTTCCTCAACGTGCTGTTCGGGCTGTCGCTCATCCCCGAAGCGGCGTTAGATGTCGAATATCGTGTATGGCTGGCGGCAATCGTGGGAATCTACATCGTCGGGGTGACGTGGTTCGCGCGAACGGAAGAGGGCCGCAGTCGGCCGCGGGTGCTCGGCATAGCGGCGGGTGTCATCGTGCTGTCACTGCTGCTCGCGCTCTTGCTCCGCGCGAAACTGCACGCGGCGAGCGGGGCGGCGAAACCGCTGTCGCAACTCGGCACGGTGGCGTTCCCGTACCTGCTGGTGGCGTTCGGGTTCCTGGTCGGAAGGCCGGCGGCGCGGGCGATCGCCGACCCCGGGCCGAAGACCGTGCAGGCGGCGGTGAAGCGGTGCGTGCTCGGGCTGGTTGTGCTCGACGCGGTGCTCGCGACGATGTTCGTCGGGCTGCCGGGGTTGCTGCTCGTTTTGTTGTTGCCCCCCGCGCTGCTGCTCGGAAAATGGGTCTACTCAACCTGACCCCGGAGAGGTCACTCATGTCCCTCGATCGCCGAAATTTCCTCGCCGCCGGAGGCGCAGCCGTGGCTACCGCTCTCACCACCAACCTCAGTTCCGCCGAAGCGAACGACGAGGCGGCGGCGTTCATCAAGGATCACGTCGCCAAGATTCGCCCGCTGGAAGTGCAGGGGGGCATCGCGTGGTGGAACGCGAACGTGACCGGCAAGGACGAGGACTTCAAGAAGAAGGAAGAGGCGCAGAACAAGATCGACGAGGCGCTGTCGGACGCGAAGGCGTTCGCCCGCCTCAAACCGTTCAAGGAGGCGGCCGACAAGGGCGCGATCACGGACCCGCTCGCCGCCCGGCAGGTCCAGTTGCTCTACCTGCAATACCTGGAAAAGCAGGTGCCGCCGGAACTGCTCAAGAAGATCACCGCGAAGGCCAACGCGGTCGAGCAGCAGTTCAACGTGTTCCGGGCGAAGGTGGACGGCCAGGAAATCCCCGACAGCAAGGTGCGCAGCACGCTCAAGGAGTCCACCGATTCGGAACTGCGCCAGAAGGTGTGGGCCGCGAGCAAAGTCGTAGGCGAGGCCGTTCGCGCCGACCTCGCGGAGTTGGTGACACTCCGTAACGACGCGGCGAAGCAACTCGGGTTCGACAACTTCCACGTCATGATGCTCACCCTCAACGAGCAGGACGGGAAGGAACTCATCAAGCTGTTCGATGACCTCGATCAACTCACCAAAGAGCCGTTTACGAAGGCCAAAGCCGACATTGATATGCGGCTCGCCAAGAAGTTGAACGTGAAAGTTGATGAGTTGATGCCGTGGCACTACCACGACCCGTTCTTTCAAGAGTCGCCGGCCGTCTACGACGCCAACCTGGACGCCCCGTACGCGAAGGCGGACATCCTCAAGCTGTGTAGCGACTTCTACAAGGGCGTCGGGCTGCCGATTGATGACGTAATCGCGCGCAGCGACCTGTACGAGAAGAAGGGCAAGTCGCCGCACGCGTTCTGCACCGACATCGACCGCGAGGGCGACGTCCGCGTGCTCGCCAACATCGTGCCCAACGAGTACTGGATGGGCACGATGCTGCACGAACTGGGGCACGCGGTGTACTCGTCCAAGAACATCCCGCAGGCGGTGCCGTACGTGCTGCGGGGCGAGGCCCACATCCTCACGACCGAGGGCGTCGCCATGCAGTTCGAGCGGTTTTCCAAGTCGCGCTCTTGGCTGGAAAGGATGGGCGTGAAGGTCGAGAACCCGCAGGCGTTCGACGAGGCCGCGGCGAAGACGCAGCGGAACCAACTGCTCATCTTCAGCCGGTGGTGTCAGGTGATGCTCCGCTTTGAGAAGGCGATGTACGAGAACCCCAAGCAGGACCTCAACGCGCTGTGGTGGGACTTGGTCGAGCACTACCAGCAGTTGAAGAAGCCGAAGGGCCGCAACGCGCCGGACTACGGGAGCAAGATTCACATCTGCAGCGCCCCGGTGTACTACCACAACTACATGATGGGGCAACTCTTCGCCTCGCAGGTTCACCACGCGCTCGCGAAAGACGTCTACAACGCGGGGCCGAAGCAGGCGCTCTACATCGGCGAGAAGAAGGTCGGTGAGTTCATGCGGAAGAAGGTGTTCGAGCCGGGCCGCACGAAGGACTGGAAGGCGCTCACCAAGTTCGCCACCGGCGAGGAGCTGAATCCGAAGGCGTTCGCCAAAGACTTCGAGGGCTGAGCCGGCACGCGGCTCTCATGGCGGAGCGATGTCGCGCCGTCGGCGGACCGGGAACTCGTGCCCGGCCGCCGATCCGCCGTGTCCGCGGGCGAGGCGAGCGACCCGCTACCCCTGGGGCGGGAGCAGTTGGCGGGCCTTCATCCAGTCGGTGAGGCGGTCGGGCCAGGTGGCGACGCTCGGTTCGCCGCCGGTCCACTTCGGGTCGCTGCCCAGCCCGACGCCGTGCTTCCCCTTCTCGTAAATGTGCATTTCCACAGGAACGCCGGCCTTCTTGCACGCGAGGTAGAAGCGGGTGGCGTTCTCCGGCACCACCGCGGTGTCGGCGCTAGTGTGGAAGATGAACACCGGCGGGGTGTCCTTCGTCACCTGCTTCTCGTTCGAGTACAGCTCGACCAGCTTGTCGTCGGGCTTGGGGCCGAGCAGGTTGTTCCGCGACCCGCCGTGCGTGACGCCCGCTTCCATCGTGATGACCGGGTACGCCAGAATCGCGAAGTCCGGGCGGGCGCTCTCCTTCTCGACCTCATCGTCGTTTTTCAGCCCACCGACGTTGAAGTGCGTGGTCGCGGTGCTGGCGAGGTGCCCGCCGGCGGAGAAGCCCATGATCCCGACCTTCTTCGGATCGATGCCGTAGTCCTTGGCTTTCGCGCGGACCAACCGCAGCGCCCGCTGGGCGTCGAGGAGCGGCGCTTCCATCAGCGGGCCGGGGCGGTCCTTCTGCACGATCCGGTACTTCAGCACGAACGCCGTGACGCCGCGCTTGGCGAAGAACGCGCCGACCTGCTGCCCTTCGTGATCCATCGCGAGGAACCCGTACCCGCCGCCGGGGCAGACGACGACCGCGGTGCCGTTGGGCTTCTCGGGCCGGTAGGCGGTGAGGGTGGGCTTGTCGCTGTCGGAGTCGCCGACCGCGAGCGGGGCCTTACCGGGGTAAAGCGGGAACGTCTGCGGGTCCGGGTCGGCCGCGGCGAGCGCGAGGAGGAGAGGGAGGCCGAGCATGGGTCGCTCCGGGTGCGAGGAAGGTGAGAACCGAGCTATTTTTCCGCTGGTGTGAATCGTATAATGCCGCGGACGCATCGAAAGGTGTGTCGGTTCGGTTTGCCAGTTACTCGGGGGCGATCTGGTTTCGACCGGGTATCGGACGTGAGAGGCGGCGTGTCGTGGTTGATCGGTTGGCCACGTAAAAAGCCGGTCACACATTAACTGCTGAACCGCAGTACTCCCTCGCGGCCTAAGTGCCATGAGCCGTTCCAGCATCTTCGCCTGAGAGGCGCTGGTTCGGACACAATTCAGGCTCGCACGGAACTGAGGGCCGGGGCAACCCGGCTCGCCTCGGCGGCCGTCCGTGCTAAGAGAACCTGGCCGATAGTTGTCCCGGAGTCCTGCCCGCTGGAACCCGGGTCAACAAACGCGGCCTAGCCCCGCAAGGGGTGTAGGCCGGGAATGAACGGGCTACACACGTAGATGCCCTCACAGAAGTGCTTCGGGACCGGGGTTCGATTCCCCGCGCCTCCACTAAAACGCCACTTGCGAGCAGTCGCAAGTGGCGTTTTTCATTGGATTTGCGTCGATTTCGACTGCCTTACAAGTCACCCTTTTGCTCTGAACTGGTCTGAAATTGGTCTGAAATCAGACCGCTCCCTTCGGGTTTCCGAGCCGCCGCCTCAACGCCGCGTGTACCGGGCCGGGAGGTACTGCGCGTGAAAGAACTCAAACAACTCGAAGACGGTCGTTACTTCGCCTTCGTCGGCTACAAGAAGCCGGGGTCGAACCAGCAGCACAAGTTCTTCCTCGGTCGCGAGGAGAGTGCCGCCGTTCAGCGGGTCGCCATGATCCGCAGCCTGTGGAAACACTCCGCCGACATCGCCCGCGAGATGAGCGAGCCGGTCATCTGGGACGACATTGGCCTGGGCATCGCGACGGAGATTGCATCCGGTGGGACGGCCATCTCCGTCGAGATCGATGCGGGGGAACTCGCGGACGCGGCGGTCGGCGTTCTCGCCGACTGGCAGGCCGTGGTCCCCGGCGTGCGGCTGACGCTGCGAGACAAGTCCGCCGAAGAGGAAGGCAGCCGGCTTCGACGGCAAGAGGCCGAGCGGTACATCTCGATGGGCCGGGAGCTTCTCGCGTCCGGCGGCTCGCCCGCCCTGCACGAAGCGATCCGGGCCTACGTCGCGGCGGTGCGCAAGAACCCCTTCTACCTCGTCGCCGACCGGTCGCGTCTGACCGACTGGGGCAAGGTGAAGATCGACCAGATCGAGTTCTGCGCGGACCACATGCCGGACGTGCGACTCGCCGCCCTGAACAAGCTCGCCAAGATCACGGAGTTGCTGAACGTCATCGCCGCCCGCCCCTGCAAGAAGACACCGGGCGGCAAGCCGACCGACACGCCGATCAAGAAGAGCTACGCCACGGCGGTGATCAAGGAGTTCCGGGTGTTCCTCAACTGGCTGCACGACTCCGACGAGTTCCACTGGGAGAAGCCACGCGACTACGCCGTGAAGCCCGTTCGGGTGAAGCAGATCGCCGAAGCGTCAGGCCCGATACGCGTGGCGACCTACAAGCCGGACGAACTCGTCACCCTCTGGACCTACGCCACCCCGTGGGAACGCTGCCTGATGGCCCTCGCGCTGACGACGGGGTTCGGCCGGGCCGAGGTCGCCACCGTCCGCCGCAGCGAGGTGCTGCTCCGCACCCGGCACCCGCACGCCGACGAACTGAGCCTGCAATCGACCGACGCCGATTCGTGGATCATGCGCCGGCGGGAGAAGACCACCGTCTACGGCGAGTGGTGGCTGCCTCCCACGGCGGTTCGGGCGATTGAGTGGCTGGCGAGCCACCGCCCGTCCGCCCGCGAGCCGTTCCTCGTCGTTACGAAACTCGGCAGTCGGTTGAAGGTCGATGGCAAGCGGAACACGCAGATCGCCAACGCCTGGAACCGGCTGTCGCAACGCGTGCGCAAGGACCACGACAAGTTCCGAACGCTGTCCTTCAACAAGTTGCGGAAAACGTCGGCCAACCGGATCCGGCAGGACGCCGGCCAGGGCGACGGCGACTACCTCGCCGACCTGTTCTTGTCGCACGGCGAACCCGTAGAAGGCGACCTCAACGCCTACACCAACGAACGGTGGGCGGACCTGCACGCCACGCTCCGCAAGTTGGCGGCGTGGCTGGCCCCGGTGTTCGAGAGCGTGCCGGACCCGTTCCCCGAGGCGGAGAAGAAGGGCGGGGCCAACATCAGCCCCGGCACCATTCAGCGCATCACGGAACTGCACTCAGCCGGGGATCGCACCGCCTTGATCGCCGAGAAGCTGAACGTGTCACGCGAGACGGTGAGACGGTGGGTGCGACGGAAGCCGGCATCCAGCTAATGAATCGTTTCCGAGCCGAGCAGGGGCGGGGCGTGTAGACGATCTCCCGACCCCTCGGTGTTCTGATGGAAAACAACGCGTCGCTGGAGTGGGCGGCTGCCCCTGTGATGTGGGACAGGCTCTCGACTCACACCCAGGCCAGAATCTGGCAGCAATTGCTGGCGATCATCAACGGTGACGAACCCGCCGCCCACGACCAGCCCGAACTCTGCCGCCTCGCCGAGCGGACCTTCCGCTCGCGGGTCGAGCGGGCGTTCGGCAACGTCCCACTGCTGCGTGAGTTCGCCGCCGACAGCCCATTCTGGCTGATGTCCCGAGACGAACTTCTCGAACAAGACGCCAGCCACCTTCGCCTGTGGCACCGGCTACTGCGGCCACCGAAAGGTCAAGCCGTCCCGCTCCCGTACCTCCGTTACGTCCGGTCGCTGCGGCACGCCGCCGGCCTCATCGAAGCGACAGCCGAGATGGTGCCGTGAGCGGTTTCCGAGCCGCTCAGAATCTCCGCGTGTAGGGACCGGGTGAGAGCGGCTCTCACCCGACACCCATTCACACGGGAGGTAGCTATGCAGATCGCGCTCGACCTCTTCAATTGCGGCAGTTGCGGGGAACTCCTCCGCTCCCGTCAGGTCCACCGGGGTACGGACTGCCAATGCCCGTTCTGCGGGACGGTGCAACGGATTCCGGGCAAGCGGACGGGCTTCTTCGGCAAGGTCGCGAACGCCCTGTTCTACGCCGGCGACCTGCACGGCACGCCGCAGAGCCTCTGCCCCCACTGCCACGCCTACACCGACACGCTCGCCAGCGTCTGCCGGCACTGCACGCGCACCCTCCCGCCGCTGGTGGGGTAACGCCATGCCGCCCCGCACCATCGCGATTGGGGACACCCACGGCTGCTCGACCGCCCTGGCCGCACTGGTCGCTGCCATCGACCCGCGACCCGAAGACACCGTCGTCACGCTCGGCGACTACGTGGATCGCGGGATCGACTCCCGTGGCGTCCTCGACCTGCTGATCGGCCTGCGGGGGCGGTGTCATCTCGTCCCGCTATTGGGTAATCACGACGAGTTGATGCTGGCCGCAAGTTCCAGCCGGTCGGCCTTCCGCCGCTGGCTGGAATTCGGCGGCATCACGACGCTCGACTCCTACCCCCGGCGACTCCGGGCGGATGTCGGCGGTCCCGGCGGCACACCTCCGATTCCTCAAGGACTGCCTGCCGTACTACGAGACGGCGACCCACTTTTTCGTTCACGCTGGCTACCGGCCCGATCTGCCACTCGACCGGCAAGACGGCTACACGCTGAGATGGCATTCACTGCTCGACGGCGTTCCCGCAGCACATATGAGCGGCAAAGTGGCCGTCGTGGGCCACACGCCACAAGCCGACGTGCTGGACCTCGGCCACTTGGTGTGCATCGACGCGGGCTGCGGGCTGGGCGGTGTGTTGACGGCGGTCGAGGTGACGACCGGGCAGGGCGGGCGCACTATGAACCCCTGAAATTACAAGGGTTTGCGAAGTTCAAGGTCCGACAATCGGCTGATTTCGCGCGGCTCAGCCTTCGGAACGCCCTGTTTTCAAGGCGTTTTCATAGTGCGCCCGCCCTGCGTCCGGGGGTGCCGCGATTCTTTGCGGTCACGGCATCGCAGCGTTCTTCGCCGTGGGCTAATAGGTCGGGCGGTGTGAGGGCGAACAGTTTTGCAACACCGCGTGCTAATAAACAGAGGCCCGGAGAGGAACGCCGGGGCGGGTAGAAGACTCTTTGTCGTGGGGAGAATCGCGGCCCGTTTCCCAGTTGATAGTTCTGCAACACCACATGCACAGGGGCAGGAACGAGGCGATCAGCCCAGAGTTACGCACGACGCCCACTGTGCTGGCAATCTGTTGGTTAATAGCTCCGCTATTTCCGCGTGACGTGGGACTTCTGCCGCAGGTCGGCACGGATACACGTTCCCGTTGATCCGCAGCGGCGCACGGTTGGTAATGGCCCCACGAAAGGCTTACTTGCCGGCCAGAGTGCGTCGGATTCGCGATCTCGTCCAGTCGTCCGGTCGGAGGCGGGCAACCTCGGCGGCGAACTCGGAAAGGTCTTCTTCCGTGTACGTTGCCGAAAACCGGGAGATAGTGTTGTTACAAGAAGAATCCGTCTCCCCCGCCCCGCCGCTTCGCGGCTCCGACTCGGCGACGAACTGCACCCGGTCGGTCACGGCGTAGAGGTTGCCGATGCTCCACTTCGGGCAGCGGCTGTAGTTCTTCGTCTTGCGGATCAGATCGCTGTCTCGCAGCAGATCAAATACCCGCTCCGTTCTATAGGTCGTCAGCCGCACGTTCACTTTCGCGGCGATCTCCTTCATCATGGAGTAGGCCATCTCCTGCCGCTGGGCGACGTGGTTCAGCACCCGCCGCAGGAGGAGGCGGGCGGTCTGGTGGTCCGCCTTCGTCGTCGCGGCCAGCGCAACGATCACTCCCGCGACGTGGTCGCTTTCCAGTACGGGACGGTCGAGTGTACCCTCGCGACGGCCAGCGGCACGCCGCTTGGTGAGTGCCTGAACCAGTGACCCGAATGACCCGTCGAAGCCCAGGCCGTCCAGCCGCGTTCGCGTCCCATCGACTTCTGCCAGCGGCAGCGTCGTGCCGTGCCGCCGGTCCCGGCACAGCCCGTCGAGGCTCCGCAGCAGTTCGTCCGGGTCGTTCTCGGCACGGTCGCTGAACGTCCACCCCTGCTCGCGGACGAACGCCACCGCGTCCCGCAGGAAGGCCCGCGCCACCTCCGTCTCCCCGTCGCGGAACAGTCGGAGTTGCGGGGCCAGGAACTCGACGGAACTCCCCACCGGCGGCTCGACCCGGTCCAAGTAGGTGTCGGACAGGACTTCGAGCCACCGGCCCCGCAAGCGACCGAGCGAGCCTCGCGTCGGCGGGGCGGGTGCCGGTGCGCCGCCCTTGCGGGGGCGGGTGGCCCGCTTCGTGCTACTCTTACTGCCCTTCGTTCGGGGCGTGGGAGGGGTGCCGTTCGGGAAGGAATCGGCCAGCACCCTGCGGACGGCGTCCGGGTCGAGGTGGACGGGGTTGCGGTGCCACCGCCACGCCGCGACGAGGTCGTAGCACCGCGTCTGGATCTTGCACTTGACCATCGGCAGGACGCCCGGCCCGAGCAGGTTCACCTTGTCGGCCCGGAACGGGCAGATGATGCCCCACTTGCTCTTGGTCGGGTAGACCTCGCGGACCCACGGGCAGGCCGCGACGACCCGTGCGGCGAAGGCGTTGACGCGACCGAGCGGCCACTTGTTCACGGGCATCCACAACTGGTACGACCCGTTGTTGGGGTTCACCTGGGCGAGGTAGGGCCGCTTCTCGGCCACCAGTACCGCGTGCAGGTCGGCGTAGCGGGACAGCCACTCGTCGCGGGAGACGGTGGGCTGGTTCGCGTGGTTGTCCACGTCGATGGCGACCCATCGGGTGTACAAGCAGGTGGCCGCGTGGCGGACCCCTTGCGGCGTGTACTGGTCGCGGGGCTTGTCCTTGAAGTGATGCTTCCACAGGTCGAAGCCGATGTACCGCCGGTCGTCGGCGTGGATGCTGTCGCCGACCGTCCACACCCCCTTCGCACGCTTCGCCCGGTCGTAATACTCGGTGAGCCAACTCCGCAACGCCCCGTCCGCGAAGTGGGCCTCGAAGTACGCCGCCGCCTCGACGACGGTCGGCGGCTGGTCCTCGAACGACTGAATGTCGCGGTACAGGTTGAGCCGGACGATCTGCCCCGCCCGGCCCGCCTCGCCCAGGAGCCGAAGCTGCTCGTCGGTCGGGGCCGTGCCGTTCCGCAGTGCGGCCCGCAGTTCCCTGACCGCGTCGGGAGGCAGCGGGCGGGACGACCGGCAGTAGTGCCTCGGGTACTCAGTCAGGCAGTGCCACTGCCCGGCCTTCTCGCCGGCCACCCGTGCGTTGGCGAGGGCCGCGTCCTTCTTGGTGAACAGGTCGCCCGGCTTGGCGTAGAAAATCGGCGTTGCCGCCGTTTGTTCTGCGGTGGCGTGTGTAAATAATGGCATAGCTCTCTCTCCCCAGATTGAGTCGGCCACGTCGCGATTCACGGTCGCGGCGTGGCCACGTTCTTTTGTGTCCCGGCGTCCGGCTCGGGGTCCACGACCCCGAAGTGCGTCTTGATCGCACGGACCTCGGTCGGCGTCAGGTACACCTTGCGGCGAGGCCCGAGCCGGTCGATCCCGACGTACCCGCGTCGGATCGCGTGCCGCACCTGCCAGTAGGTCGCACCGATCTCGGCGGCGACCGAGCGGATCGTGTTCACGGCCATGTTCGTCCTCCGTTCGTTGACGGCACTAAATCGTAGTGGCGCACCAACACGCCACCAAATGCCCCAGACGGCAGCCGTTGCCCGGACGGAGTATGTAGGCGGACTCGCACACAAATCACTCGGCCTGCATCTCTGGTAGGCAAATTGTGGCCGACTGTAAAGCAACGAAATGGACGGGGCGTGATCCTTGAAGGCGATGGCAATCTGCTGCCACCGGGCCGTCAACGCCGATGACAACGGAAGACGTGCCGAAGACTGCCACCGTCAACCGGCGAAGACCATTGAAGACGAGGAATGACGGGGGAAAGTGCTGAAAAATCAGTGAATTTCGACCGTCCGCCGCTTCACAAGTCCTCGGCGATTTGTCTATACTGCCGGGGCTGACATTTGCTTGCCACGGATGCCGGGCGGACTCGTCCGCTCACTTTTTGCCGCTGCAAGCTCCTACTCGCACCAGAGTCAAGGGGCTGCTATGCGCGCATCGAATCACGTTCTGGATTTGCCGTACCTCGAAGTCGGCGGCGAACTCAACCTCTGCTTCCTCAACGTCCCCGAGCAGGTGGCCCGTGAGGGCGGCACCGCCGTCTGGGGGTGGCGGTGCCTGCCCGAGGTCGGCGGGCTGATCGAGCATCAGGCCGGCCACTGCGTCTGGCGGTCCCCGGACGGCGTTCTGTGGGAGATCACCCCGCAGGGCGTGCTGTGCGGGGATCAGGCCGTCGTCGTGCGGCTGCCGTCCCGGTTCATCCCCGACGACGCGGTTCGGCAGCGATTCGAGGCCACTGGCGAGATCGGCCTGATCGGTCGCTACCGCCCGCTCCACCCGTCCCCGAAAGCCCTGAAGCTGTGCGGCTTCGTCCAGCGTGAACACGCGGCGTTGCTCGACGCCGACATCGAGAAGCACCGCTACTGGAACAAGCGGGTCAACGACATCGCGCACCAGTTCGGCTTCCACGTCGATCCCCTCGCCTGACCACGCCAACTCAGTTCCCGAACCGTCGCCCGGTCGTGACCTTCGCCGACGACGGGCAGTACGCCGAGAGCCTGTTGCGGCTGCTGGCGGCGATGAACCCGGAGGCCCGCCCGGTTTTCGAGCAACGCCGCTACCACCGCCCCGACAATGTGTACCTCGTCGTCGTAATCTCGGCAGGCGCGTTCGGCTGCCACCAAGTGCCGTCCGGGGTGGTTTCGGACGGCCAGCACCGGACGGCGATCCGGTAGTACGCCAACTCGCTCGGGCCGAACCGCCGGCCACGAAATCCCGCCGAATCTAAAGGCTCCTCGAACAGTGCCGAAGCGACCGCCTCGGCTGGGGCCGCTGCGCGCAATCGCCCGTGTCCACCCACTGTTTTCAACACCGAATGAGGCTCAGAAATGGCAAGGCTCAAGATCGCGAACACTTTCGGGAGCGTCGATGTGCGCGGCAAACTGGCCCGCACTTACGCCCACGTCCCCGGCCCCCGGCTCCAACCGCTCTGCCGCAAACTCGGCATCCGGTACGCCGACGCCCTGGTGGGCTTCCGCGAGCGGGGCCGCAAGGCCCGCTTCGGCTACAGCCCGGTGCTGGACGGCGTGGTCGTCTCGGCCCGATCCGCACCGAAGCTGCGAAAGGCCGTCGAGGACCGGGACCGGCGGGCCGAAGACCGTGCGGAGCGTGACCAGCAGCGCGAGGAACGCCGCCTCGCTCACCACGCGGCACTGCACGTCGCAATTCGTGTTCGAGAACACCGATAGCGCGAATGCCCGAACCGCTTCCGGTTTTACTTCGTACAAAACTTGCCGCCTGCGAGGCAGGTATTACAAAAGATTACCTGTAGCACTTTGGTATTACCTCGTTAGCCGGCACTACTGCCCCGCCCCGGAGGTTTCGACATGACCACGCGACCGCCCGCCCGGCATCGCCGCGCCTTCACCCTGATCGAGTTGCTGGTGGTGATCGCGATCATCGCGATCCTGATCGGCCTGCTCCTCCCCGCCGTTCAGAAGGTCCGGCAGTCAGCCGCTCGGATGAGCAGCCAGAACAACCTGAAGCAACTCGGACTCGCGCTGCACGGCTACGAGAACGCCAACGGTAACCTCCCCGGCATGAGGTCCGCCGGGCCGAGCAACGCCACCTCGTTCGGGTACTCGGTCCACGCCCAGCTCCTGCCGTACATCGAACAAGAGCCGCTCGGCAAGCAGATCGACATGACCCAGCCGCTGTTCGTCGGCGTCTTCCCGACCCCGTCGTTCCAACTCAACCCGGCGGTCGCTCCCGCCGCCGGCACGGTGGTGAAAACGTTCCTCTGCCCCGGCGACGGCCAGCAGCCACTGTTCACGATCAACTCGGGCGGCGGCACGCACGCCGGCACCAGCTACGTCGTCAACCTCGGCTCCGGGCTGGCCGGGGCCGGTAGCTCGGCCCCGAACGGGTACGACACCCGGTTCCCTTCGGACGGCATGTTCTTCTACGGCCCCGGCCTGCGGTTCGGCGACATCACGGACGGCACCTCGAACACCATGTTCATGTCGCAGTGCCTGCTCGGATTGAACCAGAACCTGACCAAGCCGTTCGCCGACCTCACCCCGGACGAGAAGCGGCGGCAGACGGCCAGCCTGTCCGGCAAGGGCTTGTTCACCGGGCCGGGCGGGGCCAACCCCGGCTACGGGGCCAGCCCGCCCATCGGGGCGACCGAGTACCAGTCGGCCACGTCCTGGCGGGGCAACCGGGGCGGGTCGTGGATCTGGGCCAACGCCTCCGTCAACGGCTACACCGCCGCCCTGACGCCGAACTCCCCCGAGCCGGATTCGACGGCCCACGGGATCGGGTTCCTGTCGGCCCGGAGCAACTTCAGCGGCGGCGTCAACGTCTGCCTGGGCGACGGCAGCGTGCGCTTCGTCCGCGACTCGATCAGCGTCGCCTCCTGGCGCGCCCTCGCCACCCGCGCCGGCGGCGAGGTCATCAGCGGCAACGACTTTTAACCCCACCGGAGAACCCCCGTCATGAACCTACTCCTGCTCTCACTGCTCCTCGGCGCGGACCCGACGCCGTCGCAGGCGTGGCCCGGCTTCCGAGGTGACGGGTCCAGCACCTCGACGGCCAAGAACTTACCGCTGAAGTGGTCGCCGACTGAGAACCTCGCATGGCGTACCCCGCTGCCGGGGTACGGCCAGTCGTCCCCGGTGGTGTGGAAGGACCGCGTCTTTGTCACCGCCATCGACGGGATCGAAAAGGAGAAACTGCTCGTCGTCGCCGTGGACGCGGCAACCGGCAAGGCGGCGTGGACGAAGCAGTTCGCCGCCACCCAGAAGGGCAAGAACAACCCGATGATGAGCCGGGCCGCGCCCACGCCCGTGGTGGACGCCGACGCGGTGTACGCCTTCTTCGAGTCCGGCGACGTGATCGCACTCACCCACGCCGGCGAAGTGAAGTGGGAGCGGTCGCTGTCGAAAGACTACGGCGCGTTCAAGAACAACCACGGGGTTGGCAGTTCCCCGGCCCAGACCGACAAGGCCGTCGTCGTCCTGATTGACGACCTCGGGCCGTCATACCTCGTCGCCCTCGACAAAGCGACCGGCAAGAACCTGTGGAAGGCCGACCGCAAGAGCCGCTCGTCGTGGACTTCCCCGGTCGTCACGAAGATCGACGGCAAGCCCGTCGTACTGGCCAGCAGTAGCGGCTCGCTCGACGCCTACGACGCGGCCTCCGGGAAGGAACTCGCGGCCCTCGACGGGCTGGTCGGGAACAACATCCCGTCCCCGGCGGTGGCCGGTGACCTCGTCGTCTTGGGGGCCGGCGAGAACCGGATGAAGCCCGACCTCGCGGCGTCGGCCAAGTCGAACGGCTGCGTCCGCCTCGCGGTTAAGGGCGACAGGCTCGCCTTCGAGCCGGTGTGGGAGGGCAAGAAGGCGATCTCGCACCACGCCAGCCCGCTCGCCCACCGGGGCCACGCATACTTCGTCACTAAGACCGGCCTCGTCCACTGCGTCGATCTGAAGACCGGCGAGGAGCGGTACGCCGAGCGGCTCGACAACCAGTGCTGGGCAACTCCGGTCGGGGCCGGCGACCACGTCTTCTTCTTCGGCAAGGACGGCGTCACCACCGTCCTGAAGGCCGGGCCGGAGTTCGAGAAGGTCGCGGCCAACCGCCTCTGGTCCGCCGCCGACTTCGCCAAGCGGCAGGACGAGGCGAAGGAGAAAGCCGCCGCGACCCTGCCCAAGCCGCCCGAAGGCAAAGGGCCGGGCGGTGGCCCGCCGCTGCCGAAGGCGGAACTCGAAGCGACCCGGTACTCGGCGGTCGGCGACGTGGTCTACGGCGTTGCGGTGGTGGACGGCACGTTCTTCGTCCGCACCGGCACCGAACTCATCTGCGTCCGCGCCACCCCCATCAAACGCCCGTGAGGAGCAACACCATGACGAACCTGACCCGCCGATCCCTCTTCCTCGCGCTGGCGGCGGTCGTACTCGCCGGCGGGACCGCGTGCAACAGGTCGAACGCGGACGGCCCGGACGTGAAGACCCCGGACGAGACGCCGAAGAAGGCCAAGACGCCCCGCCCGTTCGCCCGGCTGTTCGTGCAGGATTTGAAGACCAGTTCGTTGAAGTGGGCCGACGTGCGGGTCGGCGAGAAGGACGAGTTCACCCTCGACCCGCTCGCCGCCGTGGACGGGTTCAAGGCACTCGACCCGGCGAAGCAGAAGCTCGTCCAGATGCGGGAGAGCGGCGGGCTGGTGTGCGTCGGCGTCCGTGACGACGAGGACGGGGCGTTCGAGAGCGGGTGGGTGCTGGTCCGCTCGGGCGTCGGGTACATCGACCACGGCGACCACGGCCACTGGACGTTCAAGAAGAAACCTTCGGTCGCCGACAGCCGGCTCGACAAGAAGCAGGGCAACCCGGCGCACCTCTACCAGTTCGACGGGCGGTTCTTCCTGGCCAACGACAAGCTCAACGGATACACCCGGATCGACCCGGCCAAGTACGACGGGGCCGACAAGGACACGCCCCGGTTCCTGTCCGGCGGCGGCGGTCACATCACCCTGGCCGTCGTGGGCGACAAGGTCGGGTACGGGTGCTGGATCGACGGCGGCGGGCCGAACAAGGGCCGCGTGGACGTGACCCCGGTCGGCAGCGGCGTGAAGAATGAGCCGGCGTACTCGTTCCACCTGCCCGCCGGCGGCATACACGGGGCGATCACGAACTCGGGCAAGGTGTTCTTCGCGCCGTCAGATGGCATTTGCTGGGTCGAGGCCGACGCCGGCCTGAAGCTGAAGGCAGATCAGGTGAAGGTGCGGCACATCTCTCTGGGCAAGGACGGCGATAAGCCCCGCCGCACCGGGGCGTTCGTCAACCACGGCCACCACGTCGTGTTCGTCACCGGCAAGGACGCGAACGCCGCCCTGGTTCTGCTGAACGCGAAGGACGCCGAGCCGAAGCCGGTCGTCGTGCCGCTCGGGGTGAAGAAGGGAACCCAGGCCGTCACCCCGGTCGTCGCGGCCACCCCGGACGGAACGGCGTATGCGTTCGTCTTCCACGACCGCGTCGAGGACGCGGAGGCCGACGACGCACTGGAGGTCGTGGCCCTCGACCCGAACAACGACGGCGACTGCTCGGACGCGAAGGTGGTAAAGACCCTGAAGGTCGGAAGGAGCGAGGTGGACGGTCACTACGGCCACCACGACATGGCGTTCGACGCGGACAGGCGGTTCGGGTTCTTCACCAACCCCGGCGACGGCACCGTGTGCGTGCTATCGCTCAAAACACTCGACGTGGTGACCACGTTCAACGTCGGCGGCGCGCCCACGGCCATCGTCGCCTGCGGCAGCCGCGAGACGGAGGACTGACCTGATGTCGAAGACACGTCTCGGCGACCGGCTTCTCGCCCTCGCCACGCACGACTTCTCGCCCCGGTTCAGTGCGAATGTCCGGCGGCTCGTCGGCCACCCGCTCGGCATCCTGATCCTGGCGGGAGTCGTGTCGCTCCTGTGCGGGCTGTTCCTCCACGCACAGGGGTTCGTGCTGTGCGGCGGCGTGCTTGCCGTCGTCGCCCTCGGTGTGATCTGGCCCTGGCTGTCGATCCGGGGGCTGGCCGGCACCGTGGCGTTCGACCGCTCGCGGGCGTCGGAGGGCGAGGCGGTCGAAGTCCGGTTGATCCTGCGCAACCGCCTGCCGTGGACCGCGTGGGGGCTGGCGGTGCGGGGCGGGTTCGGCGGCGGTGCGACCGAGCCGGTGGCCGGGGTCGCGTCGGCCCCGCGACGGCGAACCGCCATGTGCCGGTGGGCCTTCACGCCGTCGTGCCGGGGCGTCTACCCGAATGTTACGCCCCGGCTGGCCACCGGGTTCCCGTTCGGCTTGTGGGAGAACAGCCGCCCGTTGTCCGTCGAGACGCCGCTGATCGTCTGGCCCCGCACATTCCCGGTCGGCCCGATCCCGCCCGTCAGCGGCGACCGTCAGGTGGAAGGGAACGTGTCCCGCAGCAAGGTCGGAACGAACGGCGACGTGCTGGGCGTCCGCCCGTACCGCCGGGGCGACTCGCCCCGCCGCATCCACTGGCGGCAGTCGGCCCGGCACGACCGTCTCGTCGTGTGCGAACTCCAGTCGAACTCCCGCCCGGTGATCCAGATCGTCCTCGACGCCGACCCCCGCGTCCACGCCGGCACCGGCCCGAACTCTTCCCGCGAGTGGGCGATCCGCATCGTCGCCAGTTTCGCCAAAGGCTGGCTCGCGGACGGCGCACAAGTCGGCGTGTCGTGGGGCGGTCACGACAACCTCGTCCCGACGCCGGCGATGCTCACCCGCTTCCGCATCAGCAAGGTGGACAAGCCGGACTACTACGAGTGGGACTACGAGGGCGTCCTCGCCCTGGCGGGCCGGAAGAAGACGCCGCCGGGCGTGGTCGTCACCACCGACTGCCGCACGCTCGCCCCGGCCCGGTTGCCCGAAGCCGCTTACTCGCGGACGGGAACAGCCGGCGGCACGCCCCCGGAACTCGGCGAGGTGCCGGACGCGATCCGCCCGGAGATCGACCGCCTCGCCCGCGAGTGGGCCGGGGACCGGGAGCGCGGGTGGCCGCAGATCGAGGCCGTCGTCACGAAGCTCCGCACCGAGTACACGTCCGACCGCACCGCCGCCGCGCCGCCCGACCACCCGGCTCCGGTGTTGTGGTTCCTGCTCGAATCCCGTCGCGGCTCGGACTACCTGTTCGCCACCGCCGCCGCGTTATTGCTCCGCTCGCTCGATTACTCGACGCGGGTGTGCCTGGGCTACTACGCCTCCCCCGACGCCTACGACCCGCAGACGGCCCACACGCCGGTGCGGAAGACCGACCTGCACACCTGGGCCGAGGTGCGGCTTGGGGACGGCCACTGGATGGTGGTCGAGCCAACGCCCGGTTACGCGGTACTGGGGCCGAAACTGCCGATGTCCGAACGCATCCTCCAGTCACTCGTCGCGGTCGCGGCGTGGGCGGGGCGGCACGCGGTCGAACTGCTCGTCACGGTCGCCGCCCTGGTCTTGGTCTGGGTCCGCCGCCGCGCCGCCCTCGACGCCGCAGCGGTCGGCGTGTGGCGATTGTGGCCGGGGCGAACGTGGCGGGTACAGGTCCGCCGCGCCGTGCGGCTGCTCGAACGCCGGGGCCGGTGGGCCGGACGACCACGCGGGCCTCGCCAGACGGCATGTTCGTGGCTTCGGAGCGTCCGACCCGACGCCTCGGAAGACGACACCGACCTCGACCGCCTGATCCGCATGTCCGAGTGGGCGGCTTACGCCCCGGAGGTGCCGCCGCCGTGGGACGAGGCCGACGCGGTCGTCGTCTGCCGCCGCGTCCTCGACGGCTGGACCCTCCAGCGATGGCGTCAACCCGACCCCTTTCACGCCGCGATGGGAGCGTAACCGTGGTGGAGACGATGGAACGCAAACCGATGTCAGCAATGCCTTCTGGCGTGGCACAGATCGACCGGCTGCGTGCCGCCCTGAACCGGGCGTTGCGGGGCAAGGGTCGGGTGCGGATGCGGTAGGAACGGTCGCGGCCCTCGGAGGCTTTTTCGATCAGCCGGTCGAGTTCCGTGGCCGCACTCGCCTGTTGCGGGTTGCCCGACCACAGCGCGAATAACACGACAGCGACGAGAGCCGCGAATCCGCCCACCAGTCCGACCCGCCCCCGCCACCGCGCCGAGGGGCCTTTGCTGGTTGCCGGGGTCGTTTCCTCGCCCCCGCCCGACTTCTCGTACTGCATCGGGCCGGTTCGGATCACACCGCGCAAGTGGTCGTGGAACCGGACCACGTCGGCGAACGCCGCCGCGTTCTCGGGCGACGCCTTGATCCAGGCGTTCAGTTCCGCCTCTTGCCCTGCGGTCAGCGTGCCGTCGAGGTAGCCGTCCGCCAGTTGTCGCTGTTCGGGACTCATGCCCCCGCCTCCAGAGCTTTACGCTCCACGCACGCCCTGAGCCGGTCGCGGATTCGCTGGAGGGCTTTTGCGACCGCGTTCGCCGCCGAGCCGGTTCGCTCCCCGATCCGGGCCGGCTTCAGGTCCAGTTCGTACCGCAGCCGGCACAGTTCCTTCGCCTGGGGGTCCAGGGCCTCGACGCACTCCCCGAGATGGTCGAGCCTCCGGTCATGCGGGGGAATCGTCTCGAAGGCGCGGGCCAGGGCGTCCACCGCGTCCGAGTCGAACGCGATCCGCTCGCGGTTCTTCCGCCGGCAGTGCAGCCGCACCTGATTCCGGGCGACGCCGATGGCCCAGGCGACGAACGGCTGCGCCGGGTCGTACCGCTCGAACGCGTTCAGGACGGCGACCGCCGTCTCTTGCAGCACGTCGTCCCGGTCTTGGAAGTCGCGGACGAGCGAGGTGACGAACGCGGAGACGTGCGGCACCGCCAGCGTCCAAAGCCGGGTCGCTTCCATTACCGCTGGGTTCACCGCAATACCTCCGTCCGATCCCGCCGCCACCATTACTTAACCGACCCTGCCAGATCGTGACATGAGGTTCCAAAAATGAGTCCGAAAGAACGCCGTCGCCGGCATCCGCCGATACCACCCGGTGTGGCCCAGCCGTTCGTCTGGTCGTGGAACTGCGCCCGATAAATCAGACCACTCCACCCCACGGCTCACCCGACTGGCGGGTTCCAGGCTCTGTTTCGTGGAGGGATGGCTGGTCTGAAATTGGTCTGAAAAAGACGGTGGGTGACGGGGGTATGCAGGAGTAGTTCCGTCCGAAAAGCCTAGAAAATAAGGCGTTTTGCCATGCCTCGAATCACGGCTGCCCCATCCCCCGCGCCTCCACTCAAAGTCCCCTCGTGACTCCGTCGCGAGGGGACTTTTCGTTTCGTTGCCGTCTTCGGCCCGCTCGCGTCGCCGTGAACTGTGGGCGACGCCGAGCCACTTTATTGGCCCATTTCGGTTTCGTGCCCTCTCACCGCCGCGAACAGGTCGCGTCGGAAGAACGCCACCCCGCGGGCCGCCAGATAGTCCCGCACCCCGGACAGCAGCACGCCGATTCCGAGCACGACGCCGAGCGCCTGGAGCGGCGCGGGGATGTCGTCGTGGGGGCGGAACCCGGTCGGCTCGGACAGCCACGCCCGCAGGTGCGGAACGAGGTGCGCGAGGAACACGCCGTATACGACCGCCATCACGATGTGCAGCCCGCGTTCGGCGTCGGCGATCCCACCGATGCCCTCGCGCACCACCACCTCGACGTTGAAGTCCCAAATCGTGATGCACACCTCCAACAGGATCAACCCGGCCAGCACCGCGGCCAGCGCCCCGCCCCAGGCCACAAACGGCAGCGTCAGGAACAGCACTCCGTACACCAGGTCGCGGGCGGCGTGCAGCCGCAACTCGCCCGCCGCCCGCGGGCCGTGCTCCGCCAGCCGACACCGGTACTCGTGGAAGTACATCGTGTCGAACGCGCCGAGCAGCGCCTGACAGGTCATGATCGTCAGCGCGGTTTCCACCGATCACCTCCCGCCCGCGACGAGCCGAGCCACGGCCCGCGGCAGCGGCACGAACACCGGGCCGATCCGGCCCACCGGGACGTCTTCCCCGGCCCCCGGAACGGCCGCCGTCAGGCTCCAGGGGCCGGCCGGGCGGAGCGGAATGCCGTCCCGGTCGAGCCGCGCGAACCAGGAGTCGGCCGACAGCTCGCCCGCCCGCGCCAGCTCGTCGGCCAGGACGCGGTTGAACGAGTAGATGATGCCGAGGTAGCACCACACAACGCCCCACGGCGAGTACGGCACGGCGAAGTGCCCGCACAGGCTCATCGCGCTGGAGCGGTACCACGCGAGCACATACGCGCGGAAGTTCCGCACCAGAAACGGCAGCGACTTGTGGTACTGGAACGCGGAGGCGTACCGGCCGGTCTGCGACACCCGCAGGAACCCGGCCGGGATGACGAACGTGACGCCGGCGTACCCGGCGAGCAGCGCCGCCGCCTCCCCGAGGCCGACGACCGCCGGCCCGCCCGGCCACGCCCAGTACACGACCGCCAGCGGGAACGCGAGGGTGGAGAAGATCGGGAACAGGGCGAAGAAGACGGGCGCGGCCAGCAGTGCCGGCTCGAACGGCGCCTCGCGCGCGACGAGCAGCGCCGCCAGGACGAGGCCCAGCGGCAGGTACTGCACGCCGATGACCCCGCCGGCCTTCAGCCCCTCCCAGATGTGCGTCCACACCCGGCCCCGCCACTCGGGCAGCGGCGCGCGGTCGCCGCGGAACAGCAGCGGGATCAGCGCCTTGCGATAGCCGAGGGTCGCGAACCACCCGACGCACGGGATCATCAGGAGCAGGCCACCGACGAACACCTTCCGCCGCCAGTCCGGGTCGTGGAGGAGGAACAGCCCCTCCGCCACGCCGGGCGGGGCGGTCGCGGGCGGCGCGCGGCCGGGCGCGGTCTCGGTCGGCGGGTTCAGGGACATCGAACGCACTCGCGTAGGGGCGCGAGGTGCCGGGCGACAGCGGTCGAGGGTCGGGCCGGCACCTCGATCAACGACACGCACACTACCCGACCCACCGGCCGGACGCAACGACGCAACGACCCGGGCGTTCCGTTTTCGCTTGACGGACGCGGCGCGGAGTGCGAAATTAATATTCTGCCTGATCCCGGGCGTCGCGCCGTGCCCAGCGGGTGCGGCGACAGCCGGAAACCGGGCGCCGCCACCCGCTCACCCCTCTTCTCCACCAGCCGTGACCAATAACCGATATCGGGAGGGCACGATGCGGGCGCGGAATCTCGCTGTCGTCGCGGTACTCGTTGCGCTGGCCCCGGGGCTTGCCCGCGCGGACGAGGGGGCCGACTTCTTCGAGAAGAAGGTCCGCCCGGTGTTCGTCGAGCACTGCTACAAGTGCCACTCCGACCAGGCCAAGAAGCCGAAGGGCGGGCTGCGGCTCGACACCGTCGAGGGCATCCGCAAGGGCGGCGACAGCGGCCCGCTGTTCGTGCCCGGCAAGCCGAAGCAGAGCCTGCTCGTCACCTCGCTCCGTCACGAAGACACGGCGATGCCGCCGAGCGGCAAGCTGCCGGACGCGCTCGTCAACGACGTCGTCGCGTGGGTCGAGCGCGGGGCGCCGATGCCCGCGGCGCCGGCCGCCGCCCCGGCGCCGCGCCGGGAGGCGTTCCGCATCACCGCCGAGGACCGCGACCACTGGGCGTTCCGCCCTCCGAAGAAGCCCGCCGCCCCCGACGCGAAGGCCGACACCGACATCGACCGCTTCCTGCGCGCCCGGCTCGACGCCGCCGGCCTCGCGCCCGCCGGCCCGGCCGACAAGTACACGCTCCTCCGCCGGGCCACCTACGACCTGACCGGGCTGCCCCCCACCGTCGAACAGATCAACGCCTTCATTGCCGACGACGCGCCCGACGCGTTCGCCCGCGTCGTGGACCGGCTGCTCGCCTCGAAGGAGTTCGGCGCCCAGTGGGGCCGGCACTGGCTCGACGGCGTCCGCTACGCCACCGACGTGGACAAGTCCGGCCGCTACCGCGAGTGGGTCGTCCGCAGCTTCAACGACGACCTGCCGTACGACCGGTTCGTGGCGATGCAACTCGCCGGCGACCTGCTGCCCGCCGGCACCGACGACCCGGCGAAGGTCCACGTCAGCGGCGCGTCGCTCGACGGCGTCGCCGCCACCGGGATGCTCGCACTGGCCGTGTGGGAACTGGTGGGCCGCGACCTCGCGGTCGCGGAGATCGTGGACAGCCAGATCGACGTCGTCGGGCGGCAACTCCTGGGCCTGACGCTCGCCTGCGCCCGCTGCCACGACCACAAGTTCGACCCGATTTCCGCCGAAGACTACTACGGGCTGGCCGGCATCTTCTTCTCGACCAAGATCAGCCCGGGCAGCCTGATCGCCGACGGCCGGCTGTCCGGCGAGGTCATCACTGTCCCGCTGCTGTCGAAGGCGGACGACGCGAAGAACCGCACGCTCGACGGGCAGATCAAAGAGCTGACGCCCGCCCTCCTGGCCGTCCCGGGCGCGGAGAAACTGGAGGCGCTCGCCCGCGAGGCCGAATCGCTCGAGGCCAAACTGAAGGCGGCGAAGGCCGCGACCGACAAGGCCAAGCTCGAAAAGGAACTCGCCGCGCTGAGGGACGCGGAGAAGAAGGCGGCCGCGGCCCTCGACGCCGACGCGACCGCCCGCGTCGCCGGGCTGCGCGGGCGCATCGCCGAACTGAAGAAGCAGAAGGTCGTCCCGCCGCAGGCGGCGGCGGCGCAGGACGGCGGCGTGCCCGGGAGCAACCGCGAGAAGATCGCCGACGCCCCGGTGCTCATCCGCGGCGACTTCCGCCGCGAGGGGAACGTCGTCCCGCGCCGCTTCCCGGTCATCCTCGCCGGCGAGCCGCAGCCCCGCATCGCCGCGGGCAGCGGCCGGCTGGAACTCGCACGGTGGGTCACGTCTAGGGACAACCCGCTGACGGCGCGGGTGATGGCCAACCGCGTCTGGCTGCACCTGTTCGGCGAGGGGCTGGTCCGCACGCCCGACAACTTCGGCCGGCTGGGTGAGAAGCCCACGCACCCCGAACTGCTCGACCACCTCGCGGCCCGGCTCGTCGATAACGGCTGGTCGGTCAAGAAGACGGTCCGCGAGGTCATGCTGACCCGCGCCTACCAGCAGGCGAGCGCCGGCGGCCCGGCGCTGGTGAAGGCCGACCCCGACAACCGGCTCGTCGGGCGGATGAACCGCAAGCGGCTCACCTACGAGTCGCTCCGCGACAGCCTGCTGCTCGTGGGCGGGCAGTTGTCGCTCGCGCCGGAGCCGGTCGCGGGCCGCCCGGTGCGGACGATGTTCGCACCGATCGAGCGGCGGGGGGGGGATGACATGCGGGCCATGTTCGACGGCCCCGATCCGAAGGGGATCGTGGCCGACCGCGCCGACACCACCACCGCCCCGCAGGCGCTGTTCATGCTGAACAACAAGCTGGTGTTGCAAGCCGCCGAGGGCGTCGCCGCGACCGTGGCGAAAGACCCGGCGCTCAAGTCCGACACCGCCAAGCTCGACCGCGCCTACCGCGCGCTCGTCGGCCGCCCGCCCACGGCCCGCGAGGAGGAACTGGCCCTCGCGTACCTCAAGCGCGGCTCGTGGGCCGGTTACTTCCAAGTGCTCCTGTGTACGAACGAGTTCATCTACGTCGATTGAGCGACCCGCGGCCGGCCCGATCCGCTGCCGGCCGACCACCGACCCGGAGTCCGAAATGCAACTGCCGCTGTCGCGACGCGAGATGCTGGGCCGGCTGGCCGGCGGGTTCGGGTCGGTCGCGCTCGCCGGGGTGCTCGCCGACGCGGCCCGCGCCGAGGCCGGGGCTACCCGCGCGCCGCACTTCGCGCCCCGCGCGAAGCGGATCATCTTCCTGTTCATGTCGGGCGGCCCGTCCCAGATGGACACGTTCGACCCGAAGCCGGAACTGGCCAAGTGGGAAGGGAAGCGGCTGCCGGTGCTGGCCGAGAACACGAACAAGCTGCTCGGCAAGCCGCGGCCGCTGGGCGACGCGTTCCCGTCGCCGTGGAAGTTCGCCCGGCACGGGCGGGCCGGGATCGACGTGAGCGAGCTGTTCCCGAACGTCGCCCGCCGCGCCGACGACCTGTGCGTGCTGCGGTCGATGACCTGCGACAGCTTCTTCCACGCCCAGGGCACGCTCGAGATGATGACCGGCAGCGGGCTGTTCCTGCGGCCGTCGATCGGGTCGTGGCTGCTGTACGGCCTGGGCACCGAGAACGCCAACCTGCCGGGGTTCGTCGTGCTCGGCTCGGCGTCGGCCCTCGCCGACCCGGCCAAGTGCTACGGCTCCGCGTTCCTCCCGGCCGCCTTCCAGGGCACCCGGGTCGGCGACTCGAAGGGCGCCCCGATCCCCAACCTGGAGCCGCAGAAGCCGTTCGACGAGCAGCGGGCGCAGCTCGACCTGCTCAAGCAGCTCAACGAGATGCACCAGGCGCCGCGGGCCGAGGAGAGCCGGCTCGACGCCCGCATCAAGACCTTCGAGCTGGCCTTCCGCATGCAGAGCGAGGCCAGCGAGGCGTTCGACGTCTCGAAGGAGACGCAGAAGACGCAGGCCCTCTACGGCATCGACGAGAAGGCGACGGCCGACTACGGGCAGAAGTGCCTGCTGGCCCGCCGGCTGGTCGAGCGCGGGGTGCGGTTCGTGGTCGTCAACCACGCCAACTGGGACCAACACAGCGGGCTGTTCGCCGGGCACGCGAAGAACGCCGCCGCCGTCGATAAGCCGATCGCCGGGCTGCTCGCGGACCTGAAGCAGCGCGGGCTGCTGGACGACACGCTGGTGATCTGGGGCGGCGAGTTCGGCCGCACCCCGAACAGCGAGGGCAAGGACGGCCGGGACCACAACACCACCGCGTTCACGATGTGGCTGGCCGGCGGCGGGGTGAAGCGGGGCCACGTCCACGGCGCCACCGACGAGTTCGGCGCGTTCGTCACCGCCGGCCGCATCCACACCCACGACTTCCACGCCACCCTGCTGCACCTCATGGGCCTCGACCACGAGAAACTCACTTACCGCTACAGCGGCCGCGACTTCCGCCTGACCGACGTGGCCGGCAACGTGGTGAGCGAGATCATGGCGTGACGCGCCCGCCCGCCCGGTGATCGGCCGCGCCGCGGGCTGTAAGCCGCGGCCGCGGCGGGGGTACATTTCTCATACCCCTTTCGCCTCACCGGACCCTTCCGCATGACCCGCCCGCTGCTCGTCGCGCTGTGCGCGTTCGCCGTCGCCCCGACCTTCGCCGTAGCCGACGACTGGCCGCAGTGGATGGGGCCGACCCGCGACGGCGTGTGGGCCGAGACCGGTATCACCCGGGCACTTCCGAAGGGCGACCCGAAGCTCGGCGGCCGCGTCAAGCCGCTGTGGACCGCCCCCATTTCGGCCGGCTTCAGCGGTCCGGCGGTCAGCGGCGGCCGGGTGTACGTCACCGACCGCGTGCTGGCCAAAGGCGCGCACAACCCCGCCGACCCGTTCGACACCAAGACGGTGGTCAACAGCACCGAGCGCGTCCTCTGCCTCGACGCCAAGACCGGCGGGGAGCTGTGGCGGCACGAGTACGAATGCCCGTACCAGATCAGCTACCCGGCCGGGCCGCGGTGTACCCCGACCGTCAGCGACGGGAAGGTGTACGCCCTCGGCGCGATGGGCCACCTGTTCTGCCTCGACGCCGACAGCGGCAAGGTCGTGTGGGCGAAGAACTTCGTCAAGGACTTCGCGGCGAAGGTGCCGACGTGGGGGTTCTGCGGCCACCCGCTGGTTTATAAGAACCTGCTCATCTGCCTGGTCGGGGGCGCGAACGCCGAGGCGGTGGCGTTCGACAAGGGCAGCGGGGAGGTGAAATGGAAGGCGCTGTCGGCGACCGAGACCGGGTACTCGCCGCCCACCCTCATCCGCGCCGGCGGCGTCGATCAGGTGGTGATCTGGCACGGCACCGGGCTCAACGGCCTCGACCCGCTGACCGGCAAGGGGTACTGGAGCGTGCCGCTCGAGCCGCTGTACGGGATGTCGATCATGGCCCCGCGGCAGAGCGGCGACCGCCTGTTCGCGGCCGGCATCGGCGGGGCGGCGGTGGTGCTCAAGCTCGACGCGGACAAGCCGGCGGTCTCGACGCTGTGGGCCGAGAAGGCCGGCAAGACGCCCGACGGCGGGAAGGACCGCGGCGTGTACCCGGTGAACATGACGCCGCTCATCGACGCCGGCGTCGTCTACGGGGTGGACCAGCCCGGCATGCTGCGGGCGGTGGAGTTGGAGACGGGCAAGCGGCTGTGGTTCACGCACAAGCCGGTGATCGGCCGGGAGGCGGCGGAGGACTTCAAAGGCTCGGGGTCGGGCACCGCGTTCGTGGTGAGGAACGGCGACCACTACTACCTGTTCGCGGAGACCGGCGACCTGGTGGTGGCGCGGCTCAGCCCGAAGGGGTACGAGGAGGTGAGCCGGGCGCACCTGGTGGAGCCGACCGGGGCGGTGTTCGGGCGGAAGGTGGTGTGGAGCCACCCGGCGTTCGCGCACAAGTGCGTGTTCGTCCGCAACGACAAGGAACTGGCGTGCTTCTCGCTCGCCGAGTAGCGCCGCGACCGGTCCGGGGCTGACGTGAATGGGTCTCCGCAATTGCCAGCGGGCACGGGCGGCACGCCGGTTGCATTCACCGAATGCCACTCGACCCGCGAGCGGTCGATTCACCGGAGGCTACTCACATGCTGTCGCTCTTGAGCTGGATCATTACGGGGCTGATCGTCGGGCTGATCGCGCGGGCGCTGGTGCCCGGCAAGCAGCACATCGGGACGGTCATGACCATCATTCTGGGTGTGGTCGGCGCGTGCGTCGGCGGGGCCATCTCGTCGGCCATCTGGCCGACGTGGACGAACGACCCGGAAGTGAACCGCATGTGGCCGGGCTGGCTGATGTCGGTCCTGGGCGGCGTGATCGTGCTGTGGGGCTATCTGGCGCTGACCGAGCGCCGCGACATCACCCGCGCCTGAGTACCGCTTCGCGGCTGAAGCGCTTGGCCCCACCCGGTCGCGCTGATACCCTGAGTGCCACTCTCCCGGCACCCAGGGTATCGTCATGAATCCCTCCTCCCGCGCGGCCGATACGCTGTTCGACATGCGCCTGGCGAGGCGCACCGCCGCCGGGCTGTCGCCGGACGCGGTGCCCGCCACCCTCGCCGACGGCTACCACATCCAGGCGGCTCTCGTTCAGCGGATGCTCGACCGACTCGGCGGAAACGCGATCGGCTACAAGGCCGCGGCCACCAACGTCACCGCGCAGCGGCAGATGGACGTGGACGGGCCGTTCTTCGGCACGCTCCTGTCGGCAACCTCACACGCCAGTCCCGCGACGCTCCGCGCGGCCGACTTCACACTCCGAATTGTCGAAGCCGAGTTCGGGTTCGAGTTGGGCGCGGACGTCCCGCCGCCCGACACGCCGTACACCGCGGAGACGATCGCGCCGTTTGTCGTGTTCGCGATACCGGCCATCGAGGTGGTCGATCACCGCTACCACGACTGGCGGTTGGTCGGCGCGCCGTCGCTCGCGGCCGATAATGCCATTCACGGGCGCTGGGTCGCGGGCGCGCCGGTTCGCGAGTGGCAACACCTTTCCCTGAGTACACACCCGGTTTCGGTGATCGTGAACGGCTCTCCGTGGCGCACCGGATCAGGTGCGAACGTGCTTGGCAACCCGCTCAACGTGGTCGCGTGGCTGGCGAATGAGCTTCCCAAACACGGCCGCCGACTGCGCAAGGGCGAGCGGGTCAGCACCGGCACGACCGCGGATGTGTACTTTGCGAGCGCCGGCGACCGCGTGACCGCCGACTTCGGCCCGCTCGGCACCGCCGAGGTGCAGTTCGAGTAACTCCCGACGTGGCGAACGTCCCTCCCACCTGTTAGCATCAATGCGGGTTTGAATCCCGGCGAACCCGCAGGCGCTCGTGCGTCTCCCTAGATATGGTCGATTCGGACGGCCCCGGAGCGCCCCGTGGAACCGCAGCAACTCGTCAAGTCGTGGCTCAACGGCCGGGCGAAGGTGGTCGGCGGGGCCATTACGTTCGCCGCGGTGCCCGCCGCGGCGCGGGCCGACAAGTTCCGCCGCGCCTACGACTGGATCGCCACCCGCGCGCTGATCGCCCCGTTCCACGACATGGAGTTCGGCGGCGGGCACGTCGGCGGGGGCGAGAGCTGCCGCGTGTCGCTGCCCGGGGGGCACGGGTACGCGTCGTTCGTACTCATGCCGCTGCTTAACCTGCTGGTGAACCGCCGGCTGGTGTTCGTCGGCGGCCCCGGGCGCGGCAAGACCACGATGGCGACGCTCATGGCGCTGCTCGCCGGCGCGCCGCTCGACACCGTCCGCAAAGCGGTGCAACACGGGCACCCGCAACTGACCCTCGCCGACCTCCTCGGTGGCCCGCTGCCCTCCGATCTGGTGAAAGCGGAGACGGCGGAAGACATCCGCGTCCGCTGGCGGCAGTGGATCACCGCCCGCGTCAAGATCATCGACGAGTACAACCGCATCCCGACCAAGACGCAGTCGGCGCTCCTGTCACTCATGGCCGAGGGGTACGCGGAGCAGTACGAGCAGACGATCACGTCGGGCGCGTCCGCGTGGTACCTGACCGCGAACGACGATCAGGGCGGCGGCACGTTCCCGGTCATCGAGGCGCTCCGCGACCGCATCGACGCGGTGGTGCGCTGCCCGCCGCTGCACCCCGGGTTGATCGACACGCTCGCGGAGCGCGTCGCCGGCGGCGCGACGCCCGAAGAGTTCGTCCCGGCCGATCTGGTGTGCCCGCCACACGAACTGGACGCCGCCGCGGCCGAGGTGCGGAAGGTGCCGGTCCCGCCCGCGGTGCGCGACCTCGTCGGGCTGTTCCTGGGCCAACTCGACTTCTGCCGCCGCGCTTCGGATCGGCTGGAATACCAGACGAAGGACACGCTGCACCTCGCCGGCCGCCGCGTCGGGCACGTCTGCACCGAGGACTGCCCGCTGGACAAGAGCGAGAACCTCTGCACGCAGACCGAGTCCGGGGTGTCGCCGCGGGCCGCGCAGGCCCTTCTGCACTTCGCGCAGGCGCTGGCGTACTTCCGCGGCCGGACCGAAGTCGGAGCGGACGATGTGCGCGCGGTCTTGCCGTGGGTGTTGCACGACAAGCTGCCGCAGAACCCGCAGTCGCCGTTCTTCCAGAAGCCCGAGAACCGCGTCTACGTCACCGACCGCGTGTCGTGGCTGTGGCAACTGTTCGACCGCGCGGTCGCGCAGCAAGCGGCACACGCCCCGACGCGGAAGCGGACGCTGGAACTGGCCCGAGTATGCGCCGCCGGCACGGACGCGCTGACTACGCCGGAGCTCGGCCGCCGGCTCGTCGCCATCCGCGACCGCGTCGAGGAGGTCGCCCGCGGCACCGAACTGAACGGCGTCACCCACGCCGACTTGGTGCTGCTGAAAGACATGTATGTGAAGTGCCGGAACGAACTGGAGCGGCGGGAGTCCGGCAAATGAAGTTCGCCCATGTCGCTTACGCCCGGCTCCGCGAGGACGGCCCGCGTGCGTTCGCGCGGTGGAACGAAGCGGTGTTCGACGCGGTCGCCGCCGGGCCGGGGCTGGCGCTCGCGGAGCGGCTCGCGGCCCAACCCGACGCCGAAGCGGTGTTCGCCGGGTACTTGCGGCTGGTGCAACAGGGGATCGGCACCGGCGTCTTGAGGCAGACGGAGGTCGGAGCGGCCCCGGCGAACTTCCTCGAACGCCTGCTGGTCGAGATGATCCCGCAGTGGCTGCCCGCGGTCGCCCCGGGCAAGCAGTTACAGGCACTGGCCGACGCGTGGAACCTCGGCGAGGGTCTGCTCCGCGAACCGGTGTGGGTGGACCGCTACGTCAACGCCTGCTGCTCGCGCGGGATGCCGCGGCTAGAGGCGCTGGCGGAGTTCCTCGCCACCCTGCTCGGCCCGGTGCTGACGCCCGCGCCGCCGGCCGCCTGGACCGGGCCGCTGAAGGTGGCGACGCTCGACCTCCGCGCCGCGCACGACGAGTTCCTGCCCGGCCGGATTCGGCTGGCGGCCCCGACGGTGCTGTGCGTCGAGGACCGCCGCAAGCCCGGATTGCAGGTCGGCGTGCTGCTGCGCCGCGGGCAGCGGAGCGAGGCGCTGGGCGTGGTCGGCGGGTTGGGCGAGTACGAGGAGGCCGACCCGCTGCCGCCGGTGGCGTTCGCCGACGGCAAGGCGAAGGTCGGGGCGCGGGTGGCGGAGGTGCCGACGCTCCGCGCGTGCCACGCGTTCGCGGTGGCCCGGGCCGGGTTCGTGGCCGCCGCCGCCGCCGACAGCCAGCGACTGTGGGTGATCGAAAGCGACTAAAGTAGGTCACTCGCTCCGCGAGTGACACCAGAGGCGTATTCGGCAGTCCGCACAGCAAAGGGCGCGACTCGCGGAGCGAGTCGCCTACTTTCGCATGAACGATGACATCGAAGACCGCGCGATGGAAGCGCTCCGCGAGGGCGAGCGGATGCGGTGCGCGCGGCCGGTGCCGATCATCGGCGGCACCGACCCGCTCGCGCCGGCCGTCGAAGCCGCGTGGACCGCTGCCAAGGACTATTGGTCGAAGTTTTTGCTGCTCGGCGCGCCGGTCGACGGCACCGCGAGCGGCACCGTCGCCCAGATCGACCTCGGCACGCGCCAGGTATCACTCGACCTCAAGCTGATCCGCAAACACAACCTGTGCGACTGCCTGGAAGGCATCCTGGCGCACGAGGTCGGCCACCACGTCCGCTACCCGGGCACGCTCGCCGTTCACGCCCGCATGCGGATGCTCGAACGCACCCTGCTGCCGCTGAAGGAGTACACGCTCACCAACCTGTTCACCGACCTGATGATCAACGACGCGCTGCGGCCGCAGTTCGGCGAGCAGTTGTGCCGCGTGTACCGCGCGTTCATCGGCCAGTGCAGTTGGCGGCGCGACCCGGCGTTCGCGTTCTACCTCGCGGTGTACGAGGAGCGGTGGGCGCTCGAACCCGGTTCGCTCATGGGCTACGAGTGCGCCGCCGACTTCGAGGCCGAATACCCCGGCTACCGGGCCGAAGCGCAGGTGCTCGGGCAGAACCTGTTCGCGCTCGGACCGAACATCTACACGCAGTTCCTCTATTTCGTGTCCGTCGTGGCGAAGTACGCGATGCTTAACGAGCAGCAAGAACCCGTCGCGGCCGACCCGTACGCGTGCGGGTGCGGCGAGCCGACCGCCGACGACTGGGCCGACGCCATCACGCCCGACGCCCGCGAACTCGAAGCGATCCGCCGGGCGAAGCGCGAGGGCTGGATTTCGGAACAAGCGGCGCAGCGGATGACCGACGAGGAGGCGTGCGACCGCCGCGTCGCCACGCTCCCCGGGTTCGACCAGTTCGACCGCTCCCGCGTGCCCGAGGTCATGGCCGCGTACTACCGGCAGCAGGCCGAACGCTACTTCCTCCGCCCGCCGCCGCAACTCCGCGTCGGCGAGGCCACAACGCCTTCGACAATCGAAGAGTGGGAGCAGGGCGACGCGACCCGCGATATCGACTGGCCTTCGACCTTATTGCAGCGGGGTGAGTTGCTCGGCTCCGCGATGCCCTTGAAGCGTCAGAAGGTGGCCGAGGCGGAGGGCTGGGAAGTCCCGCTGTGGCAGCCGCGCGTCGAAATCTACCTGGACGTGAGCGGGTCGATGCCCGATCCGCGGGTGACGCGCAACGCGATGACGCTGGCCGCGCAGGTGCTCGTCACGGGCGCGATCCGGGCCGGCGGGTGGGCGCGGGCGACGCTCTATTCGAGTGCCCCAGTGCAGTACCGCGAGTGGTGCCGCTCCGAGGCCGAACTGTCGAAGTTTCTGATGCACTACATCGGCGGCGGCACCGACTTCCCGTTCCACCAGTTGCGCGACAGCGTGGCCGAGTGTGGCACCGACCAGCCGATCCGCGTCGTCATCACCGACCACGACTTTGATGCGAACTACAAGGATCAGAAGGAGAACCCGGCGATCGTGGCCGAGGCGGTCGCCCGCTCGCCGCACTTCGTGCTGATGCTGCACGCGGCGGCTCAGGCCGACTGGGTGAGGCAGTACGAGGCGACCGGGGCGTGGGTGATCGCGGTGACCGACCTGAACGACTACCCGGCGATGGCCGCGGGCCTGTCGAAAGCGCTGTTCGAAAGGGACAAACGTGTCGCTCACTGACCGCTTGTTCGGCCGCCCGACCGCGGCCAAACTCGACCTTCCGGCACTCCAGGCGAAGCTGACTGCGGCCGTCCGCGCGTCGGCCGAGCCGGACGTACCGCTCACCCGCGCCCGCTTCGCCGACGCCCTCCGCGACGCCGGCCTGGTCCCGCTCCCGCCGGACGAGTTCGACCGCGCCATCGAAAGCTTCGACGTGGAGGGCGAGCGGCGGCTGGGGGTGCTGGTCGCGGCACTGGAGTTGGAGCCGGTGCGGGCGGCGGTCGGCAGTTCCGCGGCCCCGGCGTCGGCCGGGCAGCTCGTGTCCGCCGCAGTCATCGAACTGGCCCGCGACACGCCTCTACTTTCACTCGAAGTGCTCGCACAGAGCGAGCAGCGGGTCGAGGAGTTGGCCCGGCGGCTGGTCGCGGCGCTGCGGGCGACGATCGCGGGCGAAACCGCCGAGGAGTCGAAGAAGCGCCTCCACAAGCTCGACTACGCCCGCCTCCTGGCCGAAGCGGAGAAGGCAAAAGAGGCCGCCACCGAACGAGCGGAGCGCCTGCGGCAGCTTCAGGAGCAGCAGGAGCAGCGCCGCGGCCGGCGGGGGAAGTGGTGACATGCCCGAGCCGCACGACGACCTGTCCGGGTTCCGCTGGAACACCGGGGCGACGCTCCGCCCGCTCGCGCCCGGCGAAGCGGTCCCGGTGCTGTTCCGCGACGTCGGCCCGGCGGCCCTGGCGCTGTTCCTGCGCGGCGCGTTGCCGCGGCTCGCCGGCCCGCTGTCGCCGATCGTCTACATGCGCACCGCAGCCTACGCCGAGCCGTACACCGACTTCGAGCGCACCGGCCGGCTGGCGATCCTGCGGCCGCGAAGCCTCGGCGCGTGGCACTCCGGCGTGCCGCACATCTACGTGTCGCGGGCGCGGCCCGGGGTGGACTTCGCCACCGTCGGCTTCGTGCCCGGCGGCGTCAACCTGAGCGAAGCCGCCCGGCTGATCGACGGCGCGACGGACGCGCGCGAACTCCGCGAGGCGTTCGGCGGTCGAGTTCATGACGACGCGGTCGCGGAGTCGCTGCACCAACTCGACCGCCTCGCGGTCGAGTTGGACCGAACCGAGGCGGTCGCCGACCCGCTGCGGAAGCGGCTGCACTCCGGCAACCGCGACGCCCGCGAGCGGGCGAAGGCCGACATGGCCCGCGTCGGCCTGACCGAGTCCGACGTCTGCACCGCGTGGCACCACCTGCCGCGCGACCGCCGGGCGTTCATCGAAGAGGCGCTCGTCCGCCTCGCCGCCGACCGGGTGACAACGTGACGTCACTACTGCAACTCGACCCGCCGAAGCTCGCCGCGTGGGACGCCTGCCGCTTCCTCACGTGCAGCGTGCTGCCGGTGCGCGTCGCGTGCAACCTGCGCTGCCCGTTCTGCTTCTCGAAGTCGTCCGTCAGCGCCCTCAAACACGAGCGGACCGACTGGAAAGCGATGGATGTTGGACGCTACTACGCGTTCGCCAAAGAAAACGGCGCGACGCGCCTGGTGATCACCGGGGGCGGCGAACCGCTGCTGAGGCCCTCGGACGTCGAGTACTTGGTGACACTCGGCCGCCGCTACTTCGACGAAATCGCCTGCTTCACCAACGGGACGTTCCTCACGCGCGATCTTGCGAACCGGCTGCGCGACGCGGGGCTGTCGTACCTCTGTTACTCGCGCCACGCGGCCGACGACGACGCCAACACCGCCCTCATGGGCGAAGGCGCGCCGACGCGGGAGGCGTTCTTCGCCGCGGCCGCCGGGCTGAAGGTGCGGGCGACCTGCGTCATGGCCCGCGGGTCGGTCGAAGACGCGGCCGGCGTGTGGCGCTACATCGACGCGCTGCGGCCGTTCGGCGTCACCGAGTTCACGTTCAAGCACACTTACGTCGCCTACGACGACTCGCTGTTCCAGAGCTCCGAACAGAACGAGTGGGCCCGCGGGCACAAGGTCGAGTTCGATCCGTTCGGGGACGAAGGCGTCGTGGTCGCCACCCTGCCGTGGGGGCCGCGCATCCGCCGCATACGGGGGGTTCAGGCGTGCTACTACCACGAACCGACGCCGCAGTGGGAGCGGGCCAACCGCGTGTGCCGGTCGAGCAACCTGCTGTCGGACGGCTCGGCGTTCGCCTCGCTGGAGGACACGTCGAGCCTGCTGTTCCGGCTGCCGCGCTCGCCGCGGCCGTAGGCGGGCAGGTCGAGACGTTCCGCCCGCTGCTGCCGGTCGGCTACGCGGCCGGGGCCGACGCGTACCGCGACGCGGTCGCGACGTTGTCCGCGCACGACATGACCACCCACTACACCGCCGGCCTCGACTGGTTCCGCGGCGAGTTCGCCCCGCAGTTGAAAGCGATCCTGCGCGACCTCAGCGGCGGGGCGTGGGACCTCGGCGACTTCGACGCCTACGCCGCCGGCAGCGACGTGGACTTCATGTCGCATCTGGTCGAAGCGGTCGCGGCCCGCGAGGTCGTGAAACTGTTCCCGGGCGACTGGTTCGGCTTCCTCGTCGGCAGCACGCACCCGGAGCGCATCGAGTGGACCGCCGACGGCCGCGGCGCACTCGCGTGCCTGTGCGTGCCGTCTGTCCGCAACGGCCACGTTACCTCCGAAATGCTCGCCTTCCTCGCAGAAGCCGACGCGTGCCTCCTGAACCTGAACCTCTACCCGACGCTCGCGGCCGACGAGCGGAAGGCGGTCGCGGCCGCGCTCAACCCCGTCCTCGGCAAGTCGGTGCTGTCGATCAGCTTCAGCCGCGGGTTCGGGCTGACCGCGTCGCAACTCGGGGTCGCACTCGTGCCGAAAGACCACCCGTTCCGCGCGAAGTACGCGAGGCAGTGGGAGTGGTTCACGTACTTCTTCAACGGCCTCGCGGCGCGGGCGTTCCTTGCCCTCGACCTCCCTCAAGTCGCGAAGGTGGACGACGAGCGCCGCGAGTGGGTGCTCGACTGGCTCGCGTCGCGCGGCCTGCCGGCAGTGGCGAGCGGCAGCTACTACGTGAAGGCATTCCGGCCCGAGGGCGACATCCCTGCCGCGCTGCGACCGCTGGCGCGCGACGGCCTCGTGCGGCTGTGCTTCAAGCCGCCGCAGGTGTAAGGCTATTTCGACGCGACGGCCAGCGCCGCGGTCGCCCACCCGCTCGCGGCGATCGAGATGAACTGGTCCTTCGCGTGCGGGAACCCGCTCTCGTAGTACGGCTGGAACGGCTTGCTCCGCGACTTCACCTGTTTGGTCGTCGGGCTGACCGGCGGGTTGAGCGCCACGAGCGCGGAGAGAAGTGCGGCGAGCACGAGAGCCTCCGGTAATGAAAGGGCGCGGGCCGCGAATCCGTACTATAGCCGAACTTCCTCTCTACAGGTGATCCATGCCGAGTTCGCCCGCGTTCGAGTGCCAGTTCGAGTTCACCCCGGACAACCAGGCCGTCGTGATCGGCCTGAGCGGCAGCCTGAACCCGGAAGCGGTGGCCGAGTTGCACCCGCAGGTTCAGGAGGTGTACCGGGCCGGGGTGCGGCGGTTCGTGTTCGACCTGAGCGGGCTGGAACACGCCGGCAGCCTCGGACTGCGGCTCATGGTCGGGCTGTCCGGCCAGGTGAAGCCGGACGGCCGCGTCGCGGTGTGCGGCCCCACCCCGGCCGTCCGCTCGATGCTCACCATGACCAAGCTCGACACGGTGCTGCCGGAGTTCCCGTCGCGGGACGAGGCGCTGCGCGCGACGGGCGAACCGCCGGCGTGAGCCGGCCGGGTCGTTCCATATCGAGACAACCCGGCCGGCTCACGCCGGCGGTTCGACGACTACTTGCCGACCTGCGCCTTGGCGGCCTTCACCACCGCGTCGAGGGTGAACCCGAAGTGCGGGAGCAGGTCCTTGAGCGGGGCCGACGCGCCGAACGACCGCATCCCGATGATCGCGCCGCCGTCGCCCGCGTACCGCTCCCACCCGAACGCCCCGCCCATCTCGATGCACACCCGGGCCTTCACCGCCGGCGGGATGACCGAGTCGCGGTAAGCCTTGTCCTGCTTCTCGAACAGCTCCCACGACGGCAGGCTGACGACCCGCGCCTTGATGCCCTCGCCGGCCAGCTTCTCGGCCGCGTCCACCGCCAGCGACAGCTCGCTCCCGGTCGCGATCAGCAGCAGGTCCGGGTTCTCGACGGTGTTCACCGCGTACCCGCCCTTCTGCACGCCCGCCGCGGAGTTGTACTTCGTGCGGTCGAGCGTCGGCAGCGCCTGCCGGGTCATCGCCAGCACCACCGGGTGGTGCTTCTGCGTGAACGCGATCTTGTACGCCTCGGCCACCTCGTTCGCGTCGCCCGGGCGGATGACGATCAGGTTCGGGATCATCCGCAGCGACATGACCTGCTCGATCGGCTGGTGCGTCGGGCCGTCCTCGCCCACCCCGATGCTGTCGTGCGTGAACACGTACACGACCGGCAGGTTCATGATCGCCGCGAGCCGGATCGGCGGGCGGCCGTAGTCGGAGAAGATGAGGAACCCCGACCCGTAGCTGCGGAGATGCGACAGGGCCATCCCGTTCATGATGGCGCCCATGCCGTGCTCGCGGACGCCGAAGTGGACGTTCCGCCCGCCCCAGCTCTTCGGCGAGAACACCCCGGCGTCCTTCATGTACGTCTTGGTGCTCGGGTTCAGGTCGGCGCTGCCGCCGACGATCCACGGCACGTTCTTGGCGATCGCGTTGAGCACCTGCCCGCTGCTCTCGCGGGTGGCCAGCCCCTTCGGGTCGGCCTTGAACACCGGGATGTCCTTGTCCCACCCGGCCGGCAGATCCCGCTTCTCCATCGCGGTGATCTCGGCGGCCTCCTTCGGGTACTTCGCCGTGTACTCGGCGAACATCGCGTTCCACTCGGCGTGCGCCTGCGCCCCGCGCTGGCCGATCCCGCTCTGGAACAGCTCGTACACCCCGTCCGGGACGAGGAACGACGAGTCCTCCGGCCACCCGTACGCCTTCTTGGTCAACTTGATCTCGTCCGGCCCCAGCGGTTCGCCGTGGGCGGTGTGCGTGTCGGCCTTGTTCGGCGACCCGTACCCGATGACGGTCTTGAGCGCGATGAGCGTCGGCTTGTCGGTGACCGTCTTGGCCTCGGCGATGGCCTTCGCCATGCCGTCGAGGTCGTTGCCGTCGGTGACGCGGATGGTGTGCCACCCGTACGCCTCGAACCGCTTCGGCACGTCGTCCGAGAACGCGAGGTGGGTGTGCCCGTCGATGGTGATGCCGTTGTCGTCGTAGATGAGGGTGAGGTTGTTCAGCTTCAGGTGGCCGGCGAGAGACGCGGCCTCGCTGGCGACGCCCTCCATCATGCACCCGTCGCCGCAGATGGCGTAGACGCGGTGGTCGAACAGCTTCTCGAACCCGGGGCGGCCGTAGTACCCGGCCTTCCACTTCTGGGCGATCGCCATGCCGACCGCGTTGCCGACCCCGGTGCCGAGCGGGCCGGTGGTGGTCTCGACGCCGGCGGTGTACTCGTTCTCCGGGTGCCCCGGGGTCTTGCTGTGGAGCTGGCGGAACCGCTTCAGCTCGTCCATCGGCAGCGACGCCGCGCTCGGGTTGACGCTGCCGTCCGAGTTCAGCGCCTTGATGCCGGCGAGGTGGATGAGCGAGTACAGCAGCATCGACCCGTGCCCGTTGGACAGCACGAACCGGTCGCGGTTCGGCCACTGCGGGTCGGCCGGGTCGTAGGTCATGAACTTGTTCCACACCGTGTACGCGACCGGGGCCAGGCCCATCGGCGCGCCGGGGTGACCGGAGTTCGCCTTCTGCACCGCGTCCATTGCGAGTGTGCGGATCGTGTTGATCGCCGTGACGTCGAGCGCCGTGAACTCGGCCATGTGCGGACCTCGGGGGTGAAGGGGGTTCGCAGGAGAGGATACGGGACGCGGGGGCGCTTGGGAATCAAGAATGGCAAATGATTCTTGCCCGCGCACAACCGATGCCCGGCTTCGCCATATCCTCACATATGTTAACTATGGGCGATAGGTGAACGCCCGTCAATAAGGAATCCGGAAAATCTTTCCCGGACTCCCGGCGGCGCGAGCGACGGGCGCTCGCGCCGCCGGATTGCGGCTCAGTCCGTCGGCCACAGCCGCAGGCTGCCGTCCTCGCCGCCGCTGACCACCCGCGTGCCGTCCGGGGTGAACGCGACGCACAGCACGTTGCCGGTGTGGCCCTCGAACCGGCGGAGTTCGCGCTTCAGCCGGATGTCCCACAGGCGGACGGTGCCGTCGTGCCCGGCGCTGGCGGCGCGGTCGCCGTCGGGCGAAACCGCGACGCACGACACCGCGTCGGTGTGTCCGACGAGCCGGAACAGCTCCTGCCCGGTGAACGTGTCCCACCCGCGGACGATGCCATCCGAGCCGGCAGATAGCACCCGCCACCCGTCCGGGCTGAAGCACACGCTCGACAGCACCACGTTCTTCAGGCTGAAAGTGCGGAGCAGCCGTCCGCTCGCGATTTCCCACAGCTTGATGGTCTTGTCGAGGCCGCCGCTGAGCGCGACCTTGCCGTCGGCGGCGAACGCGACGCAGACCACCCAATCGGAGTGTCCAGGCAGGCGCTTCACCTCCTTCCCGTTCGCCACGTCGAACAGCCGCAGCTTGCCGTCGTACAGCGCGCCGCAGAGGGCCGTCTTGCCGTCCGGGCTGAACGCGACCGAGCGGTTCGTCTGCCGGTCGAAGCACTTCATCTCCATGCCGGCGTCGATGTCCCACAGGCGGACGGTCTGGTCGAGCGCGCTGGACAGGACGCTGCGGCCGTCCGGGCTGAAGCACAGGCAGCAGACGCGGTCGCGGTGGCCGGCGAGGCAGCGGAGTTCGCGGCCGGCGGTGAGGTCCCACAGCCACAGCCCGCGGTCCGCGCCGCCGCTCACCGCGTGCGTGCCGTCGGGCGACACCGCGACGCACGCCACGGCCCCGGTGTGGGCGAGGAGGCAGTTGGTTTCGCCCTCTCCCCTTGCGGGAGAGGGCAGCGAGCGTAGCGAGCGGGTGAGGGGTGAGCGACCAACTTCAGACGAGCTTCGCGGAACTGCGTTGCCCAGCGCCCCCTCACCCGGCGGCCCAAAGCGGCCGCCACCCTCTCCCGCAAGGGGAGAGGGCAAAGGCAGTTCCCCCCTCCCTGCAGGGAGGGGGGTTAGGGGGGTGGGTCGAAGCGACTCCCGCAGTTCCCGCACCTCGGCCCGCGTCGTCAGCGCGGTGTCCTTCAGTTCGCCCAGCCGCGTCTCCAACCGATCGACGTACCGCGACATCAGTTCCGCCAGCGCCGCGGCGCCGTCCTCTTGCGCCTTGCCGATGCGCTCCAGTTGAGCGAACGTCAGCCCCTGGAACAGCTTCGGGTCGTCCTCGACGGCGCGGCGGAAGTGATACCGCACCGCGACCGCCAGCAGCGGCACCGCGGCCTCGTCGCCCGGCGGGCGGAGGTTCAGGAAGACCGCCAGCGCCTCGTACCCGCGGGCCTTCAGGTCGGAGCCGAGTTCGTCCGCGATCGCCCACTGCGCGCTCACCTGCGCCGCCGGGTCGCCGAACCGCGTCAGGTCGCCCAGCCGCGCCGCCACGGCCGCCGGGTCGGCGTCGCCGCCCAGCGTGCCCTCGGCTCGCGCCGCCCGCAACTCCGACAGGCACCGGGCCGCGAACGCCGGGTCGGCCGCCGCCCGGCCGTCGAACTGCGCGCCCAGCAGGAACAGCCGCACCTGCTCGCGGAACGACTTGTCGTCGGCGCGGTCGGCGGCGGTCAGCAGCGACTCGCCGGCCAGGGCCAGTTCGAGCGTCCGCCACGCCCGGGCCGACGCCTCGGCCAGCGCGTCGGTGACCCGCAGGCTCTGGTCGGTCAGCCGGGCCATGAGGAACTTGGTGACGGTGGCGGCCGTCTCCGACGCGGCCGCCATCCCGACGGCCCGGCACGCGGTGCCGACGAGCGGCCCCAGCGCGAACAGCGACACCCGCGACAGCACGTTCATGACTCCCTCCGACGAAATGAGGCGGAATGAATGAAATGACCGCCGCACCCATTGTCCCGCAAAATGATGCCCGGCGGGAGGGGGCGGTTCGCGGCGCCCGGTGGTGGCGCCGGTGGCGCGTTTAGCGTCGCCGGGGGCGCGAAAAGTCAAGAAATTCCGGCTTCCGGCGTGGTCCGAATGCGAAAATGCCGGATATTTCAGGGGAAATCGCACTCGGCGATTGACAACCACCTGCGAAACCACTTAGTTTTCAGGCAGTTTCACGGTATTTTCGTCCCCTCACGGAGATTCAGACATGGCGAAGGCGAAGGCGGCCGCCCCGGCGAAGGGTGCGGCCCCGGCGAAGGCCCCGGCGAAGGGCGCCAAGAAGGCGGCCGGCAAGAAGGCGCTGACCAAGGCCCAGTTCGTCGCCCACCTGGCCGAGAAGACCGAGCTGACCAAGAAGCAGATCGACACGGTGCTGGAGGAGATCGTCACCACCATCACCGACCAGCTCAAGAGCAGCGGCAAGTTCGTGTTCCCGGGGCTGGCCCGGATGTCGCTCACCCAGGTCGCGGCCCGGGCCGGCGGGGAGGAGAAGATCAACCCGCTGAACAAGGAGAAGTACATCACCAAGCCGCGGCCGGCGTTCAACAAGGTGAACATCCGCCCGATCAAGGCGATCAAGACCGCCCTCGCCTGAGTCGACTCGCCCTTGCCCGGTCCCGCGCACGACGCTAAGAGCCTCGCCGGCGTTCACCCCGGCGAGGCCCGCGCTTCATGCGACCGACGCTCTACCCGCTCACCGCGCTGCGGTTCTTCGCGGCGGTCGCCGTCGTGATGTGTCACCGCGTCCGTACCGGGCCGGACGACTGGCTGCCGTACGAGCGGCACGGGGCGGCCGGCGTCACCTTCTTCTTCCTGCTGTCCGGGTTCATCCTCGCCTACACCTACCACGACCGCCTCCTCGGCCGGCGGCCGGGAGCCGTGCGCGACTTCTACGTCGCCCGGGCGGCCCGCATCCTGCCCGCGTACCTGCTGGCGTTCGCGCTCGCGGTGTGGACGTGCGCCGAAGGGCGGGCGCTGCTGAGCGGCCGGTTCGGCGCGGCGCTGTGGCCGGCCGTCACGCACCTAACGCTCACGCAAGCCTTCGTGCCGAAGATGTCGCACTACTTCGGGTTCAACGCCCCGGCGTGGAGCCTGAGCTGCGAGTGCTTCTTCTACCTGACGTTCCCGCTGCTCCTCCTCGGCCTGGCGACCGGCCCGCGGTGGCGGCGGGCGGCGGTGTTCGCGCTGGCGTCGGCGGCGTGTGCGGCGGTATTGGGCGCGTACCTGTGGGGGCCGTACCCGCCGGCCGCGGCCCCGGAGACATGGCTGTGGCTGGTCTACGTGTGCCCGCTGACGCGCCTCTTCGACTTCGCGTGCGGGGTGGGGTTGGGCGTGCTGTTCGTGCGGGTTAGCCCTGCCGTCGGTCCGGCGGGCGGAAGGGCGTTCTGGCTGTGGGGGGTGGCCGAGGCCGGCGCGGTCGGGCTACTGTGGGCGTCGCTGCACTTCTGCCCGCTGTCGCCGGGGGCGGGCGGTGCGCCGCCGGCGACCTTGCCGCTGCTGACCGGGCAGGGGTATTACGTGCCGGCGTTCGCGGCGCTGGTGTGGGTCGGGGCGGTCGGCCGCGGGCCTCTGTCGCGGCTGCTGACGTGGTCGCCGCTGGTGTACCTCGGTGAGCTGAGCTACGGCGTCTACATCTGCCACGTGCCGGTCATCCGGCTGGTGGCGCTGCAACTGACCGCACCGGCCGCGATTTCGGCGGTCGCGGGCGCGGCGGCGCTCGGGGTCGCGGCGCTCAGCTTCCACTTCTGGGAGACGCCGGTCCGCCGGTGGGTCCGCGGGCGGCCGACGCCGGCGGCACCCGTCGTGCCGCCGCTGCGCCGCGCCGCGTGACCGGTCACTTGCGCCACGGGTTGCGGGCCGCCGGCCCCTTGTCGGTGACCTCGAACGAGTCGAGGAAGCGGCGGACGTTGGTGTTGCCGGGGCGGACGAACCGCCCGCCGGCGACCGCGATGTACAGCCGCTGCGGTGTGATCACGATCCGGGCCACGTACGTCCCGCCGTCGGAGTACAGGTACTCCACCTCGCGCCCGGCGAACCCGGACACGGTCAGTTGCTCGTTCCGCACCACCTGTCGGATGTCCGGCTCGTTGCGGATGCCCTTCACCGCCTCGTCTAGCGCCTCCTGGCCGGCAACCGCGCCGAACGGGAGGTCGCGGTAGAACACCGCGAAGAACTCACCCCGCTTGAGCAGCATCGTCCCTTCGACCTTCAGCCCCGGCTCGTTCTTCAGCCCCGGGATCGGCAGGTCCGACTTGGCCGGCCCGGGCAGATCGACCGCGAACCCGCCGGCCGCCGACTGGTGCCGCTTCCAGTCCTCGCCGGGCAGCAGCATGTACCCGCCGCCGCAGCACGCGATGCCCCCCAGGAGCACCACGCCCAGCACGACCGCGACGACCGCCAGCGGGCTGTACCCGGAAGACGGCGCCGGCCCGCGCCTTCGCCGGCGCGGGCGGTCGTCATCGTCGTACTCGTCGCGGCGGGCGCGGCGCGGCCGTTCATCGTCGTCTTCGTCGAGTGCGCGCCGCCGCGGGCGGTCGTCGTCATCGTCGTACTCGTCCCGGCGCGCGCGGCGGGCCGAGCGGTCGTCATCGTCGTCGTCACGCCGCCGGCGCGCCGGACGCTCGTCCGGGTCGTCCACCAACTCGAACGGCGGCGGGGCAGGGGGGGCGGGCGGCGGTTCGGGCGCGCTGAGGACGGTCTGGCAGCGGCCGCAGCGGATCTGCCGGCCGGCCGCTTCGTCGCCGACGCGCAACCGGCCGGCACACGTCGGGCACGTCAGTTCAATCGCCATCCGGCCCCCCAGTCAGTTGGAGTCGATCGCCGTGAGGAGTTCGACCGCGCACGCTCCTAACGCGGTCAGATTATAACCGCCTTCCTGAACGATTACTGTAGACAAACCGAGTTCGCGCACCGCTCGCCCCATCTCGCCGAAGAACGGCGTCGGCAGCTTGAACCCGCCAATCGGGTCCGACTCGTGCGCGTCGGCCCCGAACGCCAGCACCAGGAATTGCGGCCGGAACGCCGCGACCGCGTCGAGCGCCTGCCGTAGCGCCGGCCGGTACTCCGCCGGCCCGGTTCCGGGCGGCAGCGGGAGGTTGAGGTTGAAGCCCAACCCCGCCCCGGTGCCGGTTTCGGTCGCGGTGCCGCTGAAGAACGGGTACAACCCGGCCGGGTCGCCGTGGACCGACACCGTCAGCACGTCGGCCCGCGAGTAGAAGATGTGTTGCGTCCCGTTGCCGTGGTGGACGTCGAGGTCGAGTACCGCGACCTTGCCGAGTTTCGAGAGGCGGTGCGCGGCGACCGCGGCGCTGTTGAGGTAGCAGTACCCGCCGCAGCGGTCCGGTTCGGCGTGGTGCCCGGGCGGCCGGGTCAGCACGTAAACGGCCTTTTCCCCACCGGCGACGAGGTCGGCGGCGCGGGCGGCGGCGGTCGCGCCGCCGAGGGCTGCCGCGAACGTGCCCGGCAGGATCGGCGCGTAGACGTCGTAGCAGTAGGTTCCGCACAGGGCGCGCGGACCGGTCGCGCGGGGGTTCGGGCCGTAGGGGAAGACGGTCGGCCACAGTTGCCGCCCGGCCGCGTCGCTGGCCTTGCGCGCCTCGTTGCTGGCCTCGCGCAGGTACGCGACGTAAGCCGGGTGGTGAACCCCGACCACACAGCTTTCGTCGAGGTCGGGCACCTCTTCGAACGCGAACCGGCCGGTCGTGGCGAGCGCCTGGCGGACGGCGTCGAGCCGCGGCGGGCACTCGTAGCACGGGATAACGGTTCCGCCCTCCCACTCGCCCGTCGGGGCGTGGTCGGCGTGTTTCGGGTTCACGATCACGCGCATCGGCAGCCTCCCGCGACCTTCCGTATAATGCTTAGCGAGTGTAGCCGCGAACGAGGACGCCATGCCGCGCATTCTGATCGCCGACGACAGCCAGTTGAACGCGGAGTTGCTGGACGCCCACCTCGACGGCACCGGGTTCGAGACGAAGCTGGTGTACAACGGCGAGGAGGCGGTGGCGGTGGCCCGCGAGTGGAAGCCGGACCTCGTCCTGCTCGACGTGATGATGCCCAAGCTGAGCGGGTTCGAGGTGTGCCGCCGGCTGCGGGCCGACCCGGGCACCCGCGGCGTGTCGGTGCTGATGGTCACCGCGCTCGACCAGGCGACCGACGTGGAAACGGCCGTGGACGCCGGCACCGACGACTTCATCACGAAGCCGATCAACAAGACGGAACTGCTACTCCGCGTCCGGGCGATGCTGGACAGCCGCCGCGAGGCGACCGACGCCGACCGCGCCCTGGCCTACATCGGCCGCGTGCAGCAGGGGCTGTAAGCGCCAAACCCACCCCCCGGCCCCCTCCCTGCAGGGAGGGGGAGTCGAAAGCCGCTCGCGGCTTCGCGGGACGTCTCTTCACGCGCCTCCCGCGAAGCCGCAAGCGGCAATGACGGGAACGCCATCTCCCCCTCCCTGCAGGGAGGGGGCCGGGGGGTGGGTTGACCACCGACACATGACAGCGAAAGTGATTCTGAAGGCCAAGCGGGCGCAGCCGTTCTTCGGCCGGCACCCGTGGGTGTTCGCCGGGGCCATCGACCGCATCGACGGCACCCCGGCCGACGGTGACGAGGTCGATTTGGTGTCGCACGGCGGCAACTTCGTCGCCCGCGGGCTGTTCAACAGCCAGTCGAAAATCCAGGTGCGGCTGTACTCGTGGCAGGAAGGCCAGCCGCTTGATCGCACCTTCTTCCGCGACCGCGTGGCGACCGCCCTGCGCCTCCGCCGCGATGTCCTGAAGCTCGACGGGCCGGACGCCGGCTTCCGCGTCTGCTTCAGCGAATCCGACACCCTCTCGGGCATGGTCGCCGACTACTACGCCGGCTGGTTGACGGTGCAGTTCACCGCGCTCGGGCTGGCGAGCCGGCGTGAGATGTTCGCGGACATCTTCCGCGAACTGCTTCAGCCGAAGGGCATCTACCTGCGCACCGAGAAAGGCATCGGCAAGCTCGAAGGCGTCGAGTTGCACGACCAACTCTTGTGGGGCGAGTTGCCGCCGCCCGACCTCGCCATCAGCGAGAACGGGATGCGGTTTTTGGTGAACCTCGCCGAAGGGCAAAAAACGGGCTACTACCTCGACCAGCGGGACAACCGGGCGGCGGTGGCGCGGCTGTGCGGGGGCAAGCGGGTGCTGGACGCGTTCTGCTACAGCGGCGGGTTCGGGCTGTACGCGGCCCGCGCCGGGGCTTCCGAAGTGCTGAGCCTCGACGCGTCCGAGCCGGCGCTGGAGTTGGGCCGCCGCAACGCCGAAGCGAACGGCCTCGCGAACATCACGTTCCACAACGCCGACGTGTTCAAGCACCTGGGCGAACTGGCCGCGAGCGGGCGGAAGTTCGACGTGGTGGTGCTCGACCCGCCGAAGTTCGCGCGGAACCGCGCCGCGGTGCCGGACGCGCTCAAGGGCTACCGCCGGTTGCACCAACTCGCGCTCCGACTGCTCGACCGCGACGGCGTACTGGTGTCGTGCTGCTGCACAGGTCTGATCGCCATGAGCGACCTGGAAGACCTGATCGCGCAGTGCGCGATTGAAGCGAAGCGGGACTTGCAGTTCCTGGAGCGGCGCGGTCCGGCGGCCGACCACCCAGTCGCCGCGACGTGCCGCGAGACCGGCTACCTCAAGTGCGTCATCAGCCGCGCCCTCTGACGCCGGCTCACGCCTTCCCGAGCACCACGTCCACCGCCCAGCACCCGCGGACGTGCCCCGATGTGCCGTCGCGACAGTGGGCGAGCAGTTCCTCGTTCGTGCAGCCGGCGTCTTGAAGGGCGTCGGCCAGAATCGGCAGCGCGGAGAAGTCGTTCGCCGCGTACATCTGCCGCGCCAGGGTGACGGCGGTGTCGGTCCGCCACTCCGGGGCGAAGTGCGGCGGGCGGAACGGGTTGCCGAAGACGCAGCGGAGCAGCGGAATCAGTACGCCCGGCGGCGGGTAGCCGGTCCGGCCGCTCTGGCTATCGACGGCGAACGCGTGCGCCCAGACGAACGGCTTCTCCGGCCACGAGTCGCCCGGTTGGCCGCTCCAGTGACCGCGCACCGGCTCGGCGTCGGTCTCGCCGTCGGCGAACCGCACGACGCACTCGAACTTGGGGTTCGGCTCGCGCCCGTCCGGCCGGCACAGGTAGCAGCCGGCGACCGTGAACAACCGCAGTTTGCGGTCGCTCCCGACCTTCTCCAACCCGGCCACCATCGCCACCAAGTCGCCGCTCGCCAGCCACTCGGCTTCCGTCATGGCGTCACCCCTTGCCCAGCACCATATCCACCACCCAGCACCCGCGGACGTGCGGCCCACCGCCGCGGCAGTGGCTCAGGACGCCGTCGTTGTCGCACCCGGCGTCCTGGAGGGCGTCGGCGAGGATCGGCATCCGGTCGAACGCCCGGTCGTCATAAACGCCGCGGGCCAGCGCGCGAACGTCGGAAGTGAGCCACTTGCGGCTCACGGCGACCGGGCGGAACGGGTTGCCGAAGATGTCGCGCAGAAGGTCGGCCAGCACCCGCCGCTGCTCGCGCCACGCCCGTTCGCACTCGGCGTCCGACTCCATTTGGTTGCGGTAGGCCCAGTGCCCGTCCGCACGCCCGGCCGGGGCCGTGACCACGTTGAACGCCGCTTCCGCCGCCCGGACCGCCGGAACGTTCCACACGCTGACGCCGAGCGAGCGCGGAGCCTTGGTGGCTTCGAGCAGTGCCCGCCGCGCGCCCTCGGCGAGAGCGGCGGTTTGGGTCGGGTCGGCGGTGCCGTCGGCGAGCGCCTCGGCGTGCTCGACCGCGGCGACGCTCCGCGGGTCGGACAGGGCGTCGCCGTACAGCCGGCAGGACGCGCACGCGAACAGCTTCGTCTTCCGCTTCCCGACCTTCCGCCGCGACGCCCCGTGGTGCTCGTACAGGAAGCGGTACATGCCTTCCGGGTCGGCGCTCGCCAGCCACTCGGCTTCGGTCACGGCGTCACCCCTTGCCCAGCAGCAGATCGACCACCCAGCACCCGCGGACGTGGACGTGATTGGTGTCGCGGCAGTGGACGAGCAACTCCTCGTGGTCGCACCCGGCGTCCTGGAGGGCGTCCGCGAGGATCGGCATGCGGTCGAACGCCCGGTCATCATAACAGCCACGGGCCAGCGCGAGAACGTCGGTGGTAAGCCAGGCGCGGTCGATGGCGACGGGGCGGAACGGGTTGCCGAAGATGTCGCGCAGCAACGCGGCTTGATACACGCTCTCGCCGCGCCGTCCGGCATCGACGCCGAACGCGTCCTCTTCGTCGCCTGCCACGCCGAGCGCGTTCTGGCACCGCATCGCGACATGCACGGGAGTTTCGGTATAGTCCGTCCCATCGGAGTTATGGCAGTCGAGAGCCGCGGCGACTGCAAACGCCCCGTGGTGCTGTTGCCCGACAATCCGATACCGTTCGCGAAACTCCGGAGTTTCTGATTCGGCAGCGCGTCCATAGTGCAAACGGTCCATGGCCACGCGCGGACGGTCGACATCTGTGGCCGCGGCGTGAGCGGCCTTCCGAGCGACTTTTACCTCGCGCGATGAGACGTTCCTATCGGCGAACGCTTCCAGCACGCCGAGAACCGACCGACTCCGCGGATCGACGAGAAGGTCGCCGAGCCGGCGGCAACATGCCACCGCAAAAAGTAACGACTTCCGATGCTTCGGTGACCACTTCAGAAACCGGAGCATCCGCTTGGAACTCGTGTTCGCCAGCCACTCGGCTTCGGTCATGGCGTCACCTGTAGTTCCAGGTTCCAGGTTCCAAGTTGAAATCGAGCCGTGTCTTCGACTTGGAACCTGGAACCTGGAACCTGGAACTTCAACTTACCCCAAGCGGCTCATCTTGACCGCCCCGCCGACGATCGTCGCCACCGCCCGCCCGGTCAGCGCGGCCCCGTGGAACGGCGTGTTCACGCTCTTCGACTTCGACTCCCGCTTGTCGAACGTCCACCGCACCTTCGGGTCGATCACGGTCACATCGGCCGGGCGGCCCGGCTGGAGCGTGCCGCGATCAATGCCGAGCACCGCCGCCGGGTTGAACGTCATTTTCGCCAGCATTTGCGGCCAGCTCAAGTGCCCCGGCTCGATGAGGTGTGTGACGCACAGCGGGAGGAACGTTTCCAGCCCCAGAATGCCGTTCGGGGCCTGATCCAACTCCCGCTCCTTCTTCTCCGGGGCGTGCGGGGCGTGGTCGGTCGCCAGCACCGTCAGTGTGTCGTCCTTCAACCCTTCGAGGATCGCGACGCGGTCAGCCTCGGTGCGCAGCGGCGGCGACATCTTGTAGTTGCTGTCGAACGTCTTCAGGCACTCGTCGGTCAGGATGAAGTGGTGTGGGCACGCCTCGCCGCTGATCCAGAACGACGGCTTGCCGTCCTCTTTCAGTGCCGCGGCCCGCCGCCGCCCCTGCCGGATCAGATCGACGCCGCCGGCCGTCGAGACGTGCAGGATGTGGACCTTCCCGCCGGTCAGTTCGGCCAGGACGATGTCGCGGTAGATCATGATGTCTTCGGCCACGCCCGGCATGCCGCGGAGGCCTAACTGCATGCTCACGAACCCCTCGTTCATCACGCCGCCCTGCGTGAGTTCGAGGATTTCGGCATGAACGAGCACCGCCTTGTTAAACATCTTGCAGTACTCGAGTGCCCGCCGCATGATCTCGGCCGAGTACACCGGCGCGCCATCGTCGGTGAACGCGACCGCCCCGCCCTCGGCCAGCCCGCCGAGTTCGGCCAGTTCCTTGCCCTCACGATTCTTGGTCACCGCGCCGATCGGGAACACGTTGCAGAACCCGGCTCGCTCCGCCTGGTGGATCACAAACTCACAAGCCATCCGCGTGTCGAGCGCCGGCTCGGTGTTCGGCATGCACGCGACCGACGTGACCCCGCCGGCGACCGCGGCCTCCGTCCCGGTGGCGATCGTCTCGTCTTCCTCGCGCCCCGGCTCGCGCAGGTGGACGTGCATGTCGATCAGCCCCGGCGACACGATGAGGCCGGTGCAGTCCAGTTCCTTGCGGTCGCCGAGCACCCACGCCGGCCGCTCGCCGAGGCCGGCCACCTTGCCGTCGGCCAGCCACAGGTCGGTGACGGTGTCGAGGCCGCGGGACGGGTCGATGACGCGGCCGTTGCGGAGCACGAGCGGGAGCGGCATGGCAGTCTCGGAAGGGGATACGAAGAAACGCCGGGCACCGCGACCGTGCGGCACCCGGCGTCGCGCGTCTCGCCACTCTCTTAGCGGTTGCGCAGGCGGCCGAACAGCCCGCGGCGGGTCGAGGTGGTGTTCGACATCGTGTTCGACATCACCGGTTCGGTGTAGGCCGCCGGCATGACCATGCTTTCGGTCGCGGTGGTGCCGCTCGCCATGACGATGCCGCCCGGGACTTGCGGGGTGGCCATCGTGGCGGGCGCGGCGCCGGCCGTGGTCACGGTCGTGGTCGTCGGGGCCGGCATCGCCATCGCCGTGGTGGTCATGACGGGGGCCGTCATCACCGGGGTCATGGTCATGGTCGTGGTCGGCAGGGTGGTCGTCATCGCGGGGGTGGTGTTGCGCCCGCGCATCCGGCCGAACAGCCCGCGGCGCGCCGTCTGGGTCGGCATCGACCCGACCGGCGTGCTCACCATCATCGGGGCGCCGGTCATCACTACCGGGGTCTCGGTCGCCGTCGCGACGAACTCGCCCAGAGCGACCCCGCGCACTGGGGTCTCGGCCGCCGTCGCGGCGAACGCGCTCAGGGCGACCGCGGTCGCCGCCAACAGGTACTTCGTCATCGCTGTCTCCTCCTGAAACTCCGGCGTCATGCCGCCCGTCGGCACGCCGCCAGGCGGGGACAGTGTAGCGAGCGTGAGGAGAAGCGGACACCGTTCGGCACGTCGCGGGGACACCCGGGCGGAAGCGGAGGCCGTTCGGCACGCCGGTTGCCCTATCGGCTATCGACGCGCGTTCGGCGCGATGATGTCGCACACGGAGAAATCTCATGTCTACCGCCCCGCCGGCCGCATACCCGCCTGAATACGTCCCCGCTACACCGGCTGTTCCGCCGGGAGTGGCCCCGGTGCCAGTCGCCGCGCCGCCGGCCCGCGATGAGGAGATCCGCCTCTACGGCCACAACAACCTCTTCTACTGGTGGCCGGTTTGGGCGATCGGGTTCCTCATGGCGGGGCTGACGTTTCTCGACGGCCACGTGATGGCCATCGTCCCGCAGGGGACGACGGTCGAACACGCGGTGCCGACCGGCGACGGCAAGGCGAAGGACGTGCTCGTCGCCCCGGCCGGGACGGCCGTCCCGCCGGCCAGCTCCAGCGGCAGCGACCCCAACCCGCGGCTGCGGGTCGCGGCCAACAACAACTACGGCGTCATCTTCGCCGGCGCGCTGCTCCTGGTGGTGATGATCACCAACTTCACCCTCCGCGGGCTGGCGTCGGTCATCGCCATCGCCGGGATCGTGATCGCGGCGCTGTTCGTCGCCCTCCTGGGCTGGTGGGACAACATCCTGTACTGGCTGGGCGGGATCGACGTGCGGATGAACGCCGGCGGGTACATCGCCATCGCCCTGCCGCTGTTCGTCATCTGGCTGTTCTCGACGTTCGTGTACGACCACTACACGTACCTGGTCGTCGGCCGCGGGCAGGTGCGCATCCGGCAGAACATCGGCGACGGCGAGATCGCGGTGGACGCCACCGGGCTGCTGCTGGAGAAGAAGCGGGACGACCTGTTCCGGCACTGGCTGGTCGGGCTGGGCAGCGGCGACCTGCACGTGAAGACCGGCGGCCCGGCGAACCTCAACTTCGAGCTGTACAACGTGCTGTTCATCGGGTCGAAGCTGGCGCGCGTTCAGGACCTGCTCCGCGAGAAGGAGACGTCCCAGCAGGTGGCCGGGGCGTGAGGGCTGTAGAAGGCAAAAGGAAAAAGGTAAAAGGCAAAATGGAAGACGGGATGGCTCTTGCACCTCTTGTCTTCATTTTGCCTTTTACCTTTTTCCTTTTGCCTTTTCTAAGATAGCCACACCTTGCCGGGGGGTGCGCGCATGCGGACGGTCGTGTTCGTTCAGGGCGGCGGGCTGGGCTTCGACCAGGAACAGGCCGTGCGGCGGCTGTTCGAGGCGGCCGGCGCGGGCGTCGAGTTCGAGGTCCACGTCGCCGGCCGGGCGGCGCTGGAGCACAACCAGGAGGCGCTGCCGCCGGTCACGCTCGACGCGGTGAGGCAGCACCGCATCGCCCTCAAGACCAAACTGCTCCAGCCGAAGGGCCTCGGGATGCCGACGGCCCACGGGCCGAGCAACATCCCGACCAACTACAACGTCGCGTTCCGCCGCAAGCTCGGGCTGTTCGCCTCCGTCCGCCCGGTCCACAACCTGCCGGGCATCGCCAGCCGGTTCACCGGCGTCGATTTCCTGCTCGTCCGCGAGATCACCGAAGACCTGTACACGGCCAGCGAGCACGAGATCGTGCCCGGGGTGGTGCAGAGCTTCAAGATCGTCACCGAAGCGGCCTGCATGCGGTTCTTCAAACTCACCTTCGACCTCGCCCGCAAGGGCGGGCGGAAGACGGTCCACTGCATCCACAAGGCGAACATCCTGAAGATGGCCGACGGGCTGTTCCTCGACTGCTTCCGCCGCGTCGCGAAGGACTACCTGGAGATCGCGGCCAAAGACTTAATCGTCGATAACACCTGCAACCAGATGGTGAGCCGGCCGGGGCAGTTCGACGTGGTCGCGGCGGGCAACCTGTACGGCGACCTGCTCTCCGACCTCGGCGCGGGCCTCGTGGGCGGCGTGAGCACGACCGCGGCGATCAATTACGGCACCGACGTGACCGTGTACGAGGCGGTGTACGGGGCGAGTCACGAGGCCGTCCCGCCGGACACGGCCAACCCGCTGCCGCTCATCCTGCCGGCGGTCGAGTTGCTCAAGGACATCGGCGAGACGACAGCTGCGGACCGCATCCGCAAGGCGGTCGAGGCGGTGCTGACCGAGGGCGCGGTGCGAACCCGCGACATCGGCGGCACCGCGACCACCACCGCCTTCACCGACGCCATCATCGCCAAGCTGTGAGCGCTACTCCTTGCCCAACAAGAGGTCCACGACCCAACACCCACGAGCGTGCGTCGCGGTCGCGTCGCGGCAATGGGAGAGCACTCCTTCGCTCGCACAACCGGCGTCTTGGAGCGCGTCGGCGAGGATCGGCATTCGGTCGAAGGCCCGGTCGTCGTAGATGCCGCGAGCGAGCGCGCGGACGTCGGTCGTGACCCACGCCGGGTCAAGCGCGACCGGGCTGAACGGGTTGCCGAAGATGTCGCGAAAGAGTTGGGGGTGAACCGCCCGCTCGGCCTTGCCCCGTCGGCTGCGGACGTCGTACCACTGCCCGCCTAACCGCTCCTGGGCTTCGATCGCGGCCAGGGCGCAGACCGGGAGCGTCCGGGCCGACCCGCGGGCCGATTCCACGATCACCTGAACCGCCATCCACCGCGCGTCCTTCGACCCCTGCCCGCCGGCATCGTCGTACCACGCATCCGCTGCCGCCTTCCGCTCGCGCCACACCCCTCCTTTCACCTTGCCCTCGGTGAGCCGCTCGGCGGCCCGCAACGCGCCCAGGCTGCGCGGGTCGAGGAGCAAATCGGCCACCCGCTCGCAGCACGCGACCGCAAACAGCCGCAACTTCCGTTCGCTGGCCACGTCGCCGAGATGATCGATCATCGCGCCGGGGTCGCGGCTCCGGAGCCACTGCTTTTCGGTCACGGTGTCACCCCAGAATCTGCTTCACCGGGTCGGCGCGGTACACCGCCAGCGGCCGGCCCACCGTGTCGTGAATCTCCGCGTCCCGCAGGATGCCGAGGCAGTGGTAGATCGTCGCGTGCAACTCCTGCGGGGTCACGCGGCCATCCTTCGGGTACGCGGCGAGTTTGTCGCTCGCGCCGTAAATGGCCCCGCCGCGCACACCGCCGCCGGCCAGCGCGACCGAGAACACCGGCCCCCAGTGGTCGCGGCCGCCCGCGCCGTTGATCTTCGGCGTCCGCCCGAACTCCGCCATCCACACCACCAGCGTGTCGTCCAGCAGCCCGCGGTCCGACAGGTCCTCCAGTAAAGCCGTGTACGCGGTGTCGAGCGTCGGCATCATCTTCACCAGCGCCTCGCTGTTCTTCTGGTGGGTGTCCCAGTGGCCGTTGTTCGGGCAGTTCGGCAACCGCGTCCAGTTCACACGCACCAGCGGTACGCCGGCTTCGACCAACCGCCGGGCCAGCAGACACGACTGCCCGAACCGCGAGCGACCGTAGCGGTCGCGGACGCGGGCCGGCTCGCGGTCGAGGTCGAACGCCCGCCGCGCCGCCGGCGACGTGATCATCTCGAACGCCTTCCGCGTATGTGAGTCGGAAGGTGGTTGGCGGTCAAGGGCGTCGAGCAACCCCTTGCGGCCGTCGAAGCGTGTGGCCGGCACGTCGGCCGGCAGCGCCAGCCCCGGGATGTCGAATGCCGGCTTCTCCGGCTCGCAGGTGATCAGCCACGGGTCGGCGGCGCGGCCCAGGAACCCCGCGTCCTGCCCCGGCCACGTCAGCCCGCCGTCGTTGGCCGCCTGCTCGGGTAAGGTCACCGATGCCGGCAGTTCGCATCGCGGCTGAAGGAGCTTCCGCACCACGCCACCCATGCTCGGCCAGTCGTTCGGCGCGCCCGGCTTGGCGTTCTCCACCTGCATCGGGGCGTGCGGCACCCCGGTCGTCATGAAGTACCCCGACGCCGAGTGGGCGTTGTCGTTGGTCGAGACGGCCCGCAGGATCGCGATCTTCTCCGTGAGCCGCGACGTGCGGACCATCGTTTCGCCGATCACCAGCCCCGGCGTCGCGGTGCGGATCACGCCCAGGTCGCCGCGGGCCTCGGCCGGCGAGTCCGGCTTCGGGTCCCAGGTTTCCTGTTGCGGCGGCGCGCCGAGCAGGAACAGCAGGATCACACTCCGCGGCTTCCGCACGGCCTTCCCGGTCTCGCGGGCGGCGAGCAGGTTCGGAAGTGACAGCCCGCCGACACCCAACGAGCCGACGGCGAGCGCTTCGCGGCGCGAGAGGCCGTCGCACAGCCGAACACGATCGGAGGTGAGGAGCGAGAGCATGAGCAGGACTCGCGGGGGGAGGGATGCGAGTTTCGGCGGGAAGCCACAGTATGACGCGGGCGGAGGTCGAAGGAAAGCGATTTCTCACTTGCGTCCAACCCGCGTATCCGGTGCAATTAACCTAAATCACCGGATCGCCACATGCCCCGCCCCGCCCACACCCTCGCGGCCACCGCCGCCGCTATCCTCGCGCTCGCCGCCCTCCGCGGCGCGCCGGACGGCCCCCAACCGCCGCGCCCCGCGCCGGCTGTGGTCGAAGAGGCCGCCGCGCCGCGGCCGACGTTTGAAGCCGCCCGCTGGCGCGGCCCGTCGCGCTCTGGCCCGCAGCGGAACACGACCCCGAAGGTGAGTGCGGGCACCGCCGCCGACGCGCGCGACACCGCCGCACTTCCGCCCGCCGCGTCGAAGGCGGCGAAGGCCCGCCAACCCCGCGTGCGGACGAGCGGCACGCCCGACCAGTTCCTCGCCGACGCGCTGTTCCGCCGACTCGACGAGGACGAAGACGGCATCCTCAGCGGGCGCGAGATTCCGACCGCGCTGCGCGCGAAGATCGGCCCCCGCGCCGCGCTGACGCGTGACACCTTCACCGCGCTGTTCGTGGCACACGTCGCCGCCCTCCGCGAGGAGCAAATCGCCGCCGCGGTGCCGGAGTGGTTCGCGCGGCTGGACCCCGACAACACCGGTCGCGTGTCGCCGGCACAGTGGGAGGCCGGCGGGCGCGACACCGACGAGTTCCGCCTCATCGACACCGATGGCGACGGGTTCGTGTCGCGCGCGGAGGCCGTCGCGCTCGAATCGCGAACCGCGGCGCCGGCCGCCGGCGCGGGCGACCCGCTCCGCTTCATGCCGACGCAACCCGCGACCGCCCGTCCCGCCGCGGCGGGCAACGCCGAACCGACGGGCGGAGGCGCGGCGGCCGTGAGCGAGCCGAAACAGTCGAAGGCCGACGCGCTGTTCGAGCACTACGCGCAGACCGCGACCGGCCAACCGACGCGGCGCACAGCGGCCAACACCGTCGCCGCGCCGAAGAAGCCCGCGACCGCCGCACCGGTGACAGCTTCGACGCCGGCCGCGCCGGCAGCGCCGCCCGCCCCGAAGCCGGTGCTGCCCAAGGCCGCGCTGCCCGAAAACCTCAGCGGCAACCCGTACTGGATGAAGCGGAACGCCGAGAACCTCGCGACGCTCGCGGGCGGCAGAACCGACGTGCTGTTCCTCGGCGACTCGATCACCGACGGCCTCGGCCGCGGGTCCGGCAAGCCGCTGTGGGACGCGCTGTACGGCCCGCTCCCGGCGTACAACTTCGGCATCGGCGGCATCACCACGTCGAACGTGCTGTGGCAGGTCGAGACCGGGCAGGTGGCCCGAGCCGCGCCGAAGGTCGTCGTGCTGCTGATCGGCTCGAACAACCTCGGCGCCGGTCAGAAGCCGGGCGACGTGTACGCCGGCGTCGAGAGGATCATCGACACCCTCGACGCACAACTGCCGGACACGCAAATCCTGCTGCTCGGCATTCTGCCCCGCGGGTTCGAGGCCGACAACTGGTTCCGCACCGCGGTCCCGGCGACGAACCGCCTGCTCGCCGGCCTCGAAGGCGACCGCGTGACCTACCGCGACATCGGCTCGATCTACCTGTCGCCCGACGGCACCATCTCGCCGGACCTGATGCCGGACGGCGCGCACCCGAGCCTGTACGGCTACCAACTGTACACATTCGCCGTCTGGGACACGCTCACCGGGTTGCTGCCCAAGCGGTGACCTCGGGAACGGCGTTTGCACCTGCGGAGGAACGCGTCGCCCGCACTTCCACAGAGGCGCGTCATGTCCGCCGCTCCACTCCCGCCCGCACCCGGTTCGCCGTCGAAATCGAGGTCGCCCGTGTTCGGCGTCGCGTCGGCCGCGTTCGCCGGGCTGACGGTCCTGTTACCGGTGCTCGTCATGGCGTTCTTCATCAACAAGGCGGAACGCGAGCCGAACGACCCGGATCACTTTTGGGCGTGGCTAAGCGCCGTCATCGTCGGCGGCGGGGTCTCGGTGGTGGCGTCCGGGCTGTCCAGCCTCGTCGGTTCGATCGCCGGCGGGGTCGCGCTGGCCCGCGGCGAGCGCCGCGGGTGGCTCGCCGGCCTCGGGTTGGTCGTCAACGCGCCGGTGCTGCTGTTCGCGATATACCTGGTCGCAATGGCGTTCTTCAACAACGGTTGATAAGACGCACCGCATGCGCGTGTTCGTCTACGAGTACATGACGGCGGTGGGTGCGGGCCGCGACCCGAGGTCGGGCGAGCACGGGATGTACCTCGAAGGCCGCGCGATGCGCGACGCGCTCGCGGCCGACCTCGCCCGCGTCCCGGGCATGACCGCTCACGCCTACCCCGACGACGCCCCGCCGTGCGACGACGCCCACTTCCTGCGCGAAGTCGAAGCCTCCGACCGGCAGGTGATCGTCGCCCCGGAGTTGCACGGCACGCTCCACGCGCTCACGCTCCTGGCGCGGGCGAAGGGGAACCCGCTCGCGCCAACGTCGGACGCGGTCGCGCTAACCTCCGACAAGCTGGCGCTGTTCGAGCACTGGCGCGGGCACGGCGTTCCCACGCCGGCAACCACCGACCGCGAGCCGACTGCGTGCGACGCGAGCGGAGTGATCGTGAAGCCGCGATTCGGGGCCGGCTCGACTGCCACACACCTTCTGAACTGCCGGACCGACTTCTATCGCGTCCGTACGCTTCTGGACGAGGCGAACGACGAGGTCGGGCCGATGATCCTTCAGGAATTCGTGCCCGGGGCGGCCGCGAGTTGCGCGTTCCTGTGCGGCCCCACCGAATACGTTCCGCTCGTGCCCGCGTTCCAGCGGCTCAGCGCCGACGGGCGGTTCCAGTATGAAGGCGGCGAACTGCCGATCCCTTCCCACCTCGCCGAACGCGCGGTACGACTGGCGACGCGTGCGGTCGCGTGCGTGCCGGGTCTGGTCGGCTACGTCGGGGTCGATCTCGTGCTTGGCGACGCCGCCGACGGCTCGCGGGATTACGCCATCGAGATCAACCCGCGGCTCACCACGTCGTACCTCGGGCTTCGGCGGCTCGCGGAGTTCAACCTCGCCGAGGCGATGTTGCGCGCGGCCGGCGGCGCGAGGCTGGGCGAACTGCGGTGGAAGCCGGGACCGGTGCGGTTCAGTCCCGGCGGCCGCATCGACTGAAGTATACTGGATAAAAAATCACTTGTCAAATGCCGGCGGCGGAAAATTTCTGGCCGGACATTTCCGGATTTCGGCTATCTTTTTCTCCGACGACGCGTATAGTCAAATCAGCCTCCGGGGGCGGACCCCGTTGGTCAGGAAGATTTCGGACAGGTCTTCGCGTACGCGGTTTGGTCTTTCGGCGGATCGGCTTTGAAGCCTTGCGACAGCTCATCACTGCCCTGCACACGCTCCCAAGCTCGCCAAGCTGGCCCTTTCGGCGGTACGTCCACCCTTTCGGCCCTCACCACCCGCGCCCCAACCAACACACAGCGCGATGGTGACCCGTTTGCGGGCGGTGATCTGTTCACACACGTCTTCCCGGGCGCGGCGGCGCGCCCGGCTCACGCGAGTTCCCGGACCGGGGTCGGAGAAGTCGCCCCGTCCGGGGAGGGATAGCATGTCTACGAAGAATCTGTATGTGGGTAACCTGCCGTTCACCACGACGGAGGAAGACCTGCGGCAACTGTTCGGGCAGTACGGCACGGTCACCAAGGTGCAGGTGATCTCGGACCGGGAGACCGGCCGCAGCCGCGGGTTCGGGTTCGTCGAGATGTCGAGCGGGACCGACGAGGCCATCGCCGCGATGAATGGGGCCGAGTACGGCGGCCGCCGGCTGACGGTCAACGAGGCCAAGCCGCGTGAGGAGCGGCCGCGGACCGGCGGCGGCGGCGGTGGCTACGGCGGCGGTCGCAGCGGTGGCGGCGGTGGGTACGGCGGCGGCGGCGGTGGGTACGGCGGCGGCTACGGCGGCGGTGGCGGCGGCCGCGGCGGGTACGGCGGCGGCGGCGGCCGCGGCGACCGGTACTAACCCGCTCGCGCCGAATCCGAACCGCGACCGAGAGCGAACAACCGAGCCGACCCGCATCCCGGGCCGGCTCGCTTCGTCACCGGGCGATCTTCACGCCGGGAATGACAAAAGTGTGAATGCCCGGCGGCCGATGACGAATCGCTTGGCACGGCGGCACGAATCGGTTAGTATTGGCTAAACCGCTTGCCCACCGTCGCCCTCCGACCTTCATTTGTGGCTCCGCCATGCCCGCAGACATGCCCGGCGATGATGGCCCGTTCGACTCGGTCAACCTCCAAAAGTACCTCGACCGGTGGCAGGCGGGCGACCGCGCCGCGGCCAACCAGTTGCTCACCGCCACCGGCGAGCGGCTGCGGAAGCTGGCCCGCCGCATGACCCGCGCGTTCCCCAACGTCCGCGGCCACGCGGACACCGGCGACGTGCTCCAGAACAGCCTGATCCGGCTGCTCCGCACCCTCCAGACGCTCCGCCCGCGGACCACCCGCGACTACTTCAACCTGGCCGCCGTCCACATCCGCCGCGAGCTGATCGACCTGGCCCGGCGGAGCAAGTGCCGCGCCCGCGGCGTCTCCCTCGACGTCGCCGCCGACTGCGAGGCCGAGCCGCTGGCGACCGCCGTCGGCGACGACTACGACCTGTGGGTGCGGTTCCACGAGGCGGTGGACCAACTGCCCGTCGAGGAGCGGGAGGTGGTCGGGCTGGTGTTCTACCACGGGTGGACGCAGGTCCGCATCGCCGAGCTGTTCCGCGTGGACGAGCGGACCATCCGCCGCCGCTGGTCGAACGCGTGCGAGCGGCTCCGCGAACTGGCCGGCGACGTGTTCAAGCGCTGACCAGCACCCGCAGGTCGCCGTCGCGCTTCGTCAGCCCGACGCGGTCGAGGTACTCGCACACCGGCACCGCGTACTTCCGCGTGGTGCCGAGCAGGTCGCGGATCTCGGCCACCGTCGCCCCGGTGCCGCTGCTCAGCCGCTCGGTCACCCGCTTCCGCATCTCCGCTTCGGCTTCGGCCGACAGGTAGAACTCGTCGGTCACCTTCACCAGAAACCCCTCGGCGCACGCCACGTCGAAGATGTCCTTGAGCGCGGACGCGTTCCCGGCGGCCTGGCTGGCGAACTCCTTCGGCTCCGGCGGGGCGAACCCGGCGGCGACGTGGGCCGCAACGATCTTGTCCTTCAGCTTCCGCTGGTTGGCGCTGAGCTTCGGCTTGAAGTCGGCCCGGGCCACCCGCCGTGCGTCGCCGACCAACTTCTTCGCCTTCAACAGCCGCTCGGTGACCGCTTGCAGGACCGGTTCCTCGACGTAGTCGATGCGGGCGAGGGCCATCTGCCGGTCGTGGTTGGTCATGAGCGGGTGTTCGGCGTGGAGCGCCGCCAGGGTCGCCAGGACGCGCTCTTCCAGTTCCGCGACACGGGCGGCGTGAACGAGCACCCGCTTACCGCCCGCGACCGCCAGTTCCGCGAGCTTTCCGTCGGAGACGAGCCGGCCTACGAGCGGGTCGATGTCGGCGGGCGGGATGCCGGCTTCGCGGGTGAGGTCGGCCGGGGCGAACCCGCGGAACCCGGCGAACCACGCGACCGCGAGCGCCCGCGTGGCCGCGTCGTCGGACCACAGCCGCTCGGCGTGTTCGATCGCCTCGACGTGCCGCCTTCGGACCTTCGCCGCGGTCGGCTGGAGCACCTGTCCGCCGCCCAGGGTGTGTTCCGCGGACGAATCCCGAACGACGAACGGCTGCCCCCACACCGCCGTGACCGGCTCGGCGAGGAACAGTTGCGCGAAGCCCCACTCGCCCGGCGTCAGCGACTCGCAATCGAGCAGCGACACCGTCGCCATGACTTCCGCGGTGCCGATGTGAACCCGCAGCTCGATCCGGTGCTTCAGCGGATGGCGAACCTCAGCGGACGCGAGTAGCCGCACCGTAAGCACCTTTGACGGCCGTAGGTAGCCGGGGGTGGCGAGTTCCTGCCCGCGACGAACCTGCTCGTGCGGCACGCCGGCGAGGTTGACCGCCGCCCGCTGCCCGCGGTGGACTTCGTCGGCCGGCTTGCCGTGGTTGTTCAGCCCGCGGACGCGCACCGGTTCGGACGTGCCGTCGCCCTTGTGCCATTCGAGTTCGGCCCCGACCGCGCACGCGCCCGACACGACCGACCCCGTGACGACGGTGCCGTGCCCCTGCACGACGAACGCGCGGTCGATCGGCAGGCGGAAGGGCGAAGAACCCACCCCCCCCTCCCTGAAGGGAAGGGGGGTGACGGATGGAGTCGCCTCCTGCGCGCCGTTCGACGTCTCCGGACTGTCAATGTCTGACTCCCCCCTTCCCTTCAGGGAGTGGGGGGCGGGGGGGGTAGGTCCGGCTTCACGCGTCAACTCCGCCAGCGCCGCCTTCAACTCGCTCACCCCCTGCCCGGTGTGCGCCGAGGTGGCGATGATTGGCGCGTCTTCGAGGAACGACCCGCGGACCAGTTCGCGAATCTCCAGCGACACCACCTCGCGCGTCGTCTCGTCCACGAGGTCGGCCTTCGTGAGCGCGATCAGCCCGCGGCGGACGCGCAACAGCTTCAGGATTTCGAGGTGCTCGCGGGTCTGCGGCATGACCGAGTCGTCGGCCGCGATCACCAGCAGCGCGAGGTCGATGCCGGTGGCCCCGGCGAGCATGTTCTTGACGAACCGCTCGTGCCCGGGCACGTCCACGATGCCCAACCGCACGCCGCCAAGTGAGAGGTGGGCGAACCCGATGTCGATGGTGATGCCGCGGGCCTTCTCCTCGGGCAGCCGGTCGCAGTCGATGCCGGTCAGCGCCTTGACCAGCGACGTCTTGCCGTGGTCGATGTGCCCGGCGGTGCCGAGGATCAGGTCGCGCATCATGGTTGTGGAGTTGGCGCGGGCGGGCGATTCGGCCATTCTATCTGTACCTGTTCTGACGCGACGCGTGGAGTTTTTGATGCGATTCCTGGTTCCGCTCGCCGTGGCGGCATTCGCTCCGCTCGCCGCGGCCGCCGACGCCCCCAAGCCGCTCGTCACGGACGTCCGCCACGAGCCCCCGCAGCCCAAGCCAGACGCGGCGGTCATCGTCACGGCGAAGCTCGCGCCCGGGGCCTCCAACCCGGTGCTCAAACTGCAAGTGGTCGCACCGGGGCAGTACGTCCGCAAGTCGGACGCGGCGTATGAGAAGGACTGGACCGACCTGCCCATGAAGGACGATGGCAAGGACGGCGACGCCAAAGCCGGCGACGGCGTCTTCAGCGTGCGCGTGCCGGCGTCGTACCAGAAGAACCGCTATCTGATCCGCTACCGCATCGTCGTCACGGGCAGTGACGGCAAGGCGGTCCGCGCCCCGGCGGACGAAGTCTGCCCGAACTTCGCCTGGTGGTGCGACGCGGGGCCGGCGGACTGGGTCGGCTCCCGCGCCCCGGGCACATCTCCGAACGTCACCTTCCCCGCGGCGTTCCTCAACACGCTCCAGTCGCTCACGCTGCTCGCCCGCGGCGACGACGTCGCGAAAAGCCAGTGGGACGGCAACTTCCACAAGCAGAAGCAGCAGGGGACGCTGGTGTATCGCGGGGTGGTGTACGACCACATCCTCTACAGCAACCGCGGTCAGGGGAGTGCGCACATCGCGGGCAAGAACAAGTGGGGCCTGAAGTTCAACGGCCGCGACGTGCCGCTTCACGATCACGACGGCGTGCCCTTTCCTGCCGCGCTCGACAGCCTCAACCTCAACCCCGGGCAATCGACGCCCTACGTGCCGGTGCATCGCGGCATCGCCGGGTTGGACGAGGTGCTGTGCATGCGCGCGTACCGGCTCGCCGGGGTGCCCGCCCCGCCGGCCACGTGGGTGCAGTGGCGCGTGGTGACGACCGCCGACGAGGTGAACCCGAAGGACCAGTACGCCGGCGACCTGTGGGGGCTGTACGTCGCGATGGGCGACATGGAGCCGAAGCTGCTCGCCGACCGCAAGCTCGCCGACGGTTTGGTCGTCAGCACGCAGAGCGGCATCAAGCACGCGCCGAAGGCCATGCCGGAGCCGCAGAAGGAGTGGGAGAAGTTCCTCAACGGCATGCGCTCCAACCCGAAGGAGGAGTGGTGGCGGCAGAACCTCGACCTGCCCGCGTACTACTCGTTCCACGCCCTGAATCGCCTGCTCGGCAACGTCGATCTGCGGCCGGACGGCAACCACGGTTACTACCGCGCCCCGGACGGCCGCTGGGCACCGATCCCGTGGGACATGGACATGACGTTCGTCCCGCGGCACCACCAGCCCGGCTACATCGAGGCGATCGGCTGCCTGCGGCACCCGGCGATTGCGCTGGAGTTCCGCAACCGCGCCCGCGAGATCCTCGACCTGTTCGCCGGTGACGCCACCGACACCGGCGGGCAGGTCGGCCAACTCACCGCCGACCTCGCCTCCGCCCTCACGCCGAAGGGCCATCAAGTTGATTGGGCGCGTCTGGACGAAGCCCGCTGGAACTTCCACCCGCGAATGAACCCGAAGGGCGCGTACTTCGTGCCGACCGCGGAAGGCGACCACTTCGGCGGGCGGTGGAAGCGGACGCTGGCGACGCCCGATTTCGCCGGGTTCCGCAAGTACCTCGTGGACTTCTGCACCGACTCACGCCCGCGGAAGAACTACGCGCCCAACGACGGCGACCCGACCGGCTACGGGTGGGGCTACCTCGCCCACGAAGCGAAAGACGACAAGATTCCGGCCACCGCGACCGTTCAGCGCCCCGGCAACGCCTTCCGCTTCGAGGCGAGCGAGTTCGCTTCGCCCTCCGGGGCCAAACCAACGGCGCTCGAATGGCGGGTGGGGCGGGTCGGCGCTCGCGGGCAGTACGAACTGAACGCCGTGTGGCAGAAGGAAGTGGCCGACGGCCGCGCGGTCGAGATTCCGGCCGAGGTTTTCAAGGCCGCCGGCGAGTACCGCGTTCGCGCCCGCTGGCGGGACAACACCGGCCGCGCCGGGCACTGGAGCGCGGCGGTCGCAGTCGGTGTGAAGTAGCGAAGAACCCACCCCCGGCCCCTCCCTGCAGGGAGGGGAGAAAGCCGCTTGCGGCGTCGCGGAGTGGCTTCTTACGCACTTTTCCGCGACGCCGCAAGTAGTCTGTACGATGCTTTTCTCCCCTCCCTTTAGGGAGGGGCTGGGGGTGGGTTCTTCCTCACTCCGGGTTCGTCGTCAGCTCGCCGACCGGCTTCGCGTCCTTCGCCGACCACACCCGCACCTTGCCGGTGAAGTCGCCGGCGAACACCCGGCCGCCGTCGTGCGAGAACACCACCTTCGACGGCACGTCCGTAAAGCCCTCCAGCTTCGACGCCATGTTGCCGTCGGCCTTCCAGACGCGGGCGGTGTTGTCGCGGCCGCACGTCACCAACTCGCCGCTGCGCGCGTAGCTCACGGACAGCACGCCGGGCATCTTCCCGCGCACCGGACCCGACGGGGCCACCTGCGCGTTGATCGACCGCGTCGGGAACCCGTCCTCCGCGTACCACAGGATCACCCGGCCGTCCTCACTCGCCGACGCCAGCATCTGCGAGTCGGCCCGCCAGCTCAGCGCGGTGACCGCGTCCTTGTGGTCGCCGAGCGTGAAAACGATGCCGCCGGTCGCGGCCTCCCACACGAACGCCCCGCCGTTGCGGTCGCCGCTCGCCAGTAACTCGCCGTCCGGGCTGAACTCGATCGCGGTCACCCAATCCGTGTGCTTCTTGATCTTCCGCTTCAGCTCGCCGGTCGCGACGTCGTACACCTTCACCAGCTTGCCGGGGCCGCCGAGCGCGACGAGCTTGTGGTCGGGGCTGACGTCGGCCGCGAGCACGATGTCCGCTTCCTCGCCGATCTCGGTGACGCGCTTGCCGGTCGCCACGTCCCAGATCACGACCCGCCCGGCCGCCGCGCCGCGCCCGCCGGCGGCCAGCAGCCACTTCCCGTTGCGGCTGAACCGCAGCACGTGCGGGATGCGCTCCGGGAACGGCAGGGTGCCGAGCAGTTTGAGCGTGTCGGTGTTGTAGAGCAGCACCCGCTCGTGCCCGGCGACCGCCAGGAGCGGCGCCCACGGCGACGCGGCCATCGCGGTAACCGGGTGGGCGCGCTCGGTCTTCGCGAGCGCCACCGCGGGCAGCGAAACGGGCATCGGCGGCGGGCCGGTCGGCTTGTCCTTCGTGACCGAGACCGGGTCGATCTCGACCTTGCGGCCGGCGGCCTTCGCCGCGCCAACGGCGGTCTCGGGCGCGCCGCTCTCGATCCACTTCTTGAGCACCGCGAGGTCCGCGTCGGGGATTTTCGGCCCCTTCGGCGGCATCTTCGGCTCCACCTCGTGCGCGGTGACGCGGTAGAGGAGGCTTTGCCCCGGGTTGCCGGCTTTCACCGCGTCGCCGCTGGCCCCGCCGTTCATCAGCGCCTGATACGCCGAGACGTCGAGGTCGGCCGACGCCTTGTCCGCGTTGTGGCAATTGAGGCAGTGCTTGCGGAGGACCGGCAGGACGTGGTCCTTGTAGGTGACCGCGTCGGCCTTCGGCGCGTCCTTCTTCGCGTCCGGCTTGGGCGGCTGCGCGTGCGCGAGGCCGAAGGCGGCGAGCGAGACGGCGAACAGGGTGGTGGTGCGCATGGGTTGATGTAGCTCGTGGTCGTGTCGGTGTCTTTGCATTAACCTCCCCCCTTGAGGGGGAGGTCGGCGGCGCTTCGCCGCCGGGTGGGGGGAGGGCCGACACAAGTGCGCGGAGAGCAATTCCGCGGGTGTCGCTCGCTCTACTTTCGTGTCGCTTCCACCCCCCACCCGGTTCGCAAAGCCTCGCCGACCTCCCCCTCAAGGGGGGGAGGTTAATGCAAAGGCAGCGGCCGCGGCGGATGGGTTCCATCCACTGTCAGTGGTTGAACGTGAACTCCGTGGAGTTGAACAGCCCCCACAGGATGTCGCCGTACACGGTCTGAATCGACCCGGCCTCGAACCGCTTCCGCACGGCCGCTTGCGCCTGTTCGCCGGCGGCAATTTGCTTCTCCAGCGCCGCGGCCTCCTTCGAGTCCTTCGGCAGCTTGGCGAGGTCGGCCTTCGCCGCCTTCAACCGCTCCGCGGTCCGCTGATACACGACGTCCGTCTTCAGTTGCAGTTCGGCCAGTTCGGTCAGTCGGGCCGGGTCGGTCTCGCGGGCGACGATGTCCACGAGTTTCTTCGTCTCCGCCGCGGTCGGCTTGCGGCACAGCGTCAGCACGTACAGTTCCTCAATGATCGCGGCCGGCGTCTTCTTCTCGGCCAGCACCGCCGGCATCAGCTTGCCCTGCGCGATTTTGGCCGTGATCGTGTCGCCGTTGACGAGGTGCAGCGCCTGCGACAGGTTGGCCTCGCGATTGACCTCGCACGAGCACGCGGTCTCGCGCGGGGCGCGGCCGAAGGTGGTGAGGAAGTACGTGGACACGTCGCCGGTGTGGATCTGCACCGCCCGCGTGCCCGGCGGGGACTGCGCGAAGCGGTCCTCGGTGCCGGTCACGCGGGTGATCGTGTCGAGCAGCACCTCCGCCCGCAGCCGGCGCACGTAGGAGTGCGAGAAGTACACCTCGTCCAGTTCGTTCGTCGCGTTCGGCGCGGCCGACAGTTGGTACGTCCGCGAGTTGCAGATGTCGCGCACCAGCTTCTTCTTGTCGAACTTGTAATCGGCCAGTTTGGACCCGATCGCCGCGAGCAATTCCCTGTTGGTCGGCGGGTTGGAAATCCGCACATCGTCCACGGGATCGACGATTCCGCGGCCGAAGAAGTGCGACCAGATGGTGTTCGCCATCGTCTCGCGGAACGCGGCGTTGTCCGGGGCGGTCATCCACTGCGCCAGCGCCTTGCGGGGGTCTTTACCCTCGATCTCCGGGGCGTCGCCGCCGAGGAACTTCGGCTTCATCCGGCGGCCGTCCACCGGGTGCGCGGTCGTGTTCGCCGCGTTGTTGTTCGTGACGACGACTTCGCGGCCTTCCACACCGCGCTTGAGGTTGACGCCGGCGAAGAACGCGGCGAACCCGTAATAGTCGTCCATCGTCCAGCGGTCGAACGGGTGGTTGTGGCACTGGGCACACTGAATCCGCGTGCCCAGGAACACCTGCGCGATGTCCTCGGCGGTCTTTTCGGGCGTCAATCGCTCGGCCGCGGTGTACAGGTTCGACGGCGGCGACTTGAAGTTGCTGCCCGTGCCGACCAGGAGTTCCGCGGCGAACTCGTTCAGCGGACGGTTCGCGGCCATCTGGTCCTTGATCCACGCCGCGTACGAGAACATCGCCTTCGCGTCGCGGCCGTACTGGGGCACCTGGTTGTACGCCCGGACGCGGAGCAGTTCGCCCCACTTCATCGCCCACATGTCCACAAACTCGGGCCGCTCCAACAACTCGTCGATCAGCTTCGCGCGCTTCTTCGGATTCTTGTCGGCAAGGAACGAATCAAACTCCTCGCGCGACGGCGGCAGGCCGATGAGGTCGAGGTAGACGCGCCGCAAGAACGCCTCGTCGGAACAAAGGTCCGAGGGCGCGAGGTGCAGTTTCTTGAGCTTGTCGAAGACGAGCGTGTCGATGTAGTTGTGCTCGGGCGTGTTCGGCCACGTAAACTTGTCGTCCGTCGGCAGCACGATCACTTCCGAGCCGACGGTGAACTTGCCGAACCGGGCGAACACGAACGCCCCGCCGCGGCCGCCGGCCGTCACCACGCCGTCCTTGATCGCGGCGATCGACTCGTTGTTCGTCATGTAGAGGGCGAGTCGCGTCACGTCACGCACAGTCCCGTCGGTGTACCGCGCCAGCACCACTGACTTCTGCGTCTGCCCCTTCTTCGCGAACACGACTTTCGACGGCAGCAACTCCACCGACACCGGTTCCGGGGTGTTGGGGCCGTCGTCCGGCGCGCCGGCCTTCAGCCACCGCAGGAGCGTCTTGTAGTCGTCGTGGGCGGTGTCGAAGAGCTTGCCGCCGGTGTGGGCGACCGCGCCGACCGACTTTTCGAGCAGGAGGCTCTTTTCCGGCACCGCGAGGTCGACGCGGCGGCCGACGATGGCCCGCGTGAGCCGGTGGTAGTCGCCGGCCGGGTCGTACCCGAACAGCGACAGCATGAACCCGTCCTTGCCGCGGGCCGCGCCGTGGCAACTGCCGTTGTTGCACCCGTGCTTCATGAACACCGGCATCACGTCGAGCCGAAAACTGACGTTGCGCGACTTCGTTGCGTCGGTCACGACGACCGGCACCTCGGCCTTGAGGCCGTCCGCCTCGACGCGGAGCGTCGTGCGGCCGTCCTTCGTGGGCGAAAGCGTCTGGCCCCTGAGCGCTGCGACGCCGGCGTCGGCGAATGACAGCTTCGCGGACGCGGTGACGTCCTTCGTGGTGCCGTCGTCGTCCACCACCTGAACGACGAGCGACTGCCGGTCGTCTTGCCCTTCGAGCGTCACACTCGATGGGAACACCTTCAACACCGGGGCCGCGTGCACCGAGCCGGCGAAGGCGAGGGCGGCGAGAGTCGTCAGGAGGGTGCGCATATGTGTTCGCCTGTGGAAAGTAGGCGACTCGCTCCGCGAGTCGCGCCCTCGGCTACGGGGAGGTATTTGTGTCCTGTTTTGCTGTCCGGTGTCACTCGCGGAGCGAGTGACCTACTTTCCGTTCTTCGCCGGCGCGCCGCGTTCGGCGTCCACCCGCAGGATGCCGCTGCCGCTCAGTTGCCGCACCGCCTGCCCCTTGTCGGTCACCGTCGCGTCGAGCACCACGCCGGTGTAGTTGCCCACCAGCGCGTCGGCCGTCGCCCGCAGGGTGAATGTCACTTCCTTGTCGGCCGACGTGATCTCTTTCGTCGGCTCGACCAGTTCGACGCCCCGCGGCAGGCGGGCGAGCGTCACCTTCGCCTTGCCCTCGAACGGTTGCAGGTGATTGAGCTTCACCGTCAGCGTCGCGGTCTTGCCGCGCTCGACTGACGCCCGCGGCAACCGGCCCTCGACGTGCGGTTCGGCGACCGTCAACTTGAAGGGCGACGACGCGGCGTAGGTGCGGCCCTCGCTGTCGCCGTACCCGCGGCGGCCCGCGCCGGTCGCGGCGGTGAGCGTCACTTGGTGCGCGCCGGCACTGGCGTTACGGGCCGCGGCGAGTTGATACACGCCCTCAGTTTGGCCGGCGGGCACGGTGACCGGCGTCCCGGTGCTCACGCCGAGCGGCCGCCACTCCATTTGAACCGTCACCGGGCCGTCGAACCCCTTCTCGCGCACCACGCGGAACTTGAGCGACATCTCGCCGTTCTGCACCAGCGCCGACTTCGGCTCCTCGACCTCGACGCGGAACAAGTTGGTTTCCGTCACCGCGAGCGCCAGCCGGTCAATCGGGACGTGCATGTAGTAGTCGTTGTTGCCGTAGGCGTTCATCAGGATTGTCTGGCGGTACCCGCTCGCGAGCGGGCTTCCGCCGCCGACCGGGCGCAGCATCAAGTCGATGAGCGCGCCTTGCGGCTTCGCGTCGGCGGCCGCTTCGAACACCACCGGCACTTTCGCGGTGCCCGGTGTGATCTTCGGGCAGTGCAGCGTGACGCCCTTCGGCAGGTTCACGCCGACCAGTTCCATCTCGCCCGCGAACGGCCGGTTGGTGGCGAAAAGGCCGATTTGCACCGTCGTGCGGTTGCCCGGCGCGACCGCGATCGTTTGCCGCACCTGCGGGGCGTTTTGATTTTCTGGCTCCGGGGCGATGTACGCGTAAATCGCGTTCGTGTCCGGCGTCACTTCGACGCGGTAGACGTAATCCGATCCGCCCTCGCCGCGCTCGTCCTCGACGCCCAACACATACTCGCCGTCGGCGGCCGCGACGAACTCCAGCACCGGGTCGTGCGACTCGCGGTTGAGGCCGTTGGCTGGGGCGACGCCCAATTGATTCGGGCGCGAGTCGGTCGCCCGCTGCCGCCCGCCCTTCGCGCCGGCCGCCTGCACCCAGATGACCGGGTCGAGCGGCGAGCCGAGCGCCTGCGCCATCGCGTGGAACACGAACCGCTCGCCCTTCTTCGCGCGGAACCGGAAGCAATCCACATCGCCCGGTTTGTCTATGATGCCGTTAAATGCAACAGGCAGCGCCGCGGCGGTCGCGGGGGCGGATTCCGGCGTGTCGTTCGGCTCAACCTCAAGGACGTTGGGGAACGGCGACACCCGCAGGCGGTTCGGCGACGGAGCGGGCACGCCATCCGCCACCGCGACGAACGGGAAATCACCCGTTTCCTTCGGCAGCGTCACGGCCTGTTCCCATTCGCCCTTCGGATCGCCGAGGACGCGCACCTTCAGTTGCTCGCCGGCGTTGCCGCCCGCAGGATAAATGCCGGTGGGGCGGCAAAACGTGCCGACATGCAATCGGTAGACGTCGTTGGCCCCGTTGTACATGCTGTGGCGCACCTCCACGAAGTACGCACCATCTTTTTCCGCGACGACGGACAGCACCGGGTCTTGCACGAACAGCGCCGAGTCGTCGGCCGCGGCGAGTTTCTTGCCGTCGGCGTCGTAGATGGCGAGGTGCAGGTCGGGGATGCCGCGATCGACGCCCAGCCGCGCCGCTTCGACCTCCGCCGAGATTCGTTGCCCGCGCTTGACCTCGACGCGGTAGAGATCGACGTCGGCCGGATCGTTGAGCTTGCCGTTGACGGTGCTGTTCAGCGCCACCGCGACCGCCGCTTCGCGCTTGTCGTTCCGCTTCGTCGGCCCTTCGTTCTCTTCGATCGTGGGGAACGGCCCGACGAAGAAGCGGTGGTACTCGCTCAGCCCGTCGGCGGTGCGGAGCCGCAACCCGTGCGCGCCGAGCGCACAACCATCCGCGATCTTGAGCTTCGCGCGAACCCGCAGCCCCGGCTCGACGGGCACCGTCTTGCCGTTGGGCGCGACCGCCGTTTCGACCGCTTCGAGCGACACGAGCGTGATGCCGCTCTCGTAGAAGAGGACTTCGCGCGGCTGTTCCAGGTGCTTGCCGACGAACTCGACTTCGACGGTGGTGCCGCGCTGCCCGCCGGGCGGGGTCAGCTTGGCGAGCCGCGGCGTACCGGCGTCGGCCGCCGACGCGACCGCGAACAGCGCGGCACACCCGAGAATCGTGCGGAAGAGGCGCATCGCGTGGTTCCTGCGGGCCGAAGTGCGAGGGTCAGGCGGTTTCAAGCAGAGCCACAGATGGACGCAGATGAAAAACAGATGAAGCCGGCAGTGGGAACTCAACTCTTCGGATTTATCTGTGTTCATCTGTGTTCATCTGTGGCTCACTCTTCTGCTTCCATCACGCCAGCAAGTCCTTGACCACCTCGCCGCCGTCGATGATCTCGATCGGCCGCGCGCCGGGGGCCATCAGTTCCTTGTCCGCGTTGATGCCGAGTTGGTGGTAGACGGTGGTTAGCACGTCCTCGACGCGCACCGGGTTCTCCTCCGGCTCGCTCGCGGTCGAGTTCGACGCCCCGTACACCAGCCCGCGCTTGAACCCGCCGCCCGCCACCGCCAGCGAGAACACACGCGGGAAGTGGTCGCGGCCGGCCGACGCGTTGATCTTCGGCGTGCGGCCGAACTCGCTCGTCACCAGCACGATGGTCGAGGCCAGCAGCCCGCGGTCGTCGAGGTCGCGAATCAGCGCGGCGAGCGCCACGTCCAGCCCCGGGGCCTGCCGCTTCATCGCGGTCTCGATGCCGGCGTGCATGTCCCACCCGCCGTAGCTGACGGTCACGAACCGCACGCCCGCTTCCACCAAGCGGCGGGCCAAGAGGAACCGCGGGCCAGCGTCGGTGGTGCCGTACATCGTGCGCGTCGCGGCCGCTTCCTTCTCGATGTCGAACGCCTCGCGGGCCGCCGACGAGCTGATGAGCGCGTACGCGCGCTGGTAGAACTCGTCCATCGCCGCGAGCGCTTCGGCGTTCTTGGCCTGGGTGCGGAAGTGGTCGTCCACGACGCCGCGAATCTGCTGCCGCGTGCCGAACCGGCGGTCATCAACGCCCGGCGGCAGCATCAGGTCGCGGACCTTGTAGCCCGGGCGGGCCGGGTCGCTGCCGATGCCGAACGGGCCGAACTGCGAGCCGAGGTAGCCGGTCCCGCCGTACTCGGTCGCGCTCGGGACGGCGACGTACGGCGGCAGGTCCTTCCGCGGGCCGAACTCGTGCGACACCACGGCGCCCATCGCCGGGTGCTCGATGGCCGGGCTCTTGCGGTAGCCGGTGAACATCGTGTACGACGCGCGGCCGTGGTCCGCTTCCTTGCCGGCGATCGAGCGGACGATGGTCATCTTGTCGGCGACGCCGGCGACGCCCTTGAAGTTCTCGTTCAGCACCACGCCGGGCAGTTTCGTCTTGGCGACGGTGAACGGCCCGCGGTACTCGAGCGGCGCGTCCGGCTTCGGGTCCCACGACTCTTGGTGCGCCATGCCGCCGGGCAGCACGATCTGAATGACGCTCTTGGCCACGCCTTCCTTACTGATGTAATTCTTCTGATCGGCGCGGGCCTGCAGGGCGAAGAAGTCGCCGAGCGTGAGGCCGAGGCCGCCGAGGGCGCCGACGTGGAGGAACTCGCGACGGCCGAACGAGTGGGCAGCGTTCCGGGACATACGAAACGTCCTCTGAGCGGGGTGGGTTGGCGAACCGGGTTGGTCGGCGGGGGCCGGGGCAGCGGGCCGGAGTGTTAGCGGCAGGCGGGTCGAACTACAACCTACGTCATTATTATCTTCGGGCCAGTACCATGCAATCGCGATTCCGACAAATCTCGAACCTAATAAACCCCGCCCGCGGCGGGAGGTTCCGCGCCGCGGGCGGGGTCGTTCCGAAGTAACTGCGGCCTACTTGATCTTCTTCTCGCCGTAGCCCTTCCACGTCCACTCGATCGCGTGCGGCAGGTACTGGTCACGCGCCTTGCCGTCGCAGTGCCCGGAGTTCTGGCAGAACAGGTACTGGTACTCGTACCCCTTCTCCTTCAGCACCTTCGCCATCCGGTGGTTGGCCTCCACCCAGTCGTGCATGTTGTCCCGCATCACGTTCGGGTTGAGCAAGTCCTTGTCGCCGACGTGGATGAAGATGCGGATCGGCTTCTTCGGCTCCTTGGGGATGAGCGTCTCGTGGAACCCCCACGCCCCGTCCGGGTACTTCGGGTCGAACGGCCACGCCTGGTTCACGAACGTGCCCGACGTCGTGAGCACGCGGTGGTACAGGTCGTTGCGGAACCACGCCATGATGAGCGCGCACGACCCGCCCGAGCTGCACCCCATCGCCGCCCGGCCGTCCGGGTCTTTGGTCAGTTTCACCCCGCAGTTCTTCTCCACCCGCGGCAGCACCTCGTCCTCGATGTACGTGGCGTAATCGCCGTTCATGTTGTCGTACTCTTTGCCCCGCTCGTGCCCCTGGGCGTCGCCCCCGCCGTTGGCGACCGCGATCAGGATGATCGGCGGGATCCGCTTCTGGTGGATGAGGTTGTCGAGGACGGTCTTGTACCCGCCGGCCTGCCCGGGGCCGTCGTGGACCACCATGAACGGGGCCTCGGTGCCGGACTTGTACTGCGCCGGCACGTACACACCGATCTTGCGCTTGTAGTCCATGGTCGTCGTCTCGACGATCAGCGTCTTGGGGTTCTTCGGGTCCGGCGTGCCGAACTTGTCCCGCTTGATGCCCGGGTTGAATAGCTTCGTCTCCTTCGAGTCGATCTCGAACTGTTGCACCTTGCCCTCGGGCACGTCCTTCACCTTCGCCCACTCGGCCGCCTTCGGGTACGTCGGCCCGAGGACGAAGTTGTCGTACGCGTCGAGCGGCGGGAGTTCGCCCTCCTTGAGCACCTTGAACGGCGGCGCCCCCTTGTCGTCGTACTTCCGCGTCGGCGGCTGCGCGTGCGCCGTCGCGGCGCAGGCGAGAGCGGTGATCAGAACGGCCATCCGCAGCGTGGACATGGAACCCCTCGTTTCTTTCGGTCGGCGGGTGTCGGCGGCACCCGGGAGAGCGCCGCGGCGCATTGTATATGTCCCGGCCCCGGCGCGGCCGCGCCGCTCACCCGCCGGCCGCCGGCTCGGCCTCCGGCGCGGGCCGCACGAGCAGCACCAGGGCGACCGACACGACGGCCAGCCCGGCGAACGCGCCGAAGGTGACGTCGAGCGGCACCCCGCGGTCGCGGAGGGCGCCGAACCCCCAGTCGGCCAGCCCGCCGCAACTGATGCTGACGAAGTTCATCATCCCGTACCCGGTCGCGCGCAGGTGCGGGCGGACGACCTGCGCCAGGATCGGCATGTTGTTGCAGTCGAAGCAGCCCCATCCCAGCCCGAACACGACCAGAAACGCGATGGCCGCGACCAGCGACCCGGCGTTGCCGACCCCGAAGATTGCCACCGCGATCAGCCCCACGCCGGCCGCGCTGACGTAGATGCGGCCCCGCCGGTTCGCGCGCACCCACCGGTCGGCCAGCCACCCGCCGCCGACCACCCCCAGCACAGCCGCGGCCTGCCAGTACAGCGTCGCCGCGACCCCGGCCTTGCCCTGGCCGATGCCGAACTGCTGCCGCAGGATCGCCGGCATCCAGTCGCGCACCACCCACCCGGCCACCGCCGGCAGGGTGAAGTACAGCACCAGCAGCAGGAACGACACGTTCGTCAGCAGTTCGCGCCCCGCCCCGATCGGGGACGCGTGCCCAACCGGCGCCCGAGTGGGCGTCGCGGGCGCGTCCTTCAGTAGTAGCACGAGCGGCAGCGCGTATATCATCCCGGCGGCGCCGCAGGCGGCGAACGCGAGCCGCCAGCCGACGTCCGGGTCGGCCGCCGCGTACCCGCCGAACCCGCCGGCGATGACGCCCAGGTAGATCGCCGTCTGGTGCAGACCGACGGCCCGCGACCGGGTGCGCCCGGCGTGGTAGTCGGCGATCAGGGCCAGCGCCGCCGGGATGTAGAACGCCTCGCTCACCCCCATCAGCGACCGCGCCCACAGCAGCTCCGTGTATGTCGTCACGAGGCCGGTCCACCACGTCACCGCCGACCAGACGAACAGGCTGCCGCAGATGGTGAGCCGGCGGCTGAGCCGGTCGGCCACGTACCCGCCGACCGGGCTGAACGCCGCGTACACCCACTTGAACTGGCCGAGCATCAGTCCCCAGTTGGCCTGCGTCTCGATGTCCGGGATGGAGGCCATCACCGACGCCTGCATCGACGCGAGCATCTGCCGGTCGAGGTAGTTGAGCAGCGCCACCGGCATGAGCAGGGCGACGACCAGCCACGCCGTCCGGGCGGCCGTCGGGGGCGTGTCGGGCATCGGCGGTCACTCCTTTCGGGGCGGTCGGGCGATTGTCGGAAGTGGACGCGCCACCTCGAAAAACACGACAGCGGTCCGTACCACTACCCCCGCGGTAGCGGCGGCCACGCCGTCTACACCTACTCCAGCGCCGGCGGCAAGACCACGACGCACGCCCGGTTCACCGAGGCGTGGGCGCGGCGAGTAATTTCAGATTGCAGATGTGTGATTGCAGATTGAAAGACAGCAACGGCCGAACCGCCTTTTTGCCAATCTGAAATCACAAATCTGCAATCATCAATCCACCCAGAGGTTTCCCCATGCGATTCGTCCTCTCCCTCGCCGCGGCCGCGCTCGCGGCGCTGCCGGCAGTTGCGGCTGAGAAGAAGCCCAACGTCATCGTGTTCCTGTCCGACGACGTCGGGTACGGCGAGTACGGGTTCCAGGGCAACAAGCAGATCCCGACGCCCAACATCGACTCGATCGCCAAGAACGGCGTGCGGTTCACGCAGGGGTACGTCGCGGCGACGTACTGCTCGCCGTGCCGCGCCGGGCTGCTCACCGGCCGCTACCCGACGCGGTTCGGGCACGAGTTCAACGAGGGCGGCGGGGCCGGCATCGGCAAGGGGCCGGTCCCGTTCGGCCTGCCGCTCGACCAGAAGACCCTCGCCGACGCCCTCAAGGCGCAGGGCTACGCGACCGCGGCCGTCGGCAAGTGGCACCTCGGCGGGGGCGAAAAGTATCTGCCCATGAGCCGCGGGTTCGACGAGTTCTACGGCACCGTCGCCAACACCCCGTTCGTCAACCCGCCGAACTTCATCGACAGCCGCGTCTCGCCGAAGGTCACCCCGGTCAAGGACGACAACCTCTACACCACCGACGCCTACCGCGAGCGGGCCGTCGATTGGGTGGGCAAGCAGAAGGACAAGCCGTTCTTCCTGTACCTGCCGTTCAACGCCCAGCACGCGCCGCTGCAGGCCCCCAAGAAGTACCTCGACCGGTTCCCGGACATCAAGGACGAGAAGCGGCAACTGTTTGCGGCCATGATGAGCGCGATGGACGACGCGGTCGGCGCGGTGCTCGCCAAGGTGAAGGAAATGGGCCAGGAGGAGAACACCCTGATCTTCTTCTTCAGCGACAACGGCGGCCCGACGATGCAGACGACCTCGAAGAACGACCCGCTCCGCGGCAGCAAGGCGACCACGCTGGAGGGCGGCATCCGCATCCCGTTCTGCGCGCAGTGGAAGGGCGTGATCCCGGCCGGGAGCACGTTCGAACACCCGATGATCCAGCTCGACATCTTCGCCACCGCGCTGAAGGCGGCCGGCGGTGCCCCGGACCCGAACGTCAAGCTCGACGGGGTCGATCTGATCCCGTACCTGACCGGCAAGGTGAAGGAACCGCCTCACCCGGTGCTGTACTGGCGGTTCGGCGAGCAGTGGGCGATCCGCAAGGGCGACCTCAAGCTCGTTGCCAGCGCCGTTGACGGCGTGAACAAGGTGTTGCTGTACGACCTGAAGGCCGACATCGGTGAGACGACCGACCTGAGCGCGAAGATGCCCGACGCGGTCAAGGAGCTGAAGGCCGAGTGGGACAAGTGGAGCGCCGAGCAGATGAAGCCGCTGTGGGTGCCGGCCAAGAAGAAGGACAAGAACGAGGACGACTGACGCCGTCAGCGCGCGGGCTTCCATAACGCACCTGTTGGTACGGGCGTTCTAAGTGAACTGATTGCCATACTGGAAGCTTGGGCGATAGGTGGACGGAAGTCAAATGGGATTTTTGGGAATTGTACGAAAAAGTTGCGGGGCCGTCTTCGGCAGCCCCGCAACGCGAGAGGTGGCAATTACTTCTGGATTGGCTCGATAGTGCCGCCGTCCCATATAATTTTGCACCTCGGCAGTGATTTGGTGAGTTTCTGCACGCCGGTCGCGGTCACTTTCGTACTGCCGACATGTAATTCGGTTAGGCCATCGAGTCCGGTCAGGTGGCTCAAGGCATCGTCCGTCACGGCCGTGTTGAAGACGTGAAGGGTCTGGAGGCCATTGCACCTCTTGAGATGGGCGATCCCGGCGTCGGTAACCTGCGCACATCCGCTCAGGACCAAGTTTCGGAGTCGTGTGTTGCCTTCCAGTTGCGCGAGGCCAGCATCGGTTACTTGCGAGCCGCCGAGACCGAGGAGTGTCAGGGCCGGGCAATGCTTCACGTACTCCAACCCCGCACCTGAGACCGGCGTGTCGTACAGGAGCAACTCCCTCAGTTGGCGACAGTCTGCCAACACGGCTAACCCAGAGTCGGTTACCTGCTGACTCTTGCGGACGTCGGCGACGAGCAATCCGAAACCGCCCTTCGGCAGATCCTTCGCCGCCTTCACCTCGCGCTCGCCCGCGGCGTCCTTGACGGTCACCGTCCCGCCCACCGACAGCGCCCACTCGGCCGCGGCGCGGTCGCGCTCGCCGTTCAGGTTGGTCAGCCGCAGCACGTACAGCGTCTTGTTGCCGTTGTGGACGAACAGGTGCCGGCCGTCGTGCGCGAGCTCGACCCACGCCTCGCCCGGCGCGTCCCACTTCCACAGCGTCTGGCCCGTTGCGGCGTCCATCACGCCCACGCGGCCGTAGGTGCTCCAGGCGACCTTTTTGCCGTCCGGGTGGGGCGACAGTGACAGGATGCCGCCCACTTCGTACCGGCCCAAATCCCGTGGCTCCCGGCCGCTCAAATCCACCACGCTCAGCATGTGTGCTGCGTCAGCGTTGTGGAACAGGAACCGCCCGTCCGGGGAGAATGCCGACCGATATTGGCCCGGATCGGTCTTGACGGGGATCGCGGCGTACTCCCTCGGCTTGCCCCCGTCGCCCCGCCACAGCACTAGTTCCAGCGAGCCGTCCTTCGCCTTTCGTGGCGTGGAGATGCAGCGGCCGTCGCCGGACCCGGCGAAAAGGTTATGGCCGTTCTCGGTGACGAGGTCCGGGAGATCGACGCTCCAGACGCGGTTCGGCCTCGCGGCGAGATCCCAGCTTTCGAGGCGGAATGGGGGGGCGTCGCCGGCCATCGCGACGAGCGTCGGTCGCTCGGACAGGAGGCTGTGCCAGTTCCCCTGGCCGAACGGCTCCCCGGCGGCGCGCCACTTCCCTTCGGCCAACTCCATGAACTGAAACGGGCGCGACCACCCGGACTCCAGCCACCGCCCGCCGGCCACCGAATTCATGTGGCGGTCGCTGCCCAGAAGGACGTCGGGCGCGGGGGCGGGCGTCGGGCGCGGACCGGTGAAGTCCCAGAGTTGGTACTGGTTGCCGGGGCGTCGGACGAGCGCCCGCCCGCCCCGGCTGTCGAGCGCAGTACCGACGACCATAGTCGATGGGTCGAGCGGTTGCGGCAACTCCTTCGGCTTGTCGCCGCTCAAGTCCCAGAACCGCACGAACCCGGAGCCGCTGCCGACGACGGCGCGAGAGCCATCGGCGCTGAACGCGACCCGGCCGTTGCCGTTCATGTCGTCGAGTTCACCGACGGGCTTGATTTCGGCTCCGTCGATGCGGAACAGGAATGTGTGGTTGTACGCGGCCGTCAGCCAGCGGCCATCGAGCGACAGTGTGAACGTCGCGTCCCATCTGACGTCGCCGCCGTTCTTCAGTGTCCCGAGCATTGCCGGCGGGTTGCGGCTGACGTCCCACACTTGCAACCCGTCGCGGCCCCACACGGCCAGTCGCTTGCCGTCGGCCGAGATGCTGCGGACCGACCGGCCGTCGCCCAACGGGACCGGCAACTCCTCGTCGCTTTCCACCTTCGCATTCTTGGTTGTTGCGATGCGCAGCTTCTTGTCGGGCGTGAGGTACGGAATCTTGTTCGCGTCCGTGGCGACTGTCGGCCAGCAGGTGGGATCGCTGACGATGGCCTTCACCTCAACGAAGCGGGGCTTGCCGTCGGACACGTCGAACAGTCCGAGTTGATTGGCACTCCAGACGACGAGGGTGCGCCCGCCTTCGCACAGATGGAACCGGTCGCGCTCGAACACCCCCCACCCCAAATTACCCCACTGGAACACGGCCTTCCCGTCCGGCTTGTCGTTCAGGTTGTACTCGGCCGGAACCGGCTTCGGGCCGGTCAGGTCGTACACCGTCAGCCATCCTCCACCATCCCCGGTAAAGAAGAACAATCGCTTGCCGTCCGGCGCAAACCTCACCTTGCACAGGTTGAAATCCCCTCCGGGCGGTTGAAACGACCACTTCCGTTTGCCGGTCTCCACGTCCCAAATAGTAAGCGCGGCGCGGCTGTCGGCCGCAGCGACCGCGGCCAGCTTTCCGTCGGCACTCATTGCCGCTCCAAACGCAGCCCCCGTGAATCGCTGGGCGTGGCTTCCGACGACCGCGACCAGTTCCTTCGGCTGCCAGTCGAACCGCTCCTCCTTGGGTATCTCATTCGGGTCGAGCTTGTCGAACGGCGACTGCCCCATCGGCACCGGCTTCCATTCGGGGCCGGGCACCCACTTCGCCGGGTCCGCCTTCGGAACCGGCTTGGGCGCGTCCGGCGGCGCGGTGTTCTCCGCGATCGGCTCCGGCTTCTTGCCCATCTGCAGCGCGACCGCCGCGACCACCGCGCCCGCCAGCACCACCGCCCCGACCGCCGCGAACAGCACGCCCTTGCCACCCCGCTTCGGCTCCCGCTCCGGTTGCGGGGCCGCCGCGGCGGGGTCGGCCTCCGTCGGCTCGTCGTCCGCGTCCAGGCCGGCGAATACGTTGTGCGTCGATACCTCCATCGGGGCCACGTTCGGCTGCACCGGCAGCGCATGAACCACCACCGGCAGCGACGCGGACACGTCCGCCGACGCCGGGGCCGACACCGCGGCCGCCCCGGGGCGGAGCAACCCGTCCAGCACCGCCCGCAGCCGCTGTGCCACCTCCGCCGCCGTCTGCGGCCGCTGCTCGGGCTTCTTGGCGAGCAGTTGGTGAATGAGGTCGGCGAGCGGTTGCGGCACGGTCGGGTTCAGCTCGCGCACCGGGGTCGGGTCGTCGCTGCCCAGGGCCATCAGCACCGCCATCACGTTCGGCCCGGCGAACGGCGTCCGGCCGGTGCAGAGGCGGTACAGCAGCGCGCCGAGGGAAAACAGGTCGCTGCGGGCGTCCACCTTCAGCCCGCGGGCCTGCTCGGGCGACATGTACGCCGGGGTGCCGACCACCGCCCCGGTGCTGGTCAGCTCGGACTCGCTGCCGACCGGCTTGGCCAGCCCGAAGTCGAGCACCTTCACCCGGCCGTTGGGCGCTTCGAGCCAGATGTTGCCGGGCTTGATGTCGCGGTGGATCAATCCCTGCGCGTGCGCCGCCGACAGCCCCAGCGCCGCCTCCCGGCCGATTCGGGCGATGTGGGCGAGGGCCGGAACGCCCTTGTTCTTCAGGTACTCGTCGAGCGGGTAGCCTTGCAGAAACTGCATGGCGATGTACGGCACGCCGTCGCGCTCGTCGGCCTCGAACACCGTCACCACGTTGTCGTGGGACACCTTCGCCGCCGACCGCGCCTCGCGCAGGAAGCGCTCCTTCGCCTCCTTGTCGGCGGCGAACGCCGGGAGCATCACCTTGAGCGCCAGCTTGCGGTCCAGGCGGGTGTCGATCCCGAGGTAGACGGCCCCCATGCCGCCGGCCCCGAGTTGCTTGACGACGCGGTACGGCCCGAGTGTGCCGACGTCGCCCGCGACCGTCGGCGGGGCGAACCGGGGGGTGCCGGCGGCCTGCGGGGCAGTCTCGTCGGCGCTGGCGGCGGCGCTGGCGATCTGGTCGCGGGCGGCGGTGACGTGCGGGTCGGTCGCGTCGGACATCCGGGCTGCTCCGGGCATGCAAAGCGTCGATAGTATCGAAACGGACCACGGCGGTCAAACCGGACGCCGTAAATGCCGAACGCCGAATCATTTGGATAGACGTTCACACGTCTGCTAATCCGTCTCGCCAGTACGAGCGGTAGAACCCGCCGCACGGGTGCGCGCCAGCTGCTGCCAGGGCGGGACTCGCCGGCGGGAGCGCCCGGCAGGTTGATTTTGTTGGTGGATTTCAGTGCAGATTGCAAATGTCGAGTTGTGCCGAACTCCCGCGCGGGCGCGGGAGTCACTTCTTGGGCGCGCTCCAGATGACCTTGCAGTTCGGCAGTGCCTTCCGCAACTTCTCGACGCCGGACGCCGTCGCGCGGGTGTCGGAGATGTTCAGTTCGCGCAGCCCGGTCTGTTGCGCGAGCGCCGCCAGGGTCGTGTCGGACACCGACGTGCCGGACACGTGCAGCGTCACGAGCCGCTTGCAGTTGCGGAGCTGAGCCAGACCCGCGTCGGTGAGCTGCGGGCAGTTGTTCAGGACCAGTTCCTCAAGCCCCGCGCAGTCCCTGAAGGTCGCCAGCCCCGCGTCCGTCACGGCGGTGTTGCTCAGGTTAAGGATCACGACGGTTTTGGTGCCCTCGAAGACGGCCAGGCCGGCGTCGGTGACCCGCGTGCCGTGCACGCTGAAGTGGTCCATGGCCGTGCAGCCCTTGAAGGCCGCCATCGCCGCGTCCGTCATCCCCGTGTTGGCCCCGCTGAAGCGCGTCACGCCGGAGAGGCTTTTGAAGCCGAGTACGCCCGCGTCCGTCACCTTCGTGTCGCCCAGGTACAGGGACGACAGGTCCGCGCAGTCCTTGAGGTTCGCCAGCCCGATGTCGGTCACCTTCGTGCCGTTCAGGTTCAGGTGTTTCAGCCCCTTGGAGTCCTTGAAGTTCGCCAGCCCCGCGTCGGTTATCGGCGTGAAGCTCAAGTTCAGGGACGTCAAGTGCTTCACGTCCCGGAAGGCGGATAGCCCCGCGTCCGTGAGCGGGCCGTTGGCCTCGAAGTTGGTGCCCGTGAGCCGGAACACGCCCTTCGGCAGGTCGGCCGCGGCCCGGATGTCGCGCTCTGTGTCGTTGACGCGCAGCGCCCCGCCGACGTACAGGACGTACTCGGCGGCCCGGCGGTCGGGGTCGGCCGCCGGCGCGGGCTTCTTCGGGGCGGGGGCCGCGGTCTTGCCGCCCTCGCCCTTCGAGCCGTCCGGCGGTGCCGCCTCGGAGGCGCTCTCGCCCCGGTCCGCGAACTTGAAGACGATGACGCCGGCGGTGAGGACCGCGCACAGCGCGGCGACGCCGGCCAGCGCCTGCACCCCGACGCCGCGGCCGCCCGCGCGGGCCGGCTTCGGCTCGGGGCCGCGCGCCGACACCGCCGTGTCGTCCGCGCCCAGGTTCTCGAACGCGCCGGGCGCCACGGAGATGCTCATCGGCAGCACGACCACCGGTCCCGCGTGAACGGCCGGCGGCGGGGTCGAGACGTCCGCGCGCGGCGGGTCCAGTATGCCGCGCAACCGGTCCGCGACCGCGGTCGCCGACGCGGGCCGGTCGTCCGGCTTCTTGGCCAGCATCTGGTGGGTGAGCGCCGCGAGCGACTCCGGCACGTTCGGGTTGAGCTCGCGGACCGGCGTCGGCTCCTCCGTGCCCAGCGCCATCAGCACGGCCATCACGTTCGGCCCGGCGAACGGGTTCCGCCCGGTGAGCAACCGGTACAGCACCACGCCGAGGCTGAAGATGTCGGTGCGGTGGTCGATCTTCAGCCCGCGGGCCTGCTCGGGGCTCATGTACGCGGGGGTGCCGACCACCATCCCGGTGCCGGTCAGGTCGGCGCCCGTGCCGACCGGCTTGGCCAGCCCGAAGTCGAGCACCTTGACCCGGCCGTTGGGGGCCTCCAGCCACAGGTTCCCGGGCTTCACGTCCCGGTGGACCAGGCCCACCGCGTGCGCCGCGGCCAATCCCAGCGCCGCCTCCCGGGTGACCCGCACCGCGTGCGCCAGCGGCGGCGTGCCCTTGTTCTTCAGGTATTCGTCCAGCGGCATTCCCTGGAGGAACTGCATGGCGATGTACGGGACGCCGTTCCGCTCGTCGGCCTCGTACACCGTCACCACGTTGTCGTGGCTGATCTGGGCGACGGCCTTAGCTTCGCGCAGGAACCGCTCCTTGGCGGCGGAGTTGGCCGCGAACGTCGGCAGCATCACTTTGAGGGCCAGGCGCCGGTTCAGTCGCGTATCGAGGGCCATGTAGACGGCGCCCATGCCGCCGGCCCCGAGTTGCTTGACGACGCGGTACGGCCCGAGCCGGCCCAACTCGCCGGTCGCGGCCGGCGGGCCGAACTTCGGCTGGCCGGCGTCGGGCTGCGTCGAAACGACGGTCCCCGACCCGCCGGGGACCGGGCTGGGGGCCGCGGTGGCGCTCGGAATGAGATCGGGCGGTTGCGGCATCGGGGCGCTCCGTGCGTTCGCGATACCAGACATGCTACCTTAAAAAGTGGAGCGTTGCCAAAACCGGCACGACCCGTCCGGCCGATAATCGCGAAGTAATCTCATCGTGCAGGGGTAGAGCGCGCGCCTCACAATCGCCCCAAACGCCAAACGCCGGCCTTTCAGGGGCCGGCGTTCGCGCGAGAACGAAAACTTTTACCACCGCGGGCCGTAGAACCCGCCGTACGGATACGCCGGGTACACGCCGCCCGAGCTGATGCCGAAGCTGAACCCGGGCCGCGTCACCCCGAACGAGAACCCGGAGCTGTAAGCCGGGTACACCGGGTACGTGGGATATACCGGGTACACCGGCCGCGGGAACGTGGGCACCACGACCACCGGCGCGGGGGAGACGACGACCGGGCCGCCGTACACCGGGAAGCCGTAACCGGGCGGGTGGGCCGACGCGGTGTTGGTCGAAAGGGCAAGGGCGGCCGCGGCGGCGACAGACAGGATGGCGAACTTCATGGGGGCAACTCCGAGGGTGCGTTTCACAGGGGCGATTTCTGCGAGTGAAACGCAACGGGCCGGCGGACTTGCGCCCGCCGGCCCGCGCCAATCGCCCGAATTTACCGCCGCGAGCCGAAGATGCCGCCGTTGTAGGTGCCGATGTACCCGCCGCGCGGGCCGTAGGTCGGCGTCGGCCAGTTGACCGGGGCGGTCGCCGGGCTACTGTAGTACGGCCGCGCGTAGGCCACGCCGTAGGTCGAGAACGCGCCGCGGGGGTCGGAGTGCGGCAGGAACTCGCCGTAGCGGGCCTCGTCGTAGAAGGTCGACGTGCGGGCCGGGACGGTGGACCGGCCGACGATCCGCGGCGGGGCGGCGTCCGCCGCGGCGGCCAGCGCCGCCGTCACAATCAGGGCCAAAATCGCGTTGCGCATGGTGTGAACTCCTGGTGTGGCGACCTGTGTGCCATTATCGGCCGCCGCGGCGTCGCGCGGGCGGTCGGATAACGAAACCGGCCGCCGGGAACGCGCCCGGCGGCCGGTCGATTCGTTACGTCCGCGCCGTTACCACCGCCGGCCGTAGCCGCGATAGCCGTAGTTGCCGCCGTAGTAAGACCGGCCGTAGTTGCTGTACCCGCCGTAGTAGGACCGGCCGTAGTTGCTGTACCCGCCGTAGTAGGGCCGGTAGCTGTTGTACCCGCCGTAGTAGGGCCGGTAGCCGCCGTACCCGCCGTAGTACGACGGGTACACGGCACCCGAGCCGATGGTGATGCCGAACCCGCCCGGCCGGGCGATGGTGATGCCGGTGCCGCCGCCGTAGTACCCCGGGCCGAAGAACTGGGCCGAGGCGGTGCCGGACGACAGGGCCAGGGCGCCGGCGGTCGCCGCCGACAGAATCGCGAACTTCATGGTGCAGCTCCTGAAGGTGAAACTTCGCGGAGTCGGCGAGATGCGAGGCGGGCGGAATGTCGCGTGACGTCGGCTCCGGGTATCGAACGCAAACCAGCCGCCGACTCGCGCCGACGGCTGTTAAGATGTACCGCAAATGCCGGACCGACCTTACGCGACGCCGAACGCGTGCTGCAATTTCTTGATCGCCTTGTACTTCTCGTCGCTCACCCGCTCGACGGTGGTGCCGAGTTCGGACGCGATCTCCGGCACCGGCCACCCGTCGGCGGTCAGCTCCAGAATCCGCTTCTGCCGCGGGCTGAGGTGTTCGGCGGCCGCCTTGGCGACCGCGTCGCGGTCGTCGCGGGCGGTGTTGGACACCGGCCGGCGCTCGGGCAGTTCCGGCGACAGCGCCGCGAACTTGCGTGCCCGCTGGGTGCGCTTCTTGACCGCGTCGATGGCCCGGAGGAACTCCCGCCGCTCGGCCGTCTCGCTGTCCACCAGCACGCTGCCCCACTTGTCCTGCTCGACGCGCTCGAGCAACCGGACGAAGACGGCCTGGGTGCAATCCTGCCACCGGTCGGCCGGGAGGCGGGCGTTGCGCCAGCACGTCTGGCAGTAGCGGGTGATGTCGGTGACGGCCTTCGCGTCGGTGCCTGCCGCGCCGCTCGCCGCTTGCGCCTTCGCGGGCGTGGCGGCCAGCGCGGTGCCTAACACCATCGCCACCATCACGTTGCGCGACGACCGCTTCGAGGGCATGAACCGCGTCATACCACCTGTTCCCTCAAGGAGTTGCGAACACTTCCTCACTATACCGACGCCGAGTTGAGCCTTTCTCGCCGCCACAGGAAGGAATTTTTGACGGCAATCGGCGTTTGTCGACTCCGCGGCTTGCCCTTTACTATTCGGTGCTGCCGGTCCGACATTGGCGAAGGTGGCAGCCGCGAGTTGGCGAGGCACCGATGGGACCGAAGCCGTTCGCCCGGTTGGCAACACCGCGGGTCGTCGAGCGAGCCGATTTCCCGCCCGACCTCGCGGCATTCTATTCCGCGAACGAAGCCGTCACGTTCGAGGGTTTCGACTATGGGTCGCTTTACCTGTATCCGCTCGCCGCGGTGCAGCGGGTGAGTTGGTCGGACGTCGATTGGCACGACACCCCAGAAGGGTGGGAGGCGTTCGACGCGCTATTGATCGGCGGCGGTTGTCACGGGGAGTCGATCGTGTCCGTGCTGAGCGCGCCGTGTTGTCCGGCCGGGGCGATTCTGGCGCTTGGCGGGCAACTCGACTGGAACGGCGGAGCCGGACCGTTCACGTACCAACTCAGTTTGGTGTTGGGGGCCAGCCTTTCGGAGTGGCTGCGGCACCTGGAGAGGTTCGACTGGTGGGAGTACGGCGTCGGGTTCGACATCCCGAGCCTGCCGCCGGCGCGGCAGCAACAACTGCGGGCGTACTACCTCGCGCTGAACCCGCACGTCGAGTGGCCGGAGCCTTGAGAGGACGGTAAAGGCCGACCGGCCCCGCGGACGAACCGCGGGGCCGGTCGGGCGTGTCGATCGGTGGGCGCCGCTCGCGATCAGCCGAGGCGGACGACCCGCTGGGCCGGGTTGGGGTTGTTGGGGTCGAGGAAGAACACGGCGGTGGCCGGCGCGCCCTGGCTGGCGCTGAACGACGGCACCTGGAGGGCCAGTTCGGCCTGGCCGTCGCGGTCGAAGTCGCCCAGGGCCGCGTACGGCGAGTTGGTCGCCGCGTCCACGACCAGCAGCGTCGCGCCCGGGATGCCCGGGACCGCCACCATCACGATGACGTCGTTGCCGTTGCCGCTGCCGTTCAAGTCGCCGGTGACGCCGGCCGACAGCACCGCCCCGCCCGGGGTGAAGGTGGTGGTAGCCCCGTCCGCGCGGGTGATGACGACCGAGCTGCCGTTGGACGTCGCGCCGGTGGCCGACGGCGGACCCGACGGGGCCGGCGGGGGCGAAGCCGGCGGCACCGTCGGCGGGACGGTGGGCGTGTCGTCGTCGAGGAGCGTCGCGGTGCCGACCGCGGTGCCGAGAGTGGCTCCGCCGGTCGGGCTGGTGAGGGTGACGGTGAACGTCTCGTTCGACTCGGGCGTGGTGTCGCCCAGGATCGGAACGGTGATCGTCTGGCTGGTCATGCCGGGCATGAACGTGACGGTGCCGGTGGTGGCGGTGTAGTCCGACCCGGCCGTCGCGGTGCCGTTGGCGGTGGCGAACTGCGCCGTCACCGTGCCGGCGGCGGGGGCCGACAGGGTCACGGTGAACGTCAGGTTGTTGTTCGCGTTGCCCTCCGGCTGCGACGGGCTGTTGATCGACAGCGTCGATGCCGTCCCGGTGGTGGTCGGTGTGAGCGTCACGTCGTTGCCGTCGCCGCCGCGGTAGCTGACGGTGAACGCCTGCCCGTTGGCGGCCGTCACCGTCGCGCCTTCGGCCGCGTTGGCGAACACGTTGCCGGCCGCCAGGGGCGTCATGCCGGGCACCGCGATCACCGTGATCGCCGTGCCGACGGGGGCCGACGAGAGCACGTTCGGGGTGAGGGTCGCGCCGGTCAGGGTGACCGTGCTCCCCGCGGGCACAATGACCTGATCGCTGCCGGTCGCGGTGATGGTCGGCCGGAAGGTCGAGGCGCCGAAGGTCAGGTTGCCGGTGGTCAGGGTCTTGGGCGCGACGCCCAAGCCCGGGGAGATCGTCGTCCCGCTGACCGCGGTCACCGCCCCGACCGTGCCGCCCCCGCCCAGACTGCCGACGACCGACAGCGTCACCGGGGTGCCGGCCACGGCCCCGGACACGTCCAGCGCGCCCTGGTTGACCGCGATGGAGGTGATCGCCGCGGCCGCGGTGGTGCCGGTCAGGCTGAGGGTGCCCGGCCCGGTCTTGGTGAGGGTCTGGCCGCCGGCGATGGGCGTGGCGATGGTCAGATCAACGGCCGGCGCGCCGTCGGCGAGGGTGACCGTCGGCGCGTTGGTCAGGCTGAGGGTGCCGGTGCCGGTGATCTGCGAGCCGGCCGCGCCGTTCCCGGTGATCGCGTCGGCGCTCGAGAAGATCCGGAACACCCCGCCGTTGGCGATCGCCAACTGGCCGCCGTTGACGACCAACTTCGAGACGTCGGTGACCGGCCCGGCCGGCACGTTCAGCAGCCCGTCGGGGTTCAGGGTGACGGTGGCCGCGTCGGGCAGCGCGAAGCTGCCGTCGCTGTTGGAGTTGAAGACGGCCGAGCCGGCGTTGCCGGTCCCGTCGCCGACCACGATCAGGAACGACCCGGCGCCGCTGCCCGTTCCCAGGGCCGAGTCGCCGGACGTGGTGCTCAGTTGCAGGGTGCCGTCGGCGACCGTGACCGTGATCGGGTTCGCGGTCGTGCCCGCCAGCTTGCTCCCGGCGTTGTTGACGCTCCGCAGCGCCAGCGTGCCCCCGCCGGTCTTGGTGAACCCTTGGGTGCCGCTGAGCACGGCGGTGACGGTCGTGTTCCCGCCGTTCACCCGCAGCGCGGGGGCGACGGTGCCGGCCAGGACGAGCTCGTTCGCGGTGGCCGTGGCGGTGATCGCGTTCGTGCCGGCGGCGCTGACGAGTTGTTCGCTCCCGGCGGCGGTCGTGGTGCCGCGGAGCGTGGTCGACGGGACCGTCAGGTTGATCGTGTTGTTCTGCCCGGTGAAGCTGATCTGATCCACGATCAGGTTGTTGATGTCCTGGTTCGTGTTCCGGCCGGTGTCGAAGATGACGGTGACGTTGGTCTCGCCCACCATCGGAGCTCCGCCGGTCCAGTTGCCGCTGTTGCTCCACTGGTTATCGACCGCGCCGGTCCACGTGTGCGTGGCCGGGACGGCGCGGTCTTCGAGCGACTCCACGCCCAGGCGGGCCGGGCGGGCGAGCCGGCCGGGCCGGCGCGGGGCGAGCACGCGCGACTTCATATCCGTCAGCCAGCGACGAAACAGGGGCGATTTCATGATGATCTCTCCGATGTCTTGGCGATCACTACGCCGGTACAGCGAGCGCAAATCGCGCACGCCGATGATTTCACCGCGGTTGCGGCTTGTAACGAATTACGAGGTTTCATTACAGTTGCGGACACAATTTTTTCGTAAAAGACTCAACAAGTAAATATATAACTGTCGTCAGTAATACATTGGATATTTCGTTCTGCGGCTCTTGGTGGTCCGGTGCCGGTTTTCGCGCCGCGGCGTAATCCCCCGGTGCCGGTTGCGACCGGCCGGCGGTGAACTAAGCTTGGGGTGCTCCGAAGCCGCGCGTCCGCCCAGCGAAGTTGCCGTGCCCCAACCGAGCATGACCGCCGACGACCCCCTGCCCGCGCTGGTCCGCACCTTGCGGGGGCCAAACCCCGCCGAGCGGGTCCGCGCGGCCAAAGACCTCGGCCGCCTCGGCTGGCTCGCCCGGGACGCCATGCCCGCCCTCGTCCGCGCCCTCGACGACGACGACGGCAAGGTCCGCGAGTCCGCCGCCCACGCCGTCGGTCAGATGGGGCCGGACGCGCTGCCGGCCCTCACCGCGATGCTGCGGCACGACGACAAGTACGTCCGCCGGCACGCGGTGTGGGCGCTGGGCAAGCTCGGCCCGCTCGCCCGCCCCGCCCTCTACGACCTGTGCGACACCCTCAAGGACCTCGACCCGCGGACCGCGTCCGGGGCGGCCCAGTCGCTCGGCGCGCTCGGGTCCGACGGGGCGGACGCCGTCCCGGCGCTGGCCGAGGCGATGCGCGGGACCAACATCGTGCTCTGCCGGCTGGCCGCCAAGGCCCTCTCCCAGATCGGCAACCCGGCGCTGGCGACGCTCATCGCCCACCTCCAGCACGCCGACCCGTTCGTCCGCGGCGAGAGCGCGCTGGCGATCGGGTGGATCGGGGCCGCCGCCCGGTCGGCGGTGCCGTTCCTGGCCCGCTTGGTGCGCAGCCCGGAGGGGAACCTGACCCGCACCCCGCCGCCGCTGGCGCACGGGCTGTTCGACGACGCCGACAGCGACACGCTGACCCCGCAGCAGATCCCCGAGGCCGAGACCGCGTCGGCCGACATCAACTGCCGGGTGTTCGCGGCGCAGGCGCTGGGCCGCATCGGGCCGGCGGCGGCCGCCGCGCTGCCCGACTTGCGCGACGCCGCCCACGCCGGCCCGACGCCGGTCCGCGACGCCGCCCAGCAGGCCATCCGACTGATCCAGGGTCTGTAGTTGGGGTGGTCAAGTGGCAGGCCGGCACGCCTCACTTCTTCCGCCGAACGCCTTTCATCATCTGCCACAGCCCGCCGAGCCGCGCGCCGAGGCCGCGGGCGTGGGTCAGAGCCAACAGCCCGCGAAGGATGTCGGCCGTCGCCGGGTCGGGCCTCACCGCGTCGTCGTAGTGCGGCCGGAACGAGCCTTTGCGCACCGTCACCACCTGCGGAACGGTCATCGCCAGCAGCCCGTCGGCGCCCTGCGTGACGCCCCACCCGCTCAGCCCGCGACCGCCGAACGGCGTCGCCGGGTGTGCCGTCGGCGCGAGCACGTCGTTGATCACCACACTGCCCGACGGGATGAGTGCGGCCAGTTCCTGCGCCTTCGCGACGTCGGCGGTGAAGACCGATGCGGAAAGCCCGAACGGCGACTGCTTGGCCAGCGCCACGGCCTCGGCGGGCGTGTCGAACGGGATGACGCCCGCGAGCGGCGCGAAGACCGCCTCGCGGCACAGCGCCGCGTCCGCCGGGACGTTCAGCAGGACCGTCGCGGGCATCGCCGCCCCGTCGATCGGCTGACGAGCCGCGAGCGGCGTTGCGCCGCGCCCGATCGCGTCCGCAACCAGCCGCTCGGCCTGCGCCTTCTGGCCGGGCAGCACCAGCGCGAGCGGGTCGGGGCGCATCAGGGGCGTCAGCGCCGCTACGAACGCGTCCAACCGTCCGCACTGCACGAACACGCGGCGAACGGCGATGCACGTCTGCCCGCGGTTGATCGTCAGCCCGAACCACGCCGCCCGCGCGGCCATTTGCACGTCCGCGTCGTCCAGCACGAACATCGCGTCGCAGCCGGATAGTTCCAGCGTCGAGGGGACGAGCCGCTCGCCCAGCCGTGCCGCCAGCTTCCGCCCGACCACGTCCGAGCCGGTGAACACGACGTGATCGACGTCGGTCTCGGCCAGTTGCGGGCCGCCCTCGCGGGTCGCCGGGAGCGTTTGCAGCAGGTCCGAAGGGAACCCGGCGGCGCGGAACAACTCGGCCGTGAGTGCGGCGGTGCGGGGGACGTTCTCGCTCGGCTTCCATAGCACCGCGTTGCCGGCCGTCAGCGCCGGCGCGATCTGCCCGACGTTCAGGAACACCGGGTAGTTCCAGGTGCCGATGATTCCGACCGCGCCCCACGGCCGGCGGTGGATCGCGTCGCGGCTGCCGGCCAGCCACGCCGGCCGGTCCCACCACGACACCCGCTGGGGTGCGAGCAACTTCGCCGCCCGCTTTTCGAGGAACTGGAGCGCCGAGCAGGTGGTCAGCACGTCGGTCCCGAGCACCTCCGACGGCGGCCGGGCGATGTCGGTCTGCACCGCAGCGAGCACGTCGTCGGCCCGCTCGACCAGGAGTGCGCGGAGGGCGCGGATCGGCTTCAGGCGGTCGCGGACCGGGGTGCGTGCCCACGACTCTTGAGCTTTGCGGGCCGCCGCCAGTTCGGATGCGAAGGGTGACATGCCGTCAGGATACAGAGTGCCGGGTGCCGGTACCGGGCGAAGGTCGCATGGGCCTGCATGGCGGGGCGACTCTCGGGCGGTCCTGCGAGGCGACTCGGCCGATTTTTTCTGGCCCGGCCGCCCGCGGGGTGCGATCATGACGACCTCGCGAAATGCCATCGCTTCGCGCGAACCTGTGCGCCGGCCCGGCCGGGTGGCGAATGCTCGACGGGTTACGCTTCTGGCGCGGCCGCTCGCCGTCCGGCCCGGCGCGCCCGGCCGCCGACCCGCACGGGTGGGTCCGGGCGGCCGCCGCCAAAGCCCTCCAGCAGATCGCCCCGCCCGCCTGAGCGCCGGGCGTTCGGTGGCCGCTCCTCATTCCTTACGGGCAGTACTCATGGACCGTCGCGAGATGTTCGGCGCGCTGGGCGCGCTCGGGGCCGTACCAGTGTGCGGGTCGCTGGCCGCGGCCGACCACGGCAAGGGCGGCGGGCCGCTCGGCGCGCCGCACTTCCACTTCTGCGGCATCCACATGGCCAAGAGCAACCCCAAACTCCAGTTCGTCACGCAGCACTACTGCGCCGCCCACACCGGCGGGGGCGAAGGCGACGTGTTCCAGTGCGTGCTGTTCGACGGCACCGGCAAGAACGCCAAGCTCATCGGCGTCGAGTACCTCATCTCCGACGAGGCGTACCGCAAGCTGCCGGACGCGGAGAAGAAGTACTGGCACGCGCACACCTACGAAGTCCTCGGCGGCGGGCTGATCGCCCCGGAGATGTCGCCGAAGGAGGAGATGGACTTCATGAAGGTGGTGATCAAGACATGGGGCAAGGCGTGGCACACGTGGCCGGACCCGAAGTCCGCGGTGCCGACCGGCGAGCCGCTGCTCATCTGGTCGCTCATGGGCGACGGGCAGGTGGACGAGAAACTGCTCGCGGCCCGGGACAAGGAGTTCGGCGTGGACACCGCGAAGGTGCGCGCCGCCCGCGAGAAGGAGTTCGGGCTGGCCGCCCCGAACGTGTCGCTGCCGAAGGACGTGAACGCGGTCGGCCGGATGTGGACCGACGCCGGCGACGACACCCCGACGAAGAAGTAGCCCGTCGTTCCGTCGCCGGCCGCTCGCGGCCGGTGGGCGCTCGCCGACGCGGAGCCGCGGGGGGACACGCATGGCCGATTCGCCGCGCCCGGAGTTGCTGTCGTTCTTGGCCGCGATCAAGGAGCAGCCCGAGGAGGACACGCCCAAGCTCGCACTCGCCGACTGGCTTCAGGAGCAACCCGGTGCCGCGGACAACGCCCGGGGCGAGTTCCTGCGCGCGTTCGTGCGCAACAACCAGCTCGCGAAAACCGACCCGGCCCGCGAGGACTTCGGCGCGCTGTCGCGGCTGTGGAACGCCCACGAAACGGCATGGGCCGGGCGGCTGAAGGCGGCCGGGTTCAAGGTGTGGGCGACCAACCACATGTTCCGCTGGGGGCTGCTGTTCCCGGCGCTGGACTGGCACCGCCATGAGGACTGGGACGAGGCGATTCTGGCCGCCGCCGAGGAGTACGCGTGGGTGGCGGGCGTCGCGGTGCGGGCGGCCGACGCGAAGGCCGGAATCGGGTTCGTCAACTCGGCGTTGTTCCCGTCGCTGATCGGCCTGCGGGTGGTCGAGTCCGACGGCGCGAGAGGGTTGATCGGCCGGTTGTGTGAGACGGACCGTATACACCGGCTGCGGTCGCTCGAACTGGCGTTCGTGTTCGCGCGGGTGTCCGGCATCGCGCAGTCGCCGCAGTTGGGCGCGTTGCGGCACCTCGCGGTGCGCAGTTTCTCGTTGGCTAACGAATTCGGCTACCTGTCCGATTCGCCCTGCTTGAACGAACTGCGGGCGCTCGATGTGTCCGGGACCGGGCTGGACGCGAACGCCGGTCGCGCGTTCGCTGCCGGCACCGGCCTGCCGGCGCTCGAGGAACTGAACTTCGGCCCGAGCGGGTACGACCGCAACCGCCTCGGCGACGAAGGGGTGATCGCGCTGGCCGCGGGAGTGTGGAGCGGGCGGCTGAAGCGGCTCAACCTCGCGTCGAACGACATCACCGAGGCCGGGGCCGCGGCGTTGGTCGTCAACCCGCACATGCACAACCTGACCCACCTCGACCTGTCCGGCAACCGGCTTTCGAACAGCGTGATCGACGATTTCGCGCACGCCGAACACCTCAAAACGCTCGAAGTGCTGAACCTGAGCAACTGCGGGCTGACGGGCGCCGCGGCGACCGCGCTGGCGACCTCGCCGTACATGGCGAACATCCGCCGGCTCGACCTGCGGGGCAACACGGGCATCGGCAAGAAGGGCCGGGCCGCGCTCCGCGAGCGGTTCGGCGACCGCGTCGTTCTCGACCCGCAGTAACGGAGGTCCGGCGTGCCCAAGCCCAAGCCCGCGTTCCCGCTCCCGGCCGCCGCGCTGACCGGCGAGGCGGACATCCTCGCCAACGTGCTCGCGGACCTGAGCGACCACGACGCGAAACTCGTCTACGCCGACTGGCTGGAGGAGCACGGCGACGCCCGCGGCCCGCTGCTGCGGCAGTTCGTGACCGCGCACCGCGCCGGCAAGAAACTGCCGCCGACGAAGGCCGCGCCCGGGCCGTGGCGGAACCTCCTCGGCCTGACGCTGATCGAGAAACTGAATGGGCACGAAATCGCGCCGCAGACCGACAAGCTGTTGGCACTCGCGAAGCCGTCGATCGAGTATCAGACGCCGAAAGCGGCCGAGAAGTCGATACCGGTGGGGGCGAGCAAGTTCGGCGGCCGCCCGGACCTGCCGCCAGACCTCGAATGGCCGATTCACGACGGGGACTGGCTGTCATTCCTCGGCCAGTTCAACCTCGCGGAACTGCGAGCCAGTCCGGTCGCGCGTGAACTCCCCGCGAGCGGACTGCTGTCGGCGTTTTGCGTGTATCACGGCGACGGCGACGACTGGTTCCCCGATGGTACGTGGCGGCTGTTCTACTTCCCGGACACGTCGAAGTTGGTGCGCCGCGAGATCGAGGCCGAACTACCGGACGACACCGGGTTCCCGTCGTGCCGGGTCGAGTACGCGGAGACGCTGACGCTGCCGAAGTGGGGTTCGCCGTGGGCGTCGGAACTGGAAGCGATCGGTATCGGGGAGTACGGTGACCCGTTCAGCGACATCTACTACGATCTGTCGCGGGCCGACCGCATCCTCGGCTATCCGTGCCCGATCCAGGGCGACATTCTCGGCAAAAAGAGCATGCGCCACCTGCTGACCATTAGCGGGAACGACAACACCGGTTGGGAGTTCGGCGACGGCGGGGCATTGTACTTTACGCTCAAAGAGAACGACCTGAAGGCTGGGAGGTTCGACCGCGTGAAGATGGACATGGACTGCGCGTAAACGCCTCACAGCACCAGCATGGCGTCGCCGTAGCTGAAGAAGCGGTACTCGTTCGCCACGGCCTCTTCGTACGCCCGCCGGAGCAACTCGCCGCCCGCCAGCGCGCCAACGAGCAAGAGCAGGGTGGTTCGCGGCAGGTGGAAGTTGGTGACCAGCGTATCGACCGCGCGGAAGGTGTACGGCTCGTGAATGTAGAGGTCGGTTTCGCCACAGAACGGCTTCAACTCGCCGTCGCGGGCCGCGGTTTCGAGCGTCCGCGTGGTGGTGGTGCCGACCGCGACCACACGGCCGCCGCGGGCCTTCGCGGCGCGCACCGCCGCAACGGTTTCGGGCTTCACCTCACACCACTCGCGGTGGATGACGTGCTTCGTCGGGTCGCTTTCTTTCACCGGTGCGAACGTGCCCAGCCCGACGTGCAGGGTGACGCGGGCCGTCTCGACGCCGCGGGCCGCGAGCCGCTCGAACACCGCCGGGGTGAAGTGCAGCCCGGCGGTCGGCGCGGCTACCGACCCGGCGGCGGTCGCGTACACGGTCTGGTAGCGGTCGCGGTCCTCTGCTTCGTGGGGGAACCCCCCGCGGGTTCCCCCAAGCCCCCTCCTGCTCGCTTCTTCCCTACCCTTGCGGATGTACGGTGGCAGTGGGATGTGGCCGTACCGCGTCAGCAACTCCGGCGGCGTCCAGTTCGGATCAGGGGAACCCCCCGCGGGTTCCCCCGAACCCCCTCCTGTCTTCTCCGGCTCCATCAACCAGTGCCGGTCGTCGGTGCGGCCGCGCAGCACCAGCTTGAGGCCGGTGTCCGTGACGAACGCGGTGCCGACTTCCGGGTAGCCCCGCGTTTGCGAGAGCATTTCCCACAGCCCGCCGTCGGTGGCGCGGAGGAACAGCCCCTCCCACTTGCCGCCGGTCGCTTCGCGGCGGCCGACCAACCGGGCCGGCAGCACGCGGGTGTCGTTCAACACGACGAGGTCGCCGGGCGACAGCAGGTCGGGCAGGTCGCGGAAGACGCGGTGCTCGATCGAAGACGTGGCGCGGCGGACGACGAGTAACAGGGCCGCGTCGCGCTCCGCGGCCGGGTGCTGCGCGATCAGGTGTTCGGGCAGGTGGTAGTCGAAGAAAGGCACGATAAGTTCCAGGTTCCAGGTTCCAGGTTCCAAGTTGAAGGCAGAAGACCGCACGTCTTCAACTTGGAACCTGGAACTTGGAACCTGGAACTACGATGTCACTTGAAGTTCTTCAGCCACTCGTCGAAGTCCTTCTTGTGCTTCTCGACGGTCTTCGCCGGCCCGACCAGCGTGAGCGAGTACACCGCGTCCTTGCCCTCGAAGATGACGTAGAGCTGGCGGTAGTCCTCGTGCTTGGTGGTCTTCGCGTTCGGGTCGAACGGGGCCGTCTTCTTCAGGTACGTCCCGGTGATGTCCTGGTAGGTCGCGTCCTCCTTGCCGATCTTGACCTTCGACACGGCCGGCTTGGCGTCCTTGGCCAGTTCGAACTTCTTCACCTGCCGCTCGAGGTTCTGCTCGACGCTGCCGCCGCCGGGCGAGGAGAACAGGGCCAGTTCGGCGTCTTCCGGGTCGCCCTTTTCCTTCGCCAGCTTGAACTGCGCCAGCCGCATCTTGTTCGACGGCGTCTCTTCCTTCCACCCGGCCGGGGTGGTGGACTTCGCGCCGCCCCACTCGACCGTCACGCCCTTGTCGGCCGCGGTCAGGCCGAACGCGAGTGCCGCGGTCAGCGCGGTTGCGAGCATCATTCGCATGGGAGAAAGCCCCGCAGGAAGTAACTGCACACGTGCCACCGCGGGCATTGTAGCAGAGCGCGTCAGTCGGCGGCCATCGGGATTGGGGCTACGGACGTCGGCGCGGATACTTGCGGCGCGTCGGCCGCGTCGAACGGCACCCCGGCCGGTTCCGCCGGGCGTGCGTCGAGCAGCGCTTCCACGTTGGTCACGTCCACAACGTCCTTCAGCACAACCGGTTCGGCCGCGGCGACCGCCGGCGGCTCCGGCTCCGGCTGCGGGGTCGGCTTCGTATCCAGCGCGAAGTACACTGCGACGTACCCGATCACGGCCCCCGCGGCGCAGACCAACAGCCACTTGCGCATCGCTGCCCCTCCGAACGGAAAGGCGCGGCGGATAGCGATTCGCGGCGGACGTCGCAAGATCAGACGAAGACCGGCTGCCGCTCAGCCGCCCGCAGGCGTCCCGTCCACTCGTTCAGGAACCGGGCGCGCTCGCGGGCCGCGTCTTCGGCCTCTTCGGGCGTAACCGGCACGAAGTGAACGCGGTCGCCGGGCCGCAGTTGGGCTAGCAAATCGAGGTCGGCGCGAATCACATGGGCGACCTTCGGATAGCCGCCGATGGTCTGGCCGTCGATGCCCAGGACGATGGGCAGGCCGTCGTTGGCGACCTGCACCGCCCCGGGCGCGACTGCCTCGGACACCAGTTCGCCGGGCTTGCGGGCGAGCGGGGCGGCCTTGAGGCGAACGCCCATGCGGTTGCTCGCCGCCGCGACCTCGTAAGGCTGGGCGAAGAAGGCGTCGGCGGCGGTGAACCAGTCCACTTGCGGCCCGGGGAGGGCGCGGAGACCTACCTCCCCCGGCCCCCCCTCTCTGAAGGGAAGGGGGGGGACCGACCTCGACAACCCGCTCACGTCCGACGGCGCGCAAGAGGCGACGCGCGCCGTCACCCCCCTTCCCTTCAGGGAGGGGGGGCCGGGGGGGGTAGGTCTCCGCGACACGCAAAACCCCAGCCCGCGAGCTTCGATCCGGCTTGGTCGGCAGCGCAGCACGTCCCCGGCCTTCAGTGCGTTCAGCGCCGAGCGACTGCCGAGTACCTCCGGAGCGTCGAACCCGCCCGCGACACACAGGTACGCCCGCGCGCCCTCGCGCGTCCCGCCGACGCGGAGCACGTCGCCCGCGTTCAGCGTGAATGTGACGCCGGGCGTGATCGCGACGCCGTTCACGCTGCTTTGGAAGGGCGCGCCGAAGATCACGCACGCGACCGGGTGTGCCGCCTCCAGCGTCGGGCCGCTGAACGCCACCTCCAACCCCGGTGCGGTCGGCGGGTTGCCCACCAGAGCGTTCGCCAGCGTGAGGGCGGCGCGGTCGGCCGCCCCGCCGACCGGCATGCCCAGCGCGCGCGACCGCTCGCGGCCGAAATCGACCACCAGCGACTGCAACCCAGGCTCGCGGACCAGCAGGCTCATGCGAACGACTTGAGCGTGAACCCGCGGGCCACTAGGCCGTCGCGCACCGCTCGCGTAAAGGCGACCGCGGCCGGGTTGTCGCCGTGGACGCACACCGAACTCACGCCCCGCTCCCGCACCAGCCATTCCACCTGCGAAACGGCCTCCGCGGGGTCGTGGACGAACGCGTCCGGCTCGGTCCGCGGCACCAACGACCCGTCCGGGCGGTAGCGGCGATCGGCGAAGCCCTCCGCGACGAACGGCAGGCGGTCGGCACACGCTTCGGCCAACTGCGACTTCGGCAGGCCGAGCACCGGTAGTTCGAATTGGGCCAGCCCGATCACGAGCAGATCGGCGACGCGGCGGTCGCGGCACGCCTGGTTGTACAGGGCGCCGTGCGGCTTGACGTAGCGGACCGTGAGGCCGAGCACGTTCGCCATTGCGACGAGCGCGCCGAACTGGTACACGCACAGCGCGACGAGTTCCTGGTTGCCGAGGTCGAGTTCGCGGCGGCCGAAGTGCTCGCGGTCGGCGTAGCCCGGGTGCGCGCCGACCGCGACGCCGTGCTTGTTGGCCAGGGTGAGGGTGCGGGCGATCTCGCCCGGGTCGCCGGCGTGCAGCCCGCAGCACACGTTCGCGCTTGTGACCAGCGGCATCAGGTCGGCGTCGAAGCCGGCCCCCTCGCCGAGGTCCGCGTTCAGGTCGATCTGCATCGCTACTCCGGCAACCCGCACTCGAGCAGCGTCACCTCGCACGCCTTCGGGTGTGCCAGGCATTCGCCCACTTCGGCCGGCAGCAGGAACACGTCGCCGCTGCGGAACGCGAACTCGGCCCCGCGCGCCTCCAGCACGCCGCTGCCGCCGACGCACACCACCGCCCGGCAGCGGTCGTTCGCGCCGACCGTGAACGGCGTCCGCGCGGTCAGCCGGTCCAGCGTGAAGTGCGGGCAGGCGATGAGCTTCTCGCGCCGCACGCCGCCGGCCTCCGCGACGGTCGCCCGCAGCGGGTGGCACGGCCCGCGGCCGAAGTCTGCGCACGCCAGCCCTTCCTCGATGTGAAGCTGCCGCGGTTGCTTCGTCTTCGCGTCGATCCGGTCCCAGTCGTAGAGGCGGTAGGTGATGTCGCTCGTCTGCTGAACCTCGAACAAGAGCAAGTTGGCCCCGATCGCGTGGACGGTGCCGGCTTCGAGGAACACGCAGTCGCCGGCCTTCGGGGCGAAGCTGTGGAGCGTCTTGGGGGTGGTCTTGGCCGCGAGCGCGGCGCGGAAGTCAGCGGCGGTCACGCCCTCGGCGAACCCGGCGTAGAGCTTGCTCGTGTCCGGGCACGCGTCGAGCACCACCCACGCCTCGGTCTTGCCGAACAGCCCCGGCCCGATCTTCGCCGCTTGTGCGTCGTTCGGGTGAACCTGCACCGACAGTTCCTGCCGCGCGTCGAGGAACTTCAGCAGGAGCGGGAAGCGGCCCGGCGGGGCCTTCGCCGCTCCGACGACGCGCCGGTGGTCGCGGGCGAGCAGTTCGCGCAGGGTGAGGCCGGCGAGCGGCCCGTCGAGGACGCGGCTCGGGCTGCCGTCCACGTCGCTGAGGATCCAGGCTTCGCCGATCGGGTCGGCGTGCGGCGCCGGCCGGTGGAGGTAGCCCGGCAGCCGCCGCCCGCCCCACAGCGCGGACTTGAAGATCGGCTCGAACCGCAGCGGGTACAGCGGCACACGCGCCATTCGCGGCCCACCGGAAGGGTGAGGAACCGGGTTCACATAACTCGATGACCCCAACCCGTCATTTATTCCCCAGCCGGCAATCTGCAACGCGCAATCCGCAGAGTCGCTTTCCATCGCCCCCCCAGCATACCCGGGTCGCGGTCCACACCACAAGGTTAGGGCGCAAGTCGGCAGCCGGGGTGAGTTACTTGAGTGCAACCGGCGGAAGTGGGAAAAATGCCGGGAAATCAAGCTTCCCAACGATCGTTGGGAATGGAGATACCGATGATTCGCAAGCTGGTTCTGGGCGCCGCGGCGGCGGCTTCGATCGGGTTCGGCGGTGCGGCGGTGGCGGGCGAGCCGGTCGGCGGGTCGGTGGTGGCCGCCGTCCACCCGCCGCAAGGCTACGACCGCGACTTCGTGGTGTACGTCGCTGTCCGGCACCACGACCACATCCACTGGGAGCGGTACGGCCGGTACGAGACGTTCCACGAGGCGAAGCACGCCGAGCGGCGGTTGGAGCGCGAGGGCTACCGCGTCCGCATTGAGGAGGTCCGCGACCGCCGCTGGTGACCGTCCGCCGCCGGTGGCCGAATCCGCCGTCCGGCGAGTTGCGAAAAATCTGGCACACGCCGCGAACCTCCGGGCGTGTGCCGCGTCTACTAAGCGACGACCCCATCAACCGCGAGCGAAGAGACGGCCATGACCGCCTTCATCAAACGACCCGCGAACCCCCAACAACCGCAGCGGCAACGGCCGCAACGCGGGTTCGGGTTCGGGCCGTTTAATCGCGCCAATCGCACCCGCAACCGCATCCCCACCGGATGACGCACCAACCGAGCAGGGTTCAGCACCCGTCGGGCGTGTCGTCTCCGCAAGGGGATGGCACGCCCGACAGTGTTTTTGACGCACAGCGGTGTGGAGCCGAATGGTAAGGCGGCGCTCTGTTAAAGCGCAATTTGTAGGTTCGATTCCTACCACCGCTGCCTGTTGGGAGGTTCCAGGTTCCACGTTCCAGGTTCCAAGTTAAGTCGGGTGTTTGCAACGTGGAACCTGGAACGTGGAACCTGGAATCACCGCGATGCCGAGGATTCAGTGCTGGTACTGATGCCACCCTCTGAAGGTGGACGACGCTGGTTCGATTCCAGCCTCGGCAACTGTGCTCCGGGGGGTTCCGTGCTGGTACGGAAGCCGCCCTTTGAAGGCGGACGACGCTGGTTCGATTCCAGCCCCCGGAACTGTGGGAAGGGTGAGGAATGAAGGAAGAGGGATGAAATCAGCAGTCTTGTTTCATCCCTCATCCTTCATCTTTCATCCCTCTTCCCTCCGAAGCGCCTCGCGTGCTCCAACGGTGAAGCCGCCGGCTTTTAACCGGCAGATGCAGGGTTCGATCCCCTGGCGAGGCACTGGTTCGGTCTGTTCCCCGGTGAAGCTAACACGGTTGAAGCGCCGTGCTGAAAACGCGGAGGAGCCGGTTCGACTCCGGCCGCCGGGACTGTGGAAGACAGTGAGGAGTAAGGAGTAGGGAGTGAGGAGGAAAGCCACCGCGGCTCGTTCTTTCTCCTCACTCCCAACTCCTCACTGATTTCTCGGGAAGTGGGCCAGGTGGAGTGGCCGCGCGCGTCGGAAGCGCGAGATCGCAGGTTCGACTCCTGTCTTCCCGACTGATCGTGTTCAGGGTGTAGCTCAGCCTGGTAGAGCGCTCGGCTTGGGACCGAGAGGCCGGGGGTTCAAGTCCCTCCACCTTGACTGTTGCGCACCGTCCGACGGCGCGGCACTGGGCCTCCGAAGCCCGGTTGGCTGGTTCGACTCCAGCACGGTGTACTGCCCTCACGGGCCGGAAGCTGATACGGAATAGCAGCGGGCTGTTAACCCGCGTGGAGTGGGTTCGATTCCCACCCGGCCCTCTTGGAGAAGGGATGAGGGATGAAGGATGAGGGATGAAACGAAGGCCGCTCGCTTCATCCCTCATCCTTCATCCCTCATCCCTCCAGACGCCCCGTCCGTCGGTTTTCACGGCGCTGGGTCTACGAAACCCGGTTGCGAAGGTTCGACTCCTTCACGGGGTACTCGCCACTGCCCGCGGAACATCGTCCGGCGCTCGCCGGGGTGGTCCGCGAGCAGCAATTCGTGCGGGTCGGCCGCGTCGGCGTCCGGCAGCTGCACCGCGACGAGGTCGGCGCTCTTGCCGGCCTCCAGCGAGCCGCACTCGTCCGCCCACCCGAGCGCTTCGGCCCCGGAAAGGGTGATCATCCGCAGCAGTTGCTCGCCGGGGAAGTTCGGATACCGCGCCCGCACGAACCGCGCCTCCGCGAGGATGTCGAGGTCCGGGTTCGAGGCGAGGCTGTCCGTACCGAAGCACACGCGCACGCCGCGGGCGAGGAAGTCGCGGAACGGGTGCGGCGGGTGCCCGAACGCCGCGTGCGTCCGCGGGCAATACACGACCGAGTGATTCGAGCCGAACGGGACGTCCGGGGGCAGGTAGTTGGCGTGGACGAGCAGGACCGGCGCCACCGGATAGCCCGGCGGAGTAGCGAAGAACTCGGCGGCCGTCAATCGAACGATCAGCGCCCAGTCGGCCAAGTCGAGATCGGGCCTCCAGAGGCCCAATTGCGTCAGAAATTCAACAAACGGCCCTTCGCGTCGCTCGACCAAGTCGGCTTCGGCTCGCGTCTCGGCGAGGTGGATTGCGGCAGGTACGTGTGCCAAATGTGCCGAGCACAACATGCCCGCCGCGGCGCTGTACGGGGCGTGCGGGCTGTGGCCCGGACGACACGTCGGATGCGACCGTGGGAGCAAGCGCCTCCAAGTGCCGTACCGCTCAAGCGCTGCGACGTGACCCGGCTCAGTGATTCCGATTTTCTCGTAGAAGACCACCGCTCGCACCCACGCCGCCGCGAGCGCGTCCCACGATGCACCCTCGGCCGCGATGTCGCCGATCAGCGTCGTGCCGAAGCGCATCGCCTCCGCGAGACCGGCGCGGATGTCCGCTTGGGTCTGCTCCGGCGAACGCGAGCGGCGGTAGGCGATCACCCCGCGGAGCCAGTCGGTGAAGTGGTCCGCGTCGGTCGGCGGGATCAGCCCGCGGGCGCCGCTTAAGTCGAGGTGCGTGTGCGGGTTCACCAACCCCGGCACCAGCGCGACGTTGCCGAGGTCTTCGTCGGCCGTGCGACCGCCCCGAGGCTCGACCGCGGCGATGCGGTCGCCCTCGACGGTGACCGTGCCGTTCGGCAGCGGCGGCCCGCTGACCGGAAACACCCAGCGGGCGGTGAGCGTTCGCGACATGGCAAATAGTTGGTAGTTTGTAGTTGGTGGTTGGTAGTTGTCGCCGCTCTCACTACCAACCACCAACTACAAACTACCAACTATTTGCCCCGCGTCCCGGCGGCCTTCGCCGGGCGTAGCCGCGGCTCGCATCCCGGCGGCAGCGTGCGGTCGTATAGCGGGCTGCCCGGCTCGTTGCGGTATACCCGCGTGTGCAACCCGGCCACCACTTCCCGCAACCGCTCCGGCGTGAACGACGACTCGGCTACTTCCACCGGCTTGACGAACAACTGCAGCGGCACCGGCGGCGCTTCGTCCGCCTCCTCGTCGGCCGCGAAGTTCGGGGACAGGAAATCGACCCCGTCGATCCACAACCCGCCGACGCGGTCGAACAGTCGCGTGCGAGCGGTCCAGTTCTCCCAGTCGCCCGACGGCGACGCCGGGTCCGGCCGGTGGCTCTCCCAGATCACGAACGGCAGGGACTCACCCAACTCGCCCGCGTCCACCCGCAGGACCTTGAAGAACTGCTCGAACAGCCGCGACCCCACGCCCAGCCGCCGCGACCGCTCGTCCACGCCGAGGTAACACAGATACCCGCCGTAGCCCGGCAGCAGCGCGCCGTACACATAGCCGGCCAGCGCGTCCGGGTTGTCCTCCTCGCCCGCCGGGGCGGCCAGCAGCAGGTGCCGGCTCCACCCGCCCGGCCGCGGCTTGCTCTTGGACCGCTCATGAACCGACCGCTCGATCCACATCCACGGGATGCGCTCGTCGGCTGACAGCGTCCGCTCGTAAAGCTCGCCCGCCGCCTTCACCATCGGGTCGGAGGCGTCGAACGCCTCCCACACTACCACCTTCGACCGCGCCGCTTTCACCGGCGCAACGGACTGCAACTGCACAAGGCACCTCTCCTTACGCTGACCCGCGGTTCGCTCGAAGGGGCTACGCCGCGCTCACACGAGCGGGCGCGCCGCGGTTCACTTGGGGTTCGGTTCGATCGTCGAACTGCCCTCTTTTTGCCCCCAGAGGACACCGGTATTGTACCAGAGGACGGAGATTTCCTCCCGTCGGCCAGGTTCGCGCGGCCGGCTAAGTCACTCAAGTCGGGCTGCGAACGTAGCCGTAACCTCAAGCCGGGCCGAGTGTCCCATGAGCACCAACAGTAATCAGAAGCACACTTACGACTACCCGCGCCCGGCCTTGACCGTGGACGTGGCGATCGTGACCCGCGAGGCCCGGCCGCGCGTCCTCCTGATCCGCCGCGCCAAAGACCCGTTCGCCGGATCTTGGGCACTGCCAGGCGGTTTCGTCGACGAGAACGAACGCCTGACCGACGCCGCCCGGCGCGAGTTGGTCGAGGAGACGGGCGTCACCGCGGGCGATTTAGAGCAACTGTACACAGCCGGCGACCCGGGCCGCGACCCGCGCGGCTGGACGGTCAGCGTGGCGTATCTGGCACAGGTAGACCCCGCGGACCTCAAACCGGTCGCGGCCGACGACGCGCAGGAGGTCGGGTGGTGGCCGCTGGACGAACTCCCGCCGCTCGCGTTCGATCATGCCATGTTACTGTCTCGCGTGAACGCCCGACTCGCCGACCGCTCGGCCTGAATTGTTTTGTGTAGATAATGGGAAGAATGAGTAGATTCCCCCGCGTGCCGTTGGAGCGCGGGGAACACACCTCTAATATCCCGACATCGCTCCCGATCGACTCGTTTTCCTCTTGGTTTTATTCCCATGCTCCCACGCCTCTCGGCGCGGCCGTCGGCGTTTTGCGCGCTGGCGGTCGCCGTGGCCGCGGTCGTCGGCTGCGGCGGTAACGGCCAGCTCAAGGTCTACCCGGTCACCGGGCAGGTCCTCTACAACGGCGAACCGCTCCCCAAGGTGGACGTCGCGTTCCACCCGACCGACCCGAAGAACGTCACCGGCTACCCGCCGCACGCCACCACCGACGCCGACGGCAAGTTCTCGCTGATGACCTACGTCAAGGACGACGGCGCGCCGGCCGGCGAGTACAAGGTGGCGGTCGCGTTTGCCGTCGAGGTGGCCGGCGGCGACGACGGCGCCGACCAGACCAAGAAGATCTCGTTCCAGGTGCCCGAAAAGTACCACAAGAAGGAGACGACCGGGCTGACCGTGACGGTCAAGCCGGAGCCCAACGCGCTCGAGCCGCTCAAGCTCGAAGGCCCGCCCCGGCCCAAGCGCAAGCCGTGACCGGACCGGCGGTGTGGCTGCACGCCGCGCAATGCCGTCGGGCGCCGCGACCGGTGCCCGACCCCCGACGGGGAACCGTGAGCGAGCCGCGGCCCGTACGAACGGGCCGGATTCATCACCTTTTTTCTTCCCAAAGGGTTTGTTATGCGTTCCGTTTATCCGGTCGGTCGGCGTGCGTTCACGCTGATCGAACTGCTCGTCGTGATCGCGATCATTGCCATCCTGATCGGCCTGCTGTTGCCCGCGGTACAGAAGGTCCGCGAGGCCGCCGCGCGCATGTCCTGCCAGAACAACCTGAAGCAGATCGGGCTGGCCATCCACAACTTCGAGAGCGCCAACGGGTGGCTGCCGCCGGCCCGCGTGGACGCCGCCCCCGGGCTGCCGGTGCCCGAGTTCCGCACCCCGGCCCCGGCCACCGGCGCCATCCAGCACGGGCCGGGCACCATCATCCTGCAGTACCTCGAGCAGAACGCGCTGTACGACAAGTACAACTGGTCGCTGACGTTCAGCGACCCGGGCAACGCGGCGGTCGTGTCGGTCCCAGTCAAGACGTTCCTGTGCCCGTCCACCCCGTCGGGCGTGGTGCTCGACTACGGCGTCGCCCAAGGGCAGACGGCGAAGTGGCCGGGCGGCGTGGCGCGGTCCGACTACGCGGTCAACAACGGCCTCAACCAGCGGCTCTACACCGCCCCGCTCAACCTGATCTCCCCGCCGTCCGGGTGGTCGGCGACCGACGCGTCCAGCCAGTACGTCGGGGCGCTGCTGCCGATGAGCTCGATCACCAACTTCACCCCGCCGCCGACGTACTTCTACGACAAGCGGCCGAAGGTGACGCTGGTGAGCATCACCGACGGGCTGACGAACACGATCCTGTGGACGGAGGACGCCGGCCGCCCGATCCGGTACGAGAAGAGCACCGCGGTGCCGGGCACGTACACCAGCGGGGCCGGGTGGGCCGACCCGGACAACGAGTACTGGGTGGACGGGTGGAACACCGCCGGCACCGGCACCGCCGCCGGCGGGCCGTGCGTGATCAACTGCAACAACAACAACGAGGCGTACGCCTTCCACAGCAGCGGGTGCAACTTCCTGATGGGCGACGGGAGCGTCAAGTTCGCCCGCGACTCGATGACCCCGACGATCATCGCCATCCTGACCACCGCCAAGGGCGGCGAGGTCAACCCGTCCGACTGGTAACGGCCGCCCGGCCCGGTCACCGCACCGCCGCGGCCACCTCCGCGGCGGTGCAGTACCGCATCCCGAGCGCCTGTCCTTCGGCTTTCGCCTTCGCCTGATAAAGGTTCGCCGGCGGCACGTCGATGCCGGCGCTGGCGTCTTCGACCATCCACACCTCGAACCCCGCGGCGCGCAGGTCGCGGGCGGCGAAGAAGCAGCAGATGTTGGTGGCGATCCCGCACACCACCACCGCCCGGATTCCGCTCGCGGCGAGGAACGGGGCGAACCCGGGGTGCTGCGCCGTCACCGCGTACGCCTCGAACGTGCGGTCGTACCCCTTTCGCCACACCGCACTGAAGCGGTGCGTGTGCAACCCCGGCAGGAACTCCGCCCCCGGCGTCCCGATGACGCAGTGCGGCGGGTAGATGTTGTCCTCGTAGCCGAGGAACGAGCGGTGGTCCGGCGGGTGCCAGTCCCGCGTCGCATCGACGCGCGCGAACGGCAGCGCGAGCAGCGCGTTGATTTGCGGGACGATCTCCGCGCCGCCGGGCACGGGCAGTTCGTCCGGGCACAGCTCGGTGAACCCGCGCTGCGCGTCCACGACGAGCAGCGCGGCGGTGTTGGCGTTGAGCATGAGTTCGTTGTAGGCGAGGAACCCACCCCCAACCCGCTCCCTGCAGGGAGGGGGCTTCAAACCTTCCCACTTTGCAGACGTTGGCGATGCCCAGAGCTTCTGTCGATCCCTCCCTGCAGGAAGGGGTCGGGGGTGGGTTCTTCGCCTTACTTCTTGATGTAGCTGCGGTGGATGACCGCGCCGCCGCGGCCGGTGTCGCGCGACTCGACCGTGAGCGTGCCGTTATTGTCGACGCGGTTGTTGGTCAGCCGGTTGCCGTCGGTCTGAATCGTCTGCTCCGCCAGCGGCGCGGGTTCGGGGAGGTCGTTTTGCACCGCGATTCCGCGAACGCCGAGCCGGGTTCGCGCCCGGCCCTGTTCGACGTTGTCGGTCGCGGCCCGCGTCGCCCCGCTGCGGCCGGGGAACGCCACGGTGTTGGTGACCGCGCCGGGGTTGGCCTGCCGAGTTTGTTCCTGCTGAGCGTTCAGGGGGCCGAGGTTATCGACCGTGTCGGCCACGAACACGGTCAGGTTTTGTTGATCGCGGACGGGGCGGTTCAGGGCGTGCATCGTGGCGTCGAGGTTCGGCTCCAACCCGTGGTCCTCGCCCGCATCCGTGCCGCCTGCCAGGAACCGCTCCACCTCCCGCGGCGACGGCGCGGCGACTGCCGCCTTCGGCTCGCCCTCCGACACCGCCTCGACCGCGCTCGCGTACAGCAGCTTCGGCCACGCCTTGCGGAACAGCGCGTTCGACGCGTACACCTCGGCGCTCACCACCTGCCCGTTGACCGCGAACACCGCCCCGATCACGTCCCGGCGGTCGTTCGGCAGCGCCTTCAGCGCCGCCTCGTACGCCCGCACCTTTTCCCGCAGCGCGTCCGACTCCAGCGACAACTGGAAGCTGGTCGGCGACGCGGCGGCGTTCACGCTCGCCTTGAGGTTGTCGTTCAGCTTGGTCTGGCTTTCCTGGACGCTCTTCCACACCCGCTGCTGCTCGCCGGCGTGGTTGGCGACCCGCAGCGCGCGGCCGGCGGCGAAGTACTCGCACTTGTCGAACTTCGCCGCGCTCTCCTGCCCGCGGCCGGTCCACCGGCTCTGCTCGACGCAGTGCGCCGGCAGCGGGACCGCCCCGGAGTTCGGCGGCAGCAGCATGTCGAACTGCACCACGCGGTCCTGCTTGCCGCCCTTCACGATGTCGCCGGACTGCACGAACAGCTCGTACTCGCTCGACAAGTTCTCGATCGCCAGCGTGTTCACGTTGCCGGTCTCGTGGACGACGGCCAGTTCGCTCGCGAGCGCCTCTTGCAGGCTCATCAGCTTCGCCTCGGGCACCGCGTCCGGGCCGAACACCAGATACACACTCAGGTTGGCGTGGGTGAGCGGCGCGGCGACCCGCGGCGGGGCGTCGGCGGCGCGCGTGGCCGGCAGCGGGTTCGAGCCGCCGGCCGCGTACCACAGCCCGACCAGCGCCAGCCCGACCAGGCCAGCGGCGACGTGTGACGACTTCATCGTGACGACCTCCGACGTGACAAGAGTGCGACCTACCGTCGAAGAGACGGGCGACTGCGCCCAGTGTAACGCCGCCCCGGCCCGCGCCGCAGCGGGAGTTGCAATGCCGTTACATTCGGGCGTGTTTGCCGTGCTTGCCGATTCAATAATGTCCGCCGGTATAGTATTTGTCAACCGGCCGGGCGCGGAATTTTCGGAAATGTTTGCCGCGGCTTCCGCTTTCGCGGCCCGCGGTGTGCGGGTACAATTTGCGCAGGTGGCGTAGGCGGAACCTCGCCGCCGGAAACGGGGTGCGATCATGATCCGCAACTTTTGGACGCCGGCTTTCGCGCTGGGGGCGGTGCTGGCGCTGAGCGGCGCGGCGGGCGCCGAAGACCGGCCGGTGCCGCCGGCGTCGGGCACGACGATGACGCTGGGCGGGAAGGGCACCGCGGCGCAAGCGGCGGCCGAGGACACCGAGCTGGCGCGCGGCTACCACCGCGGCTACTACGGCTGGGGCGGCGGGTACGGGTATCGTGGGTACTACGGCGGCTTCAACAGCTTCTACCGGCCGTACTACGGCGGCTTCTACTCGTCGTACAGCTTCTACCGGCCGGCGTTCTACTACAGCAGCTTCTACCGGCCGTACTACTACAGCAGCTTCTACTACCCGACGTTCCCGGTGTACTCGTCGTTCTACGGCACGAGTTTCTACCTGGGGATCGGCGGCGGCGTGACGAGCGGCGCGCCGACGGTGACGCTGGGCGGCGGGTTCGCGCAGCCGGCGGCGCAACCGGGGCGGCCGATGGCCCCGCCGGTCGCGCCGGACGGCACGTTCCCGTACGACGGCGGCCCGGCCAACCCGGTGCCGCTGCCGAAGGCCGACCCGAACGCGATCCCGCCGGCCAACCCGTCGAACGCGACCGACCTGCCGATTTCGGGCAAGCCGAAGCCGCCCGCGACGCCGTACAAATACAAGGCCTACGGCGAAAAGTGATTCACAACGGTTCGTCGCGAGCCGAAGGCGTCATGCCTTCGGCTCGTTTCGTTTACGGCAGCAGATCGCTCACCATAATCGAAGCGGACGGCGCGCCGAGCGGCGTGACGGTGTCGGCCGCTACGAATATCGCGTGCGTGCGATAGGCGGTGGCGGCGAGTTCGGTGGGGAGCGGGAGTGCGGCCGGGTCGCGGAACACGTGCAGTTGCCGACCGTCCACGTCGAGCACCCAGTACTCCGGCACGCCGGCGGTGGCGTACAACTCGGCCTTCGTCGTGAGGTCGAAGTCGAGCGTGGAAACGGACACCTCGACCAGCAGTGCTGCGACGGTCGGGTGGTCGGAGTAGTCGGTTTCCGAGCCGGGAATGACGGCGACGTCTGGCTGCGGGAGCGATTCCGGCGCGGTGTTCGGAATCCAGAACGGCTGCTGCGATGTCGTCCAGTGCCCGGGTGCGAACGCCGCGTCGAGCGCCCGCAGCACCCGCTTGACGCTCAACGAGTGCGGCCAGTTGACGGGGCTCATTTCGATGATCTCCCCGTAGATGAGTTCGACGCGCTTGTGGTCGAAGTACCCGAGCCGGTCCAACTCGTAGTACTGCTCGCGGGTGAAGCGGAACCGGCGTAGCGGGGCCGGCGGCGGCTTGGCGGTCATGGCTCTGGTCCTCCCTTCGCCAGCGTAGCGTTACTCCTTCCCCAACACCAGATCGCACACCCAGCACCCGCGGACGTGAACCTGCGCCGTGTCGCGGCAGTGGGCGAGGATGTCGGGGTTGTCGCACCCGGCGTCCTGAAGCGCGTCCGCGAGGATCGGCATGGCTCCGAAGTCGCGTGATTCGTACATCGTGCGGGCGAGCGTGACGGCGGTGTCGGTGCGCCACGCGGGGGCGAACGCGACCGGGCGGAACGGGTTGCCGAAGATGTCGCGGACGATGTCGCTTTGGCCCTTCCGTTCCATCGGGCGCCGCGCAGCGGCGCCGGCGGGGGCGAGCACCTGCTCCGCGCTGAACCGCTGGCCGGATGAGCAACAGGCGACTACCGCCACTCCTTCGTTCCCGAATGGGGCCGTACTGATCGCGGTCAATCGCATCGCTTCAAGTTCTGCGTCGTCACATAATCCGTCTGCGAACCGCTCGGCGGTTGCAACCGCCGAGCACCATTGGGGGTTGGTCAGCCGGTCGCGAATCCGGTTGCAGCACGCGACTGCAAGCAACCGCAACTTCCGCTCGCCCGCGGCAACCCCAAGGTGGGTGAGCAAGAGATGCGGGCGGGTTGTCGTCAGCCACTGCTTTTCGTTCATTCCTTCCCCGTCAGCCTCGCGATGACCATATCCGGGTCGTACACGCACCCGCCCCACACGCCGCCGCTGGCGTGCTGCAGCGCCGCCCACAACCGGGTGTCGGCCGGCAAGGCCGGGTCGGCGGCGAGGTCGGCCCGCGGCGACCGCTGCGCGAGTTCCGCCGACCCCCACTCGGCGCTGTACTCTCCCGTATCGTCGCCGATCAAGTCGATCGTCCCTTCCAGCTTGTTACGGTCGATCACAATGCGGATGCGGTCGCCGTCGCGGAGCTTGCCGAGCGGCCCGCCGGCCAGCGCCTCCGGCGAGACGTGCCCGATGCACGCGCCCGTGCTCACGCCGCTGAACCGCGCGTCCGTAATCACCGCAACCTGTTTGCCCCACTTGAGATGCTTCAGTGCAGAGGTCACCTGATAGGTTTCCTCCATCCCGCTGCCCAGCGGGCCGCGACAGCACAGCACGAGCACGTCGCCCGGCAGCACCTTGCGGTCGCTCTCGCCCTTGATCGCCTTGATCGCGTCTTTCTCACGAGTGAACACTTTCACCGGGCCGACCTTCCGATACACGCCGTCCTTGTCCACCACCGAAGGGTCGATGGCGGTCGATTTGATGACGCACCCGTCCGGGGCGAGGTTCCCGCGCGGGAAGGTGATCGTACTCGTCAGCCCGCGCTTCCGCGCCGCATCCGGCGACATGATGACCGTGTCCGGATCGACCTTGTCGCGCGTCCGCAGCAGTTCGCGGAGGCGGACGCGGCGCTCGGACTTCGCCCACCAGTCCAGATTCTCGCCGAGCGTCTGCCCGGACACCGTCAGAGCGTCCAGTTCGAGTAGGCCGAGGTCGCGGAGGTGCAACATCACCTCCGGGACGCCCCCGGCGAGGAACACCCGCATCGTCGGGTGGTTCATCGGGCCGTTCGGCAGCGCGTCCACCAGTCGCGGTACGGCGCGGTTGTAGTGCGTCCAGTCGTCGATGGTCGGGCGGCGGACCCCGGCGTGGAACGCGATCGCCGGCGTGTGCAGCAGCAGGTTGGTGCTCCCGCCGAACGCCGCGAAAACCGCCAGCGCGTTCTTGAACGCCGCTTCCGTCAGAATGTCGGTCGTTTTGATGCCCCGGGACACCATGTTGACGAGCGCCGTCGCGCTCCGCGTCGCCATGTTGAGCCAGATCGGCTGACCGGATGGTGCAAGGGCCGAATGCGGGAGCGACAGCCCGAGCGCCTCGCCGACCACTTGCGAGGTGGCCGCGGTGCCGAGGAACTGGCACCCGCCGCCCGGGCTGGCGCACGCGTGGCACCCGGCCTCCGCGGCCTGCCCGATGGTGATCTCGCCGTGCGCGTACCGCGCGCCGATTGTCTGCACCTTGCCGGTGTCCTCGTGATCCGCTTCGCCCGCGAGCATCACCCCGCCCGGAACGAGAATTGTCGGGTGGTCGTGCTGCGACGCCAACGCCATCATCATCGCCGGCAAGCCTTTGTCGCACGTCGCCACGCCCATGACGCCCGCGCGCGTCGGGTGCGAGCGCATCAGCCGCCGCATCACCTGGGAGGAGTCGTTGCGGTAAGGGAGGCTGTCGTACATGCCCGCGGTGCCCTGGGTGCGGCCGTCGCACGGGTCGGTGACCGCCCCCGCGAACGGGATGCACCGCAACCGGGCGAACTCCTCGGCCGCAGCGCGCACCAGAAGACCGACTTCCCAGTGCCCAGAGTGGAACCCGAGCGCAACGGGCGTGCCGTCCTCGGCCCGCAGCCCGCCGTGCGTGCTCAGGATCGTGAACTCCTTGCCGCCGAGCAGCGCCGGGTTCCAGCCCATGCCGACGTTCTGCGTCCAGCCGAACAGGTCGCCGCTCGGGGCGTGGCGCAAAAGCTGATCGGTGAGCGGCAGCGCGCCCTTCGGCCCGCTGCCGGTGGTGACGAGGTCGTAGGCGGATTCGGGCGTGTCGAGGACGTCGGACGGCATGTGTATTTGGTCTTTGGTGTTTGGTTTTTGGTGTTTCGCCGTGCCGCGGCGCGTCTCGCCTTACTTTACACGTCCGCCTACCATGTCCCCACCCCTTTGGAGGCTCGTATGCGTCGCACTCTCTCCGCGCTCGCCGTCACGCTCGCCCTGTCGGCGGCCGCGTCGGCACAGCCGAAGGACGCCAAGGGCATCACCGGCCCGGCGTTCGACCAGGACCCGTTCGGCAAACTTCCCGCCGCGAAGGACAAGGGCGGCAAGGACGTGCCCGCCCAGCCGGTGACGCGGTTCACGCTCGTCAACCGCAACGGGATGGTGGTGAAGTGCATCGAGTACGGGGCGATCATCACCGAAATCCACACCCCGGACAAGAACGGCAAGACGGCCGACGTCGCGCTCGGCTTCGACACCCTCGAAGACTACCTGAAGAGCCACCCGTACTTCGGCACCAACGCCGGCCGGTGCGCGAACCGCATCGCCAACGCCAAATTCACGCTCGACGGCAAGGAGTACAAGCTCGCGGCCAACGACAAGCCGCACACCCTGCACGGCGGTGAGAAAGGGTTTGACAAGAAGTACTGGCGCGGCGAGGCGTCGCTGACCGCGACCGGGCCGAGCGTCAAGTTCACGTACACCAGCCCGGACGGCGAGGAAGGCTTCCCCGGCCGGCTGTCGGTCACGCTCAGCTACACGCTCACGGACAACAACGAGATCGTGATCGACTACCGCGCGACGACGGACAAGACGACGCTCTGCAACCTGGCCCACCACAGCTACTTCAACCTCGCCGGGCACGCGAGCGGCGACATCAAGGGGCACGAGGTGACCATCGCGGCCAAGAACTACACCCCGGCCGACGAGACGCTCATCCCGACGGGCAAAATCGCCCCGGTCGCCGGCACGCCGTTCGACTTCACCAAGCCGAAGGCAATCGGCGCCGATCTGGAGAAGGCCGGGGGCAAACCGGTCGGCTACGACCTCAACTACGCGCTCGACAAGGGCCTGACCGCGCGCCCGGAGTTCGCCGCGAAGGTGACCGAGCCGACGAGCGGTCGCACGCTGTCGATTTTCACCACCGAACCGGGCTTGCAGTTCTATACCGGCAACTTCCTCGACGGGTCGAATAAGGGGAAGGGCGGCGCAGTGTACAAGCAGTACAACGGGTTCTGCATGGAGCCGCAGAAGTTCCCCGACTCGGTCAACAAGCCGGAGTGGAAGGACAAATCCGACGTGGTGCTGAAGCCTGGTGACACCTATAAGCAGACGACGATCTACCAGTTCGGGGTAGCGAAGTGAGTGAAGAACCCACCCCCAACCCCCTCCCTACAGGGAGGGGGCTTTTTGAACCCCCGCGCCACGCCAACGTCTGCGAGTTGTAACTGCTGAAAGCCCCTCCCTGTAGGGAGGGGTTGGGGGTGGGTTCTTCAAACCACTCGCCTTTGCCGAACTGGCTACTACAATCTTCCTTTCCTTACGCCCCGCACACCACGCGACTGATGCACGGCCGTTGGAGCCGAGTGCAGGTCGGCCGGGGCTTGTTTGAGTTCCAGGTTCCAGGTTCCAGGTTCCAAGTTAAGGCAGCGACTGCTTTTAACTTGGAACCTGGAACCTGGAACCTGGAACTCGCCTGAAAGGCGCAGCCATGTCGTTGGGTTTGATCGGGACGAAAGTCGGGATGACGCAGGTGTTTACGACCGAGGGCGTCGCGGAGCCGGTGACGGTGCTGCAACTGGGGCCGTGCCCGGTGTTGCAGATCAAGTACCCGACCACGACCGGCGAGCGGGCCGTCACGAAGGACGGGTACGCGGCCGTGCAACTCGGGTACAAGGACAAGAAGCGGAAGAACGCGACCCGGCCGGAGCAGGGGCACGTCGCCGCCGGGCTGAAGTCGAAGCGGAAGGACGCCCGGCAGAAGGCCGGGGTGGTGCTCCCGCCGAAGGCCGACGTGGAACCGCAGAAGGTGATCCGCGAGTTCCGGCTCGACGTCGGCGGCGGGTTCATCGACACCGCCAGCGTCAAGGCCGGGCCGGCGGAGGCCAGCTTCAAGGTCGAGCGGATTCAGATCGTCGTGGCGGAAGGCAAGCCGAAGGAGTACAAGGCGTACACCGAAGACATGACCGTCAAGGTCGGCGACAAGCTGACCATCGACCAGGTCTTCAAGGACGTGCTCGCGGTGGACGTGGTCGGGACGACGAAGGGTCGCGGCACGCAGGGTGTGATGAAGCGGCACAACTTCGCCGGTCTGCCGGCGGCGCACGGTGCCAAGAAGGTCCACCGGCAGGCCGGTTCGACCGCGTCGTTGGCCAGCAACCGCGGTAGCGGCCGGCCGAAGAAGGGTCTGAAGCGGGCCGGCCGCTACGGCAACGAGCGGGTGACGATCCGCAACCTGCCGGTGGTGAAGGTGGACCTGGAGAACAACCTGCTGCTGGTCCGCGGCGGCATCCCGGGGTTCAACGGGTCGGTGGTGCTGGTGCGGCCGACGAACAAGGTCGGCCCCGGCTCGCCGAAGGCCAAGACGATCAAGCGCGAGGCCCCGGCCGCCCCGGCCAAGAAGAAGTAATGCCGGCCGTCTGACGGCGACGCGATAGCGACGAAGCCCGCCCCGAAAGGGCGGGCTTCGGGCGTTATGAGAGGCTGTTGACCGCACACCGCGCGTGTGAGAAACTGAAATTGCTCAATTCTCGCAACCATGTCCCGTTGCAGAGGTCCGGCGATGAACGACCTGCGGTTCACCAGCGGGCACCTCGAACCGCCGCGCCGCCAACTGTACGTGCAAGCTCGCGAGAGCGTACTTGACGCCGTCGGCGAGACGACCCGCGAGGTCGGCCGGCGCGCACGCGTCCGACAGCCGTCGAGCGGGTACGAATTGCGACTCGTACGCTGGCCCGCCGGAGCGCCCGGCCTTCCACCCGTTTACGCGCCGTCGCTCGACGTCGCGGTGCTCGTGTGCCCGCTCCGCGTCGGGCTGACAACCCTGGGGCGGATGGAAGACAACGACATTGTCCTTTGCTTTCACGCGGTCTCGCGCCGGCACTGCGTGATCATCGTCCACGCCACCGGCGGGTGTGAGGTGCGCGACACCGCCTCGCGCAACGGGACGCTGGTGAACGGTACGAAGGTGGAGCACGCGGTGCTCCACCCGGGCGACCACATCAGAATTTGTGACTTCGAGTTCGTCGTGGCGGGCGGACCGGGCGGTTCCCGCGCCGCATCGCCGCCGGACGCGATGATTGTGGGCGGCCCGGCGGCGAACACCACCGACGTGACTTTGGGCTGACTCGGCTCACTTCCCTAAACTCTGCCTGACGGCCGCGTCTACCTGCGCCCGCTCACCGGGGTGGCCGCCCCACAGTACCTTGCCCGCCGGCGTCAGCAGGTACGAGGTCGGGTACTGCTCGACCCCGAAGCGGTCGCGCACGCCCCCGGCCGCGTCGCCCGGTTCCACGTAGGTGGCGAAGTTCAGGTTCAGATCGCGGGCGTATCGCGCCGCCAGCGCGGCCCGGTCCTTCTGCGGGCGGTCGTCGCACAGCACCGCCGCGACCTGCAACCCGCTCGCCCCGTACCGCGACTGCACCTCCCGCAGCACCGGCATCGCCGCCCGGCTGTGCTCGCACTCCGACGTGACGAACGTCAGCAGCACCAGCGACCCGGGCGCGGCCGACGATAACTCCCACGGTTTTTCGAGCGCGTCCACGAGCGCGACCTTGCCGGCGTTCGAGCCGGTCGTCAGCCCGGTGCCGTTCATCGAGGAGCGGCCGCCGCCCGGCGGGGCGAACGACGGCGGCAGGGCCGGCAGCGGCGGCACCGCGGGGCCGCCCGGCACGTTCAGCGCCGGCGGCTTGAAGCCCGGCGCCTCGGCGACGTTCTCCGGCTTGCTCGGCGCCGGCGAGGGCACGAGATCGGCCGGCGGCGGGAGCGCGCCGCTCGCGGCCGGGGGCTTCGGCGCCGGCGTTCCGCCCCCGATCGTCGCCGGCGGAATGCCGCTGATCGTCCCGCCGGGCGACCACGCGCCGTCGCTCGGCTTCGGCGCCGGCGGTCGCGGGGCGGTCGCGTCCGAGGGCTGCGGCGCCGGCGGGAACGCGCCGTCGCTCGGCTTCGGCGCGGGGGCGGGCGCGGCACCGGACGGTGACGGCAAGTCGTCGCGGAGCACGATCAGCAGGATCGGGTTGGGCACCTTCGTCTGCACCACGCCGACCAGCGGCTTGCCGTCGAGCGTCGCCTCGGCGGTGAGGTCGTAGGCCTGCCCGGGTTTCAGCCCGCGGGTGACGAAGTACCCTTCGGAGTTGGTCGAAATGCCGATCGGCGCGCCGGACGAGCCGACCGGCTCGATGCGGACGAACACGTTGCGCGCCGGGCGGCCGAGCGGGTCGAGGACGCGCCCGCCGAGCGCGTCCTGGGCGTCGGCCTTCGCGTTCGGGGCGGCCGGGTTGGACTTCGCCACGCCGGTGCCGGCCCCGGGCAGCTTGCCCTCGTCCCACCACGGCACCCCGGTGCCGCCGGCCGGCTTGGCGTCCTTGTCCTTGTCTTTGTCCTTGACCGGCGTGCCCTTGAGCCGCCCGGCGATGCCGGCGGGCGCCTTGTCGTCCTTCTGCTGGTCGGTGGACTTGCACCCGGTGAGGGCCAGCGCGGCGATCAGTCCGACGGTGGCCCCGCGCATCGCTCGCCCCTCCATCCGGCACAATCGGAACAACGGGAGTGCGTAAGAATTACACTCCCGCGCATCATTCCCGCGCCGCGGTCGTCGGTCAAGTCCACCCGCGGCGCGGGCGGGTCCCGGCTCGCGTTGAGCCGGCCGCGGGGGGCGGGTATAGCGGTCGGGCGGGTCGCGCCGAGTTGACCGCCCCGCACGGCGCGGCTATCGTGAACCCGAGCCTGCCGCCCGCAACCGAGATAGGCACGCGCCGTGCCAACCCGCGACAACGGACCCGCACCGATGGCCGACCGCACGTACCGCTGGCTGCTCGTCTCGCTCGCGGTGATCGGGCTGACCGCCGACCTGACGAGCAAGTACGGCGTGTTCCGGTGGCTGTACAAGGGCGGGCAGTTCGCCGACACCAGCCACACCGGCAACGAGTACGACGTGATCCCGGGGTGGTTCCGGCTGATCTCGCAGTTCGACCCCCACACGCCGACCTCGAACACGCCGTGGGTGAACGCGCTGCAGACGTGGAGCGCCCCGGAGATGCCGCGGGTGAACCACGGCGCGCTGTTCGGCATCGGCGGCGGGCAGAAGGGACTGGCCAACGGGGTGTTCGCGGCGGTGAGCATGGCCGCGGCGATCGCCATCGTCGTGTGGGGGACGCGGCCCACGACCGCCCGCGAGCGCGGGCTGATGACCGCGCTGGGGCTGATCCTGGGCGGCACCGTCGGCAACCTGTACGACCGTCTGGTGTTCGGCGGGGTCCGCGACTTCCTGTACTTCTACTACATCGACTGGCCGGTGTTCAACGTCGCCGACTGCTGCCTGGTGGTCGGGGCCGGATTGCTGCTGATTCAGGCGGTGTTCGTTCCGCCGCACGAGGAGACGCCGGCAGCGAAGCCCGCGGCGGCCGCCGAAGCGCCGGCGGCGGAAGTGCCGAAGGCGTGAGCCGCGAAGGTGGCAGTCCCTCACCCGGCCGGCGGCTCGGCTACCACAATTTACACTTGTATCGCACGCCCGCGCCGGCCACCCTCTCCCCGCATGCGCGGGGCGAGGGAAAACACTTCCGCCGCGCACAGCAGCACGCGCCGATTAGCTATTGAGACGCGCAGGGTATTTCCTCGCCCCGCGCATGCGGGGAGAGGGTGGCCGGCGCGAGACACCCACACCGGTGTCGAGGTCGCGACTCCAACCGCCGGCCGGGTGAGGGGCAACCACCTTCAACAGTCGACCCGCCGGCCGCCGGGCCGTCACTACAGAATGATCCCGCCGCCGGGCGGCGCGGCCTTCAACTCGGCCAACTCCTCGCGGACCTTGCGCAGCCCGGCGGCGCACACCTCGAACTGCTCGCTCAAGCGGCGGAACAGGTCCGCTTCCTCTTCGTGGTGCTGGGCCTCCTCCATCCGACTGGTCATCAGGTATCCGCGCTTGCCCTGCGCGGTGTAGCTGACCAGCGCGTCCATGCACGGGCGCGACCGCTGCCGCTCCACCGCCTCCGGGTAGATGCCGGTCCAGAACAGCGCGAAGTCGCCGATGTGCCGGTAGTAGTCGCGGCGGGTGCGGCCGCCGGCCGGCAGCTTTTCCGCCTCGATCACCATTTCGGCCAGTTCGGTGAGCGGCCGCCCGGAGGCGCCGCGCAGCCGGTACACGGTGTCGTTGTGGATGAAGCGGGTGAGCAGGGCGGAGAGGTAGTCGGTCAGGGGCGGGTCGGCCACGCCGAGATGGGAGAAGAAGGCGTGTTCGGCAAGCCCCGCGAACAGCCGCCGCAGCGGGTGCTCAGGGGGTGGGTCCCACATGGCTCGCGATACTCCTTTGACTCGATCACAGGGCGAACAGTTTCCTCCTCCAACAATGACGCAAGACGGGTAGAAAATCAACCGGAAACGGCAAGGGTCGAAATCGGAAATTTAATCCGGTTTCAGATCGGGCACGACGACCGGCGGCCGCAGCGGAGCCGCGGGCGTCACGTCCGGCACCACAACCGGCGGGCGCGACGGCGTCACGTCCGGCACCACGACCGGTGGCCGTGACGGTGCCGCGGGCACGCCGCCGGCCGGCTTCCACTCGACTTCCGTCTCGGCCGGCTTCGGCGGCGCGGGCGGGGCCGCGGGTGCCAGAGGCGCGGGCGCGACCGGGGCGGCCGGCGCTTCCGCCTTCATCTGCGAAACTTCCGGCTGCTTCGGCTGCGGGGGCGGAAGCGGGACCGGGCGCGGCGGCGCGGTCGCCTCCGGCGGCACCGGCGGGGGCGGAACGGCCGCCGCGGGCGCCGAAACCGCGCTCGACAGGCAGTTCGCGGGGTGCCCGAGCGCCCGGTACAGCCGGAACTGCGCGCGGTTGTAGTCCGCGATCGCGGCGTAGAAGTCGGCGTTGGCCTGCGCGAACGCCTGCACCGCCGCGACCGCCTCTTGCGGCCGGACGACCAGCGTCAGCGCGTCCCCGACGCGGCGCGTCTGCCCCAACCCCTCGCCGCTCTTCTGCACCAGCTCGATCGCCTCGCGTAATGCCGGCTCGGCGTCGTTCACCCGCTGCGCCGCGGCGCGGACCTCGGCGAACCGCGTCGCCACCTCGGCCGCGATCCGGTCCTGGGTGCGGAACAGGTCGAGTGTCGCGGCCTGGTATTCGGCCTTCCGCTCCTCGACCCGCGCCCGGTTGCCGAACCCGAGTGCGCTGAACTCCCAAAGCAACTGTACGTCGATGTCAAACCGCCCGTTGTAATCGCGGAATTTGCCGCTCGGGCCGCCGCCGAACGCCCCGTAGCCGAGCGACCCGCTCGGGTTGGTGGAAACGCTCCGCACCGCGAGGCTCGGCACCAGCGGGCGCAGTTTCTCCTGCTTGAGCCGCGCGAGCGTCGCTTGTACGAACGCCTGCTGCCCGGCGAGTTCCGGCCGCGCGTTCAGCGCGACGGGGATCAGCTCATCGACCGTCAGGTTGGCGTCGATCACCGTGACCGGCAGCGCGGGCGGTTCGGCCGGCTCGACGACCGCGGCCGGGTCCAACCTCAACACCCTCGCGAGTTCGGCGCTGGCGGTGCGCCACCGCTCGCGGGCGGCCGCGACCGCCTGCCGGCGGCGGCCGAGTTCGACCCGCGCCCGGTTCTCCTCGGCCGGCGGGGCCAGCCCCTTCGCCAGTTGCGCCGTCTTGCGGACGAGTTCGTCGGCCTTCGCCTCGGCCGCGAGCGCCCCGGCCAGGTCGCCGCGGGCCTGCTGCACGCCGAAGTACGCCTCCGCGACCGCCAGGGCCGCGTCGTTGGTCGCGGTCTGCACCCCGGCCTGCCGGGCGCGCAAGTCCTGCCGCGCGACCAGCGGTGCGTACACCGCGTCGGAGAACGCGAACACCACGTTCGGCCCGAACCCGGCCATAAACGTGTTGCGGTTCGATTTCACGATCTGGCCGGCGAAGTTCTGCTGCGGCCCGGTGTGCGCGAAGTAGTCGGTGCCGACCGCGATGTTCGGCAGCCACAGCAGCCGGGCGCGGTCGTACACCGCCGCGGCCGCCGCCACCTGCTGCCCGGCGATCTGGACGTCGATGGGCCGCGCGTTCGCGAGTTGGAAGGCGGTGGCGAGGTTGATGGGCAGCGGGGCGTCGGTGGGCGCGACGGCGGGGATTGCGCCGGCGACCGGGCTTCGGCCCGCGACCTGCGCGACGGGCACCGGCACCTCGGAACTGCGAGCGAGCGTCGGCGGGAGCGCGTGGAGGCGCTCGGCGGGAGCCGCGACCGGCTCCGGCGTGTGGCACCCGGGCGCGGAAACGAACCCCGCGACCGCGCACGCGGCGAGTGTGCGCCGGACAGACCCCATTTCCGCGTTCCCCCGACCGCGTTAGTTGCGGCGGGCAAATAGCGGGACCGCGGACGGCGCACAACCCCAATCACGCGTCGTCGGGGACGTCGATGCCGAACTGGCGGATGGTGAATACCCGCTGGTAGTTGCCGATGCCCTGCTCGCGGAACAGCGCCCGGGCGCCCTGAAGGCGATCGACCAGTGCCAGGACGACCGCAACCTCGCAGCCGAACTCGCGGGCCGCCTGCGCCGCCTTGAGGGCCGACCCGCCCTTGGTGAACACGTCGTCCACGATCGCGACGCGCATGCCGGGCTTCAGCCCGCCCTCGATCTGCTTGCGGGTGCCGTGCCCCTTGGCCTCCTCGCGCACCCAGAAGCCCTCGATCGGGCGGCCGTGCTTCGCGTAACTGATGACCGCGGCCGTGACCAGCGGCACCGCCCCGACCTGCAACCCGCCGATGGCGTCGATGTTCAGGTCTTTGGTCCAGTCGTAGAGGACTTCGCCGATGAGCGCCGCCCCTTCGGACGACACCGCGGTCATCTTGCCGTCGATGAAGTAGTCGCTCTTGGCCCCGGACACGAGGACGAAGTGCTCGCCCGGCGCGGCCCGCTTGAACGACCGCTCGTTGAGGAGTTGGAAGAGGCGCTGCTCGTTGTCGGTCATGTGCGTGCCGGGCGGAAGGCTGAGGAGGAAAGGGGCATTTTAAGACGCGAGCGGCGAAGAACCCACCCCCGGCCCCTCCCTTCAGGGAGGGGAGACAGCAGTTCGAAGTTCGCTCGCATTTACGGGGTGTCGATTCTTTTCTCCCCTCCCTGCAGGGAGGGGCGGGGGTGGGTCCTTATCCCTTGCCCAGCACGCTATCCACGACCCAGCACCCGCGTACATGACGTTCGCCCTCTCGGCAATGACGCAGCACGTCGTCGGCGTCGCACCCGGCGTCCTGAAGGGCGTCGGCCAGAATCGGCATCGCGCCGAACTCCCGCGACTCGTACATTTGCTTCGCCAGCAGCACGGCCGTGTCGGTGCGCCACGGGCCGAAGTCGATCGCGCGAAACGGGTTGCCGGCGACCTCCCACACGACCGACCGCATCAGTGCCGCTTGCGCCGCGGTGGCGCGGTCGAACTCGGCCCCCGGCACCGGCACCATCAGCACCACGCCGGTCCGCGCCTCGACCGCCGCGGCCGCCACCCGCCCGCCGACGGCCGCCGCCTCGACCACCGCGCCGGCCGCGTACGCGACCGCCCATGCCAACTCGCTCAGCACGTGCCGCCCCACGCCGGGACTCGGCCGGAACTGGTCGATCAACCCGCGATCGACGTGCGTGGCGTAGGTGTCGAAGGCCTCTTGTGCGACGACGCGGCAGCGGTGCCGGACGCGCTCGATGTCGGCGGGCGTGGCGCGGCCGTCGGCGTACCGCTCGGTGACCGCCAGCGCGTCGAGCAGTTCGGGGTGGTCGATGAGGTCGCCGGCGGCGCGGCAGAACGCGACCGCGAGCAACCGCCGGCGGCGCGCGGACAGGGTTTCGTCCGCGAACCGCGCGTGCTCGGCGAAGTCGGTGCCGGTCAGCCAGTCGGATTCGGTCATGGCTTGGGGGCGTCCGGCGGCGGGGAGGGTTCGCCGCCGGGCGTCGGAACTCTCACCACGGCAGCAGGTTGCACACCTGCGCGAGGTGGATTTCGGCGGCCAGCGGGGCGACGAGCGCGAACTGCCCGTTCGCGCGCACCTGCGCGTAACTATACCCGTATTTCGCGTCCGCGTCGGCCCGCGGCGCGCGGAACGTGTGCAACCGCCGCTCCTTCACCTCGATCACCCACAGGTCACGCACCCCGGCGGCCGCGTGCCGCCCGGCCTCCTCGACCGCGGCGGAGAGCGGCCCGTCAGTCACCTCGACCACCAGAAGCGGCGCGTCGCCGTCCTTCGGGCGAGCGTGCGACACTTCCACGGACCCGCTGTCGGGGAACAGGCGAACGGCGTACAGGTCGGACGGGAACACGTTCCGCAGCCAGTTTTCGGTCATCATGAGCGCCGTCTTGGCGGCCTTGCTCGGTGCGGTCAGGGTCGCGGACATGACACACCTCCGGCGGAGAGAGTCACCCGTGCGGCACAGAGACGGGAGTGCCGGCGGCCGTCGGTCGGCGTTCGCGAGGGAGTCGCGGGGCGATTCGCCGGCCGTGGCGTTTCGAGTGAGACGGCGGACCCGCGCTCGGAAGGTGCGCGGCCGCCGCGTGATGGGAAACTGGTGTGATGATACCCACGCCGCCCGACGAACGCACGCGAAAAACCTAACCGGCCGCGAGATTCTTTTTTCGCAGAGCGGGAAAAAGTTGCTCAAGTCTTGCCCGGCCTCAAGATCGCTCTCCGTCTAGAATGGCGCTACCGACGCCCGGCTGACGCAACATCAGCCTTTCGACAGGTTAGTCTGTTTAACGGGTCGTCGATCAGTTTGCGAATCGACCGGGCGGGTAAAATGCAACCCACCCGTCGGGGTAATGCCCGACCGCCGGCATGCCGGTTGCACCGGTTGCGCCGGTCGCCCGCACACTCTCCTGTCTCGGAGGATCGTCCGATGGTTCGTCGCACCCTGTTCGGTCTCGCCGCCGTCGCGTTCGTCGCGTTCGCCACCCCGGCGCTGGCCGACGACGAGAAGGCCGGCACCCATGAGGGTAAGGTGGTCAAGGTCGAGAAGGACAAGCTCACCATGACCGACAGCGCGGACAAGAAGGAGCACACGCACACGATCCCGGCCGACGCCAAGATCACCATCGACGGCAAGGAAGCGAAGCTCGAAGACCTGAAGGCCGGCACCGCGATCAAGGTGACCACCGAGAAGAAGGGTGACAAGGTCGTCGTCACCAAGATCGAAGGCAAGAAGGCGTAACGACGGCGCGACGTGTAACGGACGGCCGCCGGTCCGCCGGCGGCCGTTTTCGCGCGCCGATTTCATCTGCGGCGCGCCGGTTGCTTTCCCCACACACACTTCACACGCGACCGACGTCGGTTCGCGGACAATCCCGATCGACCGGTGTTACCTCCGGTTCACAACCCTGAGCACGGCCGCACATGTCCAGCGTCCACGCCCCCCTGAACGACAACCCGCCCGCCCTCGAACCGGTCGTCATCGGGCACGACCTCCCGCCGCCGCCCGATATGCGCGTCTTCTGCGTCGACGACAACGAGGACGCGGCCGACTCGCTCGCCACCCTGCTGCAGATGGTCGGGTGCCGGGTCGCGGTCGCACACGGGGCCGAGGAGGCGCTGGAGCGGATCGACGCGTTCCGCCCGCAGGCGTGCGTGCTCGACATCACCATGCCGGGCATGGACGGGTGCGAACTCGCCCGCCGCGTTCGGGCTACCGCGCACGGCCCGGAGATGCTCCTGATCGCACTGACCGCGCTGGGCGACTACGGGTCGTTGGAGCGGATCGCCGACGCCGGGTTCGACCTGTACTTCACCAAACCGGTCGCCGCCCGCGACCTGTACGCGGCGCTCAACGAGTTCGCCGCCCGCGGCCGCCCGCGGTCTTGAGAAGTGCTGAGTGCTGGGCGTTCGGTGCTGGGGTGCAGCCGGGAAGACGTCAGGACCGTATCGGAACCTGCCTTCTTCCGGTTATACTCAGCACTGAGCACTCAGCACTCAGCACTTTTGGTAAGGCCGAGGGCAAACCCGTGACCGCGGAAGACGACTTCCACCAGGCGCTCGACGCCCACCCGGACGACTGGCAGACCCGGTTGGTGCTGGCGGACTTCCTCCAGGAGCGCGGCGACCCCCGGGCCGACGGCTACCGGGCCATCGCGACCCTCCGCCGCAGCCCGCTCCTCGGCGTCAGCTCCGTGACGATGTGCTGGTGGCACTGCGACTCCGAAGGGGCCGTTCCCCGCGCCCGCAACACGATCCCGCCGGACTGGTTCGCGCTGCTCCCGAGCGGCACCGGGAGCGCCATGTTCTGGCCGCTGCTGAAGGAGGGCGGTGTGAACAACCGGTCGCGCCGCGAGTGCGAGGACGCGCTGGCCCGGGCGTTCGCGGGACTCCCCGACGGCCGCCGCGCCGAACTGCTCGCCCCGCCGGCCGAACCGGAGGTGCGGGCATGACCAACGAGGACGACTTCCAGGCGGCGCTCGACGCCCGGCCCGACGACTGGCAGACGCGGCTGGTGTTCGCCGACTTCCTGGCCGACCGCGGCGACCCCCGGGCCGACGGGTATCGCGCGCTGGGCACCCTGCGGAAGCGGGCGTTCGTGTGCGGGTTCGACAACAAGGCGAAGACGGCGTGGAAGGGGGCCGCGTGGTTCGGCCGCAACCTCGCGTCCGACGAGGAGGCGTACGACCTGCCGCAAGACTGGTTCGACGCCATCAACGACCTGGGCGAGCACGAGACGTACAAGCCGCGGTACGAGACCGACGACGCCGAACACGCCGACCGCCGGGCGGTGGAGGACGCCGCGGCCCGCGCGTTCGGCAAGTTGCCCGCGCCGCGGCGGGCCGAGTTGCTGGCGTCGGTCCCGCTGGCCGAGCCGACTAACCGCCGCCGCGAGGACAAGCCGAAGGAGCCGAAGAAGCCCAAGAAGCCGGCACGCAAGCCGAAAAAGCCGCCGGAGCCTGCGGAGCCGCCGGGGTCGGAGGGGTCGGAGGAGTGACGGGCCGATCGCATTCGGCGCGGGTCGTGACACCTGGAAAGACGGCGTCTGAAACTCACGCCGCATTCGCGGGGTAAACTCTGGCAGCACGAGGGGAGAAGGCCCGAACCGCCATCGCGCGGAGGGGTATTCGCGCCCGACAATTGAGGTATGCCGTGAGCCGCTCGCTTCCGCTGCCGCACGTCCACCGCCGCGAGTTCCTGTCGGCCGCCGCGTGTGGTCTAAGCTGGCTCACCCCGCTCGGCACCGCTCTCGCGCGGTCGTCCGAAAAGTCGCGGCGGCCGGCGAAGTCGGTCGTCGTGCTGTGGCTCGGCGGCGGCCCCAGCCAGCTCGAAACCTTCGACCCCAAGTCCGGGACCGACATCGCCGCCGGCACGAAGGCCATCGACACCTCCGCGAAGGGCGTCCAACTCGCCGCCGGCCTCGAACAGCTCGCCGACCAGATGGCGCATGTGTCGCTCGTCCGCTCCCTGTGGAGCAAGGAGGGCGACCACGAGCGCGGCACCTACACGCTCAAGACCGGGTTCCGACCCGACCCGACGGTGACGCACCCGTCGCTCGGTGCGATCGTCTGCCACGACACCCCCGCGGCCGGGGTGGACATCCCGCGGCACGTGTCCATCCTGCCGACCGAGTGGCCGGCCCGCGGCGGGTTGCTCGGGGCCGAGTACGACGCGTTCAAGATGTACGACCCGGCCGACAAGGTGCCCGACACCACCCCGCACGTCGCGCCCGACCGCTTCGCGCAGCGGCTCGACGACCTGAAGGTCGTGGACGAGGCGTTCGCGAAGGGCCGCGGCGGGCGGGCCGAGGCGACCGGGCACGCGGAGACGGTGGAGCGCGCCCGAAAGATGATGAGTTCCGACCAGCTCAAGGCGTTCGACGTGTCGAAGGAGCCGGACGCGGTGCGGAAGGAGTACGGGAACACGCCGTTCGGCCGCGGCTGCTTGGCCGCTCGCCGGCTGCTCGAAGTGGGTGTGCGGTGCGTCGAGGTGACGCTGAGCGGGTGGGACAGCCACGCGAACAACCACGAGATCACGACGCGGCTGAAGGGGACGCTCGACCCGGCGTTCGCGGCGCTCCTGCGCGACCTACGGACGCGCGACATGCTGAAGGACACCGTCGTGGTATGTATGGGCGAGTTCGGGCGGACGCCGCAGGTGAACGCTTTGGGCGGGCGTGATCACTGGCCGCACAACTTCGCGGCCGCGATCGCCGGCGGCGGGATTCGCGGCGGGGTGGCCGTCGGCGAGAGCGACCCGGCCGGCGGGAAGGAGCCGAAGGACAAGCAAGCCGTCGCGAACCTGCACGCCACCATCCTGAAGGCGGTGGGCATCGACCACGAGAAGACGCTGCGCGGCCCGCTCGGGCGCACCGTGCCGCGGAGCGAGGGGACGCCGATCGCGGCGCTGGTGTGAGGGCGCCGCCGGACGGGCGAAGGGCGGGCCGCGGCCGGATGGCTGCGGCCCGCCCTTCGCCTTTAATGTTGGTACGAAGGACTTCCGCCGGCCGAAACCGCGCCGGAGGTCGCCGGGCGGAACAATTCGTCAAAATCCGGTCGTTGTTCGCGTATTGAGGGTGGCGAATCCGTTTCCCCCGGCGTGTGGCCGGTTCTGGGGGTGGCGTCTGGTGCGCCGCCGGCCGGTCGTGTACAGTGCGGCAAACGACCGTCGGAGCGAACATGCCTTCTCCCGCCGAACCGGACCCGGTGAGCGACCTCATCGTGCAGGTGTACCCGCGACTGCTCGGGCTGGCGCGGAACAAGCTGCCGCAGCCGCTGCGCGGGCAGCTCGACCCGGAGGACGTTGTGGTGTCGGCCATCAAGAGCGGGTTCGACCGCTACCGGGACCGGTTCCCGACCGACGCGGAGGCGGTGTGGCGGCTGTTCGCCACCATCGTCCGGCACAAGATCGTGGACAAGGGCCGCGAGGCCGGGGCGGCCAAGCGGGATGTCGGCCGGACGGTGCCGCTGGCGGCCGACTCGGCCCCCGGGGCGCAGCCGGTCGAGGAGCCGCCGGTGCCCGACTTCGTCATCCGCGAGTCGCTCGACGCGCTCTTGGCCCGGGTGCCGCCGACGCACCGCGAGATCCTGATCCTGCGGGTGGTGGAAGGGCTGACGGCCGACGCCACCGGGCAGAAGCTCGACCTGTCCCGCGACCAGGTGAACCGGCGGTACAAGGAGGCGATCGAGACCCTCCGCGAGGCGCTCGGCCGCACCGCCTGACCCCAGACCGCACTCGCCCGGACGCACCCCAGAGGCACCCCCGTGGAAGACGAGAATTCGACCGTCGCCGGCGCGGCCCCGGACCCGACCGAGCAGTTCGAGCAGGCGATCGACGACTTCAACCGCGGCCTGTCCGAGGCGCTGCGGCGGGGCACCCCGCGGCCGGACCCGGCGGCGTACCTCGACCGCGTCCCCGAAGGCAGCCGGCGTCGGCTGTTCCACGAGCTACAGAAGTCGCGGCTGGAGCGGGTCGTCCGCAACACCCGCGAGCCGCTGCGGGTGGAGGAGGCGGCGCGGGAGTACGACGCGGCGACCGACGCCGAACTGCTCGAACTGATCGCGATCGAGGCCGAGGCCCGGGTGCGGTCCGAGCGGCGGGAAGACCCCGAGGGGGTGCGGGCCGACCTGCTCCAGCGGTTCCCGCAGTTCGCGGCCGAGCTGAGCAACACGTTCCTGGGCATCGTCCGCGAGGCGCAGCGGGAGGTCGGCCCGCCCAACCCGCCGGGGTACGAGATCAAGCGGCGGCTGGGCAGCGGCGGGCAGGCGAACGTGTGGCTGGCGTGCCGCACCGGCACCGGCATGCTGGTGGCGCTGAAGGTGTTCCGCACCCAGCCGCCCGGGCACCCGGACAACGACGTGCTCCGCGACGAGGCCGACCGGCTGCGGCGGCTGCGGCACCGCCACATCGTCCGCGTGATCGACTGCTTCGAGCACGCCGGGTACGCCTACCTGGTGGTCGATTTCATCCCCGGCGACACGCTCCGCACCCGCTGCCGCACCAGCCCGTGGCCGCTCGACAAGGCGCTGACCACGGTCGCCGACCTGGCCGAGGCGGTCCACTTCGCGCACGAGCGCGGGGTGTTACACCTCGACCTGAAGCTGGAAAACGTGATGCTGACGCGGAACGCGTCCGGGCACGACGCCGGCGCGCCGTGGGTGGAGGAGGACACGCCGCAGATCGTGGACTGGGGGCTGCGGCGGGTGAGCCGGGCGGACGGCCGGACGTCGGCCTACGGCACCCCGACGTGCATGTCGCCGGAGCAGGCCCGCGGCGAGGAGCCGGAGCGCCGGACCGACGTGTGGGGGCTGGGCGGAATCCTGTATCACCTGCTACTGTGCCGCCCACTGTACGACGAGCAGAGCGCCGCGGCGGCGCTGGCCCGCGCCCGCGACCGCCAGGACTACGCCCGCCCGCGCGAGCTGGACACGAACATCCCGGCCGACGTGGAGGCGTGCCTGCTGAAGGCGCTGCACCCCGACGTCGCCGGGCGGCACTCATCGGCCGCGGCGCTGGCCGCGGAGTTGCGCGAGCTGGCCGCCCGCCACCGCCCCCGGGCCGCGGGCGGCGCCTCGCACACCGCCGAACCGCCGACGGCGGTCGCCGGGCCGCGGGCTCACCTTGGGTTGTTCGCGGCGGCCGCGGCGCTGGTCCTCCTGCTCGCCGGCGTCGCCGCGGTACTCAGCCGCACGCCCGGCACGAGCCCCGGGGCGCCGACCGCGGAGAAGAAGGACGCGGCCGAGACCAAGGGCGATTCGGGCGGCCCCACGCCGGTGCCGCCGGTGGTCGCGCCGCCGGTCGCGCCGCCGGTCATGCCGGTCGCGGCCGCGCTGGAGGTGGACGTCCGCGGGATCGCGTTCTCGGCCGGCAACGGCGCGCGCCGGCAGCCGCTGACCGACGGCATGGCGCTGTACTCGCGCGATCAGTTCCGGCTGCACGTGCGCACGCAGCGCGAATGCCATGTGTACGTGGTGAACGTGGACAGCCGCGAGCAGGTAGCACTGCTGTGCCCGCGGCCCGGGGTGCGGGAGACGTCGCGGCTGCCGACCGGGCGCGAGGTGTGGCTGCCCGGCGAGGCCGCCGGCGGCCAGAACCTGTGGTACACGCTCGACGAGAACGCCGGCACCGACTGGATTTACCTGATCGCGGCGACCGCCCCGGTGGCGGAACTGGAGACGCTGGCCGCCGGGACGACGCCGGGCGCGCCGAAGGTGCCCGCGGTGCTCACCGACCTGCTGTCGCGGTACCGCGGCGTCGAGGTGAAGCCGGCCAACGTCGCCCCGATCGACGGGTGGGACGACCCGCAGGTGGGTTGGGAGCGGGTCCGCGCCAAGGCCGCCGAGCCGCCGCCGGAACTGGTCGTCAAGGGGTGGCGGATCGTCCACCGCCCGCGATAGCAATTCGGGTCGAGGGAATCCCGCCGCGATTCCCAACGCCGCCCCGTTCAACCTGATCAATCGCAACGGAGATACGCACCATGAGGAGATTCGCCCCGCTCGCCGGCCTGGCCGTGGCCGCGGCCGCGCTGCTCGCGGCCCCCGCGCCCGCCCGTGCGGCCGACGACGACACCCTCCAGAAGATGATGCGCGAGATGCTTGCGGACCGGAACGCGTTTACGTTCATCCAGGAGGTCGGCCTGGCCGAGGTGGACTGCATGCAGTTCAACCTTGTCGCGGCCGTCGATAAGTACACCGCGGTCATCGCCAAGATGGAGAAGGCGTACGGGCCGAACAGCCTGGTGCTCGCCAACCCGCTCCAGAACCGCGGCATGATCCTCCAGCGGATCCGCCGGTTCGCCGAGGCCGAGCACGACTTCCGCACCGCGCTGGCCATCACCCGGACCGCCCGCGAGGGCAAGAACCGGATGGCCGCGCAGGCGATGGTCAACCTGTCCGGGCTGCTGCTCGACACCGGGCGGCCGCAGGAGGCGGAAAAGCTGCTCGCCGAGGCCGTCGGCCTGTACGCCGAGCACAAGTGGCCCGACGACGTCACCCTCGCCTGCGGCGTCCACCACCAGGGGCTGCTTCGCCTGATGCTGGGCCGCCCGCGGCAGGCGCTGGAGGCGTTCGACCGGGCGCTGCCGATCACCGTCAAGGCGTGCGGGGCGAGGAGCCTGGAGGCCGGCAACGCGCACCAGTCGCGGGCCACGGCGCTGATCCAGTTGGGCCGCACGAAGGAGGCGATCGCCGCGCTGGAAGACGCCATCGCGGCGTACAAGTCGCTCATGCCGAAGACCTCCATCGAGACGGTCGGGGCGCTGACGGCGCTGGGGTGGGTGTACACCCGCGAAGGCCGGTCGGACGACGCCCGCAAGCAGTTCGAGCTGGGCGACAAGATCGCCGCCGGTGCCGCCCGCATCATGCCCGACCTGCAGAACATGATCCGCGTGGCGCAGGACGAGCTGGCCCTGTTCCGGGCCGACTGGGACGGGCTGGAGAAGCGGTTCGCCGCCCGCCCGCCGGTCGAGCGCGGGTTCGGCACCTGGGTCGATTACGTGGACCGCCACCACCTGGGCCAGCTCCACGCCTACCGCGGCCGCTGGGACAAGGCGACGGCCCAGTTCGACACGGTGTGCCGCGAGCTGCACGCGCTGAGCGTCAACACCCTGCCGGGGCTGACCGAGCTGGAGCAGTTGAGCTACTCCGCCACCCTCTCGCGGGTGCGCGACGGCGGGCTGTCGATCGCCGCCGCCGCGCCGCCCGACGCCGGCGTCGCGGACAAGACCGCCGAGTGGGCGGTGAACCTCAAGAACCTGCCGCTGCGGGTGGCGGCGGCGCAGCAGCGGCTGCGGGCGGCCGAGGTCGAGCGGCCGTGGCAGGCGCTGGCGATCCGCACCCACACCGTGCAGCTCGACCGCGTCCGGGCCGAGATGACCGGGCTGGCGTTCGCCCGGCCGGTCGCTCCCCTCAGCGGCCGGTGGGATGACCGGTACAAGCAACTACTGGCCGACGAGGCCGACCTGTCGGCCCGGCTGGCCCGGCTGACCGGGGACAGCGTCCGCGTGCCCAAATGGACGCCGCTGGCCGACGTCCGCGCCGGGCTGGCCCCGACCGGAACGGCGCTGGTCGAGATCGTCCGGTGCGACGCGGTCGATTACCTCGAAAAGCCCGACGCGGTCGGGCTGAAGCGTGTCACCCGGCCGCGGTACCTGGCGTGGGTCATCCCGCCCGCGCCGGCCGCGGTCACCTTCCACGACCTCGGCCCGGCCGACGCGATCGACGCGGCCGTTCAGAAGGTGCTCAAGCACGCCGACGGGATCCCCATCGACGCCGACCTGAAGGCCGACGAGCCGGAGTTCGGCAAACACCTCGCGGCCCTGAGCAAGCTCGTGCTGGACCCGCTATACCCGGCGCTGAAGGGCTACCCGCGGTGGGCGGTGTGCCCGGACGGGGCCGTGTGGCTGGTGCCGTGGTCGGCGCTGCCGGCCGGCAAGGAGTTCGTGGCCGAGCGGCACGCGGTGCGGCTGCTGACGTCCGGGGCCGACGCCCGCGACCTGGGCCGGCCGAAGCTGAACTTCGCCCGCGGCGGCCCGGCGGTCGTGCTGGCCGACCCGGACTTCAACCTCGCCCTGGGCAGCGGCCCGCGGGCGGGCGAGAAGCTGCGGCGGCCGGACGGGTTCGCGGAGGCGGTCGAGGGGCTGAAGGCGACGCAGCGGGACGCCGACGCGGCGGTGAAGGGGCTGACCCGGCTGACCGGCCGCGCCCCGGTGCAGTTGCTCGGCCGCGAGGCGACCGAGGCGCGGTTGCGCGGCGCCGAGTCGCCGGCGGTGCTGGTCGCGTCCACGCACGCATTCGCCATCGGCGGGGGCGAGACCGCGGGAAACCGCGGGGTGACGGTCGCGCCGTTCGGGGTGGAGCCGCTGGTGTCGCCGCCGCCGGAAGGCGGATACCGGAACCCGCTCCGCGGCGCGGGGCTGATCCTGGCCGGGTACAACACGGCGCTGGCCCGCGACGGGGTCACCTTCGACAACGACGGACTGCTCCACGCGCTGGACATCCCGGCGCTGAAGTTCGACGGCACCGAGCTGGTGCTGCTGCCGTGCTGCGAGACCGGCCGCGGGGCGGTGTACGCGGACGGCGGGGTGGCGAGCCTCTGCACCGCGTTCGGGGTCGCCGGCGCGCGGACGGTGAGCGGCACCCTGTGGCGGGTGCGGGACGACGCCACCGCCGACCTGATGGCCGCGTTCTTCGACCAGTTGGCGGTCGATTCCGACCCGGCCGAGGCGCTGGCGCTGGCGCAGCAGAGTCGGCTGGCGGCGCTGCGGAAGGCCGGCTCGCCGGCGCACCCGCTCCTGTGGGCCGGGTTCTTCGTCAGCGGCCCGACGGCCCGGTAAGGGCGTTTTGGGGTGCCGAAACGGCCGTTTGAGGCCGCGTCACAACCTTCGGGCGTTCCGTTACCGGAATCGCCCGAACCCGGCACGACGAAAAAATCTCTACCCAACTGTCTACGGACGTGGTAAAGATTGAGTCTATCGGTTACGAATAATCCGTAACTGCCCGTTGCGGGCGGCCGAAGAAGGGGCTGTGTCATGACCCGTATGTCGCGTGAGTTCTCGCTCGTCCTGCTCGGCGCGGGCATCCTGACCGCCGGCTACTACGCCTGGCCGGAACAGAACTTCGAGAAGGAAGCCGACGCCCAGGCGGCGCAGCGGGTCGGCGGCCGCCCGCGGTCCGGCGGCGGCGGGTTCATCTTCATCGGCCACTTCGGCGGCGGCGGGCCGAGCAGCGTCAGCGGCGGCCGCTCGCCGGCGATGGCCAGCGTCAGCAAGGGCGGGTTCGGCTCCATCGGCGGCCGCGTCGGCGGCGGCTTCGGCGGCTGATCCGCCCGCAACGGGCGGAAGGCAAAAGGAAAAAGGCAAAAGGAAAAAAGAGTCGCGCGTGACAGCGCCGACGGCTCTGCTTCCCATTTTGCCTTTTTCCTTTTTACTTTTTCCTTCTCACCCACAGGGTGAACGATGCGCCGCGTCACCACCGACCCCCGCCCCAACTGGCAGAAGCGGGTCGAGGAGTACGGCCTCTTCTACCACACCATCAAGGGCGAGCCGTACTGGGACGAGACCGCGTTCTACCAGTTCACGTCCTACGAGGTCGAGCGCATCTACGAGGCCACCACCGCGCTCCACAAGATGTGCCGGGAGTTAGTGGAAGAGGTCATCGACAAGCGGATGTTCGGGCTGTTCTTCATCCCGAAGGAGTTCGAGGAGTACATCGTCCGGTCGTGGCAGAACGACGAGCCGAGCGTGTACGGCCGGTTCGACCTCGCGTTCGACGGCGTCGATGCCCCGAAGATGCTGGAGTACAACGCCGACACCCCGACGGCGCTGGTCGAGGCCGCGGTCGCGCAGTGGGTGTGGCTGAAGGACGTGGACGAGCGCGCGGACCAGTTCAACAGCATCCACGAGCAACTCATTGAGGCCTGGAAGAACGTCCTCAAGTACGACGGCGGGCCGATCCACTTCGCCGCGATGTCGAAGCTCGACAGCCCCGAGGACTACATCACCGCGGAGTACATGCGCGACACCGCGATCCAGGCCGGGGCCAAGACGTCGTTCATCGACGTCACCGACATCGGCTGGGACCGCGGCCGGCGGTGCTTCGTGGACAACACCGGGTTCCCGATCCACCGCTGCTTCAAGCTGTACCCGTGGGAGTGGATCGTCAACGAGGAGTTCGGGCCGAACATTCGCGGCAGCAGCACGAAGTGGGTCGAGCCGGCGTGGAAGATGATCCTGAGCTGCAAGAGCATCCTCCCGCTGCTGTACGAGCGGCACCCGAACAGCCCGTTCCTGCTGCCGGCGTCGTTCGACCCGTTGCCGAGCGGCAGTTACGTCAAGAAGCCGATCCACGCCCGCGAGGGGGCGAACATCGAGGTGGTGCTCGGCGGGAAGGTCGCGCAGGTGACCGACGGGCCGTACAAGGGGCCGTGCGTCTATCAGGCATACGCGACGCAGTTGAAGCCGCACGACGGCCGCTACCCGATCATCGGCAGTTGGGTGGTCAACGGCGAGTCGTGCGGGATGGGCATCCGCGAGGACGCGTCGATGATCACCGGCAACACCAGCCGGTTCGTGCCGCACCAATTTGTCGGTTAGTCGCAAGTCGGAAGGTCTGAGAGTCGTAAAGTCGCGGCACCTGCGGTGCTGGACTTTCGACCCGCGGCGGTTACACTCTGCCCGTCTTCGACTTTATGACTTTCGACGTTATGACCTTCGACCCGACCTGAGACTTCCCCATGTCGACCACGTTCGTGTTCGAGGAGTTAGACGAGGCGACGCGCGACTACCTGACGGCGGTGCGCGACGCCGAGGGGCTTGGCTCGCCCGGGGTGTTCGTGAACACCACCGACTCGCTGCCCGGGTGCGGGTGCATCGCCGGGCCGGTCGTCGTCATCGCCACGCTGCTCGCCACCCTCACCACGTGGTTCGGCATCATCTACGACGACCCGGTCGGCGTCGCGCTCCTGCAAACCGGCGGGCTGTTGGTCGGCGGGTGGCTGCTGGTCGCCGGGTTCCGCGGCGGGAAGGGCACGAGCAAGGTGGCCGGCACGTGGGTGTACGCCGACCCGCTGTTCCTCTACGAGGCGTTCCGCGAGCAGGTGACGATCACTCCGATCGACGAGGTGGTCGAGGCGCACTTCACCCACAACTACAACAACGGCGCGTACCAGAACAGCGTCGTGAACATCTCGATGGGCGGGCGGAACTCGTACGCGGTCACGTTCCAGAACGAGGCGCGGGCGGAGCAGATGGTGGTGTACCTGAACTACCTCGCGTGGGCGCGCGGGGGCGAGGGCGGCGACCGCGCCAACCTGCCCCCGGCGACGCTCGGCGGGTTGGCCAAGTACGTCGCCAAGAACGACCACGAGCCGCTCGACGCCGAGAGCAACATCAACCTGAACTTGATCGAACTGGACATCACCGAGGTGCCGGAGGAGCACACCCGCGCCGGCCGGGCGACGCCGTCGGTGTTCCCGTACCTCGTGATGATCGGGTTCGCCGCCCTGTGCTTCCTGGTGATGGCGTTCGTGGTCAACCCGCCGCTCCGCGACGACGCCATTTACGAGGCGGTCATGAAGGCCCCGGAGCCGCGGATGCTCCGCGCGTACCTCGTCGATGCGCGCAACAAGGCGCACCGCGAGCAGGTGATCCAGCGGTTGTCGCAGTGGTACGACACCCCGATCATGCATGTGAAGACGAACGGCCAGAACGAGGCGCTGCGGGACGGCATGGCCGAGGTGCTCGGCGCGGTGCGGAAGGCCGACCAGCCGGTGGTGTCGATCCGGGTGGCCGAGAAGGGCGGCAAGGGCGACGGGAAGGCCCGCGAGACGGAGGTCCGCACGCAGGTCGTCAACGCGGTCAACAACGCGTTCTCGCAGCAGCCGGGCGGCGGCCCGATCCCGCCGCCGCCGGACATGCAGTGGAAGGAGCCGCCGCCGCCGATCGGCCAGCAACTGCTGGCGTTCATCGAGGCCCCGGAGGACGCGCCGCGGGTCCACTTCGACATCGCCTACACCGTCGAGCCAGGCGACTTCGGCGCGGTCAAGGTGGTCGCGACGGTCGAGATCCGCGCGAGCGTCGATGACCCCAACCCGGCCGGGGCGAATACGCTCACCATCCCGGTGCAGAACCCGGCGGACCTGGACAACCCGTCGGCGTTCGGTCAGCAGGTGAGTCGCGCCATCGTGCGGGCGATGATGGGCGGGCAGTAGAGATTTCACCACAGAGGGCGCAGAGGGCACGAGAGGAAGGCAGAGAAGAATTGTTCGTCCAAACTCTGTCTCCTGCCTTCCTCTCGTGCCCTCTGCGCCCTCTGTGGTGAAATCGCTTCTGCTTTCAGCCAACCACCACGCCCACGAGCACGTCGTACCCGGCGTGGGCGCCGACCGCGACCCCGAACCCGCGGCCGACGAACAGGGCGGTGAAGTACAGCCCGGCGGCGGTTCGGAACACGAAGTAGTCGGCCCGCATCGGCTCGCCGTACGGGCCGACGTGGTGCGCCGCCGCGAACCCGGCCGCCGCCGCCCCGGCGGCGATCACCAGCGCCACCGGCCACGGGATGCGCGCCGCTCGCAGAACCAGCACCAGCCCGCCGAACAGCCCGAGCCGGAACAGCACCTCTTCGTAAATGCCCGCCCCGATGAACGTCAGAATTTGCGCCGCGGGGGCGGTCCGGACGGTGATCTGGAGCTTGATCCCCAGTCCGTCGATGATCGGGCCGAAGTTGCGGCTGAACTGCCACAGCAGGACGGCGAACAGGACGCTCTCGAAGCACATGCCGAACAGCGTGCCGACCGGGTCTTCCGGCCGGTCGTCCCACCGCCACCAGCTCCACACCAGCATCACCGCCAGCACCACGACCGGCGCGGAGAGCGCGTGGCGAGCGCCGAAAATCTCCAGCAGCCACCGCAGCCACGCGTCCGCGCCGTTGCGGAGCCGGTCTGCCTGGTCGCCGCCGAGCCACAGTAGCCCGCCCTCGTAGGCGAGCAGCAGCGGCAGCAGGAACAGGAAGCACGCCCACGGGTGGCGGGTCGCGGCGAGATAGGTGCGCATGAGCGGCTCGCGGCCTCGCGGCTAGGCAACGAGGTCGGGGTAGCGGGCGCCGAGCAGTTCGCGGGCCTTCGCCGCCGGCACCCCGCACGCGATGCCGCCGCGGTCCGACGCCGACAGGTCGATGCACTCCGGCCGCGGCAACAGCGTCCCGTCGGCGGACACCAGGACCGACACCACCGGCTTGGCAGGCGCCCGCGGGTCCATCCGGTCGGCGCGGTTGGAGACCACCACCCCGATCCGCCCATCGACCAGTTCGACCGCCGACCCGACCGGGTAGAACGCGAGGTTCAGCAGGTACTCGGCGAAATCGCGGTCCACTTGACCCTGCTCGGCCATCAGCAGCACTTCGGTGAGCGCCGCCCGCGGGTCGAGGGCCGGGCGGTGCGGCCGGTCCTCGCGGAGCGCCGCGTACACGTCGCAGGCGCGCAGCAGGCGGCCGAGCGGCGGCACGTCGGCCCCGCTGAGGCCGCCCGGGTAGCCGGTGCCATCGCCGCGCTCGTGGTGGGTGGCGACCGCGGCCGCCAGCGGCCCGGCCAGCGTCGGGAAGCAGTACAGCAGTAGCTCCGCCCCGTACTTCGGGTGCGACTCGATCACCCTTCGCTCGCCCGGGCCGAGCGGCTCGGCCTTCGCCAGCACCCGCGGCGGCACCGTCAGCATGCCGATGTCCATCACGAGCGCCGTAACGACCGGCAGGAGCGGCCGCCCGGCCCACTCGTAGTCGAACGGCACCACCCGCGCCACCACCTGCGCGACGTTGACCGCGTGCGCCGCGATGAACCGCGCCGGGGCCGGCAGCGTCGGCCCGCCGGCGTGCGACCGGATCGACGCCGGCTCGGCCCGGACGAACCGCATCGGCAGCCCCTGCCGGGCCTCGTCGAGCAACTCTTCCCCGATGTTCGCGACCACTTGGAGGTCGCACGGCTGGTGCGCCTGCACCGCGGCGTACACGGCGGCGATGCGGTCGATCCGGCGGACGTCGGCGCGGCGGGCGGCGAGGGCGCGGGCGCCCACCGCTTGCCGGTCGCGGACCACGTTGAGCAGCCCGTCGAGGCCGTCGCACAGCCGCAGTTGCGCCGCGGCCGAGTCCGGGAACGCCTGGGCCATGCGAACGACCGCGTCGAGCACCGCGACCGTCTCGCGGTGGTACGGGACGAGCGCGTCGGGCTGGGCTTCGGCCGCGAGCGCCGCGAAGTACGGGTCGGCGGAGAACTGCCGCTGCCGGTCGAGCAGGTCTTTGGCCGCCGCAAGCAGTCGCTTGGCGCGGTCGGTGTACTGCGGCAGCGGGGCGTCGGCGACCTCGTCGGGCGCGCCGCCGAGCCGCCGCACCGACTGGCGGAACGCCTCGGCTTCGATCGCGACCGCCTGCGGCTCGACCGCGGCCGCGACCGGGGTGAGTTGCGGGGTGGCGTCGAGCCGCTGCCGGAACGCGGAAATGCGGTCGAGCAGACCTCGCGTGTCGCTCACGGCGGACTCCTCACTGGCCGATGGCCCGACGCGCCGGCAGGTACGCCGACGGGCAGGCCGGGGAATCGCTCCGGCTCCCCAGATGCCGGTTCGGTCCCCTTGTCCGGCTTTATCGGCCGGCGACTCGCGTGAACTTGAATCGATTTTTCCGGGCGCGCCGCCTGCGGACGTTTCCCGAACCGCGTAGAGGTGTATTTCCGACGCAAACCGCGGTACAATCTCACCCGCTGCCCCATCTCCCGCGGACACACGCATGGCACGCTGCCTTCTCTTCTTCGCCTGCGCGCTCTGGGGCGCGCCGCTGCGCGCCCAAAATGACACCGGCCCGACCGACAAGCCGGTCGCGGTGTGGCACTTCGACGCTCCGGGCGAACCGGGCGTCCCCAAGGCCGACGCGAAGTTCCTTGAAGCCGGCCCGCGGCCGCCGACCTATCCCGCGTTCGCGCCCGGCAACACCGCGATGGCCTTCACCGCCGCGCACCCCTCAATCACCGTGCGCGAAGCCGACCTGCCGAAAGCGAACCTCCGCTTCGGGTTACACGACTCCATTACGATTGAAGCGTGGGTCAAGGTCGCGGAACTGAAGGACGGCAGTTACGCGTACCTGGTCGGGAAGGGGCGGAACGGCAACAAGGCGTTCGCGGCGCTGAACCAGAACTTCGCGCTGCGGTTGAAGGGCGAGAAGGGCGAAGCGTGCGTATCGTTCCTGTTCGCGAGCGCGCCCGCGGACGGCCAAGCGGCCGAGTGGCACCGGTGGACGACCACAAAGGGCTTCAGCGGCGGCGGGTGGCACCACGTGGCAGTGAGTTACACCTTCGGGAAGCCCGAGAGCGTTCGCGGGTACATCGACGGCGTCGCGCAGAAGGGCGCGTGGGACATGGGCGGCGCGACCACTCGCGCCCCGGTCAGCGATGCCGACGACCTGACCATCGGCACCGGGAACGGCGGTGGCGCGGGCAACTCGTTCCGCGGGTGGTTGGACGACGTCACCGTCTGGCACGCGGCGCTGCCCGAGACGACGCTCAAGAACCGCTATCAGTTCGTGCCCCCGCCGCCGGTCGTGAAGCGGGGCGAGTTGCCTAAGGGCGAAGTTCTCGTTCAGCTTTGCGAAGAGGGGATGCCGAACCGCAACGCGTGGCCGGACGTGCCCCCGCAGCCGTCGGAAAGCTACCGCGAGGACGCCTTCGGCTTCTTCGCCACACCGCTCAAGTACACCGACACCGGGGTGCGCGCCGACCGCGGCTATCCCTACCTGCTTCGCGCCGCGGCGCTGGTGAGTCTACCACCGGGGAAGCACCGCGTGCTGCTTCGCGGTCGCGGGGCGTCGCGGCTGTACTTCGACGACAAGCTGACGCTCACGACGCCGTTCCCGCCGGGCGACGGCAGCGGACACGGCCGCATCTTCGGGCCGGAAACGTACCTCAACCTCGGCCCCGACTTTCGGTTCGCCCCGCCGGGCAACCGCGAAGCGTGGACGACGCTCGAATCGAAGGGCGGCGAACACCTCGTCGTGCTGGAGACGATCGTCGGCAGCTACGTGGGCACCAACAAGCGCCGCCCCGAGTTGGGCGAAACGGTGGTCGCGGTGTCGCTCGCCGGCAGCGAGTCGTGGCAACTGCTGGCCCCGGGGACGCGGGTCGTGCCGTACACCGACGCCGGCTGGTCCGCCTACGAGGCCGAACGCGCCGCCCGCCTCGACACGATGAACGCGGCGGCCCGGACTGCGAAGCTCGCCGAACACGACCCACACTGGCAGAAGCGGCGCGACGCGGCCGCCGAGTGGCTAAAGACGACGCCCGAGGTGAAGGTACCGGACCTGCCGAAGGGCTACCCGGCACACAACCCGATCGACCACTTCCTCGCCGCCCGCATCGAGGGCATCAAAGGTCAGGCCGCGCCCGTCGGAGGCGTCAGCTTCTACAAGCAAGTTCAGCCGATTCTGGAGGCGAAGTGCGCGGGCTGTCACACCGGCGACAAGCCGAAAGGCGGGCTGCGGCTCGACTCGCTCGCCGCGGTGCTGAAGGGCGGCAAGAACGACGGCCCCGCGGTCACGCCCGGCAAGCCGGGGGAAAGTTCGCTTCTGGCGCGGGCGAAATCGACCGACGAAGACACCGTGATGCCGCCGAAGGGCGACCGGCTCACCGCGGATGAAATCCGCGTCCTCGAAACGTGGATCAAGGAGGGCGCGCGCTGGCCGGACCTGAACGCCGACCACACCACACTCACCCCGCTGACCGACGACCTTACCTTCCTTCGCCGCGTCACCCTCGACACGGTCGGCGTGGTGCCGTCATCGGAGGAGATTCGCGCGTTCCTTGCCGATTCACCAGAAGTGCGGCGCACGAAGGCGATTGATCGCTTGCTCGCGGACCCGCGGTGGGCGGATCACTGGATGGGGTACTGGCAGGACGTGCTGGCCGAGAACCCGAACATCCTGAACCCGACGCTGAACAACACCGGCCCGTTCCGCTGGTGGTTGTATGAGGCGCTGCTCGACAACAAGCCCGCGGACATGTTCGTGACGGAACTGTTGCGGATGCGGGGCAGCGAGCGGTTCGGCGGCCCGGCCGGGTTCGGCGTCGCGTCGCAGAACGACGTCCCGATGGCGATGAAAGGAACCGTGGTCGCGGCCGCGTTCCTGGGCGTCGAGATGAAGTGCGCCCGCTGCCACGACGCCCCGGCCCACCGCTCGACGCAGAAGGAACTGTTCCAACTCGCCGCGATGCTCGGCACCAAGCCGCTGAAGGTGCCGGCCACGAGCAGCGTGCCGCTCGACAAAGTCCACGAAGGCGGGCGCAAGCCGCTTATTAGCGTGACGCTCAAGCCGGGCACCGAGGTCGAAGCGAAGTGGCCGTTCGCCCACTTCGCGCCGGAAGAACTGGCCGACAAGCTGGCCGAATATCCGGCCGACGCCCGCGACCGGCTCGCGGCTCTGGTCACCGCGCCGCAGAACGAGCGGTTCGCGCAGGTGATGGCCAACCGCGTCTGGAAGCGGCTGATGGGCCGCGGGATCGTGGAACCGGCGGAGGATTGGGAACGCGGGTCGCCGTCGCACCCGGAGTTGCTCCGTTACTTGGGGCGCGAACTTGTGCGCGCCAATTACGATCAGAAGAAGTTCGCGCGGCTCGTCTTCACGTCGCACGCATACCAACGGGCGGCCGACCCGGCTTTGAAGGAGACGCCGGTGCTGTTCACCGCGCCGGCCCGGCGGCGGTTGCAGGCCGAGCAGATCGTCGATTCGCTGTTCGCGGCGACCGGCAAGCCGTTCCGCGTCGAGGAAGTCAGCCTCGACATCGACGGCTCCCGCGACCTCGGGAACTCGATCACTCTCGGCAAGCCGCGGCGGTCGTGGATGCTCACCTCGACGTCGAACGAGCGCGACCGGCCGAGCCTGTCGCTGCCGCGTATCCAGATGGTGTGCGACGTGCTGTCCGCGTTCGGCTGGCGCGGCTCGCGGCAAGACCCGCTGACGGTGCGCGAGCAGTTCGCGAACGTACTTCAGCCGGCGATCCTTCAAAACGGCCCCGTCGGGCTGTGGCTGACGCGCCTCAGCGACGATCACGGCGTCACGGCGCTCGCGCTCGACGCGAAATCGCCCGAGGAGTTGCTCGACGCACTTTACATGAGGGTGCTGACGCGCAAGCCGACCGACAAGGAGCGCGCCGCTTACACTGACTACCTGCGTGAGGGCTTCGCGGACCGCGTGAAGACGCCGGCGGCCAAGCCCGCGGCCAAGCGCACGCCGGCGGTGTACGTATCGTGGTCGAACCACCTGCACCCCGACGCCACCACGATCAAACTGCGGCAGGAGGAAGAGGCGCGGGCCGGCGACCCCGTGACCGAACGCCTGAGCGACGAGTGGCGGCGACGAATGGAAGATGTCCTGTGGGCGGTGCTGAACTCGTCGGAGTTCGTGTTCACGCCGTAGACAGTAGGTCACTCGCTCCGCGAGTGACACCGGAACCGTATCCGAAGCTCATTCACCGCCTCAATAGCCGAGGGCGCGACTCGCTCCGCGAGTCGCCTACTTTCCGAGGTTACCGCATGAATCGTCGCGACTTTCTCTCCACGTCCGCCGCACTCGCGGCCGCGCCAAGGGTGCTGGCCGACGCCAAGCCTGCGCCCGTGAAGGGCAGGGCGGAGGCGTGCATCTTCATCTGGCTCGGCGGCGGGATGGGGCAGGCCGACACCTTCGACCCGAAGGCGAAGGGGTTGAACAAAGGCACTCCGAAGAAGGCCGGGTCGCTCTACGACTCCGTCCCGACCGCCGTTCGCGGCGTGCGGGTGTGCGAGCACCTGCGGAAGACCGCCGACGTGATGGACCGCGTCACGGCGGTTCGCACCGTCAACCACAAGGTCGTTGACGAACACGCGTTCGCCACCAACTTGGTTCACACCGGGCGGATCACCAGCGGCAACGTCGTGTACCCGTCGATCGGGTCGATCGTTGCAAATCAAAGAGGCGCGAATGCGCCCGACGTTCCCCCCTACATCCTGATCGGCTACCCGAACGTCAGTCGCGGGCCGGGGTTCCTCGGCTCGAAGGCCGGGTACGTGTACCTGACGGACACGAACGCCGGCCCCGCGGGCTTCACGCGCCCGGCGGACGTGTCCGACGAGCGCGCCGCGGCCCGGCGTAAGTTGCTCGAAGCCGCGACCGCCAGCCCATCAGGCAGCGCCGCCGCGGAGTACGAGGCCGCCCAGGCGGAGGCGCTGCGGCTCGCCGGCCCGTCGTTCTTGAAGCACTTCGACCTGAGCACCGAGCCGCAGAAGCTCCGGCAGAGCTACGGCGGCGAGTTCGGGCAGCGGTGCCTGTTGTCGCGGCGACTGGTGGAAGCGGGCGTGCGGTTCGTCGAGGTGTCGCACAACCTCAACTTCCTCAACGGCACCGGCTGGGACGTCCACAACGAGGGCATCGACAACCAGCACAAGCTCATCCAGGAACTCGACGCCGCGTTTTCGGCGCTGATCCTCGACCTGGAAGCGCGGAAGAAGCTCGACACGACGCTGATCGTGATTGCGACCGAGTTCGGCCGTCCGCCGGAGTTCGACGGCGGCGGCGGCCGCGGGCACCAGGGCACCGCGTTCTCGCTCGTCCTGGCGGGCGGCGGGCTGAAGCACTGCGGTGCGTACGGCGTCACCGACGACCTGTCGAAGTCGATCGTGGAGAAGCCGGTGTCGATCCCGGACTTCCACGCGACGGTTCACGCGGCCCTGGGCATCGACCCGGCGAAGGAACTGTACGACGGGCCGCGCCCGGTGCCGATCACCGACGGCGGGAAGCCAGTCGCGGCACTCTTCGGATAAATTTTGGAATCTGGACGAAATGTCACTTGACTTGAGTTCAGTTATCGGCCACACTCGTGAATAGGGCGTGGCCGATACGCTGGCGAAGGGCGTTTACACCAGCGCGATCGTGTGGCCGCTGAGTTGCTCACTGCCGGCGTCGGTAATCAGGTAGTTGTGCTCGATCCGCAGGCCGCCGACGCCATCGACGTACAGGCCCGGTTCGAGGGTCACGACGTCGCCGGCGACGAGCGTTTCCGTGGAGTGGCGGACGATGTACGGTGGTTCGGGGTGCGAAATGCCCAGCCCGTGCCCGCCGTGGGTGGTGAAGTAGTCGGCCATGTCGCCGAACGCGGCGCGCATCGCGTCGTACACCTTCTGGCAGGTGACGCCGGCCTTCAGTTCGGCCGCACCCGCGGCGATCGCCTTCAGGCTGCGGTCCATCAGTTCTTGTTGCTTGTCGGTTGGCTTGCCGCCGACGCACAGCGTGTTCGTGAAGTCGCTGCGGTAGCCTTGCACGATGACCGAGTAGTCGAGGATGAAGAACTCGCCGGCTTCGAGCGTGTGCGGGGTCGGCGGGCCGCCGCGCTTCTTCGCGCCCGGCGACACGGTGAAGTCGCCGTAGACGGTGGTGAAGTGGCCCAAAGTCTTGTAGCATTCGGCCGCGACGCCGGCGTACACCGCGAGTTCGGTCATGCCCGGTTTGATGTTGGCCCGCGCCCACGCGTGCCCGGCATCGCTGGCTTTCATGCAGGTTTTGAGCAGCGCGACCTCGTCCGCGTCCTTGCGGCGGCGCATGTCCGTCGTGATCGCGAACACGGACGGGCACGCAACATCGCCGAGGGAGTCGTGGACGCGGCCGCCGTTGGCCTCGACCGCGGCGCGGAGGACCAACCGCCGCGGGCCGGTTTCAGGCTCTTGCCCGGTGTACCACGGCAGCGGCTTCTTCTCGTCAACGAACGCCGCGGCGACGCCGGGAAGCTTGTTGTCGTGGTAGAGGGTGGTGCCGCCGTCCGGCCGGATCACCAGCAGCGCGCCGAAGTCGGCCGAACTGCTGACGCCGTCGCTGTAGTAGTTGGCGAAGTACCGGAGGTGCAGCGGGTCGGCCAGCACCACCGGGGTAGCCGGCTTGAAGCGTTCGAGGAACCGTTGCCGGCGTGAGCGGCAGCCGTCTGCGGTCAGCATCGCGTGTTACTCCCCGTCGGACAGATCGAGACCGCCCCTGGATTCGGACTTGTAGATGATGTCCACCGCGAGGGTGGCGGCCAGCAGCAGCATTTTCGATAACGGCTGCTCGGCCAGTTCCGGGTTGACCTTCAGGAAGTAGTTGTCGGCCGAGAAGAACATCTCCCTGGCCAGCCCGGCGAGGCCGCCGAGCTTCTTCGACACCTGGCCGAGTTCGACCGACCCGTCTTCCGTCAGGAACTTGTAGTTGAACCCGAACATGCTGCCCTTGACGTGGGCGAAGTACTTGTCGTCCTTGTCGTAGACGTGGAACCCGCCGCTGATCGTCAGGAACTTGCTCTTGAAGTACCCGACGAGCTGGCCCTGGGCGTCGCGCACCTCGACCCTGGACCGGAACAGGTAGAGCCCGCGGCGGAGGGTGAACACGAGGGCGTCGTCCGGCTTCTCCCGCACCTCGACGGTGGTCGGGAGGAACTGCTTGCTCATCACCCAGCGCAGCACCTGGGTCAGCCCGCCGATGTTTTCGGCCGCGGTGCCGACCAGTTCGCCCGACTCGCCGTTTTTGATGTCGTAGCTCTGGACCGACGAGAGGATCTTCTTGTGCTCGCTGATGGCGAACGTGTTGCACTCCAGCACGGGCACCTCCGGGGCGCGGGCGGGTGGTTGTCCGGCGGGCCGGGACACGGTTGGAGATATAACCTGTCTCGTGTCCGTCCACCGGCCCCGCGCGGAACTGCCGTGTCTTCACAACTGCTCGACAAGCGCGAAGTTCGGATCCGCCGCATGTTCGGCCAGATCGCGCCGTGGTACGACTTCCTGAACCACCTGCTGTCGCTGAACATCGACAAGCGGTGGCGGGACCGGACGGCGCGGCTGGTCCCGCCGGGGCCGGCGGCGCTCGGGCCGATCCTCGACCTCTGCACCGGCACCGGCGACCTTGCTCTCACCTACGACCGCGACGCGAACGGCGCGGTGCCGATTGTCGGAGCTGACTTCTCGCACGAGATGCTCGTCCGCGCGGCCAAGAAGGCTGACGCGGCCGGTGTGAGCGACCGGGTGAAGTTCGTGGAGGCCGACGCGCAGGCGCTGCCGTTCCCGGCCGACACGTTCCAGCTTGTGACCAACTCGTTCGGGCTGCGGAACATCACGGACACCGACAAGGGCCTGCGGGAGATGGTCCGGGTGACGCGGCCGGGCGGCCGGGTCGCGGTGCTGGAGTTCTCGCGGCCGCGGAACGCGATCCTGGGCCGGCTGTACCTGTGGTACTTCCGCTACGTGCTGCCGCTGATCGGCCAGATTATTTCGCGCAGCCCCGAGAGCGCGTACCGCTACCTGCCGGCGAGCGTGCTGCAGTTCCCGGACTACGAGGCGCTGGCCGATAAGATGCGCGCCGCCGGGCTGACCGAGGTGCGGTACGAGCCGTTCACGTTCGGGGTGGCGACTCTGTATGTTGGTGTGAAGAGCGCCGAGGCACTACCCCACTCGCCGCGCTCGGCAGACCCCCCCCCCGGCCCCCTCCCTACAGGGAGAGGGTGAACGCGCGAGTCGCGTCCTGCGCGCCGCTCGACGTCGGCGTGCCGTCGAGGTTTTGCTCCCCCTTCCTGCAGGGAGGGGGCCGGGGGGTGGGTCTGCGAGACGCTATGCCCGACGCACACCACGACAAGCACCTGTTGATCCGCGCCGCCCGGGGCGAGCGCGTCGAGCGCGCCCCGGTGTGGGCGATGCGGCAGGCCGGCCGGTGGGACCCGGAGTTCCGCGCGATCCGGGCCGGCATGTCCTTCTACGAGTTCAGCGAGAACGTGGAGGCGTCGGCCCGGGCGTCGCTGTGCCCGCGGCGGTTCGGCGTGGACGCGATCATCCTCTTCTACGACATCACCACGCTGCCGGTGTCGATGGGGCTGCCGTTCGAGCTGAAGGCCGGGGCCGGGCCGGTGCCGGATCGGCCGATCCGCACCGCCGCGGACCTCGACCGCCTGAACCCGGACCCGCACCCGGACACCTACGCCCACATCCGCGCGCTGCTCAGGCGCGTGAAAGAGGAACTCGCGGGCGCGCTGCCGGTGCTGGTGTTCGCCGGCTCGCCGTTCACAGTCGCGACGTACTGCGTCGGCACCGGGAAGGACGTGGACGCGACCCGCGCGTTCGCTGCCGAGCATTCCGCGGTGTGGAACGGGTTACTGGAGCGGCTGTCCGGCGCGACGGTCGGGTTTCTGAACACGCTCATCGCCGACGGGGCCGACGCCTACCAACTGTTCGACTCGTGGGCGGGCGCGCTGACGCCCGACGAGTACGAGCGGTGGGCGCAGCAGTACCATTCGCACATCCTCGCGGGCGCGACCGGCGTTCCGCGTATCCTGTTCGTCAAGGAAGGGCCGTATCTGGACCGGATGTGCGCGACCGGGGCCGACGTCATCAGCCTCGGAAGCATCCACGACCTCGCCGCGGCCCGCCGAGATTACCCGAACTTAATTTTCCAGGGCAACGTAGACGAAGAAATCCTGCGCGGCGGTACGGTGGAGCAAGTGCGGGATGCGGTGCGGGCGTGTCTGCGCGCCGGCGGCGGGTCGCGGCACATCCTGAACTTGAACCACGGCGTCGATAAGGGCACGCCGGTGGAGAACTTCGCGGCGTATGTGGACGCGGCGAAAGTAGGTCACTCGCTCCGCGAGTGACGCCAGCCACCGAAACAGCACTCATCGACGTTCTTGATTGCTGAGGGCGCGACTCGCGGAGCGAGTCGCCTACTTTCCAAGTCGCCGGCGCGTGTTTGCTACTTTAAGTGCTTCAGCACGTCCACCGGGCTGATGACGCCCACGATGACGCCGGCCGCGTCCTTCACGAACAGGTGGTGAACGCCGACCTCCAAGAACTGCTCGACGACCGAGCGGGCGGGCGTGTCGGTGCGAACGGCGAACACCGCGGGCGTCATGAACTCGGTGACCGGCGTGTCGTCCGGTTCCAGGCTCGGCTTGCGGCGGCGGGTGTGGGTCAGCACGTCGGTCTTGGTGACCACGCCGAGCGGGTGGCCGGCGGCGTCGATCACGACCGTCGCGCCGAACCCGCGGGCGGTGAAGAACTCCAGCGCCTCCGGCACGCTGTCGGTGTCGGTCAGCGACACCGGGCCGGCGGTCATGAGGTCGGCCGCGGTCGCGGCCTGGAGGGAAAGAGCGGACATGGCAGCGGCTCCGGGCGAGGTGCATTCACCCTCACACCCGGAGCCGATCGCGTCAAGCGGGGGAACGTTACTTCTTGGCGACTTCGGCGGCGAAGTCCCAGAACCCGACGCGCACCCGATTTTCGCCGTTGTTCTCCATGATGGCCAGCAGCGGTCGGGCCGGGTTGAAGGCGACGTACGGCGTGACGCCGCCCCGCCCGCGGTCCCACGTCTTCAACGCCTTGCCGGTCTGCGTGTCCCAGACGCCCAGGAAATTACCCTCGACCTCCCACGAGGTCTGCTCGCGCCCGCCCAGCCCTTTCACCTTCGCCGTCTTGTATCGCACGCCGGTGGCGGCCAAGAGCCGACCGTCGCCGCTGAACGCTTGCTTGTCGGGGAAGAGGGCCGACTCCGCCGTGCCCTCCAGTTGCGGCAGTGCTTTGCCGGTTTCGCCGTCGAACACAGCGGTGCGCCCGGGACCTCGGAAGACGACAACCCGGCTGCCGTCCGGCGACAGCACCACATACCGGCTGGCGGAATTCGGCCGGTCGGGCAGACCGGGCACCGGGTCAGTCAGTTCTGCCGAGGCGACTTTCGCCCCGCGGTCGAGGTCGAACACATCAACCCGCTGAACGACACGCTCGAACCTTGCGAGCCGTTTGCCGTTTGCCGACAGGGCAAAGGGGCCGTGAGTGACCGTGAGGAGCGATTTGGTGGCCTTTTCGGTCGTCGCGTCCGCTTCAAGCACTTCGAGTTTCTCGATCGTGCCCCTGGCGTCCAGCACGTGGGCGACTGTGCGGAACGTCTTCATGTCGGCGGAGAATGCGTACCCCTCCGTCACGGGCAGGGCGAGCGCGACGGTCCGGTCCTCGACCAGGGTCTGCGGCGTCGGCTTGTTCGGCGGGTTCCAGAAGGTGAGGCGGTGGTTGCCGCTGATGAGGTCATGCTCCCGCAGCGCGGTGACCACACCGCTGCCGTCTGGCCGGACGCCGGCGAGTTCCTCGTTGGCGTCCGGGTAGGCGATCGGCAGCGCCCTGCCCCTCGGTTCGACGGGGTAGATGCGAACGGCCCAGGTCTTGCGGTCGGCATCGAAGCCGTGGAGGGCGATGTGCGTACCGTCCGCGCTCCACCGCATGATGCGCGAGTTGCCGAGTGGAGCGTCGAACGAGCGGAGCATCCGCGGCTTGTCGGTGAACCCGGCTGCGGGCGTCTCTTGTTCCTTCGGGGCGTCCTTCGGCGGTGCCGGCTCCGCCCTCGCCGCGAGCACGACCGGCGGCTTCGGTGGGTCGGTCGGCGGTGCCTCCGGGCGCGGCTGAGAAGCAAACACCGCCCCGACCGCACCGGCCGCGAAAACGGCCCCCAGAACCAGAAGCGTGCGCACGTGAAGTCCTCCGCTGGCGAGCTTGGAGAGCGCGACCGGGACGCCCCCGCCGGACGCCCAACTCGCGACCAGCCCACAGGTTTTCGTGATCAGTTCGTTCGGCACCGCGGCGCTCGCCTCGGCCGTCAGGAGCGGCAGTGCGGCCGAGAGCGACACCCCGCGGCGGGCGAGCCGCGCGGCGAGTTTCTTCCGCCCGTTGGCGAGCCGGCTGGACAGCGTGCCTTCGGGGATGCCCAGCGCGATGGCTGCATCCTCGCGCGACACGCCTCGCAGGTCGCACAGGACGATGGCGTCGCGGTAGCACTCCGCGAGGGCCGACAACTCCTGATCGAGCAGCGGGCGGAGGTCCGACGCCGCGGGTTGTTCCGCCGGCGCGGGCGGGTCCGGCATCGACGCCATGAGAACCTCCCGCGCCTTCCGCCGCAGCGCCGAGCGTTTGACCCGCAACGCGACCCGGAACGCGACGCCGTACAGGTAGCTGGCGAGCAACTCCGGGTTCTTCACCGCGCCGGCCTTCTTCGCCAGCACCAGGAACGTGGCCTGAAACGCGTCCTCCGCGTCCTGCGGGTGCCCGGTGACGCGGCGGCACACGCCGAGCACGAGCGGTCCGTGCCGCCTCACCAACTCCGCGAACGCTTGGGCGTCCTTGTCGGCGGCGAAGCGCGACAGCAGGCCGACGTCGGAGTCGCCGCGTTCGAGTTCCCGCAGGATGACGGCCGTGTGCCCGGCGTTCATAACCCCTCCGCCGCTTACTCCCCGGCCCGCGCGGGGCGCGTCGCGCGAAATTCGCACGAAGGCGACTCCAGCATACGCGACTGCGCTAGGCAAGACTTCTGCCGCGAGTCATAATTGACGCCATGAGCGACATGCCCGTCTCGTTGAGCTACGACCGCGGCACGGTCGTGGTGACCGGCGGCCCGCCGGGGTTCGTGTTCTCCACCCTCCCGGGCGTGGTGTTCGACCCGCGCACGTCGGCCCACCGCGCGCAGGGCCGGTTCTACCGCCCGATCGTCGAGCAACTCATCCGCGACAAGATCGCGTACGAAGACACGGCACGCGGGTGGGCGAACGAGCCGGCCGGGTGGAAGCTGAACGCCGAGCGGGCCGCCCGCGACTACCAACTCGCCGCCGTCAACGGCTGGATGAAGGCCGGGCGCCGCGGGGTGGTCGTCATGCCCACCGGCACCGGCAAGACGTTCACCGCGTTCCTGTGCATCGAGAAGGTCGGTCGGCCGACGCTCGTCGTGACCCCGAAAATCGACCTGATGGTGCAGTGGGCGCGGGAACTCGAGCAGTCGTTCGGGGCCGAGGTCGGGATGGTCGGCGGGGGCGAGTTCAGCTACAAGCCGCTGACCGTCACCACCTACGACTCGGCTCACATCCACCTCGAGCGGTGGGCGAACAAGTATGGGCTGATCGTGTTCGACGAGTGCCACCACCTGCCCGGGCTGACATACAGCGAGTCGGCAAACGCGGCCCTCGCGCCGTTTCGACTCGGCCTGACGGCGACGCCCGAGCGCGCCGACGGCGGCGAACTGCTCTTCCCCGACCTGATCGGCCCGATCGCGTACCGGCTCGACATCACCGACGTCGCCGGCGAGTTCCTCGCCCCGTACGAGACGCGCCGCGTCTACATCGACCTCACCGCGGAGGAAGCGGAGACGTACAAGGCGTGCCGCGAGGAGTACAAGCGGTTCGCCGAAGACCGTCGCATCAGCATGAGTAGCATGGACGGGTTCCGCCGCTTCCTGTTCGAGTGCGCCAAGTCGGCGGAGGGCATCAAGGCGCTGCGGGCGTACCGCGAGCAGAAGCGCATCGTGCAGCAGGCGGCGGGCAAGTTCAAGCTGCTCGAAGACCTGCTCAACCGCCACGCGGCCGACCGGTGCCTGATCTTCACGGCCGACAACGCGACGGTGTACACGATCGCCCGCCGCTACCTGATCCCGGCAATGACCAACCAGACCAAGCCGAAGGAGCGGAAGGCGATCCTCGCGAAACTGCACTCGGGCGAGTACAACGCGGTGGTCACCTGCCAGGTACTGAACGAGGGCGTGGACGTGCCCGCGGCCGGGGTCGGGATCGTGATGGGCGGCACCGGCAGCGCGACCGAGAACGTGCAGCGGTTGGGCCGCATCCTGCGGAAGCACGGCGACAAGCAGGCGGTACTGTACGAGGTGATCGCGCGGAACACGGCCGAGGAGTTCGTGAGCGACCGGCGGCGGCAACACCGCGCCTTCCAATAAAACGGAGGATTCACCACAGAGACCACAGAGACCACAGAGACCACAGAGGAAGATATGTGAGAAGAATTGTTTTGAACTCTGCCTCCTGTCTTACTCTGTGGTCTCTGTGGTCTCTGTGGTGAATAACTTGAATGCTGACTGGCAAGATGGTCCGCGTGCGGCACGCCAAGAACCGGCTGATCCCGCAGTACGTCCCGCCGCACGACGAGGGGCTGCTCGCGCTCGCCGACCAGATCCTCTACGCCTACCGGGCCGCCCCCGGCCGCACCCGCGGCGAGATCGAGGAGGAGTTGAGCGACCTCATCCCCGAGGGGCCGCCCGGGCTGCTCCCCGCCGGCCTCGCCAAGCTGTGCGAGGACCGCTGCGAGTTCGAGGTGTCCGCCGAGCACCCGCCGGACGCACTGCGGGAAGCCGTGTTCACCGCCGCGTCGGCCGCCCGCGCGAAAGCCGCCAGCGAGATGCAGCCGTTCGACCGCAAGGCGGTGCTCGAAGACGTCGCCGAACAGTTGTCGCTGAAGCTCACCGCCGAGCAGATCGACCGCACCCTGTTCGCCGACCTCAAGGACGAACAGCGGGTGCTGTCGTTCGACGACACGACGCCCGAGAACTTGCTGCACCGCTACAACGTCGCGCTCGCGCAGGCGATCCTGTTGCGCTGTACGCTGATGGAGGTGCGGGTCTACGCGGAGACGCCGGCGCGGTTCCGGCAGTTGTTCCGCGCGGTCAAGTTCCACCGGCTTATCTGCACCATTCAGGAAACCCCGGGCAACAGCTACAAGCTCACCCTCGACGGCCCGCTGTCGCTGTTCTCGTCGTCCACCAAGTACGGGTTGCAACTCGCGCTGTTCCTGCCGACGCTCCTGCACTGCAAGGCGTTCGACCTGCGGGCGAACGTGCGTTGGGGGGCCGACCGCAAGGAGAAGACGTTCCAACTGAGCGGGCTGGAGGACAAGCTGAAGTCGCACGCCCCGGACTTCGGCGTGTACACCCCGCCGGAACTGACGCAGTTCGCCGATACCTTCGCCGCCAAAGTGAAAGGCTGGACGATCGACGGCGACCCGCACCCGATCAACCTGGCGACCGGCGTGTGGGTGCCGGACTTCAAGTTGACCCACGCGAAGAGCGGGAAGGTGGTGTACGTCGAAATCTTCGGCTTCTGGCGGAAGGGCGACATCGAGACGCACCACAAGAACCTGTCGAAGGGCGTGCCGGGGCAGTTCGTGCTGTGCGTGTCCGAGGCGATGCGCGCCGACGACGAGGCCGAGGTGGCGTTCGGCAACGGGGTGTACCGCTACAAGCGGACCCCGATCCCGGACGAGGTGGCGAAGCTCGCCGCGGTGATCGCGGGGGTGTAGCTTGCAACCAGTTGGGTTTGCACCAAGCAACTCGATAGGATGCCATGCCCAAAAAGATTCGCGAACTCATGAGCGATCTCGAAGAGGCGGGGTTCGTTAATCGCGGGGGCAAGGGCAGCCACCGCAACTACCTGCACCCCAAGGGCATTCGTGTAACCCTGTCTGGTAAGGAGGGCACGGACGCCAAGCCCTACCAAGAGAAGGAAGTCAAGAAGGCAATTGAGGAGTCCGAGGAATGAGCGACGCCGACAAGTACGTCAAGATCGTCGAGTGGTCGGACGAGGACGGGGCGTTCATCGGGCAGTGCCCCGGCGTCATCGGGCCGTGCTGCCACGGCGCGGATGAGGTCGAGGTTTACCGCGAACTGTGCGAGATCGTCGCCGAGTGGGTCGAGATCGCCCGGCGCGACGGCACGCCCCTCCCGCCGCCCACCGCGGGCACCGGCGTGGCCCAGAAGATCGCCTCGTAACTCTTGCGCAACTCGACAATCACTTCTCACACCCGGTGCGGTCGGGTATCTTCATTTCCGCTCACCCCCTCACTCGGAGCCTCCCTCATGAACTCTCCCGACCGCCGCTCGTTCCTCGCCGCGTCGGCCGCCGGTGCGGTCACCCTCGCCGCCCCGGCGATCCAGGCCCGCGGGGCCAACGAGAAGCTCACCATCGGCCTCATCGGCACCGGCAACCGCGGCCGTACCATCGCCAGCGAGTGCGTCAAGGCCGGGCACCGCGTCGCCGCCACCGCCGACTGCGCCCAGTTCCGGCTCGACTGGATCAACGCCCAACTCGCCCTCGCCGGCCAGGCCGAGAAGCCCACCGCGTACAACGACTACCGCAAACTGCTCGACCACAAGGGGCTGGACGCGGTCATCGTCGCCACCCCGGACCACCACCACAAGGAGCAACTCCTCGCCGCGATGAGCGCCGGGCTGCACGCGTACTGCGAGAAGCCGCTCAGCCACACTGTCGAGCAGGGCAAGGAGATGGTCGCGGCCGTCCGCAAGGCGAAAAAGGTCGTGCAGGTCGGCAACCAGCGGCACAGCGGCGACCACTGGGTGCGGGCGAAGGAGACCGTGCAGTCGAAGGACTTCGGCGACCTCGTCTGGGTGAAGGTCTGGGACTGCCGCAACTGGATCAAGCGCGACCCGTTCGCCCCGCCGAAGGACTTCGGCAAGGAGCAGATCGCCGGCATCGACTGGGCGATGTTCCTCGGCTCCGCGCCGAAGCGCGAGTTCGACGCCACACGCTATTGGGCGTGGCGGTGGTACTGGGACTACGCCGGCGGGCTGCTCACCGACATCGGCGCGCACCAACTCGACATCGTCCAGTGGCTCGGCGGCGTCGAGGTGCCGAAAAGTGCCACCGCGAACGGGGGCACCTACCACTTCAAGCACTGGGAGACGCCGGACGTCGTCCACGGCGTCTGGGACTACGGCCGGTTCGTCGCTACTTTTGCTGTTGAGTTCGTCAACGGCTACGACGGCGTTGGGGCGACCTTCTACGGCACCAAGCAGACGCTCCACTGCGACGCGGACGCCGGCGGCACGATCAAGCTGTTCGACACCATCGACAAGTTCGTCCCGTCCATGAAGCCGAAGGCCGAGTGGAAGGTGGAGAACGAGACCCCGCTGCACGTCCGCAACTGGCTGTCGGCGGTGAAGGACAACAAGGACCCGAGTTCGCCGATCGAGCTGGGCCACAAGGTCATCACCGCGGCGCACATGGCCAACATCGCCTTCCGCACCGGCCTGAAGGTCGTCTGGGACGAGAAGAAGGAGCAGATCGTCGGCGGATAGTAGGTCACTCGCTCCGCGAGTGACACCGGCCACGTTTGCGAGGTTCCCAATTGCCGAGGGCGCGACTCGCGGAGCGAGTCGCCTACTTTCCCATGACCGACGAAGACGCATTCCTGGCCGCGCTGAAGGCGAACCCGGCCGACGACACGGCCCGGCTCGTCTACGCCGACTGGTTGGACGAGCGCGACCAGCCGCAGAAGGCCGCGTACCTCCGCGCGGTCGTGGACCTGACGCGCCTGCGCGGCGGCACGCCCGAGTACACCGCTGCGGCCGACCGCCTGTACGCCGCGTGCGTCGACACCGCCGCCGACTGGCGCGCCGCGGCCGGCGCGCGGTTCGACGTCGTGTTGGAAAGCTTCGCCGACAAAGTTTGGGCCATCAAGGAAGTCCGCGAGCGCACTGGTATCGGCCTGGGGCAGTCGAAGGCGCTGGTTGAGTCAGCCCCGGTGGCGGTATTTTCATGCCTGCCGTTCGAAGTCGCACTCCACCATTTGACCGCGTTCAAACCGAACAGTAACTACTGGATGCCGCCACGGCAGGCGTTCAGGATCAGCCTTCGTCCGACGCTTTGGCCACTCAGTAGCCGCAGAATCAGCAAAGAATTGACCATCACCCTCTGCGTCGTGCCGCGACAGCCAACGGAGTGACGCGCACCCATGTCCGACGAAGCCGCGTTCCTCGATGAACTACGCGCCGCTCCGACCGACGACACCACACGCCTGGTGTTCGCCGACTGGCTCGACGAACACGATTCGCCCCGCAAAGCGGAGTACGTGCGGCTCGTCGCGGCGCTTGCCCGCGCCGGGGGCGACCTCACCGACCGCCCGGAAGGCGACGCGCTCGTCGCGCTCACCCCCGAACTGCCCGACGACTGGCGGTTCGTTGCCGGGGCGCGGTTCGTCGTCACCCTGTTCAGCTACGGCCACGCGCAGAAGATCAACATGATCAAACACCTCCGCGAGGCGACCGGCAACGGGCTGGCCGAAGCGAAGGTCATGAGCGAAGCGCTCCCCTGCCGGGTCCGCGACGGGGCCATGTTCGACCGCGCCCGCGAGATCGCCCGCAAGCTCCGCGGCGTGCCCGAGGCGGTCGTCGCGGTGCTGCCGACCGAACTCGAACAACTCCCGTTCGCCGTCACCTACGAAGTCGTCGCCACGTGCGGCATGTGGGGCGACACGAACGACCACACCCGCCGGGCCGCCCGCGCCTCGCTGGCCAATTTCCTCGTCCGGGCGGTCGGGATGTCACCCGGCGAAGCCGCGACCGCCGCCGCGAACGAACTCGTCGTGCTGGCCCGCGACCTCAGCGCCGGCGAAGCCCACAACCGCGCTCAGGTGCTGGCACAACACCGCCCGCCGGCCAACTTCCGCGACCGGTGGTCGGTCGGCGTATTCGCCCGACACGTCGCCACCGAAGTCGAGTAACCCTAACCCCCCGCTCTCCCATGTTCATCTTCGAGAAGGCTCCGTTCCCGTCGTGTCACGCCTCGACGCTGGTCGAGCACGAACCCGGCAAACTGCTCGCCGCGTGGTTCGGCGGTCAGGCCGAAGGCGCGAAGGACGTCCAAATCTGGCTCTCCGCGTTCGACGGCAAAGCCTGGACCGAGCCGAAGGTCGTCGGCACCGAGCCCGGGCAGCCGTGCTGGAACCCGGTGCTGTTCAAGTCCGCCAAGGGCACCCTCTACCTCTGGTACAAGGCCGGTCCCAGCCCCGATCGCTGGACGGGGTTCGTCCGCACCTCCGCCGACGGCGGGGCGACGTGGTCGAAGGTTGAGATGATGCCCGCCGGGTTCTGGGGGCCGGTCCGCGCCAAGCCGATCCAACTCGACAACGGCACAATCCTTGCTGGAACGTCGGTCGAGAGCTTCCGTAACTGGACGCCCTTTGTGGACCGCTCGACCGACGACGGCCGCACCTGGACCCGCTCCAACGCGTTCCCGGTGCCGGACAAGCTCAACCAGATTCAGCCGGCGCTGTTCGTAAGCAAGAGCGGTAGCGTGGTCGCGCTGATGCGGTCGCGCGACCCGCGGTTCGTGTGCCGGGCCGAGTCGAAGGACGGCGGCGTGACGTTCAGCTCGGCCACGGAGACGAAACTCCCGAACCCGAGTACCGGCGTCGATTGCGTCCGGATCGGGGACGACGTCTTCCTGGTCTGCAACCCGGTCGCGCTGGGCCGTAGCCCGCTCAGCCTGGCGCGATCGGGTGACGACGGCAACACCTGGAAAATCGTGCTCGACCTCGAAACCGAGCCGGGCGAATACTCGTACCCCGCGATGGTCCTGTCGGCCGCGGGCAAGCTGGAGATCACCTACACGTGGAAGCGCACGCACATCAAATACCGCAGCCTCGACCCGAAAACCCTCAAGGGGTAACGGACACCGTCGTGCGACTGCTCACCCGCGACGAGCGGGGCGAACTCGAAATCGTCCGCACGATCCGCAGGGTGATGGACGAGGCCGTCACCCTGCCGGGCACGAACAAGAAGTTCGGCCTGGACGCCATTCTGGGACTGATCCCCGGCGTGGGCGACGCCGGCAGCGCCGCGGTCGGCGCGTACCTCCTCCGCGCCGCCCACAACCTCGGCGTGCCGACGGTCGTGATGGTCCGAATGCTCGGCAACCTGCTGTTCGACGCCGTTCTGGGGCTTGTCCCGATCGTCGGGGACTACCTCGACATGCTGTACAAGGCGAACGCGAAGAACGCGCGCCTGATCGAAGAGGCGGTACTGAACCGCGAGACGACCGAGCGCGCGAGCTGGTGGCGGCTGGTCGGGGTGTTCGCGGCGTTCCTGGTCATCGTCCTCGGCGGCTTCGTCGGAACGGTCCTCCTCGCCAAGTGGCTGTGGACGTCAGTTTTCTGACGCCCAGAACCCACCCCCAACCCCTCCCTGTAGGGAGGGGAGAAAAACAACGCGGACTCGCTAACGTTCGCGGCGCGCGAATGGTTCCCCCTCCCTGCAGGGAGGGGTCGGGGGTGGGTTGCTACTCGCGGGCGTCCCAGGTGGCGAACTGGCCGTCGCCGGCGGTCACCAGCACCCGGCCTTCGGCCGCGAACTCGATCTGCGTGACCGCCGACGAGTGCCGCCGCAGCCCGATCAGTTCCATCCCGGTGCGGGCGTCCCAGAACTTGACCTCGCCGGTCAGCCCGCCGCTCACGATCGTGCGGCCGTTGGGCGACACGCCCAGCCCGGTCACGCGGCCGACGTGGCCGAACATCGTCAACTCCTCGCGGCCGGCGAAGTTCCACACCCGGACCGCGCCGTCGCGTCCGGCCACCGCCAACCGGTCGCCCGCCGGCAGCACGCGGAACACCGCCTGTTCGTCGGCCGCGATGTCGGCGACCTGTTCCGCCTTGGCGAGGGACCACACGCCGACCCCCTTCGCGGTTGGCGCGGCGACGAACTTGCCGTCGTCGGAGAATGCCATCCGCCGCGCCGCCCGGGTTCCGGTGGCGAACGCGGCGACCGGCTTGCGGTCGGAGACCGACCAGACGTTCACCCGGCCGCCGTCGTCGCCGACCGCGACCAACCCGCCGTCGGCGCTCAGCGCCGCCGAAACCGGGGTGCGGCGGTCGGGCGTCGCGGCGCGGAGTTGCTCGACCCCGGTGTTGCCGGTCAGGTCGCGGACGACGACGGCGCGGCCGTCGAACGACACCGCCCGCACCCCGCCGGCCCCCTCCAGAATGCGGACCGCGAGCGACCCGCCGGGCGCGTCGCCGGCCGCCACTTTTTCGCCCAGCGGGTCGAATTCGTAGCGGCGGACGTGGGCCGTGCCGGCGGTCACGAACTCGCGGCCGTCGATCGACACGGCCAGCGCCGCGACGGGGTCGGTCGCGAGCGCGCCGCGCTCGACCCCGTCGCGGGCCAGGTCCCAGGCGCGGATGACGCCGTCGGCGCTGCCGGTGAAGAGCGTCTTGCCGTCGGGGGTGAAGACCCCGGCCCGCACATCGCCGGCGTCGCCGGTGGCGAAGTCGAACGCGCCCGCGCCGGCCCGCGCCCGGACGCGGCCGGGCACCGCCGACAACGCCTCGGCCGCCCCGCCGGTCGCGATCCACTGAACGTTTCCGCCATCGCCGAGCGATTCGGCGCGGTCTGCGTCCGGCGCCCACACCCGGCCGAGGCCGAGGCCGACGAGCGGCCGCCCGCCGCGGACGGCCAGCGCGGTCACGTCCGGGAACGCGTGCTCCGGCACGTCGCCCGGCGCGAGTTCGGCCGTCCAGCACAGCACCCGCGTGCCGGCGGCGGTGAACACCCGCTTGCCGTCGGCCGACACCGCGACGTGCGTGACGGCCGGCTTGTCCGGGACCGAGTCGTGGCCGTCGTTCGCCGCCGGGGCGCCCGGGCGCATCCGCCGCAGCAGTCCGCCGCGCCCGCCGGCGTAAACCGTCGTGCCGTCGGGCGACACCGCAAGGCAGTGGACGTCCTTCGTCGTGCGGATGTCGTCGGCCGCGGGCACCGGTGCGCCGTCGCCGCCGACCGCCCAGCCGAGCATTGCGGTGCCGTCAGCCGTCGGGCCCGCGGTGAGCAGCAGTTTGCCGCCGTCGGCGAACGCGGCGTGCGTGACCGCGCCGCGGTGCGCCTGCACGGAGCCGAGTGACTTCCCGGTCGCGCGGTCCCACACCGCGAGGGTGCCGTCGGCGTGCCCGCTGGCCAGCCGCCCGCCGTCGGCCGACACCGCCAGCGCCGTCACCGCCCCGGCCGGGCAGACGATCATCAGCCGCTCGGCCTTCGCCAGCCGCGACAGGTAGGCGTGGGCGAACTCCGGGGCCTCCATGATCCACCCGGCCGACCGGGCGGCGGCGTCCAGCGCGTCGGCGGCCGCCTTCGGGTTGCCGCTCCGCCACGCCAGGAAAGCGTCTCTCAGTTGACGCGAGTACTCCCGCTCCTGCTCGGCCCGGTTGCGGCGGTCCTGCTCGGTCTTCAGGTTGTTGTCGGCCAGCCGCAGCTTCTTCTCCGACGTCCACGAGTTCCACGTCCCCAGCCCGGTCACGAACACGACGACCAGCGCCAGCGCGAGGATGGCGACGAGCTGGTCGTTCCGCTTCAGCCAGCGGACCGCGCGGCCGGACCACGCCAGCGGCCGGGCGACGGTCGGGCGGCCGTCGAGGAACCGGCGGAGGTCGTCGGCGAAGTCGATCGCCGTCCGGTACCGCCCGGCGGTGTGCTTGGCCATCGCCTTCAGGCAGATGGCTTCGAGGTCGCGGGGCACGTCCGGCCGCAGCGCCCGGGGGGCGGGCGGGCGCCCCTCGATCGCCTGCCGCAGCACCTCCACGTCGGTCTCGCCGTCGTAGGGCGCGCGGCCGGTGATCAGTTCGTACAGGATGACGCCCAGCGCGTACACGTCGGCCGGCGGGCCGATGTCCTCCCGCCGCGCCTGCGCCTGCTCCGGGGCCATGTACTTCGGGGTGCCGAGGATCTGCCGGGTGCCGGTCTCCGACGGCCCGCCGCGGTCGGCCAGCTTCGCCAGGCCGAAGTCCACCAGCCGCGGGAGGAGTTGCTCGCCGCGCAACTGAACGCTGCCGGGCGGGGCCTCGTCGGCCTCGTCGAGCTTCAACTCTTGGAGGATGACGTTGTTCGGCTTGAGGTCGCGGTGCAGCACGCCGCGGTCGTGCGCGTGCTGCACCGCTTCGGCGACGGTCGCGACGAGGCGCGCCGCCTGCCGCACCGGCACGGGAAATGCCTGCCGGTCGAGCCAGTCGGCCAGGGTGCGGCCGGGGCAGAACGCGGTGGCGATGAAGCACAGCGGGCCGATCTCGCCGGTCTCGTACACCGGGACGAGGTTGGGGTGGTCGAACTCGGCCGCCGCCAGCCCCTCCCGGATGAGCCGCCGCTTGGCGTCCGGGTTCATCATCATTTCGGGCCGCGGCAGCTTCAGCGCCACCTCGCGCTGCAGCTTCGGGTCGTAGGCGAGGAAGACGATGCCGCACCCGCCCTTGCCGAGTTGCCGCCGCAGCTCGAACCGGCCGATGCGGTGGGTGCCGCCGGGCGGCGGGGTCGGGAACGGGGTGGTCGCGCCGCGCGAGACCGGCTCGACAGGCCCGACGGAGTCCGGCAGCAGTTCGCCGAGCGAGCCTTCGTGGATCCCGGACGACCGCAGCGGCGTGACCGGGCGCTCCGCCGGCAGTTCGGCCGGAAGTTCGGGCGGCAGCGGCCGGGGCACGTGGAGCGTCGCGGCGTGCGGGTCGCCGCCGTCGATCTCCTGATCGTAGGCGGCGAGGAACCGGGCCAGGTTCTCGTCGAGGCGCAGCGAGTCGGACGATTCCATCGGCCGGTGACCAGAAGTGAACGGGCGAGACCCCGGGCCTCTCACCGAGGATACCATAGAGAACGGCGGCGGCTGTACCGCCATTTCCGCGAATTCCGTCCCGGGGTCGGGATTGTCGGACGTCGCCGCACCGGAGGTCAACCCGAACATGAAGGCTGTGGTCATTCAAAACGGCTTCGGGGTCGAGAACCTCGCGGTCGTCGAGCGGCCGGACCCGACCCCGGGTGCCGGGCAGGTGCGGGTGCGGGTGAAGGCCGCGTCGCTCAACTACCGCGACCTGCTCCTCGCGAAAGGGCAGTACAACCCGAAACTCGCGCTGCCGCGAGTCCTCGGCTCCGACTGCGCCGGGGTCATCGACGCGCTCGGCGCGGGCGTGACCAACTGGCTCGTCGGCGACCGGGTGGTGAACACGTTCATGCCGAACTGGTACAGCGGCCCGATCTTCGACGCGGCGACGCGGCCGACCTACGGGAACGACATCGACGGGGTGTTCGCCGAGCAGGTCGTGGTGGACGCGAACGGCCTGATGCCGTTCCCGGACCACCTCTCGTTCGAGGAGGCCGCGACGCTGCCGTGCGCCGCGGTGACCGCGTGGAACTCGCTGACGGCCGCGAACACCGGCCCGGGCACCACCATCCTTCTTCAAGGCACCGGGGGCGTGTCGATCTTCGCGCTGCAGTTCGCCAAGGCGCTCGGCGCGCGGGTGCTGATCACCTCGGGCAGCGACGACAAGCTTCAGCGTGCGCTGGGGATGGGAGCGGACGCCGGCACCAACTACAAGACGAACCCGGACTGGGACAAGTGGGCGCGGCAGCAGACCGGCGGCGCGGGCGTGGATGTGGTGGTGGAGGTGGGCGGCGCGGGCACGCTGGACCGGTCGGTGAAAGCGGTGCGGGTCGGCGGGCACGTGGCGCTGATCGGGGTGCTGGCCGGCGGGAGCGGGTTTTCCCCGGTGGGCGTGCTGATGAAGTCGGTGCGGTTGCAGGGCGTGTTCGTCGGCTCGCGGGCGATGTTCGAGGACATGAACGAGTTGATCGGCAGGACGAAACTGCGGCCGGTGATCGACCGCGTGTTCCCGCTCGCCGACGGCGCGGCCGCGGTGCGCTATTTGGAGAGCGGGTCGCACTTCGGGAAGGTGGTACTGGACGTAGGAACTTAGGTCACTCGCGGAGCGAGTGACGCCGACCAGCCGCACAAACCTCAAGGACCGCCGTTGTCGCCCGGGGGCGCGACTCGCGGAGCGAGTCGCCTACGTTCCGGCGGCCCGCAGCTTCGCTTCCAGTTCGTCGGCCCGCTCGACGTTCCGCGGTCGGAGGTCGTTGACCTCCCAGCGGTCGTCCGGCTTGCCGAACAGCAGCGGCTCGCGCGGCGGGTCGCCCGCGGCCGCGCGGGTCGGCACCAGCAGCGCCCACTCGGCGGTGCGGATCGCCATTTCCGCCGCGCCGTTCAGTTCCATCTGCGTGACCGCGAACGGGCGCGGCGAATCGGCGCCGCGGGCCAGCGGCAGCAGGTCGAACGCGCCCAGCCCGGCCTCCGGCGGCAACCCGAGGAGCGCGCGCAGCGTCGGCAGCAGGTCCGGCGGCTGGGTGAACCCGGGCACGCGACGCCCGCTCTGCTCGGCGCCCGGCAACCGCAGGATGAGCGGCAGGTGAACCAGTTCCTCGTGCAGCCACGGCCGGTGCAGCCCGACCTGCCCGTGCTCGCCGAGCGGCAGGCCGAAGTCGGAGGTGACCGCCCACGCGGCCGACCGGTCCAGCCCGCGCGCCCGCAAGTCCTCGAACAGCAGACCGAGTTCGGCGTCGAGCTTGGTCACGACGGCCGCGAAGGTGCGGTGCAGGTAGTCCCAGGCGTCGAGGTCGGCGCGGTCGAACGGCCCGGTCGGCGGGTCGGCGAACGGCGGCACCGTTTCGACCAGTGAGGAGTGAGGAGTGGGGAGTGAGGAGTCGTCCGCGTCCTCAACGAATTCCTCGTCCTCGTTCACATATTCGTCTCCGTCATCCCCGTCGCTCTCGTCACCGCCCCCGTTCGTCACGTCTTCGGCTTCGTCGGGCGTGTCTTCCTCGCCCGGCGTCGGCTCGTCCTCGTCCGCGTCGTCCAGATACGCTTCAAACACGTCCTGTTGCACGTCCCACGGCGGGATCAGCCGGTCGGTCTCGACCCACAGCAGGAAATCGGGCACGTCGGCGAGCCGGTCGAGCAACTCGGGAAAGATGCGGAGCAGTTCGGCGAGCGGCGAGTCGTCTTCCGGCTGCGGGCGGGCGTCGAACACTTCTCCCCAGCCGGCGTAGTACGAGGGAGGCGCGTCGGTGTCGGGGTGATTCGCGCGCACCAGAAGCGTGCGTGGCGGACCTACCCCCCCCTCCCTGAAGGGAAGGGGGGTGACGATTGACGTCGCTTCCCGCGCGCCGTTCGACGTTGACGAGTCGAGAAGGTTTTTCTCCCCCTTTCCCTTCAGGGAGGGGGGGCCGGGGGGGGTAGGTCGGCCCGGCCGGTCGCTGATGTGCCGGTCGAACACCACGCCCTCGGCCGCGAGGCGGTCGAGGTGGGGGGTGCCAACCCAGTCGTTGCCGTACGCGCCCAGCCACCCGGCCGGCAGGCCGCGCAACACGAAGACGATCGCTCTCATGCCGGTTCAGACTCGGTTCGGGGCGGCCGGGTTCGGGCGACGACGATAAGCTATTACGGTTCGCACCTGGGAAGGGGAAATCCGCGTGCTCGGCCCGATCTTTTCGCGCGAAGTCGTGACCGTGCCGCGGCGCGGCGGGCACTTCCCGGCCCGCGCCGCCCTCGTCGGGCTGCTCGGCATCCTCGGCGTCACCACCTGGCAGGCCACCGTCGGGTTCGCCCGCGACGCCACCCTCGGCGAGACCGCCGCGTTCGGCCAACTGCTGTTCCAGATCGTCAGCTACGTGCAACTGCTGCTGACGCTGTTCTTCGCGGCGCTGTCGGCGGCCGGGGCGGTGTCGCAGGAGAAGGACCGCCGGACGTTCGTGCTGCTGCTCCTGACCGACATGCGCGACTACGAGATCGTGCTCGGGAAGCTGCTCGGGGCGCTGCTGCCAATCCTCAGCCTGCTGGTCATCTCGGCCCCGGTGTTCGCGCTGCTCCTGCTGCTGGGCGGGATCGACCCGGAGCAGGTGGTGCAGGCGATGCTGGTGCTGCTGGCCTCCGCGGTCGCGGCCGGGTCGCTCGGCGGCCTCGTCGCGCTGTGGCGCGACAAGACCTACCAGGCGCTCGCGCTGTCGGTACTGTTCCTGGTGCTCTACTTCTGTCTGGCGCAGGGATTGGGCACGCTCGGGCCGAACCTGTCGCCCGCGGCCGACTGGCCGACCGTGCAGGCGTGGCTCGACCCGTTCGTCGCGATGCAGACCGTGCTGGAACCGCCCGCCGGCGGGTGGGGCGCGCTCGCCCCCGCCTACGGCTTCGTCCTGGTGATGGTCCTGTGGTGCGCGGTCCTGAACGGCGTCGGCATCTGGAAGTTGCGGGTGTGGAACCCGAGCGGCGAGCCGATCATGCAGCGGGAGGTGTTCAAGGGCGGCGAGGAGGCCGAGGCCGACGAGGCCAAGGCCGCCGAGATTCGCGCCCGGGCGCACGCGGCCCCCGGTGAGGTGCGGAAGCTCTGGGAGAATCCGATCCTGTGGCGGGAAGTCCGCACCCTCGCCTACGGCCGCCGCCCGCTGCTCGTCAAGTTCGCGTTCGGGATCGTTCTGGCGCTCATCCTGTGGTTCGCGGTGACCGAATTGAACCGGCCCGGCGGGCGGCCGGCGTTCGCGGCCGCTTACGGCCTCGTCCCGATCGCCGTGCTGAGCCTGCTCTTGGTCGCGGCGCAAGCGGTCACGTCGGTCACCTCCGAGCGCGACGGCGGGATGCTCGACGTGCTGCTCGTGACCGACGTTTCGCCGAAAGAGTTCGTGTTCGGGAAGCTGTGGGGGGTGCTGTACAATTGCAAGGAGTACATCGCCCCGCCGTTCCTGCTGGCGCTGTTCTACGCGGCGCGCGGGGCGCTCACCAAGATCCCGCCGGGCGCCGACCGGGCCGAGTTCTTCGCCGCCAACTTCGGCCCGGTGGTCGCGGTGCTGGGGGCGCTGGCGGTGCTGTTCGGGTTCGCGGTCTCGCTCGGGCTGCACGTGTCGCTCCGCATCAGCCAGAGCCGGATGGCGATCGCGCACACGCTCGGCACCATCTTCTTCCTGTCGGTCGGCACCCTTATCAGCATCTACCTGATCGTCATCAACGGCGGCAGCTTCACGAACCAGTGGGTGAGCTTCATCTCATTTCTGGTCCTTGGGATCGGCGGCCTGCTGTACGTGTTGAGCGCCGACCGCCCGTCGCCGGCGCTGACGCTGGCGAGCATCGTGTGCCCGCTGGCGATGTTCTACTGCATCGTGAACGTGCTCATCGGCCGCCCGGGGACGGACGAGTCCGGCGACCCGCTGGTGCCGTTTTTGGTGCTCGGGGCCGCGTTCGGGTTCACCATCTACGCCATGCTGCTGCCGCTGGTGACCGAGTTCGACGTGGCGCTGGGCCGCACCGCGCAGCCGAACGAGGGATAACGGGGTTGCGTCCCGCCGAGTTTTGATCAACGATCAAAGGCCCGTACCGCCCGGAGCTTCGGTCATGACGCGATTCGTGTTGCCGCTCGTGGTGCTGTTTGTGGCTTCGGCGGCCCGCGGCGACGCCCCGAAGCAGTTCCCCGCGGCCAAGCACGGCGCGGGCGAACTGAAGTACGTCGGCGACGTGCCGGTGCTGGTCGTCAAGGGGACGCCCTCGGAGATGGGCGAGCAGTTCGGCAAACTGGCGATCGCCAACGCCCCGGACCTCGACGGCCTGCACAAGCAGTTCCTCAAGGACGCCGGGCAGGAGAAGCGGTACCCGGTGCTGTCGGCGATGTCGGCGGCGCTCAAGCCCGGCTTCCCGAGCCACGTTTCGACCGAAGTCGAGGCGGCCGCGAAGGCGTCCGGCCGCGAGTTAGGCTTCTTGCTGTTCGCCAACACGCTGGCCGACCTGACGAGCGGGATGGGCTGCTCGACGGTGATCGTGGAGAAGGAGCGGAGCACGACCGGCGCGCCGCTGTTCGGCCGCAACTTCGACTGGCTGGACACCCAGGGCATCAACGAGCACACGCTGGTGGTCGTCTACAAGGGCACCGGCAAGCGGGCGTTCGCCGCGGTCACGGTGTCGCCGATCGCCGGCGTCATCAGCGGCATGAACGACGCCGGGCTGTGCGTCACCATCAACGAGATCAGCATCAAGAAGTCGAAGGACAAGGCCGACTTCAACTGGAAGGGCACGCCGCTGCTACTCACGTTCCGTTCCGTGCTAGAGGACTGCGCGACGGTCGCGGAGGCCGAGAAGATGCTCCGCGACTTCCCGCGGACGAGCACCTGCTGCATGACGATCTGCGACCCGACCGGCGGGGCGGTGTTCGAGCTGACGCCCAAGAACCTGGAAGTCCGGCGGCACGAGAACGGGGTGTGCTGCTGCACGAACCACTTCCGCACGGACAAGCTGAGCGTGACCGACAAGTGCGACCGCTACGACCTGCTGAAGCCGCTCCAGGCGAAGGATGGGCCGAAACTGGGCGTGCCCGAGGTGTTCAAGCAGTTGGACAAGGTCCACCAGGGGAAGAACACGCTGCAGAGCATGGTGTTCGAACCGGCAGAGCGGGTGCTGCACCTCAGCTACGGCGCCGGCCCGGCGACCAAGCTGAAGCCGACGAAGCTGGAGTTGGGCAAGCTGTTCGCGGAGTAGTGTGGGTGCGAGTGCGAGTGTGAGGAAAGGCAGAAAACAAAGACGGTGAGGCAGTGGATGTCTTTCACTCCTCTTCACTGCCTTCGTTTTCTGCCTTTCCTCACACTCGCACTCGCACCCACACTTTCTTCAATCGAACCACTCGTCTTCCGGGTCGAACGCCGGCAGCGCCACCACGACCGTCTTCAACTCGCCGTCGCTGACGACGCGGTGCCGTGTGCCGGCCTCGATCCACACCACCATGCCCGGTTCCACGGCGTGCCAGTCGCCGTTCAACTCGATCTTGCCCGAACCTTCCAGAATGTAGTACACCTCTGCGGTGCGCTTGTGGTAGTGCCGCACCGAGTCGCGGATGGACGTGACGTGGAACGACAGCGGCGCGCCGTCGGCCGCGGTCAGGATGCGGGTGCTCGTCCCGCACGGGCACGGCACGCTCGGCGCGTCGGCCTGCTTGCGGATCAGGTAACCGGCTGTCGCTGCTGGCATGAGTTCGCTCCGCGGGTGACGTCACAATAGCCGCGCCCGCGGTCGGGTTCGAGGGGGTTTTCCGTTGCCGCGTCTGTCGCTGCCTCTGCTGTCGCTGTGCGCCGCCCTCGCCGCGGGGTGCGGGACCGAACCGCCCGCGGCCGGCACGCCCGCGCCGCCGTCCGCGCCCGCCGCGCCGAGCAAACACAATAAGGATGAGTGCGGGGCGGTCACCGGGGCGGTGACGTGGACCGGGCCGCTGCCGGCGGTCGAACCGGTGCTCGCGGTCAAGCCGCGGGCCGACGGCAGCGGGTTCGACACGCGCCCGGTGTCGCTCGCGGTCGCCCCGCGCATCGACTCCACCCACCGCGGACTGGCCGGGGCCGTCGTGTACCTGCGCGGGGTCGACCCGGACCGCGCGAAACCCTGGGACTTGCCGAACGTGGAGGTCGAGTTCCGCGACTGGCAGATCGTCGTGAGGCAGGGCGAGCGGGCCGGGCGCACCGGGTTCGTGCGGCGCGGCGACACGTTCACCGCGGTGTCGCGCGAGCCGGTCCCGCACACCCTCCGCGGCCGCGGGGCGGCGTTCTTCGCCCTCCCGTTCCCCGACCCGGACAAGCCGCTCACCCGCACCCTCGACACCGCCGGCCGCGTCGAACTGACGAGCGCGAGCGGGGCGTTCTGGCAGGCGGCCGAGTTGTTCGTGAGCGAGCATCCGTATTACGCCGTCACCGACACCGACGGCCGGTTCCGCTTCGACGCCGTGCCCGAAGGCCGTTACGAACTGTTCGCGTGGCACCCGAACTGGCAGGTGGAGCGGACCGAGCGCAACCCCGAGAGCGGGCAGCCGAGCCGGTTGCACTTCGCCCCGCCGCTGGAGGTGTCGCGCGCCGTGAGCGTCGAGCGCAAGTACGCGACCCTCGCCAACCTCACCCTGCCGAAGTGACTCCCGTGTGGTCCGCTCGCTCCGCAAGCGGTCGCGACGCGCGGAAAGACCGCTCCGCACTCTCCGCAGAGCCGCACCGCGATTTGTTGCACCGCTCGCGGAGCGAGCGGACCACACTCGGCAATCCTTCACGATTTCTTCAATTCGCTTGCATTCGCCACCCCGGCCGCCAACAATACCTTCAGACACACGGACCGCGTCATGCACATCTATCCCGCGATCGACCTGCTCAACGGCCGCTGCGTCCGGCTGCGGCAGGGCGACTATTCGCAGGAAACCGTCTTCTCCGACGACCCGGCACAGGTCGCCCGGAAGTGGGTCGAACTCGGGGCCGATCGTATTCACGTTGTCGATCTGGACGGGGCGAAAGCCGGCAAGCCGGTCAACGGTTCGGTGATCCGCAAGATCGTGGAAGCCGCCGGCGTGCCGGTGCAACTCGGTGGCGGCATCCGCACCGACGCGGACCTCGCGGCCGTGCTCGATTGGGGCGTCCGCTGGGCGGTTCTGGGCACCCGCGCGTTGCAAGCGCCGCAGTGGGTGCGCGAGGTCGCCAACCGGCACCCGGGCCGCATCGTACTCGGCGTCGATGCCAAGAACGGCTTTGTCGCCACCGAGGGGTGGCTCGAGGTCTCGACGACGAAGGCGACCGAGTTGGCGAAGCTGGTGTCCGACGCGCCATTGGCAGCGGTCGTGTACACCGACATCGCCAAGGACGGGATGATGAGCGGCCCGAACTTCGAGGCGCTCGTCGAGATGCGCGACGCGACCCCGCTGCCGGTCGTCGCGTCGGGCGGGGTATGCACACTGGAGCACGTGCGCCGGCTGATGACGGAACGGATTCCCGGCTGCATCATCGGCCGCGCACTCTACGAAGGATCGCTCGATCTCGCAGCCGCTCTCCAACTCAGTCGAAAGTCAGAAAGTCCCAAGTCGTAAAGTCGAAAAACCGACACGTCCCTTCTTCGACTTTACGACTTTCGACCTGAAGACCTTCGACTCTTCGAAGGGGTTCAAGTCATGGCCGTCAAGCACCTGGTGGAGAACGTTCGGGACATTGCACTCGTCGGGCACCGCGCCGCGGGCAAGACCAGCCTGGCCGATGCCCTCCTGTTCGACGCGCACGCGGTCGACCGGCTCGGCAGCGTCGACGACGGCACGTCCGTCGGCGACTTCGACGAGGAGGAGCACAAGCACCACTTCTCCATCGACACCCACGTCCTGCACGCCGACCACGGCGGCAAACACCTCAACATCCTCGACGCGCCCGGCTCGCCGGACTTCATCGGCGCGGCCCTCGAAGCCCTCTCCGCTGTCGAAACCGCCGTGATCGTCGTCAGCGCCGTCAACGGCGTCGAGATGAACACCCGCCGCATGTTTTCAGAGGCGACATCCCTGGGCCTGTCGCGGGCGGTCGTCATCAACAAGCTCGACGCCGAAAACATCGACCTCCCGTCGCTGGTGGAGAGCATTCAAGCGGCGTTCGGCAAGAACTGCGTGCTGTTCAACGTGCCCGACCGCGTCGGCCCCGGGATGCGCGAGATCTACTGCCTGCTCGACCCGCGGCAGATCCTCCCGCCGTCGGTCCCGGTCGATGTGCCGAAGGCCCGCAGCGCGCTCATCGAAGCGGTCGTGGAATCGGACGAGGCGCTGCTCGAAAAGTACCTCGGCGAGGGCGCGGTGACGCTCGCGGAGTTGGAGGCGGACATCACCCGGGCGATGGAAGCGGGCACGCTCATCCCGATCTTCTGCGTGTCCGCGAAGAAGGACAAGGGCGTCCGCGAACTGCTCGATGCGCTGGCCCGCTACGGGCTGTCCCCGAGTTTCAGCGCCAAGCGCCTCGCCGGGCTGCAGGTCGGGACGAACGGCTCGACGCACCAGTTGCAGCCGACCGAGCAGGAGGAGTTCGTCGCGCAGGTGTTCAAGGTGGTCAACGACAAGTTCGTCGGGCACCTCAGCTTCGTCCGCGTGCTGGCCGGCAAGCTCCAGCACAACCACAACGTCGTCAACCTCCGCAACGGCCAGACGTTACGCGTCGGGCACCTGCTCGAAGCGCAGGGGAAGAACACCCACCAGGTTCACGAGGCCGGGCCGGGCGACATCGTCGCCATCGCGAAGGTCGAGGGGCTGGAGATCGGCGACACGATCGCGTACACGTCCCACGCGCCAAAGGTGCCACTGCCGCACTTCCCGACGCCGATGTTCGGCCTCGCCATCGAGCCGAAGACCCGCGGCGACGAGCAGAAGATTTCCGTCGGGCTGCACAAGCTCGCGGCCGAAGACCCCACCGTCAAGGTGACGCACGACGCCCAGACGCACGAACTCGTCATCAGCGGGGTGAGCCAGCTTCACCTCGACATCATCCGCGAGCGGCTGAAAGCCCGCTTCAACGTCGATGTGAACACGAAAGAGCCGAAAATCCCGTACCGCGAAACGATCACCGGCGAGGCGGCGGCCGAACACAAGCACAAGAAACAGACCGGCGGCCGCGGGCAGTTCGCGGAGGTGCATCTCCGCATCTACCCGCTGTCCCGCGACATCAAGACGCAGCAGGACTGCGAGGCCCAGTTCGCGAATAAGACGCGGTTCGAGAAGCTGCGGCACGTCCACTACGACCCGGCGTGTAACTTCGCGTTCCTCGACCACATCGTCGGCGGGAGCATTCCGAACAACTTCGTCCCGGCGGTGGAGAAGGGGTGTAAGGAGATGCTCGAACGCGGGGTGCTCGCCGGCTACCGCATTCAGGACTGCGCGGTCGAAGTCCACTTCGGTAAGTACCACGACGTGGATTCGTCGGAAGCGGCGTTCAAGACCGCGGCGCGGCAGGCGTTCAAGAAGGCGTTCCTGGCGGCCCGGCCTGCGCTGCTGGAGCCGATCGTGAAGCTCGAAATCACGGTGCCGACGAAGTACACCGGGGCGGTGCTCGGTGACCTGCCGACCAAGCGGGCGCACGTCGAGAACCAGGACAGCCTGCCGGGCGACGTCACCGTGATCTACGCCCGCGCCCCGCTGGCCGAGGTCGCACGCTACGCGGCGCAACTCGGCGGCATGACGCAAGGGCAAGGCTCGTACGCGATGGAACTGAGCCACTACGAGATGGTGCCCGCGACCGTGCAGCAGGTGATCGTCAGCAAGGCCCAGCTCAAGGACGACGAGGAGGAGTAGGGGCGAAGAGTTTTATCCGCAGATTTCGCAGATGAACACAGATTTGAAGGCAAAAGCAGGGCCAAAATCAAACCCTCTTCTTTTCTTCAAATCTGTGTTCATCTGCGAAATCTGCGGATAAAACTCTTCTGCCTTTTCCCGCCCTCGCTATTCCTATCTGCACCTCTCGTCCCTTCGCCGTCGCGGGTGCTGGCGCATGAACGCGGTCAAGTCGTTCTTCATCGACGAATGGTACTTCGCAATGCCGCTGGTGATCATGTCGCTGATCGCGGCGGCACTGGTACTCTGGCGGTTCCTGCTGAACAAGACCGCGAACACCGACATGGACGACTTCCTGCCGGTGTTCCAGCAGACCCTCCGCAAGGGCGGGGTCAAGGCCGCGGTGTCGTTGTGCAAGGACGAAAAAGGGCTGATCCCGAGTCGGCTGTTCGTCGCGGGGCTGGAGGCGGCCGACCAGGGGGCCGCGGCGATGCGCCGCACCATGGCGACCGAAAACGAACTGGAGATCGTGCCGCGACTGCACTTCCTGCTCGCCCCGATCCTGGCGATCGCCAAGATTGCTACGATGGTCGGGCTGCTGTTCACCGTCATCTCGATGATCAACACGTTCAACGCGATCGGCGAGCAGGCGTCGAGCGGCAAGGCGAAGGAGATCGGCGGGCACGCGTCGAAGATCGGGCTGGCGCTGTTCGCGACAGCGCTGGGCCTGTTCACCGCCATCCCGCTGGTGTTCAGCCACGTGCTGTTTAAAGAGTGGATTCAGAACTTCGAGATCAAGGTGAAGGCGTCGTCGCAGAAGCTCATCACGCTCGTCACCAACTACAAGAAGGACCCCAAGCTGCTCGACCAGCGCGAGGAACCGGAGGACGAGGAGGAAGACGACCCCCGGGCGCGCAAGAAGGTACGCCGTTCCTAACGCCGCTCTTCTGTAGCCGGGTCTGTGACCCCGGAGCGACACCCCCCGAACAGCACCGGCCTCACAGAGGCCGGCTACAGGACGCATCCGATGCCGAAGCCGCCGAAGGCGTTCGACGTGTGGTTCGTGACGGCGAACACCGTCTACAAGGCCGTGCCGTACAACGTGGTCGCCGACTGGGCGCAGCAGGGGCGGCTCGCGGCGACGGACATGGTCCGCCCGGCGGGCACCAAGGAGGCGTGGGCGAAGGTCGGGGCGCACGAACTGCTGGCCGATTACGTCCCGGGGCCGGCGGTCGCGCGGGCCGTGCCCGAGGTCACGCTCGCGGACGAGGTCGTCGAGGCGCAGGTCGTGGGCGCGGCGCCGCCGCCCGGCGCGCCGGTCGAACTGCCCGACCCCGAGCCGGGGCCGAGCCGGTCGCGGTTCGAGGACGACGACGAAGTCGATATGATCCCGCTCATCGACATCAGCATGGTGCTGCTGGTGTTCTTCATCATCATCCAGGCGACCGGGGCGCTCGCGCCGGTGGACGTGCCGGAGATGAAGTACGCCGGCGAGCTGAAGAACGACCCGGAAGCGGTCACGATCACCATCGAGAAGCTGAACACCGAGGACGTGGTGTACGCGGTGCGGGTTGGCCAGGCGCCGCCGCGGCCCGGGCACGACCAGCTCAAGACGCCCGAAGCGGCACTGAAGGCCCTGACCGAGGCGCTGGAGGGCGTCACCCGCCCGCCGGAGGTGCGCATCGCCTGCCGCAAGGAACTGCCGCGGGAGCGGGTGTACGAACTCCGCCGCGAACTCGAACCGCTCCGCAAGCGCGGCGTCATCAACTCGACCCTCGCCACCGTGGTGGAGGCACCGGAGAAGTAGAACGTAGGTCACTCGCTCCGCGTGTGACACCAGCCCGCGAGACGAGGCCCATTTACTTCCTCAATAGTCGAGGGCGCGACTCGCGGAGCGAGTCGCCTACGTTCAAAGCACCGGAGAGCAAATAAATGAGCGCGTGGCAGGTTCGCAAAGAAGGCTCGACCGAGGTCTATGCGCTCCCGACCTCCGCCGAGGTCGTCACCGCGCTGCGGGACGGCAACTTCGTGCCCGCCGACGAAGTGAAGGGGCCGGGCGACACCGCGTTCCAACCGCTCGAAACGCACCCCGTGTTCGCGGAGGCGGCGCAGGACATCGACCCGCCGCCGGGCGAGGAGACCGACGACACGCACCTCGACATGAACCCGCTCATCGACGTGTGTCTCGTGCTGCTCATCTTCTTCATCCTCACCATCACTTATGCGTCGCTCGAACGTGCGATCGACGTGCCCGAGGACACGCCCGACGAGAAGGGCGCGAAGCAGATCGAGTACAAGGACATCAAGGACAAAGTGTTCCGCGTGATCGTGAAGATGGACGGCGAGAAGCCGGTCATCAAGATCGAGGGCAAGGAGGTGCCGCGGGCGAGCGTCTTCAAGGAGATCGAGACGATCGTGAACACGACCGCGCGCAAGGAAATGCTGCTCGACATCGACAAAGATGTGCCCTGGGGAGTCGAGACGGAAATCCTCGACGCGGCGAAGGGCAACAAGATTCACAACATCATCAACAACCAGAAGCGCAAGTAGCGCGGCCCGCCGCGAAAGCCGCTGGTGCGGTATGCAGAAATTGCCGTCCCCGGCCGCCGAAACCGAACTGCTGGCGTGGCTGCTGGTCGCGCTGGCCCCGATGAACCGCACCCGCGTCAAACAACTCCTGCGCAGCGGCCGGGTTCACGTCAACGGCGCGAGCGCGACGCGCCACGACCACCCGCTGCTCCCCGGCGACGCCCTCACCATCGAACGCGATGCGCCCGCGCCGGCCGCGGCCGAATCCCGCCTCCCGATCGTGTACGAGGACGCGCACGTCGTCATCATCGACAAGCCGTCCGGGCTGCTGACGGTGGCGACCGAGAGCGAGAAGACCGACACCGCGTTCGTCCGGCTGAGCGAGTACCTCGCGGCGCGGCACGGCGGGCGGCCGTTCGTCGTCCACCGGCTCGACCGCGACACCAGTGGCCTTTTGCTGTTCGCCCGCTCGGCCAACGTGCGCGACGACCTGCAAGACGACTGGGAGTCGGTGACGAAGACGTACTTCGCGGTGGTGGAGGGCACGCCGCACCCGGCGAAGGGCACGATCGACAACTACCTGACCGAGGGCCGCGACCTGCGGGTGCGGGCGTCGCGGAGTCCGTCGAAGGACGCGAAGCGCGCGGTGAGTCGCTACGCGGTGCGCGAGTCGCGCGGCGGTTTCTCACTGGTCGAAGTCGAGCTGGAAACCGGGCGCAAGCACCAGATTCGCGTTCACATGGCCGGGCTGGGCTGCCCGGTCGCCGGCGACAAGATGTACGGCGCGACGACCGACCCCGCACGCCGGCTGTGCCTACACGCCTGGAAGCTGAGCTTCGACCATCCGGTTACTGCGGAGCGCGTGGAAGCGGAATCGCCGCTGCCGGCGGCGCTGGCCCGAGTCGTTCCGCCGGCTTCCGCGTGACACGGCGGCGGTTGGAGGGTATAGTCACACTCCCACCCTCACAGCCCTCCTCGGAACGCTGCCAATGTTCAGAGTGCTCGGCGGAACGACCTTCGACCGCACCGGACTCACGCGCCGCTCGTTCCTGCAAGCCGGCATGCTCGGCGTCGGCGGGCTGGCGCTCGGCGACTTCCTTCAGGCGCGGGCGAGCGAAGAGTACGCGGTTCCGCACGTCAAGGACGCGGCCGTCATCCTGTTCTGGATGAGCGGCGGCCCGGGGCACATGGAAACCTGGGACCCGAAGCCGGACGCGGTCGATCAGTTCCGCGGGCCGTTCGGGGCGACCAAGACGAGCGTGCCCGGCACGCTGTTCGGCGAACTGCTGCCCGAACAGGCGAAGATCGCGGACAAGGTGTCGATCCTTCGCGGCGTCAACCACGGCTCGGGCGACCACACCAAAGGCAACCACTGGATGCTGACCGGGATCGAAGGCCCGGCGTTCAACGTCGCGGACTTCAACATCCAGCGGCGGCCGTGCATGGGCAGCGCCGCGGCGAAATTGGTCGGCCCGCGGCGGCCCGGGCTGCCGCCGTACGCCGCGGTCCCGCACCTGAAGGGCGGGACGGACAACTTCTTCCACTACGCCGCGTACCTCGGCCGCGGGTACAACCCGTTCGTCGCCGATTCGGACCCGAACAAGCCGGACTTCCGCGTCCGCAACCTGTCGCTCGCCCCGGACATGTCCATCGACCGCCTCGAAGACCGCAAGTCGCTGCTCGAAGCCCTCGACGCCGGCAAGCGGAACGTCGAGTCACACAGTTCCGACCTCTCGCCGCACGCGCAACGCGCGTTCTCGCTGCTGACGAGCAAGGAGACGGCGGCCGCGTTCGACATTTCGGCCGAGCCGCTGTCCGTGCGCGACCGGTACGGCCGGCACACGTTCGGTCAGAGCGCGCTCTTGGCCCGGCGGCTGGTGGAAGCGGGGGTGACGTTCGTGACGGTGAACTGCGAGCCGTGGGACCACCACGGCACCGCGAACCGGCTCGCGACCAAGCCCGGGGCGGAACTGCTGATCCCGCCGTTCGACCGCGCCCTGGCAGCGCTGGTCCGGGACTTGATCGACCGCAACTTGTACGACCGGACGCTGGTGGTGGCGATGGGCGAGTTCGGCCGCACCCCGCGAATGAACCCCGAAGGGGGCCGCGACCACTGGGGCAATGTTTTTAGCGTGCTGATGGGCTGTGGGTCGATGAAGATGGGGCAGACGATCGGCCGCAGCACCGCGAAGGGCGAGCAGGTGGCCGACCGCCCTGTGTCGCCGCAGGACGTGACCGCGACCGTGTTCCGGCACCTCGGCGTCGACGCGCGGAAGGTTCACTTCCCCGACACGCAGCAGCGGCCGACGGCGCTGGTCGAGACCGGCGAACCGGTGTACGAACTGTTCCGCTGAGGGCGCTGCGGATGCTCACCGTCTGGTACACAGAGCCGTCCGGCGTGGACCTGCCCAACCCGACCGCCGGGCAGATGCTCCAGTTCATGCAGCGGGACGAGGAATACTGGGGGCCGTACTCACCGATGGGCGTGCTGTGCTGGCACGAGCACGCCGACCAACCCGCCCCGTCGCGCGTCGGGCTCGGTACCGCGACCGAGCGCGAGCAACTGCTGTTCGTGCGGCATTCCGAACGCGGCTGGTACTTCGAGTACAGCACGTTCAACCGGAGCCCGCGGCGATGCCTCGTCTCGGCGGCCGCGGGCGGTGATTTTGAACGCTACGTCAAGCACCGGGCGCATGGCGAGCAGATGCACTTCCTGGCCGGGTGCTTCGTGCCGCAGGCGGCTGCGGAGCGGGTCGTGGCCGAATTCTTGGCTGCCCACGGGCCGTCCGACGCGGTGTCGTGGCAGTCGTTCGAGACGCTCTTGCCGCGGCTCGATCCATCGGCATACCGTGAGCGACGCAAGCGCACGAAAGGTAAATAAACGACGCGCCCCACCGAGAACAAATGGCCCCACCCGAACAAACGCGAATTATTTGAAGTTCAAGAGCGTGTCTGCTTCTCTGGGCCGGATGGCGGAGTCGGGCGTTGCGCACACGCCGATCGAGTTGACCGGCCCGCGATCGCGAACTACGGTGCTGTCACCTACTCGCCCGTCGCGCCGCTCACCGGCGCGGGCCACCGGGGGAGTTCGGATGACCACCTCGCGTCTTGCGATCACCATCGATCTGGGCAAAGACTCCATTTCCTGCACCGCCGGTGATCTCGAAGCGACGTTCGCGTGGCTACTGGCCGAAATGCGGTCGGTGGCGAAGGTGCTCCGCCCGGACGAGCGGGAGCTCGTTCGCAAGATCATGACGCACACCGGCCCGCCCCTGACGGTCAACGACCTGTTTCCGGCGTTCACACGCGAGGGCGAGGCGCACAAGACGCTCCGCCGCCTCCGTGCCACCCAGTTCGTGTACCCGCAGCGGACCGGTCGCTGGCAGCCGGCCGAACCGGTCGCGGTCACGCCGTTCGCCCGGGTCGTATGGGGGCAGTTGGGCGAACCAGGGCTGTTCGACCCGGCGGCCGCGCCGGCCCCGACACCGACTGCGCCCCCGCTCACGCAGACGCCGCAGCCGAAGCCGGTCACCTGGGACAACCTGCTGGAGTGCGTACTCGAGCGGCAGGCGGCCCGCGCGGCGGACGCCCCGGCCAAACCGGACGACGCTGACGCGACCCAGGCTGCCGGCGAGGGCACTCAGCGCACCGGGAACAGGTGACCCCACCCCAACAACCGCGCGTCCTTCGGCAGCGGGTCGGTGGCCTTCAGCACGCCGGCCAGCACCAGCGTGCCGACGTGGAAGAAGCACGAGTCGGCGTCGGACGTGCTACCGGGGTAGTGGCCGAACCCGCCGTCGGCGTTCCGGCACGACAGCGCCCACCGAGCGGCCTTCGCCAGAGCCGCCTTCGCCAGAGCCGCTTTCGCCTCGGGCTTGTCTGAGCCGAGTTGCTTCACGATGAAGCACGCGTCGAAGGTGGCGTGCCGGTCGCGGGCCGGCGGGTTGAGCATCCAACTGCCGTCCTTCTTCTGGTCGCGCAGGACGCGGGCCAGCATCGCGTCGGCCTTCGGCACCTCTTCTTCCACGAGTCGGTAGTAGTGCGCCGCGTGGAACGTCGCGGCGACGTGGTCGTTGATGTATCCGTCGTCGGCCTGGGCCATCAGCAGTTTGATTTTGCGGTCCGCGTCGGCCGGGATCGGTTTGTCGCAGCACAGGTACGCGAGCGGGAAGAAGCTCGTCATGTACAGCGGCAACTCCTTATAGTCGGCCTTCAGGACGACGTCGAACACCGGCAGCGGGTCGTGTGTGGGCTTGGTGCCGAGCGCGCGGAGGGCCATCAGCGCCATCGTCGTGTTGTACGCCCGCCCGGCCGCGGACTTCGGGTCCACCGTGCCCTTCTCGTTCACGAACGCCCCGTCGGGTTGCTGCCGCGAGAGCAGGAATGCGCGCGTTTTCGCCTCGTCGGGCAGTTTCCAGCCGAAGGTTTTGTGGACGACGACCGCGTAGGTGACGGGCGCGAGGTCGCTGAACGCGCTGTCCGACATGCCCTCGTACTTGGGGTCGATGCCGGGGCGGAACGAGCCGTCCGGCCTCGCGGTCTTCGCGAAGAACGTTTGCAGACCGCGTGCGACGTCGTCCGGAGAGGGAAGTTCCGGTTCGGCGGCCGGGCTGACCGCGACGCCGACGAGGAGGAGTGCGAGAGGGGTGAGGAGAGCGGGTTTCATGGCCCCACGTTACCGCGGCGGCCGGCGAAGTGCTAGCGAAAGAACTCGCTCACCTTGACCGCGAACCCCGGCAGCACGTCCGGCAGGGTGAGTTCGTCGCCGTTGTGCATGCGCACCGGCAACTCGTCCTCGCGGTACACCGCGAGCGACTCGGTCTGCGGGTCGATCACGATCACGACCGCGACGCCCGCGTCCAGGTACTCGGCCGCCTTCGCGCTCAACTGGGAAATGCGATCGCTCGGCGACCGCACCTCGACGACGAGTTCGGGCGGAACGGGCAGCGGCCCTTCGGGGATGTCGCCCTCGGGCAGCTTTGCGAAGCTGACGAACGCCACATCCGCGCCGCGCACGGTGTCGGTCGGCTCCGTCAACCGGACGCGGACGAACGTGTCGTTGGCGAACACGCGGCCCAGCCTGTTGGCTTCGGCGAAGTTGAACAGTTTCGCGTTGACGCGGCTGATGATGTAGCCGTGGGGACCGCCGGGCATGGGATACCTCACGATTCGGCCGCGGAACAGTTCGACGCGCGTCTCGCTGCCGTGCCGGCGCATGAACTCGTCGGCGGTCAGGAGCGGTTCGGTCGTGGCGGTCGTGTCGGCGCTCATGGTCGTCCTCCGCCGCGGAGTATACTCGCCCGACTGGCCGCGCGACCACTCCAGTTGCCGCGCGGAATCGTCCGCTTCACGGTTGCGGGGCGGGCGGCCGTCGTGCGATAATCCAGCACCTCACAACCCGCCCGGGGGGAATCCTTCCTTGCCCCCATTCGCTGCCGGCCGCCGGTCGAAATACGCTCTCCCGCTGCTCGCCGCGATGGCTTTCGCGAGCCTCGGGCATGCCGCGCCTGAGCCTGTTACCTTGAAGGGGCATACCGGTTGGGTCGGCGGGGTCGCGTTCGCGCCCGACGGCGACACGCTCGCCACCGCGAGCGCCGACGGCACCGTTCGCTTCTGGGACGCGGTCAGGGGTGAACTCCGGCACACTCTGAACGCACACGACGACATCGTTTCCGCCGTCGCGTTCGCAAGGGACAGGCGGTTCGCCACCGCGAGCTTCGACGGCACCGTCAAGGTGTGGGACGCCGACCGCAAGCCGCTGCACACCTTCGGCGGCGCCCGCGGCGCGGTGCTGACGGTCGCGCTCAGCCCCAACGGCCGCGCGCTGTCGGCCGGCGGGATCGACGGCGCCGTCCGCACCTGGAACCTGGACGACGAGGAACCCCGCGCCCGCCGGCAGCGCCTGCACGGGTCGTGGGTGAACGCGGTCGCGTACAAGCCGGACGGCCTCGGCCTGGCGTCCGGCGGGTCCGACAACGAAATCCGCTTCAACCCGGAGATCGGCAAACTAATGATCGTGCGGCCGAAACTGGCCGAGGTGCGATCGGTCGCCTATTCGCCGGACGGGAAGTTGGTCGCCGCTGGCACTCGCTACGGCGTCACCGCGGTGTTCGACGTGAACGGCGACCCGGTCGCGGCGCTCAAGGGAAAGCACACCGGCGACGTGTGGGGTGTCGCGTTCTCGGCCGACGGGAAGTGGCTCGCGGCCGGCGACGGCGACTGGAACAAACCGGGCGACGTCGTGCTGTACGACACCGCGACATGGAAAGAGGCGTTGCGGCTTCCGCACACGAACGAGGTGTTGTGCGTCGCGTTCCACCCATCGAAGCCGCTGCTGGCCGCCGGGGCGTGGGACAAGACGGCACGCGTCTGGAACCTGCACGACGTGGCGAAGGGAAAGGGGAAGTGACGACCCACTCCGCTTCCGGCCTCGGGTCGGCGGCACTGCTCGACGCCCATCAAGGGTCTGTGATGCAACCTAATCGCACAGGTTGTGACACCTCTGGCTCGTGATTGCGCCCACCAGACGGTTACCCTGTGGGGATCGGCCGACGGCGAGCAGCACGACCACCCAACACGGGCGTTTGGCAATGTGTAGGAGTGCGTACCACAACCGCCCCGCTACGTAACTCTTCAATAGCCCGTGCGAGCCCGTGTCTTCTGCCCCTACCAACTCGTGGTCGAACAGGTACTGCTCGGCGAAGTCGGTATGGATTTCGTCGTTGTCTGTGAGCGGATTGTAGCCGGGAAACGGAATCGTGGTCGCGTCCAGATTCGTGATGTGTTGGCTTCGAAAGTCGGCCGCCTTGATCGCCCGCAGTACCTCCCGGCCGGTGAGTGAGTGATGGCTCACCGGGAGGTCGCAGACAAATCCGCGAACAGCAAGGCTCGCCGGACCGTAGTGACACTCGCCCCACTCGACGCTCGAAAGGAAGGCGAGGTCGCCGAGCAACCCGTCATTCCACTCGTCGGAAGTGCGGTACTGCGACACGAATGTGACCACCGCCCCGCGACGTCCCACCGGTTCCGTAAACGGGTGCCCGGGTTCACCCTCTTGAAACGCGAGCGGCTCAAACGGCTGCGCCAACGTTGTCATGAACGCGAGCCAAGCCGAATCGAACTCGCCCGCTGGCGGCGTACGGCCTTCGACCTGGGCACGCAGGTACTCGGCCCGCGGGTCGTTGCGCTCCTGAAGCCAGTCGGCGTACACCAGCTTCAGCGCCGCGTCGGCCGGGTTCGCCAGGATCGCCCGCAGGAACGGAAGTTCGTCTCCGTCGAACACGGCTCACCCCAGTAGCGCCTTCACCTCGCGGCTGACGGCTTCCAGCACCGTTTCCAGCGCGCCCGGGGCGACTGCCGCGATCACCTCCTGATAGATGCCGTAGCCATAACTTCTCGCGGCCGGCAGGTAGCCCGGTTGCCAGTCGTTGGTAATGGTGGCAACGACCACCGCCACGCCCGGGAAGCGGGACCGCAGCGTCACCTGAAACACCTGATACAACTCGCCCGGGCAAAACACCCACACCGACCCGCCCAGCCGCGAAACGGCAACGCGATACGGGTACGCGGGGCCGGGCGGCATCGCGGCCAACCGCGTCAGTTGTCGGGTCATTTGCTCGGCCCGCGCTCGGCATTCCGCGGCCCGCGGTTCGTCGTTCGCGGCGCGGGCGGCCGCCTCGTCTGCCTCCCACCGCGCGAGTTCGGCCTTCGTCGCGTCGGCTTTCGGCAGATCGAGTCGGTAGGGCAGCGCGAGTACGAACCGCTTTGCCTTCCACGCCTCGAAGCCCTTCCGCTCGTCGGCCGGGATCGCGGTATGCTTCCAGGTGCCGAGGATCGCGCCCGAAACGACCGGGCCGGCGTAGTCGAAGTGCGCCCCGGGCGGCGGGAGCGCCTCCAGCGCCGACAGCGCCGCGAACCCGAGCTGCCGGCCGTTGCGGTCGGCCACTTCCACGTCCCCGACGTACCCGTCCTTCGGCCCGAGGTCGCCGCTCGCCCCCTGAAGGAACAGACACGGCGCGCCCGTGTGTGATTCAATGACTTCGCGCATCGCGCCGACGTAATCCGGGCTGATGAGCGCGTTCTGCCACGCCAGCGTGGTCGGGTGGCAGGCGTAGTTGACGACCGTGCCGAGCACGTCGCCTGTGACCTCCGCGACCGCCTTCGCCACGAGCACGGTGTCGTCGGCGGTGCCGTCCGGGTTGAAACCGCACACAAACTGTTTGGTCGCTTCGTCGTAGAAGTTGCGCTCGCGGGCGAGGTCGCAGCGGCCGGTGCCGAACACCAGCGTCGCCGGGTGCGCCGACCCGGCGGCCTTTTGTGCGACATGTGAGCAGACGTCCGCGAGCATATCGAGGTACGGGCCGATCAGGTCGCCGCCGGGCAGGGCGGCCCGCGTCCGCGACATCCAGCACGAGCCGTGCGTGTGCGACAGGCACACCATCACCTCGTCCGGCGCTGTGCGGCCTATCCGGTTGCGGATGTTCGCCACCTCGGAGCCGTCGAGGATGCAGTGATCCAGGCCCAAGACGACGAGTTTCGCGCCGCCGTCGAGCGGTTCGAGATGCATCGCGGTCGCGGTGAGCGGGCGGTGAACCCCGGTCGAGCGGTCGTGTTTGGCGGCCCCCCACATGCGGTGGTAGATGCCGACCGGCGGGGTGATGTCGGTGCGGGCGAACCCGACCTTGCACCGCGCCTGTGGGGCGGTCACGCGCGTCGTCATTGTGCGTCCTCGAACAACTCGGCCTTCGAGTCCATCCGCAGCCAGCATAACGTCGAACCGGCGAACATGCCCGCGAACAGCAAGAGCGTGAGGTTCCAGTTCCCGGTGCCGCCGACCACCCGCCCGACCGCGAACGGGAACAGCCCCGCGCCGACGTTGCCGGCCATGTTCATGGTGGCGAACACCGGGGCGACGCGGGCGCCGCCCATCGACAGCGCGACCGCGTACGCCCCGGCCCCGCTCACGTACGCGCAGAACCCGGCCGCGCTCACCAGCACCACCACGGCCTCCGCCGACGGCGCGAAGTACGCCCCGACGGACGCCGCGGCACAGACGGCCGTTCCGGTCGCCGACAGCCCCTGCCGGCTCAGCCACTCGCTGCCGGTTTTTCGCAACAGCCAGTCCGAGAGGGTGCCGCCGAGCAACCCGCCGAAGACTCCGACCACGAGCGGGTAGGCGGCGAGGGTGCCGGACTCCTCTTTCGTCACCCCGAACGCCTCTTGCAGGTATCGCGGGAACCAGGTGAAGAACAGCGCCGTCGCGCCCGCCCGAAGGAACTGCTGCCCGCTGAGCAGGAGCAGGTCGCGGTGGGTGAGTAACCGGCCCCACGGGGTGGGCGGCCGGGACAAATCCGGTGATGGCGCGGCGGGCGGGTCGGGGCGCGGCACGACCAGCGCGAACGCGACCGCCCACACCAACCCCGGGACCGCGTACACGACCAGGATTTGCGGCCACGTCAGTTCGCCGACGAGGCGGCCGGTGACGTACATCGACAGCGCCGCCCCGCCGGCCATACAGCAGCCCAGCGCCCCGGACGCGAACGCCTGCTCGGTCTTCGGGAACGTCGCGCCGATGCCCTTTGTGGCGCACACGAAGATGCCGGCCTGCGCCGTGCCCATCGCGCCCCAGAGCAGCCACAGTTCCGTGAACGAAGACGCGGTGCCGGTGAGCGCGGTGAGCGCCGACCACAGCACCGCGAACAGGATGAGGGCTGTCTTACTGCCGAGGCGCTCCGCGACGGCCCCGGCGGGCAGTTGGAACGCCGCGTACCCGGCGTACCACGCCAGCCACACCAGACCCATGTCGCTCGGGCCGATGCCCAAATCTCGCTCGATCCGCTCCGACGGCACGCTCAGCGCCGACCGCTGCAAGTAAGCGACGACGGTGACCGCACACAGGAACGAGAGCAGGCGGTATTTCATGCGACCGGACGCGGCGGGTGGCGGGAGCTACCGTCGTGATACCCGCTCCCGGCCCTCGCGCCGCGCACAAAATCGGCAGAATCTGACACGGGGCGAGCCTCCCGGCCCGCCCCCTCAGCGGTTACACGTCGAAGTCGTCGAACGCGTTGAGGTCACTGTCGTCGTAGGCGTCGAGCGGGTCGGCGTCGTAGTACACATCGACCCCGGTGCCGCCGGCGATCACGTCGATTCCGGGGCCGCCGAACAGCGCGTCCTGGCCGCTGTCGCCCAGCAGGTAGTCGTTCCCGATGCCGCCGACCAGGATGTCGTCGCCGACCCCGCCCAGGAACACGTTCCCGCCGCTTCCGCCGACGAAGATGTCGTCGCCGAAGCCGCCGTCGGCGTAGGCCAGCGCGGTGGTGTTGTTCACGAACACGTCGTCGCCGCCGTTGCCGTAGAACGCGATCAGCCCGATCGCGGCGCGGGGCAGCGGCTCGAAATCGACCCCGTTGACGTTCAGGTACACCAACCCGCCGACCTCGGTGACGACCGCGGTGTCGCCGGCGTCGTCGGTGTTGATGACCAGCATCGGCCCGTCGAAGTACACGTCGGCCGCCGGGTTCTCGCGGGTCTCCAGCGATTCGAGCCTCAGTTGAGCGGACATATCGTTCTACCCCATCGGTGTTTCGGTCGTAGGAGCGTCTCCATCGATGGGTCGCGCGGAGCCACCGAACTTGCGCCCGGCGTTGGCGGAAATTGTGGCCCGCTGTTTGCTGATCTTCAGTCGTCCGAATTGTCACATACGGCCGCAGGAGGGGCAGATGGATTACTCAACCGTTGCACAGGTCAGCCTCCCGGCCGCCGGGTTGGTCGCATACCTGTTCCGTCACTGGTGGTGGCCGCCCGGGCCGGAAGCGGGGCCGCCGCTACTCGCGCAGTGAACTGCGCAAGCCGAAATGAAAACGACCCCGGCGGACCATCCGCCGGGGTCGGCTCTTTGGGGAAGAGCGTGCCTGTAAGCGTTGAAGAAACGCTCGCCGGCACGCCGCTTGCGCCGCTAACTCAACTTGATGCCCAGGTCGCGGAGTTGGCGGGCATCGACCGCGGCCGGGGCGCCGGTCATCAGGTCGCGGGCGCGCTGGTTCTTCGGGAACGCGATCACGTCGCGAATGTTCGTCGTCCCGGCGATCATCATCGCCCAGCGGTCCAGACCGAGCGCGATCCCGCCGTGCGGCGGCGCGCCGCTCTTGAGCGCGTCCAGCAGGAACCCGAACCGGGCTTGCGCGTCCTCGGGCGTCATGCCCAGGATTTCAAAGACGCGGCTCTGAACGTCCTGCCGGTGGATACGGATCGAGCCGCCGCCGACCTCGTAGCCGTTCAGCACCATGTCGTAGGCTTTCGCCCGCACCTTGCCCAGGCCGTCGTTGGTGCGGAAGGATTCCAAATCCTCGTCCATCGGTGCGGTGAACGGGTGGTGCATCGCGGCCCACCGGTTCTCCTCCGCGTCCCACCCGAACATGGGGAAGTCGAGCACCCAGAGGAAGTTGAAGTGCTCGGCCCGCGGCTGGAACGGCACCGGCGTGTACGGCTCCTTCTTCTTCTTGGCCGCGTCCGCCTTCTGCTTCTCCTTCTCCTCGTGCGCGGCCTTTTCTTCCCACCAGTTGACGTACAACTTCAGCGCGTTGGCGACGTGGACGCGGAGCGCCCCGAGCGCGTCGCAGACGACCGGTTCCGGCCCGGCGACGATCAGGAGCAGGTCGCCGTCGGCCGCCCCCAACCGCTCCGTCAACTTCGCCTTCAACTCGTCGCCGAAGAACTTCTCGATGCTGCCGGTGAGCTTGCCGCCCTCCACCTTCATCCACGCGAGGCCCTTCGCCTTGTAGGTTTCGGCCACTCGCGCGAGTTCGCCGCCCGGTTTAAGTGCGGTGTTGGAGAACTTGGCCGCCGCACCCTTCGCGTTGATCGCTCGCACGACTCCCTGTGCCTCAAGGGCGTCCTTGAGGAACTTCGCCTCGCTCGCGCCCGCGATGTCGCCGATGTCCACGATTTCCAGCCCGAACCGCAGATCGGGTTTATCCGACCCGTATCGCGCCATCACCTCCGCGTACGAGTACCGCGGGAAGGGTGTCGGGATTTTCACCCCGAGGCACTTGTCGAAGATGTCTGCGGCGAGCCGTTCCATGATGGACAGCACGTCCTCGCGCTCGACGAACGACATTTCGACGTCGAGTTGAGTGAACTCCGGTTGCCGGTCGGCGCGGAGGTCTTCGTCGCGGAGGCAGCGGGCGATCTGGAAGTAGCGGTCGTAGCCCGAAATCATCAGCAGTTGCTTGTACAACTGCGGCGACTGCGGCAGTGCGAAGAACTCGCCGTTGAACACGCGGCTGGGCACGAGGTAGTCGCGCGCCCCTTCCGGAGTGCTCTTGCCGAGCATCGGGGTTTCGACTTCGAGGAAGTTGTTGCCGTCCATGAAGTCGCGGATGACCTTACACAGCCGGTGCCGCATGATCAGCGTTCGCTGTAGCGAGCGGCGGCGCAGGTCGAGGTAGCGGTACTGGAGCCGGAGGTCTTCGTTCGCCAGTTCGGTGCCGAACTCGCTCACCTCAAAGGGCAGCGGCGGGCACTGGTTCAGCACGCGAAGGGTTTTTGCTTCGAGTTCGACCGCGCCCGTCGGAATGTCGGCGCGCTCGGCCCCCGGGAGGCGCTTCCGCACCACGCCCGTGACGGACAACACCCATTCCGTCTTCAGTTCTTCGGCTTGCGTATAGAGGTCGGAATTATCAGCCTCGAACACGACTTGTGTCAGGCCGTAGCGGTCGCGGAGGTCGATGAAAATCTGATTGCCGTACTTGCGCGCGGTCAGCACCCAGCCGTTGAGGGTGACCGTCTGCCCGACGTGCCCCTCGCGAATCTCGTGACACAGGTGTGTTCGCTGCCACTCGGCCATTGTTCCCTCTCCCGACGATACGGACGGCGCATCAGCCGTCAGTATAGGGACGCGGCGGAGCGGCGGGCGGTTCGGGCGGGGTCAGCCGAGCGGGACGAACCACCGCCATTCGTGCCCGTCCGGCAGCGCCGGGTCGGCCGCGCATTCCAGATGGACGATGCGGCGGTGCCCGGCGTCGCTCCGGCTGTGGCCGCTCGCGTGCGTGACCAGTGGGCGCATCAGAAGGGCGTCCCCGGCACGGCAGAAGAGGGTCTGGGCTTCTCGCGGCGGGTCGTCCTTCTGATGGTATGCCGCGTGCGAACCCGGAATGACACGCAGTGGACCGTTGTCGGCCGTCATGTCGTCGAGGTGGATGCGGACGGTCAGCATGCGGTCGAGCACTTCGCGCGGCGCGACGAGGTGCGGCACGCCGGCCTTCACGGTCGGCTTGGTGAACGCCGCGCTCACGCGGTTCGCCTTCACCGCGATGCTGTAGTCCTTGTGCCACGGCAGCGCCCACGAGTGCCCCGGCGGCTTGTCGAAGTACAGCACGCGGACCACACCCGCCGCTTCGCCCAAGACAGTGTGCAACGCTTGACGAAGTGGCGGTGTGCGAACGAGGTCCACGCACCGGGGCCACAGGTCGAGCAGGTTGCGCGCCCCGTAGGCCGGGCCGCCCTCGCCGCCGAGCACCGCGGCGTCGGCGGCGTGCGCCTGCGTGATCGCGGCCCACTCCGTGACCGCCGCTTCGACTTCCGGGTCCGATAGCGCGTTCGGAATGAGCGCGTAGCCATCGGTGCGGAGTTGCTCGCGCCAGGTCATGCGCCGCGGCCCCGGAAGAGGGCGAAATAGGCCACCGCCCCGCTCGCGATGAAACCCGCGCCGACTACCGCTTCCGACCGCTGTTCCGGCGACGCGAACATGTTGAACAGCACCGCGCACATGATCGCCACATACAGTGCCGGCACGACCGGGTAGCCCCAGCAGCGATACGGGCGGTTGTCCGGCGTCACCGGGATGCGCCGCCGGAACATGAAGATCGTCGCCACCGCCAGCGTCTCGAACGTCACCGACCCGAAGATGACGAAGTCGGTCATGATGTCGAAGGGCGACTTCCCCTGCGGGATGTTCAAATCGAGGTCGTGGAAGCCGAGCGGGATGAGCGGCAACCGGTACTGCGTCAGCGCGCCGACGCACAGCACCAGCAGCGCCGACCAACCCGACATCACCACGATCGCCAGTGCCGGCGTCCGATAGGTCGCGTGGAGCCGTCCGAACGCCTCCGGGGCGAGTTTGTCGTGCCCCATCGCGTAGAGCAACCGCGGCCCGACGAGGATGTTGCCGTTGAGCGCGCCGAACACGCTCGTCATCACGATCACCGACGCCAGAATCACCCCGGCCGGGCCGATCAGCACCGACATGAACTCGGTCGCCACCGGCGTGGCCGAGAGCTGTTTGTTCGCGTCCTTCGCGACGATCACCTCGTGGGGCAATACAAGGTGGTAGGCGAGGTTTGCCCCGCAATAGAGGGCGATCAGGACGAACACCGCGAGCAGGAGCGAGAGTGGGATGTTCCGCTGCGGCTCCTTCACCTCGCCGGCGATCGGCGCGATGTTCATCCACCCGTTGTACGCCCACAGCACGCCGACCAGCGCCACCCCGAACCCGCTCCAGTTGATCCCGCCGAATGAACTCGGCCACGTCGGACTGAGGTGAGCGACTTTCGGCGGGTGCGTCGGCTCGGCCACCGCCGCGTACACCGCGAACGGCAGCGCGATGATGAACAGCAGCGACGCGACCTTCAGCAGCGTGATCCCGAACTGCACGGTCCCGCTCAGCCGCGTGCCGCGGACGTTCACGAAGGTCAGGCCCGCGATGACCAGAACCGTAAGCAGTTGCCGCGGCCAGAACGGCAGCACTTCAACGGTCTTGTCGCCGGTGTGGAGTGACTGCTTCAGGACGTCGTGGAACGACTCGCTGAACATCGTCGCGAGCGCCGCGATGGACGCCGAGCGGATGATCCAGAACTCGACCCACCCCCACAGGAAACCGGCCCAGCGGCCGTAGCCCTCGCGGAGGAACACGTAGTTCCCGCCGGCCCGCGGGAACAGCACCGCGACCTCCGCCAGTGCCAGCGCCCCGAGCAGCGTGAGCAGGCCGCCGAGCACCCACACGCCCATGATCAGGCCGAAGTCGGGCACGTTGTCGGCGACGTTGCGGCCCTTCTTGAACACGCCGGAGCCGATGACCGTGCCGACGATGAGCGCGGTGGCGAGCCACGGCCCCAGGACGCGGGGCAGGGTGTGTTGCGAGTCGGTTTGCATGCCCGGCGATGGTACTCGAAAGCGGGAGAGTTAGCACGCGGATGACGCGGATTTCGGCGCGGATGCACGCGGATTAAAGGCAGAAGATGATTAACGGCTCAATCCCTCTTTGCGTCTGATCCTGTCTTCATCCGCGTCATCCGCGTGCCCGCCATTCGTTCACTCTCAGTCGAAGATGCACGTCTTGCGATCGTAAACGAGGATGCGGTGGTCGATGTGCCACCGGACGGCACGCGACAAGACCACCTTTTCGAGGTCGCGGCCCTTTTCGAGCAGGTCTTCGAGGCCGTCGCGGTGCGAAATCCGAACCACGTCCTGTTCGATGATCGGGCCTTCGTCCAGGTCTTCGGTCGCGTAGTGACTGGTCGCGCCGATCAACTTCACCCCGCGCTCGAACGCCCGGTGATACGGTTTCGCACCGACGAACGCCGGCAAGAACGAATGGTGAACGTTGATGATGCGGTGCGGATAGCGCCGGATAAAGTCGGCCGATAGAATTTGCATGTAGCGGGCCATCACGACCAGATCAATCTTCTCCGCGGCGAGTAAGTCGAGTTGTTTACGCTCGAAATCGTCCTTCTGGCCCGCCGGGGTCGGGATGTAGTGAAACGGCACACCATAGAAGTTCCCCCACCGCTCCGCGTCCGGGTGGTTGGCGACGATGAGCGGGATGTGGCACGGCAACTCGCCGGTGCGGTGCCGGTACAGCAAATCCATCAGGCAGTGGTCGTACTTCGACACGAACAGCGCGACCCGCAGCGGCTGATCGGAGCGTTCGAGCCGCCACCGCATCTCGAAGCGGTCGGCCAGCGGAGAAAAGCGCCGCGGGAACTCGTTCACGTCGATCCCGAACCCCTGCAAATCCCACTCGACGCGCATCAGGAACAGGTTCCGCTCCGCGTCCTGGTGCTGGTCGGCGTGAAGGATGTTCGCGTCGTGCTTGTACAGGAACTCCGCGACCGCGGCGACGATCCCCTTGCGGTCCGGGCAGGTGATGAGCAGGACGGCCGTATTCTTCATTGTGTTTGGTGTTTCGTGTTTTGTATTTGGTCGAGCAATCACTCGCTCAGCCCGGCGCCGAACTCGGACTCTTCTTCCGCGGTCAGCCCGGTCGGCTTGGCCTCGACGGTGGTGACGATCGCGGTCTTCGCGTGCTCCTCGCCCTCGACCACGTCCGCCGCGTGCGCCTTCTTGATCGCCTCCTCGGTGCTGGTCGGATCGACCGCGCGGCAAATCTCGGTCAGTTTGTCGGAAATCTCACTCAGTTCCTTCTTCCACTCGTCCGGTGTGAGGCCGGGCGGCGTCAGTTGCTCGAACTCCTGCGTCAATAAAATGAGGCGCAACAGGTGCCGGAAGATCAACCCTTCCTGCTTTGTGAGGTCTTTGGTCGTCACATATGTGTTGAAGTTGCCGTAGTTGAGAATCTCACCGGCGGCCCACACACCCATCGTGTTGAAGTCGCCCACTTCAGGATACTTGGCGTCGAACAGCATCCGCGCCTTCTCGGCCAGGACCGGCGGACGCTCGTCCCACGGGATCCACGCGTCTTCCTCCTCTTCGCCCTCGACTTTGGGGGTCGGTGGCTTGATGAGGCCCTTCGCGAGCAACTCCGGGTCGAGCTTTTCGGTCTGGAGCGGCCCGGCGGGCATGTCCCACGGCACGCGGACGAACTTCAGGAGCGGGCGGGGCAACTCCAGTACGCTTTCGAGCAGTTGCAGCCGCTCCTCGCGGTTCGCGACGCCGAGCAGATCAATCAGGTACGCGCCGTACAGCGGGTGGCAGGCGCGGAACACCAACAGTTTGTCGAGTTCGGGCGTCGGGGTGGCGGTGAGCGGGGTGTACGCGGGCGGGACGTTGACGGCAGAACCCACCCCCCCGGCCCCCCTCCCTGCAGGGAGGGAGGAGGAAGGCATTTGTGCCGCGAGCGCCTCTTCAAGCGCGGTGAGCTTGCGCTCCTTCTCCCCCCTCCCTGCAGGGAGGGGGGATGGGGGGGTGGGTCGAGCGTCCGCGGGTACAGAAGCCGTGCCCTCTTCCGCCGCCGGCGGTTCCGGGTCGAGCTTCACGTAGCCCTTCTCGTGCAGCGTCAGCAGCATCCGCGTGAGCTGCTTCAGCCCGGCCTCGATGCGGGGTTGGTCGAGCAGGCGTTTCTTGACCACGCTGCGGATCTTTTCGACGTCCGGCGACACCTGCAACAGGTACGCGAGCAGCCGCCAGGGCAGCGGGCCTTTGCTGTAGAGCCGGGCCGGGGCGGCGTTCCGCAGGCGCTCGAAATCCTGCTCGTTCCAGTACTTCTTCTGCGAGTTGCGCGTCGGCTTCTTCCGCTCCAGGTCCTTCTTCTTCTTGAGCAGCCCGGGGTCTTTCGTCTTTTCGGGAATTTGGTCGTACTGCTGCTTCCAGCGGAGGATGCGGACGTCGTCCTCGTCCGGGTAGGCGTACACGAAGCCTTCGGTGTCGTACTGCGGCCGCCCGGCGCGGCCGAAGATTTGTTGCGCGGTGCTGGTGTCGATCAGCTTTTCTTTGCCGAACGGCCCCTTTACCAGCGTCGTGAGCACGACGGAGCGAGCAGGGAGGTTGATGCCGGCCGCGAGCGTTTCGGTACACAGCGCGACGCTCAGGAGCTTCTTCTCGAACAACTCCTCGACGACGCGGCGGTATTTGGGCAGCAGCCCGGCGTGGTGGACGCCGACCCCGCGGCGGAGCATCTGCTTGAGCTTCGGCCCGACGCCGTGCGGCCAGTCCAGAGCGTCGCACTCCTTGTTGAGCGCCTTCTTCTGGGCGTCATTCATCAAATCCAAGCCCTTGAGCTGCTCCGCGATGCTCCAGCACTGGTCGCGGTTGAAGGCGAACACCAAGGCCGGCGTCTTGCGCGTCGCGTCGTCGCCCTTGGCGATGTCCACAACCAGTTCGTTCAGGAACGCGTCCGGCACCCACTTGTAGGTGAGCGGCACCTTGCGCTCGCGCCCCTCCACGAGCGCGATCTGCCGGCCGTGGACGCGGTCGAGCCAGCCGACGAACTCGGCCGAGTTCCCGACCGTCGCGGACAGCAAAAGCAGGCGGATGTGAGGCGGGAGCATGTTCAGCGACAGCTCCCACACGATCCCGCGTTCCGGGTCGGCGAAGCTGTGGAACTCGTCCATCACCACCGCCGAGACGTGCGTGAAGTCGTAGCCCTCGGCGTGCAGCAGGCGGTTCAGCAGGATTTCGGCCACCACGATGAGCACGCGGGCGTTCGGGTTCACCCGCCGGTTGCCGGTCACTAACCCGACATCTTCCGCCTTGAACCCCCACCGCACCGCGGCCGCCTGCATCTCGGCGAACTTCTGCTCGGTCAGCGCGATGAGCGGCGTGGTGTAGTAGGCGACGGTGTTGGTGTGCAGGGCTTCGTACAGCGCCGCGTGGGCGATGAGCGTCTTGCCGGTGCCGGTGGGGGCGCACACCAGCACCCCCTGCGGCGAGTCGAACCACGCGAGCAGCGCCTCCTCCTGCACCGGGTACGGCGGGTAGGGGAGTTGCTCGATGTACTTCATCGCCAGTTCGGATCGCCTGTCGCTCATGGAAGCAGTTTAGCAGAAGGCCGACCCGTCCGTCGAACCGGCGGTGTCAGGCGGCCGGGTTGCGTGTGGAAACACGAGCCGCGTAGCTCCTGTCGGAATCAATCCGGTCATATCTTCTCTGTGAACTTTGTGCCGACTTCGTGCCTTTGTGGTGAGATGCTTATGTTCTTCTTGTTCCTTCTGGCGCCGGCGGCGGAACCGGCGGTCGCGGCCGACCTCGTCGCCCACAACGGCAAGCTCTGGACCGGTGACCCCAAGAACCTCGACGCGCAGGCGGTCGCGGTGTGGCACGGCCGCATCCTGAAAGTCGGGTCCGATGCCGATGTGAAGCCGCTCATCGGCCCGGGTACGACCGTTATCGATCTGAAAGGGAGGCGCGTCGTACCGGGCTTCTACGACAGCCATCTCCACCTGCTCAGCGGCGGCCGGGCGCTGTCCAGCGTCTACCTGAAGGACGCGAAGGACGAAGCGGAGTTCGGAAAACGCCTGAAGGAGTTCGACCAGAAGACGTCGCGGGACCGGTGGATGGTCGGCGGGCTGTGGGACCACGACCGCACCTTCGGCGGGCAACTCCCGACCGCCGCGATTCTCGACAAGTACGTCAAGGACCGGCCGGTCTTCATCCAGCGGTACGACGGGCACATGGGCGTCGCCAACTCCGCGGCGCTGAAGGCCGCCGGCGTCACCGCGAAGAGCAAAGACCCGGCCGGCGGCGTCATCGACCGCCTGCCGGACGGGTCGCCCAGCGGCGTATTGCGCGACAACGCGATGGGGTTGGTCGATCGGCTCATCCCCGAACCGGGCGACGAAGAGATTCTCGAAGCGGTCCTCGCCGCCCAGAAGGCGCTCGCGGAAGCCGGCATCACCAGCGCCCAGGACCTCGACGGCAGCGCCGCCGAAACGCGGCGCAAGCTGTTCCGCACCTACCAGAAGCTCGCGCATGACGGTAAGCTCACGAGCCGCATCGACTTACGCTGGCCGATCGCGGCCTACCGCGAACTCGCGAACGCGGGCGTCGCCGCGGACTTCGGCAACGACTTCGTCCGCGTCGGCGGGGTGAAGGGGTTTATGGACGGCTCGCTCGGCAGCAGCACCGCGAAGTTCTTCGACCCGTACGCCAGCGACGCCAAGAACACCGGCGTGTACGTGACCGAACCGGACGCCATGCGGGCGGCCATCCGCGGCGCCGACGCCGCCGGGCTGAACGTGTGCGTCCACGCCATCGGCGATCAGGCCAACGCGGTGCTGCTCGACCTGTTCGCCGATGTCGCGAAGCAGAACGGTCCGCGCGACCGGCGGTTCCGCGTCGAGCACGTCCAGCACCTGCGGCCCCAAGATTACAAGCGGTTTGCGGAGTTGAACGTGATCGCGTCGATGCAGCCGTTCCACGTAATCGACGACGGGCGCTGGGCCGAAGGGCGGATCGGGGCGGAGCGGTGCGCGAGTTCCTATGCCTTCCGGTCGCTGCTCGACGCCGGTGCGACGCTCGCGTTCGGCTCCGACTGGCCGGTCGCGCCGCTCGACGTGCTGGCCGGCATCGACGCGGCCGTGAACCGCCGCACGCTCGACGGCAAGCACCCTGACGGCTGGTTCCCGCAGCAGCGGATCACGGTCGCGGAGGCGGTGACGGCGTACACGCTCGGCAGCGCGTTCGCCGCGAGTCAGGAGAAGGACCGCGGCACCCTCGCGGCCGGCAAACTGGCCGACTTCGTCCTGCTGTCGCGCGACATCTTCGACGCGGCACAGCGGGACAAGATCGCGGACACGAAGGTGTTGCTGACGGTCGCCGGCGGGCGGGTGGTGTATTCAAAGTAGGTCACTCGCTCCGCGAGTGACGCTAGAAGGTTTACGAAGTTACGAGAAGCTGAGGGTGTCACTCGCGGAGCGAGTGACCTACTTTTTCTTTTTCTTCGGCTCTTCTTTGGCCGGCGGGGCCTTCGGTTTCGGCTTGGCCGGAGGCGCGGCCGGCGGCAACCCGCCGGGTGGCGGCGCGACCACGTACCCCAGCGCTTTGAGCGGCGCGATCAGCTTTTCGGCCTCGGCCACCGCTTCGGCGCCGTCCGGGCGGGCCAGCGCGATGACCGCGTACCAGAACCGCTCGCGGTCCCGCGGCGACAGCGTCACCGGGTCGGCCCCCACCTCGCGGCCGAACTCCTGGTCGAACCGCATCGCCTTCAGCAGTTGGGCGACCTCCCGCCAGGTGATGCCGGCCGACAGCTTGGTGCCGTCGGGCTTGGTGACGGTGCGGCCGATGGCGATGTGCAGCAGCCCGCGGAACCGCCCGGCGACCAGGCCGTTGGTCCGGGCCGCCTCCAGGAGTTCGCGGATGCCCTCCATCCTGTCGCTCCGTCCGCTGTCGGCAACCCGGTCACGGTCTGACGCTGAGGAGAGGATCCGTGCGGCCCCGGGGATCACCGCAGGCGGCACAGTCGTATGCACTTCGCCCATTTTACCAGACCACCGAGTTTATACCCACAGGTGCCAGTCTGCGGCATGTTTTCGACCCCGGCGGCCGGAAATGTTGACGCCCGGTGCCCCGAATTGCCCCGAACGCCGGCGCGGCGTGCGTTACAACCCGCGGCGCGCGAGCGATCATGACATTAGGGCGGATTTCAGGGTGAGTGCGGCCTGTTCGGGGTCGTCGGCGGCGCACACCGCCGCGCTAACCGCGACGCGCCGCGCCCCGGCCTGTATCACTTCGCCCAGATTCGCCGCCGAGATTCCGCCCAGTGCGAACGCCGGCAGCGACGTTTCGGCCGTCGCGGCCCGCACGAACTCCAGCCCGGGGAAGTGGTCGAACGCCTTCGTCTTCGACGGGAACGTCGGCCCGATGCCCACGTAGTCGGCGCCGTCGAGGACGGCGGCGCGGAGTTGCTCGACCGAGTGCGTGCTCATGCCGATCAGAATGTCCGGCCCCGCGACGCGGCGGGCATCCCTGACGCTCATATCGTCTTGCCCCAGGTGAACGCCGTCGGCCTCGGCCAGTCGGGCGATGTCCGGGCGGTCGTTGACGACGAACAGCGTGCCCGTTTCGCGCGTCCACCGCCGGACGTCGCGCGCCAGAGTGAGCAATTCCCGGTCCGCGAGCGACTTTTCGCGCAGTTGGAACACGTCGGCGCCGCCGCGTGCCGCTTCGCGAACCGTCCAGTCCAGCGCCGCCGGGCACAGCGACCGCGTTACCAGCACGTACAGTCGGGCGTTCGCGAGCCGCTCGCGCGCCCGCGCGCCGAGCGTCACGGCGCGCTCGAGCGTGTAGGCGCGGTAGCGGAGGGCTTCGAGGTCGCGGCCGAGGTCCGGGCCGAACACCTTGCCGAACTCTTCGAGGCTGCGGAGCGACTCTTGCAACCGCTTCAGATTGACCTGCGCGACGTGCGCGGGCGACGACCGCTCGTACTCCCGGCCGGCGGTCGCGGTGGTGCCGACGTCGCCGCGGGTGTCGCGGGCGGCCAGCAGCACGGCTTGCGGCAGCTTTTGCGCGGCCGCCGCGAGGCCGTGGCGCAACTCCTTGACCTGCTCGGTGAGGAAGCGGTCGTCGAGTGCGAAGCGGCAGTAGTCGTCGAGGACGCGGGCGGCTTCGCGGGCGCGGTTGAAGTTGGCGTCGAGGACGCGGGCCGCGGTGAGGTCGGTCGCGGGTTCGACCCACCCCCCGGCCCCCTCCCTGGAGGGAGGGGGTGGCGCGCCATCTGATGGAGGAAGTCGCACACTCGGCCGGGGCAACGTCGGCCCGCTCGATTCGTGACTCGTTTCGTCACTCTGCGCGCCACCCCCTCCCTCCAGGGAGGGGGCCGGGGGGTGGGTTTCCCCCCGCACACCCAGCGCCGCTTCCAGCACCTCCGCCCCGAACCCCCACCGCCGCGCGAGCGCCCCGAACTCGGCGTCCGCCTTCAGCACCGCGACCAGGAGCGCGTCGGTCAGGAACTCCGGGTCGTGCCGGTAGCGGATCGACCAGTCGCGGGCCGAGTTGAATAGCCGCCCGACGGGTACCGCCACCGCGCTGTCGGCTGTTGTCAGGAACTCGCGAGCGGTGGCGACACTCACCCCGACGCGGGCCAGCAGCACCGCCGGGCGGCCCTCCTCCTCGTCGAGAAGCGCCAGCACGTAGTGCGCGAGGGAAACGTGTTCGGCCCCGAGCCGGTCGGCCCACGCCCGCGCCCCACTCACCGCCCGCTCCACCCCCGGCGTCGTCGCGTGCATTCTTGAGCCTTTCCGCCGAATCGAAAGTTCCCCATTCTACCCGCCCAACCCGGCCAGACGGAACGGCTTGCCCCGTCGGGTCGGGATTGTGCCACTTCCCCGGCCGCCCCGGTTCAGCCCGGTCACGCCGCTGACGATTTCTCTCCCAGACGAACGGAATTCGTCACTCGCCCGCGCTCCGCGGAAGACGGTCAGGGGACGGCCATCATGCGACTCCCGGCACGCACACCCGTTTACGCCGTCCGCCTGTTGGCCGGTCTGGTGCCCCTGTCGATCGCGGTAGCGGTCAGCGGGAAGCAGCCGTTCGGCGGCCCGACGGTGCCGCCGCCGCTGCCGACCGTCCGCGGCGAGCGGGTGCGCGTCCAGGCGCCGCTGCCCGCCCCCGCCCCGGTCCCGGCCCCCGCGCCGAAGGACGACAAGGCCGCCGGCGGCGAAAAGGACAAGTTCGCCGAGACCGGGCCGGAGATGGCCCTGGGCGAGTGCATCGCGGTGGCGCTGGAGCGCCAGCCGTCGCTCAGGGCGCTGCTCAATAGCACCGCCGCCACCGAGGCCGGGTACCGCGCGCTGACCAACATCGGCACCGCCGGCACCCTCCTCAGCCCGGACCTCGAGATCCGCAAGCAGCAGGCCAAGCGCGGCCTCATGGCGACCAGCGCCGAGTACCAGAAGCTGCACAACGAGGTCGTTCAGGACGTGACCCGGCTGTATTACACGGCCGTGTACGCCCGGCAGCAACAGCAACTGGCCGAAAACGTGGTCACCCGGCTCGAGTTCCTGGTCGAGGTCGGCCGCGAGCTGCTCAAGACGGAAAAGGACCCGCTGCGGCTGGAAGGGTTCAACACGCTCAAGCTGCGGATCATGGAGGACGGTCTGCAACAGGCGCGGGCGCTACAAGCGTCCGCCAAGGTCGGGCGGCAGAAGGCGCTGGCCGGGCTGCGCGAGGTGATGGCGGTGGACGCCCGCACGTTCCCGTTCCGCATCAAGGACGAGGAAATGCCCGTCATGAAGCAGAACGTGGAGCTGACCCGCGACCGGGTGGTGGAACTGGCCCTCGAGCGGCGGCCGGAGCTGGTGCTGGCGGCGGCTGGCGTAGACGCGTTCCGGCTCGAAGTGTATGCCCAGGGCAAGGTGCCGTTCAAGCGGGTGGTGCCGACCCTCGCCTCCGGCAAGGACATCCACGCGACCGAGATCCCGCCGTCGATCCGCGGCTCGAACGAGTACCGGCCGGGCGGGATCATCCCCGAGATGCCGGTCCAACTGGTCGGCAGCAAGTTCGACCGGGTGTGCCGGGCGATGGCGTTCGCCCAGCGGGCCGAGGCGGTGTACGAGAAGGCCCGCAACCTCATCATCGTGGAGGCCGAAGGCACGTACTACGACTTCGAGCTGGCGGCCGAGCGACTGGGGTACGCCAAGCAGCGGTTCGAGATCAGCAAGGACATCCAGCAGCGGGCCCGCGACGCGGCCGACACCACCAAGGCGAAAGACCAGTTGCTTCAGGCCGAGGTGGTGGCGGCGAAGGCGCAGTCGGACTACCTCCAGGCGGTGCAGGAGTACCTGCTGACGCTGGCGGCGCTGGAGCGGGCGACGGCCGGCGGCATCCGCCCGGCGTTCCCGGGTCGTTAGCCGGCAGTTCCAGGTTCCACGTTCCAGGTTCCAAGTTGGAAGGCATGGAGCCGGAACCGCCTCGGATTCGCCGCCGGGCGTCTTGAACTGTCTTCAACTTGGAACTCTGGAACGTGGAACCTGGAACTCTCGAAAAGGGGTGACTCGTGGGGCGCGCGTGCGTGTGGGCGGTGGTGCCGGTGGTGGTGGCGCTGGGCGTTCCGCGGGCCGGTGCCGCCGACGCGGCGCTGAAGATCGGGCTGCCGGAGACGATGTTCCACGGCATGCCGGCGGCGATCGTGCAGCCGGCGTCCAGGCCGTTCCAGTCGCTGTTCGAGAAGCAGAGCGGGTTCACCTGCGAGGTGACCACCGCCAAGGACCACGCCGACCTCGCCGCCCAGATCGCCAAGGGCAAGGTCGACATCGCCGTGTTCCACGGGTTCGAGTACGCCTGGGTCCGCGACCAGAAGGACATCGTCCCGCTGCTGGTCACCGTGCCGCGGACCAAGCACCGCGCGTGCCTGGTGGTGAACGTCGAGTCGAAGGCGGCGAACGCCGCGTCGCTGACCGGCGAGTGCGTCGCGGTCCCGGCGACGACCAAGGCGCACTGCCGGCTGTACCTGGAGCGCCTGAAGGGCGGACTGCCCGCCGGGTGCTGCGACGAGGCCAAGTTCGACGGCAAGACGATCTCGGTCGAGGAGGCGCTGGACGCGGTCGCGACGAACAAGTGCGGGGCGGCGCTGGTGGACGCGTCGGCGCTGGCGAGCTATCAGACCGACAAGCCGGGCGCGGGCAAGCAACTGAAGGTGCTGAGCGAGTCGGACGCGTTCCCGGCCGGGGTGATCGCGTACCGCAAGGGGGCGATCGACCCCGCCACCGCCGACAAGATCGCCGCCGGCCTGACCCGGGGCGTGAAGACCGCCCAGGGGCAACTGCTGACGAGCCTGTGGCGGCTGGAGGGCTTCGCCCCGATGACGCCCGACTTCCAGGCCGAACTCGACAAGTGCCTGAAGGCGTACCCGGCGCCGAAGAAATAGCGACTCGTGCCAGGGGTTGAAACCCCCGGCTATTCCCGGTGACCCCGTTGGGGTCACAAAGCCTTGTCTTCTGACCCCAACGGGGTCACCGGGAATAGCCGGGGGTTTCAACCCCTGGCTTCCGCGCACCTTCGCCAACCCTCGCGCACGGTACCCGCGCCCGCCCCGGAACGCTCCGGGGCACCGTCATTTCCCCGGCGCGTACAACCGACCTTCCGCACCGCGTAAAATCGTGTAAATTACTCTGGTCGGGCGTTCAGTTTGCCCTGACGCCGATAATATGTCCCGCCGGCGACTGTGCTGCTTGGGGTACCGGTTATGGCTGAAACGATCGAAACCGTGTCGATTGCCGCGCAGGTGCGCGACCGCTTCCTGACGTACGCGATGTCGGTGGTGACCGGCCGCGCGCTGCCGGACGTCCGCGACGGCCTCAAGCCGGTGCAGCGGCGCATCCTGTACGCCATGTACAACGACCTGTCGCTGACCGCCGACAAGAAGGCGCTCAAGTGCGCCAAGATCGTCGGGGAGGTGATGGGCAACTACCACCCGCACGGCGACGGCGCGCTCTATGAGGCGCTGGTCCGCATGTCGCAGGGGTGGGTGCTGCGCGTCCCGCTGGTGCTCGGGCAGGGGAACTTCGGCTCCGTCGATGGCGACCCGCCGGCCGCGTACCGCTACACCGAGGCCAAACTCACCCGGCAGGCCGAACTGCTGCTCAACGAACTCGGCCGCGAGACCGTCGAGTTCGTCAGCAGCTACGACGGCACGCGGCGGGAGCCGTCGGTGCTGCCGGCGCAGTTCCCGAACCTCCTGGTGAACGGCACCGCGGGCATCGCGGTCGGGATGGCGACGCAAATCCCGCCGCACAACATGGGCGAGGTGCTGAAGGCGTCGGTGATGCTCATCGACAACCCGGACGCGACGGTCGCCAACCTGCTCGACAAGGTGAAAGGCCCGGACTTCCCGCTCGGCGGCAAGATCGTCACCGACCGCGCCACGCTCCGCAAGATCTACGAGGAAGGGAAGGGCACGATCAAGGTTCAGGCCGAGTGGAAGGAAGAGGAGTTGGAGAAGGGCCGGAAGCAAATCGTCATCACGTCAATTCCTTATGGCGTGAATAAGGGCGAGTTAGAGAACGACATCGGCGGGATTATTGAGGAGCGGCGGGTTCCGCAACTCACCGGGCAGTCGAACGAGTCGAACGAGAAGGACGGGCTGCGCCTGGTGCTGGAGGTCAAGAGCGGGACCGACCCGAACCTGGTGATGGCGTACCTCTACAAGCACACCGAGTTGCAAAAGACGTTCTCGTACAACATGACCGCGCTGGTGCCGAACGTGGACGGCACGCGGATGGTGCCGAAGGACGGGCTGAGCCTCAAAGACCTGCTCCGGCAGTTCCTCGACTTCCGCCTCATTACGGTGCGGAAGCGGTTCGAGTACGACCTCCGCCAACTCCGCCAACGAATCCACATTCTGGACGGCTTCCGCATCATCTTCAACGCGCTCGATGAGGCCATCAAGATCATCCGTAACAGCAGCGGCAAGCCGGACGCCGCACAAAAGTTGATCGCGACCTTCAAACTGAAAGAGGATCAGGCGGCCGCGGTTCTCGACTCGCAGTTGTACAAGATCGCGCAGATGGAGATTCAGAAGATTCTGGACGAGTTGAAGGAGAAGAAGAAGCAAGCGGAGGAGATCGAGGCGATTCTCGCGTCCGAGAAAAAGCTGTGGGGCGTGATCAAGGGCGAGCTGGAAGGACTGATCGAGAAGTTCCCGGAGCGCCGCAAGACGCGGATGGCGACCGACGAGGACGTGCTGGAGTTCGACGAGGAAGCGTACATCGCGCGGGAAAACACCAACGTGGTGCTGACGCGCAACGGGTGGATCAAGCGCGTCGGCCGCTTGGCCGCGGTCGAATCCACCCGCGTGCAAGAGGGCGACGAGGTCGTCGCGGTGGTGCCCGGGAGCACGCTCGACCACGTCGTCTTCTTCGCCGACGACGGCACCGCGTACACGATGCGGATCAACGAGGTGCCGGCGACGGCCGGGTACGGCGACCCGATCACGAAGTTCTTCAAGATCGGCGACGGGGTGAAGATCGTCGCGGCGGTGACGACCGACCCGCGGTTCACGCCCGCGGACCTGCCGCAGAAGGGCGACACCCCGGCCGGCCCGTTCATCATGGTGTGTACGCGCAACGGGTTCGTCCTCCGCACCCCGCTCACCGCGTACCGCGTCGAATCGACCAAATCCGGCCGCCGGTATGTGAAGTTGGAAGAAGGTGATAAGGTCGTGATGGTGCGCTTGGCGGGCGACGAGGACGGTGTTATGCTCGCTACCGCGGACGGCTACGTCACGCACTTCAAACTCGATCAGGTAACGATTCTTGCCGGTGTCGGCCGCGGCGTGATCGGCATCAAACTGGAATCAAACGACACCTGCGTGGGCGGCGTGCTGGTCGGCGGCCGCTACGACAAACTGACGTTGGAGACGGAGAGCGGCAAGACGCAGGAATTCGGGCCGGGGGCGATCAAGAGCCGGGCGCGCGGCGGGAAGGGCGACAAGCCCGGTCAGCGGACGCGGTTCGTGCGGGTGATCCCGCCGGCGATCGAACTGGCCGACTGGGACGCGGTCGAGGGCAAGAAGCCGAAGGACGCGGAGTGAGCGATGCCGACTTCAACCAATACACACGGCATAAACTGAGACCATAACACCATGAGCGCACTTTCCGTCGCACAGGCGAAGTACCGCACCGAAGACATTCAGGTGCTCGAAGGACTGGAGCCGGTCCGCAAGCGGCCGGCCATGTACATCGGCGACGCCGACAAGAAGGGGCTTCACCACCTCGCGTGGGAAATCCTCGACAACGCCGTCGACGAGTACATCAACGGGTTCGCGGACCACATCACGCTGATACTCCACAAGAGCGGGCACGCGCTCACGATCATCGACAACGGGCGCGGCATCCCCGTTGACATGCACCCGAAGCACAAGAAGACCGGCCTGGAACTCGTGCTGACGGTGTTGCACGCCGGCGGCAAGTTCGGCGAGACGGAGAGCGGGTACATCAACTCCGGCGGGCTGCACGGCGTCGGCGCGTCGGTCGTCAACGCGCTGTCCAAGAAGTTGGTCGCGACCGTCAAGCGGGACGGGTTCGAGTACCGGCAGGAGTACGCCAAGGGCACCCCGCTCGCCAAGATTGAAAAGGTCGGGCCGTCCCGCGGCCACGGCACCGGCATCTACTTCGAGCCGGACGACACCATCTTCAAGACCGTGCGCTTCGACCCGGACGTTATCAAGGCCCGGCTGGAGGACATGTCCTTCATCCACAGCGGGCTGAAGATCAGCTACAAGAACGAGATCACCGGCGAGAACCTGGAACTTCACAACCCCGGCGGGCTGCCGGCGTTCCTTACCAAGCTCGTCAAGGACGGGCAGAAGCCGGCGGTGACCGAAGCGGCGTTCTCGGCCGTCCGCGAGACCGGTGACAAGATCGAACTCGCCCTCCAGTGGACCGAATCGACCGAGGAAACCTATCGCAGCTACGCGAACGGCATCCGGACACCGAGCGGCGGTACGCACGAGAACGGGCTGAAGAGCGCGCTGCGTAAAGCGGTGAATAACTACATCGAGACGCACGACATCAAAGTGAAGGGGCTGAAGATCAGTGCCGAGGACATCCGCGAGGGCGTCGTCGCGGTGCTGTCGGTGTTCGTCCGCGAGCCGCAGTTCGAGGGGCAGACCAAGCAGAAGCTCAACAACCCCGAGATGGAAGCCGCTGTTGATAACTTTGTGAGGCCGGCGCTGGAGGCGTGGCTCAACAACAACAAGACGGCCGCGGACGCGATCGTCGGGCGGATCGTGATCGCGGCACGGATGCGCGCCGCGTCGCGCGCCGCGCAGGAAGAGGTCAAGCGCAAGGCGCCCGGCAGCAAGCGGTTGAGCCTGCCGGGCAAGCTCGCCGACTGCAAGTCGACCGATATGGCGAAGACCGAGCTGTTTATCGTCGAAGGCGACTCGGCCGGCGGGTCGGCCAAGCAGGGCCGCAACAACGACACGCAGGCGGTGCTGCCGCTCCGCGGCAAGATCCTCAACTGCGAAGGGCTGGCGCTGCCGAAGGCGCTGAGCAACCAGGAAATCGCGGACCTCGTCACCGCGATCGGCACCGGGGCCGGTGAGAAGTTCAATTACGATAATCTTCGTTATGGGAAGATTATCCTGATGATGGACGCCGACGCCGACGGCTGTCACATCGCGACGCTGATGCTCGATTTCCTGTTCCGCTTCATGCCGGAGTTGATCAAGAAGGGCCACGTGTTTATCGCGCAGCCGCCGCTGTACCGCGTCAACGTCGGGAAAGACACGTATTGGGCGCGCGACGACCAACATAAAGAGGAAATCATCGCCGGGCTGCGGGCGAACGCGAAAACCGAGGTGACGCGGTTCAAAGGTCTCGGTGAAATGGACGCGAAGGACCTCGCCAGCACGACGTTAGATCGCAAGACGCGCACTCTGCTGAAAGTCGAGATCGATAACCTGACCGAGGCCGACGCGGCGTTCGTGGAACTGCTGGGCAAGGACGCGGACCACCGGTACAAGTTCATTATGGAGCGTGCCGAGCAGGCCAGCGCAGAAGAGTTGGACGTGTGATGTTGGTGGCAAAGCCGTAAACGGCGGCGTATTATTTGGCCTTCACGTTTGATAGGCCGCCGTCAATGCTCAGGACTTGGCCGGTGACCCATGTGGTTGCCGGGTCGAGCAGGTAGGCGATCGCGGCGGCCACGTCGGCCGGTTCGCCGATGCGGCCCAGCGGGTGCATCGCGGTGCTGGCCTTTAGCGTCGCCTCACTCGCCGTCAGGCGCTCCGCGAGCGGCGTACGGACCAGACCCGGGGCGACCGCGTTCACCCGCACGCCGCGGTTCGCGTAACTCGCCGCCGCGGCCAGCACCAGGCCATTGATTCCGCCCTTCGCGGCGGCGATGGCCTCGTGATTCATCAACCCGATCTTCGTGGCGACCGTGGACATCAGCACGACCGACCCGCCACCGGTCATGGATTTGACCGCGGCACGCAGGACGTGGAACGCGGTCATCAAGTTGATGGCCAGGGTGTCGGAGAATTCTTTGTCGCTCGTGAGGTGAGCGGGCTTCAGCAGGATCGAGCCGCACAGATTCACCGCGCCGCTCAACGGGCCGAACTGCGCGACCGCGTCGGCGAAAGCCGCGTCCACCGCGCCGCTGTCGGTCGCGTCGAGCGCACGAACGGCTGTCGTCACGTCGGGGTAGCTCGCTGTCAGCTCCGCGGCGAGCGATTCGAGCTTCGCGGCGGTGCGGCCGGCGAGCAGCAGTTTGCAGGGGCCGCGGGCGGCCAGCCGATGGCACAGGGCCGAACCGATCCCGCCGGCCGCGCCGACGATCACATACGCGGGGGTGTTGCTCACGGCGTTGCCTCCGGTGCGGCCCGCCCCTTCCACCCGACCGGCCTTCCGGTCGCGGCGCGGGCGAGCGCGTACCACTGAACCGCGAGCAGCAGCACGATTGCAACCGGGTGTAACGCCCCGAGCGGGTCGGCGCGGAACCGACGCGAGACGTGAACACGCGGGGCAAGTGATAAGGCCCACGCGACGGCCGCGACCCAGAATGCCGGCGGCGCGGTCGGGCCGGTGCGGTCGAGCAGGGCGACGAGTACGAGGAGCGGCGGGAGTACCTGACCGCACAGTAGCATGAGCGTCCAGAAGCCGATCTGGCCGGTCGCGGCCATGCCCTCGCGGGCGTTCTTCGCCAGCCCGAGCCACACCGCGCCGGCCGAGCGGTACATCCGGCACGTCGCGAGGTGCGTCAGGTCGCATACGTCGGTCCAGAACCTGGCCTTGCGGTAGGCGCGCGGCAACTTCAGGCCGTCGTGGAGGGACGAGCGGATTGCCGCGTGCCCGCCGACCTTCTCGTAAGCGGCTCGCGAGGTCACGAAGAACTGCCCGCAGCCCGCGCCGAACGCGGACCAGCGGAAGTGCCGCATCCCCCACAGCGGCAGGAAGCACAGCAACAGCCAGTGGATGAGGGGAATGAGGAGCTTTTCGAGGAGCGTGCCGGTTTCCTGCCGCGGAAAGCCGCTCACCAGTTCTGCCCCGCTCACCTTCAGGAACAGGCACATGCGGGTGAGTGCATCGGGGTGCAGGCGGACGTCGGCGTCGAGGAACGCGAGGGTGTCGTGCGTGGCAAGTTTCGAGAGGGCGAAACACGCGTGCTGCTTCCCGCACCAGCTCGGCGGCAGCGGCGGGGCCGATTCGAGCCGGACGCGCCCGTCTTCGGCCGCGAGGGCGCGAACGACGTCCGCGGTGCGGTCGGTGGAAGCGTCGTCGAGGACGATCACCTCCAGGTTGACGTGCGCCGAAGCGAGGACCGAGCGCACGCACGCTTCGATGCCGAGCTCCTCGTTCCGCGCGGGGATGAGTACGGAAACCGAAGAACCCACCCCCCAACCCCCTCCCTGCAGGGAGGGGGAGAAAAGCCCTCGCGCTTCGCATACGTCGTCGGTGCGCGAAGGTTTTGACTCCCCCTCCCTGTAGGGAGGGGGTTGGGGGGTGGGTTCTTCGGGCGGTTCGCGGAACAGCATGCTGTTCCACACGTACAGCACGAACGGTACTGCGGCGCAGCCGAACGCGATCCACGCGAGGGTGAGCAGCGTCACGGGTGCGCCTCGCGGGTCGCGCTCTCGTGCGACGGGTCGAACCGGCGACCGCCGGCCCACGCCTTCAGCCGCCGCCACTGGTCGTACACGCCGCCCACCCCGACCTTGCCGGACAGCAGTTCGGTGAACGCCGCCGGGTCGCGGCGAATCGCCTCGGCGTTCAGGGCGTCCAGCGTTTGCGTGAGCGCGGCTTCGATGAGGGCGGACCACTCCTTGCCGCGAAGGTTCGGGTGGTCGCTCGTGCGGAGCGGGTCGCCGATGCGGACCAGCGCTTCGGGCGTCCGCTCGGTCCAGAAGGGGTATTCGAGCGCGACCGGCACCACGACCGCGTTCGGCAGGCGCGCCGCGAGGTGCCCGACGCCGGACTGAATCGCCAGCGGGCGCTCCCGCACGTCAGCGAACCGCCCCTGTGCGGTCACCCAGAACACGCGGTTCGGCCGCGACAACACCGCTTCCGCGGCGCGCAGGAACTCGGCCGCCCCGCGGAGGGATTTCGTATCGACGCCGACGAAGCCGAGTTTGGTGAAGAAGCGGTACTTCTGCACCGCGACCGCGTCAATGGCGGCGTAGTGGGCGCGGTCGGGCAGCAACCCGCTGAGGATCAGGCCGAGCAGCGGGTCCCACCACGACGGGTGGTTGAGCACGACCAGCAGCGGCGCGTCGGTCGCGGGGAACGCGCCGCCGGCCTTCGACAGCCGGACGGCGCGGAAGTGCTTGCGCACGTACCGGTTGACGTACTTGCGGAAGCCGCGGAGCAGCCACTCCCAGCGCCGCGGCGGTTCGGATGCTTTCGGGGCGCGGCTACGCTCACTCGCTCGCATGGTTACACGCCGGCCAGCACCTTCTTGGGGGCCGACGGGCGCACCTCGCGCGGCCCGCCCTTCGGGGCGACCTTGTCCGCGTCGAGGGCGTCCGCGGCGATCCACCCGGACATCAGCACCATCGGCATCCCGGGGCCGGGGTGCGCCGCGCCGCCGGCCAGATACAACCCGGTCACGTCCGGCGAGCGGTTCGCCGGCTTGAACGCGCCGTTGAACGTGCCGTGCGACGCCAGGCCGTAAATCGCCCCGTTGAGGACGTGGTAGCGGTCGTGGATGTCCTGCGGGGTCAGCGCCGACTCGTACACGATGCGGTCTTCGAGGTCCGGCATCTGCCCGGTCGTCTTCAGCTTATTCAGGATGACGCGGCGGTACTCCGGGAACATCCGCTTCCAGTCGTGGTGCGGCCGCAGGTACGGGGCGTGAACCAGCACGTACAGCGCGTCGCCGCCGGGCGGGGCGGTCTCGGGTTCGGTGCGGGCGGTCGAGGCGAGGTAGCAGGTCGGGTCCGGGGCGACCTCGCCCTTCTTGTAGATGGCGTCGAACTCCGCGTGCGGGTCGTGCGAGAACACGAAGTCGTGGTGCAGCAGGTGGTCGTAAGCGCGGTTCAGTCCGAGGTAGAGCACCACGCCGCTGCACGCCGCTTCGTAGTCGCGGCGCTTCTCGAATCTCGCCGCGGCCTTCGGGGCGCTCTCCTGAAGGAGTTCGCGGTGCGTCCGGGCGCTGTCCGCGTTCGACACCAGTGCGGCCAACTCGATGGTTTCACCGCCGTCGGTCTCGACGCCGCGGACCCGCTTGCCGTCGGCCTCGGTCAGCACCCGCTTGACGCCGCACCCGGTGCGGTACTCGACGCCGAGTTCTTCGCCCAACCGGACGAGCGCCTCTGGCACGGCCCGCGTCCCGCCGCGCGGGTACCACACGCCCTCTTCGGTCTGCATGTGGGCGATCCCGCACAGCACCGCCGGCGAGGACTCGGGGCACGACCCGACGTACTGCGTGAAGTGGTCGAGCATCTGCGCGACGCGGGCGTCCGGGACGTACTTCCGCACCGTGCCGGCCACCGACCGGCCCATGCGGAGGTTGAGCACGTCGCCGATCAGTTGCGCCGAGAACCCGGCCCGCCAGTCGATCATGTCCGCGATCCCGCCGACCGACTTCCAGAAGAAGTGCCGGTTCGAGATCTGGTGCAGCCGGTGCGACAGCGCGAGGAAGTTGCGGTACCCCTTCGCCGCCCCGGTGCCGGGCGAGTACGCGGCGAGGCTCGCGGCCATCTGTTCCGAGTCTTCGACTAAGTCGAGCGCCGAACCGTCGGTGAAGAAGCACCGCCACTGCGGGTCGAGGCGGACCAGGTCGAGGTAGTCTTCCAGCCGGCGATTCGCCTCGGAAAAGATGCGGCGGAGCACCGACGGGATGGTGAGGATGGTCGGCCCCATGTCGAAGCGGAAGCCGTTGGCCTCAAGCACGGCCGCCTTGCCGCCGAGCCACGCGCTCTTCTCGAACACGGTGACGCGGTAGCCCCGGGCGGCGAGCACGCACGCGGCCGCCAGCCCGCCTAACCCGCCGCCGACCACGCCCACGCGAGTCCGTTGCGCCGTACTACTGTTCACAGTCCGCCGCCTCCGTTATGCGGTTACCGCCATGTGCAGAAGGATCGCCAGAATCTTGCCGACATCGGTGACGAAATAATCGTCCGCGTCGATCTCCACCTGTGTGTCTCGCAGCCGCAAGAACTTCCAGTGCGAGCCGGTGGTCGCGGCCCCGTACACCTGCTCGACCGCCTCGTTGCTGCGGGCGTTGAACAGCCACGCGGCCCGCATCCCGGCGATGCACTGGCCCAGCCCGTGAGTCACGTTGTCGTTCTTCCCCTCGGCCACGGCGATGACCGGGGCGGTCACGACGTACATCGTCGGGCCGCGGGTGATGAGGAAGTCGCAGTACCCGTTCAGCCCGGCGCTCGTATCGACGTTGAACTCGACGCCCGAGAACACCGCGTTCTTACGCTCGCGCAGCCGGCGGAATTCGATCAGGATCGGGGCGATGAGGAACTCCGACTTCGCCTTCTCGCTGTCGGTCCCCTGTGCCATCAACCCGCCTTCGGCGAGTGTGTCGAGGAACTCGGCCCGCGGGGCGATCGGCGGGATGTGGGCGAACAGTCGCTGCGTAGTGTTCAGACTCAGCCCCAACCGTGCCCCCACGTCGGTAATGGTGAAGTCGCGGAATGACATCGGCTCGCCCTCCGGCAACTGCGGGCAGTGTAGTCACTCCGCCGCGGCCGGAACAGCCGTCTCCGCCGCGCCCGGCACGCCCAGCCAGCCGGCGTCGCGGCCGAAGTCTTGCAGCAGCAACCGGGCCGAAATGCGCGCCGACTCGTAAATGACCGGCAGCCCGCTGCCCGGGTGCGTGCCGCCGCCCACCAGGTACACCCCGGGCAACTCGGTGAAGCGGTTCTGCGGCCGCATGTGCAACATCTGCGTCCAGTTGTGCGCCAGGTTGAACGTCGCCCCGCGGTACACGTGGTAGCGGGCCTCCCAGTCGGCCGGGGTCACGATCCGCTCGTAGCGGATGCGCTTCTCCAGCCCAGTGACGCCCACCTTCTCCAGTTGCTTCAGCAGTTTCGCCCGGAACGGCCGGGCCGCGTCGAGCCAGTTCACGTTCTCCGTCTGGTGCGTGACCGGGGCCAGCACGTACAGCGTGCTCATCCCCTTCGGGGCCAGCGACGGGTCGGTCGGCGTCGCGTTCTGCACGTAGAACGACGGGTCGTCCGACAGGACGTGCCGCTTCTCGATGTCCGCGAGGTTCGTTTCGTACTCCGCCGAGCAGTGGATGGTGTGGTGCGGGAGGTCGTCGTAGCGGCCTTCGATGCCCAGATACAGCATGAACGTCGAGCACGAGAACTTCTTCTTGGCGATCTTGGCGTCGGTGTACTTGCGGCGGTACTCGTTGGGCACCAGTTTGGTCATCGCGTGGGCAAAATCGGCGTTGACGACGAGCGCGTCGGCCCGGTGCTCGCCGGCGTCGGTCCGCACGCCGACCGCACGGCCGCGGTCGAACAGCACTTCTTTCACTTCCTCGCCGAGCGAGAAGCGGACGCCCATCTCGCGGGCGACGCGGGCCATCCCGTCGCTCACCGCCGAGCACCCGCCGTACGGGTGCCACACGCCGTATTCGTATTCGAGGAACGAAAGGATCGAGAACAGGCTCGGGCAGTTGAAGGGCGACATCCCGAGGTACTTCGACTGGAACGAGAACGCCAGCCGGATGCGGTCGTCGCGGAAGTAGCGGCCGAGTTCGCCGTCGAGCGAGCGCCACGGCTTGAGGGTCGGCACGAGCTTCAGCATCTGCCAGTTGACGACGTCGCGGAAGCTCTGGAAGGGTTGCTCCAGGCACGGGCGGAAGAGGTCCATCTTGTGCCGGTTGTCGGCCAGGAACCGGCGGACGTTCGGCGCGTCGAGGGGGGCGAGCTTGGCGACTTCCGCTTCGAGTTTGGCGACGTCCGGGGTGCAGTCGAGGTGCCCGCCGCGGCCGAACGCGATCCGGTACTGCGGGTCCAGCCGGACCATCGGGATTTCGGTCTTCAGGTCGCGCCCGACCAGCCGGAAGATGCGCTCGAGAACCTTCGGGTACAAAAAGAAGGTCGGCCCGAGGTCGAAGCGGAAGCCGTCGGCCTCGATCGCCGAGCAGCGGCCGCCGACGTACGGCAGTCGTTCGACGACGTGAACGTTCAGCCCGGCCTTGGCGAGCAGCAGCGACGCGGCCAGCCCGCCCGGCCCGGCGCCGATGACGAGCACGGACTGGGGGCGACCGGGGGAACGCGGGGCGGTAGCGGGGCGGCTCGGGGCAACGTCGGAAGCCGTCGAGGTCATGCGCGAGTCCGTGGCAGGCGGGCCGTAGAGTGTCGGGGACAGTTTACCGGAACGGGCAAGTCCGCCAAACAATTTGCCGAGCGTGGGCGCGGCAGTCATAATCGTAACCGCCGAAAGGCCATCGAATTAACCGCCGTTCCGCTACCATAACCCGCATGCCACCGACACTCACCCCCGCGGAGGTCCGCGCCGCGGCCGCCCGCCTGCCGCGCGTCCCACTCGCGCACCTGCCCACCCCGCTCGAAGAACTGCCGCGGTTCTCGGCCGCACTCGGCGCCGGCGTCCGCGTCTTCATCAAGCGCGACGACTGCACCGGGTTCGTGCTCGGCGGGAACAAGGCCCGGCACAACGAGTTCCTGTTCGGCGACGCCCTCGCCAGCGGGTGCGACCTGTTCGTGTGGGGCGCGCTGGTGCAGTCGAACAACTGCCGCACCACCGCCGCCGCGTGTGCCAAACTCGGCCTCGAATGCCGCCTCTACCTCTCGAAGGCACACCAGAGGACCGAACCGCAGGGGAACCTGCTGCTCGACTACCTCGTCGGGGCGCACGTCGAGTTTACGGATGCGAAGATCGGGCCGGAGTTGAACGCGCTCTTGTCGGAAAAAGCCGCCGCGTTCCGCCGGGCCGGCCGCACGCCGTACTTCTGGGACCCGCCGCGCGTCGTGCCCCTCGCCGCGGTCAGCTACACCCTCTGCATGGCTGAGATCGCCGAACAGCTCGCCGCGCGCGACGTGAAACCGGCGGCGGTGTACGTGTCGTCGGCCGGCGCGACCGGGGCCGGGGTGGCGCTCGGCAAGGCGCTTTTAGGTTTCGAGTGCCCGGCGCGGCTGATCTGCCCGATGCCGTGGCCGTGGCACATCCCGACCCGCACCGCCGACGACGCCAACGCCGCGGCCGAACGCATGGGTGTCCCGCACCGCGTGTCGGTCGAAGAGATCGACGCGGACGAGAGCTACATCGCCCCCGGTTATGGATTGGCGTCCCCCGCCGGGCAGGAGGCAATGCACCTGCTCGCCACCACCGAGGCGATTCTGACCGACCACGTTTACACCGCGAAGGCGCTGGCGGCGCTGGTCGCCGACGTGCGGGCCGGGAAGTACCCGCGCGGCTCGTCGGTGGTGTTCATCCACACCGGCGGCGTGCCCGCGATCTTCGCCGAACCGGACAAGGTGTTGCCGGGCATGTGAAAGTAGGTCACTCGCGGAGCGAGTGACACCAGCTCGTATCGAGGAACCGCGGAGCCGAGGGCGCGACTCGCGGAGCGAGTCGCCTGCTTTCCGTTGCCGAACTCCGCAAAATCGGTGAGCCTGAAAAAGTTCAAAAATTCTCCGCGATTCTCTTGACGGGCGTTCACTCATCGCCAATAGTGTACATATTGGCTCACGCGGAGGGATTCCGATGACCGCGCGCATTCCGCTGTTCGTGTTCGCCGTTCTGTCGCTGTTCGCGGCCGTTTCCGCCGCGGACGAGAAGTACGCCGACCCCGCGCTCACGCCGAAGGACCGCGCGCACTGGGCGTTCGTGCCGCCGCGGAAGGCGGAAAGCCCGAAAACCAAGCACCAGATCACAAACGCGATCGACGCGTTCGTGCGGGCGCGGCTCGAACGGGAGGGGCTTGCGCCGAGCGGCGAGGCCGACAAGCTCACGCTCCTCCGCCGCGTCACCCTCGACCTCACAGGCCTGCCGCCGACCCCAGCCGAGGTGGACGCCTTCCTGAAGGACGACGCCGCTGACGCCTACGAGAAGGTGGTCGATCGGCTGCTCGCGTCGCCGCACTTCGGCGAGCGGTGGGCCGGGCACTGGCTGGACGTGGTCCGGTTCGCCGAGAGCAACGGGTACGAACTCGACGCCGAGCGCCCGCACGCGTGGCGATACCGCGACTACGTCGTGAAGAGCTTCAGCGCCGACAAGCCGTACGACCGGTTCTTGACCGAGCAGCTCGCGGGCGACGAACTGGCCGGCGGCGACGCGAGGGAGAAGTCGGAACTGCTAATCGCCACCGGCATGCACCGGTGCGGCCCGGTCCACATGGTCGGCGGGAATATCGAGGCGGACGTGCTGCGGCAGGAGGTACTCACCGAGATGGTGAACGGCGTCGGGGCGACGTTCCTGGGCCTGACATTCGCCTGCTGCCGCTGCCACGACCACAAGTTCGACGCCCTCTCGGCCGGCGACTACTACCGGCTGCAAGCGTTCTTCGGCGCGGCCAAGTACGTCGATGTGGACTTCGCCACGAAGGACGAGCGGGACGCGCGCAAGAAGGCGGTCGATGAGATCACCGCCAAGCTCGCGCCGCTGAAGAAGCAGATCGCTGACCTGGACGCGCCGGTCCGCGCCGCGGTGGCGAAGCAGAAGCGCGAGCGGCTAGAGCCGAAGCTGCGCGAGGCGCTGGACACCCCGGCCGAGAAGCGGACCGCTGAGCAGCGAACGCTGGCGGCGCAGGCGAACACGCTCACGAAAGTGAGTTGGGATGAGGTGCTCGCCGCGATGCCGGCGGCCGACCTGGAGAAGCGGTCCGCGCTCCGCGAACAGCAACACGCGCTGGAAGCGCAGATGCCGGCGCCGACCCCGGCCGCGTGGGCGATTCAGGACGCCGGGCCGGCGAAGACGTTCGTACTCAAGCGCGGCGACGTCAAGGCGAAGGCCGCGGAGGTGAAACCGGGCTTCCCGCGTGTGTTGGCCGACGCCGACGCGCCCGCGCCGAACTCGCGCCGCGAGTTGGCGCAGTGGATGACGCGGCCCGACCACCCGCTAACGGCCCGCGTCATCGTGAACCGGCTGTGGCACTACCACTTCGGCCGCGGGATCGTGGCGACGCCGAACGACTTCGGCGTCCGCGGCGAGCGGCCGACTCACCCGGAACTCCTCGACTGGCTCGCGTGCGAACTGGCGAACCCCGACCGTCAGGGAGGGGGTGGGGCGGAGCCGTGGAGCCTCAAGCACATCCACAAACTGATCGTGACGAGCGCGACCTACAAGCAGTCCGCGACGACCGGGCACGGCGCGAAGAACGACCCCGATAACAAGCTGCTGTGGCGGATGAACCGGCGGCGGCTGGAGGCCGAGGCGGTGCGCGATTCGGTACTCGCGGCGGCCGGCACGCTCAATCGCCAGGTGGGCGGGCCGTCGGTGAAGGTGCCGCTCGAACCCGAAGTGTACGCGCTCTTGTTCACCGAGGGCGAACCGGACGGCCTGTGGCCGGTCACGCCCGACGCGCGGCAGCACACGCGGCGGTCGCTCTACCTGTTCAACAAGCGGAACGTGCGGCAACCGCTTTTGGAGGCGTTCGACCAGCCGGACACGCTCAACTCGTGCGCGGCACGCCCGGTCAGCACGTTCGCCCCGCAGGCGCTCATCCTGATGAACAGCCCGTTCGTCCACGAGCAGGCGAAGGCGCTGGCCGTCGCGCTCGCGGTCGAGTCAAAGGCCATCGACGCGCAGTTGGACGGGCTGTACCGGCGCGCGGTGGGGCGTGTGCCGAATGCGCGCGAGCGCGAGTTGGCGCGGGAGTTTCTGACGGCGCAAACCGAGACCATCCGCACACAAATCGAGTCGAAGCAGGACGTCGGGCTGGACGCGAAGGCGCTGCCGAAGGGGGCCGACGTCGCCGCGGTTCGCGCGCTGGCCGACTTGTGCGTGGTGGTGTTCAACACGCACGAGTTCGTGTACGTGCCCTGAGAAGTGAAATGGCACGCCGGCCGGCGCGGGGCTGGTGTGGGCGCGGCCGCGGCTGTTCGACCCGACAAGCCGGCCGGCCCGCGCTGGTGGCGCTGCTCGACGCCAAGCCGGAGGGCCGGGTGTGGCGGGCTGCGGAATTGGCGCCGCTCGCCATCGGATGCGGGTGCGGTCACTCGATGCGGCTCTTGTAGGCGATCGTCATGTCGGCCCCCGGCGGAACGGGGGTGACGGCGCCCGGGCTTAACCCGGGCGACCGGGCGTCGCCGGGCGGTCCGGCCCACCACACCGCGCCGGCCGCGGACCGGCCTCCGTCCCCGGCGCACGCGTCGAGTTCCTCGAGCAGCGCCCGCGCGTCGGCCGGGCGCTCGGCCGCCGACTTGCTCAGGCAGCGGAGCACCAGTCGCTCCAGCGCCGGGTCGATCGCCCGCCCGGCGCGGGCCGACGGCGGCTCCGGCGGCTCCTTGACGTGCTTCATGCAGATCTCGACCACCGACGCGCCGAGGAACACCGGCGTGCCGGTGAGCAGGAAGTACGCCACCGCCCCGATCGCGTAGACGTCCGACCGGGCGTTCACCTCGTCCGGCCGGCTGACCGCCTCCGGGGCCAGGTACAGCGGCGTCCCGGTGACCGCGTTCGCGCTCGTCACGTTCGCGTCCGCCGCGCCGCCGACCGACTTGACCAGCCCGAAGTCGAGCACCTTGACGAAGTCGCGCATCCCGCCGCGGGTGGTGAGGAAGACGTTCGCCGGCTTGACGTCGCGGTGGACCAGCCCGGTCGCGTGGGCCTCGGCCAGCGACCCGCATACCTGGCGGAGGATGTATGCGACGCGGGCCTCGGGCAGCGGGCCGGTTCGGGCCACCAGCTCGTCCAGGTTCCACCCCTCGAGGAACTCCATCGCGTAGTAGAAGACGCCCTCCGGGGTGCGGCCGTAGTCGTACACGGCGACGGTGTTCGGGTGCGTCAGCGCCGCGGTGAGCTGGACCTCGCGCTCGAACCGGGCGACAGCCGCCTCGGTCAGGTTGTCCACGTCGAGCAGTTTGACCGCGGTCGGGCGGCGGAGCATCGCGTGCTGCGCCCGGTACACGGTGCCCATGCCGCCGGCCCCGATCTTGCCCAGCAGCGTGTACTGGCCGAGCTGCCGCGCTTCCAGCGCCGCCTTCTGGAGCGCCTTCTGCTGCCGGGCCATGAACAGCATGGCGACGAAGATGCCGACCGCGGACAGGGCGAGCAGCCCGATCAGCCCCCCGATCGCCCGGCGGAGGATGTACACCGGGCGGAACGCCTCGGCGACGTCGATCTCGGTCACCACGCCGAAGTCGTACTCGTCCAGCCAGGTCCAGGCGCCGACCACCGGGGTGCCGCGGTAGTCGCGGTAGCCGTCGGCGTCGACGCCGGACCGCCCGGCGGTGACCTCGGCCGCGGCGTGCGTCAGCGGCTGCTGCGGGCGGCGGGCGGTCGGGCGGTAGCCGGCCGCCATGTCGGCCCCGGGGTCGCGGGCCTCCACGGTCAGCACCGACCGGCTGTCCGGGGTGTCGGCCAGCAGCCCGATCTGCTTCAGGTCCTCGTCGAACCGGCTCTGGCTGATGAACCGGCCGTCGCGGTCGATCGCGTACGTCTCGCCGGTCTCGCCGGTCTGGGCGACGCGGAGGATGCGGGTGAACTCGCCGTCCGGGCGGATCCGCAGGCCGAGCGCGGCGATCGGCCGGCCGGACTCGTCGCGCACCGCGGAGGCGACGAACATGGTCGGCACGTGCGCCCGCAGTTCGCCGTTCTCGTCGGTCAGCAAGAGCGGGCTGCGGTACGGCTTGGACACCGCCGGGCGGCCGGCGATGACCCGGGCGAAGAACTCCTGCCGGTATCCGTTGAAGCCCTTGCCGACCGCCACGTCCTGGTCGGAGGCGACGACGGTACCGGCCGCGGAGACGAGGAAGAACCCGGTGTAGCCGTATCGCTTGAGCTTGGCGTCGAGGTGCGCCCGCAAGGCGGTTTGGGCCGGGGCGTCGAGCAGCTTGCGGTCCGACCCGGCCTTCCCGTCGGCGAGCGGCAGCAGCTCGAGCAGCGGCGGTCGGAGGCGCTCGTCGGCGGCGACCAGCTCGGCCGTCCGCTCCTGGTCGGCCATCCAGACGCGCAGCGCGGTCACGTCGGCGTCGAGGACGGTCTTGAGGGCGTCGGCCCGCTGGTGCCGCAGCGCGCCTTCGACGGCGTCGTTCACCAGCCACCCGACGAGGCCGAGGGTGGCGGCCGCGATGACCGGCCAGGCCCAGAGCTGCCGGCGGAGGAACCGGCTGCCGCTCTGAACCAGCGCCGACCGGCTCAGGACGCGGGTGACCCGGTCGGTCGCGCGGCCGATCCGCGTTCGGGCCAACAGGTCGATAACCGACCGGGAGTTGGAGGAAGCGCTCATGACGCCGCACCTCGATGCCGCTGGGCGTGATCGGCTCCAAGGCCAGAACCGGCGTGCGGCCGCGCCGCCGGATCGTTCCGCCGTTTGTGTATCTTCCTATTTGCGGCCCGGTCCCCGGCCAGAGCTTTCGGGGATGTGCGAGACGGTCGGGGCGTATGGTCCGCCCCGACCGTCAGGCCGGTTTGCCTTTCGCGCCGGCGCGGGCCGACGGCGCGAAACCGGGTCGGCTGACGGCGCCGACGTCACTTCCCGGCGGGCGGGGCGGCCGGCGGAGCCGCAACGGGCAACAGGTTGACGGTGAACGCCGGGTGGCCGAGCGGCATTTTGAGGAACGGAGTCTGCCCCGGACCCGGCTTCCGCGTCACCTCCTGGTACACCCACGCGTGCAGGTGGTACACGTTCAGCTCGCCGGTCTTGTGGTCGTAGAACGCGTCCACCTTCTTCGGGTCGGAGAGAACCTTCGCCAGCTCGTGGGTGAACACCCCGGCCTTGAGGGCGGGGTCCTCCTTTGACGTCTCGTGCCCGAGGGCGGCGCACATGACCGCCACCCGGGCGTCGGCGGCGGCCAGCCGGCGGGCGGCCTCGTCGTCCCCGGCCGGCATGCCGGCGATCTGCCCGCCGTGGCAGGCGTCGAGGACCATCAGCACCTGGCACGGGAAGTCGGCCAGCGCCGCCCGCACGTCCGACCCGCTCAAGGCCGTCTTGCGGAGGGCGCCGGGGTTGGCGTCGTTGGTGTCGTGGGTGACGAGGAAGAACTCACCCTCGTCCCGGGTGCCGTGCCCGGCGAAGAAGAACACGAACAGGTCACCCGGCTCCACCTTGACCGCGGCCAGCGCGGCCTTGACCCCGGCGGTCGTCGCCTGCGCGTTGGTGAGCGTGGTCAGCGTCCCCTTCTGGTACGCCAGGCTGGTCCGGGTCAACTTGTCGAACGCGCCGGTCACGTTCTGGGCGTCGGTGTCGGCGAACCGCAGGTTCGGCCTGACGATCTGGTACTGGCTGATCCCGACGGCCAGAACGTGCAGCTTGGGCTTCTGGCCGGCGGCGGCCGGGGCGAGCACGTCCTGCGGGGGTGAGAAGCTCGGGGTGTCGTCGGTCGAGCGGGCCAGCGCCGACACCGCGTGCCGCCCCGGCGGGAGTTCGACCGTCCACGTCTGGACGGCCTGCGCCGGCGCCTTGCCGGCGGGGAACTCGACGACCGCGTCCTTGCCGTCGGTCCCCTTCACCCGTCGGCCGTCGATCAAGAGCCGCAGCGACTGGACGTTCTGCCCGGCGGCGGCCGCCTTCGCCGTCACCGTCACCGTCACCAGCGGGTTCTTCGACTGATCGACGGCCAGCGTAACGCCGGGCGGCAGCAACTCCGCCGGGTTGCTGACTGCCCGCGGGGCCGGGCGGGTGGGCTCTGCCTTGGCGATCGCCGCGTTCGCCGCCTTGACCGCCGCGGCACCGTGCCCGGCCTCCAGCACCAGTTTGATGACGTCCGGGCGGTGTAGTTGGGCGCGGAACTGCTCGGCCGGGAAGTAGTCGGGGGTCGCGTCGATCCCGTGATCCACCTTCCACCCGATCAGCCGCTCGCCGTTGGTCGAGCACGCGTAGTACCCCTGCCCGGTCCACGCCACCCAGTCCGGGCCGTTCGCGTAGAAGTACAGCACCGGGAAGTCGCGGGTCGGGTTCCACACGCGCAGGATCTGGTCGGTGCCGGCGGTGACGATGTACTTGGTGTCGCCGGGCGAGGCGGCCGCCGTCGCGATCGGCGAGAACAGGCTCCGGAACTCGCGGATCTGCTTGCCGCTGGCCGCGTCGAACAGGTAGAACCCGGCCCAGTCGCCGCCGACCGCGACCACGTCCTTGCCGACGAACGTGTGCCCGTACGGCCTGTGAGCGCGGGTCGGCATCCCGAAGCTGGAAATCTCCTTGCCGTTCTCCTTGACCAGGATGTGGGCGTACCGGGCCGAGTCGAAGGCGATCGTCCGCGCCCCCTGCTTCTCGCTCGCGTACACCGCCTCCTTCTGCGGGACGCGGCTCATCTTGAGGTCGGCGAGCGAGAACGCCCGCACCGTGCCCTCCTTGTTGGCGGCGTCGTTGAGTACGACGCCCTTGCCGTCGGCCGTCCACCCCACCTTCCAGTCCTCGCTGTACCACGACCGCGCCGCCAGCCGGCGGTCGGGCTCCTCCCGCGGCTTCGCCTTGGCGGCCTTCCCCTTGCCCGGCTTCTCGTCGCCGGTCAGCTTCCACAGGAAGATCTCGTGCGTGCCGCGGTCGCCGCCGGCGGTCGCCGCCCAGTCGCCGGTCGGGGCCAGCGCGCAGGCGCGGGCGTCGAGCGGCTGGCCGAAGCCAGGCTGCGTCGTGGTCGGGGCGAACGCCGCCACCTCCTTGCCGCTGTCCGACTCGTACAGCGTGGCCCGGTGGAACTTGGTGCCCTCCAGCCAGGTGACCAGGACGCGGGCCGAGTCCGGGGTGAACGCCGCGGACGTCGCCCCGCCGTGCAACTTGCGGACGGCGGTGCCGTCGGCGGCCCACAACTGGCACTCGCTGTTGCTGCACGTGACGATCGACTTCCCGTCCGGGCTCCAGCGCGCGCCGAAGATGCGGGACGTCTTCACCGGCGACACGAGCTTGACGAACTCCTTGCCCATCCCGACGCCGATGACGTGGCACTCGCCGGCGTCGGTGGTGTAGGCGATCCGCTTGCCGTCGGGCGCGTACGCCAGGTGGCCGGCCAGCCACGGCCCGCTCGCCGGCTTGGAAACGTCCACCTTGAGCGACGCCTTCTGCGCCCCGTCGGCGGTGTCCCAGATGCGGAGGGTGCCGTCGTGGGCGGCCGACGCCAGCCGCTTGCCGTCCGCCCGGTACGCGACGTCGATGACGTGGTCGGTGTGCCCGCGGAGGGTCCGCACCAGCGTCCCGTCGGCGACCGACAGGACGAACACCACGTACTCCCTCTTCTCGTCCGGGTAGTAGTACACGCCGGCGACGGCGACCGACTTGCCGTCCGGGGAGAGGGCCATGCGGCCGCAGTCGCCGCGGCCGGGGGTGCGGATGACCCGGACGCACTGCCCGGTCTGCACGTCCCACACGCGGACGGTGCCGTCGTGCCCGCCGCTGAGCAGCGTCCGCCCGTCCGGGCTGAACGCGACCCGGCCGATGTTGTCGGTGTGCCCGCCGGCGTCGAGGGCGAGCGTGATGCGGTCCTGTGCGGCGTCCTTCTTGCCCTTGTCGTCCTTATCGTCGGCGAGCAGGGCCGTGTCGCGGGTCAGCGCCGCCGACGTGGCGAGCATGGCGGCGCAAAGGGCGATCCGGTACATGAGTTCTCCGCAATTGGGGTGGGTCGGTTTTTCAAGGCCGCGGGGTCACTTGCCTTTGATCTTGACCTGGGTGACGGTGACCGCCGGGTGGGCCAGCGGCAAGCGCAGGTACGGGGTCTGGTCGCGGGCCGGGTCGCGGATTACCTCCTGGTACACGAACGCGTACAGGTGGCCGACGTTCAACTCGCCGGTGACCGGGTCGAAGAACGCCTTCGCCCCCTTCGGGTCGGCCAGCGCCTTCGCCAGCGCCGCGGTGAACACGCCCGCGCCGTTCTCCTCCGCCGACTTCTGGTGCCCCTGGGCGGCGCATAGCACCGCGACCCGGGCGTCGGCCGCGGCCATGCGGCGGGCGGCCTCGTCGCCGCCCGGCGGCATGCCGGCGATCTGCCCGCCGTGGCAGGCGTCGAGGACCATCAGCACCTGGCACCGGAAGTCGGCCAGCTTGGCCCGCACGTCCGACCCGCTCAGTGCCGTCTGCCGCAGCTTGTCGGCGTCGGCGTCGTTGGTGTCGTGGGAGACGAGGAAGAACTCGCCGCCGTCGCGGGTGCCGTGCCCGGCGAAGAAGAACACAAACAGGTCACCCGGCTCGACCTTCTCCCGGGCCTCGTCCAACGCCTTCAGGACGTTCTTGGTGGTCGCGTTCGCGTCGGTGAGCGGCTTCGGCATGTGCCCCTTCTGGTACGCCAGCCCGTTCTCAACCAGCGCGCCGAATGCGCCGGCCACCAAGTCGGCGTCGGAGGCGGCGAACCGCAGGTTCGGCCTGACCGTCTGGTACTGGCTCACCCCGACGGCCAGGACGTGCAGCTTCGGGCGGAACCCCGGCGGGCCGGTCACCAGCACCTCGCGCGGCGGGGAAAAGCTGGGGGTGTCGTCGGTCGAGCGGGCCAGCGCCGACACCGCGTGCCGGCCCGGCGGCAAGTTCACCTTCCACACCTGCGTGACCTCGGCCGGTTCCTTGCCCGCTTCGAACTCGACGAACGCCCCCTTGCGGGCGGTCGTTTCGTCCTCGTCCCGCAACCGCCGGCCATCCACCAGCAGCCTCAGGGACTTCACGTTCTGCCCGGCGGCGGTCGCCTTGGCGGTCACCGTCACCGTCGCCGGCTGTGTCGTCTGATCGACGGCCACCGTCACCCCGGGCGGGAGCACCGCCGACACATCCCGCACGGCCGCCGGGGCGACCGCCTTCTTCCCCAGGAGCGCGTCGGCCTTCGCGACGGCCGCCCCGACATCGCCGGTTTCCAGCACCAGCTTGATGACGTCCGGGCGGTACAGCCGGTCGCGGAACTGCTCGGCCGGGTAGTACGAGGGCGCGGCGTCGCGGCCGTTGTCCACCTTCCAGGCGATCAGCCGCTCGCCGTTGGGCGAGGCCGCGTAGTACCCCTGCGGCGTCCACACCACCCAGTCGCGGGCCGCCTCGGCTGGGGCCATCGCCGCGGCCTTCTCTTTGGCTACATTGGTCGGGCGCGGGCGCGGCTCGGTCATGTACAGCGACATCAGCAACTTCTCGCTGTCCGGGCGGTACACGCGGCCCACCTGCGCGCCGGTCGGGACGAACAGAAACCGCCCGTCCGGCGAAGCGGCCACATCCCAGCCCAATCCGCTTCGCTCGTAGGTGAGTAGCCGCTTACCCGTCTTCGTGTCGTAGAGGCGAGTGCCGCTGAAGCTGCTGATCACCGCGCGGTCCGGGTCGTTCGGCCGGAGGAACGTCCACCCGCTCCCGTAATCGACGCCGAACGGAATACCCCTTTTATCCCCATCGACGCGGACCGCTTTGTTGGAACCGCCCTTACGCTCGATCGTCGCCCCGGCGGCCATTGAAATGGCGCCGGCGAACCGCTCCTTCGGCGCCGGCGCCTTCCGCGTCAGTTCGGCGAAGCTGAACGACGGGGTATTCTGGCCGTTGCTCCAGGCGACCGCTTTTCCGTCGGCAGACCACGCCGCCCGTGTAGCCCCCGCCGCGCCGCTCAGCCATTCACGGTTGTGGAAGTCGCGGACCAGGTCGGCGGTCGTTGCGTTCCACAGCCACGTGCTCGCCGCACCTTCGGACCCGCCGCCGGTTGCGACCGTTTCACCGTTCGGATCCCACGCCCCGGTGTCCGACACGTTCGCGACGTATCCGGGCGACTTCCCGCCCGGCCACTTGCCGCGGCTGTGATCGACTTCGGATACCATCCCACCGGTGGCCAAGTCGAACACCACCGCGCGGTGGTTGTTGTGTCCCGGGTGCATGGCGGCCAGGAGCCTGTCGGCCTTCGGGCTGAACGCCAGCGCCACCGTCCGGTCGATGTTGTTTTCCAGCACCCGCATCGGCTTCAGGTCGGCCGACCAGACGGTAATGACCGGCGCCTTGACGGTCGCGTTCGTCGGCCCGGTCGTGGCAAGCCGGGTGCCGTTGGCGCTCCACGCCAGTGCGTGTTGGACGGTGCCCGTCGTGACCGGGGCGGCGACCGCCTTGCCGGTGCCGACGTCGTACACCATGAGCCCGATGTCGTTCGGCCGCGCGAACGACACCGCTAGCTGGTCGGCGGCGTCGGCGGCCGGGCAGAACGCCAGGTTTCTGGCCCCGCCGACTGGGAGCACCTCCGGCCTCTCGGCGCCCTCCGCCCACACCCGTAGGGCCGACTTCGCAAACGCGCCGACGACCGCGACCTTCTTGCCGTCCCGCGACACGCTCACCGCCTGGACGTGCTCGTTCGGCTCGAAGCCGCCGATGGTCCGCACCACCTTGCCTTCTGGCAGCGACAGCACGTAAACGACGTGCTCGAACCCGCCGGACTTCGGGTACCGGGCCGGCACCGCGATTCGGGTGCCGTCGGCCGACACCGCCGCCCGGTCGGTGTCCGACCGCTCGCGGAGGTTCATTGCGTCCGGCAGGCCGGGCACCGGCAGCGCCCGCGACACCCCGCTCAGCGGGTCGGTGATGCGGACCATGTGGTCGCGGGCGTAGCTGATGAGGTGTCCGCTCGGGGCGAACGCCAGGGTGCGGACGTGGGCGGTGTGCCAGCCCGGGTCGAGGACGAACGACACGCGGGCGAGGGTGTCGTCGGCCGCCTCACCGGCCGGGGCTTTCGGCTCCTCGGGGCCTTTCGGCTCCTGGGCGAGTGCGGTCGCGGCGAGTAGCAGGGCGAGTGGGGCGAGCCGGCGCATCGGGCGGATCTCGTGAGGGGGTGAGGTGAGAAGTTCGGTCCGGTCGCCGGCCGTGTGAAGGCCGGCGACCGTACCGGCGAGACGCGGCCGTTCGTCAGTTCGTGAACAGCCGGTACTGGCCGACGGCGTTGGTGCCGTTGTGGATGCTGATCACGTAGGTCCGGGCCGCCTCGTTCCGCTTCGGCTGCCAACTGTACTGGCCGGTCCGCACCACCTGGTTGAAGTGGACGTATTCACCGGTCTGCATCTGGCACCGCATCGGGACGCTGGACGCGAACCCGATCGCGCCCGGGGTCGCGGTGATGAACGCGATCGTGTACACGTGCGTCTGGCCGGGCGCGATCGGGCGGACGATGATCTTCGGCCCGCCGGCCGCACCCCGCTCGCCCGGCCCATACGGATCCTTGCTCACCGCCTTTACCAGCGGGTCGATCTGGTTAACACTGCCCTGTGTGTTGGCCAGCGAGAGGGCCTTGTCCAGGCACTCCTTGCCGATCGCGTCGAACGAGTCCCAGTTCTCGCTGTCCACCTTCGCCCCCGCGACCGTCTTACCGTCTGCGGTCTGCACCTCGGGCTTCTCGTCGAGCGAGCGGACGCGCTTCTCCGTTTCCTTCTGGAGTTGCAGGAACAGCCTCCCCGCGCCGACGTACATCTCGGGTGCCTTTTGCTTCTCGGCCAGTTCCATGAACTTGTACGCGTCGGCGATCTTCTCCACCACCTTGGCGGTGTCGGCGGTCTTCTCCTCCTCGCTCCGCGTGTCCGGCTCGGGCGCCGGCGGGGCCTTTTCCTTCTCCTTCTCCTTCGCCTTGTCCTTCCCCTTCGGCTGTTGAGCCGCCGGGGCGGCGGCCAGGGTGACGCCGGCCGCCAGCGCGGCCAGCAGCGCGATCCGGGCGAACACTTTCATCGCGAACTCCTCCAGGGGTAACGACACCAGGGTAACGACATCGAACTCGCCTGCCCCTCACCGCGAGGGGCGGCGCGGCAGGAAGCCTACTTCGGCACCGACCACAGCTTCACGTCCCCGTCGGCCCCGCCGGAAACGACCCGGCGGCCGTCGCGGGCGAATGCCACACTCGTCACCTGCGCTGCGTGGGCGGCGAAATGGATGACCTCCGCCCGCCGGGCGATGTTCCACACCCGTAGCGCGCCGGCCGCGTCGCCGGTCACGACCCGCGTCGCGTCCGCCGAAACCGCCAGCGCGGTGACCGGCTTGCCGGCGTCCCACTGCGCGACCGCCTTCCGCGTCGCGCGGTCCCAGACGCGGACGGCGCCGTCGTCGCCCGCCGCCACGACCCGCGTGCCGTCGGGCGCCACCGCGACCGCCCGGAGCGGCTTGTCGGTGTCGCGGGAGCGATGGACGAGATTCAGTTTGTCCGCGGTGAACTCGGTTACCGCGCCGTCGGCGTCGGCGGCCACGACCCACTTGCCGTCGGGCGACACCGCGACCGCGTGAACTCCCTTCGGGCACACCTGTTGCTCATGCTCGGCGACGCGCAGAGCGACTTCCCAGCGGCTGAGCGTGCCGTCGGACTGTGCGACGAACAGCAACTTGCCGTCGGGCGAATAGGCCAGCGCGGTCGGCAGCCCAACGTCGGACAGCCGGAGCGCGACGTCCGGGTTCCGGGTTAGCGTCGTGGCGTCGAAGAACCACACCTCCTGAAGCCGCTTGTCGGTGTTCCCCACGCCGACCGCCAGCGTCTTGCCGTCCGGCGACAGCGTGCAGCAGCGGAACGGCCCGAGCGGCGCGGACTGGATCGCCTCGCCGGCGTGCGGGGTCCACGCGACCAGCGTCCGGTCGGTGCCGGCCGACAGCACGACGACCTTTCCGCCCGCCTCGCTTAGCACGGTGCCGCACGCGGCGTGCGGCCGGTGCTTGCGGTGCCCGGCGACCAGCCCGACCAGTTGGAGCGCCACGGCCGCCCGCTCGCCGGGCGCGACGACGACGCGCTCCGGCAGCAACCTCTGCTCGCCGACCGCGGCCAGCGCGCGGACGGCGTAATCGCCCGCCGGCAGTTCCAGCACCTTCTCGGCCCGCAGGTCAACGACGCGCTCCGGCTCGTCGCCCAGTTTGAGGCCGATGCGAGAGTCGGGTTCGGCGTAGTCGAAGGTGACCACACCCGGCGGCGGGGGCGGTTCCGGTACCGGCGCGGGGCGAAGCCAGCGGTACGCCAGCGCCCCGAGCAGACCCGCGGCGGCCGTCCCGGCCAGCCACCGCCGGCGGGACATCCGCGGGCGACGCGACTCCTCGATCGCGCGCAACTCGGCGGCGGTCGCGGCGGCGGTCGGGATGCGGTCGCCGGGCTTCTTCCGCAGCAGCTTCAGAATGGCGGCCTCGAGCGCCGGCGGCAGCAGAGGGTTGAGCTTCCGCGGCGGGTCCGGCTCGTCCATGCACACGCTGAGGAGCAACCCGGTCACGTCGTCGGCGGTGAAGGGCCGCTTGCCGGTCGCCATGTGGTAGAGCACGCACCCGAGGCTGAATAGGTCGGCGCGGGCGTCCACCGGCTCGCCGGCGGCCTGCTCCGGGGCCATGTAGCTCGGCGTGCCCAGAATCTTGCCGTCCTCGCCGTCGCCGCCGAGCGCGTGAACGAGGCCGAAGTCGAGCACCTTGACGGTGGCCGAGGGGCCGGGGGACGGCGTTTCGAACTTCACCCCCGACCCGTCGGCACAAAGCCAGATGTTCCCCGGCTTGATGTCGCGGTGAACCATCCCCTTCGCGTGGGCCGCCGCAAGCCCCTCGGCGATCTCGCGGCCGACCCGCAGCACCTCATCGACCGGCAGCGGGGCGGCGGCCTTGCCCAGCCGGTCTTGCAGGGTGCCGCCGCGGAGCAGCGGCATCACCAGGAACAGCACCCCGGCCTCCTCGCCCGCCCGGTACACCGACACGACGTGTTCGTGCTCCAGCGCCGCCAGCGCCTGGGCCTCGCGCAGGAACCGGTCGGCGACTTCGGCCGTCCGCGCCAGCCCGGGGCGGATCAGCTTGACCGCGATCTCTCGCCGCAGCACCGGGTCTTCGGCGCGGAACACCACGCCCATCCCGCCGGCCCCGATCTGCTCCAGCAGCACGTACCCGGCGACCGTCTCGCCCGGGACCGGCGGCCGCCCACCCGCTTCCGCGGCATGCCCGGCGGTGCGGGTGGCGAGCGCGTCACCGGCGCCCCAAGTGGCGGTGTGCTCGGGCGGGCGGAGTTGCTTCAGGTGCGGGATCAGCGCCTCGGCGCGGTCGCGGAACGGCTGCTCGTCGGGCGTCAGCGGCGGGCGCAGCGCCGACGCCAGGGTGTCGTCGTCGCGGAGCGACAGGAGGGTGGCGGCGCAGTCCGCGCACGTCTCGACGTGCCGCGCGACGCGGTCGGCCTCGTCGCCGTCGGCGCGCCCGGACAGCCACCGCGCGAGCACCGCCGACGGCAGACATTCGAACTGGGCGGGCATGGCGAACCCCGGTCGGGAGGGGAGGGCGTCGCAATGGGTTATGCGCGCCGGGCCGCGGACCTGTTGCGAAAATTGAGAAACGTCTGGCGTCAGTCGAGCAGCCCGGCCAGCTCGGCGCGCAGCCGGGCCAGGACGCGGGCCTTCGCCAGGTACACCGCGTTGACGGAAATGCGGTGCCGGGCCGCCACCTCGGCCGCCGGCCGCTCCTCGACCACGAACGCCCAGAACGCGGCCCACGTCCGCGGCTCGAAGTCGGCCTCCAGCACGCCCAGCGCGCGCTGGGCGATGTGGCGCGTGTACTCGGCCTCGGTGAGGTCCGGGAGGCGGTGGTCGGGCAAGTCGGGCGGGGCGCCGGCCCGGCGGGTGCGGTCGGGGTCGGCGCGGCGGAGCTGGCGCCAGCGGTTCTGGAGGACGGTGCGGAGCCACCCGCGGAACGACCCGCCCGCGTCGTAGCGGAACTGCGGCAGCTTCTCGACCAGAATGGTGAACACATCCTGGACGAGGTCGGACGCGTCGTCGCCGGTCGCCCCGGCGCGGGCCGCCCAGGCGAAGAGCAGGGGGGTGTACAGCTCGACGAACCGCTCCCAGTCGGGGGTGCGCGGCGCGCGGGCGATCCGTTCCAGTAGGCTGACTGGCGTCGTGAGCGACATGAGCGACCGTAAGACGATGCCAACCCCCGCGGGTAGTGTATCAACCCCCGCGGTGCCGACCGTTGAAAACTCGTCCGACCTCGTGACGCCACCCGAGACCGCACGCGGGGCGCGGTTACGGCGGGTTCGTCGGGAAAAGGCGCTTCCGAAGCCCGGTCTTGATGGTGCCGGCCTGTTTGGCCGCGTTCGCGGCGTTGGCGCGGTTGCCGAGTCGCTCCTCACATTCGGCCAGGAAGAGCCAGTCGTCCGCCTCCCGCCGGAGCGTGACGAGTTCCGCGAAGGTGGACCGCGCCGTCTGTAAGTCCCCTCGCCGGAACCGCTCCACGCCGGTCACGAACAGCGCCGTGCCGCGATCCCCCGGCCGCACGTCCGGGCGGGACAGCGCGAGCGCGGCCAGCGACAGGGCCGGCTGGTTGGCGTGCATCCGCGCCAGCGCGAGTTCCGTCTCCACCACCGGGTCCGGCAGCCCGGCCGCGCGGACCTCCGACAGGAGTGCCTCACTCCGCTGGGCGCACGCCCGGGCCTGGTCCGGGGTAGTCGCCGCGGCCACCAGGTAGCGGTAAGCGAGGGCGGCCCCGCGCTTCTTGTCGAGTTCGGAAAGCCGCGGGTTCTCTTGCCAGAGGCGCAACTCCAGCTCCGTCGGGACCGGAGCCGGCGCGGCGGCGTCCTTCTTGTGAACCCCGACGCGGTGGTGGGTGAACGCGACGTGCTGCACGTCCGTCGGCGACTTCGGCATGTGGCAGCGGGCGCAGTCGTCGCCGGGGGCGTCGGCCCGCCGCTTCGGCTCGGGCACCTTGCACGCGGCGGGCGCGTGGCAGGTCAGGCACGCATTCCGATAGTACTCGACGCGGCGCTCCGCGGTCGGGGTGCCGTGCGGGTCGTGGCAGGTCGTGCAGGTCATCGTCCCCGACGCGGTGTAGCACCGGCTCAGGTGCATCTGCTCGACGTGCCCGACCACCCTCATGCCCTTGTCGTCGGACTTCAGGACGTATTCCTGTCGGAAGTCTTCCATCGGCAGCCCCGGGCGGAAGTCTTCGAGCCGCCGGCCGCGCACCGGCACCATCGACGTCGCGTGGAAGTGGCACTGCTGGCAGACGGCCTCGGCCAGGTTTCGCGGGAGCCGGGCCGGGTTCACGATGGTGTGGTCGGGCGCGCCCTTCGCTTGGCCCTCGCGGTGCCGGGCGGTGTGGAGCGACCCGGGGCCGTGGCAGCGCTCGCACCCGATGGCCGCTTCGAGTATGTTCATCTTGTGCGGCGATCCGCCGACCTCCTCGGCCCGCCCGGCGTGGCAGTAGAGGCAGTTCAGGCCGATCCCGCGTCCGAACCCGAAATGGTTCGGCGTGTCGTAGCCCGGCGACATGCCCCAACCGCCGGTCGCGTACCAGGTGACCGGCGACTCGACCAGGAAGCCGTCCGCCTCGCACAGATACGTCTTGGCGTGCCGGCCGGACCCGACGGCGTAGCGGGCGGCGTACTCGCCCAGAATCGCACGGTCCGACGCCTGGGTTTCCCGGTGCCAGACCTTCCCGTCACGACTCACGACCGAGAACACGCGGTCGGACTTGGCGTGTTCGAACGACGCCGGCGCGGACTCGGTCGCCGGCCGCACTTCCGCCATCGACACGCCCATCCCGGTTCGGCGGAACGACTCCGCCCGCCCCTTGTGGCACTCCGCGCAGGTGTCGCTCCCGACGTATTTGGCGTCGGGGCCGGTGTTCAGGTATGGACTCGTCGAGATGGGCGGGAGCGGGAACAGGTCGCCGACAGTGGGCGCGGACGGAGCCGGGGACGGGGACGGTGCGACCGCGGTCTTCGAACCGTCCCGGGCGAAGTAGACCCCGACGGCCAGAAGAACCAAAGCGCCGCCGGCAACCCACGCGAGGAGGGGCACCGGAGTGCGTGGAGCCGGGTCAGATCCTTGTGGGCGCAGTTTCGGCATGTGCCGACTCCCGGACGGAGAGGTGGTTCTCGGGCTTGAAGAACTGCATCAGCGCCCGCTGCAGCTTTCGGTCGGTCCGGCTCTTGGCCGTCTGCACCGGCTTCTTGGTGAACGGGTCCACCCCGGCATAGTACATGCACGCCGCGTTATCAGGGGTGTGGCGAGAAAGCGTCGCTAACCGGCCCACGAATCCACCGGCCCGGGCTGTCACAGTCGCCCGCCTCCCGTGTCCAAGTCACCGGAGAATTCCAGACTGACAAGGCCGCTGTCATTTGAGCAGGAAGGTGGGTCATGTTCAATCCCTTCAGCGAGGTGGTCGGGAGCGGTTCGGTCGATGCCGAGTTGGTGGAACAATCCAGGAACGGTGACCGCACGGCGCTTGAACAGTTGGTCCTGCGACACCAAGCATGGGTGTACAACATCGCCGTCCGCATGGTCTTCCACCCGCAGGACGCCGAGGAGGTGACCCAGGAGGTCCTCATCAAGGCCGTCACCCGGCTCGGCACGTTCCGGGGCGACAGCCACTTCCGCACCTGGCTCTACCGCATCGCCGCGAACCACGTCCTGAACATGAAACGCCGCGGCGGCGAACTCCGCCCGCACACGTTCGCCTCCTACGCCGCGGCCGTCAACGACACGCCCGACCGGGACCTGCCTGACCCGAAGAGCGTGCCCGTGGACGTGCCGTTGCTCGTCGAGGAGGCCAAACTCACCTGCACGACCGGAATGCTATTGTGTCTCGACCGCAAGCAGCGGTTCGTGTTCACCCTCGGCGAGATCTTCGGCGTCAGCGACACCCTCGGCGGTGAGGTCCTGGAGATGTCGGCGGACAACTTCCGGCAATGCCTCTCCCGCGCCCGCCGCGACCTGTACCAGTTCCTGCACGGCCAGTGCGGGCTGGTGAACGCGGACAACCCGTGCCGCTGCCCCAAGAAGACCAAGGGGTTCATCGACGGCGGGCACGTCGATCCCGACCGCCTGCTCTTCGTCCCGCTGCACGTCCGGCGGATCAAGGAGGCCGCGGCCGACACGGTTCGCGCGATCGACGACGTCCTCGACCGCCAGTACGCGGACGTTTATCGCGATCACCCGTTCCTCGAACCGCCCGACCAAACCGCGTGGCTGCGGCAGGTGTTCGACCGGCCGGACGTCCGCACGGCCCTGCACCTGGGCTGAAAAAATCCCGTTCGCCGTTGTCACAGTCGGCCGTCCGCCGTGTCTACGGGGGCAGGAGGACGAACCATGTCGAAACTGCACGGCAAAGTGGCCCTGGTGACCGGGGCGTCGAAGGGGATCGGGGCCGGCATCGCCCGCGAGTTGGCCGCGGGCGGGGCGGCCGTGGCCGTGAACTACGCGACGGATCGGACCGGCGCGGAAGCCGTCGTCGGCGAGATCGAGGCGGCCGGCGGCCGGGCGGTGGCGGTTCCCGGGAACGTGTCGCAGGCGGCCGACGTGGCCCGACTGCTGGCCGAAACCCGCCGGGCGTTCGGCCGACTCGACATCCTGGTGAACAACGCCGGGGTCTACGCCGCGATGCCGGTGCAGGAGATGACCGAGGACGAGTTCCACCGGGAATTCGACACGAACGTGCTCGGGCCGCTGCTGGTCATCCGGGAATCGCTCCGGCACTTCGGGCCGGCGGGTGGGAGCGTCATCAACATCGGCTCCGGAGCCTCGCGGATGTGTCCGCCGGGGTACTCGGTCTACGCGGCCACCAAGGCGGCCCTGGACGCCGTCACCGGCGTACTGGCGAAGGAGCTGGCCCCGCGGAAGGTCCGCGTGAACTCGGTCAACCCGGGGGCCACGCTCAGCGACGGCACCCGGGCGGCCGGACTGTACGGCACCGGGAGCGAATTCGAGAAGCAACTGGTCGCCATGACCCCGCTGGGCCGGGTCGGCACGCCGGAGGACGTGGCGAAAGTCGTGGCCTTCCTCGCGTCCGACGATTCCGGCTGGCTGACGGGCGAGGTCATCCTCGCCTCCGGCGGACTGCGGTAGATCGCTCCAATTACTCACGAGGGGAACAGATGAACCGGATCATGCTGAGCGTGGTGTGCGTGGCCGTCGCGGGTGCGGTCGCCGCGGACGAACCGAAGACCGACGCGAAAAAGGCCGCGACTGAGAAGGCGATGGCGGCGTTCGCGGGCACGTGGGAGGTCGTCGCCGTGACGCCGGACGGGGCGACCAAGGACGCCCGCCGGCTGGCGTTCAAGAAGGACGGCACCTACGCCGCTTTGGACAAGGACGGGAAGGAGCTGTGGGCGGGCACATTCGAGATCGACCCGACGGCGGCCCCGAAGGTGTGGGACCACCGGTCGCACGACGCGAAGAAGACGGGTACGGACGTGCTCGGCATCTACGAGTTGGACGGCGACAAACTGAAGGTGGCCTGCGTGGTCGGGCAGTGGAAAGGGAAGGAGTGGACCGGCAAGCCGCGACCGACGGCCATCGACCCCAAGAAGGCCGACGTGACGATCGAGCTGAAGCGGGTGAAGTGAGCCGCCCGCCAGCCGGGCCGAGGCAGTGTGGCTACGCCCCCGGCCCCGGGTGCTTCTTCCGCTTGTCTTGCCGCCGCTGCTGCGTCTTCCGCCCCGGGCGGTAGCCGGTCGGCTTGACCGGCCCGGCGCCGCGCTCGCCCGGCTTCTCGCCCTTCGCGGGGTTGGCGACGGTGTGGTAGTGGTCGTCGTCCGGGTCGTCTTGGTCGCCCCGGACGGCCCGGTTGGCCTCGCGGCGGCGCTTCTCCAGCGCCTCCTTGGGCGGGTTGGCCGGGATCAGCCCGTCGCACCCGCCGATCAGGTCCGTGCGGCCCGCCTTGACGAGCGCCTCGCGCACCGCGAAGTAGTTCTCCGGCTTGAAGAACTGCATCAGCGCCCGCTGGAGCTTGCGGTCGGTCAGGCTCTTGGCCGTCTGCACCGGCTTCTTGGTGAACGGGTCCACCCCGGCGTAGTACATACACGTCGCGATGTCGAACGGGGCCGGGATGAAGTCCTGCACCTGGTCCGGACGATACCCGCTCCGCTTCAGGTAGAGGGCGAGGTCGATCATCTCGGCCAAGTCGGAGCCGGGGTGCGAGGCGATGAAGTACGGGACGATCTGCTGTTTCGGCTTACCGGCCGCCGCCGACGCCTCCTTGAACTGCGACGCGAACACCCCGAAGTTGTCCACGCTCGGCTTCTTCATCAGGTCGAGCACCTCGGGCGAGGTGTGCTCGGGCGCCACCTTCAGCCGCCCGCCCGTGTGGTGCTCGGCCAACTCGCGGACGTACTCGGGCGACAGTTGGGCCAAGTCCATGCGAATACCAGAGGACACCAGCACCTTCCGCACACCTTCGGTCTCGCGCACGGACTTCATCAGCTCGATGAGCGGGCCGTGGTCGGTGCCGAGCAGCTTGCACACCGTCGGGTGAACGCACGACAGGCGCTTGCACCGCGCCTCGACCTCCGGCCGCGAGCACCGCATGGTGTACATGTTCGCGGTCGCGCCGCCGATGTCGGAGATGATCCCCTTGAACTCCGGGTCAGCGGCCAGCTTCTCGACCTCCTTCAGCACCGACTCGTGCGACCGGCTCTGGATGATCCGCCCCTGGTGGGCGGTGATCGAGCAGAAGGTACACCCGCCGAAGCACCCGCGGAGGATCGTCACCGAGTCCTTGATCATCTCGTGCGCGGGGACCGGCTCCTTGTAGCTCGGGTGCGGCCGGCGGGTGTACGGCAGGTCGTACACCGCGTCCATCTCCGCCTGCGAGAGCGGGAACGCCGGCGGGTTCTGCACCACCGCCTGCCGGTCGTGAAACTGCACGAGCGTCGCGGCGTTGAACGGGTTGGTGTTCGTGTGAATGATGCGCGTCGCCTCGGCGAACGCCATCTTGTCGTCGCGCACCTGCTCGAACGACGGAACGAGTTCGACCTTCTCGCCCAGGGTGTGCAGGCCGTGGGCTTGGACTGCGTCCGACTCTTTTGCCCCGAGGGCGTAGGCCACACCTCTTAACGCGCGCAGGTCGCGAAGTGTGCCGCCGGCCTTCAGTTTCTGTGCGATCTGGACGATGTTCTGTTCGCCCATGCCGTAGACGACGAGGTCGGCCTTCGAGTCGAGCAGGATCGACCGCTTGACCGAGTCGGACCAGTAGTCGTAGTGGGCGAGGCGGCGGAGCGACGCCTCGACGCCGCCGGCGATGACCGGCACGCCCGGGAACGCCTCGCGGGCTCGTTGACAGTAGGGCAGGGTGGCGCGGTCCGGGCGCAGCCCGATCCGCCCGCCGGGCGAGTACGCGTCGTCGTTGCGGACCTTCTTGTTGGCCGTGTAGTGGTTGATGAGCGAGTCCATGTTCCCCGCGGACACCGCGAAGAACAGCCGCGGCCGGCCGAACTGCTGCCACGGGGCACACGTGTGCCAGTCGGGCTGGCTGAGGACCGCGACGCGGAACCCGGCCCGCTCCAGCACGCGGTGCAGAATTGCCATCGCGAACGACGGGTGATCGACGTACGCGTCGCCGGTGACGAACACGACATCGACGGCGTCCCAGCCCCGCTCCGCCATCTCGGCGGCGGTGGTCGGGGCTAGCGGCGCGGCGAACCGCTCGTGCCAGAGCGGGAGCGAGAACCGGGTGGACATTACTGCGGCCTGAGTAGAACGAATCGCCCACCACCATGATAGCAGACCCGGGCCGCGCCCGGCGCGGTGTGAGATTATCGTGTAAGCTGAATTCGGTTTGTGTTGGCCTTTTTTTCCGCTCCGGGCTGAGTTAAATAGTCGCGGTCTTGGGGATGGTACGGACGCCCCGGTCCCGGCGCAACTGCGTGGAGTACGCTCGCCATGTCTCGCCTTTACGCCCGCCTTTTGGTCGCGATCGTCGCAGGGGCGATCACCCTGTCGTCGGCCCAGGCCCAAACGCCGGCCCTCGAAGTCTTCTACCGCAAGCTCGAGCCGCGAGAGGCGTTCAAGTTCACCTGGAAGGGCAAGGCGTCGCTGGTGTCGGCCGGGGTGTTCCGCTGGGAGGTGCCGGAATCCGCCTTCGGTACGAACGGGCTGGACCGCAACTTCACCGGCTACTGCGCCGAAGTCCTGGTGCCCATTACCGCCGACAAGACCTATCGGTTCCGCACCAACAGCCTCTACGACGCCGCGAACTACGGGCTGAAGGCCGACGACGAGCGCGCGCCGCTGATCGCGCAGCGCCGGACGGTGCTGATTCAGGAGTTGTTCGGTCGTTACTTCCGCGACCCGGCGGCCGGCGGGGTGGGTGGCGACGAGGCGGTCGCGTTCCAGATCGCCCTGTGGGAGATCATCCAGGAGACCGAGCCGGCCGACGGGGCGGCGAAGTTCGACCTGTTCGGCGGCGACTTCCGGGCCGACTACCCGCGGGACGAGGCCCCGGCGTTCGTGCGGACCGCCCAGACCTACCTCGACTCCCTCACCGGCAACGACGCGGTCTATTACACCAACCCGGCCCTCCGCGGGCGCGAACTGGTGCGGCTGATGGGTATCCCCAACGCCGAGGGGGTGGTGGCGCAGTCGCAGTTCGCCCTCCGCTACACCGGCGGCGGGGCGACCGGTGGCCTCGGCCAGACGCTGACGGGTGGCGGTGTGGGCGGTGGGTTGCCGGTCGGCGGCCTCGGCGGCGGAACGGGTGGCGGGACCGGCGGCTTCGGCGGTGGCGGCGGCGGACTGCTCACGAACGGCGGTGGAACCGGCGGCAGCACCTTCCCGACGACCAACCCGGTCACCCCGACAGGCAACCCGCCGGTTGGCGGCTCCAGCAACAGCCCGCCGCTGGACCCGGCGACGAGCACGAGTACGTCGCCGCCGGTCGGCGGTCCGAACACCCCGACCGACCCCACCAACCCGGTGCCCGCACCCGCCGGCCTGCTGCTCGGCCTCGTCGCTCTCGGCACCGTCGGCTCGTGGCGCGTCGGCGCGCGAATCCTCAAGTCAAAGTAAGTTCGACCTGGAATGCAGAAGAGTGAGCCACAATGGCTCACTCTTTTTTCCGTTCCGCGCAAGAATCACATCCGTTCTGGCGTAACGAAAGCGGGACACGTTGCCGGAAGTTTACATCCGGTCGCCGGGGACTGAATTGCCCGTCATAATTCGCGCCACCGCTGAATTGGCGAGGTGGTGCGAGTTTTCCGCCGGATAGAGGCTTTCGGCGCCTATCCGGCACGGCTAACATCAACCCAATAGGCCGGGTTCCGTCCCCCGGCGACCGTCCCCCGGTCCTGGCGTCCCCCGCTGGAGATCGCACGCCATGTTGCGCTGCTTGTTCTCGGTCCGCGTCGCGGTGCTCGCCGCGACGGTGTCCCTGTTTGCTTCGAGCCTGCGCCCCGTCGCGGCCCAGGAGCCGGCGCTGGAGGTGTTCTACCGCCGGCTCGATCCGAAGGAGCCGTTCAAGTACATCTGGAAGGGGCAGGCCAAGAACTCCAACGCCGGGGTGTTCCGCTGGGAGGTGCCGGAGTCCACCTTCGGCACCAACGGGCTGGACCGCAACTTCACCGGCTACTGCGCCGAAGTCCTGGTCCCCATTACCGCGGAGAAGACGTACCGGTTCCGCACCAACAGCCTCTACGACGTGGCGAACTACGGGCTGAAGGCCGACGACGACAAGTCGGCGCTGGTCGCTCAGCGCCGCGCCCGCTACATCCAGGAGTTGTTCGGTCGTTACTTCCGCGACCCGGCGGCCGGCGGGGTGGGCGGGGACGAGGCGGTCGCGTTCCAGGTGGCGCTGTGGGAGATCATCCAGGAGACCGAGCCGGCCGACGGGGCGGCGAAGTTCGACCTGTTCGGCGGCGACTTCCGGGCCGACTACCCGCGGGACGAGGCCCCGGCGTTCGTGCGGACCGCCCAGACCTACCTCGACTCCCTCACCGGTAACGACGCGCTGTTCTACGAGAACCCGGCCCTGCGCGGGCGTGAGCTGGTGCGGCTGATGGGCATTCCCAACGCGGAAGGCATCAAAGCGCAGTCGCAGTTCGCCCTCCGCTACACCGGTGGCGGGGCGACCGGCGTGGCCGGGGGCGCGGTCCCGTTCGGCGGCGGTGGGATCGGCGCCATCGGCGGCGGTGTCGGTGGCGGTCCGGTCGGCGGTGTCGGCGGCGGCTTCGGCGGCGGCGGGGGCGGGTTCACGACCGGGAACGGCGGCGGCGGCTCGACCGTCGTGCCGAACGGCAGCAGCACAACGACGACTCCGACCACGGTCCCGATCGGCGGGTCGAGCACGTTCGCCCCGCCCACCCCGTCGTCGAGTTCCGTGCCGGTCGGCGGCCCGGACAACACGACCCCCACCAACCCGGTGCCGGCTCCGCCGGCGGTGCTGCTCGGCCTGATCGCCGCCGGCACGCTCGGCTCGTGGCGGCTCGGCTCGCGACTGCTCGCCCGCAAGTAACAGAAACCGATATCCTGTCGAAGGCCGGCATGGTAGCATGCCGGCCTTCTCGCGTTTGTCTCTCCCTCTTGGGCCTTCTCCGTCGGTCCGGCCCTCGCGTGGGGGCCGGGCCGGCCGAGCATTCGGGGTGTGCCGTGGACGTGATCGAATACCGCGGGTGGAAGAACAACCTCCGCATCGCCAACGCCGACTGCGAACTGGTGGCCACGCTCGACGTCGGGCCGCGGGTCATCAGCTACCGGCTGGCCGGCGGCGGCGCGAACGTGATGAAGAACTACGAGTCCATGATGGGCGGCACCGGCGAGGCCGAGTGGCAGATCCGCGGCGGGCACCGGTTCTGGCTCGCGCCCGAAGACCTCACCCGGACCTACTTCGCCGACAACCGGCCCGTCAAGTGGGAGCAGACCGGTCCGCTCGCGGCGCGGCTCACCCCGCCGCCGGAAACCGAGTACGGCGTTCAGAAGGTGATGGAACTGAAGCTCGCCGAGCGCGGCACGCGGGTCGATGTCACCCTCCGCGTCACCAACGTCGGCTCCGCGCCGACGGAACTGGCCCCGTGGGGGCCGACGGTGATGGCCCCGGGCGGGGTCGAGATCATCCCGCTGCCGCCGAAGCGGAACCACCCCGGGCACGTCAGCAACGCCAAATCCCCGGCCGATTACGGCCCGAACCAGGAACTCATCTTGTGGCCGTATTTCGACTTCGCCGACACCCGTTGGACCTTCGGCAAGCGGTACGCCTTCCTCCGCCAGGACGTGACCAAGGGGCCGACGAAGATCGGCCTGGCGCACCGCGAGGGGTGGGTCGCGTACCTCAACGGCGGCACCATGTTCGTGAAGCGGTTCGACTACCGCGAGGGCGCGGTGTACCCGGACCGGGGGACGCGCTACCAGACCTTCTCGAACGAAGACATGCTCGAGATGGAGACGGTGGGCGAGTTGGTGACGCTGCAACCGGGCGCGTCGGCGGAGTTGGTGGAGTCGTGGGAGTTGCACGCCGGGGTGCCGCCGGTGACGTCCGAGGGCGACGTGGAGCGGTTCGTGCTCCCGCTCATTCAGAAGGGGGCGTAGCCTCTGTGCGCGAAGCGTCAGTCCAGAACTGTGTACGTGTTTCCCCTCACCCGGCCTCGCGGACTCGGCCGACCTCTCCCCAGCGGGGAGAGGTGCATCCGCCGATGCGCGAAGCTTTACGGTGCGTGTACCCTTGCGGAGCTGCGCGAGCACCTCTCCCCGCTGGGGAGAGGTCGGCGGCGCTTCGCCGCCGGGTGAGGGGCGCCGCGTAGACGGTTCTGGACTGACCTCCACGCTCACGCCGTCGCGAGCGTCAACCGGTCTGGGCGGTCTAGGCGAAAGGCGACCCGGAGCAGGTCGCGCAGCCCGGCCTCCTCGATGCGGTCGAGCGCCTCGTCGAGCGTGACCCACGCCCGCGACCGCAACTGCCGCTCCGGCCACTCGTCGCGGACCTCGGTCACCGTCATCTTGAACACCAGCACCAGCAGTTCGCGGCCGTACTTCTCGTAGGCGTAGGTGCCGAGCGGCTCGGGGGCCAGCGCCCCGACCAGCCCGGCCTCCTCCCACGCCTCGACCAGCGCCGCCTCGCCGGCGGTGTGCCCGGGGTCGATCTGCCCCTTCGGCACCACCCAGCGGCGGCCGCTGCTGGAGGTCACCAGGCACACGCGGCCGTCCCGCACCGGAATGGCCGCCGCCTGCCGCGCCCCGATTGGCATGGGTGTGTTCCGTGAGAGCGAGTCCCTTGTATCTTCTCCCTTGGCGGTGGTGATCGTCAAGGACCGCGGCGCGCGATTCGCGCGCTTCGCGCCGCCCACCGGTTTCGCGCCCAAAGGCGCCCGCCGACCGCCCCAGACCGCCCAGGCTCACAGGGTTACCGAATGACGCCACGCGCCCCCATCGTGCGACAGGTGATGCAACCGGAGCCGGTCATGGTCCCGCCGGACTGCCCGCTCCGTACCGTCATGGAGCGCATGAACCAGTTGCGCATCGGGGCGGTCGTGGTCGTCGAGGGCGAGGCGCTGAAGGGCATCTTCACCGAGCGCGACCTGCTCCGCCGCGTGGTGGACGCCGACCCCGGGTGGCGCGACCGGCCGGTGTCGGAGTGGATGACTGCCGACCCCAAGCTGATCGGGCCGAACGCGAGCTGGGAGGACGCGGTCGCGGCCATGACGCGGTTCCGCGTCCGCCACCTCCCGGTGGTCGAGGACGGCCGCGTCATCGGCATCGTCTCGACCCGGCTGCTGATGAGCCGCCGCGCCGACGACCTGAACCGCCTGGTGGAGGACCGGACGCGCGAGCTGCGGCGGGCGATGGACGAGGTGATGGCCCGCGACGCCGAACTGCGGTACAACCTGACCGCCGCCGGCCGCTTCCAGACCCGGCTGCTGCTGCCGAAAGCGCCGCCGGACTGGCCGGAACTCCGCTGGGGCATGCACTACGCGCCGCTCGACCACCTCGGCGGGGACTACTACGACTTCGCCAGCCCGGACTCCGACCACCTCGGGTTCCTGATCGCCGACGCCAGCGGGCACAGCATCGCGGCCGCGATGGTCGCGATCATGTCGCGCACCGCGTTCTCCGAGGTGAGCGGGCTGCTCACCTCCCCGGGCGCGGTGCTGTCCGAGATGAACGCGCGGCTCCAGGGCTTGGCCGACGAGCGGTTCGTGACCGCCTTCTACGGGGTGCTGAACCGCCGGACGCGGGTGCTGACCTACGCGAACGCCGGGCACCCGTACCCGCTGCGGCTGGCGGCCCGGACCGGCGCGGTGACCGAGCTGGTCGCGTCCGGGTTCATGCTGGGGATCATGCCGGAGGAGCGGTACCGCGAGCGGAGCGTGCAGTTGGAGCCGGGCGACCGGCTGTGCTTCTACACTGACGGCGTCGTCGAGGCGCGCAACTCGATGGGCGAGGGGTACGGCGTCGAGCGGCTGTGCGAGGTGCTGGCGCCCCACGGGCGGCTGCCGGCCGACGAACTCGCTTCGAAGCTGGTAGCGGCCCAGCGGGAGTTCCGCGAGGGCCACCCGCTGAGCGACGACGTGACGCTAGTGGTGTGCGCGGTGGGCGAGGACGGGTGACAACCCCGCCGCGCTCGATTGACTCTGACTTTTGGCATCCTCAAGCGTCGTCGTTGCGACGACGCGGTGCGACACCGCGTTGCGTTGATTCCTTCGGGAAAACGTCTGGAGGGCTGGAATCGCCTTCTGTAGCCGGCCTCTGTGAGGCCGGAGCGACACCACTCGAAGAGCACCGGCCTCACAGAGGCCGGCTACAGAAGGCAATCAACGCAAGCCGGTATGATCCGCATCAGAGAGGGCGGCGCGACCGCGGTCGCGCCGCCAAAGCGGGCTGAATTACTTCGCCGCGGCGAGCGCGCGGAAGGTGGCGGCGTCGGCCGGGTGAACGCTCCGCTCGTCCAGCCCGCGCTTGACGGCCTCGGCGAACGCGCCCTTCGCCTGAGCCGGGTTGGGCGGGGTCTGGAGCGTCCGCAGCAGCGCGACGTGGAACCATCGCAGCGCGGTCGGCTCGTGCGCGATCGCCTCGGCCAGGTCGCGCTCGGCCTCCGCGAACTGCTTCAGCGTGATGCGGACGCGGGCGCGGGTGTCGAGCAGGTCGCCGGTTAGCCCGCCCTCGCGGGTCGCCCGGGTGACCAGCTCCAGCGCGCGTTCCGCCTGCTGCGCGTCGGCCGCCAGCAGCCACGCGAGGTTGTTCAGCGCGACGACGTTCCGCGGCTCCTTCGCGAGCACCTTTTCGAAGGCGGCCGCGGCCTTGGCCGTGTCGTGGCGGGTGGCGAAGAACTCGCCCTTGCTCAGCAGGAGCGACACCGAGTCCGGCTCGTCGGCGAGGCAGTCGTCGATCCACTTCTGGACCGTCTGCGCCTGCCGGTCGGTGAGCGGGCCGCCGCGGGCGATCGCCAGCCCGGCCGACGCCCGCAGCCGCGCCGGGATGTAGCGGCCGAGCTTCTCGATTTGTTCGAACGCGGCGGCGGCGCGGCCGTCGGCCGAGAGCGCGCCCGCGGCGCCGACGATCGCCTCCGGCCGCGTCGGCACGATCGCGCAGAACCGCTCGGCCGCCGCGTCGGTGATCTTCCGCCCCGCCGGCGTGCCGCGGACGTTCGGCAGCCGGCTCAGTTCGTCCAGCAACTCGGCGACGCGGGCGGAGCGGACGAGGTAGTCGCCGCCGGCCTCCGCCAGCCGGGCGTAGTCCTCGGCGACCGCCAGCCCGCGCTCCGGCCGCCCGGCCCGGGCCTCCAGCCGCGCGATCGACGCCAGCGACTTGAAGTCGCCGACGCGGAGTTCCAGCAGCTTGTTGGCGAACGCCTCGGCCCCCTCGAAGTTGTTGTCCTCAACCAATTCGTCCAGCGCCGCGGTGAGGTAGGTGGTGTACGACGGGTCGCGGCCGAGTTCCACGGCGTCGCGCGACAGCAGTTGCTGGAGCGCCTTGCGGCTCCCCGGGCGGTCGTTGGCGGCGCGGAGCAGTTGCGAGATGGCGAACAGGTCGCCGGGCGCGTTGCTCGACTTGTACACCGCCTCCAGCGCGACTACCGCCTTGCCGATAACCGCCCGGCGGTCCGGCCCTTCGAGGTAGCGGGACAGCGACAGCAGCACGCCGACGGTGGACCGCAGCTCGGTCGGCGTCGCCGTCGTGTCGGTGGTGATCGACTTCAGGAGCTGCATCGCGCGGACGCGGTCCTCCGGCGCGCCGCCGACCGCGTACAGCATCGCCATGTTCCGCCGCGCCCAGTCGGCGTCGGCCGGCTGCGTGTCCTTGTCCGCGAGGAACGCGTTAAGGAGTTGGCCGGCGTCGGCGGTCTGCGCCCGCGACAGCTTGACCGACAGCCGCGCCTGTGCGAGCAGCCGCTTCTCGGCCGGCGTGGCCGCCTCGGGCACGAACGTGCTGCCGGCGGCGGTGTCGGCGTACACCGCGACGAGCGCCGCGTGCGCCTCCGGCCGGAGTTTCGGCTTCGCGGCGGCGAGCACCGCCGGCCCGGCCTTCGCGTCGTCCTTCGAGACGACCAGCGCCTTGCGCAGGTAGTCGTCGGCGGTGCCGCGCGGCCCGCACGCCGCGTCGAGCAGCGCCGGCGCGTCCGGCAAGCGCAGGCTGACGGCGGTGTCGGCCAGCCAGCCCGGGCCGCCCGGCTCGCGCTCGACCAGCGCGCGGCAGGCGTTGAACACGCCGACCGCCTGCTGCGGCGCGAGCACCGACAGGACGTGCCCGACGACGCGGCGGAACGGCTCGCCGGCCCACCGCGGGTCGAGCGCCAGCCGGGCGAGGAGGGCGTTGAGCCGCGGCGCGGCGTCGGACCTCGCCAGTTGCGCGAGCAGCGCCTCGGCCGCCTCGTACTTCGTGGGTTCGAGCACGAAGGCGCGTTCGGTCAGCGCCGCGGCGGCCGCGTCGTCCCCGCCCATGCGCTTGAGCGACGCGAGGGCCAAACAGGCGTCCGCCCGCGACGGGGTCGCGCCGAACGCGGCGGTCATGCGGGCCGCGAGGGCGGGCGCGTCGGCCGCGGTCGCGGCGCGGGCGTCGCACAGCAGCACCGACGGCCCGCCGTCGCCTTCGAGCTTGGCGAGCGCGCCGCGGGCCGCCCTGGCGCTCTCGTCCGCCGGTTCCGAGCGCTCGTGGAGCTTCAGCCACATCGCGGCGTTCGCCGGCTGACGGGCCACGATCCGCCGGAGCAGCCGAACCACGCCGGCCTTGTCGCCGAGCCGGTCGTACACCTCGACCAGCCCGGCGAACAGCCGCAACTGCTCGGACTCCGGCCAGTTGTCGGCCCGCTCGGCGATGGGGTCGATCGGCCGGATTCGCCCCGGCTCGCGGGCGTAAAGGGTCGCCCGGGCGAGCCGCACATCGACGCAGTCGCCGGCGAACGCCTGCGCCTCGTCCACCACCACCAATCCGGCCGCGGCGCCGCTCAGGTCGGCGGTCATCAGCGCGAGCGTGGCCCACAGGTGCGCGTCAACCGACCGCCGCGCGGCCTCCTGGCGGAGCAGCCCGACCGCTTCGCCGAGCCGCCCCTGCGCGGCCATCAGTTCGGCGCGGAGGATGCGCGGCTCCGCCGACCCGCGGCCGAACCGACCGGCGTAGGTGTCGGTCGCGGCTTCGAGCTTGAGCCACTCGCCCGGCGCGTTCGCCTGCGCCAGCACACGGGCCTTGAGCTTGAGCCACTGCGTGACCACCACGCCGGTCGCGTACGGCGACTGCACGGCGAAGTCGAGTTCGCGGGCGGCCTCCTCGAACCGGCCGAGGTTCATGTACAGGTTCGCCAGCCCGACGCGGGCGAGCACGTTCCGCGGGTCGGCGTTGGTCACCCGCTGGTACGCCTTCTCCTCCGCGGCCGGGTCGGCGAGCTTCTGGAAGCACTGGGCCAGCAGCAGGTTAAGCTGCAACTCCAGGCCGGGCAGGTTGGTCACCTCGGCGCGGAGCGCTTCGAGCATCCCCACCGCGCCGGCCCACTGCTGCTCGCGCATCGCGACGCGGGCCTTGAGGTACTTCACCTGCGTCGCCGGGGCGCGGCGCTGCTGCAACCGCTGCAAGATTTCAGCCGTCCGCTGCGTGTCGCCCTGCTGCACGAGCAGGTCGGCGAGCGGCACCATCAGGTCGAACCCGTCGGGGATCGCCTTCAGCCCGTCCTCCAGAACGGTGATCGCGGACGCGGCGTTGCCGCGGATCAGCTCGAGCCACGACAGCGCGCGGACGATGCGGATGTTTCGCGGGTACGTGGACGCCGCGTCGCGGAGCAGGGCGTGCGCCGCGGGGATGTTCCGCTGCCGCTGCATCACCTCGGCGAGCAGGAGCGTGGCCTCGGCGTTCTCCGGGTCAAGCTCCAGCACGCGCAGCAGGTCGGTGCGGGCGCGGGCGAGGTCGCCGCCGCCGGCCGCCTGCATGCCCGGCTCGTCGGCGGTGTGGGCCTCGAACCGGGCGCGGATCAGGTGCGTCTCTGGCTCCAGCGGGATGGCCTTCTGCATCCGGTCCAGCACCGCCCGCGCGCCGGCGGTGTCGTTGGCGTTCTTCCACAGCATCTGCGCGAGCCGCTGGTAGCCGATCATCGCGCCGGGGTCGCAGGAAATGCACTTCTCGAACGACTCGCGGGCGCGGCCGATCTCGTTCAGCCCGGTCTGGGCGACGCCGAGGTCGTGCCACAGCGCGGCGTCCTTCGGGAACGTCCGCAGGAGGGCTTCGGCGTGGCTGACCGCGTCCGGGTTGCGGCCGATCCGGATGGCCACCGCGAGGGCCGCGCGGCGGGTGTCGTGCCGGTCCGGGTCGATGCGGAGGATGCGGTCGTACAGGAACAGCAGTTCGGTGAGGCCGCGGTGGGTGACCGCCCGTTTCGAGATCAGCCCGGCGAGCCGGTCGAGGGCGTCGAGGTCGTCCGGGTGGAACTCCAGGTACTGCCGCAGGTAGTGGATCGCGATGTCCGTCTTGCCGCTGTCGGCGGCGCGCTCGGCCTGCGCCTTGAGGGCCGCCGGGATGCGCCGCGACTGCACCGCGTGCGCGGCGAACAGCACCCCGAGGCTGGCGAACAGGACGAGGAGCAGCTTGAAGAGGAATCGCTTGTTGATGGTCGGCATGTCGCGCGTCCGTGCGACCGCCCGGTGTGTGTCGGAACGCCCATTTCCGGCACGCCGGGGCGGCAGACCGGGCATGGTACGCGGGGCCGCGCGGCGGATTCAACCCCAACACCGCGTTCGGTGCCGGCTACTTCTTCGGCGGCGGCTCCTTCTTGCCGGCGGGGCCGTGGTCGTCCGGCGGCCCGCCGAAGGGCGGGGGGCCGAGCCGCTGGGCCGCCTCCGTCGCCCGCCGCGCGGCAACGTGATCGCCCAACTGCCTGCACACGCCCCCCAGCGCCATGTGCGTGACCCGCGCCCACTCGCGCTCCACCCATCCGGATTCGCCCTCGACGGCCAGGGGGGTCAGCTCGGCGACCGACGCTTCGAGCTGACTCCGGGCGCCGGCGTTGTCGTTGCGCTCGTGTAACAGGTACGCCAGCCGCAACCGGACGAACGCCCGCTCGAGGTGCGCGTTGGGCGGGGCCGGCGGGTCGTCGAAACGGGCGGCGGCCGTCGTGGCGGCGATTGCGTCGCGGTATGAGGCCTCGGCTGCGGGGTGGTTGCCGGCCAGGTCGTGCAGCCAGCCCTCGCACAGCCGCACCGTGCCGGTCAGCCAGCGGTTGCCGGCCGCGTACTCGGCCGCCCGCCGCATCAGCTCGTCGCGCCCGCCGGGCACCGCGTCCGGCGGCGCCGCCAGGTACAGCATCACCAACTCGCCGCGCACGCCCGGGAGCTTTGCGTTTTGCGCGTGAAGGGTGAGGAGCGCGTCCTCGGCGCGGCGGAACGCGTCCCGCGCCTCGGCCGGCTTCTTCAGCCGGGTGTACGCCTCGCACATCCGCCGCAGCGCCCGCGCCGCCTCGAACTGCCCCCGCTCGCTCGGCGGCCGCTGTTGGGCGAACTGGCCGTAGAACTCCAGCACCGTCGCGAGCACCGCCGCCTGAACGGTCGCCGTCTCCGCGCCCGGGCCGACGTCCTTGGGCGCGTCCTTGCCGCCGTCCCGCTTCGGCCCGAACCCGTCTCGCTCCGGCCCGAACCCCTTGTCGGGTCCGAACCCGCCCTTCTTCGGCCCGAACCCGTCCTTGTCCGGCCCGAACCCGTCGCGGCCGTCCTTGCCGTGCCCGCCGGGTCCGAACCCGCCCTTGCCGAACGTCTCGCGCGGCCCGATCACGTGGCCGTCGCCGGCCAGCAGCGGCGGCAGCCCGAACCCCTGCCGCCCGGTGCCGCTGACCGCCTCGAACACCTTCTCGAACGCCTTCAGCGACAGGTCCAGGTTCGCTTCCAGCTTGGCGGCCGCCCGTTGCGCGGCGGCCCGGGCGTCGTCGGCCGCGTCCTTCTCCCGCTGCGCCGCCACCTTCTCGCCGTCGGCCTCCCGGCGACGGGCGGCCTCGCCGGTCAGCGCCTTGGTCGTCTGCGCGTACCCGACCCACCCGAGCACGGCCGCCAGCGACACCGCCAGCAGGGTGCTCGCCGCCAGCGCCGCGACGCTCGGGTTCCGCCGGCACCACCGCCACCCGCGGTACAGCGCGGTGGTGCGGCGGGCGCGGATCGGCCGGTCGTCGAGGAACGCCTGCAGGTCGTCGGCCAACTCGCGGGCGGTGGCGTACCGGGCGCGCGGCTCGCGGGCCATCGCCTTCAGGACGATCGTCTCCAGGTCGCGCGGGATTGCCGGGTTGACCGCCCGCGGCGGCGGCGGGTCGGTCTCGCCCACCTGCTTGATGAGCCGGGCCGGCGAGTCCGACCGGTACGGCGGGTCGAGGGTGAGCAGCTCGTACAGCGTCGCCCCCAGCCCGTACACGTCGCCGCGGGCGTCGGCCTCGCCGCTCAGCGACTCCGGGGGCAGGTACTGGAGCGTGCCGAGGATGTCGCCGCTGGCGGTCAGCCCGTCGGTGTTGGCGAGCTTGGCCAGCCCGAAGTCGGCCACCCACACCGCCTCGCCGTCGAAGATCAGGTTCGCCGGCTTGACGTCGCGGTGCAGCACGCCCTGCTTGTGCGCGTAGTGGAGGGCGAGGGCCGCCTGCACGCCGACGTCGGCCACGAACCGCCAGTCGCCGTACGCCGGGCCGGCCGGGGCGCCCGCCGGCGGCGCCGCCCCGGCGCCCGGCGCGGCCGGGTCGGTGTCGGCCTCGCCGCCGAGCGTCGGCTCGATCCCCTCCGCGCGCAGCCCGGCCTCCCGCCGCCACCCGCCGACGACCGCGTGCAGCCCGCACCCGGGGATCAACTGCATCGCGTAGTACGGCAGCCCGTCGTGCTCGCCGACGCCGAACACCGACACGATGTTGGTGTGGTGGAGGCGGGCCGCCGCCTGCGCCTCGCGTACGAACCGCTCGCGGCGGCCGGGGTCGAGCTGCGCGTGCCGGGCCAGCACCTTCAGCGCGACGGACCGCCCGAGCGACTCCTGCACCGCCTCGAACACCACCCCCATGCCGCCGCGGCCGAGTTCGCGGACGATGCGGAAGTCGCCCAGCCGGTCCGGGGTGCCGGTCGCGACCGCGACCGCCGGGCCGCGGAACCGCTTGAGCATCTCCATCTGCGCCACCGCCGGGAGCAACTCCCTCAGCTCGTCGGCGTGCTGCGGGTGCCGGGCCGCGTAGTCCGTCACCGACGGGTGCTCGCCGCGGCGCAGCCGGTCGGCGAACTCCTCGGCCAGCACGTCGAGCGGGTCGCGGTCGTCGTTCGGCATGGCGCAACCCTCCGAGGGCCAGAACATCACCGTTGATGAGGGCATGGTACGGCCCCACGGGACGAATTAACTGTCCAAATTGCCACTAAACAAATGGTGGGCGATGATTTCGCGGAGTCAAACGCGATTTCGGAAAATTTCTGAAAATTTGTCCACAGGCATTTTCAGCCGCCGAACCCGGGCAGGGTTTCCAGAATTTGCTTGAGCCGGGCCAGCGCCCGCACGTACCGCTTGCTCGCCGCGGCCGGCTGGATGCCCAGCAGCGCCGCGGTCTCGGCGTTGCCCAACTCCTCGAAGTGCCGCAGGGCCAACACCTCGCGGTCGAGCGGGTCCATCTGGTTGAGGGCGTCTTCCAGTTGGCCGAACGATTCCGTACGGGCGGCCGCGTGGCTGGGGCTGGTGCCGTCGCCGAGCAGGCACGCGGCCAGGCACGCCGAGTCGGCCGCCCCGGGGCTGCCGCGGTTGATCGGGATTTCGGCCCCGGCGTCCCGCTTCTGGGCCAGGTGCTCGCGGTGGACGTCGGCCAGTCGCTGCCCGACCACCAGCCGCAGCCAGCCGAAGAACGACTGGTCCGGCTTGGCGAAGTAGTGGTCGATCCGCTTGACCGCGTCGATGAACGCCTCTTGCAGCACGTCGGACGCCGACACCCGGCCGGCGAGCCGGTGGTCGAGCCGCAGTTGCACCATCCGCCGCAGCTTGTCGCGGTGCCGGGCGTACAGCTCGGCCAGCGCCGCCTGATCGCCGCCCCGCACCTTGTCGAGCAGTTCGGCCACGTCGGCATCGGTTTCGGCCGGCATCAGCCACTCCTTCGGGCGCCCACCCGGATAAACGGAACCGCGCCGCCCGCGAGACGCCCGGGGCCGGAATGAGAAGCGTCTGAAACCGGTCACCGCGGCGGCGCACGCGGTGTTTCTTATTATGGCAGACTTCTGCCCCGACCGGGCGCGCAACCGGCCGCCCGGCCCTCTTCAACGCTGCGGAGTGGACGATGTTACGGATCAGCAAGTTCTTCGCCCCGCTCGCGCTGGCCGCGGGCATCGCGGGCGCGATCGCCGCCGCCGGCGCGGCCGACGTCAGCGGCCAGCCGCCGTTCGGCAAGGGGCCGTTCGGCAAGGGCCAGCCGCCGTTCGGCAAGGGCTTCCCGGACAAGGGCGACGACAAGAAGGGTGACGACAAGAAAGACGGGAAGAAGGTCGAGGAGAAGAAGGCCGACGTCAAGAAGGGGGAGGAGAAGAAGGGGCCGGGGCCGAAGTCGGACGCGACGGTGGACGCGTGGCTGAAGGTGCTGCTGGAGAAGATCACCGACCCGCACGACACGGTGCGCGACAGCGCCCGCGGGGCGGTGGTGGCGGTCGGCCCGCCGGCGCTGCCGGCCCTCCAGGCGCTGGCCGACGGCAACGACCCGGCGAAGGCGGTCGCGGCGCGGAAGCTGATCGCCGCGATCCAGGGCGGCCGCGGCCCGCGCGACGGGCCACAGGGGCCGGCGCCGACGACGGGTCAGCCGGGCCGTCCGGGCTTCGGCTTCGGGCCGCCGAACTTCCCCGGCGTGGGGCCGATGGGGCGCCCGGGCGGGTCGGACCGCGGCCCCGAGCCGAAGCGCGACTTCGAGCCGAAGCGCGGCGGGCGCGAGGGTGGGTTCGAGGTCGCGCCGATGCCGCGCGCGAAGTGAGTCAGTTGTCGCCCGGGCGGGGTTACTGCGCCGCCCGGTTCTGGAGCACGTCGCCCGGCTTCGCCTTGAACGGCCACCAGTCGTCGGGCAGCAAGCCGGTGACGCGGCGGTACGCGGTGCCGAGCCAGTCCGGCAGCAGCCGCGACAGGCTCGACTGCTTCGTCTCGCCGATGTAGATCTGGTCGTCGGGCTGGAGCGGCACGTTGGTCCGCTGGTCGCCGTCCACCAGCACCGCGGCCACCTCGACGCGGTAAACCTGCGGCTTGCTCGCCAGCGCCACGTTCGGCCGCACCACGTACACCTGATTCAGCTTCGACCCGGGCGGCAGCCCGCCGACCCGCGTGAGGAAGTCGATGACCGGCTCCGGCCCCTGATACGGCACCGCCCGGGCGCGGCCGCGGACCGGTCCGTACACGACCACGCGCCCGCTCCGCGCCGCCGCGAGCGTCACCTCGACGCGCTCCGGCGACATCCCCGCGATGCCGGCGAGTTCGTCGCGAATTTGGGTGAGCGTGAGTCCATCGACGCGCGGGCTGCCGGGCTGGTCGAGCGGCAGGCGGCCGTCCACATCGACGACCGCGACCGCGTCCCAGTCCGGGCGGTCGCGGAACGTGACCGACAGCACGTCCGGGCACCGCACCAGGTACGCGGCGCTCGGGTGCGGCGCCTCGCCGGCCGACTGCGCGTCGGCCGGCTGGGGGCACTGCCTGCGGAGGAACGGCGTGCTCGAGCAGCCCGCGGCGAGCGCCAGCAGTAGCGCGACGCCGAACCGGCCGCGGCGCGTCGTCCCGGCTCTCGCGGTGCGAGGGGTCACACATCCGTTATCGTCGGCACCGCCCGCCCCGCTTCACACAAACTCATGCCGCCGATGGACAGCCGACCCGTTTGGGGTTAGCTTCACACTTCGTTTACGCCCACGGCCCCTCCGGGGCCCCCGCTAAACGAGATGAGACGACACGATCTCTGCGAACGAATCCCACAGGAGTGAATCATGCCTCTCCCCGTCACCCGGCGCGGCGCGCTGAAGGTCGGCACCGCCGGCGCGCTCGGCTACCTGTTTACTGGAACGGCGCTGTCGGTGCGGCGCGCCTACGGAGCCAACGAGATGATTCGCGTCGCCGGCATCGGCATCGGCGGTAAGGGCGCGAGCGACATCGAGCAGGCCGCGAAGGTCATGGACGTCGTCGCGCTGTGCGACATCGACGACGAGCGACTGAACGCGGCCGGGGCGAAGTGGCCGTCGGCCAAGAAGTACTTCGACTACCGGACCCTGTTCGATCAGGCGAGCAAGGACTTCGACGCGGTCACCGTGTCCACCGCCGACCACTCGCACGCCCCGGCGTCGGTGCTGGCGATGCGGCTGGGCAAGCACGTCTACTGCCAGAAGCCGCTCACCCACACCGTCTGGGAGGCGCGGCTGATGCGGGCCGTCGCGGCCGAGAAAAAGGTCGTCACGCAGATGGGCAACCAGGGGTCGGCGTTGAGCGGGCTGCGGCGGGCGGTCGAACTGGTCCACGCCGGGGTGCTCGGCGCGGTCCGCGAGGCGCACGTGTGGACCAACCGCCCGGCTCACTACTGGAAGCAGTCGCCGGACATCACCGCGCGGCCGAAGGAAGCCCCGGTGCCCAAGCACGTCCACTGGGACGAGTTCATCGGCCCGGCGCCGATGCGGCCGTACGCGGTGGCGTTCGCGCCGCGGCCGGCGTACCACCCGCACGACTGGCGCGGGTACTGGGACTTCGGCACCGGGGCGCTGGGCGACATGGCGTGCCACACCGCCAACATGGCGTTCCGCGCGCTGAAGCTCGGCGCGCCGACCGCGGTCGAGGCCGTGGCGGGTCAAATCAACCCCGAGACGTACCCGGCGTGGGCGCACATCCAATACCACTTCGCGGCCCGCGGCGAACTGCCCGCCTGCACGCTCCACTGGTACGAGGGCAAGCGCGACGGCAAACTCGTCCTTCCGCCGGAAACGCTGCTCGCCAAGCTACTGAAGAAGGGCGAGAAGTTGGCCGACAGCGGGTCGATTCTGGTCGGCGACAAGGGCATCCTGTTCAGCCCGAACGACTACGGCGCGCAGTTCCGGCTCACCCCGGAAGACGCGTTCAGCGGCGTGCAGACCGCGAAGCCCGAGAAGGGGCCGGAGGGCGTCGCCAGCGACCAGGACGCGTTCATGAAGAAGGAGTGGGCCGACGCGATTCGTGCGAACAAGCCGGAATTGGCGTCGAGCAACTTCGCATACGCTGGCCAACTGACCGAAACCATGCTCATGGGCAACATCGCCGTCCGGTTTGCCGGCACGAAGCTCGAATGGGACGCGGCCAAGCTGACGTTCACCAACTCGACCGACGCGACGAAGCTGGTGAGCAAGGAGTACCGCAAGGGCTGGGACTTCTTGACGAAGGGCTGACGGGGGCGAGGGACAGAGGCTTCTTGATGTCGGATTTTGACGTGCGCTCGCCGGTTTGTGCAAGTTCAGGCGGGCTGCGCGGGCTGGGTGATCCGTATCGGTTGTGCTGGACGCGGCGCGGGCGCATCGTTAGGCTCTGCGGCGTTCGTTAACCCGTACACCGACACGGAGCACCCGATGCGCACGTCGAGTCGCCGGACCAAGCCCGCTCGCCTCTCCTGCGAGGTTCTGGAAGATCGCACCACTCCGGCACTTGCGTTCGCGCTATCCGGGGCGACACCCGGCGCCGGTGCGCTGCTGGCCATCGACACCGCCAACCCGGCCGTCACCGCCTCGACCGCCATCACCGGCGTCAGCGCCACCGACACGCTCGTCGGCATCGACTTCCGCCCGCAGAACGGCTTGCTGTACGGGCTGGGCGTCAACGCGGCGACCGGCAGCACCGGCCTCGGCACCGCGACCCTGTACGCCATCTCGACGCGGACCGGCGTCGCCACCGCCGTCGGCGGGGTCGGGTCGATCGCACTCCAGAGCGGGGCGACCACGACCCCGACGCCGCTCCCGCTGCCCGACCCGGCCGTCGCCGGGTACGGGTTCGATTTCAACCCGACGGTGGATCGCATCCGGGTCGTCGCCGGTGGCCTCAATTTCCGCGTCGATCCGAACACCGGCCTCGCGGTGGACGGCGACACGACCGCCGCCGGCACCAACCCGGACGGCGCGATCGGCGGCGTGGGCGGGGCGACGTCGCTGGACGCGGTCGCGTACACCGGCAACACCCCCAACAGCGCCGCGACCACGCTGCTCGGGCTGGACTCGACCACCGGCAACCTGTTCACCGTGACCGCTCCCAACGCCGGCACCACGGCATTGGTCGGCTCGCTCGGGGTCAGCTTCGCCCGCGCCAACGGGTTCGACATCGCCGCCAGCGGGCAGGCGTTCGCGGCGCTGACGGCCAACGGCGAAACCGCCCTGTACTCGATCAACACGACGACCGGGGCGGCGACGCGGGTCGGCCCGATCGGCAGCGGCGTGGCCGCGGTGCAGGGGTTCGCGGTCCAGAGCGACGCGGCCGGCACCCCGGCCGTCGGGCTGAGCGCCGCCGGCACCCAACTGCTGCGGTTCGGCACCACGACCCCGGGCGCCGTCACCGCCGTGACGATCGCCGGCGTGGACGCCGGCGACGCGCTGGTGGGCATCGACTTCCGCCCGAACACCGGCCAGTTGTTCGGGCTGGGCGTGAACGCCACCACCGGCAACGGCACGCTGTACCGGATCGACCCACAGACCGGGGCGGCGGCGGTCGTCGGCGCGGTCGGGGCGGTCGATCTGACGATCCCGCTGCCGGCCGCCCCGGTCGGCTACGGGTTCAACTTCAACCCGACCGCGGCCGGCGGCGACGGGCTGATCCGCGTCGTCACCGGCAGCGGGCTGAACTTCCGCATCAACCCGAACACCGGGGCGGCGGTGGACGGCGACGCCGCGACCGCCGGCGTCCAACCGGACACGGCCATCAGCGGCGTGACCGGGGTGACGGCGACCGCGTACACCAACAGCTTCGGGCAAGCGGCCGGCGGGCCGACCACCCAGTACACGCTCGACCCGGTCGGCAACACGCTGTTCATCCAGGGGTTCAACGGGGCGGGCACGCCGGCCGGCCCCAACGGCGGCGTCCAGGGCAACCCGCTGCCGGTCACCCTGAACGGGGTGGCGCTCGACTTCACCGCGGTGAGCGGGTTCGACATCCCGGCCGGGGTGCGGGTGAACGCGGCCAACACCGCGGCCACCGGGCTGGGGTTCGCGGCGCTGACCGTCGGCGGCACCACGAGCCTGTACTCGATCGACCTCTCGACCGGGGCGGCGACCAACCTGGGGCCGGTCGGCAACGGGGCGGCCGGGCTGAGCGGGCTGACGCTGGGCGACTCGTTCGGCGGGACGGTGAGCTTCACGGCGACGGCCGTGTCCGGGATTGAAGGGAACTCGATCGCGGTCGGGCTGACGCGGACCGGCGGGACCGGGCCGCAGACGGTGACCGTGGGCGTGACCGGCGGCACCGCGACCCCGGGGATTGACTTCCCGGCCGGGCCGTACACCGTCACCTTCGCCGAGGGGCAGACGACCGCGACGCTGCGCATCCCGTTCGTCAACGACGGGATCACCGAGGGGCCGGAGACGGCGACGCTGGCGATCACCGGGGCGAGCAACGGGCCGGTCGGCGCCCCGGCGGCGACGACGCTGACGGTGACCGACGTCCCGCAGCGGTTCAACCAGGCGTTCGGGACGGTCGTCGGCGCGCCGGTGGTGGCGGTGGTGGCCACCGGCAGCACCACCCCGACGCTGGCGCAGCCGTACGCCGGGACCGGGATCGCCGGCGGGGTGCGGGTCGCGCTCGGCGACATCAACGCCGACGGGATCGACGACCTGGTGACCATCAACGCGGTCGGCGCGCCGCTGGTGAAGGTGTTCAGCGGCGCGACCGGGCAGCCGCTCGCCAGCTTCCAGGCGTACCCGAAGGAGGTCACGGTGCCGGCCAGCCTGGCGGTCGGCGACGTGAACGGGGACGGGTTCGACGACATCATCCTGAGCACCACGACCACCATCGGGGCGGTGCTGGTGTACAGCGGGCGGAACTTCGCGCTGACCGGGTTCTTCGCGCCGTTCGGCGGCATCCCGGTCGGGTTCAACGTGGCCGCCGGCGACGTGAACAGCGACGGGTTCGACGACATCATCCTGGGGACGGTGTCCGGGCTGTCGGCGGTGGCCACGTTCAGCGGCCGCGACTTCTCGCTGCTGGGCAACGTGTTCCTGCCGTTCGGCAACCTGTCGCTGGGCACGACGGTGGCGGCTGGCGACCTGGACAACGACGGCCGGCTGGACCTGGTGGTGGGGACGAACTCGACGGCGGCCGGGGTGGTGGTGTTCAACGGCCGCGACCGGACGAAGCCGGCGGCGGTGTTCTTCCCGTTCGGGGTGCGGACCGGCGGGGCGAACGTGGCGGTCAGCGACGTCAACGGGGACGGCCTGCCGGACATCATCGTCGGCACGACCGACGGGGCGAGCAACACCGTCGCCCTGGACGGCCGCACGCTGGCCCCGCTCAACGCGATCGCGCCGTTCGGCAACTTCCCCGGCGGGGCGTTCGTGGCGTGATCCGACCCACCCCCGGCCCCTCGGTCGGTTCCCGCGTGCCGCGCCTCACCTGCGGACGCAGTTTCGGCTGCACGCGGGAAGCAGGGAGGGGAGAAAGAACCTCGGCGCGAGCGCTGCGCGAAGCGCGAGTGCTTTTCTCCCCTCCCTGTAGGGAGGGGCCAGGGGTGGGTTTAAGCCCGCATAACCCAACCTCCCTACGCGGAAAAATCGGCCCGTCCGGCGGCGAGCGGTTGGCGCGCCGCGCCGCCGGACGCAGAATGTCGGAATAACCCGCGCCACGCCACGGACCGGCCTGGACCCCCTGGAGGCCCGCCGTGCCCGAATCCGTCAGCGCCTACACCGCCGTCCGCGACATCCTCCGCGAAGACCTCGACCTCGACACCGACGAGGTGATCGCCCGCGCCCGGGCCCGCGGGGCGAGCCGCCCGGACGCCGCCTTCCGCCGGATCGTCGTCAACACCCGCAGCGAACTGCGGCTGGGCGGCAAGGCCAAGAAGCCGGCCAAGCCCGCGCCGCTGTCCGCGTACACGCTCGCCCGCGAGGCGCTGGCCGACGAGCCGGAACTGTCCACCGACGACCTCGTCACCCGACTGAAGGCTCGGGGCATCACCAAGAAGGACCCCGACATCCGCGAGATCATCCGCAAGACGCGCGGCGAGATTCGGCGGAAGGCGAAGAAGGCCGAGGGCGCTACCGCGCGGCCGATCCCGGTGCCGTCGGCGGCCGCGGTGACCGTCCCGCCGCCGGCGGTCACCCCGGTCGCGCCCGCCCCGGCCGCGGCCGATCCGTTCGCCGGGGTGCGGCTGGCCAACCGGACCGCGGCCGCGTGCGGCGGAATCGCGAAGGCGCGTGAGATCGCCGAGGCGATCCGCACCGTCGGCGGCATCGACGCGTTCCTCGAACGCCTCGACCTCGTCGCCGACATCCTGGGGTCGGACACGAAGATGTGAACCCCTGTTTGTGCCCTCAGCCGTTGTTGATGGCGTGCCTTGTCGTTTAGCGGTCGCCCCGCAGGGGCCGGCACAACACGTTGGTATTCCGCCCCTGCGGGCGACCGCTAAACGCACAGCCGCAGAGCTGTCAGACCACTTCCCAACGCACCTCATCTTTTTCCTTTTTCCCGCCGACACATCGCGGCGGTTCGGCGCAAATACACTTCGGATCGACGCCCCGCGGGTTGTGCCACATGGATGATCACACGGCGCGCGAGGTCGCCCGCGGCTTGCGCGCGGGCCGGCCGGACGCCTGGCGGACCCTCTACGACGCGCTCGCGGAGCGCGTCTGGCGGGGCGTCGCGCGCCTGCTCGGCCCGGCCTCGGCCGACGTGGCCGATGTGGTGCAGGAGACCATGCTCGCCGCCGCCCGCTCCGCCCGCTCGTACGACCCGGACAGCGGCTCGCTGTGGAACTGGGTGTGGGGCATCGCCCGGCACCAAGTGGCGCTGCACTTCCGCAAGAAGGCGCGCCACGACCAGTTACGACTGAGCGGCGAGTGGCAGAGCGGCGGGCGGTTGGCCCGGTGGCTCGACGGCGTCGAGGACGCGCCGGCCGACCTGCTCGAGACCGCCGAACTCGCGGCGCTCGTGCGGCTGGCGCTCGCGGAGTTGCCCGACGACTACGAAGTGCTGTTAACCGCGAAGTACCTCGACGGGCTGTCGGTCGAGCAGATCGCCGCCCGCGACGGCGGTACCGAGACCGCGGTGCGGTCGAAGCTGGCCCGCGCCCGGGACGCCTTCCGCAAGGCGTTCCTGCGACTGACCGGCGACAGCCCGACCGACGCGGAGGCGTGCCATGAACGACCCTGAAACGCCCCCGAACGACCCACTCGCCCCGCTGCTGGCCGCCGCCGACCGCGACGCGCCGCCCCCGGACGCCGCGTTCCTCGCGCGACTGCGCGAACTTTCGGCCGCAGCGTTCGAAGATGCCGGCGCGCCTGTGACTCCGTCCGAACCCCCGACCTCCCCACGGAAGCGACTCATGATCCCGCTCCTGTTCCGCTGGGCCGCCGCGGCGGTCGCGGCACTGCTGTTCCTCGGTGCCGGCGTCGCGGTGTGGCTGAACCTCACCCGCGTCGCTCCGCCTGATCCCGCACCGGACGAAAAGTTCAAAATCGAACCCGGCCTCGTCGACGACGGCCGCATCGGGAAGGTGTCCGACGTGCAAGGTGTGGTCGCGGTGCGGCCGGTGGCGGCCGAGCGGTGGTCGCCGGTGCAGACGCGGCTGGTGCTCAAGCCTGGAGATTGGCTCCGCACCGACGCCCGCGGCGCGAACGCCGTCGCGGTGCGCCTCGCCAAAGCCGCACTCGTCGTCGGGCCACACTCGACGGTCGAGTTGGTGAAGGCGAACGAACTACGCCTCATCGCGGGCGAAATGGAGGTCGATAGCGCCGACGCGGTTGAGTTGACCGGCCCGGACAACGCGAAGGTGAGCGTGAAGGGCAAGCAGGTCTACCGCGTCGAGAAGGAGAAACTCGTTCGCGTCGAGGCCGAGCCGAAGTGGCTGAAGGGGTTCAAGGGCGCGACCGCCGACGAGTCGCTCGGGTCGCTCGTCGCCACCGTTGATGGCCGCAACGTCCCGCTCGCGGTCGGCTACCACCACGTCACCGTAGACATCCGCGACCAGATCGCGCGCACCACGATCGAAGAGTCGTTCGTGAACACCACGCCGACCGTGTTGGAGGGCGTGTTCCACTTCCCGCTGCCGCAGGACGCGTCGATCTCCGGCTTCGGGATGTGGATCGGCAACGAGTTGGTGGAAGCCGACGTGGTCGAGAAGCAGCGGGCGCGGGAGATCTTCGAGGACATCATGCGGTCGAACCGCGACCCGGCGCTCCTGGAGTGGGCCGGCGGGAACATCTTCAAGGCCCGCGTGTTCCCAATCCCGGGCAACTCCGAGAAGCGGATCAAGATCACGTACACGCAGGTGCTGCCGCTTCGCGGCAACCGCTACCAGTACAGCTACGGGCTGCACAGCGAACTACTCAAGCAGCGGCCGCTGCGGGAACTCAAGGTCAGCGTGACCGCGTCTTCTTCGATCCCGCTGAAGGCGGTGTCGTCGCCGACGCACCCGGTGCGGGTCGAGAAGACCGCGCACGCCGGGCGGGTCGAGTTCGCCGCGCAGGAGTACACGCCGACGCGGGACTTAGAGGCGGTGTTCGAGGTCGACGCCGGCCGGCCGGACGTGGTGGTGGTGCCGCACCGCCGCGGCGACGACGGGTACTTCATGGTGCAACTCACCCCGCCGGGCGCGGGCGGCGACTGGGACCGGCCGCTCGTCCCCACCGGCGAACCGCTGCGGCTCGTGTTGCTGGCCGACACGTCCGCGTCGATGGACAAATCGCAGCGGGCGAACCAGGTGGCGGTGCTGGCGGCGCTGTTCGGCTCACTGACGCCGAAGGACACGTTCAACCTCGCCGCGTGCGACGTCAATTGTGACTGGGCGTTCGACAAGCCGATGCCAGCAACGCCCGCGAACACCGCTCAGGCGCTCGATTTCCTGTCGAAGCAGAGTTCGCTCGGCTGGACCGACCTCGACAAGGCGTTCGCGTCGGCGCTGGAGAAGTGCGGTCCCGGGACGCACCTGATTTACCTGGGCGACGGTGCCAGCACCACCGGGACCGCCGACCCGGTCGCGTTCGGCAAGCGGTTGCAGCAGCTTTACGCCGGGAAGGGGGGGACGGCGCACGCGGTCGCGCTGGGCAACAGCTACGAGCCGCAGGCGCTCAAGGCGATCGCGGCGCTGGGCGGCGGGTCGGTGCGCCGCGTCACCGGCGACCGCGGGCCGCAGGCCACGGCGTTCGACCTGCTCACCGAGATCGCCGCACCGGTGTTGCGCGACCTGAAGGTGTCGTTTAAGGGGCTGCGGACGGCCCGCGTGTATCCCGAGGTGCTGCCGAACGTCCCGGCCGGCACGCAGCAGATCCTGCTCGGCAGGTACTTGCCCGAGGGGAAGGATCAGAGCGGCGAAATCGTCGTGAGCGGCACGCTCGCCGGCAAGCCGGTGCAATTCACCTCCAAGATATCGCTCAAGGACGCGGAGAAGGGGAACTCGTTCGTGCCGCGGCTGTGGGCGCGCCAGCACCTCGACACCCTGCTCGAACAGGGGTCGGGCGCGAAGGCCGACGTGATCGCGCTGAGCGAGGAGTTCCACATCATCACCCCGTACACGTCGTTCCTGGTACTGGAGAGCGACGCCGACCGCGAGCGGTACGCGGTCAAGCGGCGGGTCCAGATGCGGGACGGCGAGCGGTTCTTCCAGGACGGGGCCGACGCCGCCCGGTTCGCGCTCAAGCAGAAGCAGATACAGCAGGCGGCCGACTACCGCACCGCGCTGCGGCGGAGCGTGCTGGCGCAGTTGCAGACGCTCGGCCGCGACACCCGCGCGTTTCGCGGGCGACCGGACGTCATGCGGAACTACATGAGATACGACTGGCCCGCGTCTTCCGCGTCAGAAGACTCCGTACTGATGTTCGACGCGGAGGACGCAGAATTCGACTACGCGGCGCGGGACAAGGCCGAACTTCGGGGCTTCGCGAGTTACGACGTCGCCGGGTTGGGCGTGCGATTCGGTGCCGATTTCGCCCCCGACGGCTACAGAAATGCGTCCGGTGCCTTCGCAGGGCGGGACGGCGAGGACGAAGTCGAGAAACTTCGGCGTGAAATCGACTCGTCACCGGCCCCCGAGCCGGGTGCCGAAGGCCACGACTCCGCGCCGGCACTGACCGGCGAGTTCGAACGATGGGGCGAACTGAAAGAGCTGGCGCATCCTCACCCGACCCCGTTCGGACTGGAACGCGAGGACGGCGGTTGGATGGACGACGAATTCGGCCGGCCCGCCGAGTTGAAGTTCATCCCCCGCAGCGGGAAGCGCGTCTACGCGACGCAACTCGAATGGCTCGGCCGGCTGTTCCCGCCCCTGCCGGCGGCCGGCGCGCCGAAGGACCGCAAGCCGGCGTGGCCGGACGCGGCGCTGGCGCTGTCGAACAGCCTGCTCCGCACTGATGCGATTAAAAACCTTACGGGCGGGTTGGTCGTCACGCGGCAGACGGACGGCCTCGACGGCGAGGCGCTCGCCTCGCGCGTGGACCGGCTGGACCTGGTGTCGCCGGGGGCGTGGCTGTCGCGGGTCGCGCCGACCGGCGGGCCGGTCGCCCTCGATTGGGCCGACGCGAAGGAGCGCGGCGCGATCGACCTGGCGTTCCAGCTCGGCCGCGTCCGCCCGTCGAACGAATCCGACCGCGGCCGGCCGCCGCTCGACTTGGGCGACTATTCCGTCACGCCGCTGCACGTCGCCCACGCGGGCACGACCGCCGCGGTCGAGGTGATCGCCAAGGACCGCAGCCTGCTGATCCTCAAGTCCCCCGGCGACGCGGACCACGAACTCCGCGTCCTGATCGACACCGCCCGGCACGTCGTGCTGAGCCGCGAGACGCGCCGCCGCGGCAAGGTGACCGGTACGACGACCTTCAGCGTCTTCGGGGAGGTGGCGGGGCGGTGGTGGGCGCGGCGGGTCGAGGCGCTCGACGCCGACGGCCGCCGGACCGCGCTGACCGCGTTCACCGTCGCGGAGGTTTCGGCCGACGAGTTCGCCCGCCAGTTCGCGCTCGGCCTCGCCGCCCGGGACAAGGTGCTGTTCCTCCGGTCGCCGCTACCGTCCCTCACTGATGCGAAGGCCCGCGCGGCGGCCGGCACGGCAACGTTCGACGACCGGGCGGCGCTCGTCATCCACTTCGCGTCGTCGCAGCAGTGGGGCCGCGCCGCCGAGCACCTCGCCGCGGCCGAAAAGCTCGCCGGCGACAGGCCCGGGGTGCGGTGGCTGCGCGACGCGTTCCTGCTCGCCGCCCGCCGGCACGACGACCTCCGTACGCGACTGCTTCAGGAGGCGAAGGCGCTGGCCGACGCCGAACCGGCGGCGCGCGCGAACGAGTACGCCCTCGCGGAGCACGTGTTCGGCCAGGGTCAGCGGATGCTTTCGTCGAACGAACTGCTCGACCTGATCGCCGCGCTGAAGCCGGTGTATGAGCGACAGCCGGAGTACCTCAAAGCGGTCCGCGCGTGGCGGGAGCGGCAGGCGCGGTACACCGAAAGCGCCGGACGGGCCGACGCGGCCCGCGCGCTCTTCAAGGCGCTCGCGGCCGACTTCCCGCGCGACGCCCGCGCCCAGATCGAGTACACGCAGGCGCTGGCCCGCTCGGGCGACTACCCGGCCGCGTACGCGCACCTCACCGCGGCGCTCGCGGGCAAGTGGGACCGCGCCGGGGAGAACGCTCTCCGCGACCGGTATGCCGACCTCTTGCGCGACCAGGCCCGGTGGCGCGACCTGGCCGACTTCCTCGCGGAGTGGGGCCGGCGCGACCCGCAGTGGGACCACGTGTACTCGATCCGGCTGGCGGCGCTGGTCCGCAGCAACCAGGCGAAGCGGGCCGAGGAACTCGCGGCCGAGTGGCTCCGCGCCGGGCAGGTCGAGGGCGAGTTGCCGGCGGCGGTCGCGGCGCGGCTGCGGGCGGCCGTCGCCTTCCTGCTCGGCAACGGATACGGCCTGAACGCCGGTCGCGTCGAGGAGGGGTGGCTCGCCCCGCTGGCCGACGCCGCCCGGTTCTTCGCCCGGCGCGACACGCACCTCGTGTTCGCCGCGCAGATCCTGAATTCGTCGCAATTCACCTCCTCCGACGCCGGCCGCGCGGCGCGCAAGGAGCTGTTCGAACTGCTCGTCAAGGCGGCCGGCACGCTCCCGCTCGAGCGGCTCGACTCCTACGTGAAGTGGGCGTGGGCCGATGACGCCGGCGAGCGCGACGGGTGGAAGAAGGTGGCCGCTGCGCTGCGGAAGCGGTGGGACGCGGAGAAGAACGCCGACGCGAAGCACCACACCGGGCAGGTGCTGGCCCGCGTGCTGTCGTGGGTCGAGCCTGCGGAGCGGCTGCCGTTCCTCCGCGCCGAGTTGAAGGACGGGCCGGCCGCGTTCCGCCCCGCGTACGCCCGGGCGCTGTTCGACGCGCTGCTGTCGGAGGCGTGGACGGCCGCGATCGAGGACGAGGCGTTCGCCCTGCTGCCGCAACAGGCCGACCCGGTCGACGAGCCGGCGCGGGCGCTGTTCGCCCGAGTCGCGGCGCTGCACCGGCTCACCGACCGTATGCTGGCGCTGCGTGTCGCTGCCGAGCGGAAGGCGATCAAGGGGCCGGAAAAGCTGACGCGAACAGAACTTCAGAAGCAGAACGAGGAGGCCGTGAAGCGCGCCCGCGCCGGGTTCGCGGACCGGCTGCGCAAAGAAGCGGCGAAGGCCGACCCGGCGTTCGCCGGGTGGCTCGTCGCCGAGCAACTCTGGCTCGACGTGCAACTGGAGCGCGACCCGAAGGCGGTCGCGGCCGACGCGTGGGCACACCTGCCCGCGGTGCCGAAGGGCCAGCCCGAAGACAGCGCGCGGGCGGCGCTCGACGACCTCCTCCGCGACCGCCTGCTGACGGTCCTGGCGAACGGCGCCGCCCGCAAGGCGGCCGACCCGGCGCTCGCCGACCGGCTGCTCAAGTACGTCGATGAGCAGGTCGCGGCGCGCCCGAACGACCCGCACTGGAAGGACGAGAAGCACCGCTTGCTCATCGCCTTCGACCGCGTCAAGGAACTGGAAGCGGAGTTGCGGCGGTGGGCGGCCGCGGAGTCCGACAGCCGCTGGAAGGTGGCACTCGGCTACCTGCTGGCCGAACAGGGCAAGCTGCCTGAGGCGATCAAGGAACTGGAAGCGGTGCGGGCCGCCGACGAGCTTTCGCCGGCCGCGTACCGGGCGCTGGCGGCGTGGTACGAAGCGGAGGGCAACCGGGACGAGTACGACAAGGCCCGCGTCGCGGGTCTCGCGGCCGCGGGCGAGTACGAGCTGAGCCGGCGGCTGAACGTGCAGTTGCGGCCGTGGGAGGCGCGGAGCGGCCCGCTGCCGCCGCGGCTCGACGACGGCGTCCTCGACACGTTCGCGGCACTCTTCGAGAAGTCGGCGACCCCACAGAACTACCTCGACGAGCTTCAGCAGTTCTACGTCGCGTCCCGCGACTTCCGGCTCCTGGCGGTGCTGCCGGACGCGGTCGTCGGGCACTCCGCGGGCAAGGTGTACCCGTTCCTGCGGGCGATGGTACCGGTGCTTGGCGAGATTCGCGACGAGGCGACGGCCGACGAACTGGTGAAGCGCATCGCGGCCGTGCGGGAGCGGGCCAAGACGCCGGTCGATCGGCGGGCGCTGGACCTGCTCGAACTGATGGCCGAGCGCCGCGCCGCGGAGGTGCAGAACCAGCCCGGGCCGCACGCCGACAACGCCCTGAAGGCGCTCGAGCGGGCTTTCAAGGCCGCGTGGGCGGCCGGCGAGCCGCGGCTCATGGCCGACGTGCTCGCGGCGCTGGAGAACGTACCGCACGCCGCGATCGCGAGGGAGCAACTGCGGCAGTTGGAGGTGCTGCACCGCGACGCCCCGAAGGGGTCGTTCGACCGGTTGCGGATCGCGCTGCGGTACGCGGAGACCGTGTACGGGTACGGCCGCAAGCCGGAGGCGACCGACCTGCTCGCCGCGGCGCTCGCGGAGTTCGAGCAGGCGAGCGGGGGCGCGCTGCCGGCGTCGGCCAACGACGTCCTTGACCGGCTGGTGTCGTACGCCGAATCCGCCCGGCACTACGAGCGGGGCGAGAAACTGCTGCTCGCCCAGCTCGCGCACCCGGTCCACCCGGACCAGCGTGACTGGCTGGCCCGCCGGCTGTACGAGCTGTACTTCGACGCGCTGCGGCGGGGGGGGGCGGTGTCGCTCGGCAGCGGCGAGGGGCTGTACAAGGCGCTGGAGAAGAAGTTCATCGCCGACGTTCAGGCCGGCGACCAACACCAGCGGTACCGGCTGCTCGACAAGCTGGCCGATCTCTACAAGCTCGCGCACCGGCAGAAGGTCGCGGCCGCGGCGGCCGACCTGAAGGCGTTCACCGCCGGGCCGCTGCCGGCCGTGCTGAAGGACCAGCACACGAGCTACGAGTACGTGGTGCGCGACTTCGCCGACGCGACGGCCGAGGTGCTCGGGCCGCGGGCCGCGATCGCGTTCCTGCTCGACCGCGCCGCCGATCAGCCGGACTGGCTGCGGTACACCGGCCGGGACGCGTGGGGCATGTACGCGCAGCGGATCGCGGAGTGGCGCGAGGGCGTGAAGGACCTGGGCGACGTCGAACCGCGGCTGCTGGCGTTCGTCCGGGCCGAACTCCGCCGCGACCTCCGCACGCAGTCGTCGCGGGCGCAGTGGATGTACTCCGGCTCGCACGCCCGGAACTGGCCCGAGAAGGCCGCCGACTTCGCCCGCGTGGCGGAAGAGGTGCTGGCCGAGAAGGGCGGCGGAAGCGCGCGAACGGAGTACGTCGCCGAGTACCTGTACTTCGGCGTGCGCCGCCACGCCCGCGCGATCGAGGTGCTGCAAGCCGCCCACGAGCAGAAGCGGCTGAGCGAGGCCGGGCAGATGCGGCTGGCCGAGTTCCTGCACTACAGCGAGCGGTACGCCGAGTCGATTCCGCTGTTGCAGGCGCTGGTGGGGCGGCGCGGCGACCGCCTCGACTACCGCGTCCGGCTGATGGCCGCGTACTCCCGCACCGGCAAGCCGGACGCGCTGCTGGCGCTGCTGAAGGAGACCGACGAGCGGTTTCACGAGGGCGACCGGTGGACGGAGGACGTGCTCGCGACGCTCGCCAAGAGCGCCGCGGACAACAGGCTGTTCCCGCAGGCGGCGGCGTACTACGAGGAGCTGATTCCGCGATACCGGCGGGAGAACCCGCGGGGGGCCGGGAGCGACGGCACGCTGTCGGGCTACTACGCGAACGCCGCGCGCGCCTACGCCGGACTGGGGGACACCAAAAAGGCGGTCGAGGCGGCGAGCGGGGCGGTGGTTAGTTGGGGGCCGGACCGCGAGCGGCGGAAGCGGGCGCTGGAGGCGCTGGTCGACGTGCTGGTCGCGGCGCCCGACCTGCCGAAGTACGTCGCGGAACTCGACAAGGAGCCACTGCAAAGCGCGATCGTCCGCAAGGCGATCGGGCAGGCGTTCGCCAAGAGGAAGGACCACGCCCGGGCGATCCCGTCGCTGCGAATGGCGGCGGACCTTCAACCCGGCGACAGCGAGACGTATGCGCTGCTGGTCGAGTGCTTCGACGCGCTGGGCGACGGCGAGATGGCGACCGCCGTGCTGCTCGAAGCCGTTGAACTGTCGCGCCGCGACCTCGCCTTGTACGAGCGGCTCGGCAACCGCTACGCCGACCTCAAGCGGCCGGGCGAGGCCGAACGCGCCTTCACGTCGATGGTCGAGATGCAGCCGAACGAGTCCGAGAGCCACGCGGCACTGGCCGAGGTGCGCGAGAAGCAGAAGCGCTGGCCCGAGGCGATCGCGCACTGGCAGCGGGTCGCCGAACTGCGGTCGCTGGAACCGACCGGGCTGGTCCGGTTGGCCGCCGCCGAGATTGGGGCCGGGCGGTACGAGGCCGCAGTCAAGACATTGGCGAAGGTGCGCAACCAGTCGTGGCCGCCGCGGTTCGACGCCGATTTGGATAAGGCCCGCGAACTGGAGCGCAAACTGGAAAAGCGGAAGAAGTGATGCGGGTCGTGACGGCGGCAGGACGTGATCGACGCGGCGCGGGGCGCGCGAAGGCTCTTGTGCGGTAGCACACTGCAATGAGGCTTTTCGGACCGCGCTCCCGAACCGCCGGGAGGTAAGCTCTAGAGGCTTGGTCGGGTTGAGTTTCCGTCGAGTGGGCGCTACAGGATTTGAACCTGTGACACCTCCCGTGTAAGGGGAGTGCTCTGCCGCTGAGCTAAGCGCCCGGTGTCGTCATTCGGCGTGCAGGTCGCGGAGCAACCCGCGGACGTACTTCGCCGCGTTCAGGAGGACGCGCACCTGCTTCAACAGGTTCGGTCGCTCGGCCACCTCCGCCGACTCGTACCGCCGGAACGCGTCCGCCACCGCGTCCAGTTGCGCCGCGGACCGGCGGTTGAAGTCGGCCTCGAGGGCTTCCAGTTTCGCCCCACCGGCGGCGCGGGCTTCCTCCAACTCTTCGCGGAGCGTGAGCATTTCCGCCAGGAACGCCGGCGGCATCTGCTTGTGCTCGGTCGCACTCGGCCCGCCCTCCAAGGAGAGCAGGTGCTCGGCACGCGCGAACGGGTCGCGGAGGGTGTTGTACGCCTCGTTGACCGCCGCCGACAGTTCCAGGCTCGCGCCCAAGTCGGCCGACGCGCCGGCGACGTGATAATCGGGGTGAACCGCCCGCGAGCGCTCCAGGTACGCCCGCTCCAGCGCGGCCGCGTCAACGGCAAACCGCCTCGGCAACCCGAGGCGGAGGAAGGCGTCCGTCATAGCTGTCTGCGATTAGCTGTTGGCTGTTAGCCAGACCGATACGGACTCGGGTTGGCTGGCTAACAGCTAACAGCCAACAGCCAACAGCTTACATGCTGTACGAGCTGCCGCACCCGCAGGTGCCCTTGGCGTTCGGGTTGGTGATCGTGAACCCGCGCTTGTTCAGGTCGTCGTGGAAGTCCACGACCGCGCCGTCGAGGTACAGCATCGACCGCTTGTCCACGACCACCTCGACGCCGTGGAACTCGAACTTGTGGTCCATCTTCTCGTCGTACTTGGCGTCGAGGTCCAGCTTGTTCTGGAACCCGCTGCACCCGCCGCCCTGGACGCGGACGCGGAGGTACAGCTTGCCGTCCGGCTCGATCTCCTTCTGCTCGACCATCGTGGCGATGTGCCGCTTGACCTCGGCCGCGGCCTTCTCGGTCACCGTGATCGGGGCGGCCACCGGCGGCGCGCCCTTCGTACCCAGTTCCAGCGTCTCGGCAACAGCGGTGGACATTCCAATCACCTTTCGTTGAAAGAGCGTGTTTCGGTGTGCTGTTGTAGTATACACGAACCGGCGGGCGGAATTACACCGCGGCCGGCTCCGCGTCGGCGGTTTCGGCCACCCCCTGCTTCTCCTGGTAGTTCTTCAGCGCCGCCTTGATGGCGTCCTCGGCCAGCACCGAGCAGTGGACCTTCACCGGCGGCAGGGCCAGCTCCTCGACGATCTCGGTGTTCTTGATCGCCAGCGCCTCGTCCACCGTCTTGCCCTTGAGCCACTCGGTGGCCAGGCTGCTCGACGCGATCGCCGACCCGCACCCGAACGTCTTGAACTTGGCGTCCTCGATCACCCCGGTGAGCGGGTTCACCTTCACCTGCAGCTTCATCACGTCGCCGCACTCCGGCGCGCCGACGAGGCCGGTGCCCACGGTCGGGTCGGCGGCGTCGAAGCTGCCCACGTTCCGCGGGTTGCTGTAGTGGTCGAGCACCTTGTCGCTGTATGGCATATCGTTCTCCGAGAGCTATTGGCGGTTGGCTGTTGGCTCTTGGCCAGAATTAGAGGTTACGGCAGTCGGAAGGGTTCGGCTAATAGCAAACAGCTAATAGCCAACAGCCCCCCCTAGTGGTGCGCCCACTCGATCTTCTTGATGTCGATGCCCTGCTGCACCATCTCGTACAGCGGCGACATCTCCCGCAACCGGCTGACCTCGCGCACCACCAAGTTCACCACGAAATCGACGTCGGCCTCGGTGTTGAACCGGCCCAGGCCGAACCGGATGCTGCTGTGGGCCAGTTCGTCGCCCACCCCCAGCGCCCGCAGCACGTAGCTCGGCTCCAGGCTCGCGCTCGTGCAGGCCGACCCGCTCGACACCGCGACGTCCTTGATCCCCATCATCAGCCCTTCGCCCTCAACGTATGCGAAGGAGATGTTCGCGTTGCCGGGCAGGCGCTCGGTGGGGTGGCCGTTCAGGTACGTCTCCGGCAGTTGGCTCATGATGCCCTCGCGGAGCCGCTCGCGGAGCGCGAACGTCCGCTTCGCCTCCTCGGCCATCTCCCGCTTGGCCAGCCCGCACGCGGTGCCCAGCCCGACGATGAGCGGCACCGGGAGCGTGCCCGACCGCATCCCGCGCTCGTGCCCGCCGCCGTCGATCTGCGGCTCCAGCCGCACCCGCGGGTCCTTCTTCCGCACGTACAGCGCGCCGATCCCCTTCGGGCCGTAAATCTTGTGCCCAGACAGGCTCAGCAGGTCGATGCCCATGTCCTCGACGTCCACCGGCACCTTGCCCACCGTCTGCACCGCGTCGGTGTGGAACAGCACACCCTTTTCCTTGCACAGCCGGCCGATCTCGCGGACCGGCTGGATGGTGCCGATCTCGTTGTTCGCGTGCATGATCGACACGAGCACGGTCTTGTCGGTCAGCACCTCGCGCACCTGCTCGGCGTGGACCTGGCCGTACTTATCGACCGGCAGGTAGGTGACCTGGTAGCCGTCCTTCTCCAGCCGCTTGCAGGTGTCGAGCGTCGCCTTGTGCTCGGTCGCCTGCGTGACGATGTGGTTGCCCTTTTTCTTGTACATCGCGGCGACGCCCTTGATCGCCAGGTTGTTGCTCTCGGTCGCGCCGCTGGTGAAGATGACCTCCTTGGCTCCGGCGCCGATCGTGTCGGCGATCAGCGCGCGGGCGGTCTCGACGGCCTCCTCCGCCTCCCACCCGAACGCGTGGCTGCGGCTGGCCGCGTTGCCGTACTTCTCGAGGAAGTACGGCAGCATCGCGTCCACCACCCGCGGGTCGGTGCGGGTGGTGGCGTTGTTGTCCATGTAGACCGGCATCTTGGTCATGATCGTGTCCGCGTCCTGTTGGCGAATCCGGCGAACGGCCGGTTGATGAACGAACCGCTACGCCCGCACCGTCTCAACCGCCGTCCCGCAGCCGCCCAGCATGGGCAACGAGTGAGCCGCCGACGGCTTGGCCTTCGGGTCGAACAGCTCCGCGAGCGTCACCCCGCGGAGGACGCCCATCAGCCGGGCGTGTACGTCGCCCATCGGCCCCTTGACCGTGCAAGCGGTCTCGTGCGCGCAGGCGGCGGCGGCGGAGTTCTGGTTGCACACCGTGAGCCGGAAGCCCTCTTCCACCGCTTCGAGCAGTTCGGCGAGGCTGACCGTGCCGGGGTCGCGAGCCAGCGCGTAACCGCCCTTGACCCCGCGGTGGCTGCTCACGAACCCTTTGTTGCACAGCTCTTTGAGGATGTTCGCGACGAACGGCCGCGACAGCTCGAACTGTCCGGCGATGAGGCGGGCCGTTCCGCCGGTCTTGTTCTGGTGCAGGTACGACAGGATCAGGAGAGCGTAATCCGCCTTCCGGCTCAACAACGTCACCGGCCTGCCCTCTGCGAGTCTCGCGGTGGTCCCGCGGTTTCGGCCGCCTGGCCCGGATCGGGAATCTGCACTACCTGCCTTCTATTTTTATCCAGTGGAAGCGTACCGGGCAAGTGCTATTTACCGACAACCTCACTTTACGCAAGCCGGCGGCGACGGTAATGTCCCGCGCAACTGACCCACCCTCGCGAGAGCCCGTATGGATGCGGACACCCGGCCCGGACTGAGTCTGGTCATCCCGGCGTTCAACGAGTCGGCCGTCATCGCGCGGGCCGTGGCCGAGGCCGAGGCGGCGCTCGCGCCGCACTTCCGCGAGTTCGAAATCATCGTGGTGGACGACGGCAGCGCCGACGACACCGCGGCGGTGGTGTTCGAGACGCTGTCGCGGGCGCCGCACACCCGCATCCTGTGGCACGACCGCAACCGCGGGTACGGGGCGGCCCTTCGCACCGGGTTCGAGGCCGCCCGCTTCGACCTCGTGGCGTTCACCGACGCCGACTGCCAGTTCGACCTCGCCGACCTCGCGCGGATGGCGCCGCTGGCGGCCGCCGTGCCGGTCGTGGCCGGCTACCGGGCCGACCGCAAAGACCCGTGGCGCCGGCGGTTCCTGTCGCGGGGCTACAACCTGATGGCCCGCGCGCTGTGCGGGACGCGGGTCCGCGACGTCGATTGCGCGCTGAAGGTGTTCCGCAAGGACGTGCTTGCCAGCCTGCTGCCGGAGTCGCGCGGGTTCTTCGTGAACACCGAGATGATGACCCGCGCCCGTCAGTTGGGCCTGGAAGTGGCGGAACTGGCCGTCACCCACCGCCCGCGGGCCGGCGGGGTCAGCAAGGTCTCGTTACGCGAGGTGCCGCGGACCGCCCGCACGCTGCTGAACTTCTGGTGGCGTGCGGTCGTGTGCGGGGCGAAGCCGGCGGCTACCCCGACGGTGCTTCAGACGCGGGTCGCGGTGACAGAAGCGCCCGCACCAGCTCGAGCGCCTGAGCTTTCGACGTCACCTGCCCCTCGAGCTGAGCGGTCCGGGCGGACTCGAGCAGCCGCTTGAACTCCGGTCCCGGCTTCAGCCCGAGGGCGATCAAGTCCTCGCCGGTCACGCAGGGCGGCGGGTTCAACTCCTCCGGCGACAGCGTCGCCAGCAGGTGTTCGCAGAACGCGACGTGGTCGAGGCTTGCGCCGCCGGCGACCGCAAGCGCCCGGTGCAGGGCGAGCAGTTCGCGGATGCCGGGGTGAACCAGGAGCGGCTTCAGCTTGCTGAGGCGCATCGTCGCCGCGTCGAGCAACACCGCCTGATTGGCGATCAGCCAGCAGAGCCGCACCGCTTCGACGTTCGACAGTCGCAGGCGCTCGGCGATCTGTTCCGCGGCCTTCGGGCCGACCGGGTGTAGCGCCGCGGCGAACGCGAGCGGGAAGGAGAGGGGGTCGCGGCCGAGCGCGTCGATCGCCCGCACTGCGGCCTCCCACGTCGCTCCCGCGGCCAGTTCGGGCAGGACCGGGTCGATCAGCCCGAGTTCGTGCAGCAATCGCAGCCCGCGGGCGCGGTTGGGGTGCGAAAAGAGCTTCCGCAGTTCCTCCGCGATCCGCTCGGCCGACACCACGCGGATTTCAGGTGCCATCGCCCGCGCGGCGGCGTGCGTCCGTGGCTCGATCGCGAGGTCGAATCGCGTCGCCATGCGGGCGGCCCGCAGAATACGCAGCTTGTCCTCGGTGAACCGCGCCTCCGGTTCGCCGATCGCGCGCAACACCTTCGCGGCGAGGTCGGCCCGCCCGCCGACAAAGTCGAGGTGCTCGCCCCTCACCGGGTCGAAGAACATCCCGTTGACGGTGAAGTCCCGCCGCTGCGCGTCCTCCTCCGGCGATGAGAAGATGACACTCTCTGGCCGCCGGCCGTCGACGTATGCGCCGTCGGAGCGGAAGGTCGCCACTTCGATGGTGAGCCACTCGCCGTCGTCGCCGCGCGGCCCGATCACCTGGACCACGCCGAAGTGGGCGCCGATCTCGTTGCGGCGCTTGAACAGCGGGCGGAGTTGCTCGGGTCGGGCGGAGGTCGCGACGTCGTAATCCTGGGGCTTCAGGCCGAGGAGTTCGTCGCGCACGCACCCGCCGGCCCACAGCGCCGTGAACCCGGCGGCCTGGAGCTTGCGGACGACCTCAAGGGCGAAATCGCGGTCGGTCATGTCGGAAGGGACGGCGGGAGCGCGGCCGCGGTTCGGGCGGTCAGGCCGGCGGGTTCGGGTTGTCGGGGACGTCGGTGCCGCGGAAGTCCACGCCGACGATCGCGGTCACCGGGATCTCCCGGCCGTACAGGTCGTAGGGGGCGCGGCGGACCTCGACCCGCCACTGCACCTCCTTCGCGCCCCGCACCGCCCCGATCACCTTCGTGTTGTCCGGGTCGGTGAACACGACGTACTCCCGCGACTGCCCCGGCCCGAGCGGCACGTTGTCGTTGATCTGCTGGGTCTCGAACTTCCGCTTGAACTTGTTGTAGTCCGGCGGCCAGTCGAGGTAGCCGCCGGCGAAGAACTGCTTCTTGTCCACCACCACGCGGGTGATCGGGAAGTCGCGCTTGCCCTCGTTGGCCCGGCGGGTGAACGCCGGGTCGATCGGGTGGAACGTCAGGTCCGAGGTGTTCTTGATCTCCAGCGTCAGCACGAGGGCTTCGCGGGGCGTCCACAACTCCGACTTCGCCTTGCCGTTGAACTCGGTCTCGATGCGGAGTTTGCGGCGCTCGATCTTGGTCGGCTTGACCTCCAACTTGCCGACGCTGGCGGTCCCGCCGAGGGCGGCCCGCTGGTTGGGCGGCAGGTCGCCGTCCACGTTGAAGCGGTAGGGCACGACGGCGGCCTTCCGCTGCGCCGGGTTGAACTCGCCGAAGTTGTCCGGGATGGCCTCCAGCGGGTGCCCGGGGGGCGGCGGCGGGGTGCGGATGAACAGCGCCCACGCGGCCAGCCCGGTGATGAGCACCGCGTAGCCGATGGCGACGAACAGGAGCACGTTGGTGGTCCCGCCGGCGGCCGGGGCGGCCGCGGCGCGGGTGCGTGCGGGCTTCGGCTTCTCCTCGGCCTTGGCGACCGGCGCGTCTTCTTCCTCGCGGCGCGACTTGCGGCGGCGGCGGGGCGCGTCCTCGTTCGACTCGGTCGGCTGGTCGGCCGCCGGCAGGGGCACGGGCGCCGGGGCGGGGCCGGGCAGCGGGCGGATGGTGGGGTCGTCGATGCCGGCGAACGGGTTGGCCGCGGCGGTCGGCGGGAGCGGGGCCGGCTGCGGCGCGGCCGGGAAGGGCGCGGGCGAGGGGAACAGCGGCCGCGGCGGGGCGGGCGCTTGGTACGGCTGCGGGGCCGGCGCGGGCTGGTACGGCGGCGGGGCCGCCGCCGGGCGCGACGGGGCGGCCGGCTGGAACGCGGGCGGCAGGGTGACCGGCTCGAGTTCGAGGAACGGGTTGGGCAGTTCGGCCGTCTGGGCCGGCGGGTTGGGCCGCGGCGCGGGGGCGCCGAACCCGGGGGTGGCGGCGGTGTTGCCGGCGATCTCGAACGGGTTGTCGTCGGACAGGGTCGGCCGGGTCGGCGGGAGCGACGGCCCGTTCGGGTTGGTGAGGTCGAGCGGCGGCACGCCCGAGAGTCGCCCGCCGGGCTGCGAGAACACCTCGTCCTCGGACTCGCCCGGGCCGGACAGGATGCTTTCGGCGCCTTCGCGGTTCTGCACGTTGAAGGTGGGCAGCGGCGGCTCGGGTGGGGGCGCGGCCGGGCCGATTTGAGAGATGGCCTGGGTCTGGGCGTTCGGGCCGACCATCGAGAGCGGCGGCGGGGGCAGGTTGACGGCCGGGATGACGCCGCTGGGTGCGACGTTGAGCGGCGCGAGCACCACCTGCTTGCAGTGCGGGCAGCGGACCTGCTTGCCGAGCAGGTCGGCCGGCACGCCCATGCGGCGCCCGCAGAACGGGCAGGGGAAGGTGACGGTTTGTGGGGGCATGTGTGTGTTCGGGTCGGGCTGTCGGGCCACGGTATAGAGCGAATGGTACACGCCGCACGCCGCCGAAGCAAACCCGACCGGCGGTCAATAACAGCCCGGCTCGAAATAGATGCTGGCCCCGCCCAGCGCGCTCGCGCCGCGGCTGAATTTGTCCTTCAAGTCGTCCACCGGGGTGCCGACGAACGCCTTCTTGATGCCCGGCGCGTGCGTCTTCACCACCGCGTTGCCCGGCAGCGCCGCCGCGGCCTTGAGCAGTGCGTCCCGCACCGCCGGAATGTTGCTCCCGCCGCCGGTGATGATCAGTTCCTGCACCATCAAACCTGGCACAGCGCCGAGTGACTGACAGAACGCAATCGTTTCGGCGGTCAGTCGCTTGGTGAAATCGGCGAGCGCCGCGTCCACCGCCGGGCGGTCGGCGTCTCCGCCGAGTACGCGGCCCGGTCCCAACCGGTAGCCCTTTCCCTCGGTGTACACATTCTCCTGAAACGTCGCGAAATCCTTGCGCGCCAAAGCATCAATCGCCTTCTGCTTGTCCTCGGGAAGCCCGGCCCGCACGGCCGCGTCCAGGTTGGTCACGCCGTACGCGATCGACTGCCGTTTCGTCTTGAACGGCACCCCGTCGGACACTTCCACCGTCTTCCCGTCGGTATCTAACATGAGGGCGGCGAAGTCGGTGGTGAACGCACCCACGTCAACGACCATCGCGCGGTATGCACGGTGGTGTTCGGGATCGGCCAGGACGGTGATCAGCGGCCCCTTGCCGAACATCTCGCGGAAGTGAATCTTGCGCTTGGCGTTCAGCTCGTTGGCGGCTCCGGTGAGTACGCCGACGGCGTTCGCCTCCGGTTCGGACACGAACAGCCGGTCGTCAAGCTTCCACCCGGTGCCGGCGAGGGCCTCGCGGAAACGCACGCAGCCGGGGTGCTTGGCGAGGTCGTCGCTCCCGCCCAGCGCCGGCACCGCGACCCGGAGCGGGATGTCCTCGTACCGCAGCGGCGCATCGGGGCGTTTGGCGCACGCTTCGAGTACGCGCTCCCGTAACCACCGCATGAAGTGGGCTGTTAGCGCCTTGGCCTCGGCCTGCTTCTGAGCTTCGGCGACCGGCCCGGCCTTGGCCCGCACGCCGAACGCCCGCGCCGCGGCCAGCATCTGCCGCAACCCCATCACCTCGGGCGGCTGTACGCCGTACTTCGCCGCCAGCGCCTCGAATTCATCGGACTGGAGGAGGGTTTCGAGAGGCGGGTTGGCGGGAGCCTCGGCACCGGGCGGGGCGAACAGATCCTTCTTGAAGTTGTCGTACACCCGGATGTTGGGGCCGGGCTTGACGCCGGCGGCCTTATACCCGAACTCGAACTGTGGATCGCTGCGGCCCCTGCTCCAGTCCACCGCGACGACCGTCGGCACCCACAATTCGCCTTGCAGATCGCCGCACTTGATAAGGTCGCCGCACTCCCTTACGGCCGGGCGGAGGGCGACTTTGGTGTACGCACTCCCGAAATCGACACAGAACACGCACTCGACCATTCGATACCTCTCGGGCTTACTCCGGAGTGACGGCCGCTTTCAGGGCGACGTACTCCTCGTCGTCGGTCTTGAGCAGCCACCCGGGCCGCACGACCTTCACCGCGTAGTCGGTGAACGCCGGCCCGTCGCTCTCGTGAAGCCGGCCGTCGAATTTCACCTTTGCGTCGGTCTCGCCGATCATCCGCATGCCGCGGATGTTCCACATGGCGGTTTCCAGGAACTCCGCACCTTCGAGCTTGCCGGCGCTCAGGGCGTCGCGCCACGCTGCTGCGAGCCGGTCGCACTCGGAGCGGCGGAAGTCCTTTTCCTCGGCGGTCTTCGGCTCCGGGCCGTGTGCGGGCGGCTTGCGCTCCGGCTCGGACTTTGCCGGCGCGGTTGGCACGGCCGCGTGAGCGGGAAGGGCGTCCCGCTTCTGGCCTAGTGCCTCCCAGCGGCGCAACACGGAATCGACGTCGTTCTGCCGATCCTGCTTGATCAACTCCGCGGCGCGGACGAGTGCGGCCTCGTTGGCGGCCTTCGCCCCCGCTTCACGAGCAAACTTGGCGTCCGCTTCGCGCTGTTCGGCGTCCTTCACCGCTGTCGCTTCTTCCAGCAGCGGAACTAATTCCGCCGCCGCGTCGGGAGTTCGACGAATCGCGTCCTGAAGGAGCGCCACGCGCTCCGCCGGCGGCAGTTTGGCCGCGTTCGACCTCACGGCTGCGAGTTCTTCGGCCGCTGCCGCCTGCGCGAGCGCGGCCTGCCCGGCGGCCGTCAGCACCCCGACCCCGCCCTCCTGACGCAACAGCGGGGCGTCGGGCTTGGTGCATTCGGCGATCGCGGCCTGATGGTTTTCGTCGTTCGTGTTGAACAGCGCTTTGGCGCTCGCCCCGGTCCACTTCGCCTTCGGGTTGGTCGCCGCGAGCTTGAGCGCGTGCAGAATCAGTTCATCGACCGACTTCGGCGCCGCTTTGGCCTTTCCTTTCGCCACGTCCTTGCCCTCACTGTCTGGAATGTATCTGTCCGAACGGGCGCATGGAAGCGAAATCCGCCGCGCGAGGCGCGCGGTGAAGGCCGGTTCGGACGGTCGAAGGGGCTGGTATAGCAGTTCGGCGCGGGCTAGAGAACGCCCTTGGTCGACGGCACCCCGCTCGCCCGCGGGTCCGGCTCGACCGCCGCCCGCAGCGCCCGGGCGCACGCCTTGAAGATCGCTTCCACGATGTGGTGCGTGTTCCGGCCGTGGTGCAACAGTACGTGCAGGTTGAACACGCCCGCCGAACTCGCCGCCCGCCAGAACTCCTCGGCCAGTTGCGACGAGAACGTGCCGAGCGTTTCGAGCGGAACGTCGGCCCGCCACACGAGGTGCGGCCGGCCGCTCAGGTCGACGGCTGCCGTGGCGAGTACGTCGTCCATTGGCAGCGCGCAGTCCCCGAACCGCCGGATGCCGGCCTTCGAGCCGAGCGCCTGTACCAGCGCCTTGCCGAAGCAGATGCCGACGTCCTCGACGGTGTGGTGGGCGTCGATGTGGGTGTCGCCGCGGCACGTCACCGACAGGTCGAACAGCCCGTGCTTGGCGATGTGCGTGAGCATGTGGTCGAAGAACCCGACGCCGCTCTCCACCTTCGCGGCCCCGGTGCCGTCCAGGTTGAGTTCCAGCACGATGTCGGTTTCGGCGGTCTTCCGCTCGATGCGCGCGACGCGGGCCATTCGGTCGGTCTCAAGTCGTCAGGTCGAAGGTCGTAAAGTCGAAATCACAGCACCGACTTCAACTCGGTGAGCAACTTGTCGATCTCCGCGTCGGTGCCGACCGAGATGCGGAGGCCGGCGTACGGTCCGTCCGGTGTGCCGATCGGGCCGATTGGATAGCTCATGTAGCGGACCAGGATCTTCCGACGCTTCAGTTCTTCGTAGATCGGCTTCACGTCGCGGTCGGAGCGGCGACACCACACGAAATTCGCCTCGCTTGGAGTCACTTCGAAGCCGAGAGCGGCGAGTTCGTTCGTCATACGCTCGCGGGTCGCGATGATTTGTGCCCGCACAGCGCGGAAGTACTCCTGATCCTCGATCGCGGCCGTCGCAGCGGCCAGCGCGAGCACGTCGCAGTTGTAGGAGTCCTTTACCTTCACCAACTCACGCACGACCTCGGGCCGGGCGACCGCGAACCCGAACCGGATGCCCGCGAGCGCGTACGACTTGCTCAGCGTGCGGGTGACGATCACATTTGGGTACATCGGGCGAAGTTGAAGACCGAGCGATTCGTCCGAGAAATCGACATACGCTTCGTCGATGACGAGGGGGCGTGGGGCAATGGTCTTGATGTATGGGTGTAAGCGGACACGCGAGACGGTCGTTCCGGTAGGCGAATTCGGATTCGGCAAGAAGGTGAGATCCGCGTTCGTTGGCCAATTCGCAGTCCGCCAATCCCCTTCAAACGGCACCGCTTCGAACCGCGCGCCCTGAATCTCCGCCAAGCTCTTGTAGAGGATGTAACTCGGCGTCGGGGAGGCGATCAACCCGCCCTCGGGCACGAACGCCCGGGTTAAGATCGTCAGGATATCATCGGAGCCGTTGCCGATCAGAATGCCGTCGGGATCGACGTTCAGCACGCGCCCGGCGGCCTTGCGGAAGGTGTCGCCAAGCGGTTGCGGGTATTTGCGAAGGCTGTTCGACGTGAGCGCGGCGCGGATGGCGTCGAAGACGCGCGGGGAGGGCGGGTACGGGTTCTCGTTGGTGTTGAGCTTGACGATGTCCGGGTCGTTGAACTGCTCGCCCGGGGTGTAGCCCGACATGGCGCGGACGTTCGCCCGCACCGCGGCGCACACCCCGCCGGTCTCCTCACTCCTCACTCCTCGCTCCTCACTTCTTCGCGATCGGGGCCGGGGCCGGGTTCTTGTCCGGCTTCGGCTTCGGGCGGGCCGCCGGGCCGTTGTCGTTGGCACGCAACTCGACACTCGCCGCGTGCCCGGTCAGCCCTTCCTTGTTCGCCAGAAACACCACATCGCCACTGATGTCCTGCAACCCCTTGCGGGTGAACCGGATGATGCTGGTCCGCTTGCGGAAGTCGTTGGCGTTCAGCCCGCTCGCGAACCGCGCCGTGCCGCCGGTCGGCAGGACGTGCGACGGCCCCGCGGCGTAGTCGCCCAGCGCCACCGGCGTGAACGGCCCGAGGAACACCGCCCCGGCGCTGTCGATGTCTTCGAGCATCGCCTCCGGGTCGCTCGTCTGGATGTGCAGGTGCTCCGGGGCCAGCGTGTTGACGCAGGCCGCCGCCGCCGCCTTGTCCGGGGCCAGCACCAGCGCGCCGTAGCGTTCCAGGCAGTCGCGGGCCTCCTGCTCGCGGGGCAACTTGGCCAGCCGCTTCTGGAGGGCGTTGTACACCTCTTCGATGAGCGGCTCGTGCCACGTCACTAGCACCGCGACGCCCGGGTTGTGTTCGGCCTGCGCGATCAGGTCGAGCGCGACGTAATCCGGGTGCGCCGAGTGGTCGGCCAGCACCACGATCTCGCTCGGCCCGGCGAGGCAGTCGATGGCGACCTGCCCGAACACCTGCTTCTTGGCGTGCGCGACGTAGGTGTTGCCCGGGCCGACGATCATATCGACCGGCTTCAGCCCCTCGACCCCGTAGGCCATCGACGCGATCGCCTGCGCGCCGCCGAGGCGGTACACCTCGGTCACGCCGAGTTCGTGGCACGTCGCGAGCATCTCGCGGTTGTACGCGCCGGTGGCGTTCGGCGGCATGCACACCACGATCTGCTCGACGCCGGCCACCTGCGCCGGGCAGACGGTCATCAGCAGCGTGGACGGGTACGCGGCGGCGCCGCCGGGGCAGTACACGCCGACCCGCCTCAGCGGGCGGTAGCGGACCTGGATGTCGTTCCGCATCGGGGTGTTCAGCACCGCGTCGCTGTGCAACAGCCCGGACTGAAACAGGATGACGTTGTCCCGCACCTGCCGGATGACTTCGAGGAAGTCGCTGCCGACGGCCGCGTGCGCCTCGGCCATCTCGGCCGGCTTCACCTTCACCTGGTCGGGCCGGAGTTTGACGCCGTCGAACGCCTCGGTGTAGTGGAGCGCGGCCGAAAGGCCCTTGTCGCGCACGTCGCTACAGATGCGCTCGACCGCCCGCACCGGGGGGAGCGCCTCGCCGAACACCGCCTGGGTTTTCTTCTTGCTGGCGGCCGAGACCACCTCGGAGTTGGTTTGGTACTGGTCTCGGAGTTTGATGATTTGGGCCGCGGAGCCGGACGCCGTCAGGTCGATCCGCCGCAGCTTCAGCGCTGGCATTATGAACCTCGCGGCTAGCCGCGGAGGGACTTCGCTACTCGCCCCGGTCCGCACAACCGGCGCGTCGGGCATTTCTTCACAGCAGTTATACGGCCCGCGGTCGCCTGATGCAAGGAACCGACGTCGGCTCGGAAGGCGTCGGCGGTGCAAACCGTTCGGGGTGTAGCGGTTGTGACGCCGGGTGCCCGGGAATTCGCGCCGTGGATTAATCGAACAGGTTTCACACCGACAATTGCCATGTCCTTCGCCCTGGTGAACCGTCGAACTCACTCGGGCGTAACACCGGGTGTTCGCGGCCGCGAGCGGGCCGCACAGTTTCACAGGGCCGAAGATGAAAAACCGGTAAACTCGTCCGACCCGCTTGCGTTCGCCCGCGATCGCGGGTCTACTGAGGGCGGCCCGTCTGGTCTGATCGACTCGCCCGCATTCGATTCGACGGATTGTCGCCTGCATCTCAGCCGCGGAGGCGGCAATGACCGTGGCACCCGACTTCTTCGACACCGAGCCGCGCAACTGGCGCGCCCGCCTCGCGCTCAGCGCCGAGGTGACCCGCGAGCTCAGCCGCGTCGCCGACCCGCACGAGATGTACGCGGTGTTCGCCCACCGCATGGCCCAACTGTTCCCGGCCAGCCGGCACCTGTCGGTGTCCCGCCGCGGGCTGATGAAGCCGGACTACCGCGTCGCCAAGTTCAGCCACTGGCCGGACCCGCTCGGCCTCGGCAAGGAGCAGCAGCGGCTGCCGGTCCGCCACGGCGGGCTGCTGGCCGATCTGCTGTACGGCGACCAGCCGCGTGTCATCGACCACCTGCACGTCGCGCCGGACGACCCGGCCGCCGAGTACCTCGCCGGGCAGCGGTCGCTGCTCGCCATCCCGCACTACGACAACGGCACCGCCCAGACGATGGTCGTCGTCACCCGCGACGACACCGACACGTTCCCGCGCGAGCGGGTCGCCGACCTGATGATGCTCAGCAACCTGTTCGCGCGGGCGACGCAGACCGTCGTGCTCTCGACCGCGGTCAAAGAGGCGTTCGACGGTCTCGACTACGAACTGCGGTCGATCGCGGAGATTCAGAAGTCGCTGCTGCCCGCCGAGAAGCCGAAGGTGCCGGGTCTGGACGTCGCGGTTCACTACCAGACGGCGAAGCGGGCCGGCGGCGACTATTACGACTTCTTCCCGCTGCCCAACGACCGGCTCGGGGTGCTGATCGCCGACGCCAGCGGCCACGGCGCGCCGGCCGCGGTGCTGATGGCGGTGGCGCACAGCATCGCCCACACCCGGCCCGAGCACCCGCTGCGCCCGGGCGAGTTCCTGACCTACATGAACGCCCACCTGACCCGCCGCTACACCCGGCCGACGGGCAGCTTCATGACCGCGTTCTACGCGGTGTTCGACCCGATGAACGCGACCCTCAGCTACGCCAGCGCCGGGCACAACCCGCCGCGCCTGCTCCGCTGCGCCGACGGGTTCAAGCTGGTGCTCAACCGCGCCCAGAAGTTGCCGCTGGGCATCAAGCCGGACGAAGTCTACCTCGAACAGACGGTTCCGCTATTCCCCGGCGACCAGGTCGTGTTCTTCACCGACGGCGTGATCGAGGCGGTGAACGCCGAGGGCGACGTGTTCGGCTCGGACCGCATCGACGAGGAACTCGCCACCTGCTACACGAACGCGTCCGCGCTGTTGCGGGCGATTCTCGCGTCGCACACGCTGTTCACCGCCGGCACCACGCCCGCCGACGACCGCACGCTGGTGGTGGTGAAGCGGACGTGATTCGGCCGCTTGCGGCGTCGCGGGTGACCCCGCAGGACTTCCCGCGACGCCGCAAGCGGCGGGCGTGCTCCTCCCCTCCTTGCGGGAAGGGTCGAGGGTCGGCCCTTCGCCTACAATTTCGCGTACCCACCTTTCCCACGCGGAGCCTCCCATGCGTCTCCTCGCCACCCTCGCCGTCACGCTGCTCGCGGCGTCCGCCGGTGCGGCCGCGGACAACAAACGCCTGCTGCTCGTCACCCACTGCGGCGGGTTTCCGCACGCGTCCGTCTACACCGCCGAGACGGTGCTGAAGGAGATCGGCCCCAAGAACGGGTTCGACGTCACCGTGTACCGGTTCACCGAAGACCCGGACAAGAAGGTGAATGATAAGGGGGTCGAGCGGACGGCACTGGAGGTGTACAGCGACAAGTTCCGCGGCGCGACCAAGCAACCGGTCGAGAAGGAGCACTGCGGGCGCATCAACAAGGAGACGCTCAAGAACTTCGACGTGGTGCTGTTCTTCACCACCGGCAACCCGGTCAACAAGGAGGAACTCGCCGACCTCCGCGAGTGGGTGAAGAACGGCGGGGCGCTCGCCGGCACCCACTGCGCCACCGACACCCTGTACGGCGAGTCGGTATACGGCGACCTGATCGGCGCGTACTTCAAGACGCACCCGTCGGGCCTCCAGAAGATCAAGGTGAAGGTCGAGGACGCCGACCACCCGGCCGCCGCCGGGTTCACCGACGGGATGGACTACCAGGACGAGATGTACATCTTCAAGGACCAGCCGTACGCCCGCGACCGGCTGCACATCATCCTGAGCATCGGCGACTGGACCGACACCAAGCTGAACGACAAGCAGGCCCGGGCCGACAACGACTACGCCATCTCGTGGTGCCGCGAGGAGGGCAAGGGCAAGGTGTTCTACACCTCGTTCGGGCACGACCACAAGGTGTGGCAGGACGAGAAGTTCCAGAAGCACCTGTTCGGCGGCCTCAAGTGGACGACCGGCGAACTCAAGGGCGACGCCACCCCCAGCGGCAAGAAGTGACCCGCTCCGCGACCGACACGAAGCCCGGGCGCGGAGTCTACCCGCGCCCGCGGGCAGGGGCCGCGGCACCGGGAGCGTCACCGGGTTCGAGCCGTGCGGGCGCGGCACCACGGGTGTGGCTCATCCCTCCGGACCGAACATCACATCAACCGGCGTTTACGCCGCTCGCTTGCAGTTCGCGCGAAAATCGCTTAGCGTTGTGACACCGCCAGCGCCCCGTCCGCCCGCCGCACGGAACAACCCTCATGCGTTCCGCCCGCCTCGCCGCACTCGCGCTGCTCTCGCTCCCGCTGCCGGCCCGCGCCGCGGACCCGGTCGATTACCGCAAGGACGTGCAACCGCTGCTCCGCGAGCGGTGCTACGCCTGCCACGGCGCGCTCGCTCAGAAGGGCAAACTGCGCGTCGATAGCGTCGCCGGCATGCTGAAGGCCGGCGCGGTCGTTCCCGGCAAGCCGGCCGACAGCGCCCTCATCGCTCGTATCAGCGACGCCGACGACGCGACGCGAATGCCGCCCGAAGGGCACCCGCTCAAGCCCGCCGAGGTCGCCAAACTCAAGTCGTGGGTCGAGCAGGGGGCAAAAGTCCCGCCCGACGACGCGCCTGAACCCGACCCGCGTGACCACTGGAGTTTTCGGCCGCTTTCGCCCGCTCGCGCGCCGCTCCCTGCAGCAGTCAACCCGGTCGATTACTTCGTTGAAGCGAAACGTAAGGAGAAGGGGATCAAGCCCGTCGGGCCGGCCGACAAGCGCGTCCTCCTGCGGCGCGTCTACCTCGACCTCATCGGCCTGCCGCCCACGCCCGAGCAGACCGACGCCTTCTTGAAAGACACGTCGGCCACCGCTTACGAAAAGGTGGTCGATCAACTGCTCGCGTCGCCGCAGTACGGTGAGCGGTGGGGCCGGCACTTCCTCGACATCTGGCGGTACTCCGACTGGTGGGGCCTCGGGGCCGAACTCCGTAACAGCCAGCGGCACATCTGGCGCTGGCGGGACTGGGCCGTCGAGAGCTTCAACGCCGACCTCGGGTACGACGAGATGATCCGGCAGATGCTCGCCGCCGACGAACTGTACCCGACCGACGCGAAGAAGCTCCGCGCCACCGGCTACCTCGCCCGCTCGTACTTCCTGTTCAACCGCACCACCTGGCTCGACGAGGTCGTGGAGCACGCGGGCAAGGGGTTGCTCGGGCTGACGTTCAACTGCGCCAAGTGCCACGACCACAAGTACGACCCCATCAAGCAGAGCGACTATTACAGCCTGCGGGCGATCTTCGAGCCGTACCAACTGCGGACCGACCTCGTGCCGGGGCAACCGGATGTCGCCGCCGACGGCATCCCGCGGGCGTTCGACTGCAACTTGACCGCCAAGACGCCGTTTCACATCCGCGGCGACGAGCGCAACCCGGACAAGGACCGCGACGTGCAACCCGGCCTGCCGCGATTCCTCGCCCCGAACGGGCTGTCGATTTCGCCCGTCAAGCTGCCGCCGGAAGCGTATCAGCCGTTGCGGCGGCCCGAGATCGCCGCGACCTACCGCAAGGCAGCCGAGGCGAAGGTGGCGGCCGCTGCGGACGCGCTCGCGAAGGCCGACTCCGCCGACCGCAAGCCGTTCGCGCGGTGGGCGGCGCTGACCGCGGCCGAAAAGGCACTCGCGGACGCGAAGAAGGCTCTGGCCGACGTGGATGCGGCGGTCGCGGACCCGGCGAAGGCCCCGCTCGCGCTCCGCGGGTCGGTGAAGAGCGCCGAGTCGAACGTCGAGAGCGGCGAGTCGAAGGCGCGGGCGTTCCCGGACACGAGCACCGGCCGCCGGTCGGCGTTCGCGTCCTGGATCACATCCAAAGACAACCCGCTGACGGCGCGCGTCGCGGTCAACCACGTGTGGCTGCGGCACTTCGGCACGCCGCTCGTGCCGCAGGTGTTCGAGTTCGGCCGCAAGGGCGGCCCGCCGACTCACCCCGAACTGCTCGACCACCTCGCGGGCGAACTGATCGAGCACAACTGGAGCTTCAAGCACCTCCACAAGCTCATCGTGACGAGCGCGACGTACCGCCTGTCATCCTCCGCGGCCGGGGCCGAAGCGGGCGTGAAGCTCGACCCGGAGAACGGCTACCTGTGGCGGATGAACGGCGTGCGGATGGACGCGAACGCGGTCCGCGACAGTCTTCTGCACCTGGCCGGCGACCTCGACTTGGCGCAAGGCGGCCCGCCGGTGCCGCTCGCCGCGCAAGACGCCTCCCGCCGCCGGTCGCTGTACTTCTTCCACTCGCACAACGAGCACAACAAGCTGCTCGACACGTTCGACAACGCGAACGTGCTGGACTGCTACCGCCGCACCGAGAGCATCGTCCCGCAGCAGGCGCTGGCGCTGTGGAACGGCAAACTCGCCCAGACCGCGGCCGCGAAGATAAACGACCGCCTGCACCTGAAAGAGACGGACGACACAGAGTTCGTGACCGCCGCGTTCGGGCTGGTACTGTGCGCCGAGCCGTCGAAGGACGAACTGGCCGCGTGCGTCGAGGCGCTAACCGAGCTTCGCGCCGAACTGAAGGCCGTGCCGGAACCGCAGCGGGGCAAGCGGGCGCGGCTTCAGGTAGTGCAAGCGCTCATCAACCACAACGACTTCGTGACCGTGCGGTGAAACCGAACGGCAGGATGGCCGCAAAAAAGCACAAAAGGCGCAAAAAGAAAACCAAAACAAGAACAGCATTTATTGAGAACACCTCGGAGACGCATCATGCCCGGATGGAGCAACGTGTTCGAGTTGTGTGACATCGTCCGCGAAACCGGCTTCTCGATTCACGAATACCTGCGCAACGGGCACGTCGAAAAGGTGTATGAGAACGCGCTCGTGCACCGACTTCGCAAGCAAGGCGTTCACGTCTTGCACCAGCACCCGCTCGCCGTGTACGACCAAGACGGAACGACGCTGGGTGAGTTCTACGCCGATCTGTTTATCGAGGGCATACTCATTGTGGAGTTGAAGGCGGTGCGTCACGTCGTTGATGAGCACGTCGCCCAACTCTTGGGCTACCTACGCTGTTCGCGTGTCGAACATGGCCTGCTCGTGAACTTCGGCGCGCCGCACTACTACATCAAGAAGTACATTCTGAAAGACGCCTTCGCCTGATGTCTTATGAACAGTTTTTCTGTCTTGGCCTTCTTTTTGCGCCTTTTGTGCTTTTTTGCGGCCATCCTGCCTTTCTTCTTCGGTGCCCCCATGACCCGTCGCGACTTCGCCAGCCTCGCGCTTGCCGCCATGCTCCACCGCGACGGCTTCTCCGCTGACGCCAGGTGGTCCCCGCCGGACGGCAAGCCGCACTTCGCCCCCAAAGCCAAGAGCGTCATCTGGCTGTTCATGAACGGCGGTGTCTCGCACATGGAGACGTTCGACCCCAAGCCGGCACTCACCAGGTTCGCCGGCAAGACCATCCAGGAAGGGCCGGTCCCCGACGCCCAAGACCCCAAGAAACTCGCCCTCGCCCGCGTCACCGTCGTCAACGACGCCAACGGCCAGCAGCGGAACAAACTGTACCCGCTCCAGGTCGGGTTCAAGCCGTACGGCCAGTCCGGCATCGAGTTCAGCGACTGGGTGCCGCACATGGGTTCGTGCGTCGATGACCTCGCGGTCATTCGGTCGATGATCACCACCGACGACAACCACGGCGCGCAGACCCAGTTCCATACCGGCCGGCACATGCTCGACGGCGAGTTCCCCACCCTCGGCGCGTGGGTCCACTACGGCCTCGGCACGCTCAACGAGAACCTGCCGCGGTTCATCAGCATGGGCAACCGCGAGTACTGGAACCTCAAGGACGGCCACTACCTCGGCCCGGCGCACGACGCGGTGCCGATGCGCGTCGATCCGGCCAACCCGCTCGACTACGGCAAGCCGGAAATTCCCGTTACCGCCGCCGAGCAGAAGGCCGGCTTCGCGCTGAGCGGCAAGCTCAACAAGCTGCGCGAGAAGGACTACCCCGGCGACGCGGCGCTCGACGCCCGCATCAAGAGCTATGAACTGGCCTTCCGCATGCAGAAGTCGCTGCCCGAAGTGCTCGATTTCAGCAAGGAGACGGCCGAAACCCAGAAGCTATACGGCCTCGACCGCCCGGAGACGAAGCCGTTCGGTCAGCAGTTGCTCGCGGCGCGCCGCTTGGTCGAACGCGGGGTGCGGTTCATCCAGATTCAGCACGGGGCCGGCGGCGCGGGCGTGTGGGACGCCCACGGCGGTCTCAAGGCCAACCACAGCAAGAACTGCCTCGCGGTCGATCAGCCGATCGGCGCGCTGCTGAAAGACCTCAAGCGCACCGGCCTCCTGAAAGAGACGATCGTGGTGTTCGCGACCGAGTTCGGCCGCACCCCGGGCACGCAGGGTTCGGACGGCCGCGACCACCACATCTACGGGTTCAGCGTGTGGATGGCCGGCGGCGGGCTGAAGGGCGGCGTCGTCCACGGCGCGACCGACGAGATAGGTTTTCACGCCACCGAACACCGGCACTACGTCACCGACGTCCACGCGACCATCCTGCACCAACTCGGGCTCGACTCGCGCAAGCTCGAAATCCCGGGGCGCAAGCGGCTCGACATCGACCACGGCACGCCCATCAAAGAGATCATCGCGTAGCGCGACAGAATGAACGCGGGCGCCGCGGATCAGAGCGCGGATCAACGCGGATCGGGCAGAAAAGAGATTGATTTGATCCCAAAAATCTCTTCTGCTTTGATCCGCGTACATCCGCGCTCCGATCCGCGGCGTTCGCGTTCCCTCTTCCAGAGCCGTTCCATGTCGCGCTTCCTCCTGTGTCTCTTCGCGCTCACCTTCGCCCCGCAACTGCACGCCGCCGAGCGGCCGCCGAACGTCGTCCTGTTCGTCATCGACGACCTCGGGCAGCGCGACCTCGGTTGTTATGGCAGCACGGTCTACAAGACCCCGCACGCCGATCAACTGGCGAAGGACGGAATTCGGTTCACCGACTATTACGCCGCGTGTCCGGTGTGCTCACCCACCCGCGTCAGCATCCTGACCGGCCGCTACCCGCAGCGGGTCAACGTCACCGACTGGATCCCCGGGCGCAAGGACCAGCCCGACCAGCGGCTGATACGCCCCGAGATCCGCAACGAGCTTCCGCTGGAGGAAGTCACGATCGCGGAGGCGCTCAAGGCGCGCGGGTATGCCACCGCGCTCATGGGCAAGTGGCACCTCGGCGGCAAGGGCTTCGAACCGGAGAAGCAGGGGTTCGACGTCAACGTCGGCGGCGACCACACCGGCACGCCGCTCAGCTACTTCGCGCCGTTCCAGAACAAAGCCGGCCAGAAAATGCCCGGCCTCGAAGACGCCAAGGACGGCGAATACCTCACTGACCGGCTTGCCTCCGAGGCCGCGAATTTTGTTGCCAAGCACAAAGACAAGCCGTTCTTCCTGTATCTGCCGCACTACGCCGTCCACACGCCCCTCCGCGCCCCGCAAGCCACGATCGACAAGTACAACGTCAAACCGGCACACGGCCGGCAGAGCAACCCGACCTACGCGGCGATGGTCGAGCACATGGATTCGGCCGTCGGGCGCGTGCTGGCGGCGCTCGACGAGCACAAACTGACCGACGACACGCTCGTCATCTTCACCAGCGACAACGGCGGGCTGGCGACCCTCGAAGGGATGCCGTTCGCGCCGACCTTCAACGCGCCTCTACGCGAGGGCAAAGGCTACCTGTACGAAGGCGGCGTTCGCGTTCCGCTGATCGTGAAGTGGCCCGGCCACATCAAACCCGGCACGGTCACCGGCGAAGTCGCCAACAGCAACGACCTGTTCGACACCATCCTCGACGCGACCGCTTCGAAGGAACCGGCCGACGCGCCGAAGCGCGACGGCCGCTCACTCGTGCCCATTTTCAAGGGCGAGAAGCGGCCGGAGCGCGCGGTTTACTGGCACTACCCGCACTACGCCAATCAAGGCTCGCGGCCCGGCGGCGCGGTGCGCAAAGGGAACTTCAAGCTGATCGAGTTCTACGAGGACGGCCGCCGCGAACTGTTCGACGTCGCCAAAGACCTGTCCGAGAGTCGCAACCTCGCGCCCGAAAAGCCGGACGTCGTCGCGGCACTCGCGGCCGAACTCGCCGCTTGGCGTAAAGAGGTCGGCGCGCGGATGCCGAAACCCAACGGCGACTACAAGCCCAACCCGCCCAACAAGGACGGCGCGATCGTGATGTCCGCGAAGACGGCGCTGGTGTACGGCACGCAACTCCGGTTCGAGCCGCTGCCGCACAAGAACACGCTCGGCTTCTGGACCAACAAGGACGACTACGCCACGTTCGACTTCACCGCCGACGCGCCCGGCACCTACGACGTCGAGGTGCTACAGGGCTGCGGCAAGGGCAGCGGCGGCGCGAAGGTGGTTCTGAGCTACGGCACACCGGGCAACCCGCCCGGCGGGGTCGCGGTCGAGTTCACCGTCAAGGACACCGGCGGGTTTCAGAACTTCGAGGCCCGCACCGTCGGCCAACTCAAGATCGAGAAGGCCGGGCGCTACACGCTGTACGTGAAGGCCGAAACCAAGCCCGGTGTCGCGGTCATGGACCTCCGGCAAATCACCCTGACACCGACCAAGTGAACAGACGCTCTACGAAAATAGTGGGCGATAGTTCACATGCTGTCAACCGAATTTTCGGAAAATTTTCACCGCGTCCGGAAGTCGTTCCGGACTATGCGGTTAGCACGCTCCGCCGGGGGGCGTGCGGCCGGCGTCGTGACAAATCGGCCCGGAAACTCACATCAAGTGTCTGAGGCACCCATGCGACACCACGCCCGCTCGCTCGCGATCTTGCTCGCTGTCGCCGCGCCGTCGGCGGCCCGCGCCGACGCGCCCCGGTTCGACCCCAAGCCCGTCGATGAGGTCGTCGAGAAGGCGCTGAAGGCGTTCGCCGCGCCCGGGTGCGCGGTCGTGGTCGTGAAGGACGGCGAGGTCGTGTACCTGAAGGGGTTCGGCGTCCGCGAGCGGGGCAAAGACGACCGCGTCACCCCGGACACCGTGTTCCCCATCGCGTCGTGCTCGAAGGCGTTCACCGCGACGCTCGTCGCGATGCTGGCCGACCGGGGCAAGCTGAAGTGGGACGACAAGGTCCGCGACCACCTCGCCTATTTCCGCCTGAGCGACCCGGCGGCCGACCGCGAGGTCACGCTCCGCGACCTGCTCTGCCACCGCACCGGGATGCCGCGGCACGACCTCATCTGGCTGTCGGCCGAAACCGCCGACCCGGGCGACCTCATCAAGCGGTGGGGCCGGGCGAAGTCGAGCACGTCGTTCCGCAGCACCTGGGAGTACGCGAACGTGCCGTTCACGACCGCCGGCGTGATCGCGGGCGACTATTTCTCCGGCCAAGGCTGGGCGAACGCCGTCCGCGCGCAAATCCTTCAGCCGCTCGGCATGACGCGCAGCAGCGCCACCTGGAAGGACGGCGTTTCGGCCGCCGACCACGCCACCCCGCACTACCTCGGGCTGGACAAGTCGGTCACCGCGATCGACTGGGACCACATCGACCACGCCGGCGGCGCCGGGTGCGTCAACAGCACCGCCCGCGACATGGCCGAGTGGCTCAAGTTCCAACTGAGCGGCGGCAAGGCGGCCGGCGGCAAGCGGCTGCTCGCGCAGAAGGCGCTGGCCGAGACGCACGCGCCGCAGATGCTGGTGAAGCCGGAGGGGCCGACGGCGGCGTTCTTCCCGCCGAAGGCGACGCGGTTCGTCAGCTACGGGCTGGGCTGGTTCGTCCACGACTACCGCGGGGCGACGTGCGTGTCGCACGGCGGAACGCTGACCGGGTTCCGGGCGCAGTGCATGCTGGTGCCCGAGAAGAACGTCGGGGTGTTCGCGGTGTGCAACCTGCGGCCCTCCTATGTGACCGAGGCGGTGGCGAAGACGGCGCTGGACGCGGCGCTGGGCCTGCCGGCCGAGGACTGGGTGGCGTCGCACAAGGCGCAACTGGCCTTGCTCGACGTGGCCGCGCTCGGCGCGGCCAAGAAGCGCGACGCCGGCCGCAAGCCGGACACCAAGCCCAGCCTGCCCCTGAAGGAGTACTGCGGAGGTTACGACGAAAGCGCCTACGGCCGCTCCGAAGTCGTGCTTGAGGGCGACAAACTGATGCTCCGCTGGGGGAAGTACACGTTCCGGCTGGATCACCACCACTTCGACACGTTCACCGCGGTGCCGGTCGAACCGAAGCCGGAGGTGGTGTCATTCGACCGCGCCGCGCTGGACCTGCTGTTCCGGCTCGGCACCGGCGGCGAAGTCGAGAGCATGACTCTGCTGGACCAGGAATTCCGCCGCGTGAAGCCGAAATGAAGCGGGCGTGATGTGATGAATTTTTCTTAAGCGTCGAATCGTCCAAAGCTCCCGGCTTTCGCGATTTCGCGCTTTCCACTGCCGCAAACGACCGTTATGACAGTGCTTACCTTGTTCCGACCGCCTCGTGGCACCAGAACCGCTCAGGACGTTCCGATGCGTATGACCGCTCGCCGGGCCAAGCCGATCACCCGACTGAACTGCGAGGCGCTGGAGGACCGCACCACGCCGGCGGTCGGGTACGCGCTGACCGGAGCGACCGCGGGGATGGCCAACCTGCTGGCGTTCGACACCGCGACCCCGAACCTCACCACCTCGACCACCCTGAACGGCATCAACGCCAACGACACGCTCGTCGGCATCGACTTCCGCCCGCAGAACGGGCTGCTCTATGGGCTGGGTGTGAACGCGGCCGCCGACACCGCCACCCTGTACGCCATTTCGATCCGCACCGGGATGGCCACGATCGTCGGCGCGCCCGGGGCGGTCGCCGCGCCCGGCGGGATCGCGCTCCAGACCGTGACGGGCATGACTCAGACGGCGGTCGATCTGCCGGACCCGGCGGTGACCGGTTACGGGTTCGACTTCAACCCGACGGTGGACCGCATCCGGGTGGTGGCCGGCGGGCTCAACTTCCGCGTCAACCCGAACACCGGCACGGCGGTCGATAGCGACGCCAACCCGGCCAACGGCACGACCCCCGACGGCAACATCAACGGCCTCGGCGCGACGAACATGCTGGACGGGGTGGCGTACACCGGCAACACGCCCAACAGCACCGGGGCCACGCTGCTCGGGCTGGACTCGACCACCGGCGCGCTGTACTCGCTGGGCAACACCGCGGCCCAGGCCAACTCCGGCACGACGACCACCGTCGGCACGCTGGGCGTCAACTTCACCCGCGCCAACGGGTTCGACGTCGCCGCCAGCGGGCAGGCGTTCGCGGCGCTGACGGTGGGCGGGACGACCCGGCTGTACACGATCAACACCACGACCGGGGCGGCGACGCCGGTCAACACCATCGGCAACGGGTCGATGGCGATCCAGGGGTTCGCGGTCCAGAGCGACATCCCCGGCACCCCGGCCATCGGCCTGAGGGCCGACGGCACGGCGCTGGTGCGGTTCAACACGAACACCCCGAGTACCGCGACCGCGTCCCCCTTCCCGACCTCCGGGGCCGGCTCGCTGGCCACCGGCGACGTGCTGGTGGGCATCGACTTCCGCCCGAACACCGGCCAACTGTACGGCCTGGCGGTGAACACCACCACCAACACGCTTCAACTGTACCTGGTCACCCCGCAGAACGTGACCGGAACGACGGACACCGCGTCGGTCACCGCGATCGGCGCGCCGATCAGCAACACCGCCTTCCCGATGAACACCACGTTCCCGGCCGGCGGGTACGGGTTCGACTTCAACCCGACGGCCAACGCCGCCGCCGGCCTCATCCGGGTGACCACCGCCACCGGGCTGAACTTCCGCATCAACCCGGACACCGGCGTGCTGGCCGGCGTGGACACCGCCGTCAACGGCAACAACGTGACCGGGGTGTCGTCCACCGCCTACACCAACAGCTTCGGGCTGGTCCCGGGCACCACCACCACCACCCAGTACACGCTCGACGCGGCCAGCGACACGTTGTACATCCAGGGGTTCAACGGGGCGGGCACGCCGGCCGGCCCCAACGGCGGCTTCCAGGGCAACCCGCTGCCGATTACCGTGAACGGCCAGGCGCTGAACTTCACCGACGTGACCGGGTTCGACATCCCGGCCGGGGTGCGGGTGACGGCCGCCAACACCGCGGCCACCGGGTTCGGGTTCGCGGCGCTGGCCGCCGGCGGGGTGACCAGCATCTACCGCATCGACCTGGCGACCGGGGCGGCGACCAACCTGGGCACCGCCGCCGGGGCCCTGGGCGGGCTGACGGTCGGCGACACCGGCGGCGGCGCGGTCAGCTTCCAGTCGGCGACGGTGACCGGGGCCGAGGGGACGACCGCCGCGGTGACGTTCACCCGCACCGGCGGGTTCGGCCCGCAGACGATCACGGTCACCGCCACCGCCCCGATGACCGGCGCCGCCGCGACCCCGGGCGTGGACTTCACCGCCGGTCCGTACACCGTCACCTTCGCCGACGGCGCGACCACCGCCACGCTCAACATCCCGCTGGCCTCCGACGCGCTGACCGAGGGGCCGGAGGTGGTCTTGCTGACCATCACCGCCCCGAACAACGGGATCGTCGGGGCACCCGCCACGGCCACGCTGACCATCACCGACGTGGTGGGCACCGGCACCGGGACCGGCACGGGGACTGGCACCGGCACCGGGACCGGCACCCCGGTCGGCGTCGGCGGCACCGTCAGCGGCAACACCGTGGTGATCAACAAGAGCAACGGCAGCACCGCGACGTTCAGCCTCCAGGGCAGCGGGCTGACGCCGACCTCCGCGTTCGCGGTGAGCGACTTCAACGGCGGCGGCGGGTCGGACGTGGCGGTGCTGACGACCAACGGGGTCGGCCGGCAGATCATCCTGGTGATCGACGGCGTCACCAACACCCCGTACGCCGCCATCGGCGACCTCAACGGCGACGGGGTCGGCGACGTCGCCCTCCAGGTGCCGTCGTTCAACGCCTCGCAGAACGCCCCGGCCAACGCCGTCTTCTTCGTCGACGGCCGGACCGGCCGGGTGACCCGACTCGGCTGACCCCGTCCGCCCGCCGGCGCGCCGGCGGGCGGTCGCCACGAAAGCCCTTATCCCGTCCGTTATCAACCGCTTCGCCTCGAACCGAACCGACAGGAGCTCCGATGCGCAAGACCGCTGGTAAGACCAAGCTGAACGTCAACCTGCACTGCGAGACGCTCGAGGACCGGACCACACCGGCGATCGGGTACGCGCTGACCGGGGCCGCCCCCGGCGCCGGCACCCTGCTGGCGTTCGACACCGCGACCCCGAGCCTGACCACCTCGACCACGCTGACCGGGATCAACGCCGGCGAGACGCTCGTTGGCATCGACTTCCGCCCGCAGAACGGCCTGCTGTACGGGCTGGGCGTCAACGCCACCGCCGACACCGCCACCCTGTACGCCATCTCCCAGCGCACCGGGTTCGCCGCGCCGGTCGGCACGACCGGTTCGATCGCGTTCGTGAACGCGGCCGGCGGCGGGGCGGTCGATCTGCCGGACCCGGCGGTGACCGGTTACGGGTTCGACTTCAACCCGACGGTGGACCGCATCCGGGTGGTGGCCGGCGGGCTCAACTTCCGCGTCAACCCGAACACCGGCGCCGCGATCGACAACGATGCCAACCCGGCCAACGGCATCAACCCGGACGGGAACATCAGCGGCGGGGTGACGTCGCTGGACGCGGTGGCGTACACGAACAACCTCCCCAACGTGACGACGACCACGCTGCTGGGGCTGGACTCGACCACCGGCAACCTGGTCACCGTGACCGGCCCCAACACCGGCGCGACGACCACCGTCGGCCCGCTGGGCGTCACCTTCACCCGCGCCAACGGGTTCGACATCACCGCCAGCGGGCAGGCGTTCGCGGCGCTGACGGTGGGCGGGACGACCCGGCTGTACACGATCAACACCACGACCGGGGCGGCGACGGCGGTCAGCACCATCGGCAGCGGGGCGACGGCGATCCAGGGGTTCGCGCTCCAGAGCGACGTGAACGGCACCCCGGCCATCGGGCTGAGCGCCGACGGCACCCAGCTGCTGCGGTTCAACACGTTCAACCCGGGCACGGTGGTCACCGCCACCCTCCCGGCGGCCGGCACGGCCGGGGGCATCGCCGCCGGCGAGACGCTCGTTGGCATCGACTTCCGCCCGCAGACCGGGCAACTGTACGGCCTGGGCGTGAACGCCACCGCCGACACCGCCACCCTGTACCTGATCGACCCGCAGGCGACGGCCACGACGGCGACCGCGACGGCGGTCGGCACGGCCGGCTCGGTCGCGTTCGTGACCACGGCCGGGGCGGCGGTCGATCTGCCGGCCGCGACCGCCGGGTACGGGTTCGACTTCAACCCGACGGTGGACCGGGTGCGGGTGACCACCGGCACCGGGCTGAACTTCCGCATCAACCCGATCACCGGCGCGCCGGTCGATAGCGACGCCAACGCGGCCAACGGGATCAACCCGGACGTGGCCATCAGCGGCAGCGGGGTGACCGGGGTGGTCGGGACGGCGTACACCAACAGCTTCGGCCAGCCGCTGACCGGCGGGGTGACGACGCAGTACACGCTCGACGCGAACACCGACGCCCTGTACATCCAGGGGTTCAACGGGGCGGGCACGCCGGCCGGCCCCAACGGCGGCGTCCAGGGCAACCCGCTGCCGATCACCGTCGGCGGGCAGCCGCTGAACTTCGACGCGGTCACCGGGTTCGACATCCCGGCCGGGGTGCGGGTGTCGGCGTCCAACACGGTGGCGACCGGGTTCGGGTTCGCGACGATGGTGATCGGCGGGCAGACCCGGCTGTACTCGATCGACCTGGCGACCGGGGCGGCGACGAACCTGGCGCTGGTCGGCACCGGGGCGACCGGGCTGGGCGGCCTGACGGTCGGCGACAGCGGCGGCGGGGTGGTCGGCTTCCTGACCACCAACGGCACCGTGACCGGCAACGAGGGGACGTCGGTCGCGCTGACGCTCACCCGCACCGGCGGGTTCGGCCCGCAGACGGTGACGGTGACCGCGTCGGGCGGCAACGCCACCCCGGGTAACGACTTCGCGGCCGGCCCGTACACCGTCTCCTTCGCCGACGGGGCGACCACCGCGACGCTCAACATCCCTCTCGTCGCCGACCTGCTGACCGAGGGGAACGAGACGACCACGCTGACCATCACGAGCGTGAGCAACGGGTTGATCACCTCGGGGACGGGCACCGGGACCGGCACTGGGACGGGCACCGGCACTGGTACGGGTACTGGCACCGGCACGGGGACCGGTAGTGGGACGGGCAGCGGCACCGGAAGCGGGACGGGTACCGGGACCGGGACGGGCACGGGCACGGGCACGGGCACCGGGACCGGCACCGGCACCGGCACTGGTACCGGGACGGGGACGGGCACCGGGACTGGTACGGGGACCGGGACGGGTACCGGGACGGGGACCGGCACTGGCACTGGTACCGGGACGGGGACCGGCACCGGGACTGGTACGGGGACCGGCACCGGGACGGGCACGGGTACGGGCACCGGCACCGGCACGGGTGTTCTCACCGCGGCTGTCACCCTGACGATCAACGACACGTCTACGGGCACCGGGACTGGCACCGGGACGGGCAGTGGTAGCGGCAGCGGCAGCGGTACGGGCACCGGGACCGGGACTGGCACCGGGAGCGGTACTGGGACGCCGCCGCGGACGGCCACCGGCACCACGGTGAGCGGCAACAACGTGATCGTCTCGACCCCGGCCGGCAACGTGACGTTCACCCCGGGCGGCGGGGCTACGGTGCTGGCGGCGGCCACGACCGGCGACCTGAACGGGACCGGCAACGGGAACGACTTCATCGTCGCGGTGCAGGTGCCGGGCATCCCGGGCGCGGTGCTGCTGTTCGTCGATACCTCGGCCGGGTCGCCGTACGCGGCCCTGGGCGACTTCGACCGCGACGGGGCGCTGGAGGCGGCGATCCAGATCCCGTCGTTCAGCGCGTCGCAGGGGGCGCCGAACACCGCGGTGTTCTTCCTCGACCCCAACGCCACCGACCCGGCCAAGCGGATCGTCCGCGTCGGCTAATCCACGCCGGTCGTCGGGGTTGACGCCCCGGCGACCGGGCTGACGGCTAACGAAGATTGCTGGCGTGCGCGGCGGCCCCGACTCGCTCTTACAGAGAGCGAGTCGGGGCCGCCGCGCACGCCTTTTTTCGCTCCGGTCGTCTTCCGCGCGACTTGAGTTGACTTGGCCTCTGGAGGTGCGCCCCGGGTCTCGAAGCTCTGATCCGCCTTCCGGGAAATAACTTCCGCCGTCTCCTGTGGCACAGGCTTGCCAGCCTGTGCCACGAACACCCGAAAGTTATTTCCTGGGACGCATCTGAGACGCCTCGCGGACAAGAAGGACGGGGTGCGGCAGAGTGGGCACGCGTATCAGGCCGAGTTGCGTTGATTCCCTTCGGAATCGCCCGGCGGCGCAGGTTTTGCCTTCTGTAGCCGGCCTCTGTGAGGCCGGTGCTTCGCGCGTTGTGTCGCTCCGGCCTCACAGAGGCCGGCTACAGTAAGAGATCAACGCAAGCCAGTATCAGAGCTGCGCACGCTTTCGGCGTCGTGTCGCCCGTTTCCCATACCGGGAGTTGAGTTGCTTCCGAGCCGCGGCTTTACTTCACGCCGGAGGGGACGGCCGCGCTACTCGCCCTTCGCCCGCTTCAGTTCGGCGGTCAGCCAGGCGCGCATGGCGTCGAACTCGGCCGGGTTCTTGGCGCGGAAGTCCGACTCGGCCGAATCCTCCGGCGGCATGTCGCCGTCCGCGTTCACCCGCTTCACCAGCCGCGTCAGCACCTGCGCCCGCTTCGGCGCGTCCGTCTCCCGCGCCCACGCCTCGCGGCTCGGCTTGTCGTACGGGTCGAACGCCAGGTACGGGATCGGGCTGAACGGGGCCTTCTGGCCCGGCTTGGGCACGTCGTGGCAGCGGACGCACGCGGTCGTCGCCACCGCCGGCACCTCCTGGTCCTCCTTGCCCGGCACCAGCGCCACGTTCGGCCCGCTCGCGTAGTCGGCCCGCTTCACGTCCAGCGGCTCGACGCCCTTGCCCTTGAGCACCGCGTTCAGGCCGGTCACGAACCGGTCCTTGAAGTCCTCGCGGTCGGGCAGTTGGGTGGCGACCACCACCGCGATGAACTCCGGCCCGGTGAACACCTCGCGGGCCAGCGCCGCCGGCGTCACCTTCGCGCTGTTCGCCCGCTTCGCGGCCGCGTCGAGCAGGTTCGCCAGGTACACGCGGTCGCCCTCGGTCACGCCGATGACGCGGGCCAGTTGCTGCGCGCTGACCACGCTCGACGGCTGCCCGAACGTCAGCCCGGTCGGCGGGGCGAACGCCTTCGGGTTGCTCGGCTGGTGCTTGCTCGGCAGCGGCACCCCGTCCTTCAGGCGGGCGGTGTTGTGTTCGGTCACCTTCTTCGGGTCGCCGCCCCACACCACCCGCAGGTTCGACTGGAGGACCGGCCCGCCGCCCCACCCGCCGATGCTCGGCCCGGCCGTCACCACGTTCACCAGCCGGCCGGTCGATTCGGCCGGGTTGAAGTCGAGCAGCGTGCTGGAGCTGGTCTTGAACAGCGCCTGCGCCTTGAACGCGAAGTTCGGGTACGACGGGCCGAAGTCGTTGTTCAGGTGCAGTTTGACGGCGTTGTTGGCCATCTCGATCGGCCCGGGCGCGACGATCGCGCACAGCAGGTGGACCAGCCCGCGGCGGGAGTCGGCGTTGGCGGTCATCAGCCGGAAGAGTTCGCGGTCGCGGACCGCGTCGGCCCCGAGCCGCACCGCGGCGTCGACGGCCGGCCCCTGCGGGATGAGCAGCGCCAGCCCGTCGAACTCGGTGCCGGGGACGTCCCGCACGATGCCCGGCTCCAGCCCGGTCAGCAGCGAGTTCGGCTGGCCGACGGTGTCCGGCAGGCACAGCCGCTGCACGTCCACCCCCAGCGCCCGCGCCGCCGCCTGCCGCATCACGTCGTTGTGCGGGGTGTTCGACCACGGCCCCTGGCCCAGGATCGGCCCCTTGTTCTTGTGGCAGGCGAAGCACTTGACGCCGTCCACGACGCGGATCTGCGGCTCCACCGCGTCGCACTCGATGAACCCGAAGTCGAACCGCTTCTGCCGGCTGTTCCACGAGATGAACTCGAACGTCTTCACCCTCGGCTCGCCGCTCTCGACCTCCATGTTGGCGGCGATGAACAGCCGGCCCTCGAGGTTGGGGCTGGTGACCGCGGCCTTGCTGACCGGGGTGACGAACGGGCCGCCGGGGGCGGGCATGCGGCCGCCGGGGCAGTCGGTCGGCTGCACGACGCCGGTCATGCTCGGGCGGGCGGCGATCACCACCCGCGGGCTGGCCAGCCCGGACTGCAGCGCGACGGCGGAGAAGTTGACCGGCAGCGTGACGAACCCGCCGACCTTGTTCAGCACCCGCATCATCTGCGCGCCGCTCCTGGGCACCTCGTTGTTGTTGGCCGCGAGCACGACGCCGATCGCGGTGCCGGCGTAGACGGACTGGTTGTCGTCCGGCTCGGGCGGCAGCGGCGAGGGCTTGGCCGGCGGCGCGGGCGGGTCGGCGGGCGTGGCCGGGGCCGTCGGGACGAACACCGCGAGGCCGCCGAGCGCGACCGCCGCGAGAACCGCCAACCGCGTGCGTGCCGTCTTCATGTCGTGCCCTCTGGGCTTGGGGCCGCCGGCCGGGTGCCGGGGAGAATGTCGGCCCGCTGTACAGACGCGGGCCGCGGGCGGGGCGTTTGCGCCATTCCCGCCGCTTGTGCCGTGCGGACCATCTTACCACGACCCGAGCGTGACACAAGCGCAAGGGCGGGAAAGATTGCCACTTTTATACATTATGAACTATTGAACAGTTATTGTCAACCCGCGGGCGGGAAATTTTCCGAAATTCTTCCGGGCGTCGCGGTACACTGCACTCCGCCGCTCCGGGGTTTTGCGGAGGAGTGCCGTGACCCGTCCCGCCGTCCTGCTCGCGTTCGCCGCGTCGCTGCTGGCGTTTTCGACCGGCACCGAGGCCGCCCCGACCGACCCCGCGCCGCCGGCCGCCGAGAAGAAGGGCGACCCGTTCGCCGGCCGCACGAGGGCCGGCAAGGCGCGGTTGCTGAAGGAATTCGGCGGCAGCCCGGAGGGCGAGGAAGCGGTCATGCTCGGGCTGGCGTGGCTGGCGCAGGTCCAGAAGAAGGACGGCAACTGGCAGTACGACGGCGGGCACACGAACGACCTGGCCGCGGCCACCGGGATGGCCGTCATGGCGTTCACCGGGGCCGGCCAGTCGCACAAGGAGGGGCGGTACAAGCAGACGGTGCAGGCCGGCGTCGATTGGCTGGCGGCGAACGTCGAGATGAGCCAGGGGCCGAACCGCGGCCGGTTCCGCCAGACCACCAACATGTACTCGCAGGGGATCGCGACGCTCGCGCTGGTGGAGGCGTACGGGATGACCCGCGACGCGGCGCTCCAGCCGGCGGCGCAGGCGGCGATCGACTTCGTCCAGAAGGCGCAGGGGCCGCGCGGCAGTTGGGGGTACACGCCGCACACCGACAACGACACGTCCATCGTCGGCTGGCAACTCCAGGCGCTGCACGCGGCGCAACTGACGCAGGGCGGGCTGACGGTCGATCCGAAGGTGATCGAGAAGGCAATGAAATTCCTCGACTTCGTCAGCCCGGGGCAGACGAAGTCGGCCTACGGGTACAGTCACCCCGGCGAGGCGCAGCCGGCCACCGCCCGGACGGCGATCGGCCTCTTGTGCCGCTATTACATGGACGGCTGGCGGCGGAACACGACCGCGTTCGCGCAGGGCGCGGAGGGGCTGATGAATCTGGCGGTCGGCGGCCGGCGGTCGGGGCAGCAACTCGACATGTATTACTACTACTACGCGACGCAGGTGGTGCGGTTCTACGGCGGCGAGGAGTGGCGGACGTGGAACGAAGGCCCGGCCGGGCCGGACGGCAAGCGGACCGGCGGGCTGGCCGACGCGCTCCTGAAGTTGCAAGTGCGGGCGCCGACCGATCGCGGCAGTTGGGACCCGCGGATGGACCCGAACGGGCTGAGCTTCGGCGCGCAGTGCGGCCGGCTCGGCACGACGTGCATGGCGCTGCTGACGCTCGAAGTGTATTACCGGTACGCGCCGGAGACGAAGTAGCGTGAAGAACCCACCCCCGGCCCCTCCCTACAGGGAGGGGAGAAAAAGCTCCTGACGCGCCGCCAACGTCAGCGGGTTGTCGATGACTTTCTCCCCTCCCTGCAGGGAGGGGCCGGGGGTGGGTTCTTCGCGTCGGCTAGAACGTCTTGTCGCAAATCATGCAGTACCGCGCGCCGGGCTTGCCGCTCACCACGCGGCCGCACGTCGGGCAGGCGTCCGGGTTCTTGGCGGTCGATTTGATGTTCGGCGTGCCGGCCGGCAGCGCGGGTTTCGGCACCGGCGGGCGCGGCGGAGGCGCGGCCGGGGGCTTCGGCGGAGCAGGGGGCTGAGCGGCTTGTGGCTGCGGCTTCGGCGTTGGGGCCGCTTGCGGCGTCGCGGGAGTCTGCTTCGGCTGTGGCACAGGCGGCTTCGGCGCCACCGGCATCGGCAGGTCGAACCCGTCGTCATCGTCGAGCGGCTTCGTCGGCCGCGCGGCGGGTGTCGGGCGCGGCGGCGGTGCCGTCGGCGCTGCGGTCCCGCTCCCGGTCCGCACGGTGACGGTCAGCGTGCCCACTTCCTTCTCGTAGCCGTCGGACACGGCGGCTTCGCGGCCGTTCACGGCGTCGTCGCAAATCACCTGGCCGTCGCGGACGAAGAACCGCAGCGCGACCGGCGGCGCGCCGCGCGCCCACACCGTACACGCCCGCGCGTCGCTGCCCACCTTCACCGGCTCGGGGCCGAGCGTCACCGTGATCCGCTCGCGGTCGCCGTACCGCACCTCCAGCCACGCCCGCCGGAACGCGGTTTCGGCGATCGCCACCATCAGGCCGATGCAGAAGCCCAGCACCAGCCCGCCGACCAGCCGGCCGACGATCTCGTGCGCCGCCGACGACACCACGATGAACCCGACCGCCCCGGCCGCCCCGCCGACCGCCCCGCCGGCCAGCCCGTGAAGCGTCTTCATGTTGGGGATGAACAGCGCCAGCCCCGCGCCCGCGAGTCCGCCGAGCAGCGCCCAGCCGAACACGCGGAACAGGTGCGCGAGGAAGGTGACGTCCGGGGCGAGGAAGAACAGCCCCTGACCGGCCGCGCCGCCGACCACGCCGACCGCCGCCCCGCCGAGCAACCCCGCGACCACCCCGCCGGCGCGCGGGAGCGTCCCTTTCAGGTAATGGTGCTGCCCGCCGAGCAGGAACAGGCACACCAGCGCCGCGATCGCCGCCGTCCACACGCCGCTCCGCGCCACCAGCTTCTTTTCGGTGCCGGCCGCGGTCAGCTCGCCCGACTGAAGGCTCTTCACCGACGCCGCTTGCGGCCGCAACTCCGGGTTCTTGGCCGCGGCCGCCTCGCTCACCGCGGCGCCGAACGCGTCGAGCAGCGGCGCGAACCCGCTCTCGCCGGTGACCACGTCGGCGATGTCGAAGAACCGCCCCGGCGCCTTCTGCACCCCGCTGCTCAGGAGCGGGTCGTAGTGGCCGGTCTTGTCGCGCTCCCACGTGACGAGGTTGACCGAGTCGATGTTCGACCGCTTGATGAGCGCGCTCGACTCCGCGACCGCCTGCGGGATGCGCGATTCCGGCCGCACTAGCGGCGGGCAATCGGTGATGAGCAGGAACATCTTGGTGGCGTCCTTGCGGAACGGCAGCTTGCACGCCTCCGCGAGCGCCTCCAGGCTTGGTTGCGGCACGTTAACCCCGCTGCCGATCTCCACCTTCGCCCGCTCGCCGATCGCGTCGCGGAGCGGAGCCGCGTCGGCGGTGAACGGCTCCTTGCCGAACTGCGTCACCTCGACCAGCGTGCCGCGGCGGGCGTGCTCGCGGAACGTGACGAGGGCGATGCGGTAGTCGATCCGGGCCTTCTGGAGCGACTCCACCAGTTTGACGATGCCGGCCTTCAACTCGTCGAACGCCCACTGCATCTTCACCGACGCGTCGAGGACGAGGACGATGTCGGCGAGCGGCTTGGGCGGGTTCGTCACCTTGAACGCGACCGGGGCCTCGGCGCGGAGTTTTTTGCTCCCTCGGTCGGCCTCGGCGACGACTTTGGCGGGGTGGGTGGCGACGACGCCCGCGTTCGGGCCGCCGACCGCGACGACCTCGGCGTCGGTCTGCCCGGCGGGGACGGTGACCGGGTCGGCGGTCACGCCGGGCGGCAGCCCTTCGAGCCGGACCACGACCGGCCCGTCGAACCCGCCGCGACTGACCCGCGCGAGCAGCGTGTTCTGCCCCTCGACGAACACCTCCACCTCGGGCGACGCGACCACCTCGAACTGCGGCCCCGGGGTGAGGAGGTGGTACAGCGGTTCCGCGAACACCAGCGCGCCGAGCAACCCGCCGACCGCCCCGTAGAGGGCGAACAGCAGCGGCTTGGGCAGTGCGGACAGCAGACGCGGCGCGGGCATGACCACTCCGAACGCGGGGCGGGCGAGGGCCAGTGTCCGGGCGCCGCCGGGCGCGGTCAAGCGCCAATCCGGCCGCACGCCTTGCCCACCTTCCGGCACCGCGTCCGGATTCCGGGTTTCGCTAACCGCGACAACCGCGATAACCGCCAGCACCCGATCAGCCGGCACGAGCCGTACAACCAAATCTCCCTTCGGTACCGGCACGTCCGTCACTACACATCTAGAGTTGATTGCCCGCAGACTCACCCTGACTCACACCCGCGATACGAACGGTGCAGGCATGCCGACGCGCACAACTTCTCGCCCCGTGCTGCGCCTCGAATGGCTCGAAGCCCGCGAACTGCCCGCGGTCACCATCCAGATCGATTACTCGTACGACACCGGGTTCTTCAAGAACAACGCCGACGCCCGCGCCGTCATCGAGCGGGTCGCGGCCGAACTCGGCAACAGCCTCAACGCCGACCTCGCGGCGATCACCCCCGGTGGCGCCGACCACTGGACGGCGACCTTCTACAACCCGGCGACCGGGAATGAGGTGTCGGTCGCCGACCCGACCATCCCGGCGAACACCCTGCGGGTGTACGTCGGCGGGCGGGCGATTCCCGGCCCGGAGGGCGGGTTCGGCGGCGCGGGCGGGTACGTCCTGTCCGGCTCGGCCGCGTTCAACGCCAACACCCTGTCCCGCGGCTACACCGGGTACGCGCCGTGGGGCGGGGCGATCACCTTCGACAGCACCGAGAACTGGCACTTCGGGCAGACGACCAGCGGCCTGACCGGCACGAACAAGATCGACCTTTACACGGTCGCGACGCACGAGATGGGGCACCTGCTGGGTATCGGCGCGTCGAGCCAGTGGACCGCGAACGTGTCCGGTTCGACGTTCGCGGGGGCGGCGTCGCGCAGCGTGTACGGCGGGGCGGTTCCGCTCTCGCCGGACCGCGCCCACTGGGCCGACGGGGTGACGATCGGCGGCGCCGCGACGGTGATGGACCCGAACCTGCCGCGCGGGACGCGGGTGACCTGGACGTCTCTGGACGCGGCGGCGTTGAAGGACGTCGGCTGGGGAGTGGCCGTCAGCCCGCCGGCGGCGGTGTCGCCGCCTCCGCCGCCGGTCGTGCCGCCGGCCGTCAGCCCGCCTGTTCCGACTCCGCCCGCGGCCCCTCCGCCGCCGGTCGTCTCGAAGCCGGTCGTGAGCAACCCGCCGACGGTGGCGTTCGGCGGCGGGGCGGACGGCACGCTGGTCGTCTATCGGTCGAGCGGCGGCACCCTCACGCCGACCGGGCAGCGGTTCACGCCGTTCCCCGGCTACCGCGGCGAGTTGCGGCTCGCCGGCGGCGACTTCAACGGCGACGGGGTGACGGATTACGCGGTCGCCACCGGGCCGGGCGTCGCCGGGTTCGTCGCGGTGCTCAACGGCCAAGACGGGAGCTTCCTGCTCGCCCCGACCGCACCTTACGGTGCGTACAGCGGCGGGCTGTACGTCGCGGCCGGCGACGTCGATCGCGATGGCCGCGCGGACCTGATCACCGCGCCCGGCGCGGACACCGCCCCGGTCGTGCGGGTCGCCCGCGTCACCGGCGGGACGACACAGACGTTCGCCACGTTCAACGCGTTCGACGCGCCGGGCTGGCGCGGCGGGGTGCGGGTGGCGTCCGGCGACATCGACGGCGACGGCTACGCCGACGTGGTGATTACGACCGGGTCGCAGGTGGCCGCGGTGTCGATCATCAGCGGGAAGAGCTTGGCGAGCGGCACGCGGACGCGCCTGGTGGGCGACTTCTTCCCGTATGGAGTGCTCCCGGTTGGTATCAACGCGGCGGTGGGCGACCTGGACGGCGACGGCAAAGCAGATTTGGCGCTGGGGCTGGAGAAGGGCGGGTTGCCGTTCGTCGCGGTGCTGTCCGGGGCGGCGCTGAGCCGCGGCGACACGCGGGGGGTGCTGGGCGCGTTCCTGGCGCTGCCGCCGGACACCGCCGGGGTGAAAGTGGCGGTGCGCGACCTCGACGGCGACGGCAAGGCCGAACTGGTGGCCGCCGGCGGCACCACGGTCGGCGTCGCGCGGGCGTTTACATTCTCGCAAGTGCAAGCCGGCGGCGCGGGGGCAATGACATTCCTCCCGCCCTTGGTCGGGGGAGCGAGTGGCATTACTGTGGGGTGACCGCTAACTTGGGAGCCGTGTCGGTGGTGCCCCTCACCCGGCGGCCCAAAGCGGCCGCCGACCTCTCCCCAGCGGGGAGAGGTGCATCCGCAGACACGCCCAGCTCAGCGAATCGTGTTGCTATGCGGTTCCCCGGATGGACCTCTCCCCGCTGGGGAGAGGTCGCCGCCGGCTCTGCGGCGGCGGGTGAGGGGCACCCACCTCCGCGCATCTCAGATACGCAAGCCGCCTCAATACCGCAGAATGAAGTCCACCGTGAAGCGGTAGCGGAACAGGTCTTTCGGCCCGGCGAGCGGGAACTCGAACGCCCCGCCCAACTGCGCCCGCTCAGTGATCTTCCCGCGGGCGCCGAACGCGGCCGTCAGCAGCCCGTGCTTCGCCTGCCCGCCGAAGTTGATCAGATCCCGCCCTTCCGACCCGATCGGCAACGACCGCCCGTTGCTCGTGTTCAGCACCCAGTTCAGTTCCGCCAGCGGGTAGAACCGGTGGAAGTTGCCGACGTCGAAGTCGAGGTGACCGGACAGGTAGTAGTAGTCGCTCCGCTCGCGGTTGGTGCTGAACGAGTACCCGGTGCTGGCCAGCACGTTGAAGCTGCCCAGCCGGAAGTCGCGGAGGAAGTTCTGGCCGTAGCTCAGGTACGGGACCAGCGACAGCGTGCCGGTGTCCTGGAACACCGACTTCGACCCGATCGGCAGTTGGAACTGCAACCCGGCCGCCGCCACCGCCCCGGTTTCCTCGCCGCGGTAGAACGTGTACTTCGGCCCGAGCCACAGCTCCGCGAACCCGGTGTTGTCGCCCAGCGCGCCGTTGCCCGGGTTCACCCGGATGCCGCCGATCTTGTGGAACACCACCGACCACCGGTCGGTGATCGCCACCCGCCCCTGCGCGCCGAAGAACGACACGTTCCCGCCGCGGAAGTCCGGCTGGTCGCCCGGAATCTTCTGGTAGATGTAGATCGGGCGGAACTCGGTCAGCGACCGCGGGTCTTCAAACAGGAACGGGTTGGTGACCGGCGAGCTGAACCCGTCGAACATGTGGTCGCTGCGGAACCACCCGCCGTTCCGCTCGCCGAAGATGTTCTTGATCCGCCCCTTGAACTCCTCGCCGAACCGCGACACGTTCACCTCCGGCCACCCGGTGCGGGTCTCGCGCGGCTCGGCGTCGCGGTCGCGCAGGTCCGACCGCTTGGTAAGAAAGTCGTTGACCGTGTCGGTCGGGGGCGCGGTGTGCGCGGTCCTTGCGATCGAGGAATCTACAATGGCGGCGGGCACGTGCGCGGCGGCGGTGTTGCCGCTCGCGGCGGTCGGCAGGCCGAACGCGGCGGCCCGCTGCACCTTCGGCTCTTCGATGGTGGGCGCGGGGCGCGCGACGGGGGCCGAAACCGGATGGCGGTCGTCGATTCCGATGGGCGCGCCGAGCACCGGGGGCGGCTGGTGGCTCGCCGGCCGCGCCGCGACGACCGGGGTGGCGCCGAGCGGCCCGCCGGGCGGCGGCAGCGGCTCGAGCGGCTGCGCGGACGCGCCGTTCGCGCCCGCGAGTAGCACCACCGCTAGCCACGCCGCACGCGGCATGTCGCAGACCCTCCTGGCCGGTTCGCGCCCGACATCCTGCCGGGCGTCCTCTAGAATCGGCGGCCGCGGTAAGCCGGGTTGAGACGTTCATGGGGAAATCACACCCGCGGCGGCAACCGGCGGAATATAACCGGGTTGGGGAACGGCGGTACGCGGAGGGGAGCACATGAAGCGGCGAATGGCGGTGATCGTGCTGGCGACGGCGGTCGCGGGCGGGTTGCTCGGCGGGTTCGCGGTCGGGTGGTGGTCCGGCGGGCACGAGACCGTCGCCGAGGCGGCCGCGGCCCGCCTCCCGGACGCCGTCCCGGGGTTCTTCCGCGAGGGCGGGAAGCACCTCGCCCACTTCTCCGTCGATCCGGACCGCTGGAAGAACAAGGAGATGGCGTTCCTCCGCCGCGAAGAGGAGGGCAACCACTTCCTCGACATGGAAGACCTCGACGGCAAGAAACTGCCCGACACCCACCGCTACGACTTCCTCAAGGTCGTATACACCGACCTCAAGAAGGAGCCGAACAAGGTCGGGATGCTGCCGTACGCGCTCATGGAGAACTACGAGAAGCTGGTGGTCGGGTTCTACGACTACCGCAAGGACGGGAAGAACCCGGCGATCCCGATGAAGTGCCTGGTTCACGGCGGGGTGCTGGCCCACTACACCGGCGACGCCGCGATGCCGCTGCACACCACCCGCGACTACGACGGCAAGGTGCAACCGGACGGCACGGTCAAGCAGAAGGGCATCCACGCGAAGGTGGACGGCTTCCCGGAGAAGAACAAGATCACGCCTGAGGAGGTATGCCGCGGGCTGGAGGCCAAGAAGATTGATAACGTGTGGGCGCACGTCAACGCCTTCATCGCCGAGTCGCACACGCACATCGAAAAGTGCTACGAGTTCGACAGCGCGGGCGCGCTGGACAAGCCGACTGACGACAGCCGGGCGTTCATCCTGTCGCGGGTGCGGGCCGGGGCGCAACTGACGCTCGACCTGTGGTACACGGCGTGGCTGCGGAGCGAGACGCTGCCCGGCCACTGGTGAAGCCGATCCAAGCGGCGTCATTGCAATGACGCGGCAGCGACACGCGCCGACCGCGTGCCGCGTCATTGCAATGGCGCCGTTTGGGAGCATAGCCGACTTCCTCACGGCCGTCCGTCGCTCAACTGTTCGAGTTGAGAGGAACACTCGACATGATTCGGCTTCCACTCGACTGCCCCGACGACGCCATCCTGGCCGCGGCCGACTCGTGGACCGACCGCCTGGCCGCGGAGGACTACGCCGGTGCGCTCGCGATGCTGTGCGATGAGGTCGGGAAGCCGCGGGTCACGTCCGCGGACGAACTCCGCGCCTGCGTGATCGGGTGCGGGTGCGAAACCGCCGACGGCGGCGCGCCGCGGGTCACCCCGACGGCGACCGCGGCCGGCGAGCGGTGGCTGTACCTGCCGTCGCTGACGCGGACGCACCTGCCGCCGGACCGCCCCGGGCCGCGCGGCCGGCTCGACTGGCAACTGCCGCTCAACGGCGCGTGGAGCGACCTCGTCGCGAGCTTCGACTTGGAGGAGCGCGGCGGCGAAATCGTGTTCGTGCTCGCGGCGCTGCGGGTGCCGTAGAACACCTACGCCGAGGGCGCGGCTGCGAATTTTGCCCGCCCGGGGCGGGAGCGGGCGGCGCGGCGCTAATGTTGCAAGGGCCATTGCGGCGACCCGGGCCGGCGCGGAGGCGCGGCCGGGAACGCCTGGGGACAGCGACATGGAACTGGCGGAGATCCGGCGGTGCGGCGCGATCGCCCGGCCCGACGGCGCGGTCACGTGGCGGGTGTGGGCGCCGAAGGCGGGCCGCGTCGAACTGGTGCTGATCGACGGCGACCGCCGGCGGGCCGTCCCGATGGCGGCGGAACCGGACGGCTACTTCGCCCACTCCGCGGCCGACGTCCCCACCGGCCAGCGGTACGCGTACCGGCTCGACGGCGGCCCGGAGCGGCCCGACCCGTGCTCGCGGTGGCAGCCGGACGGCGTCCACCGGCCGTCGGCGGTCGTGTCCCCCGGCCGCTTCGCGTGGACCGACCACGACTGGCGCGGCGTCCCGCGCGAAGACCTCGTCTTCTACGAACTGCACGTCGGCACGTTCACCCCCGAGGGCACCTTCGACGCGGCCATCCCGCGGCTGGCGGAGCTGCAAGACCTCGGCGTGACGGCGGTCGAGATCATGCCGGTGGCGCAGTTCCCCGGCGACCGGAACTGGGGCTACGACGGGGTCCACCCGTTCGCGCCGCAGGACAGCTACGGCGCGTCGGAGGGCTTGCGCCGGCTGGTGGACGCGTGCCACGCGCACGGCCTCGCGGCGGTCCTGGACGTGGTGTACAACCACCTCGGGCCGGAGGGCAACTACGCCGGCGAGTTCGGCCCGTACTACTCCGACCGCTACCGCACCGCATGGGGCGCGGCCCTCAACTACGACGGCCCCGGGTCCGACGGCGTGCGGGACTTCGTGCTCGACAACGTCGTCCACTGGGTCGAGGAGTACCACCTCGACGGGCTGCGGCTGGACGCCACGCAGAGCATTTTTGACATCAGCCCGCGGCACATCCTGGCCGAGATCAAGGAGGCCGCCGACGCGGCCGTCGCCCCCTTCGGCCGGCCGTTCCACGTCGTCGCCGAGAGCCTGCTCAACGACGTCCGCGTGCTGCTGCCGCCCGAGCGCGGCGGGTACGGGCTGGACGCCGAGTGGAACGAGGACTTCCACCACGCGGTGGTCGCGTTCCTGACCGGCGAGCGGCACGGCAAGTACGTCGATTTCGGCCCGGCGGCCGACCTGCCGCGGGTGCTGGAGCGGACCTTCGTCCTCGACGGGCGGTACAGCAAGCACCGCGGGCGGCGGTGGGGCGCGGCCGCCGGCGACGTGCCCGGCGACCGGTTCGTGGCCGGCGTCCAGAACCACGACCACGTCGGCAACCGGGCGCGGGGCGAGCGGCTAGCGGCGCTGGTCGGGCCGCCGGCGCAGCGGCTGGCGGCCAGCCTGATGCTGCTGTCCCCGCACCTGCCGTTCCTGTTCATGGGCGAGGAGTACGGCGAGACCAACCCGTTCCTGTTCTTCTGCTCGTTCGGCGACAAGGGACTGATCGAGAACGTGCGCCGCGGCCGCAAGCGGGAATACGGCTTGGAGGGCGAGGTGCCCGACCCGCAGGCGCCGGCGTCGTTCGCCGCGTCGCGGCTGAGCTGGTCGTGGCCGGACGGGTCGCCGCGGGCCGGGCTGCGCCGCCTGTACCGCGACCTGCTGGCCGCCCGCCGCCAGTGGCCGGCGCTGAGGGACTTCGTCGCCCGCCGAGCGGCGCTGCGGCCGGACCCGGCGACCGGCCCGGTGCTGGAGTTCGTCCGCGGGGCCGCCCCGGTGGCGCTGCACGCCTACTTCAACCTGTCTGCGGACGCGCGGCCGCTCCCGGCCGAGGTGCCCGCCGGGCTGCGAATGCTCCACAGCTCGGAGTGGCGCGACTACGGCGGGGCGCGGGCCGCCGGCGACACCTTCGCGGAGTTGTACCCGTTTGAGTGCCTCGTGTTCGGCCCGGAGCCGGTGTAGGACGCCGCCGCCGGCGCGCGGTTTGCCTGTCCATACCGGCATCCGCACTCAAGGACCGCTCCCGATGTCCGCTCTCCCCCCGACCGTCGATTCCCGCGCGCTCCGCGACAAGCTCCGCGCGCACTTCGGGTTCCGCCAGTTCCGCCCCGGCCAACTGGAGGCCGTCCGCAGCGCCATGCAGGGCCACGACGTGCTCGTCGTCATGCCCACCGGCAGCGGCAAGAGCCTGTGCTTCCAACTGCCGGCGCTCGAGCTGGAGGGCACGACGGTCGTCGTCAGCCCGCTCATCGCGCTGATGAAGGACCAGGCCGACGCGCTGCGGGCGAAGGGCGTGGACGTGGCCGTGATCAACAGCACGCTGTCCGCGCCCGAGCGGCGGCAGGCCGAAGAGGACATCGTGAGCGGCAAGGCCGAGTTCGTGTACACCACCCCGGAGCAACTCGCCAACCCGGAGTTCCGGGCGGTGCTCAAGCGCGTCCTGATCGACCTGTTCGTGGTGGACGAGGCGCACTGCGTCAGCCAGTGGGGGCACGACTTCCGGCCGGACTACCTGACCCTCGGCCGGGCGATCGACGACCTCGGCCGCCCGCCGGTGCTGGCGCTCACCGCGACCGCCACCCCGGACGTGATCGAGGACGTGCTGGCCCGGCTCGGGGTGCCGGACGCGGACGTCGTCCACACCGGGTTCTACCGGCCGAACCTGTCGCTGGACGTGCTGCCGGTGGCCGGCGACGCCGAGAAGCGGGAACTGCTCCGCCGGGTGATCGGCAACAGCGACGGCGTCGGGGTGGTGTACGCGGCGACCGTCAAGGCGGTCGAGGCGGTGGCCGAATACCTGGACAACGAAGGGGTGAGCGTCGCCGCGTACCACGGCAAGCTCGCGCCGAAGAAGCGGGCGGCGGCGCAGGACGCGTTCATGGCCGGGGACGTGCGGGCGATGGTGGCGACCAACGCGTTCGGGCTGGGGATCGACAAGCCGGACATCCGGTTCGTCGCCCACTACCACCTGCCCGGGTCGGTGGAGGCATTTTATCAAGAGTTCGGCCGCGCCGGGCGGGACGGCGACCCGGCCCGCGGGGTGCTCATGTACGACCCGGCCGACCAGAAGTTGCAGCGGTTCTTCGGCCGCGGCCGCTACCCCGACGACGCCGACCTCGTCAACGCCTACCACACCCTCGAGCGGATGCCCGACGGGGCGACGCCGGCCGAACTGGCGGCCATCTCGCCGCTGCCGAAGGCCAAGCTGAAGGTGTGCCTCGACCTCCTGGCCGGGCGCGGGGTGGCGCGGGTCGAGGGCGACCGCTACGCGCTCGCCCGGCGGCACCTCGACCGCGACCAGGTCGCCCGCGAGGGGCTGGCGTACCGCGAGCGCGCCGAGCGCGACCGGGCCAAGCTCCAGTCGCTGGTCGAATACGCCGAGTGCCGCTCGTGCCGCTGGCACTCGGTACTCAGGTACTTCGGGGAGGCGGCGGAACTGCCGTCAATGAAGTGCGGCCACTGCGACCGCTGCTGAGCTTGCCCCGCGGCCCCGGGCGCCGCCCGTGCGGCGGCCCGGGTCCGAGGTACTACTTCTTCGGCTCGGCCTTCTCCTCGAAGTCGGCGCTGTACGGCTTGCCGTTGATCGTCCCGCTCACCGTCCCCTTGTACTCCATCTCCTTCGCCAGCCCGTCGTGCGTGCCGGCGAACTCCGACGCGGTGCCGTCGGCCGCGTCCACCGGCAGCAGGTCGATCTCGATCTTCGGGTCGGTGTTCGTAATGGTCAGCCGCAGCTTGTCGGCCTTCGCGCGGGCCGACTTCTTCGCGTCGCCGCCCAGGATCCACACGGTCGCCGTCTTCTTGGTGTGGTCCGGCTTGAACTCGCCGTGCAGCTTGCCGAACTCCAGAATGACGCCGCCGTGCGGCCCCGATCCGTGGTTGTGTTCGTCATCGTCCTTCTTCTCGCCCGGCTTGGGCGCGTCCTTCTTGTCGCCGCACCCGGTCAGGAACAGCGCGCCCCAGCCGAACGCCAGCGCCACCAGCGCGTTACGCATCACTTCGCTTCCTCCTTGGGAGAGCCGGCGGAGGGTTCCGCCAGCGGGTCCGCGGCGCGGTCCGTCGCGGCCAGTCGGGCGGCGTCGCCGCCGCTGAACCGCCAGAACAGCCCCGGGTGGATCAGGAACTCGCAGAACGTCGAGGTCACCAGCCCGCCGAGGATGACCGTCGCCACCGGGTACAGGATCTCGCGCCCCGGCTTCAGCCCCTCGGCCACCAGCGGCACCAGCGCGATGCCCGCCGTCAGCGCGGTCATCAGCACCGGCGACAGCCGCTCCAGGCTGCCCCGGAGGACGGTCTCCTTCGTGAACTCTTGGCCCTCTTCGCGCATCAAATGGACGTAGTGCGACACCAGCAGGATGCCGTTGCGCACCGCGATGCCGCCGAGCGAGATGAACCCGACCAGGCTCGCCACGGTCAGCGTCTGGTGGGTCAGCACGAGCGCGAGCACGCCGCCGACGAACGCGGTCGGCAGCGCGTTGAGGATCTGGAGCACGATCCGCCACGACGGGAACAGCACCAGCAGCACCGCGAACATGCCGATCACCGACAGCAGCGCCAGCGCGGCGATCAGCCGGGTGGCCCGCTTCTGGCTCTCGAACTGCCCGCCGTAATCGACCTCGTAGCCCGGCGGCAGGCCTGGCTTCACCCGCTCGTCCACCCGCCGCTGGACGTCGAGCACGGTCGAGGCGAGGTCGCGGCCCTGGACGTTGCAGCGGATCACGATCCGCCGCCGCAGGTTCTCGCGGTTGACCGCGTTCGGCCCCAGCCCGTCGGTGACGTCGGCGACCTCGCCCAGCAGCACCGGCTTGCGGCCCGGCCGCTCGATCCGCAGCTTGCCGAGCCGCGGCAGGTCGGTGCGGAACTCGTCGTCCAGCCGCACCACCAGGTCGAACCGCCGCGGCCCGTCGATCACCTGCGACACCGCCTCGCCCTGCAGCGCGGTGGTCAGCACGGCGGACACCTCGTCCCGGGTGAGGCCGTGGAAGGCGAGGTCGGCCGGGCGGAGCCGGACGTGGACCTCGCCGGTCGATTGCTGCGCCTCGACCACCGGCCCGGCGACCCCCGGCACGTCGGCGATGGCCGCCCGCAACTTCTCCGCGTGCCGGCGGAGGGCGTCGAGGTCGTCCCCGTAGAGCTTGATCGCCACCTGCGCCGACACCCCGGACATGATGTGCGAGATCATGTGCGCGAGCGGTTGCTCGGCCTCGGCGTCGGCCCCGGGCGCGGCCGCCCGCACCTCGGCCAGCACCCGCGCCAGCGCCTCGGCCCGCGACAGCCCGGAGTCCGGGTTCATGCTCAGAATGTACTCGGTCCGGTTGACCGGCTCGGTGTGCTCGTCGCGGGCCGCGCGGCCGGTCCGCCGGGCGAAGTGCAGCACCGGGTTCTTCGGCTCCGCGTCGCTCGCCCGGAGCGCCTTCAGCCGCGCGTCGATGATCGCGCACAGCTTGTTCGACGCGTCCAGCGACGACCCCGGCGGCAGCGACACGTTCACCTGCACGCTGCCCTCGTCGAACGGCGGCAGGAAGTCGGCCCCGAGCCGCGTCACCTGCCAGCCCGCGAACCCGCACGCCGCCCAGGCGAGCACGAGCAGCGGCAGCGGCGCAGCCATGCTCAGCCGGATGAGCGGCGCGGCCAGCCACTTGAGCAGCCGTAGCAGCGGACCGTCGCCCTCGGCGTGGACCGCCCGCGAGTTCGCCAACAGGTAGTACGACAGCACCGGGGTGACCGTGACCGACACCAGCAGCGACGCCAGGATCGACGTGATGTACGCGACGCCGAGCGGGGCGAACAGCCGCCCCTCGACGCCCGACAGCGCGAACAGCGGCAGGAACACCAGCACCACCACCGCCGTGCCGAAAACGATCGCGGAACGCACCTCGCGGGACGCCTCGTACACCACGCGGAGGGCCGGCCGCGGCTCGGGCAGGTGCCCGTTCTCTCGGAGCCGGCGGAAGATGTTCTCCACATCGACGATCGCGTCGTCTACCAGTTCGCCCATCGCCACCGCGATGCCGCCGAGCGTCATCACGTTGATGCTCAGCTCGGTGCCGGTCAGCGCCCCGACCGCCTTGAACACGATCACCGTGACCGCCAGGGATAGCGGGATCGCGCTGAGCGAGATGAACGTCGTGCGGACGTTCATCAGGAACAGGGTCAGCACCACCAGCACCAGGAGCGCGCCCAGCACGAGCGCCTCGCCGACGTTGTACACGCCGCGGTCGATGAAGTTCTTGAGCTGGAACAGCTCGTGGTTGACGACCACGTCTTTGGGCAGCCCGGGCTCGAGCTCGCGGAGCGCCGCGTGGACCTCCTCGGTCAGCTTCCGCGTGTCGGCGTGCGGCTGCTTCACCACCGTGACGACGACGCCCGACAGGCCGTCTACGCTGGCGTCGCCGCGCTTCAGCTCCGGCCCCTCGGCGACGCGCGCGACCTGGTAGAGCAGGATCGGCCGGGCGGCCGGGCCGTCCTCCAGCCGGGCGGGCTTGACGACCACGTTGGAGAGGTCGGAGACGACCTTCGCCGGGTCCGGGCCGAGCCGGGCCAGCACCCGGATCGGCCGCTCGCGGTCGCCGCGGACGTCCAGCCCGCCGGTCGCGTTCTGGTTGCTCGCCCGCAGCGCCGCCTCCACGTCCGTCACGGCCACGCCGAACTTACGTAGCGCGTCCGGGTTGAGTAGCACCTGATACTGCTTGCGGTCGCCGCCGATGACCAGCACCTCGGCGACGCCGGGAATCTTGAGCAGCCGCGGGCGCACGGTCCAGTGGGCGAGCGTGCCCAGTTCCATCGGCGGCGTCTTGCCGTCCTTCGACGCGATGCCGACGTGCATGACCTGCCCCATGATGGAGCTGGTCGGCGTCATCTCGGCGCGGACACCGTCGGGCAACTGCCCGGACACGGTGGCGAGCCGCTCCTGCACCGTCTGCCGGGCGACGCGGACGTCCACCTGCCAGCCGAACTCGACGTAGATGACCGCGAGGCCGCCGGAGCACTGGCCGCGGACCGCTTCGACGCCGGTCGCGCCGAGCAGGGCGGTTTCGATCGGCTGGGCGACGCGGGCCTCGACCTCGTCGGGCGCCAGCCCGGGGGCTTCGACCAGCAGCACCACCCGCGGCCGGTCGAGCGCCGGAAGGACGTCGATGGGCAGGGTGGTGGCGAGGTACGAGCCGTACAGGAGCGTCGCGAGCGCGGCCAGCACCACGAGGGCGCGGTAGCGGAGCGCGGCGCGGATGACGGGATCGAGCATGGAGGTGTTTTACGGCGCAAAGCATTAGTAGGCGGCGCGAGACCAGAAGCGCGTGGGCGTCTGCACCCGCCCGACGGTTCGGCGCTCATTCCGGATGCGCGTGGGTGGCAGCCCCTCACCCGGCCGGCGGTTCGGCTGCGCCACTTGATTCTGGTGCAGCAGGTGCGCGCCGGCCACCCTCTCCCCGCCGAGCGGGGCGAGGGAACACACTCCCGCCGCGCACAGCGTCACATGCCGACTTGCTCTTGGGACGCCAAGTGTATTCCCTCGCCCCGCTCGGCGGGGAGAGGGTGGCCGGCGCGGACGGCGACGGGGCCACGAACGTGCGAAATCCGACCGCCGGCCGGGTGAGGGGCACCCACCCACGCGCTTCGCAGAGTCGCCCGCCAATAACGAACGCGGGCGGCCGAAGCCGCCCGCGCCGCTTGCATGAGCTCCGCCAGGTCAGTCGCCCGGGTTGATCATCTTGCCGATGTTGTCGCCGGTCACGGTGCCGACCACCGTCACGTCCTTCTTCTTGACGTCGCTCTTGACCGTCTTGATGACGTCCACCAGCGGCTTGGCCTTCGGGTCGGCGGCGGCCAGCAGCGGCACCAGCCCCTTGATGCCGTCGATGATCTTGGACATCGCGTCGCCCATGTCGGCGGCCGAGTCGTCGTCCTTCATGCCCATCGTCACTTCGAGCTTAATGTCCTCGGTCACCTTGATGACGATGCTCAGGGTGTCGGTCTTGGGCAGCGCCTTCTCGAACCCGGACAGGTCGATCGGCAGCTGGGCGGGCAGCTTGACGTTGTCGAACTTGCCCTTGACCACCGACGCGACGAACATGGTGGACTTGGCGTCCTGCTTCTTGACCAGGTCGGTCAGGTCGGCCGCCAGCGCCGCCTTCTTCTGCTCCAGCGCGGCGGCGACGATCTTCTTGTCGGTGCCGGCGACGACGGTGGTGTCGTCCACCACGGTGCCGTAGAGCGGGTTGCCCTGGTCCGGCTGGTACTTGAACAGGGTGGTGCCGCCGTCCTTGATGATGCTGAACTTGTCGCCGTCCTTCTTGGCCGCGGCCTCGGCCGCCTTGAGCAGCTTCTCCGGGTCGAACTTGCCGTGGGCGACGATGAGCGCCTTCATGTCGTTGGCGTCTTTGCCCGAGCTGCCGACCCAGATCGTCTCGATGTCCTTGAGCGGGTCCAGCCCCATCTCGTCGAGCAGCTTCTTGGCGTCCTGGCCGGCCAGCGCCTGCTTGATCTGCTCCAGCGCGTACTTCTTGACCACGTCGGAGCCGACCATCTGCTTGACGTTGATGTAGGCGACGGTGTCGGCGTCGCCGGGCAGCAGCTTGTCCGGCTCGGCGGCGCGGGCGGCCGGGACGAACGCGGCGGCCGCAACGACCAGCGCAAAGCGGGTGAGACGCAACATGAATGACATCCTTTCGGTAGGGCCGCATTCCGGCCACGGCGTATTGTACCCGCGGCCCCATACCCGGGTTTCACATTTTCGGGAACTCCCCACCGCGCCGGCGGGCTTACGCCGCTCCGCTCGCGCGGGTGGTGACCGCGTCGTAACAACGCCGCACCGCGGCGGTCGTTTCGCCGAGTTTGGCCAGGAACGCGGCCGGGCCGTCGAACCCGAGCCGGTGGGCGAGCTTGGCCCGGTCGTCGGCCGCGTCGGGCAGTTCGGTCAGCGGCCGGTCGGTGACGATCCGCAGCCGGGCCTCGACCAGCCGCAGGAACGAGTACCCGTCGCGCAGCGCCGCCGCCTCGGCGGGCGGGAGCAGCCCGGCGACCTCCAGCGCGTCCAGCGCGTCCCACACGTTCGGCACCAGCACCCCGGGCCGCTCGCGCCCGTGCTTCAGTTGCAGCAGTTGGACGGCGAACTCGACGTCGGCCAGCCCGCCGGGGCCGCGCTTCAGGCTCCGCGGGCTGGCGGTGGCCTCCAGCTTCTGCCGCATCCCCCGGACTTCGTCGGCGAGCCGCGCGGACGGCCGGCCCAGCGCCGCCTCCCGCACCGCGTCCATCACCTCCGACCCGAACGCCGGGAGGGGCGCGCGCGGGGAACCTCCGACGGGTTCACCCCCGGGAGCGCCGTCGCCGCAGACCGCCCGCGCGCGGGTGAGCGCCTGGCGCTCCCACAACTGACAGGCCGGGCCGGCGAAGTACCGGCGGAACTCGCACAGCGGCAGCACCAGGCTGCCCGACTTGCCGGTCGGCCGCAGCCGCATATCGACCTCGTACAGCCGGCCCATCGGCCCCATCCGGCTGGCGGTCTTGATGACCCGCTGCGCCAGTTCGGTGAAGTACAGCCGGTTCGGCTCGCACCGGTCGGTGTACCCGTCGGCCGCGTACACCAGCAGCAGGTCGAGGTCGCTGTGGTAGCTGATCTCGCGCCCGCCCAGCTTGCCCAGCCCGAGCAGGACGTACGGGCAGGGGGCGCCGTCGGCCCGCGGCGCGCCGAACTTCGCCTGCACGCCCGGCTCCACCAACTCGACGACTTGCCCGAGGACGGTGTCGGCCACGTCGGACAGCGCCGCGGTGGTCGCCCGCACGTCCGCCTTGCCCAGCAGGTCGGCCACCCCGACCCGCAGGAACTCCTTGTCCTGGAAGCTGTGCAAGATCGGGTCCGGGTCGGTCGCCCCGCGGAGCAGCTCCGCCAACTCGGCGCGCAACTCGCCCGCCGGGCGCGGCTGGTTGAGGACGAGCGAGTCGAGCAGCTCGTCCACCATGCCGGGGTTGTTGATGAGCAGCCCGGACAGGAACGGGCTGCCGGCGCACAGCTCGACGTACAGCTCCAGGCTCGGCCGGTTGACGCTGAACAGCTCCCACAGCACCGCCTTCGCCCCGAGCGACGCGCTGACCCGCTCCAGGTTGGTCAGCGCCTCGTCCGGGTCCGGCGCCTCGGCCACCGCGCGGAGCAACTGCGGGGCGATGCTGGCCAGGAAGTGCCGGCACCGGCGGGCCGACAGGAACGGGACGCTCTCCCGCGCCAGCGCCGACAGGTTGGCGAACGCCTTCGGCACGTCGCGGAACGGGTACCGGCCGAGCACCGTGCGGACCGTCTCGGCGTCCGGGTCGGGGTCCAGAATCAGGTCCGCCTCCGGCTCCGAACTGCCCGCCTCGCCCTGGAACGACTGGTGCAGCAGGTGGTTCAGGATGGTGCGGTCCAGGGCCGTCTTGTCGTGCAGGTCCTTGAGGAACTGGTCGAGCGGATCGACCAGCAGGCTCCGCGTGTCCAGCGGCGGCGGAACCTCGTCCAGGGGCGACCGCCGCTGCGCGGAAAGCTCGGGAGATTGCGGATTGCGGATTGCGGATTGCGGATTGGAAGACGGAAGAGCCGGTGCTCCTTCTTTTGTGTCTTCGTTACGCGCCCCGAATTCCGCACTCCGCGTTTGCTCCGCGTAGCCCATCCGCCGGGCCAGCTTGCGGAGCTCGTCGCCCTCGGCCGGCAGCCGGTGCGTTTGCAGGTCGAACAGCAGTTGCAGCCGGTGCTCGGTCTTCCGCAGGAACCGGTACGCGTCGGCCAGGATGTACGTCTCCTGCGACGTCAGGCAGCCGGCGATCTCCAGCGCGTCGAGGGCGAGCAGGGTGTTCCGCTGCCGCACCGCCCGCAGGTCGCCGCCGTTGAGCAACTGCAGGAACTGGACCGTGTACTCGATGTCGCGGATGCCGCCGCGGCCGGTCTTCACGTCCCGCGGGAAGTCGGCGTCCTCCGGCTGCGTCCGCTGTGCCTTCGCCTCCATCTGCCGCTTCAGCGCCTTGACCTCGTTGATCTCGCTGAAGCTGAAGTACTTGCGGTACACGAACGGCTCGACCGCCTGGAGGAAGTCGCGGGCCAGCGGGCCGTCGCCGCCGACGTGCCGCAGCTTGATGAGCGCCTGCCGCTCCCAGGTGCGGCCCATCGTGTCGTAGTAGCTGAGGGTGCTGGCCAGCGACCGGGCGAGCGGGCCGCGGTTGCCCTCGGGCCGCAGCCGCAGGTCGACCCGGTAGGCGAACCCGCGGTCGGTGTGGACGGACAGCAGCCGGGTCACCTCCTGCACCACCTTGGCGAAGAACTCGGCGTTGGACACCCCGGACCGGCGGTTGGTCTCGCCGTCGGCGTCGTACACGAACATCAGGTCGATGTCGCTCGAATAGTTGAGTTCGTCGCCGCCGAGCTTGCCGAACGCCAGCGCGGTGACCTTCGCCGGGGCGCCGGCGGGGGTGAGCGGGGTGCCGAACTTTTCGGCCGTCTTGCGCAGGGCGTGCTGGAGGGCGACTTCCACGCACGCGTCGGCCAGCCGGGACAGCTCGCGGGTGACTTCCTCCAGCACTCGGTCGCGGACCACGTCGCCGATGCCGATCCGCAGCGTGTGCCGGTTGCGGAACCGGCGGACGGCGCGGAGGACCGCGGCGTCGTCGGCGGCCGCGTCCACCTCGCCGCGCAGTTGCGCGGTCAGCTCGGCGGTGGACGGGCTGCGCCGCGGCACCTGGAACACCCCGGTGAGGAACTCCGGGTACGCGGCCAGCGTGTCGGCGAAGAACTGCGAGGTGCCGAGCAGTTGCAGCGCCGCGTCCAGCTCGCGGGCGCGGGCGTCGAGCAGAGCCGGCAGGTGCGGGCGGGCGTCCGGCCGTGCGAACAGGCGCTCGAGGTTGTTCAGCGCCATGTCCGGGTCGGGCGACCGCGGCAGCAGCCGGGCGAGCGGCGGGAGCAACTCGGCGGCCGCCGGGCCGAGGTGGGCGGCCAGCGCGGCGAGGTTGCGGCGGCCGCGGTCGGCGTCGCGCACGCACTTCAGGACGGCGTCTTCGGGTGCCGGCATACGCCCATCATACCGCGCCGCGGTCCGCGGCGCGGTAATAACCGCTGTCAGACCGCCCCGTCATGAGCTACACTGAAGCGTTACCCCGTTGCCCCGGCGTGGTACTCTGATGACCGCACCGAACGCGTTTCCGGCCCCCAGCCGGCCGACCGAGATCGCCCGCGTCGAACTGGCCCAACTGCCGGCCGACATGCACCTCGACGCGGTGTTCCGCCGCGCCTGCGAACTGTCCGCCGCCGCGCTGTCGGTCGAGCGGGTCGGCGTGTGGCTGTTCATCGACCACGACACCGCCCTCCGCTGCGCCAACCTGTTCGAGCGGTCCACCCGGCAGCACTCGGCCGGCACCATCCTGTACGTCGCCGACTTCCCCACCTACTTCTCGTCACTCACCATCCGCAAGGCGGTCCCGGCCGAGGTCGCCGGGAACGAGCCGTGGACGGCCGAACTGGCCGAGCGGTACCTGCGGCCGCTCGGCATCGGGTCGGTGCTCGACGCCGGCATCTTCGTGGACGGCAAGCTGGTCGGGGTGGCGTGCCTCGAGCACGTCGGCCCGTGCCGCGAGTGGACGACCGAGGCCCGCGACTTCGCCGGCTCGGTGGCCGACCTCCTGGCCCTGCGCATCCAGTCGGCCGAGGTCCGCGACCTCCGCGCCGCGTTCCTCGACCAGGAGGGCCGGGTGGCCGCCCAGGACAAGGCCGAGGCGGTCGGCCGGCTGGCCGCCGGCGTCGCCCACGACTTCCGCAACCTGCTGTCGGTGTGCGTCGGGTACGGCGGGATGATCGCCAAGCGGGGCGACCTGCCGACCGACGTGCGGCACCAGGCCCAGGCGATCACCGAGGCCGCCGACCGCGGGTCGGCGCTGGCGACCGAGCTGATGGAGTTCGCCAAGCCCCGGCCGGCGGTCCCGCGGGTGCTCGACCTGACCGAGGCGACGGCCGAGTTCCTGCCGGTGATGAGGGCCGCCGTCGGCGCGCGGTACGACATCCAGTTCGCCTACCCGCCGGTGCTCGGGCAGGTGTTCGTCGAGAAGGGGCAGTACACCCGGTTGCTCTTGAACCTCGTGCTCAACGCCCGCGACGCGATGCCCGACGGCGGGCCGATCGGCGTCCGGCTGGCCCCGGTCAAGCTGACCGGCAACCCGAGCTACCAGGGGCGGTTCGTGCTGCTCGAGGTGACCGACCGCGGGTGCGGGATGGACGCCGAGACCCAGACCCGCATCTTTGAGCCGTTCTTCACCACCAAGCAGAAGGGCACCGGCCTGGGGCTGGCGGTGGTGCGGCAGATCACCGACCGCGTCGGCGGGCTGATCCGCGTCGAGTCCGAAGTCGGTCGCGGGACGACGTTCCGCGTGCTGTTCCCGCGGGTCGGGATGAGCACCGGCGGCACCACCACGTTCCCCATCCTCCCGCCCGACGACGCCTCCAGCGCGGGGTGACGGCCCACCAAGCGTCGTCGTTGCACCGACGCGGCAGCGAGACCTTGCGAACAACCTGCCGCGTCGGTGCAACGACGACGCTTGGAAGCGAGCGACTCCGCGCACGAAAAAACCGGCTTCCCGCCGGTCGTGTCGCCTCCTCTCCTCGTCGTCGCGGCCTCAATTCACCCGCCGGTCGAAGTCCGGGATCTGCGTGAACGCTACCCGCGAGGGGGCCGCATCCTTCATCCCCCACATCGCCCCCAGGTGAACCACGCTCGCCCCGAACTCGGCGTTCACGTCGTCCATCGCCGCCGACAACTCTGCCGCCTTGTGGTCCTCGTCGAACAGCGACGGCGTCGCGCTGCGGGCCGGCACAAGGTCGCTCAGCACGGCGCCCACCTTGAACGGCTTGCCGTCGTTGCGGCCGCGCCACGGGCGGCCGTCCCACAGCTTCGCCGCCGCGGCCACCAGCGCCGGCGTGTCCTGGCACCGCGGCACCCGCACGCTGTCCTCCCACCACGCCGAGTCGCGCGAGCCGTCGTTGGCGTAGCTCGCGCCCACCGAAATCGCCCCGCACCAGTAGCCGATCTTCCGCAAGCGCGCCGCGGCCTTGTGAACCAGCCGCATCAGCACGCCGTACGCCCCCTGGTCGGTGCGCAGGTCCGGCGGCAGCACGTGCGAGTGGCTGACCGTCTGCCGGCGGGTCGGCGTCTCCGGCACGTCCTCGCCGCGGAGCATCCGGAACCACCGCTCGCCCAGCACCTTGCTGCCCCACACGTCGCACAGGGTTTTGAGCGGCGCGCGGACGAACTGCTCGACTGTGCAGATGCCGAGCAGGCGCAAGCGGCGGTCCATCCGCGGCCCGACGCCCGGGAAGTCGGTCAGCTTCAGCCGGTACAGCGCTTCCGGCATGTCCGAGTCCGGCAGGAGCGTCAGCCCGTTCGGCTTGTTCATGTCCGCGGCCACCTTCGACAGCATGACGTTCGGCCCCGCGCCGATGGAGCAGTGCATCTGGTCGCCGGCGGTCGCATAAATCTCGGCTTTGATTCTGCCGGCGATGCCGATTGTGCCGTTGACCGATCGTTGCTCGCCCACCAACCGACATGCCATCTCGTCGATGGACATGACATGCTCGACCGGGATGACGCGGTTGACGGCCGCGACGACGCGGTTGTGCATGACCACGTACTTCTTGTGGTCCGCGACACGGAACACGATACCGGGGCACATCTTCTTGGCCTCCCACTTCGGGGTGCCACAGCGGACGCCGTGCTTCTTGGCGATGTAGCACGCGGCGATGCAGGAGGTGGTGTCCGCATCGACCGGCACGACCGCGACCGGCCGGGCGCGCAGCTTCGGGTCGGCCTGCTTCTCGCAGGAGGCGAAGAACGCGTTCATGTCGATGAACAGGTGTCGGAGCGGCACGGTACAGACTCCCATTGCGTCCACTCGTTCACTAGAAACGAGCGTATATAAGTTGTGCGCGTTTTTTTCCGAAAGGCAAACCAGAAAGTGGAAAATTTTTCACAGTGGTCGAAAAGACACTTCCGATAATCCGTCGCGGGGCAAAGAACCCACCCCCGGCCCCCTCCCTCCAGGGAGGGGGAGGAAGAACATCAGCGCGCCGCCGACGTAAGCGAAGCGCGGAGGTTTTGTCCCCCTCCCCGCAGGGAGGGGGCCGGGGGGTGGGTTCTTCGACCCGCGCGCGATATCCTTCACCTGATAACCCGGTCGGCCCCGTCTCATAACGGTCACCCGCCATGCCGCAGAAGGTGTACATCGAAACCGTCGGCTGCCAGATGAACGTGCTGGACAGCGAACTCGTGGTCGGGGCGCTCCGCCGCCGCGGGTACGACCTCACCGACACCCCCGCCGACGCGGACGTGCTTTTGTTCAACACGTGCTCCGTCCGCGAGCACGCCGAGGAGAAGACGTTTTCGGCCCTCGGCCGCGTCCAGCACCTCAAGCGGGCGAAGCCGGACACCGTTGTTGGCGTGCTCGGGTGCATGGCGCAGAAGGATCAGGAGTTGATCCGCAAGCGCGCCCCGTATGTCGATATGATCGTCGGCACCGGCCAGCTCGCCGCGGTGCCGGAACTGGTCGATAAGGTGCGCGAAACGCGCGCGCCGCAACTCGCGGTGAGCCTGGGCCGCGCCGACGCGTCCCGGCACGAAGTGGAATCGAGTTTCGTCAGCTACGACCCGACCCGCGACCCGACCATGCGCGAGACGCCGTTCCAGGCGTACGTGCGCATCCAGATTGGGTGCGACAAGTTCTGCACGTACTGCGTGGTGCCGAGTACCCGCGGCCCGGAGCAGAGTCGCCCGCCGGAACACATCTGGGCCGAGGTACGTCAGCTCGTCGATCAGGGATGTAAGGAAGTCACGCTTATCGGGCAGACGGTGAACAGCTACGCCCACACCGCCGGCGACCGCACGACGCGCTTAAGCGATCTCATCGCCGGGATGCACGACACGCCGGGCCTCGAACGCATCAAGTTCGTGACGAACTACCCCAAGGACATGACCGACGACCTGTTGTACGCGGTCCGCGACCTGCCGAAGGTGGTCAAATACCTGCACGTGCCGGTGCAGAGCGGGTGCGACGACGTGCTGAAGCGGATGAAGCGGAACTACACCGCGTCCTATTACATGGACATGCTCGCGCGGTGCCGCGAACTGGTGCCCGGCGTGTCGGTCAGTTCGGACTTCATCGTCGGGTTCTGCGGCGAGACCGAGGAGTCGTTCCAAAAGTCGATGGACCTGGTGCGCGAGGCGAAGTTCAAGAACTCGTTTATTTTCAAGTACAGCGAGCGGCCCGGGACGAAGGCCGCCGACCGCTACCCGGACGACGTGCCCGAGGACGTGAAGAAGCGCCGCAACAACGACCTCTTGGCGGTGCAGAACGAGAACAGCCGGCTCGACCACCGGGCGCAGGTCGGCAAGACGGTCGAGGTGCTGGTGGAGGGGCCGAGCCGCCTGGGCGAGAAGGCGAGCGGCCCGGTGCGCCAACTGACCGGGCGCACGATGGCGGACCACATCGTGGTGTTCGACGGCACCGACCGGCTGATCGGGCACACGGTGCGCGTCGCGGTGGCGGACGCGTCGCCGTTCACGCTGTACGGCGAGGTGCAAACGGGCGAGGTGGTCGGGGCAGTTGGGTGCGAGTCGCCGGCCGAGGCGCCTCGCCCGACCAAGTTCGCGCTGCCGCTGGTGTGAAGCGACGGCCGGCGCCGCGGAGGTGGCTTCCCCTCACCCGCCGTGCTTCGCACGGCGACCTCCCCAGCAGGGACAGGTCCATCCGGGGATACGCACAGCAATACGGCGCGCTTCTCATACGGGGTTCTGCGCGAGCACCTCTCCCCGCCGGGGAGAGGTCGGCCGAGTCTTCGAGGCCGGGTGAGGGGAAACACGAACACAGTTCCCCAGTGGGCGACGCGCCGGGTGGGGCTCCACCACATACACGGTCCCGAAATCGGCTTCTGCGCCCCGCTTCCCGCATCACTTCTTCGGCTCTAGCTCGTCCTTCTTCGGTTCGCCCTTCTTCGGCTCCTCGCCGAGTTCCTTGGCGAGGTGGTTGAACTGCTTGGGGTCGAGTGCCATCGCCTCGCGGAATTCCGCCCGCCACCCGTCCTCGTCCTTTTTGTGCCGCAGCGCCACCCCGCGGCCGTAGTGCGCCAGGGCGAACTTCGGGTGCGCCGCCAGCACCTTGGCGAGGATGCCGAGGGCGTCGTCCGGCTTGCCCGAGTTCGCCACCAGGATGGCGAAATTGCTCTGCACCGTCGGGTCGTTGGGGGCCAGCTTGGCGGCCTGCTGGAACTGCTCCGCCGCCTCCCGCGGCCGCCGCAGTCGCTGGAGTACGTTCCCCAGTTGGAAGTGCGCCAGTGCGTAGTTGCCGCTCAGCTCGATCGTCTTGCGGAGCGCGGTCTCGGCCCCGTCGAGGTCGTTGGTCGCCAGCAGCGCACAGCCCAGGTTGAAGTGCGCGACGGAGTCGCTCGGGTGGTGCTTGACCGCCTCGCGGAGCACCGGGATCGCGGCCGCCGGCTCGTTCAGCATGTTCAACAACATGCCGAGGTTGGTCAGCACCGTCGGGTGGTCGGGGCGCAGCGCGCGGGCCGTGCGGTAGTGCCCCACCGCCGTCCGCATCAACTGTTCGGCCTGGGCCGGGTTCTTCTCGACCGCCCGCACCGCTTCGAGGTGGTGGCCGAACGCCAGATCGAACGTTACGTCGAAGTCGAGCGGGTATCGGGCTTGCGCTACCGTCAGTATGACCCCGGGGCTGGCGGCCGGCCGTCGGCTCGCCAGCGCCGCGGCCATTACCGCCGCCGCCGGCGATTCGGACACCGCCGGGACGTCCTTGAGCAGCGGCACCAGTTGCCCGTCGTCGCGGCGGACCTTCGGGTCGCGGAGCCGGGCCGCCGGGTCGTTGGTCGGGGTGGCGCGGAACGCCACCTCCAGCACCTTCTCGACGGCCGCGTCCTTCGGGTCGGCGAACAGCGCCCAGTCGTCGAGCGCGCGGAGGACGTCGGCGCGGACGGCCGACTCCTTGACGCGGTTGGCGAGGGCGTTGGCGTCGGTCCCGGCGTTGAAGTTGAACCCGCGGGCGGCGAACGCCTTCGCGTACTCGGCCGGGGCGCCGCTCGGGTCGAACTTGCCGCCGTCGCCGCTGAGGTTGGGGGTCCACGCCCACTTCCGCGCCCGGACGGCATCGAGGTCGCGGGCGAACGCGGTGTCGGCCTTCGCCTTCTTCACCTCGCCGGACAGGTCGTCCTGGCCGACCGCCAGCTTGTCGGCCTGGGAGAGCGCCTCGTTCGCCTCGCGGAACCGCCGCTGGGTGCGGAGTTCGGCGGCCAGCTTGAGGGCGGCGCGGGCGGCGTCGCCGTCGCGGGCGTAGTCGGCTGCTTTCTCGGCCTCCGCCTTCGCCGCCGCCGCCTTCTTCTCGGCCGCGGCCCTGGTCGATCGCGCGTCCTGCCACCACGCGAACCCAAGCCCTCCCAACAGCAGCAGCGCGACCGCCGCGACGAGCAGCAGTTGGGTGCGCCGCTTCGCCTTTTGGGCGGCCGCGTTGGCCTCCTCGGCGCGGGCGCGGCGCTCGGCCTCGGCGGCGTGCTTCTTGGCCGCCTCCGCCGCCTGCGCCTCGGCCGCGGCGCGGTGGACGGCCTCCTGCTCGCGGGCCGCCGCGGCCGCCTTTTCCGCCTCGGACTTGCGCAGCCGGGCGTCCACCCCGGCGCGGTACGCGGCGACGGCGTCGGCCAACTCCTTCCCGTTGGCCGGGCGGTGCTGCGGCTCCGGGGCGAGGCACCGCTTGCACAGCGCCACCAGCGCCGGGTCGGCCCCGCTCGCGTCGAGCCGGGCGAACGCGTCGGCCACGTTGCCGGTGCCGGCGAGGACCAGCGCGTTGAACGCGGTGTCGGCGACGAACGGCGGCTTGCCGGTGAGGATGTCGGCCAGGACGCCGCCGAGGGCGAACACGTCGCTCCACGGGCCGACGCGGTCCCACTCGCCGCGGGCCTGTTCGGGGGCCATGTACGCGGGCGTGCCGAGCGGCCGCCCGGCCTGCGTCACGTCCGTGTCCGGGGCCGGCGGCGCGGCCGGTACCGCCGTCGCGGCCGGTACCGCCGGCATGTGTTCGGTGCTGTCCTCGACCCACCCGCGGCCGACCGCCGGCGCCTGCGGCATCTGCTTGGCCAGCCCCCAGTCCATCACCTGGACCTCGCCGAACTCGCCGATCATGACGTTCGACGGCTTGAGGTCGCGGTGGACGACGCCGCGGGCGTGGGCGAACCCGACCGCGTGGCACACCTGCTCGAACGCGGCGACGACGCGGGTGACGCCGTGCGCCGGCGACGGCCGCTCCTTCAGCAGGGCGGCGAGGGTGCGGCCGTGGACCCGCTTCATGACCATGTACGGGCGGCCGTCCGGGAACCGGCCGAGGGCGAACACCGGCGGCACCGCCGGGTGCTGGAGCCGGGCGGTGACGCGGGACTCGGTGTCGAACCGGGCGGCGGTCTCGGCGTCGAACGGGCGGCCGGGGATGAGCGTCTTGACGGCCACCTCGCGGCCGACGGCGCGGTCGTGGGCGGCGTACACGACGCCCATCCCGCCGCGGCCGATCTCGGCCTGGAGGTCGTACCCGGTGATGCCGGGGGCGGCGAGTTCGGTGAGCGGCCCGTCGGCGGCCGCGCGGGGCGGGCCGGGCGGCGCGGTGCGGGTGCGGTCGGCGGTGCGGAGCGGGTCGTCGGCCACGGCGGTCACACCTGTGGGGCGAAGGTGCGAAGATGATAGCACGCCCGGGCCGGCGAGTCACGCGTCACGCGCCGGGCGTGACAGCGATCCCGTGAAGCGGTATAGTGGGGTGTTGAGCGAAAGGAGTGGCTATGGGGTTTACCGTCACACACGTGGCCGGGGCGAACACCGACGCCGAGTTCGAGGCTTACGCCCGATTACTTCGGCAACAGGGGGTCAATCTCGGTAGGCTCCCCCGCGCGCCAGAACCCGGCACCAGGCGGCGTTGGCTGTACGTCTGGGAGACGCGCGAAAAGGCCCAAGCGTTTGCCGACGAACTCGAACAGCGAACCGGCAACGCCTGGACTGTCATGGAGGTAGCCGCGCCGCCGTCAGAGGGGCCGCTCGGGCCGATAATCGTTCAGGTCGGTCGGCGCGCGGACGGCTTGGTTTTCGAGTTGCACCCGCTGAGCCGCGGGATGATTCGATCGGCATTTCCGGCCGCACGCCCCTCCGCGTCAACCATTTCCGTTAATTTCAACACGTTTCGAGACTTCCAGACCGCTCACGGCTCGATCAACGACCTCGCCGCGGAAGTGGTGCCAACGCTCACCGGACTGAAGACGGACCAACTTGTGCAACTGGGCTACGCGCTGATCGAAGACGATACAGACCGGACGCTCGTGTTCGTACGGCCCGGCGACCTCACGCCGGGAGGGGTTCCGGGTTAGCGCCTTCACCGCCGCTGATGGGCGCGAGCGGTTTGAGCGGCGGCAGGACGTTCCAGGCGTTGAGGTGGTCGGTGAGGTCGAACGTCCCGCAGACCGCCGACCACTGTTCCGGCTGGTCGGCGACCGGGCGAAATTGAATGTAGAGTTCCAGATCGCCGGACGAGGCATTTTCTGAGCCGCACCCGTTGTTCCACAACTCCTTTAGAGTCCCTCGACTGATAATGATGAAGCTGCCCCATCGGTCGTTCAGACGGACCACGAGGGCGTAAAACAGCGGCGGGTCGTCGGCCCTTCTCAACTGCTTCATCGGCACCCCGAACCGGGCGCTGTACCCTTCGCCCTTCCTGTATGCCGTGCCGGGCGCGGTTTTGACTTGGATTCGGGCGACTTCGGGTCGGTCGTCGTGGAAGGCGAACACATCGGTACCGACGTCAATGTGGGGCACGGCGGCGTTGCATCTCCGGTGTAACAGCTCGCCGATCACCGCCATCTGCCCACTGCCGCCAGAAAAGGCCGCGCCGGCATCGGCTTTCCAGCCCATCGGAACCTCACTTGTCTGGTCGGCTCACCACGCCGCGCCGACCGGGGCCGGGGACGAGGAGTAGTCGAACGGCGGCTCCATCAACTCCTCCTCGCCGCCGCGGTCGCGGAAGATGTGCAGCACCCGCACCCGCGACAGGTCGTCGAACTTCGGCTCCGGGTACAGGTCCGAGCGGAACGGGTTGCCCGGCTCGTACTCGTGCAGCATCACCTTCACCTTCGGGATGCCGCGGAAGTGCAACTCTTCCGCACGCCGCTTCCCGCCGTGGACGTCGTACAGCTCGGTCAGCACCCGCAGGGCGCGCTCGAGGTTGCGGAAGGTGACCCCGTCCTCGACGAAGATCATGTCCACCTGGGTGGCCCGGAGCACCGCGTGCGCGTGTTGCCGGGCGCGGGGCGGCAGGACGCGGCGGTACGGCGGGCCGACCAGCGGCGGCGCGTCCTCGCCGGCGGCGTCCGCGTCCTCCCGGCCGACGCCCTCCACGAACCACCAGTGCGGGGCCAGCCAGAACCCGCCGCCGGCCGGCCCCTTGAACACGCTCGCCCGCTTGAACAGCTTCTGCAAGCCGCGGAACAACTGCCGGCGGACCTTGATCTCGTCCCGCCGGTCGAGCCGCTCCCGCACGGCGGCGCTTTCCAGGTCGGCCAGGGACACCTTCAGCGGCCACCGCGGGTCGAACTCGGTCGCCTCGGACTGCGCCGAGGTCACCACCTCGATCGGCACCTGCCCCGGCTCGCGGGCCTCGCGGGTGACGTACCAGCCCCACCGGCGGGCGACCGCGGCCGCCCGGGTCACGTCGTGCGGGCTTGCCCCGGACACGTGCAGCGTCGGCGGGGTGCGCCGTGCCGGGTCGCCGCTGTGCGCCGAGTACAGCTTCGCCAGCACCACCGCGAGCAACCCCGGCATCATCCACGCCGCGACCGTGCCCAGCAGCGCCGTGAACGGCATCGCGTCGTCCGGCCGCGGCGCCTCGAACAGCCGCCCGCCGCACGCGGTCAGCAGGACGTCGAACGCGATCAACGCCGTCAGTCCGACGACCGCCGCCAGCGCGCGGCGGAGCGGCACGGCGCACACCGGCCGGTCGGGCGCCGCGCGCCACAGGATCGCCGCCCCGTCGCCGCCCCGCGGCAGGTAGGCGGCCCACGCGCCCACCGCCACCAGCAGACACAGCGCCAGCACCGCGGCCGGCGGGACGACCCACGCCACCGCCGACACCAGCACCGCGTACCCGACGACGGCGGTCAGTTCGGCCCCGCGGCGGTCGGTGTCGCCGAGCCACCGCTTCAGCCACCGGTCGAGCACCGCGACCGGCACGAAGATGCCCACGATCGTCACCGCCATGAGCACCGCCCACAGCGACAGCAGGAGGGCGACGTGGAGGGTGTAGGAGGTGTAGAACGACACCGCCCGCCAGCCGGTCGGGAACGCCGCCCACGCGGCGGCGGCCAGCGCGCCCCACGCGACCAGCCCGGCCGCCAGCCCGAGCACCGCCGGCGGGGTGCGGCGGGGCAGGGGGGGCGCGCCGCGGAGGTCGATGCCGTGGTCGTACCGGAGGCCGGCGAGCGCCGCCTTCAGTCGGCGGGCGAACGCCGCCGCCCGGCTGACCACCGGCAGCGGCTCCCGCTTGTGCCGGACCGCCACGGTCACCGCGACCGCGACGAGCAACCCCCCGGCCAGCGCGTCGTGCCCGTCGGTCGTGGCGTACAGCCGGCCGAACACTTCCAGCCCGACGACGAACGCGCACACGGCGGCGGTGAACCACGCGCCCGAGGGCAGGACGCGGCCACTGGGCGAGAAGACCGAGGTGAGCAGCTTCATGGAGTTATTTCACCACACCGCGAGCCGAACGCCAACCGCGTTCGCCCGATCCGCGCAACCGATCGGAGAGGCACGGGGCATTCTACCACCCCGACCGAATCAGGTTACGGGGCGGGTTGCGGAAATGTGGCGAAGGGCTTCGGCCCGGGCGCGGGCGGCCCGCCGCGGCGCGGAAACTCTGCCGGCGTGAGGGTTTGCGAATATTCACGACCGCTGCCGGGTGAGCGCGGGGTGACGCGCGGATAAGATCGAGCTGACCGCTACACCCGAGGAGAACGAGCCGTGAGCCGAATGACCAGCGCCGGTGTCGTCGTCGCCCTGCTCGCGCTGCCGGCCGCGCGGGGCGACGAGGGCGTAACGATCTCCGAGGCCAAGGCGGACCCGAGCGGCGTCCTCGTCCACGAGGTCCGGTCGCCATACCAGACCAGGACGACGCAGATTCGGGTGCTGATGCCCGGCAAGGCGGAGAAGGGCAAGAAGTACCCGGTTGTGTACGTCCTGCCGGTCGAAGCCGGGACCGAGAACCGCTACGGCGACGGACTGAAAGAGGTCCAGAAACTCGATCTGCACAACACGCTGAACGCGGTGTTCGTGGCCCCGACCTTCTCGCACCTGCCGTGGTACGCCGACCACCCGACCAAGCCCGACATCCGCCAGGAAAGCTACCTGCTCAAGGTGGTCGTCCCGTTCGTGGACAAGACCTACCCGGTGAAGCCCGAGACCGGCGGGCGGCTGCTACTCGGGTTCAGCAAGTCCGGGTGGGGGGCGTGGTCGTTGCTCCTGCGCAACCCGGACGTGTTCGGCAAGGCGGCGGCATGGGACGCACCGCTCATGCTCGACGCGCCGGGCAAGTACGGCAGCGGCGACATCTTCGGCACCCCGGACAACTTCGAGCGCTACCGGGTGAGCAAGCTGCTGGCGGACAAGGCGGACGCCCTCCAGAAGGGCACGCGGCTGATCCTGCTGGGGTACGGGAACTTCCGGCCCGAGCACGAGAAGGCGCACGCGCTCCTGGACAAGCTGAAGATCGGCCACGAGTACCGCGACGGCCCCGCCCGCAAGCACGACTGGCACAGCGGGTGGGTCAAGGAGGCGGTCGAACTGCTCGTCGCGGAGTGACGCCCGGGCCGACTCGCGGTCACGCCCGACCGGGTTCGCCGTTCGCGCCGGCAGCGGCACCGAGCGACGCGTACGGGCCGGGGGACGGGCGGCCGGCCGCGCGCCCGCCGGAAGCGCCCTCCGACCCGCCCTCGGCCGCCCGCACCAGTTCCGCGAACAGCCCGTCCTGGGCGATCAGCGCCTCGTACGGCCCGGTCTCGACCAGCCGGCCGTCGTCGAACACGAAGATGCGGTCGGCGTCGGCGAACGTGCTCAGCCGGTGCGCCACCATGATGACGGTGCGGTCGCGGCTGGCCGTCCCGATCGCCTGCTGCACCTGCCGCTCGCTGATCGTGTCCAGTGCGCTGGTCGCCTCGTCCAGAATCAAGATCGGCGGGTTCTGGAGGAACACCCGGGCCAGCGCGAGCCGCTGCCGCTGCCCGCCGGACAGGTTCGCCCCGCGCTCGGCGATCTGCGTCTTGTACCCGTCGGGCATGGCCACGATCTCGTCATGGATGCACGCCATCCGCGCCGCCCGGACGACGTTTTCCGGCAGCGGCTTGGTCGGGCTTCCGTAGCAAATGTTCTCCTCGATGGTGCCGCTGAACACGAACGGGTTCTGCCCGACGTAGCCGATCAGGTGGGCCAGCGACTCGCGCGACAGCTCCTCCAAAGGCACGCCCATGATCGACACCTTGCCGGCGCACGGGTGCAACAGCCGCATGAGCACCTTCAGCCACGTCGATTTACCGCACCCGCTGCGCCCGGCGACGCCGATCGTCTCGCCCGGCGAGATTTCCAGGTCGATCCCGGCCAGCGCGCACCGCGGGCGGCCGTCCGGCAGCTTGTAATCCACGCGCAGCCCGTCCACCCGCACCACCGCGACCGTGTCGTCCAGCCGCGGCTCGGTGTGCGTCTTGGTGTCGAACGACGGGTCTTTGGGGAGTGACAGCAGCTCCTGAAGGTCGAGCACGCGGAGGCTCGCCTCGTGCCCCTCGTCCAGCACCCGGTGGACCTCGTTGAGCGGGGCCATGGCGCTCAGGTACAGCATCGAGAACGTCAGGATGTCGCCGAACGAAATCTGCCCGTTCACCGCCAGGTACGCGGCCAGCCCGAGCACGCCGACGTGGACCCCGCCCTCGACCACCGCCTTGCCCGCGCCGAAGAACGACATCGCGACGTGGTGCTTCAGCTCCTTGCCCCGCTTCTGCTCGGCCGCCTTTGCCACCCGCTTCAGCTCGTGCGCGTTGGCGTTGGCCACCCGCACGTAGTCCAGCCCGCCGAGCAACTCGACCACCGTCCCGTCCATCTCCTCGTTCACCCGCAGCAGCTTCAGCCGGACGCGCTTCTGCGAGAGCAGTTGCCACACCGTCAGCCCGAGCGACGCCGGGATGACGCACAGCATCACCAGCCCGAGCAGCGGCTGCTTCCACACCGCGGTGGCGATGGCGAACACGCCGACCACCAGCGCCGGGAAGAAGTCGAGGAACGACAGCCGCAGCAGCCGCATGTACCCGCCGATGGAGCGGAAGATCTTGCCGTGCAGCGTGCCCACCTTCTCGTGCGTCAGTTCTGACAGATTTGCCTGCATCAGGTGGGAAACCACCTTCACGCTCATGTGCCGCTCGATTCGCGTGCAGGTGTTCTCGACCAGGAACCGGCGGATCACCTGAAGGAACTCGCGGATCAGCACCAGCCCGGCGATCATGACGAGCACGGTGCCGACGGCGGCGAGGATCGAGGCCCGCGACTCGCCGGCTTGCAGGCCGGTGGCGACGCGGTCCACCAACTTGCCGGACAGCAGCGGCAGCGCGGTGGCGGCGACCCCGCCGAACGCCATCACGGCGACCGCGCCGAGCAACGCGTACCGGTGCGGGCGGGAGAGCATCCGCCACGTCTGCCGGGCGGTGCCGGCGAGCTCGCGCACCTCGGTCAGGAATCGGCTCAGGCTGGGCGGCTTGGCGGACATGTCAACCCTCGGTCGGTCGCGGTTCGGGACCGGGCGACGAAAAAACACCACCCTTTCAGGCGGTGTTCGGAAGAGGCACATCCGGGAGAGGTGCGGCCCTCAGCGCGGGCCGGGCTTGAGCCGCCGCTGCATCTGACTCATCAGGAGCGGCGACGCCTTCAGCCGGCCGATCAGCCTCTGCTCCACCAGTTGCGACGGGGTGAGCGCCGCCCGGCTGTCGATGACCAGCGTTTCCTCGTCGTTGCGGACGGCGACGGCATCGCTGCCGGGCTGGAGAATATCGGCGGTCGGGGTGTTATCGTTCACGTTGTCCTCGCGTTTGTTGTGGCGGAGAGGCACGCCCCGTAATGCATGCGGCGTGCCGTTTCTCCCCACGCGCCGCGGTTTCCTCCCTTTCGCGCGAGCCGTACGCCAATCTGCTACTGACGCACGAAATTCGTCGCCGGCACACGCGGGACGCGCACCCGCACGGCGTGTTCGCGGGCGTCGTCGCGCAGCGGCACCGCCCCGCCGGGAACCGCCTCGCCGTCCACCCATACGCCGGCTTCGTCGCCGAACTCGACCGCGCAGCGGTACACCGCGGAGCCGAAACGATATGTGACCTCGAACCCGCCCCACTCCGGCGGCAACTTCGGGTTGAACGTCAGGGCGTCGCCGCGTTTGGTGAAACCGAGCAGCGTTTCGAGCGCCGCGCGGTACAGCCACGCCGCCGACCCGGTGTACCACGTCCACCCGCCGCGGCCGACGTGGGGCGGAACCCCGTATACGTCCGCGGCGACCACATACGGCTCGACCTTGTAGCGGGCAACTGCTTCGGGCGTGTCGGTGTGCGACAGCGGCGAGATCATCTGCCACAGGGCGAGCGCGTCGGCCCCGCGGCCGAGTTCCGCGAGCGCCTGCACGAGCCAGATGGCCGCGTGTGTGTACTGCCCGCCGTTCTCGCGGATGCCGGGCACGTAGCCCTTGATGTACCCCGGCTGGAGCGTGCCCGCGTCGAACGGCGGGTCGAACAACTTCACGAGCTTGGCGTTCCGATCGACCAGGCGCGCGACCGCGGCATCCACGCCCGTCGCGGCGCGCTGAGAGTCGCCGCCGGCGAGCACCGCCCACGACTGCGGGAGGGAGTCGATGCGGCACTCGTCGTTCGTGTACGAGCCGAGCGGGGTGCCGTCGTCGAACCACGCGCGGAGGTACCAGTTTCCGTCCCAGGCGTGTGCTTCCGCGGCATCCCGGAGTTGCTTCGCCTCGCCGCGGAGTCGCTCGGCGACGGCCGAATCGCCGTCCGCGTCGGCGAGTTCGGCGAACCCGGTGCGCACGACGACCTGGAACCACGCGACCCACACGCTCTCGCCCTGGCCGCCGGCCCCGACGAGGTTCATCCCGTCGTTCCAGTCGCCGCAGCCCATCAGCGGGAGGTCGTGCGGGCCGAGCTTCCACCCGTGCGCGAGAGCGCGGAGGCAGTGCTCGTACACGGTCGCGGTGTCGTCCGAGCGCTCGGGCAGGAAGTATTCCTCATGCTGGTGCGGCTCCAGCGCCGGCCCGCGAAGGAACGGCACCTGTTCGTTCAGAATGGCGTTGTCCCCGGTCACGCCGACGTAGCGGGCGACGACGTACGGCAGCCAGAGGAAGTCGTCGGAGAAGCGGGTGCGCACGCCCCTTCCTGACGGCGGGTGCCACCAGTGCTGGACGTCGCCTTCGGGGAACTGGCGGGCCGCGGCGCGGAGGATCTGCGCGCGGGCCTCGCCCGGCTCGGCGTACAGCAGCGCGGTGACGTCCTGAAGCTGGTCGCGGAACCCGTATGCGCCGCCGGACTGGTAGAACGCCGATCGCCCCCACAGCCGGCACGCGAGCACCTGATACGGGAGCCAGCGGTTCACCAGCACGTCGAACCGCGGGTCGGGCGTCTTCACCGTCACGGCCGACAGCCGCCGGTCCCATGCCGCGATCACCTCCGCGAGCGCCGCGGCGGCGGAGCGCGGTTCGCGGTAGTGGGACGCGAGCTTCGCGGCAGTCGGTGCGTCGGCGGCCTGCCCGATGACGAACACGACCTCCACAAGCCCGCCGGGGGGCACCTCGAACCGCCCCAAAAGGGCCGCACACGGGTCGAGGCCAGGGCCGACGTGATCGCTCAGCCCCACCCGCTTGAGCGCCGCGGGGAACGCGGCCGACCGGTTGCGGCCCAGAAACTCCGCGCGGTCGCCGGTGAGGGTGCGCGGGCGCAGGCTGGTGTCGGCGAATGCGACTGCCGTTGGACTCTCGCCGAACGCGCAGCGGGCGAGGAGCGCGCCGCTCCCCGGATCAATCTCGGTGACGATGAACGGCGCGGTCTGCTCGCGCGTGGTGCCCAGCACCCACTCGGCGAAGAACGTGGCCGACAGGTGCCGCACACGCGAGCCGCGGTTGGTGACGCGCAGCCGCAGAACCTTCACAGGGTCGCTGACCGGCACGAACGCCGTCAGTTCGGCGGTCAGTTCGTCGCGGTCGGCGGCATAAGACGTGTACCCGGCGCCGTGCCACACGCCGACGGTCGCCCCGCACGGCTTCGGGGTCGGCGTCCAGAAGTGCCCGGTCTCCTCGTCGCGGACATAGACCACTTCGGCCGGCGGGTCGGACACCGGGTCGTTGCTCCACGGCGTCAGCCGGTTCGCCTGGCTGTTCCCGACCCACGTGTACCCGCACCCGCTGTCGGTGGCGAGGCACCCGACGTTCGGATTCGCGATCACGTTCGACCACGGCGCGGGCGGGACGCCGGTGATGACGTATTCGCGGCCGTCGGCGGTAAACCCGCCGGTGCCGTTGGCGAACAGCAGGCCGTCGATCGCCGGGCGGTCGGGGACGTGCGGCTCGGCCGGGCGGGTCGGGACGAGGTCGGCGGGCAACTTCCGGCCGCGGGCGAGCGCGTCGGTCTGGTCGGCGAGCGTGCCGCGGTCGCCGTACAGCACCACGCGCGCCGCGGCGAGCAGCAGGTTGCGCTCGTCGGTCCCCGGCTGCGCCTTTCGCACGAACACCCCGCCCGGCCGGTCGATGAGGTCGCGGCTGTCGCTCGCCCGGGCCAGCGCGCCGAGGTCGCCGTACAGTTCCTCGCGGTAGCTCGCCGGGCGGTCGGCCAGGAGCAGCAAGTCCACCTTGAACCCGCGGCCGCGCCAGAACGCATGCGCCTTCAGCGCCTGCCGGGCGAGGGACAACCCGTCGCCGTCGGACACACACACTGCGAGAATCGGCAGGTCACCGGAGATGCCGAACGGCCACAGCGACGGCTGCCCGTGGCGGTTCTCGCGCAGGCAGTTCAGGGCGCGGAGGGCCGGCGGCGGGAACAGGACGTGCCCGGCGAGCCGCTGGAACACGTGCGACTCGGCCGCGGTCATCCCGAGGTGCCGCAGTTCGACGCGGCTGTGCGCCCAGGCCAAATCGAAGGCGCGGTCGGCGGCCGCGGGCGCGTGGTAGTGGCCGGCGAGCGCGACCGCGTCGTCGCGGGTGGCGCACACGGCCGTCACGAACGCCAGCGCCGCCGTCCCGCCGGCCGGCACCTTCACCGACTTGCGGAGCGCGAACACCGGGTCGAGCACCGGGCCGGTGGTGCCGCTCAGCCGCTTCGCGAGCGATTCGGCGTCGGCGAGGGCGCGCCGGCGGCCGAGGAACTTCGCCCGGTCGGTTTCGTATTCGGTCGCACGTGCCGCGTTTTCGTCGGCCGAGACGAGGTGAACCGCGAACACCGGCGTCTGGTCGGCGGCCCGGGGCCGCCGACGGCACAGCAGCGCATCATGCGCCGCGAGCCACTCGGTTTCGAGGAACAGTTTGCCGAACGCCGGGTGCGCGAGGTCGGCCCGCGGGTCGATCAGCGCCACCTCCGCAAAGCTCGTCACGTCGAGCGTGCGCGGCGTGGTGCCGTGGTTCACGAGGGTGACGCGGCGCACCTCGGCGTCGTGGTCCGGGGCGACGGCGATTTCGACGTGCGTCTCAATGTCGCCGTCGCGGCGGCGGATTTCGGCCTTGTCGGCGGAGAAAATGACCTCGTAGTAGTCGGCGGGTGCGGCGAGCGGTTGGTGCCCGGCGGACCACAGCTTCCCGGTGGCGGTGTCGCGCACGTAGATGAAGGTGCCGTGACAGTCCCGCGTCGGGTCGGACCGCCACCGCGTTACCGCCAGCCCGCGACAGGCGCTGAACCCGCCGCCGCTGTTTGTCACCATCACCGTGTACTGCCCGTTGGAAAGCAGGTGCGTGCGGGGCGCGGGCGTCTCGGCCGTCGTCAAGCGGCGGCTGACGTCGTCGGTCGTGCCGGTCGGAGACGCGGCGGCGGTCTCGTCGTCCGGGGCGCGCACCTCGGGCGCGTCGAGCGGCACCCGCTCTTGCAACAGCAGTTCCACCGCCTTGACCGCCGGTTCGGCGTGCAGCCGGCGGCAGTGAACGTCATTCAAAAGGCGGTTGGTGATCGCGCACAGCCCCATCCCTTGGTGGTGCGCCATGTACGACTTGATGACGCGGCACCGCTCGCCACGCCGGAGCCGGTCGGGGGTAAAGTCGATCGCCTCGTAGAAGCCGAACGGCCCTTCACCGCCGACCGCACGCAGCGCCGCGAAGTTAGCGACCGCAGCCGCGGCGTCGGTCATCGTCGCCAGCAGGGTCGCGTATGGGGCGATGACGAGGTCTTTCGCCAGCCCGCGCTTCAGCCCCAACCCGGGCACGCCGAACGACTGGTACTGGTAGTCGCCCTCCTGGCTGAGCACGTAGAAGCCAGATTCCGACACGCCCCACGGCACCCGCCGCTCGCGCCCGTATTCGATCTGACGTGCGACGGTAGCCTTCTGGGCGACGTCGAGCATGGTTCCCGTCGCCGGGGCGAGCAGCAGCCGCGGCATGAGGTACTCGAACATCGTCCCGCCCCACGACACCAGCCCCGGTTTGCCGGCGGCGTCGGTGACGAGCCGGCCGAGCTGGAACCAGTGCTTCCGCGGCACCACCCCGCGCGCCACGGACAGGAAGCAGGTGAGCGCGGCTTCCGAGGCGAGCAGGTCGTAGTGCCCGCTGTCGAGCCGCTCGAGCGGGACGTTGTACCCGATGCTGAACAGGTGCCGGGCCTCGTTGTAGAGGAACCGGAAGTCCATCGCGTCGGCGAACGCGGCACAGCGGTGGGCCGAGCGCTCAAGCCGGTCCACGACCTCTGGCGCGGCCGATCGCTCACACGCGGCCGCGAGCGCCTCCAACTCGCGCGAGCGGAGGTCGGCCGCCAGACCGGGCAACCGGTGCGCAAGCCGGCGGAGCGGCGCGGGGGTATTGAGTTCGGTGCGGAGTTCGAGCGTCAGCCCGTGGTTGACCGGCGTACCGGGGGCCGCGCGGAGGGCCGCGTCGAACGCCCGCAGGTCCGCGACCCACGGGCACACCGCGTCGAACTCGGCCCGCAGCGCCCGCGCCTGCGCGGCCACCGCTTCCGCCCACACGCCGGCGCCCAATCCCGATGCCAGCTTCTCGGCCTGCTCGAACCAGTCGCACCAGCCGATCAGGTCCGCGGGCGTTTTCGCCAGGTGCGCGCGCAACTCCGGTGCGGGGGCTGCGGCGAGATTCAACGCATCGAGCAACCCGCCCGCAACCTCCGCCGACGGGTACACGGCGTCGGCCTTCGCCAACAGGCCGTTCTTGGTCGCGAGCAGGCACCCGAGCAGATTCCCGCTATCGACCGTCGAGACGTACTCCGGCGGCAGCGGGCGGAGGGTCGTCGTCTCGTACCAGTTGAAGAAGTGCCCGCGGAACCGCTCCATACGGTCGAACGTGTCCAGCGTGCGCTCGACCCGCGAGGCGAGGTCGGACACGCCGATGTAGCCCAGATCGTGAGCCGAAAGCGTTGACAGTAGCAGCAGTCCCTTGTTCGTGGGTGAGGTGCGGTGCGCGACGACGCCTTTCGGGTCTTCCTGGTAGTTGTCCGGCGGCAAGAAGTTGTCTTCGGCGGTGACAAATGTCTCGAAGAACCGCCACGTCATGCGGGCGGTGCGGCGGAGTTCGGCCCGCTCGGCGTCCGCGAGCGCCGGCGCCGGGTCGGCCAGCGGCCGGCTGACCAGCCACGCCGCTACCGGCGACAGCAGCCACGCGACGAGCCACGGCGCGGCCCCCGCGAGCGCCTCGGGTCGCAGCCACGCGACCAGCGCCGCCAGCCCGACGGCCACCGCGACCGCTTGCCACATCGTGCGCGCGAACTGCGCGAGTCCGGTGCCGAGCCGCGCTTCGGCGGCCGCCGCGGTCTCCCATTCGAGCATCCGCTTGCGCGACACGCACAGCCGCCACACGGTCCGCGCGATCGCGTCGAGCGCGAGAGTTGCCTGATTCGCCAGGAACACCGCCGACAGCGCCACCTGCCCGACCGTCGCCGGGATGCTCTGGCGCGCGCGGCGGATGACCGCCCGCGGCGCGCCGCTCGTCACCAGCCCGAGCGCGTGGTCGAAAAGCTGAAGGGCGAGCGGCACCGCCAGCGCCGCGAACGCGGCGAGCGTCCACGCCCACGCCGGCCCCGGCAGCACCATCCATCCGAGCGCGAGCAGCACGAGCAGGCCCGCCGGGACGACGCTCCGCCGCAGGTTGTCGAACACCTTCCAGCGGCCCAAAAGTGTCAGAATGTTATGCATCTTCCCGGCGGCGGTCGGCACCGCGCTGCCGAGCCACGGCAGCAGTTGCCAGTCGCCGCGCACCCAGCGGTGCTCGCGCTTCGCGTATGCGTGGTACTTGGCCGGGAAGTCGTCGAACACCTCCACGTCGGTCACGAGGCCGCAGCGGGCGAAGTTCGACTCGATCAGGTCGTGGCTGAGGATCGCGTTCTCGGGGAACGCCTTCCCGGCGGTCGCGTGGAACGCGTGCAGGTCGTACAGACCCTTCCCGGTGAACGTGCCCCACCCGAACAGGTCCTGGTAGACGTCCGACGACGCGCTGGAGTACGGGTCGATGCCCACGGAGCCGGCGAAGATGCGCGCGAACCGCGACCGCAGGCCCGTCTTGTACAGGAACGACACCCGCGGTTGCAGCACGCCGTACCCGGCCACAACGCGGCGGCCGTCGGGCGAAAGGACGGGCCGGTTGAGCGGGTGTGCCATCGTCGCGACCAGCCGCCGGGCGGCGTCCCGCGGCAGCACGGTGTCCGCGTCGAGCGTGAGTACGAACCTCGCGCCCAACGCCGCCGCGTCGCCCGTCTGAACGGCGTAGCTCGTCCCGCCCTCGCCGCACAGCAACCGGTTGAACTCGTCTAGCTTGCCGCGCTTCCGCTCCCACCCCATCCACGCCCCTTCGGACGGGTTGAACAGCCGTTTGCGGTGGAACAGAAAGAACAGGTCGCCGCCGCGGGCGTGCCGCTCGTTCAGCCGCCGGATGCCGTCCACCGCGGCCTTGACGAGCGCGTCGTCGTTGGGTGTGGTTTCGGTCTGGGCGTCGGCCCAGTCGGTGAGGAGCGCGAACCGCAGTTGCGGGTCGGGGTTGGCGAGGTAGTGCAGTTCGAGCCGCTCGCACAACGCCGCGGCGCTCTCCGGCTTCGTCAGCATGCCAGGGATGACGACGACCGTGCGACAGTCGGCCGGGATGCCGCCCACCGTCCCCGTCGAGCCTGCCGACGGGGCCGGGATTCCGGCAGAGAAGTCGAGTTTCGGCAGGACCCGCGGCGGCAAGGCGCGGCAGACGAGGTAATTCGTCAGCGCGACGGCCGCGTCGCTCGCCGGGAGCAGCACCGCCATCGCCGCGAGCGCGATCAGCCACGCCGGCGCGCCGGCAGACCACACCGCGAGCGCCGCGACCGCCACCAGCATGCCGGTGAGTAGCGCGAGCGTGCCGAAGTACGCGGTGTGCGGCCGGTCGGTCAGGAAGGCGCGCCAGCGGACGCCGAGCGGGAACCGGCAACCGAGTTCGCGCGCGAACGCATTTCGCCCTTCGGCGATCAGGTAGTAGCCGACGTGCCGCTCGCGGGGCGTCGCACCCGCTGCGGCCCGCGCGATCGCCCGCCGGGCGACTTCGACTTCGTCGCGCCGCGCCGCTTTCGCCAGCGCCTCGACCGCCTGCCGGTAGCGGTCGCGGGTGGCGAACTCCTGCCGCGCGTACACGCCGGTCGGCTCGGCCCGCAGCGCCTCCTCGACCGGGCTGGCCCGCTCGAAGAACTCGGACCAGTCGATCGCGTTCAGGAGTCGCAGGCTGGTCACGCAGTTCCCGACCGACACCTGATTGGCCGCCTGCCGGCGGTGCTCGCGGCGGAGCACCTCGGTGAGGTCGCCGGCCGCGTGCCGGGCCAGCCAGTCGTCCGGCACGTTGGGCACCACGGCCGGGGCGCGGCGGTCGGGAGCGTCGCCCAGGTCGCGCACCGCCTGGTGCCAGCCGACCAGGAACGCGTCGGACGGGTCGTCCGGCAGCGCCGGGGCGCGCCCGCCGGTCGCGCCGACGGCGGCCCGCACCCACGCCGCGGCCCGCTCGCGGTCGGCCCGGGTCGTCAGCATCTGGTCGGCCAGCCGGCGCAGGTTCTCCAACAGCGCCAGCCGCAGCATCGTCGGCACCGCCCACAGCTCGCCGGTGGTGAGCGGTGTCACCTGCTGGTAGGCGCGAACGAAGCACAGAATGAGGCCGTCGTCGAGGTGGCTGTCGGTGTGCGCGGCGAGCGCGACGGCGATCGAATACACCCGCGGCCGGTCGGCGTCGCCGGCGACAGTCGGCAGTTCGCCGTAGTAGCCGCGGGGCAGGTCGGTGCGAACCTCGCGGAGCACGTCCTCGATGACGAAGAAGTTGTCGAGCAGCCACTCGGCGTCGGGCATGAGCGGTTCGTGCCGGGCGGCGGCCGCGGCGACCGCGTCGCGGGCCACCTTCAACCGGGCGGCGTTGTCGCGCAGGCGCGAGAGCAGGGGTTGGGAACGCGGTTTCGCCGTGGCCCGCTGTTCCGCCGCCAGGCGCCCAGCCAGTTCGGCCAGTTGGTCCGGGCCGAGCAACTCGGCGCGGAGCGGAAGTTCAGTTGTGGATAGGGGTTGGGTTGCGGGGAGAGCGTCGGCAAGTGTGGAACTCATTCGCGGCGCATGCTCCTCCGAGATAGGATGCGATGCGATGAAAGCAATTCGTATGCCGTGTTGCCCCGAGTGACGGCGGGCCGATTCACTCCGCGATCACGACCTCGCCGCCGGCGCGGGTGGCGAGCGCCTGCCACGCCGGTAGCGGGATGCCGTCGCGCACGAACCGGACCGCGCCGTCGCACAGCAGCACGTTCACGCCGCCTGAGTGCAGGCCGCGGGCCGCTAATCGCCCTTTCTGCTGGGTCGCATTGGTGCAGTCGAAGCCGAGCGGGTTCGGCGGTTCCGCGTGGTTGTACAGCGTGTTCCCGTAGTTCCCCACGATCCATTTGGCCCCGCGCTCGGTGTTCCACACTCCATTTGAGGGCTGGCACGTTGTCGCGGTCGTGTCGCCACTCCCGGGAATCTCCAGCATCACGCGGCGGGCGTCGCCGGTCGCGCCCGCGCCCGTCGATCGCTCGGCGAACGCGGCCGTGTTCGAGGTGCCGTCGGAAATGTCGTCCAGCCGCACCGCCGAGCCGAGGAAGAACACCCCGTCGGCGCCGGCGAGCGCGCCGGAGTTCGCTCCGCTACCGGAGCACGCCGCGTAGCTGGTGCCCGCGAACGCCGACCCCGGCACCCGCCCGCCGGTCGGGTCGCCCGGGCACACGAAAGGGCGGACGAGCGTCGTCGCCGCGGAAAGGTTCCGCGCGCCGTCGTAGACCGTCGCCGGCGGGACGGAGAACGTGGCGGGCGGGGCGGAAAAGTCGATCAGCCCGCGCAGGTTGTCTTGTTCGAGGTGGCCGAGCAGGTGGGCGTGGGGCGAGAAGATGGCCGGGGTTGGGGTTCCGCGCCCCGGCGGCAGGCGGCCGAGCGCGGCGTGGTGGTTGTGACACGCCAGCCCGATTTGTTTCAGGTTGTTGGCGCACGCCGCCCGCGCCGCGGCGTCGCGCACCTTCTGCACCGCCGGCAGCAGCAGGCCGACGAGCGTCGCGACGACCGCCAGTACGACCAGCAGTTCGATGAGCGTGAACGCCCAAGAGGATTGCGGATTGCGGATTGCGGATTGCGGATTGAAGACAGCCGCACGGCCGCGGTCTTCGTCTCTGTAATCCGCAATCCGCAATCCGCAATCCGCAATTCTCCGGCTCACTTGGCCACCGGGGCGACGCGCCAGATGCGGTCGGACACGTCGTCGGTGACCAGCAGCGCGCCGTCGGGGGCCACGCACACACAGACCGGCCGGCCGTACACCTCGTCGGCGTTGGCGATGAAGCCGGTGAGGAAGTCCTCCGCGCCACCCGCCGGCTTGCCGCCCTTAAACGGCACAAACGCCACCCGGTAGCCGGCGAACTGCGACCGGTTCCACGACCCGCGCTGCCCGACGAACGCCCCGCCGCGGTACTTCTCCGGGAACGCGGCCGCGGTGTAGAAGGTCAGCCCGAGCGACGCGGTGTGCGCGCCGAGCGCGACGTCCGGGGCGACCGCCCGGGCGACGAGGTCGGGCCGCTCGCCCTTGCGCCGCGGGTCTTCGTTCTTGCCGAAGTAGCTGTACGGCCAGCCGTAGAACGCCCCGTCCTTGACGGACGTGATGTAATCGGGCACCAACTCGTCGCCGAGTTCGTCCCGCTCGTTGACCGCCGTCCACAGTTCGTTGGTGTGCGGCGCCCACGCCATCCCGACCGGGTTCCGCAGTCCCGCGGCGAACACCCGCAGCCCGGTCCCGTCCGGGTTGGCCTCCAGGATGTTGGCCCGCAACACCTCCTCTTTCATCCCCTTCTCGCCGACGTTCGACGCCGACCCGACCGAGATGTACAGCTTCTTCCCGTCGGCCGCGGCGAGGAGGTTGCGGGTCCAGTGGTTGTTGTACCCGCCGAGCGGCAGGTGCAGCACCTGCGTGCCCTTCGCGTCGATCTTTGTCTGACCGGTCTGGTACGGGAACCGCACCACCCCGTCGGTGTTGGCGACGAACAGTTGGTCGCCGATCAGGGCCATGCCGAACGGCTGGTTGAGGTCGGCGAGGAACGTCTCGCGCACCTCGGGCTTGCCGTCCTTGTCGGCGTCGCGGAGCAGGGTGATGCGGTTGGCGGAGGTGCCGGTCACCGTCTTGGACTTCTTCATCCCCTCCTTGTCTTCCTTCTTGGCGTCCGGCTTCGGCAGGGTACGGGCCTCGGCCACCAGGACGTCGCCGTTGGGCAGCGCGTACAGCCACCGCGGGCTGTCGAACTTGTCCGCATACAGCGTCACCGCGAAGCCGTCCGGGGCTTTGGGCGTCTTGCCGTCGGGCCAGCCGATCACCTTCGGGTGCTTGGTGACCGACTTCGTCTCGAACGGCGGCGGCAGTTCGGGCTGCGGGTCGGCAGCGGCGAGGAGGGCGGAACCCAAGACTGCCAGAGCAGACCAGACCAGGACGCGCATGAGTAGCTCCGGGGGCCGGGAGCGGCAGGAGACACACCGCGCCTGCGCGCCGTGGCCCGCGATCCCGTGGATGAGAACGACGTGCGTGAAGCAATCTTCGTGCCAGTATGCGGCACCGACATGCGGCCTACGAGTGCGGACTTGCCTGCGAGACAAAGGGGTGGTCTGAACGGCGGTCGTGGTCGCGTCACCGGACCGGGGTGTTCCACAGTCAGCCGGACGCGAACCGTCCCGTCCTCGCCCGCGGTGACCAGCCGGCTCCCGTCCGGTCAGGGTCTGCGAGCGCTCGTGCGGTTCGGACGTGAGCAGCGTCGGACTCACGAGCGTCGAAAGCCCGCGAATCCCGCCCGGGTGGAGCACCACGTCGCCGACGCCGACGGGTGCAGGGACACGATCGGCGACTGCCCGATGGCCTCCGGTTCGGCCAACCGGCGGGCGTCGTCGTTGTCGGTCTTGCACGTCAGGCGGGTAAACTTCCACGCCCTGCCGGTGGTGTTGGCCACCTTGATGAGGTGCCCGGTGGCGATCGCCGGTCATGCACCTACCCGGCGTTGGCGCGCGTCTCGATCATCACTACCGGCCCGGGTCGCTTGGCGGTAAACGCACGTCACACTCTTGTACCGGCTTGGGTCCAGGGCGATAATCGCCGGACATCGCAAGCCCCAGAACCCGAGGGGCGACACCCCTCACAGTAACACGCGGCTTGCACGGATTCTTTCGGATCGCCCCAGAACGATCCGTAGCGGATCGAGTTCACGCCCGAGGGCTTCCCATGAGGTGGTACCGGTTCCCGATCGCGTTCCTTCCAGTTGTGGCGCTCGTCGCGGCGGTCACCACGGCCGGCGCGGAGGACGACGCGATGGCGAAACAGCGCCTCGACCTCATGCAGGCCGCGGTCGCGGGCCTCGAACGGACCTCCGCCGAGCTGAAGGCCAAGGACGCGCTCGCGGTCGGCGCGCGGCCGCTGCTCCGGTACACCGACCCGACTCGCGGTGGAGTGAAGGAGCAGTCCGCGGCCAACGTCCTGATCGACGCCGGGGTCTGGCGCCTCGGGGCGACGGGCCGGCCGACGGCGCTCGTCACGCTGGAGGTGTACCGGAAGCCGGACGGCTCGCACGTCCTCTCCTACGAGTTCCTCTCGCTCACCGAGGCGAAGTTCGAGGTCAAGCACAAGTCGGAAGACGTTCGCTGGGACGCGACCGCCTCGGGGCTGGCCCTGAAGGAACTGCCCGACGCGCCGAAGCCGGCGGAGACCCCGGCCGCGCGCCTGGTGCAGATGCGGCAGCAGGCGCGGCGGTTCGGGGCCAAGGAGACGTTCAACAAGGAGACGGTACAGTGCCGGCTGCTCGCGCAGCCCTTAGACCGGTACGAGTCGGCCGCAGATAAGGTGACCGACGGGGCCATCTTCGCGCTCGCCAACGGCACCAACCCGGAGATCGGCATCGTTCTCGAAGCGGACGGGGAGCGGTGGCGGTACGGGGCCATCCGGCTCGGCGCGGCGGAGGCGACTGTCACCCTCGACGACAAGGAGGTCGCCGCGTTCGAGCGGTTCAATGCGCGTGGCCGGCGCGACGGGGCCTACAACAACGGGTCGCACAAGATTGAACTGGGCAAGTAGCGCGGGGGACGAAGCCCGCGCCGGGCCGCGGGGCGATTGTCCGTCTTGGCCGCGGGGCAGGTCACCCCCGCCCCGCCGAGCGGTCCCGTCGGATCGACAGTCGCGCGAGCGGAGCGTGGCCGGCGCGGCCCGGGCGTTGGCGGCGTTCGCGGAGGTGCTGGTCACGGCGAACGGGTGCGAGTCGTTCGCGCGGGTGGTGCCGGCGTATCGGGCGGACAACCGCCCCGACCCGTTCGAGCGATTCCGGCACTTTTTCCCACTTTCCGAAAAGCTCCTCTTGCAATTCAAGTCATTTTGTCTTTAAATACCGACAGAGTCGTGCGGCACCGCCCCGTATCTGGTGCCGGCCCCGCGGTCAGACGGAGGGCGGGTCATGTTGCCCGTGGCGTTCGCAGTCGCGCTGGTCGCCGCTCAGCCCGCGCCGCCGGCCCCGAAAGAGAGCCCGGCCGAACTCGCCGCGTGGATCGACTCCAAGCTCGACGCCAACTGGCGGGCGAAGGGACTCCCGCCGCGCGCCGTCGCCGGCGACGCGGTCTTCCTCCGTCGCGCTTACCTCGAACTGACCGGCGGCATCCCGAGCGTCGCCGAAGCGCGGGACTTCCTCGAATCGACCAGCACCAGCAAGCGCGAGCAACTGATTCGCAGCCTGCTCGACGACAAGCGGTACGCGGAGCACACCGCCCGGCAGTGGGCGCGGACGCTCGCCCCGGCCGGGAACAGCCGCGGGCCGCTCGAAGCGTGGCTGCGCGACGAGTTCCGTCGCAACACGCCGTTCGACCAGATGGCGCGGGCCATGCTGACCGAGACCGGCGGCCGTGCCAACCCGCGGATGCCGGACGCCGCCGGCGGCACCGGGTTCGCGGTCGCCGTCGGCGGCACCCCGGAGCGCGTCGCCGAGGCGGTCGGCCGCGGCCTGATGGGCGTCCGCCTCGGGTGCGCGCAGTGCCACAACCACCCGTTCGCGCCGTGGACGCAGGACGACTTCTGGGGGCTCGCCGCGTTCTTCACCCCGGCCGGCACGCGGGTCGTGTCCGGCGAGGGCGGGAAAGAGTACCCGGCGAAGTTCCTCGACGGCACCAAACCGAAGTTCGACGCCGGGAAGCAACCCCGGGTGCTGCTGGCCGAGTGGCTGGCGACCGGCGAGAACACGCTCTTCGCCGCGAACGTCGTCAACCGCGTGTGGCAAGACCTGTGCGGCACCGGGCTGGTGTCCACCGTCGACGACCTCGACACGCTCACCGCGGCCGAGCGCAAAGAGATCCTCGACGAACTCGCCGCCAAGTTCGCGACGAGCGGGTTCAACGTCCGCTGGCTGATCGAAGGCATCTGCCTGAGCAAAGCCTATCAGCGGGCCAGTGCGGGCAGCGGCAACGGCGTGGCCCAGCGCCCGGTGCGGACGCTGACCCCGGAGCAGGTGTTCGCGGCCCTCGACCAGTCGCTCGGCCTCAAGAAGGGTCGCGGGTTCAGCCCCCGGTACACCGGCGAGGGGCAGACGCTCATGGCCCAACTCGAAGCCGCCCGCGGGACGACACCGACCGACTTCCGAGGCGGGATCCCGCAGGCGCTTCTGCTGATGAACGGCGCCCTCGTCACGCAGGCGACGGCGCTCGACGAGAGCATGACGCTGCGGGCGGTGGTCGAAGCGCCGTTCTTAAAGGATGCCGAAAAACTGGACACGCTGTTCCTGGCCGCGTACAGCCGCCTGCCGCGCGCGGCCGAGCGCGAGCGGTTCCTGAAGGTGATCCGCGCCAAGTCGGACGCGGACGCGCAGAAGCAGGCGTACTCGAACATCTTCTGGGCGCTGCTCAACAGCCCGGAGTTCGTTCTCTGCCCTTAAGGGGAAGTTCCAGGTTCCAAGTTTCAGGTTCCAAGTTGAAGACGCGATTCAACTTGCGAACGCCGACTCGGAGCACGGAACGGCCGACCGCCTTCAACTTGGAACCTGGAACTTGGAACCTGGAACTTCCCCGACGAAGGAGGGGACTATGTTCAGCCGGCGTGACCTGGTGCGGATGAGCGTCGCCGGCGCCTTCGGCGCGGCCGCGTGCCCGTGGCTGCCCCGGCTCGCCGCGGCGGCCGACAAGAAGAAAGCCCCGAAGGCGTGCATCGTCCTGTGGATGAGCGGCGGGCCGACCCAGATGGACACCTGGGACCTGAAGCCCGGGCACAAGAACGGCGGCCCGTACAAGGAAATCCAGACCGCCGCCCCCGGGCTGCGGTTCAGCGAGCACCTCCCGAAGCTCGCCGGCGTCGCGAAGGAACTCGGCGTCATCCGCGGCATGACCACCAAGGAGGGCGAACACGGCCGCGCGACGCAACTGCTACACACCGGACAGCTCCCGAGCGAAGCGGTCGCGTACCCGGCGCTCGGCTCCATGATGTCGAAGGAACTCGGCGACCCCGAACACGACCTGCCGGGCTACGTCACCGTGTCGCCCGGCGGGCTGAACATGGGCAGCGGGGCCGGCTTCCTCGGCCCGCAGTACGCGCCGATGGCCGTCAGCGGCATCAGCGACAACCCGAACGCCCGCGCCGACCTCACCATCGACTACCTCAAGCCGGACCGGCCGGTCGCGGCCGCCGACCAGGACGAGCGGCGCAAACTGCTCGCCGATCTCGCCCGCGACTTCGAGACGACGCACGGCGGCACCGCCGCGAAGGCGCACGCCGCGGCCTACCGCAAAGCCCAGAGGATGATCGACACCGAGGCCAAAGGCGCGTTCAAGCTGGACGAAGAGAAGGCCGCGCTCCGCGACGCTTACGGCCGGTCGCGGTTCGGGCAGGGGTGCCTGCTCGCCCGCCGGCTGGTCGAACGCGGCGTGTCGTTCGTCGAAGTCAACCTGGAAGGGTGGGACACGCACGGCGCCAACTTCGAGGCAGTCAAAGGGCTGAGCGAGCAACTCGACCCGGCGTTCGCCACACTGATCAGCGACCTCAAGGATCGCGGGATGCTGGAGAACACGCTCGTCGTGTGGATGGGCGAGTTCGGCCGCACCCCGCTCATCAACAACACCGCCGGCCGCGACCACTTCCCGAACGCCTGGAGTACCGTCCTCGCCGGTGCCGGCGTCAAGGGCGGGCAGGCGGTCGGCAAGACCAGCCCCGACGGCGCGACCGTGACCGACCGGCCGACGAGCGTCGCCGACCTCCTGGCGACGGTGTTCACCGCGGTCGGCGTCGATCCGAAGACCGAGAACCAGACCTGGGACGGCCGGCCCATTCAGCTTGTGAAGGGCGGGACCGTGATCGAGGAGTTGGTCAAGTGAACCTGGGGTGGAAATCACAAGCCTCGCGAGCCGCGACCGCAAGGGAGCGGGGCTACGGAACTGAGTGCGCGTAGCCCCGCTCCCTTGCGGTCGCGGCTCGCGAGGTGAAGAGCCGTCGTTTTGCTCCACGAGAGGCGTATGAACGGTCGCATGCGAGCGCTGGGGGTGGTCACCGTGTTCGCGGGCGTGATCGCCCTCGCCGGGCGCGGGCCGCAGCCCCTGCGCGCCCAGCCGCCCGCGCCGCCGGTCGATCCCGACAGCGTCCGAGACGTGTTCCTGCTGCTCGACCGCGGCCCGCTGCACCTGCGCCTGAAGGTCACCATCGGCGGCAAGTCGCCGCAGGCGGTGCGGAAGGAGTACCTCGCGCGGCTGTTCAAGGCGCTCGACACCGACGGGGACGGCAAACTCACGAGGGCCGAGTACGAGCGGTCGCCGCTCAACACCTCGCGCCGCGGCCCCGGCGCGCGGCCGCTGACCGAGAAGGAGGCGGCCGAGGTCGTGCCCGACACGAAGCTCGCCGCGGCGCTCGAGCGCGTCGCCGGCGAGACGATGACCTTCCGCCAGAACAACGCCGCCCGCAAGACCGACGACGCCGTGTTCGCGGCGCTCGACACGAACAAGGACGGCGTCCTGTCCGAGGACGAAATCCGCGACGCCGCGGCGCTGCTGCTGCTCAAGGACACCGACGACGACGACTGCCTCACGATCGACGAGTTCACCCCGCCGGAGGCCGCGCCGGTCGGGCTCGTGGTGCCCGGCGGGCAGCCCGAGCGGCCGCTCGCCGCGGTCAGCACGCTGCTCATCGACGGCACCGGCCCGCTGTTCGGCCCGCGGCTCGTCCGCCGCTACGACCGCAACGGCGACGGCAAGCTCGCGCAGGCCGAAATCGGCCTCTCGCCCGAACGCTTCAAGCGGCTCGACGCCGACGGCGACGGCAAGCTGACCGCCGAAGAACTGAAGGCGTTCCACAGGCAGACGCCGGACGTGGACGCCGCCCTGGAGCTGAGCCCGGCCCCCGGGCAACTGGCCCGCGTGCAGTTGGCCGACCCGGCCAAGGCCCGCGTCGGCCGCCCGGACGTGGCGGTGTTCGGGCTCGGCGACAGCGACCTCGCGGTGGCGGTTCGCACGTTCGACCCGGTGAAGGCGGCCCTCGCGGACGCGCAGAACCAGTTCAACCGGCTCGACGCGGACATGAACGGCTACCTCGACCGCGACGAACTGAAGGACAACATCCGCTTCGCCCGCGGGCTGTTCGAGTCGATCGACACCGACGGCGACGACAAGATCTTCTGGCCCGAGATGGAGGCCTACGTTCGGAGTCGCGCCGAAGCCGCCGCGACCCGCTGCGACGTGGTGCTGCACGACCTCGGGCACGGGTTCTTCGAGGCGCTCGACCGCAACCACGACGGGCGCATCGGGTTGCGCGAGATTCGCCTCGCCGCCGACACGCTCCGCGGGCTCCGCCGGCCCGGCCAGTCGCTGCTCAAGGCGACCGACCCGCCGCGCCGCCTGCATCTGGAGGTGGCCCGCGGCACGTTCCAGTTGTTCGGCACCGGCCCGGCGGGCGAATCGACGGTGCCGAAACTGGCCGTGCAAGCCCGCGCCCCGGTCGGGCCGCTGTGGTTCCAGCGCATGGACCGCAACATGGACGGCGACCTTACCTGGAAAGAGTTTCTCGGGCCGCGGCACGTGTTCGAGGAACTCGACGCGAACCGCGACGGCCTCATCGACCCCCAGGAAGCCGAAAAGGCCCGGTAACCAGAGTCGTAGGATACGGAATCGCACTCAGAAATTGTGTTCACGTATCCGCTGGTGGAATTGTGGGTGATGTTTTCGTGGAGTCAAACGCCGGGGCGGAAAATTTCTAAAAATTCGTCCACTGTGGCTTTTTGTACTCTCAAGTGCTTTGCCCGCTGCGACTTCGTTCCGAAAAGGGACCGACATGGCGACCGCCGAATTGCGCACCGAAGTGAACGGGCAACCGGGCCACGCCGACGCCGACGCGGTCCGCAAGCTGGCCGCCGCCCGCGAGCGGATCAAGGCAGAAGTCGGCCGCGTCATCGTCGGCCAGACGGACATCATCGACCTGCTGCTGACGTCGCTCCTGTGCCGCGGGCACGTGCTGCTGCACGGCGTGCCCGGGCTGGGCAAGACGCTCATGGCGAAGACCCTCGCCGACACGCTGGCGATGGAGTTCCGCCGCGTCCAGTTCACACCGGACCTGATGCCCTCGGACATCACCGGGACCGACATCATCAAGGAAGACCCGGCGAGCGGGAGGCACTCGCTGGAGTTCCTGCCCGGCCCGGTGTTCACCAACTTCCTCCTGGCCGACGAGATCAACCGCACGCCGCCCAAGACGCAGGCGGCGCTGCTCCAGGCGATGCAGGAGACCGAAGTCACGGTCGGGCGGCAGACGTTCCAGCTCCCGCGGCCGTTCTTCGTGGTGGCGACGCAGAACCCGATCGAGATGGAGGGCACCTACCCGCTGCCCGAGGCGCAGGTGGACCGGTTCATGTTCAGCCTGCGGATCGCGTATCCGACGGTGGAAGAGGAAGTGCGGATCATCAAGGGCACGACCGGCACGGCGGTCGCGAAGGCGGCGGCCGCCTTGAGCGTGGAGGAGGTGACGCGGTTGCAGGAGTACGTCCGCGGGGTGCCGATTGCGGACAGCGTGGTGAACTACGCGGCGCGGCTGATCGGGGCGACGCGGCCCGGGTGCGGCGGCCCGGCCGACGTCCACAAATACCTGACGTACGGGGCCAGCCCGCGGGCGTCGCAGTGCCTGGTGTTGGGGGCGAAGGCCCGGGCGCTGCTGTCCGGCCGCTTCCACGTCGACTTCGCCGACCTGAAGGCGCTGGCGGCCCCGGTACTGCGGCACCGGCTGGTGCTCAACTTCCACGCCCGCGCCGACAAGATCGACGCCGACGCGCTGGTCGCGAAGTTGCTCGCCGCCGTCCCGCAGAACGGGTGACCCGACCGCCCCGGCCCGCCGAAGGAGGAGCCGAAGCCGTGACCGACGCGCGCGAACTGTCCGACCCGGCGTTCTTCTCCAACCTGGAGGGCATCGAGCTGCGCGCCCGGGCGGTCGTGGAAGGGTTCCTGCACGGCCTGCACCGCAGCCCGTTCGTCGGGTTCAGTGTCGAGTTCGCGTCGCACCACGAGTACGTGCCCGGCGACGACCCGCGGCACATCAACTGGAAGTTGTACGCCCGCCAGCACCGGCTGTACGTGAAGGAGTTCGACGGCGACACCAACCTGAACCTCTACGTCCTGCTGGACGTGAGCGGGTCGATGGCGTGTGCGAACACGGGCCGGAGCAAGCTCGCCTACGCCGCGACGCTGACCGCGGCCCTCGCCCACCTGGCGATCCGGCAGCACGACGCGGCCGGGGTGACGCTGTTCGCCGATCAGGTGCTGGCGAGCCTCCCGCCGCGGGCGACCCCGCACCAGCAGCAGGAGATTCTGGGGCTGATCGCCGACGTGACGCCGCGGGCGCCCACCGACGCCGGCAAGGCGATCCATCAGGCCGCCGAGTTGTGCCGCAAGCGCGGGCTGGTGGCGGTGATTTCCGACTGCTTCGACGACCTGGCGCGGCTGACCGAGGCGCTCGACCACCTGTTGTTCCTCAAGCACGAGGTGGTGGTGTTTCAGGTGCTCGACCCGTGGGAGCGCGACCTGCCGCTCGAGGGCAACGTGCAGTTCCGCGACCTGGAGACCGGCGAGACGCTGACGACCCTGAGCGAGGGCGTGCGGGACGGCTACCGGCGGGCGGTGCGCGGGTGGCTGACGGAACTGGACCGCGCGTGCGGCTCCCGCGGCATCGACCGCGTCGAACTGACGACGGACGACCCGCTGGATAAGGCGCTGATGGAGTACTTCCTGCGCCGCGCGCGCATGCTTTAGTCATTGGTCATTGGTCATTGGTCATTGGTCATTGGTCATTGGTCATTGGTTGCGACCGCAACGTTCGTCCGCATACGGCGAATGACCCAGGACTAATGACCAATGACGAATGACGCCCGAAGGGCAACCATGGGCTTCGTACAGGCGGCAATGCTGGCGGCGCTCGCGGCGGTGATCTTGCCGGTCGTCGCGCACTTGATCTTCCGCCGCCGGGCGCGGCCGGTGAGCCTGGGGACGCTGCGCTTCCTCAAGGCCGCCGTGCGGCACGACACCCGCCGCCGGCGGCTCAAGCGGTGGGCGCTGCTGGCCCTGCGCGTCAGTTGCGTGGCGCTGCTGGTGCTGCTGTTCGCCCGGCCGTACCGGGCGGCCGAAATCGGCGGCGGGAACACCGGGCTGACGGTCATTCTGATCGACCGCTCGGCCAGCATGGGCCGCACGCGCGACGGCGCGCGGCTGGTCGAACACGCGGTGCGGGCGTTGCCCGACGTGGTCAAGACCGCGCCCGGGCGGGCGCGGGTCGAGGTCGCATGGTTCGACGCGAAGGTGGAAGCGGTCCCGGCGACCGACGGTAAGGTTTCGCTCGACGGCCTGAGAGCGCCCGAGGTGTTGGCCGCGGGCACCGACTTCGCCGCGGCGCTGACGTGGGCCGGGGCGCGGTGCGAGGCCGCTCGTGGCGGCGGGCCGCTCGCCGTTCACGTGATCACCGACCTTCAGCAGAGCGGGTTCGGAAGCCTCGACACGATGGCCTTCCCGAAGGACGTCCCGGTCCGCGTGTGGGACGTCGGTCCGGCCGAGACGGCGAACGTCGCCGTCACCGACGTGCGGCCGTTGAGCCTGCTGGCGAAGGCCGATCAGCCGACGACGATTCAGGCGACCGTGCTGAACGCTCGCCCGGAACCGCTCTCGGCTCGCCCCGTTCGCCTGACGCTGAGCAACGGCGGGAAGGCGTTCACGCTGCCGGGCGTGGCGTCCGCGGCGGCCGGCGGGACCGCGACCGTCACCTTCGAGACGCCGCCGCTCGCTCCCGGGCTGTGGCAAGGGACGGTGTCGGTCGGCGGCGGCGATGAGTTTCCCGCCGACGACGCGCGGCACGTCGCGATTTACGCGGCCGCGCGGCCGCACGTTCTGCTGGTGGACGGCGCGGCGCGGGACGTGGCGGCGCTGGGCGAGGCGTACTTCCTCGAACGCGCGCTGGGACTGGCCCCGCCGGACCAACCCGTTCCGGACGCGCCGTTCCGGCTGATCGTGTTTCCCTACGGCCCCGAGGCGCGACTGCCCGACCTGCGCGACGTCGATGTGCTGGTGGTGGCGAACGTCGGCGGCTTCCCGGCCGCGGACGCGGGCAAGGTGAGGGCGCTTCTGGATCGCGGCGGGGCGGCGGTCGTGTTCGGCGGCGGCAACGTAACGCCCCAGAGCAACGGCAGCTACGCCGCGGCCGGGCTGGGCGTGGGTGACATCGCGGGCACGCACGCGGCGCGCGACACGCCGTTCCGAATCGCGGAGTTCGACGCGGCGCACCCGGTGCTGGCCGCGTTCGCCGACCCGCAGCACGGCGACCTCCGCCGGCTGGCGTTCTCGGGCTGCACCCGGGTCACGCCGGCCGACGGCGTCCGCACCCTCGCCCGCTTCGGCGACGGCACCGCGGTGCTTCTGGAACGGCAGACGGGCCGTTCGCGGGTGCTGTGGTGCGGGGTGTCGGTGGGGCGCGAGCACGGCGACTGGAGCCGCGGCCGGCTGTTCCTGCCGCTGGTTCACCAACTGATGCGCGGCGCGGCGGGCCTGACCGGCGGCGGGCCGGTCCGCGACGCCCCGGCGGCGGGCGACCCGCCGGGCGTGCACCCCGCCGGCCCGGGGTGGGTGGTCCGCAACCTGGAAGCGCAGGAGTCGGAGTTGGAGGCGTGTTCGGCCGCGGAGTTCGCCAAGCGGCTGGGCGTGACGCTCGCGACCGACGGCGAGCCGGTCGCGACCGACGAGCGGAAGGCCGCCGACGGCCCGGAAATGCGGGCGGGCGAGATCTGGCCGTGGCTGTGGCTGGCGGTGCTGGTGTGCTGGCTGGCGGAGGGGCTGTTGGCGAACCGGACGGTGGCGTAGAGGGGCTGTCAGTGTTCGGTTGCCGGCCGGCAGAAGCCGGGCGCCCGATTCCGACTGACCACTGAGAACTGACCACTGCGGGAGAATGGCATGTCCGCGACAGAGCTTCGGCGGTCGTTCCGGCGGCGGTTCCGTGCCGTCGCGCGGCAGATCTGGTCGCTCCGCGTCCTTCGCGGTGCGGCCCTCACAATCGCCGTCGGCGCGGCGCTGCTGGCGCTGGCCGCCGCCGCCGACTACGCCCTCGAACTGCCGTGGGCGGCCCGCGCCGCGGCGGCCGGCGTCGGGCTGGCCGGGGTGCTGTTCCTGGCGTTCTGGTGGGTGGTGAAGCCGGCCCGCGACTGGCACCGCGAGCGGGTCGCCGCCGAACTGGAGGAGCTGTTCCCGCGACTCGGCCAGCGGCTGCGCACGTCGAACGAACTCGCCGAGCGGTCGGAGACCGAACTGGCCGCCGCCGGGGTGTCGCCGGGGCTGGTCGCCGCGCTCGAAGAGGAAACCGCCGAGAGGGTCAAGCCGCTGCCGTTCCAGGCCGCGCTGCCGGTGCGGCCGGCGCTCGTCGCGGCCGCGCTCGCGGCGGCGTGCGTCGCCGCGGTCGGCGCGGGAGTCGCGTGGCTCCCCGAGTGGCGCACGGCGCTGAACCGCGCGGCGCTCGCGCCGGTCGCGTACACCCAACTGACCGCGGCGGCTTCGGCCGACGCGGTCGATGAGAACGCGGACGTCGAGATCCGCGCGACGCTCGCCGGGCGGGCGCGGCCGGCGGTCACCCTCCACACCCGCGACGCCGACGGCGGCGGGTGGCGCGAGGAGGCGATGGAAGCGGGCGAGAGCGGGTACGTCGCGAAGCTGTCGCGGCTGCGCCGCAGCACCGAGTACTTCGTGTCCGCCGGCCCGGAGCGGACCGCCGTCAAGACGGTCGTCGTCCGACACAAGCTCAAGATTCTCGGCGCGAGGAGTGAGGTCACGTCGCCCGCGTACACCGGCGTGCCGGTCGCCGTCACCGACGGCGGCACGTTCTCGGCGGTGGTCGGCAGCACCGCGCGGGTGAGGTTCGAACTCGACCGCGCCCCGGTGTCGGCGGAACTGGTCGTCAAGAACCCGGCCGCCCCGAAGGAGGCCCCGAAGCGCGTCCCGCTGGCGATCGACGGGCGGGTCGTGTCGGCCACGCTGCCGCTGACCGCGAACATGGACTACGCGGTCGAAGCCCGCGACGCGGACAACATGCCGCTGGCGGAAAACCGCAACCTGGTGCGCGTCACCGCCGACCAGCCGCCGGCGGTCACCTTCGACACGCCGGGCGAGAGCATGGAGGTCCACACGCTGGCCGAGGTGCTCATGCGCGCCCGCGCCCGCGACGACTTCGGGCTGACCAAGCTCGGCATCGTCTTCCAGGTGAACAACGAGGAGGAGCGGACCCTCGTTCTGCTCGACGTCGATAAGCCGAACGCCCGCGAGGCGAAGGCCGAGCAACTGCTCATGCTCGAGCAGTTCCTGCTGACGCAAAAGGACTGCGTCGCGTACTACGCCTTCGCCGAGGACAACCACCCGGACGGCCCGCAGCGGACGACCACCGAACTGCGGTTCATCGACATCCGGCCGTTCCAGCGGGCCTACCGGCTGATGGACGCGCCCGAAGAGATGCCCGGCGGGCCGCGGCGCGAACTCATTTTCCTGGACGAGGTGATCGCCCGACAGCGGTTCAACCTCAACCAGACGATCCGGCTCGACGCCCGCGCCAAAGTCCGCATCGACCTCGCCCAGGTTGAGAAGACCGCGCAGTTCGAGAACAAGCTCGCCACGCAGACGCACGACCTCGCCGACTTCCTCGCCGGGCTCGGCATCGACGGGGCGGCGATCCTGGCCCAGGCCGAAGAGGCGATGCTGTCCGCGGTGGACTCGCTCAACGGGGCGAAGTTCCCCAAGGCCATCGACCAGCAGCGGGACGCGCTCCGCTACCTGATGGAGGCCCGCGAGACGGCCCAGCAGTCGCTGTTCCGCCAGCCGCCGAAGGTGCGGGCGCAGGCGCGGGCGTTCGACCGGTTGCAGCGGCAGAAACTCCGCCGCCCGCAGGACGCCGAGACGCTCACCCAGATCGCCGGCGAACTCGCGAAACTCGCCGGCGACGAGGAGGCCGTCGCCAGGGACATCGCCGGTCCGGCTCCGACGGGGGCGACCGGGATGGGCGGCGCGGGCACGCCCGATCGGAAGGCCGATCCGAAGGCCGATCCGAAGACCGCGAAGGGCGGCGAAGACCCGGCACAGGAGCGGCAGGACGACGTCGCCGGCCGCGCGACCGCGCTGGAGAAAGCGGCCGAGAAGGCCAAGGGGCTGACGCCGCTCGCCAGTGAGCGGATCGCGGAGGCCGCGAAGGCCGCCAACGCCGGCGCGGACGCGCTCGGCAAGGGCGACCGGCCGGCGGCGCGGAAGGAAGTCGAGCGGGCGAAGGCACTGTTCGACGCGGCGGGGAAGCAGGTGGCGGCGCTGGCCGCCGACGAGGCCGCGAAGCAGCTCGCCGCGACCCGCGACCTCTCCAACGAGGTCGCGGCGCTGGTCGCGACCGACGACCCGAACCGGCCCGGGGCCGGCGGGACGGGCGAGGACAACAAGTCCGGGCTGGGCGGCGCGGGCGAGCAGGCGAAGACGATCAAGGACGTGCTGGAGGCGGTCGCCGGGTCCAAGGCCGAGGGCGACGCCGACGCGGCGCGGAGCGCGGCGGCGGTGCTCAAGTCGGAAGACCTCGACGCTGCGATCAAGCGGCTGAACAAGCCCGGGGCGGGAATGGACGCCGCCGAGCGCAAAGACCTCGCCGACCGGTTCGCGGCGCTGGGTCAGAAGCTCGACCAGGCGTACCGCGAGGCCGTCGCGCCGCGGCTGAACGAACTGGCGAAGCTGGAGCGCGAGGCCAACGAACTCGCCCAGAAGGCCGCGGCGGCCGACGACGCGGCCGACTTCCGCCGACTCGGGCAGCAGGGGAACGACTTGGCGGAGAAGCTCGAAGCGGCCGGGCTGAGCGGGCTGATCGGCGACGACGTCCGGGCCGCGCTCCGCGGCGCGAACACCCCGGCCGCGCGGGCGGTCATCGGCCGCGGGTTCAGTTTGGCGCACGCGCGGCTGGTGGCGAAGCTCCAGGAGTTCGTGGCCGGCGACCGGCTGACGACCGGCAGCGACGCGGTGCCGCCGGAGTACCGCGACCTGGTCGAGCGCTACCAGCGGGCGCTGAGCGGCGGGACGAAGTGAGGTTTCCTGCTTCTGCCCGCCGCTTCAAGGGGGCGGGCGGAAGGAAGACACGACGCAACGTGACTCGGCGGAACGGCGTATGACCCTGTCACCGGACCCGAACTTCGACCTCAGCCCGGCGTGGGCGGTGCTCCCGTGGGCGGCCGCCGCGGTCGCGCTGGTCGCGCTCGCGCGGCGGCGCGCCGGGCCGGCACAGGCCCGCGCCGGCCACTGGTCGCTGTGGGCGTTTCGCGCCGCCGCGCTCGCGCTCCTGGCCGCGGTCGTCGCGAACCCGGTCCGCGTGAGCATCACGCCGGCGCCGCTCCACCGGCCCGAGGTTCACGTGCTGCTCGATTCCTCGCAGGGCATGAAGCTCGGCTCGCCCGAGTCGCGCTGGCAGGAGGCGACGGCGCTGCTCCGCGCCGCGCTCGAGAAGCAAGGCGGCCACGCCGACGTGCGGGCGTACCGGTTCGGCGACCGGCTCGTCGCGGTCGATCCGGCGGGCGTTCGCAGCGGCGAACTCGCGCCGCCGACCGACGCCGGGGCGCGGCTCGGCCCGGCGCTCCGGCAACTGGGCGGGCGGCTCGGCCGCGACGCACCGGCCGCGGTCGTCGTCGCCTCCAGCGGGCGTGTCCGCGACGCCGATCAGGTCGGCGAGATGGCCGCCCCGTGGAAGCGGGCCGGCGTCCCGGTCCACGTCGTCCCGGTCGGCCGCGCGGCCGAGGGCGGCGACGTCGCGGTGGTCGCGGCGGTCGCGCCCGCCAAGGCGCGCAAGCAGGCGCGGGTGGCCGTCGACGTGTTCCTGCGGTCGTTCGGGTTCGCCGGGCAGCGGGCCGAACTGCACCTCCAGGCGCTCGCGGACAACGGCACCGTCCGCCGCACGCTGACCAAACTGCCGGTCACCCTCCGCGACGGCGTCCAGCCGCTGACGGTCGCGTTCCGCATGGAACCCGACATCAAGAAACTGCGGCTGCACCTGCCCGCCCCGCCCGGCGACCTCACCCCGTCGAACAACGACTTCCCGCTCGAGATCGAACTCGACCGCACCAAGATTCGCGTCCTCCTGCTCGACGGCTCCGAGGCGGCCGGCATTCCGACGCGGCCGGACGCGAACCGCCCGTTCGGCGAGTTCGACGACGACTCCGACGCCCCCTACGCGCCGCTCCGCGACGCCCTCGCCGCCGACCCGGACGTGCAGTGCACCGTCTACCACGTCACCGCGGGCGGCGAACCGCGCCGGGTGCTGACCCGCGAGACGGCACACCTCGGCTCGGCGTTCCCCAAGACCGCCGCCGAACTGCTCGCCTACGACGCGCTGATTCTTTCGAACGTGCCGCGCGAGGCGCTGTCCGAGGGCGTGGCGGGCTGGGTGGAGGAGTGGATCGGCAAGCGCGGCGGCGGCCTCCTGATGGCCGGCGGCCCCAGAGCGTTCGGGGCCGGCGGGTGGGCCGACACGCCCGTCGCGCGCATGCTGCCGGTCGAGGTCGGCGGCGCGGCCGACTGGGAGGCGTCGCCCGTCGCCGCCGAGCCGACCGGGGCCGACCTGCACCCCATTTGGCGGCTGTTCGAGGACGAGCGGGCGACCCGGGCGGCGCTCAAGGCGCTCCCGGAGTCCGTCGGCCGCAACGGCTGGTCGCGCGTCAAGCCGCAGACGGGCACGGTACTCGGGACGCAGAAGGGCGGGGCGCTGCCGCTGCTCGCGGTCGGCGGGTACGGCCGCGGGCGGACGGCGGCGCTGGCCGCGCCGCTCACCGCCGCCTGGTCGCCGCAGTTCACCCGCGCCTGGGGCGAGGCCGGCGACAACCGCTACTTCGCCAAGTTCGCGCGCAACCTCGTCTACTGGCTGACGGAAGAGTCGCAGGTCGGGCGGCGGCGGCTGGTGGCGGGCACCGACAAGCGCTACTACCGCCCCGGCGAGACGGTCGCGCTGTCGGCGCACACGTTCGACGAGTCCGCGACGCGCACCGGCCGTTATCGCGTCGTCGCGCTGCTGGAGCCGAAGTCGCTCGACGGCCCCGACCTGCCGCCGGGCGTGGTCAGGTGGCCGGTCGGCCGCCCGCGGGTGCCCGGCGAGAGCGGGCCGCTGGTCGGGTGGGGCGAGGAGGTCGAACTGGTCCTCGACCCGGTCACGAAGGAGCACACGCTCCCGCTCCCGTTGGTCGAGGCGCTGGCGAACGGCGCGTCCGGGCAGGCGTTCAAGCTGGAACTGACCGCCTACGAGGGGCTGACGCAGATCGACAGCAGCTCGCTCGACGTGCAGGTGCTGAGCGAGCCGCCGAACCCGCTGCCGGACCGCGACTTCCTGTCGAGGTTGGCCGCCGCGACCGGCGGGCGCGAGCTGCCCGACGCCGCGGCGCTGGCCGAGGCGCTGAAGGGGTTGCCGGTGGTCGGCGGCCCGGAGACGGTCACCCGCACGCCGCTGTGGAGTCGCGAGTGGCTGCTGGGGCTGCTCATCGGCGTTCTGTCTCTGGAGTGGTTCGTGCGTCGGTGGCTGGGGCTGGCTTGAGCCGCTCGCGGCTGTGCGTGAGAATGAGGCTCGTCGTGCGTCGCTCCGGATTGAGTCGCGCATAGGAGCGGCTGGGGGCGCTTCCGCCGGCTGCGGCTGGTGGCCGATAAAATGGTCTGGCTGGTCCCGGCCCCCGCGCCGCCGCGGGAGAAGGTCCGCGGCGCGGCCGGGCGATATGTCATACTGGAGTGGGCCACCCCCGAAGCGGCGGCCAAAGATTGAGGTCGTGTTCGGTGTTTGGCATTTGGTGATTTTGTGTCGAGCGTTACGGCGGCGCGGAGGGCGCTTGGGCGTCCGTCAGGCACAGAACACGAAATACGAAACACCAAACACGACCGTGCGAAACAATCGCCGCCGGGCGACGTCGAACACAGTTACAGGAGCGGACACGATGGGACGGGCGGCGCGCGAGATCACCGAGACGGAACTGTCGCTGCTCAACGAGCTGTGGCAGCGGCCGTCGGCCACGGTGCAGGAGTTGACCGAGGCGCTGTACGGCAACACCGCGGCGACGCTGCTGGCGACGGTCCGCAAGCTGCTCGACCGGCTCGAGTCGGAAGGCTGCGTCGGCCGCGACCGCGACAAGTGGCCGCACCACTACTTCGCCATCCTCAAGCGCGACGAACTGGCCGGTAAGCGGTTGCAGGCCGCCGCCGACGAGCTTTACGACGGGGACTTGGCCCCGCTGCTGACGCACCTGGTCAAGTCGCAGAAGCTGACGGCCGAGGACCGCGACGCGCTGCGGAAGATGCTCGACGAGATCGACGGCGACGGCAAGGGGAAGGGCAAGCGCAAGAGCTAGCGCCACACCACGAAGGATTCCGCCATGAACGCCGCTCTCCTGCTCCTGCTGGTCGGCCCTGCACAGCCGCCGGACAAGCCCGCGCCCGACACGAAGGCCGAGGCGGAAGAGTCCGGCGCGTTCGCCAAGAAGCGGGCCGCCGAGTACGCCCTGCGCGGCGGCAAGGACGGCAAGGAACTGAAGCTCGAACCCGAGCCGGTCCTCCGCTGGACCAACCACCTGGGCCGCCGGTTCTACGGCGACGTGTACGTGTGGACGCTCGACGGCCGCCCGGAGGTGATCGCGTCGCTCAACAGCGTGTACGCGGCCCAAGTCACGACCGAGACCGAACTTCGGTCGCTCTCGGAAGGTCGGCCGGTGCTGTCGCACAACGGCAAGGTGGCCTGGGAGCCGGCCGAGCCGGGGGTCACGTTCAAGCCGCTGCCCGGCGCGCCCAGGCCGGCCGACACCGGCGCCGGGCGGCTGTCGCAGATGCGGGCGCTGGCCGCGCAGTTCGCCGTCACCGCCACCTACGCCGACACGAAGGACGAGGAACTGCGGCTGCTGCGGACGCCGATCTTTCGGTACGAGAGCGCCGCGCAGGGGGTGACCGACGGCGGGCTGTTCGCGTTCACCAAGGGGACCGACCCGGACGCGGTGCTGCTGATCGAGGCCCGCGGCAAGGGCGACGGGCTGCGGTGGGAGTACGCGCTCGCCCGGCTCAACGGCTACTGCGCGCTGAAGGGCGCGCACAAGGACGCCGCGGTGTGGACGGCCGAGCGGCAGTCGAACGCGGTGAACACGGACCCGAAGCGGCCGTATTTCTGCCTGCGGAAGTGACCGCGGACGTTCGCCCGGAGTTGACGGCGGGAGGGGGAAGCGGCCGTGCCCGTGGTTGATGCGATGCTCGGCAACGCCGCGGTCGCCGCCGTGCTCGCCCTGGCGGCCGTCGCGGTCGGCCGCGTGTGCAAGTCGCCGAGCGTCCGGCACGCCGCGTGGCTGCTCGTGCTGGTGAAGCTGGTCACCCCGCCGCTGCTGCCGGTGCCCCTGCCCGTACTGCCGGCGCTGAACGCCGACGCCGCACCGGCCGCGGTTCGCGCCCTGATCGCGCCGGCTCCGGGTGCGGCCGAAGCGCCGGTCACGGACGCGACGCCGGGCGTGTGGGCGCGGCACCGGCCGCGGGGCGCGTTCGAGTGGGCCGTGGTCGTGTGGGCGGGCGGCACGGCGGCGTGGTTCGCGTGGCAGGGGCGGCGGGTGCTGCGGTTCCGGCGCAAGGTGCGGCGGACCGCCGCCGCGCCGCCGGAGGTGGCCGAAGCGGCGAGCCGGATCGCCGCGCTGCTCGGGATCGAGCGGCCGCCGGCGGTCAAGCTGGCCGCCGGGATCGGCTCACCGATGCTCTGGGGCTGGGGGCGGTCGGTCGTGCTGTTCCCGCGCGACTTGCTGCCGCGGCTGTCACCGGACGCCCGCGACACGCTGCTGGCCCACGAACTCGCCCACTTCCTCCGCCGCGACCACTGGGTGCGGGTGCTGGAGTTCGCCGCCGCCGGGCTGTACTGGTGGCACCCGGCGGTGTGGCTGGCCCGGCGCGGCATCGAAGAAGCGGAAGAGGAGTGCTGCGACGCCTGGGTGGTCGGCGGGCTGGCCGCGTCGCCGCGGCGGTACGCGGAGGCGCTGCTGGCGACGGTCGATTTCGAGGCCGAGTTGCGCCGCCCGCGACTGCCGCCGGGCGCGTGCGCCGCCGGGCACGGGGCGAAGTTGCTTCGCCGCCGGCTGTCCGCACTCATCGACGTGGACGGGCCGAGCCGGCTCCGCGCGAAAGCGGTCGTGTTCTTGGTCGCGCTGGCGCTGGCGCTGGTGCGGCCGGTGCTGACGGCCGCCGACCCCGCCCCGGTCGAAGCGGACGTGCCGCCGCGGGCCGTCGAGCCGCAGCGCCGCCCCAAGCCGCCGCGCACGCCCGCGGCTCGGCCGACGGCCGAGCCGCGGGCGTGGGCGACCGCGACCCCGGCGAACGGGCCGACCGTCGTGGCCCGCGACCATGAGGTGCTGCTGCGGTTCGCCGACGGGACGTCGCGGGTGCTCGGCCCGGGGCGGCCGCTGGCGGTCGCGTTCGCGCCCGGCGGCGCGCGGCTCGCCACCGTCGGCCCGGGCACGCTCGTCCGCACCTGGGACGAACGCGGGTGCCCGGTCGCGGTCGCACACACCGCCGCCGCGGCCCGGTCGGTCGCCTACGCGCCTGACGGAAACGCGCTGCTCGTGCTCGACGCGGTCGGCACGGTCACGGTTCGCGACCCGCAGACGCTCGCCGCGACCGGCAGTTGGTACGCGGAAGGGGCCAACAGCCTCGCCTGCTCGCCCGACGGGCAGACGGTCGCGGTGTGCTTCGGCTCGTGGCTGGCCGACGACGGGCACGTCGAGCTGTGGTCGGTCGCGGAGCGGCGCAGGCTGCTGACCGTGCGCGCCACAACGCCGGTGGGCGCCGCCCGGTTCGCGCCGGACGGCCGCACGCTCGTCGTCGGCGGGTGGAATGGCACGGTCGAGTGGCATTCGCTGCCGGACGGCGCGCTGCTCGCCCGGCGGCTGTTGACCAAAGACCTGGTTGCGAACACCGCGTTCAGCCCGGACGCGGCGGCGCTGCCGCTCGACCCGCCGCCGGAGCCGCCCCCGGTGCCGGTGACGATTCCCGAACTGCCGCCGAACCGGTTCATGCCCGAACGCTGACCCCGACCCGAGGGCCGTCCCGTGCTGCTCATGTGCCTGCTGCTCGCCGCCGGGGCCGACGACGCCGACGCGCTGGCGAAGAAGATGCTGCCGGTGTACACCGCCGAGGCCGCGGGGTACGCGCTCGCCGTCGACGGCGCGCCGAACAAGCCTTTGGAACTGAAGAAGGAGCCGGTGTTCGAGTGGTCGAACCCGTCGCGCCAGGGGCTTCAGCAGGGGGTCGTGTTCGTGTGGACGCGGGACGGCCGCCCGGCGGCGATCGCCAGCATCTTCTCGCAGCCGCACGAGAAGCCGGCCGGCCGGCAGGTGATCCACGAGTTCCACGCCCTCGACCCGGAAAAGCTGGTCGTCGGGCGGCCCAAAGGCGAGCTGAACGAGTGGAAGCCGGAAGCCGGGCTGGAGCGGAAGCCGGTGCCCGATTCGCCGGCCCCGGCGAACACGCCCGCGGCGCGCCTCCTCCAGATGAAGAAGCTGGCGGCCGAGTTCGGCGGGTCGAGCACCGACCGCGACATGAACCGCACCGAACTGCGCCTCCTGCCGACGCCGCTCTACCGCTACCCGGTGGCGAAAACCGGCGTCATCGACGGCGCGCTGTTCGCGCTGGTGTCGTCGGCCGGCGGAACCGACCCCGAGGTGCTGCTGCTGATCGAGGCGAAACTGGAAAACGGCCAGCTCAGTTGGGAGTACGCCTGCGGCCGCTTCTCCGACCGCAGCCTGCACGTCACGCGGGGCGACAAGGAGGTGTGGTCGCGGGTGCGGGACGAGGCGAACGCCTTCAACAACGATGCCAAGCACCTGTACCGGATGTACGCGGACAAGGTGGTCACGCTCGACGGCAAACTGCTGGCGCGGATCAAGGCGACCACGAAGACGCCGTGGGGCGAGGTGTTCCCGGTCGAGGACAAGTGATTTCTGGAGCCGGCCTCTGTGAGGCCGGAGCTTTACCACTCGCGTCGCTCGGGCTCTGTGAGGCCGGCCGCAGAAGGAAGCTGAGGCCGAACATGAACGCTCTCTCCCCGGCGCCGCTGCTGGCCGCGGCCGAACCTGTACCGCATCTGCCCGGAGAAGATCGTGACCACCGAGGGCAAACCGCTGGCCCGCGTCCGGCAGACGGCCAATGCCCCCGAAATCACCGCCGTTGAGGACACGTGACATGATCCGCCCCGCCGTGTTCGCTCTCGCCGCCGCCGCGCTCGCGTCCGCACAGCCGCCGGAAGCCCCCGCGCCGCGCCCGGCCGCGCCCGCGGCGGCGGCGCTCGAAGTCGCACCGCCGCCCCGCCCGGCCGCGCCGAAGGAATCGCTCCCGCGGCGGCACGCGCTGGTCATCTGCGGCCACCCGGGCGACGCGGCGCACACGAAAACGTTCGCCGAAACCGTGGCGAAGCTGGGCGAGGGGCTGACCAAGACCGCGGGCATCCCGGTCGAGCGGCAGTACGTCGTGTTCGGCACCGAGCCGCCGAAGGGCGTCGCGGGCGCGACCGGGCCGGCCACCAAGGAGGCCGTCGCGGGGGCGGTCGCCGCGGTGCGCGCGAAGCTCCAGCCCGAGGACGGGCTGTGGGTGGTCGTGCTCGGCCACGGCCACCACGACGGCCGGCAGGCGCACCTGTGCCTCCCGGGACCGGACATCACCGCCGCCGAGTTCGCCAAGCTGTTCGCCGACGTGAACTGCCGCGAGCAGGTGTTCGTGCTGACGCAGTCGCTGAGCGGCTACTTCGTCCACCCGCTGGCGAAGCGCGACCGCGTCGTCATCGCCGCGACCGAGGCCGACGCGGAGACGAACGAGACGACCTTCCCGGCGGTGTTCGCCAAGCTGCTCGCCTCCGGGCTCGACCCGGCGGAACACGACTTCGATAAGGACGACAAGCCGACGCTGTTCGACCTGTACATCGCGGTGGCGAAGGAGATCAGCCAGAACTACGCGACCGCCGAACAGGTGGCCACGGAGCACTCGCAGTTGGACGACGACGGCGACGGGGTGGGCCACGAGATTCAGGCCCCGTTCCTGCCGGTGGAGCAGGGCGGCACCCCGCCGGGAGCAAAGCCGAAGCGCACGCACCGCGACGGCGTCCGCGCCGCCCAGATCCCGCTGACCGGGTTCTGACGTCGCCGTCGGAATCCCGGCGCGCGGCGCGGGCACGCCGGTCCGACCCGACTGAAGCGACGAATACGCGATCTCGGGTGCGTCGCACCGGCTGGCACGCGCCGCCCCGCTCGTCCCCTCAATCCCGCGAGGAACCGCGATGACACGCCTCCTGCTCCCCTCCGCCCTCGTCGCGCTGGCGGGCGCGGTCGGGCTCGCACCGGCGGCCGACGAGCCGCCGGCCACCCGCGAGAACATCGCCGCGGCGCTCAAGCTCACCCTCGCCGCGGCCGCCGAGTACGAGATCCGCGTCGGCGACGAAAAGCCGCTGGAGCTGAAGAAGGAGCCGCTCCTCAAGTGGTCCAACCCGGACCGCGGCGAGGTCCACGGCAACGTGTTCGTGTGGGCCCGCGACGGCCGCCCGGTCGTCGTCGGCTCGCTGTTCAAGTGGTTCACCCCGTGGACGCACATGTCCCACGAGTTCCTGTCGCTCGCCGACGCGCCGCTGGCCGCCAAGTTCCACGGCACCGAGGTGTGGACGGCCGCCGCGAACGCGCCGACGTTCGCGGACATCCCAGGTGCGCCGGCCCCGGCCGCCGCGGACGCGCAGCGGGCGCTCCAGATGAAGCAACTGGCGAAGGAGTTCGCCGGCACCAAGAAGGAGCGCGAGGACGCCAACCCCGTCGAACTGCGGTTGCTCCCGCAACCGGTCTACTCTTACGCGGTCCCGAAAGGCGGCACGTTCGCCGGCGGACTGTTCGCGCTCGTCCACGGCACCGACCCGGAAATCTGGCTGCTGATCGAGGCCCGCGGGAAAGATGCCGCGGGCGCCAAGTGGCAGTTCGCCGCCGCCCGCATGAGCAGCGCGGAAGTGAAAGTGCGCCACGGGAAGACCGAGGTGTGGACCGGCGAAACGGCATTGTGGAAAGACGTCCAAGACCACAAGCGGCCGTACACGAGCTTCCTGTTCAAAGAAATCCCCGACTTCCTCCGAGAGCCGAAAAAGCCATGACACGCCCACCCCTCGCGCTCGGTTTGGCGCTCGCTTGCGCCGCGGCGCTCCCGCTCGGCGCGGGACAAGAAGGCCGACCCGCCTGACGAGAAGACCGTTGGCCGAGTTCCTCGCCGACGCGAAAGCGTACACCATCCGCACCGCGAAGCCGGACGCGGCGCTGGTGCTGACCGAGACGGCGGCAACTTCAGTTGCGGCAGACCGCCCGCCCGTTCAAAGTACCTTTCAAGAGGCCGGCGGCTGTTTGGGCCTGGAGACTACGCGCGGGTGGCGCGAGAAGACCGCGCCGCATGCCGGCCCGTGCCGGCTGGAACTGTACCCGGTGGTCGCGGTCCTGTTCCCCACGCTTCTGGAGTCGAAGCGGACTGGGGCTGTGTGGTGGCCGGGCAAGGCGACCGTGACGTTCGAGTCCCTTGCGAGAGCCTTCACCGACTCTTTGCGTAGGGCCATTTATTAAAGACTGATGTGCGTCTTTACCTGTTATAGCGTGACACGTTACGAGACGTAGTGAATAGTACGCAAAGAGCCGTTGAAGGAAAACGCGCAGCCCGGCGTCCAAAAGATGTGGTAAAAATACGCCTGCTTGAGAAGTGCCGAGCGGGCGACGAGTGATCAAATGCCTCACTCCGCCACCGGTTCCGGCGGAAACTCGCCGGCCGCCAACCGCCGCTCGAACTCGGCCTCCAGTTCCGCGGCGTACCCCGGTGCGTCCGACGTCCACCCCTCAGCCCGCATCTCGGCCTCGGCCGCCGACACGTATCTGATCACCTGCCGGCACAACTTCTCCTGCACGGACCGGCCCGGCAGGCCGCGCGTCACGCACTCCAACCCGTCTTCCCCGTTGGCTCGGCGGAACGACTCGACCGCGTCCAGAAGTGGCATCCGCTCCACGCTCACCCGCCGGGCCAACTGGTTCTTGACCACCGTGCGGGCGACTATCACCTGCGACTCCGGCGGTCGTCGGCACACCAACTGCGTGGCCGCCGGCCACACCGGCCGTGACCGGTGCGCCCACGCCACCGCCACAACACCGGTCAACACGACCGCCACGCACAATGGCCTCAGAGTGACGACAGCCACGGTAGCACCCTCCCCGGTCCTCGGTCTCGGCAAATTAAGACATTATGTCTTCATCTGCAAGGGCAATTGGAGACAATATGTCTTTATCTCGCCGGGAGCGAGAAGGTATTGGCCTCGGCGGCGGAAATGGGTTGGTAAATTCCAGAAAAGTGTCGCTATTTGGCGGCTGGCGTTTTGTAGCCTCGGCGGGGCGTCAGACGGTAGCCGGGGGTGGAGCGAGTCCGCGAGCGCAACCCCCGGGACCGAGTGCCGAGAACGAATCAATCCCCAAGGGGGCGACGGACTTCCGGGGGTTGTGCCGCGAAGCGCAGGCTTCACACCCGGCTACCGTATGCCGCCCCGCCGGGGCTCAAAACCACCACCCACCGAACGACGGGCTGACGAAGTTAGCAGTCTAGCGCGGGTTCCCCGCGGTTGAATAGGCCGTATTGATTGGAGTTCGGCAACGGTGGCAGTTTAGGCGAGCATGACGCCGATGGCGGCGACCCACACGAAGCCGAGGAAGTTCTTCGCCTTCTTGTCGTACCGCGTCGCCACCCGGAGGCCTTGCTTGATGCTGGCGAAGAACCGCTCCACTCCGCTCCGCTCTCGGTACCGGTCGCCTACGACCTCCGCGGTGCGATTCTACCGGGGGGATGCACGGCTCGGCACCCTGACCGCGGACGGCCTGCCGGTTCGAGCCCGCGTCGTACCCCTTGTCGGCCAGCACCGCCGTGGTCTCGATGCCGGCGATGAGGGCCGGCAGGTGCGGGCGGTCGGCCGCGTTCGCCCCGCTCAGGTGTAACCGCGTCCCGCAGCGCGGCGACCCGCGCCCACAAGCGGTACGCCGAGGCCATTCGGGAACTCGCTCGTGTCCGCCGACTTCAAGCGCCGAGAGTCCCGGCACAACTGAACGTCGCCGTCCGGAACGCGGCGACCGGTCCGGCCGCTGGCTCGATTAACGCCCAGATGAGGGATAACACCGGATCGGAAACCGATAGCTATCGCAAGTGAAGGACCAGACACGGCGAGTCGTCTGGCGCGTGCCGCGGAGCGTGTGAAGAGGGTGCGTCCTCTACCCGGTTCAACTCGAACTGCCAGCTTGGTCGTACCACCGCCGGGATAACGAAAAATGGCACGAATTTAATGGACAGAAAATTGTAAAATATTTAAAATAAAATGCGTCGCACTTTTACTGCCCACGATCGACCTCTCTCGAAAGACAATCATGCCCGCTTGGAAGGTCCTCATCATCGGTCTGATGGCCTGCGTGTGTTTCGTGTTTGGCTCATCCACCCTTCTCGCCCCGATGATACACGACGGCAACCAGCGCTGGGTGTGGATGGGCGGCTCGCTGGTGGCGACGGCCTGCATGGTCTGGGTGTTCTCGATCTTCCTCCAGTACGCCAGTCGCGCGCTTGACGTCAAACCCAGTCGGGGGCGGAGCTGAGACCGGTCCACGGCAAACCGCGATCGCGAGCGACCCGCAAGCGAGAGCCCACGTCCGCCGCGGGCGGCGCATCGGCACAGGTGCGAAACAGCAGGTGAATGGAGGCGGGCCCGCGAGACCGCACCACGACCCCGATTGGGTCGCTGTTCGTTTACCGCACGCCGCGGGACGGACTCGGCAGGCCGCAGGTTACGAGGCGGGAGGGGCCGCTTCACCGGACCGGTTTGCCCTTCGTCGCCCGCCGCCCGTAGTTGTCGCCGGCGGTGCCGCGGGCCAGCTTCTCCGCCCCTTGCTCGGTCTTCAGCCCTGCGTGGACCAGGGTGTGGTAGCCGGGGCGGGACGCGTCGAGGACGTCCCACTCCCGCTGCTCGCACACCACGTTCCCGCCGACCGCGTCCTTCGGCAAGGTCATCCGGTACACCACCCACGCGCGACAGATTTCGTTACTCCGCATCGGACCTCCGGTAACGGGCGGCTGTGTGCTGTACCCGCGCGTCGCGCGGGCGAAAAGTTGTGGCCGCCCCGCGATTCCGGCGAGGCGTTCGGAACGGAGGGCGTTATCGCTCACCGCCATCTTGGCCCTTCCATCGGCGCTGCTCCAGCGCCTGTTGAGAGGGCAAGCAGACCTTCCACGCCAACCCCGCCAGGCTCAGGAGGCGGATGAGGTAGTAGCCGAGGTCGATCTGCCACCACCGCAGACCGTGGCGGGCGGAGGTCGGGAACGCGTGGTGGTTGTTGTGCCACCCCTCGCCCATCGCCAGCACGCCCACCACCGGGTTGTTCCGGCTCTCGTCGCCGCTGCGGTACGGCCGGCTCCCCCACAAGTGGCAGATCGAGTTCACACTCCACGTCGCGTGGTGGCCGAGGAACACCCGCACCAGCCCGCCCCACAAGAACCCGGTCAACGCGCCCCACCAGCCGCCCAGCGCGTACCCCACCCCGGCCGGGATGAGCAGCCCCAGCGCCGCCCATAGCGGGAACAGCGCGCTGACCGCGCGGAGCATCCGGCTCTTGCAAAGGTCCGGGGCGTAGCGGGGTAGGTCGGCCGGCTCGGCGGCCAGCGCCCACCCGATGTGGGCGTGCCAGAAGGCGCGGAACCGGCCCCAGAACCCGCGGCGGCGCGGGGCGTGCGGCGAGTGCGGGTCGCCGTCCCGGTCGGAGTGCTGGTGGTGGATGCGGTGTCGGCCCACCCACTCCAGCAGTGGCCCCTGGAAGGACATCGAACCGAGCACCCCGAGGGCGAACTGGACCGGCCGCGCCGCCTCGAACGAGCGGTGGGTGAACAGCCGGTGGAACCCGACCGTCACCCCGAGCATGGCGGTGAGGTACATGACCACGAGCAGGCCGAAGTCGGTCCACCCGAACAGCCCGTACTGCCACGCCAGTGCGGCCGCCGCGCACACCCCGGCGAGCGGGACGAACACGCCGGTGAGCACGACCGCCCACGAGGCCGCCGTCGTCCACGCCGACGTGGGCGGAACGGGCGCTACCGGCCCGTGCTCGACGGGCTGAGACGCGGACAGAGCAGTCGCTTCACTCACAAAGAATCTCCTGGTTGTTGTGACCCCGCGACGCGCATCTCGGCCAGCGACGCGCGGAACGCGTCCGCCTCTCGCCCCGAGATGTCCGGCCTGATCGCGAGTTCGAGAACGGTCACGTCGCGCAGGTCCACCCGGTAGTCCTCCGTCTCGTGCGTCGAGCCGGCGGGGCTGAAGACCCACTGCTGGCGCACCACCTCGCGCGGCGGCTGGCCGTCGGCCGACCCCCACCGGAGGACGAACTCCTGGGTGCGCGCCACCGCCCGCTCGGCGAAGTGGAGCCAGACGCGGCGGACGTGGTGCGGCTCGTCGAACACCAGCCGGACGACCTGCAAGCCGGGGCCGCCGGCCACCCACCCCGGCCCGCGCCCGGGCACGAGCGCGTCCTCGATCGGGTAGCGGGTGTCTTCCGAGGTGACTTCCGCACGGGCGAGCCGGTCCAAATCGAGCCACGGGTCCGCCGGGGTTGGGGCGTCCTGGCCGCCGGGCGTGATGATGCTCTTGCGCATGGGCTTACCTCGCAGGCGGGGTGTCGGAGCGCGTGCGGGTCATCCGGCCCCACCAGAACGCCCCCGCCGCGCTACACAGGAAGAACCCGGAGAACACTTTCGCCGCGAGCGGCGCGTCGTCCGAAACGACGCCGAACCCGAGCAGCCCGGTTACCGCCGCGAGCGCGAGGAACACCAGCCCCGCCCCGAACCCTGGTATTGACACGAACGCTCCTTCGGGAGTGGGTCCACAGCCGGTTCTGTGCGACGAGCGCGCCCGCGGGCTCGAACCGCCGCCCGCCACCGTACCGCACGCGACGACGCGTCGGCCGGCGGCAACATCGGTCGGTCGATCTCGGGGCGGCTCTGGGACGAGCGGGGATGAGCGGCACCAAAGACGGGCCAGAGAGACGCTGCGGTACGTTCGACGATGCGACCGGGCGGGGTGCCCGATCCGCGAGGAACTATACGCGCTCGCGTCTGCCGCACGGAATGTATTCCCAAGTTTATTTGAAAGTTTGCTCGCCGGGGCCGGTCGCACGAGCGGCCGGAATTCGCAGAAGAATTGGGCGTGCGAGCGGCCTGCGGTGCTCGTGCGCCGCCGGCAAACCCCCGGATTCGTGTTGTGTTACGGTGTTCGCTCCCGTATAGTAATGCTCAGTGCTCTTCATTCCTGGTGCCCTCCACCTCCACCAGTACCAACTCCTGGTCGTGGCCGACATCAAGCGTGCGGAGCGGGTGTCACTGACCCCGCGAGCGCCGATGTCCGTCCGCCGGTTCTGATCTGGCGGCGTCCCGCGCTACCTGTCCCACCGGAACAGGTCTCATGGCCACACGCACCCTCAGCCGTCGCGCTGCGCGACCAGCGCGCCGCTGAACCGAACGAGTGGGACGTTGACGAGAGCGAAGAGGGCACGGCCCCGGCCTGAAACCACCGACGAAGCTCGCCCCACCCGACGAGGAGTGTGAATGAGTCTGCGAATGCGCATCCACGAGCGGGAGCCGATCGGCGCGGCGCTGCGGCGGTTCAAGAAGCTGATCGAGCGGAGCGGGCTGAAGCGCGAGTTGCGCGCCCATCAGCATTACGAAAAGCCGTGCGACGCGCGCCGCCGCAAGGCCGCCCAGCGGGTGCGGGCGATCCTCAAGGCCGCGCTCCCGCCGAAGCCGCGGTCGTAGGGCCGTGTCGTCCAACGCGGTCGCCGCTCGGGCGACGGTCCCGTTCGTGTTCCTTTCCTTCTTTCCCTTATCAGGAACGAGTCCCATGCGAACGACGCAGGTCGGCGACCGGGTTCAGGTCCACTACGTTCAGACGTTCGAGAACGGTTCGGTGCGGTCGTCCCGCGCCGACGGCGGGCCGCTGGAGGTGACCGTCGGCACCGACCATCGCCGCTTACCGGCGCTGGGTCTGGGGCTGTTGGGGCTGACCGCGGGTCAGGTCGTGGCGCTCGACGTGCCGGCCGAGCGGGCCTACGGGCCGCACAACCCGGGGCGGATCAAGCGGGTGAGCCGCGCCCGCTTCGACGCGGACACGGACGTCGCCCCCAACCAGCGGGCGCGCATGCGGCTGGGCCGCGGGCGGACCCGCGTGGTACGCGTCTTGGAGGTGCGGGACGGGGCCGTGGTCGTCGACCTGAACCACCCGCGCAGCGGCCTGGCGATGCACCTGGAAGTCGAACTGGTGGCGGTTCTGGAAGAGGCGGCGGACCACTGGGGGCCGTAACCGCCGGGCCGCCCCTGCTCTTTCACGGAGGACACCGATGCCGAACACGACGCCGGGGCGCGACGGCGGGCCCGATACCGCCCGGCTGCTGGCCTACGCGGCCGATCTGGAACTGGAGGTGGACCGCCTCCGCCGCCACGGCACGTTCGTCGAGCGGGAGGCGACGGCCACGCTGACCCGCATCCTGCGGCTGTGTACGGCCCAGACGCCCGGTACGCCGCTGCCCACCCTCGCCGAGGTCGAGACTACCGCGCGGGGCCTGCTCGACGTGGTGAGGGACTTGCACGACCTGCCCGGCTACCACCCGGCGCACGACCAGGTGGTCGCGATCGCGGTCCGCCCGCTGGCCCAGCAGGTGTTCCGCTGGCAGCAGCGGCTGACCGCGGCGCGCGGGGTGACGCTCCGGCTGGAGATGGAGACGGACCACGTCGAGTGGTTTCCGGCCCGGCTGAGGCACATCCTCGACAACCTGCTCGCCCACGCCCTGCGGCACCGGGACGAGGCCGTCACCGACCAGTGGGTGTCGGTCGGGCTGCGGGCCACCGACGGCGGGTACGAACTGCGGGTGTCGGACAACGGCTCTTGGACCGCCGCCGGCGAGGAGCGGCGGAGCCTCGACCTGTTCTACCGCGCCCCGGTCCACGAGAACGGGCTGGGCGTCGGGCTGGCCGTCGTCCGGATGCTGGCCGAGCAGAGCGGGGGCGCGCTGGCCGTCCGCCCGCGCCCCGAGCGCGGAACCGACCTCGTCCTGACGCTCCCCCGCTACGACCTGCTCGACTACCTCGAATGACCGCCCCGCCCGACCAACGCCGGAAGGACCAATGATGACCCCGCCGCGCCCCGAATCCGACGCGAACGTGACCGGAGAGGCGCCGCCCGCCGAGCGCCTGGCGGCCGCGGTCGCCGCGTCCGTCCTGCGGGCGCTGGGCCGGCCGCCGGACCTGTTCCGGGTGTCGGTCGTGCGGCTCTGGGAGAGCCACTACCGGGTGAACGTGCAGACGGGACCGAGTGCGACGTTCGCCCGCGTCGCGCACAGCTATTTCCTCGCGGTGGACGAGGCCGGTGCGATCCGGGCCGCGAACCCGCCTGTCGCCCGCCTGTACTGACGCCCGCGGACGTGGCGAGCGTCGCCACTCCCGGCCAGCCCTTGCGGTCGGTTGACGAGGACGAACGCAGTCGAACGGAAGGACGTCATGAGCGACGGCGGCACCCACACCACGCAGAGCGACCCGCGGCAACAGTCGGCGCTGCTCGTCGCACTGCGGACGGGGTTGTTGGTGAGGTGCCCGGCGCACGGCGAGGTGTACGACCCGGGCCAGCACGACTTCCAGGGCGCGTGCATGGTGGCGTCGTTCCTGATCAACCGCGACGACCCGCTCGTCGCGGCGTTCGACGGGGACCGCGGGCCGCTCACCGGCCTGCTGAAGTCGATCTGCACCCCGTACCCGCCGCGCTGCTCGCGCTGCGCCGACGCCGGGGGCTGATGCCGCGGCCGCGGGGGTGAAAGATATCCGCGAATCTGCGCGGGAAACGGCCGCAGGGCTGTTATGCTCGCGGGGCCGACAACTCCTACCAGGGGGCACAGTGAGTGACGAACGGGTGACCGCGTTCCTGAACTGGCTGACCGAAGGCGGGCGGGTGCGATTCGGGTTCGACGCGCGGAACGGCGCGCCGGAGGCGCTGTGGCTCGGCGCGCTGGAGGTTCGGCGGTCCGACCTCGCGCGGGTCGTGCGGGGGTGGCCGGGCGGCACCGGGCTGTGCCCGGCGTCGGCCGACGCGCTGGCCGGGATGGCGGTCGCGCGGGTGGCGGCCGCGGACGGCCGCGTGTGGCAGACCGGCGCGCAGTGAGAGAAAAGAGGCCATGACCGTTCGGGACGCGATTCTGCTGGCCCCGCCCGTCTTCGCCGCACACGCCCGGGGCGGACTGCCCGCCATCCGCCTGGGCTTGGAGGAGGCCGGCATCCCGTCCCGGCTCGCGATCGAGATCATCGAGTTCCTGCCGCTCGCGCTGGCACGGGCACTGCTCGACGGCATGGGCGTCCACTTCGAGGATTACTACGTCCGGCACACCTCGGGCGGCCGCGTGATCGGACAGAAGTTGCTGGCCGACGAGCCGGTCTTCCGCGAGGGCTTGGGGGTCGCCAACGAGATGTCCGGGGACGGGGCGGCGTACCTCGCGGTCGCCGGCTGGAGCGCCGAGTACCAGGCGATCAACCGGGCGATGAACGCGGGGTCGCGGCCCGAAGACCTGCGGTGCGCGCAGCCGGTCGTGTTCGCGGACCACGACGACGAGCGGCGGTTCGACGACACCTCCGGTGGAGTCCAGCCGCGGGAACGCACCTGGTGGCAGTTCTGGAAGTGACGGTCGTCGGGCAAGGCACCGCTCCAAAATCGGGAAACGGTGTGCCCGCCGGCAGTGGCGTGGGTATGATGATTGTGGGCGGGACAGCCGCCCGACAGGAGTCGCCACTTCCGCCGCGCTCTCGATTTGACCGCTCTTGGCCCTCTGAGCTGACACCTCACGGCCCCAAGACCGCCAAGCCGTTATTGCCGCAGAGGACCGACCCACCGAGAGTGGGTCGGGGATGATCTGCTCTTGTCGGCACGCGGCCATTCGGGCCGCGTGCCGTCCGCTTCCGGGCCTCTGGGCCCAGCAAGGTGAGACCGTGGGGAAGAAGTTGTACGTCGGCAACCTCGGGTACGGCGTGACGGACGATCAACTGCGGACGATGTTCGATCCGTATGGCAGCGTCCAGACGGCGCAGGTCATCACCGACCGGGACACCGGCCGGTCGAAGGGGTTCGGGTTCGTCGAGATGGCCTCCGACCAGGAGGCGCAGGCCGCGATCAGCGGGATGCACGGGCAGATGGCCGACGGCCGGGCGCTCACCGTCAACGAGGCCAAACCGAAGGAGAGCCGGGGCGGCTCCGGGGGCGGCGGTTCGGGCGGGCGCGGCTTCGGCGGTGGTGGCGGCCGGCGGTACTGAGCCGGACGGCTTCGACCGAGCTGTGTGCCCTCGCCCGAATGGGGTTCGCGCCGGGCCGCCGGGCGGGTATGCTCCACACGAGTGCCCCGCCCGTCAGGAGACGACTTGCTCACGCCACCCGGTCGCTTCGGCGATTCTTCGACCGCCCTGAGCCTTTTCTCACGGTTTCTGAAGATCGGCACGCCAGTCCCGCTGCGGAATGCCGACGAGGCGTGACGCGGTCGTTCGCTCCTGTCTCGGCGCGGCCACGGTGGCCGCGCCGTCCGTTTCCCGGGCTTCGGCCCACAAGGTGAGTGCGTTTTGACCAAAAAGCTGTACGTCGGCAACCTTCCGTACGACGCCACCGCGGACGAGTTGCGCGAGGCGTTCTCCGCCTACGGGCGGGTGCTCAGTGCGACCATCGCGACCGACCGCGAGACCGGCAACAGTCGCGGGTTCGGGTTCGTCGAGTTGGCCGAGGGGGCCGAGGAGGCGATCCAGGCGCTGAACCAGGCGCGGTTCGGCAACCGGAACCTGACCGTGAACGAGGCCAAGCCGCGCGAGGGCCGGCCGGGCGTCTCGTCGGGTGGGCAGAGCGGCCGTAGCGGGTACTCGCGTCCCTACTGATCCCGGGCCTGGAGTCCCGAACAGCACCTTGACCGGCCGGTTCGACTGGTGCCGACCATCCTGGCCATCGGGAACGGCCGCGTGTATAAGGTGGGCTGTGAAGCCGGTTGCGGCTGATGGGGCGAACCGCGCGCGACTCGGCGGTCGGTTTTGGGCCACGAACGGCGGGGCCCCGGTCCCTGGGGTGTCGGGCCATGGCCCGCCCGCCGCTGCTCACCCGTCGTACGGCCCGTCCCTGGGCCCGGGTGTGCGCCCGAAGTGTGAGCGGCTGCCGCGACCGGTCAGTTCGCCACGGCCGGAGACGCGGCTGCCGCCTGCAGGGCTTCCCACAGCCGCCGCGGGTTGACCGGCTTCGGGAACCAGCCGTCGAATCCGCCCGCGGCGCCCGACCCGTCCAATGTGTCCGGACGGGTGCCGCTCACCGAGAACACCCGAAGTCCGGTCAGGCGCCTGTCCGCCCGGATGCGGCGGAGGGTCTCCGGGCCGTCGCACCGGGGCATCGCCATGTCCAACAGGACGACGTCCGGACGGGTGTGGGTGGACAGGTAGGACAGCGCCTCCTCCCCGTCGGCCGCGGTCGCGCACTCGCACCCGTTCATGTCCAGCAACCCGGCCAGCAACTCCCGCTGATTCGGGTCGTCGTCCACCACCAGCGCCCGGCACCGGACGACGGCCGGGGCGGGGGTCGCCGTCGCCTCCCGGTCCAGAGCCTCGACCGCCGCAAGGGCGGCGGCCAGGGTGGCGTCGGCCGCCGCCGGGCGACCGGCCGCCCACTGCTTGCGGGCCAGGTGGATGGCGAGGGTCAGTTTGCTCAGGGCGTTGGCCTGCGCGTGGCGGTCGGCCGGCGGGGCGACCGGTTGTGGACGACCGGCGTCCAGTTCGTCGCGCAGGATGCGGACCTCGGGCGGGGCGTCTACTCCGACTTTGGCGGATCGGGCGGACGAGCGGAGCAGGTGGACGGTGATGCCGAGGGTCGGGAACGTGAGTTTCTCGCCCGGGCGGCGGGTGACGACGAGCATGACGGGTCTCCTTACCCGGTAGAAAGGGGACGTCGGGCGGTTCACCCTGCGTCGTACTTGATTGGGAGTGATGTTACCCCCGGCGCGTGCAGAATCCAAAGGAATTCCGAAAGTTTCTCTCAAGTTGCCCCACGGGTGCTGCCGACAGCCGCCAGCACCAGGGCCAGGTCGTCCGGGCCGAACGGTTTGGTCAGGTGGGCGTTGAACCCGGCGGCCGTTGCCGCCGCCCGATCCGCCGCCCGGCCGTACCCGGTGAGTGCGATCAGGAACGGGGGCGGACCGGGGCGACTTCGGATCCGGCGGGCCACCTCGTACCCGTCCACGCCCGGCAGCCCGATGTCCAGGAGGACGGCGTCGGCCGTCGCGGCCTCCAGAGCGGCCAGCCCGGCCGGCCCGTCGGCCGCCGACCGAACCGCGTGCCCGTCCAGTTCGAGCAACCCGACCAACGACCCGCGGATGTCCGGGTCGTCCTCGACCACCAGCAATCGCAGCGGGCGGCCCGCGACGGCGGGGGCCGGGGCCGCCGGATCCGCCGGCGCGGGCCGCAGCGGCAGGCGGACGACGAACTCGCTCCCCCGCCCCGGCCCGTCGCTGTGCGCCTCCACCGTCCCCCCGTGCCGCTCGACGATCGCCTTCACCAGGGTCAACCCGACCCCGATCCCGCCGCTCGCCCGGTCGAGGGTCTCGTCCGCCTGGACGAACGGCTCGAACACCCGGGAGAGGACGTCCGCCGGGATTCCCACCCCGGTGTCCCGGACGCGGATCACCGCCCGGTCGCCGTCCGCCCCGAGCGTGTACCACACGCGGCCGCCGGCCGGGGTGTACTTGGCCGCGTTCCGCAGCAGGTTCACCTGCACCTGCTCCAGCCGGTCCGGGTCGCCGTCCATCGGCAGCGGGCCGCCCGGGCCGTCGGCGACGAGCGCAAGCCCGGCCTCGTCGAACCACGGGCGGGTTTCCTCCAGCACCCCGGCGACCGTCTGCCCGAGGTCCATGGGCCGCCGGCGCACTTCCACCTTGTCGTGGGCAAACCGGGCGACGTCCAGCAGGTCGTCCACCAGCCGGGCGGTGTGCCGGGCCCGGCGGGCGATCACCCCGAGCCAGTGGGCCGCGTCGCCCCCACCCCGGAGGGCCAGTTCGGCCGCGTTGAGCACCGCCGCGAGCGGGTTCCGCAACTCGTGGGAGAGCATGGCCAGGAACCGGTCCCGCTGCGCCACCGTCTCCCGGGCCGTCCGCTCGGCCTGGCGGATGTCGGTCACGTCCGTCTTGATCCCGCCGACGCCGACCACCCGCCCGGTCTCGTCCCGGACCGGGAATTTGGTGGCCAGGAAGGTGTGCGGGCCGTCGGCCAGCGGGATCACCACTTCGGCCTGGTCGTCCTCGCCGAGTCCGATCACCCGGTCGTCCCCGGCCGTCACCAGCCGGGCCGTCTCCGGCGGGAACAGGTCGTGGGCGGTCAGCCCGACGGGTTCCCGGCCGACGGCCCGGCGGAACGACTCGTCGGCCACCTGGTACCGCCCGGACAGGTCCTTGATGAACACCCAGTTCGGAGAATGCCGCAGAATGCCGTCGAGCTGGGCGTCCTTCCGCCGGGCCTCGGCCTCTACCCGCTTCACCTCGCCCAGATCGACGAGCGTCAGCACCACCCCGTCGATCGCCAACCCGGCGCGGTAGGGGAGGATGCGGAGCAGGAACCAGTTCCCTCGGCGGTCCCGGACCTGGCGCTCGACCGGGGTCGGGCGGTCGAGCACGGCCTGCAGGTCGGCTAGCAGCCCGGGGTGGTCGATGGTGTAGGTGAAGTGATCGATCCGCCGGCCGACGTCCTGCGGGAGCAGGTTGAACGTCTCCGCGATTTTCGGGGTGAACTTGCGCAGGCACAGGTCGCGGTCGAGGAAGATGGTGTGAACCCCGGTGCTGGCCAGCAGGTTGTCCATGTCCGCCGACAACTGCGTCAGCTCGGCGATCTTCTTCTGGAACTCGCCGTTGACCGTGTACAGCTCCTCGTTGACCGAGTGCAGCTCCTCGTTGGTGCTCTGCAGCTCCTCGTTGGCCGCGGTCAGCTCCTGGTTGGTGGCCTGCAGCTCCTCGTTGCTCGTCTCCATCTCCTCGATCATCGCCTGCAGGTTCTCGCGGGTGTGCCGCAGCTCGGCCTCGAGGTTGAAGATCTGCTCGCGGGACGCCTGCCCGAGGTCGATCTCCCGGGGCGGGTCGTGGGCCGGCCGGGGGGCGCCGACCTCGTCGATCTGGACGACCGCGTGGGTCACCCCGCCGCGCCGGTTGCGGACCGGGCGCACGGTCACGTCGATCACCCGCTCGCCCTCCGGGGGCGACACTCGAAGCCCCCGGAACCGGACCTCGGTCAGCTCCTTGAACGCCCGCGGGAGCGCCCCGCTCAGGGCCGTCCGGAACTCCGGATCGACGAGGGACAGCAGGTCGGTGGTCACCCGCCCGTCCCGCATCTTGAGGTACTTGCTGGCCCCGGCGAACGCCTGGGCCAGCTCGCCCCGCTCGTTCACCAGCAGGGCCGGCGGCATGTGCAGGTCGAGGAGGGCGTCGTACGCGGTGCTCAGGTGCGGGTCGGCGGGCGCGGCCGGCCCCGGGGCCGGGCGGGCGACGGCCGCGGCGGTCAGCCGCAGGTCGGCCGACAGCCGGACGTCCCGCCGCTTCCGGTACACCCGCCAGTGCGGGTCGATCGGCTCGAACTCGTCCCCCACCTCCCCGGTCGTCTCGCTCGGCCCGAGGAACAGCGCCCCGCCGGTCTTGAGGGCGAAGTGGAACAGGGACAGCACCCGCTTCTGGGCGGCCGGCTGGAAGTAGATCAGCAGGTTCCGGCAGGCGACCAGGTCGAGCCGGGTGAACGGGGCGTCCTTGAGCACGTTGTGCTGGGCGAACACGACCATCTTCCGCAGCTCGGCCGACACCTGGTACCCGCCGGCGATGCGGGTGAAGAACCGGGTCAGCCGCTCCGGGCTCATCCCGGCCAGGGCCGCCTCCGGGTACACCCCGGCCCCGGCCGTGTCGAGCGACGCCCGGTGGGCGTCGGTGGCGAAGATCTTCACCGGCACCGGGCGGGGTAGCGCGTCGGCCGCCTCCCGGGCCAGTACGGCCAGCGAGTACGCCTCCTCGCCGGTCGCGCACCCGGCCACCCACAGGCGGAACTCGTCCCCGGCCGGCAGCCGCCCGAGCAGGGCGGGCAGCACCTCCCGGCCGATCCGGGCGAACGCCTCCTCGTCCCGGAAGAACCGGGTGACCCCGATCATCAGGTCCTTGTACAGCAGGTTCAGCTCGGCCGGGTCGTCGGCCAGCCGGCGGGCGTACGCGTCCAGCCCGGACGTCTCGCTCAGCCCGAGCCGCCGCTCCAGCCGGCGGGCCACCGTCTCCGGCTTGTAGAACGAGAAGTCGATGCCGTAGGCGTCCCGGAGCAGGCGGAACACCCGGTCCACCCCGGGTGCCGGGGCCGCCTCGTCGGCGACCGCGGTCGCCCCGCCCCCCGGCAGGGCGCGGCGGGCGAGGGCCGCCGGGATCGCCTCGGGGGCGAGGGCCAGGGCGTCCGGGACGGCGTCCAGCGCGCTGCGGGGCATCCCGTCGAACTTGGCCGTGTCCGGGTCCTGCACCACCACCAGCCCGCCGGCCTGGCGGACGTCCCGCACCCCACGCGACCCGTCACTTCCGGTCCCCGACAGGATGACCGCCACCGCCCGGGGGCCGGCCTCCTGCGCCACCGACCGCAGGAAGTGGTCGATCGGCAGGGCGACGAGTTGGTCCAGGTCCTTGTCCGTCAGCAGCAGCCGGCCGCCGCGGACGATCATGTCTTTCCGGGGCGGAATCAGGTAGACGGCGTCCGGGAGGAGCGGCATCCCGTCCTCGACCACCCGGATGGGGAGCCGGGTGCGGCGGGCGAGGATGTCGTTGGTCAGGCTCTTGAAGTCCGGGGACAAATGCTGGACCACGACGAACGCCAGGCCGGAGTCGAGCGGGGTGGCCTCGAACAGGCGCTCCAGTGCCTCCAGCCCGCCGGCCGACGCCCCGATCCCGACGATCAATCGGGGCGGAGTCGCTTCGGTCGGGCTCGCGGGGAGCTCGTCGTCGGGCATGCGAGTCTCCGGGGCTCTCCGGCAGACGTGCTCCCGGGGTCAAGCTCGGGTGCGGGCCGTAAGCACCAGTACTGGGTTAGAGCGCAGTTTACCCGATCGCTGCAGACGGCGGGTACGGAATGCGGAACGAATTCGGTGGGGGGCGGATCGCCAGAGGTGGGGCTTGAGGGTGTCGGTTCCGCTCGCGGCCGACCACCGGTACGATCCACAGTGCGATTCGTGCGTCCGGAAGTGGCCGGCGGCTGATGGCAATCCCAACGGAAGCGACGTCTCGCCCGGTCACTGCGCCGCGGCGTCGCGCTCGTCCTTGAGCTCTCTCAGCTCCTTCTTCAGCTCGCGCACCTCTTGCTTGACTTCCTTCACCTCCTCCTTCACCTCCTGGAGCAGTTCCTTCGTCTGGCCGGCCAGTTCCACGTTCCGCTTGGCCAACTCCTGGGTCTGGTCCGCGATCTCTTTGATCTTCTCGATCATCTGCAGCAACTCCAACAGTTCCCGTGTGTCCCCCGCCTTGGTGATACGGTAGTCGAACCCGGCCTCCGCGGCATGTCGCGCGTGCTGGGTGTCGGAAAAGGCGGACAGGGCGACCATCTTTACGTCCGCGAGCGCGGGATTGGCCCGGACGGCGCGGGCGAGGGCGTACCCGTCCATCTCGGGCATACTGATGTCCGAGATCACACAGTCGGGCACCCACGCGCGGGCGGCGTGTAAGCCGTCGCGCCCGTCGTAGGCGACTCGGACCTCGTACCGGCTCATACCTAACAGCATGGCGAGGGTGTCGGCCGCATCGTGATTGTCGTCAACCACCAGAACGCGAAGGGCGGGCGGGTACAACGATTTCAACAGTAACCTCGGCGGTGACGGGCGCCGCTGCAGAGTAACGCAATCGCCAGCCGGGTGTAACCCCGACCGGCGGGAAAAGAAAAATGATGGCGTGCGCCGTGGTGGGCGTCAGATGCGAACAACCAACCGTAATCGACTTCGCCAACTCTCCGCATGTCGCGACACTTCCGAACTGGCGGATCGGCTCCATACCTGAGCTGAAATGCGTTAGAATGAAGTCGAGTTCCAAGCGGGGCGTTCGTCGAGGTGCAACAGAATGGGGTGGGACAAGGGCGGGCGGTACGACGCCCGTTTGAAGCGCGTCACCGGCGGCGCTGCTCAACCGGCAGACGTCCTGCCTGTCCGGCATCGACCTGCGGGCCGTCCGTCACCGGCGGTTGAGTTCCGAGCACGGGCGACCGGAACCGACGACCACTCCGTGACCGTGTCCGGCGCGGTTGCACCAACTTGGTGCAACGGAGGTCAATTCGGGTCATTTGGTGGCACAAGAAGATTGGCGGACGAATTGCAAACCAAAGGGCTGCCGACTGTCGAAAATGCCGAAAATGTCAACGAAAAATCCCCGCTGACAACTCCTGTCATCAGCGGGGACGGTGGGGTTGATGTCGGGCCGGCGGGATTTGAACCCACGACCTCTTGCACCCCAAGCAAGCGCGCTAGCCAAGCTGCGCTACGGCCCGATTCTCCGACACAGGCTTTGTAACCCGTCCGCACGCGAACGGCAACCGCGTTTACCCCCGTCGGGCGCCCGGAACCGCCCGTGTCACTTGCACCGGACTCCTCCGGCCGTTAGCCTGAACGTCGAACCGCCAACGAAACGCCGCCCGGCGCGGTTGTACCCATAGCCCGTCGCCGCTCATCCCGGTTCGAGGGAACTGATGTCACCCGCTCGCTCCGTTGCCTGGACACTGCTCGCCGCCGCCGGGTTCGCGCTCGCCGCCCCGTCCGTCGCCGCGCAAGGGCCTAAACTGCCCGAAAAGAAGCCCAAGGATGCCGCCGCGACCGAGATGCGCGCCTGGCGCGACGCCGAACGCGGCGGCATCCCCAAAGAGAATCTCAAACAGGCCCGCGATGCCTTCAAGACCTGGGCCAAGTATTTCGCCGACGTCGTCGCCCACCCGGACGTCCACAAAGCGCCCCAGGAATTGAAGGCCGCCGGCGTCACCCCGCCGCCGACCCTCGACAACGGCCCGCTGGGCATCCTCAACGAGATCGACCAGTACATCGAGCCGGTTCGCTACAAGGGCAACCGCGAGCCGTTCGACTACCTCCGCGAGATCGGGGCCGCGTTCGACGCGCCGCTCAAGGAACTGATCGAGACCAACCCGGACATGATCGTGCGGATCAACGCCGCCCGCCTGCTCGCCTACGTCGCCAAGACCGGCGCCCCGGCCCACTGGCCGACCGTCGCGGCACTGCTGGCTGATCCCAAGACGCCCACCGGCGTCAAGAACTACCTGTTCCAGGCCGCCGCGGCGCTGCTCGCGGCCCCGGACACACAGGACCCCAAGATCCGGCACCACGCGCAGGTCGTCGATTACCGGGTCAAGGACGCGTTCGAGCAAAACCAGAAGGCCCTCGGGACACTGGTCAAGGCGCTCATCGACTGCATCGACAACCCGGCCCTCATCCTGAATGGCATCCCCGCCGACCGCCCGGACCTCATCACCGAGGACCAACTGCCGGTCGTCGGTTTCGTCCGTCACCAGGCGGTGAAGGCGCTGGCGAAGGTCAAGTTCGCCCGCGTCCCCGGCCCCGACGGCAAGCCGCTGTACCCCGCGTACACGCTCGCCCGCGTCGCCCTGAGCGACCCCAACTTGGTGCCCCCGCCGAAGCCGGCCGAGGCCGCCGACGCGGTGCTCGGGCTGTGCAACGCGGCCCCGGTCGAGGAGCAACTCAAGGGCGGGTTCAAGCCGATCAAGGACTACAACGCCGACGTGGCCGCCGAGGCCGCGATGGCCGGGTTGGTCACCTTCGCCCGGCCCCGGGCCGCCAACGCCTTCGACAACAGCCTGCCGTGGCGGCGGTACGCGGCCGAACTCGGCGGCGCGATCCGCGACTGGCGGCCCCTGTTCGACCCCGACTACGAACCGCTCGTTAACGTCAACCGGTTCAACGCGGCCCTCGTCCCGCCGCCGATCGAGGCGCTCAACCGCGACATCGTCCCGATCGTCCTGGCCCCGATGGACAAGACGGACAACACCGGCAAGCCGGACCCGTCGGTGCGGGTGAACATCGAGGTGCTACAGCAGAAGCTGGGCGAGTCCCGCGCCCGGCCGAAGCGGAACACGGTGCTGTTCGCCGGCGTCCCGCAGACCACCATCGAGTTCCCGCCGCCCAAGAAGGCCGCCCCGCCGGAGGTCAAGAAGGACGGCCCGCCGGTCACCAACGACGCGCCCAAGAAGTGACCCCGAACCCGCGGCGGTTGAACGTGTCTGAAGAGTCCGCGGCTTGACTTCGCTCAAGTCGAGCGTAAAGTGAACACGACCTCGAAAGGAACAGACTTCGTGCCGACCTGCCACGCCATCCCGGTCATCACCCGCGCCGTCATTGGCGCGGTCGTGGTCATTATTACCACCGGGTGAGCGGGGTCGGCCGAACTACAGCCGCGACGACCCCGGAGCACACGCTTCGGGGTTTTTCTTTTTGAGCTGTTTGCTGTTAGCTGTTGGCTATTAGCAAGCAGGCGGACAGGGTCTTCGTCTGGCTAACAGCCAACAGCCAAGAGCTAACAGCCATGAAAGTCAGCATCTACGACACCACGCTCCGCGACGGCAGTCAGGGCGAGGGCGTCAACTTCTCCCTGCAAGACAAACTGCTGCTCACCCGGCGGCTCGACGAGATCGGCGTGGACTACATCGAGGGCGGCTACCCGCTCTCTAACCCCAAAGACTTCGAGTACTTCCAGGCGGTCCGCGAACTCGACCTGAAGCACGCCAAGGTGTGCGCGTTCGGGATGACGCGGCGGAAGAACGCGCCGCCCGAGACCGACACGTGCCTGAAGGCGCTTCTGGACGCCAAGACGCCGGTCGTCACCATCGTCGGGAAGACCTGGGACTTCCACGTCACCGACGTGCTCGGCACCACGCTGGACGAGAACGTGGCGATGATCGCCGACTCGGTGCGGTACTGCAAAAGCCAGGGGCGGGAGGTGTTCTACGACGCCGAACACTTCTTCGACGGCCACAAGGCCAACCCGGAGTACGCGCTGCGCACCCTGAAGGCCGCGGCCGACGCCGGGGCGAGTTGCGTCATCCTGTGCGACACCAACGGCGGCACCATGCCCGAGCGGGTCGCGGCCGTGGTCGCATCTGTGAAGGAGGAACTGTCGTGCGACGTCGGCATCCACTGCCACAACGACTGCGAACTGGCGGTCGCCAACACGCTCGCCGCGGTGCGGGCCGGGGCGACGCAGACGCAGGGCACCATGAACGGCATCGGCGAGCGGTGCGGGAACGTCGATCTGGTCAGCGTGATCGCCAACCTCGCGCTCAAGTACGGGTTCGATGTGCTCAAGCCGGGCAGCCTGGAACGCTTGACGGAAACGTCCCGCTACGTGTACGAACTGGCGAACATGAACTTCCGCAACGGACAGCCGTTCGTCGGGCTGAGCGCGTTCGCCCACAAGGGCGGGATGCACACGCACGCGGTCGCCAAGAACCCGACCTCGTACGAGCACATCCGGCCCGAGCAAGTCGGCAACGAGCGGCGGATTCTGGTGTCCGAGCTGTCCGGGCAGTCCACCATCCTGACCAAGACGGCCAAGTACCAGATCAACCACGACAAGGCGCTGATGGCGAAGATCCTCAACGCCGTGCAAGACCTGGAAAACCAGGGGTACGAGTTCGAGGCGGCGGAGGCGTCGTTCGACCTCTTGGTGCGGAAGATCGCCAAGCTGCACAAGCCGTGGGAGGTCGAGAAGAAGCTGACGCTGTACAAGCCGTGGTTCGAGCGGGTGACGTACCGGGTCAACATCGAGGCCCGCGAGAGCGGCACGCCGGTGACCGAGGCGACGGTGCGGCTGAAGGTCGGCGGCGCCGTCGAGCACACCGCGAGCGAGGGCGACGGCCCGGTGAACGCGCTCGACGGCGCGCTGCGGAAGGCGCTGGTCGGCCACTTCCCGCGGCTCCGCGAGATGCAGTTGGTCGATTACAAGGTGCGGGTCGTCAACCCGCGCGCCGGCACCGCCGCCCGTGTGCGCGTCGTGATCGAGTCGCGCGACGCCACCGACGTGTGGGGCACCGTGGGCGTGAGCGAGAACGTCATCGAGGCGTCCTGGCTCGCACTCGTCGACAGCATCGAGTACAAACTGTTCAAGGACGACGAGACGCGCGGCCGGGCAGTGGAGGCGACATGAGTACCGAAGTCAGGCGGTCGCGGCGCGAGCGCCCGCCTACCCCGCCGGCCCCGCCGGCCGATCCGTACTTCTACGGGTGGCGGATGGTGCCGCGGTGGGACGAGCGCCGCGGGCAGACGTGGGAGAAAGTCCCGCTCACTCCCTGGGACGTGCTGCACCCGGAGGAGGAGGACTTCATCGTGACCAGCGACGCCCACGACCGCGACGTCCACTACCTCAAGGACGTGTTCGAGGACCGGACTGCCGGGCGGCACGGGGCGCTGGTGCTGTGCGACCACCGGGTGCTGTGGGGGCCGCCCGAACTCGGCGCGCACGGGCCAGACGTGATCGTCCTCGACGGGCTGAGCGGCCCGTGGGACCCGCGCCGCGGCACCTTCCCGGTGGCGGAGATGGGCGCGCGGCCGGTGGTCGTCGTCGAGGTCACCTCGCCGAGCACCCGCGACGCCGACCTGGACGAGAAGGTGACCGACTACTTTAAGGCCGGCGTCCCGCTGTACATCATCGCCGACCACCGCGACACGGCCAACGGGGCGTTCGTACGCCTGACCGGGCACCGGGCCACGCCGGACGGCTACGTCCGCGTCGCCGAAGACCCGCGGGGCGTGTGGGTCGAGGCGCTCAAGGTCTGGGTCGGGTCGGAGGGCGATCTGGTCGTCTGCCGGGACGAGAACGGCGACCGGATCGCCGACATGCACCTTCAGCGCGACGCCGAGAAGGCCCGGGCCGACGCCGAGAAGGCGCGCGCCGAGGCGGAAAAGGCCCGGGCGGACGCGGCCGAACAGCGATTGCGAGAACTGGAAGCGGAGTTGAAGCGGCTCCGCGGCGAAACCAACTGACGCACACGAGCACCACACAGACACATGGCGACCGAACTTCCGAAGGCGTACGATCCGAAGGCGGCCCAGGAGCGGTGGCTCGCGGCGTGGGCCGAAAAGGGCTACTTCCATAGCGACCCGGACGCGTCCAAACGGCCCTACACGATCGTGATCCCGCCGCCGAACGTGACCGGGGCGCTGCACATGGGGCACGCGCTCAACAACACCCTCCAGGACGTGCTCATCCGCTGGCGGCGGATGCAGGGGTTCAACGCGCTGTGGGTGCCGGGCACCGACCACGCCGGCATCGCCACCCAGGCGGTGGTGGAGCGGCTCGTGTTCGCCCAGGAGAAGAAGACCCGACACGACCTCGGCCGCGACGCCCTGGTGAAACGAATTTGGGACTGGAAAGACCAGTACGAGACGCGCATCCTCGGCCAGCTCCGGGCGATGGGCGCGAGCTGCGACTGGCGACGAACGCGGTTCACCCTCGACCCGGTGTGCGCCCGGGCGGTGCGCGAGACGTTCTTCAAGATGTTCCGCGACGGGTACATCTACCGCGGCAAGCGGCTGGTGAACTGGGACACGCAACTGCAGACGTCGGTGGCCGACGACGAGACGTACACCGAGGACACCAAGAGCGGGTTCTGGACGTTCAAGTACGCGGTGGACGGCGAACCCGACACCTTCATCTCGTTCAGCACCACGCGCCCCGAGACGATGCTCGGTGACAGCGCGCTGTGCGTGCATCCGAGCGACGAGCGGTACAAGCACCTCATCGGCAAGACGGTGACGCAACCGCACACCGGCCGCAAGATTCCGATCATTGCCGACGGCATTCTCGCCGATCCAGAGTTGGGTACCGGGTGCGTGAAGGTGACCCCGGCGCACGACCCGAACGACTACGCCTGCTGGCAGCGGCACCCGGAAATCGCCATCATCAACATCCTCAACCCGGACGGCACGCTCAACGACGCCGGCGGCGAGTACAAGGGGATGGACCGCTACAAGGCGCGGGACGCGGTGACCGAGCGGATGAAGGAACTCGGGCTGTACGTGGACAAGGCCGAGCGGGTGGTGCCGCTGCCGTACAGCGACCGCAGCAAGACGCCGATCGAGCCGTTCCTGTCGGACCAGTGGTTCGTGAAGATGGGCGACCGCGACGGCCGCCCCGGGCTGGCCCAGATGACGATGGACGCGGTGACCGACGGCCGCGTGCGGTTCTTCCCCGAACGCTACAAGAGCAGCTACCTCGACTGGCTGGCCGAAAAGCGCGACTGGTGCATCAGCCGGCAGTTGTGGTGGGGCCACCGCATCCCGGTGTGGAGCCGAACCTTCGCCGACCGCCGCACCTTCGAGGACACCCTCGCGCTCGAAGCGGCCGCGTGGTCGGGCGCCGCGCACGTGGCCTGGACTACCCAGGACGACACGCTCACCATCCACGTGTGCGTGGCTAGCGACGACGCCGACTTCATCGCCACGCTGGAAGCCGACGGGTTCAAGCAGTCCGACGACGTGCTCGACACGTGGTTCAGTTCGGCGCTGTGGCCGCACAGCACGCTCGGCTGGCCCGGGCCGGCATTGCCGGAGACCCGCCCCGACCGCGTGGCCCCGGACTGGGCATCGATGCGGGCCTACTACCCGACCAGCACGCTGGTGACCAGCCGCGACATCATCACCCTGTGGGTGGCGCGGATGGTGCTCACCGGGCTGTACAACGTGGGCGACATCCCGTTCCGCGACGTGTACATCCACCCGAAGATGCTCGACGGGTTCGGCGAGACGATGTCGAAGACGAAGGGCAACGGGGTGGACCCGCTCGACATCATCGACACCTACGGGACCGACGCCCTTCGGTACGGCATCGTGAAGATCGCCACCGAGACGCAGGACTCGCGGCTGCCGGTGGCGAACATCTGCCCGCACTGCGGGAAGAACGTGCCGGTGAAGCAGGAGCACATGTACATGCGGACGAAAAAGCTCGCGTGTCCGGAGTGCAAGAAGGAGTTCCGCCCCGGCGGGCCGTGGCCGATCGAGGACACCGAGCGCCCGACCGCCAAGCAAGGCTCCGACCGGTTCGAGGAGGGCCGCAACTTCGCCAACAAGATGTGGAACGCGACGCGGTTCCTCCTCATGAACCTCGACGGCTACACCCCCGGCCCGGTGAAGCTGGAGGAACTACCCACCGAAGACCGGTGGCTGCTGTCGCGGCTCGCGACCACCACAAAGGCCGTGACCGCGGCGCTGGACGGCTACAAGTTTAGCGAGGTGGCGCGTCACGTCTACGACTTCGTGTGGAGCGAGTTCTGCGACTGGTACATCGAGATGTCCAAAGGCCGTCTCAAGGACGCGGCGACACGTTCGCAGGCGCAGCGGGTGCTCGCGGGCGTGCTCGACGGCATCCTGCGACTGGTGCAACCGGTGATGCCGTTCGTAGCCGAATCGCTCTGGGCGGCGCTCAACGAGGCCGCGGCCGAACGCGGACTACCTACTCCCGCGAAGGCCGAAGACGCCGCGTGCATCGCCAAGTGGCCCTCCTACCCGGACGAGTGGGTGAGCGCCGAGGTGGAAGCCCGGTTCGCCCGGATGCAGGAACTGGTGCGCGGGGTGCGTGAGATCCGCAACCGCTACCAAGTGGACGACAAAACCAGGCTTGACGTGTCGGTGCGGTGCGCCGCATCGGTGGCGGCCGACTTCAACGCGCTCGCGGCGTTCATCGGCCCGCTGGCCGGGATCGCCAACCTCACCGCCGGGCCGGACGCGGTCAAGCCGAAGCAGAGCGGCGGCCTCGTCACACCCGAGTTCGAGGCCTACGTGTCGCTCGCCGGCCTCATCGACGTCGCGGCCGAGGCGAAGCGGCTCGAAAAGCAGATCGAGGCCAAGCGGAAGTCGCTGGAGGGCACGAAGGCGAAGCTCGCGAACGAGAAGTTCGTGAGCAGCGCCCCGGTCGAGGTGGTGCAGCAGCAGCGCGACATGGCCGCCGACATCGAGAAGCAGATCGCCGCGATGGAGGCGAACCTGGCCGAACTGCGAGGCGCGTAAGTCTTTGCTCTCACCTCCCCCCTCGAGGGGGAGGTCGGCGAGGCTTTGCGAGCCGGGTGGGGGGAGGGCCGACGCGGAAACGGGGTGAGCAACACTCACGGAACCGCACGCTTCGGTTGTTCGGGAGCTAGCTCCCCCCCCACCTGGCGGCGAAGCGCCGCCGACCTCCCCTTCAAGGGGGAGAGGTGAAGGCACAGATAGGTCACTTCGGCACCGACCCCTGCTTGATCGGCTCGGGCCGGATCACCTTCTCGTCCAGTTTCTCCCCGCCGTCGCGCGTCACCGTGCCCAGCAGCGCGGGCAGATCGACGCCGTTGACGAACGTGTGCGCGCTGCCGTCGGCGTACACCACCGCGAGCCGGCGGGCCAGGTTCGGGCCGTCGGCCGGTAGCTTGCCGGCGGCGGTCAGTTCCACGTCGGCCGGCTTCGACCAGTACACCGCGTGCGCCGGCTCCTCCAGTTGCAGCAGAAGGAGCGTTTGCTTCAAGCCGTCGTGGACGTCGGACCCGGTCACGCCGCCCTTCTTGGTCGGGTCGAAGATCGCGCCCTTGCCGACGACCGCCATGACCATCGTCTTGCCGACGTTCGACTGGCTGTACGGGATTGCCCCCCACGGCGCGCGGTACGGCGACGGCAGCTTGTCGATCAGCTTCTTGTTGTTCGGCCCGTCCCACGGCTCGTCGAGCTTGAACAGCGCGTACAGTTCCTTCGCGTTGCGGATCGGCTTCTCGCCCGGCCCGCCGTTGTTGTTGATGTACGTGTAGTCTTCCATGTACGGCAGGATCGCGACCCGCCACGACAGGAGCGGCTTGCCGTCCTTGTCGGCGATCGCCGGCGGCGGGTAGTGGCCCTTGTCCGCCTTGTACCTGTCGATCGCCTTCGCCAGCGCGGCCATGTTCCGCTCCCGCTCGGTCCAGTCGTACTCGCCCGGCCGCGTCCCGCGCGGCTCGTTGCCGCTCACCGCCACCCCGATCGCCGCGGCCACCGTCGCGATGCTCACCGCCGTGCTCCCGCCGGGCAACACGCTGTCGAGTTCGAGTGAGGCGCTCACGGTCGTGCCCTTCGCGGCGACCGGCATCGCGCCGAGCAGCGCGTCCACCTGCTTCAGCCCGGCGACCGCGAGCACCAGCCCGACCGTCTCCGGGAACGCCTGAATGCCCTTCGCCGGCTGGCCCGGCTCGCCGCGCGCTTTGCCCTCGACGAACAGCAGCGCGTTGCCGATCTGCCCGCGGCCGAACTGCACCGCCTCCTGCACCGCCTTGACCCCGTCCTTCGCGTCCGCCTCGGCCGTGAACTCGAGCGCCGCGGACACGGTCGTTTTGGGCTTGGCGTCGGCGGCGACGACGAGCGTCTTCGCCTTCAGCAGCGGGGCGAACTCCGGCGGGATCCCTTTCGCCACCTCCGGCGTCGCCAGCTTCTCGATGTTGACGCCGAGCGTCGCCGGGTGCTTGTCCGCCACGCGGGCGAACAGCGCCGCGAGCGGCGACGGCGGCGGGTTCTTGGCCAGCCGGTCGATCAGGTCGGTGATCGAGTCTTCCGACGCGAACGCGTAGCTCTGCGCGTCGAGCATGAACACCCCGGACCAGTTCGACTCGTCGAAGAAGTACTCCTTGCCCCCGTGCTTGCGGGTCTTGCCGCCTTTCATCAGCGTCGTCAGCAGCGCGGCCTTGTCGAGCGGCTTCTTGCTGGTGACCACCCACACCGGCGACTTGTCCGTCGGCCGACCGCTGGGGAGCACGTCGCGGAAGTTCGGCTCGAACAGGACGACGGTGAACGATTCGACGTCCGACGGGGCCGGGTAGAAGCGGGTGTCGAACTCGGCCAGGAGGTCCGGCCCGGCCTGCTGCGCGAACGCGCGCAGTTGCTTGGCGACGTCGGCGTTCCACACGTCGCCGACGCGGACGTGGAGGAAGCCGTGTGCGTCCGGGGTGAGCACTTGCGCCGCGCCGGGGGCGGCGGCCCGTGCCGGGGCCGCCAGAATCGCCGTCGCGGCGACGGCGGCGAACAGGGTTCGGGACATGATGCGTCTCCTGAGCGAGTGGAAACCCGCGCATTATCCGGCCCGGTGCGCCGCCGCTCAACGGGCGTTGCCGGGAATTTTTGGGTGAGCGTTCGGGGGTCGTCGCGTCTACATTGCGACGGCCGTTTTCGCCCCGAGGGTCGGCATTATGCGGCTCGCACGTAACCTCGTCGCCATTCTGGCTGTGATGTCGCCGGTCGCGGCGTCGCCGGCGCACGCACAGCCGGCGCTGCCTACAGACGCGCTCGCCCGGCTCGGCCAGATGCGCCTGCGGCACGCCGACCTGCCGACCTGTGTTGTGTTCGCCGCCGACGGCCGCACGGTCTTCACCGGCGGCGACGACGGGGCGATTCGCGCCTGGTCGGTCGCCACCGGCGAGCCGGTCGCGGTCGCGCAGCGGCCCGGGTCGCGGGTCACGGCGTTACGGGCCACGCACGGCAGACATAAACTCGCCGCCCGCTTCAACAGCGACGGCGTCCTCCGCTTCTACGACCCGGCCACGCTGCGCGAGATCGGCACCGCGAACCTCGCCCACCAAGCCCGCTTCGACCTGTCGGCCAACGGCACCTTCCTCGCCACCGCCGACGCCGCGGGCGACGGGCTGGTGGTCGAAACGGTCGCCGACCTGCCGAAACTGGAACTCGGCGACGCGCACCTGCTCGCGCTTCGCCCCGACGGAAAGGCGGTCGCCACCTGCGACGCCGACGGCAACCTTGCCGTTCGCCTGCTGACCGGCGGCAAGCCGACGTTCGGGCTGAAACTGAACACGACGGTGTACGGCCTCGCGTACAGTCCGGACGGGGCGCGGCTGGCGGTCGGCATGCGCCTCTGCGACACCGACGCCATTCGCGTCTACGACGGCGTGAACGAGAAGCCGGTAGCCGAAATCAAGGACGTGGGCGTGCCGCGGCAGTGGCTGGACGCGACCCGGCTGGCGTGCGGCGACGGCACCGACGCCGGGGTGTACGACTTCGCGAAAAAGCGGTGGCTCGGCCGCGTCAAGGGTGTGACGGGCGAGTTCGCGGTGTCGCCGGACGGCTCGACGCTCGCCGCGGTCGGCACCGGGCTGCGGGTGCGGCTGTACGACCTCGCGAGCGGCAAGCAGTTGCACGCCGAGAACGACACCTACCCCGACCCGCCGCTCATGCTCGGGGCGGCCGACGGACGCACACTGTTCGTGGTGAGCGGCGACGCCGCGTACCACTACCCCGTCGGCGCGGCGGCCCCGACGGTCGCCGGGAAGTTGCCCGGCCGCGCCGTCGCGGCCGCGTTCGGCGGCGGCACGCTCGTCGTCGCGGCCCCGGAGGCGGTGCTGGTGTACGAGAACTGCGACCCGTTCAAGCCGCTCCCGCAATCCCCGACGCACACGCTGAAGGGCACCGCGGGCGCGAAGGCCGTCGCGGTCGCGCCGGACGGCAAGCGAATCGCGTGGGCGTTCGGCGGCGGGAAGGTGGTCGCCGCCGACCCGGACGGCGCGCCGCGGCTCGAACTGCCGGTCACCACGACGAGCATTCTGGCGCTGGCCATCAGCCCGAACGGCCGGCTCGCGGTGCTCGGGCGCGAGCCGTTCATGCGGGTGTGGGACGTGTCGCCTGCCCGCGACGAACCCCGCGAGGTGTGGAAGGCGCGCGTGCAGCGGGGCATCAAGGGCGCGGTCTGTTTCAGCCCGGACGGCAAGCTGTTGGCCGCCGGCTCGACCGGGCAACTTCAGGTGTTCGACGCGGCCGATGGCAAGGACGACGAGCCGCGGGGGCCGCTGTACCAACTCGAACGATCCGCCGACAACGGCCCCGTGCATCAGGCGGCGTTCACCGCCGACGGCCGGTATCTGGTGCTCGGCGCGGGCCGGATGTCCGGCCGCGTCGAGGTGTGGGAACTGGCGACCCGCGGCCTCGCGCGGACCTTCAGCACCAGCTACGGCGGGGTGTCGCGGCTGTGCGTGTTCCCGGACGGCCGGCGGCTCGCGTCCGCCGGCGCGGAGGAAGCGGTGACCGTGTGGGACGCGACCTTCCGCGCGGGCAAGCCGGCCGCGACGCCGTCGGAACTGCGGAAGGCGGTGGCCGACCTGTCCGACCTGCGGGCGGCGGTCGGGCTGCCGGCGGTGCGGTTGCTGTCGTCTGCCGGCGAGGTCGGGGTGGCGCAGTTGGCGATGGCGGTAAAGGACACGTTCGCGAACGACAAGAAGCTGAAGGAACTTGTCGCGGACCTCGGCTCGGACACGTACAGCATTCGCGAAGCGGCGGAGCGCCAGTTGGTCGCTCAGGGGGCACGCGCGCTGGTGGCGGTGCGTGCGGCGTGCGAGTCCAACGACCCGGAGGTCCGCAGCCGCGCCCGCGACGTGATGGGCCGGTTGAACGCCAAGGGCATCTACCCGCCGGACAGCGGACTGATCGCCGACCGCATGCGGTTGTTCCGCGCGGTTCAGGCGCTCGAAGAGGTCGGGACCGCGAGCGCGAAGGCGGTGCTGGCCGAGATCGCCACCGCCGGCGGTCGCCCGGCTGAGGAGGCGAAGACGGCGCTGGCGCGGCTCGGAAAGTAGGTCACTCGCTCCGCGAGTGACACCCGCCGCGTCTGCGAAGTATCGAGTAGCCGAGGGCGACTCGCGGAGCGAGTCGCCTACTTGCTCCACGCATGCTGTATCCTGGCAGCATGAAGCTGAAGCAGAAGCCCGAAGACTTCGTCGTCGAGGAGTTGACCGACGCGGCCCCGGGGGCGGCCGGCGAGTTCGCGCTGTACCGGCTCGACAAGACCGGGTGGACGACCCCCGACGCCCTCGCCGCGGTCCGCCGCCGGTGGCAGCTCGACGCCCGCCGCGTCAGCTACGGCGGCCTCAAGGACCGGCACGCGGTCACGGCGCAGCACATCACCGTCTTTCGCGGGCCGAAACGCAACCTGTCGCACGAGCGCGTCACGCTCACCTACCTCGGCCAGCGGGTCGAGCCGTTCACCGCGGCCGACATCCGCGCCAACCGCTTTGCCGTCACCCTCCGCGCGCTGACCGACGACGCGGTGTCGCGCGCCCAGGCGGCGCTGCAAGCGGTCGGCGAAACCGGGCTGCCGAACTACTTCGACGACCAGCGGTTCGGCTCGGTCGGCGAGGAACGCGAGTTTGTCGCCCGCGAAATGGTGTTCGGCCGGTTCGAGCGGGCACTGTGGCTCGCACTCGCGGCACCTTACGAGTTCGATCGCGCCGAATCGAAGCGCGAAAAACTGACTCTGCGTACATTATGGGCCAAGTGGACGGAATGTCAAGCGGCGTTGCCGAAAGGGCACGCCCGTAGCCTCGTGAGTTACCTCGCGGCGCACCCGACCGACTTCAAGGGCGCGGTGCAGCGGCTGCGGCCCGAACTTCAGGGGCTGTACCTGTCCGCTTACCAAAGTGACCTGTGGAACCGAATACTCGCCCGGTGGCTAACGGACAAGTTCGGCCCGGAACACCTGACCGACGTGGAGTTGAAGCTCGGCCGCGCGCCCGCCCCGCTGCGCGCGCCGGACGAGCATCGCGCGGCGTGGGAGGCACTCACCCTTCCGCTGCCGTCGGCGCGCGTGAAGCCGGAGCCGGGGGCGGCGTGGCTGCCGGTGGTCGAGGCGGTGCTCGCGGAGGAGGGGCTGACGCTCGCGGAACTGAAGATCAAGGGGATGCAGAAGCCGTTCTTCTCGAAGGGCGACCGCGCCGCGTGCGTCCGCCCGGACGGGCTGAGCAGTTCCGCCGCGCCGGACGAGTTGAACAAAGGTAAGCTCAAGCTGACGCTGCGGTTCGACCTGCCGCGCGGCAGCTACGCGACGATGCTGGTGAAGCGGGTGACCGCGTAGCCTCTTTGCCATGAGGTCCGATCATGCCCACACCCGAGCCGGGCGAGGTGACCACCGCCCGCGAGTTGTACGCCCGCGACGACACGTTCCGCGCCGGCATCGCCGCGTGGGTCGCGGAGATGCGGTGCGACCTCCGGTTGGTCGATGTGCTGTTGGAGCACGGGCTGACGGCGCAGGCCGAAGCGGCGCGGTGGGCGGCGACCGAACCGAACCGCCGGCTGCTCGAGCGCAACAACGACGAACTCTGTGGACCGTTCCCGTCGTGTTACCAAGGCACCTTCTACTGGTACGACTGCGATGCGACCCGCGGCGAGCCGCGCGACAGCCACGACGTGCCGCGGCGGTTCTTCGGCCGCGAGGTCAACTACCTGACCGACAAGTTCTCGACCGCGGCCGACGCGCTGCTCTTCCTGCTCGACAACTGCCGGCCGGACGGGAACGCCCCGCCGCCGAAGCGGCGGAAGCGGAAGTGAGCTCTTTGCGGTGGTGATGAGTGACCGCGTCGGTGGCTTCCCCTCACCCGGCCTCGAGGACTCGGCCGACCTCTCCCCAGCGGGGAGAGGTGCATCCGCGGAACCGCTAACGATCAGCGCGCCGCGTACCTTCCCGAAACTGCGCGAGCACCTCTCCCCGCTGGGGAGAGGTCGGCCGAGTCCTCGAGGCCGGGTGAGGGGAAGCCACCGACGCGGCTCCCAAGAGAGCGCTCTGACACCGGCAGTCACTTCTTCGCCGCTAAGTCCTTGAACGCCTTGCAGATGATCGGCGCGGCCTCCGGGCCGACGCTGTTGATCTCGCCGTACTGGGCCTTCTTCAGCCCGTAGCAGAACGGGGCTTTTTCGTCCCACTGGCGCTTCGGGATGAAGTAGCCGAGTTCGTCGTTCGCCAGCCCGATGAGCATGCGGTGCTTCGATTTCAACTGGTCGTACACGGCCGGTTCGATGGGCGCGTCGGGGAAGTCGGCCCCGGGGTCGGCCGGGTTCTGCACCCCGCCGAGCACCAACTCCGGGTAGATCTCGCCCGGGATCACGGCCACTTCCAGCGTACCGAGTTTGAGGTAGCCGAGTTCGGTCTTCACCGCGACCGGCTTGGAGACATCCTTGGTGGTCTCGAACCGCGCCGGCGTCGGGTCGTTGTCCCACTTGTACATGTCGCGGCTGAGCACGCCGAACGAGTACGCGAGGCGGTAGATGTTGTTGTCCACCGGGATGAGTAGTTCGCGCGTGCGGACGTCGAACGGCGTCAGGGTGATGGGCGCCGCGTCCTTGAGAGCCTTTTCGGCGAGCTTGGCGACGAGTTCGCCGTACCGGTCGGCCTTCTCGAAGGTGCCGTCCTCCAGTTCCTTGCCCTTCGCGTCCTTGACGGGTAGGCCGAGGGTGGTCATCAACCCGCCGACGGTGCCGGTGAAGTACGCGACCGGGCACTTCTGCGACTCGCGCAGGTACTTGACCGTGTAGTAGATGAAGTCGGCGGTGATCTCGGTGTTCTTCGACGCCAGCGCCTCCGGGTGGTTGTTCCACTGCACCAGCACGCCGACGCGGGCGTCGGTTTTCGGGTCGCGGAACTCGAGGGTGACGAGTTCGTCGTGCTTGACGATCGGCTTGCGGTTGTCGTTGAGCAGGTCGGCGTCCCGAGCGGTGCCGATGCGCGCGACGGCCGGCTTGCGGACCTTGTCTGCGGCCTTCACCACTGCGACGCAGCCGTCTTCGACCTTCTTGAGGTACTCCGGGTCGATGCCGCTCTGCACCGGCGACGCGCCCCACAGCCCGAGCGTGTCCGGCCCCTCGTGGTTGTGGGTGGCGCTCACCAGCACGTATTTGAAGTCGGGCAAGGCCTTCCGCACCCGCTCGACGACCGGCAGGAACAACCCGACCACATCGACCGAGACGAGGGCGATTTTCTGGTCGCCGTCGGCCATGACGACCGCGCGGGCCGTGATCGGGTCGTGGACCTTGGTGGCCTTGCGGTTCTGGCCGAACCCGGCGAGGAAAACGGGCTTCTTGCCGAGTTCGGGTGTCACGTCGGCGTCGCCGAACCCGACGGAGAACTCGCCGGCGCGGCCGGGCAGGGCGAGGCAGAGCAGGGCGGTGAGGGAGAGGGCGAGGCGCATCGGGACACCGGGTGAGAGGAGGAAGCGGGCGAAGTCACGAAGTCGCCTGCGGCGGCTTCCAGCGGCGGTTGACGCGGAACTCGCGGACGAACACGACGTCGCGTTCCTCGGCCACGCCATAAAGGACCGTAATCATCCGGCTCGTGCCGCACCGCATCTGGACGCGCATGTATGGCAAATACTCTCGACTTTCGCCCCACTCGTGCGGCTCGACCGTCAACCGGAAGTTGATCTCTCGCAGCGCCGCGCCGAAGTCGGACAACCGCCCGTTCGCGGCGGCCCAGTCGCGCTCGGCCGTCAACGCCTCGCGATGTGTTTGTGAGAGATCGACGCGGAAACGTCGCGGGTCGGCCACGGCGTCACTCCGGCTCTTCGAGGCCGAGTTCTCGAATCACGTCGGCCAGTGTGATTCCACTGGCTTCGATCTCGCGGATGTCCTCTTCGGTCAGCACCCCTTCGAGCGGCGGCTCGTCCGGCTCGGTTGTGTCTTCGGCCGGCGGAACAGGCTTGAGCGGCTCGACCGGTTCGTCGTTCGGCGTCATGGCGCGGCCCTCCGTTTGTAGCGGTCGGAACAAGCGCAGCATACCACGCCCGCGGCGCGGTCACAACCCGCGCCCCGGCCCGCCTCGCGCCCGCGCGAGCCGTCGGGCGGCTAGAACGCGGGGTCGATGTCGATCTGCGAAACCTCGGGGTGGAAGTGCTCGCCGCCCTCGCACTCGCGCATATAGCGGATGCTCTCGCGGGCGATCGTGTCCGGGGCCGGCGAGTAGTCGAACACCTCTACCGACACCCAGCCGTCATAACGCACGTCCCGCAAGGCGTCAAAGATAGGTTTGAAGTCGGTGTCGCCGAACCCCGGTCCCCGCCGGTTCGGGTCGTTGGCGTGGAAGTGCTTCATCCACTCGCGGTTCGCCCGGATGACGTCCGGCGTCGGCGCGCTCTCCGCCGACATCGCCTTCACGTCGAGGTGCAACTTCACGAACGGGTGCGCGAGGCGCTTCGCCAGCGCCACGCCCTCCGCGGCGGTCGTCATGAAGTTCGTTTCCAGCGGGGTGAGCGGTTCCAGGCACAGGTACACGCGGTCGCGCTCCAGCGCCGCGAGGCAGTGGCCGAGCGTGTCGGCGGCGAGTTCTTCGCCCCGAGCGCGGGTCATTCCGTCGGCCAGGTTGCGCTGGAACGGCGACCCGAGTACCAGGATGTCGCCGCCCAGGTCGGCCGCCGCGTGCGACAGTTCCGCGAGGTACTCGCCGGTGCGCTTCCGCACTTCCGGGTCGGGCGAGGTGAGGTGGAAACCCTCGGTCTTCGCCAGCAGCCAGTGCAACCCGATGATCTGGACGCCGGCCGCTTCCGCCTGATGGCGAAGTTCGGCCCGGCGGGCGGCGCTCACGTCGGTGATGCGCGGCGCGAGGGTGAACGGGGCCACCTCCAACCCGGTGTAGCCGAGTTCGGCGACCCGCTCGCACACCCGGGCGTGGTCCCAGTCCTCAAACGTCTCGTTGCAGATCGCGTACTTCACGGCAGGGTCACCTCGCGGTCGCGGGGGGTCGGCTCGGTCGGGTCGCGCAGCGTCAGCTTCACGGACGGCTGGCCTTTCGTTGCCTTGTAGAATTCGGCCGGGGTGGCGACCGCGGCGCCGTTCACGTGGGTGACGAGCCACCGCTCGGGGCGGTCGCCGGCCTTCTTGAACGCGGCCGCCGCGGGCGAGTTCGGGGCGACCTCGCGGACGCTCACCCCGTACAGCACGTCCGACCCTTGCGGCGTTGGCGTGGACCACATCGCCAGAGGGCCGCCCCAGTCGATCCGCAGCCCGAACACCGGGTCCGGTCGTACCGACGCCAGCGACGCGTGATTGCGGGTGTACTTCCCGAGCGTCACGTCGAACTCGCGCGACCGGCCGTCGCGGGCGACGGTCAGCTTCACCCGGCTCCCGGCCAGCGCGCCGCCGACGTGGTGCAGCAACTCCTCGAAGGTGGCGATCGGGACGTCGTTGGCGTGCGTGATGAGGTCGCCGTGGACGAACTCGGTGCCGCGGATGCCGGCCCGCGCGGCCGGGCCGCCGGGCACCATGCCGGTGACGTGCAGCCCCCGGAGCGAGACGCCGAGGAACCCGTACTCGACCTCTTCCCCGCGGCGGAGGACCTCGACGACGCGGCGGAAGTTGGAGTCGGCCGGGAACGCGTACAGCGGGCCGCGCTCGCCGCTCAGCCCGGCGACGGCCGTGGTCAGCCCGATCATCTGGCCGTCGAGGTTGAGGACGGCCGCGCCGGCGGTGCCGGTGTGCCCGCGCGCCCCGTCCGGGGCGGGCACCAGCCGGGTGTCGAGTTCGAGCCGCGGGCCGTAGGAGTAGTACGACTCGGCGCGGCCGGGGTCGTTGCCCTCCGACGCCGGCGCCTGAACCCGGCCGACGACCGCCAGCGCCGCCGACGGCCGGTCCGGCGCGAAGCCGGTCACGTGGGCGTTCGACACGACGACCGCGAGCGAGCCGGCGGCGACCGTCGGCTTGCGGCCGGGGCGGGCGTCGAGTTGCACGTCGGCGAACTTGATCGCGGTCAGCCCCGGCGGCGGCGAAATCAGCTTCAGCACCGCCAGATCGTAGCGGGCGTCGGCCGCGTGGACGTCGGCGTACGAGCCGGCCTTGCCGGGCAGGTGAACATAAACCTTCGTCGCCCCGTCGATGACGTGGTAGGGTGTGAGGAGCAGCCCGCTCGGGTCGATCACGACGCCGCACGCGAACCCGTGATTGAGGATGTTCTTCGGGTCCGAAAGGTCGAGCGTCGCGGCCGCCCGCGCGTCGCCCGGTGCGGCGTTCGTTCGGACGAACTCCTTCAGGTCGAACGCGCCGAGCCTGCCGGGCACCTCCGGCCCGACCGGTTTGGGGTAGCGGTCGGACCGCGACACCACCACGCACCCGACGCACGGCCCGGCGGTTTCGGCCGCCGCCCGCAGTTGCTTCTCGACCGCGACGAGCAGGTCCGCCGGCTTGGGCGGTTCCTGGGCCGGCGCGGCCGCGGCGAGCGCGGCGACCAGTGCGACGGTAGACGCGGCACGCATGTCCGGCTCCGGCGGGCGGAAGAGCGGGCGAATGCTTCCGTTGTAACCGGCTTCGTGAGCAGGGGCCAGGATTCAGGATTCGGGATTCAGGGCAGAGGAAAGACGAAGACCGAAGCGTTCGACGCCTCTCTTCTGCCCTGGATCCCGAATCCTAACCCCCGAACCCTGCTAACGAGGAATGTACGACAGCAGGTACATCGCCAGGGCGATGCACACGACGCCGAGGAACATCACCAGCCACGACTGGAACACCCAGGCGTAGAGGCGGCGGTACGGCGGGTACGGCGGGGCGGGCAGCGGCTCGGGCTTGGCGGGCTGGGTCACGGGTCGGCCTCCTGCGGCGAATTCCACTGAGACGCTATCGTCAACTTACGACGCGGCGGTCCAGCGGACGTCGTCGGCGGTCGCGGCGCGGGCCGGAATTCGGTCGGATTTTGTCGCCTCCGCCCGCCCGCTGTAAGCTACAATCCGTAGAATCGTTGTCTGCGCCCTAACGTTTGCCCAGTCTCCGACTTGACGCCCGGACTCGCCCGGATGCAACTGGAACCCGCCGACGATGTGCTCGCGGCCCTCCGGGACAGCGGCCTGTTCGCGCCGGACGAGTTCGCCGCGCTGGAGCGCGAACTCGCCCCGCTCGCCGACCCGCGCGCCGTGCTGGCGCACCTGTTCAAGCGCGACCGGGTCACCCGCTACCAGCTCGGCAAGGTACTCAGCGGCCGCGCCGCCGACCTGTTCATCGGCCCGTACGTCATCACCGACCGGCTCGGCTCGGGCGGCATGGGCAAGGTGTACCGCGGCCGGGAGGTCGCCACCGGCGCGGCGGTGGCGCTGAAGGTGATCCGGGCGGCGCTGGTCGAGAACCCGACCGTCCGCGGCCGGTACGCCCGCGAGGTTCAAACCGCCGGCCAGCTCAACCACCCGAACATCGTCCGCGTGCTCGACGCCGGCGAGGCCAACGGCCGCGTCTACATGGCGATGGAGTTCGTGGACGGCATCGACCTGGCCCGGATGATGCGCGAGTTCGAGACGCTGGCCGTGCCGGAGGCGTGCGAGTACGCCCGGCAGGCGGCGCTCGGGCTGGCCCACGCCCACGCCAGCGGGTTCGTTCACCGCGACGTCAAGCCGAGCAACGTCGTCGTGGCCGGCGAGCGGCACCTGCCGCAGGCGACCGAGCGGGCCGTCGTCAAGCTGCTCGACCTCGGCCTGTCCCGGGCCATCGACCCGCTCGACATGGTAGCCCCGGACCTGACCCGCGACCACACCGTCGTCGGCACCCCGGACTACATGGCCCCGGAGCAGGCCCGCGACTCCAAGGGCGTGGACGCCCGCGCCGACCTGTACGGCCTCGGCTGCACCATGTACTTCCTGCTGACCGGCCGCGTCCCGTTCGCCGCCGCGTCCGGCGCGATCGAGAAGATTCTGGCCCACCAGGCCGAGATGCCGCCGCCGCTCCAGGGGCTGCGGCCGGAGGTTCCGGCGGCGGTGGCCGAGATCGTGATGAAGCTGATGGCCAAGCGGCCGTCCGACCGCATTCAAACAGCGGCGGAAGTGGCCCAACTGCTGGCCCCGCACGCCCGCTACCCGAAGGACTCGCCGCCGGTCGAGGTGGTGCCCCGCCGTCGCCCGAAAGAGGCGAACACCGACACCCGGTCGAGCCGCAGCACGCTGCCCACCTCATCGACCGGTGGCCCGACCTCGTCGGTCGGCTCGCTCGAGATGTTCGAGCTGTCGCCGCACGACATGCCGCGACCGCCCAAGCCGTCACGCACCCCCCCGCCGCCGAAGGCCAAGCCCGCTCCGCCGGCGTCCCCGCCCCCGCCCCCACCGGTCGGCGAGGGCGAACGGCCCGCGCCGAGGCCGAAGCCACGGCCCAAGCCCAAGCCGCCCGCAAGGAAGAAGGCGCCGCGCCGTGCCCGGCCGGCGCACCCGGCACTGTGGGTGGCGCTCGCCCTGGCCGGGTTCGCGGTGCTGGGCGTCGTGCTCTGGGTCGTGACGCACCGCTGAGCCGCTCGCCAAGCCGCGTGCGCTTTCACCTGGTCGAATGAATCGTCAGGTACACCGAGCCGACAACGGCCGCGCCGTCGGCCGACTTCACGTTGTACCCCACCATCATCTGCATCACCGGCTGCAACCTCTCGAAAGCGATTTCCAGCGTGCGGCCGTCGGCGGACAGCTTCGCTGACCGGACCGGCACCTCGTCTTGGCCTTCGGCCTTCGGGTCGGACACCTTATACCGCTTCGAGCCGTACTCGCCACTCCAGCGGTAGTTCCACCACGCCGCCTTGTAATTGTCGGCCTTTGAAACGGCCGTCGCATCGAGCGGGCGCGTGAACGTCAGCTTCAGCGTGTTCCCTTTCACGGCCATGCCGACCGGGACGTTCAGCGGCTTGCCGGTCGCGCGCACCCGCTGAAGGCACCCGTCGGCCTGCGCCGCGGTCTGCCAGCCGTTGAGGCCGCACGCGTAAAGATGGCCGTCCGGTCCGAACCGGCCGCGGCACACGCCCGACAGGAACTGCACCGGCAGCCCCGCCACCCCGCCTTGAACCCCGCTACTCGTTTCCTGACGCAGCAGCACATACGGCCGACAGCGGCCGTAGGAGAAGTGCAATGCCGAGCCGCTCAGTTCGCCGAAGGTGCCCTTCGGCACCCACACCTGCCCGCCGGCGGAGTTATCGACCTCACGTGGTAGCCAGCAGAGCGGCGGGTCGAAGGTGGCCGGCGGGGTCGGGCGGTGGTGCGCCCGCATGTCGCCGTAGAACCCGCCCTTCTTGTACTCGTCGATGCGCGTCGCCGGCATCCAGTTGCCTTCCTGGTCGGCCCCGGTCAAGATGCCGGTCGGCGACATGCCCAGACCGATCGGGTGCCGGAAGCCGGTGGCGAACACTTCAGCCTTCGAGCCGTCTTTGGTGACGCGCATGAGGCACCCGCCGGTGGGCGTGTCGGTGTCGCCGGTCTTGAAGAAGTAGAAGTTGCCCTGCGGGTCGGTTTCGAGGCAGGTGTCGTAGCTGTGCTCGCCGCCTCCACAATGCCAGTCTTGGTTCACGCACTCGTAGAAGTCGGCCTCGCCGTCGCCGTTGAGGTCGTGGAGGCGCGTGAGTTGCCCGCGTTCGAGGACGACGACCTTCCCGTCGATCACCTTCAACCCGAGCGGGTGGTAGAGGCCGCTCGCGTGTCGCTGCCACGAGCACGTTTGCGCCTTCTCGTCCACAGTGACGAGCCAGACGTCGCCGTGGCAGGTGCAGACCGCGATTCGCCCATCTGGCAGAATATCCAGCCCGGTGCAGAAGAAGAGGGCGTTGAAGCGGTTCTTGTACGGGATGGTGAGCGTGTCGACCGCGAGCGGCCCGCTCTCGTCGCCGCGCTCCAACTTCGTCACGATCGGGGCGCCCCACCGCTTCGGCCCGCCTTTGGTGAGTTTGGCGAGGTCTTCCGTGACTTTCACGGTACTCGCGAACTTGAGGAAATCGTTCTCCGATCCTGCGGCGACGGTGGAATAGACGACCTTCAACCGCCCCGGCTTGTCATCGCTGAAGTACCTGTACATTTTCGAGTCGATGAATGCGTCGCCGACCTGTCCGGCTTCATCGACGATCTCTGAGTAGCCCAGGCGCCGGCGGTCAATCACCGGTGTGAACCACCCGGTGATCCCGTGGCGTTGAATTCCGGAGCGATCTTCGGTCAGCGGCATCGGGAGCGCGTTGAACCGAATCTGGCCTGGGCCGCGCCTGACCTCGATGACGCGCGACGTCGCGGTCACTCCGTCGGCGGTCTCCTGCCCGACACTTTCCAGCACCTCGCGCTCGCCCACCGTGTAGCTGAAGACGACGCGGTCGCCGTGGACGTACAGCCCGCGGTACTTCGCCCACTCCTTCGGCAAGGGGGCGGTGAACTTCGCCTCCTTTGTGTCCCATTTGCCCTGCGGGTCGGCCCAAACCGGCCCGGCGGGCGCGGCGAACTGCATCTCGCCCTTCGGCGTCGGCGTGTTCAGGAGGCCGAAGCGGCGGTCGCTGTGGTTCAGATAGCCGCCGGTCCACGCGGCGCTCAGCCGCAGCGTGTTGCGGTCGAACACCGCCGCGGCCTCGCCCTTCGGCCCGACCTTCACCACCGTCGCCTTGTACACGGTCTGCTGGCCCTTGCCGAGCGGGTAGCGCATCGTGCAGTTGAGGAACGGCCCGGTGTCCATGTCGCGGAACCGCGGGTCGATCCAGTCCTTGTCGGTGTGCCGCTCCCACGGCTCGGCCTTGCCGACGGCGGGGCGCGGCGTCCAGTCGGCGAGTGCCGGGTCGATGCCGGCGGGCAGTGCCGGCCGCGGCGGCGGGGCGACCGGGAGTTCGGCCGGCGGCGCGGACAGCGCCAGGGCGAGCAGCGTCGGCAACATGGGGCACCTCGGGACGAATTTTGACCATCGTAGCGGAACACGCCGCGGCCGATGGCCGAAATTGGAAGATCCGATGAGATCGCTGTCGATTGGACGTTGACTTTCCGTTTGAAATTCGTGAAGCTAAGAGCGGCAACCGTGGAGATGCCTCCCGCTCTCTCGGTCTGCACTCACTCCATTCTCCATTCTCCGTCGGAGGTACGTATGCGCCTCTCCCAAAGTCGGCGTGGGTTCACGCTGATCGAACTGCTCGTCGTCATTGCGATCATCGCAATCCTCATCGGGCTGTTGCTGCCGGCCGTGCAGAAGGTCCGCGAGGCCGCGAGCCGGATGAAGTGCTCGAACAACCTCAAGCAACTCGGTCTGGCCCTGCACAACTACCACGACACCAACAACAAGCTGCCCATCGGCGAGTACAACGACGACAACAACAACTGGGGTTGGGGTCACGCGATCCTGCCGGGGATCGAGCAGGACAACATCTACCGCCTGCTCATCGCTGACACCGCCAACTACGTGATGGTGGCCAACAACGGCGGCGGCTCGAACATCCCGAACAGCTTCAGCACGACCGACGCCAACCTCGATAACTACGGCACCCGGAGCCGGGTGAACACGACTGCCGGCAGCGGCGCCGCGCTGCGGGTGGTGAACACGTTCATCTGCCCGAGCGACTCGTGGCCGAACAACACGACTGCCGGCTACGGCAAGACGAACTACCTGGCCAACCTGGGCTGGGACGCCAGCCAGACGGCACGCGTCGCCGGTGCGGCAGGCACTTGGGCGTCGTGGGGTCCGTCTCCGGGTGGGGCGACGTTCAACGGCGTGATGGTCCAGGCCAACAACAACACTCAGACGTGGGTGACGAACTTCGCCGGGATCACCGACGGGCTGAGCAACACCGTGGTCGTCGGCGAGGCCGCGGCCCAGCCGGCCAGCTCTGCCAACTGCTACGGCACCGGGGCGACCAACACGTTCCCGGTCTGGGCCGGCGGCAACCCGAACAACGCCGGGCAGGGCCGTCAGCACAACTACTTCCGCGTGATGGACGCGAACTACCCGCTGAACTCGACCAACACCAGCGCCGACACCGGCGGCGGCTGTGCGATCATGGACCGGGCGTTCAACAGCAAGCACTCCGGCGGCGGCAACTTCCTGCTGGGCGACGGCTCGGTGCGGTTCATCTCGAACAGCATCTCCCCGGCCAACTACCAGGCGGCCGGGACGCGCAACGTGGGCGAGACGCTCAGCCTCGACCAGTGATGCGGCCGACACAGACGTAACTCGCGCTCCGGCGACGGGAAATCCGTCGCCGGACCCTTTTCGTGCCGTACTCATCGCGGCCCTAAACCGCCCTTCATCGCGGGCCACCAACGGGAGTCGGAGTTTTCTATGCGATCGATCTGCTTCGCCCTCGCCGCGCTCGTCGCGGGCGGCCTCGCCGGGTGCGGTGACTCGAACTCGGGTCCGGCCAACGTCTCGGGCCAGGTGGTCAAGAACGGCGCCCCGCTCACCCTGGGCGAGAACGAGTCGGTGACGATCACGCTGACCGCCGATGACGGTAAAACGACTTACACCGCGGGGGCCGGGCAGGACGGCAAGTTCACCGTCCAGAAGCCGGCCGGCGGCCCGATCCCGGCGGGGAAGTACAAGGTCCGCTTCACCCACCAGGACAACCCCCCGCCGGGTTCCAAAAAGGCGGGGTTCAAGGTGTCCAAAGACGTCGAACCCTGGGACGTCTCGTCGTCCGGTTCGACGCACACCCTGGATGTCGGGAAGTAGCGGTCGGCCGGCCCGGCGCTCACAACGTCGGGCCGATCGACCACGGGGCGAACTCACCCTCACCTACACCTCACTGACCAAATCGGCGAGGAGTTGGCGTATACGGCCCAGCGTCGCCGGATCGACGCGGCCGAAGCGGTTCACGATGATTGTCTGGGCGAGCGTGAACACTTTATCGGCACGCACGCGACCAGGGCGGTTGAGCGTGCCGTCGGCCAAGTCCGCCGATGTGATCTCGAAACTGTAAGGCTCGTCCTTCAAGTTCGACGTCATCGCCACGCAGACGAAGTCCTGTGTGGCGGCGTGGTACGCGTCGTTCGAAATGACGACGACCGGTCGGCGGCGGTTCGACGTCAGGTCGGTAAACGGCACCGGGACAAGGACGATGTCACCTTGTTGGGGGCGCATTCCAGTCCTCGTCGTCGAGCGGGTTGTCCCAAAACCCGGTGACCGACCCAGCCGCCGCGACCAAATCGGCACAGGCGTCTGAAGGGACGAACACGATCACCTCGACCGTCGTGCCCGGCGGCAGCGGGAGCGTGACCTCCACGCGGCCGTCCGCCCCGACCGTCGCTTCCGACTTGAACGCGCTGCCGAGCATACCGCACCTCACAACGTCGGGCCGATCGACCACGGGGCGAACTCCTCTTCGCCCACCCCGTTCAATTCGCTCTTGGTCCGCTCGCCGCTCGCCACCGCGAGCACCTTCTCGAAGATCTCCTTGCCCACCTGCTCGACCGGCACGCCGTCGAGGATCTTCCCGGCGTCAATGTCCATGTCCGAGATCATGTGCGTGTAGAGCGGGGTGTTGGTGGCGACTTTTACGCACGGCGCCGGCTTGCACCCGAACACGCTGCCGCGGCCGGTGGTGAACACGCACACGTTCGCCCCGCCGGCGACGATGCCGGTCATGCTCACCGGGTCGTACCCGGGCGTGTCCATCACCACGAACCCCTTCGCGGTCACCGGCTCGGCGTACCGGTACACGTCCACCATCGCGGTCGTGCCGGCCTTCGCGATCGCGCCCAGTGACTTTTCGTATATTGTCGTTAGCCCGCCCTCTTTGTTGCCCGGTGACGGGTTGTTGTTGATCTCCGCCCCGAACATCGACGTGTACCACTCCCACCACTTGATCCGCTCGACCAGCTTCTCGCCCACCGCCTTCGACACCGCCCGGCGCGTCAGGACGTGTTCCGCGCCGTAGATTTCCGGCGTTTCGCCCAAGACGCTCGTTCCGCCCTGCTGAACCATCAGGTCGCTGGCGACGCCCAGGGCCGGGTTCGCGGTCACGCCGCTGTTGCCGTCCGAGCCGCCGCAGTTGGTGCCCAGGATCAGGTGCTTGGCCGGAAGCTGGACGCGGCGGACGTCGTTGACGCGCGGCAGCATTTCGGCGACCGCCTTCACCCCCGCTTCGACCGTCTTGCCGATCCCGCCGCACTCCTGAATCGACAGCGCGAGCGGCGTGCCCTTCTTGCCGTCCAGTTGAATCAAGTTGAGCTTTTCCTGCTCGATCAGGTGCGACGCCTGCACGATTTCGCAGCCGAGGCCGACGAGCAGGTAGGCCGCGATGTTCGGGTGCCGGGCGAACCCGGCGAGGGTGCGGTCGAGTTGCTGGTGGTCCGGGCCGTCGAACTGCATCCCGCAGCCCTGCCGGTGGACGATCGCGACGACCCCGTCCACGTTCGGGTAGTCCTTCAGCAACCCGAGCTGCCGGACGCGGTCGGCGATGTACTTGCTGGTGCTTGCTGAGCAGTTCACGGTGCTGATGACCGCGAGGTAGTTCCGCGTGCCGTAGCGTTGGTGGTCCGCCTTCCCGGGGCCGCGGTCGTAGCCCATGAAGGTGCGGTACTCGGCCGGTTCGGGCAGCGGCGGCGGAACCTGCGTCGCGTGGGCGTAGTCGCGCTCGAACGCACCGGCGGCGACGTTGTGGACGTGCAGGTGCCCGCCCGGAGCGACGGTCGTGTTGGCGAACCCGATGATCTGCCCGTACTTGCGGACCGGGTCGCCCTCCTTGATCGGCACGACCGCGAACTTGTGCCCCATTTTGATCGCCGCCGGCAGGGTGAAGTTGCCGCCGTCGAAGCTGAAGGTGGTGCCGGCGGGGATCGGCTTGCGGGCGACGGCGACGTTGTCTTGCGGGCGGAGGTGGACGGCGTAATCGGAAAGCGGCACGGCGGCCATCGGCGGGTTCCTGGCGGGTGTGGGTATCTGTTTACACTACCGACTCGGCTCCTTTCTGGGCAGGCGAATCGGGCCCTTCAGCCAAACCAAACTTCCTGTGCCGACGGGTGTCGTTTAGCTCAGTCGCCAGCGGCGACACCTTTCGTCCTGCGTAGCCCCGTCGCCGCTGGCGACTGAGCTAAACGACACCCGTCGGCGCAAGTTTGGTCGGGCGGCGCGTTACGAAGGCACAGCCAACACAACAACCCCCCGAGGCACCGGACGCCATGCTCGCCGTCATCACCAGCACCCTGACCGCCGTCGTCGTCGCCGGTGTCGCCGCCCAACTGGTCGCGGTCGTGTGGGCCGGCGGGAAGGTGCTCCGCCCGCACATCACCCGCCGCGTGAGCGCCAAGCCGGCCGCCCCGAAAGCCGAATCGAACCTGGCCCTCAACGTCCGCGCCCGCCGCCGGCTCCGCCGCGACTACCGCATCGCCCTCGCCGCCGTCCGCGCCTGAGCGGTCACGGGAATAACCGCCAGTGGATGACCGTGCGGTCGGCCCCGGCGGAGAAGGCATGAAGCCCGTCCGGTGCGAACGCGACCGTCTGCACCTGGTCCGTGTGCCCCTCGAAGCACCCCGCCTGCCGCCCCTGAGCCACGCTCCACAGCCGCACCGTGCCGTCCCAACTGCCCGACAGCACGTGCCCGCCGTCCGGCGACACGGCCACACTCGACACCCAGTTCGTGTGCCCGGCGAACCGCTGTGACACCCGCCCCGTCTCCGCGTCCAGCAGATAAACCGTGTGATCGGAACTGGCCACGACCAGCCGGCCGTCCGGGTGGAACGCCAGCCCCATGAACACCGACCACTGGAAGTCGGAGTACGGCCCGCCGAGGCACCGTCGCTCCTTGCCGGTGGCGAGGTCCCACACCCGCAGGGTCTTGTCCCACCCGCCGCTCACCGCCAGCGCGCCGCCGGGCGCGAACGCCACGCAGTTCGGGTCGCCGGTGTGGCCCTTGAGCGTCTGCACCTTCCGCCCGCCGGGCACGTCCCACAGGATCAGCCGCCGGTCGTTGCCGGCCGACAGCGCCTGCCGCCCGTCCGGGGAGAACGCGACCGCCTTGACCGCGTCGGTGTGCCCGGCCAGCGTGGTGAGCAGCCGGCCGGTCGTGAGGTCCCACAGCCGCACGTTCCGGTCGCTCCCGCCGGACAGGACGTGCCGGCCGTCGGCCGAGACCGCGGTGCAGCGGACCTCGCACGCGTGCCCGTACCACGTGTGCCCGCTCAGCGGCCGAACGGGAATTCGCCCGGACACGTCCCACACCCGCAAGGACTGGTCGCGGCTGGCCGAGATCACCTGCGCCCCGTCCGGGGTGACGGCGAGGGCGCACACCGCGTCCGTGTGCCCGGTCAGCCGGCGGAGCGCGCCGACCGGGCGCGGCTCGCGCGGGGTCGGGCGGATCACGATCGAGGGCGAGGTCGGCGTAAGGCGAACGGCCTGCGCCGCTCGGGCCGCCGCGCACCCAGCCGGGGTGCAGAACGGGGCCAGCGCGTCGGCCGCCTCGGCGGCCGTCCGGAACCGCTCGCCCGGGTCCTTCGCCAGTAACCGCTCGACCACCTCGGCCACCCGCCGCGGCACCTCGGTCCGCAGCTTATCGACCGGCCGTGGGGTCACCCACCGGTGCTTGTCCAGCTTCTCCATCAGCGACCCGACCGGGAACGGCACCCGGCCGAGCAGCAGGTAGTAGAGCGAGCAGCCCAGGCTGTACAGGTCGGCCCGGGCGTCGGCGAGGTGCGGGTTCACCGCCTGCTCCGGGGCGATGAAGTCGATGGTCCCCATCAGCACGCCCGGCTGGGTCAGGGTGCTGAGCGGGGTGTCGTCTTCGGCGTCGATCCGCACCAGCCCGAGGTCGAGCAGCTTGACCGTGCCGGCCGGGGCGTCGGCGGTCGGGTCGAGCCGGATCAGGTTGGACGGCTTGACGTCCCGGTGGACCAACCCGGCGGCGTGGGCGTGGTCGAGGCCGAGGGCCGCCTGCCGGGTCAGCTCGCACGCCTCCCACACCGCCCGGCGGCCGTCCCGCTCGACCACCTGGTGGAGGGTGTCGCCCTCCAGGTACTCCATCGCCAGGAAGCAGGTGTCGCCGGTCTCCGCGGCGTCGAGCACGCGGACGATGTGCGGGTGGTCGAGCCGGGCCGTGGCCAGGATCTCGCGGGCGAACCGCCGCCGGGCCGACGGCTGTGCGGTCAGCTCCCTCCGCACCACCTTCAGCGCCACGACGCGGTCGGTGTCGGTGTGCCGGGCCTTGTACACGACGCCCATCCCGCCGCGGCCGATCTCGGCCAGCACGCGGTACCCGGGGATCGCGCCGGCGACCTGCCGCATCGGCGGCACGCCCGGGGTGGCGAGCGCGGGGCCGTCAAGCCCGGCGCGGTTGAGCCACAGTTCCAGTTCGGCCCCGAGGGCGGGGAAGCGGGCGTGGTAGTCGTCGCGCCCGAGGTCCGGGTCGTGCGCCCGGCGGAGCCGGAATTCCCACTGAATGAGGCCGAGCAGGTGGTCGGTTTCGGCGGCCAGTTCGGGATACCGGCCGAGGTAGTGCTCGACGCGGACCGTCTCCCCGGCGCCGAGCCGCCGCTCCATGTCGATATGCACCAGCTCGCGCAGCGCCCGGTCGCGTGCCGCCCCGACGAGTGCCCCGAGGTGGTCGTCGATGCACGGCGGGCGGCCGGCCAGCCACGCGTCCTCGAACGCCGCGACGGCGGTTTGCACGGCCGCCGAGCCGTCGGCGAACGGGGATTCGGCCAGTGTGGGCGGCAGTCCCATGGCGCTTTCCTGCTCCATTCCCAGAGGCGGTCGAGCGGAACCGGCGGCCGAGTGTGCGATTTCTGCGGACGTGCGAAAAGCATAGATCGCGTCGGAACGGCGGTCCAATCGTTCTTCAGGTGCGGGCGGAAATTCGCGCGCGGCGAACGAACTCGCCCCGTTGCCGTTCGCCGGCCGTTCGTTTACGCTGTCTGCCAGCCTCCCTTTACTCCGCTCCTCCCACCTTCGGAGTCTCCTGCCATGCGCCTGGTCAAGGCCGTACTGCTCGCCATCCTGGTGAGCGTCGCGGCGCGGGGCACCGCCCGCGCCGACGTCACCCCGCACCCGCTGTTCACCGACAACATGATCCTCCAGCGGGGCGTCGAGCTCACCGTCTGGGGCAAGGCCGCGCCCGGCGAGGCGGTCACCGTGTCGCTCGGCAAGGCGACCGCGAAGGCCGAGGCCGACAAGGACGGCAAGTGGGCCGTCAAGCTGCCCAAGCAGGACGCCGGCACCGGGCTGGAACTCAAGATCGACGGCAAGAACAGCGTCACCCTCAAGAACGTCGCGGTCGGCGAGGTGTGGGTGTGCAGCGGCCAGTCGAACATGGAGTGGCCGCTCAGCAACAGCGACACCCCGGAGAATATGAAGGAGCAGATCGCCGCCGCCAAGAACCCGAACCTGCGGCTGTACACCGTCAAGAAGTGGACCGCGCCCAAGCCCCTCGACAACCAGGACGACCTCAAGCAGCACTTCACCAAGTGGGTCGAGAGCGCGCCGGAGACGGTGCCCGGGTTCTCGGCGGTCGCGTACCACTTCGGCCAGAAGCTGCAGAAGGAACTCGGCGTCCCGGTCGGGCTGATCCACACCTCGTGGGGCGGCACCCCGGCGCAGGCGTGGACCAGCCTTGAAGCGCTCGACGCCGAACCGAGCCTGAAGTACTACGCCGACACCGCCCGCGCCGCCGCGAAGGCCTACGCCGAGTACGACCCGAAGAAGGCGCAGGCCGACTACGAGAAGGCGCTCGCCAAGTGGAAGGACGACGCCGAGAAGGCGAAGGCCGACAAGAAGCCGGAGCCGAAGGCGCCGGCCAAGCCCGGTGCGACCGCGCCGAACCTCCCGCCGAGCGTCCCCGGCTCGCTGTACAACGCCATGATCCACCCGCTGCTCAACTACGACGTCAAGGGCGCGATCTGGTATCAGGGCGAGTCGAACGCCGGCAAGGCCTACGAATACCGCACGCTCTTCACGACCATGATTAAGGATTGGCGGAAGCGGTTCGACACCGAGCTGCCGTTCATGCTCGTCCAACTGGCCCCGTACAAGGGCGGCGGGAGCGGGGTCGATTACGCCGAACTCCGCGACGCCCAACTGCACGCCGCCAAGACCCTGCCGAAGACCGGCATCGCGGTCATCACCGACGTGGGCAACGAGAACGACATCCACCCGAAGCCGAAGAAGCCGGTGGGCGAGCGCCTCGCCCTCGCCGCTCTGGGCATCGAGTACGGCAAGAAGATCGAGTACTACGGGCCGATGCTCAAGGACGCCAAGTTCTCCTCTGGTGCCGCGACACTCACCTTCGACCACGTCGGCGGCGGGTTGGTAGCGAAGGACGGCGACCTCGTCGGCTTCCAGGTGGCCGGCAAGGACGGCAAGTTCGCCCCGGCGAAGGCCGTGATCAAGGGCGACACGGTCGTGGTCAGCAGCGAGATGGTGCCCGAGCCGACCGCGGTGCGGTACGGGTGGACCAACTTCGCCAAGCCGACGCTCAACTTCTTTAATAAGGAGGGGCTGCCGGCGACGCCGTTCCGCACCGACGACGTCCCGTACACCACCATGCCGCAGCCGACGAAGAAGCCGTAACCGCCGCTCGCGGCGGAGCGAGAGACCTTATGCCGAACCGTGTCGTTGTGATCGGCGGCGGGGTGGTGGGCGCGTGCTGCGCCTACTACCTCGCCAAGTCCGGGCGCTCGGTGACCGTCGTGGACCGCGCCGGGTTCGGCGCGGGCTGCTCGCACGCCAACTGCGGGTACGTGTGCCCGAGCCACGTGCTGCCGTTCGCGACGCCCGGTGCGATCTGGTCCACCATGAAGACCCTGTTCGCCCGCAACTCGCCGCTGAAGGTGCAGCCGCGGGTGGCGCTGGCGAACCTCGGGTGGTTCCTCGGCTTCGCCCGCAAGTGCAACCACCGCGACATGATGGCCGCCGGGCGGGCCATTCAGGCGCTCACCACCTCGTCCCGCGGCCTGTTCGACCAGCTCATCGCGTCCGAACGCCTCGAATGCGAGTGGGAGACGAAGGGCTTACTCTTCGTCTACCAGACCGCGAAAGAGTTTGAGCACTACGCCCACACCAACGACTTCCTCACCCGCGAGTTCAACGCGCCGGCCAAGCGGCTGAGCGGCGACGAACTCGCGGCTCTCGAGCCGGCCCTCAAAACGGGCATGGCCGGCGGCTACCTGTACGAGTCCGACGCCCACCTGCGGCCCGACAAGCTCATGAGCGCCTTGCGGCACACCCTCCAGTCGCTCGGCGTCGAAATCCGCGAGAACACCGCCGTTCGCGGGTTCGCGAAGGCCAACGGGAACGCCACCGCGGCGAAAACCGACAGCGGCGACATCGCGGGTGACGCGTTCGTGGTCGCGACGGGCGCGTGGGCGCCGCAACTGAACAGCGAACTCGGCTGCAAGCTGCCGATCCAGCCCGGGAAAGGCTACTCGCTCACGATGCCGCGGCCGGCGGTGTGCCCGACGTATCCGCTCATTTTCGAGGAGCACCGCGTCGCGGTCACGCCGTTCGCGAGCGGCTACCGGCTCGGCTCCACGATGGAGTTCGCCGGCTACGACCAAACCCTCAACCCCGCGCGCCTCAACTTACTGACGGACGCCGCGAAGCTGTACCTGCGCGACCCGCTGGCCGAACCCGTTCAGGAAGAGTGGTGGGGCTGGCGGCCGATGACCTACGACAGCATGCCGGTCATCGACCGCGCCCCGACCGCGTCGAACGTGCTGATCGCCGCCGGGCACAACATGCTCGGGCTGACGATGGCCCCGGCGACCGGGAAGCTGGTCGCCGAACTGCTGACCGACGGCAAGACGCACATCGATGCCGCGCCGTACTCACTCAAGAGGTTTTCATAAGGCGAATGTTTCTCGTGGCACAGGCTCTCCAGCCTGTGCGCCGTTAAGTGATGCGGCGCACAGGCTGGAGAGCCTGTGCCACGAGGCGCAAGAACTCGCCCTACCTGATCAGCACCAGCCCCACATCGATGTACTGCCCGCCGCCGGTCTGCTTGCAGTGGACGGCGAACACGTTCGCGCCCTCCTTCAGCGCCTTGCGGCCTTCGGCGGTCAGCGCGTACTCGGTGTAGCCGGTCGTGTACCCGATCGCCTTCGCGGCGAGCACGCCGTTGATGTAAACCTCGGCGTCCTCGTCGTGGTGCATCCGTAGTAGTAGATCGCCCTTCGGCACCTCTTTCAGCTCGAAGGTGCGGCGAATCCAGATGTCGTTCGTGTTCCACTCGGTGCGGATGACGCCGCCCGGCGTGCCCTTCGTGCCGAACCCGGCTTCGCCCTCTGCCCACTTCGACGTGTCAAACTCCGGCCGCTCCCACCCGTCGGCGGGCTTCGCAGTCGTGAACCGCCACTTGTGCGCCACCCGCTCCGACGTCGCCACCACGTCGAGCATCTCCGGCGGCGGGCCGAAGAGTTGCTTGTGCCACCGCGCCGTTTCTGCGATATCGAACTTAATGACCTCGCGGTCGTAGGTCATCAGCCCGTTCACCTCGACCTCGACGTCGGTCGTCTGCGTGTAAACGGCCGCGGCCAGTCCCTTGCCGATGAGCGGGTGCATGCGGCGCATCAGCACGCGGTAGTGCTCGCGCAGCTCCTCGGTCGTCTTGTACGTCCGGTAGCCCCAGTTGTCGCTGTCCTTCCACAGGTGGCCCTTGAGCGGCAGGCCGAGGCCGCCGAACTCGCCCAGCACGCTGACGCGATCCGGCATCACCGGGAACATGCCCGGGCCGGGGTAAATGTGCGCGTCCTTCATGTCGCCGAACCCGCGGTCCGTCCACCCGCTCGGCCCGTTCACCAGCCGCGACGGGTCGTACTCCTTCGTCCACTTCAGCACGTCGTTCGTGTCGTGCTGACCCCAGCCTTCGTTGAACGGCACCCACACGACGATGCTCGGGAAGAACCGCAGGTGGTCGATCATCGCTTTCAGCTCAATGCGATACTGACGCTTCTCGTCGGCGGTGAACTCGCCGTCCTCTTTCCAGTCCGGTTGGACGAACTGCTTGCGCCCGTCCTGCATCCCGCTGGGCATGTCCTGCCACACGAGCAGGCCCATCTCGTCGCAGTAGCGGTAGTAGCGGGCCGGCTCGACCTTGATGTGCTTCCGCAGCATGTTGAAGCCGAGCTTCTTCAGGACTTCCAAGTCGTACCGCATCGCCGCGTCCGACGGCGGCGTCAGCAGGCCGTCCGGCCACCACCCCTGGTCGAGCGGGCCGTACTGGAACAGCGGCTTGCCGTTGAGCATCAGCCGCATCACGCCGTTACCGTCCTTCGCGGCGGAAATCGTGCGGAAGGCGAAGTAGCTGGTAGCTTCGTCAATCACCTTCCCGTTGCGGACGATTTCGAGCTTGAGGTCGTAGAGGTGCGGTGTCTCGGGCGTCCAGAAGTCCGGCTTCGGTATGGGTAGCGCGATCTCCCCGTCGGGGGCGGCGTTGCCAGGCCCGAACTCCTTTCCGTTACGGCTTGCGGTCACTCGGAAGAGGTCATTAGGCCGGCCGCCGACAACCTTGAGGTTAACGACGGCAAGGTTCGGGTTCGTGCGCGGCTCAACGAACACGCCGACGATGCTCGCCTCGGGCACCGGCTCCAGCCACACCGTCTGCCAGACGCCGCTGACCGGCGTGTACCAGATGCCGCCGGGCTTGCTCACCTGCTTGCCGCGCGGCTGCGCCCCGGCGTCGGTCGGGTCCCACACGCGCACGACCAGTTCGTTCGCGCCGTCTGCGAGCGCGTCCGTGATGTCGAGGCTGAAAGGGTCGTTGCCGCCGCGGTGCGTGACGAGTTCCTTACCATTGACGAAGACCGTCGCCTCCCAGTCGACCGCGCCGAAGTGGAGTAGCGTGCGCTTGCCTTTCCACCCCGCCGGCACGTCGAAGGTGCGGTGATACCACAGGTTTTGGTCCTTCGTGACGTGCTTGCCGACGCCGGACAGCGCCGACTCGACCGCGAACGGTACCAGGATCTGGCCGTCCCACCGCGCCGGCCGCGGGTCACCCTTCTTGGTGATCGCGTAATCCCATAGCCCGTTCAGGTTCAGCCAGTCCTTGCGGACGAGCTGCGGCCGCGGGTACTCCTTCCACACACTGTCAGGCTGCACAGCCTTGCCCCACTTGGTCATGAGCGGGGACGGGGCCGGCTTCCAGTCGGCCGCAAGCGCGGCCCCGGAGAGGCAGAACAGCGCGAAAGCCAGTGCGAAACGAACGGAGCGCATGTGACGCCCTCGTGGGAGAGATGCAATATTAAGTATACTATGTCCGGGCGAACAGGTGTTGTCAACCGGAATTCCCGGGAATTTTTGCGCCGTCGTGTCGTTTAGCGTTCGCCCCAGCGGGGCGAACGCTAAACGATGGGACTACGTCCCTGGCAACTCCTGTGGCATCAATCGGCCACGCGCTTGGTGATACTGCCGTAGGCGTCGATGCGGCGGTCGCGGAAGAATGGCCAGTTCCGCCGCACGTCTTCCATCAGCTTGCGATCGCATCTGACGACCAGAATTTCCTCTTTGTCGGTGCTGCCCTTCCTGAGGATGCGACCGAACGGGTCGCTGACGAACGACCCGCCCCAGAACTCCAACCCGTCGCCGACGATGACCTCGTGTCCGACGCGGTTGACGGCGCACACGTAGGTGCCGTTGGCGATCGCGTGCCCGCGCATGCTGGTTTCCCACGCCGCGTGCTGCGCCTCGCCGAATTCGGCCTTTTCCTTTGGGTGCCAGCCGATCGCGGTGGGGTAGAAGATGACTTCCGCCCCCTGAAGGGCCGTGAGCCGCGCCGCTTCCGGGTACCACTGGTCCCAGCACACCAGCGTGCCGACTTTCGCTTGTGGGGTGTGGAACACCTTGAACCCGAGGTCGCCGGGCGTGAAGTAGAACTTTTCGAGGAACAGCGGGTCGTCGGGGATGTGCATCTTGCGGTACAGGCCCAACAGTTGTCCGCCCGCGTCGTGGACGGTCGCGGTGTTGTGGTACACGCCGGGCATCCGCTTCTCGAACAGCGAGCCGACCACCACCACCTTGTTCGCCTTCGCGGCCTGCGCGAGTCGCTCCTCGCTCGGGCCCGGGATCGGCTCGGCCAGATCGAACAGCTTCGCGTCTTCTTGCTGGCAGAAGTAGTACCCGGTGAACAACTCCGGCAGGCACACCACCTGCGCGCCCTGCTTGGCGGCGTCCGCAATCGCCGCTTCGGCCTTGGCGAGGTTCGTCTCGCGGTCCGGGGCGATCTTCATCTGCACCGCGGCGATCGTGAAGTGGTCGTTGGTCATCGGCGGTCGTCCTTCATCATTCGTTCTTGGTGCGGCGGCCCTCGGGTGTTATACCGAACTCATCCCGGCATACCTCCCCTCGGCCCGCGACACCCTGCGGACGAATGACGAAGGACGAAGGACGAATGACCACCCAGAACATTACCAGCGTGCTGAAGGAAACGCGGCAGTTCCCGCCGTCGGCGGAGTTCGTCGCTCAGGCGCATGTGAACTCAGAGGAGCGGGACCGGCTCGCGGCGTGGGCGCAGTCCGACCCGGACGCGTTCTGGGCCGAGCAAGCCCGCTCGTTGCACTGGTTTACGCCGTGGACGCAGGTGCTGGACTGGTCAGACGCGCCGCACGCGAAGTGGTTCGTTGGGGCCACCATCAACGCGAGCGACAACTGCCTCGACCGGCACCTTGCCACGCGCGGCAACAAAGCCGCGATCGTGTGGGAGGGCGAACCGGGCGACTCCCGCACGCTCACCTACAGTCAGCTTCACCGCGAGGTCTGCAAATTCGCCAATGCTTTGAAGGCGATGGGCGTGGGGAAGGGCGATCGCGTCACCATTTACATGCCGATGGTGCCGGAAGCCGCCGTCGCGATGCTCGCGTGCGCCCGCATCGGGGCGATGCACTCGGTGGTGTTCGGCGGGTTCAGCGCCGACGCGGTCGCGGATCGTAACAACGACGCACAAAGTAAGCTCGTCATCACCGCCGACGGCGGGTGGCGTCGCGGAAAAGTGGTGCCACTCAAGGCGAATGTGGATCAGGCGCTGGAGAAATCGCCGAGCGTTCAGAAGTGCGTGGTCCTCAACCGCTGCAACACCGCGGTCGAGATGAAGGCCGGGCGCGACGTGTGGTGGCACGACGTGATGGCGTCCGCAAGTGAAGATTGCCCCGCGGAACCGCTCGACAGCGAGCACCCGCTGTTCATCCTCTACACGTCCGGCAGCACCGGGAAGCCGAAGGGTGTGCTGCACACCACCGGCGGGTACCTGCTCGGGGCGTCGCTGACGCACAAGTGGGTGTTCGACATCAAGGAAAATGACGTCTACTGGTGTACCGCGGACGTCGGCTGGATCACCGGGCACAGCTACATCGTCTACGGCCCGCTGTGCAACGGTTCGACGGTCGTGATGTACGAGGGCGCCCCGAACCAACCCCGCGAAGACCGCTTCTGGGCCATCATCGCAAAGTATCGGGTGACGGTGTTCTACACCGCGCCGACGGCCATTCGCGCGTTCATCAAGTGGGGCGACGACCACCCGAAGCGCCACGACCTCTCGTCGCTCCGCCTACTGGGCAGCGTGGGCGAACCGATCAACCCGGAGGCGTGGATGTGGTATCACACGGTCATCGGCGGCGGCCGGTGCCCGATCGTGGACACGTGGTGGCAGACCGAAACCGGGGCGATCATGATCTCACCGCTCCCGGGCGCGCTGGCGACGAAACCCGGCAGCGCGACCAAGCCGTTGCCGGGCATTCAGGCCGAAGTGGTGGACAAGGCCGGCCACCCGGTGCCCGCGAACGCCGGCGGGTTCTTGGTGGTGAAGCGGCCTTGGCCGAGCATGATGCGGACCATCTACGGCGACCCGGAGCGCTTCAAAGCGACTTACTGGAGCAACTACGCGGGCATCTACTTCACGGCGGACGGCGCGCGGCAGGACGACGACGGCTATATCTGGGTGATGGGCCGCGTGGACGACGTGTTGAACGTGAGCGGCCACCGCTTATCAACCATGGAAGTCGAAAGCGCCTTGGTCGGGCACGCGAAGGTGGCCGAGGCGGCGGTCGTCGGTCGCCCGGACGACCTCAAGGGCGAGGGCATCGTCTGCTTCGTAACGCTGAAGCAGGGCAACGCCCCGACCGACGAGTTGAAGACCGAACTGAAGGCGCACGTGGTGCATCACATCGGCGCGCTGGCACGCCCGGACGACATCAAGTTCACCGAAGCTCTCCCCAAGACGCGGAGCGGCAAGATCATGCGTCGCTTCCTGCGGGACGTGGCCGCCGGCCGCCAGTCCACCGGCGACGCGACGACGCTGGAGGACTACAGCGTGCTGGCCAAACTCCGCGAGGACGACGAGTGAGCGGCCGGTGTGGTAGAATGACGCCGGCCGCATGAGGAGTCAGAATGGCGACCCCGCTGGAACAGCTCGACGCGATGCGAAACCTCCAGCCGAACTGGGACGGGTACAACGCCGACCCGCCCAGCCACGCGGTTTTGGACGTGGCGAAGGACTTCGTGCGCCTGCTGACCGCGTTCCGCGGGGCCGCGCCGTCCGGAGATATCGAAGTCTACCCGGGGCGCGCCGGGGGGGTGCAGGTGTCTTGGGAGGACGTCCGCACCCGCCACGAGCTCGACATCGAACCGGACGGCACTTGGGACTTCCTCCACATCGACAAGCAGACCGATGAGATGACACAGCGGACGTTCAAGCCGACGAACCAAGCGATCCATCCGGGCGTGTTGCGGGAGCTGCGGGAAATGGTCGCGGCGTGACGGCCGAGTAATAGTGGGCAACCTTTTCGGCCGATTAAAGGGTGTCGATATCGCAGTCGGACACCACCGAAGAGGACAACACCATGAGCGAGCAAGCGGTTGCTGCCGACGAGTTCATCCTCCGCCACATCCCCGGCGGAACGGCGTTCCAGGCACCGGGGCCCCGGATCACGAGCAAGAACTTCGAGCTTCGGCCGGGCGAAACCGGTGTATCGGCCAGCCGTCAGTTGATTACGTCTGCCGACTCGCTGATGGCGCGTATAGGAGACCCGGTGAGAGGCTCGCGCATCGCCGCGGCGAGCGTCGCGGCGGTTCGCGCCCTGGGTCTTGAGGTCGTACCCGACCCGAAAGACTACGATCCCGGGCACGCCGAAATCCGCGACGGGGCTGCGAGTCTCGCGGACAAGAAGGTACGAACCCGACTCGCCTTGCTATTTACGTTTCTCCCCGCGGCCGGCGGCGTGTAGAATCCTCAGCCTCACCCCGAGGCTCTCCGCCATGTACCGCTACCTCTTCGCTCTCACTCTCGCGCTTCTCATTCCAGCTTCTGCGTTCGCCCAGAAAGATCCGGTCGTACCCGACACCGTCGTGTATGAGAAGGGTGTCGAGTACAGCAACCCCGACAACCAGCACTTACAACTCAACATCGCGCGCCCGAAGGGCGACGGGCCGTTCCCGTGCGTGCTGTGCATCCACGGCGGCGGGTTCCGCGCCGGCAGTCGCGACGGCTACAACGCTCAAATCGTTCGCCTGGCCGAGAAGGGCTACGTCGCCGTCACGGTCAGCTACCGGCTCGCGCCCAAGTACCCGTTCCCGGCCGCGAACCACGACACCAAGGCCGCGGTTCGCTTCCTGCGGGCGAACGCCAAGAAGTACGGCATCGACGCGGATAACATCGGCGTCACCGGACAGTCCGCGGGCGGAACCCTCGCCCAGATGCTCGGCGTGACCGCCGGCGTCAAGGAGTTCGAGGGCGGCGGCGGCAACCCGGAGCAATCCAGCGCGGTCAAGTGTGTCGTCAACGTGTATGGCGCGAACGACTTCACCAAGTCCTACGGCAAGAGCGTAGACGCAGCCCAAGTGCTGCCGCTGTACCTCGGCGGCGACCTCGAGAAGGCCCGCCCGGCGCACATCCGCTCCAGCCCGCTGTACTGGGTCACCCCGGCCGCCGTGCCCACACTCTGCATCCACGGCACCGAGGACAAGTACGTCCACCTCGAACAGGCCGAAATGCTAGTCGAGAAGTTCAAGGCCGCTGGCGTCGAGGTGGAATTGCTGAAACTCGAAGGGGCCGGGCACGGGTTCAAGGGGCCGGACGCGGAGAAGGCCGAAAAGGCGATGATCGCGTTCTTCGACAAGCACCTGAAAGCGAAAAAGTGACCTCATGGCCGATCACAACAAAGTCGCGCTCGTCACCGGGGCCGGGTCGGGGATCGGCCGGGCCGTCGCGGTCGCTCTGCTCCGCAACGGCTACCGCGTCGCCCTCGCCGGGCGCCGGGCCGGCGCGCTCGCGGCCACCGCCAACCTCGTTCCCGACGCCGAGTCGCTGGTGTGGCCGACCGACGTGACCGACCCGGCGTCGGTAGTGGAACTGTTCGAGCGTACGAGACGGGCGTTCGGCCGGCTCGACGTGCTGTTCAACAACGCCGGGATGAGCGCACCGGCCGTTCCGCTCGAAGACCTCACCTTCGACCAGTGGCGGAAGGTGGTCGATGTCAACCTGACCGGCGTGTTCCTTTGCACGCAGGCCGCCATCCGGCTGATGAAGGCGCAAAACCCACAGGGCGGGCGGATCATCAACAACGGGTCGATCTCGGCGACCGCGCCGCGGCCGAATTCCGCCCCGTACACCGCGACCAAGCACGCGATCACCGGGCTGACCAAATCGACGGCGCTGGACGGCCGCAAGTACAATATCGCGTGCGGGCAGATCGACATTGGCAATGCGGCCACCGAGATGACCGCCCGCATGGTCGAAGGCGTGCCGCAGGCCAACGGCACGCTCGCGCCCGAACCGCGAATGGACGTGGAACACGTCGCCAACGCCGTCCTCTATATGGCCGGGCTGCCGCTCGACGCGAACGTGTTATTCATGACCGTGATGGCCACCGCCATGCCGCTCGTCGGTCGGGGCTGATGTGAAGATCACAAAGCTCGAAACGATCTATCTGCCGGATTACCCGTCGATCCTGTTCGTCGCGGTCCACACCGACGCCGGGTTGGTCGGCTACTCCGACACCTGTTACATGCCGGACGCGGTCGCCGGCTACATCCACCAGTTCGCCGCGCCGATGCTCGTCGGTCACGATCCCCTGAACATCGAACTGCACTGGCGACGGCTGTATGAGGTGATCGCGCACACGGTCGGGAAGGGGGCCGAGCTGCGCGGCCTCAGCGCGATCGACGTCTGTCTCTGGGACATCCTCGGGCAAGCCGTCGGGATGCCGGTGTGGCAGGTGTTGGGCGGCGCGGTTCGTGACAGAATTCGCACTTACAACACATGCGGCGGGCCGAACTACGGCCGCGCGGCGCGGGGCAGCGTCGGGTACGGCACCGCTGACGCCCGCGGCCGGTACGAAGACCTCGTCGGCTTCATGGAGCGGCCCGGCGAACTCGCGCAAGAACTGCTCGCAGAAGGCTTTACCGGGATGAAGTTGTGGCCGTTCGACTACGTCGCCCACAACCCCGGGGCCGGGTGGGACAGTTGGCGGACGTTCCGCGGCATGTTCGAGCCGAACCTGCGGTCGCTCGGCGGTCACGACATCACCGCCGCCGACCTCGACCGCGGGATGCGCCCTTTCAGAGAGATTCGCGACGCCGTCGGCGACAAGATGGAGGTGATGGTCGAAGGCCACGGGCTGTGGTCGCTTCCGGCGGCGCTCAAGATCGCGCGTGCGCTGGAGGAGGTGCGCCCGGCGTGGCTCGAAGACCTGATGCGGGCCGACAGTGTTCAAGAGTTGGCGGAATTGCGTCGCGGGACGACGTGCCCGATTCTCGCGAGCGAATACCTCGCCACTCGATATGAGTACCGGCAGCTGTTGGAGGCTCAAGCGGCGGATATCGTGATGATCGACCCCACTTGGGCCGGCGGGATCACCGAATGTAAGAAGGTGTGCGCGATGGCGGAGGCGTATAAGCGCCCGGTCGCGATGCACGACTGCACCGGGCCGTTCACGCTCTACGCCGGCATCCATCTCGCGATCAACGCGACGAATGCCGTATATCAAGAGTCGGTTCGCGCGTATATGCGCGTCAATTATCCTGACCTCGTGACGGAATTGCCTACGATTGAAGCCGGGCACATCCTCGCGCCGATCAGGCCGGGCATCGGCACGACGCTACTTCCTGACGTGCGCACGCGGGAGGGGGCGGTGGTGCGGGTCAGCGCGTCATAGCAACTCCAGTAGTTTCAAGTAGGCGGTGCTTGATGAGTAGCGGGGCGCATGAGTTTTCCGTTCGATGGTGGTTACCACGCCGCCACGACCGGAGCCCCCATGCGCCCCAAGGCCCAGTCTATCCGGCCCACGCCGGTACACGCCACACGCCACCTGCGCCCGGTCCTCACCGACTGGCTCGGGCGTGCCGTTTCACTCCCCAAGCGTCGGCGCACCTGCACACCCGAAGTGGTCTGGCGCGTGATCCTGTTTGCGGCGGCCTTCACGCGCTCGGTGGCCGCGGCGTGTGCCGCTATCGTCGACGCGCCGTCGGGACAAGCCATCTGGGATTGCCTGTACCTCGCACTCCCCAAGCGGCGACGCGCACTCGAGCGCCGACTGCTCCCTGCGCTCCACGCCCCGCTCGGCAAGCGGAAGCGGTCCGCACGGGTGGCCATCGACTACCACCGGATTGCGTACTTCGGACCGCCGAACCGGGACACGACCCGCGCCAAAGAGACGGCGGGCACCCACACGTTCCACACCTACGCGACCGCTTGCGTCGTCGGCGGACCCGAGCGATACACGCTCGGTCTGACGGCGGTCGGCGAGAAGGAGCCGTTCACGACGGTTCTCACGCGCCTGTTGGATCAGGTTGCGGCGGCGGGGGTTACGATCCGGGTGGTGTTGTTGGATAAGGCGTTCTTCTCGATCGCCGTGATGCGGTTGCTCCCGTCCCGGAGCCTGCCGTTCGTGATCCCGGCGGTGATCCGGGGGCGCAAGCCCCGGATCGGGGTAAAGGCCGTGGGGTTGCGGGCGCTGCGGAACCGAGGCGCGGGCCGGTACGAGTACACCCACGAGGACCGAGGGGCGTCGGTGCGGATCCGGGTCGTGGTTGCTCACAAGAGCTACCGGCACAAGAAGACCGGGCGTCGCCGGAGCAAGAAGCTGCTGTACGCGACGTGGCGCGTGAGCGGTGAGCCGGTGTCGATCCGGGACCTGTACCGGACGCGGTTCGGCGTGGAAAGCAGCTACCGGCAACTGGGCCAGGTGCGCCCGCGCACCTCGACGACCAACGGCGTGGTTCGTCTGCTGTGGGTGGCGGTGGGTCTGATCCTGCGCAATGCCTGGGTGCGGTTCGGGACGGATCGGGAGCGCCATTGGACGCTGGGGGCGGTGTGCCTCATGCTGCTGGCCGACACCCTGGGAACTCGGTCGGCACCCCCGGGCGAACCGCTCGTCGGTGGTACCGGAACCGACCACGCACGACCGCCAAATTGAAACTACTGAAATCGTTCTTGTGTCACAGGCTTTCCAGCCTGTGACCGCTGAGCTCTGGGGCGCACAGGTTGGAAAAGCCTGTGCCACAAGCAGAACGGCCGGCCTATTGAGTTAAGGCGGTCTTCAACTCGATCAAGAAGTGCTCCACGTCGTCCGCCGTGTTGTAGCCGTGAATCGCCACGCGCAACCGCCCGGCGTGGCTCATCACATGAACCCCGGCGGCGTGCAGTTTCGCGTGCAACCCTTCGGCCTTCGGGTGGCGGAACGCCAGGATGCCGGCGACCGCGTCCGGCTCGTCGGGCGTCAGCAACTCGACCGACAACTTCTTCAATTCGCTCAGGCAATGCAGCACCAGCGGCCGGGCGTGGCGGTCGATCGCCTCGACCCCGACGCCGCGAATGTACTCCAGCCCGGCGCGGATCGCGTACACCGCCGGGTAGTTCGGCATCCCGACCGTGAAGCCCGCCGCGCCCGGCTTGCTTTCTGCACGTTCGAAGCGGTTAACGCCGAACGCGTCGTGCAGGTTGAACCACCCGCCGGCCGGCACCGTCCACTCCGCCGCCCGCCGCTTCGGCACGCCGACCAACCCGCCGCCGTGCGATGCCAGAATCCATTTGTGCGTGCTGCTCACGATCAAGTCGGCGTCGCGCAGGTCGAGCGGGATGCGCCCGAGCGCCTGCGTCACGTCCACCGCGAGCAGAGCGGGGGAGTGCTTCCGCACCGCAGCCGCGACCGCCTCCAGATTGACGCGGAAGCCGTTGTAGAAGCTGACCAGCGACACCGTCACGAGCCGCGTTCGCGGGGTGAGCAGCGGAACGAGGTCTTCGGTCCGCAGGCCGCCGGAGCGGTGCCGCCACACCTTCGCGATCGCCGGGCACGACGGCTGAAGCCACGGCGTCGCCCCGGCGGGAAAGTCGAGGTCGTTCACTACAACCTCGTCGCCCGGCTGTAGGTTGAGGGCCAGTGCCGCGAGGTTGTACGCCTCCGACGAGCACGAGCAGATGCCGATTTCGTCGGCGGTGAGGCCGTAGAAATCCGCGACGAGTTCCTTCGCCGTGTCCCACTGCGCCGCGTGCGGCTTGCGGCCGTCCATGCCGAGTTGCTTGTCGCGGAAGTAGTCCGCGAGCGCCTCCCCGACCGACAGCGGCGGGATGCCCTCGGCGGCGGAGTTGAGGTACGCCCGGCCGGCGAGCGACGGGAAGTCGCGGCGGCGTGATTCCGCGGTCAGCATCGCAGCCCCTCATGAAACGCGGTCGGTTACGCTTTGCGCGCGGCGGTCGCGGGCGGGGTGAGTTCGTACACCGCGACCGCGCGGGCGTCGGCCCCCTCGCCGATCGTCCAGCGGGAGTGCGACACGCCCCACCCGTCGGTCTGCATTCCTTCCAGCAGCGCGACACTCGGCGTGCGGAACGGGTCGGACAGCAGAACGCGGCCGCCCGGGGCGAGGTTGCCGGCGAAGATCCGCCGCAGGTTGTCGTGCTGCGTGTCCGCGTACAGGATGTCCGAGCCGATGATCCAGTCGTAGCGGGCGGTGTCGTGCCAGTCGGACCAGTCGGCGATGCGGCACTCGACGCCGGCGATCTTGTTCCGCGCGACGTTCTGCTCGCACACGTGGACGATCAGTTCGGAGCGGTCGGTTTGCACAACCTCGGCTCCGAGCGCCGCGGCCGCGAGTCCCGGGAGTCCGGTCCCGGCGCCCAACTCCAGCACCGTGCGGCCGCGGAACGCCGGGGCGCGGGTGACGATGTCGTAGGTCAATGCGACCGCCCCGGGCCACAGCACGACACCATACGGCACTTTCGTGCCGGACGCGTTCAGGAACCGCGTCTCCTCGTCTAGGCTGAGCACCGCGTCGGTGTGCAGCACGGACAGGTCGAGGTCGCCGACGCGGACGCGGCACGCGGACAGCGGGAAGTCGCCGATGGTGGTGGACAGTACCGGCGCGACGGGAGTGGTCATGCGGTTGAGATACGGCCGGCGGCCGCGGGCGTCCCTCCGGGGCGCGTCACGCCTTGCCCAGCACCAAGTCCACGACCCAGCACCCGCGGACGTGCGTGACAGGAGGGGGCGTGGGGGAACCCGCCGGGGGTTCCCCCAACACAGCGGCGGCGTCGCGGCAATGGTCGAGGATGTCGGGGTTGTCGCAGCCGGCATCTTGGAGGGCGTCGGCCAGAATCGGCATCGCACTGAAGTCGCGCGACTCGTACATCTGCCGCGCGAGCGTCACCGCGGTGTCCGTCCGCCACTCCGGGGCGAACGCGACCGGGCGAAACGGGTTACCGAAGACCTCGCGTAGGAGCGGCGGTTGATTTTGTTTCGTGATTTTCAGAGAGTCGTCGTACGCGGGCGTGCGCGGAAGCGTCGCGAACCCTCGCGCAGAGAATACACAGAGCAGGGCGAGTTTCAGAAGCCCCCACTTGTCCGCAGAACTGCCGATAACACCGAGCCACTCTCGTTGTTCTGGTGTGGGATCTGTGACGTAGCTGTACATGTTATGTTGACGCAACTCATCTTGGGTCAACAGACCGTCGGCATGAAGTTCGCCGGCTTCGACCGCGCGGCGCATATCTTCACGCTCGAACTTGCTCCACACCGAGCGCGCGACGGCGACGAAAAACAGCCGCAACTTTCGATCGCCAACGCGGGCATGAAGGAACTGCACCATCCGCTTCGGATCATCGCCCGCCAGCCACTCCGCTTCGGTCATCGCTCGCCCCTCCTGCCGCCGTGCGCAGTTATACCGCCCCCGGCGTGCGGTAAGGGCGCAACTCGGGGTTGGTTTCGCGTGCTGCGGCCGAATGATGTGGCGGCGTGGCGTGAGGTGAGGGCGGTCGCGGTTCTGGGGCCGCGACCGCCGGAGGGGCGTCAGCCCACGAGTTCCTTCACCGGCTTGCCCTCGGGGCACAGCTCGATCGGGCGGCCGTCCTGGGCCTTGTACCACGTGTGCAGGTTCACCCCGAGCGTGTGGTAGATCGTCGCGGCCAGGTCCTGCGGGCCGACCGGCGAGTCGGTCACCACTTCGGCCAGGGCATTCGTCTTGCCGACCACTTGGCCGACCTTCAAGCCGCCGCCGGCCATGAGGGCGACGCCGGCGGTGCTCCAGTGGTCGCGCCCGGCCGTCGGGTTCACCTTCGGCGTGCGGCCGAAGTCGCCGAACCACACCACCAGCGTTTCGTCCAGCAGGCCGCGGGCGTCGAGGTCTTCGACCAGCGCCGACAGCCCGCGATCCACCCGCGGCATGAGCCGGTCCTTCAGGCTCTTGAAGTTGTTGGTGTGCGTGTCCCAGCCGCCGTCGGTGACGGTCACGAACTGTACCCCGGCCTCGACCAGCCGGCGGGCCAAGAGGCATGACTGGCCGAGCGAGTTCTTGCCGTAGCGCTCGCGCGTCTTCTCGCCCTCCAGGGAGAGGTCGAAGGCGCGCTTGGCGGCCGGCCCGGTGATGATCCCGTGCGCCTTCTCGTAGAACTCGTCGCGGGCCTTGACCACACCCGGCGCCTCGACCGCCCGCTGGTAGTTTTCGAGGTCCGAAAGCATCGTGTAGCGGCGCTCGAGCCGGGCGCGCTCCGGGTCGCTCGCCACCGCGAGGTCGCGCACCTTGAAGGCCGCCGCGGACGGGTCGTCCGGCACCTCGAACGGGTTGAACTGGTCGCCCAGGAAGCCGGCGACGCCGCCGTTGAACCGCCGGTCGATGCTCTTGCCGAGTTGCACGAACGGCAGCATGCCGTCCTGATAGCCGCGCTCCTTCGCGACCACGGAGCCGAAGCACGGGAACGGCAGCGAGGCGTTGAACTTGTGCCCGCTCATCATCAGGTGGTCGGCCACCCCGTGCGACCCGTTCTTCGGGTCGTGCCCGCGGATGACCGCGAGCTTGTGCGTCTGCTGGGCGAGCATCGGGGCGACGTCGGCGAACCGCACGCCGGGCAGGGTGGTGGCGACGGTGCCGAACTCGCCGCGGACCTCGGCCGGGGCGTCCGGCTTGGGGTCGAAGGTGTCGATGTGGCTCGGCCCGCCCTGCATCCACATCAGGAGGCACCGCTTGGCCTTCGCCGGTGCGAGCGGCGCGCGGGCGCGGGCCTGGAGGTATTGCGGCAGCCCCAGCCCGAAGGCCGCGAGGCCGCCGAGCCGGACGAACGTGCGCCGCGACAGCCCGGAGCAGTCGGGCGCGGAACCGGTGGCGAGATCGAGCATGGCAGCGACACCCTTTGGTGGGTGAGAGGCGGGAGGCGGGGCGGGCAGCACGGCGCGGGGCCGTTACTTTCAACAATCGGCGAAAATCGGACGGCTGTCAACCGAAAAGACGAGCGCACCGGCCGCCGGGGCTACTTTCGTCCTGTCTCACGGCCGCTCCCGGGACTGGCACCTGTGCAGTTCCGGGAACGGTCCGGGATGACCTGCTCGGCAGTGCGAACCGCCCGCGGCGTAGCGCCGCAGTGAACGCTAGCCCCGCCCGGCGGCCGGCGCGAGCCGCGATGATACCCGAATCGCCGTTCGTTCGCCACATCGCGCTTGCATCCGCGACAGGCCGGGCTAGACTTCAGGCGTTTCACCTCTCTCACGGCTTCGTTCGTTCCCGGTTCATTTCCGCACCGGAGGTCCGCCATGTTTCGCGCCCGGCCGAGGTCTGGATTTACGCTGATCGAGTTGCTCGTTGTGATCGCGATTATTGCGATCCTGATCGGCTTGCTCCTGCCGGCGGTGCAGAAGGTTCGCGAGGCCGCCGCCCGCATGACCTGTTCCAACAACATCAAGCAGTTGGGGCTGGCGACCCACAACCTACAGGACACGGTGCAGACGTTGCCGCCGCTGTCGGCCCCGTGCGCCGACCCGAACGTCAGCGGGTGCTTCACCCCGACCACGACCCCGTTCGGCACCCACATCTACACGATGTTCCACTTCCTGCTGCCCAACGTCGAGCAGGACAACATCTTCAAGGCGCTGAGCCTGACCGGGTACGCCGGCGGGCAGTACCCGAAGGTGGTGAAGACGTTCATCTGCCCGTCGGACCCGTCCATCAGCAACGGGATGAACCTGACGGCCAACGGCGGCGCGAAGAACTGGGCGGCCAGCTCCTACGCGGGCAACAACTACGTGTTCGGCGACCCGCCGAACGGCCGCACCTACACGCTGGGCAAGAAGAGCATGATCTCCGCCGTGCCCGACGGGCTGACGAACACGATCTTCTTCGCCGAGATCTACGGGACGTGTGGGAACACCGGCAACATCGACGCGTCGAGCACCTTCGGGAGCCTGTGGGCCGACGCCAACAGTGTCTGGCGGCCGGGGTTCAACCTCGGCTCCGGCAAGGGCGGCGGCGGCCTCACCACCTACCCGGCGGCTCCCAAATTCCAGGTGCAGCCGCACTACATCAACAACTGCAACTACATCGTACCGCAAGGCATCCACAGCGGCGGGATCATGGTCGGGCTGGGCGACGGGAGCGTGCGGTTTCTCAGTGCGGGTGTGTCCGACTTGACCTGGCAGCGGGCGACCGACCCGCGCGACGGCCTCACCCTCAACAGCGACTGGTGACACCCATGCGCATGCTCCTGTTCGCCCTGCTCGCGGCCGCGGCGTGCGGCTGCGGCAAGGACGGCAAGCAACCGGACTTCCCCGACCTGCACCCGGTCAAGGGGACGGTGACCCGCGGCGGCGCGCCGGTGAAGGGCGGGGCGGTGCAGTTCTACCCCGACCCGGCGCGCCCGGACTTCCTCATCAACTCCGAGGTCGGGGCCGACGGCACATACACCCTCTCGACGGTCCGCACGACCGACAAGAGCGGCGAGCGGAAGCCCGGCGCGCCGGCCGGCACCTACAAGGTGACGTTCACCCCGCCGCTCGGCGACCAGACCGCCGGCGGCGCGGTCAACCCGATCGAGCTGACCAAGACGTTCACCGTCAACGCCGGCAACAACGACATCCCGATCGATCTCGGGAAGAAGTAGTCGTAAAGTCCGAAAGTCGAAGGTCGTAAAGTCGAAGACCGAGCCGGTTGGCTGTCTTGGACTTTACGACCTTCGACTTTACGACCTTCGACTTTACGGCCCTCATCTCACTTCGTAATCGGCTTGTACTCGACCTTCTTGAACGTCATCACGCTGCCCGGGTCGTGGCCCTGTAGCGCGAAGTGGCCCTTCTTGTACGTGTTCGCCTTGTCGGTGAAGTCGATCGTCTTCTTGCCGTTCACGAAGATCTGGATGTGGTTGCCGTCGGCGATCACCTCCTGGGTGAAGAACTCGTCGGGCTTGTGCGGGGCGTCGTTCATCACCAGGATCGACTTCCGCTCCTCCTCGGTCAGCTTGCCGAACGACGGGTACAGGCTGCCGGTACGAATCTTGTCGGAGTGGGTGGCGTTGAGTTGCGCCTCGTACCCCTGCGGGAACCCGGGGCCGAACTTGGTGCGGAAGTACTGCCCGCTGTTGCCCTTGTCGTTGATCTTGGCCTCGACGCGGTAGTGGAAGTTGTCGGCCTCGATCTCGGTGAACAGGTGGGACGCCGGCCCGCCGCCGACGATCAGCCCGTCCTTCACCTGCCACAGGGTCACTTCCTTGCCCGGGGTCGGCTCGTCCTTCCCCTTCTCCTTACGGTCCTTCGTGACGCCGACGAACGCGATCACCTTGCCGTCGTCGTTCTTCACCTCTTTGAGTTCCTTGAACTCGCCGCTCGGCGGGTTGGGCACCTTCCACCCGGTCAAGTCCTTGCCGTTGAACAGTTGAACCCAGCCCTCGCTCTTTTCCTCGGCGTGGGAAGATGGGCCGGTCAGGAAGAGTGCGGCGGTGACGACGAACGCGAAGGATGCGCCCGTGCGGAAGAGGTACGCGGATTGCATCTTGTGCTCCGGCGAAACGGGGGGTGTTGCGGCCGTCAGTGACCGAACGGGGATGATCCTACCGGTTGGGGCGGTCGCCCGCCACGCACTACAACCCGCTTCGCCGCGCGATTCCTTCAGGCCGGCCGAACCAACCGTCACGATGCGACCTGCGCAGCACGGAAAGTTACCCAGATTTCGCAGTTTTCGTTGCCTACTTTCTGTGCGTCCGGTAGTTTGTCCGCGTCGTGCAACGTTGGGGGGTTTGGGAGAGTTGAGTGACCTCTCAGGTTTTGCCGACCGATTTCGGGCCGATCCGCTGAACGGACGTAGCGATCATGCCCCTCCATCCCGTCCCGGTGTTAGCGGAGATTCGGAATGAAACGTCAGATCGCGGGTCTGGCCCTGCTCGGCGCGGCGCTGTTCGCCACGACCGGTACGGCCCACGGCTTCGGCAAGAAGAAGGCCGGCCACAGCATGAGCGCCGACTGCGGCATGAGCGCCGGTTGCGGCACCTCCGACTGCGGCACCACCTACGCGGTGTCCTACGTCGATCAGAAGGTGACCGTTAACGAGTGGGTGACCGTCAAGGAGGAGTACAAGTACTGGGAAAGCGTGCCGACCACGAAGAAGGAGAAGGTGACGGTCAAGGAGGGCGCGTGGAAGGACGAGGCGTACAAGTACACCGTCAACGAGCTCGTCACCACCAAGGAGAAGGTCACCGTCAAGGAGCCGACCTGGAAGGACGAGGCGTACAAGTACACCGTCAACGAGCTCGTCACCACCAAGGAGAAGGTCAAGGTGAAGGAGAGCGCGTGGAAGGACGAGGCCTTCAAGTACACGGTGAATGAGCTCGTCACCACCAAGGAAAAGGTGATGGTCAAGGAGGGGGCGTGGAAGGACGAGGCGTACAAGTACACCGTCAACGAGTGGGTGACGACGAAGGAAAAGGTGAAGGTCGCCGAGACGAAGGCCGTCACCAAGGAGGTGGAAGTGACCACCTACTCGCACGTGCCGGTGGTGACGAAGGCGAAGCACACGGTGTGCGAGTGGATCAGCGTGCCGGTGCAGGTGACGTGCGTCGTCCCGGCCCCGGCGCCGAGCTGCGCCCCGGCGGCCCACGAGTGCGGCAGCGGCGGCCGCGGCGGGCTGTTCGGCCGGCTGTGCAAGAAGAAGAAGGGCTGCGACGACGGCTGCGCCCCGGCCCCGGCCCCGGCCTGCGAGTCGGCTTGCGAGGCCCCGTGCCCGCAAGTCGTCACCCACACCGTCATGCAGAAGCAGATGGTGACCAAGGAAGTCGAAGTGGACGTGACCACCTACCAGCGCGTCGAGAAGAAGGAGAAGCGGCCGGTCACCACGCACGAGATCGTCTACGTGGACAAGGAAGTGGACGTCAAGAAGTGCGTGCCGGTCGAGAAGATGGGCACCCACAAGGTCCACTACTGGGTCGATGTGGAGAAGCTGGTCGACGTGACCAAGTGCGTGCCGGTCGAGAAGATGGGCACCCACAAGGTCCACTACTGGGTGGACGCCGAGAAGCTGGTGGACGTGACCCGGTGCGTGCCGGTCGAGAAGATGGGCACCAAGAAGGTGTGCGTGTGGGTGGACGTGGAGAAGCTGGTCGATGTGACCCGGTGCGTGCCGGTCGAGAAGATGGGCACCAAGAAGGTCCACTACTGGGTGGACGTGACGAAGGAAGTGGACGTGACGGTGTACAACAAGGTCGAGAAGACGGGCGTCCGCGACGTGCGTAAGTGCGTGCCGACGGAGAAGATCGTGAAGGTGGCGGTGTACCACGCGGTGCCGGCCGCCCCGGCCTGCGAGACGCCGTGCGCCGCCCCGGCCTGTGCCTCCCCGTCGTGCGAGGCCGCCCCGTGCGCCTCGGCCCCGAGCTGCGGGCACAGCTTCAAGGGCTGCAAGTAAGCCGAATCGCCGTCCGAAGTAACCCCGACCCCCGGCCGCGAGCCGGGGGTCTTTGCGTTTGGCCCCGGCCGCCGCGGCGGGCTATCATCGGGGCGGCCTGCTTCCTCCCCGGAGAACCCGCCATGCGCATCCTCGCTCTCGTCACACTCGCCGCCTTCGCGGCCCTTCCCGTCGCTGCCGACGAACCCCAGAAGGTCAACATCGCCGCCCGCCGGCAGGTCGCGGTCACGGAAACGGTCGCGGTCACCGACCCGGTCACCAAGGTGACGACGACCGAGGCCAAAACGAAGTTTGTGCCCACCGCGGTCACTTTCGCCATCGACCCGGCGAAGTGCGCGGTGGTGGTGTGCGACATGTGGGACGACCACTGGTGCAAGAGCGCCGCGAAGCGGTGCGGCGAACTCGCCAAGCAGACCGAGCCGGTGCTCAAGGCGTGCCGGGACCGCGGGATGACGATCATCCACTGCCCGTCGGACACGATGGCCTTCTACAAGGACCACCCGGCGCGGAAGCGGGCGCAGGAGGCGAAGAAGTCCGACCCGCCGAAGGGCAAAGATCTGCCCAGCCCGCCGCTGCCGATCGACGACACCGACGGCGGGTGCGACGACGCCGGCGGCGCGAAGTTCGTCAAGGCGTGGACCCGGCAGAGCGCCGACATCACCATCGACGAGGCGAGGGACTACGTCACCGACAGCGGCGCGGAGGTGTACAACGTGATGCGGGAGAAGGGCCTGACGACGCTGTTCGTGCTGGGCGTTCACACCAACATGTGCGTCCTGAACCGCACGTTCGCGATCAAGCAGATGGTGCGGTGGGGCGTTCAGACCTTTTTGGTGCGCGATCTGACGGACGCGATGTACAACCCGAAGATGCGGCCGATGGTGGCGCACGACAAGGGCACGCAACTGGTGATCGAGTACATCGAGGCGCACTGGTGCCCGTCGGTCGAGAGCAAGGAGTTGCTGCCGCAGAAGTGACGGCACGCGCGAGGCTGCGGAGGTGTATGCCCCTCACCCGGCCGGCGGGTGGAGTTCGTGGCGCGATTACAGCGTTGCTGATGCGCGCCGGCCACCCTCTCCCCGCATGCGCGGGGCGAGGGGAAGCACTCGGCGTCTCAATCGCAACTCGCGCCGTGTGGCGATACGGTCGCGGGGCTTCCCCGCGCCCCGCGCATGCGGGGAGAGGGTGGCCGGCGCGCACCACATGTAACCGGTGTCGATTGAGGTAGCCGAACCGCCGGCCGGGTGAGGGGCAACCACCTCCGCGGACGCCCCCGACCGCCGGCCGGGTGAGGGGCAACCACCCCCGCGCGTCTCAACCACCCCCCACGCGCGCGAAACGGCCCGCGGGCAACCGCCCGCGGGCCTGGGTCGTCGTCAGCCTTCGCCCCGCGTTACTGCGCCGGCGGGCGGCCCTCGGTCTGGAAGATCTCTTCCTCCGAGTTGATGATGATCCGCGGCGTCACCATGATCATGATGTGCCGCGTGTCCCGGCCCACGCCCACGTTCTTGAACAGGCGGTTGACGTACGGGATCTTCGACAGGAACGGCGGGCCGAACTCGTTGCGGTTCTCGGCCAGCGTCTTCAGCCCGCCCAGCAGCACCGTGCCGCCGTCCGGGCACACCACCGTCGTGCTGATGTTCAGGTCGGTGAACGCCGGCTGTTGCAGGAACTGGGTGAACGGGATCGGCTGGCCCTGGCTGCCGCCCTCGAACACCGGGGTGACGAACGTGGTGATCGGGAACAGCGGCACGCTCGCCCCGCTCTGGACGGCCAGGTTGACCGGCAGGTTGAGCCGGACGAACCGCCGGTCGGCCGACACCACCGCCTGCACCGTCACGTTCAGCGACCCGCCGCGGTTGAAGTCGCCAGGGCCGGGCAGCGGGGTGTTCTGCGGCACGAACACGATCTGGCCGTTCACGCTCAGCACCTGCACCTGGGTGACGAAGAACTCCAGGTTGTTCACCCCCAGCGTCGCCGTCTGGCCGTTGAACAGGGTCAGCTTCGGGGCCTGCATGATGTTCGTTCGCTGGTCGCCCTGGGCCATTTCCATGAACGTGAACACCTGGATGTCGTTCAGGAACGCCAGCCCCAGTGACACGCCGCCGTTGTTGCCCGGGGTGTTCGGGTAGTTGCCGAACGCCGGGATGGCCCGCTGGAAGCTGGTCGCCCGGATCGGCACGTCCAGGTCCGGGGTGAAGCTGCCGGCCGGCGTCAGCCCGAGCGTCAGCCCCTTGTTGTTGATGTCGTTGATGAACGGCTGCGGGCGGAACGACTGGCTGGTCAGCGCCGGCTCGAACTGGGCGGTGTGCGTCTTGATGTTGACCGAGAAGTCCAGCCCCATGCGCTCGAAGAACTCCTCGGCCAGCGACACGATCCGGATCTCGACCGCCACCGCGAGGTCCTGCAGCCGGCGGAGCGACTCCAGCAGGTCCTGGATCTCCTGGATCACGTCCGCCGTCTGGTTGACGACCAGCGCGTTGCCGATGTCGAAGTACTCGATCTTGCCGCCGCCCTTGCCGTCGGCCCCGCCGTCCCACGAGTACGGCCGCACCATGCTCGTGATGAGCTTGATGAGCTGCTCGTGCTTGCTGTTGTTGGCGTTGGTCACGTTCGCCGAGCCGGCCAGCGGGCTCTGCTGGGTCTGCAGGGTGCCGCCGCTGAACCCGGTGGGCGACTGGATGCCCGGCACGGTCGCCTGCGTGCCCGGCAGCGGGGCGCTCGCCGCCGTCCCGCCGCCCAACCCGCCGCTCGGCAGGTACGGGGTCGCGTTGTTGCCGAGGTTCACCCCCTGCATCGCCAGCGCGCCGCTCTTGAGCGGGCTCTGGGTCAGCATCTTGTTGAAGTTCGCGTAGTCGGGCAGCGCGAAGTTCGGCACCGGGGTCACCAGGTCGGCGACCGAGAACACCTTCGTCAAGAGCCGGCCCTTCGACCTCTTGAGCGTCGTCACCTTCACCACGTCGTGCTCGATGACGTAGCTCAGCCCGGCCTGCTCCAGGACGATCGCGAGCACGTTCTTGGTCGAGACCGTGACGTTGCCCGGGTTGAACGTCACCAACTGCACTTCGCTGATCTTCTCGTCGGCCAGCCCGCGCGAGTCGATGATGATCGGCAGCTTGGTCAGCGTCTTCAGGTTCTCGATCGCCTGGTCGAGCGGGGTCTGGCTGAAGTCCACCGAGATCGGCTTCTCCAGCTTCTGGTCGATCTCGAACTCGGCCGGCGACTTGGTCTTCAGGTACGCGTTGTCGAGCGACCCGCGGGAGCCGGCCCGGCGGAGCGCGTCCACCTTGATCGCCACCGGGTCCGACGCGGTGACCAGCGGGCCGGTCCGGTCGGCGTCGCTGAGCGAGCCGAGGACGAACGCCTCCTTGTCGAGCTTGTCCTGCTCGGCCCGCTTGACGCGGGCGGTCATCTTGGCCAGTTCGGCCATCGCCCCGACGGCCGGGTCGTCCGGGTCGAGCTGCTTGGCCTGCAGCGCCACCCGCTCGGCGGCCGCGTAGTCGTTCTTCTTCATCAGGTCCTGGTAGCGGCGCATCAGCGTCGCCACCTCGCGCTTCCGGTCCTCATCGGCCGCCCCGCGGCTCTTGATGATGTCCTTCGCCTCCTTGCTCTCCTTGTTCTGGCGGGCGACGGCGTCGGCCTGGCCCTTCATCAGCCGGAAGGTGTCCAGCCGGGCCTCGACCGGGCGGAGCAGTTGCGCGACGCTGCCGGTGTCCAGCCCGCTGGAGCGGATCTGGTTGGCGTTGCTGAGCAGCATCTGCATGGCGAGGTCGGTCTCGCCGCGGCCGAACGCCTTCTGGGCCTCGTCCTGCACCTTCAGGCTCTCGGCCCGCACCTTCTGGACCTGGATGCGGCGCATCGCGTCGGCGGCGGCGGCCGGGTTGTCGGCCTTCGTGTCCGGGCCGACGCGGGCGGTGCCCGGCGGATCGACCGGGGCGGCCGGGGCGGCCGGCGACTTCGGCTCGGCGGCCGGGGCGGCCGGCTCCGGCTGCTTGGCCGCGACCGTCACGACGCCGCTGCCGGTGCCGGTCTTATCCAGCTCGGCCTTGCACGCCGACAGCATGTCGCTCCGCTTGGCCCGCAGGTCGTCGGGCAGCAGTTGGGCATCGACCAGCACCAGCACGCCCATCGCCCGCTGGTAGTCCTTCTGGTCGAAGGCGGCCTTGGCGTTGGCGACGGAGGTCGCGGCGACCCGCTTCTTCTGCTCCAGCTTCTCGGCGTCGATGCTGTTGAGCAGCGCCGCCGCCTCCTGCTGCGCGCCGAGGTTGTGGGCCTGGATGGCCAGCCGCTGGGCGGTCTCGAACTCGCCCTTCTTGAACTCGTAGGCCGCCTGGTCGAGCAGTTGGCGGCCGGTCGCGGTCCCGGCCGGGGCGGTCGGGGCGGCCGGCTTGGGGCCGTTGTAGACCGTCTGCGTGCCCGGCGGGGCGGCCGGGGCGACGGCCGTGTTCGGCCCGGCGGGGACGAGGAACTCCGGCCCGCCGGCCGGGGCCAGCCCGTTCGGCGACGGGCTGAGGGTGGCGACGCCCGGGGCCGTCGCGCCCGACTTGCCGCCGGTCGCGGCCGCCAGCGCCGCCTTCGCCTCGGCCACCGGCTTCGGGAACAGCCCGAGGGTGGCCGCGATCTGGGCCGCCTGGGTGAGCGCCGCGTCGGCCTTGGCGTACTCCTTCGCGGCGGTCAGCGCCTGGCCCTCGCGGACCAACTTGTCCATCGCCGCCGCGCCGCGGGCGTTCAGGTCTTGCAGCGCGAACCCCGGGGTGAACTCGCCCGGGCCGAACGTCGCGCCGACCGCGTCGGCCTCGGCGAACTTGGCCTTCGCCGCGACGTAGTTGCCCTGGTCGGCCAGCGCCCGGCCCTCGCCCAGCAGCTTCAGCGCGGTGGCCCGCTTGGCGTCGCCGCCGACGGCCTTCGTCCCGCCCGCCGGCGTCACCGCGGGCTGCGCCGGCGCGGCCGGCTTCGCGCTCGCGACGGCGGTGTTCGCCGGGGTGGTCGGGGCGGCGGGCTTGGCCGCGGCGACCTTGAGCTTGGAGCGGGACGCCTCCAGCTCCTTCACCAGCTTGTCGGCCCGGTCGCCGGTGTCCCACATCGAGTACGGGCCGTGCAACTGGTCCGCCTTGCGGGCCAGTTGCAGCGCCGCGTCGAGGTTGTACGCCCGCTCGGCCTCGCTGCCCGGCTTGGCGGCCAGCGCCCGGGCCTGCTTGATCAGCGACTCGGACTGGCCCTTGTTCGCCTTCGCCGCGGCCTCGGCGATGTCCTTGCGGAGCGCCGCGGGGGTGTCGTCGAACAGCCCCCACTTGCCGGTCGGGTTGTTCGCCTCGGCGGCCATGGCGAGGTCCTGGGCGGCGTCGAACCGCCCCTCGGCCAGCGCCTTGCGGCCGTCCTTGAGCAGTTGCTTCGGATCGCCGCTGCTCGGGGCGGCGGGCTTGGCCGGGCCGGCCGCCTTCGCCGGGCCGACGCTCGGCATGGCCGGCGCGGCCGGGCTGCCGGTCTTGCCGAGCTGCCCGTTCACCACGGCGACCGCGCCGCCCCCCAGAATCGGAACCAGCAGCAGGTTGGCCGCCACCCGCTTCCAGCTCCACGTCTTTGCCTGGAACACCAATGGCCTCCTTCCCCTGCGCGGCACGAACGGGCCGCGCCGACCGGAATCCCCCGAGGTCGGCGCGAGCGCCGGCGAGCCGCCCCAGCGGCCCCGGCTCCCGTCTCCGTGGGGCGTCATGCCCCCGCGTAGAGAGTGTGTGAGAAGCGGGGCGGCTATAACCCTGCATTTCCGGGGCGTCAAGCAATTTGAGTCAAGTTTCCGCGCGGAAGATGCGACGGCGCAGGCGAGTTGATAAGGGGAGGGGAGTGGGTAACGCGCCGCGGGACCTACCCCCCAACCCCCTCCCTGAAGGGAGGGGGCTTTAAACCACGTATACCTCGTAAACGTTGGCGACGCGCCAGTGCGCGTAAGCCCCCTCCCTGAAGGGAGGGGGTTGGGGGTAGGTCCCGCGGCCAGCGGCTCAATTCACGTACTTGCGGAAGCTCTCGATCGTCTGTGCTGCCGCGGCGTCCGAATCCGGTAGGGGCAGCACCTCGGCCGACAGGTACCCGCTGTAACCGACCTCCCGCAGCGCCGCGACGACCGGCCCGAAGTCGGTGTGCCCCATGCCGGCGGCGCGGCGGTTCGAGTCGGCGAAGTGGACGTGCCCGATGTGCGCCCCCGCCGCCCGGATCGCGGCCGGTAGATTCGCCTCCTCGATATTCATGTGGTAGAGGTCGGCCAGAATCTTGACGTGCCGTACCTGAAGCCCGCTCAGGAACTGCGCCGCCTCCGCCTGTGTGTTGATGAGGTTCGTCTCGTAACGGTTGAGCGGCTCGTAGAGGAGCGTGGTGCCCAGGTCGTGGGCATGTTCGTCCAGCTTGAACAGCGCGTTGCCGAGGTAGCGGAGGGCGACCGCTTTCGACACCGCGCCCTCCCACCTGCCTTGCATCGAGCCGATGATCGCCGGCGCGCCGAACTGCGCGGCCAGGTCCAGAGTCCTTTGGACAAATGCGACGGCACGGTCCCGCGTCGCGTCGTCCGCGCTCGTCAGCGACAGCTTGTGTTTCACCCACCCGGCCCCGGTGCCGACTGCCGCCAGCGACAGCCCGTTGTCGTCGAGCAGGTTGCGGAGTTCGGCCGGATCGACCGCGTCCGGCCCCGGCGGGAACACCTCGACCGCGTCGAACCCCAACTTCGCGGCCTTGCGGCAGCCTTCCGCGAGGTCGTCCCAATACACAAAAGGCCCGCGGCGGGCCTCGGGCACGAGCGAGATCGTCACCGCGGACTTCATGGCGTGGTGTTGGGTTTTTGGTGTTTCGTGTCCGGCCTTCGCGTGGTGGAGGTGCTTCGCGCGGCCGCAGGGGCAAAACACCAAGAACGAGAAACCAAACGCTACGCCCTGACGAGGGCGCTGTAGTCCGCGATGAGCTGTTGCGTGACCGGGCCGACCTCGTAGGTCAGGCCGTCGATGGCGGACACCGGCTGCACCTCGACCGCGGTGCCGGTGAGGAACACTTCGGTCGCCCGCTTCAGCTCGTCCGGCCAGATCTCGCGCTCGACCACCGTGATCCCCCGCTTGCGGGCCAGATCGATGACGGTGAGCCGCGTAATCCCGTTCAGGATGGTTTCGGTCGTTGGTGTGTGCAAGGCGCCGTCGATGAGCAGGAACAGATTCGCGCCGGTCGCTTCCGAGAGGCGCCCCTTGTAGTCGTGCATGAGCGCGTCTTGCGCCCCGGCCGCGAGGGCTTCGTCTTTCGCCAGCGTGCAGATGACGTACAGGCCGGCGGCCTTGCTGCCGGCGGGGGAGCTTTCCGGGCTGGGCCGCTTCCACCGGCTCGTCACCAGCTTGATGGCCTTCTGGCCGTAGTACGCGCCCCACGGGAACGCGGCGATGGCGACGTGGACCTTGGTGCCGATGGCGGACACCCCGATGACCTCGGCCCCGCGCCACGCGAGCGGCCGCACGTACCCGCTGTCGAGCTTGTTCTCGGCGACCACGAGCCTGGTGGCCGCGTCGAGTTCGGCGACCGAAAAGGGAAGGTCGTAGGCGAGCATGTTGGCCGACTTGTGCAGCCGGGCGGAGTGCTCGGTGAGCTTGAACACCTTGCCGCCGTAGATGCGCTCGCCCTCGAACACGCTGTTGCCGTAGTGCAGGCTGTGGACGAGGACGTGAACCTTGGCCTCGCGCCAGGGAACGAGCTGTCCGTTAAGCCAGATGACGCCGTCGCGGTCGTCCATCGGGAGTGCGGGTCCGGCCATGTCGCGTGCCTCGTCGGTGCGGGCCGCGGGAGGGCGGCCCCTGCCGTTAGTGTATCACCGGGCGGGCGCGGCACGAGCAGAAAGGCACACCCCGGGCGAGCGGCGGGGCGTGAGCCCGCCGGCGCGACGCATCGAGTAAACGGTCGCGTTCCTCGGTCGTGTCGCGCCGGCGGGTTCACGCCCCGCCGCTCGCCAAAGAAGTGGCGGTCAGCCCTGATGGTTGAGCCGCGACAGCACCTCGTCCATCAGGTCGGGGCCGGCCTTGCGCATCGCCGCCTCGTGCGGGCACGCCTGCACGCAGAACGGCTCGTCCCCGCCGCACAGGTCGCAGTTGACGGCCCGGCGGGCGGCGATCGCGTTCGGGTTGCCGTCCGGGTGCTTCGCCGCTGCCGGGTTCGGGGCCGTCCGCTGCGTCATGTGGATCGCCCCGTACGGGCAGTTCCGCTCACACAGCCCGCACCCGATGCAGTGGTTCTCGATCACCACCTCGAGGTGGTTGCCGCGACGGTGGATCGCGTCCACCGGGCACCCCTCCATGCAGTACGGCTTGTGGCACGACCGGCACGACGTCGCCACCAGGAAGTCGCCGAACCGCAGCCCCTCGCGCAACAACCGGGCGTTGCCGTCGTGCGAGTCGGCGCACGCCCGCGTACACTCGTCGCACCGGGTGCAGGTCTTCAGGTCGAGGACGAGCAACTTCTGGCCCTGGTACAGGCCCTGGCGGACGTACTCGCGGAGCAGGTTGGGCGTCGGCGTGCCCTTCACCCCGGGCACCACGGCCCCTTGCGCCTTCTTCAAGTTCTCGCGGAGCTTCGGGAACTTCTCGATCCACGCCTTGAACACCGGCCCGGGGATGCGGACCAGCTCGACCGGGTCCAGCGCCGCGACCGTCGCCGTCCGCACGCCGGGGCGGTCGGTCAGCAGCGCCTTCTCGCCGAAGAAGTCGCCGGCCGAGATGAGCCGCAGCACCTGCTCGCCGCCGCCGGCGGTGGTGTAGACGCGGACGGTGCCCAGCCGGATGATGAAGAACGCGGCGGCCGTGTCGCCCTCGGCCACGATCGTCTCGCCGGCCGCCACCCGGCGGAACTCGGCCTTCTTGCCGTCCACCTCGTTGGCCAGGAGGAACGCGTACGCCCGCTCGCGGTCTTCCTGCTCCAGCCCTTCGAGCAGCTTGCTGCGGTTGACGCACGCCTCGATGGCGCGGAGGGCGTAAGTCTCTTCGATGTCGGCCCGGGCCGACTCGGCCCGCTGCATCATGTCCAGCAGGTTGCGGGTCACCTCGTACACGATGACCGGGCCGCGGGCGCGCTCGCTCTTGACCGCCTTGGGCCACCCGTTCTCGTCGTAGGTGAGGGTCAGCCGCGGGCTGTCCGCCTCGGCCACCCCGACCACGCTGGCGCTGCGCGGCCGCTGCGTCAGCACCGCCATCTCGCCCATCACCAACTCGTCGCCGGGGCGGGCGGCGATGAACTGGCCGAGGTCGGAGCTGGTCGCGGCGTCCTTGTCCTTCTTCTTGCCGAAGATCTTCTCGAAGAAGCTGAGCGGCCGCGGCGGCTTGGCCCCGCGGACGTAGATCTCGAACGTGCCGGTGCCCTGGAGCAGGAACGCGGTGCTGCCGTACTCGCCCTCGGTGCAGAGGACCTTGCGCTCGCCCGGGGCGATCTCGAACTTGCGTACTGATCCTTCGTTCCACTTTAAGTACGAGTACGGGACCGACTTGAACGGGAACACGACGCGCTCGCCGCGGGTCGGGCTGTTGTACAGCAGCCAGATGTCCCGCATCTCGTCGGCGGTCAGGAACCCGGACTCGGCCGGGAACGACTGATTCGGGTTGACCGGGATCTGCTCGGGCGAGTCCTCCCACGCTCGCGGCTGGACGCGGCGGCGGAGCGACAGCGCCCCGGTCGGGCAACTGTTCATGCACTCGCCGCACTGTACGCAGCTCGACTGCCCCATGATCATGTCGAGGTCGAAGCTGATGCGGGTGCCGTACCCCTTGCCGGTGTGCCCGATCACCTTGAACGGCTTGACCTCGGAGCACGCACGCACGCACCGGTCGCACACGATGCACCGGTCGTGATCGACCACCACCGTCCGCGACGAGTACGGGTAGTTCTCATCGACCTGCTTGTTCCACTCCTCCCACTCGTCGCGGATGTCGGCCCGCTCCTCGGCGGCCCGCTCCTTGGAACCGGCGATGGCCAGCGGCAGCGGGATGCGGCGGGACTTGGGGCTGAACGTGTGGCCGCGCTCGTGGTCGTGCAGTTCGTTGCGGCTGGGCAGTTCGGGGCTGCGCTTGAGCCGCGGGCGGACGCGGTCGGGCGTCACGTCGAGCGACTCGGCGACGGTGGTCAGCTCGTCGTCGTACCGGCGGACCTCGGTCAGCTCCGGGTGGCAGTGGTCGGCCACCAGGAACTCGGCGAGCATGCGGACACTGTCGTTGACGTCCTGGGCGGCGCGGCCGATCACCTTGGTGTCGGCCTTGTCCTTGGTGGCCGGGTTGTACCCGTCGAGGCCGGCGCGGGTGGTGACCACCATGTTCGCCTCGACCCGGTGCTGGCACGCCGGGACGAGCTTACGGCCGGCGGTCAGCTTGCCCCGCTTCATGCTGCTGATGTGGACCGAGCACATGCGGCAGACGGCGACCGGGGAGACGTGCCGCTGATGGCACAGCACCGGGATGCGGGTCTTCAGCTCGTCGTCCGACCAGACGCCGGTGGCGACGAGTTGGGCGGCCGCGTCGTGGATGGTCGTGGTCCGCGGGATCTCCTTGCCGTCGGCGTCGCGCAGCCGGTTGCCCTGGGAGTCGGTCTTGGGGACGGCGCGCGGCACCTTGATGGCGTAGCCGTCGATGACGATCTCGACGAACTGCTCGAACCGCTCCCGGGTCTCTTTCTCCCGGCGGACAAGCACGTCGTTGTCGTCGCGGGCGAAGAGCGACTCTTCTTCGCCGCGACCCAGCAAGATTTCCGCTTCGGCAGGATCGGCCATGGCTGTCATCCCTTACCGCGTGAGCGGCGGTGTCGTTGTTCTGGTCTTCACCCAGGCGGGGTGGGTGCCGCCGGCCCGGGCCGGCGACTGCGCCGCTACGCACCCCAAAAGGGGTGCGACGGCTGAACTCAACTTCGGGTCTTCAAGTCGGGTACCGTCGCGCTCACGCCCCGGGCTTCTTCTTCAGGCTGTCGGGGAAGTAGAGCAGGGCCGTCGCCAGCGGGATCGGGGCCACGTACCCCAGCCCGCAGATCGACGTCAGTTGCAGCGTGCGGGTGATCTCCTTGACGTCCTTCGTCACCCCTTCGACGTCGGACACGCCCGACCCGCCGTCGCGGCGGCGCATCAGGTCGGTGCCGATCTGCACCAGCTTCTGCGACCCGAGCCGGCACGGGACGCACTTGCCGCACGACTCGTTGCGGTAGAACTCGGTGTAGTTGACCGCCTCGGCCAGCACGTCGATGTTGCCGGCGTACACCGCGATCGCCGCCCCGAGCATCGGCTCGACCGGGAACTTGAACGCGCTGTTCAGGTGCCGGTAGAACACCAGGTCGAGCGGGATGTCCAGGATGTCGAGGTGCTTGGCCCCCAGCGGCAACTTGGTTTTGAGGAACCACTCCATGTACGCGGCGTCGTCGGCCGAGCGGCCCTTGATCGCCTCGACCGCCTCGGCCCGCTTCTTCTCGTCGAACTTCGGATCGACCGGCATCTTGGCCGGCAGGAGGCCGCCCGACGGGCCGGAGGTGGCCACCGCGACCAGCGGGCCGTTGATGATCCCGCCGCAGTACTTCTTGTCCTCGAACAGCTCGCGCATCGGCAGGCCGATGGGCACCTCGTACACGCCCGGCTTGGCCACGTCGCCGGAGACGGAGAACAGCCGGCGGCCGCCCATCTTGGCCCGCGGGTCGGGCGTGGGCGACGTGTCGCGCCAGCCGCCCTTCACGTACATCCCGCCGCCGAACAGGATGATGCCCGGCGCCCAGGCGAGCGTCTCGACGTTGTTGACGACCGTCGGGCGGTCGCGGAGGCCGTTGGTGGTCAACTCCGGCGGGCGGTTGCGCGGCTGGCCGCGGCGGTCCTCCATCGCCTCCAGGAGGGCCGACTGCTCGCCGAGCACGTACCCGCCCGGGCTTTCGAACACTTCCAGGGTGAAGTTGCGGCCGGTCTCGAAGATGTCCTCGCCGCACGCGTTCATCCGGGTGGCCCGGGTGATCTCCTCGCGGAGCGCGTGGATCTGTTCGAAGTACTCGTGCCGGACGTAGATGTACCCGGCCTGCGCGCCGGTCATCAGCCCGGCGAGGATCATGCCCTCCACCACGAGGTGGGGCATGCGGAGCATGATCTCGCGGTCCTTGAACGTGCCCGGCTCGCTCTCGTCGCCGTTGCAGACGATGTACTTCTCCGGCCCCGGCTCCCGCCACACGTCCAGCCACTTCTGGTACGCCGGCATGCCGGCCCCGCCCATCCCGAGCAGGTTGGAGGTCTTCAGCTCCCACAGCAGCGGGTGGTACTTCTGGACGTACGCGTCGAGCTCCTTGGCGCCCATCTCGCGGGGCGGCGGGATGAGCGGCCGGAGCAGCGCCTTGAGGTAGTCGGTGAGCCGCTTGACGGCGCGGTAGTCGCGGGGCCACTTCTGCCGGCCGTACACGTCGAGCGACCACCCGGCGACGCGCAGCGGCGGGTGCTCGGGCTTGGCCTCGACGGTCGGCATCGCGTACTGGCGGTTGGCGTTGGTGTGCGGCTCGTACGCGGCGTCGGTGTCGGCGGGCGGCGGCTCGCCGTCGGCCGCGAGGTGCCGCAGCACCACCTCGAGTTCCTTCTGCGACTTGTTGCAGTACACCCAGGCGTGCTCGCCGTCGGGCATGGGCCGCTTCTCGACCCACACGGCCGGGGCGCGGTCGCACCGGCCGAGGCACGACACGCCCTCGACGCACACCTCGGCGCCGATCTGCTCGGACAGTTGGGCGGCCAGCACCGGCAACCCCTTTTTGGGGTCGAGCAGCTTGGCCGACCCGCGGAGGTGGCAGGTGTAGTCGCGGCACACCCGCATCTCGACCTTCGGCGGGTTATTCCGCTCGAAGGTGTACGCCGGGAAGAAGCTGGCCACTTCCTCGATGCGGTAGAGCGGCACGCCGCTGTCCTTGGCCAGCTTCTTCAGCTCCTCGTCCGGGAGGGAGCCGAACTTGTTCTGGATGTCCCGCAGCCGTTGGACAATCATCGCGCACCTGGGGAGTTCTCAGTTCTCAGTTGTCAGTTGTCAGTTCGGCCCGGGCTGAGCCGACCGACTGGAACCGACAACCGATGACTGCTGACTGACAACTGATAACTGACAACTGACAACTACTCAGTCACCCTTGAGCCAGCTCGCGATGTCGCGGGGCTTCTGGGGGAACCAACTGTCGGCCCCGCGGCCTTGCAGCGGCTGGTCGCCGTGGTGGTAGCGGTGGCAGTCGGTGCAGTTGTGGCGGATCCCGCCGCCGGGCCGCGTCACCTCGTCCTTGGTCTTCGGGTCGATCACCTTCACCGTCGCGTTGGTCTTCGAGTGGCAGGTGCGGCACGACTCCAGCCCGAGGATCTGGACCGGCTCGGGCTTGTTCGCCTCGGGCGGCGAGATCGCGACCGCCTCGCGGTACTGGCCGGGCGGGGGCGGGTCGCCGGGGCCGGGGTGGCAGGCGGCGCACGTCGCCCCGCGGTGCGAGGCGTGGTTGAACTTCGCGTGGGTCAGCCACACGGTCCGGTCCGGGACCGGCGGGATGGTCAGCCCGCCGGCCTTGTTCGGCTCGGCCGTGTGGCACTTCCGGCACCCGCCGTCGGCGTTGGCCAGCAGGTAGTTTTCGGCGTACTGGGTGAGCTTGACGACCTCGTCGCGGAACGCCTTGGTGGCCGGGGCGCTCTCCCGGGTCTGCCCCGGGCCGGGCGGCGGCGGCACCTCGATCTTGTCGTCTTTGATCTCCTTGCCGTCGGCGATCAGCGCCTTGACGTATCCGGCCTGGAGCAGCGCGCGGAGCTCGGCCGGTTGCTTGCGGTGGGGCAGATCGAACCGCGGCAGCGCCAGATTTTTGCCGTCCTGGGGGAACGGACCCTCGGGGGCGTTCAGCGGGTGGCACGCGCGGCAGTGGCTCTCGAAGTTGGTCGGCAGGAAGTACGCGCCCTCGGCCCGCGGCGGGAGCAGCGACCGGTTCGGGTCGCCACCAGCCAGGACCGCCTTGCGGTCGTCGAAGGTGGTGTCTCCCTGGCCGGCGTCGAGCACGTGGCACGACGCGCAGGTCAGTTGGATCTTTTTGTCCGCCGGCGCGTCCTTCCCGGCGTACTTGGCGACGACCGCGTCGGCCTTGTCCGGGCCGGCCAGTCGCCGCAACCCGGCGACGGTCATCGCCTCCTTGCCGTCCGCGCTGTACGCCTGGCCGGGGTTCATGTGGACGGTGTGGCTGAAGACGAGTGTCCGCGGCTTGTGCTTGGGCGGCCCCTTCTCCGGCCCCTCGGTCCCCTCGAGCGAGCGGAACTTCGGGTGGTCGGTGACGAAGTGGGTCACCTTCTTGGCGTACGGGCCGCCGTCCTCGCCGGACTTCGACTTGGCCGGGATGTGCCACTTGTCCAGTTCCATGTGACACACGTTGCAGTCGCGGTCCTCGAGCCGGACCAGCGAGAACGTGCGGCCCTGGTGGTCGTGGTGGCAGTTCGAACAGACCTTGTGCCGGTCGGCCCCCTCCTTGGTGGCCGATTCGTGGTGCGGCGGCCCGCCGTGGCACTTCTCGCACGTCAGGTCGTGCCACCGCTCGCGGGCGTCCAGCGTGTTGAGCACGTTGAAGTTCTTCAGCCCGAAGGTGGCGTGGCACGCGTGGCAGTTGTCGTCGAACGCCGCGTGCGGGTTGGTGAGCGGGCCGTGGCTGTGCCCGTAGGCGGTGCGCGGCGGCCCGGCGACGTCCACCACCGCCCACCCGAGCGAGGCGAGCAGGGCGAGGGAGGCCAGCACGTACTTCCCGCGCCGGATCGCGTCCGGGTTTTTGAAGTACCCGCGGCGCCCGATGTAACGGTCCGACAGGTCACGACTCGGAGAACGTGGCATCAGTAAACCCGGTTCCAGGTTCCAAGTTCCGGGTTCCAAGTTGAAGGCAGGAAGCCAAGTTGGTGGTCTTCAACTTGGAACCCGGAACTTGGAACCTGGAACTCCAAATTTCACCAGAACTTCAGCGCGCGGATCGCGTGCAGGATCATGAGCGACGACATGGCCACCGACAGCGGCAGGTGGAACAGCAGCCAGTTGTGCAGCCAGAAGTTGATCCGCGCCTGGAAGTCCCAGCGGCGGCGGAGGTCGGCCAGTTCCTGGAGCCGGTCGAGCGCCTTGCGGGCCTCGTCGGGCACCGCCTCCCGCAACCGGCCGAACCGCTGCTCGGCGTCGGTCGGGGTGGCCAGCGGCGACCGCGACCGGCTGCCGTCTTGCAGGTACGGCAGCAGCACGTCGTCGCGGAAGGCGACCAGTTCGGCCGCCAGCGGCCCGCTGATGACCGGGGTGGCGGACTCGGCCTCCGGCGGCACCGTGACCAGCGCGGTGATGAGCCGGTCGGCCTCGTCGGCGTGGTAGTCGCCCATCCGGTTGATCTGCGTCGCGACCGTCTCGCCGGGCACGTCCTCGAGCAGCATCTGCGGCAGCCACTGCTGCACGATCAGCCCCCAGATGCCGCTGACGTTGACGGCGATGAACAGGGCGAAGGTGACGGTGGTGAGCCACCCGCCGAACCCGAACCCGGAGTGGACGACGATCATCGGGAAGCACAGCAGGCCCATCCAGATGTGCCACGCCATCCACGCGCGGGTGCGGCCGAGCCGCTTGCCGCGGTACCACTTCCGCGGCAGGATGAGCATCTCGAAGACGACGATCAGCCCGCCGACGACGCCGCACCCGATGCCGAGTGGGGACGACGCCGGGGGCGGCCACGGCCACGGGCTGACGGCGGTGACGGCGGCCGCGAACAGGAAGAACGCGGCCGCCACGCCGGCGGTGGCGAACAGGATGTTGAGTACGCGCTTGCGTACCGGTTGTGACTTGCCGAGAAGCACCTTGGGCTCCGGTTGTCCATCTCGTGTGTTTTGGGTGCGATGGGGATAGTACCGCACCGTCACGAGCCGGTCAACGACCTGCTTGTCGAGTTTTTGGAACTCGGTCGCGGTCGTCACTTTTTCGGCTCGATCACGCCATCGTCCCACTCGATCCGGCAGTTCGGGCGGGCTTGTGCGAACGCCTTGACGCCTTGCGCCGTGGCTTTCGTATCCCGCACCAAAAGCGTGCGCAGCTCTTTGCACTCGCGGAAGGGTGCCAAACCTTCGTCGGTCACGCCGGTGTTGTAAACCGACAGGTACGTCAACCGCTTGCACCCGCGGAAGTGCGCTAGCCCGGCATCGGTGATCTTCAGGTTGTACAGCCCGAGGTCGGTCAGGTTAGTGCAGCCCTTGAGGTGAGCCAGCCCGGTGTCGGTCACCTTGACGTCGTTGAGCCCGAAGTATTGTAATCCCGTGCAGTCCTTTAGGTGAGCCATTCCGGCGTCAGTCACCTTGGTGCCTCCCAGTGTCAATACGGTGATTGACGTCCGCCCCTTAAGTAGTTCCAACGACGCGTCGGTGAGACGCGTTTCGGACAGCAGCAAGTAATTCAACTGCTTGCAATCTTTGAAGTTGGCGAATCCCTCGTCGCCAACGGTCGTGTTCTCCAGAATAAGGCCGGCCAAGTTCGTACAGCCTTTGAAGATGTTCAGGCCCGCGTCATCCACTTTCGGGTTGCGGGCGAGGTTGACGAACGTGAGGCGAAACGCCGTCGCCGGGAGGTCGCGTGGCGACGAGATACCCTTGTCGTCCGTGCCGTTTATGCAGACAGTGCCGCCGATTGACAAAACGTACTCCGCGGCTTTGCGGTCGAGGTTGATAGCCGGCTCGATCACGCCCTCATCCCACTCGATCCGGCAGCCCGGCAGTGCCTTCGCGAGCGCCGCGACGCCCGCGGTCGTCACCCGCGTCTCGCGCACGTCGAGCGCGGTCAGTTTGGTACACTGGAGTAGCGTCTTCAGCCCGTCGTCGCGAACTTTCGTGTCGCGCAGGTTGAGCCGCATCACGTCGTCCCAACCCGTTGTCACCGAAGTTAAGGTCGAGTCCTCGATCATCCTGCCACTCAGATCGACGCCGGTGATCCGGAACGCTTCGCGCGGCAACTCGCTCAACTTCTTGTACACGGTCGGCTGGTCATTCAGTTGGACCGTGCCGCCGTGCCCGATGACGCCGCAGGCGCCCAGTCGCGGCGGCGTTCGGTCGGATTCGATGCTCTTCCCGTCCCAGTTGATCAGGCAGTTGGGTAGCGCCTTCGCCAGCGCCGTCACACCCTTCGGGGTCATCCTCGTCTTCCCGACGGAGACGATGGTCAAGGACTGGGTATCCTTCAGGATTTCGGCACACGCGTCCGAGACGTTGGTGTCGGTGAGGTTCAAGGTGAGCAACTGCTTACTCGCGGCCAGCCAGCGGATGTTCTCGTCGGTCACCTTCGTATCCGCTAGGTCCACGATGCGGAGTTCGCACCCTTTGAAGTGCGCCAGTCCGGCGTCGCCGATCCGCGTGCGCGACAGGTCGAGCCGGTGGACGGTGCCGCATCCCTTGAAAACGGCGAGTCCGCTGTCGGTCACGGCGGTTCCGCTCAGCGTGAGGTTTTTTAGGTGGCGGCAGCCGAGGAAAGCGGTGAGCCCGGCGTCCGTCACGTTCGCGTTGTTGGTGAAGTCCGCGGTTTCGAGTTGGAACGGCTCCTTCGGCAGTTCGGCCGCGGTAGTGATATGTTGTAACCCGCTCTTGGTGGTCCGCACACTGACGCGCCCGCCGACCGACAACACATACTCCGCTGCCCGGCGGTCGGGGCTGACGGCCGGCTCGGTGACTCCGCCGTCCCACGCGATTCGGCATTGCGGCAAGGCTTTTGCCAGGCCGGCGGTGCCGTTCGCCGTCACTTTCGTCTTCCGCACATCGACTGCGCTGAGCGCCGCATTCTCCGCGAGCGCGACCAGCCCCGCATCGGTGACCGCGGTGCCGTCGATTTGCAGAACCGACAGCCTCTTGAACGCCGCGAGTCGCTTCAGGCCGGCGTCGGTCAGCCCGGTGTCGTTGAAGTACAGGAACTCGACCCCGGTGAGCTTGTCGAGCGCCGCGAGACCGGCGTCGGTGATCGCGGTGGCGTTCGCGGTCAGTCGGAGCAGTTTGCCGTTCGTGGCGAACGTCGCCAACCCGACATCGGTCACACCCGTTGCGCTCACGTCCAGCGAAATCAGTTTGGTGCAGCCCTTGAAGTGCGCCAGCCCTGCGTCGGTCACCCCGCGGCACGTCGAGAGGTTCAGCTCGGTCAGTTCCGTGCAACCGGCGAGCGCGGCCAACCCGGCGTCGGTCACTTTGGCGTTGTTGAACAGGTTCACCGCCGTGAGCCGGAACGGCTCTTTCGGCAGGTCAGCGGCGGCACTGATGTCCTTTTCGGCCCCATCGACGCGAATCGAACCGCCGACCGACAACACCCACTCGGCCGCCTTACGGTCGGCGCGCCCTGTGCCCGGAGCGTCGGACGGGAGTATCAGTGCCGGTGGCACCTTTGCCGGCTCCGGCTTTACCTCGACCGACCCGCCGTCGGGAACCTCGATGCGGGCGACCTCCTTGCCGTTCTTGTCGCGGATGATGACCACCGTCGCCGCGACCACGGCTGCCGCCAGCAACATTCCTCCGACCAACCCGGCCGCGGCGCGTGCCCACGACCGCGGCCGGTCGACCGGTTGCGTCGACAGCAGTTCGGTTTCGTCGTCCGGTTCGGTCGTCAGTTCCTCCCATGGCGTCGCGACGACGGTCGGGGCGTCCGTCAGTCGCTCGGCCACTTCGGCGGCCGACTGCGGCCGTGCGTCCGGCTTCTTCTCCAACAATTTCTGCACCACCTCGGCCACCCGCGCCGGGAGCGCCGCCTTCAGTGCCTCCAGGTTGCGCGGCGTGTCGTTGACGACCGCGTACAGCACCGCGAACTGGGTCGGGCCGTCGAACGGCCGCACCCCGGTGGCCGCGTGGTGCAGCACCGCCCCGAGGCTGAACAGGTCGGTTCGCTCGTCCAGCGATTCGCCGTTGGCCTGTTGCGGCGACATGTAGTGCGGGGTGCCGATCACCGCCCCGGTCTCCGTCAACCCGTCGTCGGACGACGCGTCGAGCGGCTTGGCCAGCCCGAAGTCGAGCACGCGGGCGCGGCCGGTGTCCGCGTCCAGCCAGATGTTCGCCGGCTTGACGTCGCGGTGGATCAGTCCCACCGCGTGCGCCGCCGCCAGACCGGCCGCCACCTCGCGACCGATCCGCATCACCTCGGACCCCTTCAGCTTCTTTTCGCGCTTCAACCGCGAGCCGAGCGTTTCGCCCCTCAACAGCGGCATCACGAGGTACAACTGGCCGTCGTGCTCGCCGACGTGGTGGACCGGCACGACGTTCGGGTGGTCGATCCGGGCGACCGCTTGTGCCTCGCGCAGGAATCGCTCCCGGGCTTGCCCGCTGCCGGAGCTTTCGGGCGCGATCAGCTTGATCGCCACCTGCCGCTTGAGGTGCGGGTCTTCCGCCTCCAGCACCACGCCCATGCCGCCGCGGCCGAGTTCGCGCAGCACGCGGTAGCTGCCGACCGCCGCCGGGATGCCGCCGGGCAGCAGCGGTACGGCCGACCCGCGGACCGCTGTGTTCGCCTCGCCGTTAATCGCGTCCGTGACGGTGTCGTGCGCGCTCAGCGACCGAAGCCGCACGCTGGCGTCGGGGTTGGCCGCCAGCCACGCCTCGACCGCCGCGACCTCGGCCGGCGGGAGAGTGCCGAGCAGGAACTGGCGCAGAACAGCATCGTCGGGAGCGGTCACAGGTGTCATGGGCGCACCGCACGAAGGGGAAGGGGCCTTACCCGACCAACGCACCGGGCCGCGGCGCACTTTCGCGCGAACCCGATTTTATTCCAGAAGCCCGTCGATCTCGCGGCGGAGTCGCGTCAGCACGCGATGCCGGGCCAGGTACACCGCGTTCTCGCTCACCCCCAACCCGCGCGCAACATCCTCCGCGGGGCGGTGTTCGATCATCAGCCCGGCGAACGCGGTCCACGTCTGCGCGCCGAACTCGCCGCGAATCAGCGCCAGCGCCCGGTTCACGACCGCCCGCCGGTACTCGCCCTCCTCGAACTCGCTCAGCGCGGCGTCCGGGACGTTCGACAGGCCGTTGGCGCCCGGCAGCGCGCGGGTTGCCACCCGGCGGCGGAAGTCGCGGCACTGGTTGGCCGTCACCCGGTACAGCCAGCCGCGGAACGACTGGCCGTCGCCCTTGCGATACTTGGGCAACTCGGCGATCAGCTTGACGAGCACTTCTTGCGCGAGGTCGGCCGCGTCCGCGTCCTGAAACCCGTTCCGCTTTGCCCACCCGCGGAGCAGGGGGGTATAAAGCTGGACGAACCGGTTCCACGCGTCCGCGCGGCCGGGCGTCCGGACCTGCTCGAGCAGCGTCAGCGAGGTGGGGGGCGAACTCGCGTCCATGCCGCCAGAATAGCGACCGGCGATCGTCTCACCAGCAAGAAACCATCCGCCGGTGCGCATCGCCCCGCAAGGCCGACGTGGGTAAAACGCCCGAAATCGCCCCTGTTGACACTTTGGGTGATAAGTAAACTTTTGTCAACTGAAAATCCGGATATTTTTCAAGGGTTGTAAAGTATGTCCACGACTCGAATTGCGACCGTCGCGCCGGTGCCCGAAGAGGCCGCGACGGGAAAAGTCGCGGCGGTGTACGCCGACATCAAGGCGACGAAGGGCATCAATTTCGTGCCGAACCTGTGGCGGGTGCTCGCCACCAACCCCGACCACCTCGAACTGGTGTGGACGCGGCTGAAGGCGATCATGCATCCCGAAGCGTGCGGGCGCGCGTCGAAGCTCGACCCGCTGACGCGGGAGATCATCGCGCTGGCGGTGAGCGCGACCAACGGCTGTTCGTACTGCGTGAACTCGCACACCGCCGCGGTGCGCAAGCTCGGCTTGGATGTGGAGGCGCTGGGCGAGGTGATGGCCGTCGTGGGGCTGTTCAACAGCACCAACGCGCTGGCCGACGGGTATCAGGTGGAACCCGATATTCTCCCGCCGCTGAAATGACGAGCTATGATGCCCTCATGAGGCAAATCGGCTCACTCCTGTTGCTGGTGCTGTGCGGGTGCGGCCGGCCCGCGCCGACCGACGCGGAGAAGATCGTGGGCGAGTGGGTGGTAATGGACTTCCACTCGCCGACCGAGAAGGAGGACCGCGGGCAGCGGCGGAAGCATGCCATCGTCACGCCGAACACGTGGTCGCAGCAGTTCCAGGGCGACACGTACGTGGACTTCGAGTACACGCTGAACCCGGCCGCGGCGCCGAAGCAGATCGACCTGACGTTCACCGCCCAGAACGGCAAGCGGTTGACGGTCCTGGGCATTTACGAGCTGGGAACTGACGAGATGGGCGACTACCTGCGGCTGTGCGTGGGCACGCCGCCGGTGGCGGAGCAGGATGGCAAGACGGTGTACGTGGACAGCGTGCGGCCGACCGCGTTCGAGCCGACCGCCGGCCCGCTCATCCGCTTCCGCCGCAAGACCGCGGAGTGAGTTCCGCCGTCGCAGTGAGGCTTAGCCTCCGGCCGACGGCAACGGCGTACATGCCGAGCGTCTTCCACGTCGGGTTGACGACCTGGCCGGTTTCGAGCCGGCAAAGCGTTTCGGTCGCGAGACCGCTCTTCTCCGCCACCTGCGCGAGCGTCATCCCGGCCGCCTCGCGCGCCTTCTTCAGTTCTGCCACGCACGCGAGCATCTCGAAGTAGAACGGCGCGCCGTCGGCGATTTCCTCTGGCGTGAGCAGTTCGGCAATGCCGGGCTTGTGTGTGTACTCCGCTCGCGCCTTGATGGCGCGCTCCCGCATCTCGGCGAGTCGGGCCGGATCAATCGCAGGTTTCTTAGGTTCCGTTGGCATGAGATCACCTCACGGCTCCACTTCGTAAGCCGTTACCGGGTAAACGACGAGCGGGTCTTCGTTCTCCACGTTCCAGATGACGATGATGTGCTTGCCGGTGTCGGTCCACCCGAACTTGCACGGCCGTCCGCTGGAGTGGCTGACGCTGGGACGAATCGCCGGGTTAAGGAGTACGGAATCGACCTCCTCAGGTGTTAGCCCGTTGAGCGCGATGTGCTCGACGTTCCCGCCCGGGTCGTCATCCCAAATGACCGTTCCGTTCATGGGCGCTTCTCCGCGACACCACCCCATCGTAACGCGATTGATTTATAAGTCAATCGGCGTTGTCCGGCTGTTTGGGCGTGTGCGAGACGGGCACCGCGTTTGCTGAACGCCTCTCGCCCCGCGGCGCCCGACTTCTCCGCCGGGCGGCGGGAGCGGAGGCTTTCCCGTGACCAACCCCCCGACGAACGACAACCCCGGCGTCAAGGACGACAGCCTTCAAACGCCGAAGGGGCCGAACAAGGGCCAACTCCACGGCGGCCAGCAGGGCGGCGGCGAGGCCGACGTGCAAAACAATCAGGCCGCGTCGCTGCGCGGTTCCGGCGACCAAAACCCGGGCGACGCGTACAAGAGCGACCGCGACCGCACCGACACCCCGGGCACCAACCCGGGCTGAAATCGGCCCTCCGGTCGTTGCACGGCCCCCGGGAAAGGCGTAGCGTGACAGCGACGCTACCCCCGGAGGCCCCATGCGCTCGCTCTCCCTTCTCGCGCTGTTCCTCGCCGCGCCCGCGTTCGCCGCGGACAACAAACCGGTCCCACTCTTCAACGGCAAAGACCTCACCGGCTGGGAAGGCGACACCAAGAACACCTGGAAGGTCGAGGACGGCGTCATCACCGCCGGGTCGCTCGACGCGGTCGTGCCGCGCAACGAGTTCCTCTGCACCACCAAGACCTACGAGAACTTCGAGCTGAAGGTCGTGTTCAAGCTCACCGGCGACAAGGCGAAAGCCAACGCCGGCGTCCAGTTCCGCACCAAGCGCATCCCCGACCACCACGAGGTCAGCGGCTATCAGGCCGACGTGGGGCAAGACTTTTGGGGTGCCCTCTACGACGAGTCGCGGCGCAACAAGGTGCTCGCCCGGCCGGACAAGGCCGTGATCGAAAAACTGGTCAAGCACGACGACTGGAACGAATACACCGTGCGCGCCGAGGGGCCGCGGATCAAACTGTGGCTTAACGGCACGCTCACCGTCGATTACACCGAGCCGGATGAGAAGATCGAACGGAGCGGCGTCATCGGGTTGCAGATCCACGGCGGGGCGAAGGCGAAGGTGTACTACAAGAGCGTCGCCATCGAGGAACTGCCGGCCGGGAAGTGACGCGGCCGCTGCGGCGTTTCCCGAGAGTTGCACCCCGGCGCGCCGCGGCATACAATCATCCGGTCGGGACAACCTCTCCGCCCCTCCCGACACGGACCGCGAACGAGGGAATTGTCGTGCAGGTGAAAGTCTCCGCCCGCCACGGGCACTTGGCCGAAGACGTGCAGGCCCAGTTGCGGGAAAAGGGGGAGAAACTCCTCCACTTCTTCAACCGGCTGACCATGATCGAGGTCACGGTCGATATGCACCCGGAGCGGGACGGCAAGCGGAAGGTCGAGATCCAGGCCACCGCCGAGCACGACCGCGAGTTCGTCGCCAGCGACGAGGACGCGGACATCCTGCACGCGTTCAACCGGGCCGCCGACCACGTGAAGCAGCAGATTCTGCACTACAAAGAGAAGATCCAGGACCACCGCCGCGACCCGTCGCACAACGGCGGGGCCTGACACCCCTGGATCGACCGCACGCACAGCGAGGGCGAAGCATGTACCCGCCTGTGGCCCCGACCGACCACCCGCCCGGCGCGCGTGCCGCCGGGCCGACCGACGCCGACGGCAACCGCGGCGGCGCAGCAAGAGGGAGCGGCATGCGACTGTGCAACTTCATCGCCCGCGACGCCATCGTCCCGGCCCTGTCCGTCGCCCCCGGCGGCGACGTCCGCAAGGTCAAGGAGGCGGTCGTCCGCGAGATGGTCGGGGCGCTGCACGCCGCCGGTCACTTCCGCCCGGCCGACACCGACGAGATCGTCAAGGCGGTGCTCCGCCGCGAGGACCTCGGCACCACCGGGATCGGCCGGCACATCGCCATCCCGCACTCCCGGCACGCGGCCGTCGATCGGCTCATCGGCACCCTGGCGATGTCCCGCGACGGGCTGCAGTTCGACAGCCTCGACGGCGAGCCGGTGTACGTGTTCGTGCTGCTCGTCTCCCCCCAGGACCGCCCCGGCGACCACCTGCGGGCGCTCGAGGCGGTCGTCCGGACGATGCGCAACGACGACTTCGTCCGCCAGTTGCGCAACAGCCAGACGCGGGAGGAGATCTGGGCGCTGCTGGAGAGCGCCGCGCCGGGCTGGTAAAGCCGCTCGCGGCTTCGCGGGGTGACGAACGGGAGGGGTTGCACGAGGGGCGGAGTCATGACGGGCCAGACCGGAACGACGGGGCCAGGGCCGCGGGACGCGCTCCCGAACGGGGCCGCCGCGCACCTGCCGCCCGCCGAGCCGCCGCGCGAGCCGCCCGACACCGACCCGCCGGGCGGGCCGCCGACCCCCAGCCCCGGCGACGGCCCGCTCCGCCGCGTCGTCCGCGTCCGCAACCCCAACGGGCTGCACCCGCGGCTGGCCGACCGGTTCATCCGCACCGCCGGCCGGTTCGGCTGCGCCGTCACCGTGTGGAACGGCGACGCCCGGGCCGACGGCCGCAACCTGTGGGACCTGATCATGCTCGTCGTCCTGCCGGACGCCGAGGTGGTGCTGGAGGTGGACGGCCCCGACGCGCAGGCGGCCGTCGGCCCGCTGTGCGAGGTCCTCGCCTCCCCCGCCGGCGAAGACTACACGATCTGAGGAAAAGTCTCAAAATCCAAATAACAAATCACAAACAAGGCGGTGCGGTGCGCCGACGACGTGATTGAATTTGGTCTGTTTGAGATTCGGGTTTAAGGTTTCGAGATTTCTCTCCAGGGCTCCCGGGCGCTCCGGCGAATGGAATACAAGTACGGCACCCCCGTCTCCCCCGGCGTCGCCATCGGCCCGGCCCTCGTGCTGGACGCGGAAGGCGTCCTCATCGCGCAGCGGTCCGTCTCGCCCGAGCAGGTGGAGGACGAAATCGCCCGCCTCCGCCGCGCCCTCGACGAGGTCGCCGCCGACGCCGTCGCCGACCGCGAGCGGATGACCGCCCGGCTGGGGGCCGACATCGGCAACATCTGGGCTGTCCGCGAGTCGCTCACCACCACCATCCGCCGCCAGCTCGAGGAGCGGATCCGGGCCGACGTGTACACGGCCGAGTACGCGGTCAGCCGGGTCGTCCGCGAGTTCGTGCGGCGGCTGGAGGACGCCGGGGCGCGGCTGAGCGACCTGGGCGCGGCCGAGGCCCGCCGCCGGGCCACCGAGTTCATCGACCTCGAGCGGCAACTGCTGGCGGCCCTGATGGGCCACCCGTCCAACCCGCTCGCCAACCTGACCGAGCCGGTCATCCTGCTGGCCAACGACCTGATGCCGTCGGACACCGCCGACTTCTCGCCGCGGACCGTCCGCGCGTTCGCGACCGAGAGCGGCGGGCCGACCAGCCACACCGCGATCCTGGCCGGGGCGCTGGAGATCCCGGCGGTCGTCGGCATCAGCCGGTTCCTGACCGACGTGAGCGGCGGCGACACCGTCATCGTGGACGGCGGCGAGGGCGTGCTCATCATCGACCCGGACGAGGACACGCTCGCCCGGTACGAGGCCAAGCGGGCGGCGCTGCTGTCCCGGCCGGACCGGTACGAGTCGCTGCGCGACAAGCCCGCCGTCACCGCCGACGGGGTCGCCGTCCGACTGCTCGGCAACATCGAACTGGCGCAGGAGGCCGGCCACTGCCTGGACCGCGGGGCCGAGGGCGTCGGGCTGTACCGGACCGAGTTCCTGTACCTGAACAAGACCGCCCACCCGACCGAGGCCGAGCACTACGAGGCGTACAAGACGGTGGTGGACACGCTCGGCCCGAACCGCCCGGTGGTGATCCGCACGCTCGACCTCGGCGCCGACAAGTTCTCCAGCGTGTCCGGGGCGGTGGCCAACGAGAAGAACCCGTTCCTGGGGCTGCGCAGCGTCCGGCTGTGCCTCCACAACCTCGACCTGTTCAAGACCCAACTGCGGGCGATCCTGCGGTCGGCCGTCCACGGCGACCTGCGCGTCATGTTCCCGATGATCAGCACCGTCGGCGAGCTGCGACAGTGCAAGCACCTGCTCAACGAGGTGAAGGAAGACCTGGAGTACTCGGGAATCCCCTTCAAACGCGACCTGCCGGTCGGTACAATGATCGAGGTGCCGTCGGCCGCGCTGCTGGCCGACGTGCTGGCCCGCGAGGTGGACTTCTTCTCGATCGGGACCAACGACCTGATCCAGTACACCCTGGCGGCCGACCGGAACAACGAGCACGTGGCCGACCTGTACAACCCGCTGGACCCGGCCGTGCTGCGGCTGATCAGCATGGTGGCGCAGGCGGGCCGGAAGGAACAGGGGAAGCGGCCGTTCGAGGTGAACGTGTGCGGGGAGATGAGCGGGGAGCCGCTCTACACGCCGCTGCTGGTGGGCTTGGGGCTCCGGCAGTTGAGCGCGACCCCGCGGAAGGTGCCGGAGATCAAGCGCGTGATCCGCGCGCTGACGGTGGCGGAGGCGGAACGCATCGCCGGGCACGCGCTGACGCTGGAGTCGGCCCGCCAGGTGAGCAACTACCTCCGCGACCAGTTGCGCAAAATACTACCCCCGGACGGGGCCGACTGAGGGCGGCGATTCCGGTCGATCGGCGGGGCACCCAAACCGCCGCGGCCGCGCCGCACCCGTCGCCCCCGCGAAGGGCTTCGGAGGGGCGGATGACAGTAGGGAGTGAGGAGTGAGGAGTGAGGAGTGAGCCGACCGGCTTTTCACTCCTCACTCCTCACTCCCACACTCCTCACTGTTTTCCGTCGGACTCGATGACCGCTGACAAGTTCCGCTTCCGGTTCGCCAAGTCGGGCACGCTCCGATTGGTGAGCCACCACGACCTGATGCGGTGTTTCGAGCGGATGCTCCGCCGGGCCGCCGTCCCGTTCAAGTCCACCGCCGGCTTCCACCCCACCCCGCGACTCGTCTTCGCCCTCTCACTGCCGCTCGGCGTCGTCGGCCTCGACGAGGTCGTCGAGTTGGAGCTGACCGAGCCGCGCGACGGTGACCAACTGCTACAGACGCTGGCCGCCCAGTCGCCGCCGGGGCTGACGTTCAAGAGCGTCGCGGCGGTGCCGATGAAGGCCACCGCGCGCGTCCGCCGCGTCGTGTACGCCGTGCCGCTTCCAGACGACCGCGCCGCGGAGGCCGAAGCGGCGTGCGGGCGGCTCTTGGCCGAGCCGAAGGTGTGGGTCGAACGGCTGCGACCCAGCGCCAAACGACTGAACATCCGGCCGTACATCAGGGGGATCCGCGTCGCACCCACCCCCCAACCCCCTCCCTGCAGGGAGGGGGCTTCAGAGCCTTCGTGCGCCATTGGCGTCAACGAACTGTCGAGGTTCGAAGCCCCCTCCCTGCAGGGAGGGGGTTGGGGGGTGGGTTCTTCTCTCCGCATGGACCTCTGGGTTACCCAGGAAGGCACCGCCCGCGCCGACGAACTACTCCGTCTTCTGTCCCTGTCCGATCTCATCGACGGCGGCGCGGTGCTGGAACGCGCCGCCGTCGAGTTGCGCGACGAAGTCTCTCCCGACCAGCCCGACGGGCCGCCGGACGGCCCGTCCGACAGCGTCCCGCTCACCGGCCCGGAAGTGGCCGCTCTGTCCGCACGGCTCGACGCCGAAACCCGAACCGAAATCACCGCCGCGGCCGATTGGGGGGCGTCCCCCAACGGCCCGGTCGTCGAATAACACCCACGAGAGTCGAACACCGCCATGAAGAAAGAAATGCTCATCAACGTCCTCCAGCAGGAGGAGTGCCGCATCGCCATCGTCGAGGACGGCGTGCTGGAGGAACTATACGTCGAGCGGGCCAGCCAGGAGAGCTACGTCGGCAACATCTACAAGGGCCGCATCGTCAACATCGAGCCGAGCATCCAGGCCGCGTTCGTCGATTTCGGCATCGGCCGCAACGGCTTCCTGCACGTCTCCGACGTGGACCCGGCGTACTACAAGCACCTGCTCTCGAAGGAAGACCTCGCGGCGTACGAAGCGGAGATGGACCGCGAGTACGGCGGGGCCAGCAAGGACGGCGGGAAGGCGCGGGGCGGCCGCGGCGGGCGCGACCGGGACCGCGGCGGCGAGCGCGGCGACCGTGCCCCGCGCGACCGCGGACCGCGCGAGATGACCTCGTGGCTCCCGCCGGCGCGCAGCCCCGAACTCAGCGACGACGAGGGCTTCGCCGCCGGCCTTGATGAGGCCCCCGAGCCGGAAGCCGAGTTCGTCACCGACGCTCAGGTGAGCGAGGCGGAGGTCGTTGAGGTCGAGCAAGAGGACGAGGGCTTCGCCGCCGGTGTGGTCGAAGAGGGCGCGGTTGCGGAGGAGGTCGCCGAAGTCGTTGAAGTCGCGCCGGTCGCGCCGCCCGCGGCGACTGATGATGACGACGACTTCGCCGCCGGGTTGACCGACGCCATCAGCGTTGCCCCCGCGTCCGGGCCGAAGGCGAAGCCGGTCGCGAAGCTACAGCCGAAGGCCGAGGCGAAGCCAGTCGCGCCCCCGCCGGCCGAGGACGACGAGTTCGGCGCCGGGATCGTGGACGAACTGCCTGCGCCGGTGCCCGCGACGCCGCGAGCGGCGGAACCGCCGGCCGAAGTTGCGCCGCCGGCCGTCGAGCCGACCGATGTGCCGATGGCCGAGGCGGTCGAGGCGCTGGAGGGCGGCGACCCGGTGGCCCCGGTCGAGGCGGGCGAGCCGGTGGCCGACACGCCGGCCGTCGAGGCGCCCGAAGGTGACACCGAGGCGAAGGCCAAGAAGCCCCGCACCCGCACCCGCAAGCCGAAGGCGGAGGAGCCGCCGGCCGACGGCGACGCGCCCGCCGCGGAGGCCAAGCCCCGCACCCGCCGCAAGAAGAAGGACGACGACGGCGACGACGACAAACCCAAGACGATGCCGTCGGCCGAGCGCCGCACCACCCCGGGCGACGACGAGGGCGAGATCAAGCCGTTCTTCGACGACTCCGGCTCCGCCGACTTCGACCCGGACGCGCCCAACGACCGCTTCGCCGACGCTTCCCCGGCCGAAGAAACGGCCGAAGCCGAGCCGCTCGAACGGTTCGCCGAAGACCCGGAACCGGCCGAGGCCGCCGAGGAGGAGGCCCGCGAGTTCGCCCACGAGGCCGAAGCGCCCGCCGAAGAGGCCGAGGTGACCGGCCGCGGGTTCAACGACGACTTCGAGTCGAACCGCCCCGGCCGCGACCGGGATCGTGACCGCGGCGGGCGGGACCGCGGGCGCGGCGGCCGCGACCGGGACCGCGGCCGCGGCGACCGAGATCGGGGCGAGCGCGGGGACCGCGGCCCGCGCGGCGGCGGCGGGGGCGGGTTCAAGGGCGGCCCGGGCGGGCCGAAGGGCGGCCGCGACCGCGGGCTACCCAAGCCGCAGATTCAGGACGTGTTCAAGCGCGGCCAGGAAGTTATCGTTCAGGTCATCAAGGAGGCGGTCGGCACGAAGGGGCCGACGCTGTCCACCTACGTCAGCATCGCCGGCCGCTACCTCGTGCTGATGCCGAGCCTCAACCGCGTCGGGGTGTCGCGCAAGATCGAGGACCACGACGCCCGCCGCCGGCTCCGCGAGATCATGAATACCCTGTCGCCGCCGAAGGGCGTCGGGTTCATCGTCCGCACCGCGGCCGTCGACCGCGACGCCAAGGAACTGCAGAACGACCTCGCGTACCTGCTCCGGCTGTGGCAGGTGGTCGTCAAGCGGCTGAAGCGGGTCGCCGGGCCGTGCGAGATCTACCGCGAAAGCGACATGATCACCCGGACCATTCGGGACATCTTCACCGCCGACATCGACACCATCTGGGTGGACGAGCCGACCGCGTACAACCACGCGAGCGAGTTCCTCCAGATCGTGATGCCGAAGTTCGCCAACCGGATCAAGCACTTCGACCACACCGAGCCGCTGTTCCACAGGTACGCGATCGAGGAGGAGATCGCCAAGATCTACCACAAGCGGATCGAGATGCCGCTCGGCGGGTCGCTGGTGATCGAGCAGACGGAAGCGCTGGTGGCGATCGACGTGAACAGCGGCAACTTCCGGGCGGACAACAACGCTGAGGAGACCGCGTTCCAGATGAACCTGCACGCGGCGAAGGAGATCGCCCGGCAACTGCGGCTCCGCGACCTCGGCGGGGTGATTGTCAACGACTTCATCGACATGCGGAGCGAGTCGCACCGTCGGAAGGTTGAAGACGCGTTCCGCGACGCCCTCCGCCGCGACCGCGCCCGGACGAAGATCCTTCGCATCTCGCAGTTCGGGCTGATCGAGATGACGCGGCAGCGGATCCGCCCGAGCCTGAAGCGCAGCATCTTCGCCGACTGCCCGCACTGCCGCGGGTTCGGGTTCGTGAAGACGAGTGAGTCGCTGGCCATCGAGGTGCTGCGGCTGTTGCAACTGGCCGCCCACCGCGCCCCGGCGGTGCAACTGGTCCAGGTCACCGTCCACCCGGACGCGGCGAACTACCTGCTGAACAAGCGGCGGAAGGAGATCGCCGGGCTGGAGGAGCGGGGCAAGCTGGAGGTGCAGATCACCGGGCAGGCCGGGCTGTCGCCGGACGCGATGACGGTCCGCTGCTTCGACCACAACGGCAACGACGTGCGGTTGTTGCCGCCGGCCCCGCTGCCGAAGCTGAGTGCCGGGCGGTTCCCGCGCGACGACCGCGGCCCCCGCGGCGGCGGGCGGGACGACCGCGGCCCCCGCCGGGACGACCGCGAGCCGCGCGGCAGTTACCCGCGCCCGCTGGACTGAGAATCCAGAAGAGGATTGGCCGCAAAAAAGCACAAAAGGCGCAAAAGAAGACCAAGACAAAGAGTGAGTCCAAACAACTCTGCTCTTCTGTCTTGGTCTTCTTTTGCGCCTTTTGTGCTTTTTTGCGGCCAATCCTCTTCTGCTTACTTCACCATCATCACGCTCGGCGGGAGGCACTTCCCGTCCTTGCACGCGTTCACCTTAACCCGCACCTCGACTGCTCCTTCCGCGGCTGCGAAGCTCCCCTTGATCGTCACCGTGCCGACGTACACCTGATACTTGTCCCCGGTCGCGTCCTTGTACTCCGAACCCTTCGGGTACTCGATCTTCGCGTCCACCTTCTTGCCGCCGACGAACACGCTGACTTCGGTTTGCGACTCGGCGAGCGAGTCGAGGCCCGGCGGGTTGGCGTACAGGTGCCAGGGGTCGGTCACGTTCAGCGTCAGCGCGAACGCCTGCTTGCCGTCCTTCGCGTCTTGGAGCGTCAGCTTCGCGGTCACCGTGTCGGCCGATTCTTTCGGCTTCTTCGGAGCCGGATCGGCCTTCGCCGGCGGCTTCTCCTCGGTCCCGGCCATGTCGAGCAGTTCGTCCAGCGCCCGCAGGAGCGTCGGCATGCTCGTCGGGCTGGTCTTGAGCGGCATGGCGAACGTCTTGACGGTGCGAATCCCGCGGTCGCGGTATGCCTCGTCCTTCGTCGCCACGCTCAGCCGAAGCAGGTTGCGGGCCATCTGCGAGTTGCCCGACGGCTGCACCCCGTCGTAGCTGTCCTTCGCGCGGGCGAACAGCTTCTCGGCGTCGCTGGCGGTGAAGAAGAACCCGCCGCCCTGGCCGTCGGCGTGCCACTTCACCGCGTGGTCGGTCAGCTTCTTGGCCGCGTCCAGCCACTTCTTCTCGCCGGTCGCGTCGTGGAGTGTGAGCAGCCCGTGGATGACGTAGGCGTAGTCGTCGAGGAACGCGGTGCCGGTGGCGACCGGCTTCTCGCCCGGGGCGGCCGCGTAGATGCGCAGGAGCCGCCCGTCCTTGTCGGTCATCTTGGTCAGGAGGAAGTCGGCGGCCGTCGCGGCCGTGGTGAGGTACTCTTTGTTTTTGAACACGAGCCCGGCCTTCGCGTAGCCGGCGATCATCTGCCCGTTCCACGCCGCGATCACCTTGGTGTCCAAAAACGGGCGCTCCCGCTTCGCCCGCGCGTCGAACAGCTTCTTCTTGAGGGGTTCGAGCCTGGCGAGCAGTTCGGCCTCGGTCAGTTTCTGCTCCTTCGCGATCTCCGCGAGCGACTTGGGCAGCCGGAGAATGTGGTGCTTGTCCTCGAAGTTCGGCTCGTCCACGCCGTACACGACCTTCACCAACCCGAAGTCCTCGGCGTTGCCGAGCACCTTCTTCAACTCGTCCGTCGTCCAGACGTAGAACTCGCCTTCCTTCTCGTTGCTGTCCGCGTCGATAGCGCTGTAGAACGCGCCTTCCGGCGACGTCATCTCGCGCTTGATGAACGTCAGCGTTTCGGCGACCGCGCGCCGGTATTCGGGCCGCGGGTCGGCGGCGAACGCCTCGCTGTACAGCTCGACCAGTTGGGCGTTGTCGTAGAGCATCTTCTCGAAGTGCGGGACGGTCCAGGTGCGCTCGGTGCTGTAGCGGTGGAACCCGCCGCCGAGCTGGTCGTAGATGCCGCCCTCGAGCATTTTCGCCAGCGTCAGGCCGACCTTTTTCTTGAGGTCGTCTTGGCCGGGCTTCTGAGACTGCTTGAGGAGGAATCCCCACACCGGCGGGCGCGGGAACTTGGTGCCGCGGAACATCCGCGCCTTCACCCCGGTGCCGCCGTACTCCGGGTCGATGTCGAAGGCGTCGAGGGCGCCGGCCACGAGTTCGCGGTTGAGCGGGACGATCGCCGGGATGCGGCTGTTCGCCTCCAGCGCCTCGACCGTCCGCGCCGCGATCCGGTCGGCCTGCTTTTCGAGGTCGGCGCGGTCCTTGTCGAACTCGATCACCTTCTTGAGGATCGTCTTGAACCCGGGGACGGTTTCGCCGTCCACCGTCTTGTCGTCCGGCGGGAAGTACGTCGCGCCGAAGATCGGCTTGCCTTCCGGGGTGAGGAACATCGACAGCGGCCACCCGCCGCCCTCGCCGCTCACCTGTAGCGCGGTCATGTACACCTCGTCGATGTCCGGGCGCTCCTCGCGATCGACTTTGATGCACACGAAGTTGCCGTTCATGATCTTGGCGATCTCGGCGTTGGAGAACGACTCCCGCTCCATGACGTGGCACCAGTGGCACGCCGAGTACCCGATGCTCAGGAAGATGAGCTTCTTTTCCTTCTTGGCCTTCTCGAACGCCTCGGTGCCCCACGGGTACCACTCGACCGGGTTGTACGCGTGCTGGAGCAGGTACGGGCTGCTCGACTTGGCGAGCTTGTTGGGCGTGCCCTTTTTAGGCTCGGCCTTCGGGACGTCCTTCTTGTCGTCGGCCGCCGGCGCGTGCGCGGCGGCGAGGGCGAACAGGGCGAGCGCGAGCGCGGATGAACGCATGGCGTGGCTCCGGGGTGCCGGGGTGGCAGGGGACATGATACGCCGAGGAACCCACCCCCCAACCCCCTCCCTGAAGGGAGGGGGCTTCAGGCCTCGACAATTCGCAAGCGTCAGCGTGATGCGAAAGTTGAAAGCCCCCTCCCTTCAGGGAGGGGGTTGGGGGGTGGGTTCTTCGAGCTATAATCGGCCTTACACCACCTTCGGAGGCCCGCCGATGCTACTCCGCGTTCGGTTCGCTCTGCCCGCCGCGCTGCTCGTGGCCGCACTCGCCTCGCAACCGCCCGCCGCCGCGCAGGACAAGGACAAAGACCCCGCGGCCCGCGCCGCCGCGACGGCCAACATGAAGAAGCTCAAGATCGACAGCCCGACGATCGAGGAGAGCGACAACTTCCTCGTCGTCGGGACGATCGCCAAGGAGAAGGCTCAGGCGCTGACGAAGGTGCTCGAGAAGACGCTCCCGGTGGCCCGCAAGGGGGCGCTGTACACCGACAAGGACACCCCCTGGAAGGGCAAGCTGACGGTGTACTTCCTGCCGGACAGCGGCGAGTTCAAGTCGTTCATGCGGACGGTGCTGCAGGCGTCGCCGGAGGGCGCGCACCTCGACCTGAAGGCTGAGCCGCCGGTGCTGGTGGACCCGGCCGAACTGCCCGGCAAGCCGACCGACGCGGACCTGTACGCGGCCACCGCGGCGCGGGTCGGGGCGGCGGTGCTGGCCGCCAAGAGTGGCACCGCGCTGGTGCCCGGGTGGCTGAAGGACGCGTTCGGTCGTGTCGCTCAGATGCGGGCCGAGGGGCTGAACTCGCAGCGGTACACGAAGTACAAGGCGGCCGTCCGCGGCGCGGTGCTCAACCCCAAGGGGCCGCCGCCGGGCATCGCCGAGGCGTGGAGCGAGACGAAGTCGGCCACCAACGAGGCGATCGCCACCAGCGTGGCCGAGTTCCTGGCGTTCGGCCCGAAGGCGGCCGAGTTCGGCAAGTTCCTCGACGCGCTGCGGCCGAGCGACGACGTCCCCAACCCGACCGTGCAGAACGGGTTCATGGGCCTCGGCTGGAAGGAGCAGGCTCAGGCCGAGATGGCGTGGAAGCGGTGGCTGCAGACCGGGAAGTGAGAGGCGAGATGGAGACGCTTGCGTCGGTGGTGCCCGTCACCCGACCGGCGCTGGTTCCAGATCCGCGTCGGTGTTTCCCCTCACCCGGCCTCGAAGACTCGGCCGACCTCTCCCCAGCGGGGAGAGGTCCATCCGGGGACACGCACAGCAACACGCGCCGTAAACCTTCGCGCTGCAGCGGATGCCCCTCTCCCCGCTGGGGAGAGGGTGGCCGGCGCGGGCCACGCACAACCGGAGTAACGGAACGTAGCCGAGCCGCCGGCCGGGTGAGGGGCTTGGCACACGCGGACTCCCGACCTCCGCGGTTCTCGCACCTCCTCACCGCTTGCCCATCTGCGAGATCTCGTCGAACTTGCGGGCCACCGAGGCGAACGCCGTCAGCAGGGTCGGGTCGAACTCGCCCGGCGAGTCGGACGTCAGCAGCCGCACCACCTGGTTGTGGCTCAGCCCGGGGCGGTGCGGGCGCTTGGTGCGGAGGGTGTCGTACACCGAGACGATCGCCACCACCCGCGCGGCCAGCGGGATGTTCTCCCCGGCCAGCCCGTCGGGGTATCCGCTGCCGTCCCACCTCTCGTGGTGGCTGCGGACGATCTCCGCCGCCATGCCCAACTCCGGCACCGCGGCCGGCCACCGGTTCGCGGTGTCCAGCAGCACCTGCCCGCCGATCACCGTGTGCTGCTGGACGATGGCCTGCTCCTCCGGCTCCAGCGCCGCCGGCTTCATCAGGATCGAGTTCGGCAGCACCAGCATGCCGGCGTCGTGGAGCGGGGCCGCGTGGACCAGCATCTCGACATACTTCGGCTCGCGGAGCCGGGCGTACTCGCCCTGGTCGGGCACCGCGGCGGCCAGCGTGCGGACGTACCGCCCCAGGCGGTCGTGATACCCCCGCAGGATCACGCCGACCTCTTCCAGCAACCGGGTGATCGCGAACGACAGCGGCTCGGTCGGCCCGGCCTTCGGGGCGGCGTCGGCGACGGGTGGCGCGGGGGCGACAGCCGGTCGCACCGACGGCGCGGGGCCGGCACGGCGGCCGAGCAGGGCGCGCGTCCGGGCCTGGAACGCCGGCGGCAGGAACGGCTTCTCCAGGTAGTCGTCGGCCCCGGTCATCAGCAGCGCGCCGAGCGACTCCGACGGCAGGTCGCCGGACACCATCAGCGTCCGCGTCCGCTCGCGCAGCTTCTCGTCGTCGCGGACCCGGGCGAGCAGTTCCGGCCCGCTCATGCCCGGCAGGTTGACGTCGAGCACCAGCAGGTCGAACGGCCCCTTCTCGAGTTCGGCCAGGGCCGCCTTCCCGTCGCCGGCTTCGACACAGGTGCAGTCGCGCAGCAGGCCGACCATGAGCCGCCGCAGCCGCGGGTCGTCCTCGACCACCAACACGCGCGGAACCGTCGGCGACTCGTCGCTGTCGCGCAGCGTCGTCCACCGGCCGAGGCCGGCGAGCGTGGCGGCCAGCGCCCGGGCCGACTGGTAGCGCCGCTCGGGCTCGCGGTCGGTCAGCTTCGCCACCAGACTGCCGAGTTCCTCAGGGATTTCGGGCCGGACGCGCCGCGGGTTGAGCGCCGGGGCGGTGAGCCGCGCCGTCAGGTCGCGGAGCATGTGCCCGGTCTCGGGGAACGGCTCGCGGCCGGTCAGCGCCCAGTACATCGTCGCGCCCAGGCTGAACAGGTCGGCGCGGGCGTCCACGAGGTGCGCGTCCTGGGCCTGCTCGGGGGCCATGTAGCCGATGGTGCCGAGCACCAGCCCCGGCTCGGTCATGCGGTTCTCCGGCCGAAGGGCGAGGCCGAAGTCGAGCAGCTTCGGCTGGCCGTCGGGCGTCACCAGGATGTTGCCCGGCTTGATGTCCCGGTGAACCAGGCCGAACCGGTGCGCCTCCGCCAGCGCTTCCGCCAACTGCCGGAACAGCTCGCAGGCGCGGTTGGGCGACAGCGGCCCGCTGTCCGACACCAGCGCCTGCAGGTCGGACCCGGCGATCAGCTCCATCACGTAGTAGTCGCGGGCGGTGCCGCCGGGCGGGGCGTGGCGGCCGGCGTCCAGGCACCCGACGATGTTCGGGTGCTGGAGCTTGGCGACCGCGCGGGCCTCGCCGTAGAACCTGTGCAAGAGCCGCGGGTTGGTGCCGGCGGTGCGGCTCATCACCTTGACCGCCACCTGCCGCCGCAGGTGCAGGTGCTCGGCCCGGTACACGGTGCCCATCCCGCCGCGGCCGATCACGTCGAGCAGCCGGTAGTGGCCCAGGACGAGCGTGTCCTCGCGGCCCTCGCGCACCGCGTCGGCCTGGAACCGGGTCAGCAGGTGGTGTTCGACGAGTCGGTCGAGCACCTCGGACCCGCGGCCCGGGCGCTGGATGTCGTCGCGCAGGTCAGGCGGCAGCTCGTCCCACTCCTCCGGCAGCACCACCCACTGCTCGACCAGCCGCGACAGGCAGCCGCGGTCGCCGCCGGTCGGCGTGCCGGGGTCGGAGTCGGGCGCGGGCGGGCCGCCGTGCGGCGGGGAGTAGTGTGCGGAATCAAAATCGAGGGACGGCATGAGCCGCTCCGCGGGGGACGCGGGGAAAATCCCCCAAACCTAGAACGCGGTCGCGGCCGCGGGCCGGGTTTTGTTCCCGGGGCAAAAATTACCGCCCGCTCCCGATCAGCCAGTTAACGAGACCGCACCGCGACGGGAACACGGGCGATGTCAGACGCGAGCGAACAACATTCGGCACGGGCTGGGGGGGCGTTCTACCGCGCCCTGTTCGACGGCCACCCCGCGCCGATGTGGGCGTTCGACGAGGAGACGCTGCGGTTCGTGGCGGTCAACGACGCGGCCGTGCTGCGGTACGGGTACTCGCGGGCCGAGCTGCTGGAGCTGACCGTCCGGGACGTGATCCCGGCCGACGCCGCCGACCGGCTGGCCGACGACATCGCCTGGGGCGGCCCGGCACCGAACGACGTCATCGCCTGGGCGCACCGCACCAAGGCCGGCGCGATCCTCCCGCTGGAAGTGGTCACGTCGCCGCTCGACGACGCCGGCCGCCGGGTGCGGCTGGTCGTCGCCACCGACATCACCGACCGCCGCCGGGTCGAGGAGGCCCTCCGCCAGAGCGAGGAGCGGCTGCGGAACGTGCTCAAGCACATCCCGTGCGGCGTCTTCTGGAAGGACCAGGCCTCCATCTACATGGGGTGCAACGACCAGGTGGCCCGGGACCGCGGGCTGGAGGTCGCGGGCGAGGTCATCGGCCGCACCGACGACGACCTGGCCCGGGTGCCGGAGGAGGCCGAGGCCAGCCGGGCCGGCGACCGGCACGTGATCGACACCGGCGAGCCGATGCTCAACTGCGAGGAGACGCACACCCTCGCCGACGGCACCAAGGCGGTGTTCCTGGTCAGCCGGGTGCCGATGCGCGACCCGAACGGGGCGACGGTCGGGGTGCTCGGGGTGTACGCCGACGTGACCGAGCGGAAGCGGCTCGAGGCCCAGCTCCGCCAGAGCCAGAAGATGGAGGCGATCGGCCGGCTGGCCGGCGGCATCGCGCACGACTTCAACAACCTGCTGACCATCATCTCGGGCAACGTCCACTTAATCCAGCACTTACCCCCCGGCGACGCCGAGCAGCCGCAACTGCTCGACGACATCCGCGACGCCGCCGACCGGGCCGCCGGGCTGACCCGGCAGTTGCTCACCTTCAGCCGCAAGCAGCCGACGCGGCCGGTGGTGCTCGACCTGAGCGACGTGGTGACCGGGCTGACCAGCATGCTCCGCCGGCTGATCGGCGAGCGGATCAGCATCCGCACCCAACTGGCCCCGACCCCGGTGCGGGTGAAGGCCGACCGCGGGCAGGTCGAGCAGGTGCTGATGAACCTGGTGATCAACGCCAAGGACGCGATGCCCGACGGCGGCACGCTCACCATCTCCACGGCCGAGGTGACCGGGGCCGGGCGGTTCGCGCGGCTGACCATCTCCGACACCGGGATCGGCATGTCGGACGAGGTCAAGCGGCACCTGTTCGAGCCGTTCTTCACGACCAAGGACGTGGGGAAGGGGACCGGGCTGGGGCTGGCGACGGTGTACGGGATCGTGGAGCAGGCCAGCGGGACGATCGAGGTCGAGAGCGCGCCGGGGGCGGGCACCACGTTCGCCATCCGGCTGCCGTGGTGCGAGTCGCTGGCGACCAAGTCGTCGGCCTCGCTGCCGGCGATCAACCTCGGCCCGCGGCCCGGGGCGCGGCGGTCGGTGCTGCTGGTCGAGGACGAGGAGCGGCTGCGGCGGCTGGTGCGGTACACGCTGGAGAACCAGGGCTACGCGGTCACCGAGGCGGCGAGCGGGGACGCGGCGATGCGGCTGTTCGCGCCCGACAAGCAGCTCGACCTGCTGGTCACCGACCTGGTGATGCCGGGCATCGACGGGCGGGAGCTGGCGACCCGCGTCCGGGCGGCGCGGCCGGACGCGGCGGTGGTGTTCGTGAGCGGGTACGTGCCCGACCAGCGGCGGGTCGAGGGGCTGGCCGGGGCGATGTTCCTGCCCAAGCCGTTCACCCCGCTCGACCTGGTGAAGACGGTGGAGAAGGCGCTGCGGTACGCCAAATCGACTGCCGGCGCGGTGTGACGGGGCGGGTGCGGCGTGTCGAGGCGACCATGAGCCACAACGGGCGAGCGGTATGAGCGGGCGCGTGCTACTGGTGACCGACGACGCGGGCGTCCTGCGGGCGCTGCGGGGGGCGTTCGCGCCGCTCGGCGGCGACTGGGAGGTGACCGCCGCCCGCGGCGCGACCGACGGGCTGCGGCGGCTCGACGGCCCCGGCTTCGACGCGCTCGTCGCCGACGCCCAACTGGGCGGCGTCGGGTGCGCCGAGGTGCTGCTGGAGACCCGCCGCCGCCACCCGCCGACGGCCCGGCTCGTGCTGGCCGACGCCGGCACCGGCGACCTCGTCCGGCTGGTCACGCTGGCCCACCGGGTGCTGCCCAAGAAGGGCGACCCGGCCGAGCTGCTGGCCGCGGTGCAGCGGTCGTACTCGCTCCGCGCGCTGCTCGGCAACTCGTCGCTCGCGTCCGTCGTCGGCCGGCTGGCGAGCGTCCCGGCGCTGTCCACGCTGTACACCCGCATCGCCGACGAGCTGATGACGCCCGACTACTCGCTCGCGGCCGTCGGCGAACTCGTCGCGCAGGACCTGGGCATCGCGGCCAAGCTGCTCCAGATGGCGAACAGCGCGCTGGTCGGGCTGCGGAAGCCGGCCACCACGCCGAACCAGGCGGTCAAGATCCTCGGGGCCGACCTCACCCGCACCTTGGTTTTGGCGGCCGACCTGTTCTCCCGGTACAACCCGGCGTCGCTGCGGCCGTTCTCGATCGAGGCGCTGTGGGAGCACAGCCGGGCGGTCGCCGAACTCGCCGGCCTGATCGCCACCGCCCAGCACGTCGACGAGCGCACCGCCCGCGAGTCCGCGCTGTCCGGGTTGCTGCACGACATCGGCCGGCTGACGCTCGCCAGCCAGTTGACCGGCCCGTACAAGGAGGTGATGACGCTGATTCGCACCGAGGGGCTGCAGCCGGCCGACGCCGAGCGGCGGGTGCTCGGCACCACGCACGCGGAGGTGGGCGCGTACCTGCTCGGGCTGTGGGGGCTGCCGGACGCGCTGGTGGAGGCGGTGGCGTGGCACCACAACCCCGGCGGCTGCCCGGGGGTGGCGTTCACCCCGCTCACCGCCGTCCACGCGGCCGACGCTATCGTCCGCGCCGCCGAGGGCGCGCACCCGGACGCTGAATACCTGGCCCGGCTGGGCCTGTCGGACCGCTGGGGCGTCTGGGCGGCGCTGCGGGAGCAGCCGAAAACGAAGGACTAGGATTCCTGTCGCCGGCCCCGCGAGGCCGGAGTGACACGGTGCGCGAGGCCCCGGCCACACAGAGGCCGGCGACCGAAGTGGCCCGTACCTCACTTGGCGGCGACGAACACCCGGGTCACCTGCGGCGAGTGTTTGCGGTCGGTCGAGAGGTTGATCGCCGCCGTCTCGTACACGTGCGGCACCTTGCCGACCGGGATGTTGCCGACGCCCTGGCCGTTCAGGGTGACCGCCACCCCGTTGCCGCTCCGCTCCAGCCCGATCACGACCGGCTTGCCGGCGTCCACCAGCGTGGTGACGTTCACCGCCGGGAACGGCGTCGCCCCGACCTTGGCCTGCATCATGTACTTGCGGTCGCGGTGGAACAGCGCGACCTCGAGCGACTGCCCCTTGCCGGCCCCGTGCAGCCCGAAGCCGATCGTGTCGTGCATCAGGTTATCGACGTGGACCGCCTCCAGCACGGCGGTGAAGTCGCCGCTCAGTTTCAGGTCGTAGGGCTTGAACGGGATCGCGGCCACGCCCGGCTTGTCGGTGTCGGTCAGTTGCAGCGTCGGCAGCCCGATCAGGTTGCCGTACCGGCCGTCGCCCGGGCGGACCGCGACGTTGGTCCCGGTCCACTCCTTCGGCCCGCCCCCGATCGGCACGCGGAGGAAGTCTTCGGCCACGACCCGCATCGGCGTCACCTTCGGCTCGTCGCCCGGCAGCGCGGTCAGGCGCACCGCGTACAGCTTGGCCGAGAACCCGTGGTTCACCCGCGGCACCCCGCCGACCATGCCGATCGAGAACTCGGCGAAGTCGCCCGCCGGCCGCTTCGACTCGACCACCGACACGCCGTTCACCAGCACCTGCACGGTGTCGTTCTGGGCGATCAGCCGCAGCCGGTTGGTGGTGTTCTCGCCGAACCACTTCGCCTTCTGCTCCTTCTCGCCGCTCAGCCGCACCCGGCCGTAGGCGTCCATCGCCACCGTCAGCGGCAGTGCGTTCGGCCCCTCCAGCCGCAGGAACACCTCGTGCCCTTGCGGGCGGTCGGCGTAGAAGTAGTGCCGCTCGTCGTACCCGCACAGCCGCACGTCGAGGTCGAGGGCGAACGCCCGCCCCTTGCCCAGCGCCTCCCCCTGCTTGGGCACCGTCACCCAGTAGATCTGCGACTCGGCCTTGTTCACCTCCAGCGCCTTCAGGTCGTACCGCTCGTCGGTGGCGACGCTGAACGCGTTGCCCAGCCACCCGTCCGGCAGCACGGCGCCGGCGGCGCGGGTGTGGAAGTCCTCGTCGAGGACGACCCGCCCGACCTTCGCCGGGTCACCGAGCTTCACGCTCCCGGCCTTCATCGAGTACAGCCGGGTGGTGAGGTCGGGCGCGCGCCCCGGGTCGCCGAACCACCGGTGCGCGGCCCCGATCCGCAGCCCGTTAATTTGGCCGGTGTAATTGATCCGGGTGCTGGCCGCGTCGCCGTCGTTGAGGAACAGGGTGTAGCTGTCGCCGGAGCGGACCAACCGGAGCCGGTTGATCTCGTTCGCCTTGAACTTTTCTGTGGCCCGCGGCTGGGCGTCGGCGAACGACACCTTCCCGTCGTGCTGGATGCCGACCGGGATGAGCTGGCCGCCCTCGCCCTCCAGGTTCAGTGACAGCGCGTGCGACTGGTAGTAGGTGTTGGTCAGCCCGGCGAGCCGGAACTCGACCTCGACGGCGAAGTTGCCGGCCAGCGGCTTGGCGAGCGGCACGTACAGGCCGTGCTTGCCCTCCTTGCGGCGCAGTTCGACGCACGGGCGGCTGGCCTTTTCGTCGTAGGTGCGGGTGAACGCCGGGCCGGACCATCCGCGGGGCAGGCTGCCCGACTCGACGGCTCGGAAGTCCTCGTTGACCGCGTCGGTCGAGAGGGTGGTCGCGGCCGGCGCCGCGCGGCCCAGATCGACCTTGCCCGCGCCGGGGCGGATCACGATCGGGGCGGCGTTGCGGACCTCGCCGCGGAAGTGCGGGGTCTGCTTCTTGGCCTCGTACTTCGAGTTGTGGAAGTTGATGTTCCGCTGCACGTACTCGACCATCTCGCCCCACGTCACCTGGCCGTCCGGGTAGCTGTCGGCGGCCCCGCCGAGGGCGTCGATCACCTGCGCGAAGAACACCCCGTGCTTGAGCTCGTCCACCTCCCACGACTTCTCGCCCTTGTCGCACGAGAAGTAGGCGATGGTGGCGGTGCCGTCGCGCCCGGTGACGGTCGGGATGTCGGTGACGGCCTCCTCCCGCGGCTTGGGCGCGCGGCTGCCGACCGTGTCGCGGCAGGCATCAACCAGCAGGATTTTCGTGGTCGCGGCCGACTTGTTCATGGCGGCGATTACGTCGTCGATGGCGACCATGGTCTTGGCGTCGGCGATCTTCGTCTGGTAGCCGCAGAAGTACGCCTTGTCGCCGGCCGGCTGGACGCCGTGCCCGGCGAACGCGACCAGCACCAGGTCGTCCTTGCGGAGCGTGCCGAGTAGCGCTCCGAGCTTGGCGGTGATGTTCGCGGCGGTCGGGAGCAGCGCCTTGTCAGCCCCGCCGGCGGTGGTCGTCATTACTACCACGTCGTCGTCCTTGTACCCGCCGGTCTTGAGCACCTTCGCCAGCGCGGTGACGTCGTTCTCGGGGTACAGCAGGTCGCCGACCTCGGAGTCGTACTTGGCGATGCCGACCAGCAGCGCGACGCGGCGCGGCCCGGCGGGCGGGTCGGCGGCGGTCGCCGTGCCGGCGAGCGGGGGCGCGCCGAGGAGGGCGGCGAGTGCGAGCGGGAGCAGGCGAGTGGGCATTGGCGACCTCGCGTTCGGAGACGGGTTCGGCTGGCGTGTTACTTGTTGTACCGCAGGCTGATGGTGGCGCGGGTGCGGCCGTAGGTGCGCTCCACTTTGGTCAGCGGGGTGTCGATCTCGGCCCCCCGGCCGATCCCGGTGGCGCCCTTCGACCCCTTCAGGTCAGGCTCGTCGGCCGGCTGCGGTCCGCCCTTGGGCCACGCGGCCGCGAACTCGACCGTCACCACCCCGAGCTTCGCCCCCGTGCCGCCCAACTCGGCCGCGGCGCTGCCGGCGTAGTCGGTCACCACGAACTCCCGCGACTTGCCGTCGCCGCTCGGCCACCCGGCCACCGTCACGCTCCGGTCGGCCGGCACGATCCACCGCGGCTTCGGGTCCATCTTGGCGAACGCGCCGAAGCTGAACGTGCTCAGCCCGTCCACCGTGATCTTCGCCCCGGCCTCGGTCTTCGTCCGGTTGTACACCCGGATGCGGAACGACTCGCCCTTGTTCAGCGCGACCACCAGGTCGCCGTCGTCGGCCTTCGGCGCGCGGCCCTTGTACGTGCCGTCCGGCTCCCGGACCAGGAACTCGACCCCGTACCACTTGTCCGCGCCGGCGTACACGACGGCCTTCTCGATCGCCCACTGCGGGTTGGTCCGCAACTCGTCCACCGACTTGACGACGAACTCCTCCCGCTTGTCGTCGGGGGTGTCCGGCGGGATGGCGATGGCGGCCGGGGCGAGCAGCTCGATGAGCGCGTCCTCGCCGAACACGGCGCGGCGGAGCGGCAGGAGCTTGGTGCCTTTCGCGTCGGTCACGACGAGGTCGAGCTGAATGAACACGCGCCCGGTCTTGGGGTCCTTCTTGTCGCAGTACTCGCCGACGATCTTGTAATCGGCGCTCTTGCCGACCTCCAGCCCGCCGGCGGCGAGTCGCTCGCCCAGCCGCAGCCCCAGCCCGGGGCCGTGGCTGATCTTGTCGTCGGCGGCCGAGCGGAACTCCCCGATGGCGACCGCCTTGGCGTCCCGCCCCTTGAGGAACTTGACGATGTCGCCGGCCGCGGCGGCCAACTCGGCATCGACGCCCTCCGCCGCGCGGAGCGGCGGGGCGGCGAGTGCGAGAACGGTCAGCGCGGCGAACACGCTTCGCATGGTTGCACCTCAAACGACCGCGGGCTATTCGGCCAGCTTCGGCACGCCGACGCCGAGTTCGCGGGCCAGTTCCTGAAACGCCGACGTGGCGAACTCGACCGACTCCCACTTCGCCCGGGTCACCGTCTTGCCGTCGAGCAGCGGCCCGAGGCCGTACGTCTTGGTCAGCGGGCCGGTCCGGCGGATCGCGTCCTTCACCGCCTCGCGCTCGGCGCCGAGTTCGTCGGCCGCGGCGAAGACGGTCATCGGCATCAGCTCCCACCGCCGCGCCCAGTCGGCGGCGGCCTTGGGCACCTGACCGGCTTTGACGAAGACGGGCCTGTTGTCGGCCATCCGCCGCGCCACGTGCCGCACGAACCAGTCGGCCCGCACGAACGCCACCGGGCCGGTGTAGCCGCGGACCAGTTCGTCGTCGCGGCGGGCGGAGTCCGGTTGCTCGAACGTCAGCCCGTACGGGTAATCGGCGAACAGCCCGTCGGGCACGCGGGGGCCGAGCTGCGGCTCGACCGCGAACACCGTCCGGTCGGCGTCGAGCGGCCGCAGCAGTTCGGCGTCGGTCCGCAACCGCTTACCCATCGCGTCGAGCGCGGCGCGGTAGTCGGCCCGCTCGGCCGGCAGCAGGCTCGAACCGGGCGCGAGGTGCGGGGCGAACAGGTACAGCCGCGACGGCTTGCCGCCCGCCGCCTTCGGCCCGGGGCGGGCGTCGATGTCGGCTACGATCAGCTTCAGCACCTCCGCCGGTGCGAGGGGCCGCGCGAGCTTCGGCTCGACCTTCGGCGCGGTTGCCGGGGTCGTGTCGTCCTTCGGTTCAACTTTTGGCTCGCTCTCCGGCGTGACCGGTGGGTCCGGTTGCGGCTGCGGCTGCGGCAAGACCGCTTGAGGAGACTGCGCGGCCTCGCCCTTCGGCTTGCCGCGCGTCAGCAGCACCCCCGCGACGACCGCCAGCAGCACCGCGACGCCGGCCAGCACCAGCGGCAGCGTCCGCCGCGGCCGCGGGGGCGTCTCGAAGTCCGGCTCGGTGACCCCACCCTGCTGCTCCAACGCCTCTTCGACGTCGCGAAGCTCGGCCAGCGCCGCCCCGGCGTCGGCCGGGCGGCCGTCCGGCTCCCGCGACATCAGCCGAGCGATGAACTGACTCAGCGCCCGCGGCACGCCGGTCAGCGGCGGGGGCGGCTCGGTCAGCACCGCGCACATCGTGTCGGCGACCGTGTCGCGGGCGAACGGCGATTTCCCCTTCACCAGCCGGTACAGAACCACCCCGGCGCTGAACAGGTCGGTGCGGGCGTCGAGCTTCTGCTCGCGGGCCTGCTCAGGGCTCATGTAGCTCGGCGTGCCGAGCGCGCCGACGGTGGCCGTCGCCTGCGCCCCGCCGGGGCGCACCGACACGTCGCGGACCAGCCCGAAGTCGAGCAGCTTCAGCCGCCCGGTGGCCTCGTCGATCATCATGTTGCCGGGCTTGATGTCGCGGTGAATCAGCCCCTTGGCGTGCGCCGCGGCCAGCCCGGAGAGCAGGTCGCGGGCCACCCACAGCACGTGCTCGATTGTGACCGTACGGCCCACCAGCCACCCCTCGAGGGTGGGGCCGTCGATGTACTCCATCGCCAAGTACAACTGCCCGTCGTGCGCGCCGGCCGCGTACACGCTAACGATGTGATCGGATTTGAGCGCCGCGACTGCGCGGCCTTCGCGCAAAAAGCGCTCGCGGAACCCCTCGTCGGCCGCGGTCTGTGCGTTCATCAGCTTGAGGGCGACGCGGCGCTTGAGCACCTCGTCTTCGGCCTCGTACACCACCCCCATGCCGCCGCGACCGAGTTCGCGCGTGAGCCGGAACGCGCCGACCACGCCGACGTCAACGGGCACGAGCGACGGGGGCGGCGAACCGCCCGTGACGGTATTCAGCGGTACCGGGTTGGACGACGAGCGCGGGTCGGTCGGGCTGCTCATCCCCCCATACTGACCCACGACGACCGAAGTTGCAAGCGTCGTCGTATGCATGTGCGGTCGCGGGGCCGGGTTCAGGCGTCGCCGAACAGGTCCGGCTGCCGCGGCGGGGGCGGCGCGACGACCTTCACCGACGGGCCGACCGCCTTCAGAAGCTCCGCGAACCGCCGGGCGTTCCTAGTCGCCTGAACGCCGACGCAGTTGTTGAAGAAGAACAGCCCGCTGTCGGCCGCGTCCTCGTCCGCGACCCGCTGTAGCCCGACCGCCCACTCGCGCAGGGTTTCGTCCGGGTAGTCGTAGTCGTAGCGGAGTTTCCCCTCCTCATACCAATTTTCCGCATTCTGCGAGTGAAGCCGGGCGTAGACGCGGCGGTTGGCGACCCGCAGCCCGCGCGGGAACAGCGACGGCACGTCCGGCACGCCGACGCTCACCACGTCCATGCCGATGTGCTCCATCCACGCGCTGAGGTTCGGGGCGTTCCACGACCGGTGGCGGAACTCGACCGCGACGCGGTGCGGCTTCAACTGCTTGCCGACGCCGGCCAGCCAGTCGCGGTTCTCGGCGGTGTTGCGGAACTGCTCCGGCACCTGGAGTAACAGCCCCAACAGCTTGTCGAGTGTCCGGAGGCGGTCGGCGGCCCGCACGAACGTCGCGAGGTCGTCGGGCGAGCGGTCGTGGCTGACCGACCGGGGGACTTTCAGCGTGAACCCGAACCCGGCGGGCACGCGGCGGGCCATCCGCTCGATCTGCTCGGCGGTCAGCGGCCGGTAGAACGTGTTGTTGATCTCGACCGCCGGAAACTGCTCGCTGTAGAACCGCAGCTTGTCGTCGTCGGAGATACCGCGCGGGTAGAACCCGCCGACCCACGCGTCGTACGCGTAGCCGGCGGTGCCGATGGTCAGTCGCATGGCGCAGGGAGTCGTAACGGGCGACACCACATTGTACCCGCGCCGGCGGGGCCGTGCGGCTACACTGACGTGTATGACCGCCGCCGATGAGGAACGCGCGCTGCTCAAGGCCGTCTGCGACCAGCCGGACGACGACACCCCGCGCCTGGTGTACGCCGACTGGTTGACCGAGCACGACCAACCCGAGCGCGCCGAGTTCATCCGCGTGCAGTGCGCCCTCGCGCACATTGAAGGCGACGACCCGCGGCGGCCGGCGCTGGCCCGGCGGGAGGCCGAACTGCTCGCCGCGCACCAGCCTGAGTGGACGCAATCGTTGCCGAACCGAGTTCACGACCCCGTCCTGCGCCGCGGGTTCGTGACCTGCGTGAACCTGTCGTCCCAAGACATACTGACGCGGCGCGGCGCCGCGCTGTTCGTCGCGCACCCGATCACGTCCGTGTGGCTGTCCGGCGAGGAGCGCGGCCTCCGCGCCGTGACCCGGTCGCCGCACCTGTCGCGGGTTCGCGACCTCGGCGTGTTCGACGCGCACGCGGAAGGGCTGGTCGCGGTGCTGAAGTCGCAGTTCGCAACCGGCCTTCGCGGGCTGTATTTGCAAGGGACTTCACGGCTCGGCCGGTATTCGCGGTTCGGCGATTACCTCCCGCTCATCGACGGCCCACACGCCGGCGGACTGACGCGACTGGGCCTGACGTTTGCCGGCGTGAACGCGGACGAGGTCAAGCGGTTCGCCCGACTGCCGCTGCTCTCGAACTTGACCGAGCTGACTCTCTTTTCCCGCGCGGTCGGCGACACAGCCGTCCGCGTCCTGGCGGGCACGCGCGCGGCCGCCGGACTGCGAATTCTGCGGCTCCGCGCCGACCGTCTGACCGACGCCGGCGCCCGGCACCTGGCCGAATCGCCGCATCTTGGCAACCTCCGCCGGCTGACACTGTTCGCCGCGCGGAAGGTCACAGCGGACGGGTTCGCGGCGCTGGCCGCCTCGCCGCACCTGTGGAACCTGACCGACCTCGATCTGAGGTACACCGCGGTCACGACCGACGACGTGCGGACGCTGCTGGCGCTGCCGCGGCTGGCGCGACTGGTGCTGAACGGCACCCCGGCCGGTGACCCGCAGGCGCAGTTCGACCACGGCGCGTGGAACACGTGCCCGCCGGACCACGGCCTCGGCGTCGCGTGGGCGAGCGAACTGCGAGCGGGCTGACGCGCGGATTTTATTGGGCGCAGTCATTGCTCACCTCGGGCTGTATTGAACGAAATTGCACTTCGATTGAAGTGTGAGTGATAGGTGAACGGAAGTCAAATCCGGGCGGCGGATTTTTGGGATTTTGTTCAGAAAGGATGGAAGGTCTTATCGGGCATCGGTCTGGGTGGGTGAGGCGCTTCCATTTCCCCTCGGTGGCGGCCCCGAAATCGTCCGACTCATCTGCGTGCATCGCCACATTCGTCGTTTCGCGGTACGATACACTTCCCCGCGAGAGGCCGCGCCATGTCCAAAGCCAAGAAGCCGGTGCTGGCGAAGCTGTCGGAGCTACACGCCGGCAACTACGTCGATTGCTTCGTGCAACTGGCCGAGAAGAGCCGCGGCACCACCCGCACCGGTAACCCGTTCGTCACCTGCAAGTTCCGCGACGCCCGCCGCACCGTCGGGGCCGTTCCCATCTGGGAAGACGCTCCCCTGTTCGAGCAGGCCCAAGACTGGCAGGTCGGGCAGTTCTTCAAGGTCCGCGCCACCTACGTCGAGGATGCGAAGTACGGCCCGCAACTGGACGTCGAGCAAATCCGGCTGGTCGAGGACCGCGACCGGGCCGACGGGTTCAGCGAACTCGACTTCACCGAGCGATCGCGGCACGACCCGGATGCCATGTTCGCCGACCTCGAAGCGCTCGTCGCCGCCGAAGTGACCGACCCGCCGCTGCGCACGCTCGTCACCAACCTGCTGACGACCCACGCGCCCGCGCTGAAGGCGCTACCGGCGTCGGCTCGGCACTACTACCCGTTCGCCGGCGGGTGGCTCGAACACACCCTGAGCGTCGCCCGCTCGGTCGCGTGGCTTGCGGACCGCTACGCGGCGATGTATCCCGAACTTTCCCCGCCGCTCAACCGCGGATTAGTGGTCGCCGCGGCCGTCCTCCACGACATCGGGCGGGTCCGAGAGTACGATTCGCCGCCCGGTCAGCCGACCAAGTCGGGAGTCGCGGGCGAGTTGTTCGGGCATCTGTTTCTGGCCTACGACATGGTGAAGTCCGCGGCAGCCGTGGTGCCGGACCTCGACCCGGAACTGCTCGACCTCCTCTTGCACTGCGTCATCAGTCACTTGAAGCTGCCGGAGTGGGGCTCGCCGCGTCAACCGTGCATCCCCGAAGTGCTGATCCTCCACCACGCCGACGACCTCGACGCGAAGATGGAGATGTACACGCGGTGCCTCACCCGCGACACCGCCGACGGCCCGTTCACCGACCGCGACCCCGTCCTCGGCCGCCCGCTGTTCAAGGGCCGCAAGGTGTAACCCCCCGGAGTCCCCGATGGAAGCGACCGCGACCAGTATTTACGACATCCCGGTCACCACAATCGATGGCGAGGCGACCACACTCGCCCCGTATCGCGACAAGGTGCTGCTGATCGTGAACGTCGCGAGCAAGTGCGGGTTCACGCCGCAGTACGAGGGGTTGGAGGCGCTCTACCGGCAGTACAAGGATCGCGGACTGGTGGTGCTCGGGTTCCCGTGCAACCAGTTCATGTGGCAGGAGTCCGGCACCGAGTCCGAGATCAAGTCGTTCTGCACGCTGCGGTACAACGTGACGTTCCCGATGTTCGCGAAGGTGGACGTGAACGGGAAGGCCGCGCACCCGCTATACCGGCACCTGAAAGACGCGGCCCGTGGGTTCCTGTGGTCGCGGGCGGTCAAGTGGAACTTCACCAAGTTCGTCGTGGACCGCAAGGGCGAAGTTGTGCGGCGCTACGGCACCGCGACCAAGCCTCAGGCGCTGTCCGCCGACATCGAGAAGTTGTTGGGGTGAGGTGGCGGCTCTGTAGCCGGCCTCTGTGAGGCCGGTGCGATACGAGACGTCGAGCACCGGCCTCTGTGAGGCCGGTTACAGAAGGGCGGGCCTTACTTCGCCTCGGTCGCCGGCGGCTTCCACGACGGGCTGAGCCGCCGCATCTTGTACAGCAGCTTCTCACGCGCCTCGCCGGTCGCGGTTTCCAGCTTCGCCTTGATCTTCTTCATCTTCTTCTTGCGGGCGTACCGCCGGTCCAACTCGATTCGCCGCTCGACCATATACTGCACTCCACTTCGCGGTGACCGAAAACAGAAGCGATGACACAAACTTACACGCCGGCCGCCCCCGCGACAAGCGCGACCCCGGACCCGTTCCGCCGGGCGCCGCTCGCCGCGTGGGCGCTCACCACCCTCGGCGCGCTGCTGTTCGTGGCCCTCGTGCCGGCCAACGCGCCCTACGCCGACGAGTGGGAGTTCGTCCCGGCGCTGGTCGGCGACGAGTCGCGCCTCGCGTGGCTGTGGGAGCAGCACAACGAACACCGATTGCCGCTGCCGCGGCTCGTCGTCCTCGCGTACTTCACCCTCACCCGCGACTTCCGCGCCGGCTCGTTCCTCCAGGTCGCGATGCTGTCCGCGCTGGCCCTCTACCTGATGCGACTTGCTGCGAAGTTCCGCGGGCGAGCGCATTGGGCGGACGCGTTCTTCCCCATCTCGCTGCTGCACACCGGGCACTGGGAAAACCTCGTCATGGGGTATCAGGTGTGCTTCGTGCTGTTCGCGGCGCTCGCCACCGGGCTGGCGGTGACGGCACTTCGCACGACGCGCGAGAATGCGTTCCGCTCCGGGCTAATCGCGGGCGCGCTCCTGCTCCTGCTCGCGCTGACCGGCGGCAGTGGGCTGGCCGTGGTGCCGGCGGTCGCGGTGTGGCTCGTCGTACTCGCCGCGAGCGTCTGGCGAAGCGGTGCGAAGGGCAAAGCCCTTCTGCTTTTGCTGGTCGCGGCGTTGCCGTTCGCATACATCGCCGTGTACTTCGTCGGATATACCCGGCCGCCGCACCACCCACCGCCGTGTACGGACCCGCTCGCCGTCGCCCGCGTCGGCGGCGAGGTGCTCGCGGTGTCGATCGGCATCGGCGTGTGCGAAATCTGGCTCCTCGCCGCGGTCGGCGTGTTGGCGCTCGGGATTGCGACGCTCGCTCTGCTGTGGCAGAAGTGGGCCGAACCGGGCGAGCGGCTGAGCATCGTCGGGTTGGTCGCGGTCGCGGCCGGCGTGACGGGTGTGGCGGTCGCGATCGGTGTGGGGCGCGGCGCGTGGGGCGCGGGCGGCGGGCTGTGGTCGCGGTACTCGCTGCTCGTGTGGCCGCTGCTCGCCACCGCGTATCTGGTGTGGGTGAAGTACGGCTCCGACATGACAGGCTTCGGAGCGGGGCTTCACGGCCGCTCCAAGTGGGTGCCCATCGGGCTGTGCGTGGCGGCTGCGCTGGCGTTCCCGGCGAACACCGCGTTCGGCATGACGAGCGCGGCGAAGATCGCGGGCGATTACTCCGCCATCGCCGTCCAGGCGCGGCTCGGTCAGACGGCCGAGCAGATCGTCGGCGGCCCGGTGTTCGCCGAGAGCCACCACAGTACGCAGGCCGACCGGGCCGTCCGCGCCATCCCGCTCCTCCGCCGCGAGCGGATCGGCATCTTCGCGAGGTAGCCCGATGCTCGACATCAGCCTGTGGTGGTGGGTCGGCGGCGCGGCCGTACTGGTCGCGCTCGCCGGGCTGCTGGTGCGGTGGCTGTACCTGCTCGGCCACGCCGTCCACGTCGAGCGGTGCCGCGAGCTGTTCCGCCTCCAGCACGAGCGGTTCGAGGAGCAGTTGCTGAAGGCGGCCGGTGCGACCGGGCTGCCCCGCGGGCTGCGGTGGGCCGCCTGCCGCATCACCGGCGACGCGGTCCTCGTTCGCGACACCGCCACCGCGGGCATCGTCGCGCTGGTCCCGGTGCTGATCGACTTCGCCCCGATCGAGGGGTCGGACATGGAGGGCGTGCCGGCCGCGACCGAGCCGCGCCCGGCGACCGCGGTGTTCACCTTCCACAACGGCGCGTGGCACACCGCCGGTCGCGTCGTGTTCAACCACACGCCCGACCAGACCGTCGCCGCGTTCCCCGAGTTGCAGCGACTGCCCGATCACGTTTAGGTGAGTTCCACGTTCCAGGTTCCAGGTTGAAGACGCGTGGTCTTCTGCTTTCAACCTGGAACGTGGAACCTGGAACTATTTGCGAAGCAGTACGAAGCGCAGGATCGCCAGCACCAGCACCGCGCCGACGGTGGCCGAAATCAGGCTGCCGATCAGGTTCGTGGGGCCGAGGCCGAGCACGCGGAACAGGAACCCGCCGAGCACCGCGCCCAGCACGCCGACGATCAGGTTGCCGACCGTGCCGAACCCGGTGCCGTAGCGGATCCGCCCGGCCAAGAACCCGGCCGCGATGCCGACCAGCACGAACCACAGCACGTCCACGGCCGCCCCTCGCTACTGAAGGAATGAGATCGACAGCGGGTACCGCCACACCTGGCCTTCGTTCGCCTTGATCGCCGCGATCACCGGGAACACCATCCCCAGCGCGCCCAGCACGAGCAGCATCACGATCCCGACGCCGAGCAGGCAGAGCGGCAGGCTGACCGCCGCGTACAGTAGCAGCGACAGCAGCCAGTTGGCCGCATTCTTGCCGTGCGCGTCGAGTTCCGGCAGTTCGCCCTTCTGGGTCTGCCAGATGACGAACGGGGCGATGATCCCGCCGAGCGGGACGGCGTGCCCGGCCAGCAGCGACAGGTGCAGGACCATCGCCCAGTCACGCGCCCGCTTCCGCCGCGCCCGCTGGTAGCGCCGCTCCTCGTCCTCATCCCAATCGCGGTGCGGTTGGGCGGCCGGTACGGCGGGCGCGGCCGGGGGCGGTTCGCCGCCGAGCAACCGGGTCCGCCCGCGCTCGTACTGCTCGTCGGTGATGGTGCCGGCGTCGCGCAACTTCCGCAGCGCGTCCAACTCTTCGTCAACGGTCACGGCCGACCTCCGCCGCGCAGGGGTGCTATTCCCGGCTATTCGCCGGTCGCCGCCGGACATTTCATACGCCCGCCCGAATCGTACCAATTCGGCATAAATGAAACCGAATTGCATTGTATACGCCGGTTCAAATCGTGTCAACGGGAGAAACCGCCGCGGCAGTTGATCTTTCGCAGTTTCGCCGGAAACGCTATACCCCCGCGGCTCGCGCGAGCGGCGGAGGGTGTGTCATGACTCGGTGGAAGCAGGTGCGGACGGCGGCCGCCGGCGGGGCCGCGGTGGCGGCGGTGTGGGCGCTCGTCGCGCTGGCCGCCCCGGCGCAGAACACGTTTCCGCTCACCCCCGCGCCGCCGACGGCCAAGGTCGATTGGAAGGTGCCCGACGCGCCCGCGCCGCGGGCCGAGCCGAAACTGCCGGAGATCGACCTCGGCACGATTCAGGATGAGAACGTCGAGCCGGCGCAGTTCAAGCAGCCCGGCGGCGCGCCGGGACGGCCGGTCGCCGGGGTGAGCGGCCGCGACGTGCCCGACCCGCCGCACCCGGTCGTCACCATCCGCGTCCGCGTGCCGTCCGACGCCGCCCCCGGCGACGACATCAAGTACGTCATCACCGTCCGCAACGTGTCCGCGGCCGACGCCCACTCGGTCACCGTCCGCAACCCGCTTTCGGACGGCGTCGAGAACGTCGTGAAGGCCGAGCCGCAACCCGACAAGCCGCAGCCGGACCCGACGGGCAAGAAGCGGGAACTGGTGTGGTCGCTCGGCACGCTCAAGGCCGGAACGACGAAAACCATCGAACTGACCGTCCGCCACAAGCCGGACGTCGCGGAACTGAAAAACTTGGCGTATGTGAAGTTCGAGCACGGCCAGGCGGTGACGACGAAGATCGCCAAGCCGACGGTGAAGGTGACCAAGAGCGCGCCGAAGCAGACGATCCGCGACGAGACGTTCGCGGTCAGGATCCTGGTGGAGAACACCGGGAAGGTGCCGGCCGAGGGCGTGCAGGTCATCGAGGAGGTGCCGGAGTCGGCCGAGGTCGAGGCGGTGACCGCCGGCGGGAAGAAGCAGCCGCAGGCGAAGGGCCAGTGGTGGGTGTGGGAGATCGCGAAGTTGCAGCCGGGCGAGCGGAAGGTGATCGAGTACCGCGTCACCGCGCGCGAGTCGAAGGAGGTGTTCACCACGACGAGCGTGCGCGGGCAGAAGATGACCGCGGACAAGCCGGCCGAGGCGCGGACGCAGGTGCTGGTGCCGGGCATCCAAGTCAAGCTCACCGGTCCGACCGGCGTGGTTCCGGCTGGCGAGAGTGCGAAGTACGAAATCGTGGTGACGAACACCGGCACGCTGCCGAGTACGAACCTGCGTGTGACCGGGACGATCCCGGCCGACTGCAAGCCGACGATGAAGACCGACGGTGGCCAGATTTATCGCGACTCGGTGGTGTGGACGGTGCCGCGGCTCGAACCGGGCGAGGCGCAGTCGTTCCGGTTCGGCGTGAAGGCCTCGACGACCGGCCGAAGGGTGGTGGTGGGCAGCGCGGTGGACGCGCGGAACCAGAAGGCGAGCCAGGAGTTGGCGACGGTGTTCGCCGGGACGGCGGTGCTGGTGTGGGAGACGGAGTTCAAGCCGCTGACGGTGCAAACCGGCAAGCAGGGAACGTTTACGGTGCGGGTGAAGAACAACGGCGGCGAGGCGGCCCGCGACGTGCGGCTGCGGGTCGAGGTGCCGGACGAGGTGGCAGTAGTGCAGAAGACGCCCGAGGCGCGGGTGGAGAACAACGTCATCCAGTTCGCGGCCGAGTCGATCCCGGCGTACGGGGAGAAGCTGTACACGTTGACGCTCGAAGGCAAGAAGGCCGGGCAGGCGTGGTTCAAAATCGGGCTGGCGGCCGACTGCCTGGGCGACCGGCCGATGAACACCGAGAAGATGGTCGAGGTGATCAGCGGCCCGCAGCGGTAGTCTGGTGTTCGGTGTTCCGTTTTTTGTGTTTGGTGCTGAGGGCAACTCTGGGTGCTCTCGCAGTGAAGCAACGTCCCAAACACAAAAAACGGAACACCGAACACGCCGTATAACACCCGCATGCACACGGACGTTGTGATCGTCGGCGGCGGGATCGTGGGCTTGGGCACCGGGCTGGCGCTCGCCGGGCGGGCGTCGGTCGCGGTGGTCGAGGCCGAAAAAGACCTCGCACAGCACCAGACCGGGCACAACAGCGGCGTCATCCACTCCGGCCTCTACTACAAGCCCGGGTCGGCCAAGGCGCGGAACTGCGCCGAGGGCCGCGAACTCCTCTACCGCTTCTGCGCCGACAACGGCGTCCCCCACGAGCGGTGCGGAAAACTCGTCGTCGCCACCACCGAGGCCGAACTGCCGGCGTTGGAGGAACTGGAGCGTCGCGGGGCCGCCAACGGGCTGGACGGCATCCGCCGCTTGACTCGCGAGCAAATTCGCGAGATCGAACCGCACGTCAACGGCGTCGCCGGCCTGCGGGTGCCGCAAACCGGCATCGTGAACTACAAAGCGGTGGCCGAGGTGTATGCGCGGAAGATCGCCGAGGCCGGCGGGAGCGTCCGCACCGACGCGAAGTTCGTCGGCTGTAAGGTGGAGGCCGACGGGCTGACCGCCGAAACCACCGCTGGCCCGATTCGCGCGAAACTGCTCGTCAACTGCGCCGGGCTGTACTCCGACCGCGTGGCCCGCTTGTGCGGGGTCGAGCCGGGGGTGCGGATCGTGCCCTTTCGCGGCGAGTACTTTGAACTCAAGCAACAAGCAGAGCACCTGTGCAAGCACCTCATCTACCCGGTGCCGGACGCGCGGCTGCCGTTCCTGGGCGTCCACTTCACGCGGATGATCGGCGGCGGGGTCGAGTGCGGGCCGAACGCGGTGCTCGCCTTCCGCCGCGAGGGCTACCGGTTTCGTGACGCCAGCCTGCGCGACCTCCTCGAACTCGCCGCGTTCCGCGGGTTCTGGACGATGAGCGCGAAGTTCTGGCGGGTCGGGCTGCACGAGATGTACCGCTCGCTCAGCCGCCGGGCGTTCTGGCACGCGCTGCGGACGCTCATCCCCGAGGTCGGGTTTCACGACCTCGTCCGCGCCGGGGCCGGCGTGCGGGCGCAGGCGGTCGCGGCCGACGGCAAGCTGGTGGACGACTTCTTCATCCGCCAAACCCCGCGGATGATTCACGTCCTGAACGCTCCCTCGCCGGCTGCGACCGCGTCCATTGCCATCGGCCGCAGCATCGCGGAGATGGCGGTGAAGGAGTTGGGGTGACTTGTGTTTGGTATTTGGGTTTTAGTTTTTGGTGTTCGTTGACCCTCCGGCGCGAAACGGGGCCGGAAGCCGCTGTCAGGACAAAACACTAAAAACCAGAAACCAAACACCTCACCCGAACACGCACGTCCCGTCACGCCAGTCGGCGTCGATCGCCTTCCCGTCGCGGGGCGGGTTCGCCAGTAGCCAGCGGGCCAGCGGGGCGACGATTTCGCGCTCGATCGCGCGCTGGAGCGGCCGCGCCCCGTAGCGGGCGTCGAACCCGATCGCCGCGAGCCGGTCCACCAGCGCCTCCGACCACCGCACGCCGACCCCGGCGCGGGCCAGTCCCTCGCGGGCCGCGATCGCGTCCAGCTCGCGCCGCGTGATCGCCTTCACCGCCGCCGGCAGCAGCGGCCGGAACGTCACCACCGCGTCCATCCGGTTGAAGAACTCCGGGCGGAAGAACTTCATCGCCACATCCTGATACTGGGGCCCAGCGTCCCCGGCAAACCCGACCGCCCGCGACTGCCCGGCCCCGAGGTTCGACGTCATCACGATGATCGTGCTGCGGAAGTTGGTTACACGGCCGTACTGGTCGGTCAGCCGGCCCTCGTCGAAGACGCCCATGAGCGTGTCGAACACGTCCGCCGCGGCCTTCTCGATTTCGTCGAGCAGCAGCACGCTGAACGGCTGGCGGCGCACCTGCCGGACAAGCGGCCCCGGCTCGCCCTGGGGCGGCCCGAGTAATCGAAAAACCGCGTCGAACCCGCCGTACTCGCTCATGTCCAGCCGAATGAGCCGGTCGTTCTTTGCCCCGCCCTTCTTCGCGTCGTCGCCGCTGCCGAAGAAGTAGGTGGCCAGCGCCTGGGCCATGTGCGTCTTGCCGACCCCGGTCGGGCCGCAGAAGAGCATCACCGCCGGCGGCCGCTGCGGGTCGTTTAGCCCGGCCTTGACGGTCATGACGACGTTCGTCGCGGCCTCGCACGCTTCCGGTTGGTCGATCACACGGCCGCGGAACCAGTCGAGTACGTCCTCGCGCCGCAAGGTGATCTCGTCGCGCAGGAACAACTCCGGCAGCCCGGTTTGGCGGCGGAACGCATCGACCACGTCCGCCGGCTTGACCGGCTTCTTGCCGTCTCTGACATGCGAATCCACGATCTGTCGGGCGAACCCGGACGCCGGGCCGGGGAACGCGGCGTACGGCATGAACCGCCGGAACAGCCGCACGATCCGCTCGCCGCTGCCGCGCTCGACCTCGACTCCCGGGCCGCTCGCGGACGCCTCCAACTGTCGGTCGATGACCGCGAGCGCCGCGGCGCGGTCGAACGGCTCGACGCGAACGATCTGGAACAGGTCCGGCAGGCCCGGCATGAGCCGCCGGCAGGCGTCGAGTTCCGCCGGGGTCGCCTCCGCGATCATCCGCAACTCGCCGCGGGCGATGTACGGCACCAGGAACGCCGCGACGCTGTCGGCCGGGCCGTGCCCGCCGGTGCGGACCATTTCGAGCAGCTTTTCATAGCACAGCACGCCGCCGAGTTCGCCCAGTTCGGCGATGATCGCCTCGACGCGCTCCTCCCACTGCCCGAGGTACTTCATGCCGGCGATGACGCGCCCGGCTGACGTCAGCCAGAACCGCCGTTTGTACACGCCGACCCGTCCGTCTTCGGCGAGCATGAGCTTCTCGGCCTCCTTCACCGCGTCCACCATGAGCGTGGTCTTGCCGACGCCGCTCTCGCCGACGAGCAGCACGTTGGCCTTCTCGTGGTGCAGTTTGCGGACGAGTGACGCGAGTTCGGCCTCGCGGCCCCAGGCGCGGGTGTAGCCCTTGCGCACCGCGCGGTCGCCGACCGGTTCGGCCACCTGCGCGAGTGTTCGCGGCGGCGGGACCGTGTCGAGCGTACCGGGCGGCTCCTTCGGCACCGGGACGGCGAGTTCGAGCAACTCGGCGTGCGGGGGCGGCAGGAAGTTGCCGAGTTCCTGCGGCGTCAGCCCTTCGAGCTTCTGCGTGACGTACCGCTCGACGAGCTTCGAGAGTTCCATCCGCCCGGGGTAGTCGAAGCGGATGCCGAGCAGCGGGAGTTCGGCCGCGAACTGTCCACTGCGCCGTGCCCCGACCACGCACGGCACTCGCACGCTGACCTCGGCGTCCGACGGGTAGAGGCGGTTCAGCCCCTTGTACTCCGGCCGCACGACGACGTTGAACCACCGCAGTTCCGGCTCGGCGAAGTCGGGCACGGCCGCGTTCGGGTCCTTGCGGTGCAGCCAGCGGAGGTACTCTTTGAGGTCGTCGCGGGCGTCCGGCAGCGACGCGCCGAACCCGACGGCGCTCGCATCGAGCGCGACCGCGGAGTACGCGCCGGCGGCGTCGCGGCAGACAAGGGCGTGATAGCGAACGGTGGGCATGGCAGTCTTCAGGGTGGTCCGCTCGCTCCGCGAGCGGTGCTATTCGTGTCAATATCGCTGTGCGGTCGCCCGTGTCGCCCGACCGCGCCAGTCGCGACCGCTCGCGGAGCGAGCGGACCACACTACGCACGCGGCAGCGCGGCCAGGGTAAACGTGCGGAACGCTTCGGCGAACTCGGCGCGGGTCGGCAGCGGCGACACCAGCCCGGTGCGCACGTCGGCCACCGGCTGGCCCTCCGCGATCACCCGCAGGATCGGCCCGAACGCGAACGGGTCGGCGATCACCCCGGGCCAGTCGTCGAGCACATCGACCCGCAGCGGAACGGGTCCGCCGTGCTTCGGCAGGTATAGGTGCGTCCCGACTTCGGTCTGTGCGAGCGCGCGGGCGTGGAAGCCCTTCAGCCGCAGCCCGAACACACCCGGTCGCGGGTCCGGTTGTGGCTCGACGTCCAGGCCGAAGTCCGCACCCCACGCGCGGACGTACCAGCCGTGCAGGAGCGACGCGCCGTAGCTTGCCACGCCGTCCGGGAAGCCGCGGACGCACAGGTACGCCGGCCGCGAGTCGAACGCCGCCGACGCCATCAGGTTCAGCAGCGCCATCCGATTCTCGACGTCGAACAAATCCTGCTCACCGGGCAGGGGCTCGGCGGCCTCGAACATCTCCCGCAACGCCGCTTCCATGTTCTCGGCCGACGCCACGGAGCGCAGCGGTTGTGCGTAGGGGAAGTTGAAGCCGGGGCTTTTCAGCTTCATCGTGCGGTAGCGGGCGCGGCGCCCGGTCGCCTCGGGTTGCGTCGCTTCCAGGTACTCGTGCCGCGTGTCTTCGAGCCGGTTCTCGTAGTCGTTCAGCGTCTCGCCGATTTCATCGGCCAAGGCCTTCAGCGCGAAGTACCGCTCGTGCTCCGGGGTCACCTTGCCGACGCCGAGCACGCCCGCCGGGCGAATCGAATCGAGCACCGCGTCCACACGGTCGATGGAGGCCCACGCGGCGTCGAGCCGCTCCCGCAGGGGTAGGGCGGCCCGCTCCTCGACCGGCAACTTCGCCGCCCACTCCGGGGCTTGCACGCTGACTGTCAACGCGCGCTCACCCGATTTCACCGTGACGACGGTCATCTCGTTGATGTCGAGTGTGGCGAGCCGGGCGGCGGCCGGTTGCGTCAGCTCGCGCTCGACGGCCCGCTTCATCGCCCGCGCGCCGAGGGCCGGGTCGTACCCGGCGTTGATGACACGCTCCAATGCGTCCGGGGAGACGTTCAGCACGCACTTCCGCTGGCTGAACCCCTCGCGGGCCAGCACGTCGCCGACCAGCCGCCGCGCGATGCGGCCCATCTCGTCGCGGGTCAGCTTGCGGAACGGAATGACGCGGTCGAGCCGGTTGAAGAACTCCGGCCGGAAGAACCGCTCGGCCGTCCGCGTGTAGGCGTGGGACCGGTCCGCCTCCGGCACGAACCCGAGGTTCCCTTCGGCCTCGCGCACCCCGAGGTTCGACGTCATGATGACGATGGCCGAGGTGAAGTCGGCGGTGCGCCCGAGCGAATCCGTAAGCCGCCCCTCGCCCAGCAGTTGTAGCAGGAGGTCGAAGACTTCCGGGTCGGCCTTCTCAATCTCATCCAACAGCACGACCGCGAACGGCTGCCGCCGGATCGCGCTCGTCAGCAGCCCTTCCGGCTGCGCGAACGTGCCGACCAGCCGCGCCGCGGCCCCCGGTTGGTTGAACTCGTTGAGGTCGAACCGCAACAGCCGGTCTTCGACCGCAGCCGGCGACGGGGGCGCGTTCTCGTCGCCCTTGCCGATCCGCATTCCGCCGAAGAGCGTCCGGGCGATGGCCTTCGCGCACTCGGTCTTGCCGACGCCGGTCGGGCCGAGGAACAGGAACGCCGCGAGAGGCCGGTCGGGGTCGTTCAGGCGGGCTTTCGCCACGCTCACCACGTCCGCGAGCGCCTCGACCGCGTCCGTCTGCCCGACAACCTGCTCCTGAAGGGCATCGCGGACGTCGTCGCGGTCGAGCCGCTGCCGGGAGTCGAGGAAGTCGAGCGACAGCCCGCTGCGGGCGGCGAAGTCGGCCAGCGCGGCGTCGCGGGTGGCGATCGGGCGGCCGAGGTACGCGTCCCGCTCGGCCGGCGGCGCTTCCTCGCGTCCGGTGGCGGCGCGAACCGCTAAGCGCGTCAGCACCGCGGCCGCCTTGCCGGGGAACGCGGCGGTGCGGTCGTAGCGGCGCTGGAGGTCGATCACCGTCGGCAGCACGTCCAGCCCGAACGCGACGCGGTGCTTGCCTTCGAGCCTGCGTTGCTGATCGACCAGGATGCGGAGCGTGTCCGCGTCGCTCGGCTGGCGCACCGGGATGATGTGGAACAGGTCCGCGAACCCGCGGTCGCGCTCCTGCAACACCCGCAACCCTTCCGGGGTGACCTCGCCCAGGACGCGCACGTCGCGGCGCTCGAGGTACGGCTTCAGCACCTGTGCGGCGCTTAATGTCGATTGGCTTGTCACGCCGGCGAGGAACAGCCCGACGAGGTCGTCAAAGTACAGAACGTGATCGCGCGCCTTCGCGTGCTTGAGGATTGCGAGCAGCCGGCCTTCCCACTGCCCGACGTACGACATGCCGGAAATCAGCCGCTGCGGCGACACCAGCCACGTGTTCGACTGCTGCCGGTGGACGGCCTTCCGCTCCGCGACGCGGCGGTAGACGCACTCGTGAACGATCGCGGTCTTGCCGGCGAGCCGCGGCCCGCAGAGCAGCACCGGGCGGCGGTCGGGCAGCGCGAGCAGCCGCTCCAGTTCGAGCACCTCGGCGTCGCGCAGGATGGCGCGGTCGAGTTCGTCCGGGTACTGCCAGTCGAGGCACCGGCCGACGCGGCGGAGTTCGTCGGCCCCGGACGTCGGCTCGCCGCCGCCCAGCGCCAGGAAGTTGACCGGCGGAGGTTTCGGCACCATCGCCGGGATTTGCGCGCTGATGTCGAGCGTCTGCACCCACGCCTTGCCGGCGAGCGAGCTATCTTCAGGCTTGACGGCCTCGTCCGCGTCCGCGTCGCGCTCGACCGTCCGCCAGTGGTCGGTGTACACGGCCTGCGCGCGGACTTCGAGCGGCTCGCCGCGGGCGGCCTCGAACCACAGGTCCGGCACCGACGGGGTGAACGCCAGCCGCCGGCCCATGTGGTCGAACGCGACCAGCAGGTACTTGACGCGGGCGACGCGGCGGCGGAGTTCGACGTCGAGGGCGACGCGGTGGGTGGTGACGGCGGGGCAGAACGCCCAGGTGGCGATTTCGTCGTGCCGCGGCTTGCGGGCGAGCGTCTCGATGGTCGTGACGACGTCGCGGGTGAGCCGGGCGAGCAGCCGGCTGAGGTTCGCGCCGTCGCGGGGCGTGCCCGGAGCGAACAGCGGCCGCGCGGTGTACCCCGCCTTGTGCTGGAACACGTAGATCGGAATGCGGAAGTTCATGGCGTTTTGGGCGTTGTGTCGCTGACCAACGAACCGTGTATGTGGTTGCCCCGCACCCGCCGCCGCAGAGTCGGCGGCGACCTCTCCCCAGCGGGGAGAGGTGCATCCGCGGACACGCAAAGGTGATGCGCGCCGTGTGGCGTGGCGGATCGGCGGATGCACCTCTCCCCGCTGGGGAGAGGTCGGCCGAGTCTTCGAGGCCGGGTGAGGGGCAACACATAGGCGGTTCCTAAGTTGACCGACGTGCCCGCGCTCACTCCGTGACCAGCTTCAGCAACTGCGCCCGGGTGTTGGCGGCGACCGCCTCGCCGATCCAGTCGATCAGCCCGCCGTACAGGTTCGACCACACCCGCTCTAAATCCCCGTCGTGCATCTCGCCTTTAGTCAGGTCGTACTCGCGGCGCGGCCGCTCGTCGCGATACCACCCGCGGCGCACGCACGCCTCCGGCGGGCGGTACGTCGGCAGCGGCTCGCCGCTCGTCCGCACCATCACGTTCGGGTTGTCGCCGTCGAGCGACTCCGGCGTCTTGATGACGTGCAACCCGGTCTCGGTGCGGAACCGCACCACCGCCCCGGTGCCCGCGATCGACAGCGCCACGCCGACCGTCTTCTCGGTGGTGTATTCGCCCTCACGGACGGGCGGCACCGCGGTCCGTTTGAGCAGCACCTTCGGCGGCTGGAGCGTGAACAGCCGGTCGCCCAGCCACGCGGTGCGCGGCGGCTTCGCGCCCGGCGGCACGACCGGCGGCGGGGGCGGCGCGGCGCTCGCATCACTCTCGGCCGGCAGGTCGTACCGCATCACCTCGACCGACAGCCCGTGAGCGAGGGCCGCGGCCCGGTACGCGAACGCCACCGCCGCGACGTGCGGCCGGTGCTCGCCGAACACCGCCACCGTCAGCCGGTCGCCCTGCGTCGCGGTCCGGGCGTAAAGCTGAAGCAGCAGCGCGTCCCACTCCTTCTTCGCCGCGGCGAGCCGCTCGCGCAGTTCCGGCGGCGGGTCGGCCACGTCCGACTCGTGGAACGCGATCACCGCCGCGTCCTCCAGCGCGGACGCCTCACTCCGGTGACGCGCCACCGCGCCGGCGAGTTCGCGCAACCGGCCGAGTTCGGCCAGCACCTCGACCTCCTCCGGCGACAGTTTCTTACCCAGCGCCTGCTTCTTCAGCACCTTCTTCTCGCGGCTCGAAAGCTGGTACGCGTCGTTGTGCAACTCGCGCACGACCGATGACGAGCCGAGAAGCTGATGCCAGCGGCGCAGCCCCTGAGCCGCCAGCGCCAGCTCGCCCAGCGAACTGCCTTCGTCGCGCGCGGCCCGCGCGCGGGGAGCTTGCAGCGGGCGCACCGCGACGCTCGGCGCGCCGCCCGCGACGCCCACTTCAACCGCCAGCGGCGTGTCCCCGGCGTGCCGGTTCATCTGCCGGGCGAGCGGGGCGAGCAACTCCCGCTCCATCGCCCGCTTCAGCGGCCGCGCGCCGTACCGCGGGTCGAAACCGACCGCCGCGAGGTGATCGAGCAACGCCGGGTCGGCGGCGATGTCGAGGTCGCGGAATCGAACACCGTCGCGATGTAAAACCTTCTGCCACTCGCGATCCGCAATCTGGCGAATGATCTCGGTGCCGAGCGGGCTGAACGGGACGATCCGGTCGAGCCGGTTGAACATCTCCGGCCGCAGGAACGCTTCCACGGCTTTGGCGAAGTGGTCCTGCGACGACGCCTTTTCCGTCTGGTGGTCGCGCACAAACCCCGCCGTGCCGCGCCGGTACGACTCTGCGCCGAGGTTCGACGTGAGGATCACCACCGTGTTGCGGAAGTCCGCGAGCCGGCCGCCGGCGTCGGTCAGCCGGGCCTCGCCCAGCGCCTGCAACAAGAGGTCGAAGAACGAGCCGTCGGCCTTTTCGACCTCGTCGAGCAGCAGCACGCTGAACGGCTGCTCGCGGACCTTCGCGGTGAGCAGCCCCTCGCTGCCGAACGCCCCGCCGACCAGCCGCCGCACGGCGACCGGGTCGGCGTACTCGCTCATGTCGAACCGTGTCAGCCGGTCCTTCGAGCCGAACAGGAACTCGGCCACCGCCTTCGCCATCTCGGTCTTGCCGACGCCGGTCGGCCCGATGAACAGCAGCGACGCGATCGGTCGGTTCGCGCGGGTCAGCCCGGCTTTCACGGTAGCGAGCAGGTCGGTGACCAGCGACACCGCTTCTGGTTGCCCGACGACGCGCTTCGAGAACCACTCGTGCGTGGCTGCGAGGTCGAGCGGCAGCGCCGGGTCGATGATGGCTCGCGGCAGCCCGGTCTCGCGGGTGAACGCGTCGTAGACCTCGCCCTCGGTAATCGGCAGGTCGGCGGGGCCGTCGCGGAGCAGGTTTTCGAGGAACCGCAGCGGCCGCCCGGGGTACGCGGAGTACGTCGCGTAACGCCGGTGCAGCCGATCCGTCGCCGCGAGCGCCGCCGGCTGCGTCTCGCGGCGCCCGGTCGTGCCCGACGCCGCGCGAGGTGAGCTTTCGCTCGCCTCGCTGCGCCGGGCGTTGTCTCTCGCGAAGCTCGCCAGGATCGCGCGGCCCTTCGCGTCGCTCGGTTCCTCGATCGTCAGGTGGCGGAACGCGTCGAGCAACTGCGGGTCTTGCTTCTCGATGAGCGGAAGCTGTTCCGGGGTGCATTCCGCGACGCACAGTAGTTCGCCGCGCGCGATCGCCGGCCGCAGGAACGTCGCGATCCCGCTGCTGTTGTGCTCGCTCTTGCCGACCTCCAGCAGTTCCACCAGCGGCCCGGCGTGGACGACCGCCTTCCGCTTGACCGCGTCCTTCACGAGTTCCTGGCAACGCTGCTGCCACATGCCGAACCCGCACTGCCCGGCGACGATCCGCGACCCGCTCGTCTGGTATACCGGGGCGCGGTCGGCGGCGTGCCAGCGGCGGGCGAGTTCGCGCACCACGGCCGTCTTCCCGACCCCGCTCGGGCCGATCAGTAGCACGCTCTGCGGCGGGTTGGCCGTCAGCGCGTCGCCCAGGTCGCGGACCGTGTCGTCCGCCTCGTAGGTTTTGTCGTGGTCGCGGCCGAGCAGCGTCCCGACCTGCTGGAGCAGCGTCTTTTTGCCCTCTTCGGCCTCGGTTTCGGCCCGAATCGCGCGGTCTTTGAGGCTCGGAATCGTCACCGCGAGCGGGTCGTTCTCGACCGCGAAGCCGAGCGTCGTCTGCACGAACGCGAGCGGCCGCAGCCCGGTCGTGAGGTTCGCCCGGCGCAGCGCCGCCAGCGCCTCCCGCCGCAGCAGGTAGACGAGGTTCTCGCCCGGTTCCGCGATCACCTCGATGCCCAGTTCCGCCACCCGCGCCAGCACGTACCGCCCCTCTTTCGACGGCAGCGGCGCGAGCGGTCCATTCGGCTCTTCTGCTGGATTCTGCTCCCACACGACCGCGTGAAAGGTGAGCGTGAGCGGGTCGCGCCACGCCTCGTTCGCCCGGGGCGGCTCGACTTCGAGGGTGAACGTGAGCGGGCGGCCCTCGGCGGCCCGCCGCCGCCGGAGGATCTCCGCCGGGTCGAGTTTGGGCACGAAGTCGAGCAGGTTTCGCCGCGCCGATGTGCCCGCGGCGGCGCGGTTTGCGCCGAGCCGCGCGAACTCGTGGAAGAACAGCGGCTCGGCCAGGACCGCGCCCGGCGCGACCTTCCGCATGACGAGCGGCAGCGGGAATGCGACTTCGGCCGACATGCGGGCTCCGGCGGTGTTTTCGTTCCACCAAGCAGACGCGCGGCCGCGACCCCGGGTTCGGGCGGCGTGCCGCGGTCATAAAGTCGTAAAGTCGAAGGTCGTAAAGTCGAAGACCTCTCCCGCGAGTGTCTTGGACTTTACGACCTTCGACTTTACGACCTGCGACTGAGTTCAGCTACTTCTTCTTCTTGAGCGTGTCCACCTTCTTGTCGGCGTCTTCGAGTGTCATTTCGTCGTCTTTGAACTTGACCGTGAACTCGTGGTCGATCTTCTGCTCGTTGAGCGTCAGGTTCACCTTCAGCTTGTCGCCGGTGAGGGTGTAGGTGCCGGTCAGCTTGAGGTCCTTGCCGTCGAGCGTCACGTTGGCGGCCATCTTGCCGTCCTTCATGAACTCGACCACCGACCCGACCGGCACGTCGCCGCCGGACTTGGTCACCTCCCACTTGCCGACCAGTTTGGCCGTGTCGTCGGCCCGCACCTGAGTGGCCGATGCCACAACCGCCAGACCCAGCACCGCGGCACAGATCGCCTTCATGTGTTCACTCCGTCGAAAGGCCCGCGACCCTCTTCTGTAGCCGGGGTCTGTGACCCCGGTGCGATGGCACCCGTGTCGCTCCGGCCTCACAGAGGCCGGCTACAGAAAGCGACGGGTGCCGACGCATCGCGGGCGAAGCGAGGGCATACTACGCGGCCGGTCAAGGGCCGGAAGTGGTCACTTGATCACACTCAGCTTGATGTTCCGATAACTCACCTTCGCCCCGTGCTCTTGCAGCCCGATGTGCCCCTCGCGCTTGAAGTCCTTGAGCGCCGTCTTGAACTTGTTCTTGGTGCCGTCTGGGTTCTTGCCGCCCTCGGTCCACTTGTCGAGGTCCATCTCGTTCACCTTCTCGCCGTTGAGGTACACCGTCAGCAGGCTGCCCTTCGCGGACACGACCAGCGCGTTCCACTCGCCCTTCTTGGTGTTGTCCTTCGCCGGCGGGACGAGGTCGTACAGCGCGCCGACCGAGTGCTTGCCCGGCTTGGCCGGGACGTCTACCTGAATCTCGATCCCGGTCTGCACGTTGTCGGTCGGCTTGTCGGTGCGGATGAACACCCCGCTGTTGCCCTCCGTCTTGAACTCCAACCCCAAGACGAAGTCGCCGTACCGGGCCTTCGTCCAGATGTCGCCGCCGGCCGTCTCGCGGACGAGCGCGCCGTCCTTGACCACCCAGCCCTTCGTGACCCCCTTGCCGTCGGCGGTCTGCCACCCGGCGAAGTCGGTTCCATTAAAGAGCGGCTTGGCGTCGGTCAGGTCCGGGGCCTTCTCGTCGGCGGCCGGCGCGACCACCGCGACGGCGACGAACGGCAGGGCGAGCAGCAGGCGGAACATGGGAGAACTCCGGGGGAGGGTTGAGAAGAAAACCCAAATCACAAAACTCAAAAACCAAACCACGTCGCTCTTTCTTCTTTGAGTTTTGTGATTTGGGTTTTGGGATTTCCCTTCAGCGTCCGTGCCGCTTTTGGAGGTACGCGGCGAGGTCGTGGCCGAGGTCGGCGTCGGTGCGGAGGCGGACGTAGTCGATCTCGAGCCGCCGGCACCCGGCCTCGATCGCCTCGATGTGGGCGTGCAGTGCCTTGAGGTACTGGTCGCGGATGCCGGCCGGGTCGGTGAGGATTTCCGGCAGCCCTTCCAAGCCGCGGAACAGCGTCGTCTGGCGGAACGGGAAGTCGATTTCGGCCCCGTCGAGCGTGTGAAAGAGCACCACCTCGTGCTTCTGGTAGCGGAGGTGCTGGAGGCCGGCGAGGATGTCCGGGACGTCGTCCAACAGGTCGCTGAACACCATCACTACGCCGCGGCGTCCGGTGCGGCCGGCGAGTTCATCCACCCCGCGTGCGATCCCGCCCGCGCCGGCGAACGGCCCGGTCGCCATCGCCCGGCACGCCTCACGGAGCTGGTTCATCTGGCCCGACGGCCGCAGGAACGCCCGGATGCCGTCGGCGACGAGGCTCAGCCCGACCGTGTCTGCCTGCTGTAGCACCAGGTACGCCATCGCGGCCGCCGCGGTGCAGGCCAGGTCGTATTTCGAGCGCTCCTTCGACGCGTAGCCCATCGACTCCGAAGCGTCGAGGACGAGCCAGGCGACGAGGTTGGTTTCCTGCTCGTACTGCTTGAGGAAGTAGCGTTTGGTGCGGGCGTAGACGGACCAGTCGATGTGCTTGATGTCGTCGCCGGGGGCGTACTCGCGGTGCTGGGCGAACTCGACCGCGAACCCCTGCCGCGGCGACCGGTGCTTGCCGGCCAGGTAGCCCTCAACGAACTGCCGGGCCTCCAGTTCGAGGCGGTCGATGCGCGACAGGACGGCGGGGTCGAGGGGGTTCATTGCGGTAAGTTATCTTCGTCTTTGTCCCTCTCCCCTTGCGGGAGAGGGTGGCCGGCGCTTCGCCGGCCGGGTGAGGGGCGCTGAGCTATTTCTGAAGACGAAGCCGAATGGCCTGTGCGCGAAGGTTTTACCCCTCACCCGGCCGGCGAAGCGCCGGCCACCCTCTCCCGCAAGGGGAGAGGGCGAAGGCAAAAGCCGCAATTACTCCGCCGCCCGGGCCGGCACCAGCGCGACCAACCGCCGGACGATCTCGTCGGGGCTGACGCGGTCGGCATCGGCGTTGTAGTTGGTGACGACGCGGTGCCGCAGCACCGGCAGGGCCACCGCCTTCACGTCCTCGGTCGCCACGTAGGTGCGGCCCTTGAGCAGCGCGCGGGCCTTCGCGGCGAGGATCAGGTTCTGCCCGGCCCGCGGTCCGGCACCCCACGTCACGTACTTCTTCACGAAGTCCGGCACGTTCGGATCAGGTGCTTCGCCGTCCTGCGTGCCCGGGCGCGTCAGCCGGGACAGCCGCAAGGCGTACTTGATCACGAACCCGGCCGCCGGGACGCGTCGCACCAGCGCCTGCATCTCCAGCAACTCCGGCCCGCCCACCACGCGGTCCGGCTTCGCCCGGTTCGCGCTCGTCGTCGACTCGATGATGCGGTACTCGTCCTCTTCCGTCGGGTAGCCGACGTTCACCGTGAACATGAACCGGTCCTGCTGCGCCTCGGGCAAGGGGTAGGTGCCCTCCTGCTCGATCGGGTTCTGCGTCGCGAGCACGAAGAAGGGTTCGGGCAGCGGGTGCCGCACCCCGGCCACCGTCACCTGCTTCTCCTGCATCGCCTCCAGCAGCGCCGACTGCGTCTTCGGCGGCGTGCGGTTGACCTCGTCGGCCAGCACCACGTTGGCGAACAGCGGCCCCGGGAGGAACTTGAACACCGGCCGGTGCGTCTCCGGGTCGTCCTCGATCATCCGCGTGCCGGTGATGTCGCTCGGGATGAGGTCCGGGGTGAACTGGACGCGGTTGAACGTCAGGTTCATGCTGTCCGCGAGCGTGCGGATCATCAGCGTCTTCGCCAGCCCCGGCACGCCGACCAGGAGTGCGTGCCCCTGCGACAGCAGCGCGATGAGCAGCAGTTCCATGACGTCGCGCTGGCCGACGATGACCTTGCCGCACTCGTCGAGGATGCTCTCGCTGGCGGCGCGCAGCCGATCGACCGCGCTCGCGTCGTCGCCGCCCAGCCCGACCGGTTCCGCTCGTACAGGCATTGCGCCTCCAGTCGAAGGTCGTAAAGTCGAAGGTCGTAAAGTCGAAGACAGTCGAAGACAGGCCGCCCGACTTTACGACTTTATGACTTTCGACTTTCGACTGTTATTTGAGCCAAACGACGCGGTCGCCGGTGGCGATCGCGGCGCGGTCGGCGTCGAGGTACGCGGCCACCGCCGGGCCGCGGGCCGGCACGTCGATCCGGTTCAGCCGCTTGCCCGTCTCCGGGTCGAACAGCAGCACCGGCACGGCGCGCGTCACCCACGCATCATACACCGTCGCGGCCAGCCCGGGGAGCCGCCACACCAGCGGTTCCCGCCGGAACGAGCGGACGGCCCGCTCCCACACCGAGAGCGGCGGCTCGTGAGGGATCGCCTCCGCCGGGTACGCGACCACGACGCTCTTGCCCGCCCGCACCACCCACCCGCCGCCGGTTTGCGGCAGGTCGGCCTCCCACGCCGGCTTGCCGTCGGACAGCGCCAGCGCGAGCAGCCTGTTCGCCGCCGGCACGTACACCCGCTCCGCGTCGGCGTCGGCGTGCGCCAGGTGGACGCGGTCGGCGTCGGCGAACGCCGGCGCGGTCCACACCCGCTTGCCGTCGGCCCACCCGACGCGCTCGATCTCGACGCCGTGGTTCCGCCGGAGTGCGACGAACACGCCGTCGGCTAGGATTCGTGTGTCCGGCGGGGCGCCGGTCAGCCCGTCGTCGCGGTCGGCCTCGAACGCCCACTTTACTCGGCCGCCGAGGTCGAGCCGGCGCACCAACCCCGGCCCGTCGGACACCAGCGCCGCGTCGTCGCACACCGGCGGCGCGTGCGGCCAGTCGGGCAGGGCGGTGCGGTCGCCCAGCGCCGGCAGCAGCGCCGGGCGGCCGGTGTCCAGCCGCACGAACCATCGCCGGCCGTCGGACACTTGGACGACGACATGCTTACCGGCCGCGGCGACGTGCGTGCCGAACCGCACCGCGCCCGGGAAGTGTTCGGCCGCGTACCCGGGCCGCCCGTCGGCGCTCAGCACCCACGCGACGCGGCGGGCCGGCAGGTCCAGCGCGATCAGGTGCCGCTCGCCGACTCGCGCGAGCAGCCACGGCCCGACCAGCACGAACGACGACAGGTCCGGCGGCGTCCGCTCGCACCCGCACCGCAGTTGGAACGGCGGCGCGCCGGCCGGGAGCGGGTCGGCCGGCATGCGGAACACCCACAGCGGCTCGCGCACCGCGCCGTACACGGCCACCGCCCGCGGCCCGGCGGCGACGAACCACTCGCGCGCCTCGCCCGCGTGCGTGAACAGGTCGGCGGCCGCGTACTCGCGCGGCGCGGCGCGGCCGAGCGGCACCGCCACGACCACCTTCGCCCCGCCGGCGAACACGTGCTTCGGGCCGCACCCGCCGGGGATCGGCACCAGCGGCGACACCGCGGGCGCAAACCTCACCTCGCGGTCGACGTCCGCGTCGGCGGCAAGGTCGGGCGGGGCAGGGGAGGCCGCCGCGACCGGCATCGCGGCCGAACCGGGCGCGGGCGACACCCCCAACTGCCGCTTCACGAACCCGTCGAGCGTGACCGGCACGCCGTCGGGCGGCAGCACCCACTCGGCCAGCAGCGGCGCGCGGAGCGCGGCCCGCACTTCGGCCGGCAGGCGGGCGAGTTCGGTCGCGGGCGGCGAAAGCTGAACCATCCGCGCCGCGGCCCACGCCCGCAGCGCCGGCGGAAGGTCGCTCGCGGCGACTTCGGCCAACATCGTTCGCGCCCGGGGCGGGTCGCCGCCCGCGACGGCCGCTTCGGCGCGGTCGATCATCGCCTCCAACCGCCCCCGCGGCGGCAGGTCGGGCAGAACTTCGATCTTGCGCGACTGCGCGACGTACCCGCGGACCTGCGTCGGGGTGACGACCACCAACACGCCGTCGGCGTACGCGACGTTGCCGAAGTAGCGGTCGCCGGTCGCGCCGGACAGGGGGTTGGGCGCGTGCCCGCTCGCCGGCCGCCCGGTCCGCGGGTCGAGGAAGTACAGCCCGTCGCGGGACGGCCACACGATCACGTCGTCGGTCACCAGCCCCTGCCCGTAGGTGAGCGGGACGTGCGCGCCGCTCTGCTCCCACCCGCCGTCGGCCGCGCGGTAGGAACCGCTGTCGAGCGCCAGCCCGCGGACGCCCCGCAGCGGGCCCGCGACGGCAATCACCAAGCGGCCGCGCGACACGCCGAGGACGCGCGCCCCTTCGGTCGGGCCAGACTCCCACACCAGCCTCCCGGTTTCGGCGTCGAGGGCGTACACCCGCTCGCCGTCGGCCGGGGCGACGAACACCCGCCCGCCGAACGCCACGGCGGGAGAGGGATCGCCGCTCTGCCCCGGCGGGGTCTTCTTGGCCCGCGGGTAGCGGAAGCCCCACGCCCGGCGGCCGGAGAGCGCGTCCACCGCGACCACCGCCCCGCTGTTCGAGCAGAACACGAGGTTGCGGCCAGCAAGCGTCAGCAGTTCCTGGCGGTTGCGGTCGGCCGCAGCCGGCGGGCTTTCGCACAACTCGGCCGTCCACACCGGGCGGTCGGGGCCGAGTTCCGGGCGGGTCGCGTCGGCCGGGTCGTAGCACGCGGCGACGTGGACGGCGCGGCCGCTCTCGTACCGCGCGTACACCGCCCACAGCCGCCGCTCGACGACCAGCGGCGCGCCCTCCCAGGTCGCGGGCGTCTTGTCGTCTTCAGGCGGATAGAGCCGCCAGTACTCGGTCAACTGCGGGCCGAGGCACACCAGCGCCGATTCGCGTAGCAACCGGCCGTTGACCGTCTCGGGCGCGCGGACCGCGGACACGCCGAGCCGGGCGTACAGAAGCCCGCCGGACGCGGTCAGCGCGCACACCGGGTCGGGCACGCGGCCGCCCGGCGGCATGTCGATGGGGATCCGCGGGCGGAACGGTCGCCGCGCCGCACCGGTCTGGAGGTCGAACGCGTGGACCGTCGCGCCGTCGGTCACGAACACCTCGCCGTTCGCGACGACGGGGTGCCCGAGCGGGTGCCGGCCGGGCGGCTTGAGCAGGCCGGGCGCGGCGAGCGGGTTCCCGTTGGCGTCCTCGTTCGCGACCCACGTCGGGCGCAGCGGAATGGCGGTCGGGATGCCGGCGGCGACGCGCCCGGCGCGATCGGGGCCGCCGCCGAACGTCGCCCACGCCGTTCCGCTGGTCGCATCGGGGGGGAGGCGCGGCGGCGCGGCGGCGTAGGCTTCGAGCGTGGCGAGCAGCGGGCCGGTCTTGCCGCCCAGCGCGCCGGTCGCGTTCGCGTGTTTCGCCTTGAACGCCTCGACCTCGACTTTGGCGCGGGCCGGCTCGTTCTGGAACACGACCGCGAGCGCGATCCGCGCGCGAACGAGCGCGGCATCGGCCTTCGCCCCCGGGTACGCGACGTCCGCGCCGGCGTCGGGCAGCAGCCTGCGCCAGACGGTCTCGGCGGTGCGGAAGTCGCCGCGCTCGAACAGCAGTTCGCCCAGCAGCAGCAGCGCCGGCTCGGCCGGGCGGGACACGAAGTAGCGGTCGAGCAGTTGCCACAGCGGCCGCGGGTCGCGGGCCTGCTTCCCCTGCTCGTACAACTTCCGTGCGGGCTGCTCGATGCGGTCCTGATAGGTCTTGAGGGCGTCCGGCGGGAGTTTGGCGAGCAGCCCGTGCGCGACCCACCGGGTGGAGCGGTACTCGCGGCCGTTGAGCGTGATCAGGTCGTCGGGCACCTCGTCCAGCGCCCGCTGGAGGTCGTCGGCGGCGTCCGCGGCCTTCCCGGCGGCGATCTTCTGTTCGGCCTCGGCGAGCCGCTTGCGGGTCTGGGTGGAGTCGCCGCGGAGGGTCGCCGGTTCGGGCGGCGCGGGCACGCCCGGCTGGCCGAAGGCGGCGCCCGCGGACAGCAGCACGGCGGCGGTTACAATGGCACCAACGGCCCGGTTCATAAAATGCGCCCCGTGACGTGTTCCACTTATTGTTGACATTCGGCACCGAAGCACAAGCACCGGCGGGGAAAAACCTGTCGGCGTTGTGATGCGACAGTCGGTACCGTGTCGGTGGTGCCCCTCACCCGCCGCCGCAGAGCCGGCGGCGGGTGAGGGGCACCACCGACACGGTCACTCCAGACCGCTCCGCGCCCTCTGACTGCACACTGCGAACCCGGTACTCACCATATGCCTCACCCCCGCACCCTCGCCGCCCTCCTCGCCCTCGCCCTCACCGGCTGCGGGGGCAACACCGCGGCCACCACGCCGCAGCCGCCGCCGGCCGCGAACAGTTCCGTCGGCCGCTACCCGCCGCGCACCGACCTGTTCGCGCTCACCATCCCGGCCAACGCGCCGACCCGGTGGCCCAGCCCCGGCTACCCGCCGCTCCGCAGCGCCCGGGTGTACCCCAACACCCCCGACCGCGACCTCGCCGAAGAGTTGCGCAAGCAGTTCGGCAAGACGATCCTCGACCCGCTCCGCTACGAGCAGGACGTGTGGATGCCGGCGCAGGCCGACCGCTTCTCCCGCCTGCTGGACGCCCACTTCGGCACCCCGGCCGCGCCGAAGGTCGTCGTCCCGACCTGGGACGAGACGGTCGCGACGGCTACCGTGCGGCTCGAACTCGGCGAGTCGTTCGGGGCGAACCTGAAGGCCGCCCGCGACCGGCTCAAGAAGTTCAAGTGGGCCGACTGGCAGGCCGACTGGCAACTCGCGACCGACATGAAGGCGCGGCTCAAGCTCGACGACGCGGCGCTGGCCCGCGGGTCGGTGGTGTACCGCCGCTGGTGCATGCAGTGCCACGGCGAGAGCGGCAACGGCGAGCCGGCACAGGCGGTCGAGACCGGCCCGCCGCCCCGCGACTACCGCAGCGGGCAGTTCAAGTACGTGTCCGCGTTCCCGCCGTCGGGCCTGCCCAAGAAGGGCCAGGGGGCCGGCGGCAAGCCGCGCCGCGACGACCTCGTCCGCACCGTCCGCGCCGGCATCGAGGGGACCATCATGCCGGCGTTCCCGACCCTCACCCAGCAGGACGTCGAGGACGTCGTCAGCTACGTGATCCACCTGAGCGTGCGCGGTGAGGTGGAGATCGCCGCCGTCGCGAAGATGGTCAAGCCGGGCGACGAGGACCCGCTATACACCGGCGGCGAGCTGGACTGGCTGTTCCTCCAGACGGAGTTGTGGGTGCTCGACAACTGGGGCGTCGCCGACAAGAACCCGATCCCGATCCCGCCGGAGCCGTTCGCGACCGAAAGCCAGCGGATCGAGTCCGCGGTTCGCGGCTACCGGCTGTACAACTCGGCCGAGTTCGGCTGCGCCAGTTGCCACGCCAACTACGGCCGCGTCCCGCAACTGAAGTGGGACGCGTGGGCCACGGTGGTGCAGCCGCGGAACCTCACCCTGGGCGTGTACCGCGGCGGGCGGCGCGGGCAAGACCTGTACGCCCGCCTGTACGGCGGCATCTACCCGTCGGGCATGACCGCGTTCCACGACCGCGTCGCGGCCGCCCCGCCGGGCACCCCGGACAAGCTGTGGGACATCGTCCACTTCCTGCAAGCGCTGGGCGACCCGGCCGACCGCAAGCGGATGCAGGCGGCGAACAGCGAGGTCAAGCTGGACCCGTGACCGCGGCCCGCCGGCGGCAGGAATGTGAAGCCCCACCGCCGCCCGGCGGGTACAATGATCGCTGCCTGTTCGACACGCTTCAGGAGAGGCTCTCATGCGCGCGACCGGTCTCGTGTTGGTGTTGCTGGCCGCCGCCGGGGTGACCCGGGCGGCCGACGAGTACGAACTCCGCGGCCCGGCCCCGACCAAGGGCCAGGTGGTCACCAGCAAGACGACGTTCGTCCTCAAGGACGCGACCGTCACCCTCAAGGCCGCCGGGATGAACATCGAGGCCAAGCAGTCGATGACCGCGACCAGCGAGGAGCGGGTCGAGGCGCTGGCCGTCGAAGGCCGGCAGATCACCAAGGCCCAGACCAAGATCGTCAAGGACGCGGCCGACATCGTCATGACGATCGGCGACAACGAGCAGAAGGAGACCAAGGACGGCGAGCTGCAGGGCGAGACGCTCATCAGCGAGCGCGGGGCCAAGGGCAAGTGGAAGCACGCGCTGGTAGACGTCAAGCCGAACGACAAGCAGAAGAAGGAGCTCGACAAGCGGGTCGGGCCGGAGAGCGACGACGACGTCTACCCGGAGGGCAAGTTCAAGGTCGGGCACGAGTGGACCGTGGACGCGGCCACCCTCCAGCGCATCTTCGGCGGGTCGATCACCGACCTCAAGGGCAAGCTCAAGCTCAAGTTCGTCAAGGTCGAGACCCTCGACGGGCAGGAGTGCGCCGTCATCGAATCGTCCGGCAAGATCAGCGGCGTCGCCAAGGAAGAGGAGGGCACCCTGGACGTCGAGATGGAGTTCAAGGGCACCACGTGGCGCTCGCTGAAGACCGGCGTGGACATCAAGGACAAGGCGACCGGCAAGATGAAGATGTCCGGCACGCTCGAGATGGGCGGCGTCAAGATCGAGATGGTCGTTGACGGCCCGGTTTCGATCGAGAGCACGACTGCCAAGAAGTAACCTGTTCCACTTTTCGAGCGGCGCGGCTGCGGCCGCGCCGTGCGTCGGCGGCGCGTATAGCTGCCGCGTCATGGCAATGACGCCGCTTGGCCGGACAAGTCCTTATGCCGCCGGGAACGGACTCTTGAACTTCCTCGCACACCTGCACCTGGCCGACGGCGACGCGGGCGACATGACCGGCGGGGTCGCGGCCGACTTCGTCCGCAACCCGGACCTGCACCGGCTCTCGCCCGAGGTGTTCCGCGGCGTCATGCTGCACCGGCTCATCGACGGGTTCACCGACCGCCACCCGACCACCCTCCGCAGCATCAGCCGCGTGTCCCGCACGATGGGCTGGTTCGGCGGCATCGTCATCGACATCTACTACGACCACATCCTCGCCCGCGAGTGGAACCGGTATAGCGCCGAACCGCTCGCGACGTTCGCGGCGCGCAGCTACGGCGTGCTGGACGCCGGGCACGCCGCGCTGCCGGACGACGCGCGGAAGTTCATCCGCCGGTTCGTGGACGAGGACCGGCTGAACCGGTACGCGACCCTGGACGGCATCGAGGACACGCTCGACCGCGTGTCGAAGGTGATCGCCGAGCGACTCCCGCACCGCGCGATCCCGCTCACCCGCGCGATGCCGATCTTGATCGAGAGGGACGCCGACATCGCCGCCGACTTCCACGAGTTCTACCCGGACCTGATGGCCTTCGCCGCCGAGCAGCGGCTGCGCCCGCCGGACCCCTTCCCCAGATGAAGTCAGAAGAGTATTCACCGCAGAGGGCACGAGAGGGCACGAGAGGAAGGCAGAAGACAGAGTTTTCAGAACAATACTTCTCCTGTCTTCCTCTCGTGCCCTCTGCGGTGAATATCTTCTTGCCTTGTCTCACCGCACCGTTTTGGCGATTGCCTCCGGCCACTCCAGATCGCACCCGGCCTTCGCCAACTGCGCCTGGTAGTCGGCCAGCAGCTTCGCGTCCTTGTAGACCTGACGCGGCACGCGCTTCCTCGCCGCGCAGAACGCCGCCAACTCGCCGACCGCCTCCCCGATGCCCCACTCCACCGGGTGTAGCCGGTAGCAGCCGTTGGTGATGTGCGTGGTGCCGATGTTCTTGCACGCCGGCAGCAGGTTCTCCACCCGCTGCGGGATCAGCGCGCCGAGCGGAATCTGGAACGGCAGCGAACTCACGTCGATGTAGTTGTCGCCGCCGCTGGTCGGGTGTAGGTCGATCCGGTAACTCCCGGTGCCGACGCTGTCCGGGAACACCTCGGCCGCGAACTCGCCCGGCTTCTTGCCGAGTTGCTTCGCGCGCGCTTCCACACCGACGTGGTGCTCGGTGACCGTGAACACCGCCTTGATGCGCCGCGACTCGCGCACGTACGGGGCCATCGCCAGCCCGTTCATGTCGTCGGCCCCGCACACGTCGCCGCGCAGCCGCAGCCCTTTCCACCCCTGCTTCTTCCCGTCCGGGTGCGGGGCTTCCGTTTGCAGCCAGTAGAAGAGGCACATGCTCAGCTCGTACCCGCCGCTCAGGCTGACGAACGCCTCGCGGCGGTTGTCGTACAGGTTGCCCAGCCAGTAGTCGTTCTGCGGCCAGTTCACCAAACAGATGTCGCCGGTGGAGTCACTGAAGTTGTCCTTCGCGACGATCCGGCGGTACGTCCAGAGGTTCAGCCCCTTCGGAACCGGGCCGGTCGGGTCGAAGGCGACCGCTCGCGGCTTGAGCGTGACCGGGTCGGACATCTCCCACGACAGCAGCTTGCCCGGCCACGCAGGGGCGAGCTTCGGCGCGTAGTCTTGCCAGTCGTCGTACCCGCGCGGTTTGGGGATGGTGTTGTCCTTGTCCGGCTGGTAGTCCATCGCGAAGCAGACGGTGAACGCCTGGTGGTTGTCGGGCCGGGCGACCTCCGGGGCGTGCGGCTCGCGGGTGTCGCGCCACGCCTCCGCCCCGGTCACGTGCTCGACCCCGCCCAGCGCCAGCAGTTCGCCGGTTTCGGTCGCGTCTACGAAAAGCGGCGCCACCAGCGCGAGCGGCTCGACGCGGCGGCGCGACTCGCCCATCACCGCGAGCACCTTGTCGCGGTCGGTGGCGACCCACAGCGGGCGGAACGGCTGGATCAGCCGGACGCGCCCCGCGGTGATGTGCGGCGCGAGCATCTCCAGCAGCACCGCGAGCGCGACCCGCGGCTCGTGGCACAGCTTCGACACGCTCCCGAGCCCGGGGTTGAGGAGCGGGTTCTTCGCCGCCGCGTCCGTCAGCGCGTGATTCCGCCGGTAGTGGTCCCGGACCTTCGTGCGGAACTGGCGGTAGGTCTTGGTGCTGCCGCGCTCCTCGATCCACGGGTGCTCGTCCGGCGGGACCGCTTGCGAGGTGAGTTGCCCGCCGATCCAGTCGCACTCCTCGGTCAGAATCACCTTGAGGCCGTTGCGCGCCGCGGCGAGCGCGCACGCCACCCCGCCGACGCCCGCCCCGACGATGACGACGTCGGCGGCGAGTTCGCGCGCCGGCTTGGGCGGCTGACCGTAAGCGGGCAGCAGGTGCGCGAGCGGGGTGACCGCGGACAGCGACAGGAACGCGCGACGGTTCATGCGGGCGGCCCTCCATCAATGACCGGGATGCACCTTATCTGATACTATACGCTAGGATACTTTCCGCGTCAATCGAAAAAGTGGAATTTTTTCCACTAGGCCGCGAATGTCGTTGCTGGCGTGCCCGGGGGCAAGTAACCTGCCCTGACGATGGCGTTCCGTTCGCCCGCCGATCATCCCGAGCGCTGCCATGCCGAAACCGAAATCCGGCGACAAGCCGTCGTTCCACCCGCTGCAACTCATCTCGCCCGGGCTCATGCTCCTGTGCCTGATCCTGTTCTTCCTGCCGTGGATCGAAATCGTCAGGCACCCGAGTGCGGACGCGAAGAGGATGGCCGCCGAACTGAAGCAGGAGGCTCCCAAGTCGCGGGCGGCGTTCTCGCAGAGTGGGCTTCAGATTGCAATCGGCGGCGTCAGCCCGGTCGGCCCCGAAGTGAAGCCGTACGTCGCAGACAAGGACAAGGAGCGCGTGAAGGCGGCCGAGAATGAGAAGAAGAGCGAGGGGTCGCCGAAAGACGAGAAGGAGCGGCCCGACGTCAGTGCGCCGATGCTGATGTCGTACCCGCTCGCCCTGCTCGCCGGGGTGATCGTCGGGTGTATTCCGCTGGTCGTGAAGATGCGGCGGCGAGTGGTCGGCATGTGCGTGGGGCTGGCACTGCCGCTCCCGCTGATGTACACGGCGCTGTTCCTGCCGATCGAACGGGAGACGCGGAAGCAGTACGAGAAGGCGCGGGCCGAGCAGAAGAAGTTTTTGGACGCGATACCGAAGGACGCGCAGTCGAAGTTCGAGAGGATGGACCCCGACCCGCCGGTTTCCTACCCGTGGCAGTGGGCGTTTTACCTGAGCAATGTGTTGCTGATCGCCGCCGCATGCACGGTGGTCGTGGACGGCGCGCCCGTCGGGACGAAGCCCGACAAGAGGCCCGGCCGGCGCGAAGCCGAGGACGACGAAGACGACCGGCCCCGCCGCCGGCGTCGGGATGAGGAAGACGACGAGGACGACGACCGGCCGCGCAAGAGGCGGCGCCACGAGGAGGAGGAGGAGGACGACCGGCCGCGGAAGCGCCGCCGCGACGAGGACGAGGAGGACGACCGGCCGCGGAAGAAGCGGCCGCCGGAGCCGGAGTTCGATATGCCGGACCCGCTCCCGCCACCGCCGGCCGAGGCACCCGCGGCCGCGGGCGGCGCCAACCCGTTCGACTTCGACTCGCAGGAGCAACCGCGGCCGCCGCGGGCACGCGACGAGGAGGACGACCGACCGCGTCGGAAACGTCGCGACGAACAAGATGACGAGGACGACCGGCCGCGAAAAAAGCGTCGTGCCGAAGACGACGAGGACGACCGGCCACGGAGGAAGAAGCCGGCCGAGCCGGAGTTCGACATGCCCGCGCCGCCCCCGCCCCCGCCGGCACCGGCCGGGCCGAACCCGTTCGCCTTCGACGAGGACGACCAGCCGCGGAAGAAGCCCCGTCGCCGCGACGACGATGACGACGACTACGACGACCGCCCGCGGAAGAAGCGGCGCCGCGACGACGACTGACCTTCGGTAAGCTCCAAATCCCAAGAAGCAAGTCCCAAACGGAGGCCATTTCGCCTTCTTCGTTTGGGATTTGCTTCTTGGGATTTGGAGCTTACCGCCCCAGGCGGTTCAGTCGTCCCGCTTGGCCTCGGCCACGCTCTTGATCTTTTCGCCCAGCAGCGCCACGTCGAACGGCTTCTTGAACACGTCGTTGAAGCCGAACTGTGCGAGCTGCTCGGGCGCCGCCTCGTCCTCGCTCGCCAGGCCGACGATCAGCGTCGCCGCGTACGCCTCGTCCTTGCGCAGGTTGGAGACGATCTGGATGGACTCGGCCCGCCCCAGGCCGAGGTCGATGATGATGGTGTCCGGGCGGAAGTTGCTGGCCGCGATGCCGGCCTCGAACCCGCTGTTGGCCAGCTCGAACTTGAAGTCGTCGTCCTCCGGCAGCAGCTCCTTGACGCGGTCGTTGAACAGCTTCTCGGTGCCGATCAGCAGCACCTTGTGCCATTCCTCCTCTTCCAGCTCGCCCAGCGGCATGCCGTGTTCCTTGAGGAACCGGATCAGTTGCTCGCGGGGGATGCGGCGGTCCTGGCTGCCGGGGATGCGATACCCCTTCAGCCGGCCGCTGTCGAACCACTTGGAGACCGTGCGGGGGGCGACCTTACAGATCTTGGCGACCTGTCCGGTGGTGAACACCTTTTTCATGGCCATGGCGAGACACTCCGTTTGAACTCGCTCGACCCCGCGCCCCACCGCACTCTCTTGTAGAGCGCCATCCTGGCGGGCGACGGTCGGGTTTCGGGGGCAAACCCTCGGGGCGAGGGGCTGCCGCTCGCGATCGGGGGCGTCGCGGCGGCGGGTGTATGAACGTCCGGCGGAAACTCCGTTCGGCGGTCGGCGACGCGAGGGCGGCCCGCGCTCCCCGCGGCGGCAAGCCGGGCGGGGTGGGTTGCTTTCGGGCGATCGGCCCGAACGCGCGGGACGCGGTCGTGACGCTAACTCCATCGACCACACCGACCGCCCGTCTTCGCAAAACCCGCGAAATTGGGCGTTTGGGCAGGGCCGAGGGCTCCGGCGGGGGTTAGGGCCGCTGGTACGGGCGGACGGGGCGAGGCCGACCACCGGCCTCTGGGGCGTCCGCGCTGTTCAGTCACAATGATCGTTCGGGCGGGATGTGTAACTTGGGTGAGAACTCTTCGCCGGGACGTGCCTTCCGTGGCTGGCGGGCCGATCAGTCCGGTTGGTCCGGTTCTGCCGACCGCGGTGCATCATACGCGGCTCGGCAAGGGGTGGGTGGAAGTGAGAGTGAGGAGTGAGGAGAGAAGACACGCCATTCTTGGCTTTTCTCCTCACTCCTCACTCCTCACTCTCTTCAGAAAGACCGCCATTCCGTCGCCGTCGGCGTACAGGTCGGGGATGACGGCCGCCGCGGTGTACCCGCACCGCAGGTAGAACTGGCGGGTCGGCTCGTACTTGGGCGTGGCCGAGGTTTCGATGACGAGGAGGCGACCGCCGGCGTCGCGGACGGCGCTTTCGGCGAAGGCGAGGAGTTTGCGGCCGATGCCGCGATTCTGCCGGTCGGCCGCGACCGCGAGCCACCACACGTACCAGGTGCGGTCGGTCATCTCCTCCGGGGCGAAGTAGACGTAGCCGACCGGCCCGTTGCCCTCGTCCCACGCGACGCACTGGTGGCCGAAGTGGTGCGCGTGCTCAAACAGATCGCACAGCACCCCTTCGAGGGTTTCAATTTCCGACGGGTGGAAGAAGCCCGTCCCTTCGGACAGGGCGAGCAGCGCGGGCGAGTCGGCGGGGGTGACGGGCCGGATCATGCGGAGAGTGTACCACGTCTCGTGGGGCGGGTCTCCGGCCTGCCGAACAGAATTGGCAGGCCGGAGGCCCGCCCCACATTAATCCAGCCACGACAGCGGGTATTTGGGGTCGTCCAACTCCATCCCCTGCGTGGTGACGTGCAGCGGGCGGAAGGTATCGACCATCACGGCGAGTTCGTCGGTCCATTTGACGTCGCGGCTGGCGACGATCGTCCCGGGGTGCGGGCCGTGCGGGATGCCGTGCGGGTGCAGCGTCAGCGACGCCTCCTCCACTCCTCGCCGAGAGCCGAACCGGCCACGCACGTAGTACAGCACCTCGTCGCTCTCGACGTTGCTGTGCGCGTACGGCACCTTGATCGCGTCCGGGTGGGTGTCGAGCATCCGCGGGGCGAACGTACACAGCACGAACCCGCTCGTCTCGAACGTCAGGTGGATCGGCGGCGGCTGGTGGATGGTGCCGGTGATCGGCTCGAAGTCGTCCGCGTTGAAGGTGAACGGGTACACGAGGCCGTCCCACCCGACCACATCGAACGGGTGGCTCGCCAGGACGTACCGCGACAGCCGCGCTCCGTCCTTGATGATAACGGGCGTGTCGCGTTCCTCGTCGATCGTGACGAGGTCGGTCGGGCCGTGGAGGTCGCGCTCGCAGTACGGCGCGCCGAGCCGAATCTGGCCGTCGTGGTTGAGGTACTTCGGCGGGATGTTCACTGTTCCGGCCGATTCGACCACGAGCAGGTCCGGTTGCGTGCCCGCGTCGAACGTCAGTTGATAAGTGGTGCAACGCGGGATCACGACGTAGTCGAACGGCTTGAATGGAAGCCGTCCGAACTGAGTGAGGAGCGACCCGCTGCCGCGATGCACGAACACGACCTCGTCCGCGAGCGCGTTGCGGTACAGTTCGGCCTGCGGCTCTGTCGGGCGGCATCGCCAGAGCGTCACATCCGCGTTCGTGAAGAGTGGGACGCGCCCGGTGACCGGCCCGCCGCGTGCCGGCATCGTGCCGCTTTTGAGGTGGTGGTGGCGAAGCACTTCCTGGGGGGCGCTTTCGACCTGAATCGTGCCCGCGGCCTCGACGCGCCGCACCCGCGTCGGCGGGCGGAGGTGGTACGCGATCGAGTACGCCCGCGAGAACCCCTGCGTGGTGATGACCTCCTCGTAGAAGAGACCTTCGCCCTTAAAGCCCGGCTCGGTGCGGTGTGCGGTGTGCCGCTTCTTCGGGACGCTGCCGCGGGAGAGGTACTGAGGCACTGTTGCGCCCTCCTAGAGCTTGGCCGCGTGGCCCAGAATCGTCGGCCCGGATTTGAGCAGCGAACACGTCGGCTTCCAGCCGAGTCGCACGCGGCGGTCGAGCAACTCGTCGGCCGTCGGCCGGTGATCCCAGACGGCGACCGCCGCCAGTTCACCGAATCAACTCACGCCGAACGTCAGCCACCGCGAGTCCGGCAATGGCAAGTAAAGGTCGTAGGAGTACTCGTCTTGCTGCACGAGGTCGATCCCGGCGAAGTCGATGCCGGCCCCGGGTGCCCACTTCAGGATCGCTTCGAGGTTCCGCAGTGGGCGCACGGCCGTGCCGAGTGCCGGGTCGGCGGCGGAGAGGGCGTCGAGTTGGTCAGCGTAGTTCATGGGCGGCTTACTCGAAGATTTCGGCGACCGGGCAGCGAAACCCGGGCAGGTCGTCCAACACGATCAGACCATCCCGATACGTGGCTCGCCCGTCGCGTCGGTGAACGGTGACTGTCTCTTCGTGGGGGTCAACAATCCAAACGACGCTGACCCCTTTGCCCAACGACGTCTCGACCAGCCGCGTGAGAAGTTGTGCGTCCTCGCCCGGTTCGATCACCTCGACCGCGAGCAGCGGGGGACCTTCGATGAACATATCGCCCCAGAAGAAAGCATCGCACAGGTCGCGAGGTACAACGCTCGCGTCGAAGGTCAGCAGAGTGTCCGGGTCGCAGGCGAGAAGAAAAGGGCAGCCGTATCCAAACACCAAGTTCTCGTCGCTCCCACAACACCAATTATGCAGGACAAGAGACAGGTTCGCGACGGCTGCGGCGTGCGCCGGGGTATGGGGCCCGGCACCGTCACGTCGCTCGATCGGCTCGCCGTCAAACAGCCAGCGATCAATGCCGACCTTCTCGGGGTACAGGGCGAACAGTTCGCTCGCGCGCATCGCTCGCCCTCACAAGGTTCCGCGGATCGCCTGCTCGCGCTCGATCGCCTCGAACAGCGCCTTGAAGTTGCCCTTGCCGAAGCTCTTCGACCCGCGGCGCTGGATCACCTCGAAGAACAGCGTCGGCCGGTCGGCCACCGGCTTGGTGAAGATCTGCAGCATGTACCCTTCGTCGTCCTTGTCTACCAGAATACCTAGGTCCGCGAGCTCCTGCACGTCCTCGCGGATCGCGCCGACGCGGTCGGTCAGGGTGTCGTAGTAGGTTTTGGGCACCCGCAGGAACGACACATCATTGGCCCGCATCGCCCGGACCGTCTTGACGATGTCCCCGGTGATCAGTGCGATGTGCTGCACCCCCGGGCCGCCGTAGAACTGCAGGTACTCGTCGATCTGGCTCCGCCGCTTCGCCTGCGCCGGCTCGTTGATCGGGAACTTCACCCGCCCGGTGCCGTTCTGAACCACCTTGGACATCAGAGCCGAATACTCGGTACTGATGTCCTTATCGTCGAACGACACGAGTTGGTTGAAGCCCAGCACGTTACGGTAGAACTCGACCCACTCGTTCATCTTCCCTTCTTCGACGTTGGCGACGATGTGGTCGATGGCGGCCAGCCCGACCGGGCGGGCGGTGTGCTCCTGGTACCGCTCCGGGTCGATCGGCCGGAACCCCGGCATGAATACCCCGCGGTAGCGGTCGCGGTTGACGAACGTGTGCGTCGTGTCCCCGTATGCCTTGATGCTGGCACTCTCGAACACCCCGTGCTCGTCTTCGAGGGCGGTCGGCGGCGAAACCGGCGTCGCACCGCGCTTCACCGCCTCCTCAAAACAGGCGCGCACGTCGGGCACGTCCAACGCGATGTCCATGACGCCGTCGCCGTGCGTGACGAGGCGCTGGCTCTCCGGGTGCTGGCCGGACAGCGGCGAGGTGAGGACGAACGTGATTTCGCCCTGCCGCAGCACGTACCCGGCCTCGTGCCGCACCTTCGTTTCGAGGCCGGCGTAAGCGATCACGTCGAAGCCGAACGCATTCCGGTAGAAGAACGCGCTCTGCCGCGCGTTCCCCACGAAGAACCGCACGTGGTCGATCTTGCGAAGCGGGATGTCGTGCATGTTTGTGTTTGGTGTTCGGTTTTTAGTGTTTGGTTGCGTTTCGTGGGCGCGTAGGTGCTGCGAGAGGCCGACAGGTACAAAACACAGAAAACGAAACACCAAAAACGGCTACAGCACTGGGATATTGAAGCGCCGCACCAACCCTTCGAGTTCGCGCCGCAGGAACGCGTACGACGGCGCGATGAAGAAGTCCTTCTGCATCTGCGACGGGTCGTAGTCGGTGTTGATCACGACGTCGGTCACGAACGGCCGGCGGGTCGCGTCCGGCGAGAACAGCGAGTGCGGGATCTCGCCCGTGCTGCTCAGGATGCCCGCGCCGAAGACCTTCGTCTCGCCCGCCTCCTCGATCAGCCCGAACTCGATGCTGAACCAACTGAAGCGTTTTAAGGCAAGGACTTGGTCGCCGTGCGGGGTGGTCGCGGCGGCCTTGCCGATGAGCGTGAGCAGTTCCGCGTAGTCGCGGTTCATGAGCGGCGGGACGTGCCCGAGGCAGTCGTGGATCATGTCCGGCTCGGGCGTGAACTCCGGGTGCGACCCGTGCCGGATGAATTGCGTCACCGGGAACCCGCGGTTCGCGATGTATTCGTAAAACGTGCGGTACGGCAGCGCGCCCTCGGCCGGGACGAGGTGCATGTTCGTCTCGCGCTCGAGCCTCTCGCTGATCATCCGCAGTTGCGGGATTTCCGTCGGGTTGATCGCCAGCGCGTCCTTGCCCTTCAGGTAAATGCTGCACGCGTGCTTGCGGTGCAGGGCGTCGAGTTGAGGCGAAACCGCCCGCCAGATACGGGTCTCCTCCGCGGTGTACTCGACGAGCGGCGGCCCGAGCATCTCAAGCCGGTGCCGGCGGGTCAGGTCGAACAGGAACTTACGGCGCTCGACGTAGTCGCGGTCGTGCTCGCCGGGGTGGCCGGGTTCGAGTTCCAGTGCGGTCGCGTCCGGGGGCGCGACCATCTGGGCGGCGTCGATCGTCGCGCCGTATTCCGTCAGGGTGGTTGAGGGGTCGTTCACCGCAAACCTCCAGCCTGTCGTCCGGCGGAGATGGTCTTGGCCGGGCGGAGGACGTGAACCGGGGCCGCGTGACGCCGCGCCCGCACTGCCTATTCTATCGGGCAGGGGAAGCGACCCGCGATCGTTCGTCCCATCTCCAACCGGAAACCCGCCGCCATGAGAGCCGCGTTCTTCGAGCAGACCGGTACGCCCGACGTGATCCGCGTCGACGAACTGCCCACCCCGGAGCCGAGTGCCGGCGAGGTGCGGGTCAAAGTCCTCGCCGCTTCCATCAACCCCATCGACACTTACATCCGCAGCGGCGCGGCCCCGATGCCGCTGCCCAAACCGGCCGCGATCACCGGCACCGACTTCGCGGGCGTGATTGACGCGGTCGGCCCCGGCACAACGCTGAAAGTCGGGCAGCGGGTGTGGGGCAGCAACCAGGGGTTGCTCGGCCGGCAGGGGACGTGTGCGGAATTCGTCTGCGTCGAAGAAAAGTGGGCGTATTTGACACCCGACGGCGTCGCGGACGAGCAGGCGGCGTGCGGCGCGCTCGTCGGCATCACGGCCCACCTCGGGCTATTCGCACGGGCGAACCTGAAGGCCGGCGAAACCGTCTTCGTGAACGGCGGCACCGGCGGTGTGGGCGCGATGGTCGTTCAGATGGCGAAAGCGGTCGGCGCGAGGGTGATCTGCACGGTCGGGAGCGAAGAAAAGGCTCGCGAGGCGAAAGGTCTGGGTGCGGATGTCGTCATCAACTACAAGAGTGACGACATCGCCGCCCGCGTGAAGGACGCGACCGGGGGTAAGGGCGTCGCCGTGTGGTTCGAAACCCTCCCGCCGTCGGACCTCGACAAAACGGTCGAACTCATGGCCTCGCGTGGCCGCGTCGTGGTCATGGCCGGCCGGCAGGCGCGTCCGGTTCTGCCGAACGGCCCGTTTTACGTCAAGGGGCTGTCGCTGCTCGGCTTCGCAATGTTCAATATGGCCGCCGAGGAGCAGAAGGCGTGTGCGGACGATATCAACAAGTGGCTGGCGGAGAAGAAGTTACGGACGCTCGTCGGGGCATCCTACCCGCTCGCCAAGACGGCCGCCGCGCACCAACTCCAAGAGGACAACACGCTCCGCAAGGCCGGAACGCTCACGGGCAAAATCCTGATCCGGCCGGCCGGCTCGGTCGAATCCTGACGCGAATAAGCGACGGCCGGCATCGTCCGTGCATCTGTAATGACTGAGGTGTCGGAAATTCCGTCGCCGCACGATTTTTTTGATCGCGTGTATTGTAAGGGCAGTGGGAGTAAGCGAATATTTGTTCGTATCGTCGCGTGTTCCGCAACCGGGTGCATCATGTCGCGGCTGTTCACACTTTTCGCTCTCGGCGCTCTCGGGCTGTTCCTGACCCCGCTGACGGCGTCGGCGCAGTTCCGGCCGCCGTTCGGCATCCCGGGCGCGCCGGCGTTCCCGGTGCCGTTCGCGCCGCCGGTGGTCGCACCGCTGCCGGTGTACAGCGTGCTGCCGAACACGATCACGCGGGCGCTGCCGAACTTCGTGCTGTACCGGCAGTTCTACCCGGGCACGATCGGCGGCGGGTTCTCGGTCTCGACCCCCTACATGTTCAACCCGTCCCCGACCAACTCGATGCGGGTCGGCGGCAGTGCGACCGGGCGCGAGGACGCGCTGCTGGCCGAGCAGCAGAACCTCGAAAAGGCGCAGAAGGCGGCGACCCAGGCGGCGAGCGTCTCGCCGGTTGGGTTGCGCGGCCCGGCGCAGGGCGGGGTGCTGGATTCCGGCAACGGCGGCATGCAGGACCTCAACCCCGCGCTGCTCCCGGCCGACGCCACCCAGATCGCCTCGGGCGAGGCTCTCAACAAGGTTTTCAAAGCGATTGTCGCCGCGGAGGCGAAGGGGGCCAAGGGGCCGTCGGCGTACATCCCGCCGCTGCTCATCAAGGACGTCCGGTTCGCCGGCTCGCCGAACGCCGACCTGCTTAACTTCGTCCGTCAGGACGGTCTGGACGTGCCGGCGGCCCTCGGCGGGGCCGAACTGGCGAAGGAGTTCGCCGCCGTGGCCGAGACGCTGCGGGCGGGCAAGCCGGCCGACCCGGCCCGCGTCGGGCAACTCAACGCGACGTGGTTGAAGGTCACGGACGGCGCGGCCGCGGCGCTAAAGGGCGCGCCGGAAGCCGATGCGAAGGCCGCGCAAGAGTTCATGACGCGGTTCGGCGGTGCGATGAAGGTGCTCCAGGCCGGTGCTAACGGGCTGGTCGATCCGACGTGGGCGGCCGAAGGGCTGAGTGGCGAGCAGTTGGTCAAACACATGGCCAAGTTCAAACTGGAGTTCGCCCCGGCCCCCCGCGGCGCGGCCGAGTCCTACGAGACCCTCCACAAACACCTCTCGACCTACCTGTTCGTGCTGACCAAAAAGAAGTAGTGTGGGTGCGAGTGTGAGTGTGAGAAAAGGCAGTGAAGGCAAAAGCCACGGAGGTTTCTGCCTTCACTGCCTTTTCTCACACTCACACTCGCACCCACACTACTCGGCTTTCTCCCTTGTGCCCTCCCGCCGGGCGGTTATACAACAACCCACGACAGCCCGGCGCGCCGCGCGGGCGTTCATCCGTTTACGAAGGCCACTCGCATGAAGCGCGCGCTGATCACCGGCGTTACCGGGCAGGACGGCAGCTACCTCGCGGAACTGCTGCTCGAAAAGGGCTACGAGGTTCACGGGGTCGTCCGCCGGGCCAGCACCGAGGCGTTCGAGCGGATCGGCCACCTCGCCGGCAAGATTCACCTCCACCAGGCCGACCTGCTCGACCAACTGTCCATCATCGACGTCATCAAGGAGACCGACCCGCAAGAGGTGTACAACCTCGCGGCGATGAGCTTCGTGCCGACGAGCTGGAAGCAGCCGATGCTCACCGGCCAGTTCACCGCTCTGGGCGTGACGCAGGTGCTCGAAGCGATCCGGCTGCTCGGTAAGGACAAAATTCGGTTCTACCAGGCGTCGTCGAGCGAGATGTTCGGCAAGGTGCAAGAAGTCCCTCAGCGCGAGGAGACGCCGTTCTGGCCGCGCAGCCCGTACGGGGTGGCGAAGGTGTACGGGCACTGGATCACGGTGAACTACCGCGAATCGTACAACATGTTCTGCTGCAGCGGCATCCTGTTCAACCACGAGAGCGAGCGCCGCGGCAAGGAATTCGTCACCCGCAAGGTGACCGACGGCGTGGCCCGAATTAAGCTCGGGCTGGCGACCGAACTGCGGCTCGGCAACCTCGACTCCAAGCGGGACTGGGGCTTCGCCGGCGACTACGTCCGCGCCATGTGGCTGATGCTCCAACAGGACAAGCCGGACGACTACGTGGTGGCGACGGGCGAGACGCACACCGTCAAGAAGCTCGTCGAACTGGCGTTCCAGGCCGCGGGCCTCGATTGGCAGAAGTACGTCAAGATCGACCAGTCGCTGGTGCGGCCGGCGGAGGTCGATCTGCTCATCGGCGACCCGTCGAAGGCGAAGCGACTGCTCGGGTGGAAGCCGGAGGTCAGCTTCGAGCAGTTGGTCGAGCGGATGGTGAAGGCCGACCTCGCCCGGCTCCAGGGACAGCCGGTACCGGACTTCAAGGCCCGGGGCATCTGATTTTTGATTGCAGATTTATGATTGCAGATTTGAAGACACTGAGTGGAGTCGTGATGGTCTTCAAATCTGCAATCATAAATCTGCAATCATAAATTCCATGCGAATTCTCATCACCGGCGTCACCGGGTTCGTCGGCGGGCACCTGGTCGAACACCTGGCGGCCGCGGGCGGGCACGCGCTCTTCGGGCTGAGCCGCAAGGGCGAGTGGCCGGCCGGTCTGACACACCTCGCCCCCCACGCGGCGCTCCTGGCCGCCGACCTGAGCGACCCGGCGGCGGCTGAGAAGGCCGTCCGGGACTCGCGGCCGGATTGGGTCGTTCACCTCGCCGGGTACGCCAACACCGGTGGCTCGTTCCGCGAGCCGGACCGCGCCTGGAACGAGAACCTCACCGCCACCCGCGTTCTTTACGACGCGATCATTCGGGCCGGTTTGCGGCCGAGGGTGCTGTTCGTCTCGACCGGGCTGATCTACGGCGAGCCGGACGAACCCGGCGGCACCTGTCACGAACGCACCACGCTCAAGCCGGCCAGCCCGTACGCCGCGAGCAAAGCCGCCGCCGACCTCGTCAGCTACCAGTACACCCGCAACGCCGGGCTGGACATCATCCGCGTCCGGCTGTTCAACCAGATCGGCCCGCGGCAGAGCGCCGACTTCGCGGTGCCGAACTTCGCCCGCCAGATCGCCGCCGCCGAGGCCGGCAAGCAGGCGCCGGTGGTCGAAACCGGCGACCTCTCGGCCCGCCGCGACATCGCCGACGTCCGCGACATGGTCGCCGCGTTCCCGCTGCTGCTGGAGAAGGGCCTGACCGGCGAAGCGTACAACGCGGCGCGGGGCGAGTCGTACCGCATCCAGGACTTGCTCGACCGCCTGGTGGCGATGTCGCGGGTGCCGATCCGCGTGGACATGAAGGCCGAGCCGGGTCGCAAGGCCGACACGTCCATCACCCGGGCCGACGTGACCAAGCTCTGCGCCGCGACCGGGTGGGCGCCGCGCGTCCCGCTCGACCAGTCGCTCGCGGACGTACTCGATTACTGGCGTTCTTCTCAAGTCGTAAAGTCGTAAAGTCGAAGGTCGTAAAGTCGAGAACCCCCGCTACCGACTTTACGACTTGTGACTTTGTGACCTTCGACTATGATCGAGGATGAGCCTCGCGACGGCACCGGATAGGCTCGTTAAACTCAACCGTCGCATCGACAGCATGTCCGACGCCAAGTTGCGTCACGCGATCGCGTTCGAAGCCGCCCGGCTCATGTACGAGCGGGTCGAGAGCGAATACTTCACCGCCAAGCGCAAGGCCGCCAAACGCCTCTGTCGCGGCACCGTCAAACCCTCCGACCTGCCCTCCAACGCCGAGATTCGCGATCAGATTCAGGCGTTCGCCCGCATACACGAGGGCGAGGCCCGCACAGCGAACCTCCGCGACATGCGCCTGCACGCGCTGCGGCTGATGCGCGTCCTGTGCCGCTTCCGCCCGCGGCTGATCGGCAGCGTCATGACCGGGCACACCCGCAAAGGCTCCGACATCGACCTGCACCTGTTCAGCGACCACATCGAGCCAGTCACCGCGGCGCTCGACGAAGAAGGGCTTCAGTACGAGGTCGAGCGCAAACAGGTGGTGAAGCACGGCGAGAGCCGCGTGTTCGTCCACGTCCACGTGTTCGACGTGTTCAACTTCGAACTGACGGTGTACCCAGAGGACAAGGCGCACTACGTGTTCAAGTCGTCGATCACCGGCAAGCCGATCGAGCGGGCCAGCACCCGCGAACTCGAAGAACTCATCGCCCGCGAACACCCCGAGGTGAGCGTCGAGGACGCCATTGCGGAGCAGGAGGAGACCGCTGACCCGTGGGGGCTGTTCCGGCTGCTGCTCCTGCCGCTGGAGAGCGTCAAGCAGAACCCGAAGCACCACCCGGAAGGTGACGTCCTTTTCCATCTGCTCCAAGTCTTCGAACTGGCGCGCGACGAGCGCCCGTGGGACGAGGAGTTCTTGACCGCGGCGCTGCTGCACGACGTGGGGAAGGGGATCGACCGCTACGACCACGTCCGCGCCGGCCTCGACGCCCTCGACGGCCTCATCACGCCCCGCACCGCGTGGCTGATCGAGCATCACATGGACGCGCTGGATTACAAGGCTGGCACCCTCGGTCACCGGGCGCGGAAGGCGCTGGAGGCGTCCGACGACTTCGAAGACCTGATGCTCCTGCGCGAGCTGGATACAAAAGGTCGCGTGCCCGGCGCGCGGGTCGGCACCGTGGACGAGGCACTCGACTACCTCAAAGAACTGGATCGCCAGAACAAGTGGAAGTGAAGCACCCCCTCCTGGCGGCGTTCCCCGTGGTGCTCGACATCGACGTCGGGTGGAGCGATATGGACTCGTTCGACCACGTCAGCAATCTCGTCTACTTCCGCTACTTCCAGGACGCCCGCATCCTGTACCTGACGCGGGCCGGCTGGATGGCCTCCAAGCGCGACACCGGCCTGGGGCCGATCGTGAAGAGCACGTCGGCCACGTACCGCAAGCCGGTCGTGTACCCGGACCGCGTGTCCGTCGGGGTGCGGGCGGCCGAGGTCGCGGTCGATCGCGTCACCTTCGACCACCGCATCGTCAGTCACGCGCTGGACGCGGTCGCGTGCGAGGGCACCGCGGTGATCGTCAGTTACGACTACCGCGGCGCGTGCAAGTGCCCGCTACCGGACGCGGTGCGGGCGGCGATCGAGGCTCTTGAGCAGGGGTCAGGGGCCAGCATCCAGGATTCAGGAAAGAAGACGTCGGAAGTCGCCTCCTCCTCTACCCTGAATGCTGAAACCTGAATCCCGATCCCTGGTTCCGGCTACTTGTTCAGATCGAGCATGAAGAAGTCGCGCGGGCTGCGGACGAACGGGTGGTTCGGGAACGCCAGCGTGCCCTGGGCCGGGCCGTACGCACCGTTCGGGTAGCCGGTCGGGTTGTAAGCCGGGCCGGTCTGCGTGTAGCCCATTTGCGGGTAGTACTGCGACGGCGACGAACCGTGCAGCCGGAACAGCTTCTTCAATCGCGGGTGCAGCCCGTAGGGGTCCGGGGCCACGCCGTTGATCGGCTCGCTCGGGGCGAACAGCGTGTTCGGCGCGCCGAGGCCGCCGGGCATCGCCCCGCCGCCCTTCGGCGCGCCCGGGCCGCCCCAGTCCGCCCGCGCCGCGCCGGCCGCGAGGCCCAGCGCGGCCACTGCCATCAGAATCCGCTTCATGTGCGTAGTCCTTCCGTGGCGGCCGACAAAACCGCTCGGCCGGTACTCCTCTATCGGCGGTCGGTGCGAACCGACCGTAAGGATTCTCAGCGCATGAGGGACAAGCCGTACATCAGCAGGCCGAAGCTGCACGCGGCGGTGGTGGCGACGCCGACGGCCGCAGCCGTCAGCCACCGCCCGGCCGGGTTGTCGCCGGTCGATTGCGTCGCCAGCGCCGCCCGCAACTGCCGGTCCACCTCGTCGAACAGCGTCCCGTCGGCCGAAACCCACCGGAGGGTGACCGTGCGGCCGCCCTCGAAGGTGTCGAGCTCGAACAGCGGCGCGCCATTCGACCACACCTTCCCCTGCCGCGTCACCGGGCGGCCCATCTGGTCGAACACCTCGCCGATGAGCGCCTCGAACGCGGCCGGCTCGACGTTGTACACCACCACCGACCGCCGCCGCGCCGCGAGCGTCAGCCCCGCGACCGCGGCGACCACGAACAGGTAGCACGCCACCAGCAGCATCCAGGTGACGCGCTCCTGCACCCACGCGCCGCGCAGCGCCTCGGCGTTGCCGCGCATCCAGTAGCGGAAGTTCGACTGGAACAGGGTGAGCACCAGCCCGCCGCCGAACACGACGAACCCGCTCAGCCCGAGCAACAGCGCCGCGAAGTCCCACGCGCCGGCGATCGGCTTGGGGTGCTCGCGGCGGGTGACCAGCGACAGCCACCACAGGTACAGGCCGAGCGGGATGAGGCAGAACACCCCGCAGAAGCAGACGGCGAGGATGAACGGTAAAACCAAGGGAGTCGGGCCTCGCCGGGGTGACGTGCGCGTTCCCGCTATCGTAGCCGCCCCCGGCCTCGCGGCCCAATACTATACTTATGTGCGATTGGCGGGCGAAAGTCAAGCGGCGTCGGCAAGAAAGTAGGCGACTCGCGGAGCGAGTCGCGCCCTCGGCTACAACGGAAGTGATTGAGGCTCGTTCTCGTAACCGGCGTCACTCGCGGAGCGAGTGACCGACTTTCACGCGAAGATCTCCTTCACCACATGCCCCTTGACGTCGGTGAGGCGGAAGTCGCGGCCGGCGTAGCGGTAGGTGAGGCGCTCGTGGTCGAGGCCCAACAGGTGCAGGATGGTCGCGTGCAGGTCGTGCATGTGGACCTTGTTCTCGACCGAGTAGTAGCCGAAGTCGTCGGTCGCGCCGAAGGTGATGCCGCCCTTCACCCCGCCGCCGGCCAGCCACATGCTGAACGCGTGCGGGTTGTGATCGCGGCCGTCCCCACCCTGCGCCGCCGGCGTCCGGCCGAACTCGCCGCCCCACCACACCAGCGTATCCTTCAGCAGGTCGCGCTGCTTGAGGTCCGCGAGAAGCGCCGCGATCGGCTGATCGACCTCGCGGGCGTTCTTGGCGTGATCCTTCCGCAACTCGCCGTGCTGGTCCCACTTGTAGCTGTGCGTACACTGGATGAACCGCACCCCGGCCTCGGCCAGCCGCCGCGCGGTGAGGCACTGGCGGCCGAAGTTGTCCGTCGGCTTGCCGTCGCCGATGCCGTATGCGTCGCGGGTCTTGACCGACTCCTTCGAGATGTCCGTGACCGCCGGGGCTTCGGCCTGCATGCGGAAGGCGAGTTCGAACGACGCGATTCGACCTTCCAGCGCCGCGTCCGGCCCGCTCTTCGCCAAATGTTCGCCGTTCATCTGCTTGAGCAGGTCGAGTTGCATCCGCTGCAACTCCGGCGCGGCCCCAGGAGTGATGTCCTTCACGGTCGCTTGCTTGGCCGGGATGCCGCTGTGGCCGATCGGCGTCCCCTGGTACTGCGCCGGCAGGAACGCGCTCGACCAGTTCTGTAAGCCGCCGTGCCCGAGTGTCGGGCAGAGGGTGATGAACCCCGGCAGGTTCTTGTTCTCGCTTCCCAGGCCGTAAGTCACCCAACTGCCGACGCTCGGCCGCACGAACGTATCCGAGCCGGTGTGCAGTTGCAGCAGCGCCCCGCCGTGCGCGCTGTTGTCCGCGTGGATCGACCGAATCACGCACAGGTCGTCGGCGCGCTTGCGGACTTCGGGGAACAGGTCGCTGACCGGCGTGCCGCTCTGCCCGCCGGGGCGGAACTCCCACGGCGACTGCAACAGGTTGCCGGTCGCGGCGAACTGCACCCGCGGCTTCTGCCCGGGGTACGGCTGGCCGTTGTACTTGGTCAGCATCGGCTTCGGGTCGAACGTATCGACCTGCGACGGGCCGCCGTGCATGAACAGGAAGATGACCCGCTTCGCCTTCGGGGCGAAGTGCGGCACCGGGAGGCGCTCGGCACGCGGGGTTTCAGCGGCCTTCGCCCCGGACAGGAGGTCCGCGAGCGCGAGCAGGCCGAACCCGTTGGCCGACAGCTTGAGAAGGTCGCGACGGGAGGTCGCCGGCGCGAGCGTGTTGCAGAAAGTCGGCATGATCGGCCTCAGTTCACGTACACGAATTCGCTGCTGGCGAACAGCACCTGACACCACGCCGCCCACGCCTTCGCGCGGCGGGCCGCGGCGTCCTTTTCCTTCTCGGCCGAAGCGGCGTCGTAGCTCTGGACGAAGCTCGTCGCCCGGCTCACCTCGTCGGCGGTCGGCGCGCGGCCGAGCGCCCGCAGGTACGCCGCCTTCACGCGGTCACTGTCGGGGGCCGGCAGCGACTTGACGAACGCCGCCGCCTGGGCCTGCACGAAGGGATTGTTCATCATGTACAGCGCCTGCGAAGCGATCACCGTGCTGGCCCGCTTGCCGGTGCCGACGTGCGGCTCCACGAAGTCGAACGCCTGGAAGAAGTCGAACACGTTGTTGCGGATCACCGGCAGGTAGACGCTCCGGCGGGCGGTGTCGTACTGCGTCTTGGTCCGCGACTGGTCGTTGGTGACGTACTCGAAGTTGCCGTTGTTCAGCAGCGACCCGCCGGGCGTACGGTCGAGCGTCCCGGCCACCGCGAGCATCGAGTCGCGCACCGCTTCGGCCTCGAGCCGCCGCCGGTTGAACCGCCACAACAGTCGGTTCTCGGGGTCGGCCAGCGCCGCCTTCGCGTCGTGAGCGGTGCTCATCTGGTACGCCTGCGACAGCAGAATCCGCTTGTGAAGCTTCTTCAGGCTCCAGCCGTCGTTCACGAACTGGACGGCGAGCCAGTCGAGCAGTTCGGGGTGCGTCGGGCGCTCGCCGAGGCGGCCGAAGTTGTCCGGGGTGCGGACCAGCCCTTCGCCGAAGTGGTGCTGCCACACGCGGTTCACCATGACGCGCGCGGTGAGCGGGTGCTTCGGGTCGGCCAGCCAGTTGGCGAGTTCCAACCGCCCGCTGCGCTCGCGGGCCGCGCCGTACCGAATCTTGTTCGGCTGCGGCTTGTCCGACGGGTTCGGCTTCGTCGGCACGAACTCGTCCTGCTGCTCGCCGGCGATGATCCGCGGGAACACCGCCGGGGCTTCGGCGCCGGGCGTCGTGTAGGTGCCGCGGACCTGTACGAACAGGTTGCGCGGTTGCGTGCCGTAAGCCCCCTGCGTGCCCTCCTCGACCGTGAGAATCGCAGTGGGCGTCGGCAGTGCCGCTTCCACCTTCTTGATGGCCGCCCGCTTCTCCTCGGCCTGGAGGTGGATCGCGCTCCGCTTCTCCTTCTCGGTCATCGGCAGCTTGCCGAACTCCTGTTCCAGCTTCTTCAATTCCTTTTTGAGTTGTTCGAGTTTCGCGCGCTCGGCTTTCACCTCCGGCTTCTCTGGCCCGGCCGGGTCGCGCTCGAACGCCTTCGCCACCGTGCCCAACCCCTGCATCGTCCGCGTGCTGGTGAACACCGCCAGGAGGCTGTAGTAGTCGCGGGTCGGGAGCGGGTCGAACTTGTGGTCGTGGCAGCGGGCGCAGCCGAGCGTCAGCCCCATGAACGCCTTGCCGACCGTGTCCAGTTGCTCGTCGGCGATGTCCAGCAGCATCTTTTGCTTGTCCGGTTCGGCCAGGACCTTTGGTCCGAGCACGAGAAAGCCGGTCGCGGTCAGGTTGGCCTGGCGCTCCGCGTCGGTCGCGGCCGGGAGGAGATCGCCGGCCAGTTGCTCGCGCAGGAACCGGTCGTAGGGCTTGTCGGCGTTCAGCGACTGAATGACGTAGTCGCGGTACTTCCAGGCGTTCCCGAACGACGTGTTCTCGTCCAGGCCGTTCGAGTCGGCGTAGCGGGCGACGTCGAGCCAGTGCCGCGCCCACCGCTCGCCGTACGCGGGCGACGCGAGCAAGCGGTCGATCACCGTTTCCCATGCGTTCGCGCTCGTGTCGCCCACGAACGCGTCGATCTCGTCGGGCGTCGGCGGCAGGCCGGTCAGGTTGAGCGTGGCACGCCGTATGAGTGTGCGGCGGTCGGCCGGGGCCGCTCGCATCAGTCCCTTCTTTTCCAGCTCGGCCAGCAGGAACGCATCGATTGGGCTTGTGGTTTGGCTTTTGGTTTTTGGGATTTCCGGTCGCGCGACCGGCCGGAACGCCCAGAACGCCTTCTGCTCGGCGGTGAACAGCGGGCCGTTCGGCTTCGTCTCCGGGTTGACCGCGGCCCCGCCGCCGGCGTCATCCGGCCATCGCGCCCCATCCTTGACCCACTTGACGAGGTCGGCGATCTCCGCGTCGGTCAGTTTGCCCTTCGGCGGCATTTTGAGCGCGTCGTCGGCGTACTTGACGGCGGAAATGAGCAGGCTCTTGTCCGGTTCGCCCGGGACGACCGCCGGGCCGCTGTCGCCGCCGGCCTTGAACCCGGCGGCCGTTGCGAGGTTCAGCCCGCCCTTGATTTTCCCGCCGGGCGCGCCGTGGCAGTTGTTGCACTTGGCCACGAACAGCGGGCGGACCTTCTTCTCGAAAAACTCGTCGGCCGACGCGCCGGCGGGCGCGCCCGCGAGCGCAACGAGTGCCAGAACCGCACGGCGGAGCGAAGCCGTCATGCCGGGAACCTCAGCGGAGGCGGAGTCGATTGGGCGAACGAAAGCGGCAATTGGGGAGGGCTATATGAGTATTCTACCGCGGCCCCGCCGAGATGCAAAAGGGAAAAAGTTTGCATCGGTGTGCAGAAAAGACGGAAGGCCAGAACCAACAACGGTTCTGGCCTTCCGTCTTTTCTGCACACGGCCCACTGCCCGCTGCCCGCCGCCGTCACGGTTCGGGGAACGGCTCGACCGGGTACGGCACGCCGCGGTCGGCGTCCGGCGGGCGGGCGGTCAGCTTGAGCTTGACCGTCTTCCGCTCGCCGCCGCGCTGCACCTCGATCTCCAGCGCCGCACCGGGGCGGAACGACATGACGTGCGCCACCACCTGATCGAAGTCTGTCGGCTGGAGGGTGCCGACGCGGACGATCTGGTCGCCGGACTTCAGCCCGGCCTTGGCGGCCGGCAGGTTGGCGTACACGTCGCTGATCGTCAGCGTCCCGTTGGTGACGGTGATGCCCATGAACCCGCGGGCCGTCGGGTCGGCCGCGGCCTCGCGCGGCACCGGTGCGAGTAGCGGCATCGACAGCCCACCGAACACCGTCAAGACGGTCGCGAGCATGGTGAGTCTCCCTGGCGCGTGCGCCCGCGGCCGCCGAGAGACGGCCCCTATTCCAGTGATGGCCGAAGTCGCGGCAGAATGCAAGTGCGAAGTTGGCGTTCGCCGAACTTGACTTCATCGAACGCGGGTCGGAGAATCACGCCATCCCCGGTCCCACGCCCACATGCACACCACCTCGAACACGCTGCTGAGCCAACTCCGGCGCGCCACCGGCGGGCCGGCGTGGGGGCGGTTCGTTCACCTCTACAGCCGGCTCATCTACTCGTGGCTCCGCAAGGCCGGGTTGCAAGACTGCGACGCTGCTGACGTCACCCAGGACGTGTTCGTCGTCCTGCTGCGCGAATTGCCGAAGTTCGAGTACGACCGCGGCGGCAGCTTCCGCGGGTGGCTGCGGACGGTCACCCTGAACAAGTGGCGGGACAACCAGAAGCGCCGCGGGCTGCCGATCGACGGGGCCGCGTCGGTGGGCGAGGTGCCCGCGGTCGATGACCCGTTCGCCGAGCGCGAGTACCGCGCCGAGGTGGTGGCCCGGGCGCTGGAACTGCTCCGCCCCGAGTTCCGCCCGGTCACGTGGGCGGCGTTCCAGCGTCACGGGGTCGAGGGGGTGGCGGCCGCCGAGGTGGCACGCGAGTTGGGCCTGACCGTCGGGGCGGTGTACGCGGCCAAGTGTCGCGTGCTGGCGAGGTTGCGCGCCGAACTGGCCGACGCGCTCGAGTGACCAACGCATTCCTTTGGAATTCGGCGTCAGGATTCCCGCGGGCCGTCGTAACCTTCGCACCCTCGCCCCGAAGGAGCGCCCCATGCCCGCCGTCAGCGGCTGCCCGCCGGTGGCCGACTACCGGAAGTTGCTCAGCGGCCAGACGCCCGCGCCGGCGGCCGCCGACCTCGCCGGCCACCTCGAAACCTGTGAGCAGTGTGCCGCCGCCATTCAAACCCTGCTCAACGAGGACTCGCTCGGCGAAAGCGTGCGTGCGGGTTCCGCCCCGTCGCTCGGTCACCTGCCGCCGGACCTCGTCTCCAAACTGATGTCGCTGTCCGGGTCAGTCGTCCCGATGGCCGCGTCGGTCGGGGACACGCAGGCCACCCAGGACGGTGCGGCCCGCGTCGCCCGCGGCGACAAGACCGTGTCCGTCACCCCGGGCATGGCCGCGCCTCAGGCCGACGGCGAAGTCGGCCGGCTCGGCGGCTACCGCATCCTCGAAGTGCTCGGCGAGGGCGGGATGGGTCTCGTCTACCGCGCCGAGGACGTGTCGCTCCAGCGGCTGGTGGCCCTGAAGGTGATGAAACCGGACCTCGCCCGCAACGACAACTCGCGCAAGCGGTTTCTGGCCGAAGCCCGGGCCGCGGCGAAGGTCCGCAGCGACCACGTGGTCACCATCTACCAGACCGGCGAGCACGGCGAGACCGCGTTCGCGGCGATGGAGTTGCTCCGCGGCGAGCCGCTCGACGCGTGGCTCCGCGGGCACCGCGACGGCCCGATGAGCGAGTTTATCCGCATCGGCCGCGAGACCGCGCTGGGGTTGCACGCGGCCCACCAGGAAGGGCTGATCCACCGCGACATCAAGCCGGCCAACATCTGGATCGAGAGCGGCGGGCGGGTAAAGATCCTCGACTTCGGCCTCGCCCGCAGCGTCGAAGGCGACGTCCACCTGACCAACAGCGGCGCGGTGGTCGGCACGCCGGCGTACATGGCCCCCGAGCAGGCGTCGGGGCGTAAGGTCGATCACCGCGCCGACCTGTTCAGCCTCGGGTGCGTGCTCCACCGCATGACGACCGGTCAGATGCCGTTCAAGGGCGACACGGTGATGAGCATTCTGACCGCGCTGGCGATCGACACGCCCGAGCCGGCGCACGTGCTCAACCCGGCCGTGCCGCGTCGGCTGTCGGACCTCATTTCGCGCCTCCTGGCGAAAGACCCGGCACTTCGCCCGCCGACCGCGCTGGCCGTTGCCGACGAACTCAAGGCGATTCTGGCCGGTGAGGTCGCGGTGCGGGAGCCATCGACCGCGAACTACGTCCCGCAGGCGACCGCCGTCGTGTCGCCGGCGTTCGACGAGTCGCCGAGCGAGTTCGACTTCGGAGCGGACACGGCTGTGGTGTCGCGCCGCACGGCCGCTCCCGACGACGAGTCAGACGACGAGTCGGAAGACCACCCGCCGGCCCGCCGACCGGCGGCGCGGTCGCGCAAGCCGCTGGTGTTCGTCGCGGTCGCGGTGCTGGCGGCGATCGCGCTGGCGGCGGCCGCGGCGCAACTGATCTTCAGCACCAAGGACGGTACACTCGTCGTCGAGGTGGACGACGACGCCGACGTGCGGTTCCGGAAGGGCAAGCTGGAGGTGTACGACGCCGCGGGCAAGTTGAAGTACACCCTGGAGCCGAGCGAGAAGAACAAGACGCTCCCGCCGGGCAAGTACCTCGTCAAGGTGGTCGGCGCGGACGGCGTGAAACTCGAAACCGACGCCTTCGAGCTGACGAGCAACGGCAAGGCGTCGGTGCGGGTGAAGGCCGGCGGCCCGGTCGCGGTCGCGGGGCAAGCTCCGAAGAAGGACGCGCCCAGCAAGGAGCCGAAGCCGGGGACACCCTTCGTACCACCGGCAGCTGCGTGGCAACCCACGCCCGAACAGAAGGCGTTCATCGAAGGCGTCGCGCTCGTATCGCCCGACAAACGCATCGAGATGGTGCAGAAGAAACTGATCGAAGTGGCCGGGTTCTACAACGAGCGGGCCAAGATAACTATCGACTTCGACCCGAAGGACGGCTCGCCGACGAAGTGCGCTATCGACCGCCGCTTCCCGATCGATGCGCTGTGGCCGATCGCGGCGCTGCCGTCGATCCGCGCCCTCGACATCCGGGCGCCCGTACTCGACATCAGCCCGGTGTCGCGGCTCCCGCTCACAGAGATCAACGTGTTCTTCGTGCTGGACAACTTGGAGACCGAGGCGGCGCTGAAGGGGATGACGACGCTGAAAACGATCAACGGGCAGCCGGCCGCGACCTTCTTCGCCAACCGGGAGAAGGTGCGCGAGAACATCAAGGCGATGACGGCGAAGGAAGGCTCGCGGTTGCTCCCCGCCGAGGCGAAGACCGCGTGGCTCAAGGAACAGTTCGCGTTGCTCCACCCAGAGCGGCCGAACAGATCTTTTGGGTTCGACGGCGTCACCTTCTCTGTGGACGGGAGAGAAGAGCACGGCGGACCCTGGTGGGACCTGACACCACTGCGCGGCGTCTGGGTCGAACGTCTTGAGGCCAATTTCTTTCCACCGCTGTTCGATCTGCGCCCGCTGGCGGGCATGGGTCTCACGTCGATCAACGCGGCGTACGCCGACACCATGCGCGACCTGACCCCACTGAAGGGGTTGCCACTGAAGCACTTCCGCGTGCATGGCTCGATGATCGCCGACATCGAGCCACTGCGCGGGGCGCCATTGGAAACCTTCATCCTGGAACCGCGGAACGACAACCATAACGGCCCGTTCCTGTTGTCCGATCTCTCTCCGCTGAAGGGCGCCCCGTTGAAAGAGGTCTCCCTGATGGGGAGCAACGTGAAGAGCTTGGCCGGGTTGGAAGGGGCTCCGCTGCTCAAAATCTCCGTTTCGTATAGCGGTCTCGAAGACATCACGGCCCTGAAGGGTCTGAAGACTTTGACGTCGCTCGATCTCGGGATCACGGCCGTCTCAGACATCTCGGCGCTGGCCGGGCTATCCTTCACTAGCTTGAGCCTGAGCGACCGGGTCTCCGACCTCTCTGCCTTGAAGGGGGCGAAGATCGATGCGCTGAGCCTGGGCGGTTGGAAAGCCGATCTGTCGCCGCTGAAAGACGCGCAGATCGAGTCTCTGAATTTTTCCCTCCGCCTGTACTCCGACGCCGACGAGCAATTGATCCGCGGCCTGGGGCTGAAGAAAATCAACGGCAAATCGCCGGACGATTTCTGGAAGGAGATCGAACAGCGGCGCAAGACCGAAGCGACCATCGTCGATAAGGCGCTCAAACTGAAGATCGAGAAGGAGTCGTTGAAGGCCGCCACCGAGTCGATGTTCGGTCCGTACTTCAATGCGACTTTCGAGATCGAGGACGGGAAGGTTGTGGAGATGAAACTCGAAACCACGGTCGTGCCCGGCCACATGACCCGGAATTACACTTCCGTGATGGCCTTTCCCGCGGTTCGCAAGTTGTCGATCAGCGTGCCGGATCGCGTCGAACTCTCGCTCCTGAGGAAGCTCCCGGACCTCGAAGAATTGACGTGTACGCCCGAGCTGTTGCGGGACAACCTTCCCGTCCTGAAACAGATGCCGAAACTGAAGACGATCAACGGCAAGCCGGCGAAGGAGGTTCTGGCGAAGAAGGACCCGCCCGGCAACGAGCCTAAGAAGGACGTGCCCTTCGTGCCGCCGGCGAACGCCTGGAAGCCGACGGCCGAACAGCGGGCGTACCTGGAGGCGGTCGCCGTCCTGCCGGCCAACGAGCGCCCTGGGGCCGTGCTCCGCAAAATGATCGAACTGAACCCGGTCGGCTTATCCGAACGCCCGCCGGTCGGATTCGAATTGGACCCGAAGGACGGCCAACCCACGTCCTGCCGTGTGACCAGCCCGATCACGTTCGAGGGCTGGCCCCTGGCGGCGCTGACCTCGCTCAAGAAGATCGACCTGACCGAGACGCACATTCTGGATTTCCGACCGCTGGCCGCGCTGCCGCTCGAAGAGATTCAACTGAAACTCATCCTGGACAACGCGGCCTCCGAGGCGGCGCTGAAGGCCATGCCCACCCTGAAGACGATCAACGGCATCGCCGCGAAAGACTTCTGGGCCGAACGCGCTACGGTTCGCGCCGACATCGAGAAGATGACCGGCAAGGTGGGGGCGCTCTCGCCGGAAGACCAGACCACCTGGGTTCGCGGCGTCATGAAGCGCCTGCACCCAAAGGTACCGGACGCGGCCTTCAACAGCGTCGGCGTCGTCAAGTTGGAGAACGGGCTGTTGCAGTTCGGCGGCTACGATCTGCACGCCGGCGTGTACGACTTCTCGCCAGTTCGCGCGTTGCCGGTCGAGTCGTTCTTCATGCTCGACGGCAACCTGTTCGACGCGACCCCGCTGGGCCGGTGCAAGACGCTGAAGAAAATCGTCCTGCAACGTGGTAACGCGGTGCGCGACCTGTCGCCGCTGGCCGGATTGTCGCTGACCGAACTGCACATGGCCGGCAGCTGTTCGGACATCCGTCCGCTGAAGGGGATGCCCCTCAAGCGGCTGAGCTTCGGCGGCACAAAGGACACGGACCTGTCCCCGCTCCAGGGGATGCCGCTGGAGTCGCTGGAGCTCGGCGGGGTCAAAGACCTCAAGCCGCTCGCCGGCCTCAAGCTGAAGCGGCTCGTGTCCGGGCACTACTCGCCGATCGACGACCTCTCGCCGCTCAAGGGCATGCCGCTGGAGGTTCTGCTCCTGCACCGCTCCAAGGTGACGGACCTCTCCCCGCTCGCGGGAATGACGTTCAAGGAGTTCGACATCCTCGAATCGCCGGTGGCCGACTTCAGCCCGCTGAAGGGCAGCGAGATCACGAGCCTGAACATCTATCGCGGCATCGTCGATCCGACGCTGGCCACGCTGCCGCTGAAGCACCTCCACCTCCGCCTTCGCCTGTATTCTGAGGCCGAGGAGAAGACGCTGCGGGGCATGAAGCTGGAGACGATCAACGGCATGAAGCCGGACGACTTCTGGAAGGACGTCGAGAAGCGCCGCAAAGACGACGCCGACAAGACCGCCGAGATGGCCAAGGTTCCGCTGGAGGCCGCGGCGCTCGAAAAGGCCCTCTGGGTCATCGGACAGTACCCGAAAGTCAAGATCGAGAACGGGGCCGTGGTCGAGGTTCACGCCGGCCACGCGAACGGCGGACTCGATAACCCGTTTGCCGTCCTCCTGGCATTCCCCAAGTTGCGGAAACTCACGCTCGACAGCGGCGGCGATTACTCCGCGCTGTCAAAGCTGACCGAACTCGAAGAACTGCATTGTGCGCCGCCGGAGGTGGCGTTCAACCGCCTCGCGCTGAAGCAGATGCCGAAGCTGAAGGCGATCAACGGGAAGCCGGCGAAGGAGGTTCTGGGCGACAAGTAACCACCTCCCCGGCGGCGCGGTGACGGCCGCGCCGCCGGGGCACGCCTCACAGCCCGTAGAACTTCACCGCGTTGTCGTGGAACAGCTTCTTCTGCTCGTCCGCCGGGCGGTCTTTCACGACGATCTTCAGCGCGGTCAGCCAGTCGGCGTATTTCTCCGCCCCCAGAAGCACCACCGGCCAGTCGCCGCCGAACATCACGCGGTCCGGGCCGAACACTTCGAGCGTGTGGTTGATGATGGGTGCGAGTTGCTCCGGGGTCGCCTTGCCGCGCTCCGGGGCGGACGCGATGAACCCGCTCACCTTGCCGACCAGGTTCTTGCGCGTCGCGATGTCGGCCATGTCCTTCTTCCACTGCTCGCGCTCGGCCGGGGTGTGCTTGAGGTTGCCGTTGCCGCAGTGGTCGAGGATGAACCGCGTGCCCGGGCACTTGTCCGCGAGCTTGGCGAAGTCCGGCAGTTCCGCCGGCCGCACGCACATGTCGAAGCTCAGCCCCAACTCGCCCAGCAACTGAATGCCCTTCACGAACTTCTCGTCCAGGCAGTACCCGGCCGGCGTGGACGGCACGTGCAGCACCTGCCGGATGCCCTTCACGTACTTGCTGTCTTTGAACTGCGACGCGTACTTCTTGAAGCCGTCGGAGTTGGGCCGGCCGGACACCACCGCGGCGCACGTCGGGGTTTTCCCGCTCTTGCACAACTCGATGACGTAGTCCGCTTCCTTCTGCTGTTGCTCGGGCACCACGTCCACTTCCATGTAGACGGCCTTCACCACGTTCAACCCGGCGGTCGCCTCCGCGTACTCCTTCGGAGTGAAGGAGTGGCCCAGGATTTTGCCCTCGGGGGTCTTCGGGTCGAACCACGCGAGCTTCAACTCGTCGAGGTTCCACAGGTGCTGGTGGGTATCGACGACCGGGATCATCGGCTTGTCCTCGGCGGCGGGGAGTGGCGCGGCGGCGATGGTGGCGGCGGACGCGGCCAGGAAGTCGCGGCGGTTCATGATGCTCTCTGAGTTAGGGGAAAGGAGTCCCGATGGTAACGCGCCGCGGCGCGACTACAACGACTTCATGAGCACTCCGAAGCGAATCCTGGTGACCGGGTCGGCCGGGCGGATCGGCGCCGCGGTCGTCAACGAGCTCAAGGCCCGCGGCCACGAAGTTGTCGGCTTCGACCGCGCACCGACGCCTGGACTGCCGATCGAACGGAACTTCGTCGCGACGCTCGCCGACGCGGACACGCTGCGCGCCGCCGCGACCGGGTGCGCCGCGGTCGTTCACCTCGCGGCGACGCCCGACGACGCGCAGTACCCGCGCGGCACCCCGCCCGACGACGGCGACAACTTCTTGAGTGACCTCGTCCCGGGTAACATCGTCGGCCCCTATCAGGTGATGGAAGCGGTTCGCACGCTCGGCATCCCGCGTGCGATCCTCGCCAGCACCGGGCAGGTGATCGGCGGCCACCTCCTGAGCGGCAACGTGCCGGTCACGCCGGACACGCCGTACCAGCCCCGCTACCTTTACGCCTGCACGAAAGTCTTCCTCGAAGCGCTGGGCCAGGTGTACGCGCGCGAGCACGGCATCGAGGTGCTCGCGGTGCGCCTCGGCTGGTGCCCGCGGCCCGGCCAGGAGGAAGAGTTCGCGCAGAGCGCGTTCGGCAAAGACGTTTACCTCAGCCCGGGCGACGCCGGCCGCTTCTTCGCCGCCGCGGTCGAGGCGGACAAGCTCCCGCCCTACGCGGTGGCTTACGCGGCCAGCCGCCACGTCACCACGCAAATGTACGACCTCACCTCCGCCCGCGAACTCCTGGGCTGGGAGCCGCGCGACCGCTGGCCCGACGGCAGCGGTTCTTAATTGATGGACAATTTGCTACTGGTATTTTTACCAGTAATCGAAGTGTGGGTGATGGTTTTCGGGAAGTCAAACACGATTTCGGAAAATTTTTTGGCAATGCGTACAGGTTCCTTTCGGGCTGCCCCGTTTAGCTCACGCCCCAGCGGGGCGCAACCCACGAATTCAATTGCTTTCGCCCCGCTGGGGCGTGAGCTAAACGAGCATATAAGTGTAATCCTTAAATTACGGCAATCACCTCAATTTCGATCAGCCAGTCGGGCACGACCAGCGCCGACACCCCGACCAGCGTGCTGGCCGGCGGGTGGTCGGCGCTGAGGTACTTCTTCCGCACCTCGCGGACGTTTACGACGCTCTCCGGCTTCAGGTCCACCACGAAGTACGTCACCTTGACGACGTCGGCGAACGTCGCCCCGGCGGCCGCGAGCGCCTTCTTGAGGTTCTCGAACGTGTGCTCGGTCTGGGCGCGGAGGTCGCCCTTGCCGACCACCTCCGCCTTCTCGTTGACGCTTACCTGCCCGGACACGTAAATCGTCTTGCCCGCCGGGGCGACGACCGCGTGGCTGAACCCGTTGGTCGGGTTGAGGGTGGGCGGGGAAAGGTACTGCTTCTGCATCGCGGACGCTCCATCGGAAAGGGCTTCGCTCGGGGACGGAGCGATTTTAGGCCGTGTTTGGTACTTCGTATTGAGTGTTTTGTGCCCGGCGAACGCCTCTAAACCGTCGGGGTGAGGGCGTACCAAACACAAAAAACGAAACACCAAACACGGCCGCGCGACGCGGCGTTATACCTTCGCCCGCGACCCGAACCGCGCGGCCAGCAGGTTCGCACCACGAGCGGTGATGCGGTTGTCGCGAATGCTCAGCTCGCGCACGCGCTCCAGGTGCGGCGACGACGCCAGCGCCCGCGCGCCGCCGTTGCCGACGCGGTTCTTCCACAGGTCCAGGTACGTGAGGTTGGCGACATACGGCGACTCCGCGAGCGCCTTCACGCCTCGAGAGCCGACCCGGCCGTCGCGCAGAATCAGTTCGGTGAACGGCTCAAGATACGGGCACCGCGCCAGCGCCGCCGCGCCGGCGTCGGCGACCGGGTTCATCGACAGGTTCAACCCCGGGCCGACGACTCGTTCCAGAAGCGACGACTCGGCCACCGCGATCACCCCGCGGTCGCCGATGCCCGTGTTCTGAAGCTCCAGCACGGTCAGCCGGCCGGCGAGCGGCGACGCGGCCAGCGCCGCCAGCCCGTCGTCGCCTAAGCGGTTCCGAAACGCAATCAGAGATGTGAGTTGCGATAAGTGCCGCGATTTGACGATGTCGCCGAAGCCGCGCGCCGTTAGCTCGCAGCCGGATACGTCGAGCGACGACAGGCCGACGAGCGGCGTCATGCCGAGGAACGCCGCGGTCACGTCGTCGAGCGGGGCCTTGACTGTGAGCCGCCGCAGTCCGCTCACGTCGGCCGTGATGAGCGCCGCGAGCACCTTCCCCCCTTCGACCGCCGGCGGGTAGACGTGCAGCGAGCGGACGAGCGCGAAGTTGGCGGATTGCGTCAGCCGGCGGGCGTCGGCCGGGGTGATCGTCTCCGGCGCCGGCGTCACCAGGCCCATCGACTGCACGACCGCGCCCAGCGCGTACCGCACGCCGAGGTACGGCCGCACGCGGCGATCCACCGCGAGTCGCTCCAGCGCGTCCAGGCCGGTGACATCGACCGCCGCCTCTTCGACCCACGCGGCGAGCGGCGAGGCGAACCACGCGGCGAACCCGGGGTCGGTCAGTTCGGCGTGCGTGAGTTCGAGGGTGATCAGCCCGCGGTCGAACTTCCACCCGCTGTGCGTGGCGTGCGGGTCGAACGGCGGCGTCGGGCGGGGCACGCCGGCGGCGAACCCGAACCGCCCGTGTTGCCGCTCGGCCCACAGCCACGCCCCGGCGTCGCCCAGCCACCGCTCGGCGTTCGCCGACAGCAGCCGCGACTGCTCGGACCGGAGTTGGACGACGCGGGAGGTGTCGAACGCGGGCCGGGCGAGTTCGACCTGCACGCGGACGAGCCGGGCGCGGGCGCGGGCGTCGTCCGGGTCCAGCCCGGACGCGTCGGCGTTCTCGTCCAGCCAGTCGGCCAGGACGAGCCGCGGGGTGTCGTCGGCGGGCGCGGCCCGGCACCCGGCGAGCAGCGCGACGAGGTCCGGGTTCACCACAGCCCCCCGAATGAGCGCGATTTCCGCTTGCGACCGGCCGCGCGGCGGCTTATCCCTATGCTTCTACCACAGGCCCGAACCTCTCCGCCGCTCAGCCCGATGTCGCTACCCGTTATTTTGTTCGCCGTCGTCGCCACCGCAACGGCAGTTTCGGCCGTCGGGGTGGTGGCGTCGCGGAACGTGGTGCGGATGGCCGTCTGGCTGCTCTTCACGCTCATCGGCGTCGCGCTCCTCTACTTCCTGCTCGGCGCCGAGTTCGCCGGGGCGGCGCAGCTCATCGTGTACGTCGGCGGGACGCTCGTGCTGGTCGTGTTCGGCGTGATGTTAACCGCGCACGGCCCGTTGCGCGAACTGCGCACGTCCCGCGTCGAGTGGCTCGTCGGCGGCACCCTCGGCGTCGCACTATTTGGGCTGCTCGCGGTCGTCTCGCTGAAACTCGGCGCGCCGCCGGGCGGGGAAGGGGAGTCGCTGCCGGGGCCGGGGCAACTCGGGCTGAGCTTCTTGGGCGAGCCGTCAGTGAGTCCGACCGAACCGCTCAGCGGCGTCCCGGCCGACAAGTCCGCTCGCCGCTCGCCGGTTGCGTACCTCTTGCCTTTCGAGATCGTGTCGGTTCACCTGCTGGTGGTGCTGATCGGCGCCGCGTACCTCGCCCGCGCGAAGCGGAGGGTGAAGGCGTGAGCGACGTCGGCCTCGCCCCGTTTCTGATGCTCGCCGCGTTCCTGTTCGCGTGCGGGGTGACGTGCGTCGCCACCAAGCGGAACGCGATCGGTGTTCTGATGGGTGTCGAGCTGATCCTGAACGCGGCGAACGTGAACCTGGTGGCGTTCGCCCGGTTCGTGCCGGCGTTCCGGCTCGAAGGGCCGGTGTTCGCGCTCATGGTGATCGTGCTGGCGGCCGCGGAGGCGGCCGTCGCGCTGGCGATCGTGCTGAACTTTTACAACAACCACGCCACCGTCGATGTGGACAAGGCGAAGCAACTGCGGAGGTAGCCGGCAGTGGGCGGCGGGCAGCGGGCAGAGAAAAGCACGTAGCGGTCGTTCTTTTCTGCCCACCGCCCACCGCTCACCGCCCACTGAAAAATGGATTGGCTCCTGAACACGCCAGGGCGACTGTACGTGGTCGGCACGCTGTTGCCGCTGACCGCGTTCGCGCTGCTACTGGCGTCCGGCGCGCTGCGGGCGCTGTGTCGGCCGTTCCGGCAGCAGGGCGGGGCAGCCGCGACGCTGTACTGGGCGCTCGGCGGCGACACCCCGGCCCGCGGCGGGGCGTACCTGGCGACCGCGTTCATGGCACTGGCCGCGGCGTGCGGGGTCGCCGGCCTCACGCTGTTCTTGACCGACGAGCACACCGGGGCCGAGCACGCGGCGCGGTGGGGCGAGCGGATCGACTGGCTCCGCCTCGGCCCGCTCGACACTGCCGCGCCGCCGACTTACGAAGCCCGCTACCGCGAGTGGGAGCGACGGGACGAGAGCCGCGGCGTGCCGCAACCGCCCGCCCCGCCGGTCGCGCTGGCGCTCGAACTCGGCTACCGCATCGACCACCTCACCGCCGTCGTGTTCGCGATGGTGACGGTCGTCGCCACGCTCATCTTCGTGTTCTCGCTCGGCTACATGCAGGACGAAACGAAGGAGGTTGTCGAGGACCACGAAGTCACACTTGCACACGCCCACACAGACTCTCACAGCACCCATAACACGCACAGCGGAAGCCCAGCCTCTGCGGAGGCTGGGGCCGAACACGCCCACCTCCATCGCCGAGGAAGGTTCGGCCGTTTCTTCCTCTACCTGTCGCTGTTCAGTTTCTCGATGCTGAATCTGGTGATCGCCGACAACCTGTTTCAGGTGTTCGTGAGTTGGGAACTGGTGGGGGTGTGCTCGTTCTTCCTGATCGGCTTCTACTACGAGCGGCCCAGTGCGAGCCGCGCCGCGAACAAAGCCTTCATCGTCAACCGCGTCGGCGACGCCGGGTTCCTACTTGGCATCCTGATCGCGTGGACTTACCTCGGCACGCTGAACTTCGAGGAGATGCAGCGCCGGGTGCGGTCTCCGGCGGCCGACGCGCACGGGAACGTCGCGCTGGCCGACAAACTCGTGCGTGTGAACGTCGAAGCCGGCGGTTCGCGCCTGGTTGTGCCGCCGCGCGACGCACAGGGGGGCGGGACGCACCTCGCGCTGTTCCCGGTGTCGCAGGTGGGGCACTTCGACGCGCTGGGGTACAGTGGGCACCGCGGGTCGCCGCGCGACCTGCCGCGTCCACAAACTTACACCGACTTTGGCGCGATCCCGTATTCCCTGTTCGTACTCATGGGGGTCGGGATTTTCCTCGGCTGTGCGGGCAAGAGCGCCCAGGTGCCGCTGCAAACCTGGCTACCGGACGCGATGGAGGGGCCGACGCCGGTGTCGGCGCTGATCCACGCGGCGACGATGGTCGCCGCCGGGGTGTACCTCGTCGGCCGGTGCCACCCGCTGTTCGCCCCCGAAGTTCTGCTCGCCATTGCCTACGTCGGTGCGGCGACGCTGTTCATCAGCGCGACGATCGCGCTGGTGCAAACCGACATCAAGCGGGTGCTGGCGTACTCGACGTGCAGCCAACTCGGGTTCATGATGCTGGCCCTCGGCATCGGCGGGTGGGTCGCCGGCCTCTTGCACCTCATCACGCACGCGTTCTTTAAGGCGCTGCTGTTCCTCTGTTCGGGCAGCGTGATCCACGGCTGCCACCACGAGCAGGACCTCCGCAAGATGGGCGGGCTGCGGTCGAAGATGCCGCTGACCGCGTTCACGATGCTGGTCGGGGTGTTGGCGATCGCCGGCGCGCCGCTCTTAAGCGGGTGGTACAGCAAGGACATGATTCTGTCGTCGGCGCTGGCGTTCGCGACCGTTCACCCGGCGCACGCGGCGCTGTTCGTGCTGCCGCTGCTGACCGCGGCGATGACCGCGTACTACATGTTCCGCCTGTGGTTCCTTGCGTTCACCGGGCCGCCGCGCGACGCCCACGTTCACACCCGCGCGCACGAATCGCCTTCTGTAATGACGGTTCCGCTCGTCGTCCTGGCGGTGTTCAGCGTGTGCGTAGCATGGGGTTGGCCGCTGTGGTCTGCCGACGCCAGCGCGCTGGGTCACGTACTCGAAAAGGCTCAACCGGCAAGCGTCCCGGCCGATTACTTCGCCGAGCGCACCAAGGAGCATGACGTTCACACCACCGCGGGACTCGCGGCGCTCGCGGCGGCGGTGGTCGGGGCGGGGATCGCGTTCGCGGTGTTCGGCCGGCGTCAACCGAGTGCCGAAGCGCTACACGCCCGCGGCCCGGCGTGGTATCGGTTCCTTGTGCGGAAGTGGTACTTCGACGAAGCTTACGACGCGACGCTCGTGAAGCCGACGGTGGCGCTGGCTCGCGCCGCGGCGGTCGCCGACAAGCGTCCGTCGGACACGCCGCCCGACGCACCGGGCGCGAAGCGCTTGGACCTCACTCTCGACGGCCTCCTGAACGGCGTCGGGCAACTCGCCGCGGCGCTTGGCGGGTTACTGCGCCGCGCCCAGACTGGGCGCGTGCGGAACTACGTCGCGGTGCTGGCCTTGACGGCGGCCGCGATGTTGGGGATGCTCGCGGTTCTGGCGAAATAGAAGAGTTTTCACCGCAGAGGGCACAGGAGGGCACGAGAGAAAGGCAAGAGAGACGCCTTGAAAATTCTGTCTCCTGCTTCTCTCTCGTGCCCTCCTGTGCCCTCTGCGGTGAATCCTGCCTTTCTTCCGAAGGCTATGGAATGCCCGAATCGGATCTGACCTGGCTGGCGCTGCTCGTGTTCCTGCCCGCGATCTGCGCGGTCGGCCTGCTCATGCTGCCGGCGCGGTGGACCGAGGTGATGAGGTGGTGGGCGGTGTTCGGCGCCGCCGGCACGCTCGCGCTGTCGCTGTGCGTCGTTGTCGGCTATTACAACCTGCTCGACAGCCACCTCGACGCCAACGGGATGCCGCGGTACTCCGTTCACACCCGCCTCGACGCCCGCGCGGACAAAGCGGCCAGCGACGCCGTTCAGCCCATCCCGAAGGCGCTCAAGTCCGGTGACTGGGTGGCCCGCCGGCCGTGGATCACGCTGTTCAACGCGCAGTTGGCTCTCGGCGTGGACGGCGTCAACCTCCCGCTCGTCGTGCTGACCGCCTTCGTAACGCTCATGGCGGTCGTCGCCAGTTGGCGGATCACGGACTCTGTCCGCGGTTACCTAGCAATGCTCCTGCTGCTCGAAACCGGTGTGCTCGGGGCGTTCCTCGCGCTCGACTTCTTCCTCTTCTACGTCGGATACGAGCTGATGCTCATTCCGATGTACGTGTTGATCGGGTTGTGGGGCGGGCAGCGGCGAAAATATGCCGCCCTCAAGTTCGTCATCTACACGCTGCTAGGCGGGGTGTGCCTGCTGGTCGCGATGATCGCGCTCTATTTCGTGAACGCCCGCGACTTCGTGGATCAGACGGAGGTCGAGAACCGGGCGCGGGACATCGCCAAGATCGACCACGCGCGGCCGACCCCCGAGCAACTCGCCGCCGCCCGCGACCGCGTCGAGGTCCACACGTTCGACTTCGTAACTCTCTCGAAGGTCGGGCGCGCCGCGGCGCTCGTCCTGAGCGGTCAGGAAGAGCGGTTGCAGGTCAAAACGAAGTTGACAGAAGAGCCGGCCCGCGACGGCAACTCGAATGCCGTCCGTCTGTTCTCGCCGGGCGTCGATCGCGACGCGGCGCTGGCCCGCCTGAAGGCGCAACCCGTTTGTACCAAGCAGTTCCAGTACCTGATCTTCGTGCTGCTGTTCGTCGGCTTCGCGGTGAAGGTGCCGGTGGTGCCGCTGCACTCGTGGCTGCCCGACGCGCACGTCGAAGCCCCGACGCCGGTCAGCATGATGCTCGCCGGTGTGCTGCTCAAGCTCGGCGGCTACGGGCTGATTCGCGTGGCGTTCCCGATCTGCCCGTGGGCCGCGGCGGAACTCGCGTGGTGGGTCGGACTCGTCGGCGTGATCGGGATCGTGTACGGGGCGCTCGTCGCGATGGGCCAAACCGACTTCAAGAAGCTGCTCGCATACTCGTCGGTCAGTCACATGGGCTTCGTGGTGCTCGGACTGGCGAGTTGGGGCAGTGCCGCGAGTTCGAGTTACTGGCAGTGGGGCGTGAACGGGGCGATCTTCCAGATGTTCGCCCACGGCGTGACCGCGTCGGCGCTATTCTTCGTGGTCGGCGTGGTGTACGACCGTGCCCACCACCGCGACCTGAACCGCTTCGGCGGGCTGAAGGAGCCGATGCCGCTGTACGCTGGGATGAGTGCGATCCTGTTCTTCGCGTCGATGGGCCTGCCCGGGCTGTGCGGGTTCGTCGGCGAGTTCATGGTGTTCGTCGCCGCGTGGAACTTCTCGCCCGCGCTGGCGGTCCCCGCGGTGCTGAGCGTCGTCCTGACCGCCGCTTATCTGCTCTGGACGTGGCAGCGGGTGTATCTGGGCACTAACGCCGAAACCAAGAGCTTTCCGGACCTCACGCCGCGCGAGGCGGTGTGCCTGTTGCCGTTCGTGGTGCTGGCGATCGCGCTCGGGGTGTTGCCGGGGATGCTGCTGTTCAACTGGGTGGACCCGGCGGTGAGCGGGTGGGTAGAGAACCTCGCCCCACTGAAGCCGTGAGTGCGGCGGCGAAAATTCGCGAATGTGGTTGCCCCTCACCCGGCCGGCGGTTGGAGTTCGTGCGCGATCTTCGCCCTTGCGTTCCGCGCCGGCCACCCTCCCCGCATGCGCGGGGCGAGGGGAAGCGCCTGGCGTCTCAATCGCAACTCGTGCCGTGTGGCGATGCGGACGCGCAGTGTTTTCCCTCGCCCCGCACATGCGGGGAGAGGGTGGCCGGCGCGATTAGCCTGACCTGATGCGAATTCCGCGACTCTCACCGCCGGCCGGGTGAGGGGCAACTACCTCCTCAGACCTCATTTCCCGGCGTCTAGCGACACGTCCAACTGCTGGCCGACGTACAGCGGCACCTCCGCCGCGTCGAGGGCGTAGATCACCTGCAACACCCGCGTGTCCACCCGCTCCGTGTTCCCGCCGGTCAGCGACTTCTTCGGGATCACGTACGGCTCCACCCGCACGAAGCTGAGCGGGAACCGCGTCTGCGGCTCGCCCCGCGGCGACGCGGTGCCGCGCATCCCCGGCTTGAACCGCGCGATGTCGTTCTCATCGACGTCCACACGAACGTGCAGCCGGCCGACGGTGCCCAGCACGATGATCGCCTGCCCGGCCTGCGTGCCGACGTACTCGCCCGGCCGCACGTTCACCTGCAACACTTTAAACTCGACCAAGTCGCCCGCCGGGATCGGCTCCTTCGTGCGGTCTGCGCCCGGCTTGCGCACCCGCGGCGCCGCCACCCGCAACCGTTCCAAATCGGTCTTCGCCTGGTCGCACTGCGCCTGCGCCTGAACCAGCGCGGCCCGGGATACGGCGAGGTCGAACTTCCACGCCCCGGCCCGCGTCAGCGCGAACTGGGCCTCGGCCTGGTTCAGTTGCTCGCGGGCGACGCTCACCGCCATCTTGCGGGTGTCGTACAGGTCGCGCGCCCCGGCCCCGCTGTTGAACTCCCGCTCGGTCCGCTCGAACGCGATCACCTTGTCCTGGAGGTTCGCCTTCGCCTCGGCGACCTTCGCTTCGAGCGGCGGCAACTCCTCCTTCCGCGGCAGCGCCTCCTGCTTGGCCACCTGCGCCGCGAAGCTGTCCCGGGCCGCCTCCTTGACCGCCAGTTCGGCCGCCACCTGCCGGTCGTCGAGGTCGAACAGCGGGTCGCCGGCCTTGATCCGGTCGGCGACGCGGACGTGAACGGCCTTCACCACGCCGGGCAGGTGCGTGCCGACGGCGATGTTCTCCGTCTCCGGCTCGACGATCCCGGCCCCGGCCACCTGCTTGGTGAACGGCGACACGCCCGGCTCGACCGGCGGGCTGACCGGCGGCGGCACTTGCTGCGCCTTGGTCATCTGGATCATGGCGAACGCGAACGACACCGCCGCGACCGCCGGCAACAGGTAGCGCTTGAGCACGACGCACCTCCGAATGGCTTTCGCCGTGAGTTGGGGAATCACTTTTTCTGTAGCCGGCCTCTGTGAGGCCGGTGCGTCGCGGAATGTGTCGCACCGGCCTCACAGAGGCCGGCTACAGAAGGCCATCAGCACGATTTCTGGTCAGTGGTCCGAGGCGAACCTGCCCGCCCGCTCGGCTTTCGTCTGAACGCTCTCGACGCGGCCGTCGGCCATCGACACGATTCGGTCGCCGAACTCGTACACCCGGCTGTCGTGGGTGACGACGACCACCGCCCGGTCGGGCTGAACGGCCACCTTCCGAATCAGTTCCATCACCGTCCGGCCGCTGTTGGCGTCCAGCGCGGCGGTCGGCTCGTCGCACACCAGCAGCCGCGGCTCGTGAACGAGCGCCCGGGCGATCGCCACCCGCTGCTGCTGCCCGCCGCTGAGCTGGTTCGGGTACGAGTTGAGCCGGTTACCCAGCCCGACGGCGGTGAGCAACTCTTTCGCCTTCGCGATCGCCTTCGGCCGGCTCCACCCGGCGATGAGCAGCGGCACGCACGCGTTCTCGGCCGCGGTCAGCGCCGGCAAGAGGTTGTACTGCTGGAACACGAACCCGATGTTGTCGCCGCGGAACCGCACCTTGCGACCGTTCCCCATGCGGGTCAGGTTCTCGCCCAGCACCGCCACCTCGCCGCGGGTCGCCTCCAGCAGCCCGGCGACGACCGAAATGAGCGTCGTCTTGCCGCACCCGCTCGGCCCGACCAAGAGCACCATCTCGCCGTATGGGAGGTCGAGCGTGACGTCGGCCAGCGCCACCGTCTTGGTGTCGCCGAGGCCGAACTCCTTCGTCACTCCGTGGAGTGAGATCGCCGCTTCAGTCGCAATCGCGGTCATGGCCACTCCTGCTCGCGGAAGAACCCACCCCCGACCCCTCCCTGCAGGGAGGGGAGAAAAGCCTGCACACTTCGCAAACGTCGGCGGCGCGCCGATGGCCTTCTCCCCTCCCTGCAGGGAGGGGCCGGGGGTGGGTTCTTCGGCTTACCGGAACACCACCGCCGGCTCCAGGAACAGCACCCGCTTCAGGCTGACGGCCGCGGACACGGTGATGATGACCGCGACCGCCCCGGCGGTGAGCGCCAGCACCTGCCACGGGAAGTGGAACGCCGGCGGGGCGTTCGTCACCAGCCGCTCGAACACGTACCCGAACAGAGCCGCCCCGCCGACCCCCAGCCCGTACCCGATCACCCCGACCACGAGCGCTTGCAGCAGCACCATCCGCACGAGGCGGAAGTTGCTCACCCCCATCGCCTTCAGCGAGCCGAACTGCTTGAGGTTCTCGACCGTGAACAGGTAGAAGGTTTGTCCGGCGATCGCGCAGCCGACGAAGAACCCCAGCGCCACCGTGATGCCGAAGTTGATCGGGATGCCGGTCCGCTTCAGGTAGTAGCCGATCGTTGTCCAGAAGAACTGCTCGTCGGTCTCCGCCCGTAGGTCGCCGGTCTGCGATTCGATCCGCTTGCACAGTTCCTGCGGCGTCACACCGTCGGCGGCCTTCGCCAGGATGAACGTGAGCGTCTTCCGCTCCTGCGGGACGTACTTCACCGCCTGCGAGTAGGTGCAGTACAGGATCGGGAACGTCTGGAACGTCGGGTTACACTTCGCCAGGCCGACGATGACGGCCCGCTTGTCGTTCATCTCGATCGTCTTGCCCGGGCTGAACGGCTCCTTGCCGTACAGGTAGCGCCAGCCGAACTCGTCCATGATGACCGCGTCCGGCCGCCGCAGGTCTTCGAGCTTGCCGTGCAGCAACTTCCCCTGCTCGACGGCCGGCGCGCCGGTCAGCGTCGCGTCGTCCACCCCGATGATGATGACCTGCTGGAAGTTGCCGTCGGACAGCCGGGCGCGGCCCAACCCCTTGTAGAGCCGCACCGCCCACCGCACGCCCTCGACCCCGCGGACGCGGTACAGCGCGTTCTCGCTCAGGGGCTTGGTGTCATCGACGTACTGGACGTTCTTGTCCATCACCCACAGGTCGCCGCCCTGGATGTCGCGGATCTGCGACGTGGTGTTCCGCATCAGCCCGCAGAAGATGGCGCTCTGTTGCGCCATCAGGAGCGCCGCGAAGCTCACCCCGAACACGATGCCGAGGTACTTCGTGGTGTCCCCGGTCAGCATCTTCAGCGCGACCCAGTTCATGACTTCTTCCTCTTCGCCGGGGCTGGCGCAGGGCCGAGCGGGTCGGCGTAGCCCAGCGCCGCGAGGGTGAACCCGACCACGTGATTCGCGACCGCGTCGGCGGTCAGCGCCGATACGACCTCTTTGCCGAAGATGAGTTCCGCGACCGGGCGGTTTTGGCGGTAGAACAGGCACTGCCCGATCACGCTGAACCCGGTCATCAGTAGGCGCTGCTCGTCGAGGTGAGGGAGCAACTCGCGGAGGATGTCGCGGAGCATAAACGCCATCGGCTGAATGAATTCGGTCACCACGACGTGCGCCGCTTTGCCCGGGTCGGCCATCTCCCGCATCATCAGCTTCATCGCCGACGCGGACGCCGGGGCGTGCATCGCGGTCACCATGCCGCGGATGAACCCGCGGAGCTTCTCGACCGGCGGCAGGCCGGCGGGGATGCCCGCGGCGTCCATCGTCCCGGCACACTGATGCGCCCGCTTCACCGCCTCGATGTACAGCGTTTCCTTGTCGCCGAAGTAGTAGTTGACGGCCGCGATGTTGGCCCCGGCCGCCTTGCAGATGTCGCGGACCGTCGCGCCGTCGAACCCGCGCTCGGCGAACGCGTCCTGCGCGGCGGTCAGTACGCGCTCGCGGGCGGCGTCTTCGGCGGTCGGCGGGAGCGGTTCCGGTGGCATGGCAAACGGTCGTTCCAAACAAGCGTTTCAATCCAACGCTTGAAGTGTAGCAAACGTTTGTTTCAGGTCAATGGGAAAAGTGGACGGAAATGCGAAAAGGCCGAAACGGCGTCGGCCGCGCGACCCTCAATCGCGCGGCCGACGCCGTTTGCTCGGAACAACCTACGGCTTGCTCAGCGGGTAGCAGAAGTAGACCGTCACCTCGTCGCTCGTGTCGAAGTTGAGGGTGAACTCGCCCACCGCCGTCAGCTTCTGCCCGGCCTTGAGCGGCTTGGCGTAGTCGTTCTCGCTCGCGGTGAACGAGCACTTCACCTTGATCTTGCCGTCGGTCTTGAAGGTGATGGTGGCGGCCCCGGCGCTGTTGAACTCCTTCGCCGCGACCTCGCCGCTCAGCACGAGGTGCTTTTTGTCGTACTTGGCGACCGTCGCCTTCGGGTCGGCCTCGAACTCCTTCGCCAGTTCCGCGGCGGTCACCGGCACCGCCTTGTACTTCCCCTTGTCGGTGAACACGCACTGCGTTAGCGCCACTCCGTAGGCGTCCTTCGGCCACCGGCCCTTGAGTTTCACCACCTGCCCGGGCACCGCGGTCCCCCACGGCTGTTGATCGGCGGTGGCGCACGGCACGCCGAGAAGTTCCTTGCCCGCCTTCAGCCCGATGTAGGGGGTGTCGCCGCCGAGCCGGCCGATGGTGTGAACCTCGCCGCTCAGTTCGATCACCTTGCCCTTGTACTTCTTCTCCGCCGCGACCTTGTCGTCGCTGTATTCCTTCTGGAAGGCCTCCGCGGTCAGGGTGAAGTCCGGCTTGACGTCGGTCAGGTCTTCGCCCTTCGGCTTGGGCTTCGGCGGGGCCGGCTGGTCGAGCGACACTGCGGTGTTGGACGCGTCGAGCACGCGGGCCTTCGGCAGTGCGGTCTTGATTTCCAGCGCGGCCTCGTCGGACACCTTTGTGCCGGCCAAGTCGAGGTGTTCGAGCGTCTTGACCGCCTTGAGGGCGAGCGCGTTCTCGTCGGTGACCGGGTCGCCGTTCACCCACAGCCCCTTGAGCTTGGCGAGTTTGGCGACCGCCTTCAGCCCGATGCCGGTGACCTTCGGGCAGTTGGAGAGGCGAAGCTCTTCGAGGTTGGGAATGGCGGCGGCCGCCTCCAGTGCCGAGTCGGTCAGCTCGCGGTTCTCGGACAGGTCGAGCATCCGCAACGCGGGCATCCCGGCGAGCTGCTTCAACCCCTCGTCGGTCACTCGCGTCGCGTACAGGCTCAGCTCCTTCAGCCCGGTGAGTTTAGCAACGTACTTGAGGTCGCCGTCGCCGACGCCCGAGTAGAGCAGGGTGAGTTGCTCCAGCCCGGTCAGCCCGGTGAGGCCGGACAGCCCTTCGGCCGACACCCCGCCGAACCGCAACCGCTTCAGTTTGGTCAGCTTGCCGATGTGGGCGCTCCCGTCCTTGTCGATCGACGGGGCGTAGATGAGTTCGAGGTCGGTCAAGTCCTGCATCCCGTCCAGCGCCGCGAGCGCCTCGCCCTTGAACCCGCCGCACTTGAACACGGTCAACTTCTGAAGTTTGGTGAGGCCGGCGAGGTTGGCAACGCCCGCCGCTGTCACCTTCTCGCCGTCGATGCGAAGTTCGCGCAACTCGGTCATGTTCTTGAGGCTCGCCATCCCTTCGTCCGTCAGGTTCGGGCCGGCGAGGCTGAGCACCTTCAGTTTCGTAATCCGCGCCATGTGCTTGAGTTTTGTGTCATCGAAGTCGGACGAACCGCCCGCGCCGACCTCTTCCAATTCGGTCATGTCCGCGAGGTGCGCGAACGCGGCCCCGGTCACGTTCTTGCCGTAGGAGTAGAACTTCCGCAGCTTCGTGAGCTTCGACAGGTGCGCGATGCCGGCGTCGGTGATGAGATCGTTGCCGACGGACAATTCGTCGAGTTGCGTGAGCGTGCCGACGTCCTTCAACCCGGCGTCGGTCACTTTCGTCCCGCCGAGCCACAGCCGCTGAAGCGTCGGGACGCCCTTCAGGTGCGCGACGCCGGTGTCGGTGATCTGCGAGCACTGGTTGAAGTTCAGATGGACCTTGACCGGCGACTTGAGCAGCAGCGGGCGGAGGGTTTCGAGCTCCGCGTCGGTCGGCCCGGGGCTGCGAAACTGGTAGTGGACCGGTTCGCCGGCCTTTTTGCCGAACGTGTTCTCGTAGCCGTTGAGTTTGGTGATCGCGGCCGCGAGGTCGCCCGCGCCGGCCGCTGGGGGTGCGGGCGGGGCGATTGGCGGCCGTTTCGGTGCGGGTTCGGGCGGCGGTTCGACCGGCGGCACCTTTTCAGCCGGCTTGGGCGGCGCGGGCTTGGCCCCGGGCGCGGGCGGCAACTTGAGCAGCGGCGGGGCGTCCGGCTTGTCGGCCTTCGCGCTCCCGTCGGCCGCGGGCGGCTTCTCCTCGGCCTTCTGACAGCCGATCAACAGAAACGCGAGCAGCAGAACGTTTGCGGTTCGCACGGGGAACTCCATTCCGGGCAACGGGAAGATCTAATTTATTGGCGCCCTCCGACCCCGGCGGAACGCCCCGACCGCGCCGGCGAGCGCGAACGCCGCCAGGGCTGCGGCGCTGACCCACCACCCGACGCGGTAGGACCGCGGGGCGAACACGAACTCGGCCCGCGACGCGCCCGGCGGCACCGCGACCGCCCGGAACGCGTGGTTCGCGCGCACCACTTCGGTTTCTTGGCTGTCAACGCGGCACGTCCAACCCGGGAACCACACCTCCGACAGCACGAGGTAGCCGCCGGTGCCGTCGAGGTCGAGCGACACGCGATTCGCCCGGCGCTCGGCGATCCGTGCGCCACCGCTGCGCTCGCCGCCCGGTTGCGGCAATGCGGCGGCGCCCGAAATCAGCACGGCCCGCGAGAAGTCGCACGCCTTGAGCGCTTCGAGCGGCTCCGGCGGCATCGGCTCGGCGCGGGGCACGATCCACGCCCGCGGGCGCGCGTCGGTCGCCGCATATAGCGTGACCGGCAGCGCGGCCGGGCTGTTCGGCAGCAGCGGCGGGCACGTCGGCGCGTCCGCGGTGCCGACCGGCTTCCAGGTGCCCGGCATCGGCGGCGCGTCGTCGGTGACGGCGCGGTGCGTGACCGCGAGCAACCGAAACAACTCGGGGTTGGCGACCTCGAAGTTCGGCAGCACCTGCTGCGTGTACGGCGTGTTGCCGCGAACCGGCCCCGGGTCGTTCACGACGAACGCGATGAACTCGCGGTAGTGCCGCACGTCCAGCGGGTTGTACCCGCGGGGCGAATCGACGTCGTGCACCATCGCCAGCGGGGCGCCAACGCCGAGGAACGACGCGCGGGCGTCCTCGGCCCCGGTTTCCCAGTCGATCACCCGCACCGACCCCGGTTGTGATGTCAGTTGATCGAGTACCGGTGAGGATGGGTACAGAGCCGACTGCGGCCGCACGTCGGGCAGTGTCGCGATGGGGGCGATGAGGTCGGCGAGGAGGACCGCGCACCACAGGGCGGTTCGGGTTCGCGCGCTCATGCGGCCCGGCTGAAGGAGACGCACGAACGCGACCAGCGAAACGAGGAGCGCGACGGCGAACACGACGAACGTCTTCGAGATCGGCCCGCCGGAAAACGCAAGGCCGAGCACGGTCGGCAACCCGGCGGCGAACGTCGCACGGCGGAACCCGCGGGACAACTCCACCCGCACCGCGTGCACCCATTCGGCCCGCACGAGTGCGTCGGTCGCCGCACCCGCGAGCACCGCGACCGGGAACGCCGCGACGACCAGCATGCGGGTCGGTACGCGGAACAGGCTGAACCCCGGGAGCCACTCGATCAGCGCGGCCCCGCCGAGGGCGAACACGAACAGCCCGCAGGTGATCGCGAACGCCCGCTTCCACTGCGGGGCGAGGAGCGGGGCCGCGGCCGCCGCGCCGAGCCACAGCAACCCGAACACGCCCTGCGTCTCCCACGACAGCGGCACCGCGTACGCCCGTGACGGCCCGACGAGGGCGAATAGCGTCTGAATGCCGATGGCGACCGTGTTCCGCGACTCCAGCCCGCCGCTCCGCGCCGACCACCCCGCCGCTTCGAGTGTGGGGAGCAGTTGCACCGCCGCGAGCAGCACCGCGACCGCCCCCGCGCCGGCCCAACACGCCGCCCACCGCCGCCGCCGCTCGCGGGCGGGGAACGTCCACGCGAGTGCAAATACCGCGGCGTAGAACGCCCACTGCGGGTGCGTTCCCAGACCGAGAAGCGCGAGCGCCCCGCCCGCCCCGAGCGCCGCGCGCGCCGACCGGCTTGCAATCGCGCGTTCTATTAGCAGCAGAACGAGCGGCAGCCACGCGAGGCCGATTGTGATGGTGTGCCCGGCGAGCAGGAGGTGTGTCATCCACTTCGACGACAACATGAACCCGACCGCCGCGACCAGACTTCCGACCTCGTTCAAAGCGCGCGAGCGCGCGTAGGCGAGCGTCAGCAGACCGGCGAGCAGGACATGCAGCGCGACGACCCAACTGAGTGCCGCCCCGACAGCACTTTCGGGCACGAGATATGTGACCGCGTAGGGCGGGTAGAACATCCCCACCTGAATGTCGTGAACGAACGGTGTTCCGCAGAAATGATGCGGGTTCCAGAGCGGCAGTTCGCCGGTCGCGCGCCACTCGCGGTTGAGAAACAGCTTGGCCGGCAGGTGCTCGGCGAGGAAGTCGGAGTATGGCGCGTGGAGGGTCTGTGCCGGGTGCAGTACGAGCGGGTGGAAGTACAGCAGCCATAGAAGCGCGAGGAGGAGGAAGGGGCGCATTCAGGCGCCCCCGCGCGAATGACCTACCCCCCCCGGCCCCCCCTCCCTGAAGGGAAGGGGGGAGACGGATGACGTCGCCTCCCGCGCGCCGGTCGACGTTTCCGAGATCGAAGGGTTTGCCTCCCCCCTTCCCTTCAGGGAGGGGGGGCCGGGGGGGGTAGGTCCGCCAGCAACGCGCATCGTCATTTCCCCCCGACCGGCCGTTCGTCCCACGCCCCCGGCAGTGCGCCGCGGGTTGTGGCGGCCTGCGGCGGCGTGCGAAGCAGGCTCAGTCCGACCGCCAGAAACGCAACGGCCGTCCCGACCGCCAGCACGTACTTTGTTACGCCCGCGACTTCGGCCGGCACCAACAACTGCCACAAACACACCCCGACCAACAACACACAACTCATCGGAAGGAAGTATTTGAGGCACGTCATCATCACCTGATCGATGCGCAATCGCGGCAAGCTCCAGCGCATCCAAATCATCACCAACACCAGCGCCCAACACTTCGCCACGAACACCGCGACGTTGAGCAGGTTTCCCGCCAAGAAGCCGAACTCCGCGGTCGGCTCGAACGGCAGCAGCCCGCTATGCCAGCCGCCCAGAAATAGGAGCGACGCCAGCCCGCTGACCGCGAACATGCTGCCGTACTCGGCCAGGAAGAAGTACGACCACCGAATCCCGCTGTACTCGGTGTGAAACCCGGCGACCAGTTCGCTCTCGGCCTCCGCCAGGTCGAACGGGGCGCGCTTACAACTCGCCGTCGCGGTGATGAAGAACACCACGAACGCCACATACATAAACGGGTCGTGGAACAGGTTCCATTCCCAGAAATAACCGACCTGTTGGTGTCCGATCGTGTTGAGGTTGAGCGTGCCGGCGACGCACACCGGGACGACCACGCACATCGCCCGCGGCACTTCGTAGCTCACCACCTGCGCCGCCTCCCGCACCCCGCCGAACAGCGACCACTTGCTCGCCGACGCGTACCCGGCCAGCACGATGCCGAACACCTCGCCCGACAGCACCGCCAGCACGAAGAACGCCGCGACGTTCAAGTCTTGGGCCACCAACCCCGCGCCGAACGGAAGTGCCAGGAACCCGCAGAAGCTCGCGCAGAAGGCGAGGTACGGGGCAATTCGGAAGAGGAGCTTATCGGACCCGTCCGGCGCGACGTCCTCCTTCGCGATCAACTTCATGCCGTCGGCCAGCGACTGGAGGAGGCCGAACGGCCCGACTCGCGTCGGTCCCATGCGGTCCTGCATCCGCGCGGACACCTTCCGCTCGGCCCAAATACCGAGGAACGCGGACGCCCCGATGAACCCGAACAGCAGTCCGGCCGCGACCGCGCCGAACGCGACGAGGTTCCACGGGTGCGGCAGAAATTCGGACCAGAAGTCGGGCACGTCGAATCACCCAGAGGAGAGAACCGCCCGGCCGGGGCACTCACACCGGCTGTGTTGTGTTCCTGCAACCCCCGGGCTGCCCGAACACTCCACTCTTGAAGGGCACAGCAACTCAGCTTCCGCGGCGTATCGCCGCAGTTTACGCTACCTCATGTCCGGCCGGGCGGTGTCGTGGCAGTGTAGCCATTCGTCGCGGGGCGGGAAAGCGCGGAGCCGCCATGAATCACCTGCGCCTGAAGTACGGCACCGCGACCGCGCGGCCGCACACCCGGCGGCCGGGCAACGCCGTCTTGCCGCTCGCGGCGTCGCGGGAGGGGCTGGCGAGCGGCGATCCGAGTTCGCGCGACCCGCTCGCGCGCGACGGCAAGCTGGCCCGGCTCGAAGCCGCCCTCCTCATCGCCGACGAACCCCTGACGGCACGCCGGTTGGCCGACGCGGCCGGGCTGGCCGACGCCGCCGAGACCCGCGAAGCGATCGAGCGACTTCGGGAACGGTACGACGCCGACGGGACGGCGTTTCAGGTCGAGGAGATCGCCGGCGGATACCAGTTATTGACCCGGCCGAGGTATCACCCGTGGCTGGCCCGGCTCAAGCGCACCGGGCACGAACTGCGGCTCAGTTCGGCGACGCTCGAAACGCTCGCGGTGATCGCTTACAAGCAGCCGATCACGCGCGCCGACGTGGAAAAGGTCCGCGGGGTGGCGTGCGGCGAGGTGGTCCGGCAGTTGATGGAGAAGGGGCTGGTCCGGGTCGCCGGCCGGCACGACTCGCTCGGCCGCCCGCAGGTGTACGGCACCACCAAGAAGTTCCTCCAGGCGTTCGGCCTCAACGCGCTTCAGGATTTGCCCGAAGTCGATTCGCTCCGCCGCCCGCCGGGTTGACGGTTCGATCATGGCGGGCGCGTTCGTGATGATTTTTGTAAATTTTACATATCCGGCTTCACACGTCGCATATCACGCACTACATCATAAGTCGTTGAGGTGATATACCGTCTCAACACCCGCACATCACCACACCGGAGGCGCGACCGTGGCCAGGGGCAAGCGCGAGGGCAAAATCACCCAGAAGGGCATGGTTCAGGCGGCGCTGGACGAGAAGGGGATGGACGCCGGGCCGCAGGAATTGGGCGAGGTCATCAAGGCGCGGTTCAACGTCGAGCTGGCGAACAACATCATCTCGAACTACAAGTCGGTGATCAAGCGGGAGGGGAAGGGCGGTAAGCCGGTGGCGAAGGCCGCGACCGGGGCGAAGCGGGGCCGCAAGGGCGGGCCGCAGTTCACCGACTTCGAGGCCGTCCGCGGGCTGGTGTCCAAGCTCGGGGCCGATCAGGTCAAGAAGCTCGTCGATATGGCCGACATGTTCGCGTGAGCCTCACTTGCCAATCTGGTGTGTGTCTGCCATGATCTCAATTCGGGGTGAGTGGTGGAATGGCAGACACTGGAGACTTAAAATCTCCCGCTTCCGTAAGGGGCGTGCGGGTTCGAGTCCCGCCTCACCCATTCAATCAAACGGGCCGCGGCCTCTCACGGCCGCGGCCCGTTTGATTGATATCACTTCTTGAACATCGCGTTCGTGCGGTCGCCGCGGGACAGCAGGTACGCCATCAGGTCCAGCACCTCGTCCTCCTTGAACGTGTCCATCAGCCCGGTCGGCATCATCGACAGCTTCGACGGCTTCATCGACTCGATCAGCTTGCGGTCCACGCTCACCGTCCCGCCCGGGTTGAGCATGTCGGTGTTCACCATCACGTTGTCGCTGTTGAGGTTGACGATCCGGCCGACCACCACCCGCTCGTCGGTCGTGCGGATCTCGACCGCCGCGTACTGGTCGCTAACCTCCTTGCTCGGGTCGATGATCGACTCCAACAGGTCGCGCGGGCTGAACCGGCCGGCCGCCCCGGTCAGGTCCGGGCCGTTGCTCCCGCCCTCGTTGTCGAACCGGTGGCACGCGAAGCACTTGCCGGCCGCGAACAGCTTCCGCCCGCGGTCGAAGTCGCGGCCCGATTTCAGGCCCTTCTCCAGCGCCGGGGCCAGGTCGTCGATCTTGTACGCCTTGACGAACGGCCGCGGCGGCTCCGGCGGCAGCTTCACCGTCGCCGGCTCGGCCGTGATCAACGCCTTCATCGCGGCCTTTTCGGCGTCGCTCAGCGTCTGAATCGCGTCGGTGCGGATCAACTTCAGGAAGTTGTTGAAGCTGCTCCCGCCCTTATATCCGGCGGCCTTCACGAACCACTGGAAGTACGCGGTGCGCGTGTCCGGCGTCCACCCGGCCTTCAGCATCCGCAGCGACCGCGCGTACTCGATCTGCTCCTCCTGCGTCGGCGCGTCCTTCAACAGTGCAATGGCCTTCGAGGCGACCGTTTCGTCTTGCAAGTAGACGAGGAGTTCGAGCAGCATCCCGTTGACGAAGCGGTTGCCGCTCGGGAACGCCGGGGCGAACTTCGCCAGGATCGCCTTACGCCCTTCGTCGGACGGCGGGCCGAAGCGGTTGAGGGCAACCTGATACGCCCGCGCGAGATCGAGCTTCTGAGAGTCCGTCAGCTTGCCGAAGTCGATCGCGTTCAGCGCGGTCAGAATCTTCGCGCCCAACGCCTTGTCACCGGCGACCTTCTTGTCTTTCGTGTGTTCCGGGCACGGGGCACTCACGCGGGTCAGCGCGAGAAGGGCGTGCGTCGCCTTGACCGCATCCTTCTCGGCGAGCGCCTTCTCCGACCACAGCTTGACGTCCTGGTGTTCGAGCGCGACGCGGGCGGCGAACTGCGCGAACCGGTCGGCGCTGTCGAGTTCCTTCCACGCCGCCTCGACCGCCGCGGCGTCGGCGCCCGGCTTGTGGAACTCTTCGAGCTTACGGCGGGCGAGCGACGCCGGGTCTGAGGACACGAACCCCTTCGGAGGCATGAACGTGGGGGCGGTGTCCTCCGTGCCGGTGTACGTCACGCGGTACAGCCCGCTCTTGGTCCGGCGTCCGCCGATCGCGAAATACATCGCCCCGTCAACCGGGTTGATGACGAGGTCGGTGAGCGGCAGCGGCGTCCCGGTCACGAACTCCTCAATATCGGCCGTATACGTGCTGCCGGACGGCCGCATATGCACCGCGTACAGCTTCCCGTAACTCCAGTCGCAAATGAAGAACGCGTCTTGATACTTTTGCGGGAACTTGGCCCCGTAACCGAACGTGACGCCGGTCGGCGAGCCGGGGCCGATGTTGACGACCGGCGGCAGGTTGTCCGGGTAGTAGACGGGGTACTTGCCCGCGCCGTTGCGCCAGCCGTATTCACTGCCGCTCGTCACCAGACACACCCGCGTCGGCCGGTACCACGGCGTGTTGAAGTCCCATTCCATGTCGGCGTCGTAGGTGAACAGGTCGCCGGTCTTGCTGTACGCCGCGTCGTACTGGTTGCGGAACCCGACGCTGAATAGCTCCCACTGCTTGCCGTCGGGCGACACGTTGTAGATCGCCCCGCCCGGCCCCATCACGCCCTTCATGAACCCGTTCCCGTCCGGCAGGCGCGTCAGGAGGTGGTCTTCGCCCCACACCGGCGGCACCTTCGTCGTGTCGAACTTGGTGAGCTTGGTCTGGTTCCCGCACACCACCGTCAGCCGCTTGCCGTCCGGGTTGAGCAGCACCGCGTGCGGGCCGTGCTCGCCCCCGCCGCCCTCCAGCGCCCGCAGCAGTTCGACCGTGTCGAGCGTGTCGTCCTTCTTCGAGGAGGTGACGCGGTACAACCCGGCCGTCTGGTTCATGCCCTTGCCGTTGGCGTTGACGACCACATACAGCGCGTCGAAGGCCCACAGAAGCCCCTGCGCCATGCCGATTTGCGCCGGGATCTTCTCGACGGCCGTCTCGCCCGCCGCGCCCACCTTCGGCGGGGTGACGCGGTACAGCGCGCCGTACTGATCGCTCACGATCAACCGGCCCTTCGGGTCCACGCACATGCTGACCCACGAGCCCATCGCCTCTTTCGGGACCGAGAACAGCAACTCGACCTTGAACCCCTTGGCGACCTTCATGGTCGTCGGGTCGGTCGCGGGCGGCTCGGCGGCCTTCTTCTTCGGCTGCGCGGCGGTGGGTATCGGGTTGAGGGCGAGCGTGAGGGCGGCGACCGCGGCAAGTGCCGCGGCGGTGCGGAGGTGTGGCATGGCGGAACTCCGACGGGGTGCGGGAGAGTCGAGGCGCGGGCGGTTGGCGGAAAATTTTCGGAAATCGCGTTTGACTTCCGAAAAATAATGCACAAGATATCAATATGGACGCCGGGATACTAAAGTCCGGCGCCGAACTCGTCGTCGTCGGGCGGCGGGAGCGGCTTGGACTCGGGCTTGCGCGGCCGCGGTTCGGGCTTTTCGGCTTTCTGGGGCTTTTCGGCCTTTTCAGGCTTGGCCGGCTTCTCCGCCTTTTGCGGTTTGTCCGCGGACCGCTCGGCGGGCGCGGCCGGCTTGGCGGGGCGGGCGGCGCGAGCGGGCTTGGGGGCCGGTTCCTTCTCGGCCTCCTGCTCGGGTTCCTTCGTCGCCTCTTTCGAGACCGGTTCCGCAGCGGGCGGCTTCGAAACAGGCAGTTTTGCAGCGGCCGGTTTCGCGGCGGGCGGCTTCGCGGCGGGCTTCGGCTCGGTCGCCGGCTTCGGCTCGGCCTTGCGGGGCGCGTAGCTGGGCACCTCGTCGATGTCGTCGAGCAGGTCGAAGTCATCGACCAGCGCGCGGCCGAGCGGCCGGTCGTCCTCGTCGTGCTCGCGGGGCTTCGGGAGCGGCTGGACCGGGCGGCGCTCGACGACCGGTTTCGGCGGCTCGGCGGCGCGCTTCTCGACCGGCCTGGGCGGCTCGACCGCCTTCTTCGGTTCCGCGGCGCGGGGCGGCGGTTCGACCTTTTTCGGCTCGTCGGCGGCGCGGGGCGGCAGTTCGATGACCCGCTTCGGCTCGGGCGGCTTCGGCGGCAGTTGGATGACGCGGGCCGGCGGCGGCTGAATCGCCCCGGACTTCATCTCCAGCCCGAACCGCGTCACCACGTACATGCCGCTCGTCTTGTGTTTGTCGAGTTCGAGCACGCCGTCACGCTGGGCGTCCTCGAGCAGCTCGCTGAACGTGCGGTAGCCGTAGTAGCCCTCGTTGAACGACGGCTTCTTCCGCTTGATCGTGTCCTTCAGCATGGACGAGTAGATGACCTCCTTGTTCTCGCGGCGCAGGGCGAGCAGCGAGTCGAGGATGATCGCGAACACCTTCCGCTTCTTTTCCGGGATGCTGTCGTTGACCGACACCGGGATGATCGGCGCGCGGTCGAGGTCTTCGTAGTAGATGAACTCGTCGCAGTTGTCGCGCAAGAGGTCGGAAGTGGCGTCCGCGAGGCCGAGTCCGATGACGTGCTTGCCGAGTTCCTTCAGCTTGGAGACGAGCGGGGAGAAGTCGCTGTCGCCGGACACGATGCAGAACGTGTCGATGTGGTCTTTGCTGTACGCCAGGTCGATGGCGTCCACGACGAGCCGGATGTCGGCGGAGTTCTTGCCGGTGATGCCGCGGCGCGGGATCTCGATGAGTTCGATCGCCGCCTCGTGCAGCGCCCCGGTGTACATGCCGAACCGGGACCAGTCGGCGTACGCCTTCTTGCAGACGATCTTACCCTTCTCGACGAGCCGCTCGAGGACCTTGGCGATCTCGAAGCGGTCGCGGCGGTTGTTGAAGCCGAGGCCCATGTTCTCGAAGTCGATGAACACGGCCAGGGTGCGTTCGCCGTCGCCGATGCGGTGCGCTTTCATCCGTGCCTGCCGGGGCGGGAGCCAGAGAGTGTTCGGGGAGCGAGTCAGGGATATTGTGCGAAAGGTCCGGGGGTTGGGGAAGGGCAACCGGGGCGCGAAGACCTACCCCCCAACCCCCCTCCCTGAAGGGAAGGGGGCTTACAAAGCTTCGCGCGTCGCCGACGTTGACGAATTATTTAGGTTGTAAGCCCCCTTCCCTTCAGGGAGGGGGGTTGGGGGGTAGGTCTTCGACCCGCGCGCCCTACAACGTTATCCATCGAAACCTCTCACAACGGGCCGAGCGATGCCGACGTACTTCGATCTGACGGGCAAGGTGGCGGTGGTGACCGGCGGCGGGCAGGGGATCGGCGAGGCGATCTGCCGCCGGCTCGCCGGGGCCGGGGCGCGCGTCGGCGTGTTCGACATGAACGCCGACAGCGCCAGCCGCGTCGCGAAGGACATCGGCGGCGTGCCGCTCGTCGGCGACCTGACCAAGGAAGCGGACCTCGACCGCGTGTTCGGCGAGATCGTTCAGAAGGCCGGGCCGGTCGATGTGCTGGTGAACAACGCCGGTGTCGCGAGCCGCAAGGGGCGCGACGTGCCCATCTGGGAGAGCGTCCGCGAGGACTGGGAGTTCGTGTTCGGGATCAACGTGACCGGGCTGGTGCTGTGCTGCAAGGCGGTGCTGCCGGGGATGATCGAGCGGAAGTACGGGCGGATCGTGAACATCGCCAGCATCGCCGGTAAGGAAGGCAACCCGAAGATGGCCCCGTACTCGGCGAGCAAGGCCGCGGTCATCACGCTGACCAAGTCGCTGTCGAAGGAACTGGTGGGGAAGGGTGACATCTGCGTGAACAGCGTGGCCCCTGCGGTCATTCAGACGCCGATCCTGGATCAGTTGGACGCGGCGCAGATCAACATGATGCTGTCGAAGATTCCGCTCGGCCGCACCGGCAAGCCGGACGAGGTCGCGGCTCTCGTCCACTTCCTGTCGAGCGCGGATTGCAGCTTCACCACCGGTTTCTGCTTCGACATCAGCGGCGGCCGGGCAACTTATTAAAGTCGAAGGTCTGAAAGTCGCAGGTCGTAACGTCGAAGACATCTGGGGGATGATGCCTTCGACGTTACGACCTGCGACTTTACGACTTCCGACTCGGAACTATTTGCCGCACGACGAGCACCCGCCGCCGCTGGAGCGGCAACCGGCCGCGGCCGACAGGGTGAGCGAGGCGACGACGAGGGCGAGGAGAAGCTTACGCATGGGAGTTCCTTCCGTGCGGGCGAGAGAGGGCGGCCGTCGTGGCCGCCGCGCTCCCTGGGGGAGCACGTGAAGTATCGGTGATGCCGGCGCGGCGGATTCAAGCGAAGTCGCGCGGCGGGCGGAGTTTGCGGTTCGGGCTGTAGCGGTTGTGCGGAGGGCCGTTGGATGCACTACCTGCTCATTTACGACGCGGTCGAGGCGTACGCGGAACGCCGCGTCCCTTTCAGGGCGGCACACTTAGCCCACGCGTGGGCGGCGGTCGATCGCGGCGAGTTAGTGTTGGGCGGCGCGCTTGCTGACCCGACCGACAGCGCGGTGCTGCTCTTCGAGTGCGCGTCGCCGGAACCGGTTGAGGCGTTCGCGAAGGCCGACCCGTACGTGCTGAACGGGCTGATCACGCGCTGGCGGGTGCGGCCGTGGACGACGGTCGTCGGTGAGATGGCGACGACTCCGATTCGCGACTTGAAGTGATCCCGCGACGCCGCAAGCAGCCGCTTGCGGCGTCGCGGGGGCTTGGCGTTAGCCCCACGTCACCAACCCCGGCTCGAACAGGTGCGGCAGGTTGGCGTGCTTGGGCAGCACCCGCACGCTGAACCCGAACTGCCCGCTCGACCGGCACGGCACCTCGCCGGTGAACAGCACGCCGTCGCCGCCGGACGCCCCGTTGGCCGACAGCGCGAGCGCCCGCGGCTCGGCGAGGTCGCCCATCGCGTCCAAGACGCCGTGGCAGAGCTGGACTTCGACCTCGTCGGGCTTAAACGGCCCGAGTTTGACGCGAACTTTCACCGGGAAGGTGTTGCCGACGCGCATCACCTCGTTGGTCGGCGCTTCGACGCCCTCGACCTTCACCTGGTGCCACTCGGCTGCGACCCGCTTCCGCCAGCCGGCGAGTTCCTTCGCGGCCCGCAGGTGGTCGGCCGTCAGCGCCGCCGCCCGCCGCGCCGCCGGGATGTAGCACTGCTCGGCGTACTGCTCGACCATGCGGTTGGTGTTGAACACCGGCACGAGGGTCATGATCGACCGCTTCATGCGGCGGATCCACTCCCGCGGCAGGCCGTTCGCGTCGCGCTTGTAGAAGGAGGGGGCGATGTCCTGCTCGATCAGGTCCAGCAGCGCGCGTGACTCGACCTCGTCCTGATAAGCGAGGTCGGTGTACTCCTCGCCGGCGCCGATGGCCCAGCCGTTATCGCCGTCGTACCCCTCGACCCACCAGCCGTCGAGGATGGAAAGGTTGAGGCCGCCGTTGCCGCAGATCTTCATCCCGCTGGTGCCGGACGCTTCGAGCGGCCGCCGCGGGTTGTTCAGCCACACGTCCACGCCCTGGACGAGGTAGCGGGCGACGTTCATGTCGTAGTCTTCGATGAACACGACCCGCTTGCGGAACTCCGGCTTGCGGGCGTACTGGACGACGCGCTGGATGAGCTCCTTGCCGCCGCGGTCCTGCGGGTGGGCCTTGCCGGCGAAGATGAACTGCACCGGCCGGTCCTTGCTCTGCACGATCGAGACGAGCCGCTCGAAGTTGCGGAACACCAGATCGCCCCGCTTGTACGTTGCGAAGCGGCGGGCGAACCCGATGGTCAGCGCGTCGGGGTCTAAAACCTCGTCCGCGGCTTCGACTTCAGAGGGAGGCGACCCGCGGCGCTTGAGCTGGGCCTTGAGCCGCTGCCGGGCCATCGCGACGAGCCGCTCGCGGCCGCGCTCGTGGGTCCGCCAGAGTTCGCCGTCGGGGATGTGATCGACCCGCTTCCAGATGGCGAAGTCGGTGGGGCGTTCCTCCCACTGGATACCGAGGTAGCGGTCGTAGAGTTGCGCCATGTCGGGCGCGAGCCAGCTTTGGGTGTGGACGCCGTTGGTGATGCTGCTGATGGGCACCTCGACGGCGGGCAGTTCGGGGAACAGCCCCATCCACATCTTGCGGGACACGCTGCCGTGTAGGGCGCTGACCCCGTTGGACGAGTTGGCGGTCTTGATCGCCAGCACCGTCATGCTGAAGAGTTCTTGCTCGTTGCCGGGGTGCTGGCGGCCGAGTCCGGCGAGGGTGTTGCGATCGACGCCCATCTTGCCCATGTACTCGCCGAGGTACTGCTCGATCATGTGCATGGGGAACGCGTCGTTGCCGGCGGGCACCGGGGTGTGCGTGGTGAAGCACGACCCGGCCTTCACCGCCTCGACCGCGGACGCGAAGTCGAGCTTCTGCTCCTCGATGAGCAGCCGGACGCGCTCCAGCCCGGTGAACGCGGCGTGCCCCTCGTTCATGTGGCACACGGTCGGCATCCGGCCGAGCGCCTTGAGCGCGCGGATGCCGCCGATGCCCAGCACGATTTCCTGCTGAATGCGGGTGTGCAGGTCGCCGCCGTAAAGCTGGGCGGTGATGGCCCGGTCCTGCGGCGAGTTCTCGGGAATGTTCGCGTCGAGTAGGTACAGCGGTACGCGGCCGACCTGAATGTGCCAGATGCGGACCTTCAGCTCGCGACCGGGCAGGGGAACGGTAATCAGGATCGGCTTGCCGTTCGAATCGACTTCGGCGGTGAGCGGGAGGGTGAAGAAGTCGTTCTCCGGGTACCGCTCCTGCTGCCAGCCGTCCACGTTGAGGTACTGGCGGAAGTACCCTTCGCGGTACATCAGGCTGACGCCGACGAGCGGCAGGCCGAGGTCGCTGGCGCTCTTGAGGTGGTCGCCGGCGAGTACCCCGAGACCGCCGCTGTACACCGGCACGCTCTCGTGAATGCCGAACTCGGCGCTGAAGTACGCGATCTTCTCGCCCGCGTCCTTCGCAAAGGTCTCTTGATACCAGGTGGGCGCTTTGAGGTAGTGGTCGAGGGCGGCGGCGACGCGGTCCATGTGGGCGAGGAACCCGTCGTCGCCTTCGAGCTGCTCGAAGCGGCTCTGGTCGGTGGCCCCGAGCAGGCGGATGGGGCTGTGGTCGAGGGCTTCAAACAGGTCCGGGTTGATGCGGCGGAACAGCGCGACGGCGTCCGCGTTCCAGCACCACCACAGGTTGTACGCGAGGGTTTGGAGCGGGCGGAGCCGGTCGGGCAGGCGCGGCAGTACGGTGAACGGGCGAATCGAGCGGCCGGGCATGCAGGCGTCCTCTGCCGAACGGGTTGCGGGGACAATGGGCGTTGGAGAGGTGATATCCGCCGGGCGCAGATAATCTAGGTAACTTGTGCGGCGTTTCAACCACCGTCCGAGTTACCGCCTTGTGTCCAGCCGCGAACGTCAATAAATGATTGGAGGATCATCTGGGCCGCGATGCGATCGACCTTGCCTTTGCGCTTCTTCCAGTGAACTTTCGCCTCGCTCATGAGGCTTTCGGCGGCCGACGAGCTGTACCGCTCGTCCCACATGACGAACGGCACGCCGGTTAGGGTTGAAAGCCACGCCGCGAACGTGCGGGCGCGCTGCGACATGTCGGATTCCTCGCCGTTGGCGTGCAGGGGCAGGCCGACGACGATCCCGACGAACTTGTTCTGGCCGAAGAGGTTGCGGAAGTACGTTTCGTTGGCGGGGCCGTTCTCGTGGGTGCCGTAGGCCGAGGCGATGATGCGGTCCGGGTCGCACACCGCGAGGCCAATGCGCTTTAGCCCGAAGTCGATGCCGAGGAGGGGGCCGCGGGGGGGCAGACCTACCCCCCCGGCCCCCCTCCCTGAAGGGAAGGGGGAGAAAGAACTCGGCGTATCAGTCGCGGGCTCAGCGCGCGAGGGGTCTGACTCCCCCTTCCCTTCAGGGAGGGGGGCCGGGGGGGTAGGTTCTTCGCCGCTCACGTGTACTCCCCGCGGCCGGTGGCCTTGAGCTTGTCCACGATCTCCTTGACCTTGTCCTCGAACTTGCGGTCGGCCACGAGGATCGCGTTGCCGTCCTGCACGATGAGCAGGTTGCTAACGCCGTACGTGCCGATGACGCGGTCGGCGTCACCCACGATCACGCACTTGGAGGTTTGGATGCCGCAGTGGTTGGCCTGAACCGTGTTGCCGTCGGCGTCCTGCGGGTTGCCGCGCTCGAGCGCGAGCCAGCTCCCGACGTCGTCCCACTGGTACGGGGCGTTCAGGACGAGCACCTTGCCCTCCTTCGCGGCGTCTTGCATCACCGCGAAGTCGATGCTGATCTTGGTGGCGTTCTTGTATGACGCCTTCAGCGTGGCCGACCAGTCGGGAGTTCCCCACGCCTTCGTGATGTCCGTGACGGTGGCGTGAATGAGCGGCTGCCGGCTCTTGAGTTCGTTGAGGATGGTCTGCGGCTTCCACACGAAGATGCCGCTGTTCCAGTCGTAGTTGCCGCTGGCGACGTACTCCTCGGCGACCTCGGCCTTCGGCTTCTCGGCGAACGCGGCGACGTGCGAGGCGTTCACCCCCTGCCGCGTCCCGGCCGATGGGCCGCGCAGGATGTAGCCGTAGCCGGTCGAGGGGAACGTCGGGCGGATGCCGAAGGTGACGAGCTTGTCGGGGTAGTCGGCGACGAACTGTTCGGCCGCGTGCAGCGCCCGGCGGAACTCCTGCACCGGTTCGATGGCGTGGTCGGCCGGCATCACGGCGATGGTGGCGTCCGGATCGACCGTGCCGATGACCGCGGCGCCCAGCCCGACGCACGGGGCGGTGTCGCGGCCTTCGGGCTCGCCGATGATGTTGTCCGGCGGCAGTTCCGGCAGTTGGGCGCGCGTCTCATCGACGTAAGCCGCGCCGGTGATGACCCACACGCGCTCCGGCGGCACCTGAGCGGCGACGCGATCGACGGTGCCTTGCAGCAGGGTGCGGTCGCCGCTGAAAGTGAGGAACTGCTTGGGGCGTTTGGAGCGGCTCCGCGGCCAGAACCGCGTCCCGCCGCCGCCGGCCATGATCATCGCGTGGAGCATGTTCAGAACCTGAAGGAGAGGCCGTCGTAGGCCGGTTCGACGCCCGGCGGCAGCGTCCGCATGAGTTCGTCGTATTCCATCGTGTGCGCCATGTGCGTGAAGTAAGCCTTTTTCGGCTTCACGCGCCGGATGGCGTCGAGCGCCTGCCCGACGTCGAAGTGCGACGGGTGCGGCTTGTCCGGCCGCAGCGCGTCGATCACGAACACGTCCAGCCCTTCGAGCAGCGGCCAACTGCTGTCGGGGATGTGGCTGACGTCGGTGCAGTACGCCACGTCGCCGATGCGGAATCCGAACACGTTGAACCGGCCGTGGATCATCGGGATCGGCGTGAACCGCTCGCCCAGGACTTCGAACGGGCGAGAGTCGATGCGGCGGAGTTCGAGTCGCGGCACGTGCCCGGCGGGCAGCGTCTCGCTGATCGGGTCGAACGCGTAGGCGAACACCTTGCGGATCATCGCATCGACTTCGTCGGTGCAGTAGATCGGCAGCGGGCCGTTCAGTTTGACCGGGAAGATGCGGAGGTCGTCCAGCCCGAACAGGTGATCGACGTGGTAATGCGTGTACACGACCGCGTGGACGAGTTTCACGTTCTCGCGGAGCAGTTGCAGCCGCACTTCGGGCGTGGTGTCGATCAGCACGTTCCCGCGCGGGGTGCCGATGAGGACGGAGGAGCGGTAGCGGTGGTTCTTGGGGTTGGTCGAGGTGCAGACGTGGCAGTCGCAGCCGAGCATCGGCACCCCCATCGAGGTGCCGGTGCCGAGGAAGGTGAACGTGCGCGGCGCGGTGTTCGTCACCCTGCTATTTCAGTCACCACGCATCGAAAGGACAAGAGCAACCTTCAAAGCGGAAGCCCAGGAACCGCGGACCCTGGGCCGACGCGGGATCACTTGCCCCAATCCTCGGCTGGCGCGCCGCCGGTCGGGCGGTACGGCTTCTCGCCCTCGAGGTGGACCTGCTTGTACCCGCCGGTGGCGGCGAAGTACATGATCAGCAGCAGGTAGCCGACCGCCAGTGCCGCGGGGACGGTCGCGGTATAGAGCAGGGCACTCTTGGCCCCGTACAGCCGCGCCTCCATCAACTTGTCCTTGTCGGCGGCGTAGTTCGGCTGCCCCTTGGTGTCCCACCACTCCTTCAGCCCGGTCAGATCCTTCTTCAGTTCCGCGCCGACCGGCTTGCCCTCCTTTTCGAGCCGCTCGATCGTCGCGAGGTCGTTTTCGAGCGTGGTCTTGGCGTCCGGCTTGCGGGTGCCGTCCTCGTTGATGACCCCGCCCCAGTCGTCGAACACCTTCAACTTGGCGTTGTCGAGGCCGGCGACCATCGGCAGTTGGTCCGGGATGACCGCGGTGAACAGCGGGAACCCGCTCTCCTTCGGGGCCTTGTACCGGTCGTACGCGGGGGCCGAACTCTCCTTGAGCTTCTGCACCGCGAAGTAGTCCTGCTTGTACCCGATGCCGGGGCCGCCGAGCAACCCGGCCGAGATCATCCCGATGCCGCCGCTGATGCCCAGCGCGAGCGCCCCGCCCTTCGGGAACCGCTCCGAGATCACGCCGAGCATCGTCGGCCAGTAGAACGTCTTGCCGAGGCCGTACACGGTGACCGCGAGCATCCACGGCCAGATGTCGTTGGTGAACGGCTGGCCGAGCATGTACAGCCCGGCGGTGCCCATCAGCGCGCTGGCGAACAAAAGGCCGACCGGGTTGATCCGCTCCACGATCGGCCCGGCGAAGAACCGCAGCGTGAACATGAGGGCGTTCGTCCAGATGAACGCGTACAGCGCCTTCGACTCGTCCTTCAGCACCCGCTCGGTGATGTTCCCGATCCAGCTATCGGTGCCGAGTTCGACGTAGCCGACGAGGGCGTGCAGGACGAACAGGAACAGCAGGATGGGCGACACCAGGGTGGCGATCGCGGTGCCCATCGACACGCCGGACGACTTCGCCTCCGAGTGCGGGAACGGGCGGTTGAACATCAGCAGCCCGTACAGCAGCACCGGCACCAGGAACACGCCGAGCTTGATCTCCCAGCGGACGTCCGGGGCCGCCTGCTTGAACCCGAGCACGATGAGCGCGCCGAGGATCAGCCCGAGCGGCCAGCCGGCGTGCAGGATGTTCAGCCAGTGCGTCTTGTTCTTGGGGAACAGGGTCGCGGTCAGCGGGTTGATGACCGCCTCGCACGTCCCGTTGCCCAGCGCGAACAGCCACATGCCGATGTACAGGCACCAGTACGCTCCCTCCTTGCCGTACATGCCGTAGACGGGCGTGGCGGCGAAGGTGACGATCGCGCTGGACGAGTGGAGCAGGAACGCGACCAGCATCAGTTTGCCGTAGCCGAACTGGTCGGCGCAGAAGCTGAAGAAGATGATGGCGATGCCGAACCCGATCAGCCCGCCACCGGTGATGGTGCCGAGCTCGCTCTGGGTGAACCCGAACTGGTTGCCCCAGTCCTTGAGGATGAACCCGCGGACCGAGAACCCGATGCCGGCCGCGATGAGGGTGAAGAAACTGGCCCAGAACAGGACCTTCTCGTTCGTTCCGGGCGAGCCGGGAGAGGACGCGCTCACTGAGCGACTCCGTGGTTAGCGTGCGAGTGGATGGCGTGCGGGGCGAGTGTAGCAACCGCGGGCGCGGCGGGCCAGCGAAAACGGCCGCGGTTCCGCCCGCGTCGGCTAAGGGTTGAACGCCGGGAAGAACCGGACGTCGGGCAGTCGCTTCAGCAATCGTCTGCGGCCGTCGTCGGTCACCTTTGGAGAGTGCAGTAGGATTACCTCTCGCACTCTGTCGGGGAGGTCATTGAGGTCGTCGTCCTCGATCGGTTGACCGGTCAACTCTACCAACCCCAGCACTTTCATGTCGCGGAGCGGCTTCAGGTCTCCGCGCTTGAGTTCGCTGCCGGCGATATACAATCGCCCGACCGCCGGCAAGTCCTTAAGCAGCACCAGGAGCGGCTTAATATTCCTGCATCCGTTCAGATTGGCGATGACGACCACGAACGGCTCGGTCGGCAGGTCACCCATCGCCGTCACATCCCGCGGGTGGGAGCGTGGGTCCGCTTGTGCCAGCCTCACCCCGACCGCGCCTCCAACTCGCAGTATTCGTTCGGCCGTGTCGCGCTCGGCGGCGTAGTCTGGCGGCTTCAGCGGGTCGGGGTTCGGCGGGCCGGGGTTCGTCGGGCCGGGGTTCGTCGGGCCGAGCTTCGTCGGACCGGAACCGGTCGGAGTTGTGGGCGTACCCCCGGGCGGCTGTGAGAGCTTCCACACGACGCCGGCGACCAACGCGACTGCCACCAGTACCAGCAGACCGACCGTAGCCCACACGACAGCGGACGGAACCCGCTGCGCATCGGCCGGCGGCGCGACCGGGCCGGCGTGCTGCGAGTCGTCGGACAGCAGTTCGGTGAACGGGTTGCTGTCGGCCGCGTCCGGTGACGGCACAGCGTACGCGACCACCCGCGGGAGCGGGCCGCTCGCCAATCGCTGACCGATGGCGCGCAGTTCGGCCGCGACCTCCGCCGCGGTCGGCCGTTCGGCTGCGGGCTTGGCTAGCATCCGCATGACCAGCGCCGACACCTCGGCCGGCACGTCCGGGTTCCGCTCAGCCGCCGGTACCGGCGTATCGACGGCCAAACTGGTCAGCACCGCCGCGTACGACCCGCCGGCGAACGGCATCACCCCGGTCAGCATGCGGTACAGCACGATGCCGAGGCTGAACACGTCGGTGCGGGCGTCGAGCGGCTGCGCGCGAGCTTGTTCGGGGCTCATGTACGCCGGGGTGCCCAGGACCGCGCCCTCGCCGGTCAGGTGGGTGTCGTCGGCTGCCGGCCGGGCCAGCCCGAAGTCGAGCACCTTCACCCGGCGGATGCGCCGCGCCCATTCGCCCGACCGCGCGTCGCCCTCGACCCAGATGTTAGCCGGCTTGATGTCGCGGTGAATCAGCCCGGCCGCGTGCGCCGCCGCCAGTCCGTCGGCGGTCTCGCGGCCGACCTTCAGCGCCACCCCCAGCGGCGGAGTCGGGTCGCGCTTGAGCAGCGCGTTGAGTGGCTCACCCTCCAGCAGCGGCATCACGATGTACGGGGTGCCGGCGTCCTCGCCGATGTGCAGGATCGGGATGACGTTGTCGTGCGACACCATCGCGGCGGCGCGGGCCTCGCGGAGGAACCGCTCGACTGCGCCCGACTGTGCGGCTACCTCCGGCTTCATCGTCTTGACGGCGACCGGGCGGTCGAGGCGCTCGTCGCGGGCCAGATACACCGCCCCCATCCCGCCGGCCCCGAGCAGCTTTTCGATGCGATACCCGCCGATCGCCTCAGAGACTGACGAGGCCGGTGCCGCGTACGCGTCGCTCGGCGGACCGAGCTTCGTCGCCGGGAGCGGAGCGGACACTGAGTCCGTCGGCTCGGCGGGCGATTTCGGGTTGCCGGAAGGGGTAATGGTACTCATTCGGGCGCTCGATAAAATGACGCGTCAGACGGACCCCATAACTATACCGCCGGCCGTCCGACCCGCTAGCGACAAAGTGCGGGGGCGCGGTCGTATCGGTCGTTCCGGCGGTGCGGGGCGGCGGCGCGGGGGGCGCAACTTCGCGCCGAAAAACGGGTGGAGAAGCCGTCCGGCGGCGGCCGATGAGTGCGACGTGACATTCGCCGCGCCGGGGGTTGCCGCGTGACGCACGAGCTCAACGTCCTCGCCCTCATCAAGGGTGACGAGCGGTTCCTCTTCGTCTATAGCGACGACAGCAAGGACGCGCTCATCGCCGACATCCGCGACAAGGCCGCCGACCCGGCCTGCGCGCTCAACTGGTTCGACGCCGCCGTGCTCACCGAGCGGGTCAAGAACCCGGCGAGCGAGCCGAACACTACGCACCTGCTGGAAGACTGAAATCCCAAAATCCAAAGGACAAATCTCAAAGGAAGCAGCACGTCTCATCGCCCCTCGGTATTGTTTGGTACTTGTTAATTGGGATTTGTGATTTACCCCGAAGGGGTCTCCCGTGACGCTCGAAACGGCGCTGGCCAACTTCCTCCAACACCTCGGGCTGGAGAAGAACGCGTCCGACAAGACCGTCAAGTCGTACCGCGAAGACCTCACGCAAGCCCTCCAGTTCACCCGCGAGAAGCTCAAGAAGAAGCAGACCGACCCGGGCGACTGGAGCGTCCGGCTCCTGCGGTCGTTCGTCGCGTTCCTGCACGAGAAGAAGTACGCCAAATCGACCATCGCCCGCCGACTCGCCGCGGTCCGCTCGTTCGGCAAGTACCTGTGCCGCGAGGGCGTCATCGAGAGCAACCCGGCGCTCGGGCTGCGCGGCCCGCGGCAGGAGAAGAAGCTCCCCCACTTCCTGACTCTCGCGGATGTTCAGAAGCTGTTGGTTGCGCCCCCCTCAACCGATTGGGCCGGGCGGCGCGATCGCGCCATGTTGGAGACCCTGTACTCGTCGGGAATTCGCGTATCCGAGCTGGTTGGCTTGGATTTAAACGCGATCGACTTGGATGATGGTGTCATCACGGTTCGCGGCAAGGGGAAGAAGGAGCGGTTGGCCCTGCTGGTGCCGGACGCGGTCGCCGCGATCCGCACCTGGTTGGCCGACCGGTCCGAACGGCTCCAACTGAACGCCAAAGAGTCGACCGCGGTGTTCCTGAACAACAAGGGCGGCCGGCTGACGACCCGCAGCGTCGGACGCCTGTTGGCGAAACACTTGAAGGCGGCCGGGCTCGACCCGCGGACCAGCCCACACACACTGAGACACAGCTTCGCGACGCACATGCTCGACGCCGGGGCCGACATTCGCGGAGTGCAAGAACTGCTCGGCCACAAGAGCCTCGCGACGACACAGGTATACACGCACGTGAGCACGCAGCGCCTCCAGAAGAGCTACCAGAAGGCGCACCCGCGGGCGTAACCCGAGTTCCGAGTTCCAGAAGTTCCACGTTCCAAGTCGGCGGATCGCAGGACGGCGCGCCCTCGCTTCGACTTGGAACTCGGGAACTTGAAACCTGGAACTTCATCTGTTGTGTCGCACCAGAGGTTTGCTTCATGCGCCGTCCCGTCGCACGCACGCTCGTGCTGTTCCCGCTCGTGACCGCGTCGGCCCTGTGGGTCGCTCAGCCGGCCTTCGCTCAGCCCGCACGGCCGGCGGCGAACCCGGCACCGGCGGTCGCGTGGCGGACCGACTACAACACGGCCCGCAAGGAGGCACAAGAAAAGGGGCTGCCACTTTTGCTCGTGATCGGCACCGAGAACTGCGTCTACTGCCGCAAGCTCGAAGCCGGGCCGCTCAAGGACGCGGCCGTCGCCAACCTCATCTCGACCGCTTTCATTCCGCTCAAGCTCGACGCGACCAACGCCCCGGAACTCGCTAAAGCCTTGAAGGTTCAGCTCTACCCGACGACCGTGCTCGCGGCCCCGGACGGGAAGATTCACACCTTCATCGAGGGCTACGTCGAGGCCGACCGGCTCGCCGACCAGCTCAAGCGGACTGTCACCACCGTGAGCACCGCCGACTGGGCCGCCCGCGACTTCAACGAGGCGTCGAAGGCGCTCGCGGCCAGCGACTACCCGCGGGCGGTGTCGCTGCTCAAGGGCATCACCAAGGACGCCGGCGACAAGCCCGTCGGGCAGAAGGCGAAGCAACTCCTCGACGACGTCGAGAAGACCGCGGCGACCAAGCTGGCTCGTGCCGCACAACTCGAACAGCAGGGCCGTACGCAGGACGCGATGGACGTTCTGGCCGACGCCGTGAAGACCTACGCCGGCACGACGGCCGCGTCCGACGCCGCGGCGCACCTGGGCAACCTCGCCAGCGGGCCGGCCGAACTCGCCAAGCGGCGCGAGCGGCTGTCGCGCGACCTGCTGGCCGCCGCCCGCGACGACTTCCGCGCCGAGCGCCTCTACGACTGCATCCAGAAGTGCGAGCAGTTGTCGCTCGCCTACTCCGACATGCCGGAAGCGCGTCCGGCCGAAACACTGCTGGCCGACATCAAGGGCAACCCGGAGCGGCTCGCGAAGGCGTGCGAGCAGATGAACGACCGCACCGCGGCGATGTACATGGCGCTCGCGGACTCGTGGGCCAAGAAGGGGCAAGCGGCCGAGGCGACCGCGTGCTTGAAGAAAGTGATGGCGCTGTGTCCCAACAGCCGCCACGCCGACCTGGCGCAAGCGGAAATCGTCCGCATCCAGGGGAAGACCACGCCGGCCGTCCCGGCGGGCTTTACCCGCCCTTGAGTCGAAAGTCGTAAGGTCCGAAAGTCGTAAAGTCGAAGACCTGCGTGATGGGGGTTTTCGACTTTACGACTTTCGACTTTCGGACCTTACGACTGGGAATTCAATACACCGCGTTCGGATCGACCGCGCCGGTGCCCTTCACGGCCGTGCCGCCGCCGTAGCGGGCGTGCCAGCCTTCGGTGGTGCGGATGCTGTGCAGGTCTTCCATCGTCAGCCCGTACTTGGCGAACCACGGCGTGCCGGTGCGGACGATCTCGTCGGTCTCCTTGACCCGCTTCACGCACTCGGTCTCCGCGAACTTCTGCCGCGCCGCCGGGTCGGCGTAGGTGAAGAACTCCTTCCAGAACGCCCGCCCGCCGAGGATGCCGCTCGCCCCGGCCTTCATCGCCATATCGACTTGCTTCTTGTACTTGTCGTAATCGACGCCGGCCGACAGCAGCACCCACGGCTTGACGCAGGCGTCGTTGAGGCGCTTGAGGTTATCGACCAGTTGCGCGTCGGTCTCGTGCCCGAACGTGCCCGGGAACTCGCTCTTGTAGATGTCGCAGTAGCGGCTCAGGTACTTGGCCGACTCGATCACCGTGGTGGCCTTGCGGGCGACCTGCGACGCGGCCCCTTCCTTCTCGCCGTTGAACGGGAAGTGGATCGGCTCCAGCAGGAACAGGATGTCGTGCTCGATGCACTGCTCGTACATCTGCCGGGTGAACTCGAAGTTCTTCTCGGCGCTGTCGAACTCGGTCGGCTCGAACTGCGCGAGCAGCTTGACCGCGTCGGCCCCGCACCGCTTGATCTTGTGGACGCCCCAGCCCTGCTCGACCTCGCCGCACGGCGCGCCGGCCGCGTTCTTGTCGGCCCCGCTCTTCTCGACGCGGATCAGAATGCCGACGCCGGGCGGGACCGCGTTGGCCGCGACGGTGCTGGCGTACCCGTAGTAGCCATCGACCAGGAGGCCGGAGCAGTGCGGGGCGAGCGCCCGCGACAGCATCACCTTCGCGTCGGCGATCTCGTCGTAGGTCGGCTCGTTGCCGGTCGCCGCCTTCATCATCTTGATCATGCTGCTGTTCTGGTCGGTGGCGACCATACTGAGCGTGCCGTTCGGGTTGCAGATCCGCTGCAAGCCGCGGAGTTTGCCGGGCGTCAGCCCGAGGCCGTAGAGGCGCGTGATGGAAATGGCCATCGATCGATCTCCAGAGGTGTCCGGGGTCGTTCGGGGAACATCTTAGAAGCGAGATATCGGACGGACAGGAGAATCACTCCCTCGCGGCCGTCCGCGAGACGATGGCCTGTTCGGAACCTATTTACATAGTATACGCGCAATCATTCCATGTCAACGGGCGTTTCCGAAAGATTCCCGTCGATCCACTTGGCGGCGAAGTCGAGGTACGCGGCGCGGATTTCGGCGAACTGGGTCACGTTGGGGACGTGGTTCAGCTCCAGCAGGTGCGGGGTGCCGTTCGGGCCGACGATGTAGTCCGCGGCGCACACCGCGAGGTCGAAGTGGTCGCGCAACCGGCGCACGTCGGCCACCAACCGGTGGTCCGGCGGCACGAGCGCGGCGGTGGCGTGGTGGATCGACTTCTTCCAGTCGTCGCCGCCGAGCCGCAGTTGGAAAAACGTGTCGCCGACCGCGGTCACGCGCACCGCGTCGCCGCCCAGAAACGGCTCGACCAGCGTCGGCTCGGTCGCGGCCCACTCGTCGGCGAACCGCTCCTTCCCTTCGCCGCAGTGCCACTCGCCCCACTTGGCGACCGACGGCCGGTCGGCGCGGAATATCGTGCCGGCGTCGGTGTACGAGCGGGGGAGGGCGGCGAACCCCGACACGCGGCGGACGCGGGCGAGGTTGGCGATGCGCGGCCGGCAGTCGAGCAACCCGGACGCGCTCGGCAGGCACGGCCCGCCCCACAGCGCGAGCGCCGCCAACCCGGGCAGGTCGTTCTCGAAGATGCCGTGAAACACCACCTTCGCCACCGGGCCGCGCCAGTCCCAGGTGCCGAGCCGGGCGAGGTAAAGCTCGTGGTCGCGCAGTTGCACCTTCGGCATCATCTCGAAGGTGACGAGTTCGCACGCGACCCGCTGTCGCAGTTCCGCCACCTCTTCCTGCTCCAGCCCGACCAGCGCGACAAGGTCGTCCAACATTATTCACCCCTCCCGACGTCTCGCTTCCGCCGCTCCGCCCACAGATACACACACACGACCACCCCGCCGAGCGTGGACGCGGCGTAACTCACGAAGTGGTAGCACGCGACCACCAGCGCCGCCCGCTGCCGCTCCTCCGGGATCAGCCCGTCGAACACGCGGTCGAGTGACACGCCGAACATGTTCGCGTGCTGCCACACCGATATCCCGCACAGCGCCGTCACCGTTCCGACCCCACACATACACACGAGTAGCGGTGTCACGAAGTCGCGCGGGGCGAGCGGCGGTCGTGGGCCGAGTGTCGAAACCAGCCCGGCCGCGTAGCCCATGACAATTCCGCCCCACCACCCGCCCAGGAAGCCCCAACAGACACCGAGCAGCGTCGGGTTGGTGCAGTTCGGTATGGGAGGATGCAGAACCGTGAAGTAATCCGGGCACAGCCGGGCCGACACCTGATCCTGCAAGATCGCGTACCCCACCACCGCGACGAGGCCGTAGAGCGCGAAGCGATATCGCGGCACGCGTACCGCCACCGCCACCACCGCGACACACACCAGGATCGGTGCCGCGACCTGATACCACGCGATCGGGGCCATCTCGCCTCCCTGGGCAACCGACTTTGCGTCCGCGAGCGTCGCTCGGAACAATACCCGAATTTGGGCCGCGGAGGGGAAGGAATGCCGATCGAATTCGTGACCGGTGACATCTTCGTGAACCGCGTCGGGGCCGAAGCGCTGGCCCACGGGTGCAACTGCGCCGGGTCGATGGGCGCGGGCGTCGCCATCGGGTTCAAGGAGCGCTACCCGCTCATGTACGAGGAGTTCCGCCGGCGCTGCAAAGCGAAACCTTCCGAATTCAACCTCGGGGATGTGTTCTTCTGGCGTGAGGCGGGCAAGCCGGCGGTGTTCAATCTCGGCACGCAGTCGCGCCCGGGCCGCGGGGCCACATACCCTGTCGTGGAAGCGGCACTGACGGCGCTGCGGGCGTGCGCCGACGCGGAGGGCGTGCGGTCGGTGGCGATGCCGCGCATCGCGGCCGGGTACGGCGGCTTGAGCTGGAAGAAAATGCGTGCGCGGATCGAAACCACGTTCGCGGATTGGCCCGGGATGCTGTACGTTTACGAGGAGTATCAGGAGGGCGTGTGAGGTTCCGCCGTGTCCGACGAAGACGCGCTACTGGCGGCGATCGCGGCCAACCCGGACGAGGACACGCCCCGGCTCGCCTACGCCGACTGGCTGGACGAGAACGCGACGTGCGACGCGCAGCGGGCACGCGCCGAATTCATCCGCGTTCAGATCGAGGCCGCGCGGGTGTACGATGCCCGTGCGCGGGACGCGTACGACCTGCTGGACGGGCGGGCGAAGGCGCTTCAGGAGCGGTATGCGAGGGCGTGGGTGGCGGAACTGACCGTCGCCCCGGCGACCAAGTCGGAGTACTATGGCGGGTTCCTCAGCCGGCTGGAACTGGCCGCCGAGGCGTGCGCGTCGACGCGCCGCCCGCGGTGGCATCGCGAGCCGCTCGCCCGGGTCAAGCTTCGCGGAACCGCCGCCGCGGTGCGGGCGCTGTGTGACGGCTGGCTCGACGGGGTACACGCCCTCGACATCAATTTGACCTCGGCCACCGACCCCGATACCGACGCGGTGGCCGAGACGCTGGCCGGGTCTGGTTGCGCTACGTCGCTCCACGAAATAATGTTCTGGAGCGACGCTCTGACCGACCGCGCGTTGCGGGCGCTGGCCGGCGGGACGTTTCCCAAACTGACCGAACTGTCGCTCATGGGCCAGTTCACGCCGGACGGTTGGGCGAACCTGCTCAACTCGCCGGCCGCCGGCCGGTTGACCGACTTGACGGCCGGGCACCACGCGCCGTGGCAGGCGGCCGATGCCACGCGCCCCGGCCCGAGACTGGCGGACGCGATCGTCGGCGCGCCGGTGCATTCCGCGCTGACCTGCCTGTGGGTAAGTAGCTGCGGGCTGGGCGACGCCGGGGCCGCGCGCCTCGCCGGCGGCCGGTTCGACCGGGTGAAGAGCTTCAGCATCGACAACGACCACCTCGGCGGCGCCGCGCTCGACGCGCTCGCCTCCGGGCACTTCCCGGCGCTGGCCGACGTGCGGTTTTCGAGCTGCGAACTAAACGACGACGCGGTCGCGCCACTGGCCGTGTCATCACTGCTTGCCCGGTTGGAGCGCCTGGACGTCTCGATGAACGAACTGACCGCCGCGAGCGCCGTGGCGCTGGTCGCGGGCGACCGGCCGCGGCTGAAAGAGTTGAACCTCTCGTTCAACGACGTCGGCGACGCGGGCGCAGCGGCGCTGGCTGCGGTCCCGCTACCGGCGCTGGAGGAGCTGAACCTGAGCCAGACCCGTCTGACCGACGCCGGGGCCGACGCGATCGCCCGCGCCCCGTGGGCCGGGCAACTGAAGTCGCTGTTCCTCAGTTTCAACGCCGTCTCGGACGCCAAGGCCGAAGAGCTGAAGGCGCAGTTCGGCCGGTTGCTGTGGATCGAGTCGTCATAACCGCTCCCGACTTTCCCGCCACGCGCCCGGGCGATAGAATAGCTGCTATGCCTGCGACGCTACCTGTACTTTCCGACGCCGCGGGGGCCGCGAGCCTCCCGCCCCCCAAGCGGGGCATCCTCGACGTGCCCGCCGACGAGCTGCGCGCGTGGCTGGCCGAGCACAAGCAACCGCCGATGCGCGTGAGCCAGATTCGCAAGCAGATTCTGGCGAACCGGGCCGAGTCATTCGACGCGATGTCGGACCTTCCCAAAGGGCTGCGCGCCGAACTGGCCGAGTCGTTCGACGTGTTCTCGACCCGCGTCGAGCGACACTTCCGGGCGTCCGACGACACGCACAAGCTCCTCTTCCGGCTGCCCGACGGCGGGACGATCGAGTCGGTTCTCATTCAGGACGACGGCCGGGCGACCGCGTGTGTCAGCACGCAGGTCGGGTGCGGGATGGGGTGCGTGTTCTGCGCCAGCGGGCTGAACGGTGTGGTCCGCAACCTCACCGCGGGCGAGATCGTCGAGCAACTGGTCCGGCTCCGCAACCTGACCGACCCGAACACGACCAACCCCGAGCGGGCGTCGCGGCTCACGCACATCGTCGTCATGGGGATGGGCGAACCGCTCGCCAACCTCGACAACCTGCTTGCCGCACTCGCCGTCGCCGGCGACAAGCAGGGGCTGGGGATCGGCGCGCGGCACGTCACCATCTCGACCGTCGGGCTGCCGGCCAAGATGTACAAGCTGGCCGAGAGCGGCAAGCAATATCACCTCGCGGTCTCGCTGCACGCCCCCAACGACGAACTGCGCACCCGCATCGTGCCGACCAACGACAAGACCGGGCTGGACGCGATCCTTGAAGCCGCCGACCGCTTCTTCGAGAAGACCGGCCGCCAGGTGACCTACGAGTACGTGGTGCTCGGCGGGCTGAACGACCTCCCCGAGCACGCCCGGCAACTCGCGGGCCTGCTCGCCGGCCGCAAGGCGCACGTCAACCTGATCCCGTGGAACGACGTGGACGGGCTGCCGTACCGCCGCCCGCAAGACGCCGACCTCCAATACCTGATCGACACCCTGCGCAAGGGCGGGATCAGCGTGAAGGTGCGCAAGCGCAAAGGTTCGGAGATCGACGCCGCGTGCGGCCAACTGCGCCGCCGGGCGGAGCAGGAGCAGCAATGAGGAGTGAGGAGTAAGGAGTGAGTGCAGATGCTCGCGGCGTGCTTAAGGAAAATCTGCTGAGGTGAGGTGCGTTTGCTCCTCATTCCTCACTCCTCACTCCTCACTCGCTTATGTCCGTCGGTCACACCAGCTCGCAGATGGCCCTCCGCGACCCGGACATCCGGCTCATGCTCCGGGTGCGCGACGCGGACGACACGGCCGCGTTCTCCGAGCTGGTCGAGCGGTTCCAGCACCGCCTCGTGGCCGTCATGCACCACCTCGTCGGCAGCGCCGACGAGGCCGAAGACCTCGCCCAAGAGGTGTTCCTCCGCGTCTACCGGACGCGGAAGAAGTACACCCCGAAGGCGAAGTTTTCCACCTGGCTATTCACCATCGCCAACAACTTGGCGCTGAACGCGCTGCGGGACCGGCAGCGGCGGCCGGTGCTGCCGCTGGAGGTGCGGGACAGCGGCCCGCTCGGTCCGCGGCCGGCCGAGGCGCTGGCCCCTACCCGCGACGTGCCGCCGGCCCACAACCTGCAACAGCAGGAACTGGCCGACGTCATCCGCCGCGCGCTCGACGGGCTGAACGAGCGGCAGCGGGTGGCCATCGTCCTCAACAAGTTCGAGGACATGAACTACTCGGACATCGCCGAGGTGATGGGGCTGAGCACCAAGGCGGTGAAGTCGCTGCTCAGCCGGGCGCGGTGCAAGCTGCGCGAGGCGCTGCAAGGCTACATCTACATGGACGGCGACCCGCCCGCGCCGCCCGAGGACGCGGACGACACGGATGAATGACCGCCGGCGTTACCGTTTTCGCCCCCGCCCCGCCGGGGTGAGGGCAAGACCCGCAGACCCGGACGCGATCACATGGCCGACGACCTCCCCACCGCCGACGCCGCGCCGTCCGACCCGTTCGACGACGAACTGGTGGCCTACCTCGACGGCGAACTCGACCCGGCCGCGGCGCGCGCCGTCGAAGACCGCCTCGCGCGCGACCCGGCCGCCCGCGACCGCGCCGCCGAACTCAAGAAGGCGTTCGACCTGCTCGACTACCTGCCCAAGCCGGAGCCGTCGCCGACGTTCACCACCCGCACCCTGGACAAACTGCCGGCGGTGAAGTCCGGGCCGAGTCCCGCGGCGCTGCCGGCCGTCCCGGTCGCACAAGGGCCGGCGCGGTCGGGTTCCGCGCCCGTCCCGACGTACACCGTTTCCACCTCGATGCCGGTTCCGCTCGACCCGCCGGCCGCCCGCACCAGTCCGCTGCTGTGGGTCGCGGCCGTGTGCGCCGCGGTCGCCGCGTGCGGCGTGGTCGGCTACGTCGCCACCGCCGCGGCGCGCCCGTACCTGTTCCCGGTTGCCGCCCACCGCGACAAGGACACCGAACCGCCGGCCGAGGTGGACGCTCGCGTCGCCGAGCACCTGCCGCTGTACGCGGTCGCCGACGACCTCGCGTTCGTGACCGAACTGGCCAAGCCGGAACTGTTCGGCGACGACCCGGCGGTGTCGTTCGACCCCGCGCTGAAGGGGCCGAGCGCCGAGGCGGCCGACCGACCGACCGCGAAGGAGCAGGAGGCGCTGGTCAAGGCGTTCCGCGCGCTGCCGGCGGCGCGGCAGGCCGACGTCGTCAGGCTCGACCGCGACCTGCACGCCAAAGAACCGCGGGAGCGGGAGCGACTGTTCCGCGCGCTGGAGGCGTACGCGGTGTGGCTCGACCGGTTGCCGGACGCCGAGCGCCGCGGCATCCTGGCCGCCGTCACCCCCACCCTCCGGCTCGGCGCGGTCCGCGACCTGCGCGACCGGCAGTGGCTGGACGCCCTGCCTCCGGCCGTCCGCAGCAAGCCGGAGCAGGTGCAGGTGTGGCGGGACGAGGAGGCCACCCGCCGCGACCGGCTGGCGTTCGTCCGCCAGCACGCCGAGGCGTTCGCGGTCAGCCGCTCGCCGTGGCCGTTCGACACCGACGTCGGGCGGAAGGAGGTGCAGGACTTCGCCCGCGCCGTGTTCAAGCTCGGTGAGCCGCAGAACCGCCGCCGGCTCGACGGTCTGGAGCAGACCGAGTACACCCGCACCCTCCAGGTCGCGCAGCGGGACGACGCGTGGGCGTGGTACGGGCTTTTGGTGTACGAGCTGATGCACCAGCGGCCGTACCTGCCCGAACCGGCCGACCCGAAGCTGATGTACGCCGACACCGGCGACCTGCCGGACGCGTTCGGCCGGTTCGCCAAGAAGGCGCTATCGATCAAGCTGAACGCGGCCCGGGGCAAGTGGCCCGAGTTCCCGCTGCAACTGCACGCCGACATCCAGAACACCAAGCTCGGGGCGGTGCCGGCGCTGCCGCAACTCGGCCCGACGCACTACACCGAGTTCAAGGAGCCGGTCCGGACGTTCGCCACCAAGGAACTGTTCCCCAAGCTGACGGCCGACGAGCGCCGCGAGATGGAGCGGGCCGGCGGGAAGTGGCCGGACTACTCCCGGCGGTTCGTCGAACTGGCCCGGAAGTACGACCTCTCGGTGCCCGGGGTGACGCTGCCGTTCTCCCCCAAGCGGTGGGACGCGACTTACGGCACGCGCCCCGCGGGTCGGGAGAAGTAACAAATCTCAATAACCAAAACCCGAACAAGAAGGCCGGGGCGGCCGTCGCCTTGTTCGGGTTTCGTCCCTTGTGTTTCGGTGCTTCTCGCGGAGCGGGCGATGGTCGGCGAGTGGGCGTTCTGGGCGGTGCTGTCGGCGGTGTTCGCCGCCGCGGTCGCCGTACTCGCCAAGGCCGGCTCCGCGGACATCGACCCGGACCTCGCCACCCTCGTCCGAACCGCGGTCGTCCTGCTGGTCCTCGTCGCGATGGTCACCGCGATGGGCAAGTGGACGCCGGACACCCCGCCGTCGTCACGCACCCTCGTTCTCCTCGTACTGTCCGCACTCGCCACCGGCGCGTCGTGGCTGTGCTACTTTCGCGCGCTGAAGGCCGGCGAGGCGGCGAAGGTGAACGCCGTGGACAAGCTGAGCGTGGTGCTGGTCGCGGTGTTCGCGGTCGTGTTCCTGCGCGAGAAGCTGACCGCCCGCGACTGGCTCGGCGTCGGACTGGTGGCCGCCGGAGTGCTGACGCTGGCACTCAAACGCTGACGCCGCTACACCCTCGCCCCGTCGCCGAATCGCTCGTACAGCCGCTGCTTCTGCGCCCCCAACTTCGCCGCCCCGATCGCCTCGACGTGCTTCAGCCGCGGGAAGGCAACCGACACCAGCGCCTCGATCCCGCCCTTGCGGATCGGGCACCCGTTCACGTTCAGCCGCACCAAGTTCGGCGCGAACGCCGCCTCCGCGAGCATCTTCAACCCTTTCGGACCCACGTCAGTGCGCGCGAGGTTCAGACTCACCAGCCGGCCGAGGTGGGGGGACTTCGCGAGGGCATACGCTCCCGCATCAGCGAACCGCGTGCCGCTGAGATCGAGCGACGTGACCGGTGCCAGGAGCGGGCTTTGAGCCAGGTCTCGGATTCTCAACCCGACGCCCAATTCGCCGGACGCGAGGGTGAGCGTCCGCAGATTCGGAGTCGGCGGTGCGGCGGCCAGCGCTTCCACCTCCGCCGCGCGGAAACGCCTCTGGTCTCGGTCGTGCAGCGCGCGGAGCGTTCGCCAGCACGGCGAGCCGACCAGCGCCGCCACCCCGTCGACGCCGAGCGCGGCGGCGGAGCTGTAGAACGAGCGCGGCACACCGAACGACAGCCGCTCCGCACGCTGGAGTTGCGGCAGCGCGAGAGCGGCGCGGACCTCGTCGGCCGTGGCCCGCTCGTTGCCGAGAGCAAAATCGCGGAGCCGCACGCCGGCCGGCAGCAACTCGCCCAACCGGGCATATGTCGCCGGGCCGCTCCACTTGCCGGTGCCGAGACTGAACGACCGAAGGTTTGCGAGAGCGCGGCCCGCGACCGGCGCGCCCGGGGCGCTGAATTCCCAGTTCGATAAGGTGAGTTCTTCGAGGTTTCCGAGCCCCGCGGTCGCGACCAGTCCCTCGGCGTTCGCCGCACGCGTCTCGTCCGCGCCGCCCGTGCTGAAGGTGAGTCGCCGCACCCGCGGCAGCCACGGCGCGGCGTAGAAGCGGTCGGCGGTGTCGCCCGTCAAACCCACGCACTTCAGCGCGTGGACCGGCCAGAGGTCGAAGAAGCCCTCGCCGGCGGTCAGGTAACTTTCGGTCTTCGCGTTCTGCGTGAACAGCGGGAAGCCGCGGACGAAGATGTACTCGTTCGCGACGAGGTTGGGGCAGTCCGGGAACGGCTCGCGGAGCGGCTTCGCCCACGCCCGGCGGCGCGAGTGGTTCTTCAGCAACTCCTCGGCGCGGAGTTCCAACTCGACCCGCCGCGTCGCGGTTTCGGCGTTTTCTTCTTCGGGCGGCATCGCGTGCAACTCGCACTGCACGCGGATGAGTTCGGCGCGCATCCGCACCGACTCGCGCTTGTCCTTCGGCATCGCGCCGGCGTGCTCGTCCAGCCAGTCGGCGTAGGCGAGCCGGGGCGTGTCCTCGTCCGGGTTTGCGCAGATCGCGGCGAGCAGCGCGGGGCCGTCGCTCATGGCGTCACGCGACCGGGTTGGTCAGGGTGCCGATGCCGGCGATGGTGATACTCACCACGTCGCCGCGGGCGAGGGTGAAGTCGTCCGGCGGCACGATCCCGGTGCCGGTCATCAGGAACGCGCCCTCGGGGAACTCGTTCTCCTTGTACAGCCACTCGGCGAGGCTCTCGACGGTCCGCGCCATCTGCGAAAGGGTGGTCGCGCCCTCGAACGCCGACTTGCCCCCGCGCCGGATGACCAGCCGGATCTCGACTTCGGGTAAGGGCGGCATCGCGCCAGCGAGCGTGACGAGTGGTCCGACCGCGGCCGACCCCTTATAAATCTTCGCCTGCGGCAGGTAGAGCGGGTTCTCGCCCTCGATGTCGCGCGAACTCATGTCGTTGCCGACCGTGAACCCGACGATCTTCCCGGCCGGGGAAATGACGAGCGTCAGTTCCGGCTCGGGCACGCTCCAGGTGGCGTCTTCGCGGATGCGGACCGGCGCGCCGGGGTTGATCACGCGCGCCGGCGTCGCCTTCAGGAACAGCTCCGGCCGCGGGGCGGAGTACACCTTGTCGTAGAACTGCGCCGCGCCCTTCGACTCCCCCTCGCGGGCCACCTTGCTCCGCTTGTAGGTGACCCCGGCGGCCCACACCTCTTGCCGGTCGATCGGGGCGACGAACGTCTGGGTCGGGAGCAGTTCGGACGTGGCCTTCGCGTCGATCAGCTTCTGCGCCGCGGCCAGCGGGTCGGGGCTGTGGAGTAGGTCCGCGAGGGTGCGCACCTGCGGGTCGCGCGCGAGGTCGAGCCGGAACACGCTCTGCCGGTCCACCAGTACGACGCCCGCTGTGCCGTCCGCGTTCCGCACCTTACCGAGTTGCATGGTTCTACCTGCTTGTGTGGTGATCGAGGGCGTTGTATCGAAGGCGTTTAGCGTCGGCCCCGGAGGGGCCACCCGATTCGTACAGGTGACCCCTCCGGGGCCGACGCTAAACGTCGTGCCCAACAAACCACGGCGCGCCTTACGCCTTCTTCAACTTGTACACGCCGGGCGTCGGCACCACCGGCGTCTCGAGCTTGGCGTCCCAGGTGTATTCTTTCGGCGCAATGTTCAGGTTGCTGTCGAGCAGTTCCTTCATCGTCAGCCGCTTGCCGGTGTACGCGGCCTCGCGGGCCAGGATGGAGGTCAGCGTGGAGTACGCGGCGCTCTCGCCGTCGTTGAGGAACTTGCCGGCCCGGATCGCGGCGAACAGCTCGTCGTGCTCCACCTGATACATGCTCTTGGCGTCCTGCTTTGAAAACGACTGCTCCTCGCCGCCATTCGGCGAGACGGTGAAGTTCATCAGTTGCGCCGACCCCTTCGTGCCGATGATGTGGTCGTTGATGTCGCCCGAGCACCCTTCCATCTGGCGGCACGCGGAGAACACCTTGACCCCGCCGGGGAACTCCAGCGTGACCGCGAAGTGGTCGTAGATGTGGCCGTACTTGGCGTCGCGCCGCTGCTGCCGCCCGCCGACGCCGGTCGCGGCCACCGGGCTGGCCCCGTTGAGCACCCACCGCGCCTTGTCGAAGTTGTGGCAGTGCTGCTCGACGATGAAGTCGCCGCTCAGCCACGTGTAGTAGTACCAGTTCCGCATCTGGTACTGCATCGGGGTCCAGTTCGGGTCGGTGCCGCGGTGCCAGATGCCGCCGGTCAGGTAGGTGATGTGCAGCGCCGAGACGTCGCCGATCGCGCCGTCGTGGACGCGCTTCACCACCTCGCGCATCGGGTGGTAGTACCGCCAGCAGTACCCGCTGCACAGGCTGACGTTCTTCTGCTTGGCGAGCTTGGCCGTTTCGATGACCGACTTGGCCCCGGCCACATCGACCGCGACCGGCTTCTCGCAGAACACGTGCTTGCCGGCTTCGATCGCGGCCTTCAGGTGGATCGGCCGGAATCCCGGCGGGGTGCAGAGCAGCACCACGTCGCACCGCTCGATCACCTTCTTGTACCCGTCGAAGCCGTCGAACTTGGCGTCCGGCTTGATGTCCACCTTGTCCGCGACGTTGGCCTTCTTCGACATGATCGACGTGAGCGAGTCTTCGAGGCGGTCCATGAACGCGTCGGCCATCGCGACGAGTTTCACCTTCGGGTCGGCGCGGAGCGCCTCGATGGCCGCCTGCGTGCCGCGGCCGCCGCACCCGACGAGGCCGACGCGGAGGGTGTCGTCGCCGGCGGCGAACGCGCCGGTCGCGAGCGACAGCGTGGCGGCGGTCGCCGCGGTGCCCTGAAGGAACGAACGCCGAGTCGTATCGGACATGGCAGCCTCACATGAATGGGCACGGTGGGATACCCGCTATTGTGCGCCAAAGCGCACGCGGAAACCACCTCCAAACGTCACCCGAACTACCGACGAAAAACACAGCGGCAATCTGGACGGCTATGTGTCCAGATTGCCACTAATGAGATTGTTGGCGATAATTTCGCGGAGTCAAACGCCGCGGGTGAAAATTTCTGGAATTTCGTTCATCATCATTTGCGGCACGAGTTTACGCGATCATTTCCTTGATGACGTGCGCCTTTTCGACGCCGGTCAGCTTGTTGTCAAGCCCCTGGTGGCGGTACGTGAACTTCTCGTGGTCGATCCCGAGCAGCCGTAGGATCGTGGCGTGCAGGTCGCGGATGTGGACCGGGTCTTTCACCACGTTGTAGCTGAAGTCGTCGGTCTCGCCGTAGATGGTGCCGCCCTTGCTGCCGCCGCCGGCCATCCACATGGTGAAGCACCGCGGGTGGTGGTCGCGGCCGTAGTTGGTCGCGGTCACGCCGCCCTGGCTGTAGATGGTCCGCCCGAATTCACCCCCCCAGATGACCAGCGTGCTGTCGAACAGCCCGAGCCGCTTCAGGTCTTGGATGAGCGCCCAGCAGGGTTGATCGACGTCCTTGCACTGATCCGGCATGCGGCCGGCGAGGTTGCCGTGGTGGTCCCAGTTGTTGTGGTAGACCTGCACGAACCGCACCCCGCGTTCGACCAGCCGCCGCGCGGTGAGGGCCGTGTGGGCAAACGAACCCGGCTTCTTGATGTCCGGGCCGTACATGTCGAGCACTTTTTGCGGTTCTTTGGTGAGCGACGCCAGTTCCGGCACGCTCGACTGCATCCGGTAGGCCATCTCGTACTGCGCGATGCGCGTCTGCGTCTCCGGGTCGAGCGTTTGGGCGTGGTTGAGGCCGTTCAGTTTGTTCAGGCCGTCGAGGGTGGTGCGGCGGACCTCATCGGACACGCCCGGCGGGTTGTTGATGAAGAGAATCGGGTCGTTGGCGGCGCGGAACGACACCGCAGCGTGTTCGCCGGGCAGGTAACCGCTTTGCCACAGCCGGGCAGAGATCGCCTGCACCTGCTCCTGGTTGCTCGGCTTGGCGACCATGACGACGAACGTCGGCAGGTTCTGATTGAGCGAGCCGAGGCCGTAGCTGGTCCACGCGCCGAGGCACGGGCGGCCGGTCACCATGTTGCCGGTCTGCATGTTGGTGATGGCCGGCTCGTGGTTGATCGCCTCCGTGTTCATCGTGCGGATGAACACCATGTCGTCGGCCATCTTGGCGGTGTACGGCAGCAGTTCGTCGTTCATCCACATCCCGCACTGCCCCTTTTGCGCGAACTTGTATTTGCTCGGCGCGATCGGGAACCGGGCCTGCCCGCTGGTCATGGTGGTGAGCCGCTGGCCCATGCGGATGCTGGCGGGAAGGTCCTTGTCGAAGTACTCCTTCATCTTCGGCTTGTAGTCGTACAGGTCCATCTGGGCCGGGCCGCCGACCATGTGCAGGTAGATGACGTTCTTGCACTTGGTCGGGAAGTGCGTCTTGGCGAGCGCCGCGCCGACGCCGGTCGCGGTGTCGGCCCCTTCGGCCGCCTCGCCGAGCAGCGACGACAGTGCGACCCCGCCGAGCGACAGCCCGGCGGAGGCGAACAGGTGGCGGCGCGTGAGTTCCAGCGCGGCGGGGTTGGTGAAGACGTTCATGGGGAGGCTCGTGTGGTGTGGTGTGGTGTTGGGTCGCGAGCCGGCGAGCCAGGGGTTGAAACCCCTGGCTATTGCCGGTGACGCCGTTGGCGTCCAAAAGACACCGAAAAACGTGCGGATGCGTGCCTTTGTGACCCCAACGGGGTCACCGGCAATAGCCAGGGGTTTCAACCCCTGGCTTCCGCGGCACCCGCTACTTATTCAGCACCTCGTCCAGGTTCATCAACTGGTTGGCGAGCATCGTCCACGCGGCCAGTTCGCCCGCGTCGAGCTTCGGGTCGGCCTTCGACTCGCCGAACGCGATCAGCTTCTTCGCCTCCTCCGGCTTCGCCTTGTAGTTCGCCCGCAGCGCCTTGAGCGTGTCCGTCACGATCGCCATTTCCTCCGCGCGGAACGGGCGGGCCAGCAGGCGCTTGGCGATGGAGTCGATCCGCTTGGCGTCGTCCGCGTCGGCCTTGAGGGTGTTCTCGGCCAGCACGCGGGCCGCCTCCACGAACTGCACGTCGTTGAGGGTCAGCAGCGCGGCGAGCGGGGTGTTGGTGCGGTCGCGGCGGACGGTGCAGGTCTCGCGGTTGGGGGCGTTCAGCACCTCCATCGCCGCCGGCGGGGCCGAGCGCTTCCAGAACGTGTACATGCTGCGGCGGTAGAGGTTCTCGCCGGTGTCGCGGCGGTAGTCGCGGGTGTTGGAGCCGATCATCGCGACCGCCTCCCACACGCCGTCCGGCTGGTACGGCTTGACGCTCGGGCCGCCGAGCTTTCGCACCAGCAGGCCGCTCGCGGCCAGGGCGTTGTCACGCACCATCTCCGCGTCCATCCGGAACCGCGGGCCGCGGCTCAGGAGGCGGTTGTCGGCGTCCTTCTGAAGTTTCTCAGGAGTTGCGGCCGCCGCTTGACGGTACGTCGCGCTCCCGACGAGCAAGCGGAAGAAACGCTTGATGTCCCACGGCGCGGGGTCGGCACAGCACAGCCCGGCGGTCGGGTCGCGGAACTCGACCGCCAGCCAGTCGAGCAATTCCGGGTGGCTCGGCAACTCGCCGGCAATCCCGAAGTCGCCGCTCGTGCGCACAAGACCGGTGCCGAAGATTTCCTGCCAGTAGCGGTTCACCGTGACGCGGGTCGTGAGCGGGTGCTCCTTCGAGACGAGCCACTTGGCCAGCCCGAGGCGGTTGCGGGGGAGGTCGGCGGCCATCGGCGGCATCGCCTTCGGGGTGGTCGCCTTGACCGGGTCGCGGCGCTGGTCGTACTCGCCGCGGAACAGCAGGAACGCGCCCGGCTCGCCCGGCTTCTCGTTCATCACGTGCGCGATCGTCCCGCGGCCGCGCAACTGCACCTCCTCCTCCTGAATCTTGCGGTACGCGGCCGTCAGGTCGCGGTAGGCGGCGTCCTGTGACACCAGCCACCACGCGAACAGCTCCTCGGTTTCCTGCGGCGTCCGCTTGTCGGCCGGCTTCGCGAGGATGTCCGCCGTCCGCCGCGAGCCGGAAAGCTGCTGCGCGTCGATCGCGGTGAAGGTGCGGTCGTAGATGCGGAGGTCTTCCAGCGCGATTCCGCCGACGCGCGACGTCGTGTGCCGCTGCCCGATCTTGAGCGGCACCGTCGTGCGGGTGGTCGATTTGAGAGTGTCCGTCTCGATGTCGAACGGCTGCGGCTCGCCGTCGTAGTAGATCTTGATCCCGCCGGACTTACCGGTGCCGTCGTGGGCGACGACGACGTGCGTCCGCTTGTTCGGCTGGAGCGGCGTCTTCGCCACCACCTTCACCGCGTCCTGCGGATACGCGTTAATGAGGTGGGTGGCGATCCGGTCGTTCTGAATCCACACGTCCCAGCCGCGGAAGCCGTTGCCCTCGTCCATGCGGCCGAGGATCGCACCGTTGTTGCCCCGCTTCGTGATCGTCACCCACGTCGCGATCGCGAACGGTTGCGTGCGGTCGAAGTCGCCCACGTCCTTCAGTTCGATCGCCTTCCCGGTCGGCTGAATCGTGAACGCCTTCGACTTGTCCTTCGCGGTGCCCCAGGCGTACCCGTCGTCGAAGGTCAGCTTGGTGTCCTTGCCGGCGATCTCAACCGCGAGTTCCTTACCCTTGCCTTCGGTGAGCGGGGCGTGGAACGCCAGCCCTTGCGTCGGGATTTGCTTCTCGAAGTCTTCCGGCTTGGCGGTCTTCAGCCACTCCGCGAACGGCGTCTTCGCCGCGGCCTTGCGGGCGTCCACTTTGGCCTTCGCGGCGGCCAACTCCTTCGCCAACTGCTCGAACCGCGCCCGGTCCTCGCGGCGCACCACAGGAATGGTGGGCGGGGTGTTGTGGATGTTGCCGTCCATCGCGTTCTGCGTGGTGTTGTTGAAGAACGCGGAGAGCGAGTAGAAATCCTTCTGCGACACCGGGTCGTACTTGTGGTCGTGACACACCGCGCAACCCGTCGTCAGTCCCATCCACACCTGCGACGTCGTCTCGGTGCGGTCGCGGGCGTACAGAACGACGTACTCTTCAGGGATCACGCCGCCTTCGTTGGTCGTGATGTTGCACCGGTTGAACCCGGTCGCGATCTTTTGATCGGTCGTGGCGTTCGGCAGGAGGTCGCCGGCGAGCTGGTCGATGGTGAACTGGTCGAACGGTTGGTTGGCGTTGAACGCGTCGATCACCCAGTCGCGGTACGCCCAGACCTCACGGAAGTTGTCAAAGTGGATGCCGTGGGTGTCGCCGTAGCGGGCGTAGTCGAGCCAGTAGCGGCCGCGGTGCTCGCCCCAGTGCGGCGACGCCAGTAGCTTCTCGACGTACTTCTCGTACCACACGTCCGACTTGTCATTCACCATCGCTTCGACGTCGGCCGGGTCGGGCGGCAGCCCGGTGAGGTCGAACGCGAGCCGGCGTGCGAGCGTGCGGCGATCCGCCTCCGGTGCCGGCTTCAGCCCGGCGGCTTCGAGCTTCGCGAGCACGAAGTTGTCGATCGGGTTCCGCACCCACGCCTTATCTTTGACCTCCGGCGGCTTCGGCCGCGTCGGGGTGATGAACGACCAGTGCGCCTGATACTCCGCCCCGCTCTCCACCCACTTCTTGAGCAGCGCGATCTGCTCCGGCTTGAGCTTCTTGTTGCTCTTGGGCGGCGGCATCTGCTCGGACTTGTCATCGGTGACGAGCCGGCGGATCAACTCGCTCTCGTTCGGCTTGCCCGGCACGACGGCCTTCGCCTCGACGGCGTCGGCGCGCTGGTCGAGCCGCAGCCCGGCCTTGCGGGCGGCGCTGTCCGCGCCGTGGCAGGCGAAGCAGTTCTCCGCCAAGATCGGGCGGATGTCGCGGTTGTACTCGATACCGCTGTCGGCTTTGGCCGGTTTCGGCGCGTCCGGCGGGGCGGCCCCGGTGGGGAGCGGCGCGGCGAGCAGCGCGCCGAGCAGTGCGGGGAGGGAGAGCGTTCGCAACATTATGGTGCCTCGCGTGGGTCGAACGTGATTATTCGCGTGCCAAGTTTGTACTCACCTGAATCCAGTACGTCATCCCGCTGCGGATGTGGGCGGTCATCGCGCGGACGGCGGCCTTCGCGTCGCGGGCCAGTAGAGCGTCGGTGATCGCCAGGTGTTCGGCCGCTTCCACGCCGATGCGGTGGAAGTCGCTGCGGGCCTCTTCCAGGTCCCAGGTGGCGTCGCGGTACGCCTGATAGAGCGTCCGGAGGCGGGTCAGCTCGGACCGCAGGAACCCGTTCCCGCAACTGGCGCAAATGAACTCGTGCAGGGTGCTATCGACGTCCCGCGCCCGCTGCACCGCGTCCGGGCCGGGCGGGCTTTCGGCCAGCGCCCGGATGTCGGCCGCGATTGCTTCCACCTTCGCCCGGTCGGCCCGCCGCGCCGCGCCGCGAACCGCCTCGCACTCCAGCACCTTGCGAACTTGCAACACCTCACGGACGTCACGGGCGGTGACCTTCCGCACCACCGCGCCCTTATTCGGCAGCAGGTTAACGACCCCGCTACCGCCCAATTCGATCAGCGCCTCTCGGATTGGAGTGTGACTGACCTTGAACCGGTTCGCAAGCGCTTCCGTAACAAGCCGCTGCCCGGCGCGGAGCTTCCCGTGGAAGATGTCCGTGAGGATGGCCCTCACAATGGCTTGCCGGCGGAGTCCGTGGTCGAACGCGGGGTCGGTCGGCTTGAGGTCCGGCATCGGCAGGCACAGCGGGCGGGGAAGGGCGTGCGGCGGGTTTATAACCGAATCTTAACCGAGCGCCGAAAGGCGGGCAACCCGATTCTACAGAATCGGGCGCGGCGAAGAACCCACCCCCGGCCCCTCCCTGCAGGGAGGGGAGTCAAAGCCTCGCGCATCGATGCCACAATCGCGCCGTCGATCTTTCTCCCCTCCCTGCAGGGAGGGGCCGGGGGTGGGTTCTTCGCTGGCGTCGTGGCGCGTAAGATACCGGCATGTCCATCCGCGTCTCCAACCTGCGTCTGCCTATCGAAGTGCCGGAAGCAGAGCTGCCCGGCCACCTCGCCCGCGCGCTCGGCGTCCAACCGTCTGAACTCGCCCGCTGGAAGATTGTCCGCAAGGCGCTCGACCTCCGCGACAAGCGGCAACTCCGGTTCGTCTACAACTTCGACGTCGAACTGCCCGCCAATGAAGGCGCGGTCGTCGCCCGCGCCCACAGCACGGCGCAGGTCGAACTCTACGAAGAACCGCCGTTCGCGATGCCGCTCACCGGCACCGCGCCCCTCGAACAGCGGCCGGTGGTGGTCGGGTCCGGCCCCGGCGGGTTGGTGTGCGCCTACTTCCTCGCACAACTCGGCTACAAACCCATCGTCCTCGAACGCGGGACGAAGGTCAACGACCGCATCCGCGACGTCAAGACGTTCGACGACGGCGGCGCGTTCCATCCCGAAAGTAACTACCTCTTCGGCGAGGGCGGGGCGGGCACGTTCAGCGACGGCAAGCTGACCTGTCGCGGCACCGGGCCGGACGTGCTCCGCGTGCTCGAACTGTTCGCGGAGTGCAAGGGCCAGCAGCCCGGCAAGCCAAGCATCCTCTACTACCACCGCCCGCACCTCGGCTCCAACCGCCTCCCGGCCGTGGTGAAGGCGATCCGGCAGCGGATCGAGGACTTCGGCGGCGAAGTGCGGTTCCTCACCCGCGTCGAAGACCTGCAATTCACCGACGGCCGGCTGACGGGGGTGAATACGTCCGGCGGGTTCATCCCGGCGTCGGTGGTGGTGCTGGCGATCGGGCACAGCGCCCGCGACACCTACCGGATGCTCGCGGAGCGCCGCGTACCCATGACCGCCAAGCCGTTCCAGTTCGGCGTGCGGATCGAGCACCGGCAGGACGTCGTCAACGCCGTCCAGTTCGGCCCGCGACACGATCGCTACGAGGAACTGCTCGGTAACGCCGACTATTCCCTGGTCGCGAGCGGGAAGAACGACCTGTTCACGTTCTGCATGTGCGCCGGCGGGTACATCATCCCGAGCGTGTCGCAGGAAGGCTACTTCTGCACGAACGGGATGAGCCTCAGCAAGCGCGACTCGCCGTTCGCCAACAGCGGGCTGGTCGTGACCGTGCCGACCGAACACTTCGAGGGCACCGACGTCCTCGCCGGGATGCGCCTCCAGGAACGCTACGAGGCGAAGGCGTTCGAGATCGGTCGCGGTGCCGAGTACCGCTCGCCGGCACAGCGGGCGCGCGACTTCCTTCGCGGCAACTTCGGCGCGGTCGGCGAGTGCAGCTACCCGCGCGGCGTCGTCTCCGCGAACCTGCGTGAGGTCTTGCCGCCGGTCGTCGCGGAGGCGGTCGCGCACGGCCTGCCGCAGATGGACCGCCGCTGGCAAGGGCGGTTCCTCGCGGACGCCGTTGTCGTCGGCCCGGAGGCCCGCGGGAGTTCACCGGTCCGCATCGACCGCGACAACGACTCGCGCGAGTCGCCGGGCATCGCCGGGCTGTACCCGGTGGGCGAGGGCGCCGGGTACGCCGGCGGGATCGTGTCCGCCGCCGTCGACGGATTGCGGACGGCCCGCGCGATCGTTGCCAAGTATGCCCGCGTGTCGTAAGCGGTGTTTGAAAGATTCGTGAACCCCGGCCGGGGCGCGTTGCCACCCGCGCGCCGGCCGGGGTATCCTCTTCCGCACGCCCATTCGACTCGCTGCGGAACCGCTGCCATGAGACAGTTCGCACTCGGCCTCGCCACCGCCGCGCTCTTCGCCGGCGTCGTCAGCCTCGCACGCACCAACTCGGCGCCCGAGAAGGCGACCGACCCCAGCGTGCTGAAGATCGAGACCGGCGACAAGAACCCGTGGACGTCGCTCAAGCTCAACAACGACCCCAACCAGTTCACCTTCGCGGTCGTCTCCGACCGCACCGGCGGGCACCGCGAGAAGGTGTTCTCCCGGGCCGTCCAGCAGGTCAACATGCTCCAGCCGCAGTTCGTCCTGTCCGTCGGCGACCTGATCGAGGGGTACACCCTCAAGGCCGACGTGATGGACGGCGAGTGGAACGAGTTCGACGGGTACGTGAAGCGGTTCGAGATGCCGTTCTTCTACGTCCCCGGCAACCACGACCTGACTAACAAGGCGATGGTCGCCAAGTGGGGCGAGCGGTACGGCAAGCGGTACTACCACTTCACCTACCGCGACGCGCTGTTCCTCTGCCTGTGCAGCGAGAACCCGGACACCGACGGCATGGGCACCATCGACAAGGCCCAGCAGGAGTGGGTGTCGAAGACGCTCGACGCCAACAAGGACGCGAAGTGGACGTTCGTGTTCCTGCACAAGCCGCTGTGGACCGCCAAAGACCTCGAGAAGAACGGGTGGGGTGCGGTCGAGAAGGCGCTGGCCGGGCGGAAGCACAACGTGTTCGTCGGCCACGTCCACCGCTACCAAGTGTTCGAGCGGAACGGGACGCAGTACTATCAGCTCGCCACCACCGGCGGCGGCAGCCGGATGCGCGGCCCGCAGTACGGCGAGTTCGACCAGGTGATGCTGGTCACCATGAAGCCGAACGGCCCGCCGGTGCTGGTGAACGTCGATCTCGCCGGGGTGCTGCCGCCGGACCTCAAGCTGCCCGACAGCGAGGAGAAGGGCGTCCCGGTCAAGAAGAAGGAGACGCACCCGGTCTCCGGCAAGGTGACGCTCGACGGCAAGCCGCTGTCCGGGGCGACGGTCGCGTTCCACTCGTTCAACGAGACGACCGAGAAGTACGTCCACGTGGCCGACGGACTGAGCGACGACACCGGCCGGTTCACCGTGACCACCTACGCCAAGTTCGACGGCGCCCCGGCCGGCGAGTACGTGGTGACGGTGGTGAAGACCGGCAAGGGCTTCGCCGACACCGAGGGGCCGGCCGAGAAGACGCTGCTGCCGGAGAAGTACGCCGCCCCCGCGACCTCGCCGCTCAAGGTCACCATCAAGGCCGGGACCAACGACGTGAACCTCGACATCGCCGGGAAGTAGTCGCGACGCCGTTTATCGACTCGCGGTTTCGCGGCCGGCGTGGGCGGTCGCCCCTCACCCGGCCGGCGGTTCGGCTGCGTGGCCCGACTCCGGTCGTCGGTGGTTCGCGCCGGCCACCCTCTCCCCGCAGAGCCGGGGCGAGGGAAAACACTTGGTGTCTCTGTTGCTGTTCGGCGCGTGTTGCTTTGCGCGGCGGAAGTGCATTCCCTCGCCCCGGCTCTGCGGGGAGAGGGTGGCCGGCGCGAACCACCGACGACCGGAGTCGGGCCACGCAGCCGAACCGCCGGCCGGGTGAGGGGCGACCGCCCACGCGCGTCTCAGACCACGCCCTGATCACTCCTGCATCGGCAGCGTCAATTCCAGAGTCTTGCTGTCCCTCACAATTGTGACATTCACCTTGTCGCCCGGCTTGCGCGTCCGCAGCGCGTGGGCGAACACGTCCGTCTCGCGTGGAAGGTCGGTTTTGCCGTCGAAGGCGATGATCACGTCGTCCTTGCGGAATCCGGCATTCTTGGCCGCCGCGTGCGGGCCGAACTCGCCCACGTGCTTCGCGCGGAGGGCCATACCGGTCTTCGGCACGCCCGCCGGGCGGTCGCTGTCGAGCGGCTCCAGCAGCATCCCGCCGGTCGCCATCCGCCGCAGCCCCCACGAACTCGACCGCCACGAAATATCGTCGAGCTGACGCCAACCGTTCGCCAGCGTCAGGGTAACGGCGACCGGCTTGCCGTCTCGGACCACGTCGGCCTTGAGGGACGCCCCGTCGGCCGGGGCGTGATGCAACACCCATTGCACGTCCGCGATCGACAGCAGCGGTTGGCCATCCAGCCCCGCGATGCGGTCGCCGGCGACGAACCCGGCCTTCGCGGCGGGCGAGTTCGCCTCAACCTTCAGTACAGTCGCCCGCTCCTTCGGGTCGAGAATCAGCCCGAGCGCCTTCGGGTGCGGGTACGGGAACAGCACGTCTTCCGGCAGCGGTTCCTTCTTCTTGCGGTAAAAGTCCTTGAGCGCGTCGCCGATCTGGTGGCAGTGAATGCAACTCTGGACGACGTTCCCCTGGTAGTCGAGTTCCGCCTTGTACTTCCCGAGGGACGGGAACTTCTCCGGCACCGCGAACAGCGGCTTCGGGCCGAGCTTAGCGGCGAGCAGCGCCTTGTTCTTGGGGTACGCGGCGTGCAGTTCCAGCGCGCCCTCCATCGCCTTCGCCAGCCCGTCGGTGGAGACGTCGCCGACCCAGTTGGTGCGGTGCGAGCGGGTGCCGAAGCGGCCGTAGATCGTGCCGTCGGCGTTCAGCAGGAACACCGCGAAGCTCTGGTCGTAGTCGTACTGGAACAGCGACAGGTCGAGGCCGTTGGTGGACACCACCCGCACCCGCACGAACTTCTCCAGCAGCGGGCGCAGGGTCGGGTCTTTGTCCACCAGGTTGTCGTCCAGCTTGACGCACTCCTCGCACGGGATGCACCGCAGCGCGACGACAAGCGGCTTGCCCTCGGCCTTCGCCTGGGCGAACGCCTTGGGGAGATTGTTGTAAATCCAGAACCCGTCCGCTTCGACCTTCACCTTGTCGTCGCGGACCTTCTTCTCGCGCGGGTTCTGGGCCGGCGCGGGCGAAGACAGCGCGCAGACCAGCGCGCACGCAAAGAATAGGCGGAACACGGCAATCCCTCTGGGCCTGTGGTGAGCCGAGCCTCCGGCCAGGCGAACCGAAGCCACCGGTGGAGGCCGCTTCGATCGCCTGTATACTAACTGTACGCTAGTTTAATTCGATGTCAACCGGGATTTTCGGATTTTTTCCGCCGCTCCGGCGGCTCGCTCGGGATGCCCAGCGACTGCCGCAGCACGGTGGCGAGCCACTTCAGTTCGAGTTCGTCGCGCCCGGTCAGCAGCCCGACCGGGGCACGGCCGCCGTGAACCCGGATTTGCAACTGTGGCAGCGCCTTGTTGTTGGAAGACACGTTGCTCGGGCCGCACGCGACGTCGAGCAACTCGGCGCGGATGAACGACCGCCGCCGCGACCCGAGCGGGCCGGTTTCGAGGGTCAGCAGTTGGTCGCCCACGACCGCGAGCACCACCCGCTTGCGGCTGTGGTGGATCGAGGCCAGCACGGCGGTGATCCCGACACCCAGGAACACGAACCCGAGCCACGTCGGGCCGTCGCCCCGTCCGCGCGGCCGCGGCGGAGGCGGCGGGGGCGGGGCGATCAGGCCGTTGACGAAGGCGAGCAGCAGCGCCACCCCGACGACGCTGAACACCAGCCCGAACACCAGCCCGAAGCAGCCCTGCGAGCGGAAGAAGCCGAGCGGCGGGACGGTGACGGTGACGCCGTCCGGGTGCCGCTCGACGGCGATTCGGCTGTCCGGCGGCTGTTCGACCACGTCGCGGCTGGGGATTTTCACCTCCTCGACCACGACCGGCACCGGGACCAGTTCAGCCCGGCCGAGTTGCTCGCCGGTGTTCGGATCGACCTGCGGGATGGGGGCGAGCGCGAGCCGGGCGGCGAGTTCGTCGGCGAGGGCGGCGAGAGCGGCCCGCGGGTGGCCGAGGGCCAGCCACACGATCGCCCCGCGGTCGGTTTCGGCGGTCAGCCGCCACAGGTCCGGGCCGAACGTGACCGGCATGGTCTTCTCGGTCGCCGGCACGGCCAACTCGCTCAGCACGAGCTTCCGCGCCGCCCCGGCCTTGAGCCGGCCGATGCGGAGGCGGAACCACCCCGACCGCTCGACGGCCACGACCGACGTGTCGTCGCCGACGCGGAGTTCGGTCCGCCCGTCCCACAGTGACGCGGCGAGGCTGGCGAGGGTGTAGCACGCCCGCGTCCAACCGAGCGTGGACAGCGCGAGCAGCGCCCAGCCCCACTCGTCGAGTTGCCCGCCGCCGGCGCGGCGGATGGCGTACTGCGCGATGAGGGTGAGGCCGGCGAGGGCGACGAACAGGGGCAGGGCGGCCAGGTAGTGGAGCGGGCCGAGGCGGCGCGGCGGGAGGCGGTAGGTGCGGCCGCCGTCGGTCTCGGTCACCTCGAACGGCGGGGTGTTCGGCTCCACGGGCGGGCCTCGCGGGGGCGTGCGGTAAAGGGATTGTGGCACACGTGCGGCGTGAGGGCCAGATCGCGTAAAGTCCGGGCGCCGCGTCGGAGTGCCGGCGGCCGGATCGCGAGGCGATTTCTGAGGGCCGAACCGAAATGTTTTGTGCCGATGACGTTGATCGGGTAATTTGTGTGTTTGTGAAACGTGAGGCGAATCGGTGTGGCCGGCCGGAACCCGCTTCACGACGCGGATCACGCCGAGAGCAGTCCGGCCGACGGAGGAGTCTTCCCGTGGACACGGCGATTCTCGCCGCCCTGATCGGTGCCGCGGCCACCATCGCCTCGACGTGGCTGAGCCACTGGTCACCGAGGTCTGGGGTTAGCAGTGGCCACGCGCCTCCGGTCGATCAGACGGCGGTGCCGACGCCGACCGGGTGGCGGTGGGTCGGTTGCCTGTGTTGGGATGTCGCGCGCTTGTCCCTGCGCAACGTGTGCGTGTTCGTGATGTTCGTGGCGCTGCTGGCCGCGGTGCAGCAACTCGGTGTCGGCAAGCCGACGCCCGAACCGGCCGGTGGCCGTCGCGAGTCGGGTCCGTTCGGTCGTGCCCCCCGGCCGGAGGACACCTGGATGTTGCTCGGGATGTTCGGCGCGGCGGCGGCCGCCGGGCTGGGAGTCGCCGAGGCGCTGACGCGGTGGAGCCCCTCGCGGCTTTCGCCCCCGGTCGCCCCCGGTGCCAGAGACCCGGTTGCGGTCCCGGCTGCGGCGCGGGCCGAACCCGATGCGGCACCGAACCCGGTCACGTGATCCGTTTTCCGGCGCTCTCCGGGCGACCGTATTGGCCGCGGGTGTCGCGTCCGGGCTTCTGAGCGGGACGTCCGGCAGAGGGGCCACCAGAATCGACCAACGAGGCGCGCAAGTGGCGACCGGAGCGGCCCGCGTGACGTACATGCGGCGTGAGAACGGCAAGGCGAAAGGGATCACCGCTTCCAGTTCGCTCGCGAAGGAGTCGCACCACACCGGAGGAACCCCCATGCGATACCTTGCGACCCGCGCCGCGGCCGTGGTGCTCCTCGCGGCGGTCGCGCTGCGCGCCGATGACACGGCCGACCCGCGGGCGGTCCCGGTCGGCGAGAAGGTGGCCGGCAAGACTCACGCCGAGTGGAGCGCCGCGTGGTGGCAGTGGGCGATGGCGATCAAGAAGGACCGCAACCCCATCCTCGACCCGACCGGTGAGTTCGCGGCCGCGAACCAACCCGAAGGTGTGTTCTTCCTGGCCGGCAACACCGGCGGCAAGACGACCCGCAAGGTCGCGGTCCCGGCCGGCGTGCCGGTGTTCTTCCCGGTCGTCAATTACGTCCACGACGAGGCCCCGGGCAAGGCTGACGAGAAGACGCTGCGCGCCGGGGCGAAGGCCGACATCGACCGGATGACGCTCGCCGAGGCGACACTCGACGGCAAGCCGGTCGCCGGGCTGGACAAGATGCGGGTGGCGTCGGCGGTGTTCACCTTCGCCGCCCCGGAGAAGCCGGCCGACTCGCTGTTCGAGGAATCGACCGGCAAGCGGACGGCGGTGTCGGACGGCTACTGGGTGATGCTCAAGCCGCTCGCCCCCGGCAAGCACGCACTCAACTTCAAGGCGAAGCTGAAGGCCGGCGGCGGGTCGGAGGCGCTCGAGTTGGACGTGACCTACGAACTGACCGTGGCCGAGAAGAAGTAGGGCCGTTTTCGCACCCACTCACCCCCGGAGGTCCGATCATGCTTCGATCTGCCGTGTGCTGCTCGCTGTTCGCGGTTACGCTCGCGGCCGTGTCGCCCGCGCCCGGACTTCGCGCCCAAGAGAAGGAGCCGAAGACGTCCGCGCTGACGGTCATCTACGCCAACCGGTATTCCCCCTACGTCACCGTCGAACTGTACCGGGACGGCAAGTTGCTGCGCTCGTCCGAACTGGCCGACTACAGCAGCAGCAACGACAAGGTCACCTTCGAAAACCTGGCCGCCGGCCGCTACGAGGTCCACTTCGAGGGGGCCGGGTACAAGAAGTTCATCAAACGGGTCGCGCTCGCCGCGGACGACAAGACCGCGAAGGTCCACGTCGAACTGGACAAGGCCGCCGAGCGGGTGGTCGGTGGCGGGCCGTCGCTGGCCGAGTTGGAGAAGCGCATCGCCGAACTGGAAAAGGCCAACGCCGAACTCAAGGCCGAGGTTGAGCGGTTGAAGAAGAAGTAGCCCCGACCCGCGACGGCGGCGACTGCCAACTCGCAGACGCCGCCCGTCTTCCTCACCGGTGGGCCGCCTCCGCCCGATCCTGCGCTCACCCCAACCGGCGTGAAAGCCGCCCGTCTGTGTTGAAGCCATCGGCGCCCAGCGCCGGTCTATCACCACATTCATTCGTCGTGTCAGGAAAAACCCTGACAGACGAAATGGATTGAGGTACAATCCATTACGGCCAAATGTGGCGCCGAAGGTCGGTGGAATGCTCCATTCCTCAAATTATCCATCGCCCCATGCCGAACAATCAACTTCTCCAAGCTTTGCCGGACGCGGCAATACTCACCGACCCCGCCGGGGTGGTTCGGTGCTGGAATGAGGCGGCCACGCGGCTGTTCGGGTGGACCGCCGCCGAGATGATCGGCCGCCCGCTTGTCGAGCGGTTCCCGCCGGCCGCCCGGGAGGAGGTGGGCGAGTACCTCAAGCACCTCGCCGCCGGGGGCGAGTGGGACGGCGAGTTTCAGGATTATCGCAAGGACGGCAGTCGGGTGTGGATCGAGGCCCACGTCCACCCGATGCACGACGGCTCCGGGCGGGTGACGGGCATCCTCGGGGTGTCGCGGCCGATCTCGCCGGACCGGGCGGCCGCGATCGAGCAAGACCGGCACGCCCGGTACGCCACCGAAATCCTCAACAGCATGTCGGCGCACGTCGCGGTGCTCGGGCCGGACGGGCGGATCCGGGAGGTGAACCGGGCGTGGGAGCGGTTCGCCTGCGACAACACGCCGGGCGGCTGCGTCCCGCCGTCCACCGGCATCGGGGTCGATTACGTCGGCCTGTGCCGGGCGTGCAGCGGGGACAAGTCCGACGAGGCGGACGCGGCCGCGGGCGGCATCGAGGACGTGCTGCGGGGGCGGCGGTCGTTCTTCGTGCTGGAGTACCCGTGCGACTCGCCGACGGAAGTCCGGTGGTTCGCCATGCACGTCACCCCGCTCACCACCGCCGGCGGCGGGGCGGTCGTGGCGCACTACGACATCACCGCCCGCAAACTGGCCGAGTTGGCGGTGGCCAGCCAGAGCCGGCGGACCGAACTGGCCCTGAACGCGGCCCACATGGGCGTCTGGACGCTCGACCTGCTCGGCGAGCGGCTCACGTGGTCGGCCGAGGTGTACAACGTCGTCGGCGTGGCCGACTTCGACGGCCGGCTCGACACGTGGAACCGCATGGTCCACCCGGACGACCTCGCGCGCGTGCAGGCGCGGCGGGCGGAGGCGGTCGCGCGGCGGATGCCGTACACGGCCGAGTTCCGGATCCTCCGACCGGACGGCGAGACCCGGTGGCTGGCCATCGTCGCCCAGGTCGAGTGCGCCCCGTCGGGCGAAGCCACGTCCGTGGTCGGGACGGTCCAGGACGTCACCGCACGGAAGCGGTCGGAGTGGGCCTTGATGGCCTACAACCACATCCTCGAACTGATCGCGGCCGGCGCCGAGTTGGTTCACGTCTTGGAAGAGGTGGTTCACCTGGTCGAGGAGCAACTCCCCGGGTCGTTCTGCTCCGTCCTGCTCGTGGACCGCGCCACCAAAACCCTGCGGTCCGGGGCCGGCGGGTCGCTCCCGGCCGAGTACACCCGCGCGGTGGACGGGGTGCCGATCGGGCCGAAGTCCGGGTCGTGCGGGACGGCGGCGTTCCGCAAGTCCACGGTCACGGTCACCGACATCGCCACCGACCCGCTCTGGGAGGACTACCGCGCCCTCGCCCTCCGGCACGGGCTGCGGTCGTGCGTCTCGGTCCCCATCCTGTCGAGCGGGAACGTGCCGGGGTATGAGAAGGGTGACGTGCTCGGCACGTTCGCCCTGTACAACCGCACGCCCGGCGACTTCGACCGGCTGACGTACGCGATCCTGTCGGGGGCGGAGGAGCTGGTCCGGCGGGCCGTCCAGTCGGGGCAGGGCGACGGTGGGGAATCGGCCCGGGTCATCGAGGCCGCCCACCTGGCCGGGGTGGCGATCGAGCGGGACTGGGCCGGGAACGCGATCCGCGAGAGCGAGGAGCGGTTCCGGGCGGTCTTCGACTCGGCCCCGTCGGCGATCTACGTCAAAAACCTCGACGGCCGCCACGTGTACGTCAACCGGGCCACCGCGACGATGTTCGGGGTGCCGCAGGCGGACTGGATCGGGAAGCGGTCGCGGGAACTGCTCCCGGGTCACCTCGCCGACGTGTGCGAGGCGTGCGAGCGGGCGGTGCTGGCGGCCCGGATGCCCGTCGAGGAGCGGCTGGCGTGCCGGCTCCCCAACGGCCGGGATGCGACGGTCCTGGCGACGCACATGCTGCTCCGGCACAGCAGCGGCGAGCCGTACGCGATCTGCGGGATCCTGCGGGACATCACCGAACTGGTGGCCGCCCAGCGGGAGTTCGAGCGGCTGTGGCTGCACTCCCCCGAGCCGCTGTGCGTGTCCGGGTTCGACGGGTACTTCAAGCGGCTCAACCCGGCCTGGACCGCCCTGCTCGGCTGGTCGGAGGCGGAACTGCTCGCCCGCCCCTCGGCCGAGTTCGTCCACCCCGAAGACGCCGCCCGGACCGCGGCGGTGAACCGCGACCTGACGGCCGGCCGGACCCTCCACCGGTTCGTCAACCGGTACCGCTGCAAGGACGGCACGTACCGCTGGTTCTCGTGGGATTCCACCCCGCTGCTCGCCGAGCGGACGATGTACGGGTTCGTCCGCGACGTGACCGACGAGCGGCGGCTGGAGGAGCAGTTCCGGCACTCCCAGAAGATGGAAGCGATCGGCCAGCTCGCCAGCGGGGTGGCGCACGACTTCAACAACCTGCTGACCGTCATCAACGGGTACACCGAACTATTGCTCGACGGGATGACGCCGACCGACCCGCACCGAGACCCGCTCACCCAGGTGCTGGAGGCCGGCGGCCGGGCGACCGAACTCACCACCCAACTGCTGACCTTCAGCCGCAAGGCGATCGTCGAGCCGAAGGTACTCGACGTCAACCAGGTGGTCGAGTCGTCCGCCCGGATGCTCCGCCGGCTGATCGGTGAGGACGTGCGGCTGGAAACCAACCTGGCCGCGGTCCCGTCGGTGCGGATCGACCCCGGGCAACTCGAGCAGGTGTTCATGAACCTGGCCGTGAACGCCCGCGACGCGATGCCCGGCGGCGGGCGGCTGACGATCGCGTCCGAGGCCGTGGACCTGCCCGACGGGCTGCCGACCGAGTCGGGCGACACCGTCCGCGGGCCGTGCGTGCGGGTGAGCGTGAGCGACACCGGGGTGGGGATGTCGGCCGCGGTCAAGGCCCACATCTTCGAGCCGTTCTTCACCACCAAGGGGCCGGGGAAGGGGACCGGGCTGGGCCTGGCGACGGTGTACGGGATCGTGCGGCAGGCCGGGGGGACGATCGCGGTCGAGAGCGAGCCGGGGGCCGGCACCACGTTCCACATCGTGCTGCCGGCCGTGCGAGACCTCCCGACCGCGCCGAAGTCGTCCATCATGACCGTCGCCCCGCGGGGTGCCGAAACCGTCCTCATCGCCGAGGACGAGGACGGGGTCCGCCACGTCGCCAAGGCGATCCTCGAAATCCAGGGGTACACAGTGCTCGCGGCCGAAACCGGGGACGCGGCCGCGCGGGTCTCGGCCGAACACACCGGCCGGATCGACCTGCTGCTGACGGACGTGGTCATGCCCGGCATGGGCGGCCGGGCGCTGGCCGAGGCCGTTCGCGGCCAGCGGCCCGGAACCCGGATCCTGTACATGAGCGGATACACCGACGACGCGGTCATCCGGTCCGGGGTGGAGGCGTCGCGGGACTGGTTCATCCAGAAGCCGTTCACGCCGCTCTCGCTCGCCCGGCGGGTGCGCGAGGTGCTCGACAGCTCGCCCGACGGCTCGTCCGACGGCTCTGGCCGGTAGCAATGCCGCGCCCGCCGGGTCGCGGTCGAGGGGCCGGCTGCGGCCGACCTTCAGATCAGAATCGGTCAACGAAAACGTGCGCCGCCCGGCCGCATATGGTAGTCTGGGGGCGCTTCCGCCGCCCGTTCGCGTGCCGTGGCCGGGAGTGAGTCGGGCCGCGCCGGCCGCGGGAGGGGTGAGCGTATGAGGGCGTGTCGTCTGCTGCTGTTCACGCTCGTCTGTTGTGCCGGCGCGGCCGGGTGCGGCGGCCCGCGCGTGAACGCGGCCAATTACAACAAGGTCACCGCCGGGATGCCCATTTCGGAAGTGGAAGCCATCCTCGGCACCGGCAACCCGATGGTCGTCGAGGACGTCGAACTCGCCGGCGACGCCGGGGCCAAAGTGGCGTCCAAATCGATCAAGGCACGGTCGTGGCGGAGCGGCGATACGACCGTCGTCGTAATCCTGTTCCAGGACGACAAGGTCGTCGGGAAACTGAGTAAGGGTTTGGATTAGCCGCACACACTTCCAGTCGCTCGGGAGGCTCGCCGCGCGATGGCTTCCGCTTCCACGCCCCCGCCGCCTTTGCCGCCCGCGCCCGCACCGACCCCGGCCGCCGGCGACACGCCGCCACAGGGGCCGCTCGACTTCCTGTGGCGGGTCACGATGCTGCTCAGCGACAGCGGGTGCTCGGTGTTTTGGGTGTTCGTCGTCGTGTGCCTCGTGTTCGGCACCGGCTCGCCCGGCTGCTCCAGCGTCAAGATCAAGAACTACAACCAGGTGACGGTCGGGATGTCATTGCAGGAGGTCGAGGCGGTGCTCGGGACCGGCCAGCCGCTCGCGCTCGAGGACGTGTCGCCCGAGTTGGACAAGGGGATCGCGAAGTCGAACCAGGCGACGAAGGCCCGCATCTGGAGCAACGGGTCGGCCGTCATCGTGCTGCTGTTCCAGGGCGACAAGGTCGTGGCCAAGCTCAGCAAGGGGCTGTAGCGATGCGGAGCTTCCGGCTGCACGTGGGCGAGGGGAAGCACCTGACCGCGGCCGGGTGCGCGTGCCTGCTGGTCGCGTGCGCGGCGACCGCCGGCGTCGGGTTCCTGTTCGCCGGGGAACTGGTCGATAACATCGGCATCAACCGGGTCATGGTCGCGGCGGTCGTCGCGTGCGGCGGCGCGACCGGGGCGGTCGCCGCCGTGGCGTTCCACGCGGCAGGAGTGCAACTCGTGTCCAAATCGGCACCCAAAAACGACCCGCACGACCTGAACCGCTTCGTCCGGGCGCAGGCCGACGACTACGCGCGGGCGCTGGCCGAGGTCCGCGCCGGCCGGAAGCGGTCGCACTGGATGTGGTACGTGTTCCCGCAGTTCCGCGGGCTGGGGTTCAGTTCCACCTCGCAGTTGTTCGCGATCAAGTCCCGGGCCGAAGCCGTGGCGTACCTCGCGCATCCCGTGCTCGGGCCGCGGCTGGTCGAGTGCTGCGAGGCGGCCCTCGCCGTCACCGGCCGCTCTGCGAACGAGATTTTCGGCTCCCCGGACGACCTGAAGCTGAAGTCGTGCGTAACCCTGTTCGCTGCTGTATCGCCGCCCGGGTCGGTGTTCGAGCGGGTGCTGGAGGTGTACTTCGGCGGCGAGCGCGACGCGAAGACCCTGGAACTGCTGGACGACGCGAAGGGCTGACCCGCCGGCCGCCGGTTTGTTCAATAACCCGCGTCGCCCGGCGAATCACCCTCCGCCTGCGCATTCCTCCGACGCGGACCGAACGTCATGTCGCTCTTCCTGCCCGCCGACTGGCTGGTGCCCGAAGCCATCGCCGCCCGCCTCGGCGACTCCGCCGGCCGTCAGCGGGCGATGGCCGGCGACGGCCACCTGTTGTTGATCCTGCACGAACCGCCGACCGCCGGAAAGGCCGACCGCACCGGGCGGGTGTTCTGGCGCGGCCCGAACGGGCAGTGGCTGGCGAAAACTGCCGCCGACGGCCTCCTGGCGCTCAAGCGGCACGTGGCCGAGTTCGCCGACCGTGCCGACGAACTGGAGAAGCGGTGGCAGACCGCGAACACCGCCGAAGACTTCTACCGCCTACTCCGCGACCTCGCGCCGCTGCACCGCACCGTCCGCAACCTGCACGCGACGCTCCAGCAGGCCCGCGAGTTGGTGCCCGACGACCGCGACCTGATCAACCTGCGCGACCGCGTCGGCGAGGTCGAGCGGGCCATCGAACTGCTGCACGGCGACGCCAAGAACGGGCTGGACTACACCATCGCCCGACAGGCCGAGCAGCAGGCGGCCCGGACCTACGACATGGCGGTGTCGGCACACCGGCTGAACCTCTTGGCCGCGACCTTCTTCCCGGTCGCCACGCTGAGCACGATCTACGGCGCGGTGTTCGGCATGATCCTGGCCCACGGCGAACCCGGGTGGAGCACCCCGGCGCTGTTCTGGACGCTGCTCGGCCTCGGGCTGCTCGGCGGGTTCGTGCTGGCCCAGGCGATCGCGCGTAAGCCGATCCCGCCGGCCGAACCCGAGCCGCGGGGTAAGCCGAAGCGGCGGTGACGGGCGGTTTCGGCTATACTGCAACACGTCCCGACTGCCTATTGTTTAGCGTTCGCCCCGGCGGGGCGAGGCGAGCGAACTCGACACCGTCGCCCCGCCGGGCGAACGCTAAACCCGAAGGTGCGGGTCATCAGTAATCTCCACGCGGCGACATTCCTCATGCCTGCCACCAACCTGTTCGTCGCGATCGGCCTCGACGGCCTGCGCCTGTCCTCGAAGGACGGCAAGGCGTGGGAGAACGCCCAACTCGGCCGCGAGGGCGAGAGCTACCGCGCCGCCGCGTTCGGCAACGGGCTGTGCGTCGCGGTCGGCAGCTTCGGCGGCGACAACATCCTCGCAGTTACTGCCGACGGCAAGACCTGGAAGACCGGCAAGCACGAGGCGCGTTACGTCAAGTACATCAGGGGCCTGACGTTCGGCGACGGGCAGTTCCTCGCGCTCGGCGGCGACCCCGGCAGCGTCGGGCTGTCGAAGCCGTTCGTCATGTTCTCCAAAGACGGCCTCCAGTGGTCCGAGCCGCTCGACATCCCCGGCAAACACATGCTCCGCCGCGCCGCGTGGGGCAACGGCCGGTTCGTCGCGGTCGGCGACCGCGGCCGCCGGGCCGCCTCGAAGGACGGCAAGGAGTGGGCCGAAGCCCCGGAAACCAAGGCGATCGACACCCTCGCGGACGTCGCGTTCGGCAACAACACGTTCGTCGGCGTCGGGCTGCACGGGCTTCGCATGAGGAGCGATGACGGGCTGAAGTGGACCGACCGTCAAGTGGGCGAGGAGGGCGAACACCTCAACAGCGTGATGTTCGCCGGCGGCAAGTTCGTCGCGGTCGGTCCGGGCGCCACTTACACCAGCGCAGACGGGGACAAGTGGGAGCGTCTCGCCGTCGAGGGCGCGCCGCAGGTCGCCACGCACGGGGCGGGCGTGTTCGTCGGGGCCGCGTGGAAGGGCCGGCTGTTCGCCTCGCCCGACGGGGCGAAGTGGGCCGAAGCCCACAAGGCCGAGCGGCACGTGCTCGCGGTCGCTTTCGGTCAAGTCGGCTGAACACTCACCCCCGGTCGTTCGCGGTCAGTTCAAACGCGATCTCGGTTCCGAACCGCAGCCTCAAAAGCGAGAGTAACGCGCCCGCTGAGCCGAGCGGGATGTCGGTCGCACGCCGTGCCGCTCGCACCAGTTCTCGATCGTAAGTCCGCTGCCGCGGATCGTTCGCCAAGCCGATCTCCGCGGCAACCGTGAATGTCGTCGGTGTAGTCGTCAGCCGTACCCGCTCGATTGGATGGAAGGCCATCACCGCGTCGCCATCGGCAACCCACGCGCCGCCCGTGCAGGCGGCGCGCTCGCCCAGCCCGCGCCGCAGGTACAGGTCGCCCCGCGCGCCGCGGGCGAACATCCCCAACCCGACTCCGACCGCCCAACCGGGCGGCAGCGGCAATCGAACGCCCTTCATCAGTTCACGCTCGCGCCGCTCCAACTCCGCCCGCTTGGCCTGCGACGCCTTGAACGCCAGCACGCGTTCGATGTGCTCCGCGCTGCTCGTAAGGTCGTAAGTGAGCGTTGCGGGTTGCGGTGGGAGGCCGTGCGAAAGTTCGATCTGAACGCGGATCAACTCCGCGCGGGCGTCTTCGCCCTGTTCCTGAAGCCAGTCGGCGTACACCATCCGCGCCGCGTCGTCGGCCGGCGCGGCGCGGATGGCGGCCAGAAATGCGGCCTCGGTGTCCATAACACACATCCCCGCGAAGCCGCAACCGGCCGTTGCGGCGGCGATCGACCTTGACCGGCTTCGCGGGTTTCGCCAAAGTGCCCCCGCCATGGAGGGCACCCGATGAACGACACGACCGAAGCGAGCCGCACCATTCTGTGGCTGACCGTCTACGCGGGGCTGGCGGTCAGCCTGCTGGTGTTCGCGGTCTCGCTCCGCTAGCGCTTCAGCGCGCCGATCGGGTCGCCGCCCGCGCCCTCGAACAGCTCGTCGCGGTCGTCCATACTGGTATCGACCACCCGCGGCCGCGCCTTCGACAGTTGCACCTTCCGGTCGTCCTTCATCCGCGTCAGCCCGGCGATCTGGTCGGCCGACAGCTTGTGCGCCTTCGCATCCGCGTTGACGCGGTCGAACACCGCCTTCAACTCGTCCATGTTCCGCGCGGTGCGGATCGCCGTCGCGTGCGTGTCGTGCAGCGTGCTGACCGGGGTCGGCGCGACCTCGGCGCTCAGCCACCAGTCGAACAGCGGCTTCCAGAAGTCCGGCCCGGGGTTCACCCCGCGGCGCCCGTCCATCGCGGTGCAGCCGCGGACCTTGTCCACCACGATCACGTGGTCGGTCGGGATGTCGCCCTTGTCCATGCGGACCACGCAGTCGAACTCGTACTCGGCCCCCTCGCGCTGGTCGGTCTTGGTGCCGACCTTCTTGATGACCGCCCCGCCGCCGTTCTCCTTCTGCACGCGATCATACTCGCTCTTGACGCGCATGGTGCCGATAAAGTGGGCGCGGGCGTCGGTGAGCGTCGCGAGCATCGCCCGCTGCTGCGGGGTGACCTTCGCCCACCCGCCGAACTTGTCGTTGCGGTTGGCCGCCGCGTACCGGTCCACGATCTCCTGCGCCCCGTACCACGCGTGCGTCAGCGAGTCGCCGATGATGATGTCGAACCCCTGGCCGACCAGGTATTCGTACGCTTCGGTGTAGCCGAGCGGGTTCTGCTTCTCCGGCGGCATGGGGCACACGTCGTACTCCCACCGCTCGCCGTCCTGCACCACGCCCTCGTACAGGCCGGCCGACTCGTTCTCCGAGTCCGCGACGACGATCTTCTTGCCGATACCGGCGCGGCGCATCGCGAACGCGAGCCGCAGCGACGTGTACGTCTTCCCGCTCCCGCTCACCCCTTCCAGGTTGATCTTAAGCGGGCGGCGCTGCCGCTTCGCCTTCTTCACCTCGAACGCCATAGCAATCACTCCCGATCGTTCGGCCGGGGCGGCGCGGTTGAGTTCGAAACGTCGAACTGCCAAGGCGCGCCGGCCGAACCACACACCAACGGAACAACACAACACCTCCCCACAATGCCGCCCGCGGGTTGTGTACTCAATGTCGGTAGTGGAAGATTTTCTGCCAAAATTTCGTTCAGTGAATTTTCGCTCAATTTCCGTGTGTTGCTCGGCCTTGTGGCGCTGCGGTTGACCCCGCGGGAGGAGTTTATGTCGCCCTGGGTCGTGATGTGGCTGCTGTCGGTCGTCGTGTTCGCCGCGTGCAAGTTCGTCACGTGGCGGTTCACGCCGACTCCGCCCGCGCCGCAGTGGCGACACGTCGCGTACCTCTTCCTCTGGCCCGGGTTGGACGCGAAGGCGTTTCTCGACCCCACCCCACTGCGGCGCGAGAAGCGAGCGGGACTCGGCGAGTGGCTGTTCGCGGCGGCGAAAACGGCGTTCGGGGCCGCATTGCTGTGGGGGCTATCGCCGCTGGTCGCGCCCGACTACGCCCGGGCGTGGGCCGGGATGGCGGGCATCGTTTTTTTGCTGCACTTCGGCACGTTTCACCTCCTGAGTTGCGCGTGGCGGGCCGTCGGCGTTGACGCGAAGCCGATGATGAACTGGCCGCTGCTGTCGCAGAGCGTGAGCGAGTTTTGGGGGAAGCGGTGGAACCTCGCGTTCCGCGACATCACGCACCGGTTCCTGTTTCGGCCGGTCGCGGCACGGTGGGACGCGAAATGGGGCCTCGCGGCGGTGTTCGTGTTCAGCGGACTCGTTCACGACCTGGTGATTTCGCTCCCGCCGCTCGCCGGGTTCGGCCTGCCAACCTTGTACTTTGTGATTCAGGGGGCGGCGCTGCTGGTCGAGCGGACGCGGGTCGCGAAGCGGGTCGGGCTGGGCGACGGCTGGCGCGGCCGGCTGTTCACCGCGGTCGTCACGGTCGGCCCGGCGTGCGCGCTTTTCCACCCGCCATTCGCGCGGGGCGTGGTGTTGCCGTTCATGGCCGCGATCGGCGCAAACTAAAGGAGAAGGCGATGTCAGTTCCGCTGGACGACCTGATCCGCGTCGCGGGCGCGGCGCAACTGTCGATCCTGGTCGCGTCGTCGCTGGTCCCGTTCCGGCTGAATTTCAAGCGGGATTTGGCGTGCCTGTCGCCGCTGCACCGCCAACTCTACTGGACCTACGGCGGCTATGTGGTGATGGGCATCGTGACGCTCGGCGTGATCTCGCTGGTGTGCGCCGACGAGTTGGCGAGCGGGTCGCGGTTGGCGAAGGCGTTCTGCGTATACGGGGCGCTGTTCTGGGGCATCCGGTTGGCTTTGCAGCCGTTCCTCGACGTGAAAGAGCACCTCACGGCGTGGTGGCTGACCGCCGGCTACCATACCCTTACGGTGCTGTTCCTGTTCAACGCCGGCGTGTACGTGTACGCAATCTTGAGTTGATTGCGTCGCCGCGAAGCGGCTTCCGCTGCAACGACGCGCCTAACGATGGGCGCGTCGTTGCAGCGGAAGCCGCTTCGCGGCGACGCAACTTCTCCTTACGTCAGTCGTTCAGCAACTCCTGCTTCTTCCAGGCTTCGAGCTTCTTCGGTTCGGCCGCCGGCACCAAGTACCCGCGGGTCCAGTCGGGTCGTGTCGGCTGCTTGCCGTCGAGCAGCAACGCCTTCCACTCCTTGTCGGTGCGGCGGACGGCGTTCGGCGTCTCGAACTCGTAATGGCTCATCGTCGGGCCGAGGTAAACGACGCGGTCGGCGCCGTTGTCGATCACGACGATCATCAGGTCGACGTTGCCGACTCCCTGATGCAGCACACACCCGGCGTCGCCGTGCTCCGGGGCCGGCGGGTCGGTGTGGACGTCGGCGACCAGCGCGTCCCACTTCACGCAGTCCTTCTCGCCGCGGTAGAACAGCGCCGGATACCAGCCCGTGTACTTCGGCTGACTGCCGCTGCCGAACGGCTGGCTGCCGATCTGCATCACGTCCTCGAGTACCTTCTTCTCGTCCGCGGTCAGTTCCTTCTGCGTGAGTTGCTTCTCGGCCACGTTGCGAATCCTGGCCATCTGGGTGGCGAAGTCGCGAAAGAACTTGACCTGCTTGGCCTGCGTGGCCTTCACGTTGTCGGGGAACGGGGTCTGTTCGAGGAGGGTGGCACTGCGGGACGCCATCGCGTCCATCTGCGCCCAGAACGGCACCACCGGTTCGACGAACCCGGCCGGGTAGTAGCACGCCGGCACGCCGCTATACGACTGCTTGACGTACAGAATCGTGTCGTGCCGGAGCTGCGTCCACGACGCGAGTTGCGTGTTCGTCTGCTTTAGCGCCCATTCGCGCGTCTTCATCACTTCCGGCAGGTTCTTATCGCCGGGCGCGGTGAGGGTGCGGAGCGTAGCGAGCCACTGCATGTAAATGGTGTCGTCCCAAGCCTTCGCGTCGATCCCGTCGAGCACGTTGCGGGCCGCGGCGAGGTTGTGTTGATACGGCTTGCCGTCGCGCTGCGCGTGCCCGCCTTTCTCGATCCGCTCCACGAGGTTCGGGACGACGTGGTTGTTGCCCAGCGCCGCGAACGACACGTCGAGGGCGCTCGGGACGCGCCGCCGGACCGCCCCGCCGTTCACAGTGATGTCCGGGTAGACGGTCTTCGCAGTCACCCAACTGTCGATCACAAACTTCTGGCCCATGACCGTGAACGACCGCGGCAGCACGATGTTGCCGCTGACCGGCTTCACGTAGATGTCGCCGCGGATGTCCTGCTTGCCCGCTTCGGACGCCTGCACCGCGTCCGTCAGCTTCTTGAGGTCCGCTTCGGCCTTCAGGTCGGCCGGCGAGGCGATCTTGGCTGCGTTCGCCACCCCGGCGAGGTCGTCGAAGGTCGCGGAGTCAGTGCGCCCGACGAACGTCTGGATGCAGCGGTCGAACTTCTGCCACGCGTCGAGGCCGTCGGCTTTGCGGAGCAGGTCGAGCAGCACCATCGCCGCCCCGAGCTCGCGCGGCGACGACAGCGGGCCGGTGTGGTCGTACCCGCCGGCGACGCGGAGGTCGGTCCGCCCGCACCACATCATCGCCTTGAAGTACTTCCGCAGTTCCGGGTTCGTCTCGTAGTGCCCGCGCGGCTTGAACTGGCTGAAGTCCATGTTCCGCGAGCGGCCGAAGAGGTTGAAGTCGTGCATCCCCTCGGCCTTGACCGCCGCGAGCGTCGCCTTCAGCCGGTCGTCCTGGTCAAGCTTGGTCGAAACGAGGCCGTCTTTGAGCAGGCTGCGGGCGACCGCGAGGAAGTAGTCGGCGTCGCGGACCGAGTCCTTCAGTACCCCGTCGCCGTAGGCTTCGTTGGCGTTCGGCAGCGCGGCGTGCATCCCGCTCAGGATGGCGTCGAGGGCGTGCATCAGGTAGTTCAACTCAAGCTCTTCGAGCATCGCGTCGTAGGAGCGGTGCCACGCGTGTAACACCGAGTCGGACGAGATGTAGACCGGCAGGTCGCGGTGGTAGATTTGGTAGTACACTTCGCCGAACGACAGCCCGCCGAGCCGCTCGCTCACCACGAACCCGTTCGCCTTGAACTTGGCGAGTTCGTCTGGCGAAAGCTTGTACCCGCTCAGCTTCTCGGCCGGGACGGTGTACTCGTACTCCTTGCCGCCGGGCGCCGTCCCCTTCGCCTTGTGTTCCGGCTTGGTGATCGTCTCGACGTTCAGCTTGTCGAAGAACTTGGCCTGCGTCGGGTCGAAGGACAACTTGCCAAGGTAAGCGGGCGTCGGGTAGCGGGCGGCGAACTGGGCCGGGGTGATGAACCCGACCTTCTTGAGTTCGGCCTCGAACGCGGCCGAGTAGCCGAAGCTGTCCGCGTCGCGCTTCGCGGGTTCCGCGGCGCGGGCGTCGCGCGGCCCATCCGCCGGCGGCTCACCGGGCGCGGGCGGCGCGGACGGGACGAGGTACACGGCCGCGAGCGCGCCGGCGAGGGCGGTGGCCGCGAGCAGCCCGAGGGAACGCTTCAGCATGACCCGGCCTCCGAAGCGGAACGGAGTGGACGTGTGCAATCGGCCCATTGTAAGACGTGCGACGGGCCGAAACCGATTGCCTGAGCCGCTATTTCTGCCCGATACAGAACAACATCTCCTGCCGCCCGCCCTTGTCTTTTGCCGCCACGCGGAGGTATATGCGGCCGCCGCACACGGTCGGGGTGGCGAACGCCTCGTTCCCGAGTTGGTTCTCGGCCACCAGTTCGAATTCCTTCGGGGACGCCTTGAAGATAAACGCCTTCCCGGCTTCGTTGACGGCCAGGATGTTCTCGCCGACCAGCACCGGCGAGGCGCTGAAGGTGCCGCCGAGCCGCCCCTTCCACTGCTCCGCTCCAGAGTCGGCCTTCCAGCACACCGCGTTGCCCTCGTCCATCACCGCGTACAGATATCCGTCGCGGATGAGCATCGACGGGACATACACGCGGGTCTTGTTATCCCATGCGACGCCGCTGCCGTCGGCCTTCACCGCCGCGACATGGTTCCGCGGGTAGCCGCCGCTCGTGAAGACGTGCGTGCCGTCGGTCACGGTGGAAGTGACGCACTCGGTGGTCGCGCCTTTAATTTCCCAGAACTCCCTGCCGGTGAGCGGGTTGAGGCTCGTCACCAGATCGGTGCCGGTGAGGATGAGTTGGTCCTTGCCGCCGATCGTCAGCACGATCGGCGAGGCGTAGTTGGGGGCCTTCGGCCGCTTCCGGGTCCACACCGACTCGCCGGTCGCGCGGCTGAGCGCGGCTACCAAGCCGCCGTCGCCTTTGTTATCGGCAGTTACGAGCAGGAGCGGCCCGTACACCGCCGGCGACGACCCGAACCCTTGGTGCAGGGTGTAATCGGTCACCTTCTGTTGCCAGACGCGCTTACCGGCGAGGTCGAGGGCGGTGGCGAAGATCGCGTTGTTGTTGAGGAAGTTGATGTAGACCTGAGTGCCGTCGCACGCGGGCGTCATGGAGGCGTGCGTGCTCTTGGCGTTCAGCCCGGCCTTCACGAAGTTGCCGCGATGCACTTCCGTGTGCCACAGCGGTCGGCCGGTCGCGCGGTCGAGGCACAGCACCCCCTGCGATTCGGCCTTTTCGTCTGCGGTGGCGAGGAAGACGCGGTCGCCGACGACGATCGGCGACCCGTGCCCGCGGCCGGGCACGTCGGTCCACCACAGCACGTTTTTCGTTGCGGACCATTCGAGCGGGATCGTCTGCGCCGCCGCGACGCCGTCGCGGGTCGGCCCGCGCCACCACGGCCAGTCGTTCGGCCCGACGGCCAGCTTTGCGTCGGCGGACGACACTTGCGACGCGACCGCACAGGTGGGCAGGGCGGCGAGGAACTGACGGCGGTCCATGAGCGGCGCTCCGAGTGTCGCCGCATTGTACAGGGGAAGGGCGGTCGCCCGCAACCGGCGGGTTACTTCGCCGCCGCTTCCGCCCGCCGCTTCTTCCGCTCGGCGATCTCGTCGGCAAACAACTCCCGTACCTTCTTCTTGGCGAAGAAGTCCACGATCCACGGTGCGAACCGGTTAACCAGCACCAGCATCTTGCCCTTCAGGGTGAGCGTGACGTCGAGCTTACCGCGCTCGATCGCCTTCAGCGTGGCGACCGCGACCTCCTCGCTGGTCATCCCGCGGAGGTGGTCGAGCTGGATTTTCGCCTTCTGTTCGAGCATATTCTGCGAGAAGTTCGTCTTGGTCAGCCCGGGCGACACCACCAACACGTCGATGCCGTCTTTGGCGAGTTCGGCGCGGATGGCCTCGCTGAACCCCATCACCGCGAACTTGCTGGCCGAGTACAGCGACCGCGCCGGCAGCGCCCGCTTGCCGACCACCGACGAGATGTTGACGATCGCCGGCGTGACGCCCTGCTTGAGCAGCGGGAGGAACGCGCGGGTCGTTTCCGTCAGCCCGAAGAAGTTCGTTTCAAAGATGCGCCGGAGCACTTCCGGCTCCGAGTCCATGAAGTGCCCGGTCGCGCCGATGCCGGCGTTGTTGACGAGCACGTCCATACCGCCGAAGTGCCGCGTCACCGCTTCCACCATCGCCGCCCGACCCGCCGGGTCGGTGACATCGGCCGCGACCGTCTGCACTGCTCCAGAGGGGGAACCCCCCGCGGGTTGCCCCTGCAACCCCCTCCTGCCGAAGGCACTCGCCTCCGCCGCCAGTTCGTCGAGGAGTTGCTGCGACCGCGCCGACGCGAGGACGCGACACCCGCGCTTCGCCGCTTCGAGCACCAGCGCCCGGCCGATGCCCTGCGACGCCCCGGTGACCAGCACCCGCAACCCGCTCAAGTTCCGCCGCGCCATATCAACACCTCACGGAGCGATACCGGTGTTCTACCACCGACCGGCCCCGCGTGCGACCGCGCCGCCGAACGCGAGCTGGGTGAAATCGGAGAAGTGCGATGGCTGTAACGGTTTTCACGAACGCGACGCTCGTACTGCCCGACCGACTGCTGACCGGGGCCGAGGTGATCGTTGATGCCGGCCGCATCATCTACGTGGCGAACGTGGGCGAGGTCGGACACCCGGCGGACGACCCGCCCATCGTGATTGACCTCGGCGGGATGTATCTCGCCCCGGGGTTCGTCGATCTGCACGTTCACGGCGGCGCCGGGGCCGACTTCATGGACGGCACCGCCGAGGCGTTTCGCACGGTTTGTTGCTGCCACGCGAAGCACGGCACCACCAGCCTGACGCCCACTAGCACCGTCGCGACCGGCCCGCAGTACGACCGCTTTCTTTCTCTTTGCGGCGAACTGTACGGCGACGTTCCGAACGGCGCGCGGATCGTCGGGTGCCACTTCTACGGCCCGTACTTCGCCCGCCCGGCCCGCGGGTGCCACCCGGACCAGGAGTTTCAGATTCCCGGTCCCGACAACGCCGAGCGGTTCCTGAAGCTGGCCGACCGGATGCCGATGGTTGTCACGGTGGCCCCGGAGATCGAGAACGCGGAGTGGCTGGTTACGACCTACGGGGACAAAGTGCGGTTCAACGTCGGCCACTCGCACGCGACGTTCGAGCAGTTTGAGCGGGCCGTCGGGTGGGGCGTGCGGCACGTCGATCACCTGTTCTGTGCGATGTCCGACCGCGCCCGCTTACGTCAGTCGCAGACGTACCCGATGCGCGGCGGCGTGATGGAGGCCACCCTGTTCTTCGACGAGATCACGACGGAGGTCATCGCCGACGGCAAGCACCTGTCACCGGACCTGCTGCGGCTCGCCTACAAGCTGAAGGGGCCGGACGCGCTCGCGCTGGTGACCGACTCAATGCGGGCCGTGGACCTCCCTGACGGGGAGTACTGGTTCGGTGCTGAAGGGAGCGGCGAGCGGGTGCGGAAAAAGGACGGGGTCGGGGTGACGCTGGAAGGCACCGCGCTGGCGTCGTGCGTGATGGGAATGGATCACTGTTTGAGGGTGATGCACGGCGCGGCCGGCGTTCCACTCCCAGAGGCGGTGCGCATGGCGACTCTCACGCCCGCCCGCATCCTCGGCGTCGAGCGGGACGTCGGCAGCCTGGATGTGGGCAAGCGAGCCGACTTTGTGATCCTCGATCACGAACTTCACGTGCGCGACGTGTACATCGGCGGCGCGAAGTTGCGCACCTGATACGCTCGGTTCGTCGGGGGCGACGGTACGTCGTCACCCGCGTTTGTGGCACAGGCTTTCCAGCCTGTGCGCCCGCAAGCCAAACGGAGCACAGGCTGGAAAGCCTGTGCCACAAACAATCCGGTCAACCGGTCATCTCCTTGGGTGCATATCAATCGCCGATGTTGGCGAGGTAGTCCTCGTACTTCTTGCGCGCGGCGAACTCGTCGGTCATCAGCGTCTTCTGCTTGGTGGTGAGGGCGTCGATCTCTTTTTCCTGGTCGGACAGCTTCTTCAGGTAGGTCTTGTACACGTCCGCGTCCGGCGGGGTCTCGCGCAGGTTCTTGCGGATCCGGTCTTGGTCCTGGTTCAACCGCTGCAGGTCCGCGTTCACCTGGGCCAGTTCCCGCACCAGCGCGTCCCACTCGCCCTTGGTCTTGAGCGCGGCCTTGAGCTTCTCCTTGAGCGCCGGGCTGGCCTCGGTCAGGCTGATGAGGTAACTCATCTGCCCCTCCGCCCCGTTGGTGAGTTGGACGGTGCTCACCACGTCCCGCTCCTCCTTGACGGTGAACGAGGCGGTCTCGGTGGCCTTCACCGGGAGCTGGAACCTGTGTACCTCGGGGGTGTCCTCGGCCGCCTTGGCCGGCTCGACCAGCTTGAACCCCTGGCTCGTCCGGTTCGGGTGCTCGATCAGCACCGTGCGGTCGGTCTGCGACCGGTTGACGACGCGGTACGTCTTCTCGTCGGTCACTTTCGTGACGGTGGTGACGATCCCCTTGACCGCCTTGACCGAGGTGATCTTCTGCACGCCCGGGCCGGCCTTCGGATCGACCTCGGTGCCCAGGTCGATGGCGTACGAGAGCAGCCGCTCCTCGTTCGGCTGGACGTCGAGGACGCGGGTGTCGCCGGCGTAGGTGCTGCCCTCGAACACCGTCACCGGCCCCTGGTTCAGGTGCGCCCCCGACGTGTTCTTGAACCGCAGCCCGAGCAGCGGGTGCTTGGCCTGCACCGCCGGGTTGTAGATCGACACCCGCGATCCCTCCACGTCCTTGCCGACGATCGGCAGCAGCGCGCTCTTCTGCCGGGAGAGCGTCACCGGGTGGTCGATCACGTACTGGAAGAAGTCGCCCAGCGAACCCGCCGTCGCCGCGTTCCCCACTGCACCCATTTCGAGCCGTTTGGCGAGTTCGGCCGCGCCGTTGGGGTCGATGCCGCCCGCGGCGCGAGCCAGCCGCATCTTGCCGTCGGACGCGCCGCGTTCGAGTTGCTCCTGCCCCTTCTTCCGCGACTCGTCTTGACGCCGGTCCGATAACGGCTTGTCGCTCTTATCTTCGCCCGCAAGACCCTTTTGAAGGTCGCCTTGGTTGCCGAAACCGCCGGGCATCCCGCTGAACCCGCCACCGAACCCGCCGAACCCGCCGGAGTAGGTGACCGGGCGTAGCGACGCGAACAACTCCGGCTCGACGGTCGGGCGGCCGACGTACAGCGGGTTGTACAAGTCCATCTTGAATGAGATGGGGCGGCCGGACACCAGCGCCATCTTAACCCCGCTCCAATCTTCATCCGTGGGGTTCTCGACCATCGCCCACCCCTGCAGGTACGGCTTGCCCTTCGCCTCGGCGTCCAGCACCAACCGGTAGCTGGTCTTCCAGATCGGCGCCTCGACCACGTACCCGACCTGCACCTTCCGCTTGCCTTCACCGGCGAAGTGTAACTGCACCGATTTCTTCTGGCTGTCGTGTGACAGCGCCAGCACTTCGAGCGCCCGGCGGAACTCGCTCTCGATCACCGGGTTGGCGAACCGCAGCGTCTGCACGTCGCTCAACTTGACCGCCCGCAGCCCCTCGGCGCACCACAGGTTGATGACCTGTGCCTCGATGGTGGCAGCCCCGGCCGGCACCTTCTGCTCCTCGACGCCGACGATCACCCCGGACAGCTTGCCCGGCTGGTTCGCAGCAGTCGGCGATACTGTCACTTCCACCCGCTCGCCGCGCATCTGCGCGACGATCCCGGCCAGCGTCGGGTTCTCGTTCAGGTTAATGGCGAAGCTGCTGAGGGTGCGGGCGATCGGCTCTCGGCTGTCGTACGACACGGCTGAGATGCGGCCTTTGCCGAAGTCCTCCAGCACCATGCTCTTGAGCAGGTCGTTGATGTCGCTCTCGGGGAACGTCAGGTCGACCCGGGCGTCGCCCTCGACCTGACCGCTGCGGCTGAAGTACCCGACCCCGCTGTTGAACAGCACCACCCGCGTGATGGGCAGGCTGGTCGCCGGCTTCAGATCCTGTTTGGCCTCATTCGCGGCGAACAACTCGTTCAGGCACACGCCGGTGCCGACCGCACCCAGCACGGCCACGCCCCACAACAACTTACGGACCATCATTTCATCCCCACAAAGGGTTTGCTCTTCCCCAGGAGCTACCACCTATAGACGTTGGCCCCTGCCGCTCGGTTGGCGTGATTCACGAAAACGGCGACCAACCGACATTGCCCGCGGCCGGCGGCTTCCGCTAACCTCTGTTGAGGAGGCGGTATGCCCGAAGGAACGGTCGATCTGGCGGAACAATTGCGGGCGCACCTGGAATCGTTGCGTGCGGCCGGGGTGCTGCTGTTGCCGCGTCCGCAGAAGGCGCTCGTCATTCAACGGGCCGCGCCGGCACCCGCCGCGGTGGCCGCCCCGACGCCCGAAGACCCGCTCCAGACGCGGCGGCGCGAACTCGACGTGTTGCGCGCCGAAGTCGCCGCGTGCGACAAGTGCAGCGGGCTGTTCGCGACCCGCTTACAGACGGTGTTCGGGTCCGGCGCGATCGACGCGGAGGTGCTGTTCGTCGGGGCCGCGCCCGGGCCGGACGAGGAGGCGCAGGGCGAGCCGTTCGCCGGCAAGGGCGGGATACTGCTCGGCCGCATCATCAACGCGTGCGGGCTGACCCACGACCGCGTCTACCTGCTGAATCTCATCAAGTGTAAGACGCCGAAACGCCGCGCCCCGACCAACGCCGAGTGCCTCAACTGCCGCGACTTCTTCCGCCGCCAGGTCGAGTTGGTGCGGCCGAAACATGTGGTCGCGTTGGGTGAGTTCGCGGCCAAGGCGCTAACGGGAAAAAAGGCGACGCTCGCCGAGCTTCGCGGGGCCGTTCACCAGTATCGCGGGGTGCCGCTCGTCTGCACCCACCACCCCGACGACATCGACGCCGACGCCGGCGGCCGGCTGAAGCGCGAGGCCTGGGACGACGTGAAGTTGCTGCTGGCGACGATGGGCCGTGAGGTGCCGGGGGCGAAATAACAGGATTCACCGCAGAGGGCACGAGAGGGCGCAGAGAGAAGAATGAGTTCAGAACTGTGCCTTCCCTCTGCGCCCTCAGCGGTGAATCTCTTGTGCCTTCAACTCTTCTGATACACCCCGAGCAGGTTGCACTCGGGGTAGCGCATCCCGGCCTTTCGGAGCGCCGTGCGGGCGAGCAGTTCCAGGGTGTTGAGCCGCGGGAAGCGGGATAGCGCGGCGCAGTCGTCCACCCAGGCGAATTCGGCCTCGCGAAACCCGCCGCGACCGAACAGCCGCTTCAGGTCGCGCCGCGTGTTCATCCGATATGCGGTCGGGAACGTGTCCTTCTCCTCGCCGCCCCACAGGAACTTCTTTACCGGGTAGTGCAGGTCGAACGGCACCAGCCGCGAAACCACCGTGATCGGCGACCACAGATCGACCGTGAAGATGATCACCCGCCCGCCGGGCTTCACCAGCCGCGCCAGCGCGCCGATGACCGCGTCCGGGTCGGTGACGTGCTCGGCGACCATGCGGAGCGTCGCCAGGTCGAACGGCGCGCTCGCGGCGTATTCCTCAACGAACAGCTTGTGTTTCTCGCGGGTGTACGGGTTGTCGAACACGTTGTCGCTCGGGTCGACGCCGACGAAGCGGCGTGCGCGGGCGGCGAGTTCGGCCGCCAGCTTCGGGTTGTCGGGGAACGGGCTGCTCCCGCCGCCGACGTCGAGCCAGTCGCACCCCGGGCCGACCGCGTTGGCGATGGCCGCTTCGTAGTGGTCGGCCGGCAGGTAGTAGTTGTGGGCGAGCCGCCGCCGCGGGTTCGGGCCGGTGGTCGCCGGGTCGCCGTACTTGAGCGCGAACAGCCGCCGGAGGTCGGTCGCGGTGGGAAGGATTGCCATGAGGTGAGAGTAGGGAGCGGGCAGCAGGGCGTAAGCCCGCCGGTACGCGGAACGCGGATAACGCGGAGTAGAGCGCGGATGAAGGCAGGATCGGACGAAAACAGAGATGGGGTCGAAATCAATCTTCTGTCTTAATCCGCGTGCATCCGCGCTCTTCTCCGCGTTATCCGCGTTCCGTCTTTACGCCACGCCGCCCGTCGTCAGCTTCATCGCCCGGCCAGCGAAGTGTTCGGCTCCGCGCCCCAGTTCAGCGGCGCGGCACGCAAGCCGAGGCGGTCGTGGTCGATCTTGCCCATCAACTCGTTGTACACGTGCTTGACGCTGTCCTTGTTCATCGCGGTCTCCACGACATCCACCCCGGTCCACTCCTTGTACCACGGGAACGACAGTTCCTTGACGATGTCGTCGGGCGACTTCTTGTCGTCGATCCCCTTCTTCACGGCCGCCCGCAGGTCGGTGAAGTACCGCTTCTCGAGCGCGAGTAAGTCCTTGCGGGCCAGCTTGCCGTGCCCGGGGCAGATGATGTCGATGTCGAGCTTCTCCATCGCCTCCAGACACGTAATCCAGCTCTTCGAGTTTGAGTGGCCCATGTAGTTGAACGCCCCGTTCACGCACGCGTCGCCGGTGCAGAGGATCTTGAGCTTCGGCAGGTACGCACTGGCGTCCCCGGGCGTGTGCATGTGCCCGAAGTGCTTGAACACGACGTGCTGCGTGTCGTCCTTCAACTCGTACTCGTCGTCGAAGCTGATGTCCACCTGCTTGAGTTCGCTCTTCTTGATGTCCTCGCGGTCTTTGGCCGCGTCCTCCCACTGCTTCGGGCCGTTGGTCTTGAGCAGCCGGGCCGCGTTCTTGTGCGCGACGATCTTCGCCCCCTCCTTCGCCCACACGGCGTTCCCGTAGGCGTGGTCGCCGTGGTGGTGGGTGTCCAGCACGTACTTGATCGGCTTGTCGGTCGTCTTCTTGATGTCGGCGATCACGTCCGCCGCTTCCTTCGGGAAGTTGGCGTCGATGACGACGACGTAGTCCTTGAAGACGATCCAGGTGTGGTTGCTGCCGCCGAACGGGATTTTCGGGTCGTTGGGCGAGATAGACGAGTAGCGGAAGAAGACGCCGGGGGCGATCTCCTTGACGTCGTTGAACTTCATCTCGGGGATGGGCAGTTGCTTGGGGGCCGGGTCGGGCTTGTCGGCCGACGCGTACACGACGAGTCCGAACGCGGTGAGGACCGCGGTCAGCAGCGAGAGGCGTTTGAGCATGGGTTGCGTTCCCGTGGGAGGAGCAGGCGGGAACCGAAGGTATCGTGAAGTGCGCGCGAAGGGAAGGGCGCAAACGCGGGCGACCCGCGACCACAAGGGGGTATGCCCCTGTGGTCGCGGGTCGCCGGGAGACCCGACTACCGACTCTCGCCCCTCGTCGCTCGCGCCGGTCGCGGCGGGCGGAAGGGAATCCCTCCCCTCGGCCCGTCGGTCGTCGCTCGCCCTCCGCGGCGGTGCGTCCCGCACGCCGCGCGGTGTGAGTGAAAGCCGGTAGCGTGTTCGCTTAGTAGCGGCGGCCGCCACCACCGCCGCCGTAGCCACCACCGCCGCCGCTGCGGCCGCCACCGCCGTAGCCGCCACCGCCACCACCGCCGCCGTACCCGCCGCCGCCACCACCGCCACCGGTGCGCGGGCGGTCTTCACGCGGCTTGGCCTCGTTGACGGTGAGGGTCCGACCCGACAGCTGTGCCCCGTTCAGGGCGGCGATGGCCTCGTCCGCCCCGTCGTGCATCTCGACGAACGCGAACCCGCGGCTGCGGCCGGTCTCGCGGTCGCTGACGATCTGCGCGCCCAGCACGGTGCCGTACTGGGAGAACGCCTGCACGAGGTCGTCGCTGGTGGTCTGGAACGAAATGTTACCGACGTACAACTTCTTCGGCATAAACCTTGTAACTCTGGGCTTTCGCCCGACAGAACGTGCGCGGATAGCTCCCGCGCGGGAGACAGGGGCAGACGGAGAGGCGCGTCGCTGTCAATCAGCGGCGTGCTGCTGCGACGATACCGGCTTGACTGTCTTGGAGGCTGTGAGCGGCAACTCAGAGTCGGAAGACCAAGAAGGGTCGAAGCGAGATAGCGGCAAAGCGATTCGTAGCTCCTGAGCGGGGCGGCACCCGCCGCCCGTCACGGAATAATACACTGTCCCGCGCCGAAAAAAAGACCAAAAAGCGGAAAGGCGTTGTCGCGGTCCGGCACCGCATGCGGGAATCACTGCTTGCCGAACACCTGCGCCCAGTACAGCATGCCGTCCTTGCCTTTCGCCACGGCCACGCCGATTTCGTTGTACGCGTCATTAAGGATGTTCTCGCGGTGCGGGGGCGAGTCCATCCACGCCTTGACGACCTCCTTCGGAGTCTTCTGACCGGCGGCCACGTTCTCGCCGACCGCCCGCCACTTGTACCCGGCAGCGGTGGCGCGGTCGGCCGGGTTCTTCCCGTCGAGCACGTGATCCATCTTCTCCTGCGCCGCCATGTTGGCCGCGTGCTTCCGCGCCGCTTCCATCAGCTTCGGGTTCATCTTGAGCGGCGGCAGCGGCTTCTCCGCGCCCTTGCGTTCGGCGTTGGTCAGGTCGATGACCCCTTGTTCCTCCGCGGACACCTTGAACTCGTCCTTCTTCTTGGTGTCCTTGGTGTCTTTCGCGTCCTTGGCGTCTTTCTTCTCCTGGGCGACCGCGGCGGAAATCATGCCGCACGCGGCAACGAGCGCAACACAGCGGGCGAAGCGGAACATGGCAATTCCTCCGGTGTGTGAACGAATAACGGTGTGCCGCCATTGTGGCACCGGCTCGGGTCGAAAACAAGCGGCGGTCGGGGTCGCGGTGGTTGTCGGGCTTTTTTGCCGTGCGCCCGGTCGTGCCGGCGGCATGAATTCTGCGGCCCCATCGGCCCGGTTGCGCCCGCGGTTGACCCGACTTCCGCAAGTTCCGAGAATTGACATCCGGCTGCGGTTTGGGCTATAGTTAAACCGTTCAACTCCGTTCGCGCTTCAGTACCGCGGGCCGGACGTCCGCATTCGGTCGGGCAGGAGACGCCCACACTCCCGTCACGGGAGCCGTTCGCCCTGTTTGGTTGCGAGTCGATCAATGCCGACCACGCCCGAACCGAACGGACGGTCGTCCGCGGCGAAAAAGGCCGCGCCGGTGCCTTCGTCGTCGGGCGCGCCCGGCGACGCCCCGCGCCCCGGCTCCACCGGCTCGCACATCCCCACCAACGCGCCGTCGGACGTCGTCCGCGTCGGCGGCAGTTCCGCGAAGCGGTCGGCCGAGTCCGACATCGCGCAGTTCCTCGCGCACCCGAACGCCGCCGGCAACACCGACGACGCCCCCACCGTCATCACCAAGAACCAGAGCGGCGGACTCGTTCACACCCCGCCGCCGGTGCCGCTGCCGGTCGTGGTGACCGGCGAGGTGCCGTCGATCGCGGGCCGCAAACTCGGCCACTTCGAGCTGATCGAGGCGGTCGGCGCCGGCGGGATGGCCGCGGTACTCAAGGCCCGCGACACCGAACTGAGCCGTATCGTCGCGCTCAAAATCCTGCCGCCGGAGGCCGCCCGCGACCCGGAGAGCGTCACCCGGTTCAAGCAGGAGGCCCGCGCCGCCGCCGCCCTCGACCACGAGAACATCGCCCGCGTCTACTTCTGCGGCGAAGACCAGGGGTTGCACTTCATCGCGTTCGAGTTCGTCGAGGGAATCAACCTCCGGCAGATGATCGACCGCCGCGGGGTGCTGCCGGCGGCCGAATGCGTCCGCTACATGATCCAGGTGGCCGCCGGGCTGAACCACGCGGCCGAGCGGGGCGTCGTTCACCGCGACATCAAGCCGTCGAACATCCTCATCACGCCCGACGGCCGCGCCAAGATCGTGGACATGGGCTTGGCCCGGCACCTCGGCTCCGAGGCGGTCAACGGCGGGGTGACGCAGAGCGGGGTGACGCTCGGCACGTTCGACTACATCTCGCCGGAGCAGGCGCTCGACCCGCGGCGCGCCGACGTGCGGTCCGACATCTACTCGCTCGGCTGTGCGTTCTACCACGCGCTCACCGGCCGCCCACCGGTGCCGGAAGGGACGGCCGCCAGGAAGCTCCGCGCCCACCAGTTCGACGAACCGCTCGACCCGCGTGTTTTGAATCCACAGGTACCGGACGAGGTCGTCGCGGTGCTCGCTCGGATGATGGCGAAGGAACCGGCCGACCGATTCCAGACGCCGACCGAACTGATCGCCCACCTGAAGGGGCTGGCCGAGCGGCTGAAACTGCGCGAGGTGCTGGCGACCGACCCGGCGACCCGCGACGTGCCGGCCGAGTTGCACCTCCTGCCCGAGGCGCCGCGGCTGTCCCCGTGGTGGACCGCGGCGGTCGGGGCGGTGATCCTGGCCGCAGTGGCGTTCGTCGTCGCGACCCGCGATCCGGCGCCGACGCCCGGCCTGCCGGCATCGGAGCAGGCGCGGCACAAGCCCGCGGAACCGCTCCCCAAAGACCCGGCCGCGCCCGCGGTGCCGCAATCGCCGGCCGCCGCGCCCGCCGGCGTGGTCCGCGACGTGGCACAACTGGTCAAGCGGCTCGAAGACCCGGGCACGACCAAGATCACGCTCGGACCGGGGGTGTTCGACCTCACCGGTCTGGAAAAGCCGCTGGCGTTCAACGGTGAAAGGCTCGAACTGGTCGGGGCGGTCGGCGGCGCGACGCGTGTCATCTTGCCGGCCGCAGAGGGCGCCGCTGCCGGCACCCTCACGCTCAAAGCCGTCGGCACCGTCGGCATCCGGAACGTGTGGTTCGACCTGAAGCCCGATCTGGACCTCGGCGCGGATGTGTCGAAGTTGGCGCTGGCCGGGCTGCGGCTTGACGCGGCTCAGGTGGAACTGACCGACTGCGTGTTCGCCGCGGCGGGCGACGGGCTGAAGAGCCACGACCCGCGGGCGGTGAAGGTGACGTCGGCCGGGCGGGTGCTGGTGTCGCGGTGCCTGTTCGCGCCGACTTCGGCCGGCGGGGTCGCACTGGCGGTGCCCGGCGGCGCGCGGGTGAGCGTGTCCGACAGCGGGTTCGCGCCCCACTCCGCGGCGCTGGCCGTCGAGGCGGCCGACGGCAACCCGCTGACCGAGGTCGGCTTCGACCACTGCACGCTCATGCTGTCGCCGGGGTGCGCGGCGGTCGAGACCGCGGCCCCCGCTCACCTGCTGGTGAAGGCGTCCGGGTGCGTGTTCGCGCCGGTGAACGGCGGGGCGGCGCGGCCGGCGGCGTCAACGTCGGACGCGGCGCGGCGCGGCGTTGTGGCACGTGTTATCGGTGACTCACCCGCCGGGGTGCGGTTCGAGGCGCCCGGCGGGCGCGCGAGCGCCTACTACGAAGTCGATCCGCTCGGCACGCTCGCCAAAACCTACACGTTCGAGGACTGCAAGGCGCAGGCTTTGGCGGTCGAGGCGAAGGGGCACGTCGAACTCAAGCAGCGGCCGTGGTCGGACGCGGACCCGCTGAAGGCGGCCGGCGAGTTGGTGCCGTGGAAGGCGTTCCGACTGCGCGTCGCCGACGACGCGGCGCTGTTCACCGCCGGCGAGCGGGGCTGGGTGCCGATGGGCGCGGTGTTCCTGGACGCGGTCGACGGCCGACTCCGGCGCGCTTACCCCGATCTGTTCGAGCGCGGGCTGTGGCCGCCGCCCCGGCCGGCGGCGGTCGGGGAGCGGCGGACGCTGGTGTGGTTCCCCGACGCCAAGCCCGAAGACCTCGCCCCCGGCGTCGAGTCCAACCTGACGAAACTGCTGGCGGACGTGCGCCCGGACGACGTCGTGCTGATCCGCCACACCGGCGAACTGCCGCGCGACACGATCGAGCTGAAGTCGTCCCGCAAGCCGAACGAGGGCGAGTTCAAGGTCACGTTCCGGGCCGCCGAGGGGTCTCACCCGGTGTTCACGATCGACCCGGACGGGGAGGCCGACCAGACCATGTTCCGGCTGGTCCGCGGCGAGGTGACGTTCGAAGGGGTCCACTTCCGGCTCAAGCCGGATCTGCCCAAGAACAACCAGCGGGCGGTCGCGGTCGGGATCGTCAACGGCCGCGCCTGCACCTTCCGCAACTGCCTGTTCACGCTGGCCGAGGAGGACGACGCGCCGGCGGCCGCCGTCCACCTGCCGAACATCGACGCGGACGCCGCGATGATGGCCCCGGCGAACCGGCCGCGGCCGACCGTCACGTTCGACCGGTGCGTGCTCCGCGGGCGCGGGCGCGGGGTGTGGGTCGCCGCCAGCCGCCCGCTCAACCTGGCGGTCACCGACTCGCTCACCGCGCTCGACGGCCCGGTGCTGCTGACCGAGGCCGGCGGCAAGATGAGCGGTTCGCTGACGAGCGAGGCGAAGCTGACCGGCACGACGGTGCTGGCCGGCGGCCCGGTGGTCGAGATGCGCGGGGCGAAGACGGTTGACGCGATGCGCGCCGCCGGGCTGGTCAAGCTGGACGTGGAGGCCGACCGCTGCCTGTTCGTCGCGGTGCCGGGGGCCGGCCGCCCGCTCGTCGAACTGGAGGGCGTCGATCCGGCCGAGTGGAAGTCGGTGCTGGGCTGGCAGGCGAAGGAGCCGAACCGGTTCGCCAACTTCGATTCCGGCGCGGTTCTTGCCGCGATCAAGCCCGGCGGCGACGGACTGCCCAAGGAGTGGCTGCGGGACGACTGGGTCGCGCACACCGGCGAGCCGGCCGGCGCGGACAAGCGGTTCGGGCAGGTGACGTTCGCCGCCGCGGTCGGCGGGCTGAAAGACCTCGCGGCGCTGAAGCCGGCCGACGCGGTCGTGAAGGCGGTCGATTTCCCCGACCTGAGCGGCCCGAAGGAGTTGGCCGTCGGGGCCGCCCCCGACAAGCTGCCGGCGGTCGTCGAAGAGCCGAAGCCGGAGAAGGACGAGTAAGCCGCCCGGGGCGCGCCGACGCCGAACGTAGCGGCCGCACCCGCCCGGCCTTCTCATATTCTTCACCCCTCGCGCTTCCGTCGGGCGCGGCACGCGGGTAGCATCACATCCGAACGGCCGGCCTCTCTGGGTTGTCGCCCGGCCGCATGTCCACCGTCTGCTCAGAGGCTCGAACCATGCGCTCCGTTCTCGCGCTTATCCTGGGAGGCGGTCGCGGCTCCCGGCTGTTCCCGCTCACCCGCTCGCGGTCCAAGCCGGCGGTGCCGGTCGCCGGCAAGTACCGGCTGATCGACATCCCGATCTCCAACTGCATCAACTCCGACCTGAACAGCATCTACGTGCTCACGCAGTTCCTCAGCGCCAGCCTGCACCGGCACATCGCCAACACGTACAAGTTCGACATGTTCAGCAAGGGGTTCGTCGAGGTGTTGGCGGCGCAGCAGACCAACGAGAGCGCCGACTGGTACCAGGGGACCGCGGACGCGGTGCGGCAGAACCTGTCGTACATCGCGCGCGAGCACCCGGAGCACGTCCTCATCCTGAGCGGCGACCAACTGTACCGCATGGACTTCCGCCAGTTGTTCGAGACGCACCGCGGGCTGAAGGCGGACGTGACCATCGCCGCCATCCCGGTGCCGGAGCGGGACACGGCCGGGTTCGGGCTGCTGAGCATGGACGCGAACAGCCGGATCACCGGGTTCGTGGAGAAGCCGAAGACCGCCGAGGAACGCGCCCCCTATTACACCTCGGCCGAGTGGATCGAGCGCCGCGGGATCGAGTGCCGCGGCCGCCACTACCTGGCCAACATGGGCATCTACCTGTTCAAGACGGAGGTGCTGCTGGAGGTGCTGACCGCCAAGCCGCTGGCCACCGACTTCGGCAAGGAGGTGTTCCCGCGGAGCTACAAGACGAAGAACGTGTGCGCCCACCTGTTCGACGGGTACTGGGAAGACCTGGGCACGATCCGCAGCTACCACGAGGCGAATCTGGCGCTGGCCAGTGCCAACCCGCCGTTCGACTTCTTCGTGCCCGACGGGATCATCTACACGCGGATGCGGAACCTGCCGGCCAGCCGCATCACCGGGGCGACGCTGGCCGAGAGCATCGTCGCCGACGGGTGCGTGATCGGCGCGGACACCAAGATCGAGCGGTGCCTGGTCGGCGTCCGGAGCCGGATCGGGGCCGGGTGTACTCTGCGCGACGTGGTGGTGAGCGGGTCGGACACGTTCGAGACGGACGCGGAGCGCGCGGAGAACCGGCGGAAGAGCCGCCCGGACCTGAACATCGGCGACGGGTGCGTGATCGAGCGGGCGATCCTGGACAAGGACTGCCGCATCGGCCGCGGGGTGAAGCTGCTGAACCGCGACAACAAGCAGGAGTTGGACGGCCCCGGCGGGTCGTACTACATCCGCGACGGGATCATCTGCGTGCCCCGCGGCGCGACCATCGTGGACGGGACCGTGGTGTGAAAAGCAGAAGAGTTTCACCACAGAGGGCGCAGAGGGCACGAGAGAAAGGCAGGAAAAAGATTGAGTCAAACATTGTTTTCCTGCCTTTCTCTCGTGCCCTCTGCGCCCTCTGTGGTGAAACTCTTCCTGATTACACCGGCGGCTCGTCCGTGGCGGTGTCGTCGGCCGGGGCGGGCGGCTTCAGCCCCGGGGCGCGGGCGTTGAGCTTCTGCTGCCGATACACCGCCAGGTCGCGCTGCAACTTCACCTCGTGATCGGCCTTCAACTCCTTGTAGCGGGCCATCCAGTACCGCCGCGTCGCCCAGAAGTCGAGCACGGCGAGACATACGGCGACGAACACCAAACCCATGATCCCGATCCAGTAAAAGCCGACCAGCCGGGCGAACTGGCGGTCCGCTTGGGTCTGCGGGTCGTCCGGGTCGGCCGGCCGGTCGCGATTCGGGATCGCGTCCATGCGGGCGTCCATCCCGGACAGGTAGTAGGTGCCGATCAGCCCGCCGATGACCACCAGCAGCGCGGACGTGACCGCCCGCCGCCGGGCCTGCCCGCGGCGGTAAACGCGGTCCTCGTCGGGCAGGAACGGCTCGCCGGCCAGCACGCGAAGGGCGCGCCGCTGTCGCGCCGCGGCCAGCGCGCCGGCCAGGATCAGACCCGCCGCCAGGATGAGGCCGACTGCCACGGAACACCTCGAAGTCAGGGCGCTACTTCGTCAACTCGACGCACACCAGTTCCTTCTCGTCGCGCAGGTAGAGCCGGCCGTCGGCCAGCGCCGGGTGCGCCCACGTCTTGCCGCACGCCTTGCTCTTGCACAGCGGCTTGAACCCCTTCGGGTCCGGTTCGAACAGCGTCAGTTCGCCGCTGTCGTCCAGCATGAGCAACTTCTCCTTGCCCGCCGGGCCGCACTTCACCAGCGCCGCGTGGAACTCGCCGAGCGCCGCCTTCTCCCACGCCGGCTTGCCGGTCTTCAGTTCGACGCACGCCAGCGCGATCCCTTTCTTGGTCGAGCCTTTAATCAGGTAGATGTGCTCGCCCACCACGACCGGGGTCGAGAAGTAGCAGGTGAGCGCCTTGTTCCGCCACGCCTCTTCCACCGCCGGCTTGCCGTCCTTCTCCGTCAGCTTGAGCGCGATCGCCCCGCCGGTCACAGTGCTGCCGAACACCAGCCCGTTCGCGACGACCGGCGTCGCGCTCGACTCGATGATCGGCCCGACGCGGCCCTCGAACGGCACCGACCACAGCTTGTCGCCGGTGTCGCTCAGACCCAGGAGGTGCTCGCCGGTCAGGAACACGAGCGACTTGCCGACGCGGGTGGGTGACGAGTAGGACGCCGGGTCGTCGGTCGCCTGCCACGCCGGCTTGCCGGTCTTGGCGTCGAACGCGACCACGCCCGACCCCTTCCCGCCGACCATCACGATCACCTTGCCGTCCACTACGATGGGCGACGTCGAGGTGCCGAAGAACGGGTTGCCGGTCTTGAAGTCCTTCAGCGGCTCGACCTTCCAGTCGATGTCGCCGGTTTTGGCGTCCCAGCAGGCGAGGATGCCCAGCCCGCTGTACGTGAACACCTTCCCGCCGCTGACCGCCGGGGTGCTGCGCGGCCCGTTGCCGAACGGCGGCTTGTACTCGGCCCGCTCGTAGCTCTTTTCCCATCGCTTTTCGCCGGTCTTGGCGTCGAACGCGGCGAGTGCGTCGGCGTTCTTGCCGCGGGGTTGGTAGAAGGCGTACACCACGCCGTCGGCCACGACCGGCGAGCTGTGCGCGTCTCCAACAGGCTGCTTCCAGAGCGTTTTGAGGGTGCCTTCCCACGGCTCGACGGTGGCGGGGATGGCGTTGTCGCGGGTCGGTCCGAGGAACTGCGGCCAGTCGGCACTTCGGGCGGAGAGTGCAAGTGCGAGAGCAAGGGCGACGGCGGCCAAGAAGCGCGGCATGGGTGCTCCTGCGTGTGGCGCGTGCCGACCGCGTTCGGCGAGCGGCGCGGCGTCAGCCCGCCGGTAACCTAGACGACGGGCAGCGGCGTTCGTGTCGCGCTTATGGTATCCGCGGGCGCGGGCGTCGGCCGCGCGTTCAGGAAGTGATGGAGCGGGGCGTAGTTCCAACCGGTGTCGTGCGCGTCGGCGATGCGCTTCAGCCGCGCGATCGCCTCCTCGGTGATTTCGGACATCCGTTGCTGAAATGTCGGGTCGCAGAAGTAAATGCGGCACCCAAGCGGGCGCGATTCGCGCGCGGTACACAGCCCGCTCACCTGATACGGGCACCCGTCGCGCGAGAACGGCCCGTCGGCGGCGAGCGGCGCGCCGGCGAGCAGGATTTCGGCCTCGAACGCGCTGATGAAGAGAGTATGGCCGTACTCGGTGAACCGGCAGCACTTCCCGGACGCGCCGCACCGCGGCCCGGCCGCCGCTATGGCCGCGTCCGCCCACGCGTAGACTTCCAGCACCGCCCGACGCACGTCTGTATTCATAGTCTCAAGTCGTAAAGTCGAAAGTCGAAAAGTCCGAAGGCCGTCGAGTCTTTGACTTTACGACTTTCGACTTTACGACTTGAGACTCACATGCGAATGACCTTGAGCCGCCGCGAGATCTCCTCGACCGGGATCAGTTCACCGGTGCCCGCGCCCGGGCACTGCTCGCACGTCTTCTGCCACTCCTCCGGGGTCTCGACGTTCGAGTCCCAGAACGGCCACGTGCGGCACTGCGGCGGGCGCACCGGGTAGACCGTGCAGCCCTTCCCGCGCTCGAAGAAGACGCAATCCCCGTTGTCCCGCTCGCGGATGGTGCGGCGACCGCGGGCCTTGCGAGTGTACAGGGCGCGGACCTCGGTCGCCGGCCGGCCGAGGAACGCGGCGATGTCGGCGACTTCGTCGTCCGTCACCCACACATAACCCGGCGCGCCGGTACAACAGTCGCCGCACCGTGTGCAAGTAAAGTGCAGGCCGTCGGCGTACCACGGGCTGTCCGGGGCGTCTTCGGTCACGTTTCGCCTACCGTATGAATGGGACACTGTTGATGATACCGCGGCCCGGCGTCGGGGCCAACCCCGCCTTCACTCCGGCGCTTGCGACCGCGGGGCGAATGTGTAATCCTATCCGGCGTGCGACCGACGCTCCCTTTTTCCCGACAGCGCGATGACACAACTCATGGGAGTGGCTCTGCGCGGTACCGGAAGCTGTCTGCCGGCCCGCGTGGTGCCCAACGACGAGTTCACCACCGCATTCCGTCTCGACACAACCGACGAGTGGATACGGACGCGGACCGGCATTCGTGAGCGGCGGTTCGCCGGCCCCGGTGACACGTCCGCGTCGCTCGGCACCGCCGCGGCGCGCCGCGCGCTGGAGGCCGCAGGTGTGCAACCTCACGACATCGACCTGATCGTGTGCGCGACCATCACCCCGGACTTCATGTCGCCCTCCACCGCGAACCTGATTCAGACCGGGTTGGGATGCCGGCCGGTCCCGGCGTTCGACCTCACCGCCGCGTGTTCGGGCTTCCTCTACGCGCTGTCCGCGGCGACGCAGTTCGTGCGGACCGGGGCGGCACGGCACGCGCTGGTGATCGGGGCGGATGTGCTGACGCGCATTGTCGATTTCACCGACCGCAACTCGTGCATCCTGTTCGGCGACGGGGCCGGGGCGGTGGTGCTGTCGGCCACGCCGGTGCTCAACTGCGGGGTGCGGGCCGTCCGGTTGTACTCGGACGCAACCCGGCAGGAGTTGATTCAGGTGCCGAGCCGGGTAACGCCGAACCCGCCGCCGGGGTCGCCGTCGTTGCAACGGCTCGACTACATGCGATTGAGCGGGCGCGAGGTATTCCGGTTTGCGGTCACGCGGATGGTCGAACTGATCGCGCAGGCGCGTGCCGACGTGCGAGAACTGGGCCTGGGCGCCATCGACGTGCTGATCCCGCACCAGGTGAACCAGCGGATCATCGACGCGGCGCTGGAAGCGGCGGCTTTTCCGCATGACAAAGTGGTAGTGAACCTGGACCGGTATGGGAACACGTCGGCGGCGAGCGTGCCGATCGCGTTGGACGAGGCGCTGCGGGCGGGCCGGTGCAAGCCGGGCGACGTGGCGCTGCTGGTGGCGTTCGGCGGCGGGCTGACGTGGAGTAGCGCGCTGGTGGTGCTGTGAGCGAGGGCGCACGTCTACGCAAGCGCTGCGACAACGGTGAAACCGGCCCTCAATCAGCCGCGGCGTGAAATCCCCACTTTACGCTCCCTTTACTTCTTCGCAACACCCGCCTACCGGCAGTCTGAGCCGCAGATGCGGTTGACACGGCACGGGGGAAAGCTTAAAGATGCCGCCCGATTGGACCGACGCCCGGCCCGCCGCTCGACGGAGGGTTCGCGGCGGGCACGCCCCGGGTGCGGTCCGAACGAGTCGCCTTTCACGGAGGTTCACCAGATGATCCGTCGGAACTGGATCGCCCGCGCGCTCACCACTGCTGTTGCCGCCGGTGCCGTTGTCCTGTCCGCTCAGCCCGCTCAGGCCGGCCTGCTGCCGGTGTCGGTCACCGTCCAGCCCGAAGCCGGCAACTTCCGCTGGACGTACTCGGTGGTACTGCCCACCGACATGAAGCTGCAGGCCGGCAACTACTTCACCATCTACGACTTCGCCGGGTACAAGAGCGGGTCGGGCATGGTCACCTCGACCTCGCCGGACGCCAGCTTCTCGCAGTACTGGACGCTGAGCACCAACCCGCTCGGGCCGACCCCGGCCCGGCTCAACCCGCAGGACGACCCGGCCATCACCAACCTGACGTTCACCTACAACGGGCCGGAGATCCCCAGCGGCCAACTCACCCTGGGCAACTTCGTCGCCACCTCGACGTTCGGCAACGCCGGGGCCAGCTTCTTCACCGCCACCAACCCGCAGGCGCTGAGCGGCAACATCGACAGCAACATCACCGGCACCCTGTCGCCGGTGGGCGAGGAAATCCCGGCCCCGATCGGCACCCCGGAGCCGACCACGATGGTGCTGGCCGGCGTCGGCCTGCCGCTCATCGGGCTGGGCCGGTGGGTCCGCCGCCGCAAGGCCGGAGCCGCCGCCTGAGTGTGACCGGTCGTTTCGTCGAACCGCCGGCGTGAGCCGGCCGGGTGTCGCCCCGTGTGGCGCCCGGCCGGCTCACGCCGGCGGTCCGACGTTTGTCACGTCCGCCTCCGCGCTCTTCCGCCGACCGCCCCGCGCGACTACCATGTGGGGACCGCACTTCGCGCGAGGAGCTGTCGCCATGAGATTTCTGCCCGCCGCGCTGTTGACCGCGTTGCTCGCGTTCCCGGCACCCGTCGCTTCGGCCGACCCGCCGGCGTCGAAAGACGGGCCTACCGTCGATTCCCTGGCCGCCGACCTCGGCAACCCGGCCTTCGGCGCCCGCGAACGCGCCGAGCGCGAGCTGTGGAAGCGCGGTAAGGACGCCATCCCCGCGCTGGAGAAGGTAGCTCGCGGCGACGACCCGGAGGCCGCCCGCCGCGCGCAGGCGGTGCTCGACCGCTTCGGCTGGGGCGACCTGCCCGACACCCCGCCGGACGTTCTGAAACAAATCCGGAAGTTCCAGGCCGGCGACGCCAACCTCGCCCGCTCCGAAGCGGCCCGCAAGGAGGCCGTCGGCGAGTTGATGCGGCTCGGCCGCCCCGGCGTCGCGGCGCTGCGGGCCATCCTCGCCAAGAACCTGCCGGCCGACTCGCGGGCGCGGCTCATCGTGTCTGTCACCACGCAGGTTCGCCGCGAGGTGCCGCTGCTCCTCATCGACGGCAAACTCGACCAGGCCGACGAACTCGTCTCGCTCCACGCCGCCGGCACCACCTCCGCCGACGGGGCGGCCGACTACGCCGCCTTCCACATGCTGCGCGGCGACCTGCCCGCCGCTATCGACCGGGCCGCGGCCGCCGCCAAGGCCGCAGCGAAGGCCGACGCGGTCCGCGCCGGCGACACGTCGAAGATGGTGTTGGTGTACCTGTACCGCGCCGCGGGGCTGTGGGCCAAGGCCCGGGCCGCGGCCGACGACCTCCCGGTCGCGCCGGACGCGCCGAGCTTCCGCGAGGTGCTGCTCGAAGAAGAGGGCGACTGGCCGGCGGTCGCCGACCTCGCCCCCGGGCGCGAGCTGAACCACCCGGACGCGGTGCGGCTGATCCTCACCCGGCTCGCCGGCCGGCACGACAAGCTGGAAGACGCCATCAAGAAGGTGCGGGCCGACGCCAACGAGTTCAACGACGCGACCGACCACCGGGACGCGGCCATCGCGCTGCTGGCCGCCAACCGCGCCGCCGACGCCGCCGACCTGCTCACCCGCAAGCGGACCAACCTCGACCTGCTGTCGGAAATCCAGATCGCGCGGATGAAGTACGCCGACGCGCTGGAACTGATCGAGGGCAAGGAGGACGTCTTGCCGGACGAGCGGCTGGAGTTCAACCTCCGCCGTGCTCGCGTGCTGATGACCGCCGGCAAGCGGGAGGAGGCGGTCAAGCTGTTCGGGGAGGTGGCCCGCGGGCTGTCCGCCACGACGCGGAACAGCAGCTTCCTGTCGAAGCCGGCGCGGTCGCTCATCCGCACCGAACTGCGGGTCGGGCTGCGCGACCTGGCGTGCGAGCACGCGGCCCAACTCGTCCCGCCGAACACGAACACCTCGAGCGTCGGCGGCGAGTCGGTGTACGAGCTGCTGTTCCCGCTCGACCCGGTCACGGCCGAGACGCTGTTCCTGCTGCTCCGCCAGCACCGGGTGCCCGGCGACCAGCCCGGGGCGAGCATGGTCCGCACCCGCGACCTGCTGAACGGGGCCGCGCCGCGGCCGGCGGTGGACGAGGCGGCCCGGCTGCTCCGCGAGTCGGCCGGGCTGACGGCCGGGAACGCCACGCTGCTGAAGGCGCGGCGGCTGTTCGCGCTGGCGATGGTGCTGCGGGCCGCCAAGCGGACGGAGGAGGCGGAGGCGGCGTTCAAGGCGGCGGCCGAGGTGACCGCGACGGCCGACGGGGCGGCGACCGCGCTCGGCGCGCGGTCGTGGGTGTACGGCGCGCCGGACCCGGCCCGGGTGTGGGTCGAGTGGGGCGACTACCTGACCGAGCTGGGCCGCCACCGGGCCGCCGCGGCGGTGTTCGAGGAGGGCTGGCGGCTGTTCCCCGATCAGCCGCTGACGATGCTCCTGTGGGGGCGGGCGCTGCTGGCCGCGGGCGACGCGAAGGAGGGCGCGCGGCGGGTCGAGCTGGCGCACTGGGTGAGCCTGGGTAACGAGAAGGTCCGCGGCCGGTTCCTGGACGAGCTGTCCCGCCGCGGCGAGGGGCAGGCGCTGCGCCGCGAGGTCGGGCTGATCTCGAAGGCGTGCTGGAGCCACAGCCACACGTTCGGCAACGTCATGAACCAGTGCTCGCGGGCGTGCTTCCTGACCGGCGACTACGAGCAGGCCGAGGTGTGCGGGGTGCGGGCGCTGCTGGTGGTGATGCGCAAGCCGAACATCTACTACGTGGACCCGGTCGGCTACCTGAACGTGCCGCACGAGTTGCTCGCGTTCCGCGCCCGGGCGCTGCTCGACGCCGGGCGCGTCGCCGAGGCGGTCGCGGCGGCCCGCGACGTGCTGGCGGTGACCCCCGGCTACATGGAGATGGTGACCGGGATCGTGCCGGCGCTCGACCGCGCCGGGCACAAGAAGGAGGCCGACTCCCTGTTCGACTTGTCATGGGCGGCGCACGAGAAGATGCTCAAGGAGTTCCCCGACAGCGGCCAAGCCCGCGGCGCGCTGGCGCAGTTGTCCGGGCTGTGCAACCGCCGGCTGGACGACGGGCTGAAGTACGCGAAGGAGGCCGTCGCGTCCGACCGCGAGTCGGTAGGGTATCGCGAGTGGCTGGCGGAGGTACACTTCCGCCGCGGCGAGCGAGCCACGGCGGTGAAGGCGATGCAGGCGCTCGTGGACGAGTACCCGCGGACGTTCCTGTTCCGGCGGCAACTGGAGCGCTACCGCACCGCCGCGTTCGACAGCCCGTGGCCGCTCACCTCGGACTGAACCGGAAGTGCGGAGTGTGGAGTGCGGAACGCGGAGTGAGGGCGGCAGACGAGGCCGGCCTCGCTCCGGGTTTTCTGCCGACATTCCGCACTCCGCGTTCCGCACGCCGAATTTCGTCCCAATCGGTCGCGGGCCGTGCGTCGTCGTGTATGGTAGGAGGTTATGGCCAAACCCGGCGCGCTACCGATCGCGCGGCCTCTGGCGGACACGGAACCCGCCGCGCCGCCGCCCGCCGCCGACCCGCACCCCCCCGCGGACCGGCCCGGCGAGGACGCGCTCGTTCTGATGTTCAATCAGGTTCGTGATGAGCTGGTGAGCACGCTTCTGTACCTGCTGGGCAACGCCGACGACGCTCAGGACGCCGCCCAGGAGGCGTTCCTCAAGTGCTGGCGGGCGCGGGCGGGCGTGCCGGACGTGCAGAACCTGCGGGCGTGGATCTTCCGCGTCGGGCTGAACGCGGCCAAGGACTTCCAGCGCTCGGCATGGAACCGCAAGAGCCGCCCGCTCCCGGAGGACGACGTGATGCTCCCCACGCGGGACGACGCCCCGGCCCAGACAGTCGAAGACCAGGAAGCCCTCGACCGGCTCCGCCAGGCCATCACACAGCTTCGGCAGGACGAAAAAGAGGTGTTCCTGCTGCGGCAGAATGGCGATCTGACGTACGAGCAGATCGCCGAGATCCGCAACGCCCCGGTCGGCACCGTGAAGACCCAGATGCGTACCGCACTCATCAAGCTGCGGAAGGTGCTCGGAGAAAAGGACGAAGGGTGAGCAATGACGGATGAAGCGGAGCGGGGCGGGATTCACCGCGGCTCAACCTTCATCCTTCGTTCTCCATCCTTCCTAACGACGATGAACTGCCAACACTGCCAACCGCTGCTGCTCGACCACCTGTACGGCCTGCTCGATGGGCCGGACGAGGCGGCCGTTCGCGCCCACCTCGACCAGTGCCCGGCGTGCGCCGCGGCGCGCGACGAGGCCGCCCGCGTCGGCGGGCTGATCGCCCGGGCCGCCAAGTCGGCGTTCCCGCACACGCGGTTTGAAGCCCCGGCCGACGAACCGGCCGAGGTCATCGCCACTCCTGCGCCCGCCGTGCCGGCACTCCCGCTCGCCAAACCCGGCCGCGGGCTGCGGCTCGCCGCCGTCGTGTCGTGGGCGGTCGCCGCCGCGGTGCTGGTCGCCATCCCCGGCACCGTCCTGCCTGTGCTGACCGCGTTCAAGGCCGCCGAGCGGGCGACCGCCGAGGCCGACGGGGCCCGCCGCGAGGCGGCCCGGCTCGCCGGCGACGCGGAACTGGCGCGGGCCGGCGCGCTCCGCCGCCAGACCGACGCCGAGTTCAGGGTGACCGTCGCCGAGCAGTTCCAGACGGCGCTACTCGGCCAGTGGGCCGAAGCCCAGAAGGCCGCGCTCGCCGCCGCCGCCCGCGACCTGACCATCGACGTCCAGAAGCCGGCGACCGTCCAGCCCGGCGCGCCCAACGAGTTCGTCGTCGTCGTCAACGACGAGCGGAAGCAGTGGGAGCGGACCGGCAAGCGGATGGTCGCGGAGGTCCACGCGGTCGGCGCGTCCGACGCCGTCATCTTCACCCAGCCGATCGACAGCGAGCAGGCGGCCGACAAGCGGCACGCCCTGCGCCTGCCGGCGTCCGTGTGGACGAAGGTGAAGCCGGATGCCGAGCTGTTCCTGGTCGTCGCCCAGGTGGACGAGAAGACGCAAGCCCGGACCGAACTGCTGGAGCGGGTGAAGCTCGCCGGCCCGGTGTTCACCACGCTGCTGGTGACCGACAAGGCGCACTACCGCCCCGGCGAGCGGCTGTTCTTCCGCTCGCTCACCCTCGACCGCATCAGCCTCCGCCCGCCGGCCCGCGAGCAGGTGTTCCGCTACGAGTTGCACGCGCCCAACGGCCGCCCGGTCGCGGGGCTGAGTGTGGCCGGCACCACGGAACTCGTCCGCGTCGGCGCGGACGGCAAGGTCGAGCCGGTTCGGGCGACCGACGGCGCGGCGGTGCGCGGGGTGGGGAGCGGCGAGCTCGTGCTGCCGCCGGACCTGGCCGACGGCGACTACACGCTGGTGCTGCGGGAGTCGCCGCACCCCGGCGGGTTCCCGGCGGCCGTGGCCGCGCCGGTGGCCCGCAAGGTCACCGTCCGCAGTGGTCAGCCGGACCACTTCCGCAAGCGGCTCGGGTTCGCCCGCGGGTCGTTTGCCGCCGGCGAGACGGTCGAGGCGTGGGCCGAACTCGCGTTCCAGGACCGGCCGGTGCCGAACGCCGAGGTGGTCGCGGTCGCGGCCGAGGTGGACGGCCGCCCGGTCGCGGCCATCGACGCGCCCAAAGCCACCGACGCCAACGGCCGCGTCACCGTCCGGTTCGCGCTGCCGCCGGAGGTTCAGGCCGGCGACGCCCGGCTGAAGGTCACCTTCCGCACGCCGCCGGGCACCGAGGAGATGGTCGCCAAGCAGGTGCCGGTGGTCGGGCGGCGGCTGAACGTCGAGTTCTTCCCGGAGTGCGGCGACACGCTCGTCGCGGGGGTGCCGTGCAAGGTGTACGTCCGCGCGACCACGCCGGCCGGCATCGCGGTGGACGTGCGCGGCGTCGTCACCGACGGGCGGCGGGAGCTGGCCCGAGTCGAGACCCTGACCGACGCCGGCGAGCCGGGCGCGAACCGCGGGCTGGCCGCGTTCACCTACACCCCGGAACTCGGCACCCGGGTGTGGCTCAAGCTCGAAGCCCCGGCTGGGGCGTGCGCGCCGATCCTGCCCGACGTGCCGGTGGCCAACGCCGCCGTCGGGCTGCTCGGCGGGGCCGCGGCGACCGGGGCGCGAACGGGCTACCCGCTGCCCGCGCCGAAGGCCGAGGGCGTAGTGATGTCCGTCCTCGACCCGGTGACCGCGCCCGGCGAGCCGATCCGCGCCCGGCTGCACGCGGTCGGCCAGCCGCGGCAACTGGTCGTCGGGGCGTACACCCGGGGCAAGCTCAGCGACACCCAAAAGGTGACGGTCGAGCCGGAGGTGCCGCAGATCGTCAAGCTGATAGCCGGGGCCGACCCGCGGGGCGGCGTGGTCCGCGTGACCGCGTTCGAGGAGCCTGAGGACGGCGGCGACCTGAAGCCGGTGGCCGAGCGGCTGGTGTTCCGCAAGCCGGGCGAGGTGCTCAAGCTCGACTGCGCGGTGGCCACCGACGGCCTGGGGCCGGCGGTCCCGCTCGCCGCGTCGCCGGCGCTGGAGTCGGGCGCATTGGCCAAGCTTTCGATCGCCGCGACCGACGAGAAGAAGAACCCGGCGGCGGCGATCCTCTGGGCGGCGGCGGTCAACAGCGGCGCGGCCCCGGGGCCGCGGGACCGGCTCATGCCGACGCACTTCCTGCTCGCCGGCGAGGTGCAGAAGCCGGACGAGTTGGAGTACGCCGACTTCCTGCTGACCGACCACCCGAAGGCGGCCGAGGCGCTCGACCTGCTGCTGGGCACGCAGGGGTGGCGGCGGTTCGCCGAGCAGCGGCCGGCGCCGACGGACGCGGCCCGCGTGCAGCCGGCGGCCGGGAACGCGCCGGCCCCAACCCCCGAGGTGGTGCGGCTCCAGGCGCACAACGGGCAGAACAACGTGCTGGCCGAGCAACCGCTGCTGCGCGAGAACCGCAGAGCGGCCGAGGCGTTCGGCCCGCGGTACGAGGAGGCGGTGCAGGCGCTGGCCCGGGCGCGGCAGAAACTGGACGAAGCTCGCGCCGCAGCCGCCGACCCGCAACCGGCGCCGGCCGCGGAGGCGCTCGCCCGCGCGGCGCGAGCTGCCGCCGAGGACAAGGCGGCCCGCGCGGACGCGGCCGGCGAGCCGGTTCGGGCGTTCCGGGCGAACGTGTGGTACGGCGTCGCCGGGCTGTTCCTGCTGGCGGCCGGCTGCGGTGCGGTCGCGGTACGGCGCCCGGCCGACCGGTTCCCGCTCGGGTTCAGTACGCTCGGCGCACTCGGCCTGGCGGCGTTCCTGCTGGTCGCGGCCGGCTGGGGCGACGAGGCGCGGGCCGCGGCGACCGGAGCCGCGCGGGGCGGGGGCGACCAAGTTGAGGCGATGAGCGCTGAGGCGTCAACAAAGCAGGTCGCAGAGGAACGCGCGATGACGCGCGAGCGGAATGCGCAGTTGGCGAAGTTGGCAGCGATCCAGGCGCAGTCCGCGGCCGAGGCGAAAGCCGAAACCGTAGCGATGGCTGAGGTCGCAGCGACCGGCCTGCCGTCCGGGTTCGCGCCGCAGAAGGGCGGCCTCGGGTTCGGCGGGGCAGGGGGCCACCCCGCGAAGCCGGGCGCGACGGGGCCGGCGATGGGCGGTATGATGCCCGGCGCGGGAGGCGTTGACAATATCGCGCCGGCGAAGTTGACGCCGTCGGGTGGGGGGCCGCCGGCCGCCCCCGCGCCGCCCGCAGGGCCGTCCGTGCCGGTCGCGCCGAGTCCGCCGGGCGCGGCGAAGCACGGGACGCCGGGACGCCGTGACGGTGGCGTGACTCCGGCCGACCTGCTGAACGGGCGGCCGACCCCGTTCACAGGCACGTCGAAGGGGGACGCCGACCGCTTCGCCGAGCAGGCCGACGAACTGAAGCGGGCGGCGGCTCGCGCCGTCACCTATGCCAACGACCGCTCCAACACGCTGACCGAGGCGATCGACGCCTACTTCCGGCAGCGGCTGCGCGCCAAGCAGGGCGACGCGGCGGCGTTCGCCGACAAGGCGACGGAGGTGGAGCGGCTCGTCGCCGGGCAGCTCCGCGGGGCGGTCGCCCGGCCACAGCCGCCGCTGGTGGTGCGCGAGTACGCTGCGCCGCGGCCGCAGCCGCCGCTCTCGGCCGACACGTCGGAAGACACGGTGCTGTGGCAGCCGGTGATCGTGCTCCCGGCCGACGGCAAGGCGACGCTCACCTTCCACCTCGGCGCCGCGCCGGGCGGGTATCAGGTGGTGGTGGCCGGGCACACCGCCGACGGCCGGCTGGGGGCGACGCGGGGGCTAATCAAGACGACCCCGCCGCGCACGGTCGGGCCGGATGCGGCGGTCCCGCCGGCCGTAGCGCCAACACCGCCCGCGCCGTGACGGTTGCCCGATTGCCGCCCACATCCCGACCCGCCGGTGAGGTTCCGCTCGCCGGCGGGTCGATGCCACTTAGTGTTCGGTTTTTGGTATTTGGTGTTCGGTCTTCGCGCCGCCTGTGCAACCGCGCGGCGTGCGGTTCGGTGAAGACAAAACACCAAAAACCAAACACGAAATACGAGGGCTCGAGATGCGCCGCGTATGGCTGTCGGCGGTCGGTGTGTGTGTCGGGTCGGCGCTCGTGTCGGCGGGCGAGCCGCACACCGGGCCGCTGGCCGGGGTCGGCGAGTACAGCCGGCCGCACACCCACTACCCGAGCGGGCCGCGGGTCGCGCCGGCGTGGGGCTACCCCGGGCTGGTCGGCGGCCCGTACGTCGGCTACCCGCCGCCCGGCTTCCCGGGCTATCCGACGTTCGCCTACCGCGGGTTCGGCTACCCCGGCTTCGGCTACCCGTTCTACCCGGGGTTCTTCGGCTTCTCCGGTCGGGCTGGGTCGTCGTGGTCGAACGGGCTGAGTCTGTACGGCCCGCCGGTCCCCACCTACGGACCGCTGCCCGGCGTGTTCGGGGCCAACGACCTGAACCGCCAGTGGCGCAGCACGCTCGCCCCGGGGTTCGCCGGGTACGGGTTCGTCGGCATTTATCGCATCAGCCCGCGCCCGGTGCCGCGCACGGTGTCGGTGTGGCCGTCCATCGAACCGCTCGCCACGAGCGCTGTCGCGCCCGCCCCGGCGGCCGCGCCTGGCGGGTGCCTCATCCTGTCGGTGCGGGTGCCCCAACCCGCCGCCGAGGTGTTCGTGGACGGCCAGAAGACGGCGCAGACCGGGACCGACCGGACGTTCGAGTCGCCGCCGCTCGACCCGGGCAAGGGGTACTCGTACACGGTGACGGCGCGGTGGGTCGAGCGCGGGCAGACGGTAGAAATGTCGAAGGTGGTGAGCGGCACCCCGGGCGAAGTGGTGCGGGTCGATTTCGGCCCGCCGGGCGTCGTCGGGCGGTGAGGCATCCTCGTGTGGCCGCCCTCACTCATCTGTAGCCGGCCTCTGTGAGGCCGGTGCGGCTCATGTGGTGTCGCTCCGGCTTCACAGAGGCCGGCTACAGAAACGGTCGGCTCACTTCGCCTTTTTGGCGGCGGCGACCAGTTCCTCGCAGTGCCCTTCGAGGTCGCGGTTGCCGGTGCGGCGGGCTGTCTCCAACCCGGCCTCGGCGAACTTCAGCGCCTTCTCCCCGGCCTTCAGGCGAAGCATTTCCTCGGCGGCGGTCGTGTAGAACTTGCCCTCGTCCGGGTGCAGCGCCGTCAGCCCCTCAAACTCCGCGGCGGCCTTGTTCACGTCTTTCGCCTTCACGAACACTTGGGCCTTGCGGAGCTTGTACTCGGTCTCCCGCTGCCCGCTGTTGTGGTCCGCGTCGTACTTGGAACCGGCGTCGATCAGTTCGACCGCCTTGGCGGTGTCGCCGCTCGCGGCCGCGCCGGTAATGGCCGTCGCGTACAGCCGGTAGCGGTCCGGGTTGGCCGCGTCGAACGGCTTGAGCAGCCCGGCCTGCGCGAACGCCACCGCGAGGTCGCGGGCGTCGAGCTTGATGGCCGCGAGCATCGCCTGTTCCAGTTCGCCGACGCTCAGCGCCGCGACGTCGAGGCCGGCCAACTCGCCGGCATTGAGTGCGCCGATGGCGCGCTTCTCCGGGGCCGCCGGGGCGCTCGGAGCGGGCGCGCTCGGGGCGGGCGCGGCCGCCTTCGGCTCCTCAGGCACGTTCACCTTCGGCGGCTCGGCGCTGATGTACTCCAGCCCGAGCTTGTGCCGCAGCGCGGCGAAGTCGTAGATGTTGATCGGCACCAACTGCTCGCCGATCCGCTTGTGCGGCAGTGCGGCGGCCAGGCAGTCCTCGCGGAACTTGACCACACCGAACACGTGCTTCCGCAACACCTTGCTGCCGACCGCGTCGAGCGGGGAGTTGCCGGCCAGCGCCTTCAGCGGGCGGTGCAGGAGCGTGTTCTCGAAGTAGTTGGCCGCGTAGTCGCGGAGCTTGGCTTCGAGGGCGGCCTCGTCGCCGTTGTCGGACGGCTGGGCGATCGCCTCCAGCACCACGTCGCGGAAGTTGAGCGGGCTGGTGCTCTCGGCCGGTTGCTCGACCGCGAGCTGAACGGCGGTGCGAATGTCGTCGGCGGCCTTCAGCACGCTCTCGCGCGTCGGGTGGCTGAGCCGGATCGCGCCTTGGCCGATGACGAGGCGCGCCGACACGCGGGCGAGGTTCACCGAGCCGACCGCAATCAGTGACGGCAGGTCTTCGACGATCACGCCGAACATCATGCCCCGCTCGCGGTCGACGTGGACGCCGCGGAGCTTGCCGGTCTGCTCGTAGCGGCCGAGCAACTGCATGACCGCGTTCGGGTCGCGGATGGGCATGGTGACGACATGCCCGACGTGGTCGGAGTCGTTCTCCATGCCGTACCCGCACCGCAGCACCTCGGCCAGCGCCCCGGCCTCCTCGGCCCGGTAGTCGTCGGTCTCCAGTTCGATCGACTTGGACAGCGCCGCGACCGCTTTCGGTTGTTCGCCGAGCCAAGCGAGCGTGAGGCCGAGGTTGAACCACGCCGCCGGGTCGTCCGGGGTGAGTTGGGTGAGGGCGTCGAACGCCTTTCGCGCGTCGGACAACTTCCCGGTGGCCGCGGTCTCGGGGATCGGCTTCGCGGTGGGGCGGTACTTGTACGGGCGGTACGCGGTGACCGGGTACGGGCCTTCCGGGCCGTACTCGCCGTCGAGTTGGGCGCGGAGGTCCGGGTCGGACGGGGCGTTGCGGCATGCCTGCTCCAGCGCCGCCCGCGCCGCGACCGGGCGGTTGAGCATCGACTCGCCCTGGTAAATCTTCACATAGACGGCCGTCAGTTGGTCGTGCGCCTCCGCGTCGTAGGCTTCCGCGGCCTTGCGGTAGAGCAGAAGCGCGCCGATCAACTCGCCCTCGTTCTCGCGGAACTGACCGCGGAGGAAGTACGCCATCCCGAACTGCGGGTTCAGTTCCAGCGCCTTCGACAGGGCTTCTTCCGCCTGTTCGAACATTTGCGTGTAGACCGGCGGCGGGTCGTTCGGGCGCGGCGGGGCGGTCTGGCGGGTCGCGGCGGTCTCGAGCGCGGCGGCGCCCGCCTTGTACAGAAACTGCGCGTAGTACAGCCACGCCGACGGGTTCGTGCCGTGCGTCGCCAGCAACTTCTTGATGGTGTTGAGGGCCGCCTCGTGCTGCCCTTGCTCCTCCTGGTCGAAGGCTTTCTCGACGTCCGAGAAGTACGACGCGCAGCACCACTTGAACTTCTTGCCGCTGCCGCACGGGCACGAGGCGTAGGGGTCGAGGGCCATCGGAGAGCCTTCTTTTGCGTTGCGTGTGTGGAATTCAGGCAGCAGCGGAAGCCCGGGGTTTGGTGCCCGGTCGGGGTCGTGCGTCCTGGGGCGCTCGGGTCGTATCGCTCGCACCTATCAGAATAGCGGGTCGGGTTGCGCCTGAAAACGGGGCCGGGGTGGTTTGACACCCCCGAAAGGCGTCCTAATTTTGGGTGCCTCGATAACTTCCGCGGCCGGAGATAACCCCCGGTCCGTGCCGGAACGCCCGACCTTCCCCCCGGACCCGCCGGGTTTCAGCCCCCGCCCCGCTCGGCCCGAGCGCGGCATATTAGGACGAGTACTCATGGTGACGAGCGACCTCGGCGCGTGCGAGTGGTTCGTGTGGGACCTGCGGCGGAGCGGCCTGATCGACCGCGGCCCGCTCGACCAGATCGTCGGCGAGTTCCTCCGCAAGAACCCCCGCGCCGAGGCCCCGGCGCTGGCCGAGTACCTGGTCGATCAGGGCATCATCACCGCCTTCCAGGCGGAGCGCATCCTCAACGGCAAGGGCCAGGGCCTCGTGCTCGGGCCGTACGTGTTGCTCGACGCCATCGGCCAGGGCAGCATGGGCCAGGTGTTCAAGGCGTCGTCCAAGAACGACAACAACCTGTACGCGGTCAAGGTGCTGCCGCGGCGGAGCATGTGGAACGTCCGGCTGGCCCGCCGGCAGGCCCGGGCGTTCGCCAACTTCACCCACCCGGCGGTGGTCCCGTTCGTGGACGTCGGCACCGCCGGCGGGCTGCACTACCTGGCGTGGCCGCTGGCCGACGGGCAGACCCTCGAGTCGCTCGTCCAGCACCAGGGCAAACTGCCCCCCGCGCAGGCGGCCCTGTACGCCGTCCACGTCGCCCAGGGGCTGACGGTCTCGCACCAGAACAACATCTTCCACGGTCTGATCAAGCCGTCGAACATCATGATCGGGTCGGACAACCAGGCCCGCATCCTGGACTTCGGCATCGGCTCGCTGATGGTCGAGAACGACGGCGAGAGCATGATCGACACGATGTCCACGGCGAACACGCTGACCAGCGGGCTGGACTGCTCCAGCCCGGAAAGCATCATGGAGCCGACCAACAGGACGCCGGCCGGCGACCAGTACAGCCTGGGGTGCGTGCTGTACTTCTGCCTGACCGGCCGGGTGCCGTTCCCCGAGGGGTCGGCGGTCGAGAAGATGATGGCCCACCAGACCCGCGAGCCGGTGCCGGTGTGCGAGTTGGCCCCGGAGGTGCCGGCCGGGCTGGCCGCGGTCGTGACGCGGTTGATGGCCAAAACGCCGGAAGACCGGTACACCGGGTGCGACGAGCTGGTCGAAGAGCTGGAGCCGTTCCTGGGCGACCTGAGCGCCATCCCCGGCGGCGCGCCGGGGCACACGAGCGGCAGCCGGCCGGGGCTGAGCGGGCACTCGAGCGGCGGCCGCCCGGGCCTGGCGATGCCGGCGAAGAAGGTGACGCTGCCCAGCCGCATGACCACCAGCAACCCGTCGGGCAGCGGCGAGCGGCGGCCGGCCCCGGTGGCCGCGCCGAGCGTGCCGACGTCGCGCCCGGGTTCTCCGCTGCCGGGCCGCAACCTGCTCGGCCGCGCGGCGACCGATGAGGGGAGCGAAACCGGCGGCGCGGCCAAGTCGCTCACGCCGGTCGAGCTGTCCCGGCCGGCGGCGGGGCGCCTGCCCCCGCTGCCCGACCGCCGGGCGGCCAAGCCGGCGGCCCGGCCGGTCGCCGAGCCGGAACTCGAACCGGTCGCCGAAGAGGCCGGCGCGTGGGCCGACGAGGTCGCGGAGCCGAAGAGCAGCAATCTGGCCACCGTCGGGCTGATCCTCGCCGCCGTCGCCATCATGGTCGCGGTGTTCGTCGGCACGACGATCCTGATGAAGTGACTGTCGAATCGCCGTAAACGCCGACGCCCCGAGGGGAAACCCTCGGGGCGTCGGCGTTTACGGCGATTCGACGGTGTCGCTGAAACGCCGGGCCGGCGGGAGCGAACAATAGAGTAAACCCGGGTGTCGTAAGGACTCACGCCGGTCATCCGATCGGGGAGGCACCCAGAACTATGAGCACCATCAACACGTCCGTCCGTTCCCTGCTCCTGATGCTGGCTGTGGCGCTGACCGCCCGAGCGGCCGACGCCCGCTCCGCGACCGACGCCGTCCCGCCCGCGGCCGAAACCGTCTCGATCGACGGAATGATCCTGATCGTCGGCATCGTCGCCGTCGTCATCGTGCTGGCCTGGATCTGTAGTCGGATCGGCGACAGCCACTAATTCGGTCGATCAACCGACGAGCGGCGCCACCGAGTGGCGCCGCTCGTTGCAATTCTGTCCAGGCGGAAAGTCCGCACCACGCCCGTTGACACAATTCGTTCTGCTGTCGCGAGCCACACAGGTTTTTGCACCGCGTGAAGGGGGTAGCGCTTGGCATGACGCCGCTGGAGGTCGAACGAGATTCGCGCCGGTTCCGAATTCAGGCAAAGCGTGAAGAGTGCGTTCTTGCGCGATCGACTCTTCGCGCGAGTCCGTAACTCTGATACCATTGCTTTAGTCCTCCTTTGCCGCTCCCTCCTCCCTCGCGGCAGATCCGCTCTCCTGGTGTGCATCATGACCCGCTACATACCTACGGGAGTTCGCCCATGCCTACACCGCCCTCCAGTCAGACGCCGGGCTTAGGACAGCGCGCCGTTACCGTGAGTATCGGCCTGTGTGCGCTGGTCGCGGCGGCGTACCTCGTCGGCCCGACACTGTTCGTACCCTCGACCAGCCGCGCGATGATCAACGCCCGGCTTGTGAACGTCCGAGCCCCGTATCCCGGCGAGGTCGCCGAGGTCGCGGTCAAGACCGGTGACGCCGTCACGGCCGGGCAGCCGTTGTTGCGCGTCGAGCAACCGCACCCGGACCAACGCCCGCTCGCCAAACTGCGTCTCGAAGGGGCCGCCCTGGCCCGCCGGGTCGAGAGCCTGACCACCCAGCACTACAAGCTCGACAACCAGCACCGCGAACTGCTCTCGAGCCTGGACGCGTACCGCAAGTTCTACGCCGACCGACTTGAACACAAGCTGACCGAGGCCCGCGGCGCGCACGAGGCGGCCAAGGCCAAGCGGCAGGTGTCCGAGCGGCAGTACGCCCGCCAACTGAAGCTGCTCGACGCCGGCACCGGCAGCGTCGAGGACAAGCAACTGATCGAGGCCCAACTGGCCCTCGACCGCGGGCTGGAGGAGCAGTCCTGCGCGATCGTCAAGCAGCACGAGGCCGAGCTGACGGCGCTGGGCAAGGGGGTGTTCCTCGGGTCGCGCGACGGGTCGCACGGGCTGCCGTACCAGCGGCAGCGGGTGGACGAACTGGCGGTGATGACGGCCGAGGTCGAGACCGAGCTGGCGACCGCCCGCGAGCAACTCGAGCAGAACGCCCGGCAGGTCAAGGTGGAGACCGACCTGCTGGCCGCGCGCACCAGCCAGCAGGTGAAGGCGCCGATCGACGGGCTGGTGTTCCGCCGGCTGGCCGACGCCGGCACGCACATCGAGAACAAGGCCCCGGTGATGCAACTGGTGGACCCGCAGCAGGTGTTCGTCGAGGCGGTGGTCGGCCGCCGCGACTTCCAGGCGATCCAGGCCGGCGACCCGGTCCGCATCCGGCTGGACGGGGCGTGGACGTGGTTCGACGGCCGCGTCGCCCACAAGCGCGGGCTGTGGTCGGACCGGGCCGCCGAGGGCGAGTTCGCCGCCACCCTGCCGCCGGCCAGCAAGGACGGCGACTACCGCGTCGTCATCACCATGGATCAGCCGCCCCGTAAGGCGTCGGCGTGCAACTGCTACCTCGTCGGCACCCGCGTCGAGGTGTCGTTCCCGCGGTCCCCCGCCCGCTGCTGGGAGGACCTCATCGGTGAATAGCCTCACCCCCTTACTCCTGGTGGCCGGGCTGTACCTGACGCTCGGCCCGGTACTCCCGCTGCGCCGGTCGTGGGCCCGGTGCCTGCTGCTCGGCGGGCTGGCCTACCTCTCGACCCGCTACCTGTGGTGGCGGTGGACCGACACCCTGCCGGGCGGCGTGGCGTCGTTCGAGCACGTCTGGATGTGGTGCGTGTTCGGAGTCGAGGTGCTCGCCTACTTCAGCCTGTCGGTGATGATGGTGCTGCTCACCCGCAAGGCCGACCGGTCGGCCGAGGCCGACGCCCACGAGGCCCGGCTCCGCGCCCTGCCGGCGTCGAAGCTGCCCAACGTCCACCTGTTCATCCCGACCTACAACGAGGACTTCGAGGTGCTCGAGCGCACCATCCTCGGCGCGCTCAACATCGACTACCCGCGGCTGCGGGTGTGCATCCTCGACGACGGCAAGCGGGACTGGCTGCGCGACTACTGCGCCAAGAAGGGCGTGACGTACATCCGCCGCGACAAGAACACCCACGGCAAGGCCGGCAATCTGAACAACGCGCTCGCCCACTCGAAGGCCGAGCTGGTCGCCATCCTCGACGCCGACTTCGTCGCCCGGCCGAACTTCCTGTACCGCACCGTCGGGTTCTTCGACGACCCGCGGATCGGGGTGGTGCAGACGCCCCAACTGTTCTTCAACCCGGACCCGATCCAGACCAACCTGAAGGCCGGCGACGCGTGGGTGGACGAGCAGCGGTTCCCGTTCGAGGACATGCAGCCGGCCCGCGACGCGTGGAACGTGGCGTTCTGCTGTGGGTCGTGCAGCGTCATCCGCCGCAAGGCGCTGGACGCCGTCGGCGGGTTCCCGACCGACTCCGTGACCGAGGACGTGCTCACCACCCTGGTGTTGCTGCGGCACGGGTACATCACCCGGTACCTGAACGAGCCGCTCACCCACGGGCTGTCGCCGGAGAGCCTGACGGCGTTCTACGTGCAGCGGGCCCGGTGGTGCCGGGGCGGCATCCAGACGCTGTTCCTGCCCGGCGGCGCGCTGGGGCCGGGGCTGAGCCTGTTCCAGCGGTTCTTCTTCCTCCCGGTCGGCATCGACTGGATCGTCCAGTGCCTGATCCGGCTGCTGGTCATCACCGTCCCGCTCGGGGTGGTGTTCTTCGGGCTGCAGCCGTACTACGGCGTGTCCACCGCGTCGTTCTTCTACTTCCAGCTCCCGGTGTGGCTGGGGCTGAAGATGGTGCTGCACTTCCTGACCCCCGGCCGGCAGCTCATCTTCCTGAGCACGGCCACCTGGCTGCTGATCTCGATCCGGCTCATCCCGGTGGTGGTGGCGACGCTGATCAAGCCGTTCGGCGAGCCGTTCCGGGTCACCCCGAAGGGGAAGTCGGCCGGGGCGGCCAGCGACCGGTTCGTGGTCCGCACCGCGGGCGTGCTGATCGCGCTGAACGCGGCGGCGCTGGTGCTCACCAACATCCCGAACCTGGGCGCGGTGCCGGCCGACGTGGCCGGCGCGGCCGGGCTGTTCTGCCTGTACAACATCGTGCTGGCCGGGCTGGTCATCCTGATGGCCCGGCGGCTGCCGTGGGCGCGGGCCGAGGAGCGGTTCCCGGTCGAGCAGAGCGCGGCCTGCTTCGCCGACGGGTGCTGGGTGGACTGCCGGGTGCTCGACGCGTCGATGAGCGGCGCGCGGGTGTGGCTGCCGAACCCGCCTGCCGAGGGCGAGCGGCTGGTACTCGACCTGCCGGGGGTGAACAAGTTCGCGGGCGCGGTGGTGCGGCGAGCCGGCGACACGGTCGCGGTGCGGTTCGACCCGCACCCGCCCGAGCGCCGCGAAGACCTGATCCGGTGGCTGTACTGCGGGTCGTTCGACAACTGCGTGCGGCGGGCGCGGCCGCTCACCCTGTTCGGTCGCATCCTCCGCCGCGCGCTGCTCGGCTGAGCCGGGCGGCTTTTACGCCACCGCCATTGACCTTGCGAGCGTGCGCTGCGACGATCACACGGAATCAAGTGTGTTCGTCGCCCGCGGAGCACGCCTCATGTCTGCCTGTTGGCCCGAGGCCGACGAACTGGCCGCCCTGTACGCCGGGCTGGTCGTCGGCGCGCCGCTCGCCCCGAGCGACCTCGCCGGGGCGGTGCTGGACCCGCTCGTCGCCCACCTCCGGTACCGCTTCCCCGGCGCGGACGAGCACGACTACCACTCCGCCGCGGCCGACGCGGTCGTCTCGCTGATCCGCAGCCCGGCCGTGTACAACCCGGCCCGCCGCGGGCTGCGCGGGTTCCTCCAGATGGCCGCCGAGCAGGACTTCCGCAACCTGCGGGACGTGCAGCGGAAGCACCACACCAACCGGGAATCGTCCGAATATGTCGAACTCGCCGCGGACGTGCGGAATAACCCCGCAGACGGTGACTCGCCGTTCGACGACCCGCCGCTGGCCGTCGAGATCGGCAGCTTCGCAGCGGACGAGCGGGCGGTGTTCGAACTGATGCGGGACGGCGAGCGGGACACCTCTGTGTTCGCCGCGGCGCTCGGGATCGGCCACCTGTCGCCGGACGAGCAGACGTCGATAGTGAAGCGGGTGAAAGACCGGATCAAGGCGCGGCTGAAGCGGGCCGTGGAGGGCCAGACATGAGCGCACTCGAACACATGGCGGCGCGCGTCGCCGGCGACCCGCTGTTCCTCGCCTCCGTGCTGGCCGATTACGCCCGCTCTGAGGCGCTGGACGACGCCGGGCTGGCCGCGAAGTTCGGCCTCACCGCGGACCAACTGACCCGACTGAAGCTGTGCAGGGTGCCGCGCCCGACGCAGTTCGCCGCAGACGTCGCGACGATCGCCCGGCGGTTCGCACTGGACGCGAACCTGCTGGCGGTCGCGATTCATCGCGGGCAGTCGGTGGCGCGGCTGCGGGCCGGCCGACCGGCGGAGGTGACCCCCGGTTTTTTGCTCGCGGCGCGCGACCAGGAGGCGCCGCCCCCGCCGCCGGAAGGTGAGGGCACGTCGTGAGCGTGCCGCTGTGGTGCGGGCGACTTGCGGCGCGGTTCTGGGCGGCCGCCGGCGACCCGCCGCCGGTCCCGCGCGACCTGCAGTTCGCCGCCCTCGCCCTGCCGCTCAACACCATCGAAATGGATGGCGTGAGCGTCGATGCGATCCGCCGCTGGTTCGCCCGACTGAGCCTGCCGATCCCGCTGGCCGAGCCGGACCGCCCGCTCCGCGCGTGCTTAGTCGCGTGGAAAGGGGAGGGGTTCGCGTTCCTCGACAGTAACGACGACGCGGCCGAGCGCCGGTTCTCACTCGCCCACGAACTCGCCCACTTCCTCCGCGACTACCTCGACCCGCGCGAAGTGGTCGTGAAACGCCTGGGGAACGCGGCCCTCGAGGTGCTCGACGGCCTACGCCCGCCGACCGCGGACGAGCGACTGCACGCGGTACTGCGGGGCGTCGCGGTCGGGCCGTTCGCGCACCTGCTGCGCCGCGACGACGGCGGCCGTCCGCTCACGCCCGCCGAGCGCGACGCCGAGGCCGCCGCCGACCGGCTGGCGTTCGAACTGCTCGCCCCGGCGGCCGCCGTCGGTGAGTTGACCGACCGCGTCGAACTGGCTTCGCGGTTGGCGGGTGAGTTCGGCCTGCCGCCGCTTCAGGCGGCCGCGTACGCGGCGATTCTGCGGCCGCCACCGGCGACCGTTGATCGGGCGGTGAGCCGGCTGTTGAGAGGGTCAAAATCAGAATAATCGGTAAATTCGGTCAATACTGTCGCACTTCGGGCGTACTGACGGAAGACGAGTCGGAGGCCCACCGCGATGTCCACCGTTCACGCCCGCACCGACGAACCGGCGTTGCCCGTCTCGCAGCTCGCCCCCGCGACCGCGGACGAGTTCCGCGAGTGCTTCGGCGAGCCGCTGCTCGCCACCCTCGACATGACCCTGAGCTATCCCCAGTTTGTTCCGGCGGTGATGGTCGAAGCCAGGACGAGGGCGAGCGCGGTGCGCGGGGTAAACGGGAGCCAGCGCATCACCACCCGCGCGGCGACCACCGCGCTACAGGGCCT